>Ga0180218_1000005_pt1 | contig 1143525 bp, 1037 predicted proteins | sample eDN3rd37CKraftBY_FD_151334 | JGI IMG/M metagenome (GOLD analysis project Ga0180218, IMG submission 151334) | Enriched backyard soil microbial communities from Emeryville, California, USA - eDNA 3rd pass 37_C Kraft BY (version 2) (version 2) | ecosystem: Environmental > Terrestrial > Soil >... | reverse complement strand
ATCCTGATGGATGCTGGTCATTATGTGTCATCGTCTTGGTATCCGGGTTGTCCGGAAAGGGACAGCGCGCCGACCTGGAGCTTCATGGTTGCTCATATCCATGGCACGCCCAAAATCTTATCGGAAGCAGCGACTGCAAAGCATCTCCAAGAACTCGTCAAACATATGGAAAAGGGTCGTGACAAGCCTTGGCAGATGAAGGAACTCGGCCCCGGTGGTCTGGAGCGGCGTCTGCGCAATATTGTCGGCTACGAAATGCCTATTGAGAAGATGGAAGTCAAGTTCAAGCTCGGACAGGATGAGCGGGCAGCAGATATGAGTGCTGCGATCAAAAAGTTGCATGAAGAGGGGCGGGAACACCTCGCCGAAATGATGGCCCGTCACTGCAAGCTTACAGAATAAACTGGATTGGGTTTGTGACAGTTCGAGAGTGCCGCAGGAGGCAAGGCAAGCTTGCTCGCTCGGCTTCAGAAAAGAGGCAGCACTGTAGTGCCTACAGAGCAAGAACCAATCAGCTTCTTTGCGAGCGCGGTGCGAAATTGCGGGCGGCATTATTCACCAGCAGATCAATCGAGCCGGCTTCCGTCAAGACGGTCTCGACCAACCTTGTCACGGATGCCTCATCTGTAACGTCACAAGGTAGCATGGTTATACCTTCCAAGTTTTGAAAATTTGCGCGCCTGTTCGTCCCGAACACGCGGTATCCGGCGTTAAGCAGTGCTTTTGCCGTTGCCAGGCCGATGCCGAAAGAGGCTCCGGTAACAAGAGCAACATCAGGTTTTGAGCGATTCATGGGATAGTCCTTAAGTTAGGAAATTTACAGCGCGCCGAGGCTGTCGGTTCGGTTTTTTGAGGCTGCTTCAAATTTCGCCGCTCCAAACGGCGGAAAAGTACGCTGGCATTCACGCCTCCGAAGCCGAAACCATAGGAACGCGCATATTCCATGACTTTCGACTGGGTTCTTTCGCCATGAAACCTAGACCTTTACCGACACTGTCCGGGTCATTTAAATTAAGAGTAGGTGGTACGATCTGGTCGCGCAAAGCAAGGATCGTAAAAATTGCTTCAAGCCCCCGCGGCCCCCAGAAGATGGCCGGTCGTTGATTTGGTTGCACTGACAGCTACGTTGGCCCCGGCACCAAATACGGATCTTATAGCCCTTATTTCTCTGGATCTCCGATCTGTGTGGAGGTTGCGTGTGCATTGACGTGAGCGATATCTTCAGGAAGAACGGATGCCTGAGATATTGCAATCTCTATTGCCCGGCGTGTGCCGCTGCCGTCTTCCGGACCAGATGTGATATGATGAGCGCGCCAGTGCCTGGGTGAAGGCTTCGATTACGAGGATTCCCGCACCTTCTCCCATAACAAACCCAGCGTCAAAGGAACGGGAGGCCTTTTCCGGAGTTTCATTGAAGCCAGTTGAGAGCGATCTTGCGGCAGCAAAGCCGGCAAGGCTGACTTTAATCACACAGGCTTCCGTCCCTACGCAGATCGCGGTATCGGCCTCGTTGGATCTGATAAGGCGCGCGGCGTCTCCGATTGGCCGTTCGTCGGTCCGTCGAAGACAGGGTGCTGTAAGCCGATCGTTTCTCAAGTAACTCAGGAATGTCAGCGTGCGCCAGTGGCCATACGGTGCAAATGTCCGCAGGTCGCTTGCCTCTTGGACGCCAGCCCCTGATCAGCGATATGTTGGCCTTGATCCAGGTCTCATCAATGAAGCAGAACAAAACTGATTTGGGAACCGCTGTCGCTCAGAAAAACACGGAAACGCTCTGGGACTAATTGTGCCCGGAAATAAGACCACATACATCCAGCCAGAACTTTGCGATAGAATCTGGAACACGGCCAGCCCTCCTGACCCAATGAATGCTCAATTAAAAATAATGGAACTCAAGCAGACATCAACCTGTCTTATGAATAAAAATAAGCTACCAACATCTTGAATAAGAGTTATAAATTTTATTCATCAAAACATAATAAATATGGAGTTATTTATTACGATTGACGCAATAATAATTTAATATAATTTCATCACTGTGAATTTAATAAAACTCCAGCACAATCCGCGCAAAAGATAATAAGGCGATATTCTTTATTGCATTTAATAAAGCATAACCACCTATCTGATTTCCGTATAAATCTCTTTGCGTCCATATAAGCTTGTCCGTTCAGGTTTAAGATCTTGAGTATGCATGACCAGTGGCCTCAGTATTTGTCCCCCATGTCGTTAAAGCAGTGAGACCAGTTCAAAACTGGTGTGTACCCTTACATCACTGAGTGTTTTTCGCTGTCTGTAGCTGAGTTTTCTGTGTCCCGACAACTGCCGCTGCAGCTGGTTCGCCCTCCCAAGTTGGTGGTCGTTGCGGCACGGTTTGGGAAACGACGGCTACAGCCTCCTATACATTTAAAAGGCGAGACAACATGCGTAATCGCCTCGCAATTCTGACAGGGAAGAAGCCAAGACTAACACAGAAACACACTAAAGGAGAGTATTATGCATACAAGAAAGACTATGCTCAGTATATCCTGTTTCATGATCTCGGCAGGACTGCTATCCGCCGCTCATGCAGCGCAAGTCGATGGTAAATTGCAGGTCAAGGTTAATATTGGATCAGCCTGTGAGTTGAAAAGCGGAGACACGTCAGTTCTTGATTTTGGAAATTTAACCAATCTGAACGATAAGGATCATGAGGCACAAACGACTACCGGCTCTGGCATTGAACTTCAATGCGGCAAAGGCATTGCATTCAAGGTAGGATTAGATGCGGGACAGAACCCCAAATCTCCCGGTAATGTTTGTTTACGCAGAATGAAATCTGGCTCTGAATATATTGACTATCAACTTTATTTACAGCCGAATAATTATCAACGATGGGGACTTGAAGAAAAGGGTGGAACATTTGTATGGTCTGGTATAGGTGACGGAACTATACAGAAGCATATCGTGTACGGCGTAATTTTGAAGCAAGCAACCCCATCCTCCGGAACGTATAATGATACTGTAACTGTTGTCGCGACCTTCTGAATATTTGTATAAGTATTCCGATAACGTGTTTTCTGTGTTCATTGTGGAGAAGGAGCGTGAGCCCCGGCATTGTCCCGGTTAGGATTCCTCGACAAACTTTGGCACGTTCAAAATGTCCTTGAGGGAAATGACTCAGATCAAGACATAGCAACCCACAAGAAATATACATAAATTCAGTAATTATAATATTGCATTAATTAGTATTATAGCAGATTATCCAATTAAATAATTGGAAATCAAGATTTTTCCTCATGAAATTGCGGTTTATTTTGAATAGCCATCCTTGGAATTTGCGTGATTAATAAAAGTATTAATGCTAACATTATTGTTAATTTAAGCTATACATCATTCTATAGTAAGTTGTTTGTATATTCTGCATTAAATGCCTTGCGATACAATTTACTATTTCCAGTATTACGTGGATAATATCCGGGTATTAATGCAATTCATCCCGTATAAATGAAAATCATGTAAAACATTCTCATGCTTTCACGATGCATGATTTTTTACAGTACGCCGACAATAATTCTCTATTTTAGATATGGAAAAACAACATATTAATTTCGCGATGTAAGTATGACTATAAGCAGAACATTAATTCAAACAGAACGCACACTAAAGGAGAATATTATGTATACTTTAAAACTAATGACCAACATATCCTGTTTGATGATCTTGGCAGGGTTGGTGCCGGCTGCTAATGCTGCACAAGTCAATGGTAAATTGCAGGTCAAAGTCAATATTGGAGCGGCTTGTGAGTTGAAAAGTGGAGATAAGTCCGTTCTCGACTTCGGAAGCTTGAATAACCTGAATGATAAGGATCATGACGAGCAAACTGCTGCCAGCACTGGTGTTGAGATTCAATGTAGCAAAGGCATAGCTTATAAAATAGGTCTCGGTTACGGGCTCAATCCATCTAATAGTCATCGCCAGATGAGCAATGGCGGTTCTTTTGTATCATATGATCTATACCGAGATTCTGCTCGCACTCTATGGTGGGGACGGCTTATAGACACTTCGTCTATACTTAGCGGCGTAGGCAATGGTGTTATCCAATCGTACCCGGTTTATGGACGCATTCCCAAGCAGGCCACACCTGCGACCGGCGCATATTCCGACACTGTATCCATTGAGGTTAGCTTCTAAAACCCTCCCGGAGATATTTCCATGTCCAGAATTTCAGTCTTGCTGGCGGTTGTCTCCGGGTTGGTTTGCGTGAGTAGCGTTCAGGCCGCATCTTTGCAGGTGTCGCCGATTTCCCTCGATCTCACCGCACCCGCCCGTACATCCTCCGTCACACTTCGCAATAATACCGACGGTACAACCAATGTTCAGATTCGTGCTTACAAATGGACTCAGGTCGCGGGTGTAGACCAATTGATGCCTGCCAATGACGTTATCGTTAGTCCGCCTGCTGCCGCGCTGCGGCCAGACACAACCTATACGATCCGTGTCGCTCATCTTGGAGCGCCTTCCCAAAAGATTGAGCAAAGCTATCGTCTCCTCATTGATGAACTGCCTGACATCAATGTTCGTCGCCGCAACACCGTCATCAATTTTGCCACACAATATTCCATTCCGGTGTTTTTTTCCGATCAATCCGCGAGTGCAGATTTGCGTTGGAAAATGCAGCGCAAAGGCAAGGAGCTGGTGATCGAAGCGACCAACTCGGGCACACGTCATGCCAAGGTTGCTAATTTAAGTGCTTCAACGCCTGGCGCACGCGTCAGTTTTGGCAGTGGTCTCAATGGCTATGTGCTGCCCGGCAGCACCATGCGCTGGGCCGTTGCAGTCGGCTCCATTCGGACCGGGGACAAAGTCACCATCAAGGCCGAAGGGGACGACTATGCCGTTAACCAGTCAGTCGTTGTCTCGGGCCACTAGATTAGTAATGACGCTCTGGTGCTTGTTATCCGCAAGCACCAGAGTGGCACAGGCTGAAGAAGCCGCGCCCGCCAACCCTTCAACACAAACATTTATGCTCGGTGTTGTCATTAATGATCAGCCAACCGATGCGATCGCCGCTTTCAAGCGTCTGCCCAATGGCAGATTTGTTGTCACACCGGGTGACTTGGAGACTGCAGGCATCAAGTCAAAGATTGGCAAGTTAGGTCCGGATGGCTTGATTGATCTCGATACGCTGGTCGGCGTTACATGGCGCTATGATGAACCGCGCCAGCTCATACTCTTTACTGCACCGGATGCCGCTCGTGTCCCTAAACGCATCGATATCGGTTCAACAGCCAAACCCATCGACTTTTCCCGCGTGCGCTCCAATCTGGGCTTTGTCCTTAATTACACGCTGTATGGCGCCACGGGTTGGGGCGGTGGTTCGCACAAAGCCTTTAGCGGCAGTTTTGATGCGCGGCTTTTGACACCATACGGTGTCACTTCGACCTCGGCGCTTGGCAAGTTTGATGCCTTCGTGGACAAGACGAGTGAATTCAGCAACGGACTAACCCGTCTCGATAGTAGCTGGCGCTATACCGATCCCAAAAGAGCATTGGTGTATCAGGCTGGTGACAGTATTTCTGGCAGCCTTCCCTGGAGTTCCTCCTGGCGATTTGGCGGCATTCAGTTAAAGCGCAATTTCGCCATTCGCCCCGATCTCGTCACCTCCCCGGTTCCCAATCTGTCCGGCAGCGCCTCCCTGCCTTCATCGCTGGACCTTTATCTTAATAATATCAAAGTCTTCTCAGGCAATGTGCCGGCCGGCCCATTCGATTTCCGCGGACTTCCCTTTATCAATGGCAATGGTGACGCAAGCATTGTCATGCGCGATGCACTTGGTCGTGAAATCCGTACACGTTACGCTTACTATTACGGACCCAACATGGTGGGTAAGGGAATTTTTGACTTCTCGACCGAACTCGGCTTTCCCCGTCTTGGCTATGGTGAGAACTCTTTTGAATATGATCAAAATCTAGCAGGTTCCGCCAGCGTGCGATACGGTCTGACTGACTGGCTAACCATAGAAGGCCATTTTGAAGCCACCAGAGGTCTGGTCAACGGTGGCGCTGGTTTCATCACCAGTCTGGGGTCTTTCGGATCGTTTAGTGCCTCATTGGCTGTCAGCCGTTACAGTGGCGCAGGCGGCGTTGAGAACGGTGGCAAGGCGACAGCCACGTTTCAGACCGGATATAATGGCTATTCGTTCTATGCCGATACCAGTCGTAGTTTTGGTGATTACAATGATATCGGCTTGGTCGTTGACCGGCTGCATGGAGCAAAAACACCGGTCTCCGTTCGCGCGCGCAGCATCGACAATGTGGGCATTTCTTTCCCGCTCTTTTTTGACCCCTCTTCGCTTGGAATTAATTTCTCCCGCGTGCGCGGTGCAGGCAAAGGTGACGATGCCAGTCTTTTGAGTGTTTCGTGGTCACGAACCGTGTTCGAAAAGGCCTCTCTCTATGCGACCGCCTATACGGATTTCGAAAAACGCAAGAACTATGGGTTTTTTGTGGGGTTCAGCATTCCGATTGGCGATAACATGACGGCCTCGGTCAGTGCCGATAGTGATGGTGTTGATACCACTTTGACAAAATCTGCGCGCCTTGGCGAAGACCCGATTGCCTGGTCATTGCGCGATCGCGAAAATCTAAGAGGCGGAGGTAACCGCTCAGCTACCGTTGATTATCGTTCCTCCTTTGGCGAGTTCTCCGGTTCCGTCGATCAGGCTGGTGACATGGGCCGCATAACGGCCACGGCAGATGGTGCGCTTATCATTGCCGGTGGCGGTATATTCTTTGTCAATCAGGTCAGCGACTCTTTTGCTGTCGTCAAGAGCGGCGGGCCGAATGCGCCAGTTTCACTCAATGGTCGGCATGTCACGAATACCAATTCCTCTGGACATGCTGTTATACCGGATCTGCAATCCTATCAAAACAATACGGTCACCATCGACCCCACGAACCTTGCTGTCGATCTCCAGCCCGAGAGTACGCAGGCCATTGTTGTGCCCGCAGATCGATCCGGTGTTGTCATTGATTTTGGAACAAAACGAATGAGCGCTGCGACGGTCATACTGACAAATGCGGAAGGCAAACCTTTGCCGATGGGAGCGGAAGTCTTGCAGGACGGAACAGGACAGCCCGCAGTTATGGGGTATGACGGCCGTGTATGGCTTACCGACCTGTCCCCGAAAAACAACCTGACCGTAACGTTGCCCGAAGGGCTTGGCACATGCCATGCAAGCTTTGATTACAAGCCGGTTCCGGGCTCCATACCTGAAATTGGCGGGGTGATATGTAAATGAAACGGAGAGCTTTCATGTATATGTCGGGTGTTTTTCCCCCTAGCAGATGCCTGGGCAGTCACAAAAGGGCTCAGTCGAATATCTTCCTCTGCCTGCTGGCTCCGATCATATTTGCTATCCTCACATTAGAACTGTCACCGGCTGCGGCCGGTGGCGGTGGGTTCTGTACCCTTAAGAGCCTTGGCACATTCGGCAATACAGTGGTCGATGTTGTGGGGAATGCGGCTGCATCGGCAACAAGTCAGGTGGAGTATAATTGCAGATCGTCCACTAAATTCAACAGCATACAATTTTGCACCTACATACAGGCTGCAGATGGCAATCAGGCAAACTCGCAAGCAGGCAGCACTTTCTATCAGGCGCGGGACGCCAATGCGCATCTTGCCTGGCAGATGAGGCTTCAAAATGGTGGAGATATGCCGGTTGGAAAGTTTGGTAGCACAAGATCAACTGTTGGCTGGACACATTATACCAATTGGTCGCCATCAAATCAGAGCACCATTGCCTCACAGCAACTCACATTAACTTATCTCGACCGCCAACAGCAGGATCGTGTGAAGGCGGGCGTTTACAGCAACGCTTATCAACTGGTCACACAATACAAGTTCAATACCGGCACCCCTGCGTCATCGTGCAGTTCAGGTATTGCCGATCCCGACGGAACGATCTTCAGTAATTTTATGACAACTGCGAATGTTACCAAGAACTGTCAGTTGGAGAATTTTCAGGACATTGATTTCGGAAATCAAAATGGACTTGAGTTTACGTCCAGGGGTGCAGGCCAGTTCCGTGCTTATGGCAATGTCGGTATTCGTTGCACATATCAGACGCCCTACAAAATCAGTATAAATAGCGGCAATAATCCTGAAAATGGTGTCGCACGATTAAAGAGTGACAATAATTTTTTACCCTACAAACTGCTCCAAGCAGGATGTAAAGCGGCATGGGACGACAAGAATGTTCTTTCCGGTAACGGCAATACCGTCAACATTGTCGATAATCATCAGGTCTGCGCGGAAATTTTAACGCCACTCGCAATAGCACCGGCACCGGGTATCTATATTGATGCCGTTATTGTAACAGCAACGTTTTGAAACAAAGAAAGGAGTAATATCGCCCTGGATTCTGTCGTAGAGTTTTTGGCTTTTCAAGGTTGGAGTTGCCCCTTAGACGTTTGATCACAGGCATGGATGGATCGGGATGAACCTGCATCGTTCTGGCTCTTTTGTCCAGTATTTGCAGATGAATTCATATGGAGCGAGGCCCTTGAGGGTCTTTAATCGTCGGGTAAAAATTGTAGGTCGATACGAAATTGTCGAGATGCTGGCGGAGTCGGTCGCGGCTCTCATAATAAAGCGCTTGACGGTGGTGTCCTTGATGGTTCGGTTTATGCGCTCGATCTGGCCATTGGTCCAAGGATGTTTTGTCTTGGTGGTGCGATGCTCGATATAGTTGGTGGCGCAAGTATATTCGGAGGCACGAGACGGCGGTAAGATAATGCGCGCCCCGCAACCAAAAATACCAAAAACCCGCCAAATGACGGTTTGGCGTTCAAAAATAGCTCACTCTCCACAACATACGAAAGCCGCTCCCAGCACGCTCCACGCTGACACTTCACCCTCGCACAAGAATCTGGAGGTGAGGAAAAGACTTGGCGTGGCGCGGACAATGAAAACTCATGGTACAACAGTTGTCGCATGATTAATTAGGCCTACCACATCCACGGTATCGCCAATCTTACAGCAAGTTTCTTCGACGGGACGAGGTCAACGTTTCCTGGACCACTACTTCACCAGCCGTACCGAACGCGTGTGAGGCGGCGTCGGTGGGGCGGTTGCTACAACAAGAACAATGACAAGTACCCAGTCTATGATGAACGGTCCGGAGATACGAGCCTGTCAAGCTGGGTGACCGCTATGCGTATAACGGAACGCTCGGGTTCCGTGTTTGATTCTAATCCTTTTCGTCTGCAGCTGAGTTTAATGCGTCTGTGTTAATTCAACAAACCGGAATGTTGGTTGGTCCCAAAACTCTTGCCGAATTCAATAGTTTAGCAAATCCTTTGATGACGAATAACATTTGGCGGGCGGTTGCGAATGAGCAATTTGGGCTGGCGGGAATTGCCCCTCCGCAAGCAGGCTGTCAACGGCCCGGGTGGGACATCGGCTGACAGCAGGCAATTGAAACGGGGGAAACGGCGCTTCGCGAATTCGACTGCGCTGGGTCGCATTCTGTGCGCGCTCATGGTTCCCACAGCTGTCATGAGCACATCATCATTTATAGGGCCCGTCCGTGCCCAGCAGCAATCTGGCTCCGGGGGGGCGGGCGGTGCGGAAGGTACGCCCCCATCGCATTTCGACGCCAAGGGAAATCCGGGCGGACAGGGCTCCGGTGCTTCCGCCATGTCTGGCGGGGGCGGCGGCGGAGGTGGAGCAGGCGGTGCCGCGGGTGGGAATCACGTTGGCAATAACGCTTCCGCCGGAAGGGGCGGCGCTGGTGGCGAAGGTGCAAGAAGCGCGCATGGCGGTGAAGCGGGCACCAACGGTGTCATTGGATATCTAGGGAGTTCGGCTCCCGGTGTTCTGCTCCTGCGCGGTTTGGCTGGCGATAGCGGCAAGCCAGGCGATGTCGGGAAAAAGGGGCAAAGTGCATTTGCAACCGGCAATGGCGCTTCCGGCGGTGGCGGGGGCGGAGGCGGTGGGGGCGGAACGGGCGCGATTTTCACCGGCGATGTGATGACATTGCACCAGCAGACGGTCATTGGTGGGGATGGTGGTGCTGGTGGTGCTGGCGGAAAAGGTGGCGACGGCGTTACCGTATGGAACGTCTTCACTGTTTCTCCGGGCGAGGGTGGCAGCGGCGGGGGTGGCGGTGGCGGTGGCGGCGGTGGCACCGGCATATCAACGGCTTTCAACCTTACTGTCCGCAGCGGTGGCACGATTTTAGGGGGCATGGGCGGTGCTGGCGGGGCTGGCGGCATCTCGGGCATGCATGCGGACGAAAACAACAGCGGCAGCATCATGGTCTGCGAGGACGATGAGGGCGAGATTGAATGTTCCAGCCCGATTTCGATCCCGTCCGCATCTTATGACACGCTTACAACCGGCGGCGGACGCAGTGGCGACGGCGGTGGCGGTGGAGACGCTATCAGCAGTTCGGGTCAATCCGTAATCGCGATTGAAACAGGTGTCACGGTGCGTGGTGGCGATGGCGGGCGGGGCGGTGCAAGTCTGCCCGGCGGCAATACGGCGTCCGATGGTGGACACGGAGGTCGTGGTGGCGACGGGATCACGTCGACGGGCGAGGCTGCAACCATCACTAATGCTGGTGCCATAAGCGGTGGTAATGGAGGCAACGGTGGACGCGGCGGTGGTGGTGCGGATACCGGCGGTAATGGCGGCAAAGGTGGCGACGGCGGCATCGGTATGTCCATGAGGGCCGGCGGAACGCTGGCCAATGTAAACGGGGCCAGTATCTCGGGCGGCAACGCCGGTGCTGGTGGTAAAGCGCCATCAGCTCCCTTCAATCCGCCATCCTGGTGGTACAAGGGCGCGGATGGGCAGAACGGAACCGCGGGGGTCGGGGTCTATTTCTCGTCCGGCGACGCGACGTTGTTCAACGCCGGTACGATTTCCGGCGGTGTCAATCAGGACGGTTCCTACGCCAATGCAGTTACGTTTTCCGGCAGCAACAATACGCTGGTCCTCGGAGCGGGTTACACCTTCAACGGCAAGGTGGTTGCGGGTTCGAGCGCCCAGAACACGCTGGTCTTCGGCGGAAGCGGTACGGCTCAGTTCGAACTGACTGGTTTTGAAAGGAGATTTCAGGGGTTCGACGCGCTGGAGAAGCGTGACAGCAGCACATGGACTTTGACCGGCTCGGCTGAAACGTTCAGCGGCGATCTCGGTGTTCATGGCGGAACACTGGTTCTGGCCTCCGGTGCTCAGCTCAACACCACAGACGTTCTTATCGGTTCGGTGCAGGGTGAAAGCGCCTTGCTGGAGGTGACGGGCAGCGGCACCAGCCTCAACATAAGCGGCGCGTTGAATGTTGGAGGTTACGGCGATGACTCGCTGAATGTTGAAAATGGTGGGCGGGTTAATGTCGGCGGCGATCTTTCCGTCGGCGACACTGCATCGGCGATTGCGGGTTTGCAAAATGGGTTGACGGTCAGCGGGAAGGGTTCCACGCTTCATTTCGGTGGCACCGCCGATATTGGCGCTCTCCTTTCTGTGACGGACGGCGGCGCGGTTCACGGCAGGCAGTTACACGTTGGTGCGGGTGATCCGGGCAGCAATGCGGCGCAGATCACGGTTGATGGTGCCGGTTCGCTCCTGAATGTTGCTGAAATCGATGTCGGTTCGGTCGGGAACGGTTCGCTGACGGTGTCGAATGGCGCAAGCGTTGGACAGGCTGCGGCGGGCAGCGTCTTGCAGGTCGGACAGAACGGCGCGCAAGGTATCGTGAATGTTGGCGCGGCTACGGGCGATACCGCGGCTGCAGCCGGAACAATTCACAGCACTGTGGCGCTGGGCAATCAGGGCACGCTCAACCTCAATCATAATACGACCGGCTACCGCTTCGATACGACGGTGGAAGGCACCGGCACGGTCAATTTCCTTGGCGGAACGACGACAGTCTCCGGGCAGGGACTGGCCCAGTTTTCCGGTCAGTCGAATATCGACAACAGCAGTGTGGTCCTGGCGAGTTCGGCTGTGGTCGGTGGCAATGTCGCCGTCAACACTGGCGGCACACTGAGTGGTTCCGGCACATTGGGCAGTACCATGGTCAGGAGCGGCGGTACGATCATTGCCGGTTCGCAGTCGCAACTGAAGGTCAACGGCGATCTCACGCTGGAGAGTGGGGCGAGCTTTAACTACGATCTAGGCACGTCCAACGCCCATAAGGCTGCGTCCATTCAGGTCAACGGTGATTTGACATTAAACGGTGCGACAGTGAATGTCACCGGCACCTCCGATAGCGCATTGATCGGCTATCATCGTCTGATTTCCTATGGCGGAGCGCTGACGACTGCCAATGCCGGTTTGGTGGTAGGCGAAACGCCGATTACCGATCCCATCGGTTATTCATATGCCATCGATTACGCGCCGAATGTCGTGGATCTCATAGCGCTGCCGAACGGTCTGGACCTTCTCCAGGTATGGGGCGGCAGTGCATCGGCTCTTGACGGCGGCGATGGAACCTGGTCGGCATCGGATCAGAACTGGCTCGATCCGCTGGGCGGCAGCAGCGCACTGGGTTCGGGATGGGGAAGCGCCTATGGGGTGTTCCGCGGCATTGGCGGTACGGTCACGCTGGATGGAACGCAAACAGCTGTTGGCCTACAATTCGTGAGGGGCGATTATACTATCACCGGGGGCACCGCCCTGAACCTCATCAGCTACTCGGGAAATGGTATTATCATCCCCGTGCCGGAATTACGGGTACTGGCCGGTGAAACCGCAACAATCGAATCGACGATTACCGGAAGCAAGGGTTTTGAGAAAACCGGTGACGGGCTGCTCATTCTGTCCGGTTCCAACAGTTATTCCGGCGGCACCATCCTCAGTGCGGGCACCCTACAGATTTCGGCGGCGGATAATCTAGGGCAGGCCAGGAACGATCTTACGATCAACAACGGCACCTTACAGACGATCGGCACCATATCGCTTGGCAGTCTTGTAACGCTCGGTGGTGAAGCGGCATTTGATGTCGCATCGGGCACGGAACTGCAACTGACCGGGATTATTTCCGGTTCCGGTTCGTTGACCAAGCAGGGCGATGGCACGCTGCTTGCCGGAAATACGGCCAACGGATGGTCCGGTGGCACGCTGATAGAAGCGGGAACATTGCGCATGGCGGCAGGTAGCGCCGGTGCGTTGCCCGATATGACCGACTATGTGATGACCGGCGGTACGCTGGATCTCAATGGCAATGCCCTGACCATGCGTTCCTTGTGGGGCAGCGACGGTATCATCGCTATCGATAATGCGAGTCTTACCGTCAATCAGGATGAGGACACGGTTTTTGCGGGCGACATAACGGGCGCAAGCGCCAATAGCAGCCTGACCAAGGACGGCGACGGCATTCTGGTCCTGACCGGCAACAACAGTTTTCAGGGGCGGACCAATATTCTGGGCGGTATGCTCGCAATATACGAGGCAGAGAATATCGGCACCGGAGCGGCAGGCATTTCAATCAGCAATGCAACGCTCACGACGCTTGGCGATATTACCTTGGCCCGCGATTTTGAACTTTCCGGTACGGCGACAGTCGACACGCTGCTTGGCACGGCGCTCGATCTGACCGCCGATGTGTCGGGCAGCGGCTCGCTATATAAGGAAGGGGCGGGCTCGCTTATCATCAGCGGCGATGCCAGCCATAGCGGCGGTACCACGATTGCCAACGGTTTCCTGCAAATCGGCAATGGCGGCACCACGGGTTCGATTGCGGGCAATATCGTCAATAATGGCGGTCTCGTCTTCGACCGCCTGAACAGCTACACCTATTCCGGCATGGTTTTGGGGGCGGGCGCGTTGATCCAGGCAGGGGCGGGCACCACTGTCCTCACTGGTGAAAACAGCTATACCGGCAACACGTTTATCGCTGGTGGAACGTTGCAGATCGGCGATGGCGAAACCACAGGCTCTATCATCGGTGGTGTTCTGAATGAAGGGATTCTGGCCGTAAACCGGTCGAACAACTACAATTTCGAAGGGCTGATCGTCGGCACCGGTTCATTCGTGCAGGCGGGCCCCGGTATGACCATTCTCACCGCCGACAACGCCTATTATGGCGGGACGACCATCGCCCATGGCACGCTGCAACTTGGGAACGGCGGTAATTCAGGCTGGATCGAAGGCGATGTCGTGAATAATGGCACGCTCGCCTTCAATCGTTCGAATGCAGTGCTTTTCTCCGGTGCTATCAGCGGCAGCGGCAACGTTAACCAGATCGGCGCTGGAACGACGGTTCTTGCAGGCGAGAACAGTTATACCGGTGGTACGATTATTCAATCCGGCGCGCTGGTCATCGGCAATGGCGGGATGACCGGCTCAATCAAGGGCAATGTCGAGAATGACGGCATCCTTGCCTTCAACCGCGCCGACACGATGACTTATGCAGGCACGATCAGCGGTTCGGGTGGGGTGCAACAGATTGGACGAGGCACAACCATCCTGACCGGCAGCAACAACTATACCGGCGCGACGACGATTGCAGCCGGGCGCCTGCAAATCGGCAATGGCGGTACGTCCGGTTCCATCACCGGTCACGTGCTCAATGACGGCACGCTGGCCTTCAATCGTTCCGATACGGTGACCTTCGACGGCATGGTGTGGGGCGAGGGAAAGCTGGAGCAGGCGGGCGCCGGTACACTCGTTCTTACCGGCAGAAATCAGTATGGCGGTGGCCTCACTATATCCTCCAGCACACTGCAACTGGGGGATGGCAGCGAAAATGGCACGCTTACCGCCAATGTCGAGAACAATGGGCAGTTCATCATCAATCGTTCTGGAACGGTCGTGCTGAAAGGCGATATTTCCGGTTCCGGTTCGCTCGAGCAAATCGGCAGCGGCGTGACGGTGCTCGCAGGCAATAACAGCTACGGTGGTGGCACCACGTTGCAATCCGGAACGCTGGTGGTCGGGCTTGGTGATAGCGGAGGGATTGCGGGCAATATCGTCAATAATGCTTCGCTCGCCTTCAATCGCGCGGACAAGTACAGCTTTTCGGGCGCCATTTCCGGGACAGGCGCAGTCTGGCAGATCGGCGAGGGTACAACCGTTCTCAGCGGCAACAGCAGCTATTCGGGCGCGACCGGCGTTTATGATGGCCGGCTGGCGATCAACGGCTCGATCGCGACCTCATCGCTGGTCACCGTCTATGGAGGCGGCGAACTTGGGGGGAATGGCAACGTTTCCACCACGCATATCGACGGGGGCACGCTTGCGCCCGGCAATTCCATCGGAACGCTGACGGTGAGCGGCGATTTGAGCTTCACCGGCACATCGACCTATGCCGTGGAGGTTTCGGCATCTGACGCCGATCGGGTCAATGTTACTGGTCGGGCGGATTTGGGTGGCGCGACGGTGGCAGCGACGTTCGCACCCGATAAATATGTCATGCGCCGCTATACGATCCTCAATGCGGGCGGCGGAATTGGCGATACTCGGTTCAGTGCGGAACTGGCGACCGATCTGCCGCAGAGCTTCAGCTCAAACCTCAGCTACGATGCCGGCAATGTCTATCTCGACCTGACACTGAACATCATCGGTCTCAACATGAACCAGCGCAATGTCTCGGCGACGCTGGTCGATTATTTCAATCGTGAAGGACAGATCCCGCTGGCCTATGGCGGGTTGGATGCGCAAGATCTGACCGTAGCATCGGGCGAACTGGCGACGGCCGTTCAACAGACGACCGTCGATGCGATGAGCCAGTTCATGGCGACGCTGGCCGATCCGTTGGTCGCGGGAGGAACGAAAACAGCAGCCTCCGTTGAACACGATCCTTTCAAGACCCGCTGGAATGTATGGGGTGCAGGCTTTGGCTCATCGCGCTCGGTCGAGGGCGACAGCAACATCGGATCGCATGATTTGCGCAGCAGGATCAACGGTATGGCCGTCGGCGCCGACTACCGGCTGTCGCCCGATACCTTGCTCGGCTTTGCCGTGGGTGGCGGACATAGCAGTTTCAGCGTCTCCGATGGTCTCGGCAGCGGCAATTCCGACCTGTTCCAACTGGGCCTTTATGGTCGCCAGACGGTCGGAGATGCTTATTTCAGTGCGGTCCTGGCTTATGGCTGGCAGGATATCGAGACAGAACGCGCTGTCACGTTGAATGGTTTCGATACGTTACAGGCCGGTTATGACGCCAACGCATGGTCAGGTCGTCTGGAAGCCGGTTATCGTTTCGACACGCCATGGATGGGGATTACACCCTATGCCGCCGGGCAGTTCGTCAGCCTCGACCTGCCGTCCTATGGAGAAAAGGTCGGCAGTGGTGAGGATACCTATGCACTCGACTATGCATCCCGGCAGGAAACGGTCGGGCGTAGCGAACTGGGCTTGAGAGCAGACAGATCCTTTGCGCTCGGCGACGGAGTTTTCACCCTGCGCGGCAGGGTTGCGTGGGTGAGGAACTTCAACAATGACCGCATCACCTCGGCTTCCTTCGTCGAACTGCCAGGGGCCAGCTTTGTCGTGAACGGCGCTTCAGTCTCGCGCGATACGGGCCTTGCAAGCATTTCAGCCGAAATGCTGTGGGACAACGGCTTGTCGCTGGGTGCGGCTTTTGACTCGGAATTTTCGGAAGCGAGCAGCAATTATGCCGGAAAGGGCATGCTGCGATATAAATGGTAAGATCGTCGGGCTGGCGGAACTGCGCCAGCCGAGGGGGCAATTACGAACGCGGAACCCTGGTCCAATGGCCGGTGCCGCCGTCATTATAGAAATCGATGTCAAAACCCTGTACCTGACCTTGATCGACTTTGAAGACGATGGATGCGAGCGAACCAACAAGTTCGGCTTCTCCGACCGGGACGAAGGCGAAAGTGTCGCCGTCCCAATGTTGCAGCGGGAACTGCATTTGCTTCGGACCGAGAACGAGTGTCAGCGTTCCGTTGACTTCCTTGACTTCCGTCTTGCCAAAATAGGCATTATCGAAACTGCCGGTATATTCCTGCAAGGCTTTGGACGGTAATGGCGCGGCTGGCTTCTCCTTGAAGGACAAGTCGCCCTGTGGCTGGAAAAAGCCCTTCATGGCACCGTTATATGCGGCGAACCAGTCCCGGGAGGCTTTGCCGTAGAGCGCTATGTCCGTGAATTGCGCAACCACCGATTCCGCGGCGCCCACCGGTGCGCCATTGGTCAGGACGATGATGCCGATATCGGCCGAGGGTACGATCTTGAACGCCGTGCCCGCGCCGAGCAGGAAGGCGCCGGAATGGCCCATCGACGGGCGACCGCCGAGTTCCGTGTTGACGTTGAAACCATAGCCATAGAAGCCGGATCGGGCGCTGGTATCGTGTGCGCGGGCGCTGAAGGATTGCGGCGAAAGCGCTGGCAGGAGCGCCTCTTCCGCGATCAGGCGCTTACCCTTGTACTCGCCATTGGCCAGCAGCAGTTTCACCCATTCCGCCAGATCGACGACGGTGGACGACACGCCGCCTGCCGGCGCCTGTTCATCGGCATTGCGCTGCCCGAGAGGCAGGAACCTACCGTTCTGATAAACATGCAGTGCGGCGCGATTGTCATTCGCCACATAATCGGCATGGCGATAGCTGGTCGATTTCATACCCAGCGGCTGGAGAAGCTGTTCGTCGGCGAGTTTGTCCCATGGTTCATGCGCTGCCGCTGCAACCGCCTCCGCACCGATGGTCGTGCTGAAATTCGCATAATGATAGGAGGTGCGGAACGGATCGAGCGGCAAATGCTGCAAGCGGGCGATGACGTCGTTGCGTTTGAAGCCGAGGTCTTCGAGATCGTCGCCCGCCGTGCCCGGCAAACCGCTGCGATGTGCAAAGAAATCCCCGATGGTTCCGTGTTCGGACACATAGTCGTTGTTCAGTTTGAAACCGGAAAGATGTTTTGCCACCGGATCGTCCCACGCAACCACGCCCTTCGTCACCTCAATGGAAGCAACCGTCGCGGATATGGATTTCGAAATCGAAGCGATCTGGAACACGGTGTCGGCATTGACGGCGGCGTCCTTGCCGATTTCCCTTTTGCCGTAGCCTTTCGCAAACACGGTCTTGTCGCCGCTGACCACGGCGACCGCCATGCCGGGAACATGGCTGCGCTTCATGATGTCGGCCACGATCTGCGGCAGGGCCTTGAGCGCGTTTTCGGTGCTTCCTTTCGGAATTTGCACGACATCGGCAGCCGGATTGGGTTGGCGCTGAATGGAAACCGACTGCGACAGGGCAGCTGTCGAGCAGCCGAGCACGAACAGACAGGCTAGGACGATGGATGACGTACTGGTTCTCATGCTGGCTTTCATGGCTGCCTTAAAACCCCGTTTGATAAGCGATGCGGAAAACACCCTGATTGATGTTCAGGGTCTGGTCGCGTTGGTGGACGAGCCCTGTTTGCAGAATGATGCCGATAGGCGTGACATAGGTAACTGTGCCTGCTACGCCCCAATCCCAATCGGATTGAAGCCCGTATTGCGCCAGTCTTTCGTCCCCGCCGGACAGTTTGCGTATCGCGGTTGTGGCGTTGAACTGCCAGCGGTCGTGGGAGAGCGACAAGGATGTCACGCCATTGCCATTGGAGACCGGCGTGCCACGAAAGGCGCTTGAAAAAGTGGCTTCGTTGAACCAGCTCAGGTTCCACTTGTCGGTCAGAGCCGTGTCATAGCGCAGCCGGGCGGAAATCGTGTTGGCGCCTTCGCCATAACCGGGCTCCGCCTCCAGTCTTCCGACATCCACGCCGCCGGATATGTTCTTCAAGCCCGGCACGTTGCGGAAATCATAAGTCAGGATGAACGAGTTCAGGTCGTTGCTGAATGCAGGCGGTTGGCCTTCGGTGGGCGAGATGAAACCGTCGTCGAGGCTGAGGCGGCGGTCGAGAACCGTATCGTCGCGTTTGAACACCAGACCGGCGAAGGAATGCGCGCCCATATTTTCGGTATTGAAGGTATAGCGACCGCCAAGCCCGATGGAGCCCTTATACTGAAAATCATCGGTGAAGCCGGTGTAAAGCCCATCAATGGCGTGCCAGCCGTCGCCGAAGCCGATGTCCATCTTGCCGCCATAGAGCGCAAAATTGTCACGGGTGTAAGAGGCGAACAGGTTTTTCAGATTGAAGCCAAGATCGGAAAAGGCGTTGTCGTTCGTTGCTTCTACGGAAGAGTCGAAGGTGATTTTCGAAAGGATGGAAAATTGCTGCGACAATTGCCAGACAAGGGCGGCTTCCGCCGTGGGCTGCACGCTGTTCCAGTGCGAACGCGGAATCTGACCGTTGCTGTCCTTGATGCCGAAATAGCCGGTATAGCCGGTCATGAACAGCAGTTGACCGTTCAGTTTCGGATAATCGCCGGTCGCATCCGTGTCGCCCAGCTTGCTGTAGGGCGTCAGGAATATTTCGGTTTTGAAAATGTCGCGCTTTTCTTGCGCAAAAGCGTCTGGCGTTCCGGCCCCAAGCAAGGCTGTGGCACCAAGCAGAGTGCTGTATATCAGGTGACCGGAAAAGGCTGCTTTCTGTCGCCTGCCAAATCGCCGAAGCGGCGCGAAATTCTGCATGGTTATCGGGCCAGTTCAGCGGCCAGTTCGCGTATCTGCGAATGGATATTCTCGAACATGCCGAAATTGACCCGGCTGGCAACGACGAAAATACCGAGCTTGCGATTGGGCGACAGAACCGCATAACTCATGAAACCGCCGAGACCACCGCTTTTACCGAGCAGGAACGGGGTTTCATCACGGGGCAAGGTAGCAACCCAGCCAAGCCCCATGCCGTCCCCTGCCGTTACTTCGGTCCCAACTACATGCTTCAAGCCGTCATAAGGCAGCCAAAGCGTATGATCGATCAGGGCATCTTCCCGCAACTGGTCCGCACCGTCTAGGTGCCAGCGCATCCAGCGCACCATATCGTCCGCAGTCGTGTAGATACCGGCGCTGGCATACATGATATCGGGAACAGGGCTGTTGGCATCCGGCTTGTCGAGAGGGTCGAGCCCGGTCATCAGCCGCTTTTTCTGCTCGTCGCTTAATACGTTGGTCGTGTCGGTGAGCCCTGCCGGTTTCAGCACCTCATTGGCGAGAACAGTGGAATAATCTGCGCCGCCGGCCTTGGCGAGTGCATCACCCAGAAGGCCGTAGCCGAGATTCGAATAAATCGTCGTGGTGCCGGGAACATAAGCAGGCTTGTTGCTGCCGATCCACTTCCAGTAATAATCACGGTCGAAGGCCGCAAACGGATTATCCGTGATTTTCGTATCGGGGTTGGGCAATTCGCGCGGCAGACCTGCGGAATGCGTGGCCAGATCGAGCAGGGTGACAGGGCGTCCGTTAACTTCGACCTTGGCACCTTCCGGCGCATATTTTGCGAGCGGATCGGTCAGTTTGAGTTTGCCTTTGGCGGCGAGCGCCGCCAGCACATCACCGGCAAAAACCTTGGAAACGGAGGCAATACGGAAAACCGAATGCGCGTCCGGCTCGACATTGCTGCCGGGGGCTGTCTCCCCATAGGCCTGGATGATGCTTTTATCGCCCTGCACGACGGCGATGATCAGTCCCGGTGCACCGGAGTTGAGAAAAAGCTGCATGCCTGCCATGGATACGGCATCCTTCAAGGCAAGATCTTCAGCTTTTGTCTGAACGTTGTGGGCAAGCAGAATACTGGCGGTGGCCAGCGAGAGTATTGTGAAATGCGCTAGCATCCGAGATGGCATGCGGGAATCCTCAAAGAACCGTTGGGGAGGATGTTCTGGTGCTATCACCATCCAGTAAACTGTGGGAATAACAAGAATCCAAGGACGAAACGACGTGCCGGTTTGACGAATGACATGCCACCAAAAGCGCAATGGTTCCGACATGTTAAGCGATTATATGCCCATACGCTCGCGCAGTTGTTTTCGGTAGGAGCGTGACACGGGCCATGCCCGGTCAACAGACCGCATCCTGATCTGCCATTTGTCAATTTTTCTGCGGTCCACATTGACGACGTGCAGCGAATTGACGAAAGCGGTTCTGTGTACCCGGAGAAAGATTTTCGACGGCAGCAGGCTGGACCACATGCCCAGCGAGCGCGAATCGAGCAGCATAGACCCATCTTCGAGCCAGATTTCGCTGTAATTGCCTGCCGAACGCACCCCGACGATGATTTCAGGTTGAACGCCGCGCACCACGCCGCGATTGCTCAGATAGACGAGGGGCGCCGCATTTTCGGGCGCGATTGTCTTTTCCAGCGCGTGACCGGTCGAGTATTTTGCCTGTCCGATGAGATTGGCGCATTGGAACAGGGCGTTGACTTCGCTGGTCGACCATATCTTGTTCGCGACGGTCGTGTCGAAGCCGATGATGCCGCGCAGTTTGTTGTCATAGAAGACGGGTACGCTGAGGACGCTTTTATTGCCCTGACGGAGAAACTCTACCTGGATCGCACGCGCCGTCCGGGGCAGGTCTGTCACGTCGTGGACCGCCACCGCATGGCCCAGAACCAGATATTTGTGCAGCCAGGCGATGAGCGTGGTGGGCGTTTCCTGAAGCTCGGAGATATAGGCCCTGGTCTGCCCCCGGCACCATTCATGGGTGTTGCAGAACCGAAGCAGGTTTGGCCGATACTCGATCATCCATGCCCGGTCTGCGTTCGATGCCGTGCCCATCAGGGCGAGTTGTTCAGAGATAGCTTCATCGACGGCATATTTGAGCAGGTTCATGCCGCAGAGATAGGGCCAGTCCAGCACTGCGCTGCGCGCAAGGTCCGCCTTGGCGTGAATCCTGTAAGAGCCTAGGTCTTCTGACACGTCGGTCTGGAGCATGGCCTGTCCCCCGCCCAACCCGGAAATCGAGTGAAATGCCGCGGGGTGTTTTCTTGTCCGATTGGATACCCCGGCATCATTTGCACCAACGAAAAGGGGTGAGCCTACTGCTGATGAATTAGCAACATCAGTTTTGCTCCAACGAAGGGCTTAGTCAAACTTGAGTTTTGAAAATTGGCACTGTGCTGTGTTTTTGTGGGACGTTGTTCCAAAGACCCCGAGAACAGTTGAAGATTTTGGTTGGCGCAATTTTGCTGTCCGATCGCGATTATATCTTGCGCATGCTGAAGCCGGTCGTTTCGGTCTGCCTTTTTTCGAAGCATTTGTCTGGCGCAAATAAATAATCGACGCATCGCGCTTGCCAAAGGTGATGGCTAGCTTAATAAGGCGAAAATGAAAAACAGCTAAACGCTTGATTTTACTGGTGCCGCTTGCGTGACTCGAACACGCGACCCCATCATTACGAATGATGTGCTCTACCAACTGAGCTAAAGCGGCCCGGAACGTTGCGTTCCAATTTCCCGAAGGAGCCAACCGTTTCCGGCTGGACGGTGCGCTGATAACCAAAAGCAGGGAGGAAAGCAAGGCCCAATTCAAACAAACTCCATGTTTGTTCAAAAGCTTTCACAACATGCACGTCGCCACCGCCCTCCAACGCGCAAAAAGCCGGATTTATGAGTAAGCAGGCGATCGTGCCGTGCGAACCGGAAGGCAGTTCTCCCGCGCCAGCCGTCTCGCCGGCGCGGTACCGTCACGTTTCCCGGAATCATGCGCTTGCGCAAAGGCGCTGGCGGGCTTCCTTATATTCCCGCTCGAGGCGGTCGATCAGTTGTCCCGCAGGGGCTACTTCATGGATCGCCCCGATGCCCTGGCCGCAGCCCCAGATATCCTTCCAGGCCTTGGCGCCTTCCTGCTGCGCAGTCTCGAAATCCATCTTGGAAGGATCGGCTTCGGGAAGGTTGTCAGGGTCCATGCCGGAATTGGCGATGGATGGCTTCAGGTAGTTCCCTGCAATGCCGGTAAAGTAGTTGGAATAGACGATGTCGGAGGAAGTCGAGTGGACGATCATCTGTTTGTAGGCATCCGTCGCGCGCGCTTCCGTCGTGGCAATGAACGGCGAGCCGATGTAGGCGAGGTCAGCGCCCATGGCCTGTGCGGCAAGAATCGAGTTTCCGTTGGCGATGGCGCCCGAAAGGAGCAGGGGACCGTCGAACCAGGAGCGGATTTCCTGCACGAGCGCGAAGGGCGACAGCGAACCGGCATGGCCGCCCGCACCGGCTGCCACCGCGATGAGACCATCCGCGCCCTTGCGAATTGCCGAATTGGCGTGACGGTTGTTGATGACGTCATGGAGGACGATGCCGCCATAGGAATGGATTGCCGCATTCACTTCCGGCACGGCACCGAGCGAGGAGATGACGATCGGCACCTTGTATTTCACGCAAAGGCCGAGATCGTGCTCGAGGCGCTTGTTGGAACGGTGCACGATCTGGTTGACGGCGAAGGGTGCTGACGGCCGGTCCGGATTGGCCTTGTCGTAAGCAGCAAGCCCTTCGGTGATTTCCGCCAGCCACTCATCGAGTTGTGCCTCTGGACGGGCATTGAGAGCAGGAAAGGAACCGACGACGCCTGCCTTGCACTGCGCCATCACCAGAGCCGGATGCGAAATGATGAATAGGGGAGCGCCAACCACCGGGATGCGCAATCTGCTTTTCAGAATATCCGGCAAGGCCATTTTCAATCTTCCTCCATGATTGACGTTTCCGTAAACGTAATAGTTCTAGCATCTCCTTGCCGGGCGGCAATATCAAAAGCACGCAAGCGGGTCTGTCGCCGCTCAGCCGTCTTTCGGCATTGCGACAGAACATGCCGAACACGATCGATATGGCGCCCCTTATTTATTGGACGACACGCGCGAAGAGAATCGCCGCTATAGTTGAGGATGTTTCGAGCACCTGCAATGGGTGCAGTTTGGTATTGCAGAACTATACGGATGGGGGAAAACCGCATTCAGAGTTAATATTTGGTGTCTCTGTTAAGCTTATCGGCTAGTCAAAGCGGGTGAAGAACAGGTAAATGCCTTGATTCAGACGTTAATTTCGCTGAGGCTTATGAAAGCGTCTGCATCGGGAACCGCTTGCACCTGTTGAGGGCGTAACGAGACGGCGGAAAAACGAACAAGGGAAGAGCAGCCTTTGGAAAGCATTGAGCGCGCGATCAGGAATGCATTTGCCAAGGCGGATGCACACAATCCGGCGACCCGCCAGCGAATCTATGAATCCGCCTGGGGTGCGCATGAGCGCGCTCTTGCGACAAACGCCGCGCTCAGCGATGCGCAGAAGGAACAGCGCCGCCAGAACCTCAAGGACGCGATCTCCGGCATCGAACAGGAATTCAAGACCGGTGGAGAGACGAGCGCCCGTCACGAGCCGACGCTCGATGCACCCCTGAGGGAAGACCCGGTGCTTGGCGGCAGGGTAGGGGAAACATCGCCCGCGCTCGATACCGGCGATATTCGTGCGACTTCGCGGCAGAAGAAGCGCAGCAATGCCGACCTCGGCTATGAGGGCGGCGTTTCGCGGAAGGACCGCCGCAAGAAGAAGCGCCATTCGCCTTTCTACAGCTACGGCATTCCAGGGCTTGTGCTCGCGGTTGCGGCTTTCATCGGCTATTCGCTTTATAACAGCTTTATCGATCTGAGCAGCGGACCGGCCAACAATCCGCTGCACAGTGAAGGCAATATCGCTCCCCTTAAGGAAGGCGAGGAGCCGGGCGGGTTGAAATGGATCACCATCTTCCAGCCTTCGGAAGCCACACGCATGTCGGTCAAGGGACGCGCCACGGCTGAAATCAGGCAGGAGGGCACGCGCAGCTTCGCCCGCATCCAGTCCGCCGGAGCCGAAGATACGGTCACATTCGATGTGGGTGAGGGCATTCTGGATCAGCTGGTTGGCAAGACGGCGACCTTCAACATCGTGGCCCGCGCCGACGACGGCAAGACGACCCAGATGTCTGTCAACTGCGATTTCGGCGGTCTCGGCGATTGCGGACGCAGGCGCTACGACGTGCGTGATTCCGTGAGCGATTTCCTTTTCGATATGGAAATGCCATCGGGTCAGAAGGCAGGTCGTGCAGGCACGATCACGGTCAATTCGGATCTCAGTGGTTCCGGCAAGGCGGTCAATATCTACGAAATCCGCGTTTCGACGGCGGCCAAATAATCAGGAAAGCAGCTTTTCGAGCGTTTCGAGCCGGTCCGCTTCGCGGGGCGGCTTGTCCCAGCGCAGCCGCGAAAAACGCGGAAAGCGCATGGCGACCCCCGATTTGTGGCGCGTGGAACGGTTGAGACCTTCAAAGGCGACTTCCACGACCAGCCCATGATCGGGTTCGGCGCGCACGGATCGCACCGGCCCGAAACGCTCGGTGGTATTCTCGCGCACAAACTTGTCCAGCAATTTCAGTTCCTCGTCCGTAAAGCCGAAATAGGCCTTGCCGACCGGCACCAGCACGGGTTCATCCTCCGGTCCCGTCCAGACGGCGAAGGTGAAATCGGAATAATAGCTCGACCGTTTGCCGTGCCCGCGCTGGGCATAGACGATCACCGCATCGACGGTGAAGGGATCACGCTTCCATTTGAACCACGGTCCCTTGGGGCGGCCCGGAAGGTAGGTACTATCGTGGCGTTTCAGCATGACGCCTTCGATGACCGGATGTGGCGGATTGGCGCGAAACCGCGCCAGTTCCTCAAAGTCGGAAAATGGCAGAACGGGCGAGAGATCGAAGCGGCGCGGATCGAGCCTGCTGACAAAGCTTTGCAGGCGCGCGCGGCGCTCCAGAAAGGGCAGGGCGCGCAGATCGGCACCGGTCTGCTGGTTCCCTTCCTGCAACAGGTCATAGGCCCGCACGAAGGCCGGATAGTCGCGCAACTGCTTTGCGCTTACCGTCTTGCGGTTCAGCCTCTGCTGGAGGTCGGAGAACGTGGCTGTCTCTATGCCGGTTTCGCCGTGATGGCCAACCAGCAACTCGCCATCGATCGCCCCTTCGAAATCCATGGCTTCCAGAATATCGGGGAACGCGCCGGAGATATCGTCCCCCGTGCGCGAATAGAGGCGGCGCAGGCCGTTTTCCGCGACAGCCTGAACGCGAATGCCATCCCATTTCCACTCGGCCGTAAAGGCGGATGCGTCGAGCGAGGGGATTTCCGCTTCATCAAGGGCCGTCGCCAGCATGACAGGGCGAAACGGAGCGGCTGCGGTGGCCGCAGGCTTTTCACCGCGGTCTTCCAGCCAGGCGAACAGCGCCTCATAGGGTGGTGACTGGCCGTGCCAGAGTTCTTCTATTTCCACGACGTCGACGCCGCCGAAATCTGCCAGCGCCTGCTTGGCCAGACGGGCGGAAACCCCGACGCGCAAGCCCCCGGTCACGAGCTTCAACAGTGCGTAACGTTCGGAAATGCCAAGCACATCGAGCCATCCGGCGACGAGCATCGGGCCTTCGCGGCGCGAAGCGTTCTGCAATTCGTGCACCACGATGCCAAGCGGCAGATCGGCTCCGGGGGCAGTTTCGCTGGGGCCGGGCCAGATCAGCGAGATCGTTTCGGCAAGATCGCCGACATAATCGTAGGAATAGGCAAACAATGTCGGGTCTGTCCGCTCGGCGATGAGCGCGCGCAGCATGGCCGGCTTTACGCTTTGCAGCTCCAGATCGCGGGTGATCGCTGCCAGCGCCACGCCGCGATCAGGGTCCGGTGCTGTGCGGAAATGGTCGATGAGCAAGCGCAGCTTGCCGTTGCGCTGCGGCGTCAGAACGAGCCGGTCAAGAAGTTCGGCGAAAGCGCGCATCAGTCGCCCTCATCTTCATAGCCAACGAGATGCAGCGGCTTTGCCGGTATGTTCTGCAACTCGCACCAGCGAACGAGAGCTTCTTCACGTCCATGGGTAACCCACACTTCTGCGGGGGCGATTTCCGTTATGGTCGCCGTCAGCTCATCCCAGTCGCAATGGTCGGAAATGATGAGCGGCAGTTCAACGCCTTGCTGTTTGGCGCGCTGTCGGATGCGCATCCAGCCTGAGGCAAAGGCTGGGACTGGATCGGGAAACCGTCGTGCCCAGCGGTCGGAGAAAGCCGAGGGCGGGCCGACGATGATCTTTCCTGCAAAATCCGGTTGTGCCGCACTGCGTTCCAGCGTGGCCGGTTGGAGAGGTCCGAGATCGACACCTTGCGTTTGATAATACTCGCAGATCTTTTCCAGCGCGCCGTGGATATAGATCGGTTCCCAATAGCCTGCATTGCGTATGAGCTTGATGACCCGCTGCGCCTTGCCCAGCGAATAAGCCCCGACAAGATGCGCACGCTCGGGAAACTGCCGGATCGATTTGAGAAGCGTCGCGATCTCGTGTGCTGCATCCGGGTGACGGAATACCGGCAGGGCAAAAGTGGCTTCGGTGATGAAGACATCACAGGCGACGGGCTCGAAAGGGGCGCATGTCGGATCGGCTGCCCGCTTGTAGTCGCCCGAAGCGACGATGCGGGTGCCATCCATTTCCACCGCGATCTGGGCCGAGCCAAGCACATGGCCCGCTCCATGAAAGCTTATCCGCACGCCATTGATCATGAGGGTTTCGCCGAGGCTTACCGGTTGCGTCGTTTCTGCGAAATTCACCCCATAGCGCAACGCCATGATGTCGAGTGTTTCGCGCGTTGCCAGCACATGGGTGTGGCCCGAACGCGCGTGGTCGGAGTGCCCGTGGGTGATGAGCGCACGTTCCACCGGGCGCACCGGGTCGATGTAAAAATCGCCGGGCGGGCAATAAAGACCTTTGGGAGAGGAGCATAGAAGCTGGTTGAAGCGCATGGTTTTCAAGATAGGTCACGAAGTCCACCCCGAAAAGGGAGGGAGCCTGCGTCTGCTGACAAAATGAGAACAAAAGTGAACAAACACCTTGGCGGTTCGCCTCGCTGCGATTAGATTGACGGCGTGACACTGAACCAGAAACCCGCCGCCGCATCTGCCGCCTTTCCCTTGCCGGACCGTTTTCTCAAATGGTTCGCGGCCAAGGGCTGGTCGCCGCGCGCCCATCAGTTGGAGCTTCTGGCGCGTGCCGAACAGGGCCAGTCCACGCTGCTGATTGCCCCGACCGGCGCGGGCAAGACTTTGGCCGGCTTTCTGCCTGCGCTGGTTGATCTGGAAAAACGCGGCCGCCTGAAGCCCAGCATGGCGAAACGCGGCGTGCATACGCTTTATATCTCGCCGCTAAAGGCACTTGCGGTCGATATTCACCGCAATCTCACCGTGCCGGTCGAGGAAATGGGTCTCGACATCACCATCGAGACGCGCACCGGCGATACGCCTGCGCACAAGCGCCAGCGACAGAAACTGGCGCCGCCGGATATTCTGCTGACGACGCCGGAGCAGCTTGCGCTGTTGATCGCATCCAAGGGTGCGGAACAGTTCTTCAAGGGCCTGCGCTACGTGGTGCTGGACGAATTGCACTCGCTGGTCATTTCCAAGCGCGGGCATCTTCTGGCGCTGGGGCTGGCGCGCTTGCGCCGCCTGCAACCGCAATTGCAGACCATCGGCCTCTCCGCAACGGTGGCGGAGCCTGACCAGCTGCGCCGCTGGCTGGTGGAACAGGATGGCGACGATTCCATGGCCGGTCTTGTGACGGTCGACGGCGGTGCCAAGCCGGAAATCACCATTCTCGATTCCGATGAGCGCGTGCCATGGGCAGGACATTCCTCGCGCTATGCCATCCCCGATATCTACGAGGCGATCCGCCAGCACCGCACGACGCTTCTGTTCGTCAATACCCGCAGCCAGGCGGAGATGTTGTTTCAGGAACTCTGGCGGGTCAATGAGGACACGCTGCCAATTGCGCTGCATCACGGTTCACTCGATGCGAGCCAGCGCCGCAAGGTCGAGCAGGCCATGGCCGCCAACACCTTGCGCGCTGTGGTCGCGACCTCGACGCTCGATCTCGGGATCGACTGGGGCGATGTCGATCTGGTTATTCATGTCGGCGCGCCGAAGGGGGCGAGCCGCCTCGCGCAGCGTATCGGCCGCGCCAACCACCGGATGGACGAGCCGAGCCGGGCCATTCTCGTGCCCGCCAACCGCTTCGAGGTGATGGAGTGCCGCGCCGCACTCGACGCAAATTATCTGGGTGCACAGGATACGCCGCCCCTGATCGAAGGGGCGCTGGATGTACTGGCCCAGCACGTGCTTGGCATGGCCTGCGCCGAGCCTTTCCAGGCCGACCAGCTTTACCGTGAGGTGCGAAGCGCCGCACCCTATTCGAGCCTTCCGCGAGACACGTTCGACCGCATTCTGGATTTCGTGGCGACCGGCGGCTATGCGCTCAAGACCTATGAGCGGTTTGCGAAAATCCGCAAGACCGTGGACGGCACGTGGCGGGTGTCCAATCCGCGCATCGCGCAGCAATATCGGCTCAATATCGGCACGATTGTCGAAGCGCCGGAGCTGAATGTCCGGCTTACTCGCGGCGGCAAGGGCGGAAGCGCAAGGGGTGGACGTGTCCTTGGCCGGATCGAGGAATATTTCCTGGAGACGCTGACTGCTGGCGACACCTTCCTGTTTGCCGGAAAGGTTCTGCGCTTCGAAGGCATCCGCGAGAATGAATGCATCGCCTCCAATGCGGCCGGTCAAGATGCCAAGATACCTGTCTATGCGGGAGGGAAGTTTCCGCTTTCGACCTATCTTGCCGCGCAGGTGCGCGCCATGCTCGCCGACCGCACACGCTGGCAGTTTCTGCCGGAACAGGTGCGGGAATGGCTGGAAGTGCAGCAATGGAAATCGGTGCTGCCTGCAACGGACGAGCTTTTGATCGAAACCTTTCCGCGCGGCAGTCGCTTCTACATGGTCGCCTATCCTTTCGAGGGCCGGCTGGCGCACCAGACGCTCGGCATGTTGCTGACACGCCGTCTGGAACGCATGGGCGCGCATCCGCTGGGCTTTGTCGCGACCGATTATTCGCTGGGCTTATGGGGCCTCAAGGATATGGGCGCGATGATCGGCTCGGGAAAACTCAGCCTTACCCGGCTCTTCGACGAAGACATGCTGGGCGACGATCTCGAAGCATGGCTTGATGAAAGCTACCTTCTCAAACGCACTTTCCGCAATTGCGCCGTGATTTCCGGGCTTATCGAGCGCCGTCATCCGGGACAGGAAAAGACAGGCCGTCAGGTTACGGTTTCCACCGACCTGATCTATGACGTCCTGCGCACCCACGAGCCGGACCATATTCTATTGCAGGCGACGCGCGCGGATGCCGCGACGGGGCTGCTGGATATCAGGCGTCTGGGCGACATGCTGGCGCGCGTGAAAGGCCATCTGCTGCACAAGCCGCTCGACAGGATTTCGCCGCTGGCGCTGCCTGTGATGCTCGAAATTGGGCGCGAGCGCGTGGCAGGCGAAGGAGATGAAATGCTGCTTGAAGAAGCGGCAGACGATCTGATCAGGGAAGCAATGCAATGAAAACTGCGGTGTGGGGAAGTGGAGAGGCCTACAATCTGGCCCATACGCAAGTGCGTGACGTTGCGGCTCTGTGTGATCCATCCGGCGCGCTGTTTCTGCCCGATCTGCACATACTCATCGTTTCCGACCTGCATCTGGAAAAAGGCTCGTCCTTTGCCCGGCGCGGCCAGCTCATCCCGCCCTATGACACGGCGGCAACGCTCGACATGCTGGCGGTGGCCATCGCGCGCTATCAGCCACGAACCGTCATCAGCCTCGGCGACAGTTTTCACGATGCCAAGGCCAGCGAGCGTCTGCCGTCGCTTTATGCCATCCGGCTGAAATCGCTGATGGAGCATCGCGACTGGTTCTGGATCACCGGCAATCACGATCCGGATCGCCCGGTCGACCTGCCGGGGGATTGTGTCGAGGAACTGGCGGTCGGACCGCTCACCTTCCGGCATGAGCCGTCACGCAAGGCCGGGCAGGGCGAGATCGCAGGCCACCTTCATCCCGCCGCGCGCATCGTCAGGCGCGGCCGGTCGGTGCGACGCCCCTGTTTCGTGAGCGACGGGGAAAGGCTCATCATGCCTGCTTTCGGAGCCTATACGGGTGCGCTGAACATTCTGGATCGCGCCTTCCGCGGGCTCTTCGCCGATGAGGCGCTGCGCGCCTATATGCTCGGTCAGGGCAAGGTTTACCCGATAGCGCGCGGTGCGCTTTATGGCGGTTAATCCCGACGGAACAGAATGCGCCCGAACCATCCGGTGAAGACGGCAAGGAAAACGGCAAACAGGCCGTAGAGAAAGCTGTTCTGATGGGCCGCGTTGTAGATGCTCTGCTCGAAACCCGCCTTGACGATTTCGAGGCTGGCATTGGCTTCCCGCAGGAAAACGCCGTTGCGAAACAGAAGCGCCCGGGCCTTGTGGCGACCCACCGGCACGTTGGCGGGGAGGTTCAGCGTGGCGCGGAACAGCGTGCGCGAAATGAACTCCACGCCACCGATGCGCTGCGTATAGAGGCCCTGGCGGATTTTCATCTCGCGCAGTTCATTGCCAAATCTCGGAATATTGCCCGACAGACTGGCAGGGTCTTCCGGCACGAGATAGAAATTGCGCACGCCCACGGAAAGCTGGCGATAGGTTTTCTCGTCGGTAATGTCCTGCAAATTGCGGGTGGATGCCAGCGAGTATGAGAGCGGGACCCCCATGAAGGTCTCTGAAACCGCATTCACCCAAACGCCGAGATAACGGTCCTTCTTGCGCACGACCAGATCGCGGGACGGGCCTTGCAGCACCACGATGATGTCGTAACGGCCCTGTCGCTGGATCGTGGGATCGGCATTGTCGAGCGCGCCGAATATTGTGAGATCGGTGCCGCCGAAATTCGATGTGATGGCGATGGTTTCGGTGGAAAGGCCGATTTCGATGGTCTCATCGGCGGGGTTCTGCAATTGCGGAACCGTGTTGCCATTGCCGCTGGAATCGACCTGCGCCAGCGCGCTTCCCGTCATCAGAAGGAAGATCAATGCGGAGGAAAGCGTGAAGCTCCGCATGTCAGATATCCGCAATCGAAATGGAGAAGAGGTTGTCCGGCCGCACGAAAAGCCCGAAGGCGAGGCGCAGGCCGACCGCCAGCACCAGAAGCGCCAGAAGAAGACGCAACTGCTCGCCGCGAAGTTTCTGCCCGGCACGTGCGCCATACTGCGCGCCGATGACACCGCCGACCATCAGAAGGAAGGCCAGCACAATATCGATGGACTGGTTGGTCGTTGCTTGCAGCACGGTCGTGACCGCAGTGACGAAGGTAATCTGAAACAGTGAGGTTCCGACAACCACATTGGTCGGAACATGCAGCAGGTAGATGAGCGCCGGAACCATGATGAAGCCGCCGCCGACACCCATGACCGAGGAAAGCAGGCCGATGAAGAAACCGATGCCGAGCACCGGAATGATGCTGACATAGATGGTGGACGCACGAAACCGCATCTTGAAGGGCAGGCGGTGTATCCATGTGTGCTGGCCCGAGCGCCGCACGGCCCCGCCTTGCCCCTTCTTCACGCGGCGAAGCGCTCGCAGGCTTTCCACGAGCATCAGTCCGCCGACGGTGCCGAGAAAGAAAACGTAGAGAATGGAGACGATCAGGTCCAGCTGGCCGAGATCGCGCAGCCATGAAAAGACGAAGATGCCGACGAGGGACCCCAATATGCCGCCTGCCACCAGAAACAGGCCGAGCTTGATATCGAGCGTTCGGCGTTTGAAATGCGCCAGCGCGCCTGAAACCGACGAGGCGATGACCTGATTGGCGCCTGTGGCGACCGCGATGGCAGGTGGAATGTTATAAAAGATCAACAGTGGCGTGATGAGAAAACCGCCGCCAACACCGAACAATCCGGAAAGAAAACCCACGGCGGCGCCCATGCCTAGTAGAACCAGCATGTTGACCGACAATTCCGCAATGGGAAGATAAATACCCAATTCCCAACCCGGCTTTCACGAACGCACGACACACAGCTGCTTGCGGTCGCGTTTCTCCGCAAGATGTCTCACCTTACCAAAGCATCTCCGGCAACATTATGAAAATAGTGTGCGCCCGGAAATGCATGAAAACAAGTAGTTAGGCTTTAGTCTGCTCGTGAGTTCCAGCCTGGCCACCTCTCATAATGTCTTGCTCTGTCGTCATCGGGAAGTCAAACGCCGAATGCCGATAAGGTTACCTTGCAGGACTATATTGAAGGAAAAATCCGGGGTGTTGTTCAAGAACAACAAAAAGAGCGCCCAAGATCATCGAAAACAGCTTTTTTCAAGATAATCCTACCTATTATATGGGATATACTATCAAAGATAGCGGCGCTGATGCGCAATGAATCAGTCTGCGGCGTTCTGGCGATTGCTGATGACGATATTGATATCTTCTTTCGGCGTGATGACCGAATGGCCGGACGACGGATAAAACTGCGCGCGGATCGAAATGTTGTCCGACATCTTGCTGTCGGTCAGGCTGCCGTTCTTTATGATGTAAAGGTAGGGATTGGTCAGGTTGACACTGAAATTCCCGGCAAAACGGCTGCTGGATTTGAAGCCGAAGCAGTTCATGCTTTCGGCATAATAGCTGCCATTCATCACATTCCAGTCTTCCATCGGGCTGGAGCGTGTCAGGCAGGTTTTCTTGCCGTCCGGCGTGGTGAAATTCGCATTGAACGATACGGCTATGAAGATGTTCTTCAGTTCAGAACTGCCGGAAAGAACCTTGAAAATGGATTTGTAGGGATGAATGTCTTCGGCGGGAATAAGCTGCTTGTCGCCGGAGGAGATTTCAAAGTCGATCGCATCCCCCTGGAAATTCTTGATATCCTTGTCGAGCGCGAGAGGGATTTTCGCGATGATACCGTTTTCCATGTCGTTGTTTACATGCAAGAGCATAGTCTATCCCCTCGTTGATAGGACGTAGATAATAAGCCTCAACGAGTCGGATCAACCTGTCACTTCTTTCAGAAGAATGCGGACGAAACGCAGGAAGGGCGGCCTGGGCCGCCCTTGCAGATATCCTTATGGCTCCAATGAGTTACTTGTTCTTTTCAAGCAGGAGCTGAACCAGTTTCTGGTCGACATCGCCGGTGGGCTTCTGTCCGTTTGCCTTCTGGAACGCCGCAATCGCGGCGCGGGTCTTGCCGCCCATAACCCCGTCGGCTGTGCCGATGTCATAACCGTTTTTCTGAAGGATGAGCTGGATGTTGCGGACGGCCTTCTTCATGTCCACCGAGCCGGTGGTGACAGGCTTTGCTTCGGTCCACGCATCCGGAACGTCGATGGAATTGGTCGCCTGATCGAGCGGCTTCGCCTTCCACAGCTTCACCATATCCTTGGCGCGTTCCAATTGCTCCGGCTTCAACGCCTTGGCGATCTGGTCGCGCTTGTCGGCTGCGTCCTTGTCACCGGCATTGGCGGCAAGCGAGAACCACTTGTAGCTTTCTTCCAGATTGACCGGCATGCCAAGGCCCTTGGCGGCAAGAATGCCGAGATTGAACTGGCTGTCCTTGACGCCGAGTTCAGCCGCATCGGTGAACCAGCGCACGGCTGAAGCATTGTCCGGGTTGCCATTGGCGCCGGTTGCGAAAAGCACGGCAAGATTATGCATCGCGCTCGCATTGCCCTGCTGGGCCGAGAGCTGGTACCAGGTCTTGGCCTTGTCCAGATCGCGGGGCATGCCAAGGCCCTTTTCGTTGAAGTTGCCGAGACGATACTGCGCGGGGGCAAAGCCCTGACCTGCCGAAATCTCGTACCACTGTGCCGCTTTGGCAAAGTCGGCGGCAACGCCGCGGCCTTCCATGTAACGGTTGCCGACTTCAAAGAGCGCGCGCGCGTCGCCCTTGGCAGCGGCTTCACGAAGCGCTGCCGGACCCGCTTCTTCCGGCACTAGCGGAATGGCAGCTTGAGACTGGGCTGCGGGCTCGGTCGCTGCCGTGGTTTCCACCGGCTGCACCGGATTGGCGGCCGTTTCCGTCGCTGTTGCGGCAGGCTGTTCAACCTGCGCCGGGATATCCATCGCGGCCTGTTGCTCGTCTGTCTGCGCTGCTTTTTCCTCGCGCGGTTCCGTGATCGGAGCTGGCGCCACAGGGGCAGCTTCAGCGGATGGCTGTGCTGCGAGCGTGGTGTCGGCGGTGATCTTGGCGGCGATTTCGTCTGCTGGCGCTGGCGTCGTGTCTGCGGCAGTGGTGTCGATCTGCGCTGGCGCGGTATCAATTGCCGTTTCCAGCGGCTCGTCGCGGTTGAGGAATGCAGAACCGATCTGGAGTCCGGCCATGGCGATCATCACGGCGCCGATGGCCATCAGGATAGGCTTGCGCTGGCGCTGGATCATGTCGCCAACAGACGACTTCTTCTTGTTCGTGCGCTTCGCCGCACCCTTCTGAAGCTGCTCGGACTCGGCGGCGGCAAGCTGCGCGGCGCGTCGGGCGGCGGTTATGAAGTCCACCTTGCCGTTGGCGGCAAGTGCGGCATCGGCAGCATCTTCGCGCTGGCGGCGTTCTTCACGCACCCGCTTCATAATCGAATTGAGGTCCGGCATGCCTTCACCCTCGGGGCGAGGGGACGGGGTCCGTTCCAGCTCGGGTTCCTTGCGGGTGATCGCTTCCACGGCAGCCAGCTCGCTGTCGAAAGCAGGGGTGTTGAATGTCGCGTCGAAGGCACTGGCTTCGAGCACTTCGTCGCTCTTACCGGCGGATTTGTCGGCGCGGCGACCGCGTATCGCTTTGGCGAAACCGCCGAAGAGCGAGGACTTTTCAGCCGTGACGTCTGCTCGCGTGTCGGCGGGACCGGCTTCGCTCTGGACGGTTGCAAATGCCGCTGCCGCAGCCGCTGCGGCTGGTGACCGCGTTGCCGACGGGCGCTGCGAACCGGAATTGGGGGAGGGCAGCCTTTCGCCGTCCGCCCGTCCCGCGACGTCCTGCTCCAGCCTGGCCAGACGGTCGACGATCTTGACCAGCGTGTCATGGACGGTCTCGAAAGTCTTGCCGTTGCGCTCGTCGGAATTGCGCGCCAGCGCTTCCAGCGATTTCATGTCCTCGGCCAGCTGCCGGGCAATCACGCTGTCATTGTGCGATCCGTGCTGTAGAACGCGTGCAACGGCGCTTTCCGCCGCCTCGCGCGCTGCATCGAGCACGGTTTCGCGATTGGAGGCGATGGAACGCTCGATGGAATCGAGACGCGGCTTCAGTTCGGCAATCTCGGCCACCGGTTGTGCAAGGTGGTGGGCGATATTGGCAATCTGATCCTCAAGGCTCCGGATCGCCTTCACGTCCAGCCCCGGTCCGTCATAGGCCGGTGCCTGAAGGAGACCCAGCGAAATCTGCTGCGAAAGATCGTCGATCCGGCCTTCCAGCGTATGGAGCGCACTGGTGTCGACATGCTGCGTGGCATATTGCGCGTCGAGGCGCTCGGTCAGTTCCGCAAAGCGGCGGTCGATCTTGTCGAGAACCAGAGGATGCGGCTCCTCCGACCGGCGTTCGGCTGCTTCGAGCTTCTGGCCGATGGCTTCAAGACGCGCTTCAACGGCGTGATAGTCGGACTGGCTGAGATTTTCCATCACCTTGCCAACCTGATTGGCGAGGAGGTTGATCTGGTGTGCGAGCTGGTCGATGACGCCATCCGGCAGTGCCGAACCGCTCGAAAGCCCGTCGATGCGTGAGGAAAGTTCGCCCAGCTTGCGGTAAAGCGCGTCGGAATTCTGCTGCGTTGCCGAAGTGGCAAGTTGGTCCGCAAGTTCCGCCAGACGGCCTTCGATCCGTTCCAGCCGGCGCGCGCCGTCCTGATCGGGCCGCTGTGCGCGGCTTGTCGCGATGATGGCGCGGCTGATTTCGTCCAGCCTCTCGTCGATCTGCTGGAGACGGTTCTGTTCGAGCGACGCGGCGTGTTGCGGGCTCAGCGATTCCTCGATGGAGTTTGCCAGCTGGCCGATGCGGTCTTCGATCGCGCTCAAACGGTTCGATTGCGGCAAGGTGCCGATTGCGTCGCGCACCTGCTCAAGCCGCGAGCCGATGGCGTCCAGCGCGGGATCGACAGCGTTGTGACGCTGCTCGAATGCCTCGAAACGGGCGTCGAAGCGATCCCAGCGGTTGTTGAGGCGATGCAGGGTTTCCTCGCGAGCAAGGCCCTGGACGGTGCGGTTGAGCTCATCGAGCTGGCGACGGAGCGCCTGCGCATTGGCCTCGCTGCTGCGGTCTGCAAGATGGCGCACGCTGTCGCTGATGCGCTCGAAGTCTTCGCTTACCCTTTGCGAGAGCCCTTCTTCGCTTGCGGCGCGCTGAAGGCGGGTCATTTCGCGGCTGGCGCGGCTGACCTCGACATTGGATGCATAAGGCAGCGGCTCTTCATGGCTTTCGCGCATGCGGCGCAGGTTTTCGGCGATTTCGGCAAGGCCCGTTACGGTTTCGTCCGGATAGCGGGCGGGCTGGCGTTCCGAGCGCAGGATGTTGCGCATATCGGGAGCACCGTCCTGTTCCAGATCCTTCAGGCGCTTTTCCAGGCTTGCCAATGTGCGATTGAGTTCTTCCATCGCCGGCGAAGGCGCCCGGCGCTCACGGCGGGCGTTCAATTCGTCGATGATGGATCGTGAACCTGACGCCAGATCTGGGTTTGCCATGAGAAATTCACTTTTTCCAATGATAGAGACCGCCGGGGCAAATTTCGCCAACGCAACTGGCAAGAATTTGCTCTGCCTACATTTGTACAAACGTGGTAAACAACTCGTTAATATATGCAGCTAAGTGAATGCTTTCGTGGGTGCGGCACGGCATCTCACGGTTGAGCGGACCGGACACGGCATGCCGAACACCGGGCGGCATGAAAGCGGATCAATCAAGCATGGCAGGCGAGTGAATTGCGGCGGCGAATGTAAACGAAGCTGCCGCACTGACAGCAGTGTCAATGTGAGCTGTCATCAATATTGGTTCCATCGCGCATGCGTGCGGTGACCGGGGTTTCCGGGGGCGGAAACAGGGTAGAACATGAGTAAACGGTCGAACGCGCCGGAACAGGCGGCAGATGTAGCGATTGCGGATCTGCTGACCGGTGCAGGTGGTAATGCGCGGAGGGAGAACCAGACAGGCGGTCAATTATATCGGATCGGCGATCTTGCCGAGGAATTCGACCTGACGTTGCGGGCCTTGCGCTTTTATGAAGATAAGGGATTGCTTAGTCCACGCCGTGCGGGCGTGACACGGCTCTACGACAACAAGGACCATACGAGACTGCGGCTCGTCCTGTTCGGGCGCCGCATCGGCTTCACGCTCGGCGAAATGGGGCAATTGATCAGCGTGTGGGAAAACGGCATTACCGATCCCGCCGAGACCGAGAATCTGCGCCAGCGCTTCAAGGAAAAGCTCCGCGAACTGGAGAAGAAGAAGAACGAGATAGACCGGTCCGTCGAGGAACTTCGGGCCATTCTGGCGCGAATGGCACGCCCACCGATTTGATCAGGCCGGGGTTAGCGTCCCAGCCTCGTGGGAGTGACTTCCCAAGCCTCTTTGTTTCAGCCTGTCGCACGAAGTGTGCCGCCCGGCGGGAACCTGCGCGCTTCACACCGGTTATTTCAGCCTTGCGACCGATAACGCATCCGCAAAGTGGTTTTTCGGGTGCGTGTCAAACGAACCGACAGAGCGCTGGCCGGATTCAGATCAGGTCAAATCCGCTCTGATGCGAAAGTGAGGCTGAAAATGAAAAAGGCTCTTGTTCTGACCGCAGCGGTGTTTCTTGCCGGCTCGGGTATTGCGCTGGCGCAAGATCGAGTACTTGTCGAAGTGCCGCAAGCGGCACGCGATTATGTCATCGCAAATCCATCGGATCCCGTCGTCATCGAAGGCGAAATAAGCGATGGTTATGTACTGCCCGACGCAATCGCCGTTCATCCGATCCCGGACAATCCGGATTTCGGCTATATCTATGTCAATGGCGAGCCGGTAATCGTGTCCATGCAGAACCGCCGGGTCGTCTATTATGCCGAGGGGCCGAATGCCGGGCCGCCGGTGCCGACTGAAATCGTGACCTATATCGAAACCAACCCCGTCGATCCGGTCGTCATCGAAGGAGGCATCGCTGAAGGAACGATAATTCCACAGGATGTGCCTCTCGTCGCCGTACCCGACCAGCCGGCATATTCCTATGTCTATGTGGAAGATCGCCCGGCCCTGATCGATACGCAGACGCGCCGCGTCGTATGGGTCAAGTAAGGCCAGTTGGAAAGAGATGGAAAAAGGCGGCAATTCTGCCGCCTTTCTTCGTGGTCGCATGCGAATTGAAAGTCCCGTATCTTGCCAGAAAAATCCAATATTTTGTGGTAATTTTTATGTTAATTCGGGCGCTTTTCCGCTCTTCTTGAAAGAATTATAACGAAGTCGGATTGATGGTGAAAAAATAAATTTGGCTCGATGCCCTTGTAGTGGGGGTAATAAGGGTATATCTATTAAAAATCGATTTTGTCATCGAACGACAAGGCGCACCAGGCGTCATGACTTTTCTTTCAATTTCGTAAAACGCGACGAAAATTATTTCGTTATCTTCCAACCATGCGAATTGAAAGGAATTCTCTATGGCAAACGGAACAGTAAAATTCTTTAATGGCGGCAAGGGCTTTGGGTTTATTCAGCCTGAGGATGGTTCGCCGGATGTGTTTGTTCACATTTCTGCAGTTGAGCGTGCAGGCATGCATACGCTCAATGAAGGTCAGAAGGTGAGCTTCGAGTTGGTGGCGGATCGCCGTTCCGGCAAGAAAGCCGCCGATAATCTTCAGGCGCTTTAACTCGGGCGCAAAGTGATTGTCTCCGATCTTTGACCACGGATGTACTGGCACTGATTGTTGAGGCGATTGAAAGGTCGGGTTTTCCCGGCCTTTTTTATTTTCAAGTGCATCCCAAGTGTGAAGCGGCTTTTGACCGGGAGTAAGTAGAATGCTCGAACAAAAATCGGCAGGACTGACCAAGGACACGCTGTTCAAGAAACCGCTTTCGCGGATGGAAGCCAAGAACGCCATTACCGACAAAACGGCAAAGGCTATCCTGCAGCACGAAAAAGCCGCGGTGGATGCCAAGACGGAGCGATTGAAAGCCGCGCGCCTCGAGCGCGACAGGCGAGCCCCGTAGCCGGTCTGTGCAGTCATACAAGCGAATGAATTGAGGTGGCCGTGGCAACACGATGAAATAATTGGATTTTGTCGGTTTGTGCGCGGCTGAGAAAGGAGCTGAATTGCAAGTATTGGTAAGAGACAATAATGTCGATCAGGCGCTGCGCGTCCTCAAGAAGAAGATGCAGCGCGAGGGAATTCTCCGTGAACTGAAAGAACGCAGGGCTTATGAAAAGCCTTCGGAAAAGCGTGTGCGCGAGAAGGGCGAGGCTATTCGCCGGGCGCGCAAGGATGCCAAGAAGAGGGCGCAGCGCGAAGGTTTGCTGCCGAAGCCGAAGAAGAAGGTTGCTCCCGCACGGTCGAGAACCCCGGTCGCTTCCGCACCGGCGACATCTTCTGCCGCCTGACCTGCGGCCCGAACCTTTCGGGCCTGAATCGTTCAAGACAGACCGCCGGATCGAAAGCGTTCCGGCGGTTTTTTATTGGCCGCACCACGTAACGGCAAGCCTGGCTGACATTGCTGTCTTGCGCTTCCGGTCCGCTGGGGTGCGCATTTCCCCATCCCGCACGAAGTTGTGTAATTTTTGACGTTTACGGAAACGTCAAAGTAGGTTAGCTTCGGTCCGAAATTGACGGAGTGAGCGCGGATTCCGTGAGGTGCTCGGTCAGAAAAGCGGCAAAAAGGACTGTTTTTCGGAGAAATTCGTCCGGTTTTGCTGCAACATGCGCGCTGTCACAACATTTCGCTATAATGTGGCATGCAGGCATGAAACGCGGTTAAGGGCTCGTTCCAATCATCGCGGAACGGCTCAGGTGGTGAATTGGAGGATTTCTATGCCGAGCTATCGCGCGCCAGTTGAGGATACGAATTTCGTTCTCAACGACGTTCTGAATTATCAGCGTTACAACAATCTGCCGGGCTTTGCCGACGCGTCGCCCGATGTCGTCGAGGCGATCCTGTCGGAAGGCGCGAAGCTTGCGGAAGGCACCTTGTTCCCGGTCAACCACACGGCCGACCGCGAAGGTTGCAAGCGTTCGTCGGATGGCTCGGTCACCACGCCGAAGGGCTTCAAGGAAGCCTATGATCTCTATCGTGAAGGCGGCTGGCTCGGCCTTGCCGTGCCGGAGCAATATGGCGGACAGGGGCTTCCCTATCTGCTGCATACGGCTGTCGGCGAATATATGTCTTCCGCCAATATGGCGCTCACCATGTATCCGGGCCTGACGCAGGGCGCGATTGCCGCGATCCTGACCCATGGCACCGACGAGCAGAAGGACACCTATCTGCCGAAGATGGTGGAAGGCACCTGGACCGGCACGATGAACCTGACCGAGCCGCATTGCGGTACGGATCTGGGCCTGCTGCGCACCAGCGCCACGCCGCAGGAAGACGGTTCCTATAAGATTTCCGGCCAGAAGATTTTCATCTCGGCTGGCGAACACGACATGGCGGAAAACATCATCCATCTGGTGCTGGCCCGCATCGATGGCGCGCCGGAAGGCGTGAAGGGCATTTCGCTTTTCATCGTGCCGAAGTTCATTCTTGACGAAAACGGCAATCCGGGCGAGCGCAACGGCGTTTCCTGCGGTTCCATCGAAGAAAAGATGGGTATTCACGGCAATGCCACCTGCGTCATGAATTATGACGAGGCAAAGGGTTATCTGATCGGCGAAGCCCACAAGGGCCTGCGCGCCATGTTCACCATGATGAACGAAGCGCGTCTGGGCGTGGCCTTGCAGGGGCTTTCGATTGCCGAAACCGCTTACCAGAATGCCGTGATCTATGCGCGTGAGCGCATTCAGGGCCGTGCGCTTTCGGGTGCCGCAGCGCCCGATAAAAAGGCCGATCCGATCATCGTCCATCCGGATATTCGCCGCAACCTCATGAATATCCGCGCTTTCAACGAAGCCGGTCGCGCGCTCATTCTGTGGACGGCGCTCAACTCCGACATCGCGCACCGCTCCGGTGACGAGGCCGAGCGTCAGACTGCCGATGATCTCGTCGGGCTTCTGACGCCCGTGCTGAAAGGCGTTCTGACCGACAAGGGTTTTGAACACGCCGTCATGGCGCAGCAGGTGTTCGGCGGCCACGGCTATATCGAAGAACATGGCATGAGCCAGTATGTGCGCGATGCGCGTATCGCCATGATCTACGAAGGCGCCAACGGCATTCAGGCGCTCGATCTGGTGGGCCGCAAGCTGGCGCTGAACGGCGGTCGCGCGGTTACGGCTTTCTTCAAGGAAGTGGGAGAATTCTGCGAAGCCAATCGTGAGAACGAGAAGCTTTCCTTCTTCACCAAGCACCTGAAGAAGGGTCTCAACGATCTTCAGGCCGCCACCATGTGGCTGATGCAGAATGCGATGGCCAAGCCCGACAATGCCGGTGCCGCCTCCAACGACTATATGCATCTGTTCGGTCTGGTGGCGCTCGGCTTCATGTGGGCGCGGATGGCCAGGATCGCGGAAGAAAAGCTTGGCAGTGGTGAAGGCAACAAGGCTTTCCTCGAAGCCAAGCTTGTCACTGCACGCTATTATTTCGAGCGGATCATGCCGGAAAGTGCAGCCCATCTCGCACGCATCCAGTCGGGTGCGGATTCGATGATGGCGCTCGAAGCGGACACATTCTGAACCAGAGATTACGCCGGGCTTTCGGGACTGGCGGGCCAAAATTTGGCGGGAAGGAGCAAAAATGGCTGAGGCTTATATTTACGATCACGTGCGCACACCGCGCGGGCGTGGCAAGAAGGACGGTTCATTGCACGAAGTGCCAGCCGTCCGTCTGGGCGCGAAGGTTCTTGAATCCCTGCGCGACCGCAACGGCATCGACACGGCAAAGGTCGATGACATCATTTTCGGCTGCGTCGATCCTGTCGGCGAAGCTGGTGCAGTTATTCCGCGTTCCGCCGCCTTTGAAGCCGGTTATGACTTCAAGGCGCCGGGCATCCAGATTTCGCGCTTCTGCGCTTCGGGCCTCGATGCGATCAATTTGGCCGCAGCCAAGGTCGCGTTCGGTTCCGACGATCTGGTGATTGCTGGCGGTGTCGAAAGCATGTCTCGCGTCGGCATGGGCATGTCGGGCGGCGCCTGGTACATGGACCCGTCGGTCGGCTTCCCCGGTTATTTCATGCCGCAGGGCGTTTCCGCCGATCTGATCGCCACGAAATACGGCTTCAGCCGCGATGACGTCGACGCCTATGCCGTCGAAAGCCAGAAACGTGCCGCGAAGTCGTGGGAAAAGGGCTATTTCAAGAACTCGGTCATCCCGATCAAGGACCAGAACGGTCTGACCATTCTCGATCATGATGAGCATATGCGCCCGTCAACCGACATGCAGGCGCTGGGCCAGCTCAACCCGTCCTTCGTGATGCCGGGTGAAATGGGCGGCTTCAACGCCGTCGCCATTCAGGCCCATCCGGAAATCGAGACGGTCAACCACGTCCACCATGCCGGGAACTCGTCCGGTATCGTCGATGGCGCGGCTGGCGTCCTCGTCGGCTCCAGGAAGGCTGGCAAGGCATTCGACATGAAGCCGCGTGCCCGCATCCGCGCTTTCTCCAATATCGGTTCCGAACCGGCGCTTATGCTCACCGGCCCGGTCGATGTGACGGAAAAGCTTCTCAAGCAGGCAAAGATGAAGCTCTCGGACATTGATCTGTTCGAACTGAACGAAGCCTTCGCCGCCGTGGTTCTGCGCTACATGCAGGCCTTCGACATTCCCCACGACAAGATCAACGTCAATGGCGGCGCCATTGCCATGGGCCATCCGCTGGGCGCGACCGGCGCAATGATCCTCGGCACGGTGCTGGATGAACTGGAACGCCGCAATCTCAACACCGCGCTGGTGACCTTGTGCATCGGGGCCGGCATGGGCACGGCGACGATCATCGAGCGCGTATAGGGTGAGGGAGGTTTTACGAATGGCTTACACGAATTTCAAAGTTGAAACCGACGCCGACGGCATTGCTCTCGTCACCTGGGACATGCCTGAAAAGTCGATGAACGTCTTCACCGTCGAGGCGATGCAGGAACTGAACGCCATCATCGACGCAACCACCGCCGACGAGAAGGTCAAGGGTGTTGTTATAACATCCGGCAAGGAGAGCTTCTCCGGCGGCGCGGACCTGACCATGCTGGAAGGCATGTTCAAGGAATTCCAGAAGCAGAAGGCCAAGGACCATCAGGCCGCCGTGCAGTCGCTGTTCGACAATGTCGGCAAAATGAGCGGCCTTTTCCGCAAGCTTGAAACCTGCGGCAAGCCCTGGGTTTCGGCCATCAATGGTACCTGCATGGGCGGTGCGTTCGAAATGTCGCTCGCCTGCCATGCCCGCGTGGCATCCGATGCGCCGGGCGTGAAGATGGCTCTGCCGGAAGTCAAGGTCGGCCTTTTTCCCGGCGCTGGCGGTACGCAGCGCGTTCCGCGCCTTGCCAACCAGCAGGACGCACTCCAGATGATGACGACCGGCTCCAGCCTGACGGCGCAGCGCGCCAAGGCGATGGGCCTCGTCACCGAGATTGCTCCGGCCAAGAAGCTGGTCGAAACCGCCAAGAAGCTCATTAAAGGCGGTCTGAAGCCGGTTCAGCCATGGGATGAAAAGGGCTTCAAGCTTCCGGGCGGCGCGATCTATTCGGCTGCCGGTGCGAACCTTTGGCCTGCCGCAACGGCAATCCTGCGCCGCGAAACTTCCGGCAATTATCCGGCAGCGCTTGCCATCCTGAAATCGGTCTATGAAGGCCTGCTGGTGCCTTTCGACACCGGCCTGAAGATCGAGCAGCGCTATTTCACCGAAATCCTTCAGACGACCGAAGCAGGCATGATGATCCGCTCGCTCTTCGTGTCGCTGCAGGAACTGAACAAGGGCGCGCGCCGTCCGGCGGATGAAAAGCCGACCAAGCTCAAGAAGATCGGCGTTATCGGCGCTGGCTTCATGGGGGCAGGCATTGCCTATGTGACAGCGAAGGCCGGCATTCCCGTCGTGCTGATCGACCGCGATCAGGAATCCGCCGACAAGGGCAAGGCGCATACCGCCGATCTGGTGACCAAGGAAATCCAGAAAGGCCGCGCCACCGAGGCCGACAAGGAAAAGCTCCTGTCGCTCATCACCGCGACGCCGGATTATGCTCTTCTCGACGGTGCCGATCTGGTGATCGAAGCCGTGTTCGAGGATCGCGAAGTCAAGCGTGTCGCGACCGAAAAGGCAGAGGAAGTTCTGAAATCGTCGGCGATTTTCGCATCCAACACCTCGACTCTGCCGATCACCGGCCTTGCCAAAGTCTCGAAGCGCCCGAAAAACTTCATCGGCATTCATTTCTTCTCGCCTGTCGACAAGATGATGCTGGTCGAAGTGATCATGGGTAAGAAGACGTCGGACAAGGCGCTGGCCGTCGCGCTCGATTACGTCCGTGCGATCAAGAAAACGCCGATCGTCGTCAACGACACGCGCGGCTTCTACGTCAATCGCTGCGTGCTGCGCTATATGTCGGAAGCCTACAACATGCTCGTTGAAGGTGTGCCCGCTGCCATGATCGAAAATGCCGCCCGCATGGCCGGCATGCCGGTTGGTCCGCTGGCGCTCAACGACGAAACGGCCATTGATCTGTCGCAGAAGATCCTCAAGGCAACGCTTGCCGATCTTGGCGAGAAGGCTGTCGATCCGCGCCATGTGGAACTGGTGGATCGTCTCGTCAACGAGTTCGACCGCAAGGGCCGCAAGAATGGCAAGGGCTTCTATGATTATCCGGCCAAGCCTGCGAAGAAGCATCTGTGGCCGGGACTGAAGGACCTCTACCCGCAGCAGGACCCTGACAAGGTCGATGTGAAGGAACTGAAGGAACGCTTCCTCGTCACCATCGCCCTGGAAGCTGCCCGCGTGATGGAAGAAGGCATCGTCACCGACCCGCGTGAAGCCGATGTCGGCTCCATTCTGGCCTTCGGTTTCGCGCCTTATACCGGCGGCACGCTGTCCTATATCGATGGCATGGGTGCGAAGAAGTTCGTCAAGCTCGCCAAGGAATTGCAGAAGAAATACGGCCAGCAGTTCAAGGCGCCGAAGCTTCTCATCGACATGGCTGAAAACGGCGAAAGCTTCTACAAGCGTTTCAATCCGTACAAGGCGGAAACGAAGAAGGCAGCGTAAGCTCGTCCCTTCCTAGGATCATCGGAGCGCGGCATGTTTCATGCCGCGCTTTTGTTTACGCTTCCGCCGCTGCTGGATTGCGCTCACCGCCAATAAGAAAATTTTCCCTGTTAATTCAGCCATCTTGCGCAATTCACGCTTTTTCGGTAGGTTGCAGCTGAAGATGGGACGGAAGATTAGGTTTAAAATCCTTTGAAACATATCTCCTGACGGGGCTGTCCGGATGATATGTCGGAACCTATGTGGCGGATCATGACTATGTTTTCTCACGAGAGCGTGTGGGCGGCCATCGATGCTCTGGCCGAACGTCATTCCCTGAGTGCGTCCGGGCTGGCGCGTCGGGCAGGGCTGGACCCGACGACCTTCAACAAATCCAAGCGCTATGCGTCGGACGGGCGCGCGCGCTGGCCTTCGACGGAATCGCTGGCCAAGGTGATGGAAGCGACCGGCTCGACCTTCGATGAGTTCACACGGCTCATCGGCGGGGAAACCCGCACGCCGCAATTTGGCGAATATACGCAGGACATGCAGTCGATCCCGCTGCTGGGCATGGCCGAAGCGGGCGCGGGCGGCTACTTCGACGATGCCGGTTTTCCGGCAGGGCAGGGCTGGGACATCGTGGAATTTCCCGCCAGCACGGGCGAAGGGGTGTATGCGCTGGAGGTTTCGGGCGACTCCATGTTGCCCCTTTACCGGGATGGCGATACGCTGATCGTTGCACCCAATACCGCCATTCGCCGGGGCGATCGCGTGGTGGTGCGAACGAAAGACGGAGAAGTGATGGCCAAGATCCTGCATCGCCAGACGCCGCGAACCATTGAGCTTCATTCGCTCAATCCAGAGCATCCAAACCGCGTCTTCGAGTCCAGGGATATCGAATGGGTCGCCCGCATTTTGTGGGCGAGCCAGTAATGGCGCAATCGCAGAACAGAAGCCACGGGCGCGCCGTTTTTGGCGGGCTGGCGGGTATAACGGGCGCTATACTGGTCGCGGCCTTCGTGGCGCCGTTCTATGGCGCGCTGGACCGTCCCGTCGTCGTCATCGATTCCGGTGATGCACAGACGAAGACTGGTACGGGCAACGGCATCGTTGTCGAACAGTTCGACTATAACGAGCCGGGAACATCGCCTGAAACCGGCAATAGGCCGGAGGGAACGCCGTCGCAGCCGGGCCAGACAGGTTCCGTCGATGGGCAGGCGTCGGAGCCGGGCAAGCCAAACGATCAGGCTGATGATGGCGGCATGGAACGCGAAGCGCCGCGCCCGCCGCTGAGCGATCTCGGCCTTGCATCCACGCCAAAGCCACCGGAGCCACCGGCACCGGCTACGCCTGTTGACGCAGGCGAGCAGATGCAGCTTTTGCAGCGTCCCGTCGCTGTGGCGGCGGGACGGCTGGAAAGCCAGGGCCGCACGATCGAGTTGCAGGGCATTGAAATCGTCCCCGTCGAACAAACCTGCCAGACCGCTTCCGGCGAAAGCTGGCCGTGCGGCATGCAGGCGCGCACAGCCTTCCGGCAGTGGCTGCGCTCCCGCGCCGTCATGTGCCGTCTGCCGCAAAACGATAGTGGCGCCGCGGTCGCGACCGAATGCACGCTTGGCAATGAAGATGCCGCCGCGTGGCTCGTCGCCAATGGCTGGGCGAAGGCTGCTCCCGGCAGCGCCTATGAGGAAGCAGGCCGCAAGGCCGTGGAAGCACGCCTTGGGATTTTCGGCGACAAGCCCGATACGTCGCTGCCCAATCCGGAACCCGGCAGCAGCGATATGATGGATACCCCTTCACCTCTGGCCCCTGAACCGGAACCGCAGCCGTCATCGCCATCGCCACAGCCGCTGGACGGTTTTCCACCCGCGCCGCCCGCACAATAGAGCGGGACGAATTGAGAGCATTTCCAATGATTTAAGCAGAACAGGAAACGCTCCAAGTCAACCATCATCCCGCTATGGGCTGCAACCAGCCCTATCCTGAGCCGGTGCGAAGCAGCGTGTCGAGGGGTCGGGCTTGAGCTTTCTGAACCTTCGTCCGTCGATTCTACGACAGGCTCAGGATGATGCTACGCTTCGCTCCGCACCTCGGGATGAGGGTGTCAGTATAAAACAAAAGGGCGGCTCGAAGCCGCCCTTTTGTTCGATTCATTAATCTGGGTTAAGTATGTATTGATCTCTACGCCAGTTCGCCAGCCAGCGCCTTTTTGATCAGCGCGCGGGTTTCATCAATGCCGTAAAGCGCGACGAAGGAACCGAAACGCGGGCCGCGTTCCTGACCGATCAGCACTTCATAGAGCATCTGGAAGAAGGAAACCGAAACGCCGGGGCCACCTTCCGGGCTCTTCTTGGCATGATCCTGATAGCGCTCGATGGCGCGGGCGACATCGAGAATGGCGTTCTGGATGTCATTGCCATCGGTTCCCGCAGGCAGCGTTGAAAGCTTGGCATCCAGCGCTTCAAGGGCTGCGCGCTCCACATCGTCCGGCGCACGGAACTGCTTGGTCGGCTTCACGAAATCGTTGAAATAACGGATCGCATAGCCGACGAGCGCGTCGAGTTCCGGATTGTTTTCCGGTGTGACGCCCGGCACGTGCCGCGAGATGAAGCCCCACAGCACGCCCGGATTTTCGGCATTCGATGCGCTGACCAGATTGAGCATCAGCGCGAAGGTGACTGGCAGGTTCACCTTCGGCGGGTTGCCGTAATGAATGTGCCAGACCGGATTGTTCAGCCGGTCCTTCCATTCCTGACGTTCATAGGCCGAAAGATAGCTGAAATACTCGTCCACCGCCTTCGGGATGACATCGAAATAGAGCCGCTTGGCGGTCTTCGGCTTCTGGAAATTGTAAAGCGCAAGGCTTTCGGTCGGCGCATAGGCCAGCCATTCGTCGATGGAAATGCCGTTGCCCTTCGACTTGGAAATCTTCTGGCCAAGCTGGTCGAGGAACAGTTCGTAGACGAAGTGTTCCGGTGCGCGCCCGCCGAGGATTTCGCAGATGCGGTCATAAACGCCCGCATTGGTCTGGTGATCCTTGCCGAACATTTCGAAATCGACGCCGAGCGCCGCCCAGCGCATGCCGAAATCCGGCTTCCATTGCAGCTTCACATTGCCGCCGGTGACGGGCAGGGTGGTCTCAACGCCGTCCTCATCGTCGAAGGTGATGGTGCCGGCCTTGGCATCCACGCTCTTCATCGGCACGTAGAGCACGCGGCCGGACTTGGGCGAGATCGGCAGGAACGGGCTGTAGGTTGCCTGCCGTTCTTCGCCGAGCGTCGGCAGCATCACCTTCATGATGTCGTCATAACGCTCGACGGCCTTGAGCAGCACCGCGTCGAACTTGCCGGATTTGTAATATTCGGTCGCGCTGGCGAATTCGTAATCGAAGCCGAAAGTGTCGAGGAAGCGGCACAGCATGGCGTTGTTGTGGTCGGCAAAGCTCTTGTAATCGCCACCGAACGGGTTCGGGACGGCCGAAAGCGGCATTTGCAGATAGGGCTCGAGCGCTGCCCTGTCCGGCACATTGTCGGGGATCTTGCGCATGCCGTCCAGGTCGTCGGAGAAGCAGATCAGGCGCGTCTTGACCTTGTCGCCGGTCAGGATGCGGAAGGCATGGCGCACCATCGAGGTGCGCGCCACTTCGCCAAACGTGCCGATATGCGGCAGGCCCGATGGGCCATAGCCGGTTTCGAAGATCACCGTATCGGGCAGGCCGGTCTTCTCATAGCGCTTGAGGATTTTCTTCGCTTCTTCAAAGGGCCATGCTTTCGCTTCCGCAGCCGCCGCGGTCAGTTCCGGGGTCAGCGTGATTTCGGGAAGGCGGTGCGAAGTCATGATTTTATCCTGATATCCTGTGAAGGGCTTTATTCTTTGAAAACGATGCGCGAAATGCGCACCCCTGCTCTATGGCGCGGCAACCCCGGTGCCGTCAACGGTCAGCGCCGAATTTCCTTGCGTAACCGCGTGAGGCTTCCTAATTTTCCCGTCAATTCCAATGAAATGATGATTCCGATCATGTTGTACAGGAGTAGCCCGATGAAAAAGATCACGCCGCAGGATGCGCTTGTCTACATCATGATCACGACATCTGCTGCGGACACGACGATGACCGATGCCGAACTGTCGTCCATCGGCAATGTCGTTTCCCGCCTGCCGGTCTTTCAGGGCTTCGACAAGGAGCGCCTGCCGAAACTCGCCAGCGACTGCTATGCGCTTCTGGCGGATGAGGACGGACTGGAAAAAATCCTTGATCTCGCGCATGACGCCTTGCCGGAACGCCTCTACGATACGGCCTATGCGCTGGCCGTCGAAGTGGCGGCCGCCGATCTGCATGTGGAGCAGGAAGAGCTTGAATTCCTCCAGATGCTGCGTGACCGCTGGACGCTGGATGAACTGACCGTTGCCGCCATCGAGCGCAGCGCCCGCGTGCGTTTCCGCAAACTCGATCCTGCTGTCTAGAACGGCTTTCCTGAGCCTGGGCATGCAAAACGGGCGGAAAATCCGCCCGTTTCTATTTGTTCGGGAAAATCAGCACACGACCGGGAGCAGTCGCGCCTTGCGCCTTTCCAGAGCGACACGCATGATGCGGGCAGCTTCTGCGAATGTGGGCGTTTCCTTCCAGTGTTCAGCATGAATGATGCCGGTCGGGACGATTGCTTTCAGCGCTTCCAGCGTGTGGCGCGGCACCATGTCGGTGCAGTTCCACAGGCGGCGGAAGACGACGCTGATCCGTGTCACCTTGCCGTTAACCTGAACGGACGGCTCGGCCGTTTCCAGGGCCCAATCCTCATAGGCATCGACTGCATCCTGAAATGCATGATGCAGATAGATCGGTGCGTGACCGTCATGAAGCGGGGGCAGCAAACTGGACATTTCTGTTTCCTCTCTTCCAATGTGGTTCAGTTTTTCAGGGGGCATTTGCCGCTGGATGGATGAACTGGCAGCGCACAAATGCATTTCAAACAAGAGCCATGAAATGCTCTTCACCGGTCTATGTGTGCCGATCAGAAACTGAAGCTCACGAAATACGACAACACATAATTAACCATGATCTACGGAGAAAGCCCTGTTTGACAAGAGGCGATTTTCTTTAATTCAGCTTTTGGCGGAAAAATAATTCAAACGCATAGGTTGAATTACTGCAACAATAAGCTGGCCAATCTTTGAAATATTAGTTTTACTCTACGGTTACAAATGCCGGAAAACGAGGTCTTTTTCGGCATTTATTGTCACCGTAACAGATTTTGATCCTGTCATTTATGGGTGACTGATGTAGAAATGCGAACAACTGAGGCAAGATTGCGGGGCACGGGATATGGCGCAACTGGTTCTGTCGCGTAGGGCTTTTCTGGCGGGCTCAACCGCCTTGGCTGCTGTCGCCGTCTGGCCGCAACGGTCGGCTGCGGCAGGTCAGGCGCAGAAAGGCGGGCGGCTGGTTGTGGCCGCAGATTCAGAGCCGCGCAATCTCAATCCGGCCATCGTGGCATCCAATGGCGTCTTCTTCGTCGCAAGCAAGGTGGTCGAGCCTCTGGCGGAAGCCTCCTTCGAGGGCGAGAACGGTCTCGCGCCGCGTCTTGCCACTGGCTGGGAAGGTTCCGCCGACGGGCTGACGGCGACATTCCGCCTGCGGGATGGTGTCAAATGGCATGACGGCAAGCCCTTCACATCGGCGGATGTGGCCTTTTCGGCGATGGAAGTCTGGAAACCGCTGCAAAACCTAGGCCGTGTCGTCTTCAAGGCGCTGGAAAAGGTCGAAACGCCGGATGATCTGACGGCGATCTTCCATTTCTCCGAGCCGACGCCCTTCCAGCTTATCCGCAATGCCTTGCCGGCCTTGACCGCGGCGCTGCCGAAGCACGTCTTTGCTGGCAGTGACATCATGGCCAATCCGGCCAATGAAAAGCTCATTGGCACCGGCCCGTTCAAATATGCCGAGCACAAGACCGGCGAATATTACCGGCTGGTCCGCAACGACGATTATTGGGGCGAAGGCGAGCCTTATCTGGACGAGATCATCTATCGCGTGCTGCCGGACAGGGCAGCAGCGGCGGGTGCGCTGGAGGCCGAGGAAATCGACCTGGCCGCCTTTTCCGCCGTGCCGCTTGCCGATCTGGACCGTATCTCGAAGGTTCCGGGCCTCACCGTCATTTCCAAGGGGTATGAGGCGCTGACCTATCAGCTGGTGGTGGAGATCAACCATCGCCGCAAGGAACTGGCCGACCTGAAGGTCAGGCAGGCGATCGCCCATGCTATCGACCGCGATTTCGTCGTGAAGACGATTTTCCTCGGCTATGCCAAGTCTTCAACCGGCCCTGTGCCCCGTTATGACAGCCAGTTTCATACCGATGACGTGCCGTCCTATCCGTTCGACGTCGCCAAGGCCAACGCGCTTCTGGACGAGGCGGGCTACAGGCGGGGCATGGATGGCACGCGCTTCGCACTCAGGCTTTTGCCCGCACCCTATTTCAACGAAACGAAACAGTTCGGCGATTATCTGCGCCAGGCGCTTGCCGCTGTCGGCATCGATGCGCACATCATCAACAATGATTCCGCCGCGCATCAGAAGGCGGTTTACACCGATCATGATTTCGATCTTGCCATTGCGCCCACGGTCTATCGCGGCGATCCGGCCATATCGACCACAATTCTGGTCGAAAGCGGCATTCCGGCAGGCGTGCCGTTCTCCAATCAGGGCGGCTATGCCAATGCGGAACTGGATGCGCTGATCGCCAAGGCCGCGCGCGAGATCGACGAGAAAAAGCGCACCGCCCTTTACCACCAGTTCCAGCAGATGGTGCAGGCGGATTTGCCGCTCATCAATGTCGCGGAATGGGGTTTCATCACGGTTGCCAGCGACCGCGTGAAGAATGTTTCCAACAATCCGCGCTGGGCTGTTTCCAACTGGTCGGATACCTGGCTCGAACAGTGACGAACCACCTGGATTGATTGTATCCTGCCATTGTGAAACAGATTCTGGCCCTTTTCCGCAAGCGACTGGTCGGCAGCATCATCGTGCTGCTGATTGTCATTGTCGGCTGCTTTTTCATGCTGGAAAGCGCGCCCGGCGATGCCGTCGACGCCTATGCCGTGACATTTGGCGGGGATGCGGCAACGATTGCAGAAATGCGGGCGCGCTGGGGGCTGGATCAATCCATCTGGCACCGGCTTGGAGCCTATCTGGCAGCGCTTGCGCAGGGTAATCTCGGCTGGTCCGTCAGTTTCAACCGGCCCATTCTTGACGTCATACTGGAACGCCTGCCCAATACGCTGCTTCTGATGGGGGCGGCGACCGCTCTCTCCTTTGCCGCCGGTTCGCTCCTCGGTATTGTGGCCGGGGCGAGGCCCGGAAGCTTTCGCGACCGGCTGCTGTCCGTCGCATCGCTCGTTCTCTATGCGATCCCCGGTTTCTGGCTGGCGCTCGTGCTGGTCATCCTGTTTTCGATCAGGCTGCGCTGGTTGCCGTCGAGCGGCATTGAAACAATCGCTTCCGGCAAGCAAGGACTGGCGCGGGCGGGCGACATTGCCGTCCATCTGGTGCTGCCGGTTGTCTCGCTGGCGGTGATCTATCTGGCGCTTTACCTGCGGGTCATGCGGGCCGCCATGGCCGACATATGGCGCATGGATTTCGTGCGGGCCTTGCGGGCGAGGGGCATTTCGCATTCGCGCATCATCCTGCGCCATGTGGTGCGCAACGCCTTGCTGCCACTCGTGACCGTGCTGGGCTTGCAGGCCGCATCCATGCTGGGCGGCAGCGTGGTGATCGAAAGCGTTTTCGCCGTGCCGGGCTTGGGGCGGCTGGCGCAGGAGGCCGTTGCGAGCCGTGACACGCCGCTTCTGCTCGGCGTCATTCTGGTCAGCGCCATCATGGTGATCGTGGTCAATTTCCTCATCGACCTGATCTATCTCTGGCTCGATCCGCGCATCGCGAGGGGAGATGGCAGGGCATGAACCAGCCTAAACGTTATTTCAGAACGGGTGAGGGCATAACAGGCATGATCCTGCTGGCGCTGCTGGTTCTGGCGGCACTTGCCGCACCTCTCATCTTTCCCGGCGATCCTTTAAGCATTGTCGCAACGCCGCTGCTGCAACCCCTTGAAAATTCCCATTTTCTTTTCGGAACAGACCGGCTTGGACGCGATGTTCTGGCGGAGCTTTTCTATGGTGCGCGCACATCGCTGGGCGTCGGGCTGGCCGCCGCCCTTGCTTCAATTGTCCTTGGCAGCATCGTCGGAACGCTGGCCGGTTTTGCGGGCGGCATCATCGATGAAGTGCTGATGCGCATCACCGAAGCCTTCCAGACAGTTCCGGGCTTCCTGCTGGCGCTGGCGCTCACCAGCATTGCCGGGCCGTCGCTGCCGGTGCTGATTGCTGCAATCGCCCTTTCAAGCTGGACACAGGCTGCACGTCTGACACGCGGGCAGGTACTTTCGATCCGCGAAAGCGACTATGTGGTCTCGGCCCGCGTCATCGGCATGCATCCGATGGAAATCGCCTTCCGCCAGATATTGCCCAATGCGCTGCCGCCGGTGCTGGCGCTGGCGCCGGTCATCGTCGCTTCCGCCATATTGATCGAAGCCGCCTTGTCCTTTCTGGGTCTGGGCGATCCAAACCGCGTCACCTGGGGCGGCATGATCGCCGAAGGGCGCACGGTCTTGCGTTCGGCCCCCTGGCTGTCCATCCTGCCGGGTCTGGCGCTGGCAATGACTGTTGTCGGCGTCTATCTGGCAGGCGAAGGGCTGACGAACGCCATATCCCGCCGGGAGGCGCTGTCGTGAGCCCCCTTGTCCGCCTTGAAAAGCTATCCGTATCCTACGGCAGCGAGCCCGCGCTGGAGAATATCGATCTGGATATAGGACAGGGCGAAACGCTGGCGATCATTGGCGAAAGCGGCTCGGGCAAAAGCACGCTGGCGCTGGCCCTGGCCTCTCTCCTGCCGGGCAATGCGCACATTTCCGGTCAACTGGATTGGGCGGATGGCAAGCCGCGAGCGGGCCGCGATATAGGCTTCGTATTTCAGGACCCCGCGTCGAGCTTCGATCCGCTGATGACCGTCGGCGCACAACTTGTGGAAACCATTCGCGCCCATGCGAAAATCGACAGGGTGGCGGCGAAAGCAAGAGCGACAGGTCTTTTGCAGCGTGTCCATATTCCGCAAGCCGACGCCAGTTTCGCACGCTATCCGCATCAGTTTTCCGGCGGGCAGAAACAGCGCATCGCGATTGCGCTCGCCATTGCCGCCAGCCCGCGCCTGCTGATCGCGGACGAACCGACGAGTGCGCTCGACACCATCGTGCAGAAGGAGATCGTCTCCCTCCTGCGCGAACTGGTGCGCACAGACGGGATGACGCTGATCTTCATCACCCATGACATCGCGCTGGCCTCGGGACTGGCCGACCGCATCGCGGTTTTCCGGCAGGGAAAGCTGGTGGAGTTCGGCCCGGCACGAAATATCGTCTCCAACCCGCAGACGGATTACACCCGGGCGCTGATTGCCGCCGTGCCAGTGCTGGAGGCGGCGCATGGCTGAACCGCTTTTGCAGGCAGATCAGCTTGTGGTTCGCTATGGCGACGCCGTTGCGCTTGACGGCATCAGCCTCACGATCGAGCCGGGTGAAACGCTGGCGCTGGTCGGTCCATCGGGCAGCGGCAAGTCCACGTTGGCGCGTGCACTTCTGCGGCTTCACCCGCCTGAAAGTGGCGCAATCCGCTTTGAAGGCCGCGACTGGATGGCGCTCAAGGGAGCTGAACTGCGCAGGCAGCGCGCGCGCATGCAGATGGTGTTTCAGGACCCGCTTTCAGCCTTCAACCCGCGTGCGAGCGTTTATGATCTCCTGCGCGAGCCGCTGCGCATTCACGGGCTGAAGCGCGACATTGCCAGCCTTCTGCAAAGGGTTGGGCTTGATCCGGCGCTGGCGCGGCGCGGCGTCCATGAGATTTCCGGCGGGCAGCGCCAGCGTGTAGCGATAGCGCGGGCGCTTGCAACCGCTCCGTCGCTGGTCGTGCTGGACGAAGCGGTTTCGGCGCTCGATGTTACCGTGCGCGGCGCCATTCTCGCCTTGTTGCGGGAAATACAGAAAGCCGAGCGGACGGCCTATCTTTTCATCACGCATGATCTCGCGGTCGCGGCCCGGATGGCGGATCGTATCGCGGTGATGGAGCGCGGGCAGATTGTCGAATGCCGCCCGACGCAGGAATTGATAACGGCACCGCAAGCGCCTGTCACAAAGGCGCTGATCGATGCGGTGCCGAGACTATTTGTCTAAGCCTTCCCCAGTTCCACCGAACGCTTGCGGGCCGCTTCCACGGCTTCGGCCACAAGCGTCTTGAGACGGTCGCCGCCCATCAGCACTTCAAGCGCGGCGGCGGTGGTGCCGTTCGGGCTTGTCACCTGTTCGCGCAGTTTTGACGGCGTGTCCGTGCTGGCATCAGCGAGGGCGCCTGCGCCCATCACGGTCTGCATGGCAAGCAACGCTGCCGTTTCACGCGGCAGACCGGCGGTCACGCCAGCGTCGGTCAGCGCCTCGATGAAGTGGAACACATAAGCCGGGCCGGAACCCGAAACGGCGGTGACGGCATCCATCAGCGCTTCTTCGTCCACACGCGCAACCTTGCCGGAGGTCTCAAGCAGACGCGCGATGAAAGCTTCGTCCTCATCGCTCACATTGGCGTTCTTGTAGGTGACGAGCATGCCCTTGCCGATGGCCGCTGGCGTGTTGGGCATGCAGCGGAGCACGGCAGCGTCCTGTCCCAGCTCGCTTTCAAAAAGCGCGACAGGAATGCCCGCTGCGACGCTGACGAAAGTGGCAGCCGATGCAAACCGCTTATAGGCGGGCAGAACCTTTGCCATGACCTGCGGCTTGACGGCTACGAGAACCATGCGCGGCTTCAGATCACCGGGCAGGGCGTCTGCATCGGCAAAGGCATGGACGCCAGCGCCGGCAGCGCGATCGCGAAGCGCTTCGGTCGGCTCAACGACATAAACGTCCTTCGCCTTGAGGATACCGCTATCGAGCCAGCCCTTGAGCATGGCGAAGCCCATATTGCCGCAACCGACCAGAATTACCGTGTCATGCATATTGATCGTTCCACCCTTGGAGTTCGTTTGGAGCATGGTATAGCGCCGCCTCGCCGGACTGCGCAAGCATATGCGGCCTATCCACGTGTTTCTAAGGTTAAATCATTGATCGATCAGGCTATATCGCGCACTATGAGCCTGAATTGAGTGGAGTTTCGGAGGGGAAGAATGGATCCGGCTTTGACAACGGGCGTGCCGCCAGCCGAAGCTTTCGGCCATGTCCGCATCATCATAGGCATGATCCTCGGCTTGTGCGTTTCCCGCCTTTTGACAGGACTGGCGCGGTTCATCCAGCATCCGGGCAAGCAGAAGATTTATCCGGTCCATCTGGCCTGGGTGGGTTTCATCCTGCTTTCGGTCATCCATTTCTGGTGGTTCGAATTCGGCCTGCGCACCATTCAGCTCTGGACCTTCGAGAAGTATCTCTTCGTGATTTTCTACGCCGGTCTCCATTTCCTGCTCTGCACGCTGCTCTTTCCCGACAGCATGGAGGAATATACCGGCTACCGCGATTACTTCATTTCCCGGCGCAAGTGGTTTTTCGGCATTCTGGCATTGGTCTATGTCGCCGATTTCATCGACACGCTGTTGAAGGGCGCCGATCACTACCGGGTCTACGGCATCGAATATCCCATACAGGTCGCCTGCTTCATCCTGTTCAGCCTGATTGCCGTGTACTGGGGCGACAGGCGCTATCATGCGGCTTTTGCTGCCGTTGCGCTGGTTTATCAGATCACCTTCACGCTGCGCCATTTCGCGACCTTGAGTTAGAGCATTTCCAGCAAAAGTGTGAAACGTCTATGCGGGGAAATCAGTTCACTGGACTGATTTCTTATGCCGCTTCGATGCGTTGGATAATGCTATGAAACAAATAGTTAGAGCGGCTCTGTTTTAACCGGAACCGCTTTACGACTGTCGCTCTGCATTGCGCCGGGTTTCACCGTCCACGATTTCGCGGAACCGGCGCAGCAGCGGGTGGCGGGCGGTCTGCCTCACGCCGTAACCCAGGTTGAAAGCATAGTCGAAATCGGGCGGATTGAGCCCGATATTGTGCTGCATCATGGTTTCAAGCTTGTCGAAGCCCTTGGCGAAGATCGCCTCCGGTGAGCCGCCTTCGTTATAATCCGCCCAAAGCTCGATGATTTCCGTGCGCAGATCGTCCGGCAGCGGCTCGCACAGCGTCATGAGGTCGGCTCTTTCGCGCTCGGCTCGCCCGTCATCGGCGGATTGATGGATGGCGGGCACATCGCCCGAAATCGCTTCGCCCAGATCGTGGACGATGCACATCTTGATGAGTTTCAGCCGGTCGCAATCGCCCAGTTCCCGGTCGAACAGCGATACCAGCAGGCAAAGTCGCCAGCTATGTTCGGCGGTGCTTTCCGGTCGGCCTTGAGAGGTATGGCCGGAACGTAATGTGCTTTTCAGTCGTTCTGCATTCTGGATAAATCGAATGATGCCGTGCAGCCGGTCTGGATCGATGGCGTATTCCGTTTCGGCGTTCATGCGGGCCTCCTGATTTATCTGCATGAATCAACGTATATAATTGCAATTTTAACGGTTTATTTGCCATGATGAATATTAATCTGGATCAATAAACAGGGTGCAATCGGGACGGAACGATGGTGGAGAGGGACAGAGAGGGGAAACGTGCGGCTGGCCGTCCGCTTCTGGCCTATGCGCCGGAATTCCTGCAACCTGCTTCCTCGTTCCGTGGATTTCAGGATACTGAAGAGCGCGAACATCAAAGACGCCGGGAGGAACTGCTTCGCCGCAAGCAGGAACTGTTGGACGCCGAACATGATGGCTCCATTGATCCGAAGGCCGATATGCAAGGCCGGATGTACGCCGTGCGTGAGGCCTTGCAGGCCAATCTCGATGGTGCGGCGGCCAGGGCGCAACCAGTGCCGCAAACTCCCACAACCGCTTCAAAGCCTGAAAGCCAGCCGGTGAAATTGCCCCGTCGCAGGCGGCGCTGGGGGCTTCTGGCCGGTTTCACGCTGCTGGGCGGAATTATCGGAACTACCTATGCCTTTCTGGTGCCGCCACAATATGCGGCTACGGCTTCCATGCAGGTCTTCCCGCCGGAGCGGCGCAGCGAAATTGCCTCCAATGCCGTTCTTGAGCGGGCCGCGCAGATGGCGCGTATCGAACGTGCCACCGACCTCGGTGCCCCATCCGTTCTGGAGGAACTGCGTTTTCGCCTGACCCGACTGCTGCCCGAAGACCTGCGGTCTCCCGCAGTTGCATGGCCCCACTTGCCGGGCGCGCAATTGCTGCGCCAGCGCCTCGATTTCACGCAGGCGCTGGACAGCGGGACGGTGAATGTCGAAGCGACGGCAGACAAGCCGGAAACGGCGGCACTTCTCGCCAATGCCGTTGCGCAGGCGTTTCGCGATCATCTGCAGGGCGGCGCTTCGCCGGGCGGGCCTGAAGGCGACCTTCCGGCGCGACTGCAACGGTTGGAAGCGGATGCCGAAGCGGCACGGCAGGCGGCAAATGCCTTTCGTATGAGCCGGGATTTCGGCGATGACAACAACAAGGCCGCGCTTCAGCGCGAGTTCGCCGACAGCAAGGCCGAGACGGCGCGGATCGCAGCCGAGGCCAACAGCCTGAATGGGGCCAGCGCCGAAAGTCTCGTCCGCAAGGGCGTGCCGGAAAGCATGCGTTCGGGAGCCCTCGGAGCGCTGGTGGAGCGCTATCGCACAGCGGGGCAGGGGGGCGAAGCGAAGCAGATCGAGGCCCAGATCGCGACGGAGATTTCAAGCCAGCGCAGCGTCTTGCAGGCCGATCTTAAGAATGCGGTCGAACGTGAACAAAAAGCAGCCGCCGCCATTGCCGGTTTCGGCTCGACGCCCGCCACGGACGAAGACAAAGCCCGCCTGCAAATGCTGGAGCGCGATGCAGCGGCGAAGCAGGCGCTGTTTGAAGATTTGCAGATGCGTGCGGCGCGCGGTGAACCGGCCTCCGCTGGTTCCGCGGCGACGGTGCGGATTGTAGCGCCGGCCATTGCTGAACCGAACCCGCGCGATCTCCCGCCGCAGTGGATCATCGCCCTTGGCTTTGGGGGCGGTTTCCTGCTTGGCCTTCTTTCCATGGCGCTGGCCGGTCGCAAGCCTCGGTCGCCGTCAAAGATGGAAGCTGAACCGGAAGAGGTTCTTGAAACCTACGGCGAGACGCGTCTTGCCGCCGTAATCCGCGAGGCCAATGCGCGGTGGGAAGCCGAGAATGAAGGCGTCAGCCGACCGAGGGAAAACACCGCCCTCGGTCGTGCCATCGACGAGGTGCGTTCGTCCCGTGCTTCGCGGCTCTGACATGACCCGGCGTTCTGAAATTTCATAAAATCCTGCCATAAAATCCTGCATTGTCGCGCATTCGCCAATTGTCATCGGGCGTCATGACGCTTATGGGCATGTGTGCGGAAAATATGTCGTGTATTTCCCAGACAATCCCGAATGAACGGAGCGCTCGCTATGGCCCAATTGATTGATGGCAAGAAGCTCGCCGAGGATGTGGTTTCCACGGTGAAGACCGAGACCGAAAAGCTCGTGGCTGCAACCGGCATTGTGCCCGGTATTGCAGTGGTGATTGTCGGCGAAGACCCGGCAAGCCAGGTCTATGTCGCTTCCAAGAGCCGCAAGGCCAAGGAATGCGGTTTTCACTCCGTTCAGCATGACCTCCCGGAAACGGCGTCGGAGCGCGAGCTTCTCGACCTGATCGAGAGCCTGAACAACGACCCCGCCATCCATGGCATTCTGGTGCAGTTGCCGCTGCCCAGGCACATTGATTCAGGCCGGGTGATCCAGACCATTTCCCCCGACAAGGATGTCGACGGTTTCCATTTCATCAATGTCGGAAAGCTTGGCACCGGCGAGGTTGAAACGGCTTTCGTACCCTGCACGCCAGCGGGCGCGATGATCATGATCGAGCGCGTGCATGGCCGCGATCTTTCGGGGCTCAATGCCGTGGTGATCGGGCGTTCCAACATTGTCGGCAAGCCGATGTTCAATCTCCTGCTCGCCGCCAATGCGACGGTTACGGTAGCGCATAGCCGCACGAAAGACCTGCCCGCGATTGCCCGCACGGCGGACATTCTGGTGGCGGCGGTCGGACGCCCGCAGATGGTCAAGGGCGACTGGGTCAAGCCGGGCGCAACAGTGATCGATGTCGGCATCAATCGCATTCCGGCGCCTGAAAGGGGCGAAGGCAAGACGCGACTGGTCGGCGATGTCGATTTCGCGGAAGCCGAAAAGGTCGCCGGAGCGATCACCCCGGTTCCGGGCGGCGTCGGTCCGATGACCATCGCCATGCTCATGGCGAACACGCTCACCTCGGCTTGCCGCACTGCTGGCGTGAAAAAGCCAGTTTTTTGACACAATTGAACTGCGCTTTTTGTGCAGTTTCATTCCGGTTTTGATGGTTTGAGAGGCAAAACAGCTGAAATCACTGTTTTGCCTTAATTTCATTTCCGGCCTTTTCAGAACACCGAAGCGCCTTCGTCAGCCCGACCGGCGATCTGGCGGAAAGCACGAAACAATTCGCGTCCCATGCCATGTTCATTGCCGGAAAGATCGGGGCGATCCTCGCCGCGATCGTTCAGCAGGGCGATATTGGTCAAGGCTTCCAGCGTACCGTTGACGGCATCGAGGCGGATAACATCGCCGTCGCGGATTTTCCCGATGATGCCGCCATCAAGCGCTTCCGGCGTGACATGGATGGCAGAGGGAACCTTGCCCGATGCGCCGGACAGGCGGCCATCGGTGACAAGGGCGACACGCTGGCCGCGATCCTGCAAGATGCCCAGAACTGTCATCAGCTTGTGCAGTTCCGGCATGCCATTGGCTTTCGGGCCCTGATAGCGAACCACGGCGATGAAATCGCCGGTCAGCTCGCCCGCCTTGAACGCGGCCTGCATTTCCGCCTGATCGTTGAATACCCTGGCGGGCGCTTCGATAACCTGACGTTCCGGCTTCACGGCGGAAACCTTGATGATCGCATTGCCGATATTGCCGGTCAGGACCTTGATGCCGCCGGTAGGCTGGAAGGGCGCGTGAATCTTCGCCAGAACCTTGTCGTCGCCGCTTTTTTCCGGCACCGGCTCGCGCACGACATTGCCGTCAGCGCCAAGCTTCGGCTCGATGGCGTAAGGCCGCAGACCTTCGCCGAAGACGGTGCGCACATCCTCATGCAGAATGCCGCCATCGAGAAGCTCGCGGATGAGAAAGCCCATGCCGCCAGCGGCATGGAAATGGTTCACATCGGCAAGACCGTTCGGATAGACACGCGCCAGCAGCGGGACCACGTCCGAAATCTCGGAAATATCATGCCATGTCAGCTTGATGCCGGCGGCGGCGGCCATGGCGATCAGGTGGATGGTATGGTTGGTGGAACCGCCGGTCGCATTGAGACCGATGACGCCATTGACGAAGGAACGCTCGTCCAGCATTTCGCCGACCGGCGTGTATTCATTGCCGAGCGCGGTGATCGCCAGCGCACGCTTTGCCGCTTCGCGGGTCAAGGCGTCGCGCAGCGGCGTTCCCGGATTGATGAAGGATGCGCCCGGCAGATGCAGGCCCATGATTTCCATCAGCATCTGGTTGGAATTGGCCGTGCCGTAGAAAGTGCAGGTGCCGGGGCCGTGATAGGATTTCGACTCCGATTCCAGCAATTCGGCGCGCCCGACCTTGCCTTCGGCATAAAGCTGGCGGGTCTTGGCCTTTTCGTCGTTCGGCAGGCCGCTGGTCATCGGCCCGGCAGGCACGAACACGGCGGGCAGGTGGCCGAAGGCCAGCGCACCGATGATGAGGCCGGGAACGATCTTGTCGCAGACGCCGAGATAAACGGCGGCATCGAACATATCATGCGACAGGCCGACGGCGGTCGCCATCGCAATCACTTCGCGGGAGAACAACGACAGTTCCATGCCCGCGAACCCTTGCGTGACACCATCGCACATGGCGGGCACGCCGCCTGCAACCTGCGCCACGCCGCCTGCTTCACGCGCAGCCTGCTTGATGAGCTGCGGAAAGGTTTCGAACGGCTGATGCGCCGACAGCATGTCGTTATAGGCGGTGATGATGCCGAGGTTCGGAATCTCGTCGCCGGTCAGCGCCGCCTTATCGTGCGGACCGCAGGCGGCAAATCCATGCGCGAGGTTGGCGCAGCCCAGCACCGCCCGCTTCGGCTTGTTGGATGCAGCCTCACGCACACGGCCAAGATAGGCTTCGCGCGTCGGCTTGGACCGTTCGCGAATGCGCGCGGTGATTTCCTGAATGCGTTTATGCGCCGTCTCGGTGGGCATGGGTGTCACCTTTGCCGATATAACCAGAGCATTTCCTGTTTTTGATGAATCGCTGGAAATGCTCGATCTGTTTGTTTTATCGCGCATCTTTTCCGAAAACCGGTTCCCACTTTTCGGGATGCGCTCTAGCTGCTCCAGTAAAGCTGGATCGGTGTGCGGGCATGATGGAAGACAGCCCGCACGGGCATTTCATTCTCGTCATCGCCGGAAAGCGCCTTTTCCAGCGTTGCCTGCTTGGCGGCGCCTTCGATATGCAGAACCAGCATTTCGGCTTCGGCGATGATGGGAAGGGTCAGGGTCAGGCGTTTCTCACCAGCACCCTCGGCATGGATGGGCAGCACGAGCGCCCGGGTTTTCGGGTTGATCGCCTGATCGAGGCGGTCCGCACCCGGAAAGAAGGAGGCGGTATGCCCGTCATTGCCCATGCCAAGCACCACCACGTCGAAAGGACGGCGCAGCGCATCGATGCGGCTGGCGGCGGCAAGCGCCGCCGTTTCAGCGGTCGCTGCCGGATTGTAAAGGCCGACGAACCTTGCCACGCCCGCATGGTCGCGCAGAAGATGCTCACGCACCAGCTTTTCGTTGGAGCGGTCGCTTTCGACGGGCACGAAACGCTCATCCACAAGTGTGATCGTAACAAGGTTCCAGTCGATCATCTTGCGGGAGAGCACTTCGAACAGCCTGAGCGGCGTGGTGCCGCCGGAGACGGCGAGCGTCGCCTGTCCCCGTTCAGCGATGGCGGCATTCAGCTTGTTCGCAATGGCTTCGGAGAGCGCCTGCGCCAGTTCTGTTCCGCTGGTGAAATCGTGCCGTTCGATGCTCATTCCATTCCCTTCCAAGACAGAAATCAGAGGCTTTCGTGCCATGTGCGCCCGTCACGCTCGATGAGCGCGATGGACGATGACGGCCCCCATGTTCCTGCCGTGTAGCCCTGCACAGGCTGGCTGTTCAACTCCCAACCCTGCAGGATCGGATCGACCCAGCGCCATGCGGCTTCAACTTCGTCGCGCCGCATGAACAGCGTCTGGTTGCCGCGAACCACATCCATGATGAGGCGTTCATAGGCATCCGGATTGCGCTCGCTGAAGGATTCGGCAAAGCTCATGTCCAGCGGCACATGGCGCAGGCGCATGCCGCCCGGACCCGGATCCTTGATCATCAGCCACTGCTTCACGCCCTCATCGGGCTGGAGCCGGATGACGAGCTGGTTGGCGATCACCTTGCCGGCGCTTTCGCCAAAGATCGAATGCGGGATCGGCTTGAAGGTAACGACGATTTCCGAAACGCGCGTGGCAAGCCGCTTGCCGGTGCGCAGGTAGAAGGGTACGCCAGCCCAGCGCCAGTTGGCGATTTCGGCCTTCAGCGCCACAAAGGTTTCGGTATTGCTGGTGTCGCTTTCCAGATCTTCCAGATAGCCGCGCACCGGCCCGCCCGCCGAGGCACCGGCGCGATATTGGCCGCGCACCGTCACATCTTCGACATTGAGATTGGTAATCGGCTTCAAGGAGCGCAGAACCTTGACCTTTTCGTCATGGACCGCATCGGCTTCGACCGATGAAGGCGGCTCCATCGCAACAAGGCAGAGAAGCTGGAGAATGTGGTTCTGCACCATGTCGCGCAGCGCGCCCGCCTTGTCGTAATAACCGGCGCGTCCTTCCAGGCCGACCGCTTCGGCGACGGTGATCTGCACATGGTCGATATGGGCGGAGTTCCACAACGGCTCATAAAGCGCATTGGCAAAGCGCAGCGCCATCAGGTTCTGCACGGTTTCCTTGCCGAGATAGTGATCGATGCGGAAAATCTGGTCTTCGCGGAAAACGCTGCCGAGCGTGTCGTTGAGCGCCATGGCGGATTCCAGATCGCGACCGATCGGCTTTTCCACGATGATGCGCGTGTCGCGGGTGATTAGCCCATGCGCTTTCAGCCGAGTGGCGATATCACCGAACAGCGTCGGGCTGACGGCGAGATAGAAAGCGCGGATCTTTTCCGGCTTCTTGCCGATCAGGGTCTTGAGTGCATCCCAGCCTTCTTCCGACTTGGCATCGACAGCCACATAGCTGAGGCGGGCGAGAAACCCGTCGACTTCCTTCTCGTCGACTTCCTCTGGCTTCACATGCTCATGGATGGCATTGCGTGCGAACTGCCGGTATTCGTCATCCGTCATGGCGCTGCGCGATGCGCCGATGATGCGCGTCGGGTCGGTGAGCTGGCCTGCACGCTGACGCTGATACAGCGCCGGGATGAGCTTGCGTTCGGCAAGATCGCCGGAACCGCCGAACACGATGCAGTCGAAGGGCTCTACCGGAATTGTCTGGCTGGTCATCTATCGCTCTCTTCTCTTCTTGCGCAAATCAGTCTGCCTGTGGGCAGCATGCGATTTTAACGCTGCCCTTGTCTATTATCTAATCGATTTAAATTCAACAGTCGCAATGCCGCATTCCCGCGAAAGTGAAAGCATCCTGCGATAATTGACGGATTAACGGCTTGTGCACACATGACATGTTCATCTTAAGGCCATATTGGAACAAACAATCTGGATTCAAGTGATTTGGCCAAGTTGGACGGTATCTTGGTTATGCCAAAGGAGAATGACATGAAGAGGCTGCAGGATAAGGTCGCAATCATCACCGGCGCCGGTTCGGGCTTCGGTTCAGGCATGGCGCGCCGATTTGCAGCCGAGGGTGCCAAGGTCGTTCTCGCCGATGTGAACGTGAAGCATGTTGAGGATGAACTCGCCGAGATCGGCAAGAACGGCCTTGCCGTGCAGGCCGATGTTTCGCGCAAGGACGACATGGAGCGCGTGGCGCGCGCGGCGTTTGAAGCATTCGGCTCCATCGACATCATGATCAACAATGCCGGTTTCACACATCGAAACATGCCGCTGACGGAAGTCACGGAGGACAATTTCGATCTGATCGCCGCGGTCAACATGAAGGCGCTTTATTATTCGACCCAGATCGTGGTGCCGATCATGGAGCATCAGGGCAGCGGCGTCATCATCAACACGGCTTCCGCAACTGCGCTGCGTCCGCGCAAGGGGCTGGTCTGGTACAGCGCCTCCAAGGGCTGGATCATCAGCGCGACCAAGGCCATGGCGCTGGAGCTGGCGGAAAAGAACATCCGCGTCAACTGCATCTGCCCTGCCGAAAGCGAGGGTGAGGCATTGAAGCTGTTTCTGGAGGAGGATACGCCGGAAGCGCGGGCAGCGCTCAAGGCGACCATTCCGCTCGACCGGTTCTCGACGCCCGACGATGTGGCGGAAGCCGCTCTCTGGCTGGCCTCGGACGCCGCGTCGATGGTGACGGGGACGGCACTCAATATCGACGGCGGTTACTCAATCTGAGATTGCAGCTCTGGCGGCCTGCAAATGGCGTTGTTTTGCGCCTCCGGTGCTCATGCTCACCATAACCACAATCTACCAATCTAGCCGTTGGCTTCGGCGAGGAAGTCATCGAAGATGGCTTCCAGCCGCCTGTGCCGTTCGGCTGCCATGAGCTTTCCGGTTTCCGTCTTGAAACCGGAGGCAAGGCCGAACAGTTTCGTGCGGAAATGGTCGAGCGCGAAACGCTTGTCGTCCAGCGGGCGGTTTTCGGCGTGCGGGTCGCGCCAGTCGTAAAGCGCACTGCCCATGCGGCCCGCAATGTAGAAGCACCGCGCTGCACCAATGACGCCGATGGCATCGAGCCGGTCGGCATCCTGCAATATTTTCGCTTCCACCGTGACAGGCTCGATATTCGCCGAAAAACTGTGCGCCTCGATGGCGTGGGCGGCAAGGCCGATGCTCGCTTCATTCCAGCCGAGATCGCGCAGCAGCCCCGTCGCCTTTTCTGCCGCCAGACGCGAAGCGCGGTTTCGGTCGGGCGAATTCTTTTCCACGCTCACGCAATCATGCAGCAGGGCGGCGGCGCAAAGCACTTCCGCATCGCCGCCTTCATGACGCTGAATGGCGGCTGCATTCTTCCAGACGCGGGCAAGGTGGGACAGGTCGTGCGACCCGTCCTCGCCATGTTCGAGCGCATGAGGCAGCAGCCTTTCGGCGAGCGTTTCAAAGGGCGTGAAGATATGTGCTGTCATGCTGGTTCCGCCATGGTTGGGGGATTCGGTCCATGACAGAATTACGGGTTCCTGCGCAGCACGGTCCAGTTATAAAATGCGCCGAGCATCATGATCAGGCATGTGCCGAGAAACACGGAGCGCATGCCGAAGTGACCGCCGACAAAGCCGCCCGCGACCGGCCCGGCAACCTGGCCGACATATTGCGCCGAGACGGAAAGCCCGAGAATGCCGCCCGCCACACGGTCGGGGACATTGTGCCTTATGACGCTGCTGATGCAGGGCAGGAGGCCGCCCAGTGCCAGCCCCATCAGAAAGCGCAGGCCGATCAGCTGCCAGGCTTCGGTCACGAAGGCCTGCGGGATCAACAGGAGTGCGGAAATCGACAGCGCGCCGATGATGACGCGCGTATGGCCGATGCGGTCGGCAAGGCGACCGAGCCGCGATGACGACAGGATGCTGCCGAGTGCGGCAGCCGCCATCACCACGCCGGAAATTAGCGTCACTTTCGTCTGGTCGTCCATCAACTGCATCACATAGACGGTGATGATCGGCTCTATCGACATATTGGCGAAAAGCAGCAGCATGCCCGTCACCAGCATGGCGATAACCGGTTTCCTGTCGGGAACGGCTGCCCAGATGGATTCCGCCTTCTGCTCTTTCGTCGGCTTGGGCGGCTTGCGCTCTTCGCGGATCAGAAATGTCGTGGCCAGAAAGGTGAGAAAGATCACGCCGCCCGCCAGCCAGAAGGTTGCGCGGATGCCGATCAGCGGCGGCAATGCGCCGCCGAGCAGCGGGCCTGCCAGATTGCCCGCCATGATGCCCGCAGAAAGCGCGCCCAGCGCCCAGCCGGTTTTTTCCCTTGGCGTCTGCGTGGCGACGAGGATCATGGAGCCGGACGAATAGCCGCCCGCAATGCCGACGAACAGGCGCAGCGCCACCAGTTGCCACACGCTCGTCACCATGCCGATCAGCGACATGGCGATGGCCATGCCGAGGCTGGCGCGGATCAGCATCAGCTTGCGTCCGTAACGGTCGCCGAGCTTGCCCCACAGCGGCGCGACGAAGGCTGCGGCCAGAAAGGTCGCGCCATAGGCGATGCCCGACCATTGCACGATCGCCGCATGATCCGCGACACCCAGCTGTTCCACATAGAGCGGCAGGAAGGGCAGGAGGAGCGACATGGCTATGAGCGTAGTGAAGGAACCGAGGAGGCAGATCAGCAGGTTCTGCTTCCAGTAGCGTTCCGGGTTGTCTTCGGCGGTCACATTTTCCTGGCAGGCTGCGGTCTCATCGTCGGCAGCGGCTTGGGCGGTGCTCATGTCATATCTCGCGATTGCAATGTATTCCATTTTGGGATACCAAAACGGTATGCATGAATGCGCCTGTCGAAACGACTTGTCAATCGGGGCGCTGCCTTAAAACGGAGAATGGTTGCCGATGTCACAGATGAGGCAGGTTGAAACGCAGCTTCGCGACATGATCCTCGGCCTGGAACTGGGGCCGGGCGAGCGTTTGACCGAACGCTGGATCGAGGCGCAGTTTGCCGCCTCGCGCACACCGATCCGGGCGGCACTTCTGCGGCTGGAAGCGGAGGGGCTGATCTGCCGCGAAGGGCGCGGCTGGACGGTTTCGCCAATCAATCTCGGCGAGATCGAACAGATCGGCGTCTATCGCGAGGCGCTGGAAATCGCCGCGTTAAAGCTGACCTGCGCGCTGGAAGATCGCAGCGGCGTGGAGCCTATTGCGGCCATGCTGGACAGTTGCGACGCCGACACCTCGCGCGAGGAATGGCACCGGATCGGCATGGATTTTCATATCGAGCTGGCGCGGCTTTCCGGCAACGAGTTTCTCAGCCGTGGCGTGCGCGATGCCATGCAGCGCCTCTCACGGGCGCGCTGGCTGGAGGTGCGCGACGAGGCGGCGCTCGCCCGCGCATGGGCCGAACACCGCGCCATTCTCGACGCGGTGCGCGAAGGAAATGCCGAAAAGGCGACGGCGCTGATGGGCGCGCATCTGGACGGAAGCCGCAGCCGCCTCGTCAGCAATCTCCACGAGGACCGTCGCGGCCTCAAGGCGCGCGGCTTTGCCGTCATCAGCGCGTGACAGGGGTCACCGCCATTCGGGCAGCTTATGCCCGTCTCGCGAATAATATTGCGTGCGCCCATCACCGATGCCGATATCCCGCAAGAGATATTCCGGCGAATATTCGTTGATGGTGATACGGGTGCGCCTGAACGAAAACAGGCGTGAAAACAGCGCGCTCCAGCCGCTTTCCGTTGCGTGGCTGATCGCGGAGGCCGTGGCGGTCGTGCAGGCAGAATCGAGGTTTTTCATGATCTCACCTATCGGATGAAGCGGCTGTGGGAGGCAGCCGCCTGTTAAATTCTGCCTATAGCTATGCGCCGGAAAACCTTTGTTTTCCAATCGAACATCGAGTAGTGTGCATAAGGAAAACTTATGCATCATGACGACAGCGCTTCCCCCTTTATCGGCCATTCGCGTTTTTGAATCCGCCGCCCGCCATGCAAGTTTCACCCGCGCTGCGGCGGAGCTGGGCATGACGCAGGCTGCGGTCAGCTATCAGATCAAGATATTGGAGGAGCGCGTCGGCGCGCCCCTGTTTCTGCGTATGCCGCGACAGGTGGAACTGACGGAACTTGGCAAATGTCTGGCGCCTTCCATCACGGAAGCCTTCGAGACGATGCGCAATGCCTTTGCCAGCCTGCGGGAGGATGCGGAGGGCACCCTGTCGATCAGCGTTCTGGCCACCTTTGCCGCCAACTGGCTGGCGCATCGGCTCGGCTCGTTCCAGATGCGGCATCCATCGCTTGCGGTCAGGCTCGACACGTCCGACAGCTTGATCGACTTCGCGACGACCAATGTCGATATCGCGATCCGAAGCGGCTTCGGCAAATGGCCGGGACTGGAAGCGCATCAGCTCATCAAGGCGAGTTTCACGCCGATGCTGAGCCCGGCTCTGGCCGCAACCATCGGCGGGGTGAAGGAACCTGCCGACCTGCTACGGCTCAAGATCATCGACGCGAGCGACCCCTGGTGGAAAATCTGGTTCGAGGCGGCGGGGATCGAAAACCCGCAATTACCGGGCAATACGCAGAACCGGCTTGGAGCGCAGCACATTGAAGGGCGGGCGGCTGCCGCAGGGCAGGGCGTCGGCATCCTGACGCCCGCTTTCCACCAGATGGAAATCGCCACCGGCCAGCTTATCCAGCCCTTCGACATTCTCGGCGACGATGGTCGCGCCTATTGGCTGGTCTATCCCAAATCCCGCCGCACCACGCCAAAAATCCGCGCATTCAGGGAATGGATATTGAGCGAACTCGACTGCGGATAGATGGCAGCAGAAAGGCTCAATCTTTCGATGCGGCGAGGAAAACCGCGTGCTGGGCGTCATATGCGCGCTTGAAAGCCGCGCGTGCCTCCCCGCGCGCGACATAGGCGGCAAGGTTCGGATAGTCGTTCAATATGCCTGAACTCTTCAGCCGCCGCAGTACGGACACCATCAAAAGATCACCGGCACTGAATGCGCCCTCAAGCCAGTCATTATCGCCCAGACAGGCGGAAAGTGCGTCCAGTCTTTTGCGGATACGCGCTTCCACGATCGGCATGCGCTGCTCGTACCAGCTTTCCTGCCGTTCGACAAAACCGGCCATTTCCCGTTCGACGATTACCGGTTCGATGGTGTTATGCGCAGCGAACATCCATGTGATGGCGCGTGCGCGGCCATTGGCGTCATCCGGCAGAAGACCGGGGTTCTGCTCCGCGATATGAAGCACGATCGCGCCGGATTCAAACAGCGCCAGATCGCCCTCTTGATAGGTCGGTGTCTGCCCGAAGGGTTGAAGATCGAGGTGGGGGCGGGCTTTCATCGCCTCAAACGAGACGAGGCGCATATCATAGTCCCGCCCGGTCTCTTCAAGCGCCCATCGAACGGGCATGTCCCGCGCCATCCCTCGGCCGCGATCGGGAGAATTTTCAAATGCGGTGATGATAGGACGTGGCGGACTGTCGCCGCTGGAAGGCGTTTTCGTCATGATGGTTCCTCCTCAACATCACTTCAAATGCAAGCCGGGCTTTCCGATGCAATCTCCGCCTTGTTCTCCAAACAATACCGACCAGTTGGTATGTTGTCAACGCGGGTGAAAAGCTAGCACTACAGTTGCACATTCATCAGGTCGTGGCGAACAGAGCGATTTTCGAGCACGGAGGGGAGCGGGGTTAAGGATACGCGAGCACCGGAGCGCAAAAAATGTTCTTTGCCGCCCGGCATCACGAGGAACGCAACTGTTGTTTCAGGAAGGGGAGACACGGTGAGGAGATCGGGCCGAGGATAACAGGAAAGGAGGGACGGATTGGGAAACGGAGAAAGAGGCGGGGGCGAAGCAGCGTGCCGGGCAATGAAAAGCCGGGAAGGTGGCGGCAGGTGCGAAGAGAACAGCGAAAGGGAGATACCATCGCAACGGGGAGGAGACCCGCGTAAACATCCAGATGCAGCAGTCCAATTGTCCAGTTAAAACATGCAATGCCGATCGTGGGGCCTGCTCGTGCGTCTTTTCCTTCGTCGCTCTACGGGGGAGACTTGCTCCATCGCATAAGCGCCAGAACGCCAGGCGCTCAAATTTTTTTCTGTCTCATGTCACATTCGGCATTGCCCGCTCGTCATGTCTATCGAAAGCCCTTCAACCAAAAGGAACGATACCATGACCCCTCTGCTCAACCCGTTCAACGTTGCCCCCGCCACGATGAAATCCTGGATGGCCGCTTCGATGACCATCGCCTCCAGTCTGGAAGCGAGCCTGATCGAACTCGTCAAAATCCGCTCGTCGCAGATCAATGCCTGCGCCAATTGCATCAACATGCATACGGTCGAGGCGCGTTCGCTGGGCGAGACCGAACAGCGCATCTATTTGTTGTCGGCATGGCGCGAAGCACCGTGCTATTCTGAGCGCGAGCGTGCGGCGCTGGGCTGGGTCGACGCGCTGACCCGCCTGTCACAAGGCCACGATCTGGAAGAAGCACGCCGCGCCATGCAGGCACAGTTCTCCGAGGAAGAACAGGTGAACCTTACGCTGATGATCAACATCATCAATGGCTGGAACCGCATGGCGGTCGGCTTCAATCTCTGGTTCGAACCCGAAACCAAGCAGCCTGTCGCAAAGGCAGCCGTCTGATGACCGACATATCCTCACAAGGCGATGCAGCCGAAAGCTTCGATCCGCTGCGCCCGAAACTGATCCGCGTTGCCTATCGTATGCTGGGTTCGGTCGCCGATGCCGAGGATATGGTGCAGGAGGCGTTCATCCGATGGATGAACGCCGACCGCAGCGAGGTGCGCGAGCCGGAAGCCTTCCTGCGCCGCACTGTCACCCGTCTATGCCTCGATTTCCTGAAATCCGGGCGCAACCAGCGCGAAACCTATTTCGGGCCGTGGATTCCCGACCCGGTTGTGGAAGAAGAGGCGGATGACGATGTCACCCTGCCGCTGATGCTGGCGCTGGAGCGTCTTTCGCCGCTGGAACGTGCGGCCTTCCTGCTGCACGACGTCTTCGGGCTGGATTTCGACGAGATAGCGCGGACCATCCAGCGCGATGCCGCAGCCTGCCGCCAGCTTGCGGCGCGGGCTCGCAAGCATGTGCGCGAGGAGCGTCCGCGTTTTCAGGTCGACAGGCAGCGCGGGCTCGAACTGGCGCAGGCCTTTTTCACGGCGTCGCGCAGCGGCGACATGAAAGCGCTTGGTGCGATGCTGGCGGCAGATGTGAACCTTCATGCCGATGGCGGCGGCAAGCGCCCGGCTTTCCCGAAGCCTGTTTTCGGCTTCGACGAGGTGATGAAGACCCACGAGAAACTGGCCGCCTATTTCAGCGGCAACCAGTCCACGCTGTTGCGCACGGTTTTCATCAATGGGTTGCCCGGCTTCATCACGCAAGAAGCCGATGGAGAAATCCAGACAACGGCGCTGGATATCGAAGAAGGAAAGATCGTCGGGATTTATGTCGTGCGCAATCCCGACAAGCTGAAGCACTTGCACTGAACTGGAGCGCCACTATCCGATGAAATAGCGGCAAAGCCCCGCCGCGCTAATGCCGATCAGCACGGTCGGCAGCATGGAAAAGCGCGTTGCAGCGAAGATGGTGATCGCGAGCGCTATCAGGTCGGCAGGCTTGTCCGACACGAAATCGGGCGCGATGACCGAGATCAGGACGCAGCCGGGGGCTGCTTCCATCACCGCCGTCGCACGTTTGCTGAGCGTACGGTTGCGCAGCAGCACATAGCCGCCGATCCGCGTGAGATAGGTGACGCTTGCCATCAGGACGATGGTCAGAACAGCTAACGGATCGATCATTCTTCACCTGCCAGCAGATAGGCTGCAACGAGACCGGACAAGGCCCCGGCGGCGACATACCAGGCGCCGGGAATGGTGAGATAGGTCAGTGCGGCCACGACAAGGCTGACCAGCCAGGGCCGCGCGGCCGCGAAGCCTTTCCACATGCCCGCCAGCAGCACCAGAAATACCGCCGGAAACGCCATGTCGAAACCATAGGGGCGCAGGTCTCCCATCATCGGCCCAAAGGCCGCACCCAGCGTGGTGAATAAAACCCATGCAAGGTAGAAAGGAATCGCCACGCCGGCATAGAAGGTGAGGCTCAAGGCCGGATTGACGCCCTTCGACTGGCGACGTTTGGCGTCGGCAAGGCCGAGCGCCCAGCTTTCATCGCACATCAGAAACAGGCTGGCGAATGCCTTGCGCTTGGGCAGATGGCGGATGAACGGGGCCAGCGCCGCGCCCATCAGCAGGTGGCGGCTGTTGACCAGAAAGGTGATGGCGACGATCAGCAGGACATGCGGCGGTGAGGTCCAGAGCTGGATGGCCGCAAATTCCGACCCGCCTGCAAAGTTCAGTCCGGTCATCAGCGGCACTTCCACGATGCTGAGGCCTTTTTGAGCCGCCTGCGCGCCCAGCACCAGCGCATAGGGAATGATGCCAAGCAGAACCGGCAGACCGGCTGCGGCCCCGCGACGGAATTCCGAGCCGCGCCCGGATCTGCTTTTTTGAGGCGCATAGGCCTGTGAAATATCCATAGAATTCCTGCTGGAGCGGTGCGCTCTGTCTGGTTGTTTGGCGGCGCTTGTGCAGCGTCGGGCGTCTCATCTGGCTGCAAGATACTGTGGCTGGCCGCTGGTTCGCGGCCGCCCCTTGGTCAGTCTCTTGCGGGCTTTCTTGAGAGGTTTCGCAACTATAACCGTTCTCTTCGGCAATTTGGTTGCGAATTACGCCGGTTTGCGCCAATGTTTGGCAGGAAATGCCACAGATATCGCCATAAATGGAATTCAAAGCCAATGAAGCTGGATGAGATCGATAAACGGATTCTCCGCGTGCTGCAGCGCGATGGCCGCATTGCCAATAATGATCTGGCACACGAGGTCGGCCTGTCGCCTTCGCCCTGCTTGCGGCGGGTGAAGCTTCTGGAAGAGGCGGGCGTGATCGACCGCTATGTCGCCGTGTTGAACCCGGCCAAGGTCGGCAAGGGTTTGACTTTCTTCACGCGCATCCGGCTGGACCAGCAGGACGAGGAGACGCTGCAGACCTTCGCCAAGGAAATCCTGAAGCTGCCGCAGGTGCTCGAATGCTATTTCATGCTGGGCGACTATGATGCGATGATCCGGGTGGTCGCGGCGGATATCGAGGATTACCGCCGCTTCCAGTCGGAATATCTGAGCCGGATCAAGGGCGTTCAGAACCTGAAGACCGACGTGCCGAGCCAGACGGTCAAGCAGACTTCCGAAATGCCCCTGTAGCGGCATTTGTCGGGGGGATGCGATTATGCAGCCTCCTCTCTGGCAGGCATCGGGTGCGCGCGCGCCAGCTCCTCATTGATCTGATCGGCCAGTGCGAAGAAGTGCCTTCGCACCTGCGGAGCATAGGGGTTGGCGTGTTCGATCGCCTGAAATACTTCCGGCGCATCGTGGCGCACCATGCCGACCGCCTGCATCAGAAGATCGAAGCTCTTCGTCGTCATGCGGGTTGGCAATGGTTCCATCTGCACCAGAACCCGGGCGATCAGATGCGTCAGGCCCTGAACCATCGCCGCCTCGCGGTCGTGGTCCTCCGGTGTCGTTATGAAGACATTGAGGGAAAGATTCTTTTTCAGGAAGGCCGCAACGCGGTGGAAGCGCGTGCCGCGCACGGGGCAGATGGCGATTTTCAGTCCGGCAATGCCGTGGCGCGCGCTTTGCGGACCGAACAGCGGATGCGTGGCGACGATATCGACATGCGCGGGAAGGCCACGCCGCATGATGTCGGCAGGCCCGACCTTGACCGAGCCTACGTCCAGAACGAGCGCGCCGGGGCAAAGATGCGGAGCGATCTTATCCACCACGCTTTCGAGCGTTGCAACCGGCGTTGCAAGGATGACGATATCGCAGGCCGCAACCTGCTCCACGGAGGCCAGGGCAACACCGTGCACAAGTGCGGTCTGTTCCGGCTCTGCGGCAGGATCGTAAACATAGAGCCGGAAATACGGGTTCAGGTGACGGGCAATAAGCTGCCCGAATGCACCAAAGCCGATAATGCCGATTTTCGTATGCTGATTTCTGTCGCGAGACATGGACTGACCTCTTAAGGGCCGCATGGCCAGAGGCGCTGTCCTTGAAACTCAACCGCTGGCAATGCGGCGGTTGAACTATGACAAAGCAAACCCGCCGCTATGTGCGCGGGGCGTAATAAGACCGGGTGCTGATGCGTGCTTTGTTCATGCTGTCTAGCTATTCCTGCTTCGGGCGCATGTCAACATGTGGTTTATTTCAGATAGGCGCGAACCACGTCGACAAGTTCGCCTGCGCCTTCATCACGCTCCTTTTGCGGAAGGGCGCCATCGGCCACATGCATGAGAATATGGTCTTCGATCACTTCCGCCATCAGCCCGTTGACCGCGCCGCGAACGCCCGCAATCACCTGCATGACTTCCGCGCAGCCCTTCTCGTCTTCGAGCATCCGTTCCACGCCCTCCAGCTGGCCACGAATGCGGCGCACGCGGTTGATGAGCTTCTGCTTCTCGCGGATGGTATGGGTCATGAGCGCTTCGGTCCTTCATGGCAATGTTGCTGGCATTCACGCGGTGCGCGGTTCAACCTCCACCGTCACATGCGACAAATCATGGATTGCAGCAAGCTTGTTCCGGTAATAGGACGGCGCTCGCGGCTCCTCCGCGATGATGGAAACGATGGCGCCGTGATGGCCCGGCCCGAGCTGCCAGACATGCAGGTCGGCGATCTCCCCGCCCTCGCGGCTGATGATTTCGGCGATCTCGTCCGGCAGGTCTTCTCCATCGGGCAGGTAGTCGAGCAGGGTCGAGCCGGTGTCCTTGATCAGCCCCCACGACCAGCGTGCGATCACCACCGCACCGACGATGCCGATCGCCGGGTCAAGCCAAAGCCATCCATAAAGACTGCCCAGCAGAAGCGCCGCGATGGCAAGCACCGATGTCAGTGCGTCGGCGAGCACATGCATATAGGCGGCGCGCAGGTTCTGGTCATGACCGTGATGATGATCGTGGCCCGGTTCATGGTGATGATGGCTATGGTGGTGCGAATGGTCGTCCCTCAGGAGCCAGGCGCAGATTAGATTGACGACCAGCCCGATGACAGCGACCAGAATGGCCTCCTGAAAGCCGATGTTGACCGGTGCGCTGAACCGCCAGAAGCTTTCCCAGCCGATCAGGAGTGCGATCAGCGCCAGAACGATGGCGCTGGCAAAGCCTGCCAGATCGCCGAGCTTGCCGGTGCCGAAGGTGAACCGCGAATTATGCGCGTGTTTGCGTGCATAAACATAGGCGAGGGCCGCGATCAGCATCGCCGCAGCATGGGTGGACATATGCCAGCCGTCGGCGGTGAGTGCCATGGAGCCGTAAAGGTTTCCGGCGATGATCTCCACGATCATCATCGTCGCCGTGATGGCGATAACGAGCCAGGTCCGCTTTTCATTGCGCCGGTGGTTTTCTCCCAGAAAGACATGGTCGTGTCCGGAGACTGGATGACGCACGGAATGGTCGGCATGGTGATGCGTGCTCATGGAAACGCTCCCTTTTTAGAATAGGGGGGTATACTATTTTCACGCGCGTTACAAATCACACTTTCATGGGGAGCGTTTAACCTCGATCAGCAGGAATGACCGCTGGCAACGCCTCTCAACGGCAGAAAAATTCACCTTTAGCGGTAGGACCTACACCTATTCGAGAGGCCTTATGGCCTGATTGCAGGAATCTTTTCGGGGGCGGGATCGGCTAATATCGGAGTCGTAACTTGGGGCAAAGCATCGAAGCGCCGCTGGTCCGGGCAACGCGGAACGACGCTTCGGATTTTGAAGCTGCGCATCGTGCTTTGCTAGAAATCCACGCTGATTTTCAGGCCGGTGCCGTAACGAGAAGAGCGGAGGGATTCATGTCTTCAGACAAGAACGGGCATTCGCCGCGCAGTCGTGCGCGACGGCATTTTCTGGGCCTCACAGCCGCCACTGCCGCCAAGGTTGCGGCGCTGGGCGTGTTTGCTGCAACGGTGTCTTCCCGTCCATCACAGGCGCTGGGCACGAAATGGTGGCATGGCGGACATGGCGGGGGCGGCGGAGGCTCCGGCGCCAATTGTCTCCTGAAAGGAACGCTGGTCGAAACGCCCGGCGGCCCGGTGGCGGTGGAGGCATTATCTGTCGGCGATCTTGTGACGACGGTCCGGGGCGACGCGCGCCCGATCAAGTGGGTCGGCTGGCAGAGCCACAGAAAGGGCGGCACGCAATGGGACGAGAGCGTGATGCCGATCCGCGTCAGGCGCCATGCCATCGACGGGAAAACACCGCAGCGCGACCTTTATCTTTCGCCCAACCACGCGCTGCTCATCGATGACGTGCTGATCCGCGTCAAGGATCTGGTCAACGGCCAGAGCATCGCGCGCGTGTCGATGGACAAGCCGATCGACTATTACAACATCGTTCTCGACAGCCATGATGCCGTGCTGGCGGAAGGGGCTGCCGTGGAGACCTACCTGATGCGCGGCGACAGCTACAGGAGTTTTACCAATTTTGCCGAATATCAGGAATTATATCCGGAGGAAGCCAATATCATCATGCAGCCCTATGCGCCGTTGATGGGCTATGAAGGTGCCCGCCAGCACATCCATGCGCTGTTGTGCATGAGCGGTATTCTCCCTGTGCGGGACGTGGTTGAGGAAACCTATCAGCGTCTGGCCGCGAAGGCAGGTGCAATCGTAGCGTAGAACATGAAGCACCGGACGATGGTAAGAATGGCGGGGTGCCGACTGCACCCCGCCTTTTTCGTGAAGAAGTCCGGCCTAGATCCTGTCCATCAATGCATACCATGACAGGGCAAGGAACAGGAGCGGCGAGCGGAAGGTGCGACCGCCGGGGAAGGCGGGGATGCGCAGTTCTTCGAACAGTTTCAGCCTGTCGCGATTGCCTGCCAGGGTTTCCGCATAAAGCTTGCCCATGTAGTTGGCCAGCATGACGCCATGGCCGGAATAGCCGCCTGCTGAAATGACGCCCGGCATGACCTCGCGCACGAAGGGCTGGCGCGGCATGGTTATGCCGACCGAACCGCCCCATGCATGGGTGATTTCGACATTGTCCAGCGCCGGATAAATCTCGGCGATCTGGCGACGAATATGAGTGCTGATGTCGCGCGGATTGTCGGCGGTATAGGCCTCGCGCCCGCCGAAAAGCAGCCTGCCGTCCTTCGAGCGGCGGAAATAGCGCACCACGAAGCGGGAATCGTCGATGGATTCACCGCCCGGAATAACCGGGCTGTCATCGCCCAGCGGCACCGTCGCCCCGATGAAGGAGCGGATCGGCATGACATGCGATGCGCTGACCGGCTCCAGCAGCCCACCGTAAGCATTGACGGCGATGAAGGCGTTTTTCGCGACGATGGTTCCGCGATCGGTTTCGACCTCGACCCGCCCGCTCGCCGTGCTGATTTTGGTGGCTCTGGTGTCTTCGAACAGTTTTGCGCCTGCCGCCTGCGCCGCTTTTGCGGTTCCGACCAGCAGTTTCAGCGGATGAATGTGGCCGGTCCCCGCATCATAGACGCCGCCATGATACCGTTCGGACCCGAGCAGGCTCGCCGCTTCCCCACGGTCGAGCAGACGCAGATGCGGATAGTTGAACCGGCTTGCCATCAGCTCGACGTGACGCTCATACGATTTCAGATAGCGCGGCTTGTGCACGACCGAAATCTGGCCGGGCACATATTCCATGTCGATCCCGTGCTGGTCGGCAAAGGCGAGAAGATGGGCCTTGGCTTCCTCCGCCACATCGAAGAGGGCCTTGGCGCGTTCAAAGCCATATTGGGCTTCGAGGTCTTCGGCCCATGTGCGCTGGCCGGTGCCGAACTGCCCGCCATTGCGGCCCGACGCCCCATCCCCGAACCGCGCGCCGTCGATCAGCGTGACGTCCACGCCCTGCCTTGCGAGATGATAAGCCGCCGAAAGCCCCGTATACCCGCCGCCGATGACAACGACATCCGCCTGCCGCGACCCATCCATCTCCGGATATTGCGGGCGGTCCGGAACGGTCGCCTCGTACCAGGAATAGCCGGGCGAGATTGGGGACTGGTAGGGCATGGGCGATTCCGTTTAAGGGAGTAGGGGAATAGGGGAGTATGTCAGGTTTCCGATAATTTGCGGATCAGAAGCCGTAGCAGTTTTCCGACACTTTCACTCTTGGCCATTATGGGTTCCATTTTCTCGCTTCTGATGAAACCCAACCTTTCAGCAATGAGCAAGTGAGTTTCGACTTCTTTCAGTGAGCCTTGAGCAATACGCAGAAACTGCTGGTAGGAACCGCGCGTGTCGCGTCCGTAACCTTCGGCAATATTGGCTGGCACGGAAACGGCAGCGCGCCGAATCTGGCCGATAAGGCCATGAATTTCCTCTTTCGGCCAGGTGTCAGTCGATTTGTATATGACCGTCACGAGCTCCATTGCTTGTTGCCACGCAAGTATATCGCGATAAGAATTGATTGCCACAGCCACGCCCCCGCATATCTGCTTACTCCCTTACTCCCTTACTCCCTTACTCCCTTACTCCCTTACTCCCTTAAACGTTGAGCAGCAGAAACTCCCGTTCCCACGGGCTGATGACTTCCATGAAGGTTTCGAATTCGGCGCGCTTGATGGCGGCATAGGTGGTCATGAAGGAACTGCCGAACAGATTGCGCAGTTCGGCGTCTTCCTCGAACAGCTCCACCGCGTCGATGAGGCCACGCGCCAGGTCGATTTCCTTGGTGTTGACGCTCGTGGTCGCAGGCTGTTCCGCCTCGATCTTGTTCACAAGGCCGATCAGGCCGCAGGCGAGGGACGCAGCAAGGGCAAGGTAGGGGTTGGCGTCGGAGGAGGGAATGCGGTTTTCCACACGCCGTCCATTGGGGTCGGAGCGCGGAACGCGGAAAGCCGTGGTGCGGTTGTCATAGCCCCATTTGACATTGACCGGTGCCGAAGCGTCCGGCGTCAGACGGCGGTAGGAGTTCACATAGGGCGCGAACATGACGAGCGCGTTCGGCACATGGCGCTGCATGCCGCCGATGAAATGGCGGAAAGCCTCGCTTTCGCTGCCATCCTCATTGGTGAAGATGTTGCGCCCGGTCTTCTTGTCCACGATGGACTGGTGGATATGCATCGCCGATCCCGGCTGACCCTGAATGGGCTTGGCCATGAAGGTGGCATACATGTCGTGTTTCAGCGCCGCCTCGCGGATTGTGCGCTTGAACATGAACACCTGATCGGCCAGTTCCACCGGGTCGCCGTGGCGCAGGTTGATTTCAAGCTGGCCTGCGCCTTCCTCGTGGATCAGCGTGTCGATCTCCAGCCCCTGACCTTCGGAGAAATGATAGATATCGTCGATCAGTTCGTCGAATTCGTTGACGCCCGCAATCGAATAGCCCTGACCACCGCCAATGGCGCGGCCGGAACGGCCGACGGGCGGCGTCAGCGGATAATCGGGATCGGGGTTCTTGCGAACCAGATAGAACTCGATTTCCGGCGCCACGACGGGCTTCAATCCGCGCTTGTTATAGGCGGCAACCACATTGCGCAGTACGTTGCGCGGGGTGAATTCCACCGCGCGCCCATCCTGATAGACCAGATCGCAGATGACCTGCGCCGTCGGATCGGACTCCCACGGCACAGCCGAAAGGGTCGAAAGATCCGGCATCAGCTTGAGGTCGCCGTCATCTTCCGGATAGTGGAAGCCGTAGCCGTCTTCCGGATAATCGCCGGAAATCGTCGTCATGAAGACGGCGGAGGGCAATGCCAGCGAGGTATTGGAGGTGAATTTCTTCGACGGCATCATCTTGCCGCGGGCAACCCCCGCTTGATCGGGGGTAATGCATTCAATGTCTTCGATGTCGCGCCAGGCGAGCCATTCGGTTGCCTGCTTCCAGTTCTTCACACCGCGAAGAGATTTGACATAGGCAGGCGTACGGCGACGCGGCGCGCGCGTAACCTTCTTTTCCGTCGTATCAGCAGACATCCATCACCAGAAAATGATTTCGATATCGGCATGATAGCCGTGACCGGCCGCAATGACAAATGGGTTGGCCAAGCTTTTGTGTGCGCCGTCGCAGAAAGCGCACACAAAAGAAAATCCATGTGTCAGAGGCCGAAATGGCCCTTCAGCGCGGGCACATTCGCCACCAACTGGTCGATCAATTGCGGGTCATGGTCACGCACATAGTTGATTACCTGTCCGCCTGCTTCGGTGATCTGGTCGCTGGAAAGGCCGCTGGAGCGGAGCGTGGCCGCAGCTTTCAAAAGCGCGCTCATCTTTTCGCCTGCCACATTATCCATCAGGCCCGACAACGCACCCATGATGCCGCCGGCGCTGTTGGCGAGCACGTCGTGGGCGCTGGCGAGCTGCTGCGCATCCGGCAGGAGCGCGAAAATCTTGTTGCCGATTTCAGGCGCGCTGTGCTGCAGCACGGAAAACACCGAGCCGGCGAGCTTTTCGGCAAGCTGCGGATCGATGTTGATCTTGGTGGCGATGCTGTCGATGAGAGATTGGAGAGACATGAAAATTCCGTATTCCTTGCCCCCGCAAGGGGCGGTTCAAACCGCGGTTGGAGGCAAGGCGCTACGGCATCCGCCCCAACCATCTACAGGCGACCCGAAAACAGAAACCGGGCCGGGATGCAGGGACCATCAATGAGGCACCGGCGTCAATGCATGGGACGCCGCTTTGTCGGGGTTCGGTGAATTTTTGGTCAAGATTCAGATTGCTGTATTGGCGGTTGCCACCGCGTCTCGATTGCGTGAGGCAAAAAAAGCCCCGACTGGCAGGACCAGCCGGGGAGGTCAGTTGAGGAAATCCGACCATAAAGCGAGTGGTATATCAAGTCCGTTTCATCGAATTTTACGGACAACCGCGCGTTTGGACATTGTGTCGCTGCCAAAACCCAGATGGGTGAGCATGGCAGCGACGGAGATGGTCGAGAGCGCCATCGTTTCTCGTGGGTGACGATGAAGGGGGGCAAGAGATCACCCCAGTTGCCGTCGCCGCTCCCGTGCTGCCGAAGGCACACGAAGTGAAGGAACATGGCGGCGACGGCGATGGTCGAGAGCGCCATCATTTCTCGTGGGTGACGATGACGGGGATCAAGAGATCGCCCCAGTTGCCGTCGCCGCTCCCGTGCTGCCGAAGGCACACGAAATGAAGGAACATGGCGGCGACGGCGATGGTCGAGAGCGCCATCATTTCTCGTGGGTGACGATGACGGGGATCAAGAGATCACCCCAGTTGCCGTCGCCGCCATGATGACGGGCCGAGCGGACCAGTTCCACGGAAACGCCTGCCTCGACCGCCTTCATGACGGTGTAGTTAAGGCGATGCAGATCGTTGGCGAGCATACGGATAACGGTCTGCTGATCCGTGGTCATGCTTGAAGATTGTTCTTCTGCTCTTTCCTTGACGCGTGCTGGCGAATTCATGGAACTTCCTCCTGTTTGTCGCCGGGCTGTTATTCAGCAGCCGGTCTGAACTGTGCTGTTTCAGTCGATTCCTTCATGGCGGTGGTCGAAGACTGACCGCCGGTGATTGCAAGCGACACGGCATCGAAATAGCCGGTGCCGACTTCGCGCTGGTGCTTGGTCGCGGTGTAGCCGTTGGCTTCGGCTGCAAATTCCGCTTCCTGCAGTTCGGAATAGGCTGCCATCTGCCGGTCCTTGTAACCGCGTGCCAGTTCGAACATGCCGTAGTTGAGCTGGTGGAAACCGGCCAGCGTGATGAACTGGAACTTGTAGCCCATCGCGCCCAGCTCGCGCTGAAACTTGGCAATCGTGGCGTCGTCGAGGTTCTTCTTCCAGTTGAACGACGGCGAGCAGTTATAGGCCAGCTTCTTGCCCGGATGCGCCTTGTGCACGGCTTCGGCGAAGCGGCGGGCCTGTTCGAGATCGGGCTTGGATGTTTCCATCCAGATCAGATCGCAATAGGGCGCATAGGCAATCGCACGGGCGATGCATGGCTCGATGCCGTTCTTCACCTGATAGAAGCCTTCCGCCGTGCGGCCCGCATCGTAATCGACGAATGGCTGGTCGCGCTCGTCGATATCGGAAGTCAGAAGCTTGGCGGCTTCCGCATCCGTGCGGGCGATGACCAGCGTGGCCGTTCCCATCACGTCCGCTGCCAGACGCGCCGCGTTGAGGTTGCGGATATGCGCTGCCGTCGGGATCAGGACCTTGCCGCCAAGATGGCCGCACTTCTTTTCCGAAGCGAGCTGGTCTTCATAGTGAACACCGGCGGCGCCTGCCTCGATGAAGGCCTTCATGATCTCGAATGCATTCAGCGGACCGCCGAAGCCTGCTTCCGCATCGGCAACGATGGGCGCGAACCACGTGTCGACGGAAAGTCCCTTGCCTTCGGCAGTTTCGATCTGGTCGGCGCGCTGCAAGGTCTTGTTGATGCGCTTGGCCAGTTCAGGGGCGGCATTTGCCGGATAGAGCGACTGGTCGGGGTACATGGCCGAAGCCGTGTTGGCATCCGCTGCAACCTGCCAGCCGGAGAGGTAGATTGCCTTCAGACCGGCGCGAACCATCTGCATGGCCTGATTGCCGGAAAGCGCGCCGAGCGCATTGACGAAATCTTCCTCATGGATCAGCTTCCACAGACGGTTGGCACCCATTTCAGCCAGCGAATACTTGATCTCCACCGAACCGCGCAGCCTTTTTACGTCCTCGGCCGTATGCGCACGCTGGATGCCGTCGAAGCGACCCTTGGGTGCCGAAGGAATAAGGCTGTAAAAATCTGTCATTTCGGTGTCTCCTCACACTTTGAATTGGTTCGGGAAGAGCAATTTTCCTGCGCTCTTTCTGTGACCAGATTTACAATTGTGTTTCGGTTTCCACCAGAAAAACCGACAAAACCGCCGCATAATTGAGGTAATGCTGTCGGTGTTTTGACTGACGAGAGGTGTAAAATTGTAAATATTGTCAAAGTCGATCTTTGCATCTATCTTGTCATGAATTGTAAAGATCGGGAGGGTCGAGTTGAGCGAGCGCAAGATATTTGCCGGGCCGCGCATCAGGCGCATCCGCAATGAACGCGGTTTGACCCAGACGGCGATGGCCGAGGCGCTCGGCATTTCGCCGTCCTATCTGAACCTGATCGAGCGCAACCAGCGCCCGCTGACGGTGCAGCTTCTTTTAAAGCTTGCCAGCGTCTACAAGCTCGACCTCGACAGTCTCCAGGCAGAAAGCGGCTCCACGATCACGGGCCTTAAGGAAGTGTTTTCTGATCCGCTTTTGACCGGCGAACTGCCGGGCGATCAGGAACTGGTGGAGATCGGCGAGGCGGCGCCCAATGCCGCCGTCGGCATCATGAAGCTTTACCGCGCCTATCGCGAGCAGCAGCAACGCTTGTCTGATCTGTCGCAATTGCTGTCGCATGAGGGAAGCGGGGCGGAACTTTCCGCCACACGTCTGCCGCTCGATGAAGTGCGCGATGTGATGGCGCGGCGGGTCAATCATTATCCGCGCATCGAGGAGGAGGCAGAGAGTTTCTATACCCTGCTTAAACCGGACGGCGATTTATCGAGCGCCCTGAAGGATTGGTTGCGCCGCGAGCACGGCATTACGGTTCGCACGCTGCCGGTTGCCACAATGCCGAACTGGCGCAGGCGTTATGACCGGCATTCGCAGCGGCTTTTCATTTCCGAGCGCCTGTCGCCCTTCGATCAGTTGCAGGAAATCGCCATGGAGGCAGCACTTGTCCGCATGCAGGTGGTGATCGGTGCTGAAACGGAAGGCTTGAAGCTGTCATCGGGCGAGGCGAAGCGCATCGCGCGGTTCGAGCTGGCGCGTTATGCGGCGCAGGCCTTGATGATGCCCTACCGCCAGTTTCGCGATGCAGCCGTGCGGGCGCGTTACGATGTTGACGTGCTGCGCACGCGCTTCGGGGTCTCGTTCCAGCAGGCGGCAAACCGGCTGACCAGTTTGCAGCGGCAGGGGGCAAGTGCGCTGCCCTTCTTCGTCATGGAGATCGACCATGCGGGCAACCGCCTGCGCGTTGCGGGTGCGGAAGGTTTTCCGACCCGCTTCGGCGGGCAATGTCCCAAGCTGCCGGTCTATGCGGCTTTCGCCCAGGCAGGCCAGGTACTGGTCGAACCGGTGGAACTGCCGGACGGCTCGGCCTTTCTGACAATTGCCCGCACGCTGGAAGGGCCGCAGGGCGCGTTCAGCGAGCGTCCGCGCCGCACTGCGTTGCTGCTTGGTTGTGCGCTGGAAGCTGGCGCCGACACGGTCTACGGCGCATCGCTTTCAAAGGCCGGCAATACGGAGATCGGCCCTGCCTGTCGTCTGTGCGAAAGACAGGGCTGCATCACCCGCGCCGAGCCGCCGCTGACCCGACCGCTCGGGCTGGACGAGATGGTGGCGGGGCTTTCTGCCTTCGACTTCCAGTAGGGCGCGATATTTCGGCTTTGCTGGCCTGCAAATGGCGTGGCTTTTCGCTTTCGGTGCTCACCTACCCCAAATTACGCTCCGCTCCGGTTCTCAAGCCCCACCATTTTCGACTCCGCACAGCCCAAATCTCCTTGCCCTACGGTTGGGGCGGGGGGCTGCGATGCAATTTTTATGTTCGTCCTGTCACGACCCTGTTGACGAACGCGGCGCAATCTAAAAAAGTGCAATAAAGAAACCGTATATCCACCTTGAACCTGCACCGGAATTTATTGTGCAGATTGGAGCAAATGATGGGGATTAAATCCTTCCTTCTGGCAACGACCGTCGTGACGGGCCTTGTCGCAGCTGCCACATTTTCCGCGAGCGCACAGGAGCGGGTGGTCAATATCTATAACTGGTCGGATTATATCGACGACACCATCCTCAAGGACTTCACCAAGGAAACCGGGATCAAGGTCGTCTACGACGTTTACGACTCCAACGAAATTCTGGAAACGAAGCTTCTGGCAGGCGGTAGCGGCTATGACCTCGTGGTGCCGTCGGGCGAATTCCTTGGCCGCCAGATTCCGGCAGGCGTGTTCCTGAAGCTCGACAAGGACAAGCTGCCGAACCTCAAGAACATGTGGGACGAAATTTCGACCCGCGCGGCAACCTACGATCCGGGCAACGAATATTCCGTGAACTACATGTGGGGCACGACCGGCATCGGCTACAACAAGGCCAAGATCAAGGAAGCGCTCGGCACCGACACCATCGATTCATGGGCCGTTCTTTTCGATCCGGAACAGTCGGCCAAGTTGAAGGATTGCGGCATCTACCTGCTCGATTCCGCCAGCGAAATGCTGCGCCCGGCATTGAACTATCTGGGTCTCGACCCGAATTCCCCGTCGCCTGACGACTTGCAGAAGGCGCAGGATCTCTATCTGAAGATCCGCCCGAACATTCGCAAGTTCCACTCGTCCGAATATATCAACGCGCTGGCCAATGGCGATATCTGCATGGCCGTCGGCTATTCGGGTGATATCTTCCAGGCCCGCGACCGTGCCGAAAAGGCAAAGCAGGGCGTCGAGATCGGCTATTCGATCCCGAAGGAAGGCGCGCTGATGTGGTTCGACCAGATGGCGATCCCGGCAGACGCCAAGCATGTGCCGGAAGCGCTTGAATTCATGAACTACATGATGCGCCCGGAAGTGGCCGCCAAGGCTTCGAACTATGTGTTCTATGCCAATGGCAACAAGGCTTCGCAGGAGTTCATCGAAAAGGAAATCCTTGACGATCCGGAAATCTATCCGACCGAGGATGTCATGAAGAAACTCTTCGTGCCGACGCCTTACGACACCAAGACCCAGCGCGTGGTGACACGCGCCTGGACCAAGATCGTCACAGGCCAGTAATACCTGCCGAGGGCAGGCCCGGTAAAATCGTGAAGAGCGGCTCGCTGTTTATCAGGGGGCCGCTTTCAATCTTGTAACAGCATATTCATGCAGGTTCCGGCAGGCTTATAGGGGAACGGAATGGAATCTTTTGGCAGTTTTCGCCGCAAGTTTGCGCCTTGGAACGACCCTGCGGCCAAGCCCTTCATTTCTTTTGAAAATGTGACGAAGATTTTCGGCGACTTCACCGCCGTCGATGATCTGTCGCTCAATGTTTTCAATCGCGAGTTCTTTGCGCTGCTTGGCGCTTCGGGCTGCGGCAAGACCACGCTGATGCGCATGCTGGCGGGCTTCGAGGAGCCGACATCGGGCCGCATCACGCTGGACGGCCAGGACATGCGCGGCATCCCGCCCTACAAGCGCCCGGTCAACATGATGTTCCAGTCCTATGCGCTGTTCCCCCACATGACGGTCGAGAAGAATATCGCCTTCGGCCTGAAACAGGACGGCATGGCGAAATCGGAAATCGATGCGCGCGTGGCCGAAATGCTGAAGCTCGTGAAGCTTGAGCAATATGGCAAGCGCAAGCCGCATCAGCTTTCCGGCGGCCAGCGCCAGCGCGTGGCGCTCGCCCGCTCTGTCGCCAAGCGCCCGAAGGTGCTGCTGCTGGACGAACCGCTTGGCGCGCTGGACAAGAAGCTGCGCGAGCAGACCCAGTTCGAGCTGATGGATCTGCAGGTCAAGCTCGGCATGACCTTCATGGTCGTCACCCACGATCAGGAAGAGGCGATGACCATGGCCGACCGCATCGCGGTCATGGACAAGGGGCGCATCAAGCAGGTGGCGACGCCTGCGGAAGTCTATGAAGCGCCGCGCTCCAAATTCGTGGCCGACTTCATCGGCAATGTGAACATCATTGAAGGTGAGGTGGTGAAAGCCACCAATGGCGAGGCTGAGATCGCCACGGAAAAATTCGGCTTTCATATCCAGACGGAAACCCGCGAAGAACTCGATCCGGGCCAGAAGGTCTGGTATGCGGTGCGTCCCGAAAAGACGCGGATCACGCGCGAAAAGCCGGACGATGCTTCGATAAACGCGGTGGAAGGCGAGCTTTGGGATATCGCCTATTTCGGCGACATGACGGTGTTCCATGTGCGGCTGGACAATGGCCGCACGATCAAGGCCGCAAGCCTCAACGCCGTGCGCAGGACCGAAAATCCGCTGACCTATGACGAGCGCGTCTGGGTTTCCTTCGATACCGACGCCGGTCTGGTGCTCACAGCGTGAGGATTGCCCCATGCAGAAGCTGATTGCTTCCATTGCCAGCCGTCTCGTCATCGCGGTGCCTTATCTCTGGCTGCTGGTATTCTTCCTCGTCCCGTTCTTCATCGTCTTCAAGATTTCGCTGTCGCAGGTCGCGATGTCGATTCCGCCTTATGTTCCAACCTTTGGGATCGCTGAAGGGCTTGCCGCGAACTGGGCGAAGATCAAACAGCTCTCCTTCGACAATTATCTCTGGCTGCTCGACGATCCGCTCTATTACAAGGCCTATCTGTCGAGTGTCCGCATCGCGGCGATTTCAACCTTCCTGACTTTGCTGGTGGCCTATCCGATGGCCTACGGCATTGCGCGTGCGCCGACGACGATCCGCCCGACGCTTTTGATGATGGTGATCCTGCCGTTCTGGACATCGTTTCTGATCCGCGTCTATGCGTGGATCGGCATTTTGAAGCCGGAAGGACTGCTCAACCAGTTTCTGATGTGGCTGAATATTATCGATGCGCCGCTGACTATTCTGAATACGGATACGGCGGTCTTTATCGGTATCGTCTATTCCTATCTGCCTTTCATGGTGCTCCCGATCTATTCGTCGCTGGAAAAGATGGACTATTCGCTGATCGAAGCGGCGCAGGATCTGGGCTGCACACCATTTTCCGCCTTCTGGAAAACTACCTTCCCGCTGTCGCTTGCGGGTGTGCTGGCTGGCTGCTTCCTAGTGTTCATTCCTGCCATCGGCGAATTTGTGATCCCGGACGTGCTGGGCGGTTCGGAAACGCTCATGATCGGCAAGACGATCTGGAACGAATTCTTCTCCAACCGTGACTGGGCCGTGGCCTCTGCGGTGGCCGTTGTCCTTCTGGTCATCCTGATCATTCCGATCGTCATATTCCAGCAAGTTCAGGCACGTGCGCAGGAAAAGGGGAAATAGACCATGAATAGCAATTGGTCACGTTTCAATATTGCGTCAGTCGTGCTCGGCTTTGCATTCCTGTATCTGCCGATCGTTATCCTTGTGATCTTTTCGTTTAATGAATCGCAATTGGTGACTGTCTGGGCCGGCTTTTCCACCAAATGGTATCGGGGGCTTCTGGATAATGAATCGCTGATGGCGGCAGCATGGATAACGCTGCGCATCGCGTTTCTTTCAGCGACCGTGGCAACCGTGCTCGGCACGCTCGCCGCGCTGGCGCTGACGCGCTATACGCGTTTTCGAGGACGCATCCTGTTTTCGGGCATGGTCTATGCCCCGCTTGTCATGCCGGACGTCATCACCGGCCTTTCGCTGCTCCTGTTGTTCGTGGCGATGAATTTCGACCGCGGCTTCTGGACGATTGTTCTGGCCCATATCACCTTTGCCATGTGTTTCGTGGCAGTCGTCGTGCAGTCGCGCCTGGTGAGCTTTGACCGCTCGCTGGAGGAAGCGGCGATGGACCTCGGCGCACCGCCGGTCACGACTTTCATGAAGGTAACGTTACCGGTGATCCTTCCTGCCGTGGTTTCCGGCTGGATGCTGGCTTTCACGCTTTCGCTCGACGATCTGGTGATTGCAAGCTTCGCCTCCGGCCCGAGCGCAAGCACCTTGCCGATGAAAATCTACAGCCAGATGCGGCGGGGTGTAACACCGGAAATCAACGCGATCTGTACGATCCTGATCGCGCTGGTCACCACCGGCGTCATCGTCGCATCCATCGTCAACAAGCGCCGCGAAGTGCAGCGCCGCCGCGATGAGCAGGCGGCATTCCGCCTCGGGTAATGGTGGCTGCCTGCTGGCCGTTTCCGGTCAGTAGGCAAACCGCGCCGCGAGAAGTTTGCCCCGAGCCATTGTCGGCAACTCGATATAGCGGTGCATCAGCGTAGCGACGCCCACGCTCAGGACAAGATAGGCCGGCAGCAGCGCAATCAGCGCGACATGCCCGTAAAACACATGCACGAGCGCAAAAAGCACAGTCGCATGGACGAGATAGAGGCTGTAGGAAATGCGGCCCAGAAATTGCGGCAGGGGCAGGAGCAGGAAGCGGCGCAACGTGTCGCTGGAAACCGCAAGCAACATGACCCACACCAGCCCTGTGATCGTCGCCCAGTCCGTCAGGTCTCCGAGCCAGCTTTTGAGCATGGGCGGCCCGGCTCCATAGGTGACGAGTATCAGAGCCAGGATATTGATCGCGATCGCCATCCGGTTTGATAGCCGCCGGTAGAAGCTTTGAATGGCAGGCAGGTTCTGCGCCATCAGGCTGCCCAGCAGGAAGAAGCTGGCAAAATGCACGGTTATCCACCAGCCGCCCGTATAGGGATCGGATCGAAGGCCATTTGCGAGAATGGAAAGCCCGAAAGCAACCACAATGGCCGTTGTTGGCCGTAATGCGATGGTGAGGGCGAAGAGCAGCGGAAATATGATGGATATCCGCATCTCGTAAACCAGAGACCAGAAAGCCGTGTTCACTTCGCCATTGGGATAGGCGCCGATGAACAGCAGATGCTGCGCGATCGTTTGCGGCGTCACCGGTGTGGTCCATGTGAGGTTGAACCAGTTGCTGAGCTGCGGGATCGGCCCGTTCAGAAACAGGGCGCCGACAAGCGCGAGCGAAAGCGCAACGAGATAGGGCAGATATATGCGGCAGGTGCGTCGGATAAGATAGGCTGGATAAGATGGCGCATGGTTCATGAAAGGCAGCGTGAGAACGAAGCCGCTCAACAGGAAGAAGAGCAGGACTGCTTCATGAGCGGCAAAAAAGAACCGCAGCGGGGATCGAAGCAGAATGAAAAAGTATGGCCCCATGGCATCATAGGGCCAGATGTTCACGAAATGCCGCATCAGGACGACGGTCGCTGCCAGTCCGCGCAACGCATCAAGTTCGGGATAGCGTCCCGGCTGGGTATGTATCGGCACGAGCGCGATCCCCTGCTTTAGTGAGGGAACCGACTTTGCGGGCCATGGGTCCTTCGGTCAATTCGGGCCTTCGGATGGCCCGCATCACCGAAAGACGTAAGCGCGCCCCGCATGCAGGAACCGGATTATTGCCCCATTCCCGGCGAGGACGGTGAGATGAAGGGCCTGTCCCACGAGCCGCCGACAAAGAAATTGAGCGGCGGCTTTGCGGGCGGGGCTTCGGCAGGCGGCTGGCTGTTCTGGCCGTCGGTGCCGCCTTCCTGTTGCTGTTGTTGCGGCTGGCCGTTGGGGAAGACGACCTCGCCGCTCAGCGCCAGGCTGCGATCCACGAAAGGCACGATGCCTGCCAGTGTCAGCGTCCCGTCGGATGTGTCGAGGCGCGCATTTTCCAGCGTCGCCACCCCGTCGGAAAGATTGGCCTTCACATCCAGACGATTGAAGGCAAGTGCAACATTCTCCTTGCGTTCAAGCGCGAAAAAACGCTGGCTTTGCGCCTTGGAGAGAAAATCCTGCACGGCAAAGCCCTGCATCTGGCCATTGTTGAGCTGGATGGAAACATTGCCCTGCGCATTGGTCAAAAGGCCGGACCAGCGATTGGCCGGGCCTTTCATGAACAGGGAAACATTTCCCTTGCCGCTCACGAAAGGCTTCTCGAAGCCCATTGCGGTGAAGAACTGCGAGCTGTCGATATCCGAAGCGTTGAAGCGCAATTCGCCGCTCGCGCTTTTCAGGTCGCGCACGATCTGGACATTGGCCTGCATGATGCCGTTGAAGGCCTTGGCGTCGCCGATATCGAAGATGGCACGGCCACCACGTATCTGCACGGCAGCGGCCACGCCCGTCATGTTGACCGGCCCCGCCGTGGCGTTCTGAGCCGAAAGACGAAGGTCGACCTCCGCGCGGTCGATGAAGCTTGTGTCGACCAGCTCCCGGTCGGCATTGTCGCGCTCGCTCGGCGAACGCGCGGCGCTGTCGGGAAGCGGAATGAAGGCCGAAAACAGGCGGCGAAGGGCCAGCTTGTCGAAGGCCAGGGTGCCGGTCACCGCCGGTTGTGCCTGCTCCAGACCGATTTCGATCACGCCCTTGGCCGGGCTGTCGTTGGCGGTCATTTCCACGTCAGCAAATTTGAGCCGTTTCGGTGTCGCGGTGATGGTGGATTCCAGCGAAAACGCGCCGATCTCCGCACTGCCCGCCATAGGCGGCAGGCTAAGCCAGCGCACCGCGCCGCTGAGCGAGGGCGTTTTTGCCGTCAGCGCGCCTTCGAAAAAACGATCCTTGGAAATATTTGCCTTGCCCTGAAAGGTGAGGCTCAACGGATTGGCGGTGAGGCTCGCGGTCACATCCGATGTGCCGCCTGCCAGCAGCGGCAGTGCCTGCGCGGCGGTCAGGCTGAACTGTGAAGTCTCGTCACGCCATTTGGCGCTGCCCTTCAGCGTCGCGGCGCTGGATGTGCGCGGCCATTCCAATGTTGCGCTGACATTGGTGATCTGCTCGTCGCTGGTGATTTCCGGCTCGCTGCCCGGCCGGTTGAAGGCAATCGTCCCGTCGCGAACCACGACGCGGCCAAAGGGCTGCGAGGCCTGCTGCGCGGCCAGCGCATTGTCGCCGGAACCGCTTTGCTGCAATGCGCGCTGCGCGCGGATAGCGGTGCCAAGGCGCCCGTTGGAATTGGCGATGGCGTCAAGGAGTTGCGAGAAATTCGAAACCGGCCCGTCGAGGTTTACATGTGGGCGGACGATCTGCGTTTCGGAAAACGAGATATGCCCCATGATGGCATCGAGCGGCGAAAGCTCGACATCGATGCGATCCGCGCTCATGAGCGGCTTCTGGCCCTGATCGGTGAGCTTGCTGAGCGTCACGCCGTTCAGGGAGGCGCGCAAAACAGGGAAAACCTTCAGGCGGGGCGCCTGCTTGAGTTCGACGCTGTAACCAGTCCAGGCACTGATTTCCTGAGCAACGCGGATACGGATGGCATCGGTGGAAACGATGAAAGGCACCACAGCCAGCAAGGTTGCTGCAGCCGCGGCGCAGAGAATGACGAGCGCAATTATGAGGCGCGTAAATCGGGGCCAGCGCATCAACCATCCAATCAGTGAAACAAGGTTACGGTGTAAACTAGAGTATTTTTCAGTCAAATGGAAAGATGGAATGCTGCATAAATGCGGCGAAAACAAAGAGATAGAGCGCGCCCTGATTTGTTTCGCCAGGTGAAGCAGGCGGGAAATGTCAGTTGGTTAATCAATTGCTGCGCGGAAATTAACCCTGATTTTACAGAGGCTACCAAGGCGTAAACCCGAAACGGGGAATTTAAGCCCTTGTTAACCGGCTTCACGCGATAAGGAAGGCAACACCTGAGTGATGATCGAGCTGCCGTTTCCGGTGCTCCGTTGCGAATTGCTTTTGTGTCCTTTTGTCTCTGAGATTCCGATAGCGCCGGTTCGTCCGGCGCTTTTTTTTGCCCGCGCAAGGGCTGAGGAGGCTCAGTCCGCCAGAACGCGGGTCGGCGGGAAGGCGATCTCGACCACCGTTCCATGTCCCGGAGTGGAATCGATGGCAAATTGCGCCCGATTTGCTTCCACCATGGCTTTTGTCAGCGGCAGGCCCAGGCCGGTGCCTTCGTTGCGCCAGTCCTTGGCGCTTTCAGCCTTGCGCCGCTCCAGCGCGTTGACCTGCCGGAAAGGCTTCAGTGCCTGTTCCACCTCGGATTTGGTCATGCCGATGCCGGTATCGCGCACCCGCATCACCACATCGCCGTTCAATTCGTAGCTTGTCGACACGATCACCTGACCGCCCGGCGCGGTGAAGCGCACCGCGTTGGACAGAAGGTTCAGCGCGACCTGCTTGATCGAACGCGTATCGGCAACGATGTCGGGCAGGTTGGACTGGAAGCTGGAGCGGATGATGACGCGCTCGCGATTGGCCTGCGGCTGCATCAGCGCGATGGCTTCGGCGATGGCATCGTTGAGCGACACCGCTTCAAACTGCATGTCGAGAGCGCCGGCTTCGATCTTCGAGATATCGAGCAGGTCATTGACCAGCGCCAGCACATGGTTGCCGGAACGATTGATGTCGCGCAGATAATCCCGATAGCGGTCATTGCCGATAGGGCCGAACTTCTCGTCGGCCATCAGTTCGGAAAAGCCGATGATCGCGTTAAGCGGCGTGCGGATTTCGTGGCTGATGCGTGCCAGAAACTCCGTCTTCTGGCTTGAGGCGCGCTCCGCCTCCTTGCGTGCATTGGTCAGTTCTTCCTCGGTGCGCTTCCATTGCGTGATGTCACGCAGCACGGCACAGAACCCACGCGTATGCGGCAGCTTGCCGATGGTCATGAACAGCGGAATAAACCCGCCCTTGGCTTCGCGGCCAATCACCTCGCGTCCGTCATTGAGGACGCTCAGAACTCCGTTGCCGGAAAGACCGTGCAGATAGTCCATCGCAGCGCGCTGGCTTTCAATGGCGAACAGCATCGAGAAGAACTTGCCTTCCGTCTCCTCGCGGTCATAGCCGAACAGGGCCGAGGCCGAATGGTTCATGGAGCGGATGCGGCCTTCCGGGTCGATGAGGACAACGCCGTCGGTTGCCGTGTCGAGAATGGTCTTCAGTTCCTCGACATGATCGGCCAGCGCTTGCTTTTCTTCATCCTTGTCCATCGCCACCGGCGTTTCAACCGGAGCGGCAGCGGTTTCGACCGGCGCGGGTGCTGCGGGGGCTGCTACCGGCATCAGGCTCAGCATGAGTGCGCGGCCGTCGCGCCAGGCAATGGCATTGAGGTGCGCATCGACAGGCTCTTCACTGCCATCGGCGCGGCGCAGCACCATGCCCTGCCGCGTTTCGCCATCGTCGCTTTCGCTGTTGAACAGCACATCAACGCCACCCGCGCCGCGAATATCGTCGAGCGATTCATAACCGGTCAAATCGAGCAGGGCCTGATTGACGTAGTGGATCGTATCGCCCGAATGGATGATGACCGGCACAGGCAGATTGGCCAGCAGGGCAGTTTCATCGCCGTGCGCCGGGCTGGGGATGTGCAGTGCCGCTTCTTCAACGGCGACCGGCTGCGGGCTGCCCGCAACAGCCTCTTCCGACAGCGCGCCCGCCTCGCTGGTCGACCGCGAACTGGCGAGACCCTGCTTGCGCAGTCGGTCGGCGATTTCGCGGAAAGCGTTGCGTTCAGTTTTGGTGAGACCGCCTTCGGGGCGCTCTTCACGCTCCCGTTCCTTCAGGATGCGCGCCTGATCCGCCGCCACTTTTTCCTGAGCGCAGGCGTTCAGCAGGCTGATGACTTTGTCGGATTCGCGACGGCCGGGCGTCGGCGCAATATCGAGCGGCGGCTTGGGCAACGTGGCGACAGGCCTGTCGTCGTTGGCGACTTCTTCGCTCAACGCCAGAATGTCGTCGTCTTCTACAGGCGTCACCGTTTCCACGGTCTCGCTGACGGGCTTGCGCGTTTGCGGAATTCCGCCTGCAAGCACCAGACCGATTTTTTCAGGGTCCTTTTCCGCATCTGCCGGACGGACCACGCCGAAGCCGCGAAAGCCGGTGAACTCCCGATCACGGGAATAGACGGGCAGGGCGGCAAGCTCCACCGGCACACGCAGATCCGTGCCTTCCACCGGCCACATCAGGCGTTTTCCCGACCATGTATCGCGCTTGTCGAGCAGGGCGGCAATGCTGCCATCCGGATCGAAGCCGAAGACATTGGCGACATCGGCAAAGCGGCGTCCGACGACATCGGCTGCATTCGGCCCGATCGTCGCCGCAAGATCCGGAGACACTTCGGTGAATGCGCCATCCGGTCCAACCTTCCAGATGAAGCGCGCGGGAGGTGCATCCTGATCGAACACGAAATTCCGGGGCTTCGGCTGATCGGCTGAAGCTTGTTCGACCATATCGACGTTCGCGCTCTCGGCAGGCTCGGGGAGCATCTCTTCGAGTATCTCCTCGGCCTCGCCGGGCAGCGCAACGGGCGCTGCCTGCACGACGTCCGGCGCATCGCCGATAATGCAGAGGAGATGCATGGGGCGCGTATCGGTCAGCCGCGCAATCGCTCCCGGTACGGAATGTCTTCCAGCGCGGATGCGGCGCTTGACGATGCGGTCAGCCGCGTCTGCGGCTTCGATGACGAGGTCTTCCAGCGTGGCGGAAGAAATTTCAAGCGCGGCAAAACGCGGGCTCGCTGCAATCACGCGGCTGTTTGCGTCGATCAGGGCCACATGGGTGGTTTCATCGCTCAGACCGGAAATGATGGCTTCGGCCTTGGTGTTTTCGCCATTGGCCGTCAGCAGCAGGCCGGACACGCCATCGGGAAGTGCGATATGCGAAACGTTGAAACGGGTCAGGTCGGAACGCAGGCCACCGCCGAGGCGAATGGAAATGGTCCGGGTCTCACCCTCCGCATTGCTGTTGGACGAAGCAATCTGCCGGCGCGTGGCAATGGGCAGGTCAAGGCTTCCGCCGATCATGTCTTCCACGCGATCAAAGCCGAAAAGCTTTGCGCCGGGACCATTGACCCAGAGCACTGCCGACAGGTCGTGCGTCAGCACGAGCTGCGCATCGCCCTTTGCAAAGCCCTCGCGGATAGAATCCAGCGCGGCAATATCGATGAAGGGGTATGATCCTGACATACCAGTCCTTACCTGTTCTTTCGACCGCCCGCAGTGCTTGTTAACGCCCTGTTAATAAGCCTCTTATGGGCGCGGGTCCACATTGCCATTGGATATGGGCCGCATTTTCTATTTCATTAGTTAATACGGGAAAGGTAATTTTACAGGCCCAGGCCAATAACCCGGTTGTGCACAGCCGGTCATCTGGAATGGTTACCAGCCCGTGACCTTTATCAGCCGGATTTGATATAGAATCCCGCAATTGGGAATTTCTCAAAAAATAGAGCTATAATCACTTGCAATATGGATCGATTCTCCGTATGTGACCCCCTGTCGGCGACGCCAGAGCGTCACGCAGCCGACACAAAGGTACGCGGTCGTAGCTCAGTTGGTTAGAGCGCAGGATTGTGGCTCCTGAGGTCGTTGGTTCAACTCCAACCGACCGTACCATTACTTTCAGCCATTCAACATAAATTGTGTAACAATATCAACCGCTTATGCGGATTTTTTATTGTTGGTTCGATCTTAAACGTACCGTTTTGTGATACATACTGTGCAACAAAATGCGATACAAAGCGTGCCATTGCGTGTTATTATTCCTTCATGGCTGGCTATCGCATTAAATCAGACCCTCATCGTTATTTGAAAGATCGCGACGGCGTTTATCAGTACGTTCGCCGTGTTCCCAAGTCTGTGGCAGACAAGGATAGTCGCGCTCCTATCGTCCGCATAAGTCTAAAAACCACCGATCTCGCTCGGGCGATGACGAAGCGCAACGAGTACGAATCTGCTGACGATGCACTTTGGTCAATGCTAAATGCTGGAGCGCATGGCGATAAGGCTCGCGCACTTTATGATGCCGCAATCAAGCGAGCCGACGCTATCGGCATTTCATATGTGCCAGCCGACAGGCTGCTTGCAATGCCAGATGACGCTCTAGCGGCCCGACTAAACCTAGTAACTGGCAATCCAGTAGAAGACGCAGCCGCAGTGGGCGCCGCGAGCATCCCGTCAGTGTCTGTGACGCAAGCCCTGAAAATCTACTTTGATGAAATCACTCCCGACGAATTGACGGGTAAGAGCGAAATTCAGAAAAAGCGGTGGCGCGCACACAAGCAGCGGGCGATCGACCATTTTGTGAAGATCGTTTCAGATAAGGCTATTGCGGAGATTACGCGCGAGGACGCGCAGAAATTCTATAAGGTCTGGCTACAAATGATAACGAAGCCAGCCAAAGGGAAGCAGCCGATATCGGCCAGCATGGGCAACCGCATGATGGGCGGGATGCGAGTTCTTTTTGCTGAGTATTTCAAGCACATGGGAGATAGGGATCGGCCAAACCCTTTCCGCGATTTGAGCTTTGCAGAGAAGGTCGAAAAGTCGAGGCCGCCGATCCCGACCACAATAATCCGGGAGAAGTTCCTAACCTATGGCCCTCTCGTCAGCTTAAACGAAGAGGCTCGCGGTATCGTCCTGGCGATGATTGAAACGGGCTGTCGACCAAGTGAACTTTGCAACATTACGGCCGAGCACATATTCTTGGCCGACAGGGTTCCGCATATCCTGATTGCGCCTCGAAAAGACGCTGCAGATCCGCGTGAGATTAAAACCGCTTCGTCTGTTCGCAAGCTGCCGTTGGTCGGCATAGCGCATGAGGTTTTTAGGAAGCATAGGAATGGCTTTCCTCGTTACAAAAACAAGGAAGACACGCTGTCGGCGACGCTGAATAAATATTTCAAGGACAACGAGCTGTTCCCAAAAGGCGCGGGCTATACCGTTTATTCGCTTCGCCATTCATTCGAGGACCGCATGAAAGAGGCGGGCCTGGACGATGAACTGCGCCGAATGTTGATGGGGCATACAGTTGACCGCCCACGATATGGTACGGGCGGTTCTTTGGAATGGCGAAAAGAGCAAATGGAAAAGTTCACGCTGCCGTTCGACGTAGCCGTGATTTAATACGATCGCGAATATTATCGTTTGCAGTCAGACTGCGCTGCATTCGTTCCACGCGCTCATAAAGTGGCAGGAGATTCTGTTCTGTTTCCGGAAAGCAGGCAATGACACCGGCTATGGCGTCCAACCATCGTTCGGTGTCAGCAAAGGTGTATGACGCCATTACTTGCTGCTTTCTGCCGGGCCGGCACGGCTTGCCTTATCCGCGGCTTCCTGCGCCTCTCGAACCGATTTCGAAACATCCTCGTCAGATGCGGTGCCGCCCTCGTAGCTGCCTTGCGCACGCTCTCCGATGTGAATGTGCGGAATCTGCTGGTAGGCGAGGAATATGGCTACGAGCGCCGCGATGACGATAAATACTCGCTTGTAGATTCGCGCTGACATCCTCACTCCCTTTCCCGCAGTGCGGCGCGGCTGGCTTTCCGTGCTATCACCTTCGCATTCTCTATACGCTTTCTGCGCCGCCTTCACGGCGTGTTCACCCACCACCATCACACCGCCCTCCGCTGCCGGCGGCGGTTGTCATTGGCTGGATTGCGACGCTGGCCTGGAGCGCCATAGCGGAACCGAACGCCGGTAATGCGCGCCAGTTCGAAAGCGGTGTCGCGTAGCGTCTCGGCTTCAGTGTGGTAGCCAAGAGCGCGCACGGCCTTTGAGATCGATAGGACTTGCGCAGCAGTCGTGCCTTGTAGCTGGAACTCAGCGGCAGTCAGGATGGGTGCCATAGCGGCGTGCGTGATGGATCTGGACATAGGGTCTCCTCGTGTTTTGGTGGGTGCAAAAAGCCGTGGCGCAAAAACGCGCAAGGGCTGTCATTCTTGGAGATTCGGGGGCTTAAGCGCCCCGTCGCTATCTGTGTGTTGTGACCGTCTCGCCCATCCGATAGGACTTGAAGGTAAGCCAGTCTGTCAGGCCGCGTCCGCCGTTGCACTCGCAGCAGGCGGCAGCCAGATTGTCTAACTGGTCTGTGCCGCCTTCACATTTGCGTCGAAGGTGCTCGAGCGTTGCGCGATGCGACGGATTTGTTCGGCCCGGCGTGTGGTGCAGAATCTCGATCTGTCGATCACAGTAGCAGCATGATCCGCCCTGCAACGAGACCAGCCTTTGTAACGTTCGCTTTCGTTGTGACGGTGTCATGCGGATAATCCCAACCCAACGCCGCACACAGCGCAGATAAAGGCTACAACGACGGTCATCTCGACCGCTTCGCGGGCGGCATAACGCAGCCACGGCTGTGGGCGGCCATGTTTCCTAGCCTTGTAGTCAGGGCGGCGCATAGGCTCGACATTGCCGGCCTTCGGTGCGTCGGTTTCCGTTTCGAACTCATCGTCGGCGAGCATTTCCAGGAGCGCGCGGTTCATGCTGCTGCCCTCCGGTCTGCCGCCGGTACGTTGTCGTTAGCGACAGGCTCCAGGCAATAATACCCGTGATTGCCCGCGCCCCGATGGTTCATCGGGATCGTCCAGCCATAGGAAGGCAGGCGCTTGCGAAGATGGCTGATTTGCACTCGCACTGTATTGTGCGCGTTGTCCGGTCCGCCGTTCGGATCGAGAGCATAGACGTTGTCGACGAGGTCGTTGATGTAAATACGGCGCGGATAAATCGCTGCCAGCGCGTCGACGATGTTTTTCTGTCCGCGTGGGAGAGGCGCGGCTTCGAGCTCGGTGGTGGGGTTCCGCTCCATTTTAAGCAGCCTCCGCCAACTCTAGGGGCCCTACAACGGCGCCGCTCGTCTGGAAAACTTCGAACGTCTCGCCGGGACACAGGGCCGCGTGGCGCGTCGCCTCGGCTAAGGCCTGTTCAAACGAGCCGTGCTCGTATGGCATGGTGGTGAAGATTCCAACCCGGCCAGTCTTCTTGCCGCGGCGGAATACAAAGAATCCGCCGCCGATGATTTCATTCGGGCGAGGCTTGGGGCTTCTTCTTCTCTTGGTAGGTTCCATAATTGCAGTCTCCTCGTGTTTTGGTCGGTGGCCAGCAGATCGGCGTCGGTCGCTTCTTCGTGCTGTTGAGAAGAATATGCGATATTCAAATAAATGGGTCAAGTGATAAAAATGCGAAAATCAAATAAATCTTGTTGCGGGCAATTTTGAATAGCCCATAATAGCGTCACGCCACGCAATGGTGCGGGCGCTATATGAGGAGAGCCGGAAGATGGATAATCTGCACGATAGATATGTTTGGGTGCGACACAGGGTTTTGCGCACTGAATATCACAAGGGCCGCCGAATCGACGTGATTGCTGAAGGCTACGACTGGAAGGGGTTGGCACAATCCCTTGCAGTCGCCCTTATTTGTATCCTGATAATGCTTTATGTGTTCAATAAAGTTGGCTTCATCGGGTCATCGATTTGTGACTCGCACACTTCTGTAGGCCAGAAAATATTCTTCGCCACCCCGGCCAGCCCAGCTAGCGCTATGACTATCCCAATCCATAATAGTAGCTGGGCAGGGAAGGTTGGTACGCGAAGAATTTGATAGTGCGTCCAATCGGGGTGCGGGGAATCTGAGAATTTCCGAATATGCGACCATTCCCCTACACCAGCGATGGCCACCCCAGCACCAAAAAGCGCAAAAGCATCATTACCTAACGCCATGGCCGAGGCACAGATGATCGCCCCTACTGTGCAGGCCGCTTTATAATAAGTATCAACTTGTAACCCCGTAATGCCGCTCATTGTTGCCCTCGCCCCTTGAAAAGCTCATTCTACTAGTTGCGTCCATAAGGGCAAGAATTAACGCACAAACTTGCGCCAAACCCTTCGAGAAATACGGCTGTAGAACATCCGCGCCCAATCTACTGGCACGTCAACGATATCCGGAGCGTTATAGCTGGTTAGGGTATAGAGGCCGTCTTCTGACCCTCGTCGAATTGTTTTGATTAAAAGTCGACCGTCTGAAACCTGCACGATGCAAGTTTCCCCAAGCGCGTCTTCCGGTAATACAGTTTCGCCAGAGTAGGCGACCAGATCCCCATCCTCGAAGATGGGGAACATACTGTCACCACGGACAATGGCCCCAACGGTACCTGGTGGTAGCGGATATTCGATATTCAATGAATATAAAGGGTCGCCATCGTCGATCGGGTGGACTGCAGCGCCAGCGCCTACATACCCCAATACGTTCAATGACGCGTTTTCTCCGGGCAGCGGGTATCCCGTCACCTGAGATATAAGTGTCGATTCATCGCTGGATAGCTTGCGAGTTCCGCGCTTAACATTGCTGATCTTGTCTTGGCTAAGCCCGATTTTGTCAGCCAATTCGACCTGCGTCATGTGCGCGAACTTGCGCGCCCTTTCCATCCAGTCTGACCAGTCAATTTTCTTCATATGGCCTTTTCGCATAATCCACCAGAAAAATCATTTGCGATTATCAAATAATTTTTGTTGACTTGTTTATGTGTTTATCGCATATTCCAGTCATCAACCGCCCAAAGAAGAGCGGGACACAAAAAAAAGGAGAATGAGTTGCACAAAGAGAAGCCGGAGCTTCCGCGACCGGACAGATAGTACCAACCCAAGGCTGACCGACCAGAAAACACGAGGAGAATGACGATGGACACCAGACCAGCAGACAATGACAACCGCCCGCCGTAGGACAATAGGGACGCTGCTAGCCTGAGATGGCTAGTGGCGCGCGACGCATGCTTATTAGCAGGCGTCGGTGGGGATTGAGCTGGTTTGTAATGCCAGCCTAGAAATCGAAGGCCAGTTGTCCCGGCCACGACCGCCAATGAGCACACACATGCTCAAGACGGCCAAATCGCAGACGCACATAAGCACGAACTGCGACCAACTTAGGTTTCAGCATAAGCCAATACCTCCACGCTCTGACGGTTAAAGCCGCCTCTCAGCGAACGCAGTAACGCGCCGCTTGCCCTACATGAGAACAGCCGAAGCTGCAGAGTGGCTATTTGCTCCCCACCGACGTCTACACATAAGCATGCTGAAAATTGAAACACAGCCATGAGGAGAATGACATGCAGATTGTACAGGCCAGAGGCCGAGAAATCCCTGTAACGACCCGCAGCAAGAGATACACGCCAGAACGGGCTCGTGCGGAAGCGCTGTTTCATAAACCTGCAGCGGTTGCCAAACCGCGTATTCTTGAAGATGCGCCTAAGGTAGCTGCAACACGTCTCGTTACGGTTGAAGAAACCGAACACGACAAGGTGTTCCGTCTGGTACGTGAAGGAAAGTTTGAAGACGCTGCCCGCCTTGCTGCTCGCCTGATCAACGTGGGGCAGGTAACTGGTTTCTTCATCTATGGCAAATCGCCAGAATTCACCAAGGCATCGGAATGGCATCAGCGCCTTGTTCGCGATGGCGATGCTCGCGCCAATGTGCATATCATTTCGCCAGAACGAGCGCAGATCCTACTCATGCACAACATCGGCAACCGCCGCGTTAATGCCGCCAACCTTGCCGCTATTATGCGAGATATCGCAACCCATCGCTTTGATCTAAACGGCGAGTCAATCGTTGTATGTCAGGACGGCACGGTGAACGATGGTCAGCATCGCACTTTCGGCGTCTTGCTGACTGGCCAGCCAATTGAATCGGTCGTCTCGTACGGCGTCACCAAGGAATCGATGCGCACCGTTAATATCGGTCGCAAGCGCACCGGCGTTGATCGGTTGAATATCGCAAGCATTCCTAACGCTGTGCATATGTCCGCTATCTCAAACCTTGCGTTCGAGATGTACAATGGTCGCGCGGCTACACCTGCAGAAGCGCAGGACTATTATTTCGAGAACCAAGAGCACATCGTTCTTGCCAATTCCCTTATCGGAAATCCACAGAAGGGACTTGGGTCTGCTGCACCAGGTGTCGCCGCGCTCCACCTTCTTTCTTTGGGCGCTAATGAAGATGATATCCGTCATTTCTTCACGGCCTTCCGCACTGGTGAGATGCTTAAGCGTCGTAACCCAATTTATACGCTTCGCGAGGCTTTGCGCGAAAAGACAGTCAAGTGGACACGCCAGCAGTGGACACGTGGGATCGTGCATCACTTCCTGATCTGGCGCGCAGGCCGATCCCTGGCCGTTGCCACATCCCCCGCAACTTTGCCTGAGGTGATCTGACTATGGAACGTCGGCGGTTATTCATTGACGACATATTTATCGGCAATCGCCATCGTAATGCCGATGGCGCCAAAGTTGCAGAGATTGCGAAGAGCATTGCCGAAGTCGGACTAATGAACCCGCCGGCGGTCTGCATCCGTGACGAAATCGTCATGGATGACGGAGAGTTATGCGATGGGGTGGCGGTTTTGATTTATGGCCGCCACCGCTTGGCGGCACTCAAAATGAACGGCGATGAATATGTAGAATGCGTTGTTCATGATGTTGACGATCTTCATGCCGAGCTCATGGAGATCGACGAGAACCTAGCCCGTTCGGAACTGTCTCCGGCAGAGGAAGCGGCGCATATCGCGCGGCGTAAGGTAATCTGGGATGAGATGAATAAAGCCAATTCGAGTGTACGGAATGCGGACGATCGAATTGGATATAAAAACCCGCCGAAAAAAGAAAAACGGTTCGCGACGTCAACCTCTGAAATTACTGGCAATAGTCGAACTCAGATTTATCAAAAAATATCTCGCGCCGAAAAACTCGGCCATGACATTCAACGCATCGTCGGCACTAGCCTAGACAAGGGCGTCGAAATGGATGCGCTCATTGGCCTGCCTGACGAAGAACGCGAAAACCTTATCAGCCGAGCAGAGCGGGGCGAAAAGGTCAGCGCACGCCCAGCGCCGGAGCCCAAGCCAATAACCGCCGATAAGGCACTTGAGATTATTGCCGAGGGCGCCGCAAAAGCAGTGGCATCAAACAAAGACAGAAAGCGTCAAGCGTTCTGGGATGCGTGGGCCGCGCTAGACGAAACTGATCGGCAGGAATTCGCCGCGATTATCTGGTCGCAGTATAAGACGGCCAATTAAAAGCAGGCTGTTATGGGTCGGCACCACCCGTTACCCCAGCCTGCCCGTACGTCGCGGTTAACACGAGGAGGGCCGAAGCCGCTTCTACGCCGCGATTTCCTTCGCAGGTACCACCCCGCGCGACCAGACAGATGCCGTTAGACACGGCACTTGTCAACAGTCACCAACCACACACGAGGAGACATGCAGAATTCATCAAGGCACGAACTGCAGGCAACTGCCGCCGCGCACCGTAAAAATGGCGCGTCGTTCGGGAAGATTGCGGAATTGATGGGCATTACCAGAGGTCACGCCTGGTCGCTGCTTTCGGAAAGATCGCCCACGCTACCGGCGCCAGAGCCAACAGAGAAGACCATTGTGCGGCGCACAATTTTTAACGGCGGTTATTCGGGAGGATGCATGGACATTTATGTCTCGCTGCCCCGCATAACCATTCTGGACGGTCCATTTACAGGCACAGTCCACTAGCCTTTTGAGGCAGGCCGACCGCGAGGATGACGGGGCCGACGACTAACCTCCCGACGAGGAGGCAATCTTGAAAACGAAATATACGCGAACTGGCGAGCGGGATATGACGAACCGCAAGCCTTACCGGACGACCGCGCAAAAAGCAGAGGCGCGTGCTTCGGCACGTCTTATTGACGGCCGTTGCGTTTCCAGCGCGCCAGTCACTTACCACCGCGCACCGAAAAGAGGTGCCGCATGACCTGCGATTTCGGTGAATGCTGGGATTTGCCCGGCGAGGTCGTCGTCCACAAGCTGTGGAAATGGAAGGGCATCATCATCGAGGAGCGCGACAGCTTCCGCTGGCTGACTGTGCGTTTCATGATCCCCGGCACGGGCCTTGTGCAGCTTGAAGTCTCGCGCTTCGAAGTCGAGCCAGATTTTGAAGAGGACGACGGCGGTGTCGAGGCTGACAAGCCTGAAGATGACAACGTCATTCCGGTCGATTTCACCAAGAAGGTTAAGCTTACGAAAAACACCAAGACGAGGGGAGTAGCGTGATGGCTAAGTTTAAAGTGGGGGATCGGGTGCGCTTCAAAAAGAGCTACCCAACGTCAGTTGCTGGCTGCGAGGCCGTCGTTGTCGCGGTAACCAATTGGGGAATACAGGTGGACACACCATCTTATGCCAGAAGCACGGAATCTCCTGACAGCCTCGAGCCTGCCATCACCATAGAGGTGGGCAAGTTCTATCGTACTCGCAATGGAAGTAAGGCTGGTCCCATGCGTGTTAGTAACTGTTTCGGATACGACTTTATCGCCACCGTAGTTGGAGAAACAGGCAATCGCATTTTCCAATCCGATGGATCACATGGCAGTGAGATAATTGGCAATAAGCAGCATTTGGACCTCATCGCTGAATGGATCGACGAGCCAGCCAGCAATGACAATGCGCCTGCGACCGCACCCGCAATCGTTGCCCTGATCGAAGGCGGCCAGCCCAAGCCGTCAGAGCAGCCGAAGGTTCATAAAAGCGAACAGGCCGCCGCTGACGAAGCTGAACGGCTTGCCGTCAAATATCCGGGCCAGAAGTTCGGTGTGTTCGTTCTTGCTGACTCGCGGATTGCCGATGTCGTTATACGGAGGGCTGCATGACCTCCACCACGTACAGCCACACGCGCAACTATGCGCCCAAAGACTACGCGGACGGCGACACCTTATATGAGCCGGAAACCACGCTCGGCCTTGGTGACCGCTTTCTCTGGGGCTTGGCAGTCGTTGCTGTGCTCGCCTTGACGGTCGGCTTCTACGCATGGGTGCTGGCATGATTTCCTTCGCCACAAAAGCCACGGCTGACATGCCGTTCATCGATCCCGGGCGCAAGCCCGGTGTCGGACGCATCGGGCAGTCCTTGGCGCTTGCAGCGTTCGCGCTGGCAATCGCCACGACAATTGCGGCCTTCCTGTTCTGGAACCTGCTGCTGCCGTTCTACGGGCTGCTTTATCTGTGGGGCGCGCACTGATGCCCCTCAGACCGCCACGCGACAACTGCGCAGCCGACCTCACAAGCCCGCCGGCATGGCTCGTAGGCTGGCTCATACTTGCGGCCGTCATCGCCGCAATCACCGTTACCCACCACACCTACTGAACACGAGGAGACCTATGGCTCTATCTCTTTCAAGCCTCAAGTCGACCAAGAGAAACGATCCGCCTGTGATACTTCTCTACGGTGTCGATGGCATCGGCAAAACGTCGCTCGCGGCAGAATTTCCAGATCCGATCTATCTCGCAACCGAAGGTGAGCGCCCGCCGTCCGACATCGAAATGGCAACGCCAGGCACAATTGAATCCTTCGACGATCTGCTGAACGTCATCGGCGAACTGCTGACCGAAGAGCACGACCGGCGCACCGTGATTATCGACAGCCTCGACGGGCTGGAACCACTTGTCTGGCGTGCGACATGCGCGCGCTTGGGCGTGGCGAGTATTGAAGAACCTGGGTTCGGCCGCGGGTATGTTGAGGCCGACACCGAATGGAATGAGCTGATGGCCGCCGTGTCGGCTCTGGCGAGGGCTGGAATATACGTGGTGATGCTCGCGCACCCGGAGATTGTCCGCTTTGACAGCCCTATCACAGATCCATACTCGAGATATTCGGTCAAACTACATAAAAGAGCAAACGCACTGGTTCGCGAAAAAGTCGATATCGTTGCGTTCTTGAACTACCGCGTTTCGATCAAAGAAAAAGAGGTCGCCCGTCAAACGAAGGTTGCTCATGCCGAAGGTGGCAAAGAGCGACAGATACACCTGAACGAAGGTGCGGGGTTCGTTGCGAAGAACCGGTTCAGCATGCCGGATACCGTTTCCTACAAAAAAGGACAGGGTTTCGATGACTTGGCGCGATACTGGTCTCTAGCCAATGACAATGGCCGGCAGGAGACTGCATAAAAAATGGGCGAACGCGAGGCGCAGGTGAAAACCTGCACAGCATGCCGAGAGGTGAAGCCCGTCATTGCATTCAACCGCAACAAAAGCCGCAAGGACGGGCGCAGCAGCATCTGCAAGGTATGCAAGCGCAAAACTGACGCCGAGTATAGGGCTAGGAATCCCAATAAGAACAAAGAAGACTACGCAAAGCGGATCGCAGAAAACCCAAACTATTGGGCGGAATGGTACGCATCCAACCGAGAAGATGCACTGGCCAGAGTGTCCAAGTGGCAAAAAGAAAACCCAGAGAAGCGTAGGGAAATAAATAGGAAATTCCACGAAGACAATCCAGGTTACGGAAAAGAATGGGAGAGACGAAACCCAGATAAGGTGATCGCAAAAAGGGCAAGGGCGTATGCCAAGAAGAAAAATTCGCCAGAGTGGAAAGTCGCAAATACCATCAAGGTTGGAATATACAAAAGCCTGAAAGACCAAAAGGCCGGTCGGAAATGGGAATCTCTAGTTGGGTATACCGTCGATGAACTTATAGCTCATCTTGAGAAGTGTTTTCTGCCCGGAATGTCTTGGGGCAACTATGGAAACGATGGCTGGCACATAGACCACGTCATCCCGCGATCGGTCTTTAACTATGAAAAACCAGAAGACATCGACTTCCAGAAATGCTGGGCTCTGTCCAATCTGAGGCCCTTGTGGGCAGCGGACAATATCAGGAAGGGCGCCCAACTTGATGCGCCATTCCAGCCGTCGTTGGCGATACCAGCCAACGACAACACCAATCCTATGAAGATAGGAAAAACCTAATGGAAAAAGCCCTAGCTGGCCTTGTAGCAATCGCAGCCATCCTCTTCTTCGCACCGCTCATCGGCGTTCTCGGTGGCGCGTTCGTCGGCTGGGTTGTAGGCCTGTTTTTCGCAGAAACAATCCACGCCTTCCTTGCCGCCGTTGGCATCAACGCGGCGGGCCTTGCGATGTGGCAGATCGGCGCTTCGCTTGGTTTCATCGGCGGGTTCTTTCGCCCGGCCATTCATCGGGCGAAGGCTTAAGTCTCGCCGCCACCACACCACCAACAACACGAGGAAATGACAAATGGCAAAACTAGCCAGCAGATTTGATGCGACTGCTCACGATACGGAGCAGCGGGACTACGAAGAGCTGCCGAACGGCGACTATGAACTGGAAATCGAGGCGTCGGAGGTCAAGGAAGGCGCGAACGGAACCGGCCTCAAGACAACGATGACGGTTCTTCGCCCCGAGGAATACAAGGGCCGCAAGGTCTTCAATTTCTACAATCTGGAACACAAGAACGCGCAGGCGCAAGAGATCGGCCAGCGTCAGTTCGCGAGCCTTTGCCGAGCGATCGGCGTCTCGGAAGTCGAGGATTCCGAAGAACTGCACTTCAAGGCGTTTACGGCAAAGATTGGTCTCGGAAAGCCTTCCAAGGACGGCCAATACCCGGCTCGCGCCGAGATCAAGAAGTACTACTTCCCCGATGAGGGCAACGTCCCCCAGCCTTCAATCGACGCCAACCAACCTGTAGCGCGGTCCAGCCCTGCCAATGACAACCGACCGGCAGCAGCTAACAGCAACAAGCCGGTGCCAGCGGCTGCTGCGGCAGGCAAGAAGCGACCTTGGGGCTAAGCTAAACAACAGGCGCGGTTGCCAGCCGCGCCTTCTACCACCGAACACGAGGAGACTTTGATGAGAGTCAGCATTGACCGCTCACAGCTCGCGCACGCCTTGGCTACCGTCAACCGTGCCATCGAAAGCCGCAATTCAATTCCTATTCTCGCCAACGTGCTCTTGGCGGTTGAGGACGGCCAACTGCGCCTGACCGGGACCGATCTGGACGTCGAGATAACGACCAGCCTGCCGGTGCTCGACTGCCAGCCCGGTAGCGTGACAGTTCCCGGTAAGATGCTTGCGGACATTGCAAAGCGCGCGACGGGAGACATCACCCTTGAACTGGATGCAGCTAGCGGTGGAGGCCGCCTTACCGTCGCGTCGGGTCGCAGCCGGTATAAACTCGACGTCTTGCCCGCTGAAGACTTTCCGTCCTTCAGCGCAGGGAAGTTCGACACGACGCTTGAGTTGGATCTGGCCGCGCTTGTGGCGCCGTGTGTGCACTGTATCTCGACCGAGGAAACCCGTTATTACCTCAATGGCGTTTATCTGCATGTTGTCGACGGTCGTTTGGTTGCGGTCGCAACCGACGGGCACCGGCTGATGCGCAACACAGGGCCGGAAGGCACCATAGAATACGGCGTGATCCTGCCGCGCAAGCTGGTCGGGTTGCTGCCGAAGGGCGCTGTTACGGTTGAACTCTCCCAAAACAAGGTGCGCGTCACGTCTGGCTCAACGGTTATTACATCAAAGCTGATCGACGGCACTTTCCCTGATTATGTGCGCGTCATTCCATCCGGTAATAGCAATGTGCTTACCGTCGACCGGCAGGCGCTTATGAAGGCGGTCGAACGTGTCGCCGCTGTAGCGGACGACAAATCGCGCGCCGTGAAATTCGCCGTCGGCGATGTGCTGCGGCTGATACTGGCTGACAAGGCCAGCGACGAAGTTTCGATTGAGTTTGAAGGCGAGCCTTTGGAAATCGGCTTTAACGCCCGCTACGTCAACGACATGCTTGGCGCGTTGGATGAACCAAATGTGCGTTTTGCTCTCGGCGATGCAGGTTCTCCGGCTGTCATCAAAGGTGAGGGCGAGTGGACTGCGGTCTTGATGCCGATGAGGGTGTAGGTGATGGCAGCGACAATCCCCGAAACCGCAATCTTCAACGCCATTGAATATGCGCTGCGCCATGAAGGCGTGACCGAAATCGCGTTTTCAGAAGATGGCGAACACGAAGTCGAAATCCACGAGGCGTCCAGCCTGAAGCCGTTCGTCAAATGCCTGTTGCGCGAGTTGGAGGTGATTACGTGAAAATCAGCATTGAGTGGCTTGGCGACACCCACGATTGCGAAACCTGCGGCCCGTCATGGGCTGAAGGCGCGCGCGTCTATATCGACGGACTGCTTGTGCTGGATTTGCAGCCAAGCGCCCATTGTTACGATGGTGTGTCTCAGGAAGCGGCGCAACAGTGGGTGGAGCATTTGCAGGAAGGGAGCGCAACATAATGGCTCCCCTCCCAAAAGCTGAATCCAGCACCGTCCGCGCCATCTACGCAGCTTACGAGGCCCAGGCTAAGTCCTGGGACTCGTGGGGCATCAGCGTGGGCGAGGCGGGCACGGAATGTGATAGAGCCCTTTGGTACGGCTTCCGCTGGGTCTCAGCACACGAAGTTCATTCGGGCCGCCAGCTCCGCCTGTTCGCCACCGGCAATATCGAGGAAGATCGCTTGGTCGCTGACCTCGAACGCATTGGCGTCGACGTTTACGGGCAGCAAGACAAAATCAGGCTGGTTTCGGGCTTTGTGCGCGGCAAATGCGACGGCAAGGCAATGGGCGTTCCCGAAGCGCCAAAGACTGAACACCTGCTCGAATTCAAGTCGAGTAACGAGAAGGGCATTAAGGAACTGCAAAAACACGGCTGCCAAAAGGCCAAGCCCTTGCACTACGCCCAGTGCCAGCTCGGGATGCAGGCTTTCGGCCTGACGCGCTGCCTGTATCTGGCGTCGTGCAAGAACACCGACACGCTTTATGCCGAGCGCATCGAATACGACGTCGAATTCTGCCTTCGGCTGCTGGCACGCTGCGAACGCATCGTGTTTTCGGACGAACCGCCCAGCCGTATCAGCGAAGATCCCGAGTTCTTCGGCTGCATGTTCTGCAAACACCGTGGCGTCTGCCACGAAGGCGTGCAGCCGCGCGTTAACTGCCGCACTTGCCTTCATGTTCAGCCCGAGCATGGCGGTGATTGCCACATGTCATGCGCTCGCTGGAACAAGCCATTGTCGATCGACGAGCAGCGAGACGGCTGCCCGGCTCACCTCTATCTGCCGGGGTTGATAAATGGCGAGCAGATCGATGCCGACGAGGTCGCGGAGACGGTCACATACCGGCTGGCGACGGGTGAGATTTGGGTGGATGGGGTGAGAAGTGACTCAGTCTAGCCCATGGTCAGGTGGAATTATTCTTACGCCAGGATACGCGAAATGCCTATCAGGCTTTCCCTCGTACGAGTACTCGCACTTGAAATACAAGGAGAAAGGAAATTTTTTCTTCTCGTAGTCGATCCATCTGCACTTGAACGGAATTGTGAACAGATGTGGTTCGCTGTTAGCCCCGCAACCACGAATCCTGTGCGGGATGTCAAAAGTGTACGCGGATTGTTTATTTCTAAGCTGCGAAATGATGTCTCGAATTAGTGAGACGGTACTTTCGTGGGCCTGCATAACCTCAACCCCATCTGGAAATTCAATGGACAGAGAGTGCAGCAACAGCGCCTGACGATTGTGATTCACAATCTCAAAAGTCGCGTCTGACAACGAAGATATTTCTTTGGCTGGCTCCTGATAGAGCCCGAAAGACGCAGGAACATCGCCGAAAACCGCATCAGCCTGTCTTTTTGACTGCAAGGCGGACCAACCCGAAAACGCCACAGATGAAACTGCTGCAATTGCAGACGTGATGGCGACCCAAGTTTCAAAGGACCATGGTTCAGAAGACATGCTAACCTTACGCGACTATCAACGCGCCGCCGTTGACGGCCTTTACGACTACTGGCGCGAACAACCCGGCTCACCTCTTATCGTGCTTCCGACGGGCGGCGGCAAGAGCCTAGTGCTGGGCACGATCTGCAAGGAATTGATCGAAGGCTGGCCCGACATGCGCGTGCTTGTCGTGACGCATGTTCGCGAGCTGATCCTGTCGAATTACCAGGAGCTCCTGAACATTTGGCCTTTCGCGCCTGCTGGCATCTTTTCGGCAGGGGTAGGACGGAGGGATGCAAGGGCGCAGATCGTTTTCGGCGGCGTGCAGACCATCGCAAACAAGGTGGAGCAGATCGGGCATATCGACGTCGTTCTGGTCGATGAAGCCCACCTGATGCCCAGAAATTCGGAAACGCAATACGGCAAATTGATTGAAGGCCTGCGCGCCATCAACCCAGACCTGAAGCTGGTCGGCCTCACGGCCACGCCTTATCGCTTGGGCGAGGGGCTTTTGACGGAAGGTGACGGCGCGCTTTTCGACGACATCTGCTTTGAAAAGCCGATTGGCGAGATGATCGAGGAAGGCTATCTCTGCCGTCCTATTTCAAAGGGCATGGCGACTGCCTTCGACCTGTCCGGCGTTGGCAAGCAGGGCGGGGACTACAAGCAGAACGCTCTGCAGGCGGCTATCGATAAAGACGATATCACGGCTTCCGTGGTCGATGAGATCGTCACGTATGGCACTGCGTCTGGTGCGGAGCGCAAGGCTTGGCTGTGCTTTTGCAGTGGCGTCGAACATGCCCGGCATATGCGAGACGAAATTCGTAGTCGGGGCTTTAGTTGTGAGACTGTGACTGGCGACACCCCGACCGGTGAGCGGGATCGCATTCTGGCTGATTTTAAGGCTGGCAAGATCCGCGCCTTGACGAATAACTCGGTACTTACAACCGGCACGAACCTGCCGATCATCGATCTGGTCGCGTTCTGTCGCCCAACCTTATCAGCGGGCCTTTATGTCCAGATGGCGGGGCGTGGCTTACGGCTTTATCCGGGCAAGGAGAACTGCCTGTTTCTGGATTTCGCGGGCGTCGTTCGTAAACACGGTCCGATTGATGCGGTCACGCCTCCGGGGATGAAGAAGGGCGATGGGGAGGCACCGGTGAAGCAATGCCCGCAAGAGCCTGACGATCGTGGTCTAGTCGGCTGCGGCTCGCTTATTCACGCCTCGCTGCATACCTGTCCCGACTGCGGATATGAATTCCCGGCCGATGAAACGCCAAAGATATCAGCGCAGGCCGAAGACGTGCCGATGTTGTCGAAGGACAACGCCAGCACACGTCAGGTGGAACGGCGCACCTTCGCATACCACGAAGGCAAGGGCGGCAAGCAGGACAGTGTGAAGGTGTCTTACTGGGTTGGCATGTCGCCAATCAATGAATGGCTCGGGCCCGCCCATACGGGCTTCTTCAAGTCAAAGTCAGACAGGTGGTGGCGAAAGCACGGCGGTCAGGCCCCGTTCCCGAAAACGGTGCTGGAATTCATGGAGCGCCAGAACGAATTGCTGCCGACCGGGGAAATCGTTGTCAAACCCAACGGGAAATATTGGGAAGTGGTCGACGCCATTGCGGGCGCTGCGAATGACAACGTGCAGGAGGCGAGCAACGACAATGAACCTGCTCACAGCTATGCCCGAGTGTCGGCCGGGCTGGCTGACGTAATGGATGACGATATACCGTTCTAGGGAGTTCCGCACCGCATGTTGGGGCGGGGGCTCTGGTTCATGCGATGCGGATGCATTCCAGAGAAGGTTTGCGGCACCAGGATATGGTCATATTAGCGAATGGTGAAATAACAGAATGTAACGGTTGCCAACATTGGGCACCGCAACTGCATGAAATAGAAAAGCCCGCTTCGCGATTGGGAGGAGGAGCGAAGCGGGCCGATCTGAAAAGCGCGGTTGGGAGGAGGAGTACCGCGCTTAGGGTCCGGTTTCTGGGAGGAGGAGTAAAACCGGACGAGGCGTAAATAGGCGGCCCACTCGCGCGTTGCAAGGGGCGAATTCGCATAGCAGATATGCAGGAAAAAATAAAAACCGCCCGGCAGCGGACGGTGCGCGCCTGGGCGGTCTAACTCCCTCCCAAGAGTGGCGCGAATATACATAAACAACCGTCGCATGCAACAGTTAAATCCAAGTATTAATTACACTAAAACAGTCGGATTAAGTTTATCAAAATAAACCAATCCATTAACGGGATGCGCCGCGAGGCATGTTAACTTACCAAAACCAAGCACCGAAACACGAGGAGCAATGATGACGGACAATTACGACCCGTATAACCCGGCACCCATTGGGCACAATAGACCGCCGCTTACTGCGTACGAGACCATCAAACAGGAAATCGAAGACCTGTTCGATGAGGCTAAGAATTTCGCGGACGGAGAAGCGATCGGCAATCAGCAACTGGCCGACGCGATCACCGAACTGCACGACAAGCTGCATGACGCTGGAAAGCGCGCCGACGAGGCCCGCAAGGATGAAGCGAAGCCGCATGATGATGCGAAGGCGGAGATACAGGACCGCTACAACAAACTGATCGGCAATACGAAGTCGGTCAAAGGCAAGGTTGTTCTGGGCAAAGAGACGTTGCAGACCTTGCTGACGCCATGGCGCAACAAGCTTGTTGCTGAAAAGGAAGCTGCGGCCAAGGCGGCGCGTGAAGAGGCAGATCGCATTGCGCGTGCAGCTCAGGAAGCTATGCGCGCTAGCGCAGGTAACCTCGAAGAGCGTGCGAAAGCCGAAGAGCTGCTTGCCGAGGCGAAGAAAGCCGATCGATGGGCTAAGCGCGAAGACCGTTCAGCAACGACTGGCACAGGTCTGCGCACAATCTGGCGCTGCAAGTTGGAAGATGAAGGCAAGGCTTTGGACTGGGCATACGGCCGCGCTCCAGAGCGCTTCAAGGAACTGGTGCAGTCGATGGCCGAAGAAACCGTGCGCGCCGGTATGCGTCAGGTGCCGGGGTTCAAGGTCTGGGATGAGCGGGTGGCGCGGTGAAGTGTTGCTATCTCAGGGATAAGCAGATGTTCGTCGTTTGAGCCCAGTACCCCGTGACGCATTCACACACTTCTATTGAAATTTCCTGTGCAAGTGCCGGAGTCAAGTCATCGAGGAGTTTTGTTGGCGACCAGATGTAACCTCTTTTTACGGCTGAATAGCCGGTGCATTTTACGAGATTGTACTGAACGTCTGATTTGTCTCGATTGGACCAAACGAACCACAAAAATGATGTGATTTTTCTTGTGCAGTTATCGTCAGTTGAGCACGCAGCTGTCATGGCTTGCTTCATGTAACTGTACATGGATTCAAAGGCGCTCAAAGATTCTGAACGAGAAGAACTCATCGAGCCAATAAAGCAAAGAATGATAACGATATAACGCATATCAACCCCCACACCCTGAAGGATTATCTTACAGCAAATCGCATTCTTCAAGCGATTATCCAATCACCCGCCAGCCACCAACTGGCGGGTTACCACCACGAAACACGAGGAGATCACATGAGCAATACTGCTGATGCGCCCGCTATTGCGCCGTGCGCAATCGTTGGCGACGCAAGCCTTTATCAAGCCGACTGCAGAGACGTGCTGCGATCGCTCGCAGACAACTCTATAGACAGCATCGTCACGGATCCACCTTACGCACTCGTCAGCATTGTGAAGCGCTTCGGCAAGCCCGGAAGCTCGCCAGCAAAAGGCAACGAAGCTTATCAGCGTGCATCTGCTGGCTTCATGGGCAAGTCGTGGGATACTGGTGAAGTCGCGTTCAGCGAGGAGTTTTGGCGGGAGTGTCTGCGGGTTTTGAAGCCTGGCGGGCACGTCGTCGCATTCAGCGGCACGCGTACATACCATCGCATGGCTGTCGCTATCGAGGATGCTGGTTTTGAAATTCGCGATCAATTGGGCTGGCTATATGGATCGGGCTTCCCGAAGTCTCACAACCAGACGGACGACTGGGAAGGATGGGGAACTGCACTGAAGCCAGCGTGGGAGCCGATTGCTCTGGCGCGCAAGTCGCTTGATGGCACGGTTGCTGCGAACCTCGCAAAGTGGGGCGTCGGTGCGCTGAATATTGATGGATGCCGGGTGGGGGATGAAGCGCGTCACAACCCTAGCGCCAGCCATAACCAGATCTACGGTCAGTTTGAGGGCGCCGAAAAGGATGGACGCGAAACCGTTGGCCGCTGGCCCGCAAACATCGTCCATGACGGCAGTGACGAAGTTCTTGCGGCGTTTCCAAATACCAAGTCCGGCAAGCCGTCTGGCGTAAAGGCCGGGAACAACAATAATGTCTACGGACAATTTGCAGGCGGCGTACCTGTTACTGGTTTCGGCGACGAAGGTTCTGCCGCCCGTTTCTTCTACTGCGCCAAGGCCAGCCGTAAAGATCGGGACGAGGGGCTGGATGGATTTGAGCAGAAGGTAGTCGCATCCGCACTTGCACGGGTGTCTCAGCTCACCGGCGAGGAGGCCACTTGCATTAGTGGAACCAAACATCCACGCGCCAACACCCACCCTACGGTCAAGCCCACCGATCTAATGCGCTGGCTATGCCGCCTTATCACCCCGCCGGGTGGTGTCATTCTAGACCCATTCATGGGCAGCGGCTCGACGGGCAAGGCTGCACTGCTGGAAGGATTTCGTTTTATCGGGTGCGAGCGTGAGGACGAATACATGCCGATCGCACAGGCACGTATTGCAGCAGCTTTGCGCCCTGTTGCCGCGAAAGCGCAACCGGCGAATGACAACCAGCCTCCCTTACAGGCCAGCCTTTTCGGAGACGCCGCATGAGCCATCCCGAACAATGCTGGGTTTGCCAGAGACACGCCGTAGGCCTCGGCGTACAAGCAGACCGCGAGCCGATCCGATGGCTCTGCAAGGAATGCGCCGACATTGCCGAACATATCCGGCACCGGCGGCGATTGGACCCTTACGAACTGCGCGCGCTTGATACGGGCGTGGAGGCGGTTGGGGAATACTTGCGGTCCATCCAAAAAACCGACCTTAAGGAAATGGACGAACTAGAGGCGCGCATGTTGGTCAAAGCCGCGTGGGAAGGCTGCGGGCGGGGGATGCGTGCGGCTTTGACGGAGGCGCCGTTTTGATGAGACACGACAACGTTGTTGCTAGCCGCAGCAATACGCGTATGCCGAACGGCATCGTGTGATACTAACGTCTTCTGCCTTCGTAAAGAGGCGCCCACTCGCCGATGAGTGCAGCTTCAAGGGTATTCATGACTCTCCGCGGAGTTGTATCAGGAAATAAAAAATCAATTCGCACTGTGTGTTGCCAAATCCAATCTTTAACATTCTCAGGGGTGATTGGCGCGCCGTCGAGTGGTGACGCAGCGCAAATACTCCTAGCGAGAGTACTAGGTACAGATGGGATTAAGTGATAATGGTGATAGCTATAACGCGACTGGTTCCTTTGACTGGCTTGGCCCACTTTCAATGTAATCAAGCTATCCCGTAAGTGGAATGAGTAAATAGCCTTCTGGCTTCTTGGTAGCGGTGGGATTGGTTTGTCATGCACCAAAATCCGCTGCTCAACCAATGCACCATCAATATCGCTGAAGTGCTGGATAAGCTTGCTTCTCAAAAAGGCCAGTGAAAGCTCAGCCTTATGCGACAATGGCTGAAGCGATCCGTCAAGAAACATACATCCCCCCTATTTCTCAGGGAGACTTTATGCAAATTTCGCAGGAACTCAATACCGACCCCATGCTCGACGTCGCTCTATCCTACACAGCGCGCAACTGGCCTGTATTTCCATGCCGTGCCGCTGACGAGGAATTCGTCGACGAGGACGGCCTTATCGAAATCCTCGCGACTAAAACTCCGCTGACCTCAAACGGGTTCCGCGGGGCGACGCTGAACGAGCGCATTGTGCGTGAGCTCTGGCGCCGAAACCCGGGTGCGTTGATCGGAGTGCCGACCGGTGCGCCTATCGGCGCGTGGGTGCTGGATATTGACCCGAAGCACGGCGGGCCGGATACGCTCGCGGCATTGGAAGCCGAGCACGGCGCATTGCCCGCGACGCTTACCGCTGAAACCACGAGCGGCGGCCGACATTACTTTTTCAAACACAAGGCTGGCGTCCGCAATCGTGGCGCATTGGGTGCCGGCATCGATGTTCGTGGCGACGGTGGCTATGTCATCGCGGCTGGCAGCGTGCCTGCTATTGGCCAGCCTTACCGCTGGCTGGTCGATATGGAGCCGGTCGGTGCGCCGGACTGGCTGCTGGAGCTTGTCCTGCCGCGGTCATACGACAGCACGACCATGTACCAGGCGCCGTCGATGTCTGGCACGATTAATGACCGATACGTCGAGCGGGCGGTACAGTCTGAGCTTGACGATCTCGCCATGGAGCCGATGGGGAACCGCAACAATCGTCTGAACGACGCTGCGTTTCGGCTGGGCACGTTCGTCGGTGCTGGTGCGCTGGCGGAATCCGAAGCACGGGCCTTGCTACAGGACGTAGCGCGCGGCTGGGGTAGGGACTTCCCGCGTTGCTGCAAGACGATCGACAACGGCCTGAAGGCTGGCAAGATGCATCCGCGTCAGGCACCGGAAGCCGTCAATGACAATACCAAGCTGGTGGATATCACACGCATGCTCGACAATGCGCGGGCGAAGGTTGATGAGCAGCGCGAACCGGAAGCGCATAACGACGAGCCAGTGGCGCCGCTAGTAGTAGAAGAGGAGCCCACCGGCCAACCCATCCTCGCAGCCACGCCGTTCCAGTGGAAAGACCCGTCGACGCTGCCACGCCGCGAGTTTGCTTTCGGTCGGCACTTCATCCGCAAGTACGTCTCGGTGACGGTTGCGCCCGGCGGGCTTGGCAAAACAGCGAATAGCATCGTGGAAGCGCTCGCTATGGCCTCGGGCAAAGCCTTGAATGGCGTGAAGCCGCCGCGTCGACTTAAGGTCTGGTTGTTCAACGTCGAAGATCCTCGCGATGAGCTAGAGCGGCGCATCATGGCGGCGTGCATCCACTTCAATCTCAAGCCTGAAGATATTGATGGACACCTGTTCCTCGACAGCGGCCGAGAGCAGGAACTGGTCGTTGCTATCGACGACAAGAAGGGAGTCAAAATCCAAGAGCCGATCGTCGAGGCTGTTGCCGAAACCATCCTTGCCAATGGCATTGACGTGATGATCGTCGATCCATTTGTGTCGACGCACCAGGTCAATGAAAACGACAACGGCGCAATCGACAAGGTCGCGAAGCTCTGGGCGCAGATCGCGGATTACACGAACTGCTCCATCGACATCGTGCACCACCTACGCAAGGTCAGCGATCGCGAGGCTACCGTCGAAGATGCTCGCGGCGCGGTGGCGCTGATCGGCGCAGCGCGTTCAGTGCGCGTGCTTAACCGCATGTCAGAAGCGCAAGCCAATGAGGCGGGCATTCCCGGTATGGAACGGTTCGGCTACTTCTCGATCACCTACGGCAAGTCGAACCTTACGCCGCTGTCACACCGGCTGGACTGGCGGCATATCGAAAGCGTGGCGCTTGGTAACGGGCGCGGCCTGACCCAGCCCCAGGACCACGCTCCGGTCGTGACGGAATGGCATTGGCCGTCCAGCGAGGAAGTTGCCGAAGGGCTGACTGATGACCAGAAAGACGCAATCCGTGGCGCTGTGAACGGCGGCATGTACAAGCAGGCGCCGCAGGCCAAAGACTGGGTTGGACATGCGGTGGCATATGCGCTGGGGCTGGATATCGACGACGAGGTGCAGAAGAAGCGTGCGGGCCTTATTACCAAGGCACTCTTCAAGGAAGGTTTCCTGGCGAAGGTCGAGGAGCGCGATCCAGTGCAGCGGAAAACGACGTCGTTTGTGCGGGCGGTTTGATTCAACTGATGCCAGTATAACTTTGCCGCTCGCATTTGCGTGCCCTATCTCATAAGATTAGGCGGTGCCGCCTACGAATCTTCCTCGATCAAATTGGAATACACTATGGACAGTGCGGTGCCCTTCCTGCATGCGCGTGGTCAGTCGGCTGATGAAATTCGGCTGTTGGATTGGAGCCGGAACCCCATAGGGGTGCCAGCGAGTTGGCCGGCGCACTTGGTCACTGCAGTACAGATGATGTTGGCTTCGCATTTTCCCAAAGCAATCATTTGGGGGCCGGAGTTTACGACGATTTATAACGACGCTTTCCGACCAATTCTCGGGGAAAAAGAGAATTGCATGGGGGCTTCGTTTCGCGATATCTGGTCGGAGGCGTGGGATGATTTGCTGCCCATGGTTCAGAAAGCCTACGCTGGCGAGGCGACGTTTATCGAAGACTTTCCACTTGTGATCGATCGACATGGATATGATGAGCAATGCTATTTTACATTCTGCTACAGCCCGATCTTTGATGAACAGGGTCGGGTCGGCGGGATGATCGACACGGTCATCGAGACCACGCAAAAAGTGGAAGCCGAAAAGCACGCCCGGATTCTGAATACCGAACTCGCTCACCGCATCAAGAATACCTTCAGCGTGGTGTCCGCTATTGCGAGCCAGACATTCAATAACAATGCCGATGAAGAGCTCATCAATACCTTCATAAAGCGGCTTTCTGCGTTGGGGAACGCGCATGATGTACTGAGGCTCGGCAAAAGCTCGGAAGGTTCGTTGCGTCAGATCGTATCTGGAGTAACAACTGCGCTCGCTGTAGACGATCGCGTTCACATGGCTGGGCCAGACGTATCGGTAGGCCCGAAGGGCGCATCGACCATTTCGCTATTGGTTCACGAATTGACAACAAACGCGATTAAGTACGGTGCGCTTTCTAATCCTACGGGGCAAGTGCGACTGAATGTTGCAATATCCAAAAGGCAGGTTGAGCCGGTTTTCTCAATGAATTGGATCGAAATCGGAGGACCGCCGGTAGCTCCACCGACGAAGACAGGATTTGGCTCCAAACTCATAAGAATGGGGCTTCTTGGTTCGGGGGAAGTTAGGTCCGAATACAGACCTGAAGGCTTTAACGCAGAGTTTACCGCACCGTTGCTGCGGCTCCAGGGCGAGGGGCGCTTGTTTGACTCAACGTGATATCGGCCGGTAATTGAATCGCGAAGGCGGGGCTTAGGCTCCGCTTTTTTTCGTGGGGTAAGATCGAAGGCGATATTCGAGCGCTCTCTTAGTCACTTGAAAGTTGAGGGCAGGACAGATCGCCTTCTTCGCATTTCAGGTGTTCGGAAAGTTGCTTGCTTCTGTCGGCTGTTAATCTTTCCCGGCACATAGCGTATACCATCGGTTGCACCGTGCCGCCCTCTGTTCCTGAGGATGAAAATTCACATTCTGCATCTCGGAATTTAATCCAAGCCCGTTGTGATATGGTCAGAAGCTTCTTAGCGTCGTTGCCAGCAAGACGCCTTTCAAGCTGTTGGTAAAGCGAATTCAGTTTCTTGTCCGCTTTTTGAAAGCCCTGACCGGCACACTTGTTCATTGTTGCCTGATCTTGCGCGTTATCGCACTCAGAGGATGCTGAAGCGGAGCCCGAGAAGAACATAGCTGTTAACGCTATGGCGATATATTTAAGCATTATGCTCTCCGTTACTTTAATGTGATAATAATGGAAGAAATACTCGTAAATTATAAACCATGCATCTGGAATTGCCCGGGATGGTTAATTAGAGGAGGAGCGCATTACTTATTAGAGAAAGCTGATATTAGTGCCGGAAGTTACTTACAGCATGCTATCGCCGCGTTAGACGTGCCCCCCGCCATCGATCGGTGGTTTTCACTGACTCCGCTCGACCGCGAAGCTTGGGGCGTCTTCGCCTTTGCCTTCCTGCAGAAAGTCGATTAGTTCACCCATTAATGCTTCGGCTACAGGTTTGATCATTGCCAATTCGATTGCACCTGTATCTGTTTTGAGAGTGAGAATTCCGACCAGAGGATCATGGTTGAGCACGGTATAGCCCCCGCACCTAGAATTTTGTTGAAGCCGGTACGACCGATTTTAGCCATTGTTTCCTCCATCAGGTTCGGATCAGCTAGCTTCTATCACCAAAAATTGGAGAGAACGATACGCAGTTCGGCTTGGCGGTCAGGGGCGCTTCGCCAGGCGCTCAGAGATTCTGGCGCGATTGATAGCCACGGCATCTTCGGTCGGCTCCCAATCATTGCACCATACATCGGGGAAGCCGTCTAGCAGTTGATCGATGTTGGTAAACTGCGGGGAATAACCACGCGCGAGCATTTCGTCGATAATCGCTGCCTGTCTTTTGGCGAGGTAGCCAAGCCGGGGATAGAAAAAGCGAACGTGCCCCTTACCCAAGGTATAAACGGATGGGATGCGGGCATCCGTGGGTGCCTCTCCTCGCTCTATCGCTGAGCGCACCAAAGCGAAAACACGCGGTAATTCCCTATACTCGGCTACAAGATGGGGGCCGGTTAATTCTGACGGGTCTACGCAATTAATATGGAGTGCACCCCGTTTCACCGGACACGTCGGCTAATTTGATTTAGCCCTGATGAACTGCCGAGGGGAAGCCATCTTGAGCGCGGAATGTGGATGGATTTCATTATAGTCCTCGATCCATCCGTCGATAAGCGGGAGCGCTGTTTGTGCGTCCGGTAGTGCTGCGATGCGGATGTAATCCCGCTTCAGGGTTTTAACGAATGCCTCGGACATTCCATTCGACTGCGGGCTGGCCACCGGCGTGAAGCAGGGCGTCAGATTGAGGGCTTGAGCAAACAGCCTCGTGTCCCGCGCGGTATAAGCCGAGCCGTTGTCAGAGAGATGCTCGATAGCATGCGGGGCTCGTGTTGCCTGGAAGCGTTTCTCGACCGCCTCCAGCATCATATCGCGCACGTCCGAGCCGGAGATGCCCGCATTGGCAACTGCCGTCCAGGCAATGATCTCCCGGTCGAAGGCATCGATGATGAAAGCGAGACGAATGACCTCGCCATTCCAGCAGGTGAACTCCAGACCGTCCGAGCACCAGCGCAGGTTGGATCGCATAACCATGACCTTGCCGTCATGGATGCGGCCCTTGCGAACGGCGGTATGCTTCTCCAGCAGCATGGCGTGGTTGCCCATGATGCGATGGACCCGTTTGGCGTTGACGACAGGCTTATCGGCGGCTCGCCTCTCGCGATTGAGGAGCGCGGCGATCCGCCGATAGCCATAGGTCGGCCTCTGGTCCACCAGCCTGCGGATGACGGGCAGGAGCTCCGCATCCTCGGCCTTATGATAGGACCCGCGCGGCTTTGATCTGCCTTTCAACCGCTCGATGAGGTTGGAACGGGAGACGCCCAAAGTTTCGGCGACAGCCTTCATCGCGAACCGTCCTTCGGCAACAAGATCGGCCGCGATATCCGTTTTTTTAAGTCCGCTTTGGAAAGAGCTTCGCGGAGGATTTCGACCTCCATCGTCTTGCGGCCGAGCATGCGCTCCAGCTCGCGGACGCGATCTTCCAACTTCTTCACTTCCGAATTGCCGACAACCGGCTCGTCAGAATCCACGGCTGCAGCACCTCCCTCGCTCAAGAGCCTGCGCCATCGGTAAAGCAGATTGGGCGCAACGCCATGGCGGCGAGCGGTAGACGATACCGTCTCGCCTGGTTCAAAACTCTGCTCAATGATCGTCAGCTTTTGCTCGGTTGTCCACCGCCTGCGGCGAACATCACCCGTCAACAATTCAACGTGTCGATACTCGTTAGACATAAGCCTGTCCTCAAGCCTGTGCTTGAGCCTTTCTGCTTATGCCGACTGTCCGGTCGAAATGGGGGGCAGTTCATAATACGAGTCACAGTGCCACTTAACGCTCTGCTATTTTGAAAGCGGGGGGATATAGCCGGGAATCTCAGATTCAGGCAAGTACCGCTGCTGCCAAATGTACCTTCCCCAGCCATTCAATACAACCCGATGTCATAATCAAAATACAACTTCTGATACTGCGCACTTCTTTGTGCGCACTTCTCGAAAAGACCAAAAAGAAGTTCGCAAATGCACGCTGCTTTTGGTGCGTAAGTGTTCTTATATAGAAACTTACGCACAAAGCGCGCGGCGCGCAGTTCTCGAGTTTTGAGAAGTGCGCACTTTTCCTGATTTTTGCCAATTCCAGAATACAACCTGATTTGAGGTTGGCGGACTTATTCGAATAATGGGCTATGTTCAGGGAGACCTTGCGGGGAACGTGCCAAGATTATCCTCAGGGCTCTTATCGCAGGGATAAACGACCGGTCCGAGTCAAATGCATGCCAATCAATCTGAATACGGGAAACTAATTTGTCTTGATGAAGTTTGTCTCTGACACTCTCAACCGTTCTGACAAGGTTCACCAGATCTCCTTCATTGTCCGAGTCATACGTCGCCGCTAGCGACGATCGCCAATCATTTCTCCCAAATTTGCCGGGATTAGTGCCGTCGTTTTCATTTTGGTCAAACCAGATAACAGATCCTAGCCCTTCAAGGATTGAGTATGTTCCGACGCAGAATTCAAAATTCATGATCTGTGCGTAAGATTCAAACAGACGCGAGTTGGAGCCAGGCTCTCGTTCTAGATGCGCGCGTAACAAGCTCGCCTTTAGTTCAAGCCCGACAATAATATGTTTAAGGTTGGATGCTAAGTTATCCCTGATGTCTTCATTTATCGTTGCCGGGATCTGCCTAAGCACCCAATGAAGCCATGGGTTTGTTGAGTTGTGTAAAACAAAACCATGCGGATCTTGGTCTGTAACGTAGAACCCCATTGAAAGCCCTTGTGCGTTTGATGATCTATTCTTTCTGTGCGCCTTGCCCTGCGGCAGGGTAACGTCTCGATTTTTGTCTGTCCATTAACACGACATTTATTGAGGCACTCCACACTCCTCTCGCCGCTACCAACGGCATACCGCAATAAACACGAGGAGCTCACATGGCACGCAACCGCACGCGCGCGCCTTCATCTACGACCACGACCGCCACCAAAACACAAACCGCCCGCATCAACGGCGCTCGCGTCAAGATCACCACAAAGGCCGGGAAGGTGACGACCAAGCCAGCCCCGCCGCTCGAATGGGAATTACAGGCGGCACAAGTAGCCAGCCTGCGCCGACTGCCACAGTACCAACGCCAGTTCCTGCTGGCGGGTGACATGAACGCCAGCAAGCGCGGGCCAAGAGCCCAGGCTCAGGCAATCGCAACAGGAATGACCAGCGGCGAACCGGACCTTCGCATCTATGGCGAATACGGGCGTCTGCTGATGATCGAGAACAAGGTCGGGCAGGGGAGACTGTCGCCGGCCCAGAAAGACCGCCACGCGGCCCTACAGCGGCTCGGCTACACGGTTCTGATCATTCGGGCCACCACAACGACAGAAGCCGCTGAGCAGGCCGTTACGGCGGTTCTGGGGTGGCTTGCACAAGAGAAGGGGAAAGCAGCATGAAGCAGAAACTGAAAGACAAATATTTCGCCGCGAATGACAACTGCCCGATCGATGAAGACCAGCATTCATCATCTCCATATGCACGAGACTTGGAACTAAGAGGCTGGCAGACGGCGGCAATTAAGCGCCGGGAAGAATTCGAGTTCTATGCGGTCGACGGCGTGTACCTGTCGGATCTTCTGAATGAGGAGGCAGCTTGATGGGAAATGTGATCTATCTGGACCGAGCAGCACGGGCCAAGCAGGAAACCAAGGCAATGGCCACGCAATTGCGACGCATCAAACAGCGCCAGTCTATCGGAGATCCTGCCGTTCCTGCGAATGATAACGAGGATTTCCCACTGCTGGCGGTTTTGCGCCGAGACAAGCTACACTGCTTTATCGAGCTAGTTATGCGATACCGGCGCCTTGTAGCCATAGCCGAGGCCGAGCCGCTTAAGGGCCAAGACTACGGATACGATGCAGGCCTGCACGCTGCTCAAGAAAGCAAACGCCTAAAGGGCGTCGAAGATGTAGAGGCCGCTGCCGCACGAAACTGGGAAGGCGGCGTGAAAGGTGGAGAAATCGAATATTCCGGCAAGCTGCGCAAAAGCAAAGGAGCTTATGCCCTTCCTGCAATGCGCAAGGTGAATGTCAAAGTCGATGCTTACTTCGAGAACGACGATGGCACGATGCCAATTCCAAAGACCGGTAAAACTCCGAGCCTCAGTTTGAAATTCACGGACGATCTGCTGCTCGAGAAAATTGATACAAGACCGATACTTGCCTATCTGCGGTCAAGGCTTGGGCCGCTCATCGAGCCGTTCGAGGATGCGGTGCTGGGCGGGCAGACGCTGGCCGAAATAGGCGAGAAAGACGGCTTCAGGCACAAGCAGGCAACTGCAGCGGGAAGGTCTCTTGTTTTCCGCGGGCTAGCTGCGGTTCAGGGCGCTATGGACGATCTGGAGCTTCATCCACTGGCGTATCGAAATATCTGGAATATCGCACAACCTGCGTAGTGCACCCCGATCCCCTTCAGCTCCCCAATGAGGGGAAGACTACATCAAGGCCGCCATGCGCGGCCTTTTCATTTCAGTGCGGTTACAAGAGCCGCCCCTGTCGGCATTGCCGGTGGGGTAACTATTCCAGCGCCGTTTCTCCTCCGGCTGCTGGTTCGGCGGGTTGAGCCTATTGCGGTAGGCTCCCCGCCGGCACGATTGGCTTGATTGATTGTTGGGTCCTCCTAATTGATAGTTGGAGGAGCCAGACATGACGTATTCCGCAACGAACAGTCCGTTTCGTACCGGTGTCCGAGGACTATGCCCGAGGTGCCAACAAGGACACCTGTTCAAGGGCTATCTAACACTAGCCAAGCAGTGCGAGGTTTGCGGTCTGGACTATTCGTTCGCCGATCCCGCTGACGGCCCCGCATTCTTTTCGATGTCGATCGCCGCGGTGCCTGCGCTGCTATTCGGTATCTGGTTGCAATCAGTTTTTGATCCACCGATCTGGGTTCATGCAATCACGACCCTGCCGATCATCGTGATTGCATGTGTTCTGTTGTTGAGACCAATTAAGGGTTGGTTGGTCTGCTCCCAGTATTTTCATAAAGCTGAGGAAGGAAGGATTGATACCGACTGGCGGCCAGGTCCGCGATAGTCTGTTTCAACTGGCTGGCTCAACGGAATCTACCGGTAACGACTGCCGCGGCCCTTCATGAGCATGTATGCAACCAAGGCGACCAGTCCGACGGATGCCCACGCCGATGCGGTTCCGGGATTTTCGCGTGCGTATTGCACAGCACGCTGACTATGTTCACGTGCCCCTTCCGCCAGCACATTCACAGCGTCTTTCGTCGACGCAAGGGCGTCATCAGTGGCGCCGGATAGATTACCGAGATGATCTGACAATCGGGACGATAGGCTGCTGATTTCCTTGCGCAGTGCGTCGATTTGTTCGGAAACCATGCCTTCGGTGGTCTGTGCCATTTCATTCTCCTTTTCGATTACGAGGAGAGAACGGGCGTCATCGATTAATTGTTCCATTCAATTTCAGCGGGCAAGAGCGCTGGTGTGCTCGCCGGTCTCATAAGCCGGATATGATCGGTTCGATCCCGATGCCCGCAACCAATCGCCCGTGTAGCTCAGATGGGAGAGCAGCCGCCTTGTAAGCGGATGGTCCGGGGTTCGATCCCTCGCTAGGGCACCAGTTCGAAGGTAAGCATGGCCAGACGTGATCAGCGCAGCGCGGAAGCGGCTGCTTACCGCAAGCTCTACAAGACCGCACGCTGGCAACGCTTACGTGAGCGGCAACTGACTGCACATCCATTGTGTGCGTATTGCTTACAGCAAGAGGACGTAACACCAGCGACGGTGTGTGACCATGTGCGACCACATAGGGGTGACGAGGCGCTGTTCTTCGATCCAGACAATCTCCAAAGCCTTTGCGCCCCCTGCCATGACCGCATCAAACAGCGCGAAGAGCTCGGCCAAGACGTCGTTCGGTTTGGTCCCGATGGATGGCCGGTCGGTTGATCGACCCCGGGGGCATCAAAAAGTCCCAAGGCGCGGCAGCCCCGGACCAGCGGGGACCCACAGCGCACGCATCTCCAATTCAAAATATGACCCCATAAGGATTTCATTCCATGGCAAAGCCGAGAAATCCCCTCGGCAAGGCCAAAGTCGAGGGGCGAGACAAAACGCATGCCGGTCGGTACAAAAACCGCGCTGACCCAGCCGCAAACGGCCCGCTTGGCGCTCCTCCCGTCTGGTTGAAGGATAGTGCTGAGATAAAAGCGAAGTCAGCCTGGAAGCTGTTCGCGAAAGAGCTGCCGTGGCTGAATGAATCGCACCGAACGCTTGTCGGCATGGCCTCGACTATTCAGGGCCGCATCATGGCCGGGCAAGAGGTGGGCGTGCAGGCGATGAACCTGCTTCGCCAGATGCTTGGCCAGATGGGTGCGACGCCTGCTGACGCGTCCAAGGTGACGACACCTGACGAGGCCGAGGAAAAGGATGATCTGCTTGACTGATATGCCTGCGCTTGAGCGTGTGAGCGCTTATGCGCAAGCTGTCATTGATGGCAGAGAAGTTGCTGGCCCGCACGTTCGTAATGCATGCCGCCGCCATTTCGACGATCTCGAACGCGGGCACGAGCGCGGCCTGTATTGGGACGACGATGCTGCCGACCGCGTGTTTCGGTTCTTTGAAGGGCGGCTCAAGCTTTCCGAAGGCCAGTTTGAAGGCAATCCATTCAATCTGCATGCCTCGCAGGCTTTCAAGTTGGGTTCGCTCTTCGGCTGGAAACGGGCCGACGGTTCGCGCCGCTTTCGTCGCGCTTACATCGAAGAGGGCAAGGGCAACGGTAAATCGCCATTTGCTGGCGGTGTCGGCCTGTACGGCCTGATCGCTGACAAGGAGGCTGGCGCGCAGATCTATGCGGCGGCAGCCAAGAAAGAACAGGCTGGAATTCTCTTCCAGGACGCCGTGAAAATGGTGCGCGCCGCTCCTGCACTGGTCGAGCGGCTGAAGTTCAGCGGCGGCATCGGTCGAGAGTTCAACATTGCGCATCACAAATCGCAATCGTTCTTTCGCCCGATCTCGAAGGATTCCGGCAAGTCTGGCTCAGGTCCGCGACCGCACTTCGCCCTTTGCGACGAGGTGCACGAACATCCAGACCGTTCGACGATGGAAATGCTGGAGCGCGGCTTCAAGTTTCGTCGCCAGCCTCTGCTGTTGATGATTACAAACTCAGGCAGCGACCGAAACAGCATTTGCTGGGAAGAGCACGAGCATGCCGTCAAGGTGGCTGCAGGTACGCAGACGCCGGACGAGGATTTTTCCTATGTCGGCGAAGTTATCGACGACACGACATTTTCCTACGTCTGCGCTCTGGACAAGGGCGACGATCCGCTCAAGGACGAAACCTGCTGGAAGAAAGCTAATCCGCTTCTGGGCGTTATCCTGACGCAGGAATATCTAGCCGGTGTTGTAGCTCAGGCAAAGCAGATGCCGGGCAAGCTGAACGGCATTCTTCGGCTGCATTTCTGCTGCTGGACCGATGCCGATAAGGCTTGGATGCCGCGTGAGACCGTCGAAAGCGTAATGGACGATTTCGCCCCCGAAGTCGAACACGCAGACAAGCCGGTTTTCATGGGCGTCGACCTGTCCGGAAGCAAGGACATGACCGTGCTTGCGTGTGTGGTCCCGACTGGCTTCAAGGAAATGGAGCGGGAAGACGGATCTACCGTCAATCTGCCGACGTTTGATGCGTGGGTAGAGGCTTGGACGCCGGCTGACACGCTGGAAGCGCGAGAACAGGCTGACAAGGCGCCATATGCGCTTTGGGTGAAGCAGGGTTGGTTGAATGCTCCACCCGGCAAGCGAATTCGATATGACTTCGTTGCCTCGCGGGTGCAGCAACTCGATCAAGCCTTCGATATCAAGGCCATCGCCTACGACAGATATGCCTACGACAAGTTCCGCGAGGAAGTCGAAGCGCTCGGGTTGGACATTGAACATGTCGCACACCCACAGGGCGGCAAGGTTCGGGCACGTCCCGAGCCTGCAAAGGTAGAAGCAGCGAAAGCTGCAAAACTGCCACCGCCGCAAGGCTTGTGGATGCCGGGATCGGTTCTGGCACTCGAAGACATGATTATCGACGGTCGCATTCGCATGCGGCGCAATCCGGTACTTATGACCGCCCTGATGGGCGCCACCTTCGATCATGACCCGCAAGACAACCGATGGTTCGTGAAGACGAAGGCGTCAGTGCGCATCGACGCTGCTGTCGCTTTCGCAATGGCGGTTGGTGTGGCGATGGACGGCGCGGTTATGCCGAAAGAGTCCGTCTACAAGAAACGCGGCATCCGAATGGCCGGCTAATCGGAACAAGGAAAGATATGGGTATTTTAGACCTGTTCCGGTCCAAACCGGAGGCAGCGCCTTCGGTCGCGCCGAAACGAGCGCCGCGAGCTGACTGGCAATATTTCGACGGCTTGGATGATCCAAGGCTAGCCGCCTTTCTTGGTGGCGGTGCAGAAACCGCGAGCGGCATGGCGGTGACGCCCAAGGCTGCTCTGTTCAACACAACAGTTTTTCGCTGTGTCGACCTCATCTCGGGCAGTATCGGGATGCTGCCTTTCTACCTAATGCACAAGGACGGGAAGGGGCGACTTCACCCAGCCGATGATCATTCTCTGTTTGATGTACTTCTTACGCAACCGAATAACTGGCAGACGGCGTATGAATTCCGTCGGCAGCTGCAGTCACATGCACTGACCTACGGCAATGCTTTCGCTCGTATTGTTCGAAACGGCAAACGTGTGGTGGCTTTGCAGCCCCTGCACCCAACCAATGTCACCGTCGAGCAGAAAGACGACCTGACCGTCATCTACAAAGTCGTCTTGAAGGGTGGTCGATATGTCGAGCTGCCCCAGTCGGAGGTTTTCCATCTCCGCGATATGACGGACGATGGCGTTGTCGGACTTTCTCGCGTCCAACAGGCAAAAGAGGCCATCGGCCTAGCCATGCAGACCGAAAAAGCCGCGGCTCGCCTATTTAAGAACGGTACGATGGTCGGCGGCGCGCTCACGCACCCAGGTAAACTCGGTGACCCGGAGTTCGAAAACCTCGACACCAGTCTCAAAGAAAAGTTCTCTGGCGCGGAGAACGCGCACAAATGGCTGATCTTGGAAGAAGGCATGAAGGCCGAGCCGTTTTCTCAGACGGCAAGAGATAGCCAGCAGATCGAGACAAGAAATCATCAAATTGAGGAAGTTGCACGTGCTTTTGGAGTGCCGCGACCTCTGTTGATGATGGACGACACGTCTTGGGGCAGCGGTATTGAAACCCTTGGCCAGCTTTTCGTTCGTTATGGACTGGCGCCGTGGTTCACCGCTTGGGAACAGGCGGTTTCTCGGTGCCTGCTGACCCGAGAAGAGCGTCGATCGTATCAGGCTGACTTCGATGAGCGCGAATTGCTGCGCGGTTCGATTAAAGATCAGGCCGAATTCCTCGCGAAAGCCTTGGGTTCCGGTGGATCTAGACCGTGGATGTCACAGAATGAAGCCCGCGATTATGTGGGCTTGAGCCAGAGCGACGATCCAGACGCGGACAGCCTCAAAAATCCAATGACGCAGCCAGAAACTGGCCGCCCTCCTTCAGGAACGCGTAATGAGCCTTAACAGAACGCCGGTTGCAGCCGTTGCGCGACCTAAGTCGTATCAGTGGGATGTGCCTCTCTCCGCCTTGGAGCGGTGGGAGAGTGCTCCCCAAGCGGCAGAAGCAGACGATCCGAACACTATTTCGATCTTTGACGTGATCGGTGAAGATTATTGGAGCGGGGGCGGGTTTACGGCCAAGCGAGCCGCCGCCGCGCTTCGATCTATCGGGAAAAACCCGGTCACCGTGAACGTGAATTCGCCGGGCGGCGACATGTTCGAGGGATTGGCGATTTACAATCTCCTCGCAAGCCATCCCGGCGAGGTCACTGTCAATGTGATGGGTTATGCGGCGTCTGCGGCATCAATCATCGCGATGGCTGGCGACAGGGTGATCATGTCTACCGGTTCGATGATGATGATCCACCGAGCCTGGGGCCTTGCTGTCGGCAATACGCACGATTTTACCGACGCTGCGACACTGTTTCAGTCCTTCGATAGTTCAATGGCGGATATTTACGCCGCCCGAACCGGACTGGCGCAAGACGTCGTACTTTCTCTATTGGATGGCCCGTCAAAGGCGTCGGACGGCACTTGGCTATCTGCCGACGAGGCCATTGAAAAGGGATTTGCGGACGAGAAGGGCGCTGGAATCGGCAAGCCCGACGCAAAAGCTGAACTTCCCGCACATATCGCAGCAATGCGCCGGATTGACCGGGCGCTAGCTGCAGCAGGTGAGACGCGGCGCTCGCGTACTCAACTTCTCCATGAAATTCGAGGCGAGCGTGATGCCGCCGAGAACGCCAAGCGCGATGCTGGCGAGGACACGACAAGCGAAGCCGCCATTCGTGCGGCACTTTCCAGCAATTTATCAATTCTCAGGAGGTAGTCCGAATGGACGCTACCGAAATTAAAGCTCTTATCGAAGAGCAGGGCCGCGCATTTGAAGCGTTCAAGGCAGAACACAGCGCTGCGCTCAATGACGTAAAGAAGGGCACGGAAGATGTCGTTCGAACCGAAAAGGTTGATCGCATCAATGCCACTGTCAGCGATCTTCAGGCGGCTCTCGACGAGCAGGCCCAGAAGCTCGCTGCTTTGCAGACGGCAGGTGCGTCGCACCCGGCTCGCGACATCAAGAACGCCGAATACACCAAGGCGTTTGACCGCTTCTTCCGCAAAGGCGATGAGGCAAGCATCGACGCATTCATTCAGGCCAACCCACAGGCCGCGATGAGCGTCGCCGTTCCAGAAGATGGCGGCTATACGGCGCCGACCGAATGGGACCGCACCATCACCGACAAGCTGAAGATCGTTTCTCCGATGCGCGGTATCGCTTCGGTCATTCAGATTTCTGGTAATGGCTTCTCCAAGCTCTACAACGACCGCGCTACGGCTTCGGGCTGGGTAGGTGAAGCCGCTGAGCGTCCTGAAACCCCGGCTGCAAAGTTCGCCGAGGTGAAGTTCAACACCGGCGAAATCTACGCGAATCCTGCGGCAACGCAGCGCCTGCTGGACGATTCCGAAATCAATCTCGAAAACTGGCTTGCCCGTGAAGTCGAGACCGAGTTCGCCTATCAGGAAGGCATTGCGTTCGTTTCCGGAAATGGCACCGACAAGCCCAAGGGTCTGCTGACCTATACGGCGGCGAATTCGCACCCGTGGGGCGCAATCCCGACGGTGAATAGCGGTGACGCAGCTGGTCTCACGACCGATGGCCTTATTGATCTGGTCTATGACCTGCCTAGCGAGCGCACCCCGAATGCGCGTTTTGCAATGAACCGCAAGACGCAGGGCGCTATCCGTAAGCTGAAGGACGGTCAGGGCAATTACATCTGGCAGCCGGGTCTGGTTCTGGGCCAGCCAGCAACGGTCCTTGGCTTCCCGGTCAGCGAGCTTGCTGCAATGCCGGACATCGCCGCTGACGCCATCCCGGTTGTCTTCGGTGATTTCCAGCGCGGCTATCTGGTGGTTGACCGCATGGGTATTCGCATCCTTCGCGATCCGTACACCAATAAGCCTTTCGTGCAGTTCTACACCACGAAGCGCGTTGGCGGCGGCGTGACTGATCCGACGGCCCTGCGTTACCATAAGATCGCAACGGCACCGACGCCTTAACCAATACATAACAGGGCGCCTCCGGGCGCCCTTCATATAGGAGGCGCTGATGGAAGTGCGTGTTTCAAAGGCATTCAGGGCGGTGTCTGAAGGTGAGGTTTATCCCCGCCAGTTCGAAGTTGGCGAAACTGTGAAGGGTCGCATGGCTGAGGTGGCTCGAACGCTGGGTTGCGTCGCAGATGAGCCTGCCAAGCGGAAGGGCTTTGAACGTGGCGGTGGATCTTGACCGACTGAAGCGGCATCTTCGAATTCAATTCGATGATGAGGATGCAGAGCTTGAAGGTTATTTGTCCGCCGCTCAAGGGTCGGCTCTGCGATATATGAACCGCGACACGGTGCCGACAGGGGCTGAAGCCGAAGTGGATGCGGCCGTGCTGCTTATTGCTGGCGATCTTTACGAAAACCGCGAGCGACAATCGACTGCCGAGCTGTTCGAAAACCGGTCGGCGCGCTGGCTGCTTGATCCGTACAGGCTGTTGAGGGTGTAGTGCCGTTCATCGCAAGTTCATGCATAATTCTTCAAGATGCGTCTTGAAAGGAGTATGCAGAATGAAGCTTGTTAAGGGACTTATTGCTGGGGTTCTGGGCGTCGGGCTGCTGATCGGGGCAGGTGCTGCGCAAGCTGCACCAACAATCAACGTTGCAAAGCCGGACATTAGCTCCAATGTTGAGCAGGTCCGGGATCATCGTGGACATCATTCGCGGAAACACTGGAAGAAGCGGCATTACTATAAGCGCCATCATTGGCGCTCGCACCACCGCCATTACCGTGGGCCACGGTGGCATTCACACCGCTATTACCGACATGACGGCTGGCGTAATCACCATCGTCACCACTATCGCGGTGGGTATTACATCAGAAGAGGGTACTGATTTTAGGGCGCTACGGCGCCCTTTTCTTACGGAGTAATCAATGCCTTGGCTCCACTTCACAGCCACCTACGACTTCATTCCAAAGCCTGCGGCAACGATCCGCTACCCGGCGGGCTAGTGACCACACCTTGCGCTAATCGCGTTGTTGCCGCTGGCAAAGCCGAGCGACTTCCAACCCCTACGAAAGACGAGGCCGAAGCATGGCGAAGCGCGCAGGTGCCGGCAGCCTAAACTGTCGTTTGACGTTTCAGGTCAGGCAGAACGTGGATGATGGCTTTGGCGGTACTCGCGGTGAGTGGGTTGACCAGTTTACCGTGCCGGGAAGGCTGGAACCGCGATACGGTAGCAATGCCGAAAGCGTTATGGCGGCGCGAATGCAGTCCATGCAGCCCTACAATCTGACCATTCGCAGTAGCACCTCGGCAAGGCAGATTACGGCATCGTGGCGGGCTTACGACGCTCGGGCGGGTAAGAGTGGGGACAAGCCAAACCGGGTGTTTGGGATCAAGACTGTCGTCAATCCTGACGAGCGCAATGCCTATTTGGAAATGCTTGTTGTTGAAGGCGAGGAAACGTGATGGCGGTCCTTGGCCTGAAAAGCCTCAATCGCAAGCTCAAAGCTTTGCCTGCTTTAGCTGAGGCCGCGATTAAACTTGCCATGGAGCAAGGCGCCGAAGAAATCGTTGCGATGATGAAGCGCCTCGTCCCCGTCGATAATGGCGATCTCCGCGATAGCATCGGCTGGACTTGGGGCGACGCCCCCAGTTACAGCCAACGGATTGGCGCCGTTAAGTCGAAAACTGGCAATCTCAAAATCACGATCTATGCTGGAAATTCGAAGGTTCGCTACGCGCACCTGGTCGAATTTGGCAGTGCGCCGCATATCAATGGCGGCATGTTCGCGGGTACACAGAACCCCGGCGCAAAGGCGCAACCATTCTTTTTTGTGTCGTTCAGGGCGCTCCGGCGTCGGACCAAATCGCGGATCACTCGAGCGATCAATAAATCAGCAAAGCAAATTGCATCGGGGTAGCCCATGGACCCTGTCCTTGAACTGCAAGGCGCGATTATTCAACGGCTTCGCAGCAATTCTGCTCTCATCGCTTTAATCGGTCAGCGCAGTTACGATAACCCGCCCACTAACGATCAGGGGCAGGTTTCGCCTTCGATTTTCCCATATGTCAGTATTGGTCCGTCGAGTTCTGCTGAAGATGACGTCGATTGCGTCTACAGCCATGATATCGTGTTTCAACTCGACGTCTGGTCGATTGAGCCCGCTCAAAAGCAGATGCGCGACATCGCGAATGCGGTGCGTATCGCCTTGCGGGGGTGGGAACCTCCGTTGACGATCAACGCGCTCGTATCCTTTGACTATTGGCGTACCGACTACATTAGGGATGGCAACGTCAATCATGCGGCCATTCGATATACAGCGAAGATCGAGCAGCCGTAGGAGTCTCCACATGGCTTGGGCCATTTTCAAAGTCGAATGCAACTGGTCGCGCCCGCAAAGTCGGTTCTCGTTCAATGCCAAGCCGTCGCCAGAGCCGCAGGAGCGACCGCAGGATTTCGTAGATTACTGCGTTACTCATGGATGGGCTGAGCAGGTCAAAAGTCCGACACGCGATCAAAAACGCGCTCTGAAGAGCCGTAACCGGGCGAAGTAGCCCTTTCACCTGAAGCCGGGCATCAAGCCCTTTCAAGGCTGGCAGTTTGCCGGCCCGTTTTCGTTTGGAGTTTTCCATGGCTACAAAGCCGATTACAGCCGCATTCCCTGATTTTGTTCTGGAAGTCGAAACCGAAACCGAAGGAACCTTTGCCAAGATTTGCGCGCTCACGCAGCGCGGCATCAACCGTCAGCACAATATGCAGACTACTGAAGTGCCGCAGGATTGCGACGACGAAAGTCTGCCATCTGCCATCGAACGCGCTGTGCAGTCGTCTGAAGTGACAATCCCAGCGAGTGGCGTCTGGTCTTCTCAAAGTCACAAGTTGCTGATGGATTGGTGGTATTCCGGGCAGACCAAGAACATTCGCATTAAGCACGTCAAGGCCGCCGTTGGCGACACAGAATATGAGACCGGCCCAGCGTATCTCGTCGGCTTGAACAACGCCGTTGAAAAAGGACAGAAGGTCTCTGCGGAACTGGATATCCAGTTCGACGGTGTCCCAGCGCGAACCGCGAAAGTCGCGCCTTAATGGCTAAGGCGCTGACGTGGGCGGGCGGGGAGCACGACTTCGATCTCCGCCTGGAGCATCTTCGCGCACTTCAGGACAAATGCGATGCAGGTCCAGAGTGGATTTTGGCTCGTCTTTCCAGCAAGCAATGGATGGTGGACGACGTCATCCAGCCCATCCGCCTCGGCCTAGAAGGCGGGGGCATGGACAAAGAAGCCGCTCGCAAGCTTGTTCAGAAGTTCGTCGAGGATCGACCCCTCACGCTATCCGTGTTGACGGCTCAAGCAATCCTGATGCTTGCTCTGTACGGCGACCCGGATGATCAGCCGGGGGAGCCGGACGCGGGCGAGGGGAAGAAGACCCAAACCCGCTCCCGCGAGGGAAATGGAAATTCAACCGCTTCTACCAATGGGCCGGAATAATCCATCGCGACGTCGGCAAGATGACGTTGTGGGAGTTCTCGTGCGCCATTGAGGGCCATCAGGCGTTCAATCGGCCCGAGGAAAAAGCAGCACCTGAATTCAGCAACGAAACACTGGCCGAGCTTGGAATCGAGGGCTTCTGATGGCAACTGACGTTGAACGGCTCATTGTGTCTTTGGAAGCCCGTACCAAGGCTTTCGAGAATGCCCTGAACCGGGCAAACGGTGTTGCCAACAAAAGCGCTCGCCAGATCGAGCGGCGCTTTGCGGATATGAACAAAAACATATCCGCCACGTTCGCTAACTCGCTGAAAAATGCCACCGCACTTGCAGGTGTTGGTTTTAGCGCGCGTGAGATTGTCCAGTACGCAGATGCGTGGACGCAGGCGGGGAATATGATCCGCGCCGCGGCCGCTTCTGCTGGCGTTCAAACACGAAGCCTTGAACAATTGAATGCTGGCGCCAATGACGCCCGCGTTGGCCTGTCAGATTACGCAGATCTCTACGCGCGACTGATCCGGTCAGCTTCAGGCGTTGCGAAATCTGAAGAAGAAATCGCGCTCGCTACCAATCTTGTATCGAAGGCATTCAAGGCGGGCGGCGCATCTGCGCAGGAACAAGCGGCGGGCATTCTCCAGCTTGGTCAAGCCCTTGGTTCCGGCGTTCTCCAGGGTGATGAACTTCGCTCCATTCGCGAGAATGCGCCGATCGTGGCGAAGGCTATCGCAGACGAATTCAAAGTTTCCATTTCTGGCCTGAAGCAACTTGGCGCAGATGGAAAGCTAACGTCGGATCGTGTTTTCCGCGCAATCATCAATGCACAGAAGGGTATCGAAGAGCAGTTCGCGGCCACCAACGCTACAATAGGGGACAGTTTTACCAAGCTCGCCAATAATCTGACTCAATACGTTGGACAGGCTAATGAGGCGTACGGCATTACCGAAACGGTTGGTGGAATTGTCAACGCGCTGGCCGACAATATTGGTTTGGTGGCGAACTCGGCCGCCGCAGCCGCAGTGGTCCTGCTGTCTCAATATGTGCCAGCTATGGCGCGAGTTGCTGTCGCTGGCGCGGCTATGGTGGCGACAAACCCCTTCCTGTTGCTTGCTGCTGGAATTGGCGCCGCCACTTTTGCGATCTCGGCTTTCGGCGACGAAATCAAGCCGATTGCTGGAGAAATGGCTAATCTTCAGGATTATGCTGCTGTAGCATGGGATGCCCTAAAACAAGGCGCTATGGATGTCGCGTCGTTGGTGCGCGATGATTTTCTTTCTGCGATCAACCTAATTTCTGAGGCGCTTTCTGGAACGAAGGTAACTTGGGAAGATGTATGGACTACGGCCAAGGGTGTAGCCAACAACATAATCAATTCGATTGGCTTCCTCTACGACGCTACCGTTACCACATTCACGAAGCTTCCCGGCGCTGTAGCGGAAGCGGTTATCAACGCCATGAACTCGATGATCGCCGGGATAGAGGCCGGTCTTCAGAAGGCGTTGAACGGGATTAATGCTGTTTCAGCCGCGCTGAATAAGCTGGATAGCTTCGTAGGTGTCGCGCCGACGCTGCCGGAAAACCTGACTGTTGAACTTGGTCGCTTGGATAACAGGTACGCGGGCGCGGGTAAGGAAGCTGGCGATGCTTACGGTGCGGCTCTTCAGAAAGCTGCCGAAGATCATCTTGGCAAAATTGGCGAAGCGTGGCGAGAACAGGCGAACGCTCGCGCACGTCAACGAACCGCCGATGCAAAGGACCAAGACCTTATCGCGCCGAATAGGACGGCGAACACGGCTGGATTTGGCGGTGGCTCTGGTGCGTCTGCGGATGGCGATGGCGGGAAGAAAAAGCGAGCGCGCAAGGAACGCCAGAACGAGCTTCAGCGTGAGATCGAGCAGATCAAGGAGCGCACGGCAACGCTCCAAGCCGAAACCGCAGCGCAAGCCCAGATTAACCCGCTGATTGATGATTACGACTACGCAATCACGAAGGCGAGGGCCACGCAAGAGCTTTTGAATGCGGCAAAGAAGGCTGGCATTGAGATAACGCCTGCGCTGAAGGAGCAAATCAACGGACTGGCTGAAGGTTATGCTCATGCAACTGCTGAGGCTAACAAACTGGCCGAAAGTCAGGAACAGGCAAGAGAAGCTGCTGATTTTTTCAAGAGCAGCATGCTTGATGCCTTCCAGTCTATGGTTCCGACTATTGAAACCGGCAATAAGGCTCTCGACAAGTTCCTGAATACTCTGATCGAAGCTGTTCTTCAGGCAACCTTGCTCGGTAAGGGGCCGCTCGCCGGGATGTTCGGCGGTGGCGGGATATTCAAGGGCGGCGGTTTGCTCGGTGGAGCAATAATTCCCGGCATTCTGCATAGTGGCGGTGTCGCGGGTTCGGATGGTTATGGGCACGGTCGGGCTGTATCGCCATCGGTATTCTCAGGTGCAAAGCGGTACCACAAAGGCGGCATTGCCGGGCTTCAGCCGGGGGAAGTTCCGGCTATTTTGCAACGCGGAGAAGTAGTTCTTCCGCGCAACGCAAAGGCCGGTTTCGGCAGAACCGAAACTATCAATGTCGTCCTTCAGGATGACAGTGGCCGAATGGCCCAGATAGCCGATCAGCGTATTCAGACGGCTTCCGGGGCGATTGTTCAGGTTTCGGTGCAGCAAAGCACCAAGGCCGTTCAATCAAACTTCCCGACTATGTTGGCAGACGCACAAGCGAGAAAAATGTAATGGCAACCATTCTCTGGCCCCGTTCGGTGCTCAAGCCGAAGCGCGACCCGTTCAATATTGCCCCGCGTACACTCGCAGGCCCTTCCAGCGTGTCGGGCGTGACGCAGGTTACTGCTTCCGACGCCGGTATCTGGAAGGCGACGTTCAGCGACATCATCATCCGTCGTGGATCGCCTTCCGTTCTCGCATTTCGGGCTATTGCAAATCTGCTGGAAGGTCGTTTGCGTCCGATCCTGGTTCCTCGCTGTTGCGCTTATCAACCGTTCGATCCTGACGGCAACGGCGCCGCTGATAAAGTGCCTCACTCCGATACCAGCCCGTTCAGTGATGGCGGGCTGTACCGCTCCCGATCAATCGATATCCGCCTGACCAGCAACATACCGCTGCGCGGGACGACGGCGAACATATCTCTTGTTACGGCGGGCCAATTGCAGCCGGGTATGGATTTCTCCATCGGAGAACGAATGTACCGCATCCGCACAGTGCAGATGACTGGCGCAAACACGGCGACGATCACATTCCGTCCTCCGGCCCGGGAAGCCGCGCCAGCTGGTAGCGAGATGGAGTTCGACTATCCAGTGTGCCGGATGCGTCTGGCCTCCGACAGTGAAATGGACCTCGATCTTGATCTGATTTCGCAGTGGTCATTTCCGACCGTCAATTTTATCGAGGACGTGTAATGTCGTTCTTTAACACGGCCCAGCTGGCAGAGTTCGCCAAACATGAAGTGAGGCTGGATTTCCTTGTCGAGTTCCGCTTTGCGTCCGAGACGATGCGTGTCTGGAACGGCAACACGGCGCTGGAAACCGGAGGCAATCGCTATGAACCGATGTACGGCTATGGCTCGATTGACGGCATCGGCATGGCTTCGACCACTGCCGCGCAGAATGTCACGTTCCAGCTTTCAGGCTTGCCGGATGCGACGCTGAACTTTCTTGCTATGGCGCTGGATGCAAATGACGAGGTGGATCAGCGCATTGTCGTTATCTCGATCCAGCTTTTCGATGAGGAATGGCAGCCGCTTGGCGGTCCCGCGCCGATTTGGTGGGGCTTCATGCAGCCGCCCCGCATCAGCCGCACCGAAATGCAAGGTACAGAAGGCGCTATTCAGTCGATCAGCATGACGGCAGAAAACGCATTCTTCAACCGGTCACGACCTGCTTATGGCCGCTATACCGACCGAGACCAACAGCGCCGTTCACCCGGTGACAAATTCTGTCAGTTCATCGGTTCGCTGCTCTTCAAGAGCTTTAAATACCCGGATTACTGATCCCATGAACATTGCCGAGTTTGTAGCTGCCGAGGCGCAAAAGCCTTTCCAGTGGGGAGAGACTGATTGTGTTTCGACCGTTGATCGCTGGATCAGGTCTTGCACAGGCCTGTCGCCGCTGGCTTGGGTAGACAGGGAATATTCGGATGCTGCCGGGGCTGCCTCGGTCCTGGCAGATCGTGGCGGGCTGGCTGTGCTGGTCAACCGGGCAATGCGCTCGCAAGGGTTCATTAAGACCGGCAAGCCTGTGACCGGCGATGTCGGTTTGATCTTCCATAACGAAAAACTCTGTATGGCAATCCATGCCGGGAATTGCTGGTTCTCGCACGATGAACATGGGCTGATTGGTGCGCCACTGTCCGCTGTCTGGAAAGCTTGGAGAATTCAATGCCAGTAGCTCTTTCAGGCATCATTGCGTCTGTGGTGGGCGCTGGCGCGCTTGGCGCTGCCTTGCAGACAGGTCTTGCCCTGATCACGCTTGCCGCCGGTACGACGCTTGGCAGCTTGGCTATTGGCCTGGGTATTTCTTACCTGGCATCGTCGCTGTTTCGTCCAAAGCAACCGAAGCCGGAAGATGTGCAGCAGCTGGTTCGCCAGCCTACGCCGCCCCGCATTCGCCACTATGGCCGTGTGAAAACTTCCGGTGCCTGGATATTCGCTGAAACCCAGAGCGGCGGCTTCTTCAAGGTTCTCGCCTTGGGGCAAGGCCCATTCGATGGGATTGAAGAGTATTGGCTTGACGATCAGAAGATCGATTTGCTGCCGGACGGCTCACCGACCCCGCCGAGCAAATGGCGTGAAGGAACGACGGGAAACCCTCTCTTGCGCATCCAATCCCGGCTGGGCGCACCAATCGAGGCGGCCTACGGTGAGCTAACCTCAAGGTTCCCTCAGTGGACGGCAGCGCACCGGGGCGACGGCATAGCATCATTGTTGGCATCTCAGTATGCAGTCGGAGATGAGTATTATCTAAGCCTCTTCCCGAACGGCGTTAACACGAACTATCGCGTTGTGGCTCGCACATCTCTGGTCAAAAACCCTGTCACTGGCGCTGTCGCATGGAACGATAACGCCGCCGCAGTGATCCGGGACTACATAACCCATAAGGACGGCATGCGCCTTCCAGAAAGCCTCGTATCAACGCCGCTTGCTCAGGCTGGTTGGGTTGCAGCGTACAACCGCGCCGCTGAAGCTATTCCGGTCGCTGCCGGGGGTGCTGAAGCCCGCTATCGTCTCTGGGGTTCATACAGCCTGGATGAGAGGCCAGCTGACGTATTAGGCCGAATGCTGGGTTGTTGCGATGGCAGGCTGGTCCCGACGCCAGACGGTGGCCTTACGCTTGATATCGGGGCATGGTCCGAGCCAACAGTCGTACTGACCGCTGACGCGATCACCGGCTTCAGCGATGTTGGCCGTGGCCGCGACGTGATGACGACGGCCAATACCATCCGGGCAACGTTCCTCGATCCGAACCAAGACTATCAGGCATCCGATGCCGATCCTTGGGCAGGCGAAGACGATGTGTCGGTACGCGGCGAAGAAGCCAGAGACGTACAGTTCAATATGGCTCCGTCACACAGCCAAGCCAGACGACTGATGAAGCTGGAATGGTTCCGAGCAAATCCGAATTGGGTAGGGACGTTCAACACGAACCTGCTTGGTCTCGCTGCCTTTGGTGAACGGTTCATCCGCATTCAGTACCCGCTATTCGGCATCAACAGCGTCTTTGAAGTCCTTGATTTCAAATTCATTCTTGGTGAAGGCGGTATATTGCAGGGCGCTACCGTTCAGGTTCAGTCAATGCCGCAAACTGCCTACCAGTGGGATACCTCGCAGGAAGGCACAGCGCCGGTATCGGATGAGACCACTTCGGGTGATGACTTGCCGGTGCCGGATGCGCCAGATGTTCTGATCATCGCGGGACCGGCTGCTGAACTGAGCTTTCCGCCAACGGGAAACATCCTGTTGAACTACATGGTTCGCTGGAAAAAAACGGCTGATACCGAATGGCGTGTAGCTGGGCCACTCGAAAACGATGCCGAGAGCTTTGAGACGCCCCCGCTTGCCGCCTTGACTGAATACGAGTTCCAATTGGCCGCTCGCACCCAGAAGGGGCGCATTGGCACTTACTCAGCCAGCACGATCAAAACGACGCCCTGACCAACCCGACAACCTTAGAAATTCACACCCTGCCTTGGCGGGGCGTTTTGCCATGGAGCATCCGCATGACCGTTCGCACGATTGACGACATTTACCGCGACTTCGTGATTGATGGCGTTCCCGCATCTGGCCCATTCAACCCGTACAAACCGGATATTCGCGATACGTTGAAGGCGCTGACCGAGGGGAGCCAAAACTTCCCTGACAATCGCGTCATTCGCCTGAATAACGCAAACATTGGTACGCCAAATAATATCATTGTAACGGCCTCAGTGGCCATTCCAGCGGCGGCGTACCAAGTACTCTATATCCTGAATGTCACGCAGAGCAACACGGGCCCTGTGACGGTAACTGGCGCGATCAATCGCGATCTGGTTACGAACACAAGCGCTCCGGTACCTGCCGGTTACTTGACGCCTGGGATGGCGGTTCTGTGCGTCGATAATGGCTCAGAGCTTCGCATGTTGTCGTATGGCGATATGGAGACGATTATCGCCGCGGCCGAAGCGGTGCTAGCGGCAACTGAAGAGGCAAGGGATGCGGCGGAGCATGCTCGCGACCAAGCTGTTGCGGCTGCATCTGATGCGGTTTCTCAGGGTAATGTTCCGATTTACTCGACGCGCAATGCAGTTGAGGGACTAGAAATCCCCACTGGCATCGACGCCATTCGTACGAATGGATTTGCGAATGTCGGAGACGGCGGCGATGCGCTGTACAAGCGGGTAACGTCGGAGCCTTCTCATCCGGGAAAGCTGCAATCAGGGGACGGCGCTTGGTGGGAACTTGTCGGCAATATCATCGATATTCGAGTTTTCGGGGCTAAGGCAGACGGCACGACGAATGACGCTTCAGCGATCAATAACGCTCAGGCCTACCTAGTCGCAAAAGGCGGCGGCGTAATCTTATACCCGTCCGGGACAACTGCGGTCGGCTACGCGACGGATAGTGGCAGTCAGCGTGTCGCGGTGCTTATGCAGTCTGGGGTTTATCACCGTGGCAAAGGACGCGGCGTTTCGATCATTAAACTGCTCGACGATGCTCGTTGCCATATGTTCCAGGCGCGCGCCAGAACCGACTACGGTATTAGCGGTTTAACCATTGACGGGAATCGCTCAGCTCAAGGGGTGCCATCGTCTGGCAATGACCCGGCTGGCCTGTTGCTGAATGATTCTTCTACGCGCGGTATCTTCCAGGACCTTCACATCAAGAATACTTATGATTACGGTATCGGCGTGGAACTCGGTCGAGCCACCGACAACACGTTTGAAAATATTCTAATTGAAGATGTCGGCGCGGACGGCATTGATTTTAAGAACACTACTGACAACTCAACGGGCAATAAAATCAATAACATTACCGTTCGTCGTTTTGGTTTGCTCGGAGAGACCGGGGAAACGTTCGCCGGGGTAGATATCCGGGGACAGGTAATGGCAAGCCAAATACGGGTCGAAGAGATTGGCTCTGGGATGGTGACGACAGGTCGCCACGGTATTCGCATCGTAGGCACTGAGGCGGGGGGTAGCGGCGGTCTGGGTGGTCATCAGAGCATACTTGATGGTTTCTTCCTCGAAGGTTCAAACGGTTCTGATACTGCGAGCACGTCAGTCGTTGGATTGCGGGTCAGTGGCCGCATGTGTGCTGTTTCTAATGGTCGTATCCGATTGACCGGAGTGGGCATTCTTCGCACTCAGCGCGAATGTGTGGTGAGCAATATTACCATTGAACAGTGTCGTAGAGGTTGGCTTTCCATCAATAATGGCGAGTTAACAGATGCCGACAACGACAGTGTTGCAGGACTAATCATTCGAGATTGCAAAGAGGTTGGAATGCTTTTACAGGCAGGCGCGGAAGGCAACTCATTCATGGGTGCAGTTCTCCGGGGTAACGCCAAGAACCTGCAAATTGAGGCTGGGGCTAATAACAATAGGTTCATTGGAGGTCAGTGCAGCACACCAACCGGGGCGACTAACTATACTGATGCTGGGACTGGTACAGTGATTGTCAACGTGATGGGCATTACTACTAGATCATCAAATCTGAGCGATCAGTTCCCCATCACATCAGCAGGGCTGCAAACGATCACGCTAGCTCATAATTTGGCTGAAACCCCGTTTGTATCTCAGTGTCAGGTTTCAGTTGCCAGTGTTTCATCTGACGCGGCAGTATTAGGTGCGCCGTATGTCAGCGCTATTGATGCCACGAATCTGACGATCAAGGTTCCGGTTATCACGGCGGCTCCCGCTGGACATACAGCCCGTGTTGTCGCCGAATGTGGGATCAAGCGCTGACCGCAGCACAAATACCCGTAACCGGCGAAAGACGATCTTTACCCCACTGCTACGTGTATGTATATCCGTCACGTAGTGATATCAGTTCAGGGGTGGCAAGTTGTTGTCAATAGCGAGAAACAAGAGGAATTCCGGTCCTGCACCTCGTTTGAATTCCGTCCATAAGGGAATTGTCCTATCACCAGGTGGTGGCAAGGTGCCGCATGGATCGACCTATATCAGAATACTAGAGCGACTGAAGGTTGATTATCAGCCTGGTTTAGAATGGGCCCACCCCTCATTCGATGAGGCTATAAATGTTCTTGACGACCAAGATTTTATTCTTGTTCAGAGAAACTCCCTGTCACTAGATCAGTCAAAAAAATTGGTAGAATTGTGCGGGAAATCACGAGTTCGGCTGTTGTTTGAGATGGATGATGATCTCACTATCGGTAATCGTATTTCAGAAGATCAAATTCTCGCAATCAAGCACCTGCTAACTCACGCACACTGTGTGATCACGTCGACGCCCTACCTTCGTAAGAAACTGAGACAGTATAACCCTGACGTAAGGGTCGTCCCCAACAAGCTATGTTCAGAAACATGGCTTGGAGAAAACTATTTGGTTCCACCGAGATTTGAAATCGAAGGTGATGGGGTCAGAATCCTTTATATGGGAACGTATTCGCATGCCGGTGATCTCAATATTGTTCGACCAGCACTGGAGTTGTTGAACCAAAAAGGAATTAAGGCCACTGTATACGCTATTGGTATAGGCCAAGACATAGAGTCGGCCACCGTGAAATCGATCTCTATTCCTGATGGATGGGGGATCTACCCAAAATTTGTTAGCTGGTTGCGGGCAAACTCCCAGAATTTCGACTTCGCTATTGCTCCATTGGAAAATAATGAGTTCAACCGTTGCAAGTCTGGCCTTAAGTATCTGGATTACAGCGCAATCAATCTGCCGGGTATTTTCAGTGAAAGTGTATCGTACAGCCCAATTGTAAAGAATAATGATACTGGTCTTCTGGTAAAAAATACTCCTGCAAATTGGCTGCGCGCCTTAGAGCGCATGTGCAGTGATCCTCTTTTGCGTTCGAGGCTGGCAAGCTCGGCGTTTGTTGATGTTGAACGACATCATCTTTTGAACCGTCGAGACAGCTTAATCTACGCGGAAGCGCTTGGCATCATACGAGGTAAGTTCAAGTCTGCGGAAGTCCTGAACGGGAAAGTAGCCCAGTCAGAGGACTTCGATCCTCACTGGTATGTTCACTCATACGATCCGTCTGCATTAGATATGGGTGCGCAGAATATACTGGTTAACTCGAACGATGCGGTATCGCATTATCTTTCGACTGGCGCTTCGAGAAATTATGACCCTAGCCCAACTTTTTCGACAGGAAGATACCTGGAGCGGTATACCGATGTGAAAGAAGCTGGCTTAAACGCACTCACCCATTATCTGAACAGTGGTAAGAACGAAGGAAGGCAGCCGTCGCCGAAGGGACGTACAATCCCTGCCAACGTGCGACTAGATGCGAAGGGTCCAATTTCGCGTCTACTTCCATTTGGTGATGAATACACGCCCTCTAAAAGCAAGATAGCGGTGCATCTGCATGCGTTCCATCTTGAATTGGTGGATGGCGTCATAGAACACCTTGCTAATATTCAGCAGAGCTACACATTGCTGGTGTCAGCCAAGCCCGACGATGTTGCTGCCCTCCGAGATAAGCTGACCAAAAGCTTGCCTCTTGCGTCTTTAAATATAACTGCCGTCAAGAATCGCGGCCGTGATGTTGCTCCGTGGGTGGTATCCCTGCGAGATGAGATTATTGCTCATGATATCTTCTGTCATATCCATACCAAAAAAACGGTACATACTGACAAGCACAAAAACTGGCGAAGCTATCTCTTGCATGAGGTACTAGCCAGCCCCGCCTCAGTGTCCAAAATACTGTCTCTCTTGGATAATGAGCCAGATGTGGGCCTGATATCGCCGCCTTACGTTGCAAGGTTGTCTACTCAACCACAATGGGGAGCTAACCGAAATCGTTTGATTAATCTTTTGAACCAGATGAACTATGAAGGCCAAAAAGATTATTGCGAAGATTATCCGGCTGGATCTTTCTTCTGGGTAAAAACCGTGGTGCTAAAGCCGCTTTTTGATCTGGGTTTAACGCTTAATGATTTCGAAATAGAAGCCGGACAGAATGATGGAACGCTTGCCCACGCTATAGAGCGTTTGATGGGCTATCTACCATCGATTTCTGGTTTTGATATGATCTGTACAGCTGTTGAAAAACCCGTAGACTAACCAATCGAAAGGCATTCGGCCTTTCGTGAGGGAGGTCGGATGCTACATGAGCCGAGTAGAGGTATATTTGTCGAATTTGTTCGTCAAAACGCTAAGCGAATATTGGAAATAGGCCCCTTCACAAATCCAGTTTGCAAGGGAGAGAATGTTAAATACTTTGACGTTATGTCGAAGGAAAAGCTCATAGAGCGTGCGTCATTTCTTAAGCGACCTGTTTACGACGCAGTACATATCGATTTTATTTCACCAGTTGGTGATTTATCTGTTGTAAGAGAGAGTTTTGATGCTTGTGTAAGTTGTCATGCGATTGAGCACCAGCCAGACCTTATAAAGCATTTGAATGACATTGAGAAAGCTCTCGATATAAACGGAAAATATTTCATTATCATTCCAGACAAAAGATACTGCTTTGACTATTTCATTAAAGAATCAACCATCGCTGATGTTCTCGAAGCGCGCGGCAGAAAAGTTCATACGCTCAAAAGCGTGATTGAGCACAGGGCACTTACGACACATAACGACGTTCAAAGGCACTGGTTGGGGGACCATGGCGCTCCGCGCTATGTCACTGATCCCTCATCAGTGAACTCTGCATTGGCTGAGTATGACCGTGCGAGCGGAGGGTATATCGATGTTCATGCGTGGCAATTCAATCCAAATAGTTTTCGCGGAATCGTAGTGATGCTCAACTCTCTGGGGCTGACGCGGATGAAAGTCGACCGCATATTCCAAACGTCGTATGGATCTAATGAATTCTATGCGATTTTGTCGTTGGGATAGGGGTACGCCGCGTGTGCATAGATTAATCTGAAGCAGTTTTTCTCGACGAAAGTAGAAGTTCTTTTGCCAAGTCCTCCGCTTCCCATGCCCAGAATATAGGCCAGGCGGCACCCGATCCCATTCCTTCTGTAAGCAGGCAGGCCCCCATCATTCGTCCGCCGTATTCAGGGTCTAGACAATCATTGTTCAATGGAACTGACGCAATCACTGTCAACGCGGCAATGGCCAAATATCCCCATACTACAGTTGTCGGGTTGAGCTTAAACACTATCGCCTCCTGCTGATGAAGAGAAACTGTAGTCTAAACCTAATGTGGCTGTTTTATGAAATAGCAGCTTCCCAAGCACAGTGCGCCGCCCACTGAGGCGGCTTTTTCTTTGCCGAAAGAAGAGATTGGTATCGCTGATTTCGCTGGGGAATGAGCCATATCGAAACTGCAAAAGAAAAACCCCGGACTAGCCAGGGCTGTTTGTCAGCGAACTTGCAATACCTCGCCTGAATACCGGTCGATGACTACCCGCATTTCATCATCGTAACGGTCAACTCCGCGGACGATGTAGACATTGCGTCTACGTGACACGCTGTCGATTTCGTCCATACCTTCTCTCTGAGCGATGCGTGCTGCACGTCGTTCGCTGATACCTTCGCGATATCGCGGGCGATCACTTTCGGGTTCTAGTAAGCGAATGCCGTTCGGGCCGATTTCTATGCTCTGTGCATGTACAGGAAGGGCGGAGGCCAATACGGTTATCAGTGCTGCGAAAGCTGCAGATTTGTACATTGTCTATCCAACATTCAGGGATTCATCTCGCCCGCCTATCACCGGCTGGTTATCTACATCGCCTCATGGCCGGCGCAAACTAGCAGGTTGCTCAATTACGCTAACAAAGCGCATGATCCCGTGATGTCTTCAAGGCAGTCGACCAGACCCGCATTCCTGGTGGCGCTCGATATACTTCCGGTTCAGCAAATCGACGGCCTCCTTGGCATCACTCTCGCTGAGACCGGACTGTTTGTGGCCATCGATAGAGACAATCTCGCCGTTGAATACGTCATAGACGCAGCACGTCATGTTGCTTTCCCGGCGCATGTCGAAACCATTTCTAATCATAGCCATTCCTCCGATGATCAGATTAACGGCATCGGAATAACGAACGGGAAGCGCTTCCGTTCGATCAATTGGCATTACGCCTCAGAACGAACCGTGCTCGCATAGCACTGATTGAGCTGCCAACTCCATTACAGGACATCCCCATGAACAAAACAACGTTCTTCGCGTATGCGAGGCGCGCGCCTTTTGGCGGGCGCTTGAGCCAGGCGCAGGTCGACGGCACGTCGGCCATTTTGGCCGAAGCTGAGCGCCGAGGCCTGCCTGACGAGCAGACGGCTTACGTGCTCGCGACGGCATTCCATGAGACCGGCGGAAAGATGCAGCCGATCGAGGAAAACCTCAATTACACAACTGTTGCGCAGATCCGTAAGACGTGGCCGTCGCGGTTCTCAACTGTGCAGAGCGCCCAGCCTTATGTGCGAAACCCGCAGGGACTCGCCAATAAGGTCTATGGCGGTCGCATGGGCAATACCGGCGCTAACGACGGCTGGCGGTTCCGTGGTCGCGCCTTGGCCCAGATCACCGGCAAAGACAACTATAAGAAGTACGGCCTTGGCGATAACCCCGACGCCGCGCTGGAGATGGCCACGGCTATTCGCATCCTGTTCGACGGGATGATCAACGGCAAGTTCACTGGCAAGAGGCTGGCTGACTATTTCGGCGCCGGCAAGGAAGACCCTGTAGGCGCCCGCGCTATCGTCAACGGCAGCGATAAGGCCAGCCTCATTGCCGGTTACTACCGCAACTTCCTCGATAGCCTCATTGCTGCCCGCGAAATGAAGCCGGCCGTTGCCGAAGACGGCAAGCCTGACGATGTGCCTCTGCTCGAAAGCCCTGCTGTGAAGGTGATGCTGACCGGTGGTGCGGGCACGATGGCGACCAGCCTCATCGGCGCTGTGGCTAACCCGTGGGCATTCGCGACGGTCGCGCTTTTGCTGATCGCTGCAGGCGCGGGCTTCTGGCTTTGGAAGAGCGGCAGGCTCGAACTGAAGAGGGTGGCGGTGTGAGCAAGATAACGGTAGTGGTCGAATACGACACCTGCGCTGATACCGCGCAGGTCCAGTACGGCGCCAAGACACGCGAATGGCGCGACGCCAAGCTGACATTCGCTCAGGGAATTACCGAGACACGCGATGGCTATCTGATCCGCCGCGAACGCGACGGCAGTGCGTCCATCATGCTGACGGGAGTGCCAACATGACCTGGCTCCTAACACTCCGCTCCAAGATCACAGGCTGGGCCGTGGCAATCGCTGCGGCCCTTGCGATTCTGGCGGGCGCTTACCTCAAGGGCAGGGCGGACAACTCGTCTGCCGCTACCGCCGACCGACTGAAGGCTGCCAACAAAGCAAGGAAAATTGAAGATGAAACCAGCAAGCTTGGCGGCGGTAATGTTGACGCTGCTCTGTCTCGGTGGATGCGTGACAGCCGGTAGCTACTGCGACGTCGCGCGGCCTGTCCGCCCGAGTGTTGAAGACAGCCTGACCGACGGCACGAAACGTCAGATCCTCGCAGAGAACACCAAATTGGAAAAGCTGTGCGGGGTGCGGCCGTGAGCGCTCGGTATGCCTACGCAAAGGTATGGCTGGCCTACGTGTGGCTGGGTGTGGCAGCAAGGGGGATTATTGGATGACCGGCGCTGAAATCATGGCCGTTGTCGGCTTTATCGTGATGCTGATGGGCTTTCTGTTTGGGCTTTGGAAATACGTCGAAAACCAGATAGCGAAAGCTGAGACGCGCAACGCGGCAAAGGCCGAAGCTGCGACCGCTCTTGCCAGTCTGACGCGGCAGGAGCTTTCCGACTACAAGCTGCGCGCGGCAGAGACATTCGCCACCAAGGCGGGCATGCAGGAACAGACGTCCCAGATCATGCGGGCCATCGAAAGCGTGGCACACCGTATCGACGGGCTTACCGAGCGGATTGATAATCTGATGCAGCCAAAATCGGCGAGAAGTAGAAATTAATTCCTAAAAAGTGGGAACAAAAGATACCGCATGCGCATTATACGTTCGCAAATGCCAAATATGAATGGAGAATAAAATATGCGTCGTATTTTGTTAGCTGCTGTTGCAACTGCTGCACTTGTTTCTTTTGCAAATGCGCAGAGCGCTACCGCAACGCAAGAAGAGGTATTTGTTACTGCAAAGCCTACCGACGTTATTACTAGTAATATTCTTAACCTTGATGTTACGAATTCTAACGATGAGAGCATCGGCAAGATCCAGGATGTAGTGATGGGCGACGGTGACGTCGAAGGCTATATCGTATCGGTTGGCGGCTTTTTGGGCGTCGGCGAAAAGTATGTAGTCGTTGATCCGGATGCCATCGAGATTGTCTATTCTGAGAATGATAAGAAATGGTCGGCGAAAATGAACGCCACCAAGGAACAGCTCGAAAAGGCCACCGAGTTTAAGTACGAAGGCCGATGGGCCAAGTAACCAGTTTTTGAGAGAGCGGCTTTCGGGCCGCTCTTTTTGTTTTTGGGAAGTTCGAGGCGCGAGCAGCTAACAGCTGCTTTTCAGGTTCAAGCGCTCTCCGGATCATGTGAATGCAGACGGCTTAAAGAGAGCTATCAGCCCCGCTGGGCCGTGGTTCCTATTTATGCAAGCGTGTAGAACCAGATAACTGGCGCCACGATGAGGAATGCGAGAACACTCCAGAAAGCGCGCCAGCCCACGCTCTTCGTTCCCACGAATGCCGTTATGGCTATAGCCGCCGCTATCATCACGGTAATCGGCCAGTAGATTGACATATAGACGAGGGCGGCAACCCACCAAGGAAATGAAATCATTCGCGCTTGTAGCTGGTGGGCAGGGCGTCGGCAATATCTCGCGGTGCCGAGGCGGGGGATTGTGTGATCAGCCAAAAAGTAGTTTGAATTCATAAGCGAGGCGAGCGCATCCTAACCCAAATAAGATTAGTGATCCGATGCAGGTTGCTAAGCCTCCGTACATGTAACGATCAGCGATCAGAGTTTCTTTGTCTTTAACGAGCGATAGGCTCGACCGCTCACTTCTGTCCACATGCCGCGTGGAAAGGAAAGCGAGGGGATAAGTCAACCCGGCGAAAAAAGCGCCAGTCGCCCAGAGAGCCAAGGGCCAGAACACCACTGGCCCAAAACCCGCAGCTACAAGCGATCCGAGTTGGCTAATAAACGCAACGGCGCCACCTCCATTTAACAGAACGGACGTATTTACAGCCGCACGGGCATAATCTTGCGATATCTGACGGTAATCAGCCATGTCTCGTCTATGCTGGCTGCACCTGCGTATACTTCAGCGCAGCATTTTTGATGCGGTCAGCATACTCATAGATTTGATCGAGGCTTTCTATGATGATGCGGTCTTCGGCATCTCCATCGAATATACCTATATACTTCGTCGAACGATTGAAGTGCAGGCGTACGAGCGGCTTGCGATTGTTGTCATCCAGTAGCACGGCACAGTACGATTTTGCGTCCCGCATAAAAACGCGTTTTGCCGCGACTACTTCACGACAGATGGCCTTTACAACCATGAAGCCTTCAATTTCGTCCTCTGTCGTAACGATCTCCGGATCGTCCGAGGGCTGTTCGATTTGCTCCATGACTTCTTCGGTGCCCGCGAGCGCGTTGGATAGACGGCTCTTAACGGCGTCCATGATGACGTCACGAAAAGCCGACTTCGTTACTGCTGTGAGCATTTCTTTTACGGGAGCGGTAAGACGGCCATCATAAACATCCGCGGCGACAATACGAACGAAGTCTTCGGTGGGTTCTTCGATCAGGCTGTTGATGGCTTTTTTAATTCCGGACGCGTATTTCAATCGTTCAGCAGTCGCCAGAATACTATCGACGTTAAAGCTGGCCTTCTCAAATTTTTTGAGTTCGACAGCAATTGCTGGGTTAAAGTCAGCAATATCAAAAACAAAGAACGGTCGTGTGTCGAGTTTGTTTGGCGCGTCCAGATCGGTGTAGAAATTAAAAGTCCGACCATTCGTCAAAATTGCAAATTTTGCATTTGTAACACTGAAGTAGCGATATAGCTGGTCTAGATGCTTTTTCTCCAATGTAAAGGTAATCGGCTTGCATTCGATCAAAATCCGAATCTCATCATCGATTTTGATTGCATAGTCGACTTTCTCACCTTTCTTACCAACAGCGTCAGCAGTGAACTCGGGTATGACTTCGTTGGGATCAAAAACATCGTATCCCAATGCGCGGAGGAATGGCAGGACGACTGCAGTTTTGACAGCCTCTTCCGTTGCCATGGTGCTTGAGTGCGTCTTCACGCGATCAGCGATGATCTTAAGACTTTCTTCGAAAGTACTCATGTCCCGTCCCCCAAAGCGGTAAACCCAAGTTAACCAGAAGCTGTCAGAGGCGGGTCGAATCGTCAACTACCAATAGTTGTCCAAGCAGTTCTAAAATGCCGCAGTCTGCCATTAACATCACATTTATCGAGACATTCCATCCTTCCTTTTGCGCCGCTTACCACGGCTACCAGGACGGCGCCGATCATTTCGTATCTTCTAACTGAAATTCCCGCCTGACCAGATCGGCAATATTCTCACGCCAGTTGGGATCAGTTGCTTGTATCCGGCGCACCAATTCCGCTTCCAACCGAATGGAAATACTGAGCTTTTCAATCGGATTTTTCGGGCGCCCACGGCGCTCACGCCTCCGGTCTTCGTTCATTGATTACTCCTCTTCCATATCCTCAAAACAGAAGCTGGGAGATGAACCTTGCCTGAAGGTTACGCGGCGTCTTTCCCATTTCCGGCTTGACAACTCATCTCGAGACTCGTTCTCTTTCCACTATCGGACCACCAATCCGCGCCGCTCACCACGGCCCCCAAACCAAACACGAGGAGACTGTATGTCCCATGACAGACAGGGCGCGGGTGCGCGCCTTTCACACGAAGAACTCCTGCGGCGTGCCGAGGCTTACCGCGAGCACGGTACGCTGGTTAAGGCTGCCGCTGCGCTTGGCATCAAGAAGTCGGCGTTCCACGAAAGCATAAAGCGGGCCGCTGAGATTGGGCTGTTGGGTCCGTCACCGACATTGCCCGGCTATGCGATCAAAAGCCTGACCGAGACGCCGAACGGCACTTACATGCGCCAGACGAAAGAGGCTGGCCCGGCTTACGAGCCAACGGCTGGCCTTGCCGTCAAAGGCAAGACGACGCTCGTTAATGCCGAAGGTCGGGTGATTACGCAGCACATTATGGAGCGGGCTGACGCGCAGCAACAACGGGCAGTGCTGGATGCCATGGTGTCGGCGCTATCCGAAAGCCTGCCTCGTGTCAGCATTATGCCCGCTCCGCGAGGCACCAATGCCGACCTTCTCAATTTCTTCTGCTTGACGGACGCTCATTTCGGGATGCTGGCATGGCGCGAAGAAACCGGCGCTGATTACGATATCGAGATTGCAGAGCAGCTTGTTACGGACTGGTTCGCTGCCGCGATTGATCTTGCGCCTGACGCGCATACTGCCGTTTTGGCGCAACTCGGTGACCTTGCTCATTACGACAGCATGGAAACGGTTACGCCCGCCAGCAAGCACGTACTGGATTCAGATTCACGCCTGCAGAAGATCATTCGCGTCATCATCCGCACCGTGCGGCGTGTGATCGACATGCTCTTGCAGAAGCATCAGCATGTGCACATCATTATGGCCCAGGGCAACCACGACCCGGCTTCTTCGGCATGGCTGCGAGAAATGCTTGCAGCGATGTACGAGAACGAGCCCCGCATCACCGTCGATAACTCGCCCAGCCTTTATTACGCGTACGAGTGGGGCAGAACAGCGATCTTCGCGCATCACGGCCACAAGCGAGGCGTCAATAATGTCGATGCGACGCTGGCTGGCATGTTTCGAGAAATGTACGGCCGGAGCAAATATGCCTATGCGCACATCGGCCATTTGCATTCCGACGAAGGGCGCAAGTCCGGACTGATGTATGTCGAGCGCCACGAAACGCTGGCGGCTCCAGACGCATATGCTGCTGGCGGGGGCTGGCTTTCAGGCAGATCGGCGAAGGTTATCACCTACTCGAAGCTACACGGTGAAGTTTCCCGGCTGACGCTACGGCCCGAAATGGTCAAGGGCGCGGCGCGTATGCCGGTGGCCGCAAATGATAACGTAGCGAGAGAGAGGAGGGTGGCATGATTAAATGGCTGCGCGATGTGCTTGGCATCAATGCATACGAAATTGCGTGGGACTTCAAATCCAACGGAGTACATCTTCAGGGCCGCCACGATTTTCGGCATCTCGGCGGCATGACGAAGAATGTGGCTATCGAAACGGTTAGAAGCATGAAACGCCTTTACGGGGAAGGCTCCCATTGGATCGAGCTAATCCGTCGCTAACCAACCACCGCTCCGCCCACCAAGCGGCGCATTCACCACAAACACGAGGAGAGCAACATGCTTGAAGAGGCAGAAGACCGCGCCGCGCGAGCGGCAGTTGAAGGACGGCAGAGGAGGACAGGCAGGACAGTTATAGGCTGTGCGCCAAAACCTTATAACGACAACGAGCCGGTAACCAGAGTGACGATAAGGGCAGGACAGCTATACATCGGTGACATTCCCGTGCCGTATCCAGTGCCAGTTGCCCATCAGCCCGCGCGCAAGCCGCTCGTCATCATCGAAAGCCCCTATAGTGGCGACGTTGCGCGCAACACCGATTATGCTCGCGCTTGCCTTCAGGACAGCTTGCGCCGGGGCGAAGCGCCGATTGCGAGTCATCTACTGCACACGCAAGTGCTGGATGATATGCGGCCTGATGAGCGAGGACTCGGCATTGAGGCTGGCCTTGCATGGTATCGGGTGGCGGAGAAATGCGTTGTCTATGAAGACTTCGGTATGAGTCGAGGCATGGCGGAAGGAACGGCGCGAGCGTGTAGCCATGGCGTGCCGGTAGAATTTCGGCGGTTAGGGGCTTGGAGGGATGCGGCGTGACCAACTTTCACGTAGGCCAGCAAGTCATCTGCATCGACGCCAAGGTCGGCTTTGAGCAGTTCATTGAGATCAAAGAGGGCGAGGTCTACACCATAAGCTGGGTCGGCCCGTTCGAACACTACACGCAGGGCAGTTTCATCGGCGTTCGGCTGAAAGGCGTCGATCGGGGCATCTGCCCGCAGTTCGGATATGACAATCCGCCGTTCGCTGCGCGTCGGTTTCGTCCGCTTGTTCGCGATAAGTTGCGGTCAGTTCGCGGACTACTCGCAGGTGGACCGGTGACTGAGAAGTTCGAAGAGCCGAAACGGAAGGTGAGGGAGGAAGTCTAATGGTTCCAGACGCACGAATTGACCGCGAGATTGCTCGAGGCGAACTGGGTTCCAGCAAGCAACCCATGCCAAAACCGATTCACTTAACCGACTTGGGGCTACGCGCAGCCGCAGCGCCTGTCACCTCCGACGGCGGCAGCACGAGCTATTACGAGCTGCCTCCCCATGCGACCGAGCTAAACGACCTGATCGAGCACAAAGGCATGTCATTCGCGCTCGGCAACATCTTCAAGGCTTGCTATCGGTTCGGAGAAAAAGACGCGGCCAGTCGAATGTATGACCTTAACAAGATCATATACTTCGCGCAGAGGCTTAAAGCGTTGGAAACGAGAAGAAAAAGTAGCCAGTAACGCGCATCCTAAGGGTGCTTATCTACGAAAAGAACGTTTTCGCGATGAGCCCCCGCATGACCGCCTAAGTATATTGGAAAGCTTTGTCCAATCTTCCGGGGGGGATAACATCTGTTTGTGCGCGTCTTCAATATCGCGCTGCGTAGCAACAGCATGTTTCACCACGCTAAAGTTAGTGTTCGGAATGGTAAGGCCGAGATTCTCTTCATGGTTATTCATTTTAATCTCTCTTTCGTGTTGGCTCCCTTGCCGAGCAATAAAAAAGGTCGGGCAATAGCCCGACCCCAAAAGTTAACTTCTTCCAATTGTGCCAGTACATCCGTGGTCACTAGAAAGAAGAAACTTCATTCAAGCCGCCTGCAAATTACAAACGGACATTTTTCCAGACTTGCGATCCTGTTCAAGATCATAAGTCAGTTTCTGGCCTTCACTGAGCGTATGCATACCTGCTCGCTCAACAGCGGAGATGTGAACAAACGCATCCAAACCGCCGTTTTCAGGCTGAATGAAACCAAAGCCTTTTGCTGCATTAAACCATTTAACTGTGCCAGTGTTCATTGGAACCCCTTTCAAAGTAATATTGATAGACGCGTTTAAAAAACGCAGAGACGAAACGATTTTTAAAAGGGAGTTTTCGTTCATCGCACGGCGCTAATCGTGCAGCAAGCAAAGCTCAGCAAGAAAATATCGATGCCGTCTTTTAGCGATGTTAAGTGATTTTGTCAAATTATTAATTCGATATGGTTAAGTTGAATGACAAAATACTTACCCAATTTAATGTTTCCGTTGTTTTTACAGGGAAATAATGATTTCGATTTTAGATCAAGGGGTTTGCCCTTCAAACATTAGATGTCAATTTGACTGCGGAATTTAGTTGCGGATCTAGAAAAGTCCCGGGACGAAGAGCGCGGGGAATAGGGAAGTCTCAGATGCACGCCATAAAGAGCCGCTCAATGGTGGCGCCCCTTCTCAGCCTGCTCTAGCCGTGCAAGTAGCTCTGAAAACTGATCCTCGTTCTCAGTTGAAAAGGCCTTTATCAAGCGCGCTTTTAAAGATTGGGCTATTGCCTCTGCAGACTGGTGAGCTCTTGGTATCTCGCCAGATGCTCGCCGTGCATTATTATGATGGTTTTTGGGTTCTGTCATAGCCTAGGCCTTTTTGGGTTTCGGCTTAACAGGAAAGTGGCGGTTTTGTTCCGCACAAAAAGATATTGGAATATGTATTTCAAAAATACGCCCGACAAATCTACCGACCTGTCGGGCCGCGCTTGGCACAGAGGGCCTACCCCAGCCTCGCGCTATCGTTCAGAGCGTCTCGGATAGCCTGAACGATCTCAGTGCCAATGGCAGGGCCGGATTGTAAGCCCAGCTGCCTTGGCGGCTTTCACGAAGGATTTTCTGGCGGTGTTCGGCAGCCCTTCAAGGTCGGCCAGGCAAGCCTGCAAGGCTTCCTCATATTCCTTACCGTGAGCGTCTTCCGGCCAATCCTCAAGCAGGCATCGAGCGGCTGTCGCCGTGTCCGGTACCACGCGATATTTTCCGATACCGTAAAGCTGGACGTCTACTGGCTTTCCCCAAGGCATATTCCCCTCCCGAAGAACTTGCCCTGCCGAGGGACGAGCGACGGCAGGGCTGCGTCAGCGACGGTTCTGGTGCAGGATGTGCTGGCGCCAAGGCAATTGGTTAGATCGCCTCGTGTGAAACTCTACCTTCGATCTTTTGTTCCCGCTTAGGCGAGTGGATCGTATTCGACGGATTGCGCACGAGCCATCCGCTTTGGGCCGTTGCTGTTGGCAGCTGGACATTGTTCGATTTCGTGGCGTCTCTCGAACCGTTGGTGAGCCAACCTTGCTGATAGCTCACTAAGATAAGCGTGATCTCTGAGCCCACTATGGTAAAGCATGATAGTGCACGATGCCAGGTCGGCAGCGGAGTAATCTTGGTCGCTTTCTTCAAGTATGGTTGAAGCGTGACTGAAGCAGCTTCGCATGAAATTCACTTCGATGGGATTATATATGCGGCTCGCTTCGCTAAAAAACGGCATTTTGGTCTCCCTTTAGCTTTCGCTAGTAGAAACCCCCACAACAATCCAATAAGAATGGGCGACCAAAGCTTTTAATACAAATCACAAAACCCCGGACGCAGAAAAAAAAGAACCCCGCCATTTCATGAATAGGCGGGGTGGGGTCAGTGCAGGCTCTCAACGACGCGAATTTGTTTAAGGAGAAGTTTTAAAACCAGGCAGCGTCCAGGTTGTTCCCAATTATTCGTTTCGATCCTTGCCGGCGTGTCCGACGAACAGTCCGCGTGACACCTCTTGGATAGCTTTCGCGGCTTCGATGGCTGTCCAGCCGGAGTTTTCAGCTTCCTCGATCAGTTCAACGACGCGGAACGCGATTGCTGTCTGACAGTCAATATTACGGTCAGGATATTTGCCGTCGCTGTTCGGACCGGAGATTTTCTTTGAACTCGCCATTAGCACCCTTCCTCATTTTTTGACGAAGGTAGGGCGGGGATTGCGAACTTGTAGTGGCGCCTAGAACAAACTCGGCTGCGCTTCCTCGTTGTCATTACTCGGCGTCAGGTCGATAAGATCAGCGTCGGCCAGAGGCTTTTGCATTTCCTTGGCTTCGTTCCAGGGAGCCCGCAGCCATGTGTCGATTTCCTCTGTGGTGCGGAGAATAACTGGCATTGCCTTTGGGTGGATCGGCTTCACCACGGCATTCGGGTCGGTGGTCAGGAACGCGAAGATATCGACCTCGACCGGCCCTTCCTTTTTCTTCCTTACACCCTTCCAACTTGTCCATATTCCGGCGAAAGCAAATAGCGGCTTTTCCTCGTTCAGAGCGAACCAGTGCAGCGGCTTGCGCTTGGTCTTCGGGTCCGGTTCCTGCCCATATTCGGAAAAGGAGGTTGCAGGAACGACGCACCGGCTTTCAACGCCTTGCCAGCGTCGCCAATGAGGCGAGGTGAGGTTTCGGATATTCGTTACCCCGCTATCCGCTTCGCCTTTCACATACATCGGCGGCGTCGGCATGCCCCAGCGGAGCATTGCCAACTCTGGCTCATCGCCCTTGAGGTTCCGCAAAACTGGGGCTGGATAGTCGGGAAAGATATCCATCTGCGGATCGATGCGGTTCGTCATATCTCCAAACTTGGGGAACAGGCGGCGCATGGCCTCATGTGTCGTTGTGATGTTGTACAGATTGCACATGCGCTCCTCCTCGTTCGGGGAGAATAGCATTCCTATTTTCGCCGTCCAGCCAGCGCATCCTCGCCTTCCTGCTTGTGGGCGCGACAGAACCATAGCTGGCCATTCGACAATTTATAACCAAAGGTTCCCCACTCCTTACAGCCTTTGGCATCACACCAGTGCACGAACAGACTTCCGGCTTTCGCAACATGGGCGTTGTCGTTCTTGTATTCGGCCATTCTCACCTCGGCATCTTCGTAATTCCAAACTGCGCATCGCCCTTTGCTGTGCATGCCTTGCATCTCAGGCGTCCATGTAGGTCGATGAAGAAGGTATGTGTTCCAAACTTTCGAAGAAGGATCATCCGATCTACCGATCCGATATGTCCGCAGCGACAGCAATAACCATATAGTTCGTACCATTGGACCAGATCCATGATCCGTGTCGCCGCTGGCATTTCTTGCAGAAAGGGAGGTCGTATTCTCATCGATCAAAGTACGTCTCCCACGGCTTGGATTTCTTGTCCGTCGGGTCGTAAGGCACGCCGCCATAAAGCCGAATGAACTCTTGCTGGCCTTCCTCCGACGCGAATTTCACGATCGAGAAATGATATCCTTCATGATATTGGTAGCCATGCAGGTGATAGGCGCCCAGCCGATGTTCATCCGCGATCACTTCCAAAAGCCGTTGGCGTAATTCGTCTGTCAGATACAAAACGACCTGAAACGGGTATCCTTTGTTGATGAGCGTCTTCGGGGGCTCACCACGGGATCTTCCGCTCATTTCACGAAGACAGTCGGCTTCCATCCTCGGGTATAGCCATGACTGACAGCCATACTGGCTATGGCGACCTCTTTAACGAGAAAATCCCGATCTTTGAGAAGCGCCTCTATCGCGGCTCGCGCATCGCCCTTGTGGTAGGCGAGAACCAATTCAATTTCGTCGTCGTATTCATTTTCCTGCGCAACCGTACTCATTGTTCTGCTCCATTGAAGCAGACACACACGCCACCAAGCATGTCTGGATTTCATCAGCGCCGCCCGCCGATGTTCCTAAAATGTTCTTGTTTGAGAGGAGAGTCAATCGCGAACTCAGCGCTGTGGAAACTTATGGGATCACCTGTGGATTTCCTGTGCGCATTCGCGGGTTTATCGAACCAGAACCTTCTCCCATTTCCCATCGCCGAACGGTTTGCCGCCATGCCGACGCATAAATGCGCTCATGCACCTTTCGGTAGGAAAACTGAAAACGCAGAAACCAACTCCAGACTTGCGGGCCATGCGATGAGGCAGGCGAGCGCCGAGCCGATCAGCATCACGATGCACCTCGCGACGTGCAAACTTCAAGGCGTAAGCCTCGGGGAGAGCTACCTGAAACGTTTTCATTAGGCTGCCCTCTTAAAGAGATCGACAGGATGGCCATGGGTGACAGCGAGACGCGATAGCTCTACTTCACGAATGAGGAAGTCGCGGTCTTTCAAAAGTGCCTCGATGGCAGCGCGCACATCTCCACCGTGATACGCGAGAACTTCCTCGATTTCGGCGTCATAGCTTTGGACAAGAGCGTTCATAGGTTTCTCCTGCTTTCATTAGATGTTCCTATTTTGTTCTCATTGGAGTTTTCAGTCAAGATGCTAAATTGCGTACCTCAACGTGTTACAAACCGTGCAATATTTTGTGTAACAATATGTGCTACAATTTCGGATGTGTAACGAAAATAACGCAACAAAAACAAGGTACAAGCAAGCAGTTTTATACCAACCGACCGTACCATTGCCCTCACATATTAGCTGCGAGTTTAGAGAAGCGCCGACGCAAGGCGTGCGTGGCGGTTCGCTGAATTGGAACCAATTTCCCAGCCTTCCATTAGGTCTATAGCGGCCAGTTTTAAAGCCGCTGCAACCAACAGGAGGATTTGATCCATGAAACAGGTCAACCCGACTGAGGCAAGGCAAGGACGTGAAGGCAAGCCCGTTCTCATGGTGCTGCTGGTCAGCATCGCGGCGGCGCTGGCCGTCTGGGTGCTGGTCGAAATCTACGGTGCCGTCATTTCTCCCGATGAGAACACGCCAAACGGCGAAAATTCCTTGCCGCCCGCGACGACTGAAACAGTTCCTCCGGCTTCGGCAGAGTGAGCGACAAGCGAATAATCCCGGCGGAACCAAACCCCACCATGCCCGTTATCGGGCATGGAACAATTCTGGGAACAATTCTGGGCTGAATTCACGCACGACAATATAGTCAGTCTGCCGGTAGTACTGGCGCGAATGCTGCTGGCAACCCTGCTCGGGTCCATCATTGGCCTTGAACGGGAATGGCGCAGGCGACCAGCCGGACTGAAGACGCATATGCTCGTCTGCCTCGCCTCGGCTACCTTCACGATCGTCTCGCTGGAACTTGTCCACGTGCCGGTATTCAACGATCAGAATATCCGGATGGACCCTTCGCGTCTCGTGGAGGCGATCACCAGCGGTGTTGCCTTTCTGGCGGCCGGTTTCATCATTTTCGCACGTGGGAAAATAACGGGTATCACGACAGGCGCAGGCATGTGGCTCGCGGCTTCCGTCGGCCTCGCCAGCGGTCTCGGCCTCTGGCATATCGCGATCATGGCGACGTTCATCGCCGTCGCTGTCCTGATTGTAGTGGGAAAGATGGAAAACTCCGTCGGCCCGGACAACAGCAAAGTCGACTGTAAAGTCGGGGGCAAGCCCTCCTGAGCTGTCGTCGGGCCTTATCCCTTTGAGGGATGGATCAGGCTTCGGCGAGCGCCTCGGCAATGCGGTCCTTCAAGGCAAGACGCTGCTTGCGCAGGTTCGTCTCTTCTTCCTGGCTTACCGGTTCTATCTTCGTTTCCGCCCGGTGGATGCGGTCGTTCACTGAATCATATTCTTCCAGAATCTGGGCAAAACGCGCGTTCTTTGCCTTCAGGGCATGGATGGCTTCGAGCTGACCGTGAAACTCTTCACCGAGCGTATGGGGGGTATTCGACATTCCAAGGCTCCTTCCTTTGGGTTGAAAAGAGCTTCGCAAGCTGGCGAGCGGGCGGCATTGATTGCAATCAAGCCGGGTGGAAAGGAATATGCCGAAACTGCATGGCTGGCATGCAAATGACGATCTTCTAAGCAGGCGGAACGATCCCCATCTGATGGGTGCGGACGACGAACTGTCCGTGAAGGAGAAAACAATGTTTACCCGCTTCAATAATCGTTTCGGTCGTGCATTCGCGCAATTCGGTAGCGCCGTTCGTGCCTCTGCCGCTGTGCGCGCTGGTCAGAAGCCCACTGCGCAGGACCTTGAGACGCTTGGCATCGACGTTGACCAGTTCCGTCGCATCCAGGGTTAAGCAATCCAAGTAGGCGTATGCGTATCTGAGTAAAAAGCCCGGCAGTGCCGGGCTTTTGTTTTTTCAGTCTTCGTCCGTCGCCATCTGGCTCAGCAATTCGCCCTTGCCGCGCTGGCGCATGATCATGGGGACGACGACTGCGGCAATCGCAAGCGCGATCAGCACGATCGATACCCATGAATGTACCAGAGCCATGGGGTTGCCCTGACTGATCTGCAATGCCTGACGCAGGCTTTTCTCGGCCATAGGCCCGAGGATCAGCCCAACGACAACCGGCGCGATGGGATAATGGAAGCGCCGCAGCACATAGCCCAGCACGCCGAACGCCAGAAGCAGACCCAGTTCGAATGAGACCGGCAGGCCGAACAGCATCGAGGTGGAGGCATTCGCGCCGATTGTTCCAAGCGTCGCGAAAACCAGAATGCCCGCATAAAGCCAGTGGCGCGGGATGGTGAGCATCTTCACCCACAGGCCGATGAGGGGCAGGTTGAGAACCAGCAGCATGAGGTTGGCGACGAGTAGGCTCGCTACCAGACCCCAAACCAGCGTGGCATTGGTCACGAAGAGGAGGGGGCCCGGCTGCAGGCCGAATTGCTGGAAGCCGGCAAGCATGATTGCAGCCGTCGCCGTAGTGGGCAGGCCGAGCGTCAGGAGCGGCACGAGAGTTCCGGCGGCGGAAGCATTGTTGGCCGCTTCCGGTCCGGCCACGCCTTCGATTGCACCTTTGCCGAATTCTTCCGGATGTTTCGAGAACTGCCGTTCCGCCGAATAGGAAAGGAAGCTCGACACATCGGCGCCGCCCGCTGGCATGGCGCCGATTGGAAAGCCGATTGCGGTGCCGCGAAGCCACGGCATCCACGAGCGTTTCCAGTCGTTCTTCGTCATCCAGACAGAACCCTTGACGGCGATGACTTCATCTTCTGGCCGAAGCTTCTTCGACACGACCGCAAGAGTTTCACCAATAGCGAACAACGCGACTGCCAATGTGGTGACGTTAATGCCATCGAGCAGGTTCGGCGTTCCCATGACAAGGCGTGCCTGACCGGTCAACTGGTCGATGCCGATCAGTCCGAGCGCGAGGCCGATGAACAGGGACGTCAGGCCGCGCAGCGTGGAATCGCCGAAGGCCGCTGAAACTGTCATGAAGGCAAGCAGCATCAGCGCGAAATATTCCGATGGTCCGAAGGAGAGGGCAAATTTCACGACCCATGGCGCGACGAAGGCGAGTGCCAGAGTGGCTATCAGGCCCGCGATGAAGGAGCCGATGGCGGCTGTCGCCAGCGCTGGTCCGCCGCGCCCGGCCCGGGCCATCTTGTTGCCCTCCAGTGCGGTGACGATGGAGGCGCTTTCGCCCGGCGTATTGAGCAGGATCGACGTAGTCGAACCGCCATACATGCCGCCATAATAGATGCCCGCGAACATGATGAGGGAGCCCGAAGGGTCGAGCTTGTAGGTAACGGGCAGGAGCAGCGCGACGGTGAGTGCCGGGCCGATGCCGGGCAGCACGCCGACGGCGGTGCCGAGTGTTACGCCAATCAGCGCATAAAGAAGATTCGATGGTTCAAGCGCCACCAGAAGTCCGTTGGCGAGAAGTGCGACAGTATCCATGAGGGCACTCAGCCTTTAAAGCATTTCCAGCAAATGCGCGAAGCGATTTGCGTGGGATAATGCGACAAAACAAGAAAGCATTTCCAGCAAAAGTGCGAAGCGGTTTTGCGTAGGATAATGCGACAAAACAAGAAAGCATTTCCAGCAAAAGTGCGAAGCGGTTTTGCGTAGGATAATGCGATACCACAAAGACTTAAGGCATTTCCGACGTTTCAGCCGAAACGGGGAATGCTCTAAACGAATTGTTCGAGCCAGCCGGACGGCAACGATAGCTGCAGGCCGCGTGCAAAGATGAACCAGATCACGAAGGCAAAGACGATGCCCACGGGAACGCTGATCCAGAATTTGCGATAGCCGAAGCCGCGTGCGGTCGCTGCGAAAAGCAGGCCGGTGGACAGGGAAAAGCCGACAGTCTTCATCGTCAGCATCTGGAGGGCCAGACCGCCGATTATCCACGCCATCGGCGCGATTTCCTGATGCTCACGTTCGGGGAAATCGCCGCGAAGCGCCTCGAACACGGTCCAGATCGCGAGGCCGAACAATCCGGCTGCGACGACATAGGGAACTGTTTTCGGGCCGACCGGCGAATAGCTCGTCACATCGTTGCCATAGGTTGTCGACCAGGCAATGGCGATGGCGACAGCTGCGAGAACGAGAGCGATGACGAGAGCGGCGAAGTCTGGCGCCGCCCTTTCGGGGCGGCGCTCTTCATGCTGGTTTGATCCTGTCATTTGACGAGACCGATTTCCTTGAGGATGGTTTCAGTCGCGGCAACGTCCTTGGCAAGCTGCTCCTTGAATGCCGGACCGGCAAGGTAGGTATCCGCCCAGCCCTTGTCCTTGAGTGCCTTCTGCCAGGATTCCGACTTCACCATCTTCTCGATATCGGCATTGATGGCAGCTTCCTGCTCGGCCGTGATGCCGGGAGCCGCGCCGACCATGCGCCAGTTCTGGATCGAAACGTCCACGCCGCCTTCCTTGAAGGTCGGTGCGTCGATGCCTTCCACGCGCTCGTCGCTCGAAATGCCGATGATGCGCAGCGTACCGGCCTTGATCTGTGATTCGAATTCACCGTAGCCGGAAATGCCGACGGTCACCTGATTGCCGAGAATGGCCGCCAGTGCCTCGCCGCCGCCAGAGAAGGCAATGTAGTTGACCTTGGTCGGATCGACGCCTGCGGCCTTGGCAAAAAGGCCTGCGGTGATGTGGTCTGTGCCGCCGGCGGAGCCGCCGCCCCACGAAACCGAGCCCGGATCGGCCTTGAGCTTCGCGGCAAGGTCGCCAATGTTCTGGATGTCGGAAGAAGCCGGAACGACGATGGCTTCATATTCGCCGGTAAGGCGGGCAATCGGCGTGATCTGTTCCAGGGTAACCGGCGATTTGTTGGTCAGGATCGCGCCGACCATGACATAGCCGCCCACGATCAGCTGGCTCGGATCGCCCTTGTTCTGGTTCACGAACTGCGCAAGGCCGATGGTGCCGCCAGCGCCGGGGACGTTGATGACCTGCACGCTGCCGGAAATCTTTTCGTCCTGAAGCGCGCTCTGCATCGTGCGCGCGGTCTGGTCCCAGCCGCCGCCCGGAGCAGCAGGCGCAAGCACCTTGTAGTCTTCTGCGGAAGCAGAGCCTGCCATAGCCAACGCCGCTACCGACGTCAGGGCCAGAATAAATCTACGCATATGTCCTCCCAACGGAATATATTGCCGCCCTGCGGCGGACCTCCCCAAAGTCCCGCTTTCCTAGCGGGAGCAAACTACATGGAGATTAGCGAAAACAAATTCAATAGGCCAGCATATGCGACAATAGTTTGGCCGCAATTTAAGTGACACGTTTTCGAATCGGTTGAAAATCGCGCGCCGGAAATAGCCGTCGAGACCTGCTTGACGGCGGCAGCGGGCCAACGTAATAGTGTAACGACGGTTCCCCGACCGAGAGCGAAGGGGATTAATAGGGAACACGGTGAGGACGACCCGAAAAGGGGCCAAGACCGTGGCTGCCCCCGCAACTGTAAGCGGATTGCCGTTCATCCTCGTGACGTTGAAAGCGTCATGCCACTGCGCCGGAGAAGCGCGGGAAGGCAGATGAACAGCAGATATTCGCGAGCCAGGAGACCTGCCGTCTAGTGTTGTCCATTGTCACGGGCGGGGATGCCTGGAGCAGGAGCCGGTTATGACAGTTTTCCGCGTCGCAGGACGCTTCCTTCCATCGTCATCGCATGATTTCGACATGTCCCCGGATATGCCTGTCCGTCTTTCGCGCCGGATTTTTTCCGCCGCCTGACAGGGCTCGTTTCTCTTATCATTTTCGGGGATTCCTATGAAAATTCCAGGCAATACGCCGTTTCGTGCCGCCCTCTGCGCGGTCGCATTTCTGGCAGGTGGTCCGGCTGCACGGGCAGCAGAAACGCAATATCCGCTGACGCTGAAAAACTGCGGCCGTGATGTCACCTTCAAGCAGGCACCAAGCCGCGCCGTCGCGGTTGGCCAGAGCAGCGCAGAAATTCTCTATAGCCTCGGTCTAGGGGACAAGCTCGTCGGGACAGCGGTCTGGTTCGGCCCTGTCCTCAAGGGTTTCGAGGAGGCCAACGCCAAGGTAAAGCGGCTCGCCGATAACGATCCGAGCTTTGAAAGCGTTCTGGCGGAAAAGCCGGAAATCGTGACGGCTGATTTTCAGTGGCATGTCGGGCCCACGGGCATTGTGGCAAAGCCGGAACAATTCGAGGAGCTTGGCATTCCGGCCTACACGTCGCCATCCGATTGCGTCGGCAAGGATAATTCCGGCGGCGGCGACGGCGTTCGCACTGTGGCATTCAAGATGGATATCGTCTATCAGGAAATCACCGAGCTGGCGGAAATCTTCAACGTGCAGGACCGTGGCGAGAAACTCGTCGCCGACCTGAAGGCCCGTGAAGCAGCGGCGCGTGAGAAAATTTCGTCCAAAGGCGAAAATCTTTCTGCAGTCGTCTGGTTCTCCAGCGCACAGGTTGACGCTGACCCCTATGTGGCGGGTAAGTTCGGTGCGCCCGCCTATATTCTTTCGGCGCTCGGCATCAGGAATGTGATCGACAGCGAGGAAGAATGGCCGACAGTCGGATGGGAGACGATCGCGAAATCGAACCCGTCGATGATCGTTGCCGCAAAGCTGGATCGCCGCCGCTATCCGGCTGATGACATTGCCGTCAAGCGCCAGTTCCTCGACAATGATGCTGTCACGAAGCTGATGCCTGCGGTGAAGGACAAGCATGTCTTCGACATGGATGCGCAATCGATGAGCACATCGCTTCGCGTGATCGAGGGCATCGAAACGCTTGCCGCCGATATTGCCGCCTCGGACCTCGACAAGTGACGGCGCGGGCAACAGCAACGGGCTTGAAACACAAGGGAAGGGCACGCTCCGGCGTGTCTTTCCTGGTCTTTTCGCTTGTCCTGCTTCTTGTCGCCCTTTGGCTTGGGGCTGCGATAGGCGAAACGGCGATACCGCTCGACGTGGTTGCCAAGACCGTGGCCAACCGGGTGTGGAACGCCGGATATGCGCTCGAACCCATCGATGAGGGCATCGTCTGGAGTTATCGCCTCAGCCGGGCCGTCATCGCCGCATGTTGCGGCGCGTCGCTCGCAATATCCGGCGTCATCCTGCAATCGCTGCTGCGAAATTCACTTGCCGATCCTTACATTCTTGGAATTTCTGCGGGTGCTTCGACCGGGGCTGTCGGCGTCGCCATTCTGGGCATCGGCGCTGGTGTGCTATCGCTTTCGCTGGGCGCTTTCATCGGAGCCATCGTTGCCTTCTGCCTTGTTTCCCTGCTGGCGCTGCGGGCAGGGCGGGACAGCAGCGCGATCATCCTCGCCGGCATTGCCGGTTCACAGCTTTTCAATGCGCTGACATCATTCATCGTCACCAAGGCTGCAAATGCAGAACAGGCACGCGGCATCATGTTCTGGCTTTTGGGCAATCTTTCGGGCGTGCGCTGGCCGGACGTCATCCTTGCCCTGCCTGCCTGTCTGGTGGGCCTTGCCATCTGCCTGTGGCATTCACGGGCGCTGGATGCCTTTACCTTCGGAACGGAATCCGCAGCTTCGCTCGGCATACCGGTACGGCGCGTCTATGCGGTGCTGATCGGCGTCAGCGCCATGATGACGGCGGTCATGGTATCCATCGTCGGCTCTGTCGGCTTCATCGGGCTCGTCATTCCCCATGCCGCCCGAATGGTGGTCGGGGTTCGGCACGGCAGGCTGTTGCCTGCGGCGGCTCTGATTGGAGCAATCTTCATGATCGTTGCCGATATCCTGTCGCGCATAATCATTCCGGGGCAGGTGCTTCCGATTGGCGTCATCACGGCTTTGTTCGGTGCGCCCGCCTTCGCCCTCTTGCTCGGACAAAGAAGGGCGTCGTCATGATCCTTTCAGCACGCAATGTCGGCTGGTCGGCGGGCAATGTCGAGATTTTGCGCAATATTTCGCTAAACGTGGCGGAAGGTGAATTTCTTGGCATCATCGGGCCGAACGGATCGGGAAAGACCAGTTTTCTGTCCCTGCTGTCTGGCGTGCGCCGGTGCCGCGTCGGCGAAGTGAACCTTTGCGGCGCGCCCATCGGCAGCTTCAGCCGTCGCGAGATCGCACGCCGGATGGCGCTGGTCGAGCAGCAGGCGGGCACCACGGAACGCATCACGGCGCGTCAGGCGGTGGAGCTGGGGCGGACGCCCTATCTGGGCGCGCTGTCGCCATGGTCGGCGGAAGATGATGCAATCGTTGATCAGGCGCTGGCAAATGTCGATATGGCGCATCTGGCCGACCGCTACTGGCACACGCTTTCGGGTGGGGAGCGACAGCGACTGCACATAGCCCGCGCTCTGGCGCAGGAACCACGGATATTGCTGCTGGACGAGCCGACCAATCATCTCGATATCGGACACCAGATCGGGCTGCTCGATCTTGTCAGCCGGCAGAAGCTGACGGTCGTGGCTGCCTTGCACGACCTCAACCACGCCGCGATGTTCTGCGACCGTATCGCGGTCATGGACCGCGGAAACCTCGTCGCGCTGGGCACGCCCCGCGAGGTGTTGCGGGCAGAGCGCATCGCCGAGGTCTTCGGCATAGAAGTCGACGTCGAGCACACGGGCATCGACGGGTGCCATATCCGCTATCGAGCGCCGGACCGACGTTCTGTGAAACTCAGATATTCGGCTTGACGGGGGTGAGAGGATTGAACAGCAGTCCGCGACGGTCATTATCCTGCTTCATGTGGATATCCTAATAAATATGGTAACAAGTAGGATTATAAAATAGAAATTGCTAATATAGATACTTATAAAATAATACTAACATTATGATAAGTTGCACGTTTTATTCAATTTAATCACAGTAAATTGACTGTATTTATTGACAATCTGTTTTCATGGCGTTGACGATGGCGTTATAAAGCCTCAGCGCATCAGGGCATATGCACCGAGTGGCAGGCGTAGCCTTGTCTCCAGGTGCATTGCAGAAGGACAGAAGAGATCATTCTTTGATTTGTTCCGTCATTCTCGGTCCTGATATGCGGGTCTCTCTGGCTTTCGGCCGGAAAGATCCGTTTTGGATCAAGAAACAATATTGGCACGCCCGCATTAACGGGCGTGCGGCAAATGCAGTTATTTCAATGAATTACTCTATTTATAATGAGCGGCGGCTTTTCATTCTGGAAAGCCGCCGTAATTTTTTTCAGGGATATTGAGCACCGGTGACGGTGAGATAGACCGCATAAAGCGACTTCGTGGCGGCGATGAAAAGCCGGTTGCGGCGCGGGCCGCCAAAAGTCACGTTTGCGACTGTCTGCGGCGTTCTGAGCTTGCCGAGGAGCGTGCCTTCCGGGGAGAAACAGTGCACGCCGTCGCCGGCGCTGGTCCACAGGTTGCCGTCCGTATCGAAGCGGAAACCGTCCGGCAAGCCATTATCGATGGTGCAGAAGACCGTGCCGCCGGTGACGCGTTTGCCGCCATCCACAACGTCGAAGACGCGGATGTGGCGCGGTGCGTTCTCGTCGTGGCTGTAGGCGCTGTCGGCAACATAGAGCCTGGTTTCGTCAGGGGAGAAGGCAAGGCCGTTCGGCTGATGGAAATCGGTGATGATCGCATCGAGTTCGCCCGTTTTCGGGTCAAGGCGATAGACGTTGCGTGTCGGCTGTTCGGGTAGGGCCTTGTAGCCTTCATAATCGGCCATGATGCCGTATGTCGGATCGGTGAACCAGACGGTTCCGTCTGAACGCACAATCACATCATTGGGGGCATTGAGCTTCTTGCCCTGGTAGCTCTCGGCAAGCACGGTGATGCTGCCGTCCGGTTCGGTACGGGTGACGCGCCGGCCCCCATGCTCGCAGGTGACGAGGCGTCCTTCGCGGTCGCGCGTATTGCCGTTTGAGAAATTGGATGGCTGGCGGAATACGGAAACGCCGCCTTCTGGCACCCAGCGCAGAATGCGCTGGTTGGGAATGTCGCTCCACAAAAGGCAGTTCTGGTCACCGAACCACACCGGACCTTCCGCCCAGCGACAGCCGCAATAAAGCTCGTCCAGATCGGCGCTCGGCACGATCATCTGCTTGAAACGTTCGTCGTGGATTTCGTAAATCGAAACAGTCTGTAGCAAGGAAAATTACTCCGGAAAAACTATCGCGTAGCCCGACGGCCACTGGCGAGGATGATCACCGCAATGATGGTGAGCCCGGTCAGGACGAGGCGGACACCGGCGCCGAAACCATAAGTGTTGAGCATCGAGACGATGAGGAACATGAACAGGGCCGCGCCCCAGATGCCGGGGATGTTGGAATCGCCACCGGCAACCGCTGTACCGCCGATGATGACGACAGCAATCGACATCAGGAGATATTCCGCCCCCATGTTCAGCGCCGCGCCGCCCGAGAAACAGGCAAGCAGGAAGCCGCAGAGCGAGGCCAGAACGGCGCAGAGCAGATAGGTGATGAAGCGCGTGCCATCGACAGGGATTCCGGCCATGCGCGCCGCGAAAGGATTCTGGCCGATTGCAGAAATCCAGCGCCCGTAGATGCTCTTTTTCAGGAGTACCCAGCCAATGACCGACAGGATCAGAGCCACGATGGCGACATTGGGAATGCCGAAGGTCGAGGCTGTGGTAAACTGTGCCAGGCTTTCCGGCGGTTTTACGCGCAGGCCGCGATTGCTCCAGATGGCGGTTGATTGGATCAGGAAGCTCATCGACAAGGTGGCGATGATGGGCGGAATGCGCAGGAGCTTGATCAGCGCATAATTGCAGATGCCGATGGCAAGGCCGATGAGCAGCGCCACGGCGAGCCCGGCGAGGATCATTCCCTCCTGGGAATCCATCAGCTTCAGCGCCAGCGTTGCGGCGAGCGTCATGTTGGCAGGCACCGACAGATCGATATTGCCCGGGCCGAGCGTGATGACGAACATTTGGCCGAGGCCGACGATCACCGAGAAGGATGCAAAGGTGAAGGCAGCGTGGGAAAGCCCGTGCGCGCCTGCGCCTCCGGTGAAAAGAATGGTGATGATCCACACGACGACGGTCGCGATGAACGACCATATCCATGGGCGGCTGGTAAGCAGGGCGAGACCGTTCATTGCTTTTTCTCCCTCTTTTCGAGGCGGTTGAGGAAGAGGCGCAGGGCCAGCACCACGATGAGAATGCCGCCTTGCGCTCCGATCTGCCAATCCGGTGAAATGCGCATAAAGGAGAGGAACGATCCTGCAAGCGTCAGTGTGAGCGCGCCGATGACAGCGCCGATGGGCGAGACGCGCCCGCCGACGAATTCACCGCCGCCCAGAATGACGCCTGCGATGGAGAGAAGCGTATAACGTAGCGCGATATTGGCGTCCGCCGATGTGGTGAGGCCCACCAGCGCAATACCTGCAAGCACCGCGAAGAAAGCAGCCAGCGCATAGGTTCCGGCGCGGATCGTGGTGACAGACCAGCCGGCGCGCTCGATGGAGCGCGTGTTGCCGCCCGCGCCGCGCATCAGCACGCCGAAGGTCGACCGCATCACGATGAAATGCGTGACCAGCGCAATCAGAATGCTGGCGACAATAGCCATCGGCATGAAAGGCGGCTTGGCGGTCATGATCCACCGCGCCCAGTCGGGAGCCTGGCCGCCCGGCGATGGCAGCAGAAGGACTGCGAAGCCGCCCCAGACGAAGCTCATGCCCAGCGTGACGACGATGGATGGCAGGTTGCGCAGATGGATCAGCGCGCCGAGCGCCGCATAAGCCGCAATAGCGGCGGCGAGGATCAACACTCCGATGATGGGAGCGGTGTGAAGATAGGTGGCGGCGACGCAGACCACGAAGCTCACGAAGGTGCCCATCGAAAGATCGAGGTCGTTGACGGCCATGATCAGCATCTGGGCGATGGTTGCCAGTGCGATCGGGACGGCAAGATTGAACAGGAGGTTCAGCCCGGTGTAGCTCATGGCACGCGGCTGCATGTAGAAGACGGCGGCCAGAAGCAGGACCAGCGAGAACACCGGCGTCAGCAGGCGGATGGTGGAAGAGGAGAGGCGCATTATTCGTGACCTCCCTCGAATGATGCGGCAAGCACGTTCTTTTCCGTAATGTCTTCGCCGGTCAGTTCAGCAACGATAGCACCGTCGCGGAAAACATAGACGCGGTCGCAAAGTTCGATTTCGTCCATTTCGGTAGAATACCAGACGAATGTGCGCCCGTTTTCCGCCTCATGGCGCAGAATTTCATAGACTTCCTGCTTGGTGCCGACATCGACGCCACGCATCGGATCGTCCATCAGGATCGTATGCGCGCTGGTTGCCAGAGCGCGGGCGAACAGCACTTTCTGCTGGTTGCCGCCCGACAGTGACAGGATGCGGTTGCCCATATCAGGCGTGCGTATCTGGATGCGGTCCTTCCATTCTCCGCCGAGCGCGTCTTCCCTTGTCTGGTCGACGAGTTTCAGCGACGAAAGCCGGTCGAGCGAACTGACCGTGAGATTGTGCAGGATGCTCCACAGCGGAAAAGTGCCGTTGAGGCTGCGGTCGCCTGCGACGAAGGCGATCTCGCAGGTCCGGGCCGGTATCCAATTGGGGCGCCGCGCATAGTAAAGGTCGAGCAGCATCCTGGTCTGTCCGTGCCCTGCCAGACCGGCGAGGCCGATGACTTCGCCCTTGAAAGCCTGAAACGGCTTTATGTCGGAGGCGCGCTTTGCGAAGGACAGAACGGGTGAGCCGGTGGCATCCGTCTTTGCGACGCGGCGCGCCGCTTTCTCGCGCTCCACGCTGCCCATGGCTTCGACGAGGCTGCGATTGGTAAATTCGCTGGCGGCGCGATTGGCGACGACCTTGCCGTCCTTCATCACCACGATGCGGTCGGAGGTGGAGAGAATTTCGCCCAGCATGTGCGAAATGAGGATAACGGCACCGCCGGTTTCAACGAAGCGACGCACATAGGCCATCAGTTGCGCGGCAATGCCTGCATCGAGCGATGAGGTCGGCTCGTCGAGAATGACCAGTTTTGGTGCAGTGCCGGGAGCGGTGAAGTTGATTGCGATTTCCACCATCTGCCGCTCGGCAATCGACAGTTCGTCGATGGTCGCGCTGCTGTCGATCTTGTGGCCCGGAAAAATCTCGTTGAGCTTTTTGGAAATCAGTTCAACGGCCTTGCCGCGCCAGTTCGCGCCTTCGAGGTCGCGTTGCATGATGCGGACATTCTCGGCAATCGTCAGGTTGGGGAACAGCGACAGTTCCTGAAACACGCAGCGCACACCGTGCTTGCGTGCCATCGCCACGCCATGTCCCGCTTCGCCGTGATAGGAAACGCTGCCTTCGTGCGGCGACAGCCCGCCATTGATGACATTGACGATGGTGGATTTGCCCGCGCCATTGTGCCCCACAAGCCCGACACACTCGCCTTCGCGGATCACGAGTTCGGCGCCATCCAGTGCTTTCACCGCACCGAACTGCACGCGGATATTGCGCGCGGCGACGACCTCTCGTTTCTCTGCTGCTTCTGTCATACGTTCATCTGACTGCTGGAAATGCTGAATAGAGGTGACGGAAAAGGGCGGGAACGAAACCCGCCCCAATCGTCTGATGATGCAACGCGCTGCTTATTTCGCGGCGTCGATGACCTTCTGCGCGTCTTCAAGCGAATATTCGACATTCGCGACGCCACCCTTCTGGGTGTTGGCAAGGTCCTTGTCGAGCGATTCCTGGCTGACGCTGAGGAACGGAACCACAAGGTCCTTCTTCACGTCCTTGCCGTCGAGAATCTGCTGGGCAACCCAGAAAGCAAGCGTGGATACGCCGGGCGCAATCGAAACCGACATGGTTTCGTAGCCGTTGGTGTCCTTCTGCTGTTTCCACCACTGCAGTTCGTCCTCACGATTGCCCATGATGATGATCGGCGTTTCGCGCTTGGCGGCGGCGAAAGCCTGCGCAGCGCCGTAACCGTCGCCACCCTGCGTCACGACCGCATCGATTTTCGGCAGGCTTGGGAGAATGCCCGCGACGGCACGCTGTGCGACGTCTGCGGCCCAGTCGCCATTGACGGAACCGACGATCTTGAATTTCGGATGTTTCTTCACGCCTTCTTCGATGCCGGCATGGATATTGTCATCGACGGAAACACCGGCAAGGCCGCGAATTTCGAGCAGGTTGCCGCCATCCGGGAGGCGCTTGGCAAGATAGTCGATCTGTCCTTCACCCATCGCCTTGAAATCGACCGCAATGCGCCATGCGCAAGGCTCGGTCACGATGCCGTCGAAGGAAACGACCGTGATGCCCGCATCGCAGGCTTCCTTGATCGCGCCATTCAAGGCGGTTGGCGAGGCGGCATTGATGACGATGGCGTCATAACCCTGCAGGATCATGTTCTGGATCTGCGCGGCCTGTTCGGTCGCCTGGTTTTCAGCCGTCGTGAACGGGTCGGCAGCAGCCACCACGCCGGCCTTCACGGCTTCCTTGGTGATCTTGTCCCAGCTTTCCAGCATGGCCTGACGCCACGAGTTGCCAGCATAATTGTTCGAGAATGCGATCTTCTTCGATGATGTGTCGGCCATTGCGCTGCCTGCGGCCAATACGCCTGCCAGTGCTGCGGATGCGAAAAGGATTTTTGCGAGTTTCATTCATTCCTCCCAGTTGCCAGTATGCGACCCGCAGCGCCCCGGCACTTCGGATCGTCTGAATTGATTGTGGCGCGAGCCTCCCGCACCGCCGCTCCTCAACGGCACCAGTCCGCGCCTGATGCGATTTTTCACTCTTGTATCGCGGGCAATTTTCTGGTGAAGCGAGGATGAAAGAAGAGAAGCCTTCTGTGAAGGCCCATTGAAGCAACTGACTTGCGGGTTCCCGCAGCAAAATTGCGGAAACCCGCAAGACGCGCCGAGGATGTCGCGGCGTATTATAGCTTCATGAGCAGTTTGCGTTCTGGAGGAGAGACGCTTGCTTGAACTCGCCCCCCAAAGGTTGCTCGACCACTATCTGAATATTTCCAGATTGCTGGCGGGACAACTCGACTTCGATTCCATCATCCGGGCGGTGGCGGCGGAGATCACGCATATCGTGCCCTATGACCATCTGGACGTCTGCATCAAGACGCTCGATGGCAAGTTTCATATCGCCTATGAGAGCGGCATATCGACGGACTGGAGCCGCAATCCGCCCGCACCGCTTTCCGGCAGTCCCATTCGAACTGTGCTTTCCGGCGAGGCCGATCATCTTCTCACTGACGATGCGCGCACCGATCCGCGCTTTCATTTTACGGGTGCTTTCTCCAGACCCATTATCGAGCACGATCTGAAGGGCCGCCTGCATGTGCCGCTAAAGGCGCAGGGCGATATTATCGGCGCGCTCAGCTGTTCCAGTCTCACTCCCGCCTGCTACACCATGCGGGACGTGGAAAATGCCCAGTCGATTGCCGATCTGCTTACCCCGTATTTCTTCGCGATCCGTGCGGCGGAGCAGGCCAAGCGGTCCGCCATTGTGGAAGCGGAAGCGCGAGCGCGGGAGGAAGGCTTGCGCTTCGGCGCGCTTAAACTGACGGAAGCGCTGGAAATCGAGCGCCACCGCATCGGCATGGACCTGCACGACCAGACGCTCGCCGATCTGACACGACTGGCGCGCCATGTGGAGCGGCTCACCCATGCCCCGGACCTCTCCGGCGAGCAGCTCGAGCCGCTGTTTCGGGGGCTCCAGCATTGCATGCACGATCTTCGGCAAATCATTGAAGAAGCGAAGCCTTCGATCCTCCAGCTGTTCGGTTTCGTGCAGGCGACGGAAAACCATCTGGGCCGTTCGGTGCGCGACAGCGGATCGTCCGTCGAATGGACGCTGGATGACAGCAGCGGCGGCATGGCGGATCGGCTGGAAGAAACGGTCGCGACCTCGCTGTTTCGCATCGTGCAGGAGGCAATCAACAATGCAATCCGTCATGCTCATGCAAGCCGGTTGCGCGTCGCGTTCCGCAACAAGGGCGGTCGCCTGCATGTTGAAGTGGCGGACAACGGCATCGGTATGGATCGCCATACGCAGCGTCCCGACGTTGGGCATGGGATCGACAATATGCGCACACGCGCGCGGTTGATTTCTGCGAGTTTCGCTATCAGGAAAAACGGGGAAGGCGGCGGCACCAGTGTGACGATTCACCTGCCTGCGGAAATGTGCCGGGAGGGCGGAGGATAAAATGCATGTTCTGATCGTGGAAGATGATCCGTTGCACCGCGCCTATCTCGGCGAGGCCGTGCGGGCGGCGCTGCCGGAATGCAGCGATGTGCTGGAAGCTGAAAACGGGTCGACGGGCGAGAAACTCGCGCGCCAGCACAGGGCCGCCCATATCGTCATGGATTTGCAGATGAACGGGCGCAACGGCATCGAAGCCGCGCGCACCATCTGGAAGGAAAATCCCGAAACGCGCATATTGTTCTGGTCGAACTATGCCGACGAAGCCTATGTGCGCGGCGTGTCGCGCATCGTGCCGGAAGGGGCGGCTTACGGCTATGTTTTGAAGTCCGCATCGGACGACAAGCTGCGGCTGGCATTGCGCAGCATCTTCGTCGAAGCCCAATGCGTCATCGACCGTGAGGTGCGCGGCCTCCAGCAAAAGAGCCTTGGTCATGCCAGCGGTTTCAGCGAAAGCGAATATGAGATTCTGATCGATATCGCGCTGGGGCTTACGGATCGCGTCATTGCGCGCCGCCGCAATCTGTCATTGAGAAGTGTCCAGAACAGATTGCAGCAACTCTATGAAAAACTTGGGGTGTATCAGGAGAAGAGCGAGCCGGATGAGGGGCGTTTCAATCTGCGGGCGCGCGCGGTAACGGTCGCGCTTTTGCGCAAACTGCTGAACTACAGCGCGCTTGAACGCGCCGAAGTCGAGCTGAACGAATGGCTGGCAGCATCGGCCCGAAAATCGAATCCGATTTTCGGAAAGCACGACGCGTAGTTTCAGGAGGCCACAGCCGCTTTCAGGCGTGGCTGCTCCAGGTCGAGACCGAGTTCCGACGCGCGATCGATAACCGGCGCGAAGCGGCGGCGCTTCTTCTCCTCGTGGTTGGAAGCAATGTCTGCGATACGGTGCTTGAGGAAGGGGTTAAGAAACCGTTCCCGCACAGAATCCATATAAGCCGCCGCCTGGTCTCCAAGCCCGTCCGCAGCGAAAACCGGCAGGACTTCCTCACGCCAGACCGTTTCCAGTTCACGCCGGATCGTTTCGTCCTGCATGGCTTCCAGCACTATCTCGTCTTTCGGGCGACCGCCCTTCAGCCATTGTTCTGCGATGAATGTATGGCCAAGGTTGAGCAGATAGAGCTTCAGATGCTCATAGCGTGCAAGATCGTCGGTGAGGACGATATCTTTGTGTTCGCAAGGCAGCGTCAGGCCATCGGCCTCCTCGATTGCCCACAGCGCATAGGGTTCGGCGACGGCGCCGATCGGCTCGATGGGTTCTGAGACGATACGATCAACAAGGCTGTTGGCGAAGACGCAGCGGGTTTCGAGCCATTGCACGAAACTGTCCGGCAGTTTCCAGTCATGGGCGAGATCGATCAGGATAGAGCGTAGCTTGTCGCCATTGCGCGAGATCAGCTCGCAGGGAAATACCGACAGCGGCGCATCGGGATTGTGCTGCCAGCGGTGATGCAGAAGCACCAGAAGCTTGGCCGGAAAGCTCTTCGGTAAAGCTTCCGGATTGGCAAGAAGCGAACTGTCATCGCTCTTGTCGAGCTCAAAACCCTTGTCCCCGGTATTGGAAAGAATCACATCGACACTGGTGCCAAGGTCGAGAATCGCAGGCCAGTCTTGATGGGCGGAATAGGCGGTGGTGACGCCTTGCGCCTGATATTCCTTCTCAAAGGGTTTCCCATCAGCCAGTCCGCGGATCATTACCGGATAGCTGCGGGCTTCGTTCAGGGCTGCGATCCGCTGGCTGCTCTGCGGATTTGAAGTAGTCTGCACGACGGCGATTGTCCCGATGGCTTTGCCCTCGGCAAGCGCCTCCGAAACAAAGAAATCGGCATGAGCCAACAGAAAACGACTGGTGCCAAACTGCAGGATCGCTGGCTTTTCGTGCATGACCTTCTCCCATAAATCAGTGGTTTTAACTAAGCGATGCAGGGTAAATTGGTCAAGCCAGTGGGAAGATTTAAGGGCCGAATGATTTCAGCGCAGATGTGGAAATGTGCAATTTGCCGCAATTCTTTGAGTTTCTGCGTATATTGCGCTTCGTTTCGCTTGCTAATATGGTAAGGCCAATTCGAGGAGAGGCGAATTGGGAGCATCATGAGCGACTTTACGGCGACCGCGGAACCGCGCAGGCTTTATCAGCAGATTGCAGACCGGGTGAGAAACCTCATTCAGGACGGCCAGTTTCCTGCTGGCAGCAGGCTTCCGGCTGAGCGCGAGCTGGCACAGCAGCTCGGTGTGTCGCGGCCTTCGCTGCGCGAAGCGCTGATTGCGCTCGAAATCGCCGGCAATGTCGAAATCCGCATGGGTTCCGGCATCTATGTCACGGCAGAGTCGGAAAAGCGTTCGCTTTCACAAGGAGCTTCCATCGGCGAGAGCCCGCTCGAAATCATGCAGGCGCGCGAAATGGTCGAGGGCAGCGTGGTTGTCATGGCCTGTGCGCGCATGACGCCTGAAAGCCTGGCCGAACTGCGCGCAACGATTGACGCCATGAAGGTGAATGTCGATGCCGGGCGCAAGGCCATTGAACTCGACAGGCAGTTTCATCTGCTCATCGCCGAGCAATCGGGGAACTCCGTGCTGGTGCGCATCGTGCGCGACCTTTTCGACGAGCGGCATAGTCCGCTGACGTCGCATATCAGAACGCGCTTCGAGGATAACGATACATGGGCTCTGGCTCTGGCCGAGCACGAGGCGATCTATGCGGCGCTTGAGGCGAAGGATCCGCTTCAGGCGCAAGCAGCGATGCGAACGCATCTGGACCGATCCAAGCAGCGTTGGATGGATAATGAACCCAGCGAGTGATTAGCCGGGGCGATTTGGGAGTGAGGTCAGACACATGAATGATTCCGTTGCTACAGCGGTTGCGCCGGTAATTTTGCTGCATCCTGCGGATGATGTTGCGGTGGCGCGCGTTTCGGTTCGCGCTGGCGATCCGATCGGCCTTGAGGGGATCAAGGCCCGCGAACTGATCGGACGTGGGCACAAGGTTGCCGTTCGCGATATTCCGGAAGGCAAGGAAGTCCTGAAATACGGGCAGGTGATCGGCGTTGCGACGAAGGACATTGCGCAGGGCGAGCACGTGCATTTGCAGAACCTCGCCATGCTGCCCTCCGAACACGAGCATCAGTTCTCCATCGATATTGAGGAACGCGGCATGCTGCCGGAGGCGGAACGCCGCCATTTCATGGGCTTCGACCGTGGCGCTGGCGGCGTCGGCACGCGCAATTTCATCGGCGTGATTTCGTCAGTCAACTGCTCTGCCACGGTGTCGCGCTACATCGCCGATTATTTCAATCGCATGGGCGGGCTCGACGGTTTCGACAACGTTGATGGCGTCGTCGCGCTGACGCATGGCAGCGGTTGCGCGCTCAACACAAAGTCGGAAGGCTATCGCCTTTTGACGCGCACCATTCAGGGCTATGCCAAGCATCCGAATTTCGGGGGAATATTGCTGATCGGGCTTGGCTGCGAAACCAACCAGATTGCGCCGATCCTCGAACATTATCGCATGGAAGAAGGCTCGCGCCTGCGCACCATGACGATCCAGCAGCATGGCGGCACGCGCAAGACCATCGATCATGCGATTGCCGAGATCAAGGAAATGCTGCCTTTGGTCAATTCCGCGGTACGCACCAGACAGCCTCTGTCGAAGTTAAAAGTGGCGCTGGAATGCGGCGGCTCGGACGGTTATTCCGGCATCTCCGCCAATCCGGCATTGGGCTATGCCTCGGACCTTATCGTGCGCAATGGCGGCACGACCGTCCTGTCGGAGACGCCGGAAATCTACGGTGCCGAACATCTTCTGACGCGCCGCGCAGTAACGCCAGCGGTGGCGGAAAAGCTGTTGCAGCGCATCGACTGGTGGCGTGACTACACCGCGCGCAATGGCGACGAACTCAACAACAACCCATCCCATGGCAACAAGCTCGGCGGTCTCACCACCATTCTGGAAAAGTCGCTCGGTGCGGTTGCCAAGGGTGGCTCCATGCCGCTCAAGGCCGTCTATGAATTCGCTGAAACCGTGACTGAACCCGGCTTCGTGTTCATGGACACGCCGGGTTATGACCCCGTTGCCGTGACCGGGCAGGTGGCCGGTGGCTGCAATGTGATCTGCTTCACCACGGGTCGCGGTTCGGTATCCGGCTTCAAGCCTTCACCCTGCATCAAGATCGCCACGAATTCCGAAATGTACGAGCACATGAAGGAAGACATGGACATCAATTGCGGCGGTATCGTCACCGGCGATGAGACCATCGAGCAGTCCGGTACGCGCATCTTCGAACATATCATCGCGGTCGCATCAGGCGAGAAGACGTTGAGCGAAGTCTATGACTATGGCGACAACGAATTCGTGCCGTGGCAGGTCGGCGCCGTAACCTGATCCCCCGTTTCATAGCCCTTTATTCAATGACGACTGACAGGAATAATTCGATGGTCAAAGCTCTGCGTATCGAGAGCGAAAACGTTACCCGTTTTGCAGAAATCGACGAAGCGCCGTTGCTGGCGGGTCATGTCCGAGTGCGGGTACGGCATGTTGGGCTCTGCGGCAGCGACCTGAACACTTTCAAGGGGCTTAATCCGCTGGTGCAGCTGCCGCGTATTCCGGGGCACGAGATCGGCGGCGAGATCATTGAAGCAGGCGCGGGCGTCAGCGCCGCCTACGCCAGCGGCAAGCGGGTGATCGTGCTGCCTTACACGAATTGCGGTGAATGTTCGTCCTGCCGCAAGGGCCGGCTCAATGCGTGCCGTTATAACAAGACGCTTGGCGTGCAGCAGAATGGCGGTCTGGCCGACCAGATCGTGCTGGCTGCCGAAAAGCTGATCCTCAACGATACGCTGGAACCGCGTCATCTGGCACTGGTCGAGCCGCTTTCGGTCGGCTTCCATGCCGTCGAGCGCGGACGAGTCCAGGCAGGCGACACGGTCGCTGTTCTCGGCTGCGGCATGATCGGCATGGGCGTGCTGCTCGGCGCAGTCGCCCGTGGCGCCAAGGTCATCGCCATCGATCCAAGTGCTGAAAAGCGCGAACTGGCGCTGCAATTCGGCGCCACGCATGCGCTTCCGGGCGGCGAGGACGTTGTCGCGAAGGTTCAGGAACTGACAGACGATGACGGCGTGGACGTTGCTTTTGAAGCGGTCGGCCTACCGATCACTTTCACGCAGGCCGTCGATCTGGCGGGCTTCGCGGGCAGGGTGGTTTATGTCGGCTATTCCAAGGCCCCAGTCACCTACCAGACGCAGTTCTTCAACCTGAAGGAACTCGACATCATGGGATCGCGCAATGCGACGCTCGCGGATTTCGAGGCTGTCATCGCCCATCTGGAAAAGCTCGGAGCGGATGCCGACAAGCTGATCTCCAAAATATTTCCGTTCGATGAAGCTGAAGCGGCGCTTCCCTACTGGGACGGCGACCGCAATGTCTTGAAGATCATCATCGAACGCGACTGAAATCGAAGCAAATGTCCGGGCCGCATGGACGGTGCCGGACGCTAGTGGAGGAAACCGGCCAAAAGGCCATTGTTTAATGACCCCATACGGGAGGATACTGATGAAGAAACTCGTTACCGGCATGATCGCCGCCAGCATGCTGCTGGCAGGAAGCATGGCTGCATACGCTGCCAATGTGTCGATCAAGGTTGCCTATGAAAACAACCCCGGCGAGCCTTTCGATGAGGTAATGCATTACTGGAAAGACGATCTTGCCAAGCGCAGCAACGGCGAGATCACGCTCGAACTTTATCCAAGCTCGCAGCTTGGCTCCAAGAAGGACGTGACCGAGCAGGCCATGATGGGCCTCAATGTCGTGACCATTTCCGACGTGGGCTTTCTTGCCGAGTATGATCCTGATCTCGGCGTGCTCTATGGTCCGTTCCTGACCGACGATCCGGCGCAGCTTTTCAAGGTCTATGACGGGCCATGGTTCAAGGAAAAGAGCGAAGAGCTGAAGAAGAAGGGCATTCATATCGTAATGCCGAACTATCTCTATGGCATTCGCCAGATCATTTCCAAGAAGCCGATCCGCACGCCTGAAGACCTGAAGGGCATGAAGATCCGCGTGCCGAACAATGTCATGCAGATCAAGACCTTCGAGGCAATGGGCGCTACGCCGACCCCGATGCCGCTCGGAGAAACCTTCCCGGCGCTCGCGCAGGGCGTGATCGATGGTGTGGAGAACCCGATTTCTGTTCTGTACGGCCAGAAATTCCAGGAAGAAGCCAAATATCTGAGCAAGGTCGGCTATCTGACCAACGTGGCGCTCATCGTGGGCGGCGAAGCCTTCTTTTCCACGCTGCCGGAAGATCAGCTCAAGATGATCCATGAATCCGCTTATGATGCGGGTCTCTACAGCCAGAAGCTGACGATCGAAAAAGACAATGAAATGATCGAAAAGATGAAGGAAGCCGGAGTCGAAGTCATCGATGTCGACCGCGCTCCCTTCAAGGCTCTTGCAGAGAAGGTCTACACCCAGTTCCCGGAATGGTCGCCTGGTCTTTATGACAAGATCAAAGCCGAACTGAACTGATCCATCCTTTTCGGATATCGCCATGTCGCGGCTTTGCCGCGGCATGGTCTGCTCATGGAATTCAATCCGATGAAATTGTTTGAAAAACTGATCGAATGGCTGGCTGCCGTGCCGCTGTTCATCCTGCTGGCGATGTTCAACATCGCCGTTGTCATGCGTTACTGGATGCACCAGCCATTGCAATGGACCGAGGAAATGGCTGGCCTGCTGATGATCTGGATCGTGATGCTCGGTAGCGTTGCCGCGGAACGCAGCAACCAGCATCTTGCCATTCCGATGCTTGTTGAGCTGTTTTCGGAAAAGCTGCGCGAGATCATCAACGCTGTCGTTGCCATCCTGTCGGGGCTGTTTCTGCTCTACGTGTCCTATGCCGGCTACAAGCTGTCGGTGGCGGCACAGCTTAAAGTGACCGACGTGCTGCGCGTTTCCTACTACTGGATCGATATCGCCGTGCCGGTCGGCTTCGGTATTATCGCCCTTTATATGTTTGCAGGCGCATTCAAATCCTTGCGCGCCGCTTTTGCGGGAGGCAAGGCATGAATCTTACGACTATCGTTCTCATCATGCTGGCGCTGATCGCGCTCAATATGCGCCTCTACGTGGCCATCCTGATTGCGGTCTTCACCTATTTTACGTTCTTCAACCAGATGCCGATAGCGATTGCAGTCCAGCGCTTCATCAGCCCGGCTCAAAACACATCGCTGCTCGCCATTCCGTTCTTCATCATGCTTGGCACGGTGATGGCGCATACCGGTATTGCAGAACGTCTGATTAAGGTCGCGGAAATTCTGGTCGGTCGCATGCGCGGTGGCATGGCGCTCACCAACATCATGGTTTCAACCCTGATGGGCGGCGTCAGCGCGTCCAATCTGGCCGACAGTGCCATGCTTACCCGCATGATGGTGCCGGAAATGGTCAAGCGTGGCTATGACAAGGCATTTTCCTGCGCGGTAACGGCTGCCGGTTCGCTGATTACGCCGATCATTCCTCCGGGCATCGCGCTCATCATCTATGGTCTGATTGCGGATGTTTCCATCGGCAAGATGTTCATGGCTGGTGTCGTGCCGGGCATCCTGGGTGCCATCATCCTGATGATCGCGGCCTATATCACGTCGGTAAAGCGCGGCTACAAGCCGAGCCGTGAAAAGCGGATGAGCGGCGCCGAAGTCGTCTCGACGCTTGCCTCGGCATGGCCTGCTGTCCTGTTGCTGTTTGCGATCATCGGCGGTATCCGCATGAACATCTTCACGCCGACGGAAGCCGGTGCTGTTGCCGTGACGCTGGTTCTGATCATCGGTTTTGTGATCTATCGCGAAATGCGCATCTCGCATGTGGTGGATTCGCTGATAGAAACGGCGAAATCGACCGCCTCCGTCATGCTCGTCATCATGGCGTCGTCAGCGCTCGCATGGGTGTTTTCGCTCGAACAGGCCGGCCAGTCGCTGATGCAGCTGATCTCGTCCTTCACCAGCAACCCTTATGCGTTCCTGCTGGCAGTCAACGTGATCCTGCTGATCCTCGGAGCGCTGATCGAGGGTACCGCCCTGATGATCGTTCTGGTTCCGCTCCTGATGCCAACGGTAAAGGCTCTGGGCATCGATCCGGTACATTTCGGCATCGTCGTCATCGTCAATCTTTCGATTGGCACGCTGACGCCGCCGGTCGGTACTGTCATGCTGATGGTCTGCAACATCGCCAAGGTAAGGGTCGGAGATTTCACCCGCCAGGCGTTCAGCATGTATATGGCGCTGTTCATCCTGCTGGCGCTCGTCACTTACGTGCCGATTATCTCGACCTATCTGGCTCATTAGACTGCGTTTCGAACTGATTTTGATCAGATCGACGTTCTGATCAAAAAAGCGCGGGTAACGCCCGCGCTTTTTCGTTTGTTCACCACGGATTTTCAACACGCGGCCAGATAGCACGGGTGAGCTTACGATAATTGGTCGTGCGCGGATTGCTCGGATAGGAGCTGGGTGCCGCGACATAGATGATCTCGGCTGCGATCGGCAAAAAACCCGCGTGGAAATGATTGGTGGACTTGACCACCAATATGTCCTTCTTCATCGGGTCGATGCCGATATTGGAAAAGATATCCGGCTCGAATGTCTGCGTCCGGTTGGTGTTGAGAATGATGTCGATCTCGGTGCCTTCAATCCGCACCACTGCCGAAGGTCCAAGCGTCACGCGGCTTGGCCCAAAACTCTGCCAGCCTTCGGCGAGGGTTTTCAGGACAGTAACGCGGGCATCGATGGGTTCACCGCCAAGCGGACCGGATTTGCCGCCGAAACGCAGATTGATTAACGCACCTTCGCCCGCCGCATGGCAGAATGTCACGGCAATGGGGTCCCAGATCGTGGCAACGCCGACATTATCGATACGCCGTTCGATCAGGCGGCGAAGAACATAGGTTCCGTCGCCGGCGACACCGCCGCCGGGATTGTCCCATACATCGGCGATCACCGCAGGTTTGGCAGGATTGGCTGCATGGGCGGCCAGCGCCCGGTCGATGCCCTGATCGGTGTCGAACATGGTCATCAGGGTCTGCTCGCGCAAGGCGATAAGTTCACGCCCGAGTTTTTCCGCAAGGGATTTGCCCTTCGCCGGGTCATTGTCGGTGACGACAAGAATGTGGGTTCCCATTTCCGGCACATCGGCAGCCATGAAGCCATGAATGACGGAAATGGACAGGACGCCCTCCTTGCCCTGCATCGCCTTTATGCGGTCGACGAAGGAGCGCATCGGCTCCTTGCTTGTCGGATAGACGCCGATCATTCGGCAGTCGAAGGTGGAAATGACCGGGCTGATCCGGCCTTTCAGCGCATCCAGCGCGAGATCGACCACATGCTCGCCGCGTTCGTAGAAATCCGTGTGAGGAAATTCGAGGAAGGATGCGAAAATATTAAGGTTTTCGACCCGCTTCGGGGTGAGATGGCTGTGCGGATCGAACTCGCTGGCGACCAGAATATCGGGCCCGACGATGGCGCGCACGCGTTCCAGAAGATCGCCCTCGCAATCGTCATAGCCTTGCGCGACCATGGCGCCATGCAGACCGAGAACAACTGCATCGACAGGCAGAGCGGCCTTCAACTGATCCAGAATTTCATTACGCAGTTCCTCGAAAGCTTGCCGTTGGAGCAGGCCGCCCGGTTCCGCCCATGTGGCGGTGCCTTCGATGACCGTCAATCCTTCCGCCGCTGCGCGCTTGCGCAATGCCACGATGGGCGAAGAGCATAATGTCGGCGTATCTGGATGCTTGCCGGGTGCTGCGTAGAATGCCATCTCGAACGAGGCCCTGTCGGTCGGAACCGGCGAGAATGTATTGGTTTCTGTCGCAAGCGATGCGGTGAAAATGCGCATGAAAATTTCTCTGGGCGAGGGGCGGTTTATTTCTGCGGTGCGTAGGCAATGGCCTCGACTTCGATCTTGATGTCGATCATCAGCCTGGACTCGACCGTGGTTCGTGCAGGAGGCTCTTTTGGAAAATAGGTGGCATAGACGGCGTTCATACGCCCGAAATCCCGCGCGTCTTCCAGCCAGATAGTAGTTTTGACCACGTCTTCCATGGTCGCTCCTGCAAGCGCAAGCGCGGCCTTGACGTTTTCGAGCACCTGTTTCGTCTGTGCTTCTATGCCGCCGTCGACGATCTGGCTGTTCGGTCCCACTGGCACCTGACCCGAGATATAGACTGTGTCGCCTGCTCGGACGGCGGGGGAAAGAGGCACATGCGATGCGCCGAAGACCTGTTTTCTGGACATGATTTTCTCCGGTTATTTGACTGCCCCAAGCGCCAGTCCCTTGATGAGATAGCGCTGGAGCCAGATGAAGAGGATTGCGACCGGCAGCGTGGCAAGAAAGGTTGCCGCCATGACGTAATGCCATTCGACGGTGTAGCGTCCCGCCACCAGCGAGAAGACCTGAATGGGCAAGGTGTAGCTTTCCTGCCTGCGCAGCATGGTCAATGCGACGACGAATTCGTTCCATGCATTGATGAAAGTGAAGATAGCCGTCACTGCAATGGCAGGCAGGCAGAGCGGCAGGAACACTTTTATCAATGTCTTGCCGCGTCCGGCGCCTTCCATCCAGGAGGCTTCTTCCAGATCGCGCGGTATGGTGTCGAAATAGCTCTGCAGCATCCACACGGTGAAGGCGATATTGAAGGCCATATAGACCGCGCCGACCGCCGAAACGCTTTCGATCAGCCCATAAGCGGCGAGCAGCCGAAAAAGGCCAAGCACCAGAACGATGGGGGAGATCATCTGCGAGACGAGCAGGAATTGGCGGAACAAGCCGTGACCCGCAAAGCGAAAGCGCGACATCGCATAGGCTGCAGGAATGGAAATGATGATCGCGCCCACGGAAGCAATGACTGATACGTAAAGCGAGTTCAGAAGCGCTTGCCCGAATTTGGTCTGGACCCACATTTCCGAAAAGTTCTGCCAGCGAAAGCTGCTTGGCCACCACGTTGGAGAAAGAACTTCCTGCGGCGGTTTGACGGCGGTGAGAAACATTACCGCAAAGGGAAACAGCGTCAGCACGATAAGCGGCGACAGAACGGCCCAGGCAACGATCGTGCGTTTCAATTTTGAGCCGGTCATGCACGTTCTCCCCGCATTGCAAGGCGGATATAGATCGCGGTGAAGACGAGCAGTATCGCCAGCATGATGAGCGATACGGCGGAGGCCTCTCCCAGCTTTCCAAGCCTGAAGGCGAGCTTGTAGAGATGCGTCACCAGAATATCGGTGGAGTTTGCCGGACCGCCCTGTGTCATGACCCAGATGATCGGAAAGGAATTGAAAACGTAGATCGTATTCAGCACGATGGCGATGTTCACGAAGGGCTTGAGCAGCGGAAAGGTGATCTCGCGAAACTGCTGCCACAGGCTGGCGCCTTCGAGGGACGATGCTTCGTAAAGATCGTCTGGGATGGAGGACAGCCCGCCGAGAAAGATCGTGGTGGTGAACGGCACGGTGACCAGAATGCCGACCAGTATCTGCATGGGAAAGGCTGTCGCGGCGCTCGCCAGCCATTGAATGTTGCTGTCGATGAGACCGAGATTGCGCAATGCGGAATTGAGCATTCCGCTTTCGCCATTCAGCGCCCAACGCCAGACAATGGCCGTCATGGTGAGAGAAACGGCCCAGGGCAGCATGACGATGACGCGGGCGACCGACCGCCCATAGAAATCCATGTTCAGGATGACGGCGACCGGAATGGAAACGATGAGCGCCCCGCCCACCACGGCGACGGTCCAGACGGCAGTGCGCCAGACCGCATTGAGAAAGTCGGGCGTTGCGAAAAGCGCCGTGAAGTTTGCGCCGTTGTTGAAATCGCGTAGCTGCCCGAAGCGGTTGACGTCGTGGCTGGCAATTTCAACGAGATGCACCACGGGCCAGAAGATCACCACCGCAGCCAAAAGCAGGCTCGGCAGGATCAGGAGATAGGGCAGGGTGCGGCTTTGCATCGGCAATCTGGATCCCGGGAAGAAAAAGCGCCCGGCGGAGCATAGGCTCTGCCGGGCAGGCGGGGAGTGTTATTTCTTCAGGATCGCATCCGCCTTGGCGGCGGCGTCCTTCAGCACGGCATCGGGTTCGCCCTTGCCGAGATAGATGCTCTGCATGGCGTTGGAGGTGATGTCGGCAATTTCTTCCCAGCCCGGAATGACCGGCGCAAAGCGGGCATCAGGAAGAAGCGCGGTAAAGGCGGCGAGATCGGCATTATTCACATAATAATCCATCTTCGCCTCTTCCTTGTTGACCGGAAGGAAGCCTTCGCCCTGTGTGAACTTGGCGCGCCACTCTGTCTGGAACAGGAAGTCGAGCACTTTCCAGGCTTCCTCCTTGTTCTTGGAGTTCTGGAACATGATGACGGAATCGGTCACGCCATAGGTGCCGCGCGCGCCTGTCGGTCCGGCTGGAATGGCTGCGACGCCGTATTTGAGATTGGGCGCTTCTTCCTTGATCTGGTTGGAAAGGAAAGGCGCGGTTATCATCATGCCGACCTTGCCCTGCTTGAAGAGGTTCTGCACGTCTTCTCGTGCATAGGACGTGACGCCGGGCTGGGTCAGGCCGTCATCAATCAGTGACTTGTAAAGCTTGGCAGCCTCCAGTGCCCCCCGCGTGCTCAGGCCCGACGTCCCGTCCTTGTTGAGGATTTCGGTGCCGTAGGACCACATGGCATAATAGTAATAGACGTCGGTCTCGATTTCCTTGCCCTGCAGGCCGAAACCGTAATTCTCTCCGCCGAGCGCCTTGATCTTGGTAGCGGCGGCTTTCAGTTCGTCCCAGGTTGCAGGCGGGTTTTCGACGCCTGCCTTGGCAAGAAGATCCTTGTTGTAATACATGGCGCGAGCCGAGGCCGCGATCGGCAGGCCGTAGGTCTTGCCCTCCAGGATGGACGGCGACAGGAAAGTCTCGATGAACCGGCCCTTGAACTCGTCGTTCATGTAACCGTCGAGCGGTTCGGCGATGCCCTGCTGCACGAAATCGATCAGCCAGCGTGTGCCGATGATCGAAAGATCCGCGTTGGTGCCTGCTGAAATGTCGGTGGTCAGCTTCTGCAGGAGCACATCCCACGGAACAACTTCGAAATTAAGCGTGATGCCGGGATTGGCAGCTTCGAACGCTTTCTTCACTTCCTCGAAATACGGGCCTGTCTTGGAGCTGTACTCCGCGACCGTCATGCGTACTTCACCAGCATTTGCGACTGACGACAACGCCAGAATGCTCAATCCAGCCAGAAGGCCGGCCTTCCATTTGTTGATAGACATCTTCCCGTTCCCTTGTTTTGCCCCGCATTGGCGCGATGACCATCTATTTTTGTTATTTTCCTACATTATCGGCATTGATAGCAGTTTCAAGCGAAAAGTTTTGTTGCAAACTTACATTTTGACTTTTACGCTGACGGGAATAAACAGTTGCAGAAAGCTGCCGCATAAAGGGGAATAGCGTGGAGCAAGCAGGCGAATTTGCCGGGAAATCGGTGCTGGTTACCGGGGCAGGTGGCGGCGTGGGAAACGCGCTTGTCCATCTTTTTTCCGAACGCGGCGCCCGAGTTATCGGATGCGATACGTCACTGGAGGCAATGACTGGCGATGGCTTCCATGCGCGTCACGCCTTCAACCTGCTCGACCGTGACGGGCTGGAGCCCGCAGCAAAGCGGATCATAGCGGAATCCGGCCTGCCTGATATTGTGATCAACAATGCTGGCTGGACCCGTGCCGAGACTTTCGATGGGCTGGATCAGGGCAATATCGACGCCGAGATCGACCTCAATTTGACTGCGGTTGCCGGATTTTCCAATGTGATGGCGCAGGCCATGGCTGCCCGCGGGCACGGTGTTTTTGTGTTTATTTCGTCGGTCAACGGACTTCTGCATTTCGGAAACCCGGCCTATGCGGCCGCCAAGGCCGGGATCAATGCCTTCGCGCGCGCTATCGCGGTGGAGTTCGGAAGAAAGGGCGTGCGCGCCAATGTGGTCTGTCCGGGGTCGATACGGACACCCGCATGGGATCATCGTATCGCGCAGGACGCGGGCGTTCTGGACCGCTTGCAGCGTTTTTATCCTCTGGGGCGTATCGTTGACACCCGTGAGGTCGCGGAAACGGTAGCCTTTCTGGCTTCCGACCGGGCATCGGGGATTACCGGCGCCATCCTCCCGGTCGATGCGGGGCTGACTGCGGGCTGCCGTCCTTTCATAGAAGATATTCTCGGAGGACACTGACCGATGAAAGAGGTTTCGCTGCGCGGCATTACCAAGACCTTCGGGCAATTGACCGTTCTCGATCGTGTCGATCTCGATATTCAAAGCGGGGAATTTCTCGTGCTCGTCGGTCCTTCGGGCTGCGGGAAATCCACGCTTCTGCGGATGGTGGCCGGGCTTGAACCGATTTCCGGCGGCGATCTCCTGATCGGTGGAGACCGGGCCAACGAGTTGCCGCCGCAAAAGCGCAATATCGCGATGGTGTTTCAGTCCTACGCGCTGTTTCCGCATATGACGGCGCGTGAAAATATTGGTTTTGGTCCGCGTATTCGTGGCGAGAAGTCGGAGGAAACCGCAGCGAAAGTGGACAAGGCAGCGTCCATTCTCAACCTCCATTCCTATCTTGATCGCTATCCACGCCAGCTTTCCGGCGGGCAACGCCAACGCGTCGCCATGGGGCGGGCCATCGTTCGCGAACCGTCGGTGTTCCTGTTCGATGAACCGCTTTCCAATCTCGATGCGCAGTTGCGCGTACAGATGCGCACCGAGATCAAGGCGCTGCATCAACGCCTGAAATCGACGGTGATCTACGTCACCCATGATCAGATCGAGGCTATGACGATGGCCGACCGGATCGTGGTTATGAATCAGGGAAAAATCCAGCAGATCGGTGCGCCGCTTGAGCTTTATGACCGCCCGGCCAACAAGTTCGTGGCGAGCTTTATCGGTTCGCCGTCCATGAGTTTCATTCCCGGAACCGTATCGGAAGGCATATTTCGCACTGAAGAGGGCGAAGAAATTGCCGTCTCGGCGGGATCGCCCGAAAACCGGCAGGCCGAAGCTGGCATTCGCCCGGAAAATTTTACAGTCGCGCCGGGTGGCACGGGGCTGACACTTACGGTGGAAGTCATCGAGCCGACGGGTCCGGAAACGCATATCTATGGCCGGATAGCGGGACAGCCCATAAGGGCTGTGTTTCGCGAGCGCTTGCATCTTGCGCCCGGTGAACAAGTGCCTGTAACTGCGAAGAGCGAACACATACATCTTTTCGACAAGGATAGCGGTCTCCCGCTTTGAACTCCCCATGAGCAAGGTTGCCGACATCATCACGCGGCTGCATGTCGTGGCGCAGGACGGATCGAAATCCGAACGGCGGCTGGCTGCGCTCGTGCTGGCAGATCCGGATTACGCTTCCAAGGCGGCAATTTCGGAAATCGCCGCCAGAGCTGGCGTCAGCGAACCTACCGTCACGCGCTTTTGCCGCGCGCTCGGCTGCGACGGTGTTCGTGATTTCAAATTCTATCTGGCACAGGCGCTGGCCATTGGCGGCCAGTATCTGACGGCTGAAATTCCCGCACGCGATGTGCGTGAAAGCCGCATTGCGACCGCTGTGACCGATGCGGCGGTCGCAGCCATCCAACGCGCCAGCGACGGACTGGACATGGCCGTACTGATGAAAGTGGCCGAACGGCTCGCCGCCGGGGGCCCTGTTCTTTGCCTAGGGTCCGGCGGCATCTCTTCCATGCTGGCAACGGAAATGCAGAACCGTTTGTTTCGGCTCGGTATTCCTGTCAGCGCACAGGTGGATGGGCAGTTGCAGCGCATGTATGCTGCCGTCACCACGCATGAGGCGACGGTAATCGCCTTTTCCGTTTCCGGCTTTGCGCGTTCGGTCGTGGAAGCCGTGCTGGTCGCGCGCCAATATGGAGCCCAGACAGTAGCGATCACGCCTGCAGGTTCCGACCTGGCCAAGGCGGCGGACGTGCTCATTCCCTATCAGGCCAATGAAGACGGCAATATCTACAAGCCGACCTCGTCGCGCTTCGCGCTGCTCGCAATTCTTGACATGATCGCCACGGCCACGGCGGAAGCGCGCGGGCCGAAGGTGCTGGAAAGCCTGCGTCGCATCAAGCATAGCCTCAATACGCTGACCATAGATGATCCGCGCCTGCCGCTGGGAGATTGATTCATGACCGGACCGAAAACCATTCACGACGTGGATACGCCTGCGATCCTCATCGACATTGACCGGGTGAAAGCGAATATTGCCCGGGTGCAGGCTCATGCCGATGCGATAGGGGTAAAACTGCGTCCGCATATCAAGACGCACAAACTGCCGTTCTTCGCCAAAATGCAGGTGGAAGCTGGCGCAGCGGGCATCACCTGCCAGAAACTCGGCGAGGCCGAGGTCATGGCCGACGCCGGGCTGACGGATATATTCCTGCCTTACAATATTCTGGGGCGGGAAAAGCTCGACCGCCTCCATGCACTGCATCAACGCGTTACACTGTCGGTAACGGTCGATAACTCAACTTCCCTCGCAGGATTGGCGGCGCGTTTCGCCGATGAAAAGCATCCGCTGAAAGTGCTTGTCGAATGCGACACGGGCATGGGGCGCTGTGGCGTGCAGACGCCAGCCGAAGCATTGGAACTGGCTCGCATCATCGACCAGAGCGCTGGACTGGGTTTCGGCGGTCTTATGACCTATCCCGCAGCGGGCAAGCCGGACCAGGCTGAACAATGGCTTTATTCGGCCCGCGAACTGCTGGATGCAAACGGTCTTTCCTGCGAAACGATTTCGAGCGGCGGCACGCCCGATATGTGGCGCAAGCCCAGTGACAGTGTTGTCACCGAATATCGTCCCGGCACTTATATCTATTTCGACCGGTATCAGGTCGAGAAGGGGGCTGCGACAGTGGATGACTGCGCATTTACGGTGCTTTCAACCATCGTCAGCCATCCGACAGCAGAACGCGCCATCATAGATGCCGGGTCCAAGGCGCTTTCCAGCGATACGTTGGGACTGAGCGACTTTGGCGAGGTGAGGGGACGTTCCGACGCCCGTGTTGTTGGCTTGAGCGAGGAGCACGGCAAGCTGACCGGCGATGTCGCTGACCTGAAGGTTGGCGAGCGCGTGCGGATCATTCCTGATCATGTCTGCGTCGTTTCCAATCTCTTTGACGAGGTTCATCTGGTTTCGGGCGAGGATGTCATCGATATCCTGCCGGTCGCCGCACGTGGAAAGTTGAGATAGTCAGGAGGGTAGCATGAGGTCTGCGGTCAACCCGTTTGCCGGTGACAGGGATCGCGAGCAGATTTGGGAAATGCTCGTGCGGCGCGATATCGAGGCTTTCGTATCGCAGGACTGGTCGCTGGTGGCCGATGATTTCGACGAGGTGCGCTTTCTCGGCATCCACGCGCATAATGATCGCAATCCCGACAAATGGGATGCAGGATTTCCGACGCTTGCAAGTTATCGTGATGAATGGCTGCGTCAGGCGGCGGAAAGTGCGGCGGTCGAATATGCCGAATCTCTGGCAGAAGGAATCTTCCGCGCGACCGATCTGAGTGTCATCGATATTACGGGCGACGTCGCTTTGGCGCGGAAAAAATTCGAAGGGACGATCGCAAGGAAGGACGGCTCCGTCGACCGCCTCAACTGGCAGACCCTCTATTTCTGCCGCCGCGACAAAGCACGCTGGAAGATCACAGGCTTTGTCGGATATATGGCGTATCGCTGAAATATCCGCCCAAGCGGAATGTCTATCGCGGCGCGGATTGCCCGATCTGCGCCGTTTTTATGTATAGACTAGGCTCAGGACCTATTAATTTGAGTTGAGATGTGATTCACGGTTTCTAGAAGGAGACCGTGATGAGTGATTTGTTTCTGCTGAGCGAGCGCCAGATGGCTCGGATCGAGCCGTATTTTCCCTTGGCCCACGGTGTTCCACGCGTCGATGATCGCCGTGTCGTCAGCGGCATCGTCTACGTCATCAAGCATGGTCTGCAATGGAAGGATGCGCCAAAGGATTACGGGCCGCACAAGACCCTCTATAACCGCTTCATTCGCTGGAGCCGGCTCGGCGTGTTCGACCGCATCTTCGCGGCGCTGGCCGGCGAAGGTCCCAATCCCGAACGCATCATGATCGACGCCACACATCTGAAAGCGCATCGCACGGCCGCGAGCCTGCTAAAAAAGGGGATGTTCCCCGTCGTATCGGGCGAACCAAAGGCGGGCTGAACTCCAAGCTGCACACTGTCTGCGATGGCGAGGGACGCCCGATCATCATGCTGCTCAGCGAAGGCCAGATGAGCGACCATAAAGGCGCTCGTCTGATGCTGAATGTATTGCCTGCTGCAAAAACGCTGATTGCCGACAGGGGCTATGACAGCAAGTCCTTCCGGGAAGCCTTGCAGGCAAAGGGCATCGAGCCCTGCATCCCCTCAAGCCGCAGCAGAAAGGTTCCATATTCCTACGACAAGGCGCTCTACAAGAAGCGTCACAAGGTCGAGAACCTCTTCGCCAAACTCAAGGACTGGCGGCGCATCGCGACGCGCTACGACCGATGTGCGCATACTTTCTTCTCAGCAATATGCATCGCCGCTGCCGTTATCTTCTGGCTTTGATTTAACGAGTCCTGAGCCTAGATAGTTCCAGTTCGAAGTATAATCACACTATTTTTCTGCAATTATAGTCGTTTTTGTCCCGAATTATACTAATTCGGATGATGTCGCAGCTGATTGCATATTTGTCGCAGGCCGTTCCGGCAATTGACTGGAAGCGGACTACTATTGTCTTCAGGCTGGTCGATTGCCCTCTGTTTTGGACGGCATTGGCAATCCTCGAAATTCGTCGTGCGACCCTTCAAAACAATCATTCAAGGGGACGGTCGCTGGACGGTTCATTTAGACGAAATCGCGGCAGTGGGTGGACATGTCGGGAAATGACCTATATAGAATCAAGAAATCTATCGATAATCATTCCATGCGGACCGTTCGCGGATCGCAGATACCGTGCGAGGAATCTGCGTTGGAATGAAGTTCTATCATTGTTAAAAAGGAGATTAAGTCCGCCAGCACAGCGGGGTTAGACTTGATGCATGGTATTTTATACAAGGAAGAAAGTATGAAGTCGCCGGCTGAGACTAAAATAAGCTTGAAAGGCATTTTTAAAGTCTTCGGCGATGATCCGGAGCGTGCAATGCAGGAATTGCGCGCAGGTAAATCAAAAACCCAGATTCACAGCGAATTCGGCGCAACAATCGGCGTCGATAACGCGACCTTCGATATTTATGAAGGCGAAGTATTCGTTATTATGGGCCTTTCGGGCTCGGGCAAATCCACGCTTCTGCGTCTGCTCAATCGCCTGATCGAACCGACTGCGGGTTCCATCGAAGTCGATGGCCGCGATGTCGTCAAAATGACAAAGCGCGAGCTGATTGATCTTCGCCGCCGCGACATGAGCATGGTGTTTCAATCCTTCGCGCTTCTGCCCAATCGCACGGTCCTGAACAATGCCTCCTTCGGTCTTGAAGTAGCCGGGATGGGTGAGGCGGAACGTCACCAGAAAGCACTGAAGGCACTCGCAGCCGTCGGGCTGGAGCCCTATGCTCACAGCATGCCGGACCAGCTTTCCGGCGGCATGAAACAGCGCGTCGGACTGGCGCGGGCCCTTGCCAGCGAGCCGACCATTCTTCTGATGGACGAGGCGTTTTCCGCACTTGACCCGCTGATCCGCACCGAAATGCAGGACGAATTGAAGCGCCTTCAGGCGGAGCACAGCCGGACGATCATTTTCGTCAGCCACGATCTGGATGAAGCCATGCGCATCGGCGACCGTATCTGCATCATGCAGCACGGCAAGGTGGTGCAGGTTGGAACGCCCAATGAAATCGTGTCTGCACCGGCTAACGATTACGTCCGTTCGTTCTTCCGCAATGTCGATGTATCCCGCGTTTTCAAGGCCGCTGATGTGGCGCGCGAGGACGAACTGATCGTCTTCGAACCTGAGCAGCTGGCGACAGCGCTTGAAAGGTTCGATGCCAGCGGGAAGACATTCGGCGTGCTGATCGACGCCGACCGCACCTATCGCGGTATGGTCAGCCGTGACGCGCTGGCGAAGGGTGTTGCAGCGCAAGGTGGGGAGAGGCTGGAAGGCGTCTCTGCCATCGAAGCCGAAGCGCCGCTTTCCGGGTTGTTGACGCAGGTGGCCGAAAGCCCATGGCCGGTCCCCGTTACGGATCGCCAGAACCGCTATGTCGGTGCCATCAGTAAATCGGCATTGCTCGAAACGCTTGGCCGCGCGGGTTGATACCTGCACGCCAACGGACTTTTGCCTGACAGGGGCAGAATGGGTCCAATCCAGAAGAAATACGGAAATGGACGGTAAAATATGGATTTGAATTTCAGTGTCGGCGAATGGGCGGATGTTGTGGTCAACTACATACTTGACCACTTTACGCCCGCGCTCGATATGATCGCAGCCACTATCGGTTTTGTTACCGATAGTATCCAGAATGCTTTGCTTGCTGTGCCGCCTGTCGGCGGGGTTGCAGTGCTAGCACTGCTATCGCTGTGGCGCGTGGGGTGGAAATTTGCGATTTTCACCGCTCTTGCGCTGGGGCTCATCATCCACATGGATTTGTGGACCGGCACGATGGAAAGCCTTTCTCTGGTGCTGGCCTCGACAGTTATTGCTGTCGTAATCGGCATCCCGCTTGGTATCGCGATGGCGCGCAGCGACACGATTGCTTCGATCGTCCGCCCGGTTCTTGACCTCATGCAGACGATGCCTGCTTTCGTCTATCTCATTCCGGCTGCCATGTTTTTCGGTCTTGGTGCCGTGCCCGGAACGATTGCGACGGTGATTTTTGCCATGCCGCCGGTCGTGCGTCTGACCAATCTCGGTATTCGGCAGGTGCATTCGGAGTTTGTCGAAGCGGGGCTGGCCTTCGGCTGCACGTCGCGGCAACTCCTGTTCAAGGTGCAGCTTCCGAACGCCATGCCCTCGATCATGGCCGGCATCAACCAGACGATCATGCTGTCGCTTTCAATGGTGGTTATCGCATCGATGATCGGCGCAGGCGGTCTCGGCAATACTGTTCTGACCGGTATTCAGCGCCTCAATGTGGGGCTCGGCTTCGAAGGCGGTCTGGCAGTGGTCATCCTGGCAGTCATTCTCGACCGCATTACCCAGAGCTTCGGCAAGGGTGGCACCGGGTTTTTCAAACGGCTTGCATCTTTAAGGAAGGCGGCGGACACCCAGTCCGCCTCATCCTTTCGCAAGCAGGAAGCATGACGCAAGCAATAATAACCAAGAATAACAACGGGAACTGATACCAATCGAAAAGGAGAAGCTATGTTAGGCAAACTAACCAAATTCGGTCTGGCGGCAGTTGTGGCGGGAACGATGACCATGGGCGCAGCGTTTGCGCAGGACAGCAAGCCGGTTAAAATCGGCTGGGCGCCATGGTCGGATGCTGAATTCGTCACAAAACTTGCCAAGAAGCTGATCGAAGACAATCTCGGCCAGAAGGTCGAACTGGTTCAGACAGACGTGGCCCCACTCTATCAGGGCGTGAGCCGTGGCGATATCGATGCCATGATGATGGCATGGCTGCCGGAAACCCACGCCGATTACTACAAGCGCATTGAAGGCAAGGTCGAAAATCTCGGGCCGCTCTATGAAGGTGCCAAGCTTGGCTGGATCGTTCCGGCTTACATTCCCGAAAGCGAGATCAGTTCCATCGAGGACCTGAAGAAGCCGGAAGTTCGCGAAAAGCTGAAGGGCGAAATTCAGGGCATCGATCCGGGCGCCGGCCTTACGCGCCTGTCGCAGGAGGCGATCAAGAAATATGGGCTGGACTACAAGCTCAATATTTCCAGTGAAGCGGCCATGCTGACCACAGTCGACCGCGCCACACGTTCCGACGGCTGGTTCGTGGCAACGTCGTGGAGCCCGCACTGGATGTTTGGCAAGTACAAGCTGCGTTACATTGCTGATCCCGAAGGTGCACTTGGTGGTGCGGAACATATCGACGCAATTGCGCGCAAGGGCTTCAAGGAAGAAAATCCGAAAGTTGCCTCGCTGCTCACCAAGATGAGTCTTCCGATCAGCGAGCTTGAGGCTGCAATGTTCGACGCGCAGGAAACATCCTATGAAAAGGCCGTCGACAAATATATCGCGGATCATCCGGACCGCATCAAGGAATGGCTGGCTGAATAATCAGCTCAGTAAGAAAGCCCCGGTTCTCCGGGGCTTTTTCATATCCTATCCTCTTCGAGCAATCAGAATACCCGATATCACGATGATACCGCCCAGAGCCTGCAACATGCCGATAGGTTCCGACAGGATAGTCCAGGCAAGAAACGCCGCGACGACCGGTTGTAGAAGCAAGGTGAGTGACGAGAACGACGCGGGAAGATAGGCAAGCGCATAGGCGATCATGCTCTGGCCTGCGGCGTGGGTCACCCATGCAAGGCCCGCGAGGATAAGCCATCCATAGAGCGTCGCAGGCAGTATCTGGCCTTCCATGAAATAGGCGATCGGCAATGAAAATACGGCGGCAATCGCGCTGCTCCATAGCATGATGCGCATGGTAGAAAAGCGGCTGCGCAAGCGACCCACCGAAAGGATGTAGCCAGCATAGAAGACTGCGGCCAGAAGCGCCATCGCATCGCCGGACGATCGCGATTGGAGAAGCTCGCCCGGCCCGCCCTTTAGCACGATGACGCCAATGACAGCGACGGCAAGGCCGATCATGAAGGATGTGCTCACGCGCGACTTGAAAAGCAGCCATGCGCCGAGTGTCACGAAAATCGGCGCCATATTGGCGAGCAACGTGGCATTTGCAACGGATGTCATGTGCAGCGACAAGTGCCACGCGCCGAGGTCGAAAGCGATGAACAGGCCGGGCAGGGCGAGGCGCAGGCAGTCGGTTGGTGTGAGCGGTGCCGCATCCTTTTCGTCGCGCCGTTCGCGACCATCCATGAACAGCAGCGGTAAAACTGCAAGTGCTAGACGCCAAAAGCCTGTTGCCAGCGGCCCCACCTCGGAAAGGCGCACAAATATCGGCGAACTGCCGATAGCGATGCCGCCAACGATGAGGGCTGTCATCGCGACGCGTTGTGCGTTGGAAGGTGCAGGGCTTGCGGCGGTAGTATGCGACATTTTCAAACTCGAATTTGCGCCGAAATCAACCTGCCCGCGCAATGCACGCGGCTAAAGAGTGGCCGTCGGCTGGGACTGAACTGGTCTTGGAGAAAATCAGCACATTTCTTCCAAGATCGGTGTTCTGAATATTGTCCTTCTCGCCGCGAAAGAATGTAACGAAGAAAAATTTCCTCGCGACGTTGATATGACGCAGGCTTGCTTATTCCTGTTTGAATGAGACGTCCAGCGGTGGCCGAAGCAAAATTCGGAAAATTCCGTCCCAATCCGCTTCGGCGTATTGCGGATTGCATGAAAAAGCGCCCCGGAGGGCGCTTTGCGATTATCCACGATAGTAGGGCGAAAAGCACTGTCTACGTGGCCCATTATAGGGCTGGAACGTATTGTCCCAGGAGCGATAGGACCGGAAGCGGTTATAGCACCAACGAACATGCGCGTTTGACATTCTTGGTGCCCGGTAGACGTGGCGCGGCTGGCTTAATGCGCCGCCAACAATGGCGCCTGCGCCAAAAGCCGCCAGCGGATACCACCACCCATCGCTATGGCGACGATAGCCGTGGCGATGATGCCGATAACCCCGGTGACCGTTCCAGTGGCCGGGTCGATTGTGCCGATGGCCCCGGAAATGGCGCGGCGGTCGGCGATGATCGCGCACTTGCTCCACATTGTCGTTGATGACAGGGCGCTCCAGATTCATGGGTGCCGCCATTGTCGGTACAACCGATGTCGCTCCGAAAATCACGGCGAAGGCCCCGACACAGGTCTGCTTGAATATATTCATGTGCAACCCTCCTTGTTAATATAACGAGGTTGAACGATTGAAACTATTCCTTTGTTCCCATTTTTCGTCCGGTTAAAAGTCGGGTCTGGATTCTTGCATGGCTGACTTTTGCAAAGGAAAGGGAGCAGGCTCCTCCCCAAGAACCTGCTCCCCAATGCATCGCCCCCCGCCGTAGGTGGTGCGATGCTTACCTTTATCCATTTTGTTTTTGCGCAGTATCCTGCGCAAATCGCTTCGCACTGTTGCAGGATGGATTTTATCCCGAATTTAGTGTTTCAAACCTTACCTTCGATAGCGGCGTTTAGCAACTTCAACGCGCGTTCCTTTGTCAATTCAATCGGATTGCCGCCGGCAGTAGGATCTACTATTGCCATCTCAGCGATCAGATCTTTGCGGGCATTGTCCATGCTGAGACCCTTGATGAATTCAGGCAGTGCATTGGGGACACCGAGGTCGCTGCGCAGTTTCATGATGGCCGTCAGAAACCCGTCGAACCCGCCCTCGATACCAAGATAATCGGCGAGCCTTTCGATGCGCGTTTCGATGGCCGACCGGTTCTGAATCAGAACATAAGGCATGAAAACCGCATTGGTCATGCCGTGATGTGTATCGTAGAGAGCGCCGATCGGATGGGAGAGGGAGTGGATTGCGCCCAGACCCTTCTGGAAGGCTGTCGCACCCATGGCCGCAGCCGCCATCATGTTGGCGCGGGCTTCGACATTCTTGCCGTCGGCGTAAGCCTTTGGAAGGTTTTCAAAAACGAGACGGATGCCCTCGACCGCGATACCATCTGCCATGGGGTGAAAGCCCGGTGCGCAATAGGCTTCAAGACAGTGCGCCAGCGCATCCATGCCTGTGCCCGCCGTAATGAAAGGCGGCATCCCCATTGAAAGTTCAGGATCGGCAATGACCGTGACCGGAAGCATCTTGGGGTGAAAGATGACTTTCTTGGTGTGGGTCGTTTCGTTGGTCAGAACGCCTGCACGGCCAACTTCCGATCCGGTGCCCGCAGTGGTTGGCACGGCGATGATTGGGGCAATGGCCTTGCTGTCCGCACGGGTCCACCAGTCGCCTATGTCTTCAAAATCCCAGACCGGCCGTGTCTGTCCTGCCTGAAAGGCAATCAGCTTGCCAAGGTCCAGCGCCGAACCGCCACCAAATGCGATGACGCCATCATGCTTGCCGCTCTTGAAAACCTCGACACCCGCGTAGAGATTGCTTTCGACCGGGTTGGGTTTCACATCGGAAAACACTCCGTATTTGACGCCAGCTTCGTCCAGAATAGCGAGTGTTGAGGCCACCACGGGAAGCTTTGCCATCCCAGGATCGGTCACAAAGAGCGGGTTCTCAATGCCAGCACCCTTGAGGACCGCAGGCAGTTCCTTGATGCGGCCAGGGCCGAAAAGCACGGTGGTGGGGAAATTCCATTTGGCAGTCAAAGTGGTCATGTCGATTGCTTTCCAGAACTCAAATCAGGTCAGATTTTCTCGCGCAGGTGGAAGGATTTCGGTCGCGTGAGATTGCCGTAGCCGATGGGCGACAGTGCGGCGCCCTTGCCGGTGTCTTTCACCCCGGTCCAGACAAGTGCAGGATCGAGATAATCGCAGCGGTTCATGAAAACCGTACCCGTTTCGATGCGATCGCCGAGGGCTGTTGCGTGGTCCGTATCGGCAGTCCAGAGCGAAGCCGTAAGGCCATAGATGCTGTCGTTCATGAGTGCTAGGGCTTCCTCATCGTTGCGCACTTTCATGATGCCGACGATGGGGCCGAAACTTTCCTCACGCATGACGCTCATCTGGTGGTCCACATTGGTAAGCACTTCCGGCGCGACGTAAGGGGAACCAGCGCGATCATTTTCGACGCTCATATCGATGTGGGCCTTTGCGCCCTTGCGCAAGGCTTCGGCTTTCTGCTCGCGGATGAGATCGGCGAAACGCGCCTGCGCCATCGGGCCAAGCGTCGTTGAACCGTCGAGAGGGTTGCCGACCACATATTGCTTCGTCAGGTCAATGAAACCGTCAACGAAGCGGTCATAGATGGCTTCATGAACATAGATGCGCTCAATTCCGCAGCAGCACTGGCCGGAATTGAAGAACGCGCCATCCACAAGGTTGGCGACGGCATGATCCAGATTGACGTCGGGGAGCACATAGGCCGGGTCCTTGCCGCCAAGCTCCAGCCCAAGCGTCATGAAGGTGCCTGCAGCAGCCCTCTCAATGGCCCGCCCGCCGCCGACCGACCCGGTGAAATTCACATGGTCGATTGCGCCGGATGCAAGCAGCTTTTCCGTTGACGCGTGATCAAGGACGACGTTCTGGAACACGCCCTTGGGCAGCCCGGCCTTCTCGAACGCTTTTGCAAAGCGTTCACCTGCCAGAAGCGTCTGCGTCGCATGTTTTAAGATCACCGTGTTTCCGGCCATCAGCGCGGGGATGATCGTGTTGACTGCGGTGAGGTAAGGATAATTCCATGGCGCGATTACCATCACGACGCCGAGCGGTACATGTTTGACATACCGACGAAAGCCGTCCTTCTGCGCTGGCACATAGGCCTTGAGGGACTCCTCGGCGATGTCGATCATATATTGGCCGCGTTCCTGAACGCCGCCATTTTCGCCGCCGTAGCGCGTTGGCCGTCCCATCTGCCATGCGATTTCAGGCACGATCTCGTCCTGCATTCCGGCGAGGGCATCAAGGGCTGACCGGCAATAACGTGCGCGTTCCGCTATGCTCAATTGAACCCATCCGGCCTGCGCGTCGCGGGCAGCGGCGACGGCCGAGGCGATTGCGGTCTCGTTCAAGAAAGGACGTTCGGCATATACAGAGCCGTCTATCGGGGAGATGATTTTGGCTGTGCCGCTCATCTGTAGTTTCCTTTGAAGTCTGGCATTATGTCGGGGTCAGTAGCGCTCGAAACCGCGGTGCAGCTCCCAGTCGGTCACGCGCCGGTCGTATTCGATCTGCTCCCAATGGGCGGTATGCACATAATGGTTGACCACGGCCTCACCGAGCGCCTCCTTGAGAAACGCGGAGTTCTTGAGAGCCTGAGCGGCTTCGCGAAGCGTATAGGGAATTTCCTTGAGTTTCACGGCACTATAGGCGTCGCCGACGAAAGGTTCTTCAAGTTCCAGCTGCTCGTCTATTCCTTTCAAACCTGCTGCGATAAGGGCTGCAAAGGCCAGATATGGATTGAGATCGGCACCGCCGATGCGACACTCGATGCGAATGCCCTTCGTGCCTTCGCCGCACAGGCGAAACCCTGCCGTACGATTATCCTGGCTCCACATGATCTTCGTTGGCGCAAAAGTGCCAGCCTGAAAACGCTTGTAGGAATTGATATAGGGCGCCAGGAAATAGGTGTAATCGGTGGCGTATTTGAGTTGCCCAGCTACCCATGAACGCATCAGCGGGGTCATGGTGTAAGGCGCTTTCGGATCGAAGAAGAGCGGCTCCTTGCCGTCGGCGCTCCAGATGGAGTTGTGCACGTGGCTCGAGCTTCCCGCCTTGCTGTAATCATACTTGGCCATGAAGGTGATGCATTTGCCCTGCGCCTCGGCGATTTCCTTCATCGCGTTTTTCATGATGACATGGCGATCCGCCATTTCGAGCGCTTCGGCGTAGCGCACATTCAGCTCTTCCTGCCCCGGGCCCCATTCACCCTTCGAGTTTTCGACCGGAATGCCCGCCGCCGCTAGTTGATTGCGCATTGCGCGAAGAACCGGTTCTTCCTTGGTGGTCAGGTGGATGACATAATCCTGCACATAAGGCGAAGCCGTTTCCATGTCCTGCCAGTGCTTGGCGCGGGCCGTCTTGTAGGTCTCATCGAACAGATAGAATTCGAGCTCGGATGCAAAATAGGCGCGATAGCCGCGCTCGTGCAGGCGGGCGAGTTGCTTCTTGAGGATGGCGCGCGGAGAATGCGCCAGATCCTGGTGGTCGTGATGATCGAGCACGTCGCAAAGCACGATGGCTGTCTTTTCCAGCCATGTGGCGACCCGCAAGGTCGAAAGGTCCGGCTTGATGACAAAATCGCCATAGCCCTTATCCCATCCGGCGGCCTCATAGCCCGGGACCGGCTCCATATCGATATCGTCTGCGAGAAGATAATTGCAGCCGTGGGTCTCGTCGTAACCGGACTCCACGAAGAACTGCCCGTAGAAGCGCTTGCCGATCAGGCGTCCCTGCATGTCCACAAAACACGCAAGAACCGTATCGATTTCATCTTCCGCGACTGCCTTTTTCAATGCATCGAATGTCAGTTGTCCGGCCATTTAGTTTGCTGTGCTCCCACGGAATGAAGTGAGAGGCGCCGCGCGAAAGCACGGCGCCCTTGTTCGTCAGGCATAACGGTACGGTGCGCCTGCATCGCGCATGGTCTTCTGGTATTTCTTGAGGATTTTGACCACTTTCGCGGTTCGTGCACTCTTGGCCGCAATCTCATCCCAGAACTGCATGGCTGCATCTTCCACCTGCTTCCATTCAGCTTCGGGAATGCTGGTCAGTTCCAGCTTCCCTCCTGTGGTGCGATAATGCGCTTCGCCCCACCAATACCAATGCTGGCGGTAGTAATGCGATGAATCCATGGCCAGCTTGAACAGCTGCTTGAGGTGATCCGGCACGGCATTCCATTTTTCCGTATTGGCAAAATAGGAGCCTGCCCAAGCGCCGCTGATATTGTTGGTGAGGTAGTATTTGTTAATGTCGGCCCAGCCGACCGTATATACTTCCGTCGCACCGGACCAGCACACACCGTCCAGTTCGCCGGTCTGGATGGCTACTTCAATATCCTCCCATGGCAAAGTCACCGGAACGACGCCGAATTTGGTCAGGAAACGTCCCCCGGTCGGGAAGGTAAAGACACGCAATCCTTGCAGATCCTGCAGACTGCGGATCGGCTTGGTTGTAGCAAAATTGCAGGGGTCCCAGGACCCGGCACTAAGCCACGTTACACCCGGAATTTCCTTATATGCTTCTTCCCAGATTTCGTTGAGCCCATACCAGTTGAACAAGGCGGGCACATCAAGGCTGTAGCGCGATGCGAAGGGGAAATAGGCCCCAAACACCGCAACGTCGACCGGCGACGCCATGGAGTCGTCGTCGCTTTGCGCGGCGTCGATCGTGCCGGACTGAACGGCACGGAACAACTCACCTTGCGGCACAAGCTGGTCGGCCGTGTAAAGTTCGATCACCATTTCGCCATTGGCAGCCTTGTTGAACGCGTCAATCGAGGGCTTGATGACGTGCTCGGCAAGGGCCGGGCCTGCATAGGTCTGCAACCTCCATTTGATCGGGCTCTGTGCCCTGACGTAAGGCGTTGCAAGTGTGCTTGCCCCCAAGGCACCTACAGACGTCAGCCCGGCCTTCTTGAGAAAATCGCGTTTGTTAAGCTTGCTATTCTCATTCATGCCCATTCTCCCACTCTTGTTTGAGTTCACCCTTTATTTGTTCCGGTCTGGCCATTGGGGCTCTTGTTACCGGTTATGCGCATTCTCCCGTAATTGTCGTCATCGTCCTGTGTACCAGTTGGGCAACCACATCGCGATCTCCGGAAAAATCATCAGGATGATGATGGTCAGCACCATGAGGAAGAAGAACGGCACGATCGATCGATAGATATCTATCAGCGTGACTTCCTTCGGCGCCAAGGCTCGCATCATGAAGAGATTGTAGCCGAAGGGCGGCGTGATATACGCGATCTGGCAAGTGATGGTGTAGAGCACGCCGAACCAGATGGCGTTAAAGCCGAGGCTCTTGACCAGCGGTATGTAAAGCGGCGCTACGATGACCAGCATGGCCGTATCATCAAGGAACATGCCCAGTATGATGAATGAAAACAGCATTAGTACCAGGATTGTCCACGGCGAAAGATCGAAGGTGTTGAGCAAGATCTTTTCAATGGCTTTCACCGCGCCGAGACCGTCATAGACCGACGAAAAGCACAGCGCCGCCAGAATGATCCAGAGGAACATGCAGGTGACGGTGAGACTGTTGCGTGTCGTGGTTTCCCATACCGCCTTGTTCAGGCGTCCGGTAAAAAGTGCGGCAAGCGTTGCAAGTAAGGCGCCGACGGCGGAACTTTCGACAAGGCTGGTAACGCCGGTGAGGAACAGGCCCATCATCGCGCCGAAGACCACAAGCGGCAAGATGCCTGCGCGCAGGGTGACGAAACGGTCACGCCACGTGATCTTATCCAGCTCTTCTCTGGGCAATGTTGGTCCGAGTTCGGGCTGGATACGGCAGCGGATATAAATGTAGATCGCAAAGAGCGCTGCCATGAGAAGGCCAGGGCCGATGCCTGCGAGCCACAGCTGCAAAACCGGCTGCCGGGCGATCATCGCATAAAGAACGAGCACGACGCTCGGTGGAATGAGGATGCCGAGCGAGCTGCCCGCCTGGATGACACCCGTAACCATCACCTTGTTGTAGCCGCGTTTCAGCAGTTCGGGCAGCGCCACGGTGGCGCCGATTGCCATGCCCGCGACGCTGAGGCCGTTCATGCAGGAAATGATGACCATCAGGCCAATCGTGCCCAGCGCGAGACCGCCGCGAATGCCGCCGAACCAGACGTGGAACATCCGGTAGAGATTGCTGGCAATGCCCGATTCCGAGAGCATATAACCCATGAAGACGAAGAACGGCACCGTGATGAGCGGATACCAGTTCAGTACTGCAAAGGTGGCATTATAGGGCATCTCGAACGAGCCTTTGCCCCAAAGCAGGAGTGCCGCGAGCGAACCGACGAAACCGATCACGCCAAATACGCGCTGCCCGGTCATCAGCAGCACCATCATGGTTGCAAACATGAAGAGCGTAATGAATTCAGAGCTCATATGTGATGTCCTTCCTCAATGGCAGGACCCGCAATCGTGCTGATCGGCTTTCCGCGCAGGGAGGCCCAGTCCTTGAAGAAATTGGAGACGCATTGCAGCAGCAGCAGGAAAATACCGACGGTCATGATGAGCTTGATCGGCCAGAGAAGCGGCGCCCAGGCGGTATAGTTCTTCTGGTTGTAAACGATGGCGTAATTGGTCGCTGAAATTCCGCCCGCAACCATCACGCCCAGATAGAAGATGATGAACAGGATGCTGATCATGTCCGTGATCATTTTTCTTCGCGGAGAAAGGCGGTCGAAGAAAAGATCCATGCGCACATGCGCGCCTTGCTGCATGGCATAGGCGCCGCCGAGCAGATAATAGGCGGAGAGGAGGAACTGGGACATCTCCAGTACCCAATTCACCGGTACGCCCAGAAACACACGGGAAAAAGTGGAATAAAGGAGGCAGGCGCCAAGTGCGAAGAACAGATACATCGCAAAACGCCCGGTATAATAATTCATTGCATCAACATATTTGACGAACAGTCTGATCGGCTTCGGCATTTCCGGCTCCTTCAGGCTCCCTGTTCAGTGTCTTGAGGACCAATTGCTTTTGCTATGTCCTCCAATATGGTCGCGAGTTTTTCGGCCCAGGCGGTCTGCGCCGAACCATCGGCAATCTCGTTGTTGCGCAGTTCGATCATCACGCAGGGTGCATTGCGCGGCCGGGCGTGCCGCTCCAATGTGTAATAGACACGATCCGCTGGCGAATAGGGCTCGTTTACGCCCACATGGAGGGTATCGTCCTTGCGCAGGGCCTCAATCAGTGGCTTGCCGATCCGGTCGTCTTCATCGTGGATGATGCCGATCTGCCAGGGGCGGGGTACATCCCGATAAATGGGTGTGAAGGAATGGATCGTCACGATCCATGATGGAAGCCCGCGTTGCGCACGCCTTGAAATGATCTGTTCAACAGCAGTGTGGAATGGACGATGCGAAAGATCGATACGTGCCATACGCTCCATGGAGTTGAGTGCATGGTTTCCGGGAACCACGGTCGTCTCGCTGATTTCCGGAATAAGATCATGGGCGTCGAGCGGTCGGTTGCAGTCGATCAGCAAGCGCGAAAGCTGGCTTTCGACAAGCGGCGCGTTAAGAGACGAAGCCAGACGTCTGGCAACTTCCACCGCGCCGGGGTCCCAGGCGATATGTGCCCGCAAGGCATCGGCATCCAGTCCAAGTCCGTCGAAAGTCTCTGGAATGAAATTGGACGCATGTTCGCAGACAAGAAGATAGGGACTTTCCCCCTCCTTGTTGAAGACAGAAACAGGCTCGCACGAAGCCGTGCGATGTTCTCGCTCGTCCGTCATTCTGTTCGTTCCCCGCGCTGTAACTTATGTTACGTTTTTTCCAATTATGCGCTATTGCGGATTATTTGATACGTCCTATGATTATTTGTCAAACACAATTTCGCCCAAATTTGAAAAGGGCAGTCGCTAAGGGAAGTACTCTGTCTGTGTATGCAAGCGTTGCGGAACTGATCAACGAGCGGATCGATACGATGCCAGCAGGCGAGCGAAGCGCCGCGCAGACGCTGATCGCCAATTATCCAATGCTGGGGCTGAAAACCGTCGCGGAATTTTCCGCTCTGGCCGGTGTCAGTTCCCCAACGATCCTTCGCTTTGTAAACAGGCTCGGGTTTCAGAATTATCCCGATTTCCAGGCGCGGTTGCAGGACGAACTCGCTGCCCAGTTACAGTCTCCGCATCATCGCAATGAACAGCCGGGAGCCGGGCCGGATACGGCCTATCCGGCGGTGGAGCATACGCTGGAAAATATCCGTGAAAGCTTCCGGCATCTAGGCGAAAAGCAGCTGAGGCAGGCTGTTTCGGCCTTGACCGACGCCAAGGGAAACATCTACCTGATCGGCGGCCGCTTCACCGATCCCATCGCGCAATATATGGCCGCACATTTAACGATCATTCGTCCCCATGTCTTTCATCTTGGCGGGCAGGAGAGCGTCTGGCGTGACCGCCTTCTCGATATGGGAAAGCGCGACGTTCTGGTGGTCTTCGATATTCGCCGTTATCAGGACAGTCTTTTGCAGCTTGCCGAAAAGGCGCGGTCACGCGGTGTCGAGGTCGTTCTCGTCACCGACCAGTGGCTTTCGCCGATAGCACGCGTGGCCCGTCATGTTCTGGCGGGGCGCACAGCCGTGCCGTCCGCATGGGATTCTTCGGCTGCGCTCTTTGTGCTGGCGGAAACGGTCATTCGCGAAATGACCCGAATGCTGGAAAAGGACAGTGCCGCCCGCATTGCGGAACTTGAAGGGCTACGCTGACGAAACTCGTTCAGGAATGTCCTATTCCAGCCCACAGGCGCGCAGAAAGAGTGCAGAAACTTCCTTCTCGATCCGTTCGAGATCCAGCGGTTCGTCCTTGTCGAGCTCCATCATGCTGCGCACCTGCGCTTCGAAATCGGCATAATGCTGGGTCACGGCCCAGATATGCATCTGAAACAGCAGCGGGTCGACAGGCCTGATGCGCCCATCGTCCACCCATGACTGGATGAGGCGGACAGCGTTTTGGGTCGCTGACTGATGTTTGGCCCAGTGGCGTCCGAGATAGGGCGCACCATTGGCAATTTCGGTGGTGAAAAGGCGAGAAGCCTTGGGATTCTTCTGGCTGTATTCGAGCTTGGCGCGAATATATTGCCGGATCACCTTGGCAGGATCGTCTTCGGTATTGGCGCCGAGGAATATTTCTTCCCACTCATCGAGGATATAGACGATGATATCCTCGTAGAGTTCTTCCTTGCTGGAAATGTAATAGTGCAATTGCGGCTTGGTGAGACCGGCGCGGTGCGCAATGCCTTGCGTGGATGCCCCCGCTAGGCCTTTCTCGGCGAACTCATCGATCGCGGCAGCCCGTATTGCGCCGAGAATGCGCCGCCTGCGGCCGAGGACCTTGTCCCGTCCGGTCAGTTCGGTGTCTTCATTCTCGTCGCTGTTATTCATCCATACCTGCCGCGATTGATAAGGGGCTTATAGGCCCAGCTTTTTCTTGATGTCGAGCCCTACGCCCTTGTTAACGAAGGCGTCGGTCGCAACCTTGCTCATGTCGAGTTCGTCACCGCTGACAATTCCTGCCTTGCGAGCAAGTTCGTAAAACGCCTTGACGCGATCCATCGAAATAGCGCCGATTCCCTTTTCGAGCGTGTCTCCGCTGTCGATGAGCTGGAGGTTCTTGATCCGCTCCAGTTCCGCATCGAGCGTTTCCTTGCTCATGTCCGGATTATCTTTCAGGATCAATTCATAGGCCTTGCTGCGGTCGCCATAGAGAAAATTGGTCCAGCCCTCAATGGAAGCGCTGACGAAACGCTGTACGAGGTCGGGGTTCTTTTCGATCAGGTCCTGCCGGGTTTCGATCGTGTTGCCGTAAGTGCTGTAGCCATAATCGGCGAGGAGGTAGGTCGTGACCTTCGCACCTTCTTTTTCGGCATAGATCGGTTCCGCGGTAGCATAAGCCTGCTGCACGACCTTCTGGTCGTTAAGAAACTGGGCGAGGCTGTAATTATAGGGACGAAGCTGCTCGTCCTTGAAGCCGAACTCCTTCACCAGCCACGGCCAGAAGGAAAACTGCGCATCCTTGCCCATCAGCACGGTCGGCGCATTGGCGAGGTCCTTGAAATCCTTGTACTGACCTTCATGCACCATCAGTGCCTGCGGGTCCTTCTGGTAGAAGGCGGCTACAACCGTTGTCGGCACGCCATTGGCGACATTGTTGAACGACAGAAGCAGGTTGCCGGTCAGCAGGAAGTCGAGACGGCCCGCGGCCAGCATCGGGCGGTTGTTGACCTGTGGCCCGCCCATGTCAATCTGCACATCGAGGCCGTATTTCTCGTAAGTGCCATCGGCTACGGCCTGATAAAAGCCGCCGTGACCGGCTTGCGCCAACCAGTTGGTGCCAAGCGTCACCTTGTCGAACGCATGGGCCATTTGTGCGGAAAGGCCCACGGAGAGCGCGGCCAGCGCCGCAATCAGAGTTTTTTTCATATTGGTTCCCCTTGTTTTAATCAGTCAAAGCCATGTCGGCGGTCCAGCCGCGTGTTTTACCCGGATTGAGCAGGCCGTACGGGTCGGCGAGTTTCTTGAACTCGATCTGAACGCTGTCGATCTCCTTCATGCCGCCATCCTCGATAGTGTAGGCATGAGGATCGTAGATGTCGCAGCCGTCGACCTGCTCCAGTTCCTTGATCAGGCGATACATCTCGTCACGGCCTTCGAAGCGGACAAGCGGAAGTGCGAAAATCTGTACTTCACCCTCGAGCCGGGCCATTTCGTGATGCATATATTGTGTTTCGCCGTAGCGCGCGATCTGGCGGGTCACCACATCAACGTCGAATGGGCGCGGATAGGCGACCTGAAGGTAGGTCCAGCCTTCTTCGGCCTTCAGCGCCTGCAAGGTCGTATGGTTCCAGCCGCATTCGTAAGCGGGCTGGAGACCGTTCTTGTGCAATTCGTCCAGCGTCATGGCGAAGGAAATCTTCCCGCCAAATTCCGTGGCGAGCGCCTCGAAACGGGCCATCTCTTCCGGTGCGATCATGGCGAAAACCGCATCCTTGTCGGAAGGGAAGAGTTCGCCGAACTTGGTGTAGAAGCGCGCAAAACGACGATCTACTGTCGTTAGAAGATAGCAGTCCAGATTGGCTTCCAGTGCCTTGAGGCAGAAGTTGAGCGTTGCCTCGTAACTGTCGAACAACGCTGCGGTATGTATCCAGTCGGTCGATTTGGTGAGGCCGATTTCCAGTTCCAGAATGATACCGTTGGTCCCATAGGCATGCTGGACTTTATGGATGTCGGGTCCCGTCAATTCGATGATTTTTGGCTCCGGTTCGACGGTCAGGACCTTGACGGAATAAACGTTGCCATCGTCGCGCAGCATGCCGTGGCGCAGTGAACCGATGCCGCCTGAACCGCCGGAGAAAAAGCCGCCAATCGTGGCGATGCGACGGGTGGACGGATACATCAGCAATTCCTGTCCGGTCTCGCGCACGGCATCGTCAAGACGCGAAATGCGAGCCCCGCCTTCAACACGAACCCTGCCGGGTTCGATGGAGATGATGCGGTCGATCTTGGTCATGTCCAGGATGATGCCGCCTTCAAGCGGAACGCACTGGCCGTAATTGCCGGTGCCGCCGCCGCGAACGGTGATCGGGATGCGAAGTTTCGCGGCAGCAGCAGCAACGCGGCGTACTTCGTCCTGATCCTTCGGAATGACGACGAGATCGCCGACATAATGGCCGATATCCTCGGTGAGGATGGGGCTGTACCAGAAATAATCCCGAGAGCGCAGTTCGACCTGCTTCGGGTCATCGTAGATGCGGATTCCGTCGATTTCGGCCCGGAATGCGGCCCAGTCATAGATGCGCTGTGGTGCGGCAGAATTCATGGGGTTCTCCGATTAAATTTTTGTACCGTCGCGCCAGACAACGCGGCGGGCCTGCGGACGGCTGATGAGATCGGTAAGGTCTTCGGCATCGTGCCATATGAAGCTGGCCAAGCCGTCCACCTGAAGGGGCTGTATGCGCTGGCTGCCAATAAGTCGGGCGGGCAGGGTAGTGATGCTGTCGAGCCATTCCTGCGGTTCGACATGGCAGACCGGCGCTGCAAGACGCAGTATGGCGAGTGGGTCATAATTGCCATAAGGGTAGAATGCATCACCGACATTGTCAGAGCCGAGCATGACATCCATGCCCGCTGCTCGCGCTTCCTTGAGAGCCGCGACACCGCGCAGGCGCGGAGATTTCCCTTCGATCCGATCCTGTAGATAGAGATTGGACGTTGGCAGGGAAACGAGCGCGGTGCCTGCATTGGCGGCGGCATCAAGAATCCGCTGCAGTTCGTCCGGCCCGCGCAGCGATAGTGAACAGGCATGGCCACACAACACCCGACCAGCCATGCCATGGCGCACGGTGGCCGATACGATCAGCGAGAAGCCGTCCGCTTCTACCTCCAGCCCTTCATCGACATGAAAGTCGAGGTTGAGGTCATGCTGCACGGCAACACGGAACATCTCCTCAACTTTGGCTTCAAGATCGGCATTGCGATAGAAGAAAGCGCCAAACACGCCGCTATCTTTTGCAACGCGGGCCGCGATTTGCGAACCGGCATCAAGCACAAGATCGCCATGGACGAGCGCTGCAAGCTGAAGGTCGAGACGGTCTTTCCATTCCTGACGCAGTTCGTTGAGAACGGGCCAGGCAGTGGGCGCTTCCGGTGTCGTCCAGTCAACATGGCTGCGCATTGCGCCGACGCCTTGTTCAAACGCGGCTTCAAGGCCTCGGGTCGCGCGGGCGCGAATATCCGCCTCACTCCAGTTCTTCCGGTCAGCGTTCATCAGGTCGATTGCGTCGAACAGGCAATCCACCTTGGCGCCGCCATTTTCAGCAATGCGCCGGATCGTAAATGTCTTGTCCAGATGGACATGGACATCTGCGAAAAGCGGCGTGACCAAACCACCACCCCTCGCCTGGGACGGCACAAGCGAGGCGATACGGGTGCCTTCGATCTGGATGTCGTAGTGCCCGGTGCGACCGGCTATGGCTACCCCTTGCAACATTCTAGCGCTCACGACGGATCTCGCTTTCATGCCAGCGTCCGAGCACAAGGCGCGACAGCCAACTTGTCACGAGGAAGATCACGATGCCGAGCAGCGATACGAGGAAAAGTGCCGCAAACATGCGCGGAATTTCGTTGCGGAAGCTCGATTCCAGAATGCGTGAGGCGAGCCCTGTGCTCTGACCTGCCGTACCGGCAACAAACTCAGCGACAACTGCGCCGATCAGTGACAGGCCGCCGGCGATTTTCAGCGCCGCCATGAAATAAGGCAATGCGCTTGGCGCCAGCAGATAGCGCAGGCGCTGCCATGGCGAAGCACGGTAGAGCCGGAAAAGATCCCGGAGGTTGTGGTCGGCGCTGCGCAATCCAATCACCGTGTTGGACAGGATCGGGAAGAACGCCACGATCCATGCACAGATCAGCAGGGCTGAAAAAGTATCACGCACATAGATGAGGATCAGCGGCGCGATAGCGATGACCGGCGTTACCTGAAGGATAACGGCGAATGGAAAGAACGCCATTTCTATCGGGCGGGAGAGGGCGAAAATCATGCCGAGCAGAATGCCGCCGATAATTGCACAGCCGAGCGAGATCAGGGTCAGCTTGACCGTAAACCACATGGATGCCATCAGCGATGGCCCGTCCTTTATAAGCGTCTGAGCAACCAGCGAAGGTGCAGGGATCAGGTAATGCGGCACCTGATAGTAACGGACGAGACCTTCCCATATGCCAAGGGCGATTATGATCGCCAGCGTCGGCATGACAATGCGCAAGGTGCGTTCGCGCCGGGCGAGGCGATCCTGTTCGACATTCAGGACAGGCAGTTCGGTTTGTATCGGATTCATCGTCCTGTCCTCAATGATCGATATCTTCGGAGGAAAGTGTCGCGGTCAGCGCGTCGGACACCTTGGCGCAATATCTCGCGTAGGCATCGGTTGTGCGGTAGTTTTCGGCACGTGGGTAGGGGCCGATGATCGGTATGTCGGCCACAACGCGGCCCGGTCGGGCAGCCATCACCACTACCCGGTTGGACAGATAAACCGACTCATAAACGCTGTGGGTTACGAAAATCACGGTCAGACCGTGTTCCTGCCAAAGTCGCAGAACGTCATTGTTGAGCTTGAAGCGCGTCATCTCATCCAGCGCCGCAAATGGCTCGTCCATCAACAGAAGACGCGGACGCGTAACCAGAGCACGAGCGATGGAAACGCGCATTTTCATTCCGCCGGACAGTTCCCTCGGAAATGCCGTGGCAAAGCGGGACAGGCCCACTTGTGCCAGCGCTTCTTCGACGCGCGGGGTTGCTTCCTTGCGGGCAATGCCGGACAGTCGCAACGGCAAATAAACATTGTCGAAGACGCTGGCCCACGGCATCAGCGTCGGCTCCTGAAATACGAAACCGATATCCTGCGCGCCGATAGGCCCCTTGCCGGGAGCGTGGCCGTTGATACGGATATTTCCGGCTGAAATCGATTCCAGGCCGGCGATCATGCGCAACGCCGTGCTCTTGCCGCAGCCAGAGGGGCCGAGAAAGCTGACGAACTGGCCTTGTTCGATCCTGAGCGACATGTCGCTCACGGCCATCACGCCGGTACCATATTGCTTGTAGACGCCGTCTATCTCGATCAGGGAGGATGGAGCTTGCGAGTTGGGGGCCACGCTCATTGTCCTTACCAGGCTGTTTTGTTGTCGAGCCAGGAGAGCGGCGCTCGTTCAATTTCCGCCAGAACCTCTACCAGGCGCTCGGCGGCAAAATCGATCGTCGCTCGACCTTTCTCCGCGGTCGCGAGCGTCGCATCACCAGCAGCGCCATAAGGATTGATATCCTGAATCTGCCAGGCAGGCTTGGCGCCGCCGCTCAGCGAAAGATGTTGGAAATCACTTGCAAAAGTTTCCGTAAGCGTTCGGAAATCCTGTACTTTCGACATATCGACGAGATCGGGATGCATCTCCAGCATCACTGAGGTTTCCATGTCGCCGGCATGAATGCCGTGCTTCAGGTCGTGATCGCTGTATACACCTTCCGGCATTCCAAGGCCGAACCAGTTGATGCTTACAACAAGCATGTTGTGACGGATGCGAAGCTCCCGCGCTACGATATCCATGACACTGATCTGGCCGCCATGGCTATTGAGCAGCGCCATCTTGCGGACACCGCTTCCTGCCACGCAAGCGCCGATCTCGCACCACATGCGAATGATGGTCTCGGCTGAAAACGTCAATGTGCCAGGGTAACGGCTGTGCTCATTGCTCTTGCCGATGGCTTGCGTCGGCAGGAAAAGCGCGTGGCTTGTTTCAGGCAGGCGGGCGATGGTTTCCTTGACCATGCCGTCAACGATGGCAGCGTCGACGGCCAGCGGAAGGTGTGGTCCGTGCTGCTCGATTGCACCAACCGGCAGAACCGCCACGAGCTTCTCACGCTCGAGGCGGGAGAATGCCTCGCTCGTATAATCGGACCAATATCGTTTCAAGACTGCAACTCCTACACGCTCGGGCCAAGGGCGTTAGAGCGCATCCCGAAAAGTGTGAAACGGTTTTCGGAACAAGATGCGCGTCAAACCAGATTTGAGTGCATCCTACTAAACAATCTGACCGATCGGTCAAACTAAATGTTTTAAATATACGGATTGCGTGCAATTAAGGTGTGAATCCGTGGCTATTTGGTCACGTGACGGGCCGCGACAGGTTTATGATGTGCGGAAAGTTCCGGAGGTCCTATGGACGAAAGATGCATTATCATTGGGGCTGGCCATGCTGGCTCGCAGGCTGCGATCAGTCTTCGGCAGGAAGGCTATGCAGGCGAAATCATTCTCATCAATGACGAAACCGATATTCCCTATCATAAGCCCCCACTGTCGAAATCCTATCTGAAAGCGCCGGAAGGGGGCGGTCTGGTTCTGCGTCCGGAATCGGCCTATCGCGACAATAATATCGAGATGATGTTTGGCCATCGCGTCGATGCCGTATCTATTGCAGACAAGACGGTCACACTTGATGACGGGCGAGTCCTGAGCTGGTCGGAACTGATCTTCGCGACCGGTGCGCGTGCTCGCATTCCCAATTTGTCAGGTGTCGAGCTTGACGGTGTTTTCACGCTCCGCCGGATGGAGGATGCCCGCCGCATCGCGGCAGCAATGCCCAGTGTTGAGAATGTGGTCATTATTGGCGGCGGCTTTATTGGTCTGGAAATGGCTCATAGCGCGATCGCGCTTGGCAAAAAAACGGTTCTGATCGAGGCAGCACCTCGTGTGCTGGGGCGTTCGGTTGCAACGCACATCTCCGCCCACGTGGAAGCGCGGAGCCGCGCCGCCAGTATCACAGTTTTGACGGGTCTCGGCGTGACGGCCATTGAGGGTGAAAATGGTCGCGTGACAGGCGTGGAAGCTGCAGACGGAACCAAATTCCCGGCCGATATGGTTGTGATCGGTACGGGTGCGGTGCCAAACGTGGAGCTTGCTGTTATGGCTGGGCTTGCGATCGACAACGGCATTGTTGTGGATGAGAACCTGCGCACGTCTGCGGGCCACGTCTACGCTATCGGCGATTGCGTAAGCTATGATCATTTTCAGGCCGGTCGTCGGGTGCGGCTTGAATCGGTGCAAAATGCGACAGATCAGGCAAAGCATGTCGCTCGTACCATTGTGGGCCGCGAGGCGCCGTTTAGGGAAATTGCATGGTTCTGGTCGGATCAGGGCGATATGAAGTTGCAGACGGCAGGCCTGTCCTTTGATGCCGACCGGCATATCCTTTCGGGAAACCCGGAAGAAAATGCATTCTCCATCTTTCACTTTGCCGGTGACAGGCTTGTCGCTGTCGATTCCATCAATCGCCCGGCAGATCATATGATCGCGCGTCGGCTCCTGGCCGCGGGCATTAGTCCGAGCGAAGCAGATGTTGCTGCCGGGGCGGCAAGGTTGAAAGAAATGCTAGCCGCTGCGCCGAAAGCTTGAGGATATACGATGAGCACTTTGAAACATCTGCTACCCGCCGACATGGCCGCACCTTTTGCCGCCTACAGCCATGGCGTGAAGTTAAAAGCCGGTGCAGAAATGGTTTTCTGTTCCGGTCAGCTCGGCATCGCGCCGGACGGAAATGTACCGGAAGACGCCGGCGCTCAGGCAGAACTCTGCTTTGAAAATATAAGCCGCATCCTGCGCGATGGAGGCATGGACCTATCCAATGTGGTGCGTATCAATGCCTATGTCACCGACCGAGCCTATATGCACCCATATATGGATGTTCGCGACCGGCTGTTCCCGCAGCCCGCGCCAGCCTCGACACTGATGATCGTTTCCGGTTTCACGCGTGAGGAGTTCAAGGTCGAGATAGAGGTGGTCGCGGCGCGGTAATCGCCAAACGAAAACACCCGTCGCGGGAGGAAGCGACGGGTGTTTTATGGGGAAGACCGGACTTGGGAGGAGGATATCCGGTCTTGTATCACCGAGGGAATGGGAGGAGGAGAAAACACCCCGGCGATATTCTGGAAACTGTAGGACCGCGCAATTATGGGGACTCGCGATCCTTGAAGAAGGCCAATGCCTTCCGGTGCGCTATTAGCGAGCAGCGGCCTTGCGTGCGACGAACGGGATTTCCGAAGGCAGGATGCCGAGGTCGTTCAGTTCACGTGGGCTCAGGCGGCTCAGTTCGTTTACAGTGTTACGGTAACGGCGCCAGTTGTTGTACGAGCGGATCAGGTTCATTTCTCTCACCTAGTGAAAATCTTATCTCTTTGTTGCAACCAGCATATAGGCTCGAAGCATTTCGAATTGGAGAGACAGATTTGCATAGCTGCAATGCGTTTAAGCTTGTCAGTTGCACGTCTTTTGCGCAGCTCGGTCATCATGCGATCACAATCTCATGCCGAATTGGGGAAATCGGCTCGATTCAGGCTGCTTCGGCGGCTAACCGGTTAAAAATTCTTTAAAAATTTACCGTCCAGAAAGTTGCTCCCACAAATTGTAGCGGCGCAACTGTCTGTTAATTCGTCTCACGCGCCTAATTGCGCGATGTCCTTCGTGTCGTGACAGCCTTGTATAATGAAGTATAGATCCGGGTATCCCGGAGGCTTCGAATTTTGTCGCAAAAGTCCGGGAAATCGTCGGTTAGAGACAACAATTCCACATGACTTGCGCCCCGGATTGGGTTAAGGGAGTTTTGTCGGGTGTCGGGATGCCATATCGTATGACGTTCTTGCACTGTCTGTCTGCGGGAGAGCGCCAATTGGCCGCCGAAGGGGAAATCGCCCGAAATCTCTCAGGTACAAGGAACCGCAGACCGGTAAGACAACTCTGGAAAGTCGGGGGCAACCCTGCGCCGAAGGTGTAAGTATGGCTTTAGCCATGCGAGTCTCTCAGGCCTGAGACAGAGGGGCACGAAGCAACCGCATTTTGCGGAGGCACACGTGCGACTCTGGAGTTGTTATGGGCGATACCGCACATTTGAATACCCTGCCTTTGCAGGATCTGCATGAACAGGCTGGCGCGCGCTTCGGCGGATTTGCCGGCTGGAACATGCCGATAACCTATCCGCTGGGCGTCATGAAGGAACATCTTCATACGCGTGAACATGCGGGCCTTTTCGACATTTCTCATATGAAGCTGATCGAGGTTTCGGGCGCGGACGCTGCCGCACTTCTTGCTGAAACCTGTCCGCTTGACCCGACTGTGCTGAAGGAAGGCCAGTCTAAATATACGTTCTTCCTCAACGAAAATGGCGGCGTGCTGGATGACCTGATCGTCACGCGCCTTGGTGAAGACCGTTTCATGGTCGTTGCCAATGCTGGCAATGCCGATGCCGATATCGAGCATCTGAACGAAGCTGCTTCCGGCAAGAACGTAACCGTCAATCCGCTTGACCGGGTATTTCTCGCCCTTCAGGGGCCCGAAGCTGAAAGCGTCATTAATGATGCCGGTCTCAAAGGTGCGGAGCTTGCCTTTATGAGCGGTTTCGAGCCGAAGCAAGGCTGGTTCATGACCCGTTCGGGCTATACCGGCGAAGATGGTTTCGAGATTGGCCTGCCAGCCGATGAGGCCCGCGCGCTTGCAACCAGGCTGCTTGCCGACGAGCGCGTCGAATGGATCGGCCTTGCCGCACGCGACAGCCTTCGACTTGAAGCCGGTCTCTGCCTGCACGGTCAGGATATCACGCCGGAAACCGATCCGGTTTCGGCCGGCCTCACTTGGGCGATCACCAAGCCTGTGCGGGAAAAAGCTGCATTCAACGGCGCAAAGGCCGTTCTGGACGCCATTGCCAAGGGCGCTGCTGCCAAGCGTGTGGGCCTAAAGCCGGAAGGCCGTCAGCCGGTCCGCGCTGGCGCCGATCTTTTTGATGAATCCGGTCGCCAGATCGGCACCGTTACTTCCGGTGGGTTTGGCCCATCGGCAGGTTTCCCGGTCGCCATGGGTTATGTAGAGGCAAGCCTCGCTACCCCCGGCACACGTGTCTTCGCTGACGTTCGCGGCAACAAGGTGCCCGTTGACGTTTCGGCACTTCCCTTTACTCCGCATCGCTATCGCAAAGGATGATTTCCATGGCCAATATCCTGTTCACCGAAGATCACGAGTGGATCAGCGTCGAAAACGGCGTTGCCACTGTCGGCATTACGATCCACGCACAGGAACAACTGGGTGACCTCGTTTTCGTCGAGCTGCCGGACGTCGGCCGCACGGCGACCAAGGGCGAAGGCATCGTGGTTGTGGAATCGGTCAAGGCCGCTTCCGATGTTTATGCACCGGTCGATGGCGAAGTGGTCGAAGTCAACGAAGCCGTTGCAAGCGATCCGGCTCTTATCAATCAGGCTGCGGAAGGCGAGGGCTGGCTGTTCAAGCTGAAGCTTTCGGATGAAAGCCAGCTTTCCGGTCTCCTCGACAAGGCCGGTTACGACAAACTGGTAGGATAACGCGATGACCCAGCAGGTTCTTCCCTTTGTTGCCCGCCATATCGGGCCGAGACTGGAAGACGAGCGCGCAATGCTTGCGGCGCTCGGCCTTCCTTCCATGGAAACCCTCATCACCCAGGCGGTTCCGGCGTCTATCCGTCTGAACCGTGCGCTTGATCTGCCGGCGCCGCTCAGTGAATCCGATGCGCTTGCAGAGCTGAACGCCATCATGGGCCGCAACGTGGTGAAGAAGAGCTTCATCGGCGCGGGCTATCATGGTGTGCATACGCCGCCGGTCATCCAGCGCAATCTGTTTGAAAACCCTGCCTGGTACACCGCCTATACGCCGTACCAGTCGGAAATCAGCCAGGGTCGTCTTGAGCTTCTGTTCCACTTCCAGACGCTGGTTGCAGAACTGACCGGCCTGCCGGTCGCCTGCGCCTCGCTTCTCGATGAAGCAACTGCGGTTGCTGAAGCCATTGGCGTTGCCTGCCGTCATCACCGCGACAAGCGAAGCCGTATCCTGCTTGCAGGCGAACTGCATCCGCAGACGGTTGATGTGGTGAACACCCGCGCTGAACCGCTCGGCTGGCAGATCGAAACCGGCAGCACTCTCGATGAAAATACTGCTGCCATCGTCGTGCCGTGGCCGGATACACGCGGCGTCTACGGCGACTTCAGCAAGGTGATTGCCGATGCGAAGGCCAAGGGCGCACTCGTTATTGCCGTTGCCGATCCGCTGGCGCTGACGATCATGGAAGCGCCTGCGACGTGGGGCGCGGACATGGCTGTTGGCTCCATGCAGCGTTACGGCGTACCGATGGGCTTTGGGGGCCCACATGCAGCATATCTGGCTGTGTCGGAACCTCTGACTCGCATCATTCCCGGCCGCATCGTCGGCCAGTCGGTCGATGCGCATGGCCGTGCGGCCTATCGTCTGGCGCTCCAGACCCGTGAGCAGCATATCCGTCGCGACAAGGCGACCTCCAACATCTGCACTGCGCAGGCCCTGCTTGCCAATATGGCCGCATCCTTCGCGATCTGGCATGGCCCGGCAGGCTTGCAGGCGATTGCCACCCGCGTTGCCGGTCTTGCTGCCCGCTTTGCTTCCGGCCTCAAGGCCGCGGGTGTCGAAATCGCAGGCGATAGCCTGTTCGATACGGTCAGCATCAAGGTTGCCGGAAAGGCGAAGGCCATTGCTGACGAAGCTGACAAGGGCGGTCGTCTGCTTCGTGTCATCGATGCGGACACGGTCGGCGTAACCTTCGATGAAACCTCGACCGAGGAAGATCTTGCAGCGCTTGCCGTTCTGTTTGGTGCCAAGCTGGTCGACGGTGACAAGGTTCTCGTGCCCGGCAAGGGACGCGGTGAAGGCTTCCTCACGCAGGAAGTATTCCATTCGCATCGTTCCGAAACCGAGATGATGCGCTTCCTGCGTCGTCTGGCCGACAAGGATCTGGCGCTTGACCGCGCAATGATCCCGCTTGGCTCATGCACCATGAAGCTCAATGCGGCAGCAGAAATGATGCCGGTGAGCTGGAACACGGTTGCTAATCTGCATCCGTTTGCGCCTGCGGCACAGACCGAAGGCTATGCCAGGATGACGGCGGATGTCGAAGCTTGGCTTTGTGAAGTCACCGGCTTTGCTGGCGTTTCGCTACAGCCAAATGCAGGTAGCCAGGGCGAATATGCTGGTCTGCTGGCAATTCGCCACTATCACCAGTCGCGGGGCGAAGGTCATCGCAACATCTGCCTTATTCCATCGTCTGCACATGGCACCAATCCGGCCAGCGCCTCGATGGCTGGCATGAGCGTTGTCGTGGTCAATTGCCGTCCAGATGGCGATATCGACATCGACGATCTGAAAGCCAAGGCCGAGAAGCATCGTGATAATCTCGCTGCCTTCATGATCACCTATCCTTCGACCTATGGCGTGTTCGAAGAAGGCATCAAGGCGTTCTGCGAAATCGTCCATGAAAATGGCGGTCAGGTCTATTTCGACGGTGCGAACCTCAATGCGCTGGTTGGGCTCGCCCGTCCTTGCGACATTGGCGCTGACGTCTGTCACATGAACCTGCACAAGACCTTCTGCATCCCGCATGGCGGTGGCGGTCCGGGCGTTGGCCCGATTGGCGTTGCCAAGCATCTGGTGCCTTATTTGCCGGGCCATGTGGATATCGGTTCCAAGCACGCTGTTTCGGCGGCGCCTTTCGGTAGCGCATCCATTCTGGTCATCACGTGGATGTATATCCGCATGATGGGCGGCGCTGGTCTCAAGAAGGCGACCGAGGCTGCGATCCTCAATGCCAACTACATTGCGCATCGTTTGAAGGACGCTTATCCGATCCTTTATACCGGCGCACATGATCGTGTGGCGCATGAGTGCATTGTTGATACGCGAGTTCTGAAGGATAGCGCTGGCGTGACTGTGGAAGACGTGGCCAAGCGCCTCATCGACTACGGTTTCCATGCGCCGACCATGTCCTGGCCGGTTGCCGGTACGCTGATGATCGAGCCGACCGAGTCTGAACCGAAGTCGGAAATCGACCGTCTTTGCGATGCGATGATTGCCATTGCAACTGAGGCGAAAAAGGTTGCCGATGGTGTCTGGCCTGCGGACGACAATCCTCTTGCCAATGCACCGCACACGGCAGGCGATACGCTGGCGAGCGAATGGACACATCCTTACACCCGTGAGGAAGCAGTGTTCCCGGCAAGCGCTATCAATGGCGATTTCGACGCGACAGCAAAATATTGGCCACCGGTCAGCCGCGTGGATAATGTGGGCGGTGACAGAAATCTCATCTGCTCATGCCCGCCTGTAGCTGCCTACGGATAAGTTGAAGCGCAGTTTTGCCGACAAGAAGCGCCGCGGAAACGCGGCGCTTTTTTTGCGCATGGACAGGCAGAATTTATTGATTAACTGGATTTCAGTTAATCTGCTTGGAAAGCCGCTCGGGTCGAGGCGTCTCTCCCGGATTGTTCTTTTAAAACAGAAAGATGTGCTGGTTGCATCTATGCGGTGAAATGAGACGCTAGCCGGATTTCAGGCAAAAAAAGAGCCGGACTGGGAAGTCCGGCTAAGTTATGAAGGTGCCTTATAGGCAAACCTCCAGAGGGGAACACTTACCGCGCGCAATGGGAGGAGGCACAGCGGTAAGTGACTGTGATATGTATCACCTTGCTCCAATCTTCAACCCCTGAAACACGAAATTTTTGACCATTTCGGAAAATTCTGAAACTTTTCCCATTTTGACCGTTCCCAGCGGGTCATTGGTCAATATTTGTGTTCCTCAACGGACAAGTCGTGCTTCAAATCGAAACAATCTTTCGTCGTGGTGGTCTCGCTCGACTCCAAGATCGATTCCGAGGCTCGAAGCTTCTTGGGAGCGATCACACAACAAACGATAGCATCGCTTCATCTCGACGCGAATTACCACCGGGATCGCAAAAACGACGACGATACCAATCTCAATCTCGAAGAGATAAAGGTTGGGCGAAAGGGAGAGAGGAAGTCGTGATCCGTGGCCTGCTCCGGATCGAGGCCAGTTTATCTCTGCCCACTGCATCTGCTATCCGGTTACGCGGAGATGACTTAGGTGCATTTTCAATGCCTTATACAATTCTATCATCCAGTCACAGTTATAAGCTTCTGAAATGGTTAGAATAATTCTAAAACATTCCTGCGCTGGTCAACTTCATTTAACTTGCAGGGCTGGCAGTGCGGATATAAAAGATGACCAAATGACGAAGGCTTCATGCCGGGTTTGAAGAGAAGCGACCATCGGACAGGCCGATTTCTCTGTCTTTTGGATAGTCGGAATGCTTGTACCTTTTCTCATCATGTTCCGCGAAGGCGTGGAAGCTGCGCTGATCGTCGGGATTATTGCCACTTATCTCCATCAAACCGGGCGTAGCGCCTGGATGCCTGTGGTCTGGATTGGCATTCTGCTGGCTTTGGCCATGTCGCTGACTGTTGGCGCTATCCTGCAGCTTCTGAGCGCGGAATTTCCTCAGAAAGCGCAGGAGCTTTTCGAGGCCATTATTGGTCTGATTGCGGTTTTCGTCCTCACTTCAATGGTGTTCTGGATGCGCAAGGCGGCGCGCTCCATCAAGGTGGAACTGCATCATTCCATCGATGCGGCGTTCCAAACCCCGACGCACAAGGGCTTTGGTCTTATTCTCATGGTCTTCTTTGCGGTGGCGCGTGAAGGGCTTGAATCCGTTTTCTTTTTGCTGGCTGCTTTCCAGCAGAGCGAAGGCCCGGCGGCGCCTGTGGGCGCGCTGCTCGGCGTTTTGCTTGCAGCGGCGGTTGGATACGGCATCTTTAAAGGCGGCTTGAAGTTGAACCTCCGCCGCTTCTTTCGCTGGACGGGCGTTTTCATCCTGATCATCGCGGCGGGCATTCTGGCCAATTCTGTCATGGCGCTGCATGAGGCAGGTATCTGGAACCACTTCCAGGCAGTCGTTTTCGACGCGAGCGACATTCTCCCGCTAGACAGTACGCTCGGCTCAGTTCTGGCTGGGGTTTTCGGATATATCGCAACGCCGACTGTCAGCGAAGTGGTCGCCTATGTGGCTTTCCTCGTTCCGGCACTCATCCTGTTCCTCATGCCAGCGAGCGGATCAGTGGCCGCAAGCCAGATCAAGACAAGCGCACAATAAAAGAGATTTTCATGACGAACCCGAAGCCTACAGAACCGATGTCGCGCAATCTGGTCCGCATAGGACTGGCCGTCGCCGTGCTGCTGCTGCTCGCTGCCGGTGGGGCATTTTATTATGCATCCCGTGTATCGGACAAAGCGCGGCATGCAGGAGCTGGCGACAAGATACAAGTCGCGATCAATGCAAAAAGCTGCGAGCCGAACGAATTGACCGTCCCGGCCGGGCGCTCGGTTATTGAAATCATCAACAAGTCGGATCGCACGGTCGAGTGGGAAATCCTCGATGGTGTGATGGTTCTCGAAGAGCGCGAGAATATTGCGCCGGGCTTCAAGCAGACAATCACAGCGAAGCTGGCGCCAGGCGAATACCAGATTACCTGCGGGCTTCTTTCCAATCCTCGGGGCAAGCTGACCGTAACTGCGACCGCTGCCAGCGAAGCGGAAAAGAGCAAACTGCCCCTTACAGCTTTTATCGGTGCACTGGCTGAATATCAGATTTATCTCACAACCGAGGTTGCTGAATTCCAGAAAGCTGTTGCGGCGCTTTCCGCCGCAATAGCGAGCGGTAATCTGGAAGCCGCACAAGCCGCCTATGGTCCGGCGCGCGCCGCCTATGCGCGCATTGCGCCCGTCTCGGAAGCATTTTCCGATCTCGATACGGCCATTAATGCCCGTGCCGATTATTTCGAAAAGCGCGAGAAGGACGCAGGCTTCGGTGGTTTGCACCGTGTCGAATATGGTCTGTTCGAACAGAAATCCGTCGATGGACTGGCAGCTGTGGCTGGCAAGCTTGAGCAGGACGCCACCGTCTTGAAAGAACGCATTCGCGGACTTCGCATTTCACCGGACCGCATGATGGCGGGCACTGCTTCCGCCCTTAACCGTTTCGCTTCAACAGCGTCGGATGAAGGTGAGGACCGCTATGCACATACTGATCTGCAGGCTTTGTCGGGCCTTCTCGAAGGCGCCGCCAAGACTGCCAATGTCCTGCGCCCCATTGTCGAAAAGGTTGATCAAAAGGCATTCGAAGGCATCGACAAGGACGCTGCTTCGATCAAGTCGCTGCTCGGTGCGGACGCTCAGGGCAATGGTTTCAAGGCGTATGACGCACTGTCGCCTGATGAAAAGGCGAAATTCAAGGACGGCGCGGCACAACTTGCTGCGCAATTTACGAAACTCCGCGATCAGCTGGGAGTAGATTGATGACCAGAAAATTTTTTAAAAACGATACGATAACGTCTGAAGAACCTGTTTCGTCCGCTCGGCGCGCATTGCTGCTGGGTGCGGGAGCCGCCGGTGTTGCCGGAACTGTTGGAAGCGTGCTTGCACCTCAGGCAGCACAAGCGCTTTCTTCTGAGAACGTGACCAATGCGCCTGAGAGCGAGAAGCTTCACGAAAGCCAGGCTTTTTACGGAAAGCACCAGCCAGGCATCGTCACGCCGCGTCCCGCGGCCGGGCTCGTTGCTTCTTTCGACGTTTTGGCACGGGACCGCTCCGAACTTGAGCGCATGTTCCGGCTGCTCACCGAGAGGACCGAATTTCTGATGAAAGGCGGGACGCCGCCGGAACTCGATGCAAAATTTCCGCCCTCCGATTCCGGCATTCTTGGCCCGGTCGTCACACCCGACAATCTCACTGTTACGGTTGCGCTTGGTTCGTCTCTGTTCGATGACCGTTTTGGCCTGAAACCGTTGAAGCCGAAACTTCTGCAGCGCATGACGAGTTTTCCCAACGATGCCCTGCAAAAGGACATTTGCCACGGGGACCTCGTAATTCAGTTCTGTTCAAATACGCCGGACACGAACATTCACGCCCTGCGCGACATCATGAAGAACATGCCCGACCTTTTGTTGGTGCGCTGGAAACAGGAAGGGACGGTTCCTGTGCAGCCGCCGCATTCGCCGAAGGCGAAAGAAAGTGCGCGGAATTTCCTGGGCTTCCGCGACGGGTCTGCCAATCCCGATCCATCTGATGAGGCATTGATGAACCGCATCGTCTGGGTGGGCGAAAAAAATGCGGAGCCGGATTGGGCAACCAATGGCAGCTATATGGCGGTGCGCATCATACGGAACTTTGTCGAACGCTGGGATCGTACGCCGCTACAGGAACAGGAAGCGATTTTCGGACGGCGCAAGGATAGCGGAGCGCCATTCGACGGAAAAACCGAAACCGATGTTCCCAATTATGCGAAGGACGCCGACGGCAAAATCACGCCGCTCGACTCGCATATCCGCCTGGCAAATCCGCGCGATGCAAATGCCGAGCAGCACCTCATTCTGCGTCGTCCGTTCAACTATTCCAATGGCGTCAGCAAATCGGGCCAGCTTGATATGGGTCTGCTTTTCATCGCCTATCAGGCCGATCTGGAAAAGGGCTTCATCACGGTTCAGAACCGGCTCAACGGTGAGCCGCTGGAAGAATATCTGAAGCCGATCGGGGGTGGGTATTTCTTCGCGCTGCCAGGTGTTGAGGATCACAAGGACTACTACGCGCGCGCACTTTTGGAGGCCAGCGGTCCGCAAAATGCCCGCGGGTAAGGAAACTACCAGAACATTTTGATTTTACGCGCATTTTTTGAAATGCGTCCCACGTGGAGAGGCAAAATATGAAGTATCGTCTGCCATTGCTTGCATCGGCATGTGCCGTTGCCCTTACGCTCAGCTTCGGCGCTGCGAAGGCCGAAGTTTCACCGCTGGACCTCGTTCAGCCGATCGCTGATTACAAGGTCTATGTGCAGGAAAACCTCGACGTTCTGGTCAAGGACACCAAGGCGTTTACCGATGCGGTCAAGGCAGGCGATCTGGAAAAGGCTAAGGCGCTTTATCCCTCCACCCGTGTCTCCTACGAAAAGATCGAACCGATTGCCGAACTCTTCGCTGATCTCGACGCTTCGATCGACAGTCGTGCGGATGACCATGAAAATGGTGAGAAGTCGGAAGACTTCACCGGATTCCACCGTATCGAATACGGCCTGTTCGCGCAGAATTCGACCGAAGATCTCGCGCCCATTGCAGACAAGCTCTATGCTGATGTGCTGGAACTTCAGAAGCGGGTGAAAGACCTCACCGTGCCGCCAGAGAAGGTGGTTGGCGGTGCTGCTGCCTTGCTCGAAGAAGTGGCGACAACCAAGATCTCCGGTGAGGAGGATCGTTACAGTCACACCGACCTCTGGGATTTCAAGGCCAATGTCGACGGTGCCCAAAAGATTGTCGAGCTTTTCAAGCCATTGCTGGAAAAGGAAAATCCGGACCTCGTGAAGAAGGTGGAAATCAACTTCAAGACGGTCGATGACATTCTCGCCAAGTACAAGAAGGGCGACGGCTACGAGTCCTACGACAAGCTGTCGGAAGATGATCGGAAGGCGTTGGCTGGTCCGGTAACAACGCTTGCCGAAGATCTCTCCACCCTGCGCGGCACGCTCGGCCTGAATTGAGAATAGAGAATTGAAATGGCGGGGTAACCCGCCATTTCATGCGCTCATGCGCAGCTTGATTTCTGCATTCAGCAGGACGCGCTGGGTTTCCGGCAGTTCCAGCCGGTCATCTGTTGTTTCGCCCAGCGTCCGAAACAAGAGTTCAATCGCCAGACGTCCGATCTCGTTATAGTCCTGAGCCACCGTTGTGAGTGGAGGGCAGGTATATTCCGACAGCGGATTGTTATCGTGACCCGCGACGCGAACGTCACAATCCTTGAGCCTGCCGATTTTAAGGCCGGCCTGCCAGAGGCCGCTAGTTACGCCGAAGGCGATGCGGTCGTTTGAGCACAGAACGGTGCTGGTCGGAAGTCTGCCCTTTTCGCGCAGAATTCTTGCGGTCTGCTCGAATGCATAACGTTCGAAATCCCAGCTGCGGCTTTCCTCCAGATCGATGATGCGCGGCTCATAACCGAGCTTTTCCATTGCCAGACGATAGGCTTCCTGCCGCTTGACAGCATTATTATTGACCATGGGCATGGAAAAATAACACGGCTCGCTGCCCGAGCGGCAAAGGTAATCGACAATTAGGTGGAAGGATTTGAGATTATCGGTCCCAACAAAGGGTGAGGTGCTGTCGAGCGGAGAGTCGACATATACAATCGGAACATCTTCGGCGAGGCGCGCCAACGTTGAATGCTGCGATGCTTCACCGAGCGGCGCAATAATGGCGCCGGCGACATTCAGAGATCGCAAGGTTTCGATCGCCTGCTTCTCAAGTTCGGGCTTGCCATCGGAAGAGAGAACAATTGCCAGATAGCCGCGTTGTTCCGCGAGGGATTGCAACCGTTTTGTCATCGCCATGTAGAAATGGTCGAGCTGGTTGGGGATGATTATACCCAGAATTGTCGTGCGACGCCGATTGAGGTTCACTGCGAAAAGATTGGGACGAAAACCCGATTGTTTGATTGCCGCTTCTATCAGCTCCCGGGTCTTGGGTCGAACGGACGATGGATCGCTGAAGTATTTCGACACCGTCGGACGCGAAAGCCCTACGAATTCCGAAAAATCTTCCATGGTGCGTATCGTCTTGCGCACGTCTCTATGTCCTGTTCGTCAATCGTCGTAGGTTTGGCTGCATGCGGCAAGGCTGCTTTTGGCGAAGCGGCAATGCAAATGGAACGCGCTGATTTCTCAGGACAGAATCTGATCCTGATTGCTGCTTCATCAACGATTTCAGGATGTTCCTCCAGCTCTGTTCGCCTTCATTCTCGCTCAGGCGATATCCGGTCAAACTGTCAAAGGCAGGGCAAAACGTCAAGCCGACAAATGTCTTTGCCGAGAATGATGCCATGGCTATTCCAGTATGCTAAAACAGTAACTCGTGAATTTGGTAGGTGAAATGTCCGCTTTTTCAGCCTTAGCCCCCTCTTCACACCGCGGTCGTTTCTCCTCACAACGCAAAATTGAAAACCGTGCTTGACAAGGCGTGAAAGCTCGCGCCATAAATTTTACATATGTAAGAATTTTGCTATGCATTCGTAAAGGAGGAGACGAAATGCGGACCAAATCTTATGTTGCAGGGCTTATCGCGTCTGCTGCAGGGGTCGCACTTATGGCTGGAACTGCGTGGGCGGAAGAGCTCACCGTGGCCACAGTCAATAATGGTGATATGATCATCATGCAGAAACTGTCGCCGGAGTGGGAGAAAGCGACCGGCAATAAAATCAACTGGGTTGTTCTTGAGGAAAACGTGCTGCGTCAGCGCGTGACGACCGATATTGCTACCAAGAGCGGCCAGTTCGATATCCTGACCATTGGCGGCTACGAAACCCCGATCTGGGGCAAGGCGGGATGGCTCCTATCGGTCGACGATCTTGGCGAGGATTACGGTTATGACGATCTCATCAAGCCGGTTCGCGCCGGTCTGACGGTTGATGGCAAGCTCTACGCGGTTCCGTTCTACGCCGAAAGTTCGTTTACGCTATACCGCAAGGACCTGTTCGATGCGGCTGGGCTCAAGATGCCCGATGCGCCAACCTATGCGGAAATAAAAGACTTCGCGACCAAGCTTACTGACAAGTCGAAAGAACAATATGGTCTCTGCCTGCGCGGAAAGCCGGGCTGGGGCGAAAACATGGCCTATCTCGGTACGCTGATCAACACTTTCGGAGGCCGATGGTTCGATGAAAACTGGAAGCCACAGATCAATTCAGACGAATGGAAGAAGGCAATCAACTTCTATGTCGACCTGATGAAGGAAGCTGGACCTCCCGGAATTACCTCGAACGGTTTCAATGAAAATCAGGCGCTTTTCTCGACTGGCCATTGCGCCATGTGGATTGACGCCACTTCGGCGGCAGGCCGGATTTATGATCCTAAGCAGAGCCAGGTTGCGGACAAGGTTGCCTTCACCAAGGCACCGGTAGAGGCAACGCCGAATGGTTCGTCCTGGGCTTGGTCCTGGAACCTTGCAATTCCGGCATCGAGCAAGAAGGTCGATGCTGCAAAATCGTTCCTGAAATGGGCGACGTCGAAAGAGTACGTTGAGCTCGTAGGCAAGTCCGAAGGTTGGGTTGCCGTTCCTCCGGGCACGCGCCAGTCCACCTATGCCAATGAGGAATACAAGAAGGCAGCTCCGTTTGCGGACACAGTACTGAAAGCTATCGAATCTGCCGATCCGACCAAGCCGACCAAGGACCCGGTTCCCTATACCGGCATCCAGTTCGTAGCCATTCCTGAATTTCAGGCAATCGGGACATTGGTTGGTCAGGCGATTTCGTCGGCTGTCGCCGGTCAGCAGAGCGTGGATGCAGCGCTCGATGGCGCGCAGCGTCAGGTCGAACAGATCATGACGCAAGCGGGTTACATCAAGTAACGGCCAAAAGAGCGGTTCTGACGTTATCCGTTGGAACCGCTCTGACTGTTTGCTTTGCGCATTTCCCGTACGCAAAATCGTTCATGCTTTTGCTGGAGATGCTCTAGCGGCCTGTCGTCTTCGGTAGGAGGAGAAACGACTGGTCTGATTTTCGTAGACGTTCGCCGTGGCGAATCCGAAACGGGAAGGGGAGGATTGGTTCGAATGCCAGCAAACCAAACGTTGGCCGCAGGCACAAAGTCACGCTTTGCCGTCAAGTCGCGTCGCAGTGTCCGCACGGGACCACTGCTCGCTCCGGCAGTCATACTGCTTCTGCTCTGGATGATCGTCCCGCTGTCGATGACACTGTGGTTCTCGTTCCAGTACTACAATCTTATCAACCCGTTCATTACCGGCTTTGCCGGTTTCTCGAACTATTCCTTCCTGCTGTCCGATCCCACGCTTTGGTCGGCGATCGCCAAGACGCTTATTCTCGTTGTTTCTGTTCTGGTGATATCTGTCGTTTGCGGCGTACTCTTCGCCGTCATCTTCGATCAGGAATTCTGGGGAAAAAACATAGCGAGGCTTCTGGTCATCGCACCGTTCTTCGTTATGCCGACCGTGTCGGCGCTCATCTGGAAAAACCTGTTGATGCATCCGGTGAATGGGCTGTTCGCCTTCATCTCGCGCAGTTTCGGATTGCCGGTCATCGACTGGTTTTCACAGTTTCCAATGGCATCCATCGTCTTGATCGTGTCCTGGCAATGGGTGCCGTTTGCGACGCTGATCCTGATGACGGCAATGCAGTCCCTTGATCGGGAACAGATGGAGGCCGCGCGACTTGACGGTGCCAAGGGGCCGGTCATGTTTTTTTACATCGTGTTGCCGCACCTGCTGCGCCCGATTTCGGTCGTCATAATGATCCAGACGATTTTCCTTCTTTCAGTCTTCGCGGAAATTCTCGTCACCACTTCAGGGGGGCCGGGTATCGCCACAACGACGCTTACCTATTTCATCTATCTTAAAGCACTTCTTCAGTGGGATATCGGCGGCGCTTCCGCAGCTGGCGTTATCGCAATCATCCTGGCCAACATCGTTGCAGCGTTCCTGATCCGGACCGTTGCACGAAATCTGGATAGTTAGGGGGCTGACCGATGGCTGCAAAACGCAGGATCAACAAGGCCGCGGTCTCGGCTGGGGTTATCGGCTGGATTGTGGCGCTACTGATGTTCTTCCCGATTCTCTGGATGCTGCTCGCTGCATTCAAGACGGAAATCGACGCGGTGGCGCCCCCAAGACTATTCTTTGAGCCGACACTGGAGAATTTCGTAGCGGTCAATCAGCGAGCCGATTATTTCCGCTATGCCATGAACAGCATCGTTGAAAGTCTTGGTGCGACCATTCTCTCGCTTATTATCGCGGTGCCAGCCGCTTATGCCGCGGCATTCTTCCCCGGCAAGCGCACTAAAGACCTTCTCTTGTGGATGCTTTCCACCAAGATGCTGCCCGCCGTCGGCGTATTGGTGCCAATCTATCTTCTCGCGCGTGATAGCGGACTTCTCGATACGCGCACGGGCCTTATCATCATCTTCACCCTGTCCAATCTGCCGATTGTCGTCTGGATGCTCTATTCCTTTTTCAAGGAAGTGCCGGGAGAAATCCTGGAAGCAAGCCGCATGGACGGGGCGAAAGTCGGCCAGCAGATACGCTATCTGCTTTTACCACTAAGCCTTCCGGGTATAGCGTCGACCGCGCTTCTTTCCATCATTCTATGCTGGAACGAAGCGTTCTGGAGCCTCAACCTTACGGCTTCGCAAGCGGGCCCGCTCACCGCCTTCATCGCCTCCTTCTCATCCCCGGAAGGATTGTTCTGGGCAAAACTCTCGGCAGCGTCCACGCTCGCCATCGCGCCGATACTTGTCTTCGGGTGGATCACGCAGCGCCAGTTGGTGCGCGGCCTCACCTTCGGCGCCGTGAAATAGAGGAAATGAAATGGCTACACTTTCATTTAAAAACGCCACCAAGTCCTTCGGCAATATTGATGTTATCAAAGGGGTCGATCTGGATATTGCCGACCGTGAATTTGTGGTTTTCGTTGGGCCGTCCGGTTCGGGCAAGTCAACGCTTCTGCGCATGATCGCTGGGCTCGAGGAAATTACTGGAGGTGATCTCACCATTGACGGGCAGCGTATCAACGATACGCCGCCGGACGAGCGCGGTCTTGCCATGGTTTTCCAGACCTATGCGCTCTACCCGCATATGAACGTTCGCGACAATATGGGTTTTGCGCTGAAACTCGCCGGTGTCGCCAAGGCTGAACGTGAGAGCAAGGTTGAAGAAGTTGCAAAAACGCTGCAACTCGATCAGTTGCTCGACCGCAAGCCGAAACAGCTTTCGGGGGGGCAGCGCCAGCGCGTTGCCATCGGACGCGCGATGGTGCGCGAACCGAAGATATTCCTGTTCGACGAGCCGCTGTCCAATCTCGATGCAGCGCTGCGCGTGCAGATGCGTATCGAGTTGGCGCGTCTGCACGACCGCCTCAATGCAACAATGATCTATGTCACGCACGATCAGGTGGAAGCCATGACGCTTGCGCACAAGATCGTGGTTCTCCGTGATGGCAAGGTGGAGCAGGTGGGATCGCCGCTGGAGCTTTACCACCATCCGGTCAATCGGTTTGTGGCCGGCTTTATCGGTTCACCGACCATGAACTTCATCGAAGTCAACGCCAGCATAGTCGATGCCGATGGGGTCACAGTCCAACTCGCCAATGGCCGTTCGGTCAAAGCGCCCGTCAAAGGCGTAGGAGTAAACGCGGGTGCGCCCTTGGTTCTCGGCATTCGTCCGGAACATCTTCACCCGACCTCTGATGGTATTCTCGAGGGAGAGATCATGGTTGTAGAACGCCTTGGCGGTGAGACTTATCTCTATGTACAAAATGAAAGCGCAACCGGACTGGTTGTTGCGGAGGCAGGCGGGGGCAGCGAGGCACGTGCACACGAAACGGCCAAGCTGGGTTTTGACCCGACCGATGCGCATTTGTTTACACCTGACGGCAAGGCTCTGGAGCGCTTTGAACGGCATCCATTATTGCTGACGGAAAAGAAAACGCACCTGTAGGAGCAGGCTGCAATATCCCGGAGTATCCCCATGAGACTGAAAGACAAGGTGGCCCTCATCACTGGTGCGGCGCGCGGTATTGGGCTTGGATTTGCCGAAGCCTACGCGCGCGAGGGCGCGAAGGTCGTCATCGCCGACATCAACATTGACCGGGCGGAAGAAGCCGCGCGCAGTATCGGTACATCGGTCAAGGCGGTAAAGCTTGATGTGACTGACCTTCGCCAGATCGACGATGTGGTCGCGAAAATCGACGCGGATTATGGCGGTATCGATATTCTGGTCAACAATGCCGCGATCTTCGACATGGCTCCCGTCAACGAATTGACCGAAGACAGCTACGAGCGTGTGTTGGGTATCAACCTCAAGGGACCGCTTTTCATGATGAAAGCGGTTTCAAATGTGATGATCAAGCGCGGACGCGGCGGCAAGATCATCAATATGGCCAGCCAGGCAGGGCGTCGCGGCGAGGCGCTCGTGACGCTCTATTGCGCATCGAAGGCGGCCATCATTTCCGCTACGCAGTCGGCCGCTCTTGCTCTGGTCAAATACGGTATCAACGTGAATGCGATTGCCCCCGGCGTGGTCGATGGCGAGCACTGGGATGTGGTGGATGCGAACTTTGCGAAATGGGAAGGTTTGAAACCGGGTGAGAAAAAGGCTGCGGTGGCAAAATCTGTGCCGATCGGTCGGTTTGCGACGCCTGAAGATATTACTGGCATGGCGGTGTTCCTCGCGTCATCTGACAGCGACTATATCTTAGCCCAGACTTTCGGTGTTGATGGCGGCAACTGGATGGCATGAGGCGGTGGGGCCGAGACATAAAATGAAAGCGATCTATTTTACCGGCCACGGCGAAGCAGGCCTGACCGACTTACCGGAACCGGCATTGCAGCCTGGGCACGCCTTGATCGACGTCAAGGCGTCAGGTCTCTGTCATACCGACATTGATGTCCTGCATGGCCGCTACGGTTCCAGCGCATTTCCGTTGGTGCCGGGTCACGAATATGCGGGCATTGTGGTCGCCGTGGCAGAAGACGTAACCAATGTGAAGGTGGGCGACCGCGTTGCGGTCGATCCGAATATTCCATGCGGTTATTGCCGTGCCTGCCTCAAGGGGCTGACCAATCTCTGTTCGGATTTGAAAGCTTATGGCGTAACGCACAATGGTGGCTTTGCGAGTATGAGTCTTGTCGAGGCAAGCCATCTCCATTCCATCGGGGATCTGCCTTTCAATGTAGCGGCCCTCGCGGAACCGCTTGCCTGTGTCCTCAACGGACTTGGCGCAGCAGATCTCAAGACTGGTCCATACGGAACCGAAACCGCGCTCGTCTTCGGTGCCGGGCCTATAGGATTGTTGCTTGCGTTGTCGCTGAAGGCACGAGGTGTAAAGCACGTTGCTGTAGCCGATATCAACGAACACCGGCTGGCATTTGCGGAGGGCCTGGGGCTTGAGCCAGTCGTTTCGGGCTCGGAAATGCTGGATAAGCCTAAACGCAGCTTTGATTTTGTCGCGGATGCCACCGGTATTACCCAGGTCGTTGAAAGCATGGTGAGCTACGCGGCTGATGGCGGGACGGTTCTGATGTTTGGCGTTTGTGCACCGGAGGCCCGGATTTCGGTCGCGCCTTTTGAAATCTTCCGCCGTCAGATTCGAATTGCAGGGTCACATTCGCTCAATCGCAACATTCCGCAGGCCCTGGAAATCCTGAAGCAGGACCAAGGCGAAATGGCACGCCTTGTATCGCACCAGCTGCCCCTTAGGGAGATGCTGCCTCACTTCACCAAACATGGCGGTGATCCAGCCACGATGAAAGTCCAGTTCGTACCCGATTGAATTGAAGGAAATCGTCATGACAAAGCTGTCCCGCGTAACGCTTCAGGGCTTTGATAATGTCCATAAACCCGGCTACGACCCAACTTGTTTGAAACCGGGCATCGTGCATTTCGGTGTGGGGAATTTTCACCGTGCCCATCAGGCTGTCTACCTGGATGATCTGTTTGGAATGGGCGAGGGGTACGACTGGGCGTTGGTCGGGGCCGGGGTGCGTGGCAGTGACGACGCCATGCGTGATACGCTCATGGCGCAAGACTGGCTTACCACAGTTGTCGAACAAGAAGCTGATTATGCGGGGGCAAGGATTACCGCTTCCATGGTCGATTATGTAACCCTATCGACAGAGGAGGGGCGAAAGGCTTTGATGGCCTACCTTACATCACCTGATACTCGCATCGTTTCCATGACGATCACCGAAGGTGGTTATTACATCGATCCGGCAAGTCAGACCTTTGATCCTGCCCACCCCGATATTGTGGCGGATGCCGCCCATCCAAATCAACCGAACACCGTCTTCGGTCTGATTGTGCAGGCGCTGAAATTGCGTAAGGCGGCTGGTGTGCAGCCCTTCACCGTGATGTCGTGTGATAACATTCCGGGCAATGGGCATGTGACCGAAGATGCTGTCGTCGGTCTCGCGAAACTGGATGATCCCGCCTTTGCCGATTGGATTTCAGCCCATGTCGCTTTTCCAAATTCCATGGTGGACCGCATTACGCCGGCCACCGGCGCGCGTGAACGCGAGTTCGCAGCGAAGGAGTTCGGGATCGAAGATGGCTGGCCAGTCTTCTGTGAAGGTTTCAAGCAATGGGTGGTGGAAGACAATTTTCCTGCTGGACGTCCCGCGCTGGAGAAGGTTGGCGTCACGTTTACCGATCAGGTCGCCGCTTATGAATTGATGAAGATCCGTATTCTGAACGGCGGCCATGCGGCTATCGCTTATCCGGGCGGTTTGCTCGACATACATTTCGTGCATGAGGCCATGGAGCACCCGTTGATCCGGCGCTATCTGGAAAAGCTCACCACGGAAGAGATCATCCCTGAAGTGCCGCCGGTGCCTGATACCGATCTGGAGGCCTATCGGCTTCTCATTGACAAGCGCTTCGCCAATCCAAGCATCGGCGATACAATTCGCAGGCTATGCCTCGACGGTTCCAACCGCCAGCCGAAATTCATTCTGCCAACAGCTTCTGATCGAGTGGCTGAAGGCAAGTCTGTGACAGGATTGGCGCTCGTTTCCGCATTCTGGTGCCGCTATTGCTATGGCAGAACCGATAGCGGCGCGATCATCGAACCTAACGATCCGTCGTGGGATCGCCTGGCTCGACAGGCGGCACTCGCGAAAAGTAATCCGTCGGCCTGGCTTGCAATGGAAGACATCTTTGGCTCGCTTGCCTCAAATTCAGCCTATGTCACGGCGTTCTCGTCCGCGCTTCTACGCATCTGGCAGGATGGGACTGTTAAAACGCTCGAGCGGTATCTGGCAGGTGACCCGCTATAACCAAATTACAATGCGCCCGGATAGACCCTGACCGGACGATTGTCCTTGACCGACTCCATGACCACAAAAGTGGATGTGCTCGCCACATTGGGCAAGCTCGAAATCTTTTCGCCCAGCACCTCGCGGTAACGCCGGATGTTGGGCGTTCGCACTTTCAGAAGATAGTCGAAAGAGCTGGCAATCATGTGGCATTCTTCGACTTCGCGTATTTTGCGCACCGCCGTGTTGAATGCTTCAAGTGCGGCTTCGCGTGTGTCGGACAATTTAACTGTCGTGAAGGCGATGTGATCGAGACCAAGTTTTTCGGGATCGATTTCCGCGCGGAAGCCGACAATATAGCCTTCATCGACCAGTCTTTTCAGCCTCGCCTGGCAAGGGGTCTTGGATAGGCCGACCTTTTTCGAGAGTTCGGTCACCGGAATGCGCCCATCTTCGCTCAGGACTTCCAGAATGCGTCGATCAAACTGATCCAGATCGTCTAAAGAATCTATCTTTCGCATTCTTTTTGCCTTCATTCGAGCCAATAATAAGATCGATAATCCTTCATATGAAGCAAATGAAGGCAGAATGCAATTTGGACAAATGTTAGTGTGCGCCCACATAAAGCAGAGCTAAACTGGGCAGAGACGCTCGGGGCTGTTTTCATTTGCGAGCATTGCACCATGACCGACACCATACCCGTCCCCACCAATCCGGTTTTCCAGACTTTTGCGCCGCCGATCCGCGAGCAAAACGCGATGAGGCAGGCGATCACCGCCGCTTATCGTCGTCCTGAAGCCGAATGCGTTTCCGCATTGGCTGCGCAGGCTGCTTTGCCGGAAGAAACGGCCAAGCAGATCCGTGCCACGGCCCGCAAGCTGATCGAAGCGTTGCGCGCCAAGCACAAGGGCACAGGCGTCGAAGGTCTGGTGCATGAATATTCGCTGTCGAGCCAGGAAGGCGTGGCGCTGATGTGCCTTGCCGAAGCGCTGCTGCGTATCCCCGACATGGCGACGCGCGACGCGCTGATCCGCGACAAGATTTCCAATGGCGACTGGAAGTCCCATATCGGCGGCGGGCGTTCGCTTTTCGTCAACGCGGCAACCTGGGGCCTTGTGGTCACCGGCAAGCTGACGAATACAGTCAATGATCGCGGCCTGTCAGCCGCTCTGACGCGCCTGATCGCGCGTTGCGGCGAGCCTGTCATTCGCCGTGGCGTTGACATGGCCATGCGCATGATGGGCGAACAGTTCGTCACCGGCGAAACCATCGACGAGGCGTTGAAACGCGCCAAGCCGTTGGAAGAACGCGGTTTCCGCTATTCCTACGACATGCTGGGTGAAGCCGCGACGACTGCTGCTGACGCCGAGCGCTATTACAAGGATTACGAGACCGCGATCCACGCCATTGGTCGTGCATCGGCTGGTCGGGGCATTTATGAGGGCCCCGGCATTTCCATCAAGCTTTCTGCTCTGCATCCGCGTTACGTCCGCTCACAGAGCGACCGCGTGATGGGAGAGCTTCTGCCCAAGGTGAAGGCGCTCGCTGTCATCGCCAAGTCTTATAATATCGGCCTCAATATCGATGCCGAAGAAGCTGACCGTCTGGAACTGTCGCTCGATCTGTTGCAGAGCCTCATCGAAGACCCGGAGTTGGCGGATTGGGAAGGCATCGGCTTTGTGGTGCAGGCCTATGGCAAGCGTTGTCCGTTTGTGCTCGATTTCATCATTGATCTGGCGCGGCAGAACAAACGCCGCGTGATGGTTCGTCTGGTCAAGGGCGCTTACTGGGATGCCGAGATCAAGCGTGCGCAGGTGGATGGACTGGAAGATTTCCCGGTTTATACGCGCAAGGTACATACCGATGTTTCCTACATAGCCTGCGCCCGCAAGCTTCTGGCTGCGACCGATGCCGTTTTCCCGCAATTTGCAACCCACAATGCGCAGACGCTGGCCACCATCTATCATTTGGCTGGGCCGGATTTTAAAACCGGCAAGTTTGAGTTCCAGTGCCTGCATGGCATGGGTGAGCCGCTTTATGATGAAGTTGTCGGCGCTGACAAGCTTGGCCGTCCGGCCCGCATTTATGCGCCTGTCGGCACGCATGAAACGCTGCTGGCTTATCTCGTCCGCCGCCTTCTTGAAAACGGCGCGAATTCCTCCTTCGTCAACCGTATCGGTGACGAAAATGTTTCCGTTGATGAGCTGATCGCCGATCCGGTTGAAGTCGTTCGCTCCATGGCTGTTGTCGGGGCACGCCATGATCAGATTGCCCTGCCGGAAAATCTCTATGGCGCGCGCAAGAATTCCGATGGTTTCGATCTGTCGAACGAGACTACGCTTGCTGAACTGAGCAAAATTCTGAAAGACAGCGCCACTCGTGCATGGACATCGGAGCCGCAGGTTGCTGGCGCCAAGGTGAAGGGAACCAGCCGTCCGGTGCTCAATCCCGGCGATCACAGCGATGTTGTAGGCCAGGTGACGGAGATTGCCGAGGCAGACGTAGCCAAGGCCATGAAGGCAGCAAAGAAGGCAACGGCGAGCTGGTCGGTGGTCGCGCCTGCTGAGCGTGCAGCCTGTCTGGAACGTGCCGCTGACATCATGCAGCGTGATATGCCGGTTCTACTGGGCCTCATCATGCGCGAAGCTGGCAAATCCATGCCAAACGCGATTGCCGAAGTACGCGAAGCCATCGACTTCCTGCGCTATTATGCGGAACAGACCCGGCGTACGCTGGGCGTTGGCCATAAGGCGCTGGGGCCTATCGTCTGCATCAGCCCGTGGAACTTTCCGCTGGCGATCTTCACCGGCCAGATTGCGGCAGCGCTTGTCGCCGGCAATCCGGTGCTGGCAAAGCCTGCCGAAGAAACCCCGCTTATTGCAGCACAGGGCGTTCGTATCCTGCATGAGGCTGGCATTCCCGCTGATGCGCTGCAGCTTCTGCCGGGCGATGGCCGCATTGGGGCCGCGTTGGTTGCTGCCGAAGAAACATGCGGCGTGATGTTCACAGGCTCGACCGAAGTGGCGCGTCTCATTCAGGCGCAGCTTGCCTCCCGTCTGTTGCCAAATGGAAAGCCTATTCCGCTCATTGCTGAAACCGGCGGTCAGAATGCAATGATCGTGGATTCTTCTGCGCTCGCCGAGCAGGTCGTTTTCGACGTGATTGCATCGGCATTTGATAGCGCCGGTCAGCGTTGTTCAGCGCTGCGTGTTCTCTGCCTCCAGGAAGACGTCGCTGACCGCATCCTGACCATGCTCAAGGGCGCACTGAAGGAACTTTCGATCGGTCGTACCGACCGGCTGAACGTCGATATTGGCCCGGTCATCACCGATGAAGCCAAGACCATAATCGAAAAGCACGTTCAGGCTATGCGCGATCTCGGCCGCAAGGTCGAACAGCTGCCGCTTGGGGCTGAAACCGAGAAGGGCACTTTTGTTGCGCCGACCATCATCGAGATCAATTCGCTTCGCGATCTGAAACGGGAAGTCTTCGGCCCGGTATTGCATGTCGTGCGCTACAAGCGCGATGATATGGAGCGTCTGATCGACGACATTAACGCGACGGGTTACGGGCTTACTTTCGGCCTGCATACACGCCTTGACGAAACCATCGCCAACGTTGCGGATCGTATCCGTGTCGGCAATATCTATATCAATCGCAATGTTATCGGCGCCATTGTCGGCGTGCAGCCTTTCGGCGGGCGCGGCCTGTCCGGCACCGGACCCAAGGCTGGTGGCCCACTCTACCTTGGACGTTTGGTGGAAGCAGCGCCGATCCCGCCGCGCCACAGCTCGGTTCACACCGATCCGGCGCTTAAGGACTTTGCCAAGTGGCTTGGCAATCGTGGCATGAATGATCTGGCACAAGCTGCCCGCGATACCGGCAGCGCCTCGGCGCTCGGCCTTGATCTGGAATTGCCGGGCCCGGTCGGTGAGCGCAATCTTTATGCGTTGCATGCGCGTGGAAATATCCTGCTGGTTCCGCAGACGGAAACAGGCCTTTATCGCCAGATGACTGCTGCCCTTGCCACGGGTAATACCGTCTATATTGACGAGACTTCGGGCTTGCGGAATGTTCTGAAAGATATTCCGGCTTCCGTGGCAGCGCGTACGATCTGGACCAATAACTGGGAATCCGATGCGCCATTTGCCGGTGCTCTGATTGAAGGCGACGCTGAACGCATCGTGGAGATCAATAAGAAGATCGCGACGCTCCCCGGGCCGTTGGTTCTGACGCAGGCGGCTTCCTCGGAAGAACTGGCAAACAACCCGGACGCCTATTGCCTCAATTGGCTTCTGGAAGAAGTTTCGACCTCGATCAACACCACGGCTGCGGGTGGCAATGCCAGCCTGATGGCAATCGGCTGACCCAAAAAAGGCGGCTGCGGCCGCCTTTTTCTTTTTCGGTCGGTCTTGCATGGCTGTGCACCGATAACCTGGAGCGGTTCCTGTTCTAACAGAATCGCCGGAACCGCTCTAAGTGTTTGTTTTAGCGCATTATCCATCCCAAAACCGTTTCACACTTTTGCTGGAAATGCTCTAAAACAGAATTATTGGATTATTTTTTATGGTTTCAGAATAAAATTTACAAAGGCATTGACAGGCTTTTATAAAAAGCAAAGACTATGCACACGCTTGCAAAAGCGTCGGCGTGGAGGCGCCGCATAAAGGGAGGAAAACAATGCGTTCGGCATTTTTCGTTGCTGCGCTCGCTGCGGGCGTATCTTCATTTGCTTTTTCTGCGCAGGCCGCAGGCAATCTCAATCTCATTTGTTCGGCGGATGTGGTCATCTGCGAGCAGATGAAGAACATGTTCGAGAAGGATACCGGCATCAAGGTCAACATGGTCCGGCTTTCTTCCGGTGAAACCTACGCCAAGATACGGGCCGAAGCGCGCAATCCGAAAACCGACATCTGGTGGGCCGGCACGGGCGATCCGCACCTGCAGGCAGCTTCCGAAGGGCTGACGCTTGAGTATAAGTCGCCGATGCTCGAGCAACTGAATGATTGGGCCAAGAAGCAGGCCGAAAGCTCCGGATTCCGCACGGTCGGGGTTTATGCCGGTGCGCTCGGTTGGGGTTACAATACTGATATTCTGGCCAAGAAAAACCTGAAAGAGCCGAAATGCTGGGCTGATTTGCTCGACGCATCCTACAAGGGCGAAATCCAGATGGCCAACCCGAACTCTTCAGGCACGGCCTATACGGCGTTGGCTACGCTCGTGCAGATCATGGGCGAAGACAAGGCCTATGAATATTTGAAGAAGCTCAACGAGAACGTATCGCAGTACACCAAATCAGGCTCGGCCCCGGTCAAGTCGGCGGCGCGAGGGGAGACAGGTATCGGCATCGTCTTCATGCACGATGCGGTTTCGATGACGGCGGAAGGCTTCCCGATCAAGTCAGTCGCACCGTGCGAAGGCACTGGTTATGAAATTGGCTCAATGTCCATCATAAAGGGTGCCAAGAATCTTGAGAACGCCAAGAAGTGGTATGACTGGGCGCTGACCGCCGAAGTGCAGTCGCACATGAAGGATGCGAAGTCCTTCCAGTTGCCGTCGAACAAGTCGGCTGAAGTGCCAAAGGAATCGCCGCGCTTCGAGGACATCAAGCTCATTGATTATGACTTCAAGACATATGGCGAACCGGCCAAGCGCAAGGAATTGCTCGAGCGCTGGGATAAGGAAATCGGCGCGCACGCCAACTGATCTTTCGTTAGCTTGAAATCCGGGTGCGCCGCTCCTGTTGTGCGACGCACCATTTCCAAATGGCGGAGCTGCCAGCGGTATTCCTGAAGAATGCAGGAGCCGGAGCGCTGGTCATTCCTTGGAATCTCCATGGGGAGGACACGGACATTCATGAAACAGCATAATCGCAGACTGAATATTGTTCTTATGCTGGCGTTGGCAGCATTTGTCTTGCTGCCTTGGTACCGCATTGAAGACGGCTTTCTGAGTTTCGGTTGGCTGGACGGAATGTATGGCGACGGTGCAACGGCGCCGGGCTTCTGGCAAATGGCCTTCTTCGGGCGTCCGTGGCTTGGCGCTATCGCCGTGTTGATGCTTCTCTGCGCCTCTGCCCGTTTCATATTGCCTGTAGAGCGTCGTAGCGGTGTTTTAGTCTGGGCAAGTCTCCTTGGTGTGATATTTCTGGCGCTGCAAGGGCTGGCTATCGGCTTTTCCGGCTGGAACTGGACGATCAGCGAAAATCTGTTCGGCACGCTCGCAGACGGTCAGCCGGCCTTCGGCGCAGGAGCGATCCTGACAGGCCTATGCTTTCTGCTCATTTTTTCGTTTGGTCTGGCGGAACGCGGCGTGATGAAGGGGGACGCTTTCGTCGTCTCTTCCATCACCCTGCTTGTCGCGCTGGTAGCTGTATTTGTCTTCTATCCTGTCATCAGCATGTTTGCCGGGTCGGTGCAGGATTTCGATGGCTCGTTCAAGCCTGAAGGGTTTATTGACAATATTCAGGATTCCTCGATCTGGAGCCTGGCCTGTCTTGTCGGGGAAGGACGGTGTGGCGTCGCATGGCGCACATTGTGGCTGGCGCTGATGACGGCGACGGGGTCCACAGTGCTGGGCCTCGCCTTTGCACTGGTCGCTACCCGCACGGGTTTTCCTTTCAAGAAGGGATTGCGGCTTCTCACCATATTGCCGATCATCACGCCGCCCTTCGTCGTCGGGCTTGCTTTGACGCTGCTTTTTGGCCGCGCGGGGGTCGTGACGGAGCAGTTATCCAGCATATTCGGCATCGAGCCCGGACGGTGGCTCTACGGCCTCATTGGCATATGGATCGCTCAGGTCCTGTCGTTTACGCCCATTTCCTTCCTCGTGCTAATCGGCGTTGTCGAAGGTGTGTCCCCGTCAATGGAAGAGGCATCGCAAACCCTGCGTGCCGATCGCTGGCGGACGTTCCGCAAGGTTTCATTGCCTCTGATGGCGCCGGGCCTTGCCAATGCGTTTCTCATCGCCTTCATAGAAAGCATGGCGGATTTCGGCAATCCGATGGTGCTCGGCGGCAGCAATGGCGTGCTCTCGACAGAAATATTCTTTGCCGTGGTGGGCGCCCAAAACGATCCCTCGCGTGCGGCGGTTCTCGCTATCGTGTTGCTGTGCTTTACATTGACCGCGTTTCTCATTCAACGCGTATGGCTTTCCGGCAAGAACTTCGCCACGGTGACCGGCAAGGGTGATTCCGGAATGCATGCCGGCTTGCCACGCGGGCTAAAAATCGGCGTTTATGCCCTTGTCATCCCTTGGATGGTTTTCACTGTCGTTGTTTATGCGATGATCCTCATCGGCGGCTTCGTGCGACAGTGGGGGCTCGATAATACGCTGACGGTCGAACATTACGCACGGGCCTTTTCTATCAATTGGACCGAGAACGGCATTGCATGGACCGGCGTGGCGTGGAACTCGTTCTGGACGACCATGGAAATTTCACTGCTATCGGCACCACTCACTGCGGCAGTCGGTCTGCTGACGGCTTATCTGATCGTTCGTCAGCGTTTTGTCGGACGCAATGTTTTCGAATTTGCCCTGATGCTGAGTTTTGCCATCCCCGGAACGGTAATCGGCGTCAGCTATGTCATGGCCTTCAACTTGCCGCCGCTTGAAATGACCGGCACAGCGCTGATCCTGATTGCATGTTTCGTGTTCCGCAACATGCCGGTGGGCGTGCGTGGGGGGGTCGCAGCCATGAGCCAGCTCGACAAGAGCCTAGATGAAGCCTCCCTGACGCTGCGGGCAAACAGCTTCCGCACGATCCGCAAGGTCATTCTGCCGCTGCTGCGCCCGGCGATCACTGCGGCGTTGGTCTATTCCTTCGTACGCGCAATCACCTCCATCAGCGCGGTCATCTTCCTTGTATCGGCAGAGTACAATATGGCGACGTCCTATATCGTCGGCCTGGTCGAGAACGGCCAGTTCGGTGTGGCCATCGCATATTCATCGATGCTGATCGTGGTCATGATCGTCGTCATCACCAGCTTTCAGCTTCTCGTGGGTGAACGCAAGCTCAGGCGCGAGAACCGCGTTGCAGCCGTCACCCCCGTCAAAACTATTCGTCAGGAGAAAGCCGCATGACTGCGATCCGTCCCGGCTCCGTTACATTTGAAAATGTCACCAAGAAGTTCGGTAATTTTACTGCCTTGCCCGATCTGTCCCTGACTGTCGAGCCGGGAACGTTAGTGACGCTCCTGGGCCCGTCCGGTTGCGGCAAGACGACGACATTGCGGCTGCTGGCCGGACTCGAACACCCAACGTCCGGCCGTATCCTGATCGGCGGCAAGGACGTGACCAATCTGCCGGCCAACGAGCGCGACGTTTCGATGGTCTTCCAGTCCTATGCACTCTTCCCGCATATGAGTTCGCTCGACAATGTGGCCTACGGCCTGGAGTCCTCGGGCTTGAAAAAGGCCGAAGCGCGCGAACGTGCGGAAGAGGGGCTCAAGCTCGTCGGTCTTGCAGGAATGGGGCATCGCCTACCTGCCGAACTCTCGGGTGGGCAGCAGCAGCGCGTGGCCGTGGCCCGCGCTCTCGTGCTGGAACCACAGGTTCTGCTTCTGGATGAACCGCTTTCAAACCTCGACGCCCGGTTGCGGCGCCGGGTGCGGACCGAAATTCGGGAGTTGCAGCAGCGGCTCGGCTTTACTGCCGTCTATGTGACACACGATCAGGACGAGGCGCTTGCCGTTTCCGACACGATCATCGTCATGAAGGAAGGCAACATCGCCCAGAAGGGAAGCCCGCGTGATCTCTATGAAACACCGGCCTCCGCTTTCATCGCGGACTTCATGGGGGAGGCGAATGTTGTGCCATGTGAGGTAGTGACGGCGGATGGAGGTGAAGCGGTCATTCGTGTGGGTGGCCTGATCCACCGCGTCGCTGCCCCCAACGCCCGGCCGGGGCCGGCGCAGCTCGCAATCCGTCCCAATGCCGTGAGCTTACAGCCGCGGGCCGGCGGCGGCTTCCCGGGACGTGTCGCGCATTCAGCCTATCTTGGCGATCATATTGAATATGAAATCGAGACCGAGCACGGCAAGCTTTTCATTGTCGATCCGGCGGTCGAAGAGGCTCTGCCGCCACAAACCGATGTCTCTATCGAGTTCAAATCGCGCGGGCTTGCCATTATCAATCAATAGGCGCAGAAACGTCGCGCCTCTCCTTATCTCTCATCGGAAAACCAACATGACTTCCCATCCCGGACCGGAACTAGAAGCGCGGCTGGCGCTTGCCGAAAAGATAGCGCGCGAAGCGGGCGCCAAGGCTCTCGACTATTTCAAACGACGTGAAACGCTGGTTATCGAAACCAAGCGCGACCCTCAGGATGTGGTATCGATTGCTGACAGGGACGTCGAAAAGCTCATTCGCACCCGTGTGTCGGAAATCTTTCCGCAAGATGGCTTTCTGGGAGAGGAATACGGGCTGAACGAGGGTACGTCAGGTTACACCTGGGTCGTCGACCCGATTGATGGCACCAGCCCTTTTGTCAACGGCATGCCGAACTGGTGCGTTTCCATTGCCGTTCTGAAAGACGGAGAGCCCGTCATCGGCGTAATCCAAGCCCCGTGCTTTGACGAACTCTATGCCTCGGCAAAAGGCTTGGGCGCAACACTTGATGGCAAGAAGCTGGTTCTCGATCCAAGCCGCACGATCCGCAATTCGGTGACGGGTATCGGTGCCAACAACTATGTGACGCCGCAACTCGTGGCCAAAATCGTGGAAGATCTGCTGGAGGCGGGTGGGACCTTTATTCGCAATGGTTCGGGCGCGCTGATGATAGCCTATGTCGCGGCTGGCCGGTTGGTGGGCTATTATGAACCCTACATGCATGCCTGGGATTGCATGGCTGGGTTTTGCCTCGTGCGTGAGGCCGGCGGTTATGCGCATCCTTTCCCAGTCGATGGAGAAAAGCTTACCAAGGGCAACAAGGTTTTCGTGGCTGCACCCGGTGCGGTTGATGATCTCAAGAAAGTGGCCGGTCTCTGACTGATAGTCCCGGCGTATTGGCGCTTATTCCCAGCCATATTCTGAATAGGGTTCGCCTCCGGCGGCGCTGAGAAGCGCCTGCCGGACATAGGGAATGGTGTTTTCCGGGAGATTGTCCAGATGTTTCCATTGGAGATTGGCGTGCTTGTCCGGCTCGCATAGCGCGGGGGTGCCTGCCCATTCCTCGGTGCGGAAGAAATGGCCTATCCACGGGCTGCCAGCCGTCAGGCTATGCAAGGTGTGGACTGATTTCAGAGATTCCGGCGCGATGACCACGCCCGTCTCCTCAAACGCTTCGCGAATGGCTGCGGCGCGGATTGTTTCGCCCCCATCAAGTCCCCCTGCAGGAAGGCTGAATGAACCGTCCATCCATCCCGTCGCTTTCCGCTGCAACATGCAGATTTCTGCTCCGCGCGCCAGAATGACAAAGACAGCGGACGAAAGCTGAAAACGGACACGCCCACTCAATGGGATCTCCTCCAAAAACAAATCGGCAAGTCTTCTACGGACTTGCCGAAAGCTTACACGAGTCGGTCAGTTTCCTAAGGAGGATCAGGAGTTGTCCCGTTGGAAAATCCAGTCATGATCGGGGTGGTTCTTGAACCGCCATTTGCGCAAGGGACCGGCCATCACATTGAGATAATACATCTCATAGCCGTAGGGTGCGCCACATGGGTGATGGCCTTTTGGAACAAGCACGACATCTCCATCCGCGACCGCCATGGTTTCATCAAGGCTTCCGTCTTCGGTGAAGACACGCTGGAAGCCAAAACCCTGCGCCGGATTGAGACGGTGATAATAGGTCTCTTCCAGATAGGTCATGTCGGGAAAATTGTCTTCGTCATGTCTGTGGGGAGGATAGGATGACCAGTTTCCCTGTGGTGTGAAGACCTCGGTAACAAGAAGGCTGTCGGCAACATCCCGGTCTTCCATCGCAATATTGTGGATGAAGCGGGTGTTGGCGCCTTTTCCGCGCTGCTCCAGTGTCAGACTTTCCGGCCCAAGCTTCTGTGCCTTGCGGCCGGGTTTGCCCGGCGCGGTGCAGATCGCCAGAACGCAATCTGTCGTGGCAGTCGCGCGCCAGTCGCTTTCAGCAGGCACATAGAGGCAGTGCGGCGGCAGTTTCTCGAACACATTCATGCGTTCGCCTATCTCACCGAAATCCTCGCCGGAGGCGGAAATCTTCGCTTTGCCTTCCACAAGGACCAGGATCACTTCGGTCGATCCGGTCTTTTCGGATGCACTCTCACCGGGCTTTAGACGATAGAGCCCGAATCCGACATACCCCCATTCGGCACTTTCAGGGGGGATGTCGTGGACCTTTCCATGCGTGCCCTTGGGCTTGCGCAACAAATTGGCCATGTCTCAGTCTCCTTTGTCGAGCCCTGCTTCACGTGCGAATGATTTCAGTGATTTCAACCCGAGTGACTGATACTGGTATGGATTGCGAACTTCCGGGTCCTGTTCGGCTTCGATCACCAGCCAGCCCTGATAGGCTTTGTCAGCCGCGACTTTCAGCACAGACGTGAAGTCTACGCCGCCCTCTGCATCGCCGGGAACAGTGAATACACCGCGACGAACTCCCTCCAGAAAAGACAAGCTCTGGTCCCGTACCTCGGTAGCTATCGCCGGACGAACGTTCTTGGCGTGGATATGACCGACGCGGCCCATATGCTTTTTGGCAACCTGTTCCGGATCACCACCGCCGAACAGGCAATGGCCGGTATCGAGAAGGAGCTTCGTGTGCGGCCCGGTATGCTGCATCAGAAGATCAATCTCGTCTTCGCTCTGCACTACCGTTCCCATGTGATGATGGTAGACAAGCGCGATACCTTGGGCCGCGGCAAATTCTGCCAGTGCTTCGACGCCCGTCCCAAATTCTTCCCAGCGCGCTTCTTCCAGGACCGGACGCTCGGATAGCGGCTTGTCGTTGTCACCATGAATGGCGTTCGAGGTTTCGCAAACGATGATGACCTTCGAACCCATCGCCTTCAGAAGATCGAGCGCAGGCTGCATGGCCTTCTTTTCTTCTTCGACGGAATTCACCAACAGATTGAGTGAATGCCAGCCCGATACGTAGCGAAGCCTGCGGGGCTCGAGCACGGCTTTAAGAGCGTCGGCTTCCTGCGGAAACTTATGACCTTTCTCGATCCCGTCGAAGCCGATTTTGGTGGTTTCATCGAGGCATTGATCCAGGGTGATGTACGCGCCGAGGCTGCGATCATCGTCGTTCGACCAGGCAATTGGATTGGTGCCATAGAGGATCATCGGTCAGTTTCTTTCTTTGAGCTTGGCTTCGTAATCTTTACGGGCAGCGCGCACCTGTTCGCGCTCCGAGACTTCCGGCACGGCAACATCCCACCACCATCCACCGGTTTCAGGCGTCGGGTAGGGGTCGGTGTCGATAATGACGACTGTCGTGCGCGGACTGTTGCGGGCTTCGGCAAGGGCATGTTCCAGCTCGCGGATCGATCCTGCTTTCTTCGTATCCGCGCCCATCGCTCCGGCGTGGGCAGCGAAATCGATCTTCGATGGATTAACATGCGCGGCATGGTCGAGCAGGTTGTTGAACTCGGCGCCGCCGGTCGCCATCTGAAGCCGGTTGATGCAGCCGAAACCGCGATTGTCTGTGATCACGACAGTGATCTTCTGCCCCATCATGACGGCTGTGGCGAGTTCGGAATTGGCCATCATGTAGGAGCCGTCGCCAACCATCACGATGACGTCGCGGTCCGGTTCGGCCATCTTGATGCCAAGGCCGCCAGCAATTTCATAACCCATGCAGGAGAAACCGTATTCCATATGATAGGACATGGGGCGACCAGCCTTCCAGAGTTGATGGAGCTCTCCGGGCATCGTTCCGGCCGCACACATGACGACAGTGTTTTCCCGTGCCTGACGCTGTACCGCGCCAATCACCTGCATATCGGTCGGCAAGGCATTGCCGTCGCTGGGGGCAGCAGTGAAATTGTCTGCTGCGGCAAACCATTTCTCTTTCAATGCGGCATTGACGGGTTGGCGCTTATAGCTGCCGATTGCCTTCGAGAGCGTTTCAAGGCCGATCCTTGCATCGGCAACCAATGGAAGCGAACCATGCTTGGAGCCATCATAGGGCTGGACATTGAGCGAGAGGAGCTTGTGGCCGGGGTGCTTGAACAGCGCCCATGATCCGGTTGTGAAATCCTGAAAGCGCGTGCCGACACCGATCACGAGATCGGCTTCGGCCGCGATCGCATTGGCGCTGTCTGCCCCGGTTACGCCGACCGGGCCGAAATTGAGCGGGTGATCCCACGGCAGGGCCGATTTGCCAGCCTGCGTTTCGATGACCGGAATGCCGTGCGCTTCGGCAAAATTGCGCAACGCTTCGTGGGCGCCGGAATAATGTACACCACCGCCTGCGACGATAATAGGTTTAAGCGCTGCCTGGATCGCCGTGGCTGCGCTGTTCAGTTCGTTTTCGTCCGGTGGCGGACGACGCCAGTGCCAGACTTTCTGTTCAAAGAATTCTTCCGGCCAGTCATAGGCTTCCGTCTGTACATCCTGGCAAAAGGCGAGCGTCACCGGCCCGCAATCGGCAGGATCGGTCATTGTGCGGAACGCACGAGGCAGGGCGGTGAGAAGCTGTTCCGGCCGGGTGATCCTGTCGAAATAGCGGCTAACCGGACGAAAACAGTCATTCACGGTCATGGTGCCGTCGTTGAAGTCTTCGATCTGCTGCAAGACGGGATCAGGGCCGCGATTGGCAAAGACATCACCGGGAATGAGAAGGACGGGCAGGCGATTTACATGGGCAAGGGCAGCTGCCGTGACCATATTCGTCGCTCCGGGGCCGATGGAGGAGGTGACAGCGCAAGCGCGTTTGCGGCCAAGCTGCTTGGTATAGGCAATGGCTGCATGGGCCATTGTCTGTTCATTGTGGCCTCGCCACGTGGGTAATTCTTCGCGAATGCCATGGAGTGCTTCTCCAAGCCCGGCCACATTCCCATGGCCGAAAATAGCCCAGACACCCGCGATAAAAGTCTCCCCTTCCGGCGTCAGCTGGTTTGCGAGATAGCGCACCAATGCTTGTGCGGCGGTCAATCGAATAGTTTTCATAGCTCCTCCAGCGTCCTCCCGGCAGAACGAACTCAATATTTGCGCACGCTGTCCCAAACGTTGCAAAGGCTGCGATAGCGCGTAGCCATGTCGGCAATTGCTTCATCGTCGCTGATCGAACCATTCAGCCATTTGCGTGCCGCGTCACCAAAGATGGTGCGCCCCACCGCAAAACCTTTGACAAGGTCGAAGTCGGCAGCGATAGCAAGGCTGGCTTCCAGTTCTTCGGCGGGTGCGTCCAGTCCCAGGACGACGATGCCGCGTGTGTGTGGGTCGTTGCGTGTGATTGCGTCACAGGCATTGGCCCAGGCCGCTTTGGTTTTCATAGGCTCGAGCTTCCACCAGTCGGGATAAACCCCGATTTCGTAGAACCGCTCGATCACACGAGCTGTCGTATCGTCATCGACTGCTCCTGCTTTTGACGGGATGATTTCGAGCAGGAATTCCAGTCGGTTACGCCGGGCGGCTGCGAAAAGACGTGAAACAGTTTCTTCCTGCTGCGCCTTGAACTCAGCCGTGTCATCTGGATGATAGAAGCATAGTAATTTTACGACATTCTCGACAGGCCACTCCACAAGTCCGCCGCAGTCGGGTCCCAGTTCCGGCTCCAGTTTAAGTGGACGCGAACCGGGCCATTCAGTCGGGCGCCCGATCCACAAGCCCGTGCCTGCTGCCCTGTAAAGAGCATCGCGGCCCAGCCGCCCATCGCATAATATGCCGTAGCCCTTGGCCCCGTCAGCCACCTGCAAGGCAGCATCCAAGCACAGCTGTTTGAATTCTCCGATCTTTTCGCTTGAAACACCCGCTTCGGCGGCCATTTCTTCAAGCTGGATGCGGTGGTCGAACGCAAAGACGCGCATGTGAGGCCAGCCGCCGCTCCGGTTGGTGGACCAATGTATCTGCTCCAGGGCCGCATCCTTGCGCAAAGCCTTGTTGCGAATGCCAGTGCGGAAAAAATACTGAAGCTCTTCCCAGCTCGGATAGGCTGGCGTGCATCCATGCCGCGAGACTGCAAAGGCGCCGCAGGCATTGGCGAATTTGAGGCTGGTAGGCCAGTCCTCGTCCTTCAGCCAACCGCGCAGAAGTCCGGACATGAACCCGTCGCCTGCCCCAAGCACATTGAAAACATCAATCGGAAAACCTTCGCCGCTCTGTCCCTCGTCGAGACTGTCGGGAATCGCGCCTTCAAAAACCACCGCTCCCATCGGACCGCGTTTGCAGACCAGTGCTGCGTTCGTTACATCACGCACCGCCTTCAGTGCCTGTAGCGTATCAGTCGAACCGCCTGCGATATGGAACTCCTCTTCTGTTCCAACGACAAGATCAAACAGATGAAGCGTCGATTGCAGCTTGGCTGTGACGGCTGCGGATTCGATGAAACGGTTTTCGCCGTCACCGTGGCCGGAAAGTCCCCAGAGATTGGGGCGATAGTCTATATCAAGCGCCGTGCGGCTGCCATTGCCACGGGCGAGGCGAATTGCCTTCAGGACCGCCGCTTCCGTCTTCGGATGGGATAAATGTGTGCCGGTTGCCAACACACAGCCCGCTTCGGCGATGAAATCCGGATCGATATCGTCCTCGCATAAAGCCATGTCGGCGCAATTTTCGCGATAGAAGATCAAGGGAAAATGCTGCTGGTCGCGAATGCCGAGAATAACCAGGGCAGTCAGGCGCTCTGGGTCGGTAACGATGCCCCGAGTGTCCACGCCCTCCCGCTCCAGTTCCCGCAGCAGAAAACGCCCCATATGCTCATCGCCGACACGCGTGATCACCGCCGATTTGAGACCAAGCCGCGCGGTTCCGGTTGCAATATTGGTGGGGGAGCCACCGACATATTTGTTGAAGGAGGCCATGTCTTCCAGAAGGCCGCCCACTTGCGCGCCATACAGGTCCACCGAAGATCGGCCAATCGTGATCAAGTCGAGCCGTTTCACTCCATCCTCCCTCGGTATTTTCTTATTGCTGCATGGCTGTGCATGAATCATGACACATAGCAGTTATTCCATTTTTGATTAAAATGGATTTATTATTCTATTTCAACTGAAAAATGGAATGTGCAGGGGAAGGTCAGTCGCTTTGCCTTAGTGTCCCTACGGCGACGGCAAGTGCGATAGCCAGGCAAAGCGTTGCGGAGAGCGAACGAAATGCACCGAAATCCACTTCGGAAACCAGCAGTGTCTGCTTGGCGGATTTGCTCATGGGGCTGACAAAGGTGTCTGTGATACCGACGACGTCAATGCCCCGCGCGGCGACGGTTTCAGCCATGGCGACCGTTTCCGGCGAGTAGGGGGAAAAGGTAATTGCCAGAAGCACATCGCCTTCGCGAATAGCGTGCAGGTTTTCCAGTTTGCCCACGGCACTGTGCAGCATGGCGGGAACGTGCATTTTCTCCAGCGCGTAAGCCAGATAGCTCGCGACCGGAAAGGCGCGACGGATTCCGACGATATGGATTGTATGCGCGCTCGCCAAAAGCTGAACAGCCTTTTCGAGTGCTTCTGGATCAATGGTCTTCAGCAAACCTTCGAGGGAGGTGCGCCCGGCCTCGGCAAACTCCGCAAGAAGGGCAGGGGCGCTACCCGTTGCGGTTTCTCGCAAATGCTGCAACCGGGTCGAGTAATCAGGCCAGCCACCCGCATAGGAATCCCGGAACAGCTTCTGCATTTCGGAAAAGCCGGAGAAGCCCATGATCTGGCAGAACCGCATGAAGGCGGAACTCTGCACGCCTGCCCCTTCGGCCATCTCTGCGACAGTCGACACGGCGATACGATCCTGATTGGCGGCAACGAAATCGGCGCACTGCTTGAGCCTCTTTGGCAAGCGGTCGGACACCTCCAGCAGCTTCGCTTCGAATTCCTTGATATTTGCCGGAACGCTGATCGGTGACGGGGCAGGGGAATCCATCATTGGCCTTTCAATATGGTCTCTTGACAATCTTTATGTCACATTCTAGCAAAATAGAATAAATATTCTACAGCGTATCTTCAGGTGAATGAAGATGGCTGTTTCCTGGGGAGGATGAGGCAATGGTGACACGTCTGGCGTTACTCGGTGCGGGCCGTATCGGCAAGGTGCATGCGGGCGCAATCGCTGCGGACAGGCGGGCCAGGCTGGTTGCCGTTGCGGATGCCAATGAAGCGGCAGCACGCGCAATTGCCGACTCTGCCGGGGCCGAAGTTCGCAGCATCGACGCTATCGAAAAGGCAGACGACATTGATGCTGTGCTGATATGCACGCCGACCAATACCCACGCCGATCTTATTGAACGGTTTTCGCGCGCCGGCAAGGCCGTTTTCTGTGAAAAGCCCATTGATCTCGATATTGCGCGCGTCCGCGCCTGCCTCGCAGTTATCCGCGAAGCCGGCGCGAAGGTGATGCTGGGTTTCAATCGCCGGTTCGATCCGCATTTTGCTGCAGTACGCAAAACCATTAAAGACGGACGCATCGGCAATGTTGAAATGGTGACGATCACCAGCCGCGATCCCGGCGCGCCACCGGCGGAATATATCAAGGTATCCGGCGGCATTTTTCGCGACATGACGATCCACGATTTCGATATGGCGCGTTTTCTGCTTGGGGAAGAAATCGAGAGCGTATCGGCGTCGGCCTCGGTTCTTGTCGATCCAAAAATCGGGGAACTCGGTGATTACGATAGTGCGAGCGTCATCCTGACGACCGCCTCCGGCCGACAGTGCGTCATTTCCAACTCACGACGAGCTTCCTATGGCTACGACCAGCGCATTGAAGTCCATGGATCACTCGGGGCTGTTTCGGCGGAAAATCAACGTCCGGTTTCGATAGAAATCGCTTCCAGGGACGGTTATAACCGTCCGCCTCTGCACGATTTTTTCATGACGCGCTACACGGCTGCTTATGCAGCGGAAATCGCTTCGTTTATCGATGCACTTGATACAGGAAAGGCGCCCTATCCTTCAGCAGAAGACGGGTTGCAGGCCTTGGCATTGGCTGAAGCTGCTCTTCGTTCGGTCAAGGAAGGTCGGACCGTCAAGGTTGCGGAGGTCCTAGGGTAATACGGTAATTTCGTTTGCCTTTTATCGCAATCGGCTGCGATATGCGGGACATGGCCTACGAGATCGATGATTTACCGTTCGAAGAGTTTTTTGTGCCCGTGAGCAATGCTACGGCGGCCTTGGTTCGACTCGACGAGCGGCTTTCGCGCTCACCTATTCACGATGGCATGATCGAACGGTTGCATATGCACGATGCCGTCGCTTCGATGTGGCTTGAGGGCGAACTGGTGCATATGGAAGACCTGGTCTTGCATGATGCCTTGATGGACAACCGGATGCCAAGCCATGCCTTGACGATAGCGCATGCGGTTTTGCGCATGCGCAGACAGATTGCCGGAAAATCAGCAGACTGGGCCCTCGGACCCGCTGGTATCCAGCAATTGCTCGGCCGATCCATCGATCTCACCCCTTCGGAAGTCGAACCGCGCCAAGCTACGGATGATGATTTCGACCCGTTGCTCAATGACATTGACAGTCTGCTTGCGCGGACGGGTGCTCTTCTGGAAGGCGTGGCTCCCGTCAGACCCAAGCCGGAAACGACGCCGCGTGACACGCTGCTTTATGACGATGACTGGGATGAGGATGCGCGTTTGCAGGAATGGCGCGATTGTCTTGCCGGCACGAGGCATCTGCCACCGCTGATGCGAGCCGCATTGATCCATGACGCCTGGTTTTCGCTGGAGGTTGTGCAGCGGTCATCGTGGATAGGCCGGCTTCTGACGGCCGCACTCCTGCGCCAAAGCGGTCTTGCAACGGGCCATCTGCCGACAATCAGTCTCGGCCTGCGTGCGAAACGGCCCGATGAACGTCGCTCGTCCAACCGTGTGATCAGGCTCAGAACGTTTTTTGAAAGCATTGAAGAAGCTGCCGACCTTTCCATGAAGGAGCATGACCGGTTGCTTCTGGCGCGTGAACAAATGCAACGTAAGCTCAAAGGGCGCAGGTCCAATTCGCGCTTGCCGGAACTGATGGAGATGGTGCTGCGCAGCCCGGTCATTTCCAGCCAGATGGTGGAAAAGGAATTGCAGGTCACGCAGCAAGGGGCGCTGAAACTGATTTCGGAACTCAATTTGAGAGAGATCACCGGACGCGGGCGGTTTCGGGCCTGGGGAGTTCTCTAGATCAGCTTCATGCATTTGCGGCGCAGATGATCCGCGAAAAGCTCGAACTCGTTGCGGCGGGCAGCATTGGAGCGCCAGACCAGAACCAGCGATCGGTAATTGTTCTTGCCCTCGTAAGGAACGACGCTTAGTTCCGTTCCTCGCGTGACACCCGCTTTGACCGCCACCTCCGGCAGAAGGGTGACGCCCATTCCGAAATCGACAAGCTGCACCAGTGTCGTGATCGATGTGGCATGGACATCGCCGCTTGCTTGCGCCGGTGTGGAACCTATGGCGGCCATGACGTGTTCGCGAAGACAATGCCCTGTTTCCAGCAGGAGAAAGGGCTGATCCTGCAAATCGTCAGCATCGACCCGGTCGCGATTGGCCAGGGCATGATCGCGCCGCACCGCCAGATAGAAGATATCGTGACCAAGCTCTGATACTTCAAATTCATCGAGATCGTATGGATGGGCGACGAGCGCAACATCGAGGGATCCTGAACGCAAGCTGTCCAGCAGGGAGCGCGTGAGGCCTTCGCGAATGGTAAGCTGCAGTTCGGGAAAGGCCCTGGAGGTCGCAGGCAGAATTTTGGGTAACAAAAAAGGCGCTATCGACGGAATGACTCCCATCCGCAATCTGGTCGTCAGCGGGCGTTCTGCCTGCCGCGCATGTTCAGGTAGTTCTTCGATGAGAGCTACGATAGTGCGGGCTCGCTCCAGAAAATCTTCGCCGGCAGGCAGAAGCTGCATTCGTCGGCCTGAGCGATCGATCAGCGTTACGCCGAGTTCCGCCTCGAGGGACTGAATGGCGGCACTCAAGGTTGATTGGGTTACGCCCACGACTTCGGCGGCTCGTGAAAAGGAGCCCGCTTTGACGAGGGCCATGAAATAGTGGAGTTGACGGACACTGATGTTGAGCATCGAATCTTAAGTCCTTGTTCCATCGTTATAATCGATGGAATTTATCGATATAATCGCTTTGACCGATTTGGCAAGAAACCCTATATATGACTCGCAGAACGGAAAATTCTGAAAATTCAGAAAATTCCGCATAACCATCGAATTTTAAAGGTAGGTATAAGATGCTCGGTATCGGCGACAAGCTCCCCTCCTTCAAGGTCACCGGCGTAAAGCCCGGCTTCAACCATCACGAAGAAAACGGCGTTTCGGCGTTTGAAGAAATCACCGAAGCAAGCTTTGCTGGCAAGTGGAAGGTTATCTTCTTCTACCCGAAGGATTTCACCTTCGTTTGCCCGACGGAAATCGCTGAGTTTGCCCGTCTTGCATCTGATTTCGAAGACCGTGACGCAGTCGTTCTGGGTGGTTCGACCGACAATGAATTCGTGAAGCTCGCATGGCGTCGTGATCACAAGGATCTCGACAAGCTGCCGATCTGGTCGTTTGCCGACACCAACGGCTCGCTGGTCGATGGCTTGGGCGTTCGCTCGCCGGATGGCGTCGCGTATCGCTATACCTTTGTTGTCGATCCGGACAACACAATCCAGCACGTTTACGCAACCAACCTCAACGTTGGCCGTGCTCCGAAGGATACGCTGCGTGTTCTCGATGCGCTGCAGACCGATGAACTTTGCCCGTGCAACCGCGAAGTCGGTGGCGAAACGCTCAAGGCAGCTTGATAGGTCCTGATTGAGTGCGGAAAGGCGGGTCAAGGCCCGCCTTTCTTTTATCTGAAGCGGTTCCAGCCCAACATGGACATCGGAACTGCTCTATCTCTTTGTTTTTACGCATTCTCCCATGCAAGACCGCACCGCATTTTTGCTGGAAATGCTTTGATATCCCGAATGGCAGATAAAGAGGGTTCCATGTCCATTGATGACCTGAAGTCAAAAATCCCGGATTTCGCCAAGGACGTCCGTCTCAATCTTTCGTCCATGGCAAGCGATGAAACACTGACGCCACAGCAGAAATACGGCCTGTTCGTTGCGTGCGGCATTGCCTCTCGCAACGCCGACGTGCGTAAGGCGTTTGTTGGCGAAGCCACCGCCAAAGTCGACGCTTCCGTCATTCAAGCCGCGAAGTCGGCTGCGTCGATCATGGGCATGAACAATGTCTATTACCGCTTCGTACATCTCGCTACCAATAAAGACTACCGTACCATGCCGGCAAAGCTGCGCATGAATGTGATCGGTAATCCGGGCGTCGACAAGGTTGACTTCGAGCTCTGGTCGCTGGCGGTATCTGCCATCAATGGCTGCGGCATGTGCATCGATGCGCATGAGGATGTGCTGCGCAAGGCCAATGTGTCGTCGGAAGCGATCCAGACGGCTGTCCGCTTTGCATCGATCATCCAGTCGGTGGCTATCGCATTGGAAGCTGCCGACACGGAATAGGGCCCTCGCGCCTCACAAGGAAAAGCCCGCGCGGATCGCTCCACGCGGGCTTTTTGCTTCGTACAGTTTACTATTCGCCGCGCTTGAACGAAATGAAGGTAAAGCCAATCAGCGAAACCACGGCGGCTGCGACCATGTAATAACCGACATAGTCGAAGCTATAGTGCGTTGCGAGCCAGGTCGCGATGTAGGGTGCGACCGAGGCACCCAGAATACCTGCCAGATTGAAGGTCAGCGAGGCGCCGGTGTAACGGACAGAGGTTGGGAATGGTTCGGCGAGCGCGGCACCGATCGGGCCATAGGTAAGACCCATCAGACCGAAGCCGATGATGAGGAATGCGAGGACGCCAGCAGTGCCCGCCATGAACAAGGGCGCCATGATGAAGCCGTAGAGGCCGATCAGGACGGTGACGATAATCATGACCGGGCGCATGCCGAAACGGTCGGACAGCAGCGCAGCCACAGGGATCATCAAGCCGAAGAAGACCACGCCGATCATCTGAAGAATAAGGAATTCCTCGCGGCTATAGCCAAGGGCGCGTGTGCCCCAGCCCAGCGAAAAGACCGTCATCAGATAGAACAGGACGAAGGTTGCAACCGCACCGATGGTGCCTAGGAGAAGGCTCATCTTGTGCTGCTTGAACAAGGTTGCGACCGGTACTTCGACGCGTTCAGCCTTGTCGATTGCTTTCTGGAATTCAGGCGTTTCGGCGATCTTCAGACGGATGAACAAACCCACACCGACCAGAAGAGCGCTGGCTATGAAAGGAATGCGCCAGCCGAAAGCAAAAAATTGTTCTTCGGTAAGAGCCTCGGCCAGAATGAGGAAGATGCCCGTCGCCAGAATGAAGCCAACCGGAGCGCCGAGCTGCGGGAACATGCCGTACCATGTCCGCTTGCCTTCGGGCGCGTTTTCAGTTGCAAGCAGCACCGCGCCGCCCCACTCGCCACCGAGACCAAGCCCCTGGCCCAGACGGCACAGAGCCAGCAGAAGAGCTGCCCAGACGCCTATGGAGTCGTAGGTTGGCAGGAAACCGATGGCGACCGTGGAAATACCCATGGTCATGAGCGCTGCGACCAGCGTAGCCTTGCGTCCGACCTTGTCTCCGAAGTGGCCGAACAATGCTCCGCCGATGGGGCGTGCAAAGAATGCAATCGCAAAGGTTGCCAAAGACTGGAGAAGCGCGGAGTTGCCGTCGCTTGCCGGGAAGAACAGATGGGGGAACACGATCACCGCGGCGGTCGCGTAAATATAGAAGTCAAAAAATTCGATCGTGGTGCCGATCATGCTTGCGGCCAGAACTCGGCGCGCGGAGTTTTTCTGCGGAGCAACCGCTACAGCGACTGTCATTGTTTCAGTTCCAATATTGCGGGCCGTCTTTTTAGGGGAGGGAGCCCAAGATGTGGCTTCTTTAAAGCCGGCGAATATAGAATCGCAAGCGGAAAAGGGCTTTTAAGCAATTTTGTGATTTCGGATGGGCTGTTTTGGAAACAAAAGCGAAAGTGGATAAAATTCCTGTCAGCGCGCGTTCTGATCTTTCATTTGCCGCAAGGGCTGATTAAATTTCCTGTGTCATCTGTACGAAAGTAAACATGTTTCGAGCAAAGTACGATATCGGCTTGAGGGGGGCAGCCCGGGACCATGCGGTCCTGCGCTTGCCTTCCCGTGGGCTCGTGACGTTGCTTGCAATCCTGTTTCTTGTTTCCGCGCAACTTTGTTACGCCATGGCGCATGAGGCGCCCTCTGTGCAGACGGTTTCTGATTGTCATGTGAACATGTCGCATCAGATGGACGACACATCGGTCTCGGCGGATGCGGGCAAAACTGCGCCGAAGGATCACGGCGGCAAAACACCGAATGCTTGTGTGATGATGACGTGCGGCTGTGTTGTTCAATTGGCAACGGATTTGCGCGCGGATGTTCCTGTACAGGATTTTGGTTTGCCGCCGCTCGTTGCAGCGCTGAACGGCAAATCCCCGAACAGCGACCTGCGACCGCCCATATCGCTTCAGGCTTGATCTTGGAAATCGCCGCCGAAATTTGGCGGCTATCACGATTATTGTCTGGAGACTTACCATGACTGGAATTACACGCCGCCGCCTGTTCGCTCTGGCGACCGGGGCGGCCTTTGCCACGACCATCCGCCCAATTGACAGCTTTGCTCAAGACGCTCATCAGCATATGGCCCACGGCGCGGGGGCCTTGTGGACCCCGACTGCTGGACGGCCTTTGCCTCTCCCGCCTCTGATCGAACCGGATGCGTCGGGTGTCGTCAAACTCAAGGTGCAGGCAGGGTGGCACAGTTTTGAAGAAGGAAGCGAAGCAGCATCGGCTGGCGTCAACGGTGCCTATCTTGGTCCGCTCGTGCGCTTGAAGAATGGTGAAACAGTCACCCTTTCCGTAGAAAACGGCATGGATGATGAGACTACGCTTCATTGGCACGGGCTTTTCGTCCCCTCCATACTCGACGGCGGCCCCCATAATGTGATTGCGCCGGGCGCGGAATGGAAACCGAAAATCACGGTCAATCAGCCAGCCTCGTTCAACTGGTTCCATCCGCATCTGCATGGAAATACCGCCCGTCAGGCGCATCTCGGCATTGCCGGTCTCATGGTCGTGACTGATGGCAAGGATGCTGCACGCGGGCTGCCCGAAGACTACGGTATAGATGATATTCCGCTGGTGCTTCAGGATCGTCGGGTGATTGAGGGGGACAGGATTTATCAGCCTGACATTATGGACTTGATGCATGGTTTCCGTGGCGACAAGCTTATCGTGAACGGGATAGTTTCACCGGAAGCGCGGGTCCCTCAGTCCATTGTCCGTCTGCGCATCCTGAACGGTGCCAATGCGCGAAACTTTCATGTTCGTCTCGGTGATAATCGCCCCTTATTTGTCATCGCGTCGGATGGCGGTTTCATCGGAAAGCCGGAACCGGTCAAAAGGTTGTCCATAAGTCCCGGTGAGCGCTACGAGGTTCTGGTGGATTTTTCCCAAGGCAGGGCAGTCGATTTGCTGACCTACGAAAATGACAGCGGTGGCGATGATCTGCATTTGATGCGGTTTGAGGTGGACAGCGCCTTGCAAGCGAAAATCAAGTCCTTTCCAGATCGTCTGGATGGGCCAGGCGTCCCGGACGAAAACCTTTCCGTAAAACGCCGCTCGTTCTTCTTTGACGAGCGAATGACGGAAAATATGAGGCTGATGATGGCAAAACCGTCCACCGATCCTCATGCCGGGCATAACATGGGCAGTATGGACATGAGCTCCATGCAGTCTGGCGCTATGGATCATGAGATGCACGGGGCCAGAAGTTCTGCCGATGCAGGTCCGGCGCTTGACGCCTTGTCGTCAGGCGTAACGATGGCGATCGCAGGCAAACCGTTCGACATGGGTCGTATCGATGTCGAGGCCAAGCTTGGGTCCTGGGAAATCTGGGAACTTACAACGAAGGAGATGCCGCATCCATTCCATATCCATGGGGCGTCGTTTCGCATTCTTTCCCAGAATGGCAAAGCGCCCCCCGCACATCAAGCGGGCTGGAAGGATACGGCTTTGATTGATGGGAAGGCTGAAATATTGGTTCATTTCGACCGTGAAGCGGCGAAAAGCCATCCATTCATGTTTCATTGCCACGTGCTGGAACATGAAGATGTGGGCATGATGGCTCAATTCATAACGGTATAATCCGCCTCTGACCGCGTGACAGTGTTTGTCACGCGGTCGCTCCGGCATTTTATTTTCGAACAATTTCGAGCGGTGTGCGTTGTCGTCTCATCACGAAGGATCGCGATCAGGAGGAAACAATGCAGCCGTTTTTGATTGCTTCAGCAATGATGCTTCTGGCAGTTCCAGCCATTGCCGCGGATATGAGCGTCAAACTTTATGAAGCTCTGCCAACAGGCCAGGGAAAGGAAATTGGCACCGTCACCATCTCGCAGATGGATGCTGGATTGTTATTCAAGACCAATTTGAGAGGCCTTCCTGCTGGTGAGCACGGCTTTCATGTGCATGAGAAAGGCAGCTGCGCACCGGCTGAACAGGATGGAAAAACTGTCCCGGCGCAATCTGCCGGCGGGCATTACGATCCGTCGCATTCCAAGCACCACATGGGACCGGAAGGTGAGGGGCATCTTGGTGACTTGCCTCTGCTCGAAGCCGACGCACAGGGTAACGTGACTCAAAGCGTGACGGCCCCGCGGCTCAGGTCGCTGGATGAAATCAAGGGGCGAGCCTTGATGGTTCACGTGGGAGGAGATAACTACTCTGATAAACCCAAGCCGCTTGGCGGTGGCGGCGCTCGGTTCGCCTGCGGGGTCATCCAATAATCGCTATCCCCAGTTTTCGATGCGAATCTTGGAACCATCGGAAAACCGGGAAATGTGAAACGCCGAAGGATCGACGACCGGCGTTTCACCTGTAACCATATCGGCAACGAGCTTGCCCGCGCCGGGACCAATCCCGAAGCCATGCCCCGAAAAGCCTGTTGCTACGATCAAGCCTTCAATGCCCGGGAGTGGCGAGATGACCGGGATGACGTCCGGCATCGTGTCGATGAGCCCTGCCCATTCCTGCTCTATCGTTGCCTGGGCGAAAGAGGGGATTGCCTGCCTGAGCTTCGTCAGCACCTGAGCGTTGGCGGCCTTGTGCGGAGCAGGATCGAGCGTGCGAATTTTTTCGAAAATGGATATCTCGTCGGCAGGCCGGAGTTTCCATTGGAAAGCTTCTTCGAAGAAGCGCTCGCCGAACCGGAAGCGCAACGACCGCCACTCGGTTGAAAGCGAGGGTATGAAATCCCGAAAGAACCGGAAACTGTCGGGCACGATATCCGCGATAGAGCCACCGAGGCTTGCAACCGTGTATCCGCCATCAAGCCTCTTGCGCAGGGCAAAGTCCGAAAACGCAATTGCAGGTTCGACACCGGCATCAATGGGAGCCGTGCGGAATACGGAAGAACGCACCTTCAACTGCGGCAGGTGGGCCTTGAAGCTCGAAACGATAAGTCTTGACCAGGCTCCGCCCGCGACGATCACTGCCTCGCAGCACAGACGGCCTTTTTCGGTAAGGACTGCCGTGACCCGGCCATTGGTCGTCTCTATACCGCGCACGGCACAGTTTTGTAGAATGATGGCGCCATTCTCTTGCGCTTTTGCGGCAAAAGCCGGAACCGCCTTTTGCGGTTCGGCCCGTCCGTCGCGCGGCGTTATCATGCCGCCTGCGAGCCGACGATTGATGCCGGGTGCCAATGCTGCGACCTGATTTGCATTGAGAAGTTCCGTCCCAATGCCGTGTTCCCGAGCTATCCTGATCCACTCCGCATAAAGAGCCATTTGCTCTTCTTTTTCAGCTGTGTAGGCAATTCCGGTCACACGGAAACCGGTTTCGCGCCCCGTTCGCTCATTCATGCCTTCCCATAGTCGCATGCTTTCGACGATGAGGGGCATTTCCCGGCTGTCGCGCCCGGTACGGCGGCACCACCCCCAATTGCGGCTGGATTGTTCCCCCGCGATCTCCCCCTTTTCAAGGAGAGTGACAGGAATGCCGCGTTCGGCCAGAAAAAGGGCAGTGGAAACACCGATGACGCCGCCGCCGATGATGGCAATTTTGGTTTCCTGCGGCAAGCTGTCAGCTGTCGCCACCTTATCCGTGACCGGCCCCATTTCGGTATTCTCCTGCAATGCGATTGGGTGATTTGAGCATATGGAAGCACAGTGAACATGGCTCGCTTTTTGTTCACGATCAACCGGATAACCTGTTACACAATACTTAGTTGCGATATTCCTGAGATAATCCATCCTGTTTTTGTAGCTTTCTGGAGAATGTGTCTCTATATCCGCCTGAACTGCAATCTGGACACGCGATCTTGCTTATGGACGCAGCACGCAACCCGCATGATAAAAGACAGGTATTCGGGCAATCCGGCCCAGCACTGACTCTGTCCGGTATTACCCGCCAGTTTGGCGCTGTGCGTGCGCTCAATGATGTCTCTCTCGATGTTCACGAGGGCGAGATAATTTGCCTGGTCGGCCATTCCGGCTGCGGTAAGACTTCCCTGCTGCGCATTATCGCGGGCATCGATGTTCCAGACAGTGGAACACTCACCATGGGGGGGCAGGCGCTGGTCGGCCCATCCGTCTTTATTGAGCCTGAAAAACGGAACGTGGGTGTCGTCTTCCAGGACTACGCTTTGTTTCCGCACCTGACGGTAAGAGAAAACATCCTGTTCGGATTGCGAAGAATGCCCCGCCACGCGGCGGATGCGCGGACAGGAGAGCTTCTCGAACTGGTGTCGCTCTCGCACATGGCGGATCGCTATCCGCACATGCTGTCAGGTGGCGAGCAGCAACGTGTGGCACTTATCCGGGCCCTTGCTCCGAAACCACAGCTTCTGCTGATGGACGAGCCGTTTTCGAACCTTGATAGAGGACTGCGCGCCCGGGTTCGCCGTGAGACAGTGGCTTTGCTGAGGGAGCTTGGCACAACGGCGATTATCGTAACGCACGAAGCCGAAGAGGCGCTGTCGACCGGAGATCGTGTCGTATTGATGCGATCTGGCGAAGTTGTTCAGAATGGCCCGGCACGCGAGCTTCATGACCAGCCCGTGAACCGGTATGCAGCGGATTTTTTCTGTGACTTCAATGTGATACCCGGAAAAGTCGAGGGTAATGGGCTGGTAACTCCCTTTGGGAAAATTGCCATAAGTGCACAGTTTGGACCCGACGCTGAAGCGTTTGCCTATCTGCGTCCGCGTGACTTTACGATTGTGACCGATAGTGAGACTGGCGAAGCTTCATTGCGTGGTCATATTGAAGCCCGCACCTTTCTCGGTGAAATCGAAGAACTGGTCGTGCGGGTAACAGATGCGGCTCCGCGCCTGCGTGTACGCACCGAACTGCGGCTTCCGGCTTCTTCCAACGATATAGTGCTACGCCCGCATTGGGATAAGGCGCTGATTTTCCCCAAGTGACTGAAAATATCCGCTGTCGAAGTGTTGCAGCAATTGACCGTCGGTGCGCTGCACCGTATAACTTGATTGCGTAACTCATAATTTAATATGAAACAGGTCCATCTGGAGGTAAAATGTCCAAGTTCGCGCGTTCTGGCCTTGCTCTCGCCGCAGTAACGTTCTTTGCAGGAGCTGCCCACGCAGATGAAGTGAACATTTACACGACGCGTGAACCGGGCCTCATTCAGCCCCTGCTCGATGCTTTCAAATCGTCTACCGGAATTACCGTCAATACGGTTTTCCTGAAGGACGGTCTGGCAGAACGCGTAGCTTCTGAGGGCGCCAACTCGCCCGCCGACATTCTTATGACGGTCGACGCCGGGAACCTGGTCGATCTCGTCGACAAGGGACTCACCCAGCCTGTTGATTCCAAGGTGCTGAAAGAAGCTGTTCCGGAACAGCTCCGCGACGCCAAGGATAACTGGTTCGCATTGTCCATGCGCGCTCGCATCGTCTATGCCGCGAAAGACCTCGAGCTCGACAAGATCAACTATGAGGACCTGTCCGATCCGAAGTGGAAGGGCAAAATCTGCATCCGTGCGGGCCAGCATCCTTACAATACAGCACTCTTCGCGGACTATATCGCGCATTACGGTCCGGAAAAGACCGAAGAATGGTTGAAGGGGCTCAAGGATAATCTTGCGCGCAAGGCTGCCGGTGGCGATCGTGATGGTGCCAAGGATATCGTAGGCGGCATTTGCGATATAGCCGTTGCCAATTCCTATTATGTCGGCCTGATGCGTTCGGGTAAGGGCGGTGACGAGCAGAAGACCTGGGGCGAAGGCATCAAGGTTCTGCTGCCGACATTCAAGGATGGCGGAACCCAGGTCAACATCAGTGGCGCAGCCGTTGCAAAGAATGCACCGCACAAGGACGCAGCAGTCAAGCTGCTCGAATATCTGGTGTCCGACGAAGCCCAGCAGCTCTACGCCAAGGCCAATTTCGAGTATCCGGTAAAGCCGGGCGCTCCGCTTGATCCAATCGTGGAATCGTTCGGTGAACTGAAGATCGACAGTGTTCCGCTTTCGGAAATTGTGAGCCATCGCAAGCAGGCAAGCGAACTGGTCGACAAAGTCGGTTTTGATAACTAAAAGCCGAATGAACTAACCAGACCAGCGCCGGTGCATTTCATGCGCCGGCGTTGTACTAGAGCGCGTCTCCCGAGAGCGGATGCTAGTTCGGGCAAAGACGTGCATTAAAACAAATGGATAGAGCATTTCCGAAGATCTAACAGGAAATGCTCTATAGAGAGACCAATGGAAGCTTTTGCAGCCACCCGGAAACGAGTTTTGCGACCCGCAAAAGCGGGACGCAACTGGCTAAGGCTCTCGGCATTGGTTGCAGTTCTGGTTTTACTTCCGGTTCTTGCCCTTGCCTTTGAAGCCATACAAGGATCTGCGGGGCTCTGGGCGCACCTTCTCGCCACCAATCTAGCGACAGCTTTTCTCGAAACGGTAATTCTGCTTATCGGTGTCGGCATCATTGCCGCTTTCATAGGAACGTCAACGGCATGGCTGGTGACGGCATATGATTTTCGCGGGCGGCGCCTGCTTGAATGGGCGCTTTTGCTGCCCTTGGCCGTACCGACCTACATCGTTGCCTATGCCTATCTCGATATCCTGCACCCTATTGGTCCGGTGCAGGGAGCGGTGCGATTCATGCTGGGATACGATAGTCCGCGCCAGTTCCGCTTGCCCGATATTCGTTCAATGGCCGGATGTATTATTCTTCTCGGCTTCGTTCTCTACCCCTATGTCTATATCCCTACACGGGCAATGTTTCTAACTCAGTCCGCCAGCCTTATCGAAGCGGCAAGAACTTTGGGCGTTAGCCGCAAGGGCATTTTCTGGCGTGTTGCATTGCCGCTCGCGCGGCCTGCCGTAGCGGTTGGGGTCAGTCTCGCTTTAATGGAAACGCTGAATGATGTAGGCGCCGCCGAATTCCTGGGCGTGCGCACATTGACTGTTTCGATTTACACCACATGGATTACGCGCTCGGATTTGCCAGGCGCTGCGCAATTGGCCCTCGCTCTCCTGTTTCTGGTGGTTGCTCTTGTTTCGATTGAACGCTGGGGGCGACGCAAGCAACGTTTTGCTTCCAACATCCGTCATTCGCGTGGCTTCGAACCATTGAGCGTCAGGAACGGGCGGGGCGTCTGGTTGTTCTGTCTCTGCTCCCTTCCAGTCGTCATTGGATTTGTTCTGCCGGCAATTTATCTGGTCGTGGAAGCGGTGAAGCGCGCCCGTTTTGCCGGTATCTCTCCGCGATTGGTTGGCGAAGCTTTCAATACCGTTGTGCTCGCGTCAGTGGCTACAGCGTTGGTGCTGATATGCGGAATATTTGTTGCATATGCTGTCCGGCTTTTCCCGGGGGCTGTTTCACGCTGGTCGTATCGCGTGTCCACGATGGGATATGCGGCTCCGGGGACCGTTATCGCCATCGGCATTTTGGTGGTGGCCGGTAGCTTCGATCAACTTTTCAATCTGTTCACATCGCATGTCTTCGGTTATTCGGCAGGGCTGGTGCTGATCGGGACAGGCGCGGCGGTCATCTATGCCTATGTCGTTCGATTTCTGGCCATCTCCGCAGGTGGCATCGATTCCGGGCTGGAGCGCATACCCGTGTCACTGGATCATGCTTCGCGCACGCTCGGGCGTGGCGTTACCGAAACGTTTTGCGCAGTTCATTTGCCACTATCGAAAACAGCCATCGTGGCGGCGGGTCTCCTCGTATTCGTAGACTGTGTGAAAGAACTGCCTGCAACACTTCTGCTGCGCCCCCTCAACGTCGAGACTTTCGCAACGCATCTTTATGGCGAGGCCGCACGCGGAACATACGAAGAAGCCTCCCTTGCCGCCCTCGCCATCGTGACGGTCGGAATTTTACCGGTGATATTGCTTGCGCGTGTCGGTAGGCGCTTCGGTAAGCGTGTTTAATCTCCTGCCATTAACAGCAACAACAGGTGACAAAATCGATAATTCAGGATTGCTTAAATAGTTATCGATACTTTTATTCGGGGAACCAAGCACAGTCGGGATAGTGCTTCTGGTTGTATTTAACAAGAACTGCACCTTAGGCGGGGCAGGGGGCTGCATGTTCAAAGTTCTGGAATGCGTGACTGTACAGCACGATCAGCCTTTTGTGGTTCTGGCTGCATCCATTTCATTTGCAAGCATGTTTGCATTTTTCCTGTTGCTGGCCCGCGCGCGCGAATGCACCAGGAGCCGCCGTGACAACTGGCTCGCAATCAGTGCTTTTGCCGGTGGAGTTGGCGTGTGGGCAACCCACTTTGTGGCGATGCTCGCTTACAGCGGCACCGTAGCAATCGAGTTTGATTTTACCGCCACCGTTCTTTCGGCGGCGACGGCTGTTCTCGGTTTTTGGTTGAGCCTACATCTACTTAAGGGTGCTGCGCTGAAATATGCTCTGATGGCGGCCATTTCGGCGACGCTATCGATAGCCGCAATGCATTTCACAGGCATGAGTGCGATCAAAGCAGCGGCTGACATACACTATGATCTTCCACCGATCTTCGTGGGCGGCGCAATCTCGGTCCTGATTTTGCTGGCCGCTTTCTGGTTTGTGACGAATGCTTCCGGCTGGTCACGTATTCTGCTTCCGACCGTAGGAGGCATACTCGCTGTTTGCACACTCCATTTCACCGCGGTTGCCTCGACTGAACTGGTCCCAAACCCCACTCTTCCCGCGGCCGATCCGCTTGGGATCGGACGCCTCTGGCTCGTTGTTGCCATCGCGGCAGTGGTGTGTAGCGTGGCGCTGGCGACAATTTCTGCCGTGTTTATAGACCGTTACATGACGGACTTGAAGGGGTTTGCAAACGCCACATTAGACGGTTTGGCCGTTATACGGGATGGCGGGATAGTCGAGATGAATGCCCGGTTCTCTGAGCTCATGCGGAGAAGCGAAAAGTCGCTGATGGGTATTGAACCCGATACTTTGTTATTGGCGGCTGACGGGCTTCCGGTCTGTGCTCGCCGTGCCGAGGCTATCGAGGCGGCTCCAAGGTTTCCCAATGATGAACGCATTTTTGAGCTTGCGGTCCATGCCATCGAATATCAGGGACGTCCTTGCGAGGTGCTCGCCGTACGCGATCTTACCGAAAAACGCGCAGCTCAACGCCAGATTGAGCACATGGCGCGTCATGACGCGCTCACCGATCTGCCCAACCGCATGTTTTTTGAGGAAAGGTTGGCGAATGCCGTTGCGCGTCCCAGCCGCGAGCCTTTCGCCGTGCTGGCACTCGATCTGGACCGGTTCAAGGCTGTGAACGACATTTTCGGTCACGCCGAAGGCGACCGGGTATTGAAGACGGTTTCCAGCATCCTGAAGCGCTGCGTAAATGGCATAGATACTGCCGCACGCATCGGCGGTGACGAGTTTATTATTCTGCAAGTGGGCGTCCCGCAGCCTAGAGGTGCCCGGAAGCTGAGCGAGAAGATTCTGGAAGCCTTCCGCTTGGAGCTGAATACCGTGCTTGATCCGACCGCTGTCGGCGTCAGTATTGGCGTTGCCCTATATCCAAATGATGGCAAGGATGCGGAAGCCATCCGGCATGCGGCAGATATCGCGCTCTATCGGGCGAAGACGGAAGGGCGCGGATTATTTGCATTCTATTCCCCGGAAATGGATCAGGAGATAAGAGAGCGGCGCCAGCTAGAAGCGGATTTGCGTCACGCGATGGTGCGGGGACAGATCGGTATCGCCTATCAACCTTTGTTTGCGACGTCTGACGGGCGTTGTACGGGTTATGAGGCATTGGTCCGCTGGAATCATCCGGAACGCGGGCAGATACCACCGGACGTGTTCATCCCTATTGCCGAGGAAACGGGAACAATCGTGGCGCTGGGCGAATGGGTTCTGCGTGAGGCTTGCCGCACGGCCGCCGAATGGGAGAGCCATCTGTCCATCGCTGTAAATCTGTCTCCCGTCCAGTTCCGGCTCGTCAGCCTGCCGGATACCGTCAGGTCGGTTATCGCAGAGACCGGGCTTGATCCGACGAGACTGGAACTGGAGGTAACCGAATCCGCTTTGATGAAGGATCGACTGACGACTCTTGAACTGCTGCGTCGAATGAAGAAGTCGGGAGTTCGCATTGTTATGGACGATTTCGGGACCGGTTATTCATCGCTCAGCAATCTTCAAAGTTTTCCATTCGACAAGATCAAGATTGACCGCAGCTTCATCACCAGCATGGAAACGGATGTCAGCGCCAGAGCAATTGTACGAGCCATTGTCGGGCTTGGTCGCAGTCTCGATCTGCCGGTCGTGGCCGAGGGGATCGAAACCTTTGACCAGCACCGCATGGTGATCGAAGAGGGCTGTGAACAGGTTCAAGGCTTTCTTTTCGGCCGGCCGGCTAATGCGCCCGCTCCAATCGACCCGTCGCGCTGCCTCAACAAAACGGCTGTGGGGCAAGTAAAAGCCAGCTAAGAAGCCCGATCCTTGTGAATAACCGCGAGGTTTCGCTATTTCTAAAGGCTGCCTTGCTGTGCCGAATTGTTACAAAGCTGTTATCTGATGCGATTGTGAACGGAACATTGCAGCGAAGCGCCGACGGCTCGGAACCGCAAATTCGTTAAGCAATGGAAGGGGTTGCGTAGTCCTTGATCTGGCATAGCACCCAGAATAGGGCAATGTTTTCAACACGATATTTCGCGTGAACGCAATAATAAGTGAATTTATCCGGGGGAGCTTTCCATGCTTGTAACACGTTGCGGCCACAAAGCGAAAGCTGAATAGGACGAACAGTAATAGTACTCGGATCGCAAGAAACGTTCTGGCGGATTTCTTGGATACGAATTTAGTCAAGTGGATGATGGAAACGATGCTCACCTCGCAACAATGGCTTCCGGTCGAGTTGCTCAATATCGGTCTGGCCGCTGCCCTTTTCTTCGCCTGCCTTGTTCACTCGCTGTGGAAGGCCGTGTTCGACGAGCTTAACCCTGTATTCTGGCGCCGGACGGCAGCGTTGCTCTGGGCCGGTATCTTCATTGTCGCGCTGAGCGGCGGAATTGAAAGCTTCAACTGGCCGCAGGCAATTGGTTGGCTTTTGGTTCTCGGCGGCGTTGTCGCGACTGTCACACGTACCGGCATGAGCTATTATCGCCAGTACTGCGCCCACACATCGCGCGCCGTCCATTCGGGTCGCGCCCGGCTTTCGGGACGGTGATCGCCATGTTTGCAAAGACCCTCGAAATGCCTTTGCGGCTCCACCGCCCACATAGCCTGCGCTCGTTCTTTATCCGCGCTTTTGGCTCTGCACTATCCCGTAAACATTCGTAGAGCGTGCACCTGATCGGCAGTAGCTAAGGATGGGCCCTTCGGCTTCGTCCAGTGCTGCTGCCATCGCATCCACATCTTCTTGCGTCAACTGACCGCCGACGACCGGAATATAATAGGTTGCAAGTCCTGCTTTTTCTGCGACGCGTGCAATTTCGCTGAATTCGGGCTGCTGGGGGCCTCCCTCGCCATCGGGCCGGTTGCAGATGATCGTGCGAAATCCCTCTGCAGCGATGTCGCGCACATCGTCGGGTTCGATTTGCCCTGAAACCGAATAATTGTCGTCTATCTGGCGAATATCCATGTTTTCCTCGCTTGCCGCCCAACTTGCGACGGCTTGTCCGGTGGCAACTTACATTAAAGTTGTTTTCATGCCACATGAAACTGCCGGGAAAAATGGGCGCGGTGACGGGAGAGCGGTTGAGATGACGATCCACAAAGTTAGCCGGAGTACTCCACGTATCGCCCACCGTGCGTCGGGCTTCCATGAGGGTGAGCGAGTGGTGCCGGAGGAAGTGCCCGTGGCGGTGAGCTATAACGGTTCTACCCAGGCCGTGATGATGGCTACCCCCGATAATCTTGAGGACTTCGGGATCGGTTTCACCCTTACCGAAAATATTGTGGACGATATTTCCGAGATTGAAACCGTCGAGGTCGTGGCATTTGAGAAGGGCATCGACATACAGATTAGATTGTCTGAACGGCCTGAACAGAGGCTTGCCGCGCGACGCAGGTTCATGGCTGGCCCCGTTGGCTGTGGTCTTTGCGGGATAGACTCGATTGACCATGCGTTGCGGTCCCTACAGGCCTTGGAGCAAAGCGGTCGAACATTTTCTCCCCACGATATTTCGCAAGCTGTCGGATCTCTGGCAGACGAGCAGCGATTGAACTCTCAGACCCATGCCGTTCATGCGGCGGGTTTTTATGTTCCTGGCAATGGGCTTATCGCCGTTCGCGAGGATGTCGGGCGCCACAACGCATTGGACAAACTTGTGGGGGCTGTTTTGCTTATCGGGTGCTCGCCAGAAGACGGTATCGTTGTAATTACCAGTCGCGTTTCTGTGGAAATGGTGCAGAAAGCCGTTATGTTCGGCGCGCCTGTTCTGGCTGCGATCTCTGCGCCAACCGCTTTGGCCATTCGGACGGCTGATGAAGCGAACCTGACGCTTGTTGCACTGGTGCGTGGTGACGACTTCGACCTTTATGCGCATCGTGAGCGCATCATTGGAGAAGGACCGGCCTTTTCTTAAAGGCCGGTCAGCGCACGTTACGCTAACGCAGCAATACGGCTACGCTCACTCACAAGTTGCAAAGCAGCATTCGCTGCTTCCACGCCCTTGATCTTGAAGTGGGCATGGAAGAAATCGTGGTGCTCCTTGCTTTCATGGAAATGATGCGGCGTCAGGACCACGCTGAGCACTGGAACTTCAGTCTCCAGCCCAACTTGCATCATGCCGTTAATGACGGCAGTTGCCACGAAATCATGCCGGTAAATGCCGCCGTCCACCACGAAAGCCGCACCGACGATAGCGGCGTATTTTCCAGTCTTGGCCAGGGTTTTGGCATGAAGGGGGATTTCATAGGCGCCGGGAACGTCGAAAATTTCGACTTCCACATTGGCACCAGCTTTTGCCGAGAGTTCGGCAATAAAGCTTTTGCGGGCCTCATCGACAACATCGGAGTGCCAACGGGCTTGAATAAATGCAATTTTGAATGAAGTCTTGTTCGGATAGCTCTGGTTCATAGGTCCTCACGAAACTAGAATCAGGGCGCACAACAGAACGCATGGACAGTGCCGGAATGACACGATCCTGACGTTCAATCGCTCTCTTCCATCCGGACTTTAACCGTCGGCTCCGGCATCTCACCGGATCTGCTGACCCTGAACCATAACCGAATCGGCATGTGTTCAGGCGCTCGCGGGCTCGAAACTATCGCTTCATACCGCCGGTGGGGAGTTTCACCCCGCCCCGAGAACAAGCCCGCACACCATTGTGCGAGCGGCCTGAAATTATGATCTCCTCGCGGTCTTGTCCAGTATGGCGTGAGAAATTTCCGCGCTGTTATTTCATGGTCGAATCCGCCTTGGAAAATTGCAGCGTCTCAAGCAATTAATCCTTGAATTTCTAGGGAGTTTCTAGGCAGGGAGTGCTACCCATGGTTTATTCGATTGAATTTCTCCCGTTTTATCTTTCGAGCATATTGACACGCCGATGGGGTTTGGGCCTATCCTGTGCGTCACAGCTTGTCTTGGGGATACCTTCGCGTCCCATAAAGACAACGTTGTCAATTCGGGTGAAGCGGCGTAAGAGTAAGATGGAGGATCTCGGTTAGTACGTCGTGAGGGTGGCTGGGCGCAGGCGAAAGCGGCAGCTTTCGCATTTTGTTGCGGCAGTGGAAAAGCGAGGAACCGGATATGCGAAGCAGCCGGTTTCGGATCCGTGCCGAGGAGGCCCGGATGGGAATGACGCGATGGATCGCCGCGCAGAAGCGAGAGCCTGCCCGGATATCCGTTAGTTAGTTTTGTTGGTTTCTACGGGAGGTAGATATGCATAAACTTTTGAAGCTCGCTGCGATGGGTACGGCCGCCTGCGCTTTGCTCGCTGGAATGTCGCCGATTTCCAACGCCCAAGATAAGCAGAATGTTGAAGTTCTGCACTGGTGGACCGCCGGCGGTGAAGCCGCCGCGCTCGACGTTCTCAAGAAGGATCTTGAAAAGAAGGGCATCAGCTGGACCGATATGCCGGTGGCTGGCGGCGGCGGCACGGAAGCTATGACGGTGTTGCGCGCACGTGTCACGGCAGGCAACGCGCCGACGGCTGTGCAGATGCTCGGATTCGATATTCGCGACTGGGCAGAGCAGGGTGCTCTTGGCAATCTTGACGAGATCGCCACCAAGGAAGGATGGGAAAAAGTTATTCCGGCTCCTCTGCAGGAATTCGCAAAGTATGACGGCCATTGGATTGCGGCGCCTGTCAACGTCCACTCCACCAACTGGATGTGGATCAACAAGGCCGCGCTCGACAAGGCTGGCGGCAAGGAGCCTGCAAACTGGGACGAACTGATCGCGCTGCTTGACAAGTTCAAGGAACAGGGGATCACGCCTGTCGCTCACGGTGGTCAGCCGTGGCAGGACGCGACAATTTTCGATGCCGTCGTACTTTCCTTCGGTACGGACTTCTACAAGAAAGCTTTCGTCGATCTTGATCCCGACACGCTCGGCAGCGATACGATGAAGCAGGCTTTCGACCGTATGACGAAGCTTCGTTCCTATGTTGACGACAACTTCTCTGGCCGCGACTGGAACCTTGCTTCCGCTATGGTTATTGAAGGCAAGGCCGGTCTTCAGTTCATGGGTGACTGGGCAAAGGGCGAGTTTGTCAAGGCTGGCAAGAAGCCGGGTGAAGACTTCGTCTGCATCCGCTATCCAGGCACGCAGGGCGCGATCACCTTCAATTCCGATATGTTTGCAATGTTCAAGATTTCGGATGACAAGGTCCCGGCGCAGCTGGAAATGGCGTCCGCGATCGAAAGCCCGACATTCCAATCGGCCTTTAACGTGGTGAAGGGCTCTGCCCCAGCCCGTACCGATGTACCTGATACCGACTTCGATGCTTGCGGCAAGAAGGCCATCGCTGACGAGAGGGAAGCGAGCGAAAAGGGTACGATGCTGGGTTCCATGGCACACGGCTACGCCAACCCGGCTGCGGTCAAGAACGCCATCTATGACGTCGTCACACGTCAGTTCAACGGCCAGCTCTCATCTGAAGACGCTGTCAAGGAACTCGTATCGGCAGTTGAAGCTGCGAAATAACAGCGAGAGCGTCCGGGAGTGTTCCCGGACGCCATTATCTCCGTGCTCCAGATGTTGGAAGCGGTGGCAGCAAGAGCCGGAAATCAAAACAATAATTGCATGATGGACGTCTGCATGTTTCCATCGGAGACGGCGGCAGACTGAGCTTATCGGGTGCATTCTGTTGCGCATAATGCTGACGCGTTGGAATGCTGATCAAACAGACGTCCGGACGGACAGCCTGCTGATGTGGGCTAAGCGGGCGACGTAAACAGGGTGGCGCAAATATGCAGCGTAACAGCCGATTACAGGAACTGGTGCCAAAGCTGGTTCTGGGACCGAGCTTTTTGATAGTGCTCGTGTTCGTCTACGGTTTCATAATCTATACCGGCATCCTTTCCCTCACCAATAGCCGAATGCTGCCGTCCTTTGGTTTCGTCGGACTTGCGAATTATACCAAATTATGGGCTTTGCCCCATTGGTGGCGTGCGATCACCAATCTTGCGATTTTTGCCTCGCTCTACATCATTATCTGTTCGGTGATCGGATTATTTCTGGCGATCCTTCTTGACCAGAAGATACGCGGCGAAGGCATCCTTAGGCCGATCTACCTCTACCCGATGGCCCTGTCCTTCATCGTTACCGGAACGGCATGGAAGTGGTTCCTCGACCCAGGCATTGGACTGGAAAACACAATGCATTTATGGGGTTGGGAGAGTTTCTCCTTCAACTGGATCAAGAGCAATACCATGGCAATCTACTGTCTGGTGATTGCTGCGGTGTGGCAGTCCTCCGGATTTGTGATGGCGATGTTTCTCGCGGGCTTGCGTGGGGTAGATAACGAAATCATCAAGGCAGCCCAGATCGACGGTGCGTCAACCGGAACAATCTATCGCCGCATCATCATTCCGTTGATGCGCCCGGTGTTTCTATCCGCTTTCGTGGTTCTCGCTCATCTTGCGATCAAGGCATATGACCTTGTTATCGCGTTGACCGGCGGTGGACCGGGACAGGCCACGGAACTGCCAGCAACTTTCATGTATTCCTACACCTTCACGCGGAACCAGATGGGTATCGGCGCGTCGTCCGCTATTATCATGCTGGTCATGATCTTCTCGATCATCATCCCTTACCTTTATTCGGAAATTCGCGGAGGGTCGCGGTCATGAGCGCCCAATCGCAAGACAATGCCATCAGCAGTGGAAAGCTGACACGGGCGCTGATCTATACCGCGTTGCTGGTCTTCGCTTTCTACTATCTGCTGCCGCTCTATGTGATGCTGGTTAACTCGTTCAAACCCCTCGAGGAAATCCGTCAAGGGGGAATGTTGAACCTGCCGCAACAGTGGACCATCGAGCCATGGCTATCGGCCTGGTCCACTGCCCAGATCGGGGTGCAGCCTACCGGGTTGAAGCCGTTCTTCATCAACTCGATCCTTATGGTCGTGCCGGCGGTTGCTATTTCGACCATTGTTGGCGCGTTGAACGGCTACGTACTGACCAAATGGCAATTTCGCGGCTCAGATATCTTCTTCGGCCTGCTGTTGTTGTCGTGCTTTATCCCATTTCAGATCGTGCTCATTCCTATGGCGCGCGTTCTTGGTTTCCTGGGAATTGCCGGCACGATCTGGGGGCTGATCCTCGTGCACGTGGTGTACGGTATCGGGTTCACGACGCTTTATTTCCGCAACTACTACGAGGCTTTTCCAACGGAACTGGTTCGCGCAGCCCAGATCGACGGGGCAAGCTTTTTCCAGATATTCTGGCGGATTTTGCTGCCATCCTCAGGACCGATCATTGTCGTTTCCGTGATCTGGCAGTTCACCAATATCTGGAATGACTTCCTGTTTGGTGCTTCCTTCTCGGGTGCGAATTCTACCCCGATGACGGTAGCACTCAACAATCTGGTTTCCTCCTCCACCGGCGTCAAGGAGTACAACGTCCATTTTGCAGCAGCCATCCTCGCTGCTCTGCCGACGCTGATCGTCTACATTGTTTCCGGCCGCTATTTTGTACGAGGCCTGATGTCCGGCGCCGTTAAGGGATAAGTTGCAAATGTCTTTTCTGAAAATATCCGACCTCTACAAGTCCTACGGCAATGTTTCGGTTTTGAAGGATATCAATATCGAGATCGACGAAGGCGGTTTTCTGGTTCTCGTCGGGCCGTCCGGCTGCGGCAAGTCCACGCTGCTCAACACGATTGCTGGGCTTGAGCCCATCACTTCCGGGGACATCTCAATCAACGGCAAGTCTATTGCAGGGCTGCATCCGTCGCAGCGCGATATTGCAATGGTCTTCCAGTCCTATGCGCTTTACCCGAATATGACGGTTGCCGGGAACATCGCTTTCGGCATGGAAATTCGCAAGGTTCCAAAGGCCGAGCGTGACAAGGCTATTCAGGAAGTCGCCGACATACTCCAGATCGGTCATTTGCTGGATCGCAAGCCGAGCCAGCTTTCCGGTGGCCAACGTCAGCGCGTGGCCATGGGGCGTGCTCTGGTGCGCAATCCTCAGGTCTTCCTTTTTGATGAACCGCTATCGAATCTCGACGCAAAACTGCGCGTTGATATGCGCACGGAAATCAAACGGCTGCATAGCCGGATGAAGACCACGATCGTATATGTGACGCACGATCAGATCGAGGCGATGACGCTGGCTACCCAGATTGCAGTCCTGAAGGATGGAATCTTGCAGCAGTTCGGCACGCCGGCCGAGATTTATAATAACCCGTCCAACATGTTCGTTGCCGATTTCATGGGCTCCCCAGCAATGAATTTGCTGACAGCACAGGTCGAAAAAAATGGTTCGGGTTATGCGATTAATCTCAAGCGCGGTGAGGGCGAACCGCTCAAGCTTCCGTTGAAGACAGCACCGCAGGGTCTCGGTGCCTATGAAGGCAAGGATATCGTGTTCGGCATCCGCCCCGAGGCATTGACCGATCCCGATGGAGCAGACCGCAATGCCGACGCAATCGTGGAAGGCGACTGCCTTATCGACGTTGTCGAGCCGGCGGGCTCCGACACGTTCGCGGTCACGCGTCTGGGCGGCAAGCATGTCGTGGCACGTCTACGCGCCGATGCCCGCATCACCGCAGGGCAGCCGGCCCGGCTGGCTTTCAATCTCGACAAGTCGGTTTTCTTCGATCCGAACAGTCAGGCCCGCATTCTCTGACCCGTGGCTCGGACAGGGCAGTCTCGGGGTTGCGCATTTCAACCGCTGGAAATGAAAAGAGCGCTTCCAATGAATGGAAACGCTCTTTTTCATGAGTGCCTGGAGGGCAAAAACTTGCTTGGGGCGCGTTAACGCAGGAAATCAAGTCCGAGAAGACCGACTGCGAGGGCAGTGTTGAGCGAAATGATCATCATTCCATAGATGATAGCGGTTCTTGTAATATCGTTCATTTCCTACCTCCTTGAACCGGAGCGGCCCCCCACCCGGTTCGAAGCTTCGTGAAACTGTAACGAAATGTAACAAGCTGTTACGGGAAGCGCAACCCTGTTTTACACAAATGTGAACGGCTGAAATCTCGCGTGAGGCATTCCGGTGCCGGTCTACGGCGATCGTCTTGAGCCTAAACCGCGAGAAATGACTGATTTTATCGCGCATTCACTGCATTGTGACGCCGTTCGGCTAGCAATAATTAGTTGGGCGCTACATAGAATTGCCGATCCTTTCGTGCCCGTTTATTCGGAATATCATCGTGAATCGCATCATTCCTCTCGTGTTGGCCATAGCCCTGTTCATGGAGCAGATGGATTCGAATGTCATCTCGACTTCGCTTCCCGCTATCGCAGCCGATATCGGCACAAGCCCCATTGCGCTCAAGCTGGCGCTGACGGCTTACCTTGTTGCGCTCGCGGTTTTTATTCCCGTCAGCGGCTGGATGGCTGATCGTTTTGGAGCCAAGAATGTGTTTCGGGCGGCGATAGCGGTGTTCGTGGTTGGGTCCGTTGCTTGCGCCGCATCGAATTCACTCACCGCTTTCGTCATTGCACGGTTTTTGCAGGGCATGGGCGGCGCGATGATGACCCCCGTTGGGCGTCTCGTCCTTATTCGTTCGACCCCACGCAGTGAACTCGTTTCAGCCATGGCCTGGCTGACAATCCCTGCGATGGTCGGGCCGCTTGTCGGCCCGCCGGTGGGCGGCTTCATCACGACATTCCTGACCTGGCATTGGATTTTCCTCATCAACGTGCCGATCGGTTTCGTGGGGATCTGGTTTGCCAGCCGGTTCCTTCCAGATAACGACGAGCGCATCGTAAAGCGACTTGATTGGACAGGTTTTTTTCTTTCGGGCATCGCCATGTCCGGGGTGGTGTTCGGACTGTCGGTAGTCAGTCTGCCAGCTTTGCCGCCTGCGGTTGGTTTTACCACCCTTGCAATCGGTGTCGTCTGCACGGTTCTGTATCTACAGCATGCGAAAAGGGTCGACGACCCTTTGTTGAACCTGAAGCTTTTTGATAATCAGGTGTTCCGCGCAGCGGTTATTGGTGGCAGCATTTTCCGGTTTGGGATTGGTGCCATTCCGTTTCTGTTGCCGTTGATGTTTCAGCTGGGTTTCGGTCTCACACCCTTTCAATCGGGCATGATGACATTTGTGTCGGCAATTGGCGCGATCAGCATGAAATTCGGTGCAAAGCGCATCTTTGTCCTTGTCGGTTTCCGGCGCGCCCTGATGGCAGGTTCTTTGATCTCGGCCTGCTTCATTGCGGTCAATGGGCTGTTTACGCCAACGACGCCTTACTGGATCATCATTGGTTTTCTGTTGGTGGGAGGCTTTGCGCGCTCATTGTTCTTCACCGGGGTCAACGCGCTGGCCTTTGCGGAAATACCCGACGAAAAGACCAGTCAGGCTACGCCCATCACGGCCGTTGCCCAGCAGGTTTCCATCGCTATCGGGGTCGCATTGGCAGGTGGTATTCTGGAGATCAGCACATCTCTTCGCAGAGCCCACCTCGAACTCGTAGATTTCCACATCGGCTTCTTCGTGGTTGCCGCTGTTTCGGCCTTGGCTTTTCTCTGGTTTGCCCGGCTTGCGCCGGATGCTGGCAAGGAACTAGCCGCGCCGACCGTCAAGAAACACCGTAGCGAGGAGCACGCAACAATAGAAGCTGCGAGTACCTCCACTGGAAAATAAGCCTTAGCCCTTGAAATCGCGAGCGAGCAGATAAAGCTCCACGGACTCGGCGCGGGATGCCGGTGGCTTTACATGATGCACAGAGCGGAATTTCTGCTTGAGCAGTGCCAGGAGTTCGTTTTCGGTGCCGCCCTGGAAAGTCTTTGTAAGAAAATGTCCACCCGGCTTTAGAACCGAAATGGCAAAATCGGCAGCGACTTCGCAAAGATGTACGGTGCGCAGATGATCGGTACGGCGGTGGCCGGTGGTCGGGGCAGCCATGTCCGAAATGACCAGATCGGGTTTGTCTCCCAGAGCTTCCATCAGCTTCCGCGGTGCTTCGTCGTCCAGAAAATCCATTTCCAGCAGAACGACGCCGGGAAGGGGATCGACGTGGAGATAGTCTATGCCAACGACGTGCGGGTCTTCGTCGGTTGAACCGACAACCTTGGCCGCAATTTGGGACCACCCGCCCGGCGCGGCCCCGAGATCGATGATCTTTTGGCCTTTTTTGAGCAGATTATAACGGTCGTTGATTTCAATGAGCTTGTAGGCCGCACGTGAACGATAGCCGTCTTGCTTGGACTTATGCACGTAAGGATCGTTCAGGTGGCGTTGAAGCCAACGGCGCGACGATTCCTTGATCGTGCCTGCCTTTTTCTTCACGCGCACCTGCAGATTGCTGGAGCCCGCGCCCCCGCGACCGCCAGTTTTCACTCCGCTTTTATTGCCGCCTGTCTTGCTCATCATCAGTGCCTGTTTCTAGCGCCTGTTGCGCGATTGTGCCGCCATGCGCCATCGCGCGACATCAGTTCGGTCAAAATGCCTTCACGCAGACCACGGTCGGCAACGAGTAGCTTCTCGCTCGGCCACACTTTGCGTATTGCGTCAAGGATAGCACAGCCTGCCAATACCAGATCGGCGCGATCCGCGCCAATACACGGGTTGGCTACGCGTGCATCAAAATCCCACGACAGCAGGCGGTTGGTCATTTGCGTTACGTCTTCGGCGCCCATCCACATTCCGTCGACTCGCCGACGGTCGTAGCGTTCAAGTCCGAGATGTATTCCGGCCAGAGTGGTCACAGTTCCGGATGTGCCAAGCAGATGGAAGCGCGGGCTGGCGGTAAGGTTCCCAAGGCACTGCCGCTCGGCAAATTGCGCAAGCAGATCGGTTACATGGGAAACCATGGAATCGAAGCTTTCCTGCGTGACATTCCGTCCGCCGAAACGTTCTGCCAGCGTCACGACGCCGACGGGAAGAGACGTCCAGGCCATGATGTGCTCGGCAAGGCGTGGGGACCGTCGACGGGAAACATCGATCAGGGCGATTTCTGAAGAACCGCCGCCAATATCGAACAACACCACGGCATCCGTTTCACGAGTTACCAGAGTGCCGCACCCAGAAACTGCCAGGCGGGCCTCTGTTTGCCGGTCCACGATCTCCAGTTCAAGACCGGTTTCCGCACGGACTCGTTCCAGAAACTGCTCGCCATTCGATGCCGAACGGCAGGCTTCGGTCGCGATCAGCCTCGACCGTCTGATTTTTTTCCCTGCCAGTTTGTCGCGGCAAATCTTCAGCGCTTCCACTGCGCGATCCATTGCATTGTCACTGAGCCGACCGGTGGCGCTCAAGCCTTCCCCAAGCCGCACAATCCGCGAAAACGCATCCACGACCCGGAACTGACCAGGTCTTGTCGGGGATGCTACCAGCAACCGGCAATTGTTGGTGCCGAGATCCAAAGCTGCGTAAAGGGGGGCATCACCCTTGTCGTGCTGCACGCCGTTGCTGGCTCTGGGCGTCTGGCCATTGGTGCCCTTACGCTTGTTTTGGACAGGGACGTGCGGGTTCTCTGCACGCACAGCATTATGCGAAGTCTTGACCGATACTTCAGCTGCCGGCGGCGTCTGAGCACCAAGTTGCCGCGATTGCTTCTTTTTACGTGCACGCCGGCGGCGATTCGAGATTTTCCCGGAAGACCGCTGTTGGTTGTTGCCCGGATCTGTAGCGGCTGGCTTTTGTGACGAGGTTTCAAGGGCTGGCACGGACTTGCCGCGCCGACGCCGACGCGCACGTTTACGCTGGGCCTGCGAACTCGTGCCTTCGGTTTCGTCCTGTGCTTTTGAGCGTCCTGAATCGGATGCACTACGGGCATTACCGATATCTGCAACGGCTTTTTTGCGCGGTCTGCGCTTGCCGTTATCGGACGGATTCCAGGCTTGCGAATTGCCCGATTGTCCGCCGGACGCCCCTTGATGCACCGTTTCTGCGGTGCGCTCGTCGGGGTTCTTCAAGGTTCTTGTCCTTATGGCGCCGCGCGAACCTGTGAGGACGCAAGCAAGGCGCTTCAATTTCTACGTTGTGCATAATGTAACAGTGGTTTTCTGTTTTACCAAGGGGCAGGCTGTCGGGAGCCGCCGGAAAATTTCGAATACACGTATGAAATTTGAACCAACGGCGTGCCGAGGGCTTTCGCTGGTGGCGAAAGCCCTTACGGAACCGACCTGGCTACAGGTTAAATATCGTAAGTATGGGCTGCGTTGATTGTCGCGACGAATTGTTTCGTGCGCTCACGCGTAGGCCGGGTGAAAACTTCGTGTGCGGAGCCGGTTTCAACAATATTGCCCGACTCGAGGAAGACGACATTTTTTGCAATCTTCGATGCAAGCCGCAGATCATGTGTCGCGATCACCATGGTTGTGCCTTCCCGGGCGAGCTTGCTCAGAACATCAACGACCTCTGATGCCAACTCGGGGTCGAGCGCCGAGGTAGGTTCGTCGCATAACAGCACACGCGGCGAGGGTGCCAGTGCACGCGCAATAGCGATGCGTTGCTGCTGTCCACCGGAAAGGGTCGAAGGCCAGGCATCTGCCTTGTGCGCCATGCCCACTTTCGTGAGCAGTTCCATCGCACGTTCCTTGGCCCTGTCCTTCGGCCATTTCAGGACGGTAACGAGTCCTTCCATCACATTCTGGATCGCTGTCTGGTGTGGAAAGAGCTGGAAGTTCTGAAAAACCATACCCGTCTGGCGGCGGATTGACTGGATCGCTTGCCAGCTGGGCTTGCGGTCAGGCTCGAAGCTGAGGCTCTGGCCACCCAGAACAAGAGTGCCGGAGGTCGGTACCTCCAGCAGATTGATGCAGCGCAACAGCGTGCTCTTGCCGCCGCCGGACGGGCCCACAAGCGCGGTTACCGTTCCCTCTGCAATTGCAACGTTGATGTCGTTGAGAATGACCGCGTCGTCAAAACGCTTCACGATGTGTTGCAGCTCGATCATGCGTTTGTCTCCAGCGTGCCGCCATAGCGACCGAAGCGTCGTTCCAGCCGTACCTGCAGGGCAGAGAGAACGGAACTCATCACCAGATAGATCAGAGCCGCTTCGATATAGAGGATGAGAGGTTCATAAGTGGTGGCCACGATGCGTTGTGCTGATTGGAAAAGCTCCGGCACTGTGATTGCGGCGGCGAGCGAGGTATCCTTCACCAGGGAAATGAAGGAATTGGAAAGCGGTGGTACTGCCGTACGGGTCGCCTGTGGCAGAATGGTGCGCGAGAGGGCCTGACGCCAACTCATCCCGATGGAATAAGCGGCTTCCCATTGACCTTTCGGAACGGCTGATATCACAGCCCGGATTATCTCCGAACTATAGGCGCCGACGCTTAGGGTGAAGCCGATTACCGCCGCAGGAAAAGCATCCAGATAGATGCCTGCACTGGGCAGGCCGTAAAAGATTACGAACAACTGCACAAGCAGTGGTGTGCCGCGGAATATCCAGACATAAAAGCGGGCGATGGACGAAAGCCAGAGCGGCGCGAATAGCCGTACAAGTGCTGTCAACAGGCCCAACGTAAGGCCGAAAGCAAAGGACAAAAGAGTGAGGGGGATGGTGAAAATCAATCCAGCCCACAGAAGGGTGGGCAGGGACTCCGCCATTAGTTGAAGCCAGTCGGGCACGTTCTTCGGCTCCTCATCAATATCTAAGCGTCAGACTGAAATGAAGCTGGGCGCTCATATCTTATACAGTCTGGCATTCATGTCGTTGGAATAGTTTTTCGCGCTCACAATAAAACGAAGCCGGAAGTAGCTTCCGGCTTCGCGGCATGAACCGAGACGACGCTTACTTGGAGACGTCCTGGCCAAAATATTTCTGCGAAATCTTGTCGTAGGTGCCGTCGGCCTTGATTTCATCGAGGGCCTTGTTGATGGCCGCCACGAGTTCGTCGTCGCCCTTGCGGACAATAATGCCGGACGCATCCGCATTTTCCTTTTCGGCGACAACCTTGACCGGTGCCTTCGGTTGGTGCTTCTTGAAATCGAGGAATGACAAGCTGTCATTAAGTGTGGCGTCGGCGCGGCCGGTCAAAACCAGCTGGATCGACTGGTCGAAGCCATCAGTAGCAACGAGTTCGGCGCCAGCTTCCTTCGCCAGTTTCCCATAGTTGCTGGTGAGGGACTGAGCCGATTTCTTGCCCTTGAGATCCGCAAAGTCCTTGATCGTATCGTTCTTGTCGTTGACGATCAGAACGACCTTCGAAACGATATAGGGATTGGAGAAGTTGAATTTCTTCTGGCGTTCTTCGGTAATGCCTACCTGATTGATGACGGCGTCATAACGCTTGGCATCAAGACCTGCGATGAGACCATCCCATTTGCCTTCAACGAATTCCGGCTTAACGCCGAGCTTGGCGGCAACCGCTTCACCGATTTCGACGTCGAAACCAACGAGCTTGTTGTCCTTGTCGTGATAGGTAAACGGCGCATAGGTGCCTTCAGTCCCAATTTTCAAGACACCAGCCGACTTGATGGCGTCGAGATTTTCTCCGGCCATTGCGCCAGTGAGGAGAACTGCCTGAATGATGCCTGCGGTAGCGAGAATCTGAGCGAATTTCATTGTGGTATCCGTGATCTGGTTGATGTCCTATTGATCGCAGAAATTTAATTCTAATGATGCGTCGAAACCGGGTCGCAACGTCCCTCAATTGAGAGTTTATTTCTAATTATCAGCGACAGGATGAAATTGTATTCCATCTGGGGTATTTGTCCAGATGAGAAACAGGAAGACGCTTCCATTGATCGTCGGGATTCTGGCTCGCTAAGGTATGCCTCGAAATGAAAACGCCGCCTTGAAGGCGGCGAAATCTTTAGAATGTCGGATTATTCCGGTTTTCCGTACCCGCCACCGGTCGGTGTGACGACGGTGAAGGCTTCACCTGCCTCCAGAACGGTCTGGTCGCAATTGCCAAGCACTTCAACCGAACCGTCCCCGCGGCGCACTTCGTTACGGCCGGTTTGTCCCGCCTCGCCGCCATCGAGGCCGAAGGGCGCCACGCGGCGATGCCCGGAGAGAATGGCGAATTCCAGCCTCTTCAATGCCCGGATCGTGCGCTTGGTGCCGTCGCCAGCGCTCCATTTGCCCTTGCCGCCCGATCCTTCCCGAATGTGGAAATCTTCCAGCAATACCGGAAAACGGGTTTCAAGAATTTCCGGGTCGGTCAGGCGTGAATTGGTCATATGTGTATGCACCGCATCCGCGCCATTGAAGCCGGGGCCGGCTGGTGCGCCCGAGCAGATGGTTTCGTAATATTGATATTCGTCGTTGCCGAATGTCAGATTGTTCATGGTGCCTTGGGCTGCGGCCATCGCCCTGGTCGCGCCAAACAGACAGTTGGTAACAGCCTGACTTACCTCGACATTTCCGGCCACGACCGCTGCCGGATAGCGTGGTGAAAGCATGGAGCCTTCCGGCACGATAATCTTGATCGGGCGCAGGCAACCCGCATTCATCGGAATGTCGCCTTCGACCAGCACGCGGAACACATAGAGCACAGCCGCACGGGTAACAGGTTGTGGTGCGTTGAAATTGTCGGAACGCTGTTCGGACGTGCCAGTGAAATCGACAGTCGCTTCACGCTTTTCCTTGTCGATCGTAACTCGCACTTCGATCTTGCAACCCTGATCCATTTCATAGGTGAAATGGCCATCCGGCAGCTTGTCCAGCACTCGGCGCACGCTCTCGGCAGCATTGTCCTGAACATGGCCCATGTAAGCCTTCACGACATCCTCGCCGAAAAGCCCGATCATCTTTTTCAGCTCGGCAACACCCTTTTCGTTGGCTGCTATCTGCGCCTTCAAATCGTTGACGTTCTGGGTCAGGTTGCGGACAGGATAGGTTGCGCCGGTCAACAGATCAGCCAGTGCATCTTCCCGGAACGTACCCCGGGCCACCAGCTTGAAATTGTCGATATAGACGCCTTCCTGCTCGATATTGACCGCAAGCGGCGACATGGATCCCGGCGAGATGCCGCCAATATCCGCGTGATGTCCACGGCTTGCGACCCAAAACCGGATTACACGATTGTCATCGTCGAAGACCGGCGTGCAGACGGTGAGGTCGGGAAGGTGAGTGCCGCCATTATATGGGGCGTTGATGAGGAATACATCACCGGGCTTGATCTCGCTGTTTTCGCGAATGGCGGTGGCAACCGATGCGTCCATGGAGCCCAGGTGCACCGGCATATGAGGCGCATTTGCAACGAGATTGCCTGCAGCATCGAAAACAGCGCAGGAGAAGTCGAGACGCTCCTTGATATTGACCGAATAGGCAGTGTTCTGAAGCGTCACGCCCATCTGTTCGGCGATGGACATGAAGAGATTGTTGAAAATCTCAAGCATGACGGGATCGGCTTCAGTGCCGATGGCCGTACGGGCGGGAAGCGCCTTGATACGTGTCAGCACCACGTGGTCATGGGCGCTCAGACGCGCCTGCCATCCGTCTTCGATGACGATTGTCTGGTTCTTCTCGATAATGATCGCCGGGCCGGTAACAGTCTGGCCGCGCTGCATCTGTTCGCGCAAGACAACGCCCGCATCGTGCAATTCGCCTTGCGAGAAGAAGCGTGTCCGCTCGGCTGTTGCGGCTTCCAGATCGCTCTCAAGTGATTGCGCGCTTTCGGTTTCACCCGCGCCGCCGCCAACGGCTTCTACTTCGACAGCATCGATAACGAGAGCCTTGTTTTCCGCAATGAAGCCGAAACGGCGCTTATGCGCGGCTTCAAACTCGGCGCGAAGACGGTCGGCGCTGTCCTCTTCGGGGAAGGTGGCTTCAACGGAGAGGACCGTATCGGTGCCTGCATAGCGGATGTGAGCGCGCAGATGTCGTTCAATGGCATCTGCTTCGATGCCTTGTATAGTGAGTTCGGCAACGCATTCCTGCGCAAGTTCTTCGCCTAGCTCCTTCAACGCTTTTGGAGCGTCGATATCGAGTGGGACGCCAAGCGCTTTTTGGCGCGTGGCGCGAATATCAGCAAGGCCCATGCCATACGCTGACAGGAGCCCCGACATCGGATGAAGAAGGATACTTTTCATGCCGAGCGCGTCCGCCACGAGACACGCATGCTGGCCCCCAGCTCCACCAAAGCAGTTGAGGGCATAGCGCGTCACATCGTATCCGCGCTGGACTGAGATTTTCTTGATGGCCTCAACCATATTGGCCACCGCAATTCGGATAAAACCGTCCGCCACTGCTTCAGGCGAACGACCGTCACCGATTTCGGCAGCGAGCGCGGTGAAGAGTTCGCGCACCCGCTCAACGTCTAGAGGCTGGTTCTGTTCAGGGCCAAAGATCGCCGGGAAAAATTCCGGCAGCAGCTTGCCAAGCATGACGTTGGCGTCGGTGACTGCGAGAGGTCCGCCATTACGATAGCAGGCCGGGCCCGGGTTGGCGCCTGCCGAATCCGGACCGACACGGAAGCGCCCGGCGTCGTAATGCAGGATCGAGCCACCGCCAGCGGCAACCGTGTGGATCAGCATCATGGGTGCGCGAACACGAACACCAGCCACTTCCGTCTCGAAAGCACGTTCATATTCGCCGTCGAAATGGGCCACGTCTGTAGAAGTGCCGCCCATGTCGAAGCCGATGACTTTCGGGAAACCGGCCGTTTCGCCGGTGCGGGCGAGACCGACGACACCGCCCGCCGGACCGGAGAGGATGGCGTCCTTGCCCTGAAAGAGATCCGCCGCCGTAAGGCCGCCCGACGACATCATGAACATGACGCGCGCGCCGGTGCGCTCGACATCCAGTTCGTTTGATACCTGTGCAACGTAGCGGCGGAGAACGGGTGACAGATATGCATCAACGACGGTGGTGTCGCCCCGTCCGACCAGCTTGATCAGCGGCGAAACTTCATGGCTGACAGAGACCTGCTCAAAGCCAAGGTCGCGCGCAATGCGAGCAATTTCAGCCTCATGCGCGGGGAACTTATAAGCATGCATGAGGGCGATGGCGATGGATTTGTAGCCCTGTTCTTTCAGTGCGACCAGTGCGCTTTCGGCTTCGGCGGGATCTAGCGCCGTTTCAATTGTCCCGTCAGCCTGTACGCGCTCATTCAGTTCGATCACCTTTTCGTAGAGCGCCTCCGGCTTGATGATCTCGGTTGCAAAGATGTTCTTGCGTTCCTGATAGCCGATGCGCAGCGCATCGCGAAAGCCTCTGGTGGTCACCAGCGCCAGCCGCTCGCCCTTGCGCTCCAGCAGCGCATTGGTGGCGACTGTCGTGCCCATACGGACTTCTCCGATGATTCCGGCGGGGACCGGATCGCCGGCTTTCAGGCCCAGATGTAGGCGAATGCCCTGGACGGCAGCATCCTTATAGGCAGACGGGTTTTCGGAGAGAACCTTGCGCGCATGAAGCTGGCCCTGTGGATCGCGCCCGATAACGTCGGTAAATGTGCCGCCGCGGTCGATCCAGAAATCCCATACTCCACGTCCCGTTCCGCTCATTATCGGCTCCCTCATCCAATGCAACTGGTGCATTTTGACATCTTTTCAGAATTTCATAGTCCCACTTTATTGACAAAATGTCGATAAGATGGTGACATAAAATACACATAAATGAGGGAGCAGCAAGAATGGGGAAGAAAAGGGACGGTGAAGTAACTGCGACGTTCTCCACCGAGATTCGGGAAGCGAGTTTCGAGGAAGTTGCGCTGCCCAAGCATCTGCGTCCTGTTGCTTCGATTGGCCCCATCGTTTCATCCGCCCATCTCGCTGAAGGCGGTTCACCCGGCATGTCCGAGGTCGAGTATGGCCTTATTCTCGCGTCTCATGCGTTTTCCCGTTGGATGGTACGTTGCATGGCTGCGGCAGGATTGCCGGGTCTTTCCCCTATCGAAGTGCTTATTCTCCACTCGATCCGCCATCGGGATCGCGAAAAGAAACTGGCCGATATCTGCCTCGTTCTCGATATTGAAGACACGCACATTGCAACTTATGCCATTCGCAAGCTTGAAAGTGCCGGCTTGCTGACCACCGGCAAGGCTGCCAAGGAAAAAACGGTAAAGATCACCGCCAAGGGGGCCGAAGCTTGTGCGCGTTATGCGCAGATTCGGGAGCGTCTTCTGGTCGATTCCACTTCCAATGCACGACCTTCGGAAGAAACGCTTTCGGAGGTGGCGGCCCTTTTGCGATTCATGTCCGGCGCATTCAATCAGGCCACGCGGTCTGCCATCACACTTTAAGAGGGTCAGAGTTTGAGCGGAACCGAATTGAGTGAGCCAGTTTCAAAGCCTTTGCTGACCGTCGATGGCCTCAGTGTCGAATTTGGGGCAAGCCGTGTCGTTGACGATTTGAGCTTTTCGGTCCATCCCGGTCGGACGTTGGCTGTGGTGGGGGAATCCGGTTCAGGCAAGTCGATTACGTCGCTTTCCATCATGCGGCTTGCCGATATGAGCGGCGCGAAGTTCCCCTCAGGTCGAATTATGTTGGGCGAGCGCGATCTGCTCAAGGCTGACCAGAAGACGATGCGAAGCATTCGCGGCAAGGAGATCGCCATGATCTTCCAGGAGCCGATGACTTCGCTAAACCCGGTTTTCACTATCGGCAACCAGATATCCGAAGTTCTGATGCTGCACGAGGGCATGACCCAGCAGGCGGCGCTTGCAGAAGGCAAGCGACTTCTCGAAATGGTGCGGCTTCCGGATGCGGAAGGACTGTTGAAGCGCTATCCGCACCAACTCTCCGGCGGTATGCGTCAGCGTGTCATGATCGCCATGGCGCTCGCCTGCCGCCCGAAATTGTTGATTGCCGACGAGCCGACGACCGCTCTCGATGTGACCATTCAGGCCCAGATACTGCACATTATCAGGGAGTTGCAGCAAGAGCTTGAAATGGCGGTAATTTTCATCACGCATGACATGGGTGTGGTGGCGGAAATGGCCGACGATGTCATCGTGATGTGGAAGGGTAAAAAGGTAGAGGAAGGTCCAGTCGGACAGATTTTCTCAAAGCCGCAGCATGCCTATACCAAAACGCTGCTGTCGGCGGTGCCGAAACTTGGCAGCATGACGGGCGAAGCCTTTCCCAAGCGAATGCCGGTCATGACCATGCGCGACGGTGTGCCGGTGGTGGCAGGGGAGGAGCGCAATCAGGACACTGCGCGCTACGATAGCAAGCCTCTCCTCTCTGTTGACGATCTCTATGTGCGCTTCCCGATCAAGAAGAACCTGTTCGGCAAGATCACGCATGTCTGCAACGCGGTATCGAATGTCGCCTTCGATATCTATCCGGGCGAGACACTGGCGCTGGTTGGTGAATCCGGTTCGGGCAAGTCGACCATAGGGCGCACAATCCAGCAACTTCAGACACCATTGTCCGGGGATATTCGCTTCAACGGCAAGGCATATTCGGCAATGAGCGCGGCCGAACGCTATGCAATGCGCCGTGAAGTCCAATATATCTTTCAGGATCCGTTCGCATCGCTCGACCCACGCAAGACGATCGGCTTTTCCATTGCCGAACCCATCCGTACGCATGGCCTTCTCGATAATGACAAGGCGATCAATGCGCGCGTTGCGGAGTTGCTGGAGCGTGTCGGTCTTGGCCCGGAACACGCCAGGCGCTATCCGCATGAGTTTTCGGGCGGTCAGCGTCAACGCGTTTGCATTGCGCGTGCGCTTGCTTCCAGGCCGAAGCTCATCATTGCCGACGAAGCGCTTTCAGCGCTGGATGTCTCCATTCAGGCGCAGGTCATCAATCTGTTCATGGACCTGCAGAAAGAGCACGATCTGGCCTATCTCTTCATCAGTCATGACATGGCGGTGGTCGAGAAGATGAGCCATCGGGTCGCGGTTCTCTATCTCGGCCAGATCATGGAGCTTGGTTCGCGCCAGCAGGTTTTCGAAACCCCATCACATTCTTACACGAAGCGGCTTCTGTCGGCTGTGCCGATTGCCGATCCGACTGCGCGGACCAAGCGACCTGCGCTGGAAGGTGAAATTCCAAGCACGACCCGCCTGATCGACGACAAACCGGCGATTTATAAACATCGCGAGGTCGCAGCCGGGCATTTTGTAGCTGAAACTGCCTGAACCATAAAAGCTTAACGAAACCCAAAGGGGAAAACAATGATAAGGAAAACACTCAAAGCCGTTTTCATGGCTTCCGCATTGTCGACGGCTGTGTTTGCATCTGCTCCGGCGTTCGCTGCCGGAAAGCTCACCATTTCGTCCCCGCAGGACCCGGGCAGTTGGGACCCGATCGACACTTTCCTCGTCAATTGGGCTTCTGTCGCCACCAATATTTTCGATGGCCTTGTCTATCGTGGACCGGACCTCAAGATTGTCCCGGCACTCGCGACTTCGTGGGAAGAACTGGACAAGGGCAAGCGCATTCGCTTCCATCTCCGCGAGAACGTCAAGTTCCAGAACGGTGAGCCTTTTAATGCGGACGCCGTCAAATTCACCTTCGAGCGTCTGTTGGGCGATGAAGGAGCGAAAGGTCCTCAGCGTTCCAACTATATTGCAATCGAAAAGGTGGAAGTGATCGACGAAAAAACCGTCGATTTTCATCTGAAGGCGCCCGATCCGGTTCTTATCACCAAGCTGGCCGGTTACGGCGGCATGATTGTTCCGCCAAAGTACATTCAGGAAAAGGGCGACGATTATTTCAATATGCACCCGGTGGGGACCGGGCCGTTCAAGTTCGTCTCATATGAGCCGAAGGTAAACATCAAGCTTGAGGCTTTCGCAGACCATTGGGGTGGTGCGCCGAAGCTTTCGGAACTCGAATATCGCTTCATAACCGAGCCTTCGACCGCCGTTGCCGAACTTCAGGCCGGTCGCGTCGATCTGGTTATCCCGCCAACCATTCCAATTGGAATGATCCCGACAATTCAGGGCGACCCAAAACTGGAGCTGGTCACCGCTTCTGGGCCTACGGTTTATGCCTTGCGCTTCAATACCGCTGACGGCATCACCAAAGACGAACGCGTGCGCAAGGCGCTGATTATGGCGGTGGATCGCGATGCGATCATTCAGTCCATTCTGGCAGGTCAGGCGGAAGCGATTGCCAGCTTTCAGGGCTCGTTATCCTTCGGCTTCGATCCGAATATGAAGCCGCTGCCTTACGATCCGGAAGGTGCGAAGAAGCTTCTCGAAGAAGCGGGCGTTCAACCCGGCGCAACCGTGCAGATCGATGTGCGCGGGCAGGAGGCAAGCTTCAATGAAGTGGCGCAGGCAGTTGCGAGTTTCCTGCAAATGGTTGGTATCAACGCAACCATCAAGCCTTACGATACCAACGTCCTTTTGAACGACATCATCCCGCAGGGCAAGACGGGTGCCATGTTCCAGCAGTCCTGGGGCGGTTGGACCTTCGACTACGACAACACTGCCTATTCGATGTATCATTCCGGCGAGAAGTGGAATCCCTACGACAAGGACGAAAAGCTGGACAAGATGCTCGAAGCACAGCGTTCGGTTCTTGACCGTGGGGAGCGTGAAAAGCTCCTGCAGGAAATCGCGCATTACGCAGCCGACCGCGCACTCGAAATGCCGCTCTATAACCTCAAGGCGATCTTCGGCGTCAACAAGCGCGTGAAGAACTTCGTTCCGGTTCCCGACAGCCGTCTGCGGTTGACGGACGTTACCGTTGAGTAAGCAAGAATGACAATACGGCGAGCCGGATATGTCCGGCTTGCCGCAGCATTGCGGAGGCGCACTGGTGGCCGGATTTCTGATTAAACGAATTTTGCAGGCGTTATTTGTGCTCGTCGCGATGACGCTGCTTGTCGCTTTCGCGGTCCGCCTGACGGGCGATCCGGCATTGATGCTGACGCAAGGTGCGGGCAGTATCACCGAAGCCGATCTTGCACGCATCCGCGAAGGTCTTGGTCTCAACCAGCCGTTCTTCGTTCAATACTGGCAGTTCCTGAAGGGCCTGTTCACGATGGATCTGGGGCGCAGTTTCCTCGGCGGTACACCCGTATCGACGCTGGTGGCTGGCGCCTTACCTGCTACGCTGATGCTTGCTTTCGCTTCACTGTTCGTTTCCATCGTGATTTCCGTCCCGCTTGGGATCAAGGCGGCCGTGTCCCGCGGAAAATGGGCCGACCAGTTGATCCGCATTTGCTCGCTGGTGGGCCTTTCCTTTCCTAATTTCTGGCTGGCGACCATGCTGGTGCTGCTTTTCGGCATCTCACTGCAGTGGCTGCCGCCAAGCGGCATGAGCGGCGTTGCGAGCTTCATCATGCCGGCGCTCACAATGGGTATCATCCTGACGGCAACGAATGTCCGTCTCGTGCGCACGTCGATGCTGGAAACGTTGCAATCGCAATATATCATGGTGGCACGGGCCAAGGGATTGAGCGAGAACAAGGTTCTCTACAAGCACGCGCTACGCAATTGCGCGATCCCGCTGATCACTTATCTCGGCCTTCAGTTCGGCGGCCTTCTCGGCGGCATCGTGGTAGTCGAGCGGGTGTTCAACTGGCCAGGCATGGGCACACTCGCCTTTGACGCCGTGGCAGGGCGCGATTATCCCGTTCTGCAGGCCACTATCGCGATCCTTTCCATGCTGATCATCGGCGTCAATCTTCTCGTGGACATCGCCTACGGGCTTGTCGATCCGCGTATTCGCACGGAGTAGGACCGATGGCGACCAAGACTTCATCCGTTCTGTTTTCGCGTTTTGCGAGCCTTGAGTTCATCGTCGGTGTCGTGCTCACCGGCTGTATTTGTCTGGCTGTGGTTTTCTCGGGCTATCTCTTTCCCGGTGGCGCTAACAAGATCGATCTTCTGGCGCGCCTGACGCCGCCATTTGTCAATCCGGCACATATTTTCGGGACCGATCCGCTGGGCCGTGATGTGCTGGCGCGTGTCGTCACCGGCGGCAAGGTTTCGCTGTTTGTCGGTTTTGTTTCGGTGATCGGCTCCGTTGTCATCGGCACGGTCATGGGCCTTGTCGCCGGTTATTATCGCGGCTTCTGGGATATGGCGCTGATGCGCTTTGTCGATGTGCAGTTGGCTATGCCGTTTATCCTGCTCGCCATTACGGTCATGGCCATTCTGGGCGGCGGGTTATTCAACACCATCATTCTGCTGATCGTCTCGCAATGTGTGCAATATGCGCGACTTGTGCGGGGCTCGGTACTATCGCTACGCGAGCGGGAATTCATCCTGTCGGCCCGCGCTATCGGCGTGAAGGATTGGCGCATCATTTTCCAGCACTTGCTACCGAACTTGCTCGGTCCGGTGATCGTGCTCATGACTCTCAATGTCGCAAACAACATCCTGCTGGAATCGAGCTTGACCTTCCTTGGCCTCGGTGTTGATCCGACTATCCCGAGTTGGGGCGGCATGTTGGCCGACGGGCGTACTTATCTCCAAACCGCCTGGTGGGTGAGCATATTTCCGGGTCTCGCCATTCTGTTCACTGTGCTAGGCCTCAATCTCCTTGGAGACTGGCTGCGCGATAGCCTCGATCCAACAGGCAGGACTTCACGATGAGCGTGCTTTTTGAGAAAACCTATCCCCGCACCGTTCACGCGCTTGTCGAACGTTTTATGAAACCGGAAATGCGCGGCGCGAAGATGGAAGCCTGGTTGTTCGACGACCAGCCGAGCCGCTTTGCCGCCGAAATGAAGCTGCGTGAAGCAGGTGTCGAGGCACGATTCCGTTCTGCCTACAAACCACTCCTTCACTTCTTTCTTGAAGAGGTGGATAGCGTCACGCTGAGGTCGGCTGCGATCCGCTATCCTCGTCATGACGCCTGCGTGCAGAACCGCTTTCTCCTGGAGACTTATCCGTTGTCCGCGCTGCTGCCGGGGGTGGATGTCACTTTCGCCGCTTCTGGGAAAGACGACTTTCACTATGAAGTTGATCTGCTTTTTGCCGATGGTAACAGCGAGAACCACCGGGTTTTTGCTCCAAACCGCGTGCACGAGGATTTCATCGGCGAAACGCTGGTTTCGCCGACTGGCTGGCTGTCCATCACGCATCATGGCAGAACTGATAGCGAACGCTTTGAAACATCATACGAAAAGCTGTTCCACGATACGATCTCGGCTATCGCCGCGCATGACTGGAAGCATGGCGAACCCTATTTTGACGAACTGAATATTGCAGTCAGCCTACCGATCACCGACCGCCGCCTGCCTTACGATGAGGAAAGGCTCAGCCTCACCGAAGCCATGCACGAGGATATCTATTTCTCGCTGCTCGAAGTTTTCCAGAAAAAGTCCGGCCGTCCGGTCGGGGATCGTGGTTTGCAACCGGGCCAGATCGTACCGGAAGTCCGCTTTCACGATGCGGCTCCTTCAGTCAGGGTCGAAACACGTCCGCTTGCCACAGCTGATGCAGTGACCGCTGAACAGGTGCTGGGAGAGGCTCAGGCGCCACTTTCCGCAGATCAGATCAAGCGTGAGATTATCGCGCTAGGTGGCCTGCCCTTTGAGGCAAAAAGCCGTGCAGGTCGGAGCGTTCGCGCGACCTATATCCAGGGCAGCGACGCGGCGATGATGATCAGCGCAGGTCAACATGCCAACGAGACCACGGGTGTCGTCGGCGCACTGCGTGCGGCCAACCGGCTGATCTCGCGTGAAAGCGCCCATTTCACGATTTCACCGCAGGAAAACCCCGACGGATACGAAATCCACAAACGGCTTTGCGCCTTGCAACCGCATCATATGCATCATGCTGCCCGCTATACGGCGCTCGGTGACGATCTGGAGTATCGCAAAGGCGAGGGGCTTTACGAAAAGGCTATCCGCGTTGAGGCGGAAAAGCTCACAGGCGCAAAACTGCATGTCAATCTGCACGGCTATCCGTCGCATGAATGGACGCGCCCGCTATCGGGTTATGTGCCGCGTTCTTTTGCCATGTGGACCCTGCCAAAGGGCTTTTTCCTCATCATCCGTCATCACGCTTCATGGGAGCGGCAAGCGGAGGAACTGATAGACCGGGTAACGAAGCATCTGGCGGCTATCGACGGGCTGGTTGCGTATAACAACGCCCAGATCAGGCTTTTCGAGCAACATGCCGGTGAAACGGGTTTCCGCATTATCAACGGTTTCCCATGCCTTGTCGGTGTGGATGATCGACACACCGTGCCGCTGACGCTGATTACCGAATATCCTGATGAAACGATTTATGGGGATGCGTTCGTCAAAGGACATACCGCGCAAATGGAAACGGTTCTGGCATCATACGATGCCTTGCAGGCACTGTTTCCGTCCAGCGCGGTTGCTTAGAGCGCGTTTCGATCCGATTGGATCAGATCGGCGCTTTAAAGATAATAAACGCCGATACGCTTCCCGCCGATGATTTCGACGGCAATCTCCATCTCGTAAATGTCTTCGAGGATTTCCGGATGAATGAGTTCGTCCGGGTTTCCCTGATGGACGACCTTGCCGTGGCGCATGGCAACGATATGGTCGGAGTAGCATGAGGCGAAATTGATGTCGTGCAGAACCAGAACGACCGTTTTTCCAAGTTCATCCGCCGCCCGGCGCAGCAGCTTCATCATTGAAGCCGAATGCTTCATGTCGAGATTGTTGAGCGGTTCATCCAACAGCACGTAGTCCGTGTCCTGGCAGAGAACCATCGCCACGAAGGCGCGTTGGCGCTGCCCGCCGGAAAGCTCATCCAGAAAACGTCCGCTTAAATCGTCAAGGCCGAGATAGCCGATGGCCTGTTCGACATGTTTGCGATCCTCATTATTCGGGCGACCCTTGGAATAGGGATAACGGCCGAAAGTTACGAGATCACGCACGGTCAGGCGGGAATTGATTGCGTTCTCCTGCCGCAGTATCGACAGCCGTTTTGCCAGCACGTCACCCAATGTGGTCGAAACGTCGAGTCCGTCTACGGTAACCCGCCCTTTGTCCATAGGCAGGAGACGGCTCATCATGGAGAGTAGGGTAGATTTTCCCGCACCGTTCGGACCGATGATCGAGGTTATGCCGCGTGCTGGCAGTTTCAGGGACACATCATCCACAACCGGGGTGCCATTGTAGGATTTGCTGACTTGGCTGATTTCTATCAACGCGCGTGCCCCCTGACGAGAAGGATGATGAAGACTAGGCCGCCCAGAAACTCGATAATGACGCTGAGTGCGGAATTGAATGAGAAGACACGTTCAAGAATGGTCTGTCCGCCCACGAGGCAGAAGACTGCAAGCAGGGCCGCTACCGGCAGTATAATTCGGTGCTTTGCCGAACCTGCAATCATGTAGGCCAGGTTGGCCACCAGCAGGCCGAAGAAGGTAATGGGCCCGACCAGTGCGGTGGAAACGGAAACCAGCACCGTGACCATGAACAGGATCTTGCGCACGATCCGCTGGTGATCGACGCCAAGATTGATCGCGGCGTCGCGCCCGAGAGACAGCACGTCAAAGACGTGAATAAAGCGCAGGCCGTAGAGCGAAACTGCAACAACGATAACGGCCGACATTATCAGAATGTCGCTGTTGATGGTGTTGAAGCTTGCGAAAAACCGGTCTTGCAGGACGGCGAAAAGATTTGGATCGAGCATCCGCTGCATCAGGTTGGAAATGCTGCGGAAAAACACACCGCAGACAATGCCGACGAGCATAACGAGATGCAGGCTGCGTGTGGCGCCCGAGAAAAGCCAGTAATAGAGCGTCCCGGCGAAAACCACCATGATGGCGGTTTCTGCGAGAAATCGAATGTTCGGTCCGAGCCAGTCCATATGGACAGCGCCGAAGAAGAAGACCACCACGGTCTGGATCAGGATATAGAGCGCATCGAAGCCCATGATCGAGGGCGTCAGGATGCGGTTGTTCGTGACCGTCTGGAACAAGACCGTCGAAACTGCAATCGAATAAGCAACCAGTAACATGGCTGCAAGTTTGGTACCGCGGAAGGACAGGATAAAGGACCAGCTTCCTTTTGCGCCGACAGTCATGAATGCGGCGACTGTAAGCAACATGAGCAGGCAAAGCAGCGTGAGGTTCAGGGTGGGGCGCTTAAGCAAGGCGTGAACCTCGCCGCAACAGAAGGTAGAGGAACAGGACGCTCCCTACGACACCCATCATCGTTCCGATCGGGATTTCGTAGGGGAAGCGGACCAACCGTCCGACGATGTCGCAGGCAAGAACGAGCCCTGCGCCGAGCACCGCAACCCATGGCACCGCGCGCCGCATATTGTCACCCATGAACATGCTGACGACATTGGGAACGATAAGCCCCAGGAAAGGTATCATGCCAACCGTCACGACGACCGATGCACTGACCATCGAGACGATGATTAGGCCAAGTGTGACCACGCGGCGGTAGTTGAGCCCAAGGTTGGTGGTGAAATCCTCGCCTAGTCCCGCGACCGTAAAGCGGTCGGCGGCGATATAGGCGATGACAGTCAGGCTGAACGCGAACCAGAGCAATTCGTAGCGCCCGCGAAGAACGCCGGAGAAGTCGCCGGTCGTCCAGGAATTGAGCGATTGCAGGAGGTCAAAGCGATAAGCAATGAAGGTGGTGATCGCGTTGACAACACCACCAAGCATGATGCCGACCAAGGGCACGACAAGAACGGAACGCAATGGAATTGTACGAAGAATACGAAGGAACAGGGCTGTTCCAGCAAGCGCTGTGACGGATGCAACCAGCATTTTGCCAATAACCGGCGTCTCCGGTGCGAACAGTATAACCAGAAGAATGCCGAGACCCGCGGATTCCACTGTGCCAGCCGTTGACGGTTCAACGAAGCGGTTTCGGGTCAGCATTTGCATGATCATTCCCGAAACGGCCATGGACATGCCCGCCAGAATGATAGCAAGAGTGCGCGGAATGCGGCTGATGAGCAGAACTTCAGTGGCACGGTCTGTGCTTCCTGCCCCAAAAAGCGTACTCAGCGATACCTCGCTGACGCCGATGAACAGGCTTATGACAGCCAGTACGGCAACAACGATAACGGCTGCTGCAAGTCCCTTCACACGCATTTCCTGTTCTATTGCCTGATTACGAATTCGGGCCACCGATGGCGGCCCGATCGAATTGGGTTTGGAAAGCTGTCACTTTGCCTTGTCGAAAGCCTGCGAAAGCTGATCAACCGTGCCGTGAAGCGCACCGAGGCCGCCTCCGACGAGATACCAGTTCTGAGCGTTCAGATAGACGACCTGATCCTTCTTCCAGGCATTGGTCTGGCGCACGAGGTCGTTGTCGAGAACCTGCTTGGCCGAATTGCCTTCCCGACCAATCGCCGCATCGCGGTCAATGACGAACAACCAGTCCGGATTGGTTTCCAGGATGAATTCCGAACTGGCAGGCTGGCCATGGTTGCCAGTGGAAAGGTCTGGCGCTGCCGGCTTGACGCCGAAGCTCTCGTGAAGGACTCCGAAGCGCGAACCAGGACCATAGGCGCTGATCTTTCCGCCGGATGTGAGGATAAGAAGCCCTGTACCCTTATTGGCAGCCTTTTCCTTCAGGGCAGCAAGCGCAGCATCAAGCTTTTCGACTTCAGCCTTTGCTTTTGCTTCCTTTCCGAAAATCTGGCCAAGCTTTTCCACATTGGCTTCAGTGTCGACGATAAAGTTTTTCGCGTTGGTGGTGAGATCAATCGTAGGTGCGATTTTCGAAAGTTCACCGTATTTGGCGGCTGAACGGCCTGCCACGATGATGAGATCAGGCTCTGCCGCGTTGACGGCCTCATAATCAGGCTCGAACAATGTGCCGATCTTTACGTATTCATCGCCCTGATATTTCTTCATATATTCAGGAAACGATATGCCGCTGGGAACGCCGGTTACTTTGACGCCGAGACGGTCAAGATTGTCGAGGGTGCCAAGATCGAAAACCAGTACTTTTGTCGGTGAGGCTGGAACCGCTGTTTCACCTTGGGCATGCTTGACGGTCAAATCCGCGGCATTTGCAGATGCAGCGACGCCAAGTGCCACGACAGCGGCACCACACAAGCGGGAAACCTGTTGAGCGATATTCAGCATGGTGTTCGATCCTTTCATCAATCCTGTGCTTTATAGTCAAGTATCTTCGCCGTCAAAGACGGAGAGGTAAAATTCAGTTGTTTTTGACGATGGGAGCTTTTCCGAGCAGGATGCAATCGAGGCTGTCTTCTACCGTTAACGGTATCATTGATCCGTGGCTCTCATTTTCAAAACGACGGAATGCTGCATCCATTTGCGGCAGTTCAGAAAGCTCCTTGAAGATATCCGCACCAGAGGGCCCGCCGCGCAGTTTCTTCAACCGGTCATCATCCTGCTTCGTCTGGCCAGGCCGGTTACCACGTTTGCCCGAGGTTTCTATAAGCAAGCGGATGGGGCGAGGGCTATCCTTGGAACTCGTGACGAACTGATCCTTATCTTTCAAAATTGAGCGGTCATTCCACCAGATCGATGGGTCTGCTGCACTATAACTCTGGAAGGAAGCCGGGTGGTTGAACAGGGCATATAGTGTAAACAACCCGCCCAGAGAGTGCCCGAACAAAGCCTGCCGGTCTTTGTCGATGTTGAAACGCTTTTCGATCTCAGGCTTCACCTGATTTTCGATGAAGTTGAAGAAGGCCTCTCGTCCTCCTGTCTTCGGTACATTGAAGTGAACCGGGATCAGATCATCGCGCGTGGGAGGGGTGAGGTCGAAATATCTCAGCCGGACAATTTCTTCCGGATTGTCGGTGGGGTAGCCGATGCCGACAACGACAGCTTTCAATGCTGGGTTTTCCGCCATACGTTTTGCAGCAATCGGCAACGTGCGATTGCCGTCAATCATGTATATAACCGGGTAACCGCCTTCGGGTGCCGCACCTTTGGGGGCAGCAGTGAATATACGATAGGCAATGCCATTGGCCTCCATGTCAAACGACGAAGTGACAGGCTCGGCAGCTTGCACGGTTGAAGCGGTAAGTATCCCCGTCATTGTCAGGCACACCCATTTTACGATCATCGTCACTACGCTCATAGGAGCATCCCATCAGTGGAAGGCGCCAGCCGTTGGGGCAGGCGTCTTGGCTTGCAATCCTAGAAGCGGGAAGTCATTCCGACCCAGAGACGACGCCCATCGACGACTGAATTGAAGTCATCCACGTCCACCTTCTTGTCGAAGATGTTGTAAACGGCGGCATTCAAGGTGACATTCTCGCTGAAGTCATAAGACCCGCCAATATCGAAGGTCGCATAGGGCTTGTATTTACGGGCGACCACCTTGCCGTTTCTGTAAACCGGTTCGCCGGCTGTTCCGATACGCGCGCCCGCATTGGTTTCTTCGCCGTGGTAGTTACCGGCTGCCCATGCGCTCAGGCCTTCAACCGGCGTTATCCAGTCCGCACGCAGGCTCGCCATGTGCTTCGGCGTGCGTGCCAGAGGCAAGCCCTTGTAATCACCCGTCTGCTGTTCGGAGTCGGTGTAGGTATAGTTACCGCGTAAGGTGATCGTGTCGGTTGCTTCCCAGTTGAAGGTGAGTTCCACACCCTGCATCACGGCTTCATCGATATTGAAGCTGTACCAGAGGCGATAATTGGGATCTTCGCTCCAGCGAACAGGATCACCGTTCGCATCCGTGATCAATGCATTGCTGATCTTGTCCTTGAAATCCGTGTAGAAATACGTTGCGCCCAGACGAAGGCCGGACTGATTGTCCCAGAGAACACTCGCTTCATAGCTCGTGCTCTTTTCTGGCTGCAGGTCCGGATCGCCGATGATCACGCCACAGGTGCCGTTAGGACCGTATGAGCATCCCGCCCCGCCCGTCGTATAAGCGTATCCCGGGGCGATAGTGCGCAGTTCTGGTGCGCGGAAACCTGTGGAGATGCCGCCCTTGAACGTCAACTGTTCAGTTGCGTGCCAGACGGCATAGCCGCGCGGGCTGAAATGCGATCCATAAATCTCATGGTCATCCATGCGCAGGCCACCCGTCAGGGCGAAGTCCGGGGTGATCCACCATTCGTCTTCGGCAAAGAGCGCCCACTGGCGGACACTGAATTCCTCGTCCAGACCGGTGCGGCGTCCCGGGTTTTGATCGGTGAGCACCGATTGCATGAACTGCCCACCTGTTACCAGGGTGTGATTTCCGTAGAATTCAAACGGCGTCGTGAACTTGCCATCGAGCACAGAGTTGCGGATGTGCGGAGAACGTAGATTCTCGACATAGCTCTTCGTCTTCTTGTCCCAGTTGAAATTGGTGCGCTCCGCCCATTCCTGCTGGAACGAGAACTCCGATGTTGTCGGACCCCAGCGGCCGGTGTGGCTGATAGACCAATGATCGCGATCATTGTAGTTGTAGGAGTCCGAACCCGACGCTGCCGTATTGCCAACGGTGGAGTCGCGGCGAAGGCGCGTCTTTCCCAATTCGAGCATGATATCGTGATCTTCATTCGGCGTGATCGTGACACGTCCCGTGATGTCGATATCCTTCTGCTCAGGCGTGCCGCTGACGATATTGTCTTCCTGCCGCTTGAGACCACGCCCCCAGAGCTGAACGCCTACAAGATTGGGAACCAGCGGCCCGGTCATATAGTAGGAGCCTTGCAATGAGTTTCCGAATTTGGAGTGCTGCTGTACCGTGCCGTCGACCGAGAAAGAGCCGCTCCACGTGTCCGACACCTTTTTGGTGATCACGTTGATAACACCGCCCATGGCGTCCGATCCGTAAAGCGAGGACATCGGGCCGCGAATGACTTCGATCCGTTCAATGGCGTTCGCCGGTGGCAGGAAGCTCTGTTCGAAACCGGAATTGCCGTTGGTGCGGGCGTCGCGGGTGCTCTGCCGTTTGCCGTCTACCAGAAGCAGCGTGTAAGAGCCGGGAAGACCGCGAATGAAGATGTCCTTTTCAGCCGCGGGACCGGTTACAGCTACGCCTTGCACATCTTTTAGAGCGTCCGTCAGATCGCGATAGACGCCTTTTTCCAGCTCTTCTCCGGGAATCACGGTGATACTTGCGGGCGCGTCGGTGATGTTCTGTTCGAACCCGGTCGCCGTGACAACGATTTGTTTGAGTTTGACGGCTCCGTCAGCACCCGTCTCGACGGCTGCTTCCGCTGCCTTTTTCTTGGCGCTCGCCTCGGAAGATGCTTCTTCTTTGGCCTTGGTCGCGGTTTGCGCGTTCGCAACCGCTTCGCTCAAAAGCAGCGCTGTGGAAAGACACGTGCCCGCAAGGATCGCCCGGTACACGAGCGGTTTGCCAGCCATACGCCTGTTTTGTGTACCATCGGCCCACAATCCCCGAAACAAGCTCGTCATTTTCGTCACCGTTTAAAGTTGAGTTTTCAAGTCTCCTTATGTATGGCGATAAGGTGACGTCAATCGTCATGTTTTATAAGCATTCTAAGTTCCAAAAACTGCAAATGAACGGGCACAAAAGTGATGTCGGGCAAGGAAGCGAAAACGCAGCAGCAAACGGCGAAAGGTGAGAACGAAAGCCTTCGCTTGGGACAATTACGCCTGCTGATCGCTCTTGATGCACTTCTTGTGGAGGGCAGTGTTGGCGGCGCTGCAAAGCAGATGGGGTTGAGCATTGCGGCGATGAGTCGGCTGCTTGGCCAGATCCGCGAGAAGTTTAACGACCCCATTCTGGTTCGCTCGGGACGTAACATGGTGGCTACGCCGAAAGCCGAAGCGTTGCGTGCGCGTTTGCGACGCCTTGCGAATGAAGCTGAAGCACTCCTCAATTTGGATCTCGCCGAAGTGCCGAAATCCAGTTGCACCGGCCATCATGGCTGGAACCGAAGCGCCATCGTCGCACCGCCGCCGCTCGGTATCCGTAAGGTGGTCGAGCTTGAAAACCACCCCACGCCGGAACAGCTTGCGGCGCAGTTCGCGGACATCCAGGGCGAAAATGATCCAATCAGGAGGCTTGCAAAATATATCGCTGTGGTAGGGCGAAAAGCCGGGCACACCCGCCCGCTGGAAATGTCCGAAGCCGAGGATGCTTTCACGACGATTTTCACAGGGAATGCCGATCCGATGCAGATCAGTGCATTACTACGGCTTATTCACTACCGTGGAGAAACTGCACCGGAACTGGCTGGCATGGCGCGGGCGGCAAGAAGAATTTACTCAGCCGACGCCGGACTGAATATGCCTGCACTGGATTGGCCAGCCTATCTGTCGCCCAATTCCATGCAATCACCGTGGTTCATGCTTTCGGCATTGCTGGTCGCCCGGGCTGGCTTTCCGGTTGTCCTGCACGGAAACTGCGGTACCGGCGAGATATCGGGCAAGCTTGAGATCGCTGCCGAAGCTATCAATCTTCCGATCGCGACATCACACTCTCTGGCGAAAGATGCATTGAGAGCACATGGCATATGCTTCATGCCTATGGCCGGTTTCGCTCCTCAGATCCATGCGCTGATGGCGCTCTATCCCCTGTTCGAGTCGCGTTCATCGATGAACAGCCTCGTTCATCTGCTTAATCCGATGAACCTCAAGGCATCTTTCCTTGGGGTTACCCAACCCGCATATCGCAAATTGCATCGCGATGCAGGTGCGCTTCTTGGCTTGCCGTCGATCTCGGTTGTTTCGACCAGCCGCGATGTTGCGGAACTGGTTCCACACAGGGCCCATACCGTCCACAGACTTCTGGACGGTCGTGAAATAGATCTGCTGCTTCCCACACTATCCAGAGAGAGCGGAGACAAGCATTCGAACTTCAGCTCATTTGAATACTGGTATGGCGTCTGGTCCGGTGCGGCCGTGGACAAGCGCGCAGAAAATACAATCGTTGCCACCGCTGCCATGGGGATGATGACGGCAGCATCCGCCGACAATGAAAGCTATACGCTGTTCTTCGACAAGGCTGGAGAACTCTGGCGCAATCGGCATAGCCAAACGGCAGGATGATTCAAAATCAGCTGCAATTGCGGAACTTGAATCTGTTTCACGTTCCCCAAAATTTGAAAAAGCTTTCCCTGCGGCTGTCCGGGATGGCAAGTCCATGCTTTGTCTACTGATTTTATAGGCTTTATCTTCTCCCCGTAAGTTCGATTGCGAAAGGGGAGCGCCGATGGTTAGCCCGATATTCGGTGAGGCGGGAACGTCGATTTTCGAGGCGATGTCGCGGCTTTCCGTTGAGCGCGGAGCTATTAATCTGGGACAGGGTTTCCCGGAAGGCTTTGAGCCAACTGAACTCCTTGACGCTGCTGCCCTCGCTCTTCGTGAAACTTCACAACAGTACCCACCCATGATGGGCCTGCCCGTCCTCCGTCAGGCGGTTGCAGAAAACACGAGACGTTTTCTTGGCCTCGACATTGACTGGGAAAAGGAAGTCCTCGTCACTTCCGGCGCTACGGAAGCGCTAGCCGATACGTTTCTCGGGCATCTGAACACGGGCGACGAGGTAATTCTGTTCGAGCCAGCTTACGATGCTTATGCAACGCTTATTCGTCGTGCAGGAGGAACGGTAGTCCCGGTACGGTTGAAGCCGCCTCTGTGGGAACTACCGCGTGAGGAGTTGGCGAAAGTCATCTCTCCACGGACGAGGCTGATTGTCGTCAACACGCCGATGAACCCGGTAGGCAAAATATTCGATCTCGATGAATTGGAGTTTCTCGCCGATCTCGCCATCAAGCATGATCTCCTGATTGTATCGGACGAGGTCTACGAGCATCTCGTCTTCGATGAAAGGCCGTTTCATTCCTTATGGGGCGTTGAAAAAATACGTGACCGTGTGGTGCGTATCGGCTCTGCTGGAAAAAGCTTTTCCCTGACGGGTTGGAAGGTTGGTTATGTGACCGCTTCCGAGGCGACTCTTGCGCCAATTGCCCGTGCGCATCAGTATGTAACTTTTACCACGCCCCCGGCTTTGCAAACGGCAGTGGCGGTAGGGTTAAGCTTGCCGGACAGTTATTTCACCGGCCTTCGTGCGGCGCTGGCATCGCGGAGAGACCTTCTGGTCGAAGGGCTGAAATCTGCGGGGTTCGAGGTCGCCGATGTACCAGCCACCTATTTTGCTGTGGCGGACATACGAGCACTTGATAGCGGAGACGATGATCTCGATTTCTGCCGACGTTTGACGCTTGAAGCAGGCGTAACACCTGTGCCCATCTCGTCCTTCTACGGTGCGCGCGATGTGCGCAGCCATGTGCGTTTCTGTTTCGCGAAGCGCGAAGAAACGCTGCAGGAAGCCAGTTCAAGGCTGGCACAGTGGAACAATGAACGCAAACGGCGCGCTGCGTAAGCGTGCCTCAAAAACAACCACAGGGAAAATGACATGCATCCAGTTTCATTGTTGCGCGGAGCTGTTTCCGCAGCACTCTTTTCCGTACTCGTCGCTTCACCTGCATTTGCGGACAAAATCCGTTTCGGCGTGACTTCTGGTCCACATGCGGAAATCGCCGAAGCACTGGCACCCGTCGCCAAGGCAAAGGGATTGGAAATAGAGATTGTGGAGTTCTCGGACGGCGCACTGATCGACCCGGCAACGAATGATGGTGATCTCGACGCCAATGGCTTCCAGCATACGCCTTATTTCGACCAGCAGAACAAGGATCGAGGTCTCAGCCTTGTTGCCGTCGGCGGTCGTACTGTGCTGTTGCCGATGGCCGGATATTCGCACAAATATAAATCACTTGGCGAACTGCCGGAGGGGGCACAGATTTCGATTCCCAATGATCCCAGCAATGCGGGTCGTGCCCTGAAACTTCTCGAGGCGGGGGGCGTTCTCAAGCTCACACCGGGGGTGACTTTCAACGCAACCGAACTCGATATCGTTGATAATCCGAAGAAGGTCAAAATTATTCCAATGGAAACGGCCCAGCTTCCCCGGTCGCTGGAAGACGTGGATTTTTCCGTTATCACTTCGCATTTCGCGCTGAGTGCCGGGCTGGTGCCGAGCCGTGATGCGATTTTGATTGAAGATCAGCTATCCGATTATTTCTGCCTGCTTGCTGTCGCGGAAAAGAACAAGGATGCGCCCTGGGTCCAGACGCTAATCGAATCCTATAAGTCCCCCGACGTCAAAGCGTTCATCGAGAAGAAATTCGGCGGCAACATCATAGCGGGTTGGTGAGATGAATGTGCTCGTACGCAGCGAAAATATGTCGAATACGGCACTGGGTGATGTGACATCACCACTGTCGATCATCGACATACGTTCGCTGACAAAGACCTATGACGAGAAGGCTGGTCCGGTCATCGACAATGTTTCGCTTCAGATTGAAAAGGGAACCATTCACGGTATCATTGGCCGCTCAGGTGCAGGGAAGAGTACGCTGGTCCGTTGCCTGAACGGACTGGTGCATCCAAGCGATGGGAAAGTCTTTGTTTCGGGCCGTGAGATCACAACCCTCCGGCAAGAAGAACTACGGCAGGTCAGGCGTGAAGTATCAATGATATTTCAGCATTTTAGCCTCCTTTCCTCGCGAACTGCTTATGGTAATGTAGCTCTACCGTTGGAACTCGCCGGTATTGATCGGAAAACTATAAAATCGCGTGTTAACGATCTGCTTGAGTTGGTGGGCCTCAAGGAAAAGGCTGGTGCTTATCCATCGGAACTGTCAGGCGGTCAGAAGCAGCGTGTCGGCATAGCGCGGGCATTGGCTCTGGAGCCCAGCGTCCTGCTATCCGATGAGGCTACCTCAGCGCTTGATCCCGAAACCACGGAACAAATTCTTTCTTTATTGAAAGACATCAATCGACGCCTCGGCCTGACGATTGTGCTTATTACGCATGAAATGGAGGTAGTACGCGACATCGCTGACTATGTGACGGTTCTCGATGGCGGCAGGGTCGTTGAAAGTGGCCCGACTTTCGATGTTTTCGCTTTTCCGCAATCCCCAACCGCCCGGTCATTTCTGGCAAGCATTGTTGCTCATGATCTTCCGGCGGAAGTGTCTCGGCGGCTACTGCCGGAACCTGTAGCGGGATCGGATCCCGTTCTGCGTATCGTGTTCGCCGGTGATGCCGCCCACGCGCCTGTCGTTGCAACGCTTGTGCAGCGTTTCGGGATAAATCCGAACATACTGCATGGACGTATAGATTATATTTGCGGCAAACCTCTGGGCATCATGACGCTTGTCGCTGAGCACGGTCCGGCTGATCTTGCCGCTGTCCGAAGCTATCTTTCTTCACTCAATCTTCATGGAGAGGTTATCGGCCATGTTGTCCGATCTGCTTCCCCCGGCGCTCGCCGGGCTCTTGCTTGAATCGCTGAGGCAGACGGCCATTATGGTGGCCGCATCAGCTGTCCTGTCCACTTTGATCGGCCTACCGCTGGGCGTCGCGCTGGTTGTTACCGGCCCCGGCCAGTTTCTTGAACGACCGGCTTTTAACCGCATAGCAGGCACGATCGTCAATCTGGTTCGATCCACGCCGTTCATCATCCTGATGGTGGCGATCATTCCCCTGACGCGCCTGATTGCTGGAACCACGGTTGGCACCTATGCAGCCATCGTTCCTCTGACAGTGGCAATCGTACCCTTATACGCGCGACTAGCGGAAACGGCGATGCGTGAAGTAGACCAAAGCCTGATCGAGGCTGCGGAAAGCATGGGCGCGACGCCTATCCAGATCATCTTCAAGGTGCTGCTGCCAGAGGCGCTGCCGGGGATTATTGCCGGGCAAACGGTTACCCTTGTCAGCCTTGTCGGATACTCGGCGATGGCAGGAACGGTCGGCGGCGGTGGCTTGGGCGATCTCGGAATTCGTTTCGGATATCAACGCTTCATGCCGGAAGTCATGATCGCCGTTGTCATCATTCTGGTTGCAATCGTGCAATCCATTCAGATTACCGGCGATTATGCCGCTCGCCTTGTCAATCACCGCGTGGCCCGCAGCCGTCGCTCGCGCTAAGAATTTTCAGGAGGTTTCCATGACCATACATACCACGCCGATCAACCTGCCTTTGCTTGATCTGTCCCGTTTCAACGGAAGTGCGGAGGAGCGCGGCAGCTTTATTGAAGAATTGCGCCGGACGCTTCACGACCACGGTTTTTTCTATCTTACGGGCCACGACGTCGATCCAAAACTCGTGGAAGACGTAGTAAGTACGGCGAAGAAGTTCTTCGCACTGCCCGCGGAAGAAAAGCTGAAGATCGAAATGGTGAAGTCGCCCCATTTTCGAGGCTACAATCGAGCTGGCTTTGAACGGACACGCGGCCAGCAGGACTGGCGTGAACAGCTGGATATCAACACTGAATCGGAGCCCGCCGTAATTGGTTCGGACAGCCCGGCGTGGAAGCGACTGATCGGCCCGAACCAATGGCCGGATGCGTTGCCGGAACTCAAGCCGTTGCTGCTTGCCTATCAGGCCGAGGTGACGCGTGTCGGCATCGACATTCTGAAAGCCATCGCTGCTGCATTGGGACAGCCGGAAGACTTTTTCGCCCAGATTTACGAACCGCATCCGTCTCAGCTCTTGAAGATCATTCGTTATCCGGGCCGCGATGTGGCGGAAAGCGAACAAGGGGTGGGTGCCCATAAGGATGGTGGCTTCGTTACCGTCCTCCTGCAGGATGTTGTTCCCGGTTTGAGGGTTCAACGCGAAGACGGCGAATGGATCGATGCGCCTCCAGTCCCAGGCACCTTTGTCATCAATACCGGGGAACTGCTTGAGCTTGCCACGAACGGATTCGTGCGGGCGGATGTACACGGCGTCGTCGCGCCGCCAGCAGGTGTTGAACGCTTCTCAGTCGCGTTCTTCCTTGGCGCTCGTTACGATGCGACTATTCCGGTTATCGATTTGCCGGAGGAGTTGAAGACCAAGGAACGCGGCGTGACTGTGGACGCGCTTAATCCGATCTTCCGCGAGGTAGGTGCAAATAATCTCAAAAGTCGCCTCCGGTCGCATCCGGATGTCGCACGTGCCCATCACGCGGATTTGCTGACTCCCGAACAGTTGGCAGAACGCACGCCGGGATCGGCATACTGATCGTTTGATTGTCGTTTTGACGGGGCGTATCGTTATTTGTGAACCGGGACGCCCCATTGCCCATCCCTTAACGGCCAATTGCGCTGGTGTCGTCAGTCGCCAAGGAATGGGTCGGGGGTATGTCGACAATTCGCTTCTTGAGACCGTGCTCTGTTGAGCGATGCTGCCTATCATTTGCGTGTCTGCAGATATTTTAAAGCTGTGATTGTTGACAGGCCAGAGGCGGCGATAACCATTTGGCGGCAGTCTTTGCCGATTTGATCGACCGGTTTCACCTCAACTTTGCAAAAATTTCGGCAAATTGACCGTAGACTTGTCATTTTGAACAATTTGCCCCCTACAAATTTAACAAATCCACGGCTTGATCGGTCAAAGCATCAATGGAAATCTCCCTACACTTATATAAGCGTGACGTAGGGAGGGGATCGCTGAAATGCCTGTAATGCCCGAATTGTGTGCCGATACCATAGTTTATAACGGCACGATCTGGTGTGGATACGAAGAGGGCACAGTTGAAGCCCTGGCCATCTGGCAAGGCAAGGTGCTTGCTACGGGTACGAAGGACCAGATATGGTCCTTGAGGGGCGACAAAACCCGTTTGATCGACCTCGAAGGGCGCTTCGCGACACCCGGATTAAATGATGCCCATCTGCATCTTATCTCGGTCGGGCTTACACTCAAATGGATTGATGCGACACCGCAGGCCGCGCCAACATTACAGAGCCTGCTTGATGCCATTCGCGAGAAGGCTGCTTCTGCGCCTCCCGGGACCTGGATCAAAGCACGCGGTTATGACCAGACGAAGCTCGACGTCGGTCGTCATCCCCATAAGTCGGAGCTCGATGCGGTCGCTCCAAACCATCCCGTCATGCTCGTACGTGCTTGTGGCCACGTGTCGATCTTCAACTCGAAAGCCTTTGAGCTGGCCGGTGTGGATGAAAACTTCCCGGTACCGGAAGGCGGTTTGATCGAACAGAAAAATGGCGTTCTGACCGGAATGGTGGCTGAAAATGCTCAAGGCGCCGTTCGCAGGGCTATCCCCAAGGCGACGACGGAAGAAATGATCGAAGCCATTGAGGCTGCGGGCAACCTTCTTCTTTCCTACGGCATTACCAGCGTTATGGATGCAGCTGTCGGTCAGGTTGCGGGCTTCGATGAAATCCGTGCCTACAACATCGCGAAGCTGCAAAAGCGTTTGCCGGTACGCACCTGGCTCGTACTGCTTGGCGACCCTGGGCCTTCCATCGTTGAGGAATGCTATAAAGCAGGGCTTGTTTCCGGTGTCGGTGACGACATGCTGACGGTCGGTGCCGTCAAGATTTTCCTCGATGGCTCAGCAGGCGGGCGGACCGCGTGGATGAGCAAGCCTTATCTTGGCGACGACAACAATATCGGTGTCCAGATATTACCGGACGCGGAATTGGAAGCGCTGGTGCTGGACGCGCATAAGAAGGGTTACCAACTGGCATGCCACGCTATCGGCGATGCAGCAATCGGCCAGCTGATCATGGCCTATGAAAAGGCGCTAGTCGCTTATCCCGATCCCGACCGCCGCCATCGTATCGAGCATTGCGGTTTCTCCACGCCGGCGCAACACGAGCGGATGAAGAAGGCCGGCATTTATCCGTGCCCGCAACAGGTCTTCATCTATGATTTTGGAGATGCCTATATTTCTGTTCTCGGCGAGGAACGCGCCCTTTCAAGCTACCCGCTGAAGACGTGGAAAAATCTCGGTTTCAAACCCGCGACCGGCAGCGATGCGCCGGTTTGTCACCCCAATCCCTATCCGAATATCTATTCGATGCTGACCCGTGAAACGGGCAAGGGGACGGTGATGGATGCCCGCGAGTGCGTGACCATTGAAGAGGCTCTGCAGGTTTACACCGAGTTCGGAGCTTTTTCACAGAAGTTGGAGAATGTGAAGGGCAAGCTCGTGCCTGGACAGGTTGCCGATATTGCAGTTTTCACGCGCAACATGCTCACTGCAAAGCCGGAAGAAATTCTCAACGACACGCATTGTGTTCTTACCCTACGCGACGGTGAGATCGTGTTCGAACGGTCGTGAAGCGATACTCCGGTTCCTGCCGGATCATAAAAAGAATTGAAGCGGAAACGCTTCGGCGCAATGTCGGACAGCGAAGTTTCGGCGGAACTGTCCGAATGAACGGTTCATCTGAATCGCAAGAATGACACTTATGAAGGGGAACAATATGAGAAAATTTGCATTGCTGGCGGCGCTGTCCGCAGCTCTGTTGACGGGAACGGCAGCCTATGCTGCGGATGAACCGCGTTCAGGGGGCGTTATCAATTTCGTCGCGCCTTACGGCGACAGCTTCTCGACGCTGGACATTCAGGCATCGCCTGCCACGCAGGACGAGTTCTACGCCAAAGCTATTCACCGCACGCTCTATGATTGGGATGCCGATTTGAACAAGCCGGTGCTCGGTCTTGCAACGGACGTGGCCGTGTCCGACGACCGGCTCGTCTATACCTACAAGCTTCGTCAGGATGCATTTTTCCACAATGGCAAGCCTTTGACGGCAGACGACATTATCTGGAGCTACACACGGATAATGGACCCGAAAAAGGCATTCCCACCAGCACGCTACATTGCCGAGATCAAAGGAGCGGAGGAATATACGCAGGGTAAGGCCAAGGAAATCTCCGGTCTGAAGAAGATCGATGACCATACGCTCGAGATCACGTTGAAGCAGCCGATCGATCCGGGTTTCCAGTTTATGCGTAACAACACAGCGATCTATCCTGCAGGCGAGGGGGACAGTGAGGAATTTCAGCGCCACCCCGTCGGTCTCGGACCATACAAGTTTGCCGAATATGTTCCCGGCTCACGCCTCACGGTCGAGAAGTGGGACAAATACTACGAGAAGGGCAAGCCTTACGCCGACAAGATCAATATCATGATCATGGGTGATGCGGCGGCGCGCGATGTCGCGTTCCGCAACAAGGAAATCGATGTAGCTGTGCTTGGCCCCGCGCAGTACACTGCCTATCTTGCCGACCCCGAACTGGCGAAGAACATGGTCGAGGTGGCGGAAGTTTATACGCGCGCCGTCGGCTTCAACCCGGATTTCAAGCCGTTCCAGGACAAGCGCGTCCGTCAGGCAATCAACTACGCGATCGATAGCGATCTCATCATCAAGCGTCTGGTCAAGGACAAGGCCTATCGTGCTGTAGGTTGGCTTCCAAACTCATCACCAGCCTTCGACAAGGATGCGAAGCCATATCCGTATGATCCCGAAAAAGCGAAAGCCTTGCTCGCAGAAGCCGGATATCCAGATGGTTTCGAGTTCGAACTGACTGCAACGCAGAATGAGAGCTGGGGTTTGACCATTGTTCAGGCGATCATTCCGATGCTCGCCAAGGTCGGCATCAAGGTGAAGGCCAAGCCGGTAGAGGCCTCTGTGCTTGCTGATGTGGTTCCGGCTGGCAATTTCCAGGCCTATATGTGGTCGCTCGAAAGCGGGCCCGATGCACTCACCGCGATGCAGTGCTTCTATTCCGCGACGCCGCAATCCGCATGCAATTATCAAAAATTCTCCAATGCGGAATTCGACAAGATTGTCGACGAAGCCAAGGTGGCAAAAACCGAAGAAGAGAAGAACGAACTTCTGAAGAAGGCGAACAATCTGTTGCAGGAAGAAGCGCCGGTCTGGTTCTTCAACTACAACAAGGCAGTGATGGCACACCAGCCATGGCTGCATGGCCTGCAGCCGAACTCGGCGGAACTCGCGGTTCAGTCCTATGAAAAGCTCTGGGTGGACGACACGGTTCCGGCCGGTCGCTAGTTCCAGCTGTTCTGGATCGGCCCGCTCTTTCTCGGGCGGGCCACTGATCCCCTTTGCTCCAGCGTAATCGGCGCTGATCCGAAAGGAGGACCGTGTGCTCTATTTTATTTTCCGGCGCGTCCTACAGATGATACCGACGGTCGTGGCGGTATCGTTGTTGATTTTCGTTATCTTCAGCGTGGTTCCAGGTAGCATCGCTTCCGGCCTTATCGCCAATGGCAAGGGCATGAACGATCCGAAAATGGTCGAGAAGATCACCCAGGAATTCGGGCTCGACAAGCCTGTTCATGTGCGTTTCGGTAACTATCTCGTTCAGTTGGCGCAGTTCGATCTAGGGACTTCTTATCGTTCAAGGCAGCCGGTTATCTCGCTTATTCAGGAGCGAATGTGGCCCACGCTGAAGCTCGCTTTTGCCGCGATGGGACTTGCTATCCTGATCGGGGTGCCGCTCGGATTTCTCGCAGCGTTGAAACCCGGAAGCATTCTTGACAGCGTGACCATGATAGGAGCGGTTTCGGGTCTTTCCTTGCCGCAATTCTGGTTGGGTCTGCTCGCCATGTATCTCTTTGCATTGACGCTCGGATGGCTGCCGAGCTTCGGTTATGGCGACGGCGGCATCAGAAATATTATCCTCCCGGCGCTCACTCTGGGTGTCGCGCCCCTTGCACTGTTGGCAAGAACGACGCGAGCAGCCGTGCTTGAAGTGATGGGTGCCGATTTCATTCGAACAGCGCGTTCCAAAGGCATGAGCAGCTTTCGGCTTGTGAAATGGCATGTCATGCGAAATGCGCTGGTGCTGATCATCACGACTATCGGCCTGCAGTTCGGATCGATGATGGGGCAGGCCGTGGTGGTGGAGAAACTTTTCTCGTGGCCGGGTCTTGGTTCCTTGCTGATTGATAGCGTTTCGCTGCGCGACATCCCCGTCGTGCAGGGGGCAATTCTCGTAATCGTGTTGTGGTTTCTGGTTATCAATACGATCGTTGACATCCTCTACGCGGTTATCGACCCGCGTATAAGCCACGAGTAAGCCCATGAAGCTCCGTTTCAATCTCGTATTCGGCGGTTTCATATGCATCGTCATCGCGGCGGCGGCGATTTTTGCACCGCTGCTGGCCCACTATAACCCGGTCCTTGATGCCGATTTGATGAACGCCGAACTTCCGCCTGACACACAATTCTGGTTTGGTACCGATGCACAGGGGCGCGATGTCTTTTCGCGAATCCTCTATGGCGCGCAGGTGTCACTGACCGTCGGCGTCGTCTCGCAGTGCATCAACACTGTCATTGGTTTGTGTTTTGGCATTTCCGCGGGCTATTTCGGCGGATGGTGGGACGATCTCGTCAACGGTCTGACAAATCTGATGCTGGCGATACCGTCGCTCATCTTTGCTCTGGCAATCATGGCTGTCCTCGGTCCCGGTTTGCCGAGCCTTCTGCTTGCTCTGGGTTTGACGAACTGGTCCTGGACCTGCCGGATCGCGCGCAGCTCAACCCTTTCTCTCAAGAAACAGGGATATGTTCAGGCCGCCAAGATGCTCGGTTATAGCGATGTCCGCATCATGATCACGCAGATTGTGCCGAACATGATCGGCCCTATCCTTGTTATCGGCACTCTTGGAATGGGCGATGCTATCCTTGCGGAAGCAGCTCTTTCCTACCTTGGTCTCGGTATCAGCCCCCCCGATCCAAGCTGGGGGAACATGCTCACCGATGCGCGAGAGCTGATTGTGAACGCGCCTTGGGCTGCGGTGTTTCCGGGCCTGGCTATCTTCCTCACGGTACTCGGACTCAATCTGTTCGGCGATGGTCTTCGTGACTGGCTCGACCCGCATATGAGGACGCGCAAAGTATGAGCGAACAACCACTTCTAGAAGTCGAAAATCTTCGCATCGATATCGTTTCCGGTTCAAGCAAACATAACGTGGTCGAGGATGTATCGTTCACAATCGCCGCTGGCGAGACCTTTGGTCTGGTGGGCGAGTCCGGCTGCGGAAAGAGCATCACCGCGCTGTCCATGATCGGGCTGTTGCGTAAGCCGCTGTCAATTACCGGAGGCGCGATCCGCTTCAAAGGACAGGACCTGCGAGCCATGTCGTCGCGCGAAGTGCGAAAGCTGCGTGGCAATCGTATCGCGATGATTTTTCAGGAACCGATGACCGCCCTTAATCCCCTGTCACCAGTGGGAAGACAGATTGCGGAAATGTTCGTGCTGCATCAGGGGGCAACCTGGCATGAGGCAGAACGCAAGGCGATTGAAGCACTTGCCAGCGTTCAGGTGCCCGCACCAGAGCAGCGTGTGAAGAACTATCCGCATCAGATGTCTGGCGGCATGCGCCAGCGTGTGATGATCGCGATCGCCCTTGCATGCAATCCCGATCTGCTGATCGCCGATGAACCCACGACCGCGCTTGACGTGACCGTTCAGGCAGAAATTCTGCGTCTTATGCAGGAACTTTGCACGGCGCGAGGGACTTCCGTTCTGATGATCAGCCATGATCTTGGGGTCATTGCGAAAATGTGTCGTCGCGTGGGTGTCATGTATGCCGGGCATCTGGTCGAGGAGCGTGTAACGGCGGATCTGTTTCATCATCCGGCACATCCTTACGCGCATGGTCTTCTGGCGTCCCTGCCGCAGCTTGGATCGCGCCAGACGGAAGGCCAGCTACGGCTTCAGGAAATCGAGGGTGTCGTGCCATCGATTTCCGCTTTTCCAAAAGGCTGCCGGTTCGAGCCGCGTTGCACGCGTGCGACCGATGTTTGCCGTGCGCAAAAGCCGGGCTGGACGCCGCTTGAGGATGCCGGTGTGGTGAGGTGCTTCCATCATGAATGATCTACATTCAACCAAACTGGCAGAACCTTTGGTTCGCATCGATGATGTCTGCGTTTACTTCCCGGTGAGCGGTGGAATTTTCAGTCGTTCCAAGCAATTGCTGCGCGCCGTCAACAATCTCAGCCTGACGCTTAACAAAGGCGAGTGCCTTTCGATTGTAGGGGAGTCTGGTTGCGGTAAGTCCACACTGGCCCTCTCCATAGTCGGCTTGCAGAGACCGACCAGTGGGCAGATCTATTTTGAAGGACGTCCGATCACAGGCAAGAATGAACCTTCCCGTCTGGAACGGTCGAAGATGGCGCAGATGGTCTTTCAAGATCCGTTTGCTTCACTCAATCCTCGCCAGACGGTGTACACGTCGCTCGCTGCACCTTTGCGACTTCACGGCGTGAAATCGCGTAGCGAAATCGACGGTCGCATTGAAGAGATCCTACGTCTCGTTGGTTTGAAACCCGAGCAGGCGAGGCGTTTTCCGCACGAATTTTCCGGTGGTCAACGCCAGCGTATAGGGATCGCACGAGCGCTGTTACTTAATCCGAAAGTCATCGTGCTCGATGAGCCCGTTTCGGCCCTTGATGTCTCGATCCGGGCGCAGATCATCAATCTGCTCCTGGAGCTGAAGGAGCGGCTTGGCCTTTCCTACATCATGATCAGCCACGACCTGAGCGTCGTGGAGCATATGAGCGACCGGGTGGCGGTCATGTATTTCGGGCAGATTGTCGAAAGTGGTCCGTGGGATCGGATTTTCTCGAATCCAACCCACCCTTATACCCGGCGGCTGATTTCGGCCATTCCTGACCCGATGACCGAATTGACGGGCGGTCGACTGATTGACGATCGAAACCCGCCGCAACCGCCTGCCGGTTATGCGTTTTACCCAGACAGCTTCGGCACGCATGACGTTCATAAGATACCACCTCCTACGCAATTGATTAATATTGGTGGAGAGCAGCGTATCCGCGTTATGAAGAAACCCTGATTTGCAATAAAAAGCGCCGCTAAGCGGCGCTTTTTATTGCTATATTGGAAGTTCAGCCGCTGATGAGCTTGACTTCCATGAAGTCTTCCAGCCCCCATTTGCCGCCTTCGCGACCATTACCCGACTGCTTGTAGCCTCCGAACGGGCTGCCCGGCGCGCGGGAGGTGCCATTGATCTGCACCATGCCGGCACGCAACTTTCGAGCCACGCGTTTCGCCCGTTCCGGGCTGCCGGTCTGGATATAGGCTGCAAGTCCGTAAGGCGTGTCATTGGCAATGGCGATGGCTTCTTCTTCCGTATCGAAGGGGATCATAGCCAGCACCGGTCCGAAGATTTCTTCGCGGGCAATCGTCATGTCATTATTCACATCGGCAAAGACGGTTGGTTTGACGAAGTCCCCTTCGGTGAATCCATCGGGACGCCCCGTTCCACCAGCCACAAGCCGAGCACCTTCGTCGATGCCCTTCTGGATCAGTTTCTGCACTTTCTCGAACTGGATCGAAGAGGAAAGCGGGCCAATATGATCGCCTTCTTCTGCCGGGTCACCAACCTTCGTGCCTTCCGCCACCTTCCTGGCGAGTTCGACCGCTTTGTCGTAAACCGAACGTTCGACCAGCATGCGCGTCGGCGCATTGCAGGACTGGCCGGTATTTTCGAAACAATGGGCAAGGCTGCGGGCAATGGTCTTTTCGAGGTCGGCATCGGCGAAAACGATATTCGGCGACTTGCCGCCAAGTTCAAGCGAAACCCGCTTCACCGTTGCTGCTGCAGCTCGAGAGACCGCTGTGCCTGCGCGCGTCGAGCCGGTAAACGACATCATGTCGACATCCGGATGCTGCGACAGGGCCTCACCAACGACAGCACCTTCGCCATTGACGAGATTGAACACACCTTGCGGGAAACCAGCCTCATCCACAAACTCGGCGAAGAGCATGGCCGACATGGGGGCAATCTCGGATGGCTTCAGTATGACGGTGCAGCCGACAGCTAGCGCAGGGATAACTTTTAGCGCGATCTGGTTCATTGGCCAGTTCCAGGGCGTGATGAGGCCGCAAACGCCAATCGGTTCGCGCACTATCGTCTGGTTCGGAAATTTCGGAGAAAGAAGCTCTTCGAACTCGAAATTCTCGAATGCTGCGATGAAGGCTTTGGTATGCGAAAGGCCTGCCGCAGCCTGCGATTCCCGCGCAAGCGTGATTGGCGCTCCCATTTCCAGCGAGATCGCCTTGGCCATTTCCTCAAGACGAGCTTCATAAATTTCCACGAGCCGTCGAATATAACCGATGCGGTCCGCGGCAGAAGTTTCGCTCCAGGACGGGAATGCCTTGCGGGCAGCTGCGACCGCCAGATCAATGTCTTTCGCAGAGCCTGCAGAGATTACGGCATAAGGCTTCTCGTTAGCGGGATTAATGACCTCAATGGACTTGGCCTCTACCGGAGCGCGCCATGCGCCATCGATATAGAAGTCTGTTTTCTGAATGAGGTTTTTCTGAAGCATCGTGCCGTCCTCCGTCGCGCTTAATGTCCCGGGTCGTTTCAAGCGGACCCGGTTTGTGTTTTGACACTAATACCCGGACATTGCAGCGTCAAAACAGAAGGCTGCATGGAAGCATCAATTTTTCTTATTCATTATCGTAAGCCTCAATCTCGACGCCCAAAGCGGCCAGCCCTTCCTCAAGATAATCTCCGAGAAGTGGTGTGCCGATAAGATACTTGGCCTCCCGACCATTATCGCGGTCGGCAGCGGTTGACAGGGCTTCGTCCCATTCGTCGACGCTGAAATCACCCCGTCCTACCCACATCAGCGCCAGCAGTTCCTGTCGTTCGTCTATGTTAAGAGAACGAATAGCCGCAAAAAGTTCCTTTCGAGTGGGATTGGTCAGCGAGGCATCGAGAATATCAACTTCGTTGTCATCGCTGGCGTTGGATCCGGAGTCTTCATCGGTAGCGGGAACCTGAACATCATATTCCCGAGCCTTGGCGATAATAAATTCCAAATTCTCAATATTGTTGACCAACTCGACCACGCTCGCCTCCGTCACCTTGGCTATTTGTCAAACAACGCTTTCGCGAAGCCTTGGTTCCGGTTGCCTCAAAGAGCGGGATCGGCTTCGCGCAGCCTGTAACCGACGCCTGTTTCGGTCAGGATATAATGCGGCTGATCCGGCGATTTTTCAATCTTCTGCCGTAGCTGGCGGACATAGATGCGAAGATATTGCACGTCAGCCGCCGGTCCCCAGACCTGGCTTAAGATGAAATGGTGAGTCAGCACTTTCCCTGCATGCTGTACGAGCAAGCTCAGGATATCATATTCTTTTGGCGACAGCTTAATTTCTTCGCCGTTCAGTTTTACAATGCGGCGCACGAGATCGACGGTCAGACCACCACATTGGAAAAGCGGCTTTTGTCCCTGCTGTTGTAGTCGATGCCGCAAGGCGACCCGAAGACGAGCGGCAAGCTCCTTCATTCCGAAAGGTTTCGGGATGTAGTCATCTGCCCCTTCTTCAAGGGCGCGGACAATCCCGGCTTCATCGGTGCGGCTCGAGAGGATGAGAATTGGCAAGCTTATTCCGTTCTCTCTCCAGCGTTGGAGCAGAGTATGGCCGTCGGTATCAGGAAGGCCCAGATCGAGCACCACGATGTCGGGCTTATCCATTGCAATGCGTTCGTCAGCTTGGCTGCCATCTGCAGCTTCGACAACGGTATAGCCTTCTGTTGTCAGTCCGACCCGCAGCAATTTGCGGATGGCTGGTTCGTCATCGACAACTAGAATCTTGAGCTTCGGATCGTTCATGAATCCCTGTCAACTTCATCAGCGGGAATGGGCAAGGTGACCGTAAATACAGCGCCAGTACCTTCTTGTTGGTTACCTGCCCGGATGGAGCCTCCCATCGCCTCGATGAAACCGCGTGCGATAGGAAGACCCAGTCCGGTGCCAGCCTGAACGTGATCTCCTTTACGCACACGATAGAACGTATCGAACACATGCTCCAGATCGTCATGAGGAATCCCTGGGCCTCGATCCGAGATTTCCAGCGTTATGTTGGATGTATCCGCGTGAGCTTTAACCGTAATGGGCGAATTCTCCGGAGCGTATTTTGCGGCGTTGTCGAACAGATTGAATAAAGCCTGCTCAAACAGGACGGCGTCAAGGTGGACCATCGGCAGATTGACTGGAACCGCGACGTTGACCTGATGGCAGGCGAGTATCCTGGATGCACGATTGAGTGCAGCCCCGATCAGGTCTCCAACAAAATGAAGCGAGAGATTAGGCTTCATCGCACCGGCTTCGATGCGGGTCATATCAAGGAGATTGGCGATGAAGCGGTTCAAGCGTTCAGATTGATCCACGACGGTTGCAACAAGCTCTGATCGGTCGGCGTCCGGCAAAGATGCGGAATAGTCGCGCAGTGTCGTCGCGGCTCCGAGAATGGCAGCCAAAGGGGTCTTCAGATCGTGCGAGATGGAGGTGAGCAATGCCGAACGCAGCTTGTCAGCTTCGGCGGCCAGTTTTGCCCGCTCTACATCGCCAACAAGCTGAACGCGTTCGATGGCAATTGCTGCCTGATCGGCCAGAGCTTCGAAGAGACGCTGTTGCTCAGGCGTGAGAATTGGGCCCACACGATCATTATCGAGACCGATAACGCCAACGGACGTTCGTGCAGTTTTGAGAGGCAGATAGAGCCGCTTTGCACCCGGCAGCGTATTGGCGCCGCGGCCTGCCGGCAAGTCATGCTCCCAGGTCCAGTGCGCGGCAGCTATATCAGCATCGTCCAGAGTATCATCTGGCGGATAACCGGCCCTGACAGCAATGCTGTTAACGTCGGGAAGCAGAATTACGACCCTTACCTTGAGCATGGATGCGATCTGGAATGCCGTTGCCCAGAGCACATCATCAATTGAACCTGTTCCTGCCAGCTTTTTACTGAAGAGATACAGATCTTCCGTCATGCGCGCGCGTTGTCGCGCAGCCGCGGCCTGCCTTTGGACGCGACTTGCCAGATTGCTGGCGATAACGCTCACAAACAGGAAGAAAACCAACGCTACGACACTTTCGGGATCGGCGATTGAAAGCGTGTAAAGTGGCGAGAGAAAAAAGAAGTTATAGGCGAATGCGCTGATTACGGATGCAAAAAGCGCAGGCCAAAGACCGAGGGTGACTGCGACACCAAGAACGCCAACAACGAATACCAGCGCTATGCTGCGCACATCCAAAAACTGATCGAGCAACAGCCCGACAACAAGGGCTACGCCGGTCATTGCCATGCCGATCAGATAGGGCGTTACATCGGGCGGTGTGTTGTGCCGGGCGGTGTTTATCTTGCGGCTGGCGCTCCCATTTTCGTGCTCGACCCCGGCTGTTATATGAATATCGATAGCACCGGAAAGCCGGACAAGCTCGCGCGCGACGGACCCGTCAATCATCTCGCGCCAACGCGACTTTATGGACTTTCCGGCTACGATCTGAGTGAAGTTGTGAGCTGAAGCGTAGCGAACAATGTCTTCGGCTACTGACTGGCCCGGAATGGTGATCGTTTCCCCGCCAAGCTGTTCGGCAAGCCTCAACGCCGTTGCAAGCCTGTCCTTTGCTTCATCGGCGAGCCCCGCAGAACGGGCGGTTTCGATATGGATTGCGGCCCATGGGGCGCGAAGGCGATCTGCAAGCCGACGGGCATAGCGAACAAGCGATACACTGCGCGGACTGTCATCGACGGCGACCAATATGCGATCGCTTGCCGCCCAGGGCCCTTCTATCGCATGAGCGCGCATATGGCTGAGAAGCTGTTCGTCTACACGTTGGGCGGTGCGGCGCAGCGCCAGTTCGCGTAACGCTGTCAGGTTGCCGGGGGAAAAATAATTGCGGATCGCCCGTTTCGCTGTCTTGGGAAGGTAGATCTTGCCTTCATTGAGCCGTTTAATGAGATCTCCGGGGGTGAGATCAATCAGTTCGATGTCGTCGGCACGGTCGATTATGCTGTCGGGCACAGTTTCACGCACGCGAATACGGGTGATCTGCGCCACAACATCATTCAGGCTTTCGACGTGCTGGATATTGAGCGTTGTGTAAACGTCGATACCGCGCGCCAGAATTTCCTCTACATCCTGATACCGCTTGGGATGCCTGCTGCCGGGCGCATTCGTATGTGCAAGTTCATCTACCAGAACCAGCTGCGGCTTGCGCGCCAGAACCGCATCGATATCCATTTCTTCGAGTTGATGACCCCGATATGCAACGCGCGCGCGAGGAATGATTTCAAGCCCTTCAGTAAGGGCTTCAGTCTCCGCTCGTCCGTGCGTTTCGACAATGCCGATGACGACATCTATTCCATCAGCTTTGCGCGCGCGGCCCGACATCAGCATTTCATAGGTCTTGCCGACACCTGGCGCAGCACCGAGAAATATCTTCAGACGGCCACGCGTCTCGCGTTCCGCCTGTTCAAGCAGAGCATCCGGGGAGGGTCTGTTTTCGCCGAAACGAAGCGGGTCCGATGTCAAACAAGGCTCCTAACAGGAAAGGGCGGCAAATCTTGCCGCCCGAGTTATTCTACTTGGTTTCGTCCCTGTCCAGAACAAGGTTCAGCTCGAGAACATTGACCACCGGCTCCCCGAGGAATCCAAGTTCACGAGGTTCGATCTGTTGCTCTACAATCCGGCGCAATGCGGCTTCATCAATCCCGCGTGCCTTTGCAACGCGAGGCACCTGATAGAAGGCTGCCTCCGGGGAGATATGCGGATCAAGACCGCTTGCAGATGTTGTCACGAGGTCAATCGGTGGTTCTGTAGAGCCTTCTTGGTGCGCAAGGGCCGCGGCGTTCGCTTTAATCCGCTCAATGAGCTTTGGATTGGTTGGGCCCAGATTGGAACCACCGGAGCTTGCGGCATCGTAACCGTCTTTTCCTGCGGCAGATGGCCGACCGTGAAAATACCGATCGCTGGTAAAATTCTGGCCGATCAATTGGGAGCCGATGATTGTGCCGTCCTTTTCGATAAGGCTGCCACTGGCTTTCGCCGGAAAGATCGCTTGGGCGATGCCGGTCATGCCGAGCGGATAGAGTAATCCGGTTATAACGGTAAGCGACACGATCATGACAAGCGCTGGACGAAGTTGTTTCAGCATTTTTGCTTATCCTTATACGAGGCCAAGGGTGATAATCGCCAGATCGATGGCCTTGATGCCCACGAACGGCACGACGACACCGCCGAGTCCGTAGATTAAAAGATTACGCGAAAGGAGAGCGCCTGCGCCGACCGGCTTATAGGTGACGCCTCTCAACGAAAGCGGGATCAGGGCCACAATGATCAGGGCATTGAAGATGATGGCCGACAAAATGGCACTCTGTGGAGAAGCCAATCCCATAATGTTGAGCGCGCCCAACTGCGGATAAAAGGCCAGAAACATCGCCGGAATGATTGCAAAGTACTTCGCAATGTCATTGGCGATGGAGAATGTGGTCAGTGCCCCCCGCGTCATCAGCAATTGCTTGCCGATCTCAACAATTTCGATGAGTTTCGTGGGATCACTGTCGAGGTCGACCATATTGCCTGCTTCACGCGCGGCAACCGTGCCGGTGTTCATGGCCACGCCTACATCAGCTTGCGCAAGGGCAGGGGCATCATTGGTGCCATCGCCGCACATTGCAACAAGTTTGCCCTTGGACTGTTCCTCGCGGATCAAAGACAGTTTGTTTTCAGGCGTTGCCTGCGCCAGAAAGTCGTCCACCCCGGCTTCGGCGGCGATGGCTGCTGCGGTCATCGGGTTATCACCGGTAATCATGACTGTACGAATACCCATCCGGCGCAGTTCCGCGAAGCGTTCACGGATGCCGCCTTTGACGATGTCCTTCAGATGCACGACACCAAGGAGTTGACCATCCTTGGCGACAGCAAGCGGTGTGCCGCCCGCCTTGGCGATCGTATCAGCGATGGATTGCAGTCCGGACAGGGTGCCTTGATCAACGCGGCTGCTCTGCTCCACATAGGCGAGCACCGCATCCACCGCACCTTTGCGAATGACAGAACCTTCAACATCTACCCCGCTCATGCGGCTTTGTGCGGTGAACGGTACAAAATGAGCGTGAAGGCTCTGCATGTCGCGCCCACGCAGGCCGTATTTTTCCTTGGCAAGAACGACGATAGAGCGACCTTCCGGTGTCTCATCGGCAAGCGAAGCCAACTGTGCCGCGTCGGCCAAGTTTTGCGCGGTTACGCCGCTGACAGGTACAAAAGCAGTCGCCTGACGATTGCCGAGGGTGATCGTTCCGGTCTTGTCGAGAAGAAGCGTGTCGACGTCCCCTGCGGCCTCTACGGCACGACCAGACATGGCAAGCACGTTGAACCGAACGAGACGATCCATGCCCGCAATGCCAATAGCGGAAAGCAAGGCGCCGATTGTAGTCGGGATGAGTGTTACAAACAGTGCAACCAGCACTGTGACCGGAACATAACCGCCTGCATAGGTCGCAAAACTCGGGATTGTCACAACGGCCAGAACGAATATCAGCGTCATGCCTGCAAGCAGAATGTTGAGTGCGATCTCATTCGGCGTCTTCTGACGTTCGGCACCTTCCACCAGGCTGATCATCTTGTCGATGAAGGTTGAACCCTGCGCGGCAGTGATGCGGACCTTGATCCAGTCGGACAGGACCTGTGTTCCACCGGTGACGGCGGAGCGGTCGCCGCCGGACTCGCGAATGACCGGTGCGGATTCCCCGGTGATGGCCGCTTCGTTAACGGAGGCCACGCCTTCGATGACTTCGCCATCCGAGGGAATAATGTCACTGGCTTCCACCAGAACCACATCACCCACCTTCAGACTGGTCCCCGGTACATTCTTCCAGCTTTGGCTTTCCGGACTATCCAGAAGTTTGGCCTGCGTTTCTGTTCGTGTGCGGCGCAGGGAGTCCGCCTGCGCCTTTCCACGTCCTTCGGCGACGGCTTCAGCAAAATTCGCAAACAGAACCGTGAACCATAGCCAGAGAACGATCTGGAACGAGAAGCTGGCATCGGGATTGCTGGTGGCAACGTCCTTCAGGAGAAGCAAAGTGCTCAACAGTGAAACGACTGCAACCACAAACATTACCGGATTGCGTGCAAGGCTCCTCGGGTTGAGCTTGCGGAAGGCATCGCCGATGGCGGGTAAAAGGATGCGGGCATCGAGAATGCTCGCGGATTTGGACTGGCTCATAAAGGAGGCTCCAGTAAATTACGTTTCCGTTTCGGAAAATCTCAGATCAACCCGGCAAGCTGAACCGCGAGAAGGATGGCGGTCGTTGCCAGAAGGATAGAGAGGATGCAGTTTGAGGGGCGCAGCATCAGAACATTTGTCCCTTGATCATTGCGAAGTGCTCGGCGACGGGCCCGAGCGCCAGCGCGGGGAAGAAAATCAAGCCACCGACTACGAGAATGACGCCAATCAGCAAGCCGACGAAAAGCGGGCCTGTTGTCGGGAAGGTACCGGCGGATTGCGGAGCGGCTTTCTTGGCGACAAGCGAACCGGCGATTGCGAGAGCCGGAATGATGACGAGAAACCTTCCCATCAACATGGCGAGACCGATCGTGATGTTGTACCACGGCGTATTGCCGGATAATCCACCAAAGGCAGAACCATTATTCGCTGTCCCTGAGGTATAGGCGTAGAGGATTTCCGAGAAGCCATGCGGGCCGGGGTTGGCGATTGACGCCAGACCTGTCGGTAGGACCGAAGCAATGGCCGTGAATCCAAGAATGGACAACGGCAGGCAAAGGACGGCCAGCATCGCCATCTTCACCTCCTTGGCTTCGATTTTTTTGCCGAGATATTCGGGAGTTCGCCCAACCATCAGGCCAGCTACGAAAATGGCGACGACGACGAAGAGGACTATGCCGTAGAAGCCTGCGCCAACCCCGCCGATGATTATCTCCCCAAGCATCATATTGATCATGGGGATCATTCCGCCGAGCGCCATCATGCTGTCATGCATGGCGATCACTGCGCCACATGAGGCAGCGGTTGTAACAACGGCGAATAGCGCGGACATAGCGATGCCGAAGCGTGTTTCCTTACCTTCCATGTTGCCGCCGTCAATTCCGAGTGCATGGATAAGAGGATTGCCGGTGGCTTCCGCCCAGTAGCAGACTGCAACGCCCGCGACGAACAATATGCCCATGGCGGCAAAGATCGCCCAGCCTTGGCGCTCGTTGCCGACCATCCGCCCGAAGACGTTGGTCAGCGAAGCACCGATGGCGAAAATCGCAACCATCTGGATCAGGTTGGAAATGGCGTCGGGGTTTTCGAAAGGATGCGCGGAATTGGCGTTGAAAAAGCCGCCGCCATTGGTGCCAAGCATCTTGATCGCGAGTTGCGAGGCGACTGGCCCGAGCGCTATCACCTGTCGCGCACCCTCCAGCGTCGTAGCTTCGGCATAGGCTCCAATCGTTTGCGGCACGCCGAGACTGACGAAAGCCAAGGTAAGGAGGACGCACAAGGGCAGTAGGATGTAGAGCGTGCAGCGCGTAAGATCGACCCAGAAATTTCCAAGCGTCTTCATCGACTTACGCGAGAACGCGCGAATGAGCGCTATGGCGATGGCAACGCCGGTCGCAGCTGAAACGAAGTTTTGCACTGTCAGCCCTGCCATTTGCGTCACGTAAGAGAGTGTGCTTTCGCCGCCATAGTTCTGCCAGTTGGTGTTGGTGACAAAACTTGCGGTGGTGTTGAAGGCGAGATCAGCGGGAACGTTGCTCATGCCCATCGGATTGAAGGGCAGGGAGCCTTGAACCCGCTGGAGCACGTAAAGGAGCAAAAAGCCCGCCAGGTTGAAAAGAAGCAGGGAAACGGTGTAGGTTGTCCAGTGCTGCTCTTCGCGTTCGCTCGTGCCTGCGAGACGATAAAGCCCGCGCTCCGCAGGCACCAGGATTGGTGAAAGAAAAGTCCGTTCACCGTTGAAAACGCGCGTCATGTAGCCGCCGAGCGGCTTGACGAGCAAAATGATGATCCCGCAGAAAACGAGGATCTGAATCCATCCATTAAGGGTCATTGTCTTTTCCGAGGACTGAATAGCTGCCGGTTACGTGGTGTCGGCCAGAAACCCGCTTAGAATCGTTCTGGTCGCAAAAGCGCATAAAGAAGATAGGCGGCTATGAAGACGGCGACCAAAGCGCCGGCGATGTATTCGATCATCATGACCTGCCTCAAAGCCTTTCGCAGATGCGCAAATAGCCGAACAGCAGGCTAAAAAAGCCGATGCCGATTGCAAGGACGAAGAAATCCATAATCATGCCCGAGAGGGCTCCCTGTTTCTTACAGGGGCATTATGTTGCCGTTTGGCATAGGGTTTCGAGAGCGAAGCCGGGACCGAAAAATAAAAAACTCATATATGGAAGCGGCCCTTTAGGAGCGATGCCAGGGAACGAGAGTTAGAGCGAGGCTGCAGCTGCAGCCCGGCCCGCCGTCCGACCGGAAAAGATGCAGCCGCCAAGAAACGTCCCCTCAAGCGCGTTATATCCGTGATAGCCGCCGCCGCCGAAACCGGCGGCCTCACCTGCAGCGTACAGGCCAGGTACTCTTTCTCCAGCTGAATTGAGAACCTGGGCGTCCAAGTCGGTATGCAGGCCGCCGAGTGTCTTGCGTGTCAGAATATGAAGTTTGACTGCAATGAGTGGACCATTGGAAGCTTCCAGCATTGGATGCAGGGGAACGGCGCGTGTAAGACGATCGCCGATATAGGCCCTGGCATTATGAATCGCCATTACCTGAGCATCCTTGGAATAGCGATTGATCAGCTCGCGGTCCCGCGCTTCGATTTGATCGCGTATATGGTCAAGCTTGAGAAGCTTTTCTCCCGTTAGACTGTTCATTTTTGCAATGAGTTCATCAAGCGTAACCGCTGTGACGAAATCCGCTCCATTGTCCAGAAATGCCTTCACCGGAGGTGGCGGGGCTTTACCAAGGCGGCTTTTAAGCAAGAGTTTCCAGTCCTTGCCGGTGATATCCGGGTTTTGTTCCGATCCGGACAGGGAGAATTCCTTACGAATGATTTTCTCCGTCAGGACGAACCAGGAATAATCGTAGCCGGTGGATAGAATATGTTTGAGCGTGCCCAGTGTGTCGAAACCGGGGAGATAGGGGGCAGGGAGGCGATCACCCCTGGCGTCGAACCACATGGAAGACGGTCCCGGCAGAATGCGAATGCCATGGTTCGGCCAAATCGGGTCCCAGTTGCGCACGCCTTCCGTGTAGTGCCACATGCGATCGGCATTGATGACGTGACCGCCTGCGGCTACCGCGATATCAATGCCTCGCCCATCGACATGGGCCGGAACACCCAACACCATTTCTTTCGGCGGATTGCCGAGCCGGTCGCGTGGCCATGCTCTTCGAACTTTGTCGGGATCTCCGCCTATTCCCCCCGACGTGACGATCACGCAGTCCGCGAAGTAGGCGAACTCCCCTACGGCATCTCGTGATGAAGGTTTCCCGCGCTCAACGGTCGAAGGGGCCAGCACTTCGCCATAGACGCCGCTGGCTCGTCCGTCTGTAGTGGCTATGCTGTTGACTCGGTGGCGGCATTTCAAGGTAATAAGCCCTTTGCCGATCGCTTCACGAAGAGATCGTTCGAACGGCGCAACGACGGCGGGCCCAGTGCCCCACGTAATATGAAAACGCGGCACGGAATTGCCGTGACCATCTGCTCGCGCGCCGCCGCGCTCTGCCCAGCCCACAACAGGAAACCAGCGCATGCCGAGACTGTGGAGCCAGGATCGCATTTCTCCGGCGGCAAACGCCAGATAAGATTCCGCCCAGCGCTTTGGCCAGTGGTCTTCGGGTCGATCAAATTGTGCCGAGCCGAACCAATCTTGCCGTGCGAGATCAATATTGTCCTTGATTCCAAGACGACGCTGTTCGGGACTGTCGACCATAAACAGTCCACCGAGCGACCAGAATGCCTGTCCGCCGATGGAGTTTTCGCCTTCCTGTTCGAGGAGAATGACTTTGCGCCCGGCAGCAGCCAGCTCGTGAGCCGCGACAAGCCCCGCTAGTCCTGCTCCGATGATAATCGCATCAGCATCAGCCATCCCCGCTTCCTCTCTCCCAAAAGGCGCTTGATACAGGCATCGTGACTGAAGGGACGAAGCGTTGCAAGCGATGGCTGAAACTATTCAACCGAAGAGATAAGGCACGGTCCAGTCGGCAATCAGCTTGATGGAGAGTCCGAACAAGGTCAGTTGAACCAGCAAGAAAAACGGACCGTCCGGCATTATTCGCGTCAGCTTGGCGCCGACGAAGGTACCGACTATTGCAGCGGGAACCAGCCAGAGACCAAGCGACGTATCGAGGTGGGAAAACTGCTGCAACTGCCAGTAAGGAACGAGTTTAACGGCGTTGACGATGGCGAAAAGAATAGTCGAGGTACCGGCGAAGACCAGCTTCGGGAGGTGTTGTGGCAACACATACATCTGAAACGGTGGAGCCCCGGAATGAGAGACAAAGCTGGTCAGTCCGGTAAGTACACCCCAGAATGCTCCGCCGGGCACATCCGCCTTTCTGGCTTTCTTACGATAACGGGCGCCGAACCACGCGTTGAAACAGAAAAGGATACCAACCAAGCCGACCAGCATTCCTATGAATGTAGGCGACAGGTGCGCACTGAACATCCATCCGATGCCGACGCCGAGAATCGCGGCGGGAGTCAGGATCGCGAGATTGCGTGGGGAAAAATGGCGGCGGTAAAGATACAGCCCGAACATATCGCTGATGACATAGATCGGAAGCAAAAGCGCAGCAGCAGTGACGGGTGATATGACTAATGCCATCAAGGGAACGGCAAGTGTACCAACCGACGGCAAGCCACCTTTTGAAAGCCCGACAAGAAATGCCGCAATGACTGCGATTGCGAGAAAAAGGGGCGTATGTTCGATCATGTAACGGCGATGTCAGATTTGCGAGCGGTGAAAAACATCTCCGGTCGGAGGACCGGAGATGTTGTGTGTGGATATCAGGCGTGGGCCCATTCCCAATAAAGGGCACGAGCGCGTTTGGTCAGCGGTCCATATTCCAGTTTGCGGTCATCGAAACCGACGATCGGGACGACTTTGCTCATGTTGCCTGAAGAAAAGATTTCGTCTGCCTGGCGGAAGTCGTCAATTTTCAGAACGGTTTCATGAACGGAAATGCCCGCATTGCGCAACAGGTTGATGACCCTCTGGCGAGTGATGCCGTTGAGGAACGTGCCGTTGGCGGCCGGGGTGAACACCTCACCGCCGCGGACCATGAAAACGTTGGAAGTTGCAGTTTCTGCGACATTGCCAAGAACGTCCGTCACCAGAGCATTGTGGAAGCCCTTTGCCTTGGCCTCACGCAGCATGCGCGCATTGTTCGGATAGAGGCACGCAGCTTTGGCATTGACCGGCATGACTTCCATATAGGGTCGGCGGAACGACGTAGTGGTGATAGTGAAGCCTTTTGGTTCGACCATGGGGATCGCTTCCAGGCAGAGTGCAAAATCCGTTGACGAGGCAAGCGGCGCGACAGTGCTCGTGTCGCCTTCTTCTGCCCAGTACATGGGACGGATATAAACGTCTGTTCCCGGCGCGAATTTCTTCAGGCCTTCGCGCGCCAATGTTTCGATATCGCTGGTAGAAAGTGTGGGCTCCAATCCCAAAGCGCGGGCTGAATCATTGGCGCGTGCACAATGACGGTCGAGATCGGGCGTAACACCTTCAAACAGGCGTGCGCCATCAAATACCAGCGAACCAAGCCAGGTCGCCTGCGAGGCTGCGCCTAGAATTCGTACATCCCCTTCACGCCATTCGCCCTTGTAATAGGTCCACATCGCCCGCTTATCGTTCATTTTCCTAGTCCTTTGACAATATTCTTTCATGCTTCCGCCCGCGTCAGAACGCCTTCAAACACAGATCGTTGTCGGAAAATGCTCGGAGCGTCTCGATATGATTGAAACGGATCAATGTCCTAAGCACACTTTTAAGGTGCGGTTTCATCGATCCGGCACGGGCCTGCGTGCATGGTAGGAGGAGGCAACGCCGGAGACAAGCGCGAACTTGTCACGGTTTGCTTTCAGGATTGTTCTTCAACAAGCGCCGGGGTGGGCTCCGATGTAACCACAGCCGGAGGGCCCTCCACGCCGCGTTGTCTTTCGCGAATGAAAGTAAAGAGACCGGAAATAGTGATGAGAACGATGCCGATCATCATTGGCGTGTCTATATGGTCGTGGAAGACGAAATATCCGAACAGGATCGCCCAAATCATCTGACTGTATTGCGGAGAGGCGATGGCGCTCGCAGGCGCGCGCTGGGCCGCAAGCATCAACAGGATATTGGCTAGTGCTGCCAGAAGACCGTAGCCTGCGAGGTAGATCCACTGCTCAGTGTTGGGTGCCTCAAATGACGGAGCCATCAGAGCTCCGCAAATGATGATGGGACCGATCAACCCGCTTGTATAAAGGGATATGCGCTTTTCCTGCTTACCCATGACGCGGAAGATGATGATGCTCATCGCTCCGCCCATGCCGGCAGCAAGTGCTCCGAGATGGCCGATGGAAAGCTCCCGGAATCCAGGCCGCAGCACGATAAGAACTCCGACGAATCCGATAAGCACCGCCGACCATCGCCTCCAGCCAACCTGCTCTTTCAGGAATACCACGGAAAGGATCGTCACGTAGGCAGGCAGGAGGAAAATGAGCGCGAAAGCCTCCGCCATGGAGAGATGTGTGAATGCGGTAACGCTGCCTATGGTTCCCATGGCGGCCGTTACGGTCCGCAATAGCCACATCTGAATGTTGGTTGTGCGAAACATGTCCAGCCAGACATCGTCTGCTTTCTTTGTAAAAGGGATAGCCAGCAGACCAAGGACGGCGCCGAAAAACGCGACTTCATACGGCGATAACGTTCCATCGAGAAACTTGACGCAGGCGTCGCTGACAGCGAATGCCGCATAGGACGCAAACGCGAGAAAAATACCATAAAGCATGACGATGTCCGAAAGAAACGGGGGGAGGGGTTCGTTCCTATCGTTCCCTTAATCGATTAGAAGCCTATTGGCAAAAGACATTTCTGAAATTCTGTTTTTAAAGTCTATAAGCAGCTCATTGCTTGAGGAAGAAGTAAATTCGACCTTTTCAAGGTTTCGAGCTCAAGCAAAAACGCATGCCTCATTTGCAATCATATCCGTGGTGGAAATTTGGGCAAACGCCTATTTACCCATCATCCAAACGAGGAGAAAGCAAATGAACATTCGTCAGAAAGTACAGCAGTTCGTATCCCGCCGCCGCGCTATCCGTGAGCTCGGTGCAATGGACGACCATCTTCTTGCCGATATCGGTGTTTCGCGTTCGCAGATCCAGAGCGCAGTTTTCGGTAAGTAATAACTTATGGCGTGTCTCCCGAAGGATCGCCCCGTAAGTGAAAATCGAATAAAATAACAAAGCGTCGGTCTCCAGTCCCGACGCTTTTGTTTTATGTATCCCTTATTTAAATAGTTTTTCCTGGCCGACATTCTGGATTAGGTTCGGTATCGCGGTACGCTGGAACCGCTTGAATCCAGTCTTGTCCATCATCTTCTCACAGAATGCTAATGGGACATAATCCGTGCCTTTTTGGGACAGATTGCGATTGCGTGTATCCTGAATTTCAGTCAACTTGTACTTGCGGGGGCGGCGATGAAGGTACGGTCTTTCCGTTTTAACTGCGGTAGAATTGCCGTTCTTCATCGCTTCTATTTCATAGCAACGTTCTATTGCCGGTGCATGTTGTCATACCAAGTCATTGCCAGTAAGAAGTTGGAATGCAGGAGTGCACGTAGATCTACCTCTTGCATCATCGGGCGGTCTCAGGCTTATCTGGCTGCCCGATGATGCAGAGGAAGACTCAAGATGGACATTGTCTGGCGCGGAATTCTGATCGGGATCGGCGCAACCATAGTAATGGATTTATGGGCACTTTTGCTTGCTGCAATGCCCGGACAGGCACGTCCAAACTGGGGTCTGGTGGGACGCTGGTTTTGGCATCTTCGGCATGGGCGGATTTTCCACGACGATATTTCCTCTTCTGCACCTTATAAGCATGAAGTAGCGCTCGGCTGGATCGGGCATTATGCAGTCGGCATTCTTTATGGCGTGATCTTTGCCATTTATGGTGGCGCGGAATGGTTTTCTGATCCAGTATTTTTCCCGGTTTGGATATTTGGTATACTGACGGTATCGGCGGGGTGGTTTTTATTGCAACCGGGCCTGGGAATCGGTTGGGCGGCGTCCAAGCTGCCAAATGCGCGCAATGTGCGACTGCTCAATCTTATAGCGCATACATTTTTTGCTCTTGGCATGTACGGAACGGCCTTGCTCCTGCAAAGCTCATTCCAAACAGTCGGTTAGAATTTGCAGAGCCGCATTCACGAACTGTCTTTTTTGAATCTGTTTCAAATATTTCCCGCAAATGAGTGACTGGCGCGCGGTGAAATCTCAGTCCACACTAAATCATGTCAACAAACTGGCATTCACGCGGCAGAACTGTGCTTTTGTCCGCGATGGGTGTATGGGGAACATGTCCGCCTGCAAATCTGCAGCGGCAACTAACATTATGGCAATCGCATAGGTTGCTTCAACTCGACACATTTGCGGGGCGCAATAGGTTGCGCGTCGTGATTTGACGCGAATTGGGGCGCTAAATTGACGGGCGCTTTGCCTTGGAGGGACGATGCTCGAAAAGCTGTTCAAATTGCAGGAACACGGCACAACGGCGAGAACGGAAATTATTGCCGGCGTGACGACCTTCCTGACGATGTCTTACATCATCTTCGTAAACCCGGATATTCTGTCCACTACGGGTATGGATCGAAACGCCGTTTTCGTTGCCACCTGCCTTGCGGCAGCTCTCGGCTCGATCATCATGGCGCTCGTCGCAAACTGGCCAATCGGCATGGCGCCCGGCATGGGTCTTAATGCCTTCTTCGCCTTCACCGTTGTTGGGGCGATGGGTTTTTCCTGGCAGCAGGCACTCGGTGCTGTCTTTATTTCGGGTATCATCTTCCTGATCCTGACCGTTACAGGTGTACGCCGCTGGTTGGTGGAGGGTATTCCACATTCGCTGCGAAGTGCGATTGCAGCCGGTATCGGCATGTTCCTGGCTTTGATTGGTCTGAAAAGCGCTGGTGTGGTTGTCGGCAATCAGGCGACTTTGGTTGGCCTGGGTGATTTGACGAAGGCGGGACCGCTTTTGGCGATTGCGGGCTTCTTCATTATCGCGGTGCTGGACGCCCTTAAGGTTCGCGGTGCGATCCTCATTGGTATTCTCATTGTCACCGTGGCATCTATCGCTCTTGGCATCAGCCAGTTCGGCGGTGTTTTCTCAGCGCCGCCTAGTCTTGCTCCGACTTTCCTTCAGCTTGATGTGATGGGTGCTCTGCATACTGGCATTCTGCACGTCATTCTCGTTTTCGTGCTGGTTGAAGTTTTCGACGCCACAGGCACGCTGATCGGCGTGGCTAAGCGTGGCGGTCTGATTGAACCGGGGAAACCAAACCGTCTCGGACGCGCCCTTTTTGCCGACAGCACGGCAATTCTGGGTGGTTCGCTTCTCGGTACTTCGTCCACGACGGCCTATGTGGAAAGCGCATCCGGCGTTCAGGCGGGGGGCCGTACAGGCTTGACGGCACTGGTCGTAGCACTTCTGTTTCTTGCGGCCTTGTTCATTTCCCCGCTCGCTGGTTCTGTTCCAGCCTACGCGACGGCACCGGCCCTTATCTACGTCGCTTGCCTGATGATGCGTGAATTGACCGAGATCGAGTGGCACGACGTAACGGAAGCTGCGCCGGCTGCGCTGACAGCTTTGGCTATCCCGTTCACCTATTCGATTGCCAACGGTTTGGCCTTCGGTTTCATCAGCTATGTCATCCTCAAAGCCTTCACGGGCAAGGCACGTGACGTGCATCTGGCTACCTGGCTGGTCGCTGCACTTTTCGTCATCCGCTTCGCATTCTTTGCGGAGTAACCGTAAAGCGCCGGGCCGAAAAGGTCCGGCGTAATTCTGCAATAGCGGGAGGAACCAACTGTGCAGACGAATGAACTGAAACTGCTTGAAAAGCTTATTGAGGTTATCGAGCAGGACATCATTCCGCTGACTGAGCGAGGTGTTGCGGAAGGCAACAAGGTTTTCGGTGCGGCGCTGTTGCGCAAGTCAGATCTGTCTCTTGTTCTTGCTGAAACCAATAACGAGACCGAGAATCCGCTCTGGCACGGCGAAGTGCACACATTGAAGCGCTTCTATGAAATGCCGGAGAATGGACGTCCCGATACGAAAGACATGGTGTTTCTTTCCACTCATGAGCCGTGCTCCATGTGCTTATCGGCTATCACATGGAGTGGTTTCGACAATTTTTACTACCTTTTCAGCCATGAAGATTCACGGGATGCTTTCTCTATCCCGCATGATTTGAAGATCCTCAAGGAAGTCTTCACGCTGGAACCGGGCGGATACAACCGCGACAACGCTTTCTGGCATAGCCATTCGATTCCGAAAATGATGGCATCCTTGCCGGACGCCGATCGTTTGCGACTCCGCAAAAAGCTCGACGCGATTTTTGCGAAGTATGACGAATTGTCCGACACTTATCAGTCAAGCAAGGATGGTAACGCAATTCCTCTCAACTGATGAACAATCGTTTCTTATAGTCATACGCCTGAAATAGCCTCGTGCCAGAGGGGATGCGCGATACAGGACACCCCGTTCGCGCATTTTCCATGTCTGACAGGACGAGTATCATGACTTCTGACCACATAATATCAGCGATTGGCTTTTGCACTCCGGCAGGTGACGGCAATTTCAGCACGCTTGAAGGGGCAATCCGTAATATCGTCGAACTCGGTTCGGACGCTGTGGAATTGTCGCTTTATGGCGAGGAAATAATCTCAGGCGGCCGTCTCATTCCGCACCGCGTGGATCGCCTCGTCAATATTACCAGACAGTTTGACGTCCGTTACAGCGTCCACGGACAGATCGTTTCCAATTTCATGGATCGCGAACATCTTGAGTATCAAAAGGCAGTGGTCCGGGCGATGCTGGAACTCTGCGATCGTGTGGGAGCGGAAGTACTTGTTCATCATTCCGGCCACGCCACAATGCCTGCGCCTTCTCGCCTTCCCGACCTCGACAAGATGGAGCGGGATGCGCTCGGCGAAATGGCGGAACTGGCAAAGTCTTATGGCGTCCGCATCGCGCTGGAAAATATCTTTGCAATGAGCGATGCCGAGTATCGGCAGACACCGGCTCAGGTTGCCGAAACGGTCGCTGCGGTCAACCACTCTTCCGTCTGCGGGCTGATCGACTTCAGCCATGCTTATATTGAGTGCAGTCGTCTCGGAATCGATTGGCGTCCGCAAATTCGTGCCATGGCTCCGGTAACCGGGCATCTGCATGTTCATGACAGTTTTGGTCGCCCTTACACGATGACCAAGTTTTATCATCCTGCGGAGGCAACGGCGCTCGGTATTGGCGATCTGCATCTGCCGATCGGTTGGGGCGATATTCCGTGGGACGAGATTTTCGATGAACTGACTTTTTTGCCCGATACCTTCCTGATCATGGAAATCGGGGAAGATCGTTTCAGTACCGAGCAGGCTGATAGTCTTGCGCGTGCCCGCAAGCTCGCCGAACGAGTTAACAGCCGCCGGAAAGCCGCTTGAACGAAACAAAACAGGCCGCGTGACGAGCGCGGCCTGTTCGAGTTTTCAAATTGTTTTTATTTCCGAATTTCGCTTAGCTGCTTTTGCACCGCATCGATGACGTCGTCGCCGATCTGAGACTTGTATTTGGCGTAGATCGGCTGGGATTTTTCGAGCATGCGCGCGTGCTCTTCCGGCGAAAGCGTGTTTACTTCCAGACCCGCTTCCTTGATCTTCTCGAGTGACTTCTGGTTCAATTCACGAATGACCTTGCGTTCTACGTCGCGTCCGACAACGGCGCATTCACGCAAGGCGGCTTGTTCCTCAGGGGAATATGTGTCGAAGATCGGCTTGGAATACAGGAACAGGAACGGCGTATAGGCATGCTTGGTTTCTGTCACATATTTCTGCACTTCGTAGAATTTTGAAGTATCGATGGTGACGTAAGGATTTTCCTGCGCATCGATGGCCTTGGTTTCCAGCGCTGAGAAGATTTCACCGAAAGCCATCGGTGTGGCATTGGCACCGAAATTCTGGAATGTGTCGAGGAAGATGTTGTTCTGCATCACGCGGACTTTCATGCCGCTGAAATCTTCCCATTTGTTGACCGGATGTTTTGAGTTTGAAAGGTTTCGGAAGCCGTTTTCCCAATAGGCAAGATTGACGAGGCCGACGGCCGCGAGCTTTTCGTCCATCATTTTGCCGAAGGGGCCGTCGACGACGGCATCTGCCTCTTCATCGTTTGCGAAGAGGAATGGCAGATCGAAAACGCCAAGCGCTGGAACTATCCCGACGAGGGGCGACGACGAGGTTACCACGCCTTCCTGCACACCGGAACGCAGTGCCTGCGTTGCCTGCAAATCGCCTCCCAGAGCTCCACCCCAGAAGGCGGTTATCTTCATTTTGCCACCGGACTTTTCAGCAAGGCATTCATTCATTGCCTTGATGCCATTGCCGACTGGATGATCCTCGTTGATGCCATTGGAGACACGAATGTTGCGCTCCTGAAATTCGGCAAGAGCGGGTACGGTTAGCGCGGCCGCCATCAGGGCGGTTGTTGCCAGCATAAGCAATTTCTTCATTGAACTCTCCTCCCAGAGTTGATGTTAAACCTAATGCAGCCAGTTCATGGGTACCAGTACGAGACTTGGGAACAGAACCAGCAGGAACAGCACGATCACTTGCGAAATCAGAAATGGATTGACGCCAGCGACCACTTTTCCGAGCGGCACCTTTGAGACGCCGCTCACCACATTCAGCACGACGCCGACCGGCGGCGTGATGAGCCCGATGCTGTTGTTCATAATGAAAAGAACGCCGAAATAGGCCGGGTCGATCCCCGCCTGTTTGACAATCGGCATCAGGACTGGCGTCAGGATGAGGATCGTCGGCGTAAGGTCGAGTGCTGTTCCGACGACGAGCACAAGTATCATGATCGCAAACATCAGCAGTTTCGGACTGTCGATCAGCGGCGCGATGTAACTGCTGATTTCAGCCGGGATATTTGCTGCCGTTATCAACCATGACGACACCAGGGCCGACGCGACGAGAAACATGATGACGGATGTTGTTTTGGCAGCTCGCAAAAACACGCCGTAAAGATCGACAAATCTCAGTTCGCGATAGATGAACATGCCGACAAAAAGGGCATAGGCTGCGGCAACCACAGCCGCTTCTGTCGGTGTCATGACGCCCATACGGATGCCGCCAAGAATGATCACGGGCATGCCGAGCGCCCAAAGTGCACGTCCGGTCGCCTGCAGCCGATCTTTGCCGGATTGCTTGGGAAGCACCTTGAGATTGTCTTTTCTGACGACGATCTGCCAGGTGAAGAGTAACGCGATACCCATCATCAGACCGGGCACTATCCCGGCCATGAAAAGCTGCGTTATCGATACGTTGGCAGCAACCCCAAACACGATCATGGCCATGGATGGCGGGATAACCGGCGCGATGATGCCGCCTGCCGCCATCAGTCCCGCAGACCGGGGGATGTTGTAGCCCGCTTTCGCCATCATGGGGACTAGGATGGTTGCCAGCGCCGCAGTGTCCGCAGCGGCGGAACCCGAAACGCTGGCCATGATGATGGCTGCGAGAATGGCAACGACGCCGAGGCCGCCGCGAATATGCCCGACGCAAGCTATGGCGAAATCAATGATGCGGCGGGACAAGCCGCCGGAATTCATAAGCTCACCAGCCAGAATGAAAAACGGTATTGCCAGCAGCGTGAAGGAATCCACGCCGGCAATCATGTTCTGCGCGATGATCTGCGTGTTGAACATCCCCATGTACCACATGAGAACCACACCGCAGAACATGAGCGAGAAAGCGATCGGAACGCCGATAGCCATGGCGCTGAGAAGCGAGCCGACAAATACTACGAGCGTCATGTCGTCTACTCCATCAGATGGTCGAGCGAGTGTTCGCCCGCAAAGGTGGCAATTTCCTCATCGGTCAAACGACCGGTGACAGCGCGCAGGAAGCGCTCGGCGGCAATGATGAACATTGCGCCACCCGTGAATAACCCGACGCCGTAAACCCAGATCATTGAAAGTCCCGTGACGGGTGCGACCATGCTGGCGTTGATGTCGAACTGTTTCCAGGTGCCCCAGAAGAAAATCCCGGAACAAAGCAGGACGATCAGATAACTGATTGCCATGCAGGTAACGCGCCCTTGCCGTCCAAAGCGAGCAACGAGCGACTCGATGCCCAAATGGCTATTCTCGCGAAAGGTGAGGACGGCTCCAAGAAAAGACACCCAGACGAAAAAATAACGCGCAAGTTCTTCCGATACGGTCAGTCCAGAGTTTGCGGCGTAGCGCAAAATCACGTTGACGAAGACCATAATAGCCATGCCGGCGAGGAGGAAGACGAGAATTGCGCCAAGTATCTTGTAGAAGAAGTCTATGGCTTTCGTCATCTATGCGCCCTCAGACTTTATCGAGCAAATCGCGCGCTTGCAGGTTCTGGATCAGCGCCCTGATACCGAATGTCCATTCAGGACATTTGTCGGTCCGGTCGACCCAGTTGATGAGCCGTCCAAGCTTCGGCGTGGAAATCTCCACGCGGTCGCCGACTTCGTGGGTAAACCCTTGTCCCGCACCACGACGATCCTTCACGGGCGCGAACATGGTGCCAAGAAACAACACTGCGCCGTCCGGATACTGATGATTGCGGTTCATCATCTGTGACGCAAGATTTTCAGGATCGCGGCTGATCGCTTCCATAGGGCTTTCGCCGGTCATTTCGAAACCGTCAGCCCCATGAACCGTCAGCGACAGCTTGAGTTTGCGCAATACGTCCATAGTGAATTGGGCGTCGAACAAACGAACAAACGGGCCGATAGCGCAGGAAGCATTATTGTCCTTCGCTTTACCGAGCAGTAAAGCCGAACGACCTTCCACGTCTCGAAGATTGACGTCATTGCCAAGAGTTGCGCCGACAATACGTCCATCCGAGGCGACAACCAGGACCACCTCGGGTTCCGGGTTGTTCCATTGGGAAATGGGCAGAATGCCGACGGTAGCGCCGCATCCAACGGCCGACATCGGCTGAGATTTGGTGAAGATTTCCGCGTCGGGCCCGATACCCACTTCCAGATATTGGGACCAGAGTCCCATTTCCTGAAGAAGCGCCTTGACCTCCGCAGCCTTTTCGGAGCCTGCCACGACGCCGCGCAAATTGTCGCCGATAACCGGCGCCAGACGTTCGCGAATTTCGCGGGCTCGAGAGGGATCGCCTTTGGCCTGTTCTTCAATCACGCGTTCAAGCATGCTGTCGGCAAAGGTAACGCCTGCTGCTTTGATGGATTGCAGGTCTATGGGAGCGAGCAACTCCCCGCGATCACCGGAAAGATAATCATCCAGAGAACCGAGGTTTGGATAGCTCTCGGTATTCTCCAGTTCACTTATTAGCGAACGGCGTTCCAGAAGGCCCGAAACCGTAGCTGACAAGCTGGACAGATCGTGCACATGGCCATTTTTGACCAATACAGGACAAGGACCGTTTTCGGCTTTCGACCACACACGGCCAATCAAAACCGCTGAGTGGCTGTCTTCAGGCAGAATCACCGTTGCTTTCAGTTCACGCTTGTCTTGCACAGATATCCTCCCAATGTATGGCCGTTTCCCACGGGCCATATGTTGTCAGGATGCCTGACAACAATAGTACTATTATTAGCAGTCCAGAATTGAGTCCAGCCTTGAGACGGCTTTGAGCTCAAAAATTAGATCGATCTGTTTTTCTTCGGCCGACGGTATAGGCTTTGTCCATTTCGGAGCTGAGGGCCATGCCCAGCCCGGTACCGGGCGGAACCGTAATCATGCCGTCCTTGACTTCGGGCAGGGCGGTAACAAGATCGCGATACCATGTTTTGTAGAACGCGCGGACGCTTTCCTGAATCAGGGCATTTGGTGCGTTGAGCGATAGATGCGTCGAAGCACACAGAACGACCGGTCCGGTGCAATCATGTGGCGCGACCGGAAGATGCCAGGCTTCGGCCATAGCAGCGATCTTCCGTGCTTCAGAAAGGCCACCACACCAGCTCAAGTCAAGCATGACGACGCCGGCCACGCCTGTTTCCAGAAGATCACGAAATGCCCATCGGCTTCCTAGAGTTTCGGAGGCACAGATAGGTGCAATGCTGGCTTCTGCATAACGTTTGAGACTGCCGAGACTGTCCATCTTGATCGGGTCTTCGTGCCAGAAAGTCTTGAATGGCTTGAGTTCACGGGCAATCTGCATGGCGGGCAAGAGCTGCCACATGGAATGGAACTCGACCATGATATCCATGCGATCACCGACCGCCGCCCGGATTTTTTCAAAAGGCTGCAATGCCGCTTTGAGATCGGGTTGAGAGATATACTGCCCGCGTGTCTTTTCTGCCGCCATGTCGAATGGCCAGATTTTCATCGCCGTTATGCCTTCTTCCAGCAATGAGAGGGCAAGTTCATCGGCATGGTGCAGGAAGCCGTTCAGATCGTCGTAGCTGGCTCCGGAACCGGCCAGACCGTAGTTGCCGGATTGCTGGCCGGTAGCCTTCTTGATGTATTCGGTTCCGGCGCACGTATTATAAGTGCGGATGGATTGACGACTGAAGCCGCCGAGAAGCTGAGCGATAGGGAGATTGGCAGCTTTGCCGTATAAATCCCACAGGGCGATATCGAAAGCGGAGTTGCCACGCACTTCCGCGCCGGTTGAACGGAAACCGAGATAGCCCACAAGGTCAGAGGCCAGCAGATCGATTTGCAACGGATCGCGACCTAGAACACGCGGCGCGACATATTCGTGCAGATAGGACTCGACCGTCTCGGACATGAAAAAGGTTTCGCCGAGGCCGGTGATTCCTTCATCTGTATGAACTTCCACCCACAAAAGATTTGGCCGTTCGGCGATGCGAATGGTTTCGATTGCTGTGATCTTCATTGCACCTCCCAATGCAACTGCTTATCAGGCGCTAATCTTGAGGAACGTCGTTGAGCTTTTCGATATGAAGAAGCAGGGCGCTATGATCCTTCTCGCCTCCGCCGTCTTCAACGAAAGTCGCAAAAGCCTCTCGCACGGTCTCGGTCAACGGCAATTTCAAGGACAGGTCGCCTGCGGTCTTCAGGATCGAGTTGAGGTCTTTCAACTGAATGCGCGATGTGCCTCCTGGCTTAAAATTGCGGTCGATCATCCGTTTGCCGTGGAGTTCGAGAATGCGGCTTTCACAGAAACCTCCGCGGATGGCATCGCGGAATGCGGCACGCGACCCGCCGCCTTTTTCGACAAGAACCATTGCCTCTGCGATTGCCCCGATGGTCACGGCAACAATCTGTTGATTGGCAAGTTTTGCAAGCTGGCCGGCACCTGACGGACCCACGCGCGTGAGGCGTCCCAACGGTTTGAACACATCGGCGAGGGTGGCGATAACCGCTTCATCACCTCCGGCCATGATGGCGAGTGTACCTTCCTGTGCACCGACCACGCCCCCGGAAACCGGCGCGTCGATATGATTGACGCCCGTCGCCTCCAGACGCTTCGAATGCTCGCGCGCGAAGTCCGGCGAAATTGAACTCATGTCGATGACTATGCTGCCTTTTTTCAAGACAGCAGCGACACCTTGCTCAAAGAGGACATCACGTACCGCTGGTCCATCGGTCAGCATGGTGATGACGATATCGGCGTCCACCCCCGCCTTTGCGGCGGTTTGAGCGAGCTTGGCACCTTTTTCCACAAGGGGGGCAGACTTGGCGCTGTTCCGGTTCCAGACCGTTACGTCGAAGCCTGCATCCAGAAGCCGACCGGCCATTGGTGCGCCCATCAGGCCGGTACCGAGAAAAGCGATCCTGCATTTCAAAGCTTGCCTCCCATTTCATCTTCGATGTGAACGCGAATGATCTCATCAAAGGAGGTTTCGGCGGTGAAGCCAAGGGCCTGTGCGCGTTTAGCCTCGAAACCGGGCGCCCACCCTGCGACCATGCGCATGATCATTTCATCTGGCTCGCGTCGGATGAGTCGGACGGCCTTATCGCCAGCAACGCGGCGCAACGCCTCAATCTGCTCACCGACGGTGGCGCTGAGACCAGGCATGGAAAGATTGCGACGCGCACCGACCGCTTCCGTATCGATAGTGGCTCCATGAATCAGAAAGCCCACCGCTGAGCGCGGCGAAGCATGCCAGTGCCGAACCTCTTCAGGAACAGGTAATATGGCTTCCTGACCGGAGAGCGGTTCGCGCAATATACTGGAGAAAAAGCCGGATGCAGCCTTGTTCGGTTTGCCCGGCCTTATGCAGATCGTCGGCAGGCGGATGCCGATACCGTCGAAGAAGCCGCGTCGCGTATAGTCGGACAAAAGAAGTTCGCTGATTGCCTTCTGCGTGCCGTAACTGGTCAACGGCGTCGTATGAAATTCATCCGGGATCGGATAGGGCAGCGGAGCGCCAAAAACGGCGATGGAGGATGTGAAGACCACACGAGGCTTATAGCCATCGGCAACGTGCGCAAGTCTGATTGCATCGAACAGATAACGTGTGCCGTCCAGATTAATTCGATATCCTTTGTCGAAATCCATCTCTGCTTCACCGGACACGATTGCCGCTAGGTGAAAGATGACATCAGGCCGTCCTGATACGATCTTCTGCGCGGTTTCCTTGGTGGATATATCCGCAGCCAAAGTGTCGACCGATCCTGCGAAGCCGACTGGAGGTTCTGCGGCGACGATATCGACAAGCGTGAGCTTCTCTACGGGGATATCCCCGAGACGGCCATCGTTGGAAAGGCGCTGCGCTAATTTGCGGCCCACCATGCCAGCGGCGCCGATGATTGCGATATGCATCCAGAAATCTCCTCCCTGCCTTGCAGCCACTGACACTCAAATGATGCAGACTTGGCTGTGGAACAACACTTATCCAATCTCCCGCAGATTCATGTTGTAGGGTTGTCTGATAACCTTATATGTAAGCGTTGGAAACAGTTTTCTCCGTTCTGTCCAAGGAATGAAACGGAAAAGCCCGCCGCATCTGAAAAACTGTCGTACTCCTGCGACAGCGCATTGCACTTCGATAAAGCCAAGAGGATATCATGTACGTTACGGGGGACAGGGCGGGAAACAAGCAGGACGGTCTCGTCGCTCTTTTGGGTGGCGATCTGGTTATGACCGAACAAAATGACATGTCTGGCTATTGTCGTGACTGGCCGGGGGATGTGGAAAATGCGGCGGTTGCTGTGATCCGTCCGCGTTCGACAGCGGATGTTTCCGCCGCGGTCAAAGCCTGCGCTTCCCTGGGATTGTCTATCATTCCGCAAGGCGGAAATACCGGTCTCGTGCAGGGTGGCGTACCGGATGGCCGGGACAATCTCGTCATTTTGAGTCTTGAGCGGATGAACCGCATTCGGAAAATAGATCCGGATGATTTTTCAGCGGTTGTCGATGCGGGTTGCATTCTCTCGGAACTGAAAGACAAACTGGCAACCGAAGGAATGTTTTTTCCGCTGGCGCTTGGTGCGCAGGGAAGCTGTCGTATCGGGGGAAATGTCAGCACCAATGCCGGCGGCATCAATGTGTTGCGCTATGGCATGACCCGCGAGTTGATACTGGGGCTGGAGGTCGTTCTGCCTGACAGTACTATATTCAACGGTCTTTCGACGCTGAGAAAAGACAATGGCGGCATTGATCTGAAACAGCTTTTTATCGGTGCGGAAGGCATTCTTGGAATAGTAACCGGCGTCGCAATCAAACTGATGCCCTTGCCGGACAAGGTGGAAACTGCGCTGCTTGGGCTCAATTCCCTTGAAGATGCCATTGCGCTTTATCGGCGGGCACGGGTGCAGTGCTGTGATCTGATGTCGGCATTCGAGTTCATGCCTCCGGTGGCTTTTACACTGGCACAAGAGGCGATGCCGGAACTCGCCACGCCGCTGGGGCAATATCCGGCCTATGTCTTGATGGAGATTTCAGGCTCGGGACTGGTCGATATAGCGTCACTGATGGAGCAGTTTCTTGCAGGAGCAATGGAAGATGGCCTCGTTCTTGACGGGACCATCGCGTCCTCGCGGGCACAAGGTCAAAATCTCTGGATGTTTCGCGAGGCGATGAATGAAGGGCAGGCGCTGCGTGGCAAGCATCTGCGCACTGACATATCGGTTTCATTGTCGAAACTGGCATCGTTCGTCGATGAAGCTGAAAGGGAACTGGCCAAGGTTCTTCCTGATTGTCTCGCGGTTTCCTATGGACATGTCGGGGACGGCAATGTGCATCTCAATGTCATCCCGGAAAGCAATCTCGATGTTGCTGCGAAAGACGCGAAGATCAAGCTTGCGAAGGAAACGATCAATGCTGTTCTGGATCGTTATGCAGGCAGCATTAGCGCGGAACACGGCATTGGTCGCCTGAAAAGGGACGATTTCGAGAAGCGTATTGACCCTGCACGGCGAAAGCTGCTTGAAGGTCTCAAACAGGTAATCGATCCGGACAACATCATGAATCCGGGCTGCCAGCTTTCGCTTGACTCTTCAAAAGGCTGACGACACATCAATTGCACAGGCAATCAGGGAGACTTTATCATTTTGTTTGGTGAAATCAGGCGCAATGAGCAACTCCCTGGACGCATCGCTTCCGAAATCACGCGGCAGATCGGTGAAGGTACTCTCTTGCCGGGGCAAAAGCTGCCGACAGAACATAATCTGGCTCAGAGCTTCGGAGTTAGCCGCTCGGTTGTACGTGAAGCGATAGCCCAGTTGCGCAACGAGGGTCTGGTTGAAACCCGACAGGGTGTCGGGGCTTTCGTGACAGAACCCGACAGGAGACACGCCCTCCGGATAGAGCCAGAAACACTTGCCAATCGCGAAAATTTCCGCAGCCTGTTCCAGTTACGAATGGCACTCGAAATTGAAGCGGCGGGATTAGCGGCGGTTCATCATGATGAACATGACATGATGCAACTCAACGAAGCGCTCGCAGAAATGAGCGGTTCAAAAAAATGGACCGATACGGGTATAGCTGCCGATCTGGCTTTTCATCGGGCGCTCGCTTCTGCAACTCACAATGAGTATTTTCCGTTGGTCCTAGGCTTCATTGCCGAACGCATCAATCAGGCAATCAACGCAGCGCGTGCGCGGGCCGTGCTCGAGCAGATTGTCGAGATCACCATTGATGAGCATACCGCAATCAGGGACGCCGTTCATTCGCGGGATCCGTTGCAGGCACGCGAAGTGATGCGCCACCACATCGTGCAGGCAGCAAGCCGAGTCGGCCTCAAGCTGGAAACTTTTTGATGGCTTCTTCTTTCGGGCTTTTCAATCTGGAAGGGCGCATTGCGCTGATCACGGGTTCCAGTCAGGGCATTGGTTTTGCCCTGGCGCGAGGGCTTGCGGAACATGGTGCAACGGTGATCATCAATGGCCGTGACCGGGGCAAGGTGGATCAGGCTGTCACCCTGCTGGAGGATGATGGACATAAGGTCTTTGCATCTGCCTTCGATGTGACGAATGCCGCGGAAGTCCGCGCCGCCATTGAGATGATTGAAGAGGAAATCGACGCACTCGATATTCTGGTCAATAACGCCGGGATGCAGTACCGCGCACCGCTTGAGGATTTCCCTATCGAGAAATGGCAGCAGCTTCTGGAAACCAACATCTCCAGCGCTTTTTATGCCGGGCAGGCGGCTGCGCGCCATATGATCGCGCGAGGACGCGGCAAGATAATCAACATTGCTTCGGTTCAAAGTGAACTGGCGCGTCCTTCGATTGCGCCTTATACCGCGACAAAGGGAGCTATCCGTAACCTGACCCGCGGTATGGCCACCGATTGGGCCAGACATGGCTTGCAGGTCAATGCGATTGCACCCGGCTATTTCAAGACGCCGCTGAATCAGGCATTGGTTGATGACCCCGAATTTACGGCTTGGCTGGAAAAAAGGACGCCGGCGGGCCGCTGGGGGAATGTGGAAGAATTGGTCGGTGCCGCCGTATTCCTGAGCAGCGATGCTTCCACTTTTGTGAACGGACAGGTCTTGCATGTCGATGGCGGCATGACCGCAAGCGTATGAGGAATTGATGCTGCGTATCATCGTGATGGGTGTTTCGGGTTCCGGAAAATCGACGGTCGGGGAGAAGATTGCAGATGCTTTGAAGCTTCCGTTTCTCGAAGGCGACTCTCTTCATCCAAAGTCGAACGTCGATAAGATGTCGGCAGGCATCCCCTTGCAGGACGAGGATCGCTGGCCCTGGCTCGATAAAGTCGGAGAACGTCTTGCAGCCTCGAGCGACGGGATTGTGATATCCTGTTCCGCATTGAAGAAGAGCTATCGGGATCGCCTCCGCACCGCAGCGGATGCGCCTGTCCTTTTTGTTTTTCTGGACGGCAGTTTTGAAGTCTTGCATGAGCATATGGGGCATCGCACAGGCCATTTCATGCCGGTAACGATGCTGGAAAGCCAGATTGCTACACTTGAAAGCCCGGTCGGAGAGCCGTTGGTATTCCGAGCAGATGTTGCCGAGAGCGTGGAAAAGATCGTTTCCGATAGCCTCGAATGGATAGATTCAGTTCAGCGTTAGCGTTATTTCAACGGCCAGAAGAACATCAGTGTGGGTACCGTTACAATCGCGATGATGATGGATAACGGCAACCCAAGACGCGGATAATCGCTGAATTTGTAGCCGCCCGGTCCCATCACCAGCGTATTGCACTGATGACCGATCGGGGTGAGAAAATCGCACCCCGCACCGATCGCGACTGCCATAAGGAACGCTTCAGGCTTGAAACCGAGCCCAGAAGCAAAGCTTGTCGCGATTGGAGCCATGACGAGGACCGTCGCGGCATTGTTGAGAAATGGCGTCACCATCATCGCTGCCACAAGAATGAGCGTCAAAGCACCGGCCGGTGGTAATTGATGGCCGATTGTGGCAAGTCCCTCTGCTATGAGATCAGTGCCCCCGGTCGTCCTCAGTGCATCGGAAACCGGAATGAGCGCAGCCAGCATGACCAGAATTGGGCCATCAATCTCGTCATAGACCTCGTTGAGAGGTATGACCTTGAACAGAAGCATAGCAACGGCAGCCGCAAAGAAAGCCACCGCAACCGGTACGAGGCTTAAAGCGGTCGCACCGATGGCGGCAATCAGAATGGCGAGCGGGATCAATCCGCGCCGGACACTGCCGAGCATCAACTTGCGGCGGGCGAGTGGCAGCAATTCAAACTCGGGCAGGAAGGTTGATAGATTTGCCTGTCTGCCTTGCAGGACGATTACATCGCCGAAGCGCAGTATAACTTCGCTGAGGCGCTCGGTAATCCGCTCCCCTGGACGACTGACAGCCAGAAGATTCAGATCATACCGCGCGAAAAGGGCGAGTCTCTGGGCCGTCAGTCCGATGAGACGCGAATTTTTTCCAATAACAGCTTCGACGGCTTCGATGTCGGTCGAACCGCTGGTCTCGGAAGGATTGCGGTTCTCGGAGAGGGTGAGCTTTCCCGCACTTATGATCGCATCAAGCGCCTTTGGGTCGCCTTCAAGTAGCACTACATCGCCTTCATTCAGGACGGTGTCGGGAAGCGGCGTCAATCGCTGTTCCTTGCGTACGATGGAGGTTACCATCGCTTCGCCTTCAGCAGCCTTGATGAGATCAGTCACGCGCTTGCCGATCATTGTCGAGGTTTTTGTGATGCGCGCTTCGGAAGCATAATTCTTGATCTTGATTGCTTCATCCAGCGAAACATTTTCGCGCGTGCGTTGCGGGACGAGCCAGTAAAAAAGAACCAGATAGATTAGCCCCACGGCTGAAAGCACGGCGCCGACGGGCGTGAAGTCGAACATGGTGAAGGGCTCCCCCACCATTTCGCCGCGAATGCGAGAAACGACGATATTGGGCGAAGTACCCACCTGAGTCATCAAACCGCCGAGCAGCGCGCCAAACGCCATAGGCATGAGAAACGTTGAGGGGGAAACATTGGAGCGGCGTGCGAATTGAAAAGCGACCGGGATCATGATGGCCAACGCACCGACGTTTTTCACAAAGGCGGAGAGCACGGTGACGACCGCGACCAACACGGCCAGCTGTAATCTTACACTGCTGATCTCCGGCAGGAAACGCTGCACTGCCGCCTGCATGAGACCGGAACGTGCGACGCCTGCGCTAACCACCAGCGCACTGCCCACGATGATGACAATGTCGTCGCTAAACCCCGAAAATGCGTGATCGAATGGGACAACGCCAACAGCTATCGCTAAGAGAAGTGCGCAGAGCGCGACGACATCATAACGGAATTTGCCCCAGATAAACGCCCCCATCATAAGTATGATCACTGCGAAGGAGAGTATCTGCTGATGCGTCATCTATCGGAATTTCCTCACAGGCGGAAAAATATTCCATTCTGTGTAGCCGATAAATTCTAAAACAGAAATCGATTATTATAGCGGGTTGCGACCTTCGACGGACGCAACCCGTCAGAGTGTCAATCGTTCAGGCGCTGGCCGTCCCTGCCAAAAACATGGACATTTTCTGCGGATGCGCCAACCCTCACGGTCTGGTCTATATTATGGGCCGAGCGCCCGGCAACGCGGAAGATAAGTGGCTTGCCGTCAGGCAAAGCAGCGTGAATATAGCTTTCTGCACCGACGAGTTCGACCGCTTCGATACGGACGGTCGTATTGAAACCATCAGCATCGGGCGCGCCATCTTCGAGAATGTGGACATCTTCCGGGCGAACACCGATGGTGAAATTTCCTGCGGGTGTCTTCACCGCACTGCCGGTCGTCCAGCCGACGGTTTCTGCACTTGGCAGCAAGTTCATGGACGGAGAGCCGATAAACGTTGCGACGAATGTGGAGGCCGGTTTTTCATAAAGTTCGATCGGTGTGCCGACCTGTTCGATACGACCTGCATTCAGCACAACGAGACGGTCTGCCATGGTCATGGCCTCCATCTGGTCATGGGTGACATAAACGCTCGTGGTGCCGAGCGAACGTTGCAGACGCTTGATCTCGACACGCATCTGCACGCGCAGTTTCGCATCGAGGTTAGAAAGCGGTTCGTCGAAGAGAAATGCCGCCGGTTCGCGGACGATGGCTCGGCCCATGGCTACACGCTGGCGCTGGCCACCGGAGAGCTGGCGCGGCTTACGCTCCAGAAACTGCTCGATTTCAAGGGCTTTGGCAGCCTTTGCGATGCGACGTTCGATCTCGTCTTTCGGTGTCTTGCGGTTTTTCAGGCCATAAGCGAGGTTTTCCCGTACCGTCATATGCGGATAGAGCGCATAATTCTGGAACACCATGGCAATATCGCGCTCAGCGGGCTCAGCATCGTTGACCACGCGGGCGCCGATGGAGATGGTGCCAGATGTAATGCCTTCCAATCCGGCTATCATGCGCAGCAGCGTGGATTTACCGCAGCCGGAGGGACCTACCAGCACCACGAATTCCCCGTCATCGATCTCCAGCGATACGCCTTTGATGACTTCAACATTGCCGCCATAGCTCTTGCGGACGTTATCAAGAACGATTTTGCTCATTACTTTTCCGTTTCAACGAGACCTTTGACGAACCAGCGCTGCATCAGCACCACAACGAGGATCGGCGGAATGATAGCCAGAATGGCTGTTACCATGACGTAGTTCCAGGGAGTGGAAGCGTCAGCCCAGTCGACCATGCGACGCAGGCCAATGATGATTGTGTTCATCTTTGCATCATTGGTAACGAGCAGCGGCCACAGATACTGGGTCCATCCGTAGATGAAGAGAATGACGAAAAGCGCTGCGATATTCGTCTTCGAAAGCGGAAGCAGGATATCCCGCATGAAACGGAAAGGTCCGGCATTGTCGATACGTGCTGCTTCCACCAGCTCACCTGGAATTGTGAGGAAGAACTGACGGAACAGGAATGTCGCCGTCGCAGATGCCATCAGCGGCAGCGTAAGCCCGGCATAGGTGTCGATCATGCCGAGGTCCACGATTACCTTGTAGGTGGGCAGAATGCGCACTTCCACGGGCAACATCAGCGTGACGAAGATCATCCAGAAGAAGAACATACGCATCGGAAAGCGGAAGAACACAATCGCGAAGGCGGACATGAACGAGATAATGATCTTGCCGACTGCGATGGCCATAGCAACCACGAACGAGTTCCAAAGCAGCCTTTCGAGACTGACGCCGACGACACGTTCAACGCCGCCGAAGATGGCTTCGCCATAGTTTTCTATGAAATGATCGCCGGGCAGAAGCGAGATTGGCGGGCGGATGATCTGGGTCGAAGTCATCGTCGAAGCGACGAATGTATAGTAGATGGGAAAGGCGACGATTATGATGCCAAGGATGAGGATCAGGTGACCGATTAGGTTTGAGATTGGGCGTTTTTCTATCATTGTCGCCACCCTCACGAATAATGCACGCGCTTCTCGACGAAGCGGAACTGGAAGGCGGTCAAGGCAATCACGATTGCCATCAGAATGACGGACTGTGCAGAAGACGAACCGAGGTTCAGATTGACGAAGCCGTCATTGTAAACCTTGTAGACCAGCGTTTCGGTCGCTCTGGCAGGGCCACCTCCCGTCACGGCATGGATGATGCCGAACGTGTCGAAGAATGCATAGACGGTGTTTACGACCAAGAGGAAGAACGACGTCGGTGCGAGCAAAGGAAATACGATGGACCAGAATCTCCGCGATCCCCGGGCACCATCGATAGCGGCTGCTTCGATCAAAGATTTAGGGATTGCCTGTAAACCTGCAACAAAGAACAGGAAATTGTAGGAAATCTGTTTCCAGGCGGCAGCAACGACGACGAGGCCCATAGCCTGATTGCCATCCAGTAGCGGGTCCCATGCGAAGCCATTGCGGCGCAGGATATAGGCGAAAGTGCCCATCGCCGGATTAAACATGAAAAGCCACAGCATGCCGGCCACGGCGGGTGCCACGGCATATGGCCAGATCAGGAGCGTACGATAAAATGTTTTACCGCGAATAACGCGGTCTGCAGCGGTCGCAAGCAACAGCGCTGCGCCCATCGCGAGCAGAGCGGTCAGGATATTGAAAACAATCGTCACTCTGAATGAGTGCAGATAGTTGGGATCGGCCAGAACACTTGTGAAGTTGGCCAGACCCACGAAGGTGGATTTGAGCCCGAATGCATCTTCACGCATGAAGGACTGATAAATCGCCTGACTGGCTGGCCAGAAGAAAAACACCACAGTCAGGATGATCTGCGGGGCCAGCAGGAAATAGGGCAGAATTTTATTTGGAAAGGTTACTTTCTGCACGGGGAGCTTCCTCGTGGGATAACAACGCCGCCTGCCACAAAAGGCAGGCGGCGTTGTGTCAATGTGATCGTTTACTGAGCTGCGGCAATCGCGTCGTTGGCACGCTTGACGCCGTTCTCAAGTGCTGTTTTCGCGTCCTGCTTGCCGCCGAGCATGGCTTCGAACTCTTCATTCAGGATATCGCGGACCTGTGGCAGGTTAATGAGGCGCACACCCTTTGAGTTTTCGGTCGGGGCCCTGCCCATCATCTGGAGAATAGGCGTTTCGCGGCCCGGGTTCTTTTCGTAGAAATCCGACTTCTTGGTTTCCTCGTAAGCAGCGAGCGTCACTGGCAGATAACCCGACTTCTCGTGCAGCTTGACCTGAATTTTGGTCTGGGAGAGGAAGTTGAAGAATTCTGCAACGCCCTTGTACTGTTCGTCGCTAAGACCGGCGAAAACCCAAAGGGCCGCACCGCCAGGAATCGTATTTTGCGGGCCGTGACCTTCATAATAAGGCAACTGGCCGATGCCGTAATTGATGCCCGACTTCACGACATCTCCAAGGCCGCCCGAGGATTCGGTAAGCATCGCGCACTCACCTGAAGTGAAAAGCTGCTTGGCTTCCGACGTACGACCGCCGTAGCGGAACGTGCCGTCCTTTGCGAGGTCGGCAATCGACTGGAAATGCTGAATGTAAAGCGGAGAATTGATCTCGAGCTTTACATCGGTGCCGCCGAGACCGTTTTCGTTGGTGCCATAAGGAACGTTATTCCAGGCCGCAAAGTTTTCGGTCTGAATCCAGGTCAGCCATGTCGAAGTAAAGCCGCACGCTGCCGCACCACTGGACTTGATCTTCTTGGCCGCTTCAAAAACTTCCGGCCAGGTCTTTGGCGGATTGTTTTCATCGAGACCGGCCTTCTTGAAGGCGTCCTTGTTGTAATAGAGGATCGGCGACGAGGAGTTATATGGGAAGGACAGCATGGTGCCATCGGGCTTTGAGTAATAAGCGACGATGCCGGGCAGGTACTGCGACTTATCGAACTTGAAACCACCCTTTTCCAGCACTTCGGCAGCCGGCACTACAGCACCTTCGGCAGCCATCATTACACCGCTGCCGGCATCGAAGACCTGCAGAATTGCAGGGGGCTGCTTGGAGCGGAACGCGGCAATACCGGCATTCAGCGTTTCGGGATAGGTTCCCTTGTAAACCGGAACGATCTTATATTCGCTCTGGCTTTCGTTGAACTCTTTCGAGAGTTCGTTGACCATTTCGTTGTTGGCACCGGTCATGCCGTGCCACCACGCCAGTTCCGTCTGGGCGAATGCCTGCGAACCGATGGTGAGGGCGAGGGCGCTCGTCAGCGCCGAAGTCGTGATCAGACGGATAAGCATGTTTCCTCCTCGAGTGTGAGATTGCGTGAACATTCGAGCTCCTTTAGGGGGGCTCAAAGTTCCGACATCTGCGATATATTCATTGCACTTATATGAATGCAATTTTTTGCAAAGGATCAACCTTCGATTCTTCCAATGGCAGAATAAATCCGAAAACGATAGCATTCGAAATGAAAAAAAGCGAAAGGCAAGTGATAATCGTGGGGAGAACATGTGCACAATGAAGCCGTCGGAAACGCTGCCCGATGGCATTTGAGCACGGTGATTGCCTGTTCGCTGCCCCGGCGGATTGACCAACGTGCAAGTCTGAATTGAATATACCTCCTCGAATCTGGCCGACGGGTTGCTGAAATCCTATCAACCAGGCCGGACATTGATCAGTTTGCAGACGGGTGAGCTTATGCCGAGTGATGATCGCAGGAAAAGTCGCGTTACGCTTTTGGATGTGGCGCGCCACGCCAATGTATCGCGTGCGACGGCTTCACTGGTCATTCGCAAAAGTCCGCTGGTGGGGGCAGCGACACGCGAGAAGGTGGAAAAAGCCCTGCAGGAGTTGGGTTATGTCTATAATATGGGCGCAGCCAGTCTCCGGGCGGAGAGGTCGAATACGGTGGGCGTCATCGTGCCGACCCTCGGCAACCCGTTTTACGGTGAATTGCTTTCTGGAATAGACAGTGTTGTAGGTGAAGCTGGGCTGGTCGTTCTTCTTGCAAACAGCCACGAGAATTTTGCCAATCAAACCACCCTCATGCAGCGTATGCGCGAGCATGGTGTCGATGGCGTGATTGTATCGCTGACGGCAGAAACGGCTCCCGAATTCATCGAGCAGTTTGTGGACTGGGGGCTGCCGGTCGTTCAGGTATTGCGTCATGTGACGGACCGAATTGACTACGCAGGCGTGGATTATGCGGGCGGCATGCGGCAGGCAGTCAATTATCTGGCCCGGTTGGGGCATAGGACGATCGCCTTTGCCGTGCATGGGCCGGTCCATTCCGCATATCGCGAACGTGTCGAAGGATTCCGGGATGCGATGGAGCAACAAGGCCTCGATCCCGGTTTGATCGTTCGCTTGCCATACACGATGCCGGAAATCGCCAAAGCGGCCCCGCTACTCTTTCAGGCGGGAAAAGCGCCGACAGCGGCGATCTGTTTCAATGACGTGGTTGCGCTGGGGCTTTCAGCGGGTCTTTATGACTGTGGGAGGAAAGTTGGTGACGACTTCTCTCTGATCGGCTTCGATGATGTAAGCGACGCGGAGGCGACACGGCCCCGCTTGAGTTCAGTGTCAACGCGACCGGTTGCAGTGGGCCAGAACGCCGCCAGGCTGCTTCTTTCCCGGCTGGCAAGTCCGGAAAAGCAGGCCGAGCGGATCGTGAGCGAGACATATTTGCAGGTGAGGCAGTCCTGTGTACCGTTAAAAGCGCCAGTCATCTAATCCGAATTAATGATTGACGAGCGGCATCAAACCCAATTAGATCGATCTAAATTTGTTGCCGACAGGAGGAAAAGTCGGCATAGTCCGTGTACCGGGAGGTTCGGCATTGTATAATTTCAACTTCGCGCCCGTTTTCGCGTCGATGGATAAGCTGCTTGTCGGTGCGTGGCAGACAATTGAGCTCTCGTGCGCTGCGATGGTGTTAGGCTTGATTGTCTCGATTATCTGCGCCGTCGGTAAGACATCCGGACCCAAACCGGTACGCTTCGTCATCGATGCCTATATCGAAATCATCCGCAACACACCGTTTCTGGTGCAGATTTTCTTTATCTTCTTTGGATTGCCTTCTGCTGGTTTGCGCCTGTCGCCCAATAGTGCTGCGCTTCTCGCACTGATCGTGAATTTCGGGGCCTACGGCACGGAGATTATTCGGGCGGGTATTGAATCTATTCATAAAGGTCAGGTGGAAGCTGGGACAGCGCTTGGTCTCTCCAGGCTTCAGGTATTCCGCTATGTCATCATGAAGCCAGCCTTGCGGACGGTCTATCCATCGCTCACCAGTCAGTTCATTTATCTGATGCTGACTTCGAGTGTTGTATCCGTCATTTCCGCCAATGAGCTTGCGGCTGCGGGTAACGATTTGCAGTCGGCGACCTTTGCGAGCTTTGAGGTCTATATCGTTATCACGCTCATGTATCTCGTCATGTCCATCGGTTTCTCTGCCGTCTTCGCGTTGATCGAGAAGGTGGCCTTCAAATACCCGTTGAGCCGATAGGAGCAGGCCATGATCAGACCTTTTGGCTGGAACGAATTTCTCATCATCGTTTATGCAGCGCAATGGACCATTGCTCTTTCCGCCATTGCCTTTGTGGGCGGCGGTATTGGAGGGCTGCTGGTTGCGCTGATGCGCGTCTCGGATGCCCGCGTCCCGCGTTTCATTGCGCTCGGCTTCATAAGGCTGTTTCAGGGCACACCGCTTCTGATGCAGCTGTTTCTGGTCTTTTTCGGTCTCAATATTTTCGGACTGGGCATCAATCCGTGGATCGCTGCAACAATTGCACTGACTTTGCATGCGAGCGCTTTTCTGGGCGAGATCTGGCGCGGCTGTATTGATGCTGTGCCGCCCGGTCAGCGCGAAGCCGCAACTGCCTTGGGGCTGCGTTACTATAATCGTATGCGCTATGTGATCCTGCCGCAGGCTGCGCGCATTTCCGTTGCGCCAACGGTGGGGTTTCTCGTGCAGCTCATCAAGGGAACGTCTCTTGCTGCGATCATTGGCTTTACGGAACTGACACGCCAAGGTCAGATCATCAACAACGCGACATTCAGCCCGTTCATGGTGTTTGGCACCGTGGCTGCTATCTATTTTGTCCTGTGCTGGCCGCTATCCATTCTCGCGCGCCGCATGGAAGCGAGGTTTTCTCGTGCTACGGCTCGGTAATCGGGGGGCTGGGGAAGACAATGGGCATTTCCGGCCTGCTGCGAGACATGGCTGCGGCAGGAAATGCTCCGAAAAATAAGAAACGGTGCCGGCGAGGAGACCGGCCCTTGATAGGGAAGGAATAAAAATGAATATCACCAGACGTTTGGCTATGGCCTTCATTGGTGCGGGAGCTCTCGCGACCGTGCTGGCACCTGCAGCATTTGCGCAGACTGTTGACGGCATCAAGTCCGCCGGGAAAATCAAGATCGGTATGCTGGTCGATTTTCCACCTTTCGGCATCATGAATACCAGCAATGAACCGGATGGCTATGACGCTGACGTGGCAAAGCTGCTGGCGAAGGAGATCGGTGTCGAGGCTCAGATTGTTCCGGTTACCGGTCCGAACCGGATTCCCTATCTGCAGAGCGGTCAGGTCGATGTCCTGGTTGCTTCGCTGGGCATCACGGAGGAGCGCGCCAAGAGCGTGGATTTCTCCCAGCCTTATGCGGGCATTTCAATTGGTGTATTCGGACCGAAGGATATTGCGGTTGCGAAGCCGGAGGATCTTTCGGGCAAGACCATCGGCGTCGCGCGGGCTTCGACGCAGGATACGGCAGTTACCAAGGTTGCGCCGCAGGATGCCAACATTCGCCGCTTCGACGACGACGCAAGCGCAGTGCAGGCTTTGCTTTCCGGTCAGGTTGAACTGATCGGTCTATCCAACGTTGTGGCGGCTGAGATCGAAAAGGCTGCTCCGGGCCGCTACGAACAGAAAATCCAGCTCAGCCAGCAGGTACAGGGCATCGCTGTTCGCAAGGGCTCGGCCGAAATGCTGGAATTCGTCAACAAGTTCATCGAAAAGGCGAAGAGCGACGGTGAACTGAACAAGATCCATGAGAAGTGGCTTGGCGCGCCGCTGCCGGATTTTGTTTCCCAGGCAAAGTAAGCTCCTGAATTCCGCCTTGCCCGTCCTCAGGCGGGCATGGCGATCCAGTCCACGAAAGTGAGTTTCTCGACATGAACCAGACGGCTCAGGGAACGACAAACCAGATGCAGCACGATGCTTCTGGTGCGGCAGTGCTTATGCAAGGGGTGAACAAGTGGTACGGCACGTACCATGCGCTCCGAAATATCAATCTGACTGTATCCCGCGGCGAACGTATCGTTATTTGCGGCCCGTCTGGTTCGGGAAAGTCTACTCTCATCCGCTGCATCAATCAGTTGGAGACCATTCAGGAGGGCCGTATCATCGTTGATGGCCACGACCTGACTGCTGGTGGAAAGAATGTAGATATCGTGCGGCAGGAAACCGGTATGGTTTTCCAGCAGTTCAATCTCTTTCCGCATATGACTGTTCTTGAGAATTGCACGTTGGCGCCGATGAAGGTGCGGGGCATCTCGAAGCCGGAGGCCGAAAAGACAGCGCGCAAATATCTGGAGCGCGTCCGCATTCCCGAACAGGCGGACAAGTATCCGGCCCAGCTTTCCGGCGGACAGCAACAGCGCGTGGCTATTGCCCGTGCGCTCTGCATGAATCCCAAGATCATGCTTTTCGATGAACCGACTTCGGCGCTCGATCCAGAAATGGTCAAGGAAGTTCTGGATACCATGATCGATCTCGCGAAAGAGGGCATGACCATGCTGTGCGTTACGCATGAAATGGGCTTTGCGCGGCAGGTCGCAGACCGCGTCATTTTCATGGATCAGGGGCAAATTCTCGAAATGGCGGAACCGGAAGAGTTTTTCGGTAATCCGAAACACGAGCGCACAAAGGCATTCATTGGCCAGATTTCCTGATTGTCTCCAATAATTTAGTAATGGAGTTTGAAGTGACGAACGAAGTTCTGCTCATCGAGCCTATGATGCCGTTGATCGAAGAGCGACTGGACGCGGCTTACAAGGTTCTTCGCCTGTATAAACCGGAGGACAGTGGGGCTATCGATGCGGCCCTCGGCACCATACGTGCTGTCGTCACTGGGGGCGGAACAGGGCTCTCCAACGAGTGGATGGAACGTTTGCCGTCACTTGGCCTGATCGCCATTAACGGTGTGGGAACAGACAAGGTTGACCTCGCTTTTTCACGTGGTCGCAACGTCCATGTCAGCACCACGCCGGGCGTTCTGACGGACGATGTCGCTGACACCGGCATTGCCCTCATGCTCGCGGTAATGCGCCATGTCGTTGCGGGCGATCGGTTCGTAAGGGAAGGTAGATGGGCTCGCCGGGAGGCTTTCTCTCTCGGGATAAGCCCGAAAGGCAAGCGGGTCGGCGTCCTGGGGCTTGGCCAGATTGGCAAATCGTTTGCGCGGCGCGCGGAAGCATTTGGCATGGAAGTGCATTACTGGAACCGTTCGCCTGTCGCAGACACCGGTTGGGTCGCACACGCCACGCCTGTGGAACTTGCGCAGCAAAGCGACGTGCTCGCAGTGTGCGTTGCAGCCAACCCTGCCACGGCAAATATCGTGAATGCGGATGTTCTGGCGGCACTTGGAAACAAAGGCTATCTGGTCAATGTAGCCCGAGGCAGTGTCGTTGACGAAGATGCGCTTCTGGAAGCGTTGAACAACGGAACCATTGCTGGTGCCGGCCTTGATGTTTTCGTCAATGAACCGACGATCAGAGCGGATTTTCTGACCGCGCCAAACACGGTGCTGATGCCGCATCAGGGCAGCGCAACGGTCGAAACCCGTGTTGGAATGGGCGAACTGGTGCTCGCCAATCTCGCAGCATATTTTTCCGGTGATGTTCCGCCGACCAAGGTAAACTGAGTTATTATCCATGATTGTCAGACAGGCCTTTTTTGAAGGCGCTATTCATGCTGGGCGCGAGGATGCGTTCAAAGCTTATGTCGCCGATATCCTCATGCCGATGTGGCTCTCCTTTCCCGGTATCAGGGAAGTGCGCGTTCTTTACGCTGTCGAACGCGATGAAGGTGCTCCGGCTTACCCGATGGTGCTTTGGACCAAGTATGACAGCAGGGAGGCTCTGGCGGAGGCGCTCGCGTCATCTGTGCGATATGAAAGCCGGGAGGCGACAAAGGGCCTCCTCGAAATGTTCGATGGTCATATCCATCATCACGTCTTCGATCTCACCCTCGAAGGGTGAGGTCGCGTCTATTCAGCAGCCTCAAGCGCCCCACGTCCGCTCAAGGACATTGATCCAGTTGCCATGGGCCAGCTTGACGATGGAGGCATCGTCGTAGCCGTGCTTGCGGAATGCTTCTATGACCAGCTGGAGATCGCCTACGTCGCGGAGCGTCGACGAAATCGTGGTGCCATCAAAATCGGAACCGAGCGCCAGATGGTCGATCCCGATGCGATCGACAATGTAATCGGCGTGACGAACGATCTCGGATAGATCGGTATCAGGATCGCGCTTTCCGTCTTCGCGCAGGAATGACACGCCGAAGTTGAGCCCAACAAGACCGCCCGTATCGCGAATGGCATCCAGTTGCCTGTCCGTCAGGTTGCGGCTTTGCTGGCAAAGCGCGTGCGCATTGGAGTGCGAGGCCACGAGCGGCGCGTCGGAGATCGCTGCAACGTCCCAGAACCCTTTCTCGTTCATGTGAGAAAGGTCGATCATGACTTTCAGCTCGTTGCATGCGCGAATGAGAGCTTTGCCGTGATCGGTAAGGCCGGGACCGATATCCGGGGAGGCGGGAAAGCGGAAGGGGATGCCGTGGGCAAAAATATTCGGGCGGCTCCAGACAGGCCCCAGCGTTCTAAGGCCAGCTTCATGCAGAACATAAAGCGCATCGAGGTCTTCGCTGAAAGCCTCCACACCTTCGATATGATAGACGGACGCGAAAATCCCCTTCGCAAACGCATCGCGAATATCTGCTGCCGTGCGGCAGACACGCACTCGGCCTTCAGATTCGCGTTCGATTTTCAGCAGGATTGCAGACATGGCGAGCGTCGCCTTCATCGCATCCGTTTGGCTGGGCGTCGCGAGGTTGCCGTTGGCATCGAGTTCGCGTGACGGCGAGGGTACATACACTGCGCAAAGTCCGCCGCCCAGACCACCCTTCTGCGCGCGTGGCAGATCGATATGTCCGACATTTTCGCCATCAAGAAAGCGCTTCTCCGGCGCGGCAGCCTCGGATGACCACAACCGCAACAGCACGTCGTTGTGACCATCAAAAACGGGTATCTTCTGTTCTGTTGCCATGGAGTAGCCTTTTCAAATCAAGTCCAGTATTTGAGACACGGGTGATGGACCCAAGCGCGAAGAATTGCAAATGCGATTTCAGTCACTTGATATGATCACCCTGCATGAGCGGCGATTCCTTGTAGCGAAAGCTTTCTTTTAGGTTGCGCTCATGCAAAGTCTGCATAGGCAATGCAAAATTCTGCATTGGCCCCTGCATCCGCTGACGTGATAGCGGAAAGGTGGAAAAATATATCCGGATATAAGCGTCGACGATTGCATCCCAATTCATGGACATGTTCGGAAAGCGCTGCAAGAGGAGCTCTCAATGATTTCAAGACGTGGTTTTCTGGCGGGTGCGGCTGCCGTTCCCTTCCTGTCCTATGCGAGCATTTTGCCTGCTATCGGAGCTGGACGTCAGGACATTTTGGTTGTGGCGCAGCAGCTCGACAACATGACCAGTCTTGACCCGCATGAGAGCTTTGAAGCTGTCGGCAGCGAAATCTGCAACAACATGTACCAGCGTCTGGTGCATCCAAGCCTCTCCAATCCGGATCAGGTGGAAGGCGGTGTGGCGGTTTCCTGGGAAGCCGACGGCGAAGGCAAGGTCTTTACGTTCAAGATCGATCCGAACGCAAAGTTTGCGAGCGGTGCCCAGATAACAGCGGAAGATGCTGCCTTCTCGCTGCAACGTGCGATCAAGATGAACAAGGGGCCGGCTTTCATCATCGGCCAGTTCGGCTTCACGCCTGAGAATGCCGAGAAGAGTATCGTCGCAACCGATCCATCGACATTGACTTTGACGGTCGAGCAGCCGACATCGCTGCCATTCCTGCTATACTGCCTCTCGGCAAGCGTTGCCAGCATTGTGGAAAAGAAAACTGTTCTGGAGAACGCCTCCGGGGATGACCTTGGCAATGGTTGGCTTCAAAAGAACAGCGCGGGTTCTGGTGAATGGGTCCTCGTTTCCTGGAAGCCGAGCGAAAGCATCATTCTGAACGTTAATCCGCATGGCGCCTACAAGGGCAATGTGAAGCGCATCCTTTTGCGACACGTTGCGGACCCGTCCTCGCAGCTTCTGATGCTTCAGAAGGGTGATGTCGATATTGCGCGTAATCTCACCACTGAACAGCTTCGTATTCTGGACGGTGATGAAAACTACAATCTGGTGCGCAAGGGCGTTGGCGGCTTGATGCTGATGTCGCTCAATCAGAGCGTGGAAGCTCTCGCCAAGCCGAAGGTCTGGGAAGCGATCAAGTGGGCTGTGGATTACGAGGGCATTCAGAAGAACATCGTGCCGCTGAACTACAAGGTGCATCAAACGCTTGTTCCTGAAGGCTTTCCGGCAGCCTTGAATGAAAATCCATTCAAGAAGGATATTGCCAAGGCAAAGGCTCTTCTCGCGGAAGCAGGTGTTCCAGATGGCTTTTCCATCAAGATGGATCACTATTCGGCGCAGCCTAGCCCGGATATCGCACAGGCAATTCAGGCGAGCCTTGCCGAAATCGGGATCAAGGTGGAGTTGCTGGCTGCCGAAAATCGTCAGGTTCTGACGAAGATGCGGGCTCGTGAACACCAGATGGCGTTGACCGTATGGGGCTCTGACTATTTCGACCCGAATACCAATGTCGACGTCTTCTGCAACAATCCGGACAATTCCGATGATGCGAAAACCAAGCCTTTTGCCTGGCGCTCGCATTTCCAGAACGAAGATTTCGCCAAGAAGTCTTTGGCCGCGCGTGATGAACAGGACCCGGCCAAGCGCGTGAAGATGTATGAAGATCTGCAGCGCGAATTCATGAACAACAGCCCGTTCATCATCATGATGCAGAAGTTCGAGACGGCTGCCTGCCGCAAGGACGTTACCGGGATGCGTCTCGGCGTGCTGTCCGATTCCCATTCCTATGCAGGGATCGCCAAGGCGTGAAGAAAAGCCTCAAGAACCTGACCGGAATCCTGAGCAGCGTGTTGATCACGCTGTTCGGGCTTATGGTTATCACATTCATGATCGGCCGCGTCATGCCGGTCGATCCAGTTATTGCTGCCGTGGGCGACAACGCGCCCGAAGCCGTTATCCAGCGCGTACGCGCGGAGATGGGGCTCGATCAGCCGCTTGTGGTTCAGTTTGTACATTATATCGGGCAGGTCCTGCACGGTGATTTTGGCAACTCCATTCTGACCCGCAATCCGGTAGCTCAGGATATCGCACGCTATTTCCCGGCAACGCTGGAACTGGCAACGGCCGCCTTGATTGTTGCTGCACTGATCGGAATTCCGCTGGGCGTATGGGCAGCGGTGCGGCAAGGGTCTTTCGTTGACCAGACGATCCGCGTCATCTGTCTTGCGGGACACTCGGTTCCCGTTTTCATGCTGGCGCTGATTTCACTTCTGGTTTTCTATGCGACGCTCGATCTCGCACCGGGACCGGGGCGCCAGGACATCATCTACGAGGGCATGATTCCGCATGTAACGGGCCTGCTCACGATCGACACGCTCATCGAGGGCGACTGGGACGCATTCTGGGATGCTGTCCGTCACATGATTCAGCCCGTCCTGATCCTAGCATATTTCAGCATGGCGTACATCACACGCATGACCCGTGCCTTCATGCTTGACGCGCTCAAGGGCGAGTTTGTGATTACGGCCCGAGCAAAAGGCCTGTCGCTGACATCTGTGATCTGGAAACATGCTTTCCCGACCGTTGCAGTACAGCTTGTGACCGTTCTGGCGCTTACCTATGCTGGTTTGCTCGAGGGCGCCGTCGTTACTGAAACTGTCTTCAGCTGGCCGGGCCTTGGGCAGTATCTCACGGTCTCATTGATGAATGCCGATATGAACCCGGTTGTAGGGGCTACACTGCTGATCGGTGTTATCTATGTCGGGCTCAATCTGCTCGCCGATATCCTCTATAAAGTTCTGGACCCCCGTGTGCGATGATTTTTGCCAATTTTCATAACTGGGCGCTTGATGACTCGCCCACCTCCCGCTCTCAGGCGAACTGGGGGAGGCGCTATCGTATCTGGGTAAATCTTCGGGCCAATCCGCTCGCAATGATTGGTCTTTTCATCATCGTCGCTTTCGTTGCTTTGTCGCTGGCTGCGCCATTGCTGGCGCCCTATGATCCAAGTGTGCAGGACCTCGGCAACAGACTGTCCGCTCCGACTGCGGAACACTGGTTCGGCACCGATGAACTGGGCCGCGATATTCTTTCGCGCATTCTCTACGGTGGCCGCGTAACCCTTGGAATGGTTATCGCCGTCGTCATTCTTGTCGCGCCGATCGGACTGTTCATCGGCTGCATCGCCGGTTACTTCGGTGGCATGGTTGACACGGCACTGATGCGCGTTACGGATGTTTTCCTTGCCTTTCCGCGACTGATCCTTGCGCTGGCCTTTGTAGCGGCCTTGAAGCCAGGCGTCGAAAGCGCGGTGCTTGCGATTGCATTGACCGCGTGGCCGCCCTATGCGCGTCTGGCGCGTGCGGAAACCATGACCCTGCGCAAAAGCGATTTTATCGCCGCAGCCAAGTTGACTGGTGCTTTGCCTTTCCGCATCATTCTGCGCCATATCATGCCGCTCTGCGTGCCGAGTGTCATCGTGCGTATCACGCTTGATATGAGTTCGATCATCATCACCGCCGCAAGTCTTGGCTTCCTCGGGATGGGCGCACAGCCGCCATCGCCCGAATGGGGTGCGATGATAGCGACCGCCAAGCGCTTTATTTTCGAACAATGGTGGGTTGCCACTATCCCCGGCATTGCGATCTTCCTTGTATCGCTCGCCTTCAATTTCCTCGGCGACGGTCTGCGCGACGTGCTCGATCCGAAGCAAAATTGAGAGAACAGATGCTGGTTGATATCAAAAATCTGCAAATCAGCTTTGAAACGCGCACCAGCCGTTTCGATGCCGTGCGCGGGGTTTCCCTTCAGCTCGGTCGCGAAAAACTGGGTATCGTTGGCGAAAGTGGTTCAGGCAAGTCGCTGACCGCACGAGCCCTGATGAAACTCCTGCCGCCAATCGCTGATGTGAAGGCTGACAAGCTTTCGTTCGACGGTATCGACATTCTGTCGGCTACCGAACGCGGGATGCGTCAGATACGCGGCAAGCGGGCTGGTTTCATTCTGCAGGACCCCAAATATTCGCTTAATCCGGTCAAGACCATAGGCGTGCAGGTGGCTGAGGCGTGGCGCACCCATAAAGGTGGCAGCAAGCGTCAGGCAATGGATGCGGCGGTTGATCTGCTCGATCAGGTCATGATCCGCAATCCGCGTGAAGTGGCAAAGCTTTACCCGCACGAGGTTTCGGGCGGCATGGGCCAGCGCGTCATGATCGCTATGATGCTGGCGCCCGATCCCGAGCTGCTTATTGCCGACGAACCCACATCCGCGCTCGATGCTACCGTACAGGCGGAAATTCTTCGCCTGATCGACGATCTGGTTTCCAAACGGGGAATGGGGCTTCTTCTCATCAGTCACGATCTCCCGCTCGTGTCGCATTTCTGTGACCGGGTAATGGTCATGTATATGGGCCGTGTCATGGAGGAATTGAAAGCCTCGGAACTGGTGCGCGCCGAGCACCCCTATACCAAGGGGCTTCTCAATTGCATTCCGTCTCTGATGCATCCTCGCGATCGATTGCCGGTTCTCAATCGTGAAGAAAGCTGGCTGAACTCATGATAGATATTGATCAACTCCGCATCAGCTTCAACGATCGCGAAGTCGTCAAGGGTGTGTCCTTTCGTGTGGAGAAGGGCGGAAGTTTTGGCATCGTAGGCGAAAGCGGTTCGGGCAAGTCCACCATTCTGCGCGCCATGGCCGGCCTCAACGAACAATGGAGCGGCCGCATCGCGTTCGACGGCAAGGACGTAGCCCCGAAGCGGGCGCCCGCCTTCTTCCGTCAGGTGCAGATGGTGTTTCAGGATCCATTTGGATCGCTGCATCCGCGCCAGACAATCGACCGCATTCTGAGCGAGCTTCTGCTGGTCCACGGTATCGGCAATATCGACAAGCGGATTGAAAAGGTCCTCGATGAAGTCGCATTGCCTAAAGCCGCGCGGTTTCGTTTTCCGCATCAGCTTTCGGGCGGTCAGCGACAGCGCGTGGCGATAGCGCGTGCTTTGATTGCCGAACCGGAAGTACTTCTGCTGGACGAGCCAACTTCGGCGCTTGATGTTTCGGTGCAGGCTGAAATTCTCAATCTGCTCGCCGACCTGCGTGCGGAAAAGAATCTCACTTATGTGCTTGTGAGCCACAATCTCGCGGTAATCGCGCATCTGTGTCCAAATGTCGGAGTGATGCAACACGGCGAGATGGTAGAGCAGCTCGGCGCCGAGGATTTGCGCGCCGGCAGAACGACACATCCGCATACCACAGAACTGCGCGCTTTGAGCGTCAATCTGGAAGAACCTGCCTGACGGAGTTTTCATGTCAACGCATGCTGACTGGAACGCGGCTTCTCTTGCCGCGAAAGTCTTTTCGCGAAGCTGGGCCAAGGATGAGCCGGGCGGTGTCATCATCGGCTTTGGCCCTGATGGGGTAAAGTTTGCTTATGCAAGCGGGCTTGAAAGCCTGTCTACCGGTGTTCCATTTACGGCAAATACAGTCGTTCGCTACGCATCAGTCACGAAACATGCATTTTGTGCAATGGTTCTCAAACATGGCGATGTCATTGGCCTGGAGGACCGGCTAGGTGATCATCTGCCGGAATTGCAAAGCCCACTTGCCGATGTCACCGTCGGACGTGCACTCGACATGACTGGCGGGCTCCCCGATACACGCGAATGCCTGACGCTTCTCGGACTATCTGTCTATACGGAAACGGAAGCCGGTCAGCTTCTGGATTATCTGGCTTCCCTCAAACGTCTCAATTTCGATGCCGGCTCAGAGATTTCCTATTCCAACACCGGTTACCGGCTGGTGGAAGCCGCCCTTGAACGAAAGGGATTCCGTTTCAATGATTTTGTGAAATCGGACATTGCGCAACAACTCGGCATTTTCATGGAAGCGCCGGATGTCTGGAATGACCCGGTTGCCGGTCTCGTGCCCGGTTATTGGAAATCTGGTGAAAAGTGGCAGCTTAGCTCCGCTGGCCTGCATATTTCAGCTTCCGGCAGCCTGACGGGCAGCGGGATGGCGCTGACGAAATGGGCGCAGGCGCTCGTTAACGGCGAGGGGCCGTTCAAAGGCCTGTTGGATAGGCTGTCGGCAGACCGTCGTCTTTCTGATGGGCGCGTCACAGGGTATGGCCTCGGGCTGCGCAGGAACGAGGTGGACGGAAAGCGTTTTGTCGGACATGGCGGTTCGCATCCCGGCTATAAGAGCTATTTTCTGCTCGACCCAACAGCAAAAACCGGAATGATCGTGGTTTCGAACCGCGAAGATGCCAATACGTATAAGATGGCGCGGGACTGCATGGCCGCTCTCAACGGTTTGTCGTTGCCTGAGACGAACTGCACCATCCCGGACGGGCTTTACGTGGCGGATAGCGGACCGTTCTGGTTGGAAATGCGCAACGGTATAGCCAATTGGCTCGATTCCGAAGACACGCTTTACGATATCGGCGGTGGCTGGTTCTCATCCCTGTCACCGTCCTCACCGGTTCGGCTTCGCTGGACGGGTACGGAATTGGAAGGGGAAATCGGCTATGTGTCCCGCCGATTGAAGCCGGTCAAAGTGGAGCCGCTCGGCCACGAACTCGACGGACACTGGCAGGCGCCATCCTATGGTGCCAGTTTCGATATCAAGGACGGCCACCTCATCATGGGTATAGGTCCTACGCGTCGGGCCATGCCATTGGAAGACCTGGGCCAGGGACGGGCCCTGTTCACGCTGCATGATGGCCCGTGGACCAAGCGTGTCTGTCTGCACAAGCTTCAGGACGATCGCATCGAACTGGTCCTGAGCCGCGCTCGGATGATTGAGTACGTCCGTTAATCTGGACATCAAAGGTTATGGATGCGGCGGAAGGGCGACCTTACCGCCGCATCTTGCATTATGGTAGGTTGTGACGCTTGATTCCGGAAATATGAGGTAACGTGATGCTGGAACGGATGATCGATCAGGGCGCAGGACGGGAACCTGCCGACATCGTGCTGAAAGGCGGCCGTTTCTTCGATCTCGTGACTGGCGAGCTTGTCGAAAGTGATATTGCCATCTGTGGGGACCGGATTGTCGGAACATTCGGCAACTACCAAGGCAAGCAGGAAATCGATATTTCCGGACGGATCGTCGTGCCGGGATTTATCGATACTCATCTTCACATCGAATCCTCGCACGTTACGCCGCATGAGTTTGATCGTTGCGTGCTGCCGCAAGGGGTGACGACCGCCATCTGCGATCCGCACGAGATCGCCAACGTGCTCGGTGCAGAGGGTATCAAGTTCTTTCTTGATAGCTCCATGGAAACCATCATGGATATCCGTGTGCAGCTTTCGAGCTGTGTACCGGCGACCCATATGGAAACGTCTGGCGCCGAGCTTCTGATCGACGATCTGTTACCTTTTGCGGACCATCCCAAGGTGATCGGGCTTGCGGAGTTCATGAATTTTCCGGGCGTTCTGGCGAAAGACCCTGAATGCATGGCGAAGCTGAGAGCTTTTCAGGGGCGGCATATCGATGGCCACGCGCCGCTTCTGCGCGGCTTTGATCTGAACGGCTATATTTCTGCGGGCATTCGCACCGAACACGAGGCCACAAGTGCGGAAGAAGCGCTCGAAAAGATGCGCAAAGGCATGCATGTGCTTGTGCGCGAAGGGTCCGTTTCCAAGGACCTGAAAGCGCTCATGCCGATCATTACGGAGCGCCATGCGCAGTTTCTGGCGCTGTGCACGGATGACCGTAACCCGCTGGATATCGCCGATCAGGGCCATCTTGATTACCTCATTCGGACCGCGATTGCAGGCGGCGTCGAGCCGATTGCCATTTACCGAGCTGCAAGCGTTTCCGCAGCGAGGGCCTTCGGCCTTTTTGACCGCGGTCTGGTTGCCCCGGGGCAACGGGCTGATATGGTCGTGGTGGATAGCCTCGAAGGCTGCCACGCTGAAATCGTCCTGTCAGCGGGCAGGGTGGTTTCGGAAGATTTGTTTGCCGCGCGCAAGGCCGTCGCACCTGTGGGGCGCAACAGCGTCAAGGCGCCGAAAGTCAGCGCATCGAGTTTCCGCTCGCATTCGAACAGCGGCAAGACCCGCGCAATCGGGATTATTCCGGGCAAGATCATAACGGAAAGCCTGAAATTCGACCTCAAGGTCGGCCCGAAGGGTGTCGAGCCGGATTTCGAAAAGGATGTGGTCAAGATCGCCGTTGTCGAACGGCACGGTAAAAATGGAAATATCGCGACCGGTTTTGTGCACGGCTTCGGCTTGAAATCGGGGGCAATCGCGTCAACGGTCAGCCATGACAGCCATAATATCTGTGTGGTAGGCACATCCGACGAAGACATTGCTGCGGCCGCGAACCGATTGGGCGAAATTGAAGGCGGTTTTGTCGTCGTGCGCGATGGCAAGGTGTTGGCTGAAATGCCTTTGCCCATTGCTGGTTTGATGAGCGCCGAGCCGTATGAAACAGTCCGCGACCAGCTTCGCGTTCTGCGTCACGCAGCCGAAGAACTAGGGTCGGTCCTCGAAGAGCCATTTCTGCAACTGGCCTTCATCGCCCTGCCTGTGATCCCTCATCTTAAGATTACCGACCGGGGCCTCGTGGACGTCGACAAGTTCGAGTTTGTTGGCAACTGATCAGTGCAAGCCGCCCACACCCAATAGTTCCTCAACAGTCTGCTGATTGTCTGCAAGTTCTGTCGACGTGCCAGACCATGCGATGCGCCCGCGTTCCAGTATGATGACATGATCGGCAAAATCGAGCGCGCTCTGGATGCGCTGTTCGACGAGCAGGATCGTCATGTCGCCTTTCTGGGCTAATGCCGAGAAAGCAGCCATTAGTTCTTCGCAGATGACGGGAGCAAGCCCTTCCAATGGTTCGTCGAGCAGCAGTACTGTCGGCTGGCCAAGAATGCTGCGCGCGGTCGAGAGCATCTGCTGCTCGCCACCGGAAAGCTGTGATCCGAGATTGCGGCGTCGTTCCTTCAGGCGCGGAAACATTGCATAGGCTTCTTCAAGCGCGTCTTTCGGTCGGCTTTTAAGGCCAACGAAAAGGTTTTCTTCAACTGTGAGGGTGGGGAAGACATCACGGGTCTGCGGCACGTAGCCGAGACCGGCAATTGCGCGAGCTGCCGAAGGAAGCGTGGCGATATTCTTCCCGTCCAACAGAATTTCGCCGCCATAACGGCGTGTTTGCCCTGCTATGGTAGCAAAGAGGCTGGTCTTGCCGACACCATTGCGGCCAAGAACGGCAAGCCGCGACCCCGGATCGGCTTTGAAGGATACATCTTCGATCACGCGTGTGGGGCCGTAACCGGATGAAAGATTGCGAATTTCAAGCGCGGCTGCACTCATTGCGCATAGCTCCCCAGATAGGCTTCGCGGACACGGGCGTCCTGCACGACATCTTCAGGCAGCCCGTCAAAGATTACCGTTCCTGCGGCCAGAACGACGACGCGCTTTGCAAAGCGGAAAACGAGATCCATATCGTGCTCGATCATGAGAACCGCCAGATCGGGGGGTAATCGGGCAAGTGCTTCCTCGATGCGGCCCGTATCGCTTTGTGGAACTCCTGCGGCAGGTTCATCAAGCAGCAGCACCTTGGGACGAAGAGCCAAAGCAAGGGCAATTTCCAGAAGACGCTGCTGGCCATATGCGATCTCGTTCGCCCGCAATTGGGCGAGAGACAGAAGGCCGAGCGTATCGAGAATGTCGCGCACTTCATCCATCACTTCGGGCATTTTGCGATAGTTGCCGAGAATGCGTCCTGTCATGCCTTCTCGTTGCAGGATCGCAAGCGCGACGTGTTCTTCAGGGGTCATGTCGAAGAAGAGGCGGGTAACCTGAAATGAGCGCACAAGCCCACGCCGAACGCGCTGCATGGCGTTAAGCCTGGAGACATTTTCGCCGCCCAGTGTCACCGTGCCGGAGGTGGCCGGAAGATTGCCCGTAACAAGATTGACGAACGTGGTCTTGCCTGCCCCGTTGGGACCTATAAGCGCAACGCGATCGCCTTTCGCCATGCTGATCGAAACATCGTTGGTGACCGCCAGCCCGCCGAAATTCTTGCGCAGTTTTGTTACTTCAAACACGGTGCTCATTTGCGATGCGCCTTCTTTTCAAAGTAATAGGCGACCGTGCCGTAGAGGCCACGCGGCGCAAACAGCACGACAGCAATCAGCAGGGCACCGACCATCGTAAGCCAGTGGAAAGGATTTGCGGCAGAGACGAGGTCTTCGAACCACATGAAGACTACCGTGCCGATCAGCCCGCCGAACAGCGATCCCGTGCCGCCGAGAACCAGCATCACCAAGGCCTCTGCCGACAGGGTGAAGCTGAGACTGTCGAGCCCGACGACCTGCGTCGATATGGCGTTCAGCGCGCCGCCAACGCCGGCAACGGCACCGGAGATAACGTACATGCGAAGCTGGACTGACTGAACCGAAGCCCCCATCGCGTGAATGCGGATTGGGTCTTCTTTCACGCCCCGGCAAAGCATGCCGAAAGGCGAGCGCACGACAAACCGCAAGAAGATGAAAGAAATCAGCAGCAGGACTACAGCGTAAATGTAGACCGTGTGTCCGTAGAGATCGAACTCGAATATGCCGAGAATTGGATCGGGCGCAATGCCACTCAGTCCATCGCTACCGCCGGTCCAGCTTGATGCCTTATTAGCCGCTTCGTGAAAAAGATGGATCACGGCAATCGATAGGACGAGTTGCGCGAGGCCGTGGGCACGCAGAATGACGGCTCCGGAAACAAGTCCGGTGATCGCGCCAGCTATCAGGCCGATGAGTGTCATCAGGAGCGGGTCGGTAATTCCGAAATGTGCGGCGGCGATGCCGGCGCCATAGGCTCCCGCGCCAAATAGGGCAGCGTGACCAAGTGTTGCGATGCCGCAATAGCCGGTCACCAGATCGAGGGACAATACGAGCAAGGCAATTGCGATGATGCGTGTCAGCAGCGCCAGATTATCGGGAAACAGAAACCAGCCGATGACACTGGCCAGGATTATGGCTGTGATGCCGAGGAAACCCGCGCGAGAATGACGGCGTTGGTTGAGGCTTTGCGTCACGTCGGTCATTTTCTGGCCAACCTTCCTGCAAGGCCGCGGGGGAATAGGGTCACAATGACGATCACCGCCAGATAAAAGAAGAACTCGCCATATTCCGGTGCCAGATAACGGCCGGTAGTATCGATTGCGCCGAGTAGGAGGCAAGCGATCAGCGCACCGGGTATGGAGCCTGCACCACCGACCGAAACAACCACCAGAAAAGTCACCATGTAGCGGAGTGCGTAATAGGGCTCAACAGGCAGAAGTTCGGCGCCAACAACGCCGCCGAGAGCTGCAAGCCCAATGGCAAGCGCAAAGCTGACGGCATAAACGATTTCAGTTCGCACACCGAGGGCTGCCGTCATATTGGCATTGTCGACAGCGGCACGCAGTTTCACGCCGAAGGCGGTGCGTTCGATGATGTACCAAAGGCCAAGAGCTACTACCAGGCCGCAACCGATCGCAAAGACACGGTGTTTCGCGATAGCCCGAAATCCGAGATCGACCGATCCACGCAGCGCTTCCGGCAAGGGGATGGTCTTCAGCGTCGGCCCGAATATGTAATTCGTCAGTCCTATGATGCAGAAAGTGATGCCGATGGTCATCAGAACCTGGGTCAGCTCGGGCGCTCCGTAAATGCGCCGATAGAGCAGCCGTTCCACCGGAACTGCGATGAGCATCGTACCAGCGACGGCAATAATGATCGCAAAGCCGTAATTGAGGCCGAGTTGCTGGGCGGCATAGGATGCGAAATAGCCGCCGATCATCGCAAATGCTCCATGAGCCAGATTGACGACCCGCATCAAGCCCATGGTAACCGAGAGGCCGATGGAAATGACGAAAAGCACCATGCCGTAAGCAAGGGCATCGACAGCAATGCTGAGCACAGTCTGCATTGAATGATCCTGTTGGAACGTATCCCGAGATGCGCAAGACATTGTTCGGGATACGCGGTAAAACAAGCAGTTACGGACCGGAGCGAACGCGTTTCACGCCTCTCCAGGCAATGCGCGGCAGTAGTTCGACCGCCGAGCTATTGAGCTTTCAGTCCGGGGTCTCCCTGCTTCTCGAAAGTCTGGATTTCCTTGTTGTAGAAAGTCCCGTCATCAGCCTTGGCTACTTCACGCAGATAGATATTCTGCGTCATGTGGCGGCTTTCTGGATCGATGGATACTGGGCCGCGCGGGCTGATCCATTCCATGCCTTTGACTGCTTCGACCGCTTTCTCGGCATCTTTTTCGCCGCCGGTCGCTTCGATCATCTTGTATATGACATGCATGCCGTCATACGCGCCAACCGAAGGGAAGGAAAGTTCGACAGGATTGCCAACAGCTTTCCGGGCTTCCTCTACGAACTTCTTGTTCTCCGGCGAGTCATGGGAAACCGCATAGTGGAACGTCGTCAGCACGCCGAGAGCATTCTCGCCCAACGCCGGAAGATCGGATTCCTGGGTCAGATCACCCGGAGCGAAAAGCTGGATGCCCGAGCCCTTTAAGCCGTTATCGACATAGGACTTCATGAAACCGAGCGTCGTTGGCCCTGACGGCAGGAACGCGAACACGCCTTGAGCGCCGGAATCCTTGATGCGCTGCATGATCGGGCTGAAGTCGTTCGTTGCAAGTGGCATACGAATGGCTTCGACCACTTCTCCACCAGCTTCGGTGAACGCTGCCTTGAATGCATTTTCAGCATCCACTCCTGGTCCATAATCGCTCACAACCGAGATAACTTTCTTCACACCCTTGTCGAGTGCGACCTTCGCGATCGGGGTTGACGTTTGCCACGTGGTGAAGGACGTGCGCACCACATAGGGGCTTTTGGTTACGATGGAAGACGTGGCGGCATTCATGACCACCATCGGCACATTGCCTTGTTTGAGAATGGGTGTAACCGCCATGGCGTCAGGAGTGAAGTAAAAGCCAGCGAGATATTGTACGCCTTCCTTGACCACGAGTTCCTGCGCAAGTGCCTTGGACTGCGCCGGGTCTGCCTGCGGCACGTCGCGATAAACGATCTCGACAGTGTCATCGCCGATCTTGTTACCATGCTCGGCCATATAGGCGTCGATGCCAGCTTTGAAGTTCTTGCCCTGAAGGGCAAATGGCCCTGAAAATGGACCGATGACACCGACCTTCACCACGTCCGCATAAGCTGCCGACGTCGCAAGTGAAAAGACCGCGAGCGCGGTTATTGCGATTTTCTTCATGTTCTCCTCCCTATCGCCCACCATTCCTGCCCGTGACCGTCTCGTCGCAACAGGGAATGTCCTGATTTCAGCATGCCTATCTAAATGGTCATGTAAAATGAAAAATTACTTATAATCGATACCCGGATGGTTATGTGTCTGGCGCTTGTTCGGTGCCGATCCGGACAATCTTGTCGATCAGCGCCGATGCAATGTTAAGAGCACTGCCGGTTGACGCAACGATCTGCGGCAGGACCATCCATTCGACCATCCAGGCTGCGCCTGAGCGTTCCTGTTCGTGCACCATCGCCTGATGGAGCCCTCCCATTTGGGCTGCATTGAAGCGGGCAAGGCTAATCAATATCTCCGCTCCCACGGGATTTTGCTTGTGCGGCATAGCCGACGATCCGCCGCCACCTGTCAGGGAAAGTTCCTCACCCATTTCGGCCATGAGTGCGATGTCCTGTCCGAACTTTCCCAGAGTACCCGTGACAAGCGAAAGCAGATTACCAAATTCAACGATGAATGCGCGTTGGCTGTGCCATTGCAGACTATCGTGCAGTTCGAGCTTTTCGGCTAGCAGCGCCCGCAGGGCTGGTGCTTGCGTGCCGAATTTTTCAAGCGTTCCTGCTGCGCCTCCGAACTGCACGGGAAAGGAGATGGCGTTCAACTTCGTGCCGTAACTGCAGAGAGGGTTTTTCCAGCTCGAGATGCGGTCCGATACGGTTATGGGAAGAGCAGCCTGCATACGTGTATAGCCGGTGAGCGCATTCGTTCCGAACGTCACCTCAAGCCATTCATAGCGTTGAACCAGTTGTTGAATTCTTCCATAGAGGATTGTGCTTGTACGCTTCAGCCGCAAAACAAGACTCGTATCGATGACATCCTGGCTCGTCGCACCATAATGAACATACTCTCCGTAATCTTTCCCCACAGCCAGTTTTAGCTCTTTCACGAGCGAGGGAATAACCACACCATCGCGGGCCGTGGCCTTTGCCAGACTGGAGAGGCTGGGTTCGAACGTCTCTATCGTTTGCGCGATTGCAAGTCCTGCCTCGGTTGGTATCAGGCCAAGATCGGCTTGAGCCTCGGTCAGTGCCGCTTCGTAGCGCAACATTTCAGCAATATCGGCTGCTGCCGTGAACAGGCTCAATATCTCTTCGTCATCGCCGAAGAGCTGCGCCAGAAATGGGTGTTCGAAGACCGAGATACTCATGCGTCAAATATCGAAAAAGATGGTTTCTTTTTCGCCCTGCAAGTGAATATCGAAATGATAGACGCTACCTTCGCGTCGACCGATGAGAGTTTGCACCCGGCTGCGGTGTTCGATGCGAACAAGGATGGGATCCTCTGCATTGGCATCGGCTTCGTCGGAAAAATACATCCGTGTCTGCAAGCCGAGATTGATGCCACGAGCCACGATCCACAAGGTGACGTGCGGCGCCATGAGGCGACCATCCTTGAAAGGAACGCGCCCCGGCTTGATCGTCTCGAAAGTGAATTCGCCTGTGTCCATATGGCTCGGACACCGGCCCCAGCCACGAAAGCCGATGTCGGCCTTGCCGCCGGTTTCCGAAGGGCTGTTATAGAGGCCGCGCGCATCAGCCTGCCATATTTCCACAAGCGCATCGCGAAGCGGTGCACCCATTCCGTCAATGACATGACCTTTGATGGTGATGCGTTCGCCCGTGGTTTCCTCACCGTAGAGAGGGCCAGACCCGAGGTCCTGCTGGAAGACGCCGTCGATTCCGACAAAGTTGGGGGTCAATCCGATATGGACATAAGGGCCTGCGGTTTGTGAGGCGGTTTCTTTCAGATACGTGAGAGGTTGCGCCATATCAGTTGCCCTCCGGGCGATTTTCGAAGAGGGTTGAACGACGACCGCGTAACACGATGTCGAACTTGTAAGCGAGCATATCCATCGGCAAACTGGCGTTCATATCCAGCGGTGCGACCAACCGTTCGATAGCCGATTTGTCCGGGATGGTTTTGACGATCGGGCATATCCAGATCAATGGATCCCCTTCGAAGTACATTTGAGTGATGAGACGTTGCGCAAAGCCATGCCCGAACACCGAGAAATGAATGTGAGCCGGACGCCAGTCGTTCACGCCATTTGGCCAGGGATATGGACCGGGCTTTATGGTCTTGAACCAGTAATAGCCGTTCTCGTCCGTTATGGTGCGGCCGACACCCCCGAAATTTGGATCGATGGCTGCAAGATAGGTTTCTTTCTTGTGGCGGTAACGTCCGCCGGCGTTGGCCTGCCAGAATTCCAGGAGCGCCCCCGGAACAGGCCTATTGCTTTCGTCGAGAACACGGCCATGCACAAGGATGCGCGGGCCGATCGGCATCTCACCGGGGCGCGCGTAATTCAGGATGAGATCATTATCCAGCTCATGCAGCATGTTGTGCCCGAATACCGGGCCGGCAATTTCGCTTTTGGTGCCTTCGAGCGAAAGCAGCGCGCGGGTAGGTGAGCGAAGCACCGAGGTCTTGTACCACGGCGTGTAGGCCGGTGGATGCATCGACAGATCACGAGCAAAGAATGGAGTTGTCTCTGGCAGACTGTTTTTCATTTTTCGGCCTCCTCCGCATCCATCTGCGCATATGTCTGCTTGGCGATCTTGAAAGCGTGGTTCGATGCCGGAACTCCCGCATAGATAGCGACATGCATCAATGCTTCGCAGATGTCCTCCCTCGTCGCGCCTGTATTTTTTGTAGCGCGTATATGCATGGCAACCTCGTCGTCTTGCCCGAGTGCGGCAAGAAGCGCAATGGTAACGATCGAACGCTCCCGTTTGGTCCAGCCCGGACGCGACCAGACGGTTCCCCATGCAGCTTCCGTTATAAGCTCCTGAAATGGTGCATCAAGGTCGGTCGCGCTGTTTGAAGCACGATCAACATGCGTATCGCCCAGAACCGAACGGCGCACATTCATGCCGATCTTGTAACGGTCTGACCGCACGGCATTGTCAGCCATGGTTATTCTCCATGCTAGAATCTGTTTGTAATAAAGTTGCGTAACAGCGAGACGTAGGCATCGGGCTGTTCGACGCAGGGGATATGGCCGCAGTCGGCAATCTCTGCAAAATCTGCTTGAGGAACGAGGCCTGCCAATTCGCGCGCAATGGCGGGCGGTGTAGAACCGTCCTGCTCGCCGACCAGACACAATGTCGGCACCGAAATCTTTTTGGCTACTTGCGTTAAGTCGGCATCCCGCAGAGCAGCGCAAGTGGCTGCATAGCCTTCGAGCGGTTGCCGAACGAACATGTTGCAATACGCACGATAGGAAGGATTATCGGGATGCCGATAGGCAGGGGTGAACCAGCGGGGCATTGTCGCGTCGAGAATGCTTGCGAGGCCGTTTTCCCGAATAGCGGCAATACGCGCATCCCACATATCGGCAGTGCCAATCTTGTGGGCAGTGTTGGACAGAACAAGCCCTGTCACCAAATCGGGTCGCGCGGCAACAACGCCTTGCGCAATCAAACCGCCGACAGAAAGCCCGCAGATGATCGCCCGCTTTATCGAGAGCTTGTCTAGCAGTGCGGTGAGATCGGCGGCGAGCAGTTCGATTGTGTAAGGAGTGTTTCCGATGTCCGAAAGACCGTGGCCGCGCTTATCATAGACGAGAACTGATACGTCGTTGCCCAGGCGTAAACGAACTTCATCCCATATGCGCAGATCGGTTCCCAGCGAATTAATGAAAACCAGAACGGGCTTTTCGGCTGCTGCCCGTTGAAAGTCGTAATGGATGACGACGTCGTTTACGGATGCGAATTGCACGGCTTTCTCCTCTTGCATCGCACTGTCATGCTTTCAACTGGTTAAGTAAAATGATATTGTTGGCCGAAATCATAACTATAAGGTTATAGATAGGTGATTGGAAACCGGATCAAGTTTCGCCATCTGCATACGTTTGTTGAGGTTGCGCGACAGAAAAGCGTGGTCAAGGCTTCGGAAGTCTTGAGTATCAGTCAACCGGCCGTGACCAAGACAATGCGTGAACTGGAGGAAATTCTGGGCGTTCCGGTGGTGGAGCGCGATGGTCGCGGGATAAGGATAACGCGGTTCGGTGAAGTGTTTCTTCGTCACGCGGGAACAGCTCTGACGGCTCTCAGGCAGGGACTGGATTCCGTATCACAGGAACTGGACGGATCGGGGCCGCCTATTCGCATTGGCGCATTGCCGACAGTTTCAACACGGATCATGCCGAAAGCAATGAGCCTGTTTCTTGCGGAGAGAACATCCAGCCAGGTCAAAATCGTGACGGGCGAAAATGCTGTTCTTCTGGAGCAGTTGCGGATTGGCGATCTCGATCTGGTCGTCGGGCGCCTTGCAGCACCTGAAAAGATGACCGGGTTTTCCTTCGAGCATCTTTACTCGGAGCAGGTCCGGTTTCTTGTGAGGGCGGGGCATCCTCTGGCAACTGGACACGCGGTTTTCGAAAGGCTGGCCGATTATCCGGTTTTAATGCCGACACGCAACTCGATCATTCGTCCTTTTGTGGACCGGCTGTTGATTACAAATGGGATCGGAACACTGCCTGTTCAGATAGAAACTGTATCCGATGCTTTCGGGCGCGCATTTGTCCGCGAGAGCGATGCGGTGTGGATTATATCAGAGGGCGTTGCGGCCAGGGACGTCTCAGAGGGCAAGCTGGTTGCGTTGCCCATTGATACAAGCGAGACAACGGGCCCTGTAGGGCTCACGATGCGGACCGATATGGCGCAGACCGCCGCGATGCAGATTCTGATCCAGACATTGCGTGAAGCTGCCGGCCTGAAGCCATAGAACCGCGGTCGACTACCTTGATGAGGTGGCCGACCGCGCGAGATGCGACAAGTTCCGATTGGAACTTATCGCCGGGGGTTCAATGAATACTGTTGGGGCCTCTGTACCAAACCCTTGGTATGTCTCGACAATATCAATTGCAGTTCAATCGTCGGCTTTCAGAACGGTAATCCGACATAGTTTTCGGCAAGTGCGGTCGAAGCAGCGTGGGAAGTGCAGAAGTAGTCAAGTTCCGCTTCCTGTACTTTTTCATCGAATGGCGCCATGTCCGGGAAGCGGTGCAACAGTTTTGTCATCGACCATGAAAAGCGCTCGGCCTTCCAGATGCGGGCGAGGGCTTTGCCGGAATAGGCGTTAATACCGGCTTCGGACCTGTCGAGGTAAAAGTCCCTCAGTCCCTCGTAAAGATAATGCACATCGCTTGCGGCGAGGTTCAGTCCTTTGGCGCCGGTCGGAGGAACAATGTGCGCGGCGTCGCCAACAAGAAACAGCCGTCCGAAGCGCATTGGTTCGACCACGAAGGAGCGCAGGGGCGCAATGGATTTCTCGAAAGACGGTCCAGTCACCATGGCTTCTGCATGATGTGCTGGAAGACGCCTACGCAATTCATCGTAAAAGCGCTGGTCGCTCCAGCCTTCGATTGTCTCGTCCAACGAGCATTGAATATAGTAACGGCTGCGGGTGAGGGACCGCATGGAGCACAGGGCAAAGCCCCGTTTGTGGTTCGCATAGATCAGTTCGTGCGCGACGGGTGGAATATCGGCCAGTATTCCAAGCCAGCCGAAAGGATAGATCTTTTCGAAAATATTGATTGCCTTTTCCGGCACGGATTTGCGGCTCACGCCGTGAAACCCGTCACATCCGGCGATGAAATCGCAATCAATACGATGCGTTCTACCCTCTTTCTCGAATGTGACATATGGCGATGACGTATCGAAATCGTGCGGGGTCACGTCGGCCGCTTCGTAAATGCTGGCAGCGTTTGACTTCTGCCGTTCATCCATGAGGTCGTGCGTCATCTCGGTCTGGCCGTAGACCGTGACCCGTTTGCCGGTCATTTCATGCAGATCGATACGATGATCCCGCCCGTCGAAAGCGAGCGAGAAGCCATCATGCAGCAGACCTTCAGCATGCAGGCGCGCAGATGCGCCAGCCTCATCCATCAGCTTGACGGTGCCTTCTTCCAATACGCCTGCACGCACGCGGCCCAAAATATAATCCGCGCTGACGCGATCCAGCACGATATTGTCTATCCCGGCTTTCGTCAGAAGCTGCCCAAGGAGCAGACCCGAAGGGCCTGATCCGATGATTGCGACCTGAGTTCGCATATAGTCCTCCCAATGCAGTCTTCCTTATTCTTGGGGGAACCTTCAGGCTGACAATGGATAATTCCGGCAATTTATTGTACAAATCGAACATTATCGGAGGACAAGATGTCGGAAAATTTTGTTCCAACATACGAGCTTTACGGAGAGGACAACGAGCAGAGGCCGGATTTCTGGCTGCACTGCGAAACGCTTTTTTCGCGATCGAGTTTGCACAATTTCGAGATTTCACTGCATCGTCACGTGAGTTTCTTTCAGCTTCTGTATATTGAAAGCGGTTCGGGGCAGGTAAATTTTGACGGCGCCATCCGCCCATTTCAGACACCATGTGCGATTTTGGTGCCTCCCGGTTTCAATCATGGGTTTGCATTTTCAAAAGATATAGTGGGCCACATCGTGACGATTCTGAGCCCGCATATGCCGTTTGTGGGAGGGGGGACAGCGGGAGTGATGGCAGAGTGGCTGACGCAGCCGCAACTCATATCCATGAAAGACGCAGGCGAAGATAATCTCGGATTACTTTCCTCTCTTCTGAGCCAAGTGCAAGAAGAGTTTCATGCAAGAAAATCATATAAAAACAGCATGCTGGAGTCTCTTGTTCAAGTTGCATTCATTTACATTTTAAGGCATGCATATTCTTCAAACCCGGCGAAGCGTCAAGAAAGCCGGGTATATATGCCCGCTCGTATTGAAAGGCTGTTGGAGCTGATCGATCGCTATTACCGAGATCACAAGCCGGTTTCATTTTATGCGAAATTGCTGGGAGTTTCACCGACGCATCTCAATCGGACGGTGAAGCAGCTAACTGGAGGAACGACACAAGATTTGGTTGCAAACAAGCTGATGGATACGGCCAAGCGCGATTTGATAGCCATGCCATCCTCCGTACAGCATATCGCCTACAGCCTCGGATTTTCAGATCCGGCTTATTTTTCGCGCTTCTTTCTGAAAATGACAGGTGAAACACCACGTGCGTTTCGCTTGAGGGAGCGGGAGCGTCTCGCCGCTCAAGACCTATCACTGTAAGGTTTAATTGGATTTTTCATCCTCGACAGTTCATCTCAGCAAACTGCGAAGGTCCGACTGGACTTGCAACATGGCGGGTAGGAAGCGTTCGACCAGCCCCCCTGTTTCGACGTGAGCCGCCGGCGCCCCGATATTGATTGCTGCAACTACGGTGCCTCTGTGATTGAAGACTGGAACTGCGATTGAACGCAGCCCGAGCTCCAGTTCCTGATCGTTGATTGCATAACCTTGATCACGAATTACGGAGATTTCCGCCATCAATTGGTCAATTGCCACCTTCGTAAATGGCGTCAGCGCTTTCCGTTCGGTGCGCTCAAGAATCGTAAGTGCTTCGGGTTCGTGAAGCGAGGCTAGGAGCACGCGCCCCATCGAGGCACAGTAGGCCGGAAGCCTGCTTCCAGCCATCAGGTTAATGGACATGACACGCATCTGCGAGGCGCGGGCGATGTACACGATTTCTGTTCCGTCCAGAACGGACGCGGACGCACTTTCGCCGACTGTGTCGGACAACCGGTCCAGATGCGGCTGGATGATCGTCGGCAAGGGTGTCGAAGAAAGATAAGCGTGTCCGAGCCGAAGAATTTTCGGCAGAAGCATGAAAAACTTGCCGTCGTATTCGGCATAGCCGAGCGCAGCGAGGGTCAGCAAACACCGCCGTGCTGTCGCGCGGTCGAGTCCGGTAATCTTTGAAACGTCCGCTATCGAAAGACGTGGCTGATTTTCGCCGAACGCTTCGATAACTTTCAATCCTTTGGCAAAGCCTCCGATGAAGTCAGTTTCGCGCATGAAGCCTCCTGAAAGCGACAATCTATTTTGTGCGATATGTGAACAAATGTCAAATAACGCACAAATGTTTTGACCCGTCGTTGATGCGGGGGCTAATTTCATCGTGTTTGAGGCTGGAAACGCTCGGCGTGAAATCGCGCGTTCCAGTATGGAGGCGAAATGGACAAGACAATCGGAAGTTTGGCGGACGCAGTCGCCGGAATAGGTGATGGCGCGAGTGTCATGATCGGGGGATTTGGTGGCGCGGGCGCGCCAATCGAACTCATTCATGCCCTGATCGACAAGGGGCCGAAGAATCTGACTGTGATCAATAACAATGCTGGCAATGGCGGCATTGGCATTGCAGCCATGATCGACGCCGGGATGGTTCGGAAGATGATCTGTTCTTTCCCGCGCTCATCCGATCCGCGCGCCTTCACAGATAAATATATAGCTGGCGACATTGAACTGGAACTCGTGCCGCAAGGAACGCTTGCCGAGCGCATTCGTGCAGGTGGCGCCGGTATCCCGGCATTCTACACCCCGACCGCCTACGGCACGGAGTTGGCGGAAGGCAAGATTATAGCTGAATTTGACGGGCGACCCTATGTGCAGGAGCGCTGGTTGAAGGCTGATTTCGCGCTCATCAAGGCTCATCTTGGCGATAGGCACGGCAATCTGACCTATCGTATGGCGGCGCGCAATTTCAATCCGCTCATGTGCATGGCTGCAGCGAGAACCATTGTGCAGGTGTCGGAAATTGTTCAGCTCGGCGGCATTGAACCGGAAAATGTCATCACGCCGGGCATCTTCGTTGACAGTGTCGTTGAAGTTGCAAATCCGAAGCAGGAAGAAGAACTCATTCGCGCGGGAGTGACCTACGCATGATGATCGATATTCATGACGACATCAAATTATCCAATGCGCAGATCGCCTGGCGTGCCGCACAGGATATCCAGGACGGTGCCTATGTAAATCTCGGTATCGGCTTTCCAGAAATGGTCGCCCGTTATCAACCGGAAGGCCGCGAAGCGATTTTCCATACGGAAAACGGCATTCTGGATTTCGGCGAAGCCCCTCCGGAGGGCGAGGAAGATTGGGATCTGATCAATGCTGGCAAGAAGGCGGTCACGCTGAAGCCCGGCGCGGCTTTCTTCCACCACGCCGACAGCTTCGCAATGGTGCGCGGCGGCCATCTCGACGTGGCAATTCTTGGTGCATATCAGGTTGCCCAGAACGGCGATCTCGCTAACTGGCGAGTAGGGGCCAAGGGTGTGCCGGCGGTCGGTGGTGCAATGGATCTTGTGCACGGCGCGAAACAGGTCGTGGTGATTACCGAGCATGTGACGAAGAAGGGCGAACCGAAGCTCGTCGAAAAGTGCACTTTCCCGCTAACCGGTGTTGCATGTATCACGCGTGTCTATACCAGCCATGCGGTGATCGATATCGACAAGGGGCGTTTTGTGCTGCGTGAAAAGTTGGCTTCCATGACATTGGAAGACCTTCAGGCCATGACCGGTGCGAAACTCCACGTGGACGGCCCGGTTGCCGATCTCGTTGTCCCGGAACTGTGAGGCCATACCATGAGTGAAGCATATATCTGCGATTATATCCGCACGCCAATCGGTCGCTACGGGGGCGCGCTTTCATCGATTCGTGCCGACGATCTTGGTGCGGTCCCACTGAGAGCACTTATGGAGCGTAATGGCTCTGTCGATTGGGAAGCCGTCGATGACGTCATTTTCGGCTCAGCCAATCAGGCCGGGGAAGACAACCGCAATGTCGCGCGTATGTCACTTCTGCTGGCGGGATTGCCAGTTGGGGTGTCAGGAACCACGATCAATCGTCTCTGCGGGTCAGGGATGGATGCTGTCATAACGGCCGCACGCGCAATCAAAGCCGGCGAAGCAGAACTTGTCATCGCCGGAGGCGTGGAAAGCATGAGCCGCGCGCCTTTCGTCATGCCGAAAGCCGACAGCGCATTTTCACGCAAGGCGGAAATCTTCGATACGACCATCGGCTGGCGGTTCGTCAATCCTTTGATGAAGAAGCAGTACGGTGTGGATTCCATGCCGGAGACGGGCGAGAACGTAGCGGAAGATTTCAATGTTTCGAGGCAGGATCAGGACATATTTGCGCTTCGCAGTCAGGAAAAGGCGGCAGTTGCGCAAGAGAATGGACGCCTTGCCAGGGAAATCGTGCCCGTCACAATACCGCGGCGCAAAGGTGAGCCGATCATTGTGGACAGGGACGAACACCCCCGTGTGACGAGCCTGGAAGCATTGGCAAAGCTGGGCACGCCCTTCCGCGAGGGCGGCACTGTGACGGCAGGCAACGCTTCAGGTGTAAATGACGGAGCTGCAGCGCTCATCATCGCGTCAGAGGAGGCCATTAAAAAATATGGCCTCACGCCCATAGCGCGCATTGTTGGTGGTGCTACGGCAGGTGTTCCTCCCCGCATCATGGGTATTGGTCCTGCTCCGGCGACAAGGAGGCTCTGCGCGCGTACCGGTATCGCGACTGATGCCTTCGACGTCATCGAACTGAACGAGGCATTTGCATCGCAGGGCCTGGCAGTGTTGCGCGATCTCGGAATCTCCGACGACGACGAGCGTGTCAACCCGAACGGCGGCGCGATTGCTCTTGGACATCCACTCGGTATGTCCGGTGCGCGCATTGCAGGCACGGCGGCGCTCGAACTTTCGCTCAATCGCGGCAGGTATGCTCTCGCAACAATGTGCATAGGTGTCGGGCAGGGGATCGCCCTTGCGCTTGAACGCGTTTGAAGCGCGCGCGAATGAGAAATCCGGACGTTTCGCCCGGATTCTCCACCTCGTGAAAACGGGATAATACTTTTGCATTGTCGGGCGACTACAATATTGCCCGCGACTAACGATCAAGCTAGCATGGCCCATTACAACAACGTCGGGAACAACCCGTCGAACCAAAATGGGAACATGTCGATGAAAATTGCTCGCCTTGCCCTTATGGGCGGACTCCTTGCAACTGCACTCGATACAGGCTCTGCGACCGCCCGCGATCTGACAGTCGTTTCCTGGGGCGGCAACTATCAGGACGCCCAACGGGAAATTTACTTCAAGCCCTTCTCCGAGAAGATCGGCAAGCCCTTGCTGGATGAATCCTGGGACGGCGGCTACGGTGTCGTTCAGGCAAAGGTGAAAGCAGGAAAGCCCAATTGGGATGTGGTGCAGGTGGAGGCGGAAGAACTCGCCCTTGGTTGTGCGGACGGTCTTTACGAAAAGATCGATTGGGACAAGCTAGGCGGCAAAGACAAGTTTCTCGACAGTGCGGTCAATGATTGCGGTGTCGGTGCGATCGTGTGGTCTACCGCGATCGCCTATAACGCGGACAAGTTGAAAGATGGTCCGCAATCCTGGGCAGATTTCTGGGATGTGAAAAAGTTTCCAGGCAAACGCTCCCTGCGCAAAGGCGCCAAATATACTCTCGAATTTGCACTCCTCGCTGACGGGGTCAGCAAGGACGAGATTTACGATGTTCTCTCGACGCCAGAGGGTGTGGATCGCGCATTCAAAAAGCTTGATGAACTGAAGCCAAATATAGTCTGGTGGGAAGCAGGAGCGCAGCCACTGCAATTGCTGGCCTCGGATGAAGTGGTGATGGCGTCGGCCTATAACGGGCGCATCACGGGCATAAACAGGAGCGAGGGCAAGAATTTCAAGGTGGTCTGGCCGGGCAGCATTTATGCTGTCGACAGCTGGGTCATCCTGAAAGATGCCGAAAACAAGGATGTGGGGCTGGATTTCATTGCTTTTGCGAGCCAGCCCGAGAATCAGGTGAAATTGCCGAAATACGTGGCTTACGGCCTGCCGAACAAGGAAGCCGCAAGCAAGGTGCCCGCGGAATTCGCATCCGATCTTCCGACAGCGGAAGCCAATCTGAAAGACTCTCTGCCACTGAATGTCGACTTCTGGATCGACAACTCAGAAGAGCTGACGAAGCGCTTCAACGCGTGGCTGGCACAATAATTCGCAATTATGGCCCCGTGGGCGCAACACCGGCGGGGTTTCCCCGTTTTCCGGAAGATGGAGTAATTCATTGACGGACTGCCGCATCCGCTTCGAGAATATCAGTAAATCATACGGTGATTTCAAAGTTATAGATGGTTTGAACCTCGATATAGGCAAGGGCGAATTCGTGAGCTTGCTCGGCCCCTCCGGTTCAGGCAAGACCACGCTTCTGATGATGCTTGCCGGGTTTGAAAGTCCGAGCAGCGGGACGATTTATGTCGATGGAAAGCCTATCAATGCGGTTCCCTCATATAAGCGTAACATGGGCGTGGTTTTTCAGAACTATGCGCTTTTCCCGCATATGACCGTTGGCGAAAATGTTGCTTTTCCTTTGCAGATGCGTGGTGTTGGAAAGGGCGAGATCGGCAAGCTGGTGGATAAAGTGCTCGATATGGTGCAACTTTCCCCGATGCGCGAACGCAAGCCATCGCAACTGTCCGGCGGGCAACAACAGCGGGTGGCGCTTGCCCGTGCACTGGTTTTCGAGCCAGGTGTCGTCTTGATGGACGAGCCGCTGGGCGCTCTCGACAAGCAGTTGCGCGAGCAGATGCAACTCGATATCCGCGCGCTGCACAGCCGATTGGGATTGACGATTGTCTTCGTCACCCATGATCAGGGTGAAGCGCTGACCATGTCGGACCGGATCGCTGTCTTCAACAAAGGAAAAATTGAACAGATCGGCACGCCGCGTGCGATCTACGATGAGCCGCAAACGCGGTTTGTCGCCGAATTCATAGGCGAAACCAATCTCGCCGAAGGGATAATCGAGCGGATGGAAAACGCGCGTGCTTTTATTCGCCTGAAGGACGGCGGCACGCTGACCGCAGCATCCAAGGAAACTCTCGCGGCCGGGCAGAAGGTTCTCTTGTCCATCCGGCCTGAGCGTATCGAACTTGGCAGCGAGGATAATTCAGACAACCTCCTTAGAACGCGCGTGGTTGATAGCGTCTATCAAGGAGATCATCTGCGTATCCAGCTTGATGGGAGTGCGCATGATTTCATCGTGCGGCTAGACAGAAAATCGCGCGAATGGACGCCCGGAACTGATGTCGTCGCCAAGTTCAGTGCCGCTGATTGCTGGACGATCGCAGCATGACGGTTTTGTCCGGCAAAAATATTCGAGCGATATTTTTGATCACGCCTCTGCTTGTTTTTATCGCGCTGTTTTTTCTTTGGCCGCTCGGGGTGATGATGAAGCAGGCCGTGTCAGATACAGCGGTATTGCGCGTTCTACCCCGAACCGCAGAAGCGGTAAGTCTTTGGGACGGACAGTCGGGTCCATCGCCAGACATGAAGCAGGCCCTGGTAACGGACCTGAAATCTTCGACTGACCAACAGGCGATAGGCGATATGGTTCGGCGCTTGAACAGCGCTCAATCCGGCTTTCGCACGTTGATGAGCAAAACGCTTTCAGCCATCGAAAAGGGCGATCCTGTTCCAGATCTTGAAATGATCGACAAGCGATGGAGCCGGCCGGAGTTTTGGCGGGCGATTGCAAATGCGCTTTCCCCGACAACTGATCGCAACCTGCTTGCGGCCGTCGATATGGAGCGCTCGACATCGGGTGAAATTGTTTCTATGGCGCCGGGCACATCGGCAAACCGGGCGATCATGCTGCGTACTTTCTGGATTGCTGCTCTGGTGACATTGGCTTGTGCAGCGATTGGTTACCCCTACGCGGTCTTGCTGGCGTCATCTACGGGCTGGATCAAAAGCGTGCTGTTTGCTGCTGTTTTACTGCCGCTGTGGACATCGTTGCTGGTGCGAACGGCTGCCTGGTTCATTCTTTTGCAGGATAAGGGCCTCATCAACGATACGCTGATCTGGCTCGGCATAACCGATGCGCCTTTTCCCTTGATCTTCAACAGGGCGGGTGTGGTCATCGCCATGACGCATGTGCTTCTGCCGTTCATGGTGCTTCCGATCTACAGCGTGCTTGTGTCTATCCCAGGCAATCTCATGCCTGCAGCCGCATCTCTTGGTGCGCCGCCGTGGAGAGCGTTCCTGCGAGTGCTGCTTCCGTTGAGTATGCGCGGTATCGTGTCCGGCATGCTACTCGTATTTATGAGCGCGATTGGCTACTACATCACTCCTGCGTTGATCGGTGGACCGGGCGACCAGATGATAAGCTCGATCATTGCTTATTACGCAACCGGTTCGGCCAATTGGGGCATGGCCGGTGCACTTGGGCTCGTGTTGCTCGTAGCCTGTCTGATACTCTACGCGGTTTACGGACGGCTTACCGCCGATGATCCCCGGAGGGCATGAAGATGGGGCGCTTCGCGAAAATCGTGTTCGGTGCGGCTGCCGTGATCTTTCTGATCGCGCCGCTGTTCGCCATCCTTCCACTGGCATTTACCTCCAGCGTGTTTCTGACCTATCCGGTGCCGGGCTGGTCAGGGCGCTGGTTTGAGGAACTCGCGACAGCGGATGTCTGGCGCCGCGCGATCGTCAACAGCCTGATCATCGGTTCTGGGACTATGATTTTGGCAACCGTGTTGGGGACGATGGCCGCGCTTGGCTTGCGCAGCAGGATAATTTTTCTTTCCGGCCCCATTAAAACTCTGTTCCTATTGCCAATGGTCGTTCCCGCAGTAGTGCTGGGTGTGGGCATGCAACTGCTCTTCGTGCGATTGGGCATAGCAAATTCGTATCTTGGCGTGATTGTCGCGCACACCGTGATTTCGATCCCCTTTGTTCTGGTAAGCGTTACGGGTGCTCTTGGCGGTATCGACCGGCGTATCGAGCTGGCAGCCGAGAGCCTTGGCGCGTCGCCTCTCACAGTATTTCGAAAAATCACGCTTCCGCTTGCCATGCCGGGTATCGCTTCGGGTGCTGTGCTGGCATTCGCCACCTCGCTGGACGAGGTTGTTCTGACGCTGTTCGTCGCGGGACCAAATCAGCGTACCCTCGCGCGCCAGATGTTCTCGACAATTCGTGAGAACATCAGCCCGGCGATCGCTGCCGCAGCCTTTCTGTTTATTGCAGGCACCGTGCTTCTGGGGCTTGCGGTGATGCTTTTTCGCCGAAAGCGCATGAGTGGAGCAGTCTCCACCTAAGCACTGCCAGTGATTCTGACCGCTGCGATATTGTTTTTGTATCTTAACGATCAATTCGCGTCGAGAGGATGATGGACGACATCGTGCGCTCGACGCCTTCCAGCGCGCCTATGCGATCCAGAACGGCATCAAGCTCCTGTATGGAAGGGGCTTCCACAACGACGATCATATCGAAATGTCCGCTCACAGAATGAAGTGAACGGACGGCCATCATGCCGCGCAATGCAGTTTCGACCTTTGGCGCGAGCTTTGGCAAGGCAGTCACTAATACGTGGGCGCGCACCAGATCACGCTCGAACTCCGGGGCGATTCGGACCGTATAACCCTCGATGACACCGCGCTTTTCGAGCTTCTCGATACGGCTTTGAACCGTTGTTCGCGAAACTCCGAGGCGCCTCGCAAGGTCGGCCGTCGAAGCACGGGCATTTTCACGGAGGAGGGCGATGAGGATTAGATCTGCTTCTGTCGTCATAATGCATATAAAATACGTCAATATGCATAAACAAACAACGTCATATCGTCAGTTCGCATACTTCTTTTTGCATGGAACTATGCGATTCTTGCATATCCGAATTGCATTCCAAGGGGAATTTACATGAAAGAGATCGTTGTTGTAGGTGCAGGCAAAATCGGCGCTACCATTGCCGATCTTCTCGCTTCCACAGGCGAGTATGCTGTTACCGTTGTCGACCGCTCTCAAGCGCAGCTCGATGCACTGGAATCGGGTGCCGAAGTCAAGACGCAGGCGCTCGACATTGAAGACGCCAAGGCCCTCGAAGCTGCCTTGGCCGGCAAGTTTGCGGTACTCAGCGCCGCTCCGTTCCACCTGACGACCCGTATCGCCGAAGCTGCGGCCAAGGCAGGCGTGCATTATCTCGACCTGACCGAAGATGTGGCCAGCACGCGTCGCGTCAAGGAACTGGCGAAGGAAGCGAAGACGGCTTTCATTCCGCAGTGTGGCCTTGCTCCCGGCTTCATCTCCATCGTTGCCTATGATCTGGCGAAGCGTTTTGACAAGCTGGACAGCGTTCGTATGCGCGTTGGCGCTCTGCCGCAGTACCCTTCGAATGCTCTGAACTATAACCTGACCTGGAGCACGGACGGCGTCATCAACGAATATATCGAGCCATGCGAAGCTATCGTGAACGGCGAACTGACCGAAGTTCCTGCTCTCGAAGAGCGCGAAGAGTTTTCGCTTGATGGCGTCACCTACGAAGCCTTCAACACCTCGGGTGGTCTGGGCACGCTTTGCGAAACGCTGGAAGGCAAGGTGCGCACGCTCAACTACCGCACGATCCGCTATCCGGGTCACGTTGCGTTGATGAAGGCGCTTCTCAACGATCTCGGCCTGCGTCATCGCCGTGAAGTGCTCAAGGACATCTTCGAAAATGCCCTGCCGACCACTCTTCAGGACGTTGTGGTGATTTTCGTGACTGTGTCGGGCACCAAGAATGGTCGCCTGGTTCAGGAAACCTACGCGAATAAGGTCTATGCCGCTCCGGTTGGCAAGATCGTGCGCTCGGGCATTCAGATTACGACGGCTTCGGCGATCTGCGCCGTGCTCGACATGCTCGCCAAGGGCGATCTTCCACAGCAGGGCTTTATCCGCCAGGAAGACATTACGCTCGGAGCGTTCCTCGCGAACCGCTTTGGCAAGGCCTATGCACAGGAAGACCATTGCGCACGCATGGTTGCCTGATAGCTCCTGCCGCATGAATGCAGGGCCTGTTGCGCTTGTGCGCAGCAGGCCCTGTTTGCGTTTTGGTGGCGGCCGTCTCCGCCCTACCAAAGTCGCAATTGAATAGGATCGGATTTAAGCGCATTGCCCGATCCAAACTGGTGGATGGAATATGTTTGTCCGCTTGATGTGTATCTGTGCACCCCGAAACCACTACAATTCGGGATGTGCTTTGAAGAAGTAGGAAAGCTATGTTGAAATCAATTGTGCTGGCCGGTCTGGCCTCAGTCTTTCTCGCTTTGCCGGTTCAGGCGAAGGAATGGAAAGAAATCCGTATCGCCAGCGAAGGCGCATATCCTCCGTTCAACTACATGTCTCCAGACGGCAAGCTTGAAGGTTTCGATCTCGATATCGCCAATGCGCTTTGCGAAGCGATGGAAGCGAAATGCACGATCGTCGCGAATGACTGGGACGGCATGATCCCCGGTTTGCAGGCCAACAAGTTCGACGCAGTCATTGCTTCGATGGCTATCACCGAAGAGCGTGAAAAGCAGGTGGCCTTCACGGACCGCTACTACACGACACCGCTTGCGGTTGTCGTGCCGAAGGACACGGACATCACCTCGCTTGATCCGTCGGCATTCGACGGGAAAACGGTAGGCGCGCAGGCCGGCACCACGCAGGGCAACTATGCCGACGACGTCTACAGCAAGGCGGGCGCGGACGTGAAGCTCTACCCGACCGCCGACGAAGCCAATGCCGATCTTGAAAGCGGCCGTCTTGATGCCATCGCCGCCGACAAGTTTCTCGCCGCCGACTGGCTGAAGAAGCAGGGCGCAGATTGCTGCAAGTTCCTTGGTGATATTCCCGGTTCCGAAACGAAGATCGCGGTTGCCCTTCGCAAGGGTGATGATGATCTGCGCGAGCAGTTCAACGCGGCGATCAAGAAGATCCGTGAAGACGGCACCTACGAAACGATCCGCAAGAAGTATTTCGATTTCGACATCTATTGATGCCAAAATTTCATCGGGCGCTCTCCAAACATGGCTTGATGTGGGGAGCGTCCGGTGCTTCAGTTGGAAGACGCATAAAAAGGTGGGGCGTTGCGCTGAACTGGTAATGCTCCGATAATATAATTATAACAAAGGAATAAGGGGAACGACCATGCTGAAAGCCATCCTGTTTGCAGGCGTTGCATCTGTAATCGCTGCCTTGCCAGCGCAGGCCAAGGAATGGAAGGAAATCCGCATCGCGACGGAAGGTGCATATCCACCTTTCAATTTTGTCGCCGCGGATGGTTCGCTTCAGGGTCTGGATGTCGAAATTGCCGAGGCCCTGTGCAAGGCGATGGACGCCAAGTGCACCATCGTCGCCAACGACTGGGACGGGATGATACCCGGACTGAAGTCGAACAAGTTCGATGCGGTCGTCGCCTCGATGAGCATCACGGAAGAGCGCAAGAAAGAAGTCGCCTTCACCGACAAGTATTACTCCACGCCGCTTTCCGTTGCCGTGCCGAAGGACAGCCCGATCACATCCTTGGATGCGGAGGCCTTCAAGGGAAAGACGATTGGTGCTCAAGGGTCGACCACGCAGGGTAACTATGCCGAGGATGTCTACGGCAAGGCCGGTGCCGACGTGAAGCTTTATCCGACTGCCGATGAAGCCAACGCAGACCTGAAAAGCGGACGCCTTGATGCAGTCGTTTCCGACAAGTTCCCGATCTCCGACTGGATCAAGGGTGACGGCGCGGGTTGCTGCAAGCTTATTGGCGATATTCCCAATACGCAGACCGATACCGGGATAGCGTTGCGTCAGGGCGATGACGACCTGCGCGAACAATTCAACGCAGCAATCAAGAAAATTCGCGACGATGGTACCTATGCCACGATCGTGAAGAAATATTTCGACTTCGACATCTACTGATTGCTTGTAATAAAGGCAGCTCTTTGCTGTAAGCAACAACGCGCCGGCTGAAATCGGCGCGTTTATTTCGTTGTTTTTATGGATGCGTAAATGCCGATTCAGCAACAAGATGTCATCGTTCTGGGGGCGGGTATTGTTGGTGTATCCACGGCACTGCATCTGCAGGCGCGGGGCCGTTCGGTGTGCCTGGTCGACAAAAACGACCCCGGCAATGGCACCAGTTTCGGCAATGCCGGTCTGATCGAGCGTTCAAGCGTCATACCCTATTCCTTCCCGCAAGGCTTCTGGACGCTTGTTCGTTACGGCATGAACCGCCGTTCGGACGTTCGCTATAACCCCTTCTACATACCGAAAATGGCTCGTTGGCTTTTTCGATACTGGAGGGAATCGTCGCCGGAGCGGTTGAAGATTGCGACGGATGCCATGTTGCCCTTGATTGAGGCCAGCGTCCGGGAGCATGACAATCTGGTGGCCCAGTCCGGCAGTGAAAAATTGATCCGGTCACAGGGGTGGATCGAAGTTTTCCGGTCATCTTCGGCATTCGACGCAGCGGTGCGCCGTTTACCCGATCTGCAGCGTTTCAAACTGTCCTATGACATTCTGGATGCAGCAGCATTGCGGGAACGAGAGAAGTCGCTGGGCGATGTGGCTGGCGGCATTCATTGGCTCGATCCGAAAACCGTCGTTAACCCGGGAGGACTGGTCAAAGCCTATGCCGATCTGTTTATCAGAAACGGTGGGGTTTTCGTTCATGGCGATGCTGCAACCCTGACAGCGGAGGCGGGCGGTTGGCAGGTTACGACTGAGAACGGCATTGCGCATGCGCGTGACGTGGTCGTGGCGCTCGGTCCGCAGTCCGGTCTCGTCTTCAGGAAATTCGGCTATCCAATCCCGCTTGGCATCAAGCGGGGGCATCATCTTCACTTCACCATGAAGGACGGTTCGCGGCTCGGCCATACTGTTGTCGACGAAGAAGCAGGCTATGTTCTTGCGCCTATGGTGCAGGGGGTGCGGCTATCGACGGGCATAGAGTTCGCTTCACCCGATGCGCCCGCAAATTATATTCAACTCAGAAAAGACGAGAAGATTGCGCGCCAGCTTGTGCCGCAATTGGGAGAGGCTGTCGAAACCACGCCCTGGCTTGGATTGCGTCCTTGCCTGCCGGACATGCGCCCGGTCATCGGGGCCGCGCCTAAGCATAAAGGGCTATGGTTCAATTTCGGCCACGCTCATCACGGGCTTACGCTGGGGCCGGCGACAGGGCGCTTGCTTGCAGAGATGCTTGTCGGAGAAGAGCCATTTGTCGATCCAAAGCCCTATTCGGCCGAGCGTTTTCTGTAGGCTGATTTAAAAATTTCGTGACAGGCTTGTCAGCCGCGGTCGAGCGGGGCTATCAATTGGCTCCACTCTCATATCGCGCAGTCGCGAACAATCGATCCGGAAAATCTCGTGAAAATGAAGCCTTTAGGCCGTACCGGCCTTACTGTAACTGAAATTTGCCTCGGCACCATGACCTGGGGCGTACAGAATACCGAGTCCGATGCTCATGAGCAGCTCGACATTGCTCTCGATGCCGGTATCAACTTCATTGATACGGCCGAGGGATATGCCATCCCCATGAGCCCGGAAAGCTATGGCAAGACAGAGACCTATATCGGTACCTGGTTTAAGAAATCCGGAAAACGCGACAAGATCGTGCTGGCAAGCAAGATTGCTGGTGGCGGCAGGCAGAAGTGGATTCGAGATGGTGCCAAACCAAGCCGCAACAATGTCCGCGAAGCGGTGGAAAACAGCCTGAAGCGGCTTCAGACTGACTATATCGACCTTTATCAAGTCCATTGGCCGATGCGGGCGCACTATCATTTTGGCCAAAGCTGGACCTTTGATCCTTCCGCTACGGACGGGGCTGCAGAAACCGAACAGATGCACGACGTGCTGCTCGGACTTGGAGACATGGTTCGCGACGGAAAGATCAGGCACATCGGTCTTTCCAATGAGACAGCATGGGGAACAATGCAGTGGCTTCGTCTGGCCGAACAGCATGGCTTGCCCCGCGTCGCCTCGATCCAGAATGAATATAGTCTTTTGCAGCGCCAGTTCGATTTCGACTTGGCAGAATTGTCGCTCTGCGAAAACGTGGGGTTGCTGGCCTATTCGACGCTGGCCGCCGGTGTACTGACCGGAAAATATCTGGGTGGGAAACTGCCTTCCGGTTCGCGCGCAGCCATTTCCGAAGGTGGCCTCTGGCGCAACAATATTCATTCCGAGCCAGCCGTCCGCGCCTATATCGATGTTGCCACGAAGCACGGGCTCGATATTGCCCAGATGGCAATCGCCTTTGCGTTGACGCGCCCGTTCATGACGTCGGCGATAATTGGTGCGACAACTGTCGACCAGCTGAAGACTGATATCGCAGCTCACCAGGTCAAGCTCTCGGATGACGTTCTGGCGGACATCGAAACGGTCTACAGACAGTATCCGCGCCCTCTTTGAGCCCAAAGTTCCAAAGGCCCGCCAGACCTGGCGGGCTTTTCTATCCCGCGAGATAGACCTCGTGCTTGACGATCCATTGGTCGATGGGCGTTTCACTTGAAGAGCTGACAATCACCATTCGGTCGAAGCGAATGCTGCGGCCGACTAGCAAGCGTGCCATCCGTGCCATCTCTGTGTCGCGCGAGCCATGGTCGGCGACGCCATAGGCAAGCGAGACATGTGGAAGAAAAGTCGAGATGTCTTTCTCCCCCGAAATATCGAGAGAATCCTGCTTTAGCGTCATCAGTGTCGGTGTTTTCTGCAGTGCAGCATAGAAGGAGCGGAAATAAGCTTCGGTTCCCGCTACATCGTCAACCAGAACGTCCAACGGTTTGCGACCGACTGCAAGGCTGAGCACCAGAGGCAGTAGCTCATCTGCCGAACGTCTCATGTCAGGTACGAGTGTCGCATGCGGCTCGAATATGGGTGAATTGAAGCCGGAAGCCAGATCGGTCACGACAGATTCGAGAAATCGGAGATCGTCACGGGCGGGACGCAACCAGATGGAATGGAAGGTCATTGCTGTTGGATCTCCCGAACGCTGCGGTCATTTTTAATGGGCCTCACGCTGCTACGGAGAATGAGTGGCAATTCGAGCATAATTGTCTGAGGTGGTGCGTTCGGTGCGGTCTGCCGCTCGTCCAGCAACCGGATGATCTCGGCGGAAAGCCGTTCTGCGTTCTGATCGAATGTGGTCAGTCGATAGGCACCCCAACGTGCTTCCGCGACATTATCGAAGCCAATGACTGAGACATCGTCGGGAATGGAGAGATTGAAGACATCGCGCGCGCAGTCCATCATGCCGAATGCCATGAGATCGTTGACGCAGAAAATGCCTTCGACGCGCTCTCTTTCGCCCAGCATCAGAGAGGCGGCACCGTAACCGCCGTCATAATCTGTCAGTTCGCCACGCTGCACGCTGACGCTCAACCCAAGGCTTTTGCTTTTCGCGACGAAGGCTTCCTCGCGCTCGACCAGATTGAGGCTGCCGACATTCGACGTTATGAGGCCTAGTTTTTTCATGCCCCGTGCCGCGAAGATTTCGACAGCCGTTTCGGCGGCAAGCCGATTGTTGATATGGATGTGGTCGGCTCCCTCTTCTGTTCGCCCGACGAGAATGAGGGTCTGGCCGTTTCGTTGGGCAAGCTCGACAAATGACGAAGACGGCATGCCAGAAAGAACCACCGTCGCTTCCGCACGATAACGCAGCAGTGTTTCATGCGCGGCAGAGAGGTTCTCTCCGTGTTGGCCGGTCGGAATCAGAACAGGAACACTGCCGCGGGCTGCGAGCCGACGGGAAAGTGCTGCGATCTGGCGGGAGCGAAACGGACTGTCGGGATCTGCCGCGATCATCCCGACAATACGGCTCCGATTGGCCAGAAGGCCGCGTGCAAGGTCATTGACCTGATAGCCGAGCTTTTCGGCAGCTTTCAGCACTTTCTCGCGTGTCGCAGGCGAGACACTGGCGCCTGGTGTAAAGGTGCGGGACACGGCGGAGCGCGATACGCCAGCCTCCAGTGCGACTTCGTGCGCGCTGATAAATCGAGGCAGGCTGTCCGCGATGTCATGCTCTCGCTGTGTTTCTTTATCTGGCATTTCATCGCCCTACTTTTGAAAGGACATCGGCCCTGAGGAAGCGCTCGACCACGAACATGAAGGCAATTGACGGCACCAGCAATATCAGAGCGCTGATCGATGCGATTTGATAATTGCCGCCGGAACTTGCTGTATAAAGCAGCAGGGGCAGGGTGGAAATGTCCGGAGCGCCGACGAAGTAAGTGCCGGTGAACTCGTCGAGCGATTCAAGAAAAACAAAGATCGCGCTTGCAAGCAGGCCGGGCGCGGCTATCGGCAGGGTGATGTCGAAGAATGTCTTGAGTGCGGAAGCGCCCATTGAACGAGCCGCTTCTTCGATCTCGCGATCAATTGCTGAAAACGCTGCCGTGGCGATCCATACGGCGTAGACCAGCCCGTGGGTGACATGCACCAGAACTACACCGGTGATCGTTCCATTCAGGCCGAAAGAATAGAACATCTGCGCAATGTTCACGTAAACGGGCAGGTTAGGGAAAGCTTGCGGGATGAGCAGCGTCAACAGGATCAAGCCGCGAAAGGGCAGTTTCAATCGTGCGAGAGCATAACCGGCGGGAATGGCGAGGCCGAGCGATACGATCACGGTAAGCGCTGCAATAAGGACGCTTGTGCCGAGCGATGAGAGCGCATTGCCGCGAGGCGAAAACACATTCGCCCAGAATGAAAATCCATATTGAAGCGGCAGTGTATGCGGGAAATACCAACGCTCAGCTACAGCCCACAGGAGCAGGTTCGCGAGCGGTCCGAAAATCGCGAAGGCCAGCAGACCAAGCAGCATGCCGCGTGGCAGCCAGCGCCAGTCGAGAATGTTGCTCATTGGCCGTGCTCCTTCATGGTCTGGCGCAGATAAACCCAGGCGACGAGGCTGGTCATGAGAAGCGAGATCGTACCCAGCGCATTTGCGACGCCGTAATCGCCGTAGGCATTGATGCGGAACGCCATGTTGGCCGTAATCATCGTTGGCGACTGCGCATTGATCATCAACGGGACGGACAAGACGGACATCATGGTGACAAAGCTCAATATCAATCCAACGAGCAATGTCTGGCGGACTTGAGGAAGCACGATCTCGATGAGAATGCGCAGCCGTCCTGCACCAAGATTGCGAGCGGATTCGATTGTGCTGCGATCAAGGGATGCCATGGCGCCCGCCAGCAGCAGCGTGACAAACGGTGTCTGTTTCCAGACGAATGCGATGACGATGCCGCGCCAGTCCAGAAAGCTCATCGCTTGCAGCGGCGTGAGGACACCGGTTTCGATGAGGAGGCTGTTCATCAACCCGTTCTTGGCCAGGAAGGTGCGAAGTATCTGGCCGACGACGATGAAGGGGATGAAAAGCGGCCAGCGATAGAGCCAGCGCAGAACGGTAACTGCTCGCGGGTTGGAGCCGAGTGTCAGATAGCCACCGATAGCGATAGAGAACAGCGCGATGAGCAGCGACGACAATGTGACGATGACGAGAGTGAAGATGATGTCGCTGGAATATAGCTCGAATGCCTTGGTGAAGTTGCCGGTTCCCCATTCACCGGAAACATGGAAAGCTCCGGTGATCGCCCCGAAAAGCGGTACGATGAACAGCAACAGCACGATCGCCAGCGCGGGAGCGACAAGAAGAATACCCGTTAGTCGATGCGACATTCGAAACCTCATGACCGTAAGCATAGGAGTGCTCGGCTTGAAACCACGTCCAACCGAGCACTCCAATCGAAGCTGTAGGGTTTAGTTGCCTACTTGACGTTCATATGCTTCCAGAATCGCGGTGTTATAGGGTGCGATCGGGAAAGGCTTTCCATATTTCGCAAGGTCGTCCGGCGAAATATCCGTGAAGAGCTTGTTCCAGGTGTCGCCGTCCAGCTCTGCCTTGACGTGGTCGGCATCGATGCCCGGATACCAGTTGAAGCGCTTGACGATGCCTTCAGCCTGTACCTTCGGGCTTGTCGCCAACGCAACAAACTTTTCGGCCAGTTCCTTGTGCGCACTCTTTTCCGGGATCACATAGTGCATCGGCTGTCCGGGCATTCCGGGTGCTGGAAGGACAAGTTTCATTTCCGGCGGTAGCTGTCCATTGGCCTTCCACGAATAGAACATGTCTACCCAGACCGGCCCCATCGCGATTTCGCCTCGGCTCAGCATGTCGAGTGTACCGGCATTGCCCGGGGTAAGGGTGGCGTTCTTTGTAAAGTCCTTGAGCGAGGAAAACGCCTTGTCCCAGTTCTTTGCTTCGCCTTCTTCGAAAGGCCCCTTCATCAGCTTCTCTGCGTCGCCGCCATAAGCATAAATCCAACCCATGACGAAACTTACGCCGGACGCTCCGCCCTTTATCCCGTTGTAACCGAACTGCTTCGGATTTTCCTTTGCCCATGCCACAAGCTCGTCATAGCTCTTCGGTGGATTGGCGACGAGCGCGGGATTATAGGCAAGCGCGGTTTGGCTGTTGAACATCGGCATGACGTAACCGTCGACATCGGTGCCGAGCGCCATTTTTGCATTATCGCGTGTCACCAGCTTGCCGCTGTCGATTTTGCCACGATAATTTTCGAGGAACTTTGCCGTTACCATTGGCCCGACGAATTTCTCGTGGACGACAGCGACGTCAGTGTCCCACTTTTCCACGCCAGCTTTCGACTGAGCTTCGAAGCGCTCGAGAACCTTCTGCGAGCCGGCATCGCCAGGACCGGTTCCGACCACGCGAACGGTCGTGCCGGGATTCTCCTTCTCGAACAACGGTCCAAGATACTGATTGATGTAATCGACCATGTTCTGGTCGCCTGCCGTGATGACGGTAAGTTCGTCTGCGGCAGCCGGTGCAACGGTGATGCCGATCGCCATTGCCGCGTTCAGGATAGTTCTCATGAAAGGACTCCTGTCTGAAACCGGGGTTTCCGGTCTTATGATTGAAAACAGATGCGGAGCATCTGGTGGTGCTGTTGATCGGGAACGGTAATAATCGCGGGGGCGCATGCCCATGAAAGCAAGCTTGAGACGGGTATTCTCCCGCTTCGGCCGGCGATGCGGGTTTTGGCTTCAATGCACAGCCGTGCATCGCAGGGGTCATTAAAGATTCCGTCGTGCATTGATCTCGGATCTCCTTAACTCAACAATAGGCGCGGGCAGCGAAGCTACAGCCCACGGACTATCTGTCGAACAAAAACAGGGCATGCTCCGGTATGCGAATTTCTACATTTGCCCCAGGTTGGTGGCTCTCCTGAGCGTCGACCATGATGTGCCTATCCCCAACACGGATCATATGTCTCCAAAGGCCGCCGGGATAACTGGTTTGCTCGACGGTGCCATTGAGGACCAATTCGGCTGTGGGGGAGTCGGGATCAGCCCCGGGCTTGGTAAGGCGCGCTGCTTCGCTGCGGAAACGTGCCGATGCCGGGCCATCGGACAGATTGCGGCGACCTGCGGAAATAGTGCTGGCCTTGTTATTGGCGCCAGCAGCGATCTCGATGCGATCAGCCTTTATCTGGATCGGTACCTCGATCAGGTTTTCCGCGCCCATGAATGCTGCGACGAAATCCGACGCCGGATGATTGTAGACCTCTTCGGGCGCGCCAGCCTGGGCGATTTCACCATTGTTGAGAATGACGATACGGTCGGCCATGACCATGGCTTCTTCGCGGTCGTGTGTCACATGAACTGCGGTGATGCCGAGACGGCGCTGCAAGGCGCTGATTTCATGGCGAACCGATAGTCGGATGCGTGCATCCAGGTTGGAAAGCGGTTCATCTAGAAGCAGGATGTCAGGCTGAATGGCGAGTGCGCGCCCGAGGGCGACACGCTGGCGTTGGCCGCCGGAAAGGGCGGCAGGTTTGCGCTCCAGCAAGGCATCCAGTCCCAGCAGGCGCGCAACGTCGTCGACCTTCTGCTTGATGGTTTCCTTCGCTACGCCGCGAATTCGCAAGCCATAGCCCATATTCTGCGCAACTGTCATGTGCGGCCAGAGCGCATAAGACTGGAAGACGAGTGCCATGCCGCGCTTGTCCGGAGGCAGTCTGGTCACATCCTTGCCGTTCAACCGGATTGCGCCGCCGGATGGCATGTTGAAACCCGCAATGGCTCGCAACAACGTTGTCTTGCCGCAGCCAGAGGAGCCAAGAAGCGCGACGAACTCGCCTTTTTTGACGGATAGGTTTACGCCTTTGAGAACTTCATTATTGCCATATCGAACGCGCGCGTCCGCCACCTCCAAAAACGCTGGCATAAGCGGCTCCTCCCCAGGATCGCCGGCTGATTTTATATTTTCTGCACAGCCGTGCAAATTGGATTGAAGCATCTTTAAGCAACCTCGACAAGCCGCAAAAATGAAATTGCGCCGGAAAAACTGTCTCGAGTTCCGTTATGGAACGCCGTTTGGTGGCTGTTTATCGGGATTTCATAACAGCTGTATGACGCAACGTCGATGGCGTGGACAGCGTTGCAATGCTGTCCACGTCAGACACGAGCAGGTCTGGTAGAGACTTTAGAACCGAACTTCACCGTCAGCGTCTAGCCGCTCTTCGACTTTGGGAGTCTGTCGGGAAACGTAAATGAACGCGGCAAGGAATATCACTGTCATCAGCAGAACGATTGTAGGGGCAGGCGCGCTGTCGATGAAGAACGACAGATAGACCCCGAAGAAGGAAGCAAAAACCGCAATTGCTGCGGCGAGCAACATCATGGTGCTGAACTTGCGTGTAAGCAGAAACGCAATCGCACCCGGCGCAATCAACATGGCAATGGCCAGAATGATACCCACCGCTTTCAAAACGGCTACAATAGTCAACGAGATCAGGCAAAGCAGGCCATAATGCAGCAGGCGGACCGGCAGACCGACTGCACGGGCTTGTACCGGATCGAATGCGTGTAGCAGGAAATCCCGCCATTTGACGACAAGGATGCCAGCGGTGAGTGCGGCAATAACGGCCGTTTCGACCAGATCAGACAATGTTATGCCGAGCATGTCGCCAAACAAAATGTGGTCGAGGTGGACCGTCGAGCGGATCGCAACATAAAGAACCAGACCAAGGCCGAACATGCCGGAGAATACGATGCCCATCACTGTATCCTGTTTAATACGGCTGTTCTCGGTGAGATAACCCGTTGCAAGGGCACAGGACATGCCCGCTACAAACGCTCCGAAGCCGAAAGGTATTCCGATGATGTAGGCGACGACCACACCCGGAAGAACGGCATGGCTGATCGCATCCCCCATCAATGACCAGCCCTTGAGAACCAGAAAGCACGACAGCAATGCCGTCGGGATCGCGATGAGGACTGAAATGGCCAAGGCATAGCGCATGAACTCGAACTGAAATGGGGCGGCCAGGGTTTCAAAAATGATCATTGCTGGAACTCCCTGAGGGCTAATGAAGCCTTGCGCCGTGCTGCCAGCAGTCCGTGTTTCGGAGCAAGAAGGAATACGCTGAGAAAAACCAGTGTCTGGAGCACAACGATGATGCCCCCCGTCGCCCCATCCAGAAAATAGCTCACATAGGCCCCGAAAAAGCTTGTGACAGAGCCAATCGCGACAGCGATCCACAGCAGTCGCGAAAACCGGTCCGTCAGCAGATAAGCGGTTGCGCCCGGCGTCACCACCATACAGATGACGAGGAAGGCCCCGACCGTTTGCATGGCAGCGACAGTGGATGCCGACAGCAATGTGAAAAACATGATCTTCAGCAGAGCGGGCCTCAGTCCTATCGAACGCGCATGGTTCTCATCAAAGAACACCACCATCAGGTCTTTCCACTTCAAAAGAAGCAGCGACAGGGAAACGAAGCCGATAATCGCCAACTGCAATGTATCCTCCGGGGTGATGGCGAGGATATTGCCCAGAACGATGGTTTGAACGCTGACTGCCGTCGGCTTGAGCGAGATCATGAAAAGCCCGAGCCCGAAGAACGAGGAGAAGATCAGGCCGATGATGGCGTCTTCCTTCAGCTTTGTCCTTTGGTTGAGGAAAAGCATCGCTGCCGCTGCAAGGCCGCCCGAGAAGAACGCGCCGATGGAGAAGGGGAGGCCAAGCATGTAAGCGCCGGCAACACCCGGAACGATTGAATGGGAGAGGGCATCACCAATAAGCGACCAGCCTTTCAGCATGAGATAGGCCGAAAGAAAGGCACACACGCCACCCACCAAGGCGGAAACCCACATAGCATTCAACATGTAGTTATAGCTGAATGGCTCAAGCAGCAGCGTCATTGTTTCCGGCTCCGGTCGTGGGGCGCCGACCCCCCTTTTTCATAAACAACGAACGGGCGTTCATCGTCCGTTATGACGTTGACGGGTGCTCGTCCGGAACGTTCATTCCGGGTCAGTACGAAATGGCGCAACACACCGCCGAAAGTCTTTTCGAGATTTGCCTGCGTGAAAACTTCGGTGGTCCGACCGTAGTCAAGCACCGTGTGTTTCAACAATACAGTGCGGTCACAGAATTCGGGAACGCTGCCGAGATTATGCGTCGAGACCAGCATGACGCGTCCTTCATCCCGAAGGCTGCGAAGAAGAACGATGATCGCTTCTTCGGTCTTGACGTCCACGCCGGTAAAGGGTTCGTCCAAAAGAATGACGCGTCCATCCTGGGCCAGCGCTCGGGCGAGAAACACCCGTTTCTTTTGCCCGCCGGAAAGCTCGCCGATCTGCCGATGGCGAAACTCAAGCATGTTCACACGGGCAAGCGCATTCTCTACCGCTTCCCTGTCGGGACGGCGCGGCATGCGCAGCATGCCCATGTGGCCGTAGCGTCCCATCATGACGACATCTTCAACGAGAACCGGGAAATTCCAGTCGACATCTTCGCTCTGCGGAACATAGGCCACCAGATTGCGCTTCAGTGCAGCTTCGACCGGCATTCCGAGTATGGATATTTCACCTTTGGCGAGTTTTACAAACCCCATGATCGCCTTGAACAGGGTTGATTTTCCTGAGCCGTTAACGCCTACCAGCGCCGTAATTGTTCCGGTCGGAATAGCAAAGCTCGCATTATGCAGGGCCGTATGGCCATTCCGGTAAGTGACAGTGGCGTCTTTTACATAGATTCCTTTTTCTGGCGCGGAGTGAAGTACTTTATCAATACCTGCGGACAAATTCATTGCTTAAGTCCATTAGCGATGGTGCGCGAAGTAACTTTCAGCAGGTCAATATATGTCGGCACGGGGCCATCCGGTTCTGAAAGTGAATCGACATAGAGAACCCCGGCATATTTTGCACCGGTTTCGCGGGCTACTTGCTTCGCAGGGGCGGGGGATACGGTGCTCTCCGAAAATACGGCGGCGATGCCGTTTTTACGCACTCCATCAATCACTTTGCGAACCTGCTGGGGCGTGCCCTGTTGGTCTGCATTGATTGGCCAGAGATAAAGTTCCTTCAGGTTGAAGTCCCGCGCGAGATAGGAAAATGCGCCCTCACTCGAAACCAGCCAGCGCTTTTCCTTTGGGATTGCCTCCATCTCTGCCCGGATCGGGTCGATGGCGGCTTTGATCTTTGCCTTGTAGGCTTCGGCGTTTGATTTGTAGGTAGCTGCGTTGGCAGGATCGTTTTTGACAAAGGCGTCCCGAATATTATCGACATAGATTAGCGCGGCATTCGGGGACATCCATGCATGTGGATTCGGCTTACCGTTATATGGGCCCTCGGTGATGTCCATTGGCTCCACGCCGTTGGACACGATTGCGCTTGGAACATTGTTGAGACGGGCGAAGAATTTTTCGAACCAAAGCTCCAGCCCCAGCCCGTTCCAGAGTACCAGCTTCGCATCCTGCGCTTTGATCAGGTCTCCGGACGTAGGCTGGTAATTGTGAATCTCCGCGCCTGGCTTCGTAATAGATTCAACGATTGCAGCATCGCCCGCAACATTCTGCGCAATATCGGCAATAACGGTAAATGTCGTCACGGCCTTGAATTTCTCCGCCAGTGCGCCGGTTGCGCTAGACCAGACAAGAGCTGCACTCAAAAGACCAAGCGTTGCTGTTCGTAAAATGCAATTCCGCATATTCCAATCCTTATTGCTAATAATTTGCAATTGCATAATCGAATAACAGTCGACTGACAAGTGCTTTTGCGATCCATTTGCACCTGCAGGGGCTGGTTAGGGCTCAAGATTCCGATTGCAAAAAGCTTCTACACGTATAGATTGCACATACCATGATGGGTTGCATTGCGAAGGGGGCGTCAGTGCCGAGGGGCATGCGGCCTCCCGACAAACCAAGTTTATTCTCTGCGTGGATTGAATGAATGAGGTGACGATGAGCTTACTGATTGACTTGTTGTTGAATATTCTCTGGGATGGGGCTGAGGAATGGTTGTGTATGAACCACATATGAGCGGGACTAGATGGGGCTTTACCTGCGCCACTACGCAGATGGGGCCGGTCAATTATCGCGCAAGCGGGACGACTTTCCTCGTCTTGAGAGAACAGGTTCGCAATCTGAGGTGGTGTTGTTCTGGCCGGGATGGCGAGAATTCCAATTGCCCGACCGGTACCGTGTTTATCATTCCGGCTTTCGTGAAATTAACAATCGATTGGCCCGAGCCCACAGAAGTATTGATAGGGCAGTTTGATGGACAGCTTCTTCGGGACGTTTTTTTCCAGAATATTTGGAAGAACGAGATCAAGAATTTTGGAAGTGCTGCAAAGTTCCTATGTAAAGAATGCTTGCCGATATCAAATATGATCTGGGATGAAATCCGCCTGCGAGGTGAGGGGGATGAGCCTTATCTGCGCGCTCTTGGTTTGGTCCTCATGCATACGATAGCTCGCAGTGCACCGGGCAATCGAATTTCCACTGATAGCAAAGCTGGACTCAGCAAGTTGGCGTGCCATCGTATTGAAACATACCTCTCCCAGAATTTTCATCAGCCTGTTTCGGTCCGGGATATGGCTGATTTGGTCGGAATTTCGGCGGGCCATTTTTCAACGTCCTTTCGCAATAGTTTCGGACAGACACCTCATCAGTATTTGATGGGGCTAAAGCTCGATGAAGCCGAGCGGCTGCTTAAAAAGACATCTATGTCGATAAGAGATATTGCGCGCCATTTGAGCTTTTCCAGCCAGAGCCACCTAACCACAGCTTTGCGGAAATATCGGCAGCTCACCCCGGGTGAGCTGCGCAGATAGATCGGAATTCAATTCCCAGGTGCTGCCCCGTCGGTGCTTGTTTCGTCCGGTTGCCGACTCATCGAGCAGTTGGCGTGTCGGTTGGCTTCCGCTTCAACCATTTGCGCCAGATGTGAATTTCACTTCGGCGGCGCCAGCGGCGGACGCGATGAGAATCGTGCGACAGAACGATAAGTCCGAGGGGAAGCATCCAGAAGCCTAGAATCGGAAGAAACCCCAGAGACCCGCCCACTACGAGTGAGCCGCCAAGCATACGACGCATCATGACAGATTGCGGCATGGGGATTCGCCGACCAAGAATCACAATGGCTTTTTTTCGGGGCATTTCGGCGTACTGATCACTCACTGGGTCGTCTCTCAGGCTGATATGTTACAATTCACAGGCGGAAAATCTCCCAGAGAATATAGGGTTTCGAGGGCAGAATGCAAAAAGATGAAAAAAAATGGATTTAGCCCTTTGCAAAGGCGAAATCCTTTTGCTATACGCCACCTCGCTGACGCAACGAGCACCTGTTCCCCGGTAGCTCAGCGGTAGAGCAACCGGCTGTTAACCGGTTGGTCGCTGGTTCGAATCCGGCCCGGGGAGCCACTTCGCGCTCGATAATTCTATAAATCCATAATCATAAGGCCTTGAGCTTCGCTGAAGCCATCTCACTCGTATGCTCAAACGACTCTGTTAAGGAAGATTGAGCGGCACGTCATAAACCTGACATGTCAGCCTTGCGCTATAAGGTTGCCCATAGCTAAGCTGTTATCTGTTTCGATAACCAGTATGCGCGTCCCACTAAAAATGCCTGAGCAGGCGGCCGATTTGCGCTTGGTTCCGCTCATCGGTATAAGTTCGAGCGCTACATTGTTCGGGAGTGATTTATGCGTTTGGCATCCAGTTTTATTGTTATGAATTTAGCCTTGGTTTCCGTATCTCCGGCTTTTGCTGGTGCGAAAGAAGATGCGTTGACGCTTCATAAAGCCGTCGTTTCGGGGATGATGACTTATATCGAACTGGGCGAGAGTTCCGATGGGCGATCCAGGGAGCTGGGCGTCGCGATGGAAGAAAAGGTGACGACTCCCGTCGCACGTGCTCAGTCTGACTGGCGACAAGCCGCAGACGCGGATGCAAGCTCCGCTGAGTATAAGGCATTCGTAAGTTGTGACGTCGCTGCTGGCTCCCTCATGAAGGTTTCGCAGACAATATCCGAGTACGTTAAAAGCGACAGCACTGATGAACCAGACTACGATCCTTTGCTGACGAAATTTTCCGAGGATTTGACCCTGTGTGAAAAGGAACTTGGCGTTCCTTTGACTTTCTAGACATAGTGGTAGCGAGCGTCCAACCGCTTCAGGTGAGGAACATTGTCACTCCGAATTTCGTTGAACCTACTATTGGTCCAACTGTCGGAGTGAAAAAATGAAACTTTCAGTCCTTATGGCGCTACTGTTAAGCTTTTCGAGTGTGTCTTTCGCCCAGGAATCGGGGATGCCGACACAGTCAGGCACACAGGAACCCGAAGTGCCGGGCAACCCGCCGCCGGCACCGGGACGGCCGCCGTCTGATCCTGACAGCGTTGACGTACCTAAAGCGTCCGAATCGCAGAAACAGGATCGACTTCTGAACTCCAAAAAGGATCAGTGTGTTCCGGGGCAGGACGCAAGGAAGTGTGTTGAACAGCAGCGCGGCCGTAAATGACCGTCACGGTGTCGTATACTGGGAAAGTACTCGATCTGACAGCGGTCGGATAACTCTGCCACAGGCTTCTTGTCACCAGCAGAGGCCCGGCGGAGGATTTAAAAGTCTTGTATTAATCTCGCTTATCGTTGCGAGTTCTTATTTCCGATTGGACTGGCGATAAGCCACTCGATAACGTCTTCTCTGTTTGATTGTTGAGCGTGATCAACAAGAACGTCGTAAATGGCGGCGATGGTTGCTCTCGCCATCACGTTATTCATTTGCAGAATGTCGACAGTTTCCCAGCCACATTGTTCAATTGCTGTGGCTACTTTATCGATGAGAAGGGGATGGGCCACGTTGAGTTCCATTATGATAAAGAGATGCCACTCTACCATAAGAAGCCAGCGATGAAGTTGATTTCAATCAACCGCAGGTTTGGGTGACGACTGAGGGTTTCGCTGAGCGGTTTGGTTGGCTAGGAATGGCGGGGTTTGACACTGGGGCTCGCAGGTCCGCGCTGCATAAAAAAATCTTGGGAAATCGAACGAAACTTGAAATACCAAATGAGTTTGAGAACGGAATGACAAAAAAATGTATGAAAGGCTGTTCAACGGGGAAGCGCCGACAGGGAGTAAAGATTGAGATGAAGATTCTTTTTTGGGTGATCGGTGTTGCCGGTCTGCTTTCAGCCACTAATCTGGGGCTGGCGCAGGATCTGACACGACTATGCCAAACCGTTGAAATGCAGTATCGAAACCTGCATCGCAACGGCAAAGTCAGCACCAAGACCCCGGATGTTCTCGCCCAGTTGGTCGCGACGGCGTCCACCGGCATTACCGGAGCCACGACGACTGTCGAGGATGTTACGCCGGAAAAACTGGTGGAATGGGCTAAAGCCGGGACGCCACCTGTCTCGTTACCGAGCGAATTGGTCGAACAGATAATAGGCAACACCGATACAATACAGGATATGAATCATTTGCCGGGTACGAATTTTTACGTTGTGAACGGCACGGCCGGATCGCTGTCCTGCTATCAGCCGGGCGTATATTTCAGGATAGAGAACGGACAAGTCGTAAATGCCAAGGGGCCCGACAACTGGCTTGAAGAAGGAAGCGGATGCCAGGTCATTCGATCATTTGGGACCATCGACTCGGTTCCTGTTGCCTTTGAAAAGGGATATAATGGCGAAGACAGCGACTATGTTCTCAATATCTCGCCATGGACAGGAGCTGGTTTTGGCCCTGCGTGCACCGCGACTTTTCAGTTTGAAAACGGTCGGCTTTCCCACGTCACTGTGAAGTGAGCCGTCTAGCAATGGAGGTGACTGTCAGATGTCACTAAGCCGTAGCGAATTTGAAAAGAGCTGGATATCGGTGCCGGAAAAAGCGAATTTTCCGGCACCGATCCGAATCCGACGCTATGTAACCGTCAACGCTCGTATCGGGGTGCCGACGCATTGTGGTCGCGAGGTCCTTCTAGTGCCAGCAATCAATGGAATCGTTATCGAAAGGCTTGATATCTACGAGCCAAACTGCGCCGGGCTATAAAGCTCTCTCCGGCGTAACGCCACGAACAATCGGGGAGATGTTTGAGACGGGCGGCTCACAGAGCATGCCTGTGAGTTTATCGGGCTGGCGTTCCGCTACCTTGCTTGTTTATCATAACAAACGGAATCAGATGTGTTGGGTGGATTTGCCAGACCTTTTTGTAAACCCTTGTAATTCAAGGGAATCAATTTGCAGAATGGCGCAATAAGGCTATCTGCTCCGATATCAATAGCAATCTAGACAAATTATTGATTTTATTTGAGAAAATTTGGAGGCCTCGCCCGGAATCGAACCGGGGTGCAAGGATTTGCAGTCCTCTGCGTAACCACTCCGCCACGAGGCCTTCCGTAAAGCCGTTGCCAAATCACTTGGCATTGCCTTGGTCCGTTCCAATATTGATACAGACCGGTCTCGTCAAGCCGTTAGAGGCAAATGTAGAAAATTTCTCCATGGGTTTCCACGACGAGAAAACTCAAGGCTGTTCATCTCTGTCTGGTGGCATTTGCGGGCGGGCCAGATTACCCTTGGAGAAAGTATAGCCTGTTTCGACAACACTCACCCCGAACTTGTTCCTCAACCGGTCGATGGCATTCTCGGCGACGGCGCGTTTGGTGGCCTGTGTGTCCACAAGATCGGGCGGATCGGCCCGGTCGCTTGAAGAAAGTTCGCTAACGCCAATTCCAAGCAGACGAAATTTCGTTCCATCCAGCTCTTTTTCAAGAAGCTGCAATCCATGGCGAAAGATTCTATCTGCAAGTTGGGTGGGGTCGGAAAGCTGGCGATTGCGGGTACGCAATTTGAAATCGCGGGTTTTCAGCTTCAGGACGACGGTGCGTCCGGCTATGTCACCAGCTTTTAGTCGCCGGGATACTTTTTCGGCAAGTGCGCGAAGCACCGGAACGAGATCATTTGCGTCCGACAGGTCGTTGTTGAAGGTCGTCTCGGCCGAGACGCTTTTCATGTCGTGATCAGGCTCGACCTTGCGGCTATCCTGTCCTCGCGACAGTCGGTACAGACGCTGGCCCATGGTGCCATAGGCTTTCATGAGCGTTCCTTCCTCCATCGTCTGGAGTTGGCCAATGGATCGGATTCCGTCACTTTCCAGTTTGGCTGCAAAGGCCTTGCCGACGCCCCAGATCGTGCTGACCGATCGGTCCCGCAGAAAGGTTAATGCCTCCGCTTCGCCGATAACAGAAAAACCGCGGGGCTTTTCGATGTCTGATGCAACCTTGGCCAGAAATTTGCAGTAGGAAAGTCCTATTGAGGCGGAGATGCCTATTTCGTCCTCAACCCTTTTGGCAAAGCGCGCCAGAACGATTGCGGGCGGCGCTTTGTGCAGTCGCTCGGTGCCGCTCAAATCCAGGAATGCCTCATCGATAGAGAGTGGCTCGACGAGGGGCGTCAGGTCACGCATCATCTGCCGTACGTCGCGACCGACGCGCACGTATTTTTCCATATTGGGTTTGATGACAACTGCGTCCGGACAGGCTTCCAACGCCTTGAACATGGGCACGGCGGACCGCACACCATGAATACGGGCGAGATAGCAGGCAGTCGATACGACGCCGCGCTTCCCCCCGCCGATGATGAGGGGTTTGTCCCGTAACTCCGGATTGTCGCGCTTTTCGACCGAGGCGTAAAATGCATCGCAATCAATATGGGCGAGGGAGAGCCTGTAAAGCTCGCGATGGCGAAGAAGACGCGGACTGCCGCATGCATGGCAACGCCTGCCTGTATCCGTCTTTTGCGGCGCAAGGCAATCGCGGCATACACCTTTTTCCGGACTGTTAGGGGCAGTGGTGTCAGCCATGAGGACGAACCGTCTGATGAACATAAAAGGAACATCCTTTTATAGCATCGAAAGGCTGAAGCGCCACCGGCATATAGGTCCTGCAGGTTCTTACACTTGACATTGCCGGGAATATCACCAAGTTTAGTGCCATGAACAACCGTTTTGCATCCATACTCCATCGGGTTCATCCGATCACGGGATAGCTACCCTCGAGTTCTGCCTAGCGCAGGGGAACTCCGGGGGACGGTACGCCGCTTGTCCAAAGCGGATTTCGAATAAGCGCTTTCTCCAAAATCAATCTGAACAGCTTCGTGCATAACAGCACGGAGATTTATTACCTTTCAACAGCAGTGAGCACTCGCCATGAGCGGAAAGAATCGCAAGAAGCCCAATATCGTCGTCAGCGAAATCGACTATGAACGCCTGATGGGGTTGGCCACCAATGTTTCGGAACGTCTCGAGGAGATTGCCGAGGAACTGATGGCCGAGCTCGACCGTGCAAAAGTCGTGCCTGCAAAGCGCTTGCCGCAGGATGTGATCCACATGGGCTCTACTGTCGAGTTTCGCTCCAATGACGGACAGCAGCGCCGGGTGACGCTCGTATATCCTGGCGAAGCGGACATTGCGCAGGGAAAGATTTCCATACTCACGCCAATCGGCACCGCGTTGATTGGCCTTGCACCGGGCCAGTCAATCTCCTGGACGGCGCGCGATGGCAAGCAGCACGAATTGAACGTGTTGTCGGTTTCGAATGAAGTCGAGGTTGCTACAGCAACTCCTGCTGCTGAATGATCAATAAGAAAGCCCGGCTTTGCCGGGCTTTGTCATGCGGTGGTTGAGCACACTCCTAGAGGTGCTGGTTCAGACCGCCAGGCAGGTGCGTGAGGGCTTTGTCTATTGTTGCCGGATCTCGTCCTGCTTCCTCGCAGTAGCGCAACAGTGTCGGTTCATGAGACAGGAAAAATTGCAGTACTCCCGCGAGAAAGCCGGGCTCAAGCGCGGCCTGCCGGATGGACGTCGCTTCGATGCCGGTCAGGGCGAGAAAGCGAGGCAGCAGGTCCTTGTCTTGCGCCAGCCACGCTAAAGCTTCAATAGCGATCGCTTCCGCATCCGCCTGACTCATCAGCGTTTTCATGTGGTTTCTCCGCTTTTTTCGTTGTCTGGCCGAATGTGTAGCTGCCGCTCCGTCGAGGAACAATGGAATTATTTGCCTTTCATCAATGAAATGAGGTTAAACTGATCGTGGTCTGAAAGTGGAGAACTTTCTAGTGGTCTATTTCGGTCCATTGTCAGATAAGAAGATCGAGAAAATGCCGGTTTGCTGCAGGGAATAAGACCAAGGAATATTCGATGCCGAAAAGCGTAATGATTGTCGAAGACAACGAACTCAATATGAAGTTGTTTCGCGATCTAATCGAAGCCAGCGGATACGAGACCATCCGTACGAGAAACGGGCTTGAGGCGCTGGACCTTGCGCGAGAGCATCGACCCGACCTGATTCTGATGGACATACAGCTTCCGGAGGTATCGGGGCTGGAAGTCACGAAATGGCTGAAGGACGATGATGAGTTGCGGCATATTCCGGTGATCGCCGTAACGGCATTTGCCATGAAAGGCGACGAGGAGCGTATACGGCAGGGCGGCTGCGAAGCCTATATATCCAAGCCGATTTCGGTGCCCCGCTTTATAGAAACAATCAAATCCTATATGGGCGACGCTTAGCGGAAATCAGGGCGGGGGCATCATGACTGCAAGAATTCTCGTCGTTGACGATGTGGATTCCAATGTAAAGCTCCTCGAAGCCAGGCTGCTCTCCGAATATTACGAGGTCGTTACGGCCCACAGCGGGCCGGAGGCCATAGAGATTTGTCTGGGCGGACAGATTGATGTCGTCCTGCTCGACATATTAATGCCGGACATGGACGGTTTTGAAGTCTGCCGTCGTTTGAAGGACGATCCCCGCACATCCAACATCCCTGTTGTCATCGTAACGTCGCTTGATGGTGCGGAGGACAAGATCCGCGGTCTCGAAGCTGGTGCCGACGACTTTCTGTCCAAGCCCGTCAGCGATCTTCAGCTTATGTCGCGCGTAAAGAGCCTGGCGCGGCTGAAACTCGTCTCTGACGAGCTCTTCCAGCGAACGGGCACCGTAGCGGACGCAGAGGTGGAGACGCTGCTGGCAAGCAAGATGGGCGGGAATTATGCCGATAAGGATGAGGTGGCTCGCATTCTCATCGTCGATGAGGATGAACTGGCGGCCGCGCGCCTTCGTCTCATTCTTGGAGAGACTTATCGCGTGGACGTGGCCAGCGATGCGAACACAGCCCTGATCCGGGCGATAGATACCGATTACGACAGCATCGTCGTTTCAGCCAATTTCACTTACTATGACCCGCTGCGTCTATGCTCCCAGTTGCGAACTATCGAGCGCACACGGCTGGTGCCGATCATTCTTGTCGTGCGGGAAGATGAAGGGGCGCTGGTGGTGCGCGCACTGGAACTGGGCGTAAACGACTATCTCATGCGTCCGCTTGAGAAGCTGGAGCTATTCGCACGCTTGCGAACGCAGATAAAACGGAAGTGCTATAACGATCTCTTGCGGCAAAGCCTCAATCGCACGATTACCATGGCAGTGACGGACAGCCTGACGGGGCTGCATAATCGCCGCTATCTGGATACGCATATGCCGGTCCTGCTTACACGCGCCATGGGGCGCGAGCGGCCATTGTCCGTCATCATGCTCGACTTCGATCACTTCAAACGGATCAACGACCAGTTTGGGCACGATGCGGGCGACGATGTCCTTCGCGAGTTTGCGGCACGCCTGCGCAAGAATATTCGCGGCATGGATCTTCTATGCCGCTACGGCGGAGAGGAGTTCGTCGTGGTGCTTCCAGACAGCGATGTGGAGGCCGCAAGGGCCGTCGCGGAGCGAATCCGGACGGCCGTATCGGAGGCGCCTTTTTCTGTCGCCAACGGCAAGCACAAGGTCAATTTGACCGTTAGCATGGGCATCGCCGGATTGAGGCTGATAGGGGACAGCGCCGAAGCCCTTTTCTCGCGAACTGATGCGGCGCTCTATAAGGCGAAAAAGGGAGGACGAAATCGCATCGTCTCCTCGGCTGCCTGAAAGTTGAACATGGGCAGAAAACGAAAAAGCCGCCTCGAAGGAGACGGCTTTCTATTTCAATCGTCTTGTCGATGACGACCTGAAACGAATTACTTGATCTTCGTTTCCTTGAACTCGACGTGCTTGCGCGCAATCGGGTCGTACTTGGTCTTTGTCATCTTTTCCGTCATCGTGCGGCTGTTCTTCTTCGTTACGTAGAAGAAGCCGGTGTCAGCGGTCGACAAAAGCTTGATCTTGATCGTCGTAGCCTTGGCCATATCGAATTACCTGCTCTGTATCTTTGCCGGAGCATGATCTTGCCGAAAACCGGTTCCCAATTCTCGGGATCATGCTCAATGGATGGAAACCTCCAGCGATTCCGGTAATCTCATCCGGCAGCGGAAATTTGGCGCGACACTACGTATTGGCGGCGAAAAGTCAAGCCCGCTTCTTCCGCAAAAGCAGCCTTCCTGCTGCAAAGAGTGCATATGCGGCAAAAAACACACCGAGAGTCATCGGGAATCCCTTCGGGCCCATCATGTCCATGCCAACGCCGACGGCCTGCGGTCCGGCAAGCATGCCGATGGCATAGCAGAACACGAAGGCGGCATTGGCGGACGCCAGTTCCCGCCCCGTCAGTTCGGAACCCAGATGCGCGAGGCCGATCGTATAGAGGCCCGCCACCACGCCGCCCCAAAGGAACAGGATACCCGCCATGAGATACCAGTGCTGCATGAGATAGGGCAGTGCGATCATGCCGATGAGGCCGGTGGTGGCGCAGAAAAGCAGAAGCTTGCGGCGGTCTGAAATGCGGTCGCTGACAATGCCAAGCGGAATCTGCATCAGAACATTGCCAAGCCCGATCATCGTAAGCAGCAGGGCCGCATCGGCCTCAGGATAACCTATACGCGCGCCGAAGACTGGAAAGAGGGCGAAGCCACCGGTTTCAACAGCGCCGAACACGAAGACGGCCATGGTCGCTGTCGGTACGGCAAAAATGAAGGGCAGAAACGGGACGTGTTCACCTTCCTCGAAATCGGGGCTGTCACGCCAAGCGATCGCAACCGGTATGAGGGCGATCATGATGATGGCGAAGCCGACATAGAAAGGCAGTCCTCCCGTACTGCCGATCTTCGAGAACAGCCACGGTCCGAGCGCAAAGCCCAGCGAAAGCGATGTGGAGTAGATGCCGAGTACCAGGCCACGTTTTTCAGGCGGCGCCGATGCGTTGATCCAGTATTCCGACAGAACGAAAAGGACGGTCAGCGCGAAATGCAGAACGATGCGCAGCGCAAACCAAGCCCAGAGGGGCTGAAAGAAATGGAAGCCGAGAAATGCCCCGCTTCCAATGACAAGCATAAGGAAAATCGCCTTGACCACACCCAGCCGCGCGGCAATAGGCGCGGCAAGGGGGGCGGCAACGATGGAGGCCAGGCCCGCAACAGCGGTATTGGCTCCAATCAGGCTAGCAGAATGGCCACGGCTTTCCAGAAGAACGCTCAACAGTGGAATGCCCAGGCCGATTGCTGCACCAACCGCGCTGATTGTGGCGATGGCTGCAGCGAGCGAACGCCAGTGCAACTGGCCCTCTGCCGGCCCGCCGCCTGGTTCTTGCGGGACAAGATCGGCGGATTGGATTTCTTGATTCATGGAGTTCAGATCACTTCGCGGACAAAGCGGCCATGCCGCTTGCAATATTGTACCACCGGCAAGGTGGCGGGCAGTTCAGAGTCGGCATTTGTCAGAAGCGCGCGCGCTTCTTTCAGGATTGCCTGGGTGATATGGGCCACATCGAACCTGTCGATTTGATCGATCGAAACCCAGTCCAGATCTTCCAGTTCCCCACTGGGAACGAGCGGTTGTCCATCAAGTTCCGGTATATGATCGCGGAAGGCGATAAAAAAGCGGGTATCGAAACGGCGAACATTGTCTGGCGGCGTAACCGCGCGGGCAAAGTAGCGCAGGCTGCTGAGCGCCGGTATCATGCCATTGTCGAAAAATGCCGACCAGTCGCTATGTGCAGGCAAGGTAACCGGTGTCGATGCCGCTTGCCCTATGCGAAGGCCAGTTTCCTCGAAAGTCTCTCGGATGGCGCATAGGCCGAGTGCCCGGGCGCGGCGCAGCGACGCACGGGCTCCCATGCCGGCAAGCAATTTGGCAACATCATTGTTGTGCAGTTCTGCTGTCGCGCCGATAGCGCCATCTATCGGATCTGCCCGGCCGCCTGGAAAGACGAATTTGCCCGGCATGAAGGCAAGGCTGGCGTGGCGTCGACCCATGAGAATGCGCGGCTTGCCCCCCGACCGGTCGACAAGCAGCAGCGATGCCGCGTCACGCGGCCGCAAAGCTTTTCCGGCTTTGATTGGCGAGGATGGAAGCTGAACCATGGCGGTCACGGTGACGTTTAGGTCACGTCGCCATATTCGCCGTCACCCTTGCCTCCAAAACCGTGCATGTACAGCGCCCATTGCAGCCCGATGGTTGCGCCTTTGATTGGCTGCAAAAGCAGCAGCGACATGATCACGGTCAGGGGGCCCCAGATCGCCATATGAGCCCAAAGCGGAAGATTGGTGGTTGCTTCAACGCCCATGAAGGCACCCACGACCACGTGCCCTACGATCAAGATGGTCAGATAGGCAGGAAGATCGTCAGCACGTTGTTCTGTGTAGTCTTCATCACACACGGAACATTGCGCCACGGGTTTCACAAAGGCCCGGAACAGTTTTCCTTCACCGCAATGCGGGCAACGTCCGCGAAATCCGCGCCACATGGCTTCGCCCAAAGGGCGTTTCGGGTGGGCCGCCTTGGGGCTTTCCCCTCCGAAAACCTGTATATTCTGCGCGGAATTGGCCTCTAGCGTGCTCATCAGCGACCTCTTCTCTTCTGACGCGGGATGCCCGCGGGTTTACCCCTTCGTCCACGCATCGTCCGGCTTGCCTTGTGATGCGAGCGGGTCGCCATCGGCAGAGGATGCGGTTCCGAAACCATCTCAAAACGAAGCGCACCCGCCACGGGGAGCGCTTCCACAAGCCGAACCGTCACTGTATCGCCCAAACGGAAGCCCTTGCCGCTCCGCTCACCGGCAATCGCATGGTTCGCTTCGTCATATAGATAGTATTCATGACCCAAAGTTGAAATGGGCACCAGCCCGTCTGCGCCATATGTCGCAAGGTTCACGAAGAGGCCCGCTCTCGTCACCCCGGTAACGCGTCCCTCATATTCATCACCGAGATGTGCGGCGAGGAAATGAGCGATAAGACGATCCACCGTTTCGCGTTCGGCCAGCATGGCGCGACGCTCGGTCGAGGAAATCAGCGCAGAGATTTCCTCCAGATGCGCTTCTTCATCGGCGGTGAGGCCATCGTTGCCGAGGTTCAGGGCCTTGATCAGAGCGCGATGAACGATAAGGTCGGCGTAGCGGCGGATCGGCGAGGTGAAGTGCGCATAGCGACGCAAATGCAGGCCAAAATGCCCGATATTGTCGGGGTTATATTCTGCCTGGCTCTGTGTGCGCAACACCACCTGGTTGACTAGTTCCTGATGATCAGAGCCCTCGACGGCCTCAAGAATCCGATTGAATTGCGCCGGCTGCAACTCGGCTCCCTTGGCGAGGCTCAGGTCCAGCGTCCTCAGAAATTCACGCAAGGTTTCCTGCTTTGCAAGCGCTGGGGCGTCGTGAATGCGGAAAATAAGCGGCTGGCGGCGCGCTTCCAATGTTTCAGCGGCGGCAACGTTCGCCTGAATCATGAACTCTTCGATGAGCTTGTGCGCATCGAGCCGTTCGGGAACGATGACCTTGTCGACCTTGCCGTCGGGCGTGAGCAGGATTTTCTTTTCCGGCAGATCGAGTTCCAGCGGTTCGCGCGCGTCACGCCCCCGCTTCAGCACGGCATAGGCGTTCCACAGCGGTTTCAGTATGCTGTCGAGAATAGGCGAAGTCTTGTCATCCGGCGCACCGTCGATCGCGGCCTGCGCCTGCGAATAGGCCAGCTTCGCCGCCGATTTCATCATGATGCGGTGAAATTTGTGCGATTTCTTGCGTCCGTCGGCCGCAAAAACCATACGGACCGCAAGGGCAGGGCGGTCTTCCAGTTCACGAAGCGAACAGAGATTGTTTGAAATCCGCTCTGGCAGCATCGGCACGACGCGGTCCGGGAAGTAGACCGAGTTACCGCGTTTTTGGGCTTCGCGGTCGAGCGCAGAATCGGGACGGACATAGGCGGCGACGTCCGCTATAGCCACAATGACGATCTGGCCTCCCGGATTCTCGGGGTCCTGGTCCGGCTCGGCGTAAACAGCATCATCATGATCCTTGGCATCCGCCGGATCGATGGTGAGAAGTGGAATATCGCGCCAGTCTTCGCGGCCATCCATCGTGGCTGCGGTCGCAGCTTCTGCTTCGCTCAGCGCTTCAGCCGGGAAAACATGCGGGATTTCATGCTCGTGGATGGCAATCATCGACAGGGCTTTTTCGCTGTCGATCGAGCCTACCACCTGCCGAACCTTGCCGCGCGGCAATCCCTGACGCCGGGAGGAAATCAGGTCGACTTCAACAAGATCACCGGCTTCCGCATTTTCCAGATGGCCCGGATCGAGCTGCACTTCCGGCTGCTTGCGGTTTACCGGGTCAAGCCGCCATTCACCATTGCCGAGCTTGCGCACAATACCGAGCACCGCATTTGTTCGGTGCTCGAGACGCTTCATCACTCGCGCGGTATAGTCCGGCCCGTCACGATCTTCATTGCGGAATATTTTGGCTAGAACGCGATCCCCAACGCCGACGGCCGGGCCGCCTTCAGACGCTTTGTTGAGCCGGGTGCGGCGGATCAGGATGGCGGGTGGCTTGCCATAACCTGCTTCATCCCATTCCGACGGGCGTGCGAGCAAACCGCCATCTTCGTCGCGTCCGGTAATATCAAGCACAGTGACGGCAGGTAGCGCACCGGGGCGAGATAGCCTGCGGGCGCGTTTTTCAACAAGGCCCTCGTCAGAAAGTTCGCGCAGAAGGTCTTTCAGATAGACCCGCGCATCGCCCTTGATGTTGAAGGCTTTCGCCAGTTCCCGCTTTCCCGCCCTGTCGGGATTCTCCTCAATATATTTGAGAACCTCTTCGCGGGTCGGCAGAAACGCGTGGGGATCGCTCTTGCCCTCGGCGGATTTTGCTTTGGCTGCACGCCGTTCGGTCCGCGCGGAACGACCGGTATCGGATTTGGAAAAACGGCGTGCCAATTGTTACTCCTCTGCCGCCTCGGCCTTGGATTTGGCTTTCGGCTTGGCTGTCGACTTGGCTTTTGCTGGCGCTTTCTTGGCCGCAGGCTTCTTTGCAGCAGCTTTCTTTTCCGTGCTGGCCGAAGCTTTGCGGGCAGGGGCTTTCTTGCTCTTGGAAGAGCCGGCTTTTTCCGTAATCAGCGCCAGTGCTTCTTCCAGCGTAACGCTCGCCGGGTCCTTGCCCTTCGGCAAGGTGGCGTTGACCTTACCCCAATTGACATAAGGTCCATAGCGCCCGTCGCGAACAGTGATTGACCCGCCGTCTGGATGGTCGCCAAGCGTCGCCAATGCTGCCGGAGTAGAACGGCCACGACCGCCACCCTTCGATTGCTTGTCGGCCAAAACCGATACCGCACGGTTAAGACCGACAGAGAAAACCTCTTCGGCATTTTCCAGATTGGCGAAAGTGCCATCGTGGCTGACATAGGGCCCATAGCGACCAATCCCGGCGGAGATCATCTTGCCGGTCTCGGGATGCTGACCAATATCACGCGGCAGCGACAGAAGCGCAACGGCTTTCTCATGATCGAGCGCATCGACGGTCCAGCCTTTCGGGAGGCTGGCGCGCTTGGCTTCCTTGCCTTCGCCGCGCTGGACATAGGGGCCGAAACGGCCTGTCCGTGCAGTGATTTCCTCACCGGTGAACGGATCTTTGCCGAGCGATTTCGGTTCATCCGCAGCCGCGGCTTCGCCATTGGCGTCACCGCCGAGCTGGCGCGTATATTTGCATTCCGGATAATTGGAACAGCCGACGAAAGCACCGTATTTACCGAGTTTCAACGACAGGGTGCCCGTGCCGCAGGTCGGGCATGAGCGAGGGTCACTGCCGTCTTCGCGCGCCGGAAACACCAGCGGTGCCAGCTCTTCGTTCAGCGCATCGAGAACATTGGTAACGCGCAGTTCCTTGATGTCATCGACGGAGCCGGAGAAATCGCGCCAGAAATCGCGCAGCACATCTTTCCACGAAAGCTTGCCGTCGGAAATGAGATCGAGCTTTTCCTCAAGGTCAGCCGTGAAATCATATTCCACATAACGCTCGAAGAAGCTTTCGAGGAAGGCCGTAACCAGACGCCCCTTGGGCTCTGGAATAAGCTTGCGCTTGTCGATCGTGATATATTCACGGTCACGCAGCGTGGCCAGCGTGGCGGCATAGGTCGAAGGACGGCCGATGCCCAGTTCTTCCATCTTCTTGATGAGCGAAGCTTCCGAATAGCGCGGGGGAGGCTCGGTCGAATGCTGCGTCGCATCGATCTTTTCGCGTGCCAGGGCTTCGCCTGAACGAATTTCCGGCAGCTTTGCGCTATCCTCCTCGTCGTCTTCTTCCTCGCGGTGATCCATATAGGCAGCGAGAAAGCCATCGAACCTGGTGACCGATCCATTGGCCCGCAGGAGGGCCGAACGCGAGCCATTGACCGCCTCGATGTCGACCGTGGTACGCTCGATATCGGCGGCCTGCATCTGGCTTGCGATGGCGCGCTTCCAGATCAATTCATAAAGCCGTGCCTGATCGTCGTCGAGATAGCGGCGCACGTCCTTCGGATGGCGGGAGAAATCCGTCGGGCGGATGGCTTCGTGCGCTTCCTGCGCGTTCTTGGCCTTGCTGGAATAATAGCGAGGCTTTTCCGGCACATATTTCGCGCCGAAGCTCTTGCCGATTGCATCGCGGGCCGCATTGATGGCTTCCGGCGCCATCTGCACACCGTCGGTACGCATATAGGTGATCAGGCCGGCAGTTTCGCCACCGACATCGACGCCTTCATAAAGCCGCTGCGCCACCTGCATGGTGCGCGATGCGGAGAAACCGAGCTGGCCGGATGCCGCCTGCTGCAAGGTTGACGTGGTGAATGGCGGTCCGGGATTGCGCTTGGTCGGCTTTGCCTCAACGGACAGCGCCTTCAAGCTTGCGCCTTCAAGCATGGTGCGAATGGCGGTTGCCTGTTCGCCATTCTTGATATCGAGCTTGCCGAGCTTCTTGCCGTCAACAGCCGTCAGGCGGGCAGTAAAACTGTCATTGCGCGGTGTCTTCAACAGCGCGGCAATGTTCCAGTACTCCTCCCGAATGAAGCGCTCGATCTCGGATTCGCGATCCGCGACGAGACGCAGCGCTACTGACTGAACGCGGCCAGCCGAACGCGCGCCCGGCAGTTTGCGCCATAGCACGGGCGAAAGCGTGAAACCGACGAGATAGTCCAGTGCGCGGCGCGCCAGATAGGCGTCAACCAGAGGCTCATCAATATCGCGTGGATTGGCAATGGCATCGAGAACAGCTTTCTTGGTAATGGCATTGAATGCCACACGCTTGACCGTCTTGCCTTTGAGCGCCTTCTTCTGGTTCAGTACTTCGAGCACATGCCAGGAAATGGCCTCACCTTCGCGATCCGGATCGGTTGCGAGAATGATGCCGTCGCTGTCTTTCAACGCTTTGACAATATCTGCAAGACGTTTGGAGGAATTGCTATCCACCTCCCACGACATTGCAAAATCTTCATCGGGGCGAACCGAGCCGTCTTTAGCTGGCAAGTCTCGCACATGACCGAACGAGGCCAGAACCTTATAGTTCGAACCAAGATATTTATTGATGGTTTTTGCCTTGGCAGGCGATTCGACAACAACGACGTTCATTTAAAGCAGCCCAGATTCGCGTCCCATGGAGACAAAATATCTCCTCTCCGCGAGAAATTCGTTGCCTTCACATGAACAGCAGGCAGCGTTTGGTCAAGAGCAGGACGACAAAAATAACGAAATACAACTTAAGATTGCTGTTAAGTTGAGTGTAACCAGTAGTAGCATGAAATGAAACAAAGAGCGATTTATCTCGCGGGGAGATAGGTATGGGTGATACAACGAGTTTTCCAGATATGGAAGACGATGACGATGTACAGAGCGCGACTCGGCACGAGACGCTGACATATATCGAGCAGATGCTGGAGCAGCTCAATTTAATGGCAAAGAATACAGATTATCTGTTGCTGTCCTATATGATCGAGATGGCTCTTGTCGAAGCGCGAGAGGCACTTCACAACGAAGCCAAGACATAAGAGGCTATTCCAGAGGGACAAGGGCGACCTGATTACGGGCATATCGGTGCAGCCTCCCGGCCAGGTCCAGCTCCAGAAGAATGAGCTGGATAGCACCGGTATCCAGACCCGTATGGCGAACCAGCGTGTCGATATCGGTCGGCACGGGGCCAAGTGCATCAATAACAATGTCCCGTTGTTCCTCCGTCGCAATCGGTTGATAAGATTCTGGTTCTTCCATGGCCGGAGACAAAAGATCCGGTTGTGTCGGCATATCCGTTGGATACGCACTTGAACCGGCCAGCGGCCGGAGCATCTCGATAACGTCGTTTGCTTCCGTTACCAATGTTGCGCCTTGTTTGAGAAGCAGGTTCGTGCCGCGCGCACGAGGATCGAGCGGTGAGCCCGGCACAGCGAATACTGTACGCCCCATGTCGCCGGCCATGCGTGCGCTGATAAGCGAACCGGATCGTTCGGCAGCTTCGACGACGATCAATCCCAGCGAGAGCCCTGCAATGATGCGATTGCGACGGGGAAAATCGCGCGAGCGAGGCTCCGCGCCCATCGGCATTTCGCTTATGAGTACGCCACCCTCTTCCGGTATGGCGCGATAAAGGGGCAGGTTTTCGGGTGGGTAGGGGCGATCAAGCCCGCCTGCCAACACGGCGACGGTTCCTGTCTTCAAGCTTGCGCGGTGGGCAGCGGCATCGATGCCGCGGGCAAGTCCGGAAATAACAGCAAACCCGGCTTCGCCAAGATCATTCGCCAAGCGTTCGGTGAAACGCGCGCCAATTACCGAGGCGTTCCGGGAACCGACAATTGCAACGGGAGGCTTGTTGAAAACAGCGGCGTTTCCCTTAATCGTGACCAGCGGGGGTGGGGCCTCACAATTTTTCAGCTGTGGCGGATAATCCGGTTCGCCCATTCCAACAAGGCGGGCACCGGCTCGATCGATGGTTTCAAGCTCGCGCTCTGCATCGTCCATGGACATGACGCGGATGGGGCGTGCGCTGCCGCCCCGGATGTTGAGATCGGGCAGCATTTCTATCGCGCTTGAAGCTGAACCGCAAAACAGAATCAGGTCGCGAAACGTGACAGGGCCGATATTGTCGGTTCGGATGAGGCGCAGCCAGTTGAGACGCTGGCGGTCGGAGAGGCGAATTCCAGTTTTCGAATTCGCGCTTCCCTTCACCCCTTGGCTCCGATCTTGTTTTCGGTGCCGTTTATCAGGCGCCCTATATTCGTCTTGTGTTTGTAGAAGACAAAGACTGTCATGATCGCGAAGAGGACCGCGATTGCGGGACTGCCCTGGAAGTAAAGCGCGATTGGAACAATGATGCTGGCGACAAGCGCTGCAAGGGAAGAATACCGCGTGAGAAGTGCGGTTACGATCCATACGGCGGCGAAGACGAGCGCGCCGGGCCATGCCAAACCGATCAGGATACCGAGATAGGTGGCAACGCCTTTACCGCCCTTGAAGCCGATCCATACCGGAAAAAGATGCCCGATGAAGGCACCGAAGCCTGCGCCGATTGCGGCATCGGGCCCGTAGCGTGAAGCGATCAGAACGGCGACCGTGCCTTTGAGGGCGTCGAGGATCAGGGTTGCTGCGGCAAGCTTCTTGTTACCGGTGCGCAGTACATTCGTCGCCCCGATGTTGCCCGAGCCGATGGACCTGACATCACCCAACCCTGCAAGGCGGGTCAGAACCAGGCCAAAAGGAATCGAGCCCAGAAAATAGCCGAAGACAAGCGCTCCTACGAGCGTCATGCTGACAAATCCCGATTCGGCCATGAACATCCCCTGCTGCTTCTTGATTCCGCCTACCCGGAATTTTCGGTTGATTGTTCCGGGTTATGCGGTGTTTTTCAAGCCGAATATACGGTCTTTCCGGCCACTAATGTGTGGACGACGCGGCCTTGAAAACGCGCACTTTCAAAGCAGCTGTTTTTTGAGAGTGAGTGCAGGTCTTCCGCTCGCACGACCCATGGTTCTTCCAGATCGACAATGGCAAGATCGGCCTTGGCGCCCGGTTTGAGCGTACCGGCATCCAGACCGAAAATTTTCGCCGGAGCTGTCGATAGAACCTCCACCAGCCGCAGGAGCGGAATGCTGTCATTGTGATAGAGGCGGAGTGCAGCTCCCAGGAGTGTTTCGAGGCCGATGGCACCGGCTTCGGCATCCGAGAAAGGCAGGCGTTTGGTATCGACGTCCTGCGGGTCGTGAGCCGAAACGACAATGTCGATGGTGCCGTTTTTCACGGCTTCGACCATGGCAAGGCGGTCCTGTTCGCTGCGCAGGGGCGGGGAAAGACGGAAGAAGGTGCGGAATTCTCCAATGTCATTCTCATTGAGCGACAAATGGTTGATCGATACACCTGCCGTCACCTTGGCGCCCAGATCCTTGGCGCGGCGTACGGCCTCCGCCGACATTTCGCAGGAAAGCTGTGCGGCGTGATAGTTGCTGTTGGTCAGCGCTGCCAGACGCAGATCGCGCTCCAGCGGAATCACTTCCGCTTCCCGGGGACTGCCGGAAAGTCCAAGCCAGCTTGCAAACAGACCTTCGTTCATCACGCCGTTTGCGCCGAGATAAGGATCGCGCGTTTCGCAGGCAATCACGGCATTGAAATCGCGAGCATAGGTCAGCGCGCGCCGCATGAGCTGTGTGTTGGCGATGGTCTGCCTGCCTTCCGTGAAGGCAACCGCACCAGCATCGCGCAAGAGGCCGATTTCGGTCATCTCTTCGCCGCGCAAGCCTTTGGTGATCGCCGCTGCCGGATGCACATTGACGACGGCCGTATCGCGTGCCGTGCGCTTGACGAATTCCACGAGCGCCACGTCATCGATCACCGGATCGGTGTCGGGCATCATGATGATGGAGGTCACGCCGCCCGCAGCTGCCGCACGGCTTGCCGAGGCGATGGTTTCGCGATGTTCTGCGCCGGGTTCACCGATAAAGACACGCGCATCCACCATGCCGGGTAACACTGCCTTGCCGTTCAGGTCGACGATTTCGGCACCTTCCGGCGCACCCTGATTGCGGGCGTTGGCACCGGCGGCAACGATCTTTCCATCGCGGATCAAAACGCTGCCGGTTTCATCGAGACCACGCGACGGATCGACGATGCGCGCGTTTTCAAAGAGGATCGCGCTCATGCATTTTCTCCATTGCCCAGGTTGCGTCGCGGGTCGAGCAGGGCTTCCATTACGGCCATGCGCATGGCAACCCCCATTTCAACCTGTTGCTGGATGACGCTTTGCGGCCCGTCGGCAACGTCAGATGCGATCTCAACGCCGCGATTCATCGGGCCGGGATGCATGACAAGGGCGTCCGGCTTGGCGTGTTTCAGCTTTTCCTTGTCGAGGCCATAGAAGCGGAAATATTCGCGTACCGAAGGCACAAATGAACCGGCCATGCGCTCACGCTGAAGCCGCAGCATCATGACGACATCCGCGTCCTTCAAGCCTTCTTCCATCGAGTTGAAGACCTCGACGCTCATGTCCGCCATGCCGGAGGGCAGGAGCGTGGATGGCGCGACGACACGCACCCGCGCGCCAAGAGCATTGAGAAGAAGAATGTTGGAGCGTGCCACGCGGGAATGCAGCACATCGCCGCATATGGCGACGATCAGATTTTCGATCTGGCCTTTGGCGCGGCGGATAGTGAGAGCGTCAAGAAGTGCTTGTGTTGGATGTTCATGCGCGCCATCACCGGCGTTGACGACCGAACAGCCGACTTTCTGCGCGAGCAGGGCGGCAGCGCCTGCGGAGGCGTGACGGATGACCAGTATATCCGGCTGCATGGCGTTCAGCGTCATCGCGGTATCGATGAGCGTTTCGCCTTTCTTGACCGATGAATTACCGACCGACATATTCATGACGTCCGCACCGAGCCGTTTTCCGGCCAGCTCAAACGATGATTGCGTTCGTGTCGATGCTTCAAAGAAGAGATTGATTTGCGTGCGACCTCGCAGCACGGACTTTTTCTTCTCGGGCTGTCGGGAAACAGCGATTTCCTGATCGGCGAGATCAAGAAGGCAGAGAATGTCCAGGGGCGAAAGCCCCTTGATGCCCAGCAGGTGGCGGTGAGGGAAAAGCGGAGGGACCGTTTGATTTGTCATGGCAAGTCACCCGTATAGGACCATGAGGCAGGTCCCGCAACCGTCCTTATAATGGCTATGGGCGATTCACCAAGAAAAACCTGTGCTGTCCTGACGACAAATTGCGTTCGGGATGGCAAAATTTTAGCAAATGCGATGCAAGAACCCTAAATAGAACTGAATCGCACAAGACGGAACGAGCTTTTGAAAACGCACGACGTGACCAACCAGACACCGCCCATGACGGGCAACAATGCCTATCTGGGCGATCCGCTTCTGATGCAGATTGCGGCACGTTTCCCGAAGGAACTGCATACGGATCTGGAGCAGACGGGCCGTTTCGTCATGTCGGCTGAAGCACAGGACCTTGCGCGTCTCGCCAACACCGAGCTGCCGAAATTGCGCACCCATGACCGGCAGGGCAACCGTATCGACCTGGTTGAATATCATCCAGCCTATCATGCGCTGATGCGCCGCTCTATCGCGGCTGGCCTGCATTGTTCCATCTGGGAGGGCAACCCGCTGGAAACCGGTCGCCGTCATCAGGCACGCGCCTCGCGCTTTTTCCTGACGGCGCAGCTTGAGGCGGGGCATCTTTGCCCGCTGACCATGACGAGCGCATCGCTTGCCGCGCTCATGGCCTCGCCGGAAATTTACAAGGAATGGTCGCCGGTCATTCTTTCAAGAAAGTACGATTTTTCGCAGAAGCCAGCATTTGCCAAACAGGGCATTACGCTTGGCATGGGTATGACCGAAAAGCAGGGCGGAACCGATGTGCGGGCCAATACGACCCGCGCCATCCGCAACGAAGACGGCACCTATGCCATTACTGGCCACAAGTGGTTCATGTCCGCTCCTATGTCGGATGCGTTCCTGACGCTGGCGCAGGCAGAAGACGGTCTTTCCTGTTTTCTGCTTCCGCGCCTCACTTCGCAGGGAAGCGGGAACGGGTTCTTTTTCCAGCGATTGAAAGACAAGCTCGGCAACAAGTCCAACGCCTCATCGGAGGTGGAATTTGACGGCGCGGTCGGTCATCTGATCGGTAATCCGGGCGAGGGCGTCAAGACCATCATGGATATGGTCACGCTGACGCGGCTCGATTGCGCAGTGGCATCGGCTGGACTTATGCGATCTGGCCTCGCCGAAGCCGTGCATCATAGTCGTCACCGGCAGGTGTTTGGCAAGGCTCTTATCGAACAGCCATTGATGCAGCGTGTACTCGCCGATATGGCGCTCGATGTCGCCGGCGCGACCGCGCTTTCCATGCGGCTGGCACGCGCCTTTGATATGGCTGCAAGTGATCGCGCAGAGGCGGCGTTTGCCCGCTGCATGACGCCGGTGGTGAAATACTGGGTTTGCAAGATCGCGCCTGCCTTACTCTATGAGGCAATGGAGTGCCTTGGCGGCAACGGCTATATCGAGGAAGGCAATCTTGCGCGCTCCTATCGCGAAGCGCCGGTCAACGCAATCTGGGAAGGGTCCGGAAATGTCATGGCGCTGGATGTCGCGCGTGTGCTGTCCCGCGCGCCGGGGCTTTTCGATGAAGTACTGGAGTGGATCGGCGGGCAGCTTGGCCCGCGCGGGCAGGGGACGCTTGATGTGCTGCGTGCTGCATTGCAGCTCACTGAAACCGATCCGGGTGTTGCACGCCTTCTGACCGAGCAATTGGCCTATGCCGCCGCCGCCGCAGAACTGCGCCAGCTTGGTGCCGACGATGTGGCTGACGCATTCATTGAAACCCGCCTCGGCGGACAATGGCGGTCGACCTATGGCATGCTGGATGCACGCCACAATGCGGAACGCATTCTCGACCAGCTCTACCCCGCGTCGTAATCGTCAGGTGCCGACCGCCTGATGCTGTGCAGGCGGTCGAGCGCCCCTTGAAGAATGAAAGCTGCGGCCGCCGAATCGATACGTTCGGCCCGCTTGCCTCGTGAGACGTCCATGCCGATAAGCGCCCGTTCGGCGGCGACCGTCGACAGGCGCTCGTCCCAGAACACAAAGGGCAAGTCGGTGAGCGGCTGCATGGTGCGCACAAATGCCCGCGTGGCCTGAACGCGGGGACCCGATGTTCCATCCATATTCATAGGCAAACCGATGACGATAACGCCGACCTTGTCGGCATCGAGGGCTTTCAGAAGCACTTGTGCGTCGATCGAAAACTTCACCCGTTTGATGACCGGGCGCGGATGGGCGAAGGAAAGACCGAGGTCCGATACCGCAAGGCCGATGGTCTTGGTTCCCAAGTCCAGTCCGGCAATGGTCTTTCCGGGCTGAAGCAGCGCCGGAATTTCCTCGATTTCAACGACAGCCATCGGTCCTCATCGGATTTTGAAGTGGTTTCTATTGCCTTCAACTTTATTGGCGTCATATCTGTTCGCAAACTGGAAATCGAGACGGAAACAGAGATTGAGGAGAGAGTTTATGAAACTTACATGGCTTGGCCACGCCGCCTTCCGTGTTGAAACTGCAAAGGCCATCATTCTCATTGATCCGTTTCTCAACGGAAATCCCGGTGCGAAGGGCATAGATTTCAACGAAGTAACCAGCGGTGTAACCCACATCGCGCTGACGCACGGCCACGGCGATCACGTCGGCGATACGGTAGCAATTGCCAGGGAGCATGGCGCGACGGTTATCGCCAACGCCGATCTTGCAAGCTGGCTCGGCAGTCAGGGCGTGGAAAAGGTCGATCCCGGCAATACGGGTGGCACGGTGGCGCATAACGGCTTTACCATCACATTCGTCAACGCACTTCATTCCTCGGCAATGCTGACGGAAAACGGCGTATCGCAGGCATTGGGCAATCCGAACGGTCTGGTGTTCCATTTCGAGGATGCGCCGACGCTTTATCATATGGGAGACACGGATATCTTTTCCGATATGGGGCTTATCAACGAGCTTCATCAGCCTGAGATCGGGATCGTTCCCATTGGCGATCGCTTTACGATGGGCGGTGCAGTTGCGGCTCTCGCGTGCCAGCGTTACTTCAATTTCAAAACCGTGCTGCCGTGCCATTACGGCTCGTTCCCCATCATCGATCAGACGGCGGACAAGTTCGTGGAAGGAATGGCAGATTATCGCGAAACAAAAGTGCTGACCGATCCGGCTGGAACTGTCCACAGCTTCTAAAGGCCTTTTGAGGCGCAAGAAATGTTGCGCTTCAACAGTCGCGCCGTTATAGCCGGTAGGAAACCTTTTCAGGGGTGGCGGGTCGCCGCCCGATCTGAAGCGCATCCCGGAACATGCAATGCGGTTTTCGGACAAGATGTGCGTAAATACAAAGTTAGTGCATTTGCGGAGAACAGGATGTCCGTCGATATTTCCACCGTCAAGCGCGTCGCGCATCTGGCGCGCATCGCTGTCAGCGACGACGATGCCGAACGCATGACCGGCGAACTCAATGCTATTCTGGGTTTTGTCGAACAATTGAACGAAGTGGATGTCGACGGTATCGAGCCGATGACTTCCGTTACTCCAATGGACATGCGCATGCGCGAAGACAAGGTGACCGATGGCGGCATTGCTGCCGCAGTGGTCGCCAACGCACCGGTTACGGAAGACAATTTCTTCGTCGTCCCAAAGGTCGTGGAGTAGGTCATGGCCATTCGGGTTTCAGTCGAGACCCCTTTGCAGGACGATGTGCGCGCGCTGGTCGACGGCCTGAATGCGCATCTCCTGCCGCTGTCGCCGCTGGAATTCCAGTTCAAGATGACGGTGGAGCAGATGGCGGGGCCGGATACGACGGTCTTTGTGGCGCGCGACGAAAACGGCAAGGCTGTCGGCTGCGGTGCCTTGAAGATGCATGGAGATGGCATCGCCGAGGTGAAGCGCATGTTTACCCTCCCGGAAGTGCGCGGCAAGCGCGTTGGCTCGGTTCTGGTCGATGCGATTGTCGATCTGGCGAGGGCGAGGGGCGTTACCCGTCTGGTACTCGAAACGGGAACTGGTCCCGGTTTTGCCGGGGCATGGCGGCTTTATGAGAATTCAGGTTTTACGCGCTGCGGTGTGGTTCTGGACTATCCCGAATCTGAATACAGCGCCTTTTTTGAAAAGCGTCTCGCAGAGGCGCACTGACAGGATTTGACGATGAGCGAACTGACCGCACTGACCATTGCCGAGGCGCGCGACAAGCTGAAGGCCAAAGCCATCACAGCGACCGAACTGACCGACGCCTATCTTTCCGCTATCGACTCTGCGAATGACACCATCAACGCTTACGTGAAGGTGACACACGATCAGGCGCGTTCGATGGCGAAGGCTTCGGATGAGCGCATCGCCAAGGGCGAAGCGGGCGCATTGGAAGGCATTCCGCTGGGCGTGAAGGACTTGTTTGCGACCAAGGGTGTGCATACGCAGGCCTGCTCCCACATTCTCGACGGTTTCAAGCCGGAATATGAATCGACCGTCACCGCCAATTTGTGGGCGGATGGCGCGGTTATGCTCGGCAAGCTCAATATGGACGAATTCGCCATGGGCTCGTCCAACGAAACGTCCTATTATGGCGCGGTCAAGAATCCATGGCGCGCCAAGGGTTCCAATGCCGACCTGGTACCGGGTGGTTCGTCGGGCGGTTCGGCTGCCGCGGTTGCAGCGCAGCTTTGCGCTGGCGCGACTGCAACCGACACAGGCGGCTCGATCCGTCAGCCAGCGGCTTTCACCGGCACGGTTGGCATCAAGCCGACTTATGGCCGCGTGTCGCGTTGGGGCACGGTGGCCTTCGCATCCTCGCTCGATCAGGCCGGGCCGATCGCCCGCGACGTGCGCGACGCGGCTATCCTGCTGAAATCGATGGCTTCGCTTGATCTCAAGGACACCACGTCCGTCGATCTGCCTGTTCCGGATTACGAAGCTGCCCTCGGCAAATCGCTCAAGGGCATGAAGATCGGCATTCCGAAGGAATATCGCGTCGATGGCATGCCGGGCGAAATCGAGGAACTCTGGCAGAAGGGTATTCAGTATCTGAAAGATGCCGGTGCGGAAATTGTCGATATTTCGCTGCCGCACACGAAATATGCGCTGGCCGCCTATTATATCGTTGCGCCTGCGGAGGCGTCCTCGAACCTCGCCCGTTATGACGGCGTGCGTTATGGTCTGCGTGTGCCGGGCAAGGACATTGCTGACATGTACGAACAGACCCGTGCGGCGGGCTTCGGCAAGGAAGTGAAGCGCCGCATCATGATCGGCACTTACGTGCTCTCGGCTGGCTATTACGATGCCTACTATCTGCGTGCGCAGAAGGTACGGACATTGATCAAGAAGGACTTCGAGGACGCATTCGCCAAGGGCGTCCACGCGATCCTGACGCCAGCGACGCCATCGGCTGCCTTTGGCCTTGCCGATGAGGACCTCGCCAACGATCCAGTAAAGATGTACCTCAATGACATCTTCACGGTGACGGTCAACATGGCCGGCCTGCCGGGCATTGCCGTGCCTGCGGGCGTCAATGACCACGGCCTGCCACTTGGCCTTCAGCTCATCGGACGCCCGTTCGAGGAAGAGACGCTGTTCCAGGCGGCGCACGCCATCGAACAGGCAGCCGGACGGTTTACTCCGGCAAAATGGTGGTAAAATCCGATCTTCTTATTCGCCGGGGCTCCCCCGGCGAATTTGTTTCCATGGCCGCCTTGGCAGTCAGGGCGTGGCGGATTGCGGCTCGTGGTGTGGAACTTACCGCTGATCGGCAGCACGCGCTGGAAGCCAAATTACTGCACGACCTTCAAGAGAATGCTGATGGTGTGCTGACCGCCGAAAAGGCTGGAATTATTGCGGGCTGGGGTGCGAGAGTGCCGCGAAGCAATTACATTTCCGACCTATGGGTCGATCCACCCTGCCACGGGCAGGGAATTGGCGGACAGCTTCTCGATGCCCTGATGGCGCAAGTCCTGCTCGACGGCTTCGATGAAGCAGCGATCGGGACGCATGCGGATAATCTCCCCGCGATCAATCTTTATGAAAAGGTTGGTTTCCGGATCGAGTGGCAGGAAGAGGAGTGGTCGGAAAGCTTCAGGAAACAGGTTGAAAAGGTGAGAATGCGCGCAAAGCTTTGAAGCCAGCTTGTCGCAACCATTGCCGAACGTTCGGTCGCGCCTATCCTTCTTGAGAGTGAATACACCAGGAGGAGGGCAAGCGATGTGGATAATGCTGACGGAAGTAAACGGGGAGAAGCTCGCCGTGAATTTCAATCATGTTTTGTGCTACAATACTTACGGAACCGGCACCCGCATTGTGACGCTGAGCACGGACCAGACATTCTTCGTCAAGGAATCGATTGAGGAAATCGAAGCCAAGCTCGGCATCGATGTGAAAGCCTGAAGCTTTATTTTGACAATGGCTTAAACAGTTTTATTGAAAAAGAAAATGAACGGCATCGCGCTTGCGGGTTGCCGTTCATGGGACACGAGCAGTTCAGGCTTTCTGGAAACGTGCTCTAAATATCCAGCTCTTCGACAAAAGCCGCACGGTCCTGAATGAAACGGAAACGGGCTTCTGGCTTGGTGCCCATCAGTTCATCGACCGTGTTGCGGGTTTCATCGACATATTCTTCGTCCACCTGGACACGCAAAAGCGTTCGCTTCTTCGGGTCCATGGTCGTTTCCTTGAGCTGCTCGGCACGCATTTCGCCAAGGCCTTTGAAACGGCCTATTTCCACCTTGCCGCGCCCGGTGAACATGGTGCGCAAAAGCTCATCCTTGTGGGCTTCATCTCGCGCATAGGCGACCTTTCCGCCCTGGCTCAAGCGGAAAAGCGGAGGCACTGCCAGATAGAGGTGGCCGTTGCGGATCAGGTCCGGCATTTCCTGATAGAAGAATGTGATGAGCAGGGATGCAATATGCGCACCGTCGACGTCAGCATCGGTCATGACGATGACGCGATCATAGCGCAGATCGTCTTCCCGATAGTTCTTGCGCGTGCCGCAACCCAGAGCCTGAATGAGATCTGCAATCTGCTGGTTCGCCGTCAGCTTCTCCCGTCCTGCGCTGGCAACGTTCAGAATCTTGCCGCGCAACGGCAAAATGGCCTGGTTGGCGCGATTGCGTGCCTGCTTGGCCGAACCGCCTGCCGAGTCACCCTCGACGATGAACAGTTCCGCCCCAGCCGCAGCGTTCTGGGTGCAATCGGCAAGTTTGCCCGGCAGGCGCAGCTTGCGCGTAGCGCTTTTGCGGACAGTTTCCTTTTCCTGACGGCGGCGCAAACGCTCGTCTGCACGATCGATTACCCATTCCAGAAGGCGGGACGCCTCCTGCGGAGAAGCCGTCAGCCAGTGATCGAACGGATCACGAATTGCATTTTCCACGATGCGCTGCGCTTCGACGGTCGCCAGCTTGTCCTTGGTCTGGCCAACAAATTCCGGCTCGCGGATGAAGACCGACAGCATTCCCGCCGCCGACACCATCACGTCATCAGTGGTGATGATCGAGGCGCGTTTATTGTTGGTCAGTTCCGCATAGGCTTTCAGGCCGCGTGTCAGCGCAATGCGCAGGCCCGCCTCGTGGGTGCCACCATCGCCGGTCGGGATGGTGTTGCAATAGGAATGGACGAAACCGTCGCCGCCAAACCATGAAACGGCCCATTCAACTGCGCCGTGGCCACCCTGCTTTTCGGTCTTGCCTGCGAAAACCTCGCGCGTGACCTGATGTTCCTTGCCAAGCGATGCCTCGAGATAGTCTTTCAGGCCGCCGGGGAAGTGGAACACCGCCTTTTCAGGCGTCTCCTTCTTCGGGTCGAGGAGGGAAGGATCACAGTTCCAGCGGATTTCAACTCCGCCGAACAGATAGGCTTTTGATCGCGCCATGCGATAGAGACGATGCGGATCGAACTGCGCCGTTTTCCCGAAGATATCAGGGTCCGGGTGGAAACGGACACGGGTGCCGCGACGGTTATGCACTTCGCCGACATCTTCCAGTCCGCCCTGCGGAATACCGCGCGAGAAACGCTGCCGATAAAGACGGCGATTGCGCGCCACTTCCACTTCAAGCACGTCCGAAAGGGCATTCACCACCGAAACACCCACGCCATGCAGGCCGCCTGACGTTTCATAAGCCTTGCCGTCGAATTTGCCGCCAGCATGCAGCTTGGTCATGATGACTTCGAGCGTGGATTTTCCCGGCACCTGGGGATGTTCGTCCACTGGAATGCCGCGCCCATTGTCCGAAACGGTGACAAATCCGTCGGCGTCGAAACTGACTTCGATGAAATTGGCGTGTCCCGCCACCGCCTCGTCCATCGAGTTGTCGATGACTTCGGCGAAGAGGTGATGCAGCGCCTTTTCGTCCGTGCCGCCAATATACATGCCGGGGCGCAGGCGTACGGGTTCCAGACCCTCCAGAACACGGATGGACGAAGCATTATAGTCATCGCCTGCCGATGAAGCAGGCGGCGCCTTGGCGGTTACCGGCTTTGGAACAGAGAGCGACGGCGCTGCCACCGGCTGCGCAACAGGTTGCGGCGCCACAGGTTTTTCGCTCTGTCGCCCCTGTTCCTGTTCTCGGGCCCGGGCATTGTTGACCACTCTCGAGAAGAGATCGTTGCTATCGTCCATTTGTTCCGAAAAGCTCTCTATCTGAATTTCAGGAGGCCGCTGTCGAGCCTGCTCGCCAAAGACCGGAAAATACTGTTCGCGAATCACTTGAATGATGCCACGCGCGCTCGCGAAAGGCGACTAAAGTTCGCCTTACGTTCCGTTTGCGCACGGCTTTTTCAAAGGGTTTTGTCCAGAACGGAACTGATTTGCACCAGAAAGCGGTCGAAAGTCAAACAAGCGGGGCAATTCCGGTCAAATTGGATGGAAACGCTGCGGCAGTTCGCATAGAGCCATAGCGGGGACATTCCAGATACCGAGAGTTTGAAATGCAGAGCAGCGCGACAGGCGGCATGGAAGCGCACGTAAAAGGCATGGCGATCATGGTGCTCTCGGTGCTTCTGCTGCCGCTGATGGATGCCATCGGCAAGTGGCTCGCCATGGCAGACCATATGCCTCCGGCAACCGTGACCTTCATGCGCTTCTTCGTTCAGTGCTGGCTGATGTTCTTCATCCTGCTCATGGTCGGCGGCTTTGCAGCGTTGCGAACGCAGCATCTGGCAGGCAACCTCATTCGCGGTGCGCTGATGGGGTTTGGCGGGCTCTGCTTCTTTACGGCAGTCAAGTATATGCCGCTGGCCGATGCGATGGCCGTCTTCTTTGCCGAGCCTCTTATTCTGACGCTGTTTTCGGCCATTTTCCTGAAGGAGAAAGTGGGCTGGAGAAGATTCAGTGCTGTCGGTATCGGTCTCATCGGGACGATGATAGTAATCCAGCCGAGTTTCGAGATTTTCGGCGCGGTCTCGCTTCTGCCGCTCGCGACCGCCGTAACTTTTGCGATCTATCTCATTTTGAATCGCAAATACGGTGCGAAGGAAAGCCCGCTTGTCATGCAGTTTTATGCCGGTGTGGGCGGCTGGATGTTTGCGGGGCTCGCCATGATCTATGGAACTGCGGCGGGGCTTGGCGATCTGAGTTTCGGGCTGCCGCAGGGCATCCAGCCCTGGCTGCTCCTGCTGCTTCTTGGAACAATCGGCACTGTCAGTCACCTCATGGTCGTGCAGGCGTTCAAGCTCGCACCAGCATCCATGCTGGCGCCGTTCCAGTATCTTGAAATCGTCAATGCGGTTCTGGTTGGCCTGATAGTATTCGGCGATTTCCCGACGCCATCGAAATGGCTCGGTATCGCAATCATCGTCGGATCGGGTTTTTATGTTTTCATGCGCGAGCGCCGGGTGAAGGCCGACGCAGTGGCGTGAGCAGAACTATTTGAGCTGACGCGGACCGAATACCGTCTCGAACGCCTTTCCCAAAGCGACGTCCATGTCGCCCATCGTCACCGGCAAGCCCAGATCGACAAGGCTGGTAACGCCATGTTCGGAGATGCCGCAAGGCACGATGCCGGAATAATGGTTGAGATCCGGTTCGACATTGATGGCTATGCCGTGGAAGCTCACCCAGCGCCGCAGACGGATGCCGATAGCCGCGATCTTGTCTTCGCACATGCCGCCATTGGCCAGGCGGGGCTTTTCAGGCCGCGTTACCCATACGCCAACGCGATCCTCACGCCGTTCGCCTTTGATGTTGAACTCGGCCAGGCTCTCGATGATCCATTGTTCGAGCGCCGTCACGAAGGCACGCACATCCTCGCGGCGGCGTTTCAGGTCCAGCATCACATAGGCAACACGCTGGCCTGGCCCGTGATAGGTATATTCCCCGCCGCGCCCCGTGTTGAACACGGGCAGGCTGTCGGGCGCCAGCAGGTCGCTTGCATTGGCGCTTGTTCCTGCCGTGTAAAGCGAAGGATGTTCGACCAGCCATACGAGTTCGTTAGCGGTGCCTTCCCGAATGGCCTGCACACGCGCTTCCATGAAGGCAAGTGCTTCCTCGTAGTCCGTCAGCCCGTCTGCGACAACCCAGTCCACCGGCGGTGCATCTGCCTGTTGCGGCAGAAAACGCGTCTCCAGCGCGTTGCGCTCGCGCGGCTTTGGTGAGGCAATATCGGAAACGGGGGAAACGGAGCTATTCGTCATGATGGGAGCATATGGCGGTTTTGCAGCGTAATCGCCAGATGTCAAAATGCCTCTGCAATCAATCAATCGCGAGCGGTACTTCCTTTTCACAGCGATTGCGACCGGCTTGCTTGGCGCGATAGAGCGCCCGGTCAGCAGCGTTCACGAGGTGGCTGTAATCCGGATGACCATTGAATGCCGCAACACCGATGGACAGGGTGACAGACTGACGCGCGCCATCGGGTAGGTTCATAGGTTGTTGGGCTATCTGTCTGCGCAGTTCCTCGCCGATTGCAAATGCCTTGTCCTCGTCGGCTTCGACAAGCGCGACCAGAAATTCCTCGCCGCCATAGCGGAACACGAAATCGCTTGGGCGGCAGAGCGAAAGGATCGTTTCGGCCACCTGCTGAAGAACCGCATCGCCACTGCTGTGCCCGTAGGTGTCATTGATGTTCTTGAAGTGATCGATATCGATCATCAGAACGCTTAAATCCATTGCCTTTTGGGACGCCATGCGCACTTCGCGGGTCAGGATCGAGGGCATGAAACGACGATTGAGCGCGCGGGTCAGAGGATCGCGGCCCGTTTCCATGGCCGCAGCCGCCTGAAAAAGTTCGGATAGCAGAAACTTCACTTCCCCGATCTTTGTCTGGAACAGTGACAGGGAGGCAGCGAGTTCAGTCGGGTTATCTTTGCGGGCGCCGTTGATGGCCGGAAGGAGCACATTGTCTATATGTTCTACATTCCGGCGGATATTTTCCAGCGTCGAGGAATTGGAGAACATGAGATCGGCCTTATGCTGCAACCATAATCCGAAGTCCGAGCTGGCCAGCGTGTGAAGCGGGCTGTCGGGATTGCCATAGAGATTGAAAAGGAGCGACTGGCTCCATTCCATGAGTGCGGCACGTTGCGATTCTCGCTCAAGCGGAAAATCATGGCTCAGCGTAAAGGCCCGATAGGCTTCGTCGGTCTGGGCGCTTTCGCGCGCGTCTTTCACGAAGGACTGGCTCATGATTTCAATCGCAATGTCGATTGCATTGCTGACATGCACGATCAGACGCGCCAGACCCTCGCGTGTGGCAACTTCCAGCTTCAGCTGACGGACGATCTCGTTCTTGAGCAGGCGCGCGCCCTGCATGACGACATGGATCGGTACGTCGATGCGGGCGTGGACTTCGCCGACCTTGCGCTGCTCACGGATGAATGCGTCAACATCGCCGGCGGTTCTCTCGAACATTTTCAGGAGCCAATCGCTCAGCGAGTTGTGCAGGCGCTCCTGGACCATTTTCTGGGACAGAAAAGTTGCCGCATCACGATTGCTCATCAGACGATCATAGAACACACCAACGAACTGCTCACGGTGCCGCCCGATCAGGTCGCGAAGGAAGAGCGAATCTTGCTCCGGCAAGCCGCCGACCAGTTCGATCCATTCGATCTGGGTCGTAACCAGACCGGTTTTCTCGCCCCTTATGGCGCCGATTTTAGAGGCCGAATGATCCATGTTCCTGCTCCTTGCGACAGCCGCAAAGCTCCGCCCGCTACCGGACGTGAACCGGCGCAGGATCGGCTTTGCGGATTGGAGATTCTGCAGCTCTTCCCTTGCTTCAAGGGATAGCATGCGAATTCAATTGGCTTCTGATATCCAGATTCTCTTAAAAATACCCCAGCAAAATTGCAGGTGGTGTGCGGCGTCCCGTTTGATGGGGCGGGGTCGAGATTGATAGCTCGCCGTAAGATTAAGTGACTTTACCACTCGCCTGTCTGACCTAGGTATTTGTGGGCAAGATATTCCAATTCTGGACAGCTCTGAAAAGGAAAATGGAATGAAATTCAAGTTGGTTTCTGCGGCTCTCGCGCTTTTCGCGCTAACTGCTGTTGCTGAAGCGGCCACGCCTGTTGCTCCGGCCGCACTACCGGCTGTCGGTGCCCATGGCGCTGGTTCTGCCATTCAGGTTGATTATCGCTGCCCTCGTGGTGCGGTTCGTACGCGAAGCGGTCGCTGCGTCTGGGATCGCCGCTGGCGCGATGACCGTCGCGGGTGGGATCGTCATTCACCCCGCTATTATCGCGAACGCGACCGTGCTCGCTGGCGCCATGATCGCCACCGTCATCGTGACCGCGTATATATCGAGCCGCGCCGTCGCGGCCCGCACAACTAAAGAAGAAAAGAGCAGCGTTTTCGCTGCTCTTTTTCATCAGACGGACTCAGCCTGCGAACGTGAAATGCCCTCGAGTTGCGGAAACACATCCGCTGTCATGGGAGCGAGGACATCAATTACCAGTCCGCCCGGCGCGAAGTCGATATCGCATTTTGCCTTCAACTCGCCTGCGAGAACGGAGTAGAGCAGCCGCTGGCCAAAGCCTCGCCGGGCAGGACGTTCGACTGGAGGTCCGCCGCTTTCGATCCAGCGCATATGAAGTTTCTGCTCGCCCTGCCTTTGAACGACATTCCAGTCGAATTGGACGGTGCCGCTTTCGTTGGACAGCGCGCCGTATTTCACCGCGTTGGTTGCCAGTTCATACAGGCCCAGTGAAAGGGAGACGGTTACCCGGTCGCTCACCACCAGTGCCGGACCATGGGTACGGATTCGATGACCGAACGTGCTGTTGAAAGGGGCAAGCGCGGTGTCGCAGATCTGGTTGATCGTGGTGCCCGTCCAGTCCTCACGCAGCAGCATGTCGTGGGCCTGGCTAAGTGCGCGCAGCCGCTCGCTGAACAACTCGTTCGCGGTCTGCGGATCGGTGGCGTTCCGCAAGGTCTGGTTGGCGATGGATTGCACCATCGCCATCGAGTTCTTGAACCGATGTGAAATTTCGCGGGTGACCAAAGCCTTGTCAGCTTCGGCTTTCTTGCGCTCCGTGACGTCGATGACGATACCCAGAAGCGTCGGTGACTTGCCCGTCAGTGCCTTGGCTCGGGTTTCAACCCAGCGCACCTGACCCAGCCTGTTCGTGATGCGATATTCCATCCGGAAAGACTTGCCGGTCGCGAAAGATTCCTGCGACCGCTGGATCAGTGCAATCCGGTCTTCCAGCACCACCATTTCGATGATCTTGTCATAGTTGACCGGCTCATCCGGCGTCAGCCCGAAAATACGCCTGTATTCCGATGAACAGCTGATTTCGCCCGTATGATAATCCCGCGTCCAGAAGCCAACATTCGCCACTTCGATGATATATTGCAGCTGATCGTTGCTGCGCTCTTTTTCAAGCGAAAGCGTTTCGCGTTCTTTTTCCAGCTCGACCAGCTTGCCGAGTTCCAGGGTCACATCGAGCTGTGATGAAACGAAGTGATGGAGTTCGCCTGCTTCGGTCTTGACAGGGGAGATGTGAAGCCGGTTCCAGAATGGTTCGCCTGACTTCTTGTAATTGAGAATATCGATATCGATCGACTGTTCCGTTTCGATTGCCGCGCGGATCATCTCGACATGTTTCGGGTCCGTGCCGGGGCCTTGCAGGAAACGGCAATTCTTCCCAATGATTTCATCGGCTTCATAGCCTGTCAGGTTCTGGAAGGCCTTGTTGGCAAAGACGATGGGGTTATCGGGCAGGCGGGGATTGGTGATGAGCATCGGCATGGGCGTCAGTTGAACTGCCGCCGTGAAAGGATCCGCTTCCTGGGAAAAAGATGTTCCCAAAATTTTTACGGACGGCCCTGCTTTTGTTGCCAATGCAAACCCCACTCCCTGAAAACGCTTACAAGCTGCCCTACTTCACGCAAGTTATCCGATTGTCTCGCAATTTGCTAACGAAAATAATGGAATAGCGAGAACCAATTGTCGTCTCCTCCGTTAGAAGCCGCATGAAACATGCCGCGTTGCGGGGAGAAAACAGGGAGCCGGCAGATTTTCCCCGCAACGTTCAGCGGACATTCATAAACAGACGGCAATGATGGCATCATTGAAATGGAGAAGCACAGGATGAACACCTTCAAAAAGATGATGGTCGGCCTTGTCGGTGCGAGCTTTTTGATCGGCGCGATAGTCCCGGTCTCGGCTGCGCCCGTCATGCCAACTGCGCCTGCGGCGAGCAACGAGCATGTTCAACAGGTTCGGGATGACCGCTGGCGTCGCGGACCGGGCCATGGGCACTGGGGCGGCTATCGGCCGGGGCCTCGTCCGGGCTGGCATGGCCGGCCATACCGCCCGGGGCCGGGTTACTGGAATGGTTATCGCGGTGACCGCTATTATCGCCACGGCTATCGCCGGCATAATGACGGTTGGTGGTATCCGCTCGCTGCGTTCGGCGCCGGTGCAATCATCGGTGGTGCGATTGCCGCTCCGCCGCCACCGCCCCCGCCAGTCTATCGCGCACCGGCTTATGGTTACAGCAATTCACATGTACAGTGGTGCTATAATCGTTATCGCTCATATAGGGCCTCGGATAATACTTTTCAGCCGTATAACGGCCCCCGCCAGCAGTGTTATTCGCCATATTGATAGTTGAAAACTGCTGAACACAATGAAGCCGCCCTTCAAGGGCGGCTTTGTTTTTGTGGACTAGCTTCATCATCTGTACCACCAGTAATTGTCATTCACGGCGGTGCACCCTAAAAGGCGGTCGGGGTGAGTTCCGGCAGCGCGCTTGTTGAAAAGCTTTCGGTTCCCCTCTGTTACAACAGAGCGCCAAAGGAGACAGGATGCGCGCGATTTTACCCAAAGCAATAGCCGGTGTAATTTTACTCGGTATATTGAGCGTAGTACTTGGTTCCTGGTACACGATTGATGAAGGCGAGCGTGGCGTTGTTTTGCGCTACGGTGCTGTTTCCGGCGTTGCACAACCCGGCCTCGGTTTCAAAATTCCGGTGATCGATTCTATCGTACGAATATCGGTGCAATCCAAAGCTGCGATCTATAACAGCATGGAAGCCTATAGCCGCGACCAGCAACCAGCCACGATGAACCTGTCGGTCAACTATCGCATTCCGCCAGACCGCGTGGAAGAAGTCTACGCGACCTATGGCGGTGAAGACGGGCTCCTGTCCCGCCTTGTAGAGCGGCGCGTTTTCGAGGAAAGCAAGACGGTTTTCGGCAAATTCAATGCCGTGGAGGCTATTCAGGAACGAAGCCGTCTCAATCAGGAAATTGCGCAGGCCATTCAGAACAGTGTGCGCGGTCCGGTTATCATCGACACGGTGCAGATCGAGAATATCGACTTTTCGGACTCTTATGAGCAGTCCATCGAACAGCGCATGTTGGCCGAAGTTGAAGTGCAGCGGCTTCGTCAGAATGCAGAGCGCGAAAAGGTGCAGGCTGAAATCACCGTGACGCAGGCAAAAGCGCAGGCAGATGCTCGCCGCGCCGAAGCAGAGGCGCAGGCGGATGCCGTTCGTCTTCAGGCGGAAGCCGAGGCTGACGCGATCAGGCTGAAGGGCGAGGCGGAGGCAACCGCCATCAAGGCGCGTGGCGATGCACTTCGCGACAATCCGGGTCTCGTTGCATTGACGCAGGCCGAGAAATGGGATGGTCAACTGCCGACCACAATGCTGCCCAACGGAGCGATTCCGATGCTGAATCTGAACAGTTCCCAGACGCCGCAGAAATCGCCCGATTACTGACCGGTGAATAAAGAACAGCGGGGCTCCGACTATCCGGTGGGGCGCGCATCCTGTTGAATGGGTTTCACGCCTTTCGGGATGCGCTCTTATCCGCCGCGCTGTTCATAGCCCTCGATGTTTGTCCCATCCATTTTCTGGCGCAGATACTGCTTGAGCCTTGCGATATTGTGCGCATCCCAGCCAGTTACGCCGGTAACTTCCAGCCACGCGTCGACATAGTGCTCAGGAGCATATACATGCCCGTGCCCGATCGGTGTGGCCGTTCCAAAGGCCATGTCGAGGGCGAGTTGAAGCATGGTTACCACCGGATACCATCGCAGATCGGGTGACACATCGGGCCCGCGCGGTGCCTGCATCCAATCAGGCTGGCGGTAGAAGGACAGCGTGTCGAAGAAAGTGACCGGGTCGCTGGCATATTGCAGATAAACCACACGCATTGGGCCCCACCGCGTTCCATTTCCCGGGGCTTCACCATACTGGTTCATGAAACGCGCAAAGGAGCCGTCCCTGAACACCGGCAACCATTCCGGCGTTCCCGGATTTCGCCGTCTGGTCATGGCTTTCCAGTCGCGGCTGGGGAAAGGAGGGCCGCTCCATAGCGCGCCGTTGATGGGGTCATCAAGCATTTCGAAAAGCTCGGACGAAATTTCCGAGTTCATCGCACCGAGGCTCAAGCCATAAAGATACAGGCGAGGTCGGCTGTCCCGCGGCAGGTTTTTCCAGTAGTTGTAGACGGCGATGAACAACGCCCGCGATGCTTCCGCTCCATATTCGGGCTGAAAGAGCAGCGACAATGGGCTGGAAAGATAGGAATACTGCACGGCGACGCTGGCCACATCACCATGGTGCAGAAACTCAAGACCGTCCATTGCTGCAGGGTCAACCCATCCTGTTCCCGTGGGCGTGATGACGACCAGTACCGAACGGTCAAAGCCGCGTTGCCGCTTCAGCTCTTCCAGTGCAAGCTCCGCGCGTTGTTCCGGCGTGTCGGCGACTTGCAGACCCGCATAGACCCGTATGGGGTCGATTGCCCTTTCTCCGGTCATCGCCGTGATGTCGGAAGCGGCAGGGCCCGAGGAGACAAATTCGCGTCCAGCCCGCCCAAGTTCGTTCCAATGCAAAAGCGAGGCAGCACTGCCGGTTTTGCCCGGTGCCGTCGGTTGTGGGCGATCCGGCTCGATCAGAGCGTCGTACTCGCGAAAGGAACGATCCAGAACCCTGAACGCGGACTGGATGAGCAGCCCGTTGGCAATCGTCCAGACAAGGATCACGGTAATCGTGACGCCGAGGACGTTGGCTACCCGGCGAGGCATGACGAGTTGCACTTTCCCGGAGACGAATCGCCCTAGCCGGATGAGAAGGCGAACAAGTACCAACAGAATGAGGAATGTCAGTACTGCCAAAGCCGAAACGCTCATCGGATAGGCGCTGGGCACCGGTTCCATGTCCATGACGGCTCGAACCGAATTCTGCCAGCTTGCCGCAAAATAAAGGGCTACGACAGCCACCGCGAGACAGACCACGCCGACGGCAAGATTGGCTCTGCTGCGCAGGCGGTCTTGGGGTTCGGGCAATTCCAGGTAATGCCAGAGCCAGCGCCATAGCACGCCAATGCCATAACCTGATCCGAACGCGACGCCACCGAGAATGCCCTGCATGACGTAGGTGCGTGGAACGAGGCTCGGCGTGAGCGCCGCAGCAAAAAACAGGGTGCCTAGCGCTATGCCAACGCCGGATAAGGAGCGCCGGAAATGGAAGAATGCCTTGGTGGTCAGAGACATGAAATACCGTGCCGTTAGTTCATTCCGATGAAGCTAGGGCAGAACCTGTTAATTTGGTGAAAATGGCACGAGGCTGGCTGTTTGGATGTAGTCGCCCTTCGCCGCTCCAGCAGCTCTTGTCATTTCAGGCGCCACTTCCAACAAATTAACAGGTCCCGACCCTAGCTGTAGCATGGCCACGCGGCAAGGTCCGGCCCGGAAGGCCCGGCAGTCGTCGTTCTATCACCATACGGTTCAGAATCGCTGTTCTGTTGAAGCTGCTAAGCCCTCAGAAAAACGTGAAAATGACCTATTTACCGGCATCTGGAAGCTGTTGCGCGAGATAGAGTATCCCTGACCTGTTATTTTTTTGAATTTATGTTGGAGAAACCTGACTTTATGGTGTTGACCAATCCGTAAGCCACCCTTATGTTCCGCCGCACTTCCGGGGGCGATTTGCTCCAACAGGGAGCGCGTAGCTCAGCCGGTAGAGCAACTGACTTTTAATCAGTAGGTCCAGGGTTCGAATCCCTGCGCGCTCACCAACACATTCAAATACTTAGATGTCACCGTTTGATCCCCGATTTGCGGTTGGGCGATTTTTTATACCTGATCTCTGGCGATGACCTGTCGGCGGCCTATCAACTGGCTGGTCGCGGCGGCAATCCGGCACGGCTGCGCATCTTTTCCAGAAGGCTGGCGGCAATCGGCTCATAATTTTCATCGAAATGGTGGCCGCCAGCCAGTTTCATGACTTCCATGCCCTTCAGTTCCGGAGCAGTGCAGGCGGTATCCTCTTCTTCCTGTCCATAGACACAGACGACCCGGTCGAGCGGGATTGTCGAAATGGCCGGAATGACGTCCTTGTCACCATCCATTCCGAGCCAGCCTTCAATCGAAACCTGAAATGTGGTCGTCGTTTCGACCCCGAGAAGGCCGATCATTTTCGTCCGGTCCTGTATGGCCGCAGGCAGGTATTTCCAGGCAAACGGAAATGTATCAGCGCCAAACGAATAGCCGAGAACAGCTACCGGCAATTTATTTGTCGGATCAGCTTTTTTGATCATCGCCGTCGTGTCGTTGGCGATTTCCTCCGGCGTGCGTTCCGACCAGAAATAGCGTAGCGAATCCACGCCGATCACGTGGACGCCGTGTGCCTGCAGCCACTCGCCGATGGATTTGTCGAGGTCGCGCCAGCCACCATCACCGGAATAGAAGACCGCAATCATATCGGCCTTTCCGTCCTTCGCAGGAAGGTCGACGATCGGCAGGGCTTCGTTCTTGGCGTCCTGATCCGCCATGGCCACGACATTGTCGACAGCCATTTTGAGTCTTGCCGGAAATGCAGGAGCAGATTGAAGCACGGCTAAATTTTCCTGCCGGGCAGTAACGGGATTATTCGTCGGTGATCCGGCCGGCCCGATCACCAGGGCAGGGGCGGGAATTGCCACATTGAACCCATAGGTGAAGCCTCCATCCGGGGCCTTGGTTGCTGCGGCTTTTTCCGTGCAAGAAGGAAGACGGGTCCTGGCAGGAACCGGATCAAGCGCGACAGCGCCTGCAATCGTTGCATCCGGAGAATCCGAGGCCGCCGCATAAGCGATGGTCGCGCCTTGTCCGACACCCGTCAGGACGGGGTGAAAATAGACCCCGAGATCCAGCCCGCGCAAGGCTTCCTTGGCGATGGCTTCGAAATCGGAGTCCAGATAGTTGCATTCGCCGCCCTCCTTATCGAGCGCCGCGCGCCACGGACCAAGCTCGACCGGCAGAACGATCATATTCCGGGCAAGCATGGCATCCATGAATTGTTTTTCCCGGTCGCCTATGCCGCCGTCATCACTCAGCAGGATGGCAAGTCCGACAGGATCGTTCTCTGGCATATAGACAGGAATGTTGGACAGTCTTTCGGCACTGGCATGGATAACCGGCTCGTCGGAATCGATGACTTTTGTCCAGAGCCGCGCGATTTTACCAGTATGCATTGTGCCGTACACGCCCGCTGCTGCCACCAGCGCCAATCCGAGCACAATAAAGAGAACGCGTCTTTTCGTCATTTGCGGATGAACTCCAGTGGGCTGCCATTGATGAGGGTCGTGGCATCGAGAAGGGCGCGCGGCGTCTCAAGGCCGCCCGGGCAAACCATGTAATGCGGCGTCCAGACAGGATCGAATTTTTCCTTGAAGGCTTTCAATCCGCCAAAGTGATAGAGATCGGCGCCGCGCTTGTAGATGAACGAGCCGAAGCGGTTCCAACGGGAGGCCAGCCTGCTGCCGCTCAGGCCCGATAGCGGGGCGGCGCCCAGGTTGAACCACTTGTAGCCTTCTTCCTTGCCGGCCATCAGCAGCTTCGCGAAAAGCGCGTCCATAAGGAGCTTATGCACATTCGGCATGTAGCGCATGAGGTCGACAGTGATTTCATATTTGTCCGCGCCGCGCCATATGTTGGCAAAAGCCACGATTTCTCCGTCGCGTTTCAGCACTGCAACGTCAAAGCGTTTCATATATTCTTCATCGAAATATCCGAGCGAAAACCCTTTCTCGCTGCCCGACTTGAAATCCAGCCAGGCATCCGAAATCTCCTGCAGGCGTGGGATGAGCGGAGGCACATCGGCGGACGGAATGATTTCAAACGTCAGTCCATCCTTGTCGATCTTTCTGTCGGCATAGCGGAACGGCTGGCGACGCGGTCCTTCCAGCGAGAATTCGGCGAGATCAACGCGGGCGACTTCACCGAGTTTCAGGGCGACAAGGCCCATATCCAGAAACAGGGGCAGGCTTTGCGGACCAACACCGTAAAATACGGTGCGCAGGGCAAGCTTGTCGGCCAGCCCGTGAAAGGACCATGCAAGCTCTTTGCCGGTTTGTTCATTACCGATGGGTTCGCCAAGCGCGATCAGACTGCCCCCGGACTGGGAATACATGATGAAGGAGCTGTTGTCGGGGGCCAGAAGAAATTGCTTGTCGCCAAGCAGCGCCAGGGCGGCATCCGTGTGCGGCCATTGGGCGACGAGGGCGGGCACGGCGGGGGGTATTGAATAATCCACCTTTCGCCTGCGATGACCGTTCCGGTTGATGATGGAGTAAAGGCCAACTGCGGCGACCACGGCAAAGACCAACACGGTTGCCCGCAGGAAGCGTGGGGCATTGCCGTTCCAGGCGAAATCCCACCAGAGCGTGTTGGAATATTCCACGTGGCGATAAACGAAAAATCCAAGCCATGTGGAAACGAGCACAGTTGTGCCGACGGTCGCGATCCAGTTCCAGCTCAGGTCAAACGGCCCCGAAATAGGGCGGCGATAGAACGAATCCCGGAACCCCCACAGTGTGAAAGCGAAAAGACAGAGAGTAATGGCTTCTTCCCAGTCGAGACCTTTTGCCAGAGAAAAGGCCGCGCCGCAGAGAAGCAGGATTTGCGCAGCCACCCATGCTCGCGCAAGCCTCTTTGAGAGACCGCGAGCAACGATGAGCAGCGCCACGCCGACCAGACTGGCGGCGAGGTGCGACATTTCCATGAAGGATTCCGGAACGATGTCGGAGAGCACTTCGACGCGGTAGCGAAGGTCCGGCGTGGCCCCGGAAACGAGAAGCATGATCCCGCCCAGAAAGATGATGCTGGCAGACAGACCGGGGACGAGCGGCTCGACCAGCCGCTTGGCGAAGCGTGCCTGCTTGCCGAGCATATGGCGGCGGCGCATGATCTCCCATATGAGAATGCCTGCGGTCGCCACGACAAGCGGCATAATCGTATAGATAAGCCGGTAGGCGAGAAGCGCCGCAATCGCATCCGGTTTTCCGCCAAGGCCGAGACCTGCAATAATTGTCGCTTCAAAGGCGCCGAGGCCGCCGGGCGCATGGCTGGCAATGCCCAGCACGATGGCGATCACATAGACGAGTGCGAAAACGGCGAAGCTAGGCACAGCATCGGCGGGCATGAGGACATAGAGCGTAGCCGCTGCGGCGCCCACATCCACGAGCCCGGCAAATATCTGGAGCAGCGCTCCCTTTGAGTTGGGCAGGCGCAGGCTGAATGAGCCTATCGTGAAACTGCGCTGCCCATGCGACAGCCAGTAGATCAGCCAGCCGATACCGCCCAGAATAGCGATGCCGGCAACGATATCGATGCGGGAATCGATGGCAGAGAGCCAGGGAACATCCCGTGGATCGATGAGAAGAGCGGCGCCCACCATTATGATCAGCGCGAACCAGATCGCGAACCATGACGTGCCGACGATCTTGCCGATGTCAGCAAGACTCACGCCCTCCGCGGCATAGATGCGATAACGCAGGGCACCGCCGGTCAGCAGGGAAAAGCCAAGCGCGTTGGAAATCGCGTAGCCAGCGGCGCCTGCAACGGCTGCAAGGCGGCGCGGTATCTGGTTTGGCGCGATCGTATCGACGGCCACGACATCGTAAAGTGCGACAGCGGCATAGCTCAGAGCCGTGAAAAACACTGCCAGCGCAAGCGTTGCCCACGATATATTATGCAGTGCGGCGAGCGTTTCCGTGCGCGATGTATGCTGGAGAAGATTCTCCAGCACATAGATTGCAAGCAACGCAATGGCGATACCGGCTATCGGAAACAGAAAATGTTGGTAGCGGGTGAACCAGCCATGATGTCTTGCTGACGTTTCGGATGGCATGGAAGGCACTTCGTCATCATCAATAAGGCTCATAGGAACATCGTCCGGTTGGAGCAACATATATAAATTGCGCAATGATCTCGATTTAGGGCGAACTTGTGTTCGAGCGAGATGCCGCATTGAAAATATTCAAAGTAGAGCAGAAGTTGGTCTATATAAGCCTGCGGTTGGGTCAGGCTGCAAGTGATTTGATGAATTGAAAGAGGTCTTGGTGCTCGATATTTCATACATGACCGCTGCCGGAGCCGGTGCGTTGTCTTTTCTGTCACCCTGCGTTCTTCCGCTTGTGCCGCCTTATCTGTGCTATATGGCTGGCGTGAGCGTCGAGGATTTCCGTGCAGAGAAGGCGACAACCGTTGCAGCAGCGCCTTCGGCGCGCCGTTCGCTGGCGTTTGCCGCAATTTGCTTTGTTCTCGGTTTTACCACTGTTTTTGTGGCGCTTGGCGCTGGCGCCTCTTCGATTGGCGCCTTCCTGCGCGCCTGGCAGCAGGAAATTGCAATCGTCGCGGGCGTGGTCATCATATTGATGGGATTGAACTTCCTCGGCGTCCTGCGCCTGTCGTTCCTGTCTCGCGAAGCCCGGTTCCAGGCCCGCAACGCTCCGGCGTCGCCGCTCGGAGCCTATGTCATGGGGCTGGCATTTGCATTTGGCTGGACGCCATGCATCGGGCCAGTTCTTGGGCCGATCCTGACGCTTGCGGGCGGTAGCAGCACGGTGGGCGAGGGTGCGCTGTTGCTGGCAACCTATTCGCTTGGCCTTGGCATTCCTTTTTTGATCGCCGCCCTTTTTTCCGGCGCATTCATGCGGTTTCTTTCGCGTTTCCGGGTGCATCTGGGCAAGGTGGAGAAAGCGATGGGCGCGCTTTTGGTGGTAGCAGGAGTTTTGTTCCTGACGGGCGGCATGCAATCATTCTCGTACTGGATGCTTGAAACCTTTCCTGCACTTGGGCAAATCGAAGGTCTTTTCCTGAAGACTGGCGCGTAAGTTTTCATAGACGCTTTGATGTTATGAGCGAAGATCATCTCAATTTTCTGGACGACACAATGACAGACCGTACCTGCCTTTCCATCGTGCTAGCTGCTGGCGAAGGCACACGCATGAAATCCAGCCTGCCCAAAGTGTTGCATCAGGTGGCGGGATTGCCGCTGGTTTCGCACGTGGTCAAGGCCGTTCAGGGCACCGGCAAAAGCGATGTTGCGCTGGTCGTGGGGCGCGGCGCCGACGAAGTGCGCGCGGCGGTGGAAAAGAATGCAGGGCCTGTCTCGGCCTTCGAGCAGAAGGAACGTCTCGGTACAGCGCATGCAGTTCTGGCCGCGCGCGAGGCAATCGAACGCGGTTATGATGATCTGCTTATCGTTTTTGGTGATACGCCGCTGATCGAGGCACAATCCCTGCAAAAGGCCCGCGAGCGGCTGGCCGGAGGCGCAGACGTTGTCGTTATCGGTTTCCGCCCGGAGAATCCGCACGGCTATGGCCGTCTGATCGAAGAGGGCGACAAGCTTGTCGCCATCGTTGAAGAAAAGGAAGCAAGCGAAGCGCAGAAGCAGATCGGTTTCTGCAATGGCGGGCTGATGGCTGTCCGTGGCCAACATGCTCTGGCGCTTCTGGATGCCGTCGATAATAACAACGCCAAGGGCGAATATTATCTGACCGATATTGTCGCCATCGCCCATGGCAGGGACATGAATGTGACGGCCATCGAAGTGCCGGTCGATAATGTCATCGGCATCAACAATCGTGTCGAACTGGCTGAAGCCGAAGCCATCTGGCAGGATCGCAAGCGCCGCGAGATGATGCTGGCAGGCGTGACGCTTATTGCGCCCGGAACCGTGTTCTTCTCGCATGACACGCTGATCGAGGCCGACGTTATTGTTGAGCCGAATGTATTCTTCGGCCCGCATGTGCATGTTGCGTCGGGAGCCTTGATACATTCCTTCTCGCATCTGGAAGGTGCGGAGGTCGGTCCCAAGGCAGAGATCGGGCCGTTTGCCCGCCTGCGCCCCGGTGCAAATCTGGGAGAAAAGACCAAGGTCGGCAATTTCTGCGAAGTGAAGAATGCCACCTTGCATAAAGGCGCGAAAATCAATCACCTGACCTATATCGGCGACGCGATAGTCGGCGCATCGAGCAATATCGGCGCGGGCACCATCACCTGCAATTACGACGGGTACAACAAGTACAAGACGGTGATCGGCGAAAACGCGTTCGTCGGCTCGAACAGTTCTCTGGTTGCGCCGGTAGAAATCGGCGACAATGCCTATATCGCATCGGGCAGCACGATTACCGACAATGTTCCTGCCGATGCGCTGGCCTTCGGTCGTGCCCGGCAGGAAACGAAGGAAGGCCGGGGGAAAATCCTGCGAGAGAAGTATGCCGCCATCAAAGCGGCTAAAACCGCGGCGAAATAAATCGTCCAATAGCTTAAGTGAGCGGCAATCCATTGGGTTGCCGTTCTGCGTTAGAATCTTTAAACCGCGAAACATTACGTCTCGACGTCGGATCTGGAGCAGCCCATGTGTGGAATTATCGGCATTATCGGAAATAACGAAGTCGCTCCGCTTCTCGTGGATGCACTGAAGCGGCTTGAATATCGCGGCTACGATTCTGCCGGTATCGCCACCTTGCAGAACGGCAAGCTCGATCGCCGCCGTGCCGAAGGCAAGCTGGTCAATCTGGAGAAGCGACTGGCTGGAGAACCGCTTCCTGGTGTCATCGGTATTGGCCATACCCGCTGGGCGACGCACGGCAAGCCTGTGGAGCGTAACGCCCATCCGCACATCACCGAGCGCCTTGCGGTTGTTCATAACGGCATCATCGAGAATTTCGCCGAACTTCGCGCCATGCTTGAGGCGGAAGGCTACAAGTTCCAGACCGAAACCGACACTGAAGCTGTCGCGCATCTTGTGACCCGCGAACTGGCAAAGGGCAAGTCTCCGGTCGAGGCTGTCCGCGACAGCCTGCCGATGCTGCATGGCGCTTTCGCGCTTGCTTTCCTGTTCGAGGGCGACGAAGAGCTTTTGATCGGCGCTCGCCAGGGGCCGCCGCTTGCCGTCGGTTATGGCGAAGGTGAAATGTTCCTCGGTTCGGATGCCATCGCCCTTTCGCCTTTCACGGATACCATCGCCTATCTCGAAGATGGCGATTGGGCCGTTCTGACGCGCAAGGGTGTGACCGTTTACGACGAGAACAACAGCGAAGTCGAGCGGCCGATCCAGAAGACGCAGACGGCTAACATGCTTGTCTCCAAGGGCAATCATCGTCACTTCATGCAGAAAGAGATGTTCGAGCAGCCGGAAGTGATCTCTCACACGCTGGCGAACTATCTCGACTTCACCACCGGCAAGGTGCGTCAGGAAGCAATCGGCATCGATTTCAGCAAGATCGACCGCCTGACGATATCTGCCTGCGGCACGGCTTATTATGCTGCGTCCGTCGGCAAATACTGGTTCGAGCAGATTGCGCGCCTGCCGGTCGATAGCGATATCGCGTCTGAATTCCGTTATCGCGAAATGCCGCTTTCGAAAGATTCGCTGGCGATGTTCGTATCGCAGTCCGGCGAAACGGCTGATACGCTGGCATCGCTGCGCTACTGCAAATCGCAGGGGCTGAAAATCGCCGCTGTCGTCAACGTGACGGGCTCGACCATTGCGCGTGAATCCGATGCCGTTTTCCCGACGCTTGCCGGGCCGGAAATCGGGGTTGCCTCGACCAAGGCCTTTACCTGCCAGCTCTCGGCCATGGCCTCGCTTGTTATCGCGGCTGCGAAATCGCGTGGCGCAATCGATGACAAGCGCGAACAGGAACTGGTGCGCCAGCTTTCCGAAGCGCCGCGTTTCATCAATCAGGTTCTGAAGCTGGAAGACCAGATCGCCGCAGTCTGCCATGAACTGGCCAAGGTCAATCATGTGCTTTATCTCGGTCGCGGCACTTCCTTCCCGCTTGCCATGGAAGGCGCGCTGAAGCTCAAGGAAATTTCCTATATCCACGCCGAAGGCTACGCCGCCGGTGAGTTGAAGCACGGCCCAATTGCGCTGATCGATGAAACCATGCCGGTAATCGTCATCGCGCCGTCGGATCGCCTTTTTGAGAAGACCGTTTCCAACATGCAGGAAGTGGCGGCGCGCGGGGGTCGGATCATTCTTATCACCGACAAAAAAGGCGCAGAAGCTGCCAGCATCGACACGATGGCAACCATCGTTCTGCCGGACGTTCCGGAATTCATCACTCCGCTTGTCTATGCGCTGCCGATCCAGATGCTGGCCTATCACACCGCTGTTCTGATGGGCACCGATGTCGACCAGCCGCGCAATCTGGCGAAGTCGGTGACTGTCGAGTAATCGGGAAAAGCAGCTGTTACGGCTTTTATAAAGCGTTGAAGGTGATTTCACTCCCCAATGCCTCATCCTGAGGAGGTGCGCAGCACCGTCTCGAAGGGTGAGGCATCGCTTCGCTCCGCACCTCAGGCTAAGGGGCGAGATTATTATCCCGCCCGCAGGAGCCTGATCGCTTCGTCACGCCCAAAGAGATAGAGCAATATCCGCAGCGCCTGTCCGCGTTCGGATTCCAGGTCTGGATCGCTCGTCAGAATGTAACGCGCGTCCTTGCGGGCGATTTCCAGAAGATCGCCATGCGCTTCGATGGAAGCCAGGCGGAAACCCGGCGTTCCGGACTGCCGCGTGCCAAGCAGTTCACCTTCGCCACGCAGTTTCAAGTCTTCCTCGGCGATGCGAAAACCGTCTTCCGTCTCACGCATCACTTTCAGCCGGGCTTGCGCGATTTCACCGAGCGGCCCCTTGTAAAGCAGCAGGCAGGTCGAAGGTTTGTCGCCGCGCCCCACACGCCCGCGCAGCTGATGCAATTGCGACAGACCGAACCGTTCTGCATGCTCGATGACGATGATCGTGGCATCGGGCACATCCACGCCGACTTCGATCACTGTGGTGGCAACCAGAACACGGGTTTCGCCCTGTTTGAACGCCCGCATGGCCTCGTCTTTTTCAGCACCGTTCATGCGGCCATGGATAAGGCCGATGCGGTCTCCAAAGACGGGTTTGAGGCTTTCAAAGCGTTCTTCCGCTGATGTCAGTTCAACGACTTCGGATTCTTCGACCAGCGGGCAGATCCAGTAGATTTTCTGTCCTTCTCCGACAGCCTTTCGGATGCGCTCGACAAGTTCGCCCATGCGCTCCATCGGCACGATAGCCGTTGTGATCGGCTGGCGTCCGGCTGGCTTCTCGGTCAGTTTCGAAACGTCCATATCGCCAAAGGCGGTAAGCACAAGGGTGCGCGGAATGGGGGTCGCTGTCATGACCAGCATATCCGGTGCCGAACCCTTGGCCGTCAGCATCAGGCGCTGATGCACGCCGAAGCGATGCTGTTCATCAATGATGACCAGGACGAGGTCGTGGTACTCGACCTTTTCCTGAAAAAGCGCGTGCGTGCCGATCACAATATCGATCTCGCCGCTTTTCAATCCTTCAAGCACTGCATTCCGGTCGCGTCCTTTTTCACGGCCGGTCAGGAGCGCGGCCTTCAATCCCGCTTTCTCCGCAAGCGGCGCAATAGTCGCAAAATGCTGGCGGGCGAGAACTTCCGTTGGCGCCATCAGCGCGGATTGACCACCGGATTCAGCGGCATGCGCCATGGAAAGCAGCCCCACCACCGTCTTGCCCGAGCCGACATCACCCTGCAAAAGCCGCAACATGCGTTCAGGCGATTTGAGGTCTGTGATGATCTCGCGAACGGCCTGATCCTGCCCCTTCGTCAAGCGATAGGGCAGGTGGCGCATGATTTCGGCGACGATGCGTCCTGTTCCTTCCAATGGGCGACCGGAAAGACGTCGGGTCTTGGCGCGAACAAGGGCGAGCGCCAGTTGTCCGGCGAGAAACTCGTCATAGGCGAGCCTGCGTCGCGAAATACTTTCAAGCCCAATATCGGAGGGGTCTTCCGGCAGATGAAGCGTATTGAGCGATTGCTGGAAACTGGTAAAGCGCTCCCGCGCCAGCAGAGGAGCGTCGACCCATTCCGGCATTGTTGGAACACGGCTCAAAGCTTCCTTGACGGCGCGCGCCAGCGTCTTCGGCGACAGGCCAGCCGTCAGCGGGTAAACCGGCTCGACCATCGGCAAATTGGCCGCATCTTCCAGGCTCGCAATGTAGTCCGGATGGACCATGGAGGCGCGGCCGTTGAACCATTCCACCTTCCCAGACACGATGACGGTCTCGCCTTCGGGCAGCATTTTTTGCAACCATGGCAATTGTGCATGGAAGAAGGTCAGCGCGATTTCGCCGGTATCGTCATGCGCGAAGACGCGATGCGGAACATTGCCGCGTCCGGGCGGCGCTGGCTGGTGCTGGTCTACCGTTACTTCCAGCGTGACGATTGCGCCTTCAGGCGCGTTAACGATGCCGGGGCGGTTGCGCCGGTCGATCACGCTATGCGGCGCCAGAAACAGAAGCTGGCCGACTTTCGGCTCCGCGCCCGGTATGTCGGTGCCGAGCAGTTTGCCAAGCAGGGCGGCGACCTTCGGGCCAATGCCTGAAAGCGAACGAACGGAGGCGAAAAATGGGTCGAGAACGGATGGACGCATGGCGGGAGCATTAACTGCTTCTGGCTGCCGTGCAAGGGCGGCGTGCAATCTTTCTGTGCTCTTTTTGTTCCTGTTGGATAAACGGGTTCCCGTTTGCGGCGCAGATGCTATATACCAGCAGCAATTTGGAACTGACTGGAGCTTACCAAGGATGACTGGCAGCACATTGGCGACGGAAAATCTGGATGTACGGCGCCGCAAGCTTCTGTTTCGCGCGTGGCATCGCGGTATGCGCGAGATGGATCTGATCCTTGGACAATATGCGGACGCGTATATTGTGGGCTTCACCGATCCGCAGCTTGATGAGTTCGAGCATATTCTCGAAGTGCTCGACCGCGATCTTCTCAAATGGGTGACGGGCGAGAGCCCGATCCCCGCAGACTACGACACGCCGCTGTTTCGCGATATTGTCGCTTTCCGCGACCGCATAGAATTCTGAGTTCAAGGTTCCCATGCCCGTTTTCAGCAAACTAGGTCTCAAGTCCTCCAGCGCATCCGGGGCAAATCGTCATATCGTGATCGACGGCGTCGCCGACGGTTATGAGGCGTTCTGTCTTATCCGTCTGGTGGAAGAGATCGGCGAACGCGGGCCGATCATGTATATCGTGCGCGACGGGCAGCGCATTGCGGATCTGGAACAGGTCTTGAGTTTCGTGGCGCCGGACATGCCGGTACTGCATCTGCCTGCATGGGATTGCCTGCCTTATGATCGCGTGTCGCCGGGAGCGGACGCCGCCGCGCGCAGGCTCACAGCGCTTGGCGCCCTGGCCGCGCTCAGGAAAGCGCCGCATCCGGCAATCATTCTGACCACAGCCAATGCCGTGCTGCAAAAACTGCCGCCACAGGCTGCAATTGCCGAGCAGGTGATTTCTGCGCGCCCCGGCAACCAGCTGGACATGAACGATCTGGCATCCCGGTTGGAGCGCAACGGCTTCGAGCGCGTTTCCACCGTGCGCGACATCGGCGAATTTGCGGTGCGTGGCGGTATTCTCGATCTTTATGCGCCGGGCGCGGAAGAGCCGCTCAGGCTCGATTTCTTCGGGGATACGCTGGAGACGATTCGCGCTTTCGATCCGGCCTCGCAGCGCACCACCGGCACGCGGAAGGAATTCGTGCTTCAGCCGATGAGCGAAATTACGCTCTCGCCTGACATGATCAGCCGTTTCCGCAAGAATTACGTCGCGATGTTCGGTGCGCCGCAGCGCGATGACGCGCTCTATCAGGCTATCAGCGAAGGCCGCCGCTTTGCCGGGATGGAACACTGGCTGCCGCTGTTCTATGACAGGCTCGACACCGTATTCGATCATGCGGACGATATGCCGGTGGTCTTCGATCATCTTGTCCATGAGGCGCTGACCGAACGCCACACCATGGTTGTCGATCATTACGAGGCGCGGCTGAGGCAGGCTGAAGGCAAGGAACCGGGCAGTGACGCCGTGCCTTACAAGCCGGTGAAGCCGGAAACGCTTTATCTCACGCCATCAGAGGTCGAGAAGCACGCGGAAGCCGGGGGCATGCGCATCGACCTGACGCCGTTCGGTGCGCCGGAAGTTACGGGTCGGACGATTGTTCATGCCGATGTGCATAAGGGCCGCAGCTTTGCCGAGGAGCGCGCCGCCACCGATGTGAACCTGTTCGAGGCGGTGGTGAAGCATATTGCCGAACTGCGGGCGTCGGGCAAGAAGGTGCTGGTTGCTGCCTGGACCGAAGGCTCGCTCGACCGTCTTTTGCAGGTGCTCGACGAACATGGGCTGGAAAAGATCGAATCCGTCGACAGGCTTTCTACCGTCAAGGCGCTGTCCCGCGACAAGGTGACGGCGGCGGTGCTGGCCGTCGAGAGCGGCTTCGATGCGGGCGATCTCGTCATCGTGGCCGAGCAGGATATTCTGGGCGACCGCCTCATCCGCCGCTCCAAGCGCCGCAAGCGGGATCAGGACTTTATCTCGGAGGTTGCCTCACTCAGCGCTGGCGACATTGTCGTCCACGTCGATCACGGTATCGGTCGCTTCATTGGCCTCAAGACGATCACGGCGGCAGGTGCGCCGCATGACTGCCTTGAAATCCATTATGCAGGCGACGACCGGCTGTTCCTGCCGGTTGAAAATATCGAGCTTCTGTCGCGCTATGGTTCGGAAGGCTCGGATGCGGTTCTCGACAAACTTGGCGGCGGCGCATGGCAGATGCGCAAGGCGAAGCTTAAGAAACGCCTGCTTGAGATTGCCGGTCAGCTGATCCAGATCGCTGCCGAACGCCAGATGCGCGGCGCGCCGGTCATGACGCCGCCCGATGGTCTCTATGCGGAGTTTGCAGCTCGCTTTCCGTATGATGAGACCGACGATCAGTTGACGGCCATTGAATCCGTCGCGGACGATCTGGCTGCTGGCAAGCCGATGGATCGCCTGATTTGCGGCGATGTCGGTTTCGGCAAGACAGAAGTGGCGCTGCGCGCTGCCTTCATTGCGGCGATGAGCGGCGTTCAGGTTGCGGTCGTCGTGCCGACGACGCTTCTGTCTCGCCAGCATTTCAAGACCTTCTCGAAACGTTTCCACGGTCTGCCCATCAACGTCGCGCATGCATCGCGGCTCGTGGGGACGAAGGAGCTTGCGGCTGCCAAGAAGGGGCTGGAGGATGGAACCGTCGATATCGTCGTCGGCACCCATGCGCTGCTCGGCAACTCCATCAAGTTCAAGAATCTCGGACTGCTCATCATCGACGAGGAGCAGCATTTCGGCGTCAAGCACAAGGAACGGCTGAAAGAGCTGAAGTCGGATGTGCATGTGCTGACATTGTCCGCCACGCCGATCCCGCGCACCTTGCAGCTTGCGCTGACCGGGGTGCGCGAACTCTCGCTCATCACCACGCCGCCGGTCGATCGCATGGCAGTCCGCACCTTCGTGTCGCCGTTCGATCCGCTCGTCATTCGCGAAACGCTGTTGCGCGAACGCTATCGCGGCGGCCAGAGCTTCTATGTCTGCCCGCGTATTTCCGATCTTGGCGAGATCGAAGAATTCCTGAAAACCCATGTGCCTGAGCTAAAAGTCGCCGTAGCCCACGGCCAGATGGCGCCGGGCGTGCTGGATGACATCATGAACGCCTTCTATGACGGCCAATATGATGTGCTTCTGTCCACGACCATCGTGGAATCCGGCCTCGATATTCCGACGGCCAACACGATGATCGTGCATCGCGCCGATATGTTCGGCTTGGCGCAGCTCTACCAGTTGCGGGGTCGTGTCGGTCGCTCCAAGCAACGCGCCTTCGCGCTGTTCACGCTCCCTGCGGGCAAGATGCTGACGCAGATGGCGGAACGCCGCCTCAAGGTTCTGCAGTCGCTCGACACGCTGGGCGCGGGCTTCCAGCTTGCAAGCCACGACATGGATATTCGCGGGGCAGGCAATCTGCTCGGCGAGGAACAATCCGGCCATATCAAGGAAGTCGGTTTCGAGCTCTACCAGCAAATGCTGGAAGAAGCCGTGGCGACACTCAAGGGCACAATCGAGGTTGAAGACAGCCAGTGGTCGCCGCAGATCGCGATCGGCACGGCGGTAATGATTCCGGAAGCCTATGTGCCCGATCTTCAGCTCCGCCTCGGCCTTTATCGTCGCCTTGCCGATCTGGAAGAGCCGCAGGATATCGATGCCTTTGGTGCGGAACTTATCGACCGTTTTGGCCCGATGCCGGAAGAAGTGCAGCATCTGCTCAAGATCGTTTACATCAAGGCGCTCTGCCGCCGTGCGAATGTCGAGAAGCTCGACGCCGGTCCGAAGGGCGTGGTCATCCAGTTCCGCAATGCCACTTTTGCAAATCCCGTCGGGCTTGTGAAAATGATCGGGGAACAGGGTTCTATGGCCAAGATCAGGCCAGATCAGAGCATTGTTTTCATCCGCGACTGGGCAACACCGGAGAAGCGCCTCAACGGCTCGGCAGTCATCATGACTCAGCTCGCAAAAATTGCTACAGGCGGCTGAGGCACACGGGGATAAAAATTGAGGGTTCGGAGCCGCCTGTTGGTCCCGAGATTTTAGAACGGAGAGAACTTTGATGCTAAAGAATGCTTTGCGCATTTTCTGCACTGCGGGTGCACTTGTGTTGGCTTCTCAATCGGCTTTTGCTCTGACCACACTCAACTGCAAGGTTGAAGGTATCGAGAATTTTGTCACGCGTTTCAGCCATAACATTGCGATTCAGGAAGCTCAGACCGCCAAGACAGTCATCTTTGAAGGCCTCGACATGGAAGCTGACCCGGAGCCAAAAAAGACAAGCAAGGAAGTTCCACTCGCTGACGTTGAATGGCCTGTGATGCCAGATATGGCGACGCTGGAACGTCAGAAGCTGCAGGCCGAATACAAAGATGCTGCCAATGGCAATAAGATCGTTGTCATCAAGGGCACGGACGGTGGCGAATATATGGAATATGAATTTGCCAAGCAGCCATGCTGGACTCTGGTTCGCGTGTCCGATCAGAGCATGTAGGCATTCAATTATTCAAAGAAAAAGCCCGCGCGTCCAGATGGAGCGCGGGCTATTTTATAGCTTTTCTTTCAGCGATCCTCGGCAATACCCGGTTCAAAACCTTCCGCCGTCTGGCGGATGGCGTCGGCAAGAACATCGGCCGTCTGTGCGCCCATGACGGCGTATTTCTGGTCGATGATGAAACAGGGCACGCCGCGCACACCAATGCGGCTGGCCGTATCTATCTCCTCGCGAATTGTCGCCTTGTCGGCATCGCTTTGGAGAAGCCGGGCGACTACTGCCGCGTCCATGCCGACGCTTGCCGCCGCATCAACCAGCACTTCATGGTCGCCAATATCCTGTCCCTGCTCGAAATAGAGCGAAAACAACAGGCCGACCATCCGATCCTGCGTATCGGGTGCAGCCTGTGCCGCCCAATGGATGACGCGATGTGCGTCGAGCGTATTCGGCGCGCGGGCGATGGCGTCGAAATCGAAGACGATGCCGTTTTCCTCGCCAAGCTCGGTCAACTGTTTGTGGATGTCATCGATCTTTCCGCCTGTGCCGAATTTCTCCCGCATATAGGCCTGGCGATCCTTGCCTTGTGGCGGCAGGGTAGGGTCCAACTGGAAGGGACGCCAGCGCACTTCCGCCTCCACATCCGGCACCATGGCAAGAGCCGCCTCGAGGCGCTTGCGCCCCAGAAAGCACCATGGGCAGACGACGTCCGAGACCACATCGATAGTTATCTTTCTGGCGGCCATGGTTCAATCTCCGTGCAGGAACCGGAGGCTCGGCCTCCCGTTGAATACTCATCATATATTGGGTGGATGTAGGGCGAATTACACTGACGTTAAAGCCCGGTCATTGTTTTGCGCGCCACCATGTCGGCAGTTGATAACCGTAGAGCGAAGTCTTCTGCGGATGTTCGATGCGGTCCCACCGGGCCACCCATTGATAGGGCAGGTAGTAGAGCGGAACGTAATAGTCGCCGGAGATAAGCACACGATCAAGCGCGCGGACCGCACTGACGAAATCTGCACGGGTCCTTGCGGCCAGAAGCGCTTCGATCATCGCATCGACCGCCGGATCGGCAACACCGGGATAGTTGAAGCTTCCCTGCACATCCCGCGAGGCCGCACCCCAGCGCATCCATTGTTCATTGCCGGGCGAAAGCGAACCGGTCAGCGCGCCGAGGATCATGTCGTAGTCGAACGTTTGCAGGCGTTGCTGATACTGGGCATCATCTGCGGTGCGGATTTCTGCCGTAATGCCGAGTCGCGCGAGATTGCGCTTGTAAGCAAGCGCGACCTTTTCTTCGTCGGGCGAGCGCGTCATGATTTCGAACGTGAGCGGTTTGCCCGAAGGATCGACCGCAAGACCGTGTTCAAACTGGAAGCCTGCCTCCGTCAGCAGATCATAGGCCTTCTTTGCAGGCGTGCGATCATGGCCGCTGCCGTCCGTTACCGGCGGATGCCATGTGCCATTCATGACATCCTCGCGAACAGCGTCGGGGAAAGGCGCAAGCAATTGCTTCTCGCGGTCGTCTGCAGGTTTGCCCACCGAAGAAAGCTCCGATCCTTCCCAGTAACTCTGCGTGCGCCGGTACTGATCGGCAAAGAGATTGCGGTTGGCCCATTCAAAGTCGAACAGCAGCCCCAGCGCCTGCCGGATGCGCCGATCGGCGAAGATCGGGCGGCGCGTATTGAACACGAATCCCAGCAGATTGGCTGGCGTGCCTTTTTCAAAGTTGTCCTTGATAACCCGTCCCTGTTTGACCGCCGGGAAATCATAGAGCTTTTGCCAGCGGGTCGGGTTTGCTTCGATAAAGACGTCGAGCAACCCCTTCTTGAAGGACTCGAAAAGGGAAGTTTCGTTGCGATAATATTCGACTGTCAAAGTGTCGAAATTGTTGAGGCCGCGCTGGGAGGGTAAATCCTTGCCCCAATAATCAGGGTTGCGCTTGTAGACGATCCGCTGGCCGGGCTGCACGCCGGAAACAAGGTACGGGCCGCTGCCAACAGGTGGTTTAAGGGACGAATTGCCAAAAGTTTCGCGATCGATGGCGTGCCTTGGCAGCACGGGCATAACGGACGCGATAAGCATGGGAAACTCACGGTCCGACTTGTCGTTGAAGGTGAAGCGAACGGAGCGTTCGCCCGTCTTCTCGATCTTTTCGACACGGCTCATCCGGTTATTGTAGGGAGGGCGTCCCTTTTCCGTCAGGATGTCGTAGGTGAAGAGCACATCGTCCACCGTCACCGGTTGGCCGTCAGACCATCTCGCTTTCGGGTTCAACGTGAACTCGACCCATTTGCGATCCGGATCGGTAGAGACTTTCTCCGCAAGGAGAGGATAGAGCGTAAAAGGTTCGTTTCGCGAACGCTGCATCAATGGTTCGAAAACCAGATTTCCCAGATCGCTGTCAAGAAACAGGCCGCGCGCCGTTGTACGCATGCTTTTCAGCACAAATGGATTGAGACTGTCGAAAGTGCCGACAACGCCCATTGTGAGCGCGCCGCCCTTCGGTGCGTCGGCATTTGCGTAAGGAAAATGGGTGAAGTCGGCTGGTAGCGCCACGTCTCCATGCATGGAGAGCGCGTAGTCCGGCTGGGTTTCCGCTACCGCCTGCACCGGCATTGCGGCGACAACCGCTCCGGTAAAGCTCGCAAGAACCGCTTTGCGGAGATAGGCAATCAATCCGTTCAACTTCAATCGTCCATTGTAAACAAGTTTGATGGTCGCCGCCGGGAAGCGCCGATTCGGAACCGAAAACTAGCATGATCGTACATTAAGTGCGGAATTAGGGCGTGTCCGCCGCGTGACAGTAGGAGCTAAAACAAAGATTTTGGCGGATTCCGAGCATGGAATGTCGAAACTCATCTGGATTCATGCCCCTAGTCGTTGTAACACGGCTCCGGATTGGGCCCGGATAGGGCCTGAATGGGGGCTAAAACCCTCAAGGTCACGCTGTTGCCGCATTTTCAAATCAGTGACGGTCTATCGCTGACTTAACTACAGAACGGGAACTATAGATCAGAGTGTTGAAAGGAACCTGTTGATCATGTCCAGCACGAAGACAATCGCTGCCGCATCTGCCATTGCTGGCGCGTTCGCCCTGCTTGCCTCCGCGACGATGCCTGCATCGGCGCAGCAGCCGCCACAGGGCTGGTTCAAGGTCTGCTCGAAGCAGGAAGACAATGACATCTGCAACACGCAGAACATCGTCACCGCGGATTCCGGCCAGCTCCTGACCGCCGTCAACCTCATCGAGATCAAGGGCAAGATCAACCGCAAGATCTTTCAGGTGACCGTTCCTATCGGCCGTCTGATTCCTGCTGGTGTCGGCCTCCAGATCGACAACAACAAGCCGGTCAAGCTTGAATACGGCATCTGCTTCCCGGATCGCTGCATCGCCGAAGCTCCGCTGACCGACGATCTCATCAACGCGCTCAAGAAGGGCGGCAAGCTGACCCTGACTTCGGTCAACTATCAGAACAAGCCGAACCCGATTCCGGTTGCACTCACCGGCTTCTCCGGCGCTCTGACTGGCCCGGCTCTCAAGCAGTCGGAACTGGAAGAACGCCAGAAGGAACTTCAGGACGCCGTCCAGAAGAAGCAGAAAGACTTTGAAGCCAAGATGAAGGCTGAACAGGACAAGGCAAAGGGCGCAGCAAACTAAGCTGCATCCAGTCTGTCACGAGAAAGGGGCGCTTCGAGCGCCCCTTTTCTTTTCAACTATCGCTTTAAAAGACGCTTCTATCTTAATGATTATATTTCAAATAAAAGAGATTAGAGCGCCGGTTCCATTCATTGGATCGAAACGCGCCCTAGTTCGAGTGCTGCGCTTTTACGCGATATGAACCGTTATCCAGCCGGTCGAACATTTCTTCTATCTGCGGATGGCGCAGGGGCTCGCCGCTCAAATCCGGCACGAGGTTCTGTTCCGAAACGTAGGCGACATATTCGGATTCCGCGTTTTCAGCGAGCAGATGATAGAATGGCTGATCGCGATGCGGGCGCGCTTCCTCGGGAATGGATTCATACCATTCTTCCGTATTCGCGAATTCTGGATCCACGTCGAAGATGACCCCGCGGAAGGGGAATAGCCGGTGCTTGACCACCTGGCCGATCTGGAATTTCGCGTGCTTTATCTGTGTCATACCCATGCAACATTATTTAGTTCACCGCGCGACAAATTAAAGTCGGCAGCGACCGGCAATTCTGTCAGTTTGATGTGTCAGGTGGTCCGAAAATCAGGTTAGCTGGAGCGTTTTCCGTCGTCTCGGTGTGGAAGCCTCGGCAGTTTCGGAAGAAGATGCGAGAAGCCGCTGCCGGGGCGAAGCCCTTCACGCATGAAGAACGCGCGCAGCGGCGCAAAGGAGCGAAGCATTTCCAGGCCCACGCCGCGCACGATCTGCGCCGGAAGCATGCCGGACAAAAGCGAACGATTGAGTGCATCGACGGAGCCGGTGCGGGCCAGAATATCCGGGCGTCTCGCGCGGTCATAAGCGCGAATGACCCGATCCGAACCGGGATCTGCCGGATCGCTTTCTACGGCCTTGACCAGCGTTTCGACATCGCGCGATCCCAGATTGAGGCCTTGTGCGCCGATTGGCGGAAAAACGTGCGCGGCTTCGCCGATAAGAATCGTGCGTCTGGCTGCAAAAACATGAGGCACGAGGCCGGAAAGCGGCCAGGCCTGCGGCTTTATTTCGAGTTCGATCTTGCCGAGCATGGATTGCATCATGTCCTCGATGCGCCTGGCGAGCGTGGCGTCATCAAGTGCAAGAAGCGCTTCGGCGCGACCCGGATTCACAACCCAGACAAGGCTCGAGCGTTTGCCTTTGAGGGGAACCTGGGTGAAAGGGCCTTCCTCGGTGTGGAACTCCGTCGAAATGTTTTCATGATCGACAGTGTGTGAAAAGGAAAGCACAACGGCCGTCTGCGGATAGCTCCAGCGGCGTGTGCGGATGCCGGCGGCTTCGCGAGCCATCGAATTGCGTCCATCGGCTGCAACGACCAGCCGCGTATGCAGCGTGTCGCCGCCCGACAGGGTGACGGTCACGTGGTCGCCATTGTGGCGATATTCGATGACGGGTGCATTGATGCGTTGAATATTCGGATTGCGTGCGACGGCTTCAGAAAGTTTCTCGTTCAATACGGCATTGGGGATGTTGTAGCCGAACGCGGCCTCGTCGATTTCACCGGCGCGGAAGGTCACGACGGGGCTTCTCACAAGCCGCCGTGTCGCATCCACGATGCGCATGGAGGCGAGGGCTGCTGCTTCCGGCTCGATACCCGGCCAGACGCCCAGTCCCTCCAGCAATCTGATGGCCGGCATCATGAGCGCTGTCGTGCGACGGTCTCCCTTGTCGGTCTCCGGTCCGAGCAGGACGGTGCGATAGCCTTTCGCGCCGAGCGCCAGCGCAGCCATCATGCCGGCGGGTCCGCTGCCGCTGATGACAATGTCGGTGAGTGGCTTGTTCACAACAAGATCGTTCATCGTGTTTCATCCCCGGCCCGACATTGCGGGCCTCGTGCATCGTCTGATGATTCCAGCCGCACTTAAACCGAAATACAGCCAAAAGGCCATTCTTCCGTGGGATTATGGCGGATTTGCCTCACGCCTTACTTGCTCTTTTGCGCTTATTCAGGGAAAGCTGCTGCAGGATCATGGCTTTTTCCCGAGGGAAAAGGTTTCGATGATCATTAGTTTTGGGGATGTCAGTTTGTGTAGTGTACGCGTTCCCCGATAGATTAAATATACTCGCCGCCTCGGGGATTGTCTTGGGCGGGATAAGCGCGGCGACAAACTGAAATGGCGGACGGCGTGAAAACCAAACTGACCGGAAAACTCAAAGCCAAGAAAGTCACCGCGCCGCAAGCCAAGGCGTTTTCGGTTCACCTTCTGACGGCATCGGGTTCGTTTCTGGCATTCCTTTCCATCGTGGCGGCCAGCGACGGGCGCTACACGGCAATGTGGTGGTGGCTGGGGCTGGCGCTTTTCGTCGATGGCATCGATGGACCCATCGCGCGCAAGCTCGAGGTGAAATATGTTCTTCCGAACTGGTCCGGCGAGCTTCTCGACAACATCATCGATTATGTCACCTATGTTCTGATACCTGCCTTCGCGCTTTATCAAAGCGGGTTCATGGGCACCTATCTGTCGTTCATATCCGGTGCCATAATCGTGGTTTCGAGCGCGATCTATTATGCCGATACCGGCATGAAGACGAAGGAAAACTTCTTCAAGGGTTTCCCGGTCGTCTGGAACATGGTCGTCTTTACGCTTTTCATCGTCAGGCCGGGCGAGTGGGTCGCATTTGCGACTGTCGTCGTGTCGGCAATCCTTTCGTTCCTGCCGATCAACTTCCTGCATCCGGTGCGCGTCGTGCGCCTGCGCCCGCTCAACTTGACTGTTTTCCTGCTCTGGTGTGCCTTTGGCGCGGCTGCGCTCTATTATACTCTGGATGCGCCGTTGTGGGTCCGCGTCGGCGTTTCCGTGACAGGGCTTTACATCTATTTCATCGGGGCGATCATGCAGCTTTTCCCGAGTCTGGGCCGTGAAGCGGCACTTGCGAAGGCCAGAAAGGTTGTCGAAAAGAAGCAGAAGAGCGGAGAAGCACCATGATCAATGCCATTCGCGTCCACCAGACCGGTGGTCCGGACGTCATGAAGTATGAGCAGATCGAGATCGGTGAACCCGGTCCGGGCGAAGCGAAGGTGCGCCATGAAGCCGTCGGTCTCAACTTCATCGATGTCTATTTCCGCACGGGGCTTTACAAGGCGGCGCAGATGCCGTTCACGCCTGGAAATGAAGGTGCGGGCACGGTCGTGGCGGTTGGTCCGGGCGTGAGCGATGTTCGCGTTGGCGATCGTGTTGCCTATGTCGCCACACCGGGCTCCTATGCAGACGAGCGCATTCTGCCAGCCGAACGGCTGGTCAGGGTTCCCGATAATGTCGATCTGAAGACCGCCGCCTCGATGATGCTGAAAGGCATGACGGCGCAGTATCTTCTGCGGCGCACGTTCAGGGTCGAGCCGGGACAGACGATCCTTTTCCATGCTGCTGCCGGTGGTGTGGGGCTCATTGCCGGGCAATGGGCGAAGCACCTCGGGGCTACCGTCATCGGCACGGCAGGATCGGAAGAAAAGATCGCGCTCGCCAGAAAGCACGGCTACGACCACGTCATCAATTACCGCACTGAAAACTTCGCCGAAAAGGTGAAGGAGCTGACGGACGGAGCGGGCGTCGATGTGGTTTATGATTCCGTTGGACGCGATACCTATATGGGCTCACTGGATGTGTTGAAGCCACTTGGCATGTTTGCCTGCTTCGGCCAGTCCTCCGGTGTCATTCCGCCGTTCGATCTGGGCATTCTGGCCCAGAAGGGATCGCTCTTCGCCACGCGACCGACCCTGTTCAATTACATCGCCAAGCGGGCCGACCTCGAAAAGACGGCGGCAGAGCTTTTCGATGTGGTGGGAACCGGCGCCGTCAAGATCGAGATCAACCAGACCTATGCGCTCAAGGATGCGGCAAGGGCGCATGAGGATCTGGAAGCCCGCAAGACCACAGGAACGACCATTCTGCTTCCCTGAACTGACTGATGATCGCGGCGGTGTGCATATGTCCACCGCTGCTTGCTTTTGGGCTTTTCAAGAGCAGACTTGCTGGCTAAGGTCGCTCAAAAATACAAATGGGGAACAATGACAGCGCCTTTAACCGACCGGCCTCTTCTTGATGTCCGCCGGCTCACGAAAGTATTTGGTCAGCTGCGGGCCTGTGATGGTGTCGATCTCACCATCGGGGAAGGCGAGATTCACGCGCTCCTGGGCGAAAATGGCGCGGGAAAGTCCACCTTCGTGAAAATGCTGTTCGGCGCCCTGCAACCCCTTGAAGGCGAAATCGTCTGGAAAGGGCAGCCTGTCGCGATAGACGAACCTGCCGCTGCAAGAAAACTCGGCATCGGCATGGTTTTCCAGCATTTTTCCCTATTTGATTCACTTACCGCCGCTGAAAACATCGCCTTGTCGCTGGACCGTTCGCTTCCGCTTTCGGAGGTTGCAAAACGTGCGCGTGAGGTCGGCAAGACCTATGGCCTTCCTGTCGATCCGCAAGCGCATGTCGGCGACCTGTCGGTTGGCGAACGCCAGCGCATCGAGATTGTGCGCTGTCTCCTTCAGGAACCCGACCTGATCATTCTGGATGAGCCGACATCGGTGCTGACGCCGCAGGAAGCCGACAAGCTGTTTGAAACGCTGGAGCGGCTGAAAGCCGAAGGCAAGTCGATCCTTTATATCAGCCACCGTCTGGAGGAAGTGAAGCGCCTTTGTGACCGCGCGACGGTGTTGCGGCATGGCAAGGTCGTCGCGCATTGCGATCCGCGCAAGGAAACCGTTGCCTCGCTTGCCCGCATGATGGTTGGAAACGACATCAACGTCGTGGCGCGCACTCCCATTGCGGCGCAAAATGCGGGTGACGATGCGCTTTTAGAAATCAGGTCGCTGTCGCAGCCGCCGCGTGGACCGTTTTCGACGGCGCTGAAAAATATTTCGCTTTCGGTTGCCGCTGGCGAAGTCGTTGGCATTGCAGGCGTTGCGGGCAACGGGCAGGGTGAATTTTTCGAGGCCGTTTCCGGTGAAGTGTTGCAGTCCAGCGCCTCGAATGTGCGTATTCGCGGTAAGGATGCTGGCAAGGCAGGCATTAGCGAAAGGCGCATGATGGGCGCGGCCTTCGTGCCCGAAGAACGGCTTGGACACGGTGCCGTTCCGACCATGACATTGACCGACAATCTGTTCTTGTCGCGGTACAGGACCGACGCGAAAATGTTCCTGCGCGGCGGCAAACTCAGGCTGATCGCGGAGAGCGCGCTTCGGTCGGCTGCAAAGCGCATCATCGAACGGATGGATGTGCGCAAGAGCGCTGAAAATCCACCAGCATCCGCACTTTCCGGCGGTAATCTGCAAAAATTCATCATCGGGCGCGAGCTTGACCGTTCACCGTCTGTCATGGTGGTGAACCAGCCGACATGGGGCGTCGATGCCGGTGCTGCGGCGCATATTCGTCAGGCGCTCGTCGATCTTGCGCGTTCCGGTTCCGCAGTTCTCGTTATCAGCCAGGACCTTGATGAACTTCTTGAAATCAGCGACCGGATCGCGGTCATGAACCACGGCCAGCTTTCCGATCCAATGCCGATTGCCGATGTGACGCTGGAAAAGATCGGCCTCCTGATGGGCGGTGTTTCTGGAGAGGCTGCATGATGCGGATCGAACTCGTCAAACGCTCGCAACCCTCAAAACTTTTCAGCGCCTTGTCGCCGTTGCTTGCGCTGACATTGACGCTGGTTTTCGGCGGTCTCGCTTTTGCGCTGATGGGCAAGGACCCGCTGCATGCGCTCTATGTCTTCTTCGTGGAGCCCTTGTTCGACATCTGGTCGTGGCATGAATTACTCGTGAAAGCCGCGCCGCTGATCCTGATCGCGGTGGGGCTATGCATCTGTTTCCTGTCCAACAACTGGAATATCGGTGCCGAGGGGCAGTTCATTGCCGGTGCCATCGCGGGCTCGGTGCTGCCCGTCATGTTCCCCGATCTGCAGTCATGGGTGGTTCTGCCCTTGATGATGCTGATGGGCATGGCAGGCGGGATGGCTTATGCGTCCATTCCCGCCTTGCTGAAAGTGCGCTTCAACACGAACGAAATTCTGACCAGCCTCATGCTTGTCTATGTCGCGCAACTGTTTCTCGACTGGCTGGTGCGCGGCCCGTGGCGCAACCCGGAAGGCTATAACTTCCCCGAAACCCGCCAGTTCAACGATAGCGCCATTCTGCCGGAAATCTGGAGTGCATCGGGCCGTGCCCACTGGGGTTTCATCTTCGCGCTTGTGGCGGCGGTGGTCGTCTGGTTTCTGCTCAAGCACACGCTGAAGGGCTTCGAGGTCAAGGTCATCGGCCAAAGCCCGAGGGCAGGGCGTTTTGCGGGTTTCAGCGCAGGCAGGATGGTGTTCTTCGTCTTTGCGGTTTCCGGCGCACTTGCCGGTCTTGCCGGCATTGCGGAAACTTCGGGCGCCATCGGCCAGCTTCGCCCCGTCATTTCCCCGGGCTATGGCTTCACGGCAATTATCGTCGCCTTTCTCGGACGTCTTAACCCGCTGGGGGCGATCGCGGCCGGTCTGGTGCTGGCGCTTTCCTATCTTGGCGGCGAAGCGGCACAGGTTTCCATAGGCATCTCGGAAAAGTCAGCACGCGTGTTTCAGGGCATGATCCTGTTCTTCGTTCTCGCTTGCGATACGCTGATCCTCTATCGCATTCGCTTCATATCCGCAGCCCGAGCGGGAAAGGCCTGATCCCATGGATTTGACACAGGCTATTCTCCTGACAATTGCAACGGCTGCGACGCCTCTCCTTATCGCGGCCATCGGTGAGCTGGTGGTGGAGCGCTCCGGCGTGCTCAACCTCGGTGTCGAGGGCATGATGCTGATGGGTGCGGTGTCCGGCTTCGCCATCGCACAGATGACCGGTTCGGCATGGCTGGGATTGTTTGCCGCCGTTCTGGTGGGCGCTCTCTTCTCCGCCGTCTTTGGCTTTCTGACGCTCATACTGGTCACCAATCAGGTGGCGACCGGGCTGGCGCTCACAATCCTCGGCGTCGGCGCGTCGGCCCTGCTCGGCGAAAGTTTTGTCGGGCTTCCCGGCGTCCGGCTAGAAGCCGTTCATATTCCCTATCTGACCGATATCCCGCTTGTCGGTCGGTTCCTCTTTGGTCAGGACCCGATCTTCTATATGTCCATCCTGCTGGTTATCGGCGTGGCGTGGTTTCTGTTCCGTACACGGGCTGGCCTTACCCTGCGCGCCATCGGCGACAGCCACGGCTCCGCCCATTCGCTCGGCGTGCATGTGGTGCGCACGCGCTATCTGGCGGTGCTGTTCGGGGGTGCCTGCGCCGGTCTGGCGGGCGCGCAGCTTTCGCTCGTCTATGTACCGCAATGGGTGGAAAACATGACTGCCGGTCGTGGCTGGATCGCGCTTGCCCTCGTCGTCTTCGCTTCGTGGCGACCTTGGCGGGTGCTGATCGGCGCTTATCTGTTTGGCGCGGTGACGATTGGCCAGCTCCACGCGCAGGCGCTGGGCTTGGGCCTGCCATCGCAGTTTCTGTCCGCGCTGCCTTATCTTGCGACGATTGTGGTGCTGGTCATCATTTCGCGCAACAAGCGCCTGACGATGATGAATACGCCGGCTTCGCTCGGCAAGCCCTTCGTGCCGGACAGGTAAAGCCAACGGTTGAGGGGTAGACGAAAATCACTCCCAAGGATTTTCGTTCTGGTTAGTGGGTGCAAACAAGGAGTGCAGGGATCATGAAAAAGACGCTTTTGGCTATAGCCACCGCGACGAGCTTTATGCTCGGCGGCGCGGCGCATGCAGAAGATAAACTGAAGATCGGCTTCATCTATATCGGACCTCCGGGCGATTTCGGCTGGACCTATCAGCACGATCAGGCCCGCAAGGAGCTTGTTGAAGCGCTTGGCGACAAGATCGAAACCACCTTCCTGGAAAACGTGCCGGAAGGTGCTGATGCCGAACGTTCGATCGAGCGTCTGGCGCGTGCGGGCAACAAGCTGATCTTCACCACCTCGTTCGGCTACATGGACCCGACGCTCAAGGTCGCGAAGAAGTTCCCGGATGTGAAATTTGAACACGCGACCGGCTACAAGACCGCCGACAACATGTCGGCCTATAATGCGCGCTTCTATGAAGGCCGTTACGTGCAGGGCGTGATCGCCGCCAAGATGTCCACCAAGGGCGTGGCCGGATACATCGCTTCCGTGCCGGTGCCGGAAGTGGTGCAGGGCATCAACGCGTTCATGCTCGGCGCGCAGTCAGTCAATCCTGACTTCAAGGTCAAGGTGATCTGGGCCAATTCCTGGTTCGATCCGGGCAAGGAAGCTGATGCGGCCAAGGCTCTGATCGATCAGGGTGTGGACATCATCACCCAGCACACCGATTCCACCGCTGCCATTCAGGTCGCGCATGATCGCGGCATCAAGGCTTTCGGTCAGGCTTCGGACATGATCAAGTTCGCGCCCGACACGCAGCTTACCGCGGTTGTGGATGAGTGGGGTCCTTACTATATCGACCGCGCCAAGGCAGTTCTCGATGGTACGTGGAAAAGCCAGAACATCTGGTGGGGCATGAAGGAAGGCCTCGTGAAGATGGCGCCTTATACCAACATGCCGGACGACGTGAAGAAACTGGCGGAAGAAACCGAAGCCAAGATCAAGTCCGGCGAACTGAAGCCTTTCACCGGTCCGATCAAGAAGCAGGACGGCTCCGTCTGGCTGAAAGAAGGCGAACAGGCTGACGACAAGACCCTGCTGGGCCTCAACTTCTACGTCGCTGGCGTGGACGACAAGCTGCCGCAGTGAGTTTTCACCACGATCAAAAAGAAGGGCGCTCAAAGCGCCCTTTTTATTTTCTTACATTGTATTGAAGCCGTCTGTTAAAGCGATAGCTTAAGTCCTTCATGGCTGTCGATGAAGCCAAGGGACCGATAGAAACGCAATGCGTCGGCACGTGATTTGTCTGTTGTCAGTTGCACCAGGCGGCAGCCGCGTTCGCGGCACCGTTCGATCGCCCACTCGATCATCTGACGACCGATTCCACCGCCGCGAATGCGGCTCGCAATCCGGACGCTTTCGATCTGGCCGCGCCACATGCCCATCCGCGACAGGCCGGGTATGAAGCTGACCTGCATGCAGCCGATGATCTCGCCTTCCTGCTCCACGACAGCCAGAAGCTGGTTGGGGTCGGCGTCGATGGCTGCAAAGGCGCTGCGATAGGAATCCCGCAAGGGAAGGCTCGCATCTTCACGCTTTGCGCCCAGCGCATCATCGGCCAGCATGGCGACAATCGCCGCCACGTCAGCCGAGGCTGCCTTTCTGATCTTTATGGCCGCATCCGCCGCCATCAGACCGCCATGCCGTGAAGATCGTAGGCGTCGCTCGCTTCGATCTTTACCGTCACGATGTCGCCCACGCGAAGCGGGCGGCGCGACTGGATGTGAACGCTGCCGTCGATTTCCGGAGCATCGTAGCGCGTGCGGCCCTTGGCAACCGTTCCGTTCGACTCGTCGATGATGACCGGCAGGCGCTTGCCGACCTTCTTCTTGAGGAGATTGGTCGAAATCTGCTGCTGCTTGGCCATGAAACGATGCCAGCGAGCTTCCTTGATCTCTTCCGGTACCTGCTCCAGACCGAGGTCATTGGCCTTCGCACCCTTGACCGGCTCATATTTGAAGCAGCCGGCGCGTTCGATCTTGGCTTCGTCGAGCCAGTCGAGCAGCATCTGGAAATCTTCTTCGGTTTCACCCGGATAGCCGACGATGAAAGTGGAACGCACGGCCAGATCAGGGCAGGTTTCACGCCAGGCCTGAATGCGGCGCGACGTCTTTTCCTGATGTGCGGGACGGCGCATATTCTTCAGCACCGCAGGCGAGGCGTGCTGGAACGGAATATCCAGATAAGGCAGGATCTTGCCTTCCGCCATCAGTGGAATGACTTCATCGACATGCGGGTAGGGGTAGACATAATGCATGCGCACCCATACGCCCATCTCGCCCAATTCACGCGAGAGATCGAGGAACTTGGTGCGAACCGTGCGGTCCTGCCACATGGCTTCCTGATATTTGATGTCGAGGCCGTAGGCGCTCGTATCCTGCGAGATGACGAGGATTTCCTTCACGCCTGCATTAACCAGCTTTTCCGCTTCGCGCAGCACCTGATCAATCGGGCGCGAGACGAGATCGCCGCGCAGCGCCGGAATGATGCAGAACGAACAGCGGTTCGAGCAGCCCTCGGAGATTTTCAGGTAGGCGTAATGGCGCGGGGTCAGCTTCACGCCCTGCGGGGGCACCAGATCGACAAACGGGTCGTGCGCGGGAGGGGCCGCTTCATGCACCGCGCTCATCACGCTTTCATAGGCCTGCGGGCCGGTGATGGCGAGCACGTTCGGGTGGCGCTGGCGGATGACCTCGGGCTCTGCGCCCAGGCAGCCGGTCACGATCACCTTGCCATTTTCGTTGAGGGCAAGGCCGATGGCATCCAGCGATTCATCGCGCGCGGAATCGAGAAAGCCGCAGGTATTGACGATCACCAGATCGGCGCCGTCATGCTTGCGGGAGATTTCATAACCTTCGGAGCGAAGGCTGGTGATGATGCGTTCGGAATCGACAAGCGCCTTCGGGCAGCCAAGGGAAACGAAACTGACGCGCGGTGCGCTCATTGGGAGAACCTTGCAAATATCGGAAATTGCGCGCGCAATATCACGATAAAGGGGCAACGGTAAAGTTGAGATGACAAAAAAAGCCGGAGCGCAGGGCTCCGGCTTCTTGATACTTGGTGAGGTTGGCTTACTCGGCCTGATCAGCCGGAGCCGCGTTCAACTGGCCGTAACGCTCTTCGCCAATCTTGGCGAGAAGGTCGAGCTGGGTTTCGAGGAAGTCGATGTGACCTTCCTCATCGGCCAGAAGCTCATCGAAAAGCTGCTTGGAAACATAGTCGCCGAGTTCGTCGCAGATTTCGCGGGACTTCTTGTAGGAAGCGCGGGCGTCGTATTCGCCTGCAAGATCGGCTTCCAGAACTTCCTTGACGTTCTGGCCGATGCGCAGCGGAGCTACGGTCTGCAGGTTTGGAAAACCTTCCAGGAAGATAATGCGGTCAATCAGCTTGTCGGCGTGATGCATTTCTTCGATAGACTCTTCACGTTCCTTCTTGGCAAGACGCGTGAAGCCCCAGTCGTTGAGGAGGCGGTAGTGAAGCCAATACTGGTTTACAGCGCCAAGCTCGAGGAAAAGTGCCTCGTTAAGCCGCTCGATGACCTTTGGTTCGCCTTTCATTCCATGAACTCCCGAATTTGTCGCGTAGAGAACGTACACGATCCATGAACTGGATCACGTTTTCGTCCATTTGGTTATGACGAAGATGATACTCTTCAGTCACCCTTATGATCGTTTCCACGACGTTTGGGAAGCAGCCACAGCAACGGCCGCGCTTGGACATGATGTTATAGACGGTGCCAGGTACGATAAGTTGCCAGCAATCCTGATCGAGGAGCTCGATAACGACGGCTTCGATGTCCTTATCGGTAATAACATTGCAGCTGCACACTAGCATGAGGAACTATCTCCCATGCGCGCGCAGAAAAAGTCGGATGCGAAAAGCACCGAAGGGAGGGACTTTACCGGCTCAAACTGTACTTCAACTGTGTGGCTGCGCAGAAAATCTGGCAGCTTTATTTCACTCATGGCGCAAGGCCGAACTGAACCGGTCAATGGTTCCTCCAACTGCAAGGGTTAAAGGCCCGAACATTAAAGGCGTTACTTAAGCGGTGTTTATAAAACCCACCCAATTAAGTCAGGTTATGGCCGTTCGGGTTCAGTTCTGTCAATTTTTATGTTTTTGAAATGTTCTAAAAATCAATAGCTTAGAATCATTCTAAATATGAGTTAACTACCCATCTTTAAAGGACAATTGGCAACTGCGTTTGCCATAGCGGCGCGGGAAATGCGCCGCCAGGACATTATGCGCCATTTCGCCGCACCTTGTGGATAGGCAGCGGCCTGCGGCATCACGAGCCAAGCACGGCGCTGAAGCCTTCGAACTGCGGGGGACCGAGATAGAGCGGCTTGTTATCCCCGGCATTGCGATGCGCATCGCGGAATTGTTCGGATTTGGTCCACGCGACGAAATCCTCGCGATCGCGCCAGACCGTGTGCGAAGCATAAAGCGTGTAGCCTTCTTCTTCGTTGGTCGCGCCGCGAAGCAGATGAAAGCCTTCGAAGCCGGGAAGTTCCGACAATCTGGAGTCACGATTCTTCCAGACGGTCTCGAAATCGGCCTCGCTGCCGACGCGAACCTTGAAGCGATTCATGGCTATGAACATTGCTGATCCTTTTCCATCAGGTTTGGGACTGGCTGTAGCGCATCCCGAAAAGTGCGAAGCGGAATGCTCTAACTATATAGTTTTCGGCGAGTGCAGCGGTAGGGCTGCACTCGCCGCGTCACATCTCGGGATCAGAAGGCCGCCGCGGTCAGGTTGGTCGGCCTTAGCAGATGTGACGATCTTAAACGGGAGGCGGGAACGCCTCCCGCAGTTCTAGAACTGGAACTGTGTCGAGACGAGGAAGGTGCGCCCGCGACCGGAGCCATAGGTGCTCAGCGCGGGGGTATATTCCTTGTCGGCAATGTTGAGCACCTGAAGCGAAAGATCGACCGTATCGGTGAACTTGTACTTCGCGAACACGTCCACCAGCGTGTAGGGATCGGTATCGCTGCCGCTGATGGTCCGCCCGCTTGAAACGTGCTGGACACGCAGGCCGCTTTCAAGCTTGCGTTCGAAGAAGCGCGCGCCGGCGGTAACAGTCACCACATCTTCCGGCAGATACTGGTTGGCGCCAAGCCCCGCCGTCTGCTCAGGCAGTTCGGAAGTGGAGTGCGTATAGGCAATGCCACCGAACGCGAAGCCGGCATCGTAACGGGCATCGAGTTCGAAGCCCTTCACATCGGACGTGCCGTCAACATTGATGAACTGGCTGTTGGTGCTGGAGGCGGTGATATAGTCCTCAACCCGCATCATGTAATAGTTGGCCTTGATGCGCAGGCCGTCTTCTGCGGTCAGGATGCCATCGCGAGCGATATTGACGCCGAATTCCCAGCCGCGCTGCTTTTCAGGACGGAGATTGGGGTTTCCATGCAGCCCCGCGGTTCCGGCATGGGCGATGCCGCCAAGGAAGGTTTCCTGCAGGGTCGGCGAACGCATGGAATGCGCATAGGTAATGTAGGGCTGCAACCAGTCGGTTACGTTGTAGGCGACTGTGACCTTGGGGCTGAACTCGCTGTCGCTGTTCGAGATCGAACTGTCTTCGCTTTCGAGCTTGAAGTAATCATAGCGAAGGCCTGTAACGACTTGCAGCGCCTGATAATTCCAGGTCGCTTCCGAGAAGACCGCACCACGATTGGATGTGGCATCTGTCGGGTTGACGCCCGTCTTGGTGCCGCCCGCATTGTCGCGGTTGATTTCAAAGCCGTTCTTCCATGCAACCGCCACATCGCCAAAGGTGAAGCGCGACGTGTTCGAGGCGGTCATGCCGGTGGTTTCGGCCGAGACCTGCCGCCCGACGAAGCCGCCATTACCATCCACCCAGTTCTGCAATGTGCTGTTGTGGTAGAGGTTGACGTCGATGCCGATGAGATCGTTGTCGGACGGGTTGTAGTTATACTGTGCGAAGAACGTGCGGTTCTGCAGGAACATATCGTAGATCGTATAGGTTCCCGGACGATAGCCCGCAGCATATGTGCCATAGTGGTTGTTGTAGAGAACGCCGCCAAGCGTCAGCTTCTGGTCTTCGCCAAGGCCGAACTCGGCCTTGAACAAGCCGGAAGTCAGTTCCTCGCCGGTCTTCTCGACAGTCACGCCGTCGCCGTTCTTGTAGTCGTTGGAATCGTGGCGGCTGATGGCCGCGACAAGCCCGATCGAATTGACGCGTGCCGCGCCCGCCAGCATTTCGGAGAATCCGGTGCCGTTGCTGCCCCAGGAAGCACGTCCCAGAACGCCCTTGTCCTTGCCGTCGAGAATGACATCGTCCACGCCGAGCGTGCGGAAATTCACACTGCCGGCAAGCGCAGTACCGCCTTCGGTCGTAACAGCGCCGCGCGCCACGTCAATTTCAGACAGCAGATTGGGGTCGATATAGGCATAGCCCTGCGCGTCATGCGCGGTGTTGCGATAGCTCTGCGGCACGCCGTCGATCATCATGTTGACGCGGCCGGAGCCTTCAAAGCCACGGATATTGACCGCCACGCCCGGATTGGAGCCACTCTGGAGGGTGAAGACGCCTGCGGTTCCGCGCAGCACATCGTCCAGTTTCGCGCCACCGAAACGATTGATCTCTTCGCGGTTCACCTTGCCCACGGGCGCCGTGACCGAGGTCGGCACTTGTGTGTCGTTCGCGCGGCGAATGGTGATCGTCTTCAGCGCAACGCCGGCTTCGTCGTCAGCCGCTTTCTGCTCCTGCCCGAATGCTTGCGACGTCATCGCCGCCAGAATGACGGCAAGTCCCGTGCTCGCCTTAAATGACCTTCTATGAACCCCACCAGTCGCCCGCATTTCCAATGTTTCCTTCATGACCAGACACGCTTCGCCAGTCCTTTGGACAGCGAAGAAACCGAAAAATTTCAATTGTTTATGACTTCCCCCTCAAGAGAAGGCCGCGTGCTGGCTGGGAAGAAAACATCTCCCTGGCTTGCGTGGAAAAAGCGAGATTTAAACTTGACTCGTTTATTCCAGTAATGCAGTGATTAATAAACATGAGTATTGATGTCAACAAAACAAATTTGCTGTCATCACCGTGTGGAAAGTCGATGCTGAGGCGAGAAAATGAACAGGCGTATCCATATCGACATGCAGGTGCGGTTGCCGCGCGGACCCGTTTCCGAGCGGGCCGCAGATCGCATTTCCGAAAGCCAGCTTCACAGCGATTCGACCGGATCTGTTCCGGCTCAGATAAGACCTCGCTTCGGCGAGAGTGCGCTTGAGCCGCAACTGAAAACCTATGGCAGCCGCGAACTTTTCGACGGCTCCCGGGAAGTGGGCATAGAGCACGGCGGCTCGCTCTATCGCCTCAAGATCACCCGCCAAGGCAAGCTCATCCTAAACAAGTAGGCAACATCAGATGACGACCCATACCAAGCCCTCCCCAGAGGAGATTCTCAAGGCACGGGCTGATAATCCGAAAATGCGCGAACGCGATTTTGCGCAGAGTCTCGCTATATCAGAAGCCGATTTTGTTGCAGCGCATTGCGGACAGCCCGAGATGGCGTCGATTTCGGCGCGACGCATTCGTGCCGATGTTGAAACGCTGTTGAACCGCATCGCGTCTGTCGGCGAGATCATGGCATTGACGCGCAATGAAAGCGTGGTTCATGAAAAGATCGGACCTTTTGAAAAGACTGTCTGGGGAGCGCACGCTTCGCTGGCGCTCGGCAAGGAAATCGATCTTCGCATTTTTCCAAAGCACTGGGTTCACGGTTTTGCGGTCGCCAAGCGGGACGGTGAAGCAACGCGCCGCAGCCTGCAGTTCTTCGACGCCACGGGCGAGGCGGTCTTCAAGATACATCTGCGCCCGGCTTCCGACGTTGATGCCTATGAGGCGCTCGTTAGGGATATGCTGCTGGATGATCAGTCTCCGGTCATCGAAACAAGCATCCTCGCTCCCAAGGGACCGAAGGCGGATGTGTCGCTTCTCGATATCGACGCTTTCCGTGAGCGTTGGGGCGCTCTCACCGATGTGCACCAGTTTGTCGGCCTGCTGAAGGATTTCGGCGTGGACCGGCATCAGGCCGTGCATCTTGCCGGTCATGATTTCGCCTGGCGGGTCGACACGTCGTCAGTCGAGGCCATGATGAACCATGCGGTGCAGGAAAAGCTTCCGATCATGTGCTTTGTCGGTAGCCGCGGCTGCATCCAGATTCACACGGGGCCGATCCACGAGATCAAGATGATGGGCCCTTGGCTGAACGTGCTGGACCCGACTTTCCATATGCATTTGCGCCTCGATCACATCTCTGACGTCTGGGTTGTGCGCAAGCCGACCAAGGACGGGCATGTGACCTCGCTCGAAGCTTATGATGCCAGGGGCGAACTGATTGTTCAGTTCTTCGGTGAGCGTCATGAGGGCGAAGCGGAACTGGCCGATTGGCGCATGATCGTGGAAAATCTTCCACGTCTGCCGCAATCCTCCGCTGCATAGGGTGACGGCGATGTCGTTCATTTCCTTGCGCCTCAGGCACGGAGCCGCCCTTGTCGCCATCGCACTGTCGCTGGCGACCGGCGCTGCGAGCGCCGACACTGTCGATCGTTTCACCGATACGTCGCGCATTGTTTCCGTTGGCGGATCGCTGACGGAAATAGTCTACGCTCTCGGGGCGGAAAATATGCTTGCCGGTCGTGACCAGACAAGCGTTTATCCCGAAGCCGTCAAGAAGCTGGCAGATGTGGGATATATGCGCCAGCTTGCCCCCGAAGGCGTGCTTTCGGTCAACCCGACCGGCATTCTGCTCCTCGAAGGCAGTGGCCCGCAGGATACACTCGATGTCCTGAAAAAAGCGTCCGTGCCGATGATCGTCGTGCCGGAGACCTTTACAGGCGAAAGCGTCGTCAGGAAAATCGAGATCGTGGGCAAGGCACTCGGTCTGGAAGACAGGGCCCGGACGCTTGCTGCAGAAATATCCAGCGACATTGAGGCGGCCGAAAAGGCTGCGGCAGGCCATAACCCACGCAGGCGTGTGCTTTTCGTATTGTCGGCTCCCGGCGGACGCCTGATGGCATCAGGCACCGGCACGGCGGCTGATGGCATGATCAAGCTTGCCGGTGGTGAAAACGTCATCAGCGAATATCACGGATACAAGCAGTTGACCGACGAGGCCGTTGAGAAGGCGGCGCCTGACATGATCCTGATCATGGATACGGGCGCGGATGGGATGACGCCGGAATCGCTCATGAAAAACCCGGTTATCGCGGCAACACCGGCGGGGCGGAACGGAAACATCGTTTCTATGGAGGCGTCCTATCTGTTAGGTTTCGGGCCGCGAACCGGCGCTGCCATTCGTGACCTGTCGGCAAAACTCTATGGCGCTCCTGCGGGGCAGTAACATGGTCGGGCTTGCGCGGTTCCAGCGCAGGCCCGATTGCAAGGATTATTGGAAATGACGATCCAGGGTCGCGTGGCGCGCATGCAGCGCATTACAGCGCGTCATTCAGAAAATGACACGGGAGACCGCGCGGTACGCGCACGGCTCACCATCATATTGCTCGCGGCGGCCTTGTGCTTCGCTGCTCTGTTCAGCCTCACGGCTGGCGCTTCGGATGCGTCCGTGCTTTCGGTTCTGCGCACTCTGACCTCCGCTGGAACCGAGGGCGCGGATGCATTTCGCCGCGATCATCTGATCATCATGGAAATCCGCCTGCCGCGTATCGTCATGGGCATGCTGATAGGGGCGGGGCTCGCGGTTTCCGGGGCTGTCATGCAGGGGCTTTTCCGCAATCCGCTTGCCGACCCGGGCCTCGTCGGCGTTTCCGCTGGCGCGAGCCTTGGAGCGGTTTCCATGATCGTTCTGGGCGGCACCGTTCTTGCGCCGGTCATAGCTGCTCTTGGTGTCTATGCTCTGCCGCTGGCGGCATTCCTTGGCGGGCTGTGCAGCACGTTTCTGCTCTATCGTGTTGCGACGAGGCGGGGGCGGACCTCTGTGGCGACCATGCTGCTTGCAGGTATCGCACTGGCGGCTCTGGCGGGCGCTGCCACCGGCGGGCTTATCTATCTGGCCGATGACCGCCAGCTCCGCGACCTGACATTCTGGGGCCTTGGCTCCCTTGCCGGTTCCACCTGGGCGAAGATCGGCGCCGCAGGTCCGATCATTGCCGTCGTCCTCGCCGTATCGCCCTTGCTGGCACGCGGTCTCAATGCGCTGGCTCTCGGAGAAGCTGCCGCTGGCCATCTTGGTATTCAGGTGCAGCGCGTCAAGAACATCGCCATCGTCACGGTCGCTGCCGCCACCGGCGCGACGGTCGCCGTCGCAGGCGGGATCGGCTTTATCGGTATCGTCGTGCCGCATATGCTGCGCCTTGGCATCGGTCCGGATCATCGCTATCTCCTGCCGGCCTCAGCCCTGCTGGGCGCGACGCTTCTGCTGCTCGCAGATGCGGTAAGCCGCACGATTGTGGCTCCGGCGGAATTGCCGATCGGCATCATCACCGCGCTTTTCGGCGCGCCGTTCTTCCTCTGGATATTGCTGCGCCAGCGCGGCCTGCTCGATCTGTGAGGCTGTCATGATTGAAACAACTTCATTGGGCGTAAGCCTGTCGGGCAAGACCATCATCAGCGACGTTGCCTTTTCCGCCAAACCGGGCGAGGTGACGGCAATCGTCGGGCCGAACGGCTCCGGCAAGACAACGCTGCTGCGTGCGCTTTCCGGTGATATCGCCTATACGGGAACAGCCTGTCTGGACGGCAAGTCCTTCGCGGAAATCAAGCCCTGGCAGATGGCGGCGCGCCGCGCGGTGCTGCCGCAGGCGAGCGCCCTGTCATTTCCCTTCACGGTACGGGAAATCGTGAAGATCGGGCTTACGGGCGGCTACAGCGGTGTTTCTCGCGATGAAGAAAAGCGGCTGCCCGATCTCGCCTTGCAAAGGGTTGATCTTGCCGGTTTCAGCGGGCGGCTCTATCAGGAGCTTTCCGGCGGAGAGCAGCAGCGTGTGCAGCTTGCCCGTGTTCTGTGTCAGGTCTGGAAGCCCGTCGTGGGCGGCAAGGCGCGTTATCTGTTTCTGGATGAGCCGATTTCAAGCCTCGATATACGGCATCAGATCGTCGTGATGGAGATTGCGAAGGATTTCGCGGCGGCAGGCGGCGGCGTGATCGCGATCCTGCACGACCTCAACCTGACCGCCATGTTCGCCGACCGTATAGCGGTGATGAGCAAGGGCAAGCTCGACGTGATGGGGACGCCGCGCGAAGCGTTGACTGACGAGCGGCTCGAACGTGTCTACGAATGCTCGTTACGGGTCGGCGTTCCGCCCGAAAAGGGCGTGCCTTTCATACTGCCGCAATCCGCCTATCGCGCCGCCGCAGAATGAAAAAAGGTCCGGCAGCAAGCCGGACCTGTTCGTTCGCACCCTGGCGCCGAGCCGTCAGCTCGCGACGCGCTCCGGTTCCATCTCATCGAGACCAAGCAGGTGCCGCACATTCGGGCGCGCCTTGACGAGGTCGGCAATGCTGTACTTCATCAGCACGGCAAAGAAGGCATTGAGCGCTTCGCGCAGCGCCGAATTCAGTGCGCAGCTATCAACCAGCGGGCATTCGGTGGCGTCGTTTTCGAAGCACTCGGCCATGGCGAAGTTTTCTTCCGTCACCCGCACGACGTCGAACAGTGAAATGTCCTGTGCCGCGCGTCCGAGCCGCACGCCGCCATTGCGACCGCGCACCGTTTCTACCAGCCCATGCTCGACGAGCGGCTGAAGAATCTTGAACAAAAACAGTTCAGAAACGCCGTATGCGCGTGCAATTTCCGGAATGCGGCTGAGCTTGCCGTCATTGGCAGCGCAGTACATGAGCATACGAACGGCATAATTCGTCTGGCGGGTAAGACGCATCACTGTTCCTTTCAACACGTCTTGAAGCAATCTCGCCTCCACAGAGGCAGCGATGCTCCAATCCTTGAGTTTGCAGCTCCAACCGAAAACGTTCATCCCTGTTTCGGAACTGCTTTTAAATTCTGGTCCTGTCGCATCTGCTTTTCCGAAAGGTTCAAGGCGCGATCGGAACATGCGCTAAAGCGAGTATCTGTTTCTTAACCCACTTTAGAATCATTCTTAAAATATATGAAGTCTTTTCTCACCTTTAAAGGGGAAAAGTTGTTGCCGGCATCAATTCGCTGCGAGTTCCTCCCAGACCGGCCGCAAACGTCCATTTTGGCGTCACTGGCAAACATCTATCCACTCGGCGCTGACGAGTTCGGCCATCCTGTGCGGAGCGATGCGCACGGCGCTGTTGGTAGCCCCGGCTGCAGGCACGACTTCCTCATAGGTCTTCAGCGAAACATCGCAATAGACGGGCAGGGCGCTCGGCAGGCCGAACGGGCAAACGCCTCCGACGGGATGGCTGGTTTCAGCAAGGACAGTCTCGGCATCCAGCATACGCGGCTTCGTTCCAAACTGATCCTTGAACTTGCGATTGTCTATGCGGGCATCGCCACGGGTAACGATGAGAATGGTCTGCTCCTTGGCCGAAAAGGAAAGCGTCTTGGCGATCTGCCCCGGTTCCACGCCATGCGCTTCGGCGGCGAGAACAACGGTGGCGGTGCTGGTGGGCAGTTCGATCACTTCGATTTCAGGCGCTTTGGCCGCAAAAAAGGCCTTTACGGAATCCAGACTCATAGCTTCCCTTTTCTTATTTTGATTATTACACTCAAGTTTAAGCCGCATTATGACAAAGGACAAGTCCGGTCGCTTCATTGCGGCATTTTTGCATAAAAACTCTATCAGACCGGCGTCCGGATCTGCAACAAATGATGAAGGTGTTGGAGACGGCAGCGCGCCTCATAACACGGCAGCCCGCCGCGCCGTGTTATGAACTGGCGTTCGGGCTGCTTCAAAGATCGACCGGGCGACCGGAGGCTTCTTCTTCCAGGGTGACCGCCACATTCGCATTGGCGGAAAGTCTTACCTTGTCGCCTTCAACGTCGGCAACGAAGCCAAGTTCGATATAATGGTGATGGTCGGCGTGCTGGCCGGAATTATCGGTCTTCTTGAGCTTGATGCGGTTATCTTCAATGTGGTCGACCGTGCCGACATGAACGCCATCGGCTCCGATTACTTCCATATTTTCGCGGATTTCGTGCTGCATGGGATTTCTCCGTGTTGAATTCTGCCGAAATGGCGATCTGTGATAGAGGCTTGCTCGCAAGAACCTAGTGCGCATCCGGGCGCTGGCCATGGCATCGACATCGAAAGTTGCATTTCGAGCGCCGGATCGAACTGTTGTCCTCTCAACCTGCCGCCGTTTTGATCTTCGCTATTCGGAATGCTGGCAAATGAAACAGTGCACGTTGACGTGAAAAGAAAAGCTGCTAAGAAGTCACTCGCTGAGCGATTGGTCGCAAATCGGTAGCTTGCTGCGGTTTGCTGCTTTACCGGAATCGGGAAAAGCACGAGAAATCAATTGCCTGGAGGGGTGGCCGAGCGGTTTAAGGCACCGGTCTTGAAAACCGGCGTGCAGGAGACTGTACCGTGGGTTCGAATCCCACCCCCTCCGCCATTTTCATCGAATTCAATAAGTATCAGCGGTATTCGGTTGCAAGGGTGCGCGCGTTGCGGGCTACGACGCCCGTATTGAAAGCCTCCCTCCTTCTCGGTCCCAAGGACGGCCGAGCTTGTGCAACTGTGGAAGGCCACGGTGCCACCAAGCTGCAATCCTTGCAAAAGCGGACTCAAATATACTACAAAGTCCCATTGGTGTTCATGCCAATAAAAATCATGAACATTATCACTATGACGACCCCGAATAATGCAAGGGATTGGAGAATAGAGAATGTATCAATTTCCATATTCATTAATCCTAAAATATAATATTGTATAGACTAGCATAAAATTACATGACACGCCAGAAGATGATTCTCGATTGGAGAGGTACGCTTTTTTATTGCGCTAATACTCGAGATTACTTTCGCTCAGGGGTGCGAAAATGAGAAGGGCGCGACAGGTTTCGCGCCCGGAGCGGTGCTCAAGAAGCTTCTTCTTCGATCACATTCTGTGCGACCTGTTCGATGCCGCCATTGAAGCGTTCGGCGGCCAGCAGTCCGAGCCATACGGCGATGAGGCATAGCACGACCGAAAAACCGATATTGAACAATGCCTTGCCCGGTTGGCCAGCCCGGAGGAGGTCCATTGTCTGCAAGCTGAATGACGAGAAAGTGGTGAAGCCACCGCACACGCCGACCATGAAGGCGATGCGCCAGATTTCCGGGATGGGAAAGCGGCCTTGTTCCAGCGTCAATGCGCCGAAGAACGAGATTGCAAACGAACCGATAATATTGACGACGATAGTGCCCCAGGGAAGCTCACGACTTACGGGGAGCATCAAGAGGGCCAGCCAGTATCGCGCGACGCTTCCGATCGCTCCGCCGAGCGCTACAACGAGGGTAGCTTGCATTGTTCTGTGTCCATTCAATAATGGATAGAGGCTTCGCCGTCTGCTTCCGGAAGCTTGATAAGTATCCTGCTTCACGAGGCACTGCGACGCGCTCTTCTCCTGTTTCAATTCAAGCAGGAGTCATCAGCCAATTGCTGGCAGTTTCGGGAGAACCCCATTCCCATCACGTATGGCAAAGGCCATGGGGGATTTATACTGAAAACCGAGACCGCCCGTCAATCTGACGGGCGCGGCTCCATCGCCCGTGCCGATCACAAAACGGTAATCAGTTGAGAGCGCCGCCTTTGCGCCGACCCAGACGGCGTCTTGCGGCGTCGCTTGCGCGATAAATGAATGAAGCGGGTGCGGGCAAGGTGCGACGCATGAAGGCGACCTTGCGCAAATAGTTTTCGATTTTCCAGGTAGCCCATGTGCCACCGCGGAAATAGGCGACGTCGCCCGCCCGCAAGATGCGGGTGCCGCCGTCCGCATCGGTGACGTGGACTTCGCCTTCAAGGATATAGACGGTTTCGTCCCAGCCGAAATACCAGCGGAAGGTGCCTGCGGTGCAATCCCATATAGCGGTATAGGCGGCGCCGTCCGCGCTTGCCGATTGCTCGCTGGAACGGGCCTGCGGATTGCCATCCAGCACCCAGTCGGGATTGATCGGCGCGGGCTTCAACTCCATTTCCATTGCATTGTCGGAGACGACGGCGGGCCCCTGGGGCGCAACGAAGACCCTTGGCATTGTCCGAGCTACAGCAAGGACGGCACTCGCAAACATCAATTTCCAAGCCATGATTTCCCCCGATTGGCTGCCACCCATCAGATAGCGGCTAATCGTCAGAAATCGGTTAAGGTGCGGGGCGAAATCGGCCGCCCGTGCAACTAATGCGATAGGCGCGGGCGGCAGAGTTTCCATATCAGTGGCACTGCGAGAATTGCGATGGCCCCGACGCCTGCGAAGAACGGTCCATATCCGAAATATTGCGCCACGTAGCCCGATGCGACGCCGCCCGCCATGCTGATGAGAGCATCCATGCACTGGAACAGGGTGAAGTCCACCCCGGCCTGTCTCGGGTCCGACCAGTGCATGAACTGCGCATAAAGCGCGACGAAACCAAGTGCCACAACGCCGGAGGAACTCGCCACTGCAACCGCAATGAGCACGACGCCTGCATTCTTGTCCGAGGAATGGAGAGCAAAGAACAGGAAGCAGAAAGCCTGCAGCAGCAGGGCCGCGACCAGAATGCCGCGAACGCCGAAAGCGCGAACCAGCCAGCCACCGGCCAGCGCCGCCGCAAGGCCGATGAACATGCTGCCTGCTCCGTTCAGAATGCCGACTGTGGTGAGGTCAAGCCCTGCATCGATGAGAAACGGGCCGAGCATTGCCAGTCCGGCCTTTTGTGCGATCACATAGACCGCAGCCGCCGCAAGGCCGCGTCTCATCTCCGGTCGCCGCCATGCGGCCAGCAGGGAAGGGGTGTGAGGGCGATCCTCGACCCTGTCTCGGCCGCGCGAAAAGACCGCGAAAGGAAGGCCCAGCAGCACGAGGACTGCGGCCATGGTCCAGATGGCGACCTGCCAGCCCGCTTTGTCCACGAGGATCAGAAAGGCACCGGCGCCGATGGCCGACCCGAGATAGGCGCCGCCGACCTGCGCTGCATTGCCCCAACCGTAGTTTTCGGGCGACAGGCTTTGCACGGCATAGCCGTCACAGGCGATGTCCACGGTGGCCGTGGCAAAGGCGACGACGGCCAGGATCGCAAGCAGCAGATAGACCTGTCCCGGATCGACAAAGCCGATGACAAGGAGGCAGAGAACGGACAGAAAGCCGCCGCCGAGAATAATGGTGGCGGTGCGGGTTTTGCCCGCCGGAGGCAGCCGGAAACGCTCTACCGCGGGCGCCCAGAGAAACTTGAGCGCCCAGGGCAGAATGATGAGCGAAACGAGGCCGATCTGGTCGAGCGATACGCCATTGTCGCGCATGATCGCTGGCAAACCCGTCCACGTCATGCCGCCAATGACACTCTGGGCGATGTAGAGGCCGCCGATCGTCGCAAACACGGCGACCGGCGAGGGTGCTTTGTCCATCCGCTCCATTTGGGCCATCAGAAGCGGTAGCGGAGGCTGCCGAACATCTGGCGGCCTTCCTGCTGATAGCAATAGCCTGCCGTGCAGACCGGGTCGCGATTGTCGAAGATGTTCTTGGCGTTGACCTGCAACAGAACGCCTTCAAGCTTCGGATCCTGATAACCGAAATCATAGGAAACGGCGGCATCGACCATGATGCGGGATTCGTTCTTGAAGCTGTTCAGATCGTCTCCATAGCTGGAGCTGACGTAACGAATGCCGGAACCGAGGCCGAGACCGGCAAGCACGCCGTTCTCGATCTTGTAGTTGCCCCAGAGCGACAGGACATCGTTCGGCGTGCCGGAGAGTTCGTTGCCGACGGTGCCTTCCGCGCCCTTGTCGATCTTGACCCGCAAGTGGGTGTAGGAAGCGATGATGCCGATGCCGTTATCGAGCGTGGCATTGGCTTCAAGCTCGAAACCGCGCGAATTCAGATCGAGCTGGCGCTGCTTGTTCATGCCCGAAGACGCATCGAGCACGATGCCGTCCTTCTGGTCGATGTCGAACAATGAAGCGCTGATGACGGCGTTATAACCGGGAATTTCGTATTTGACGCCGATTTCCTTCTGGCGACCGATGGTCGGATTGGCGACGTGCCTGTCATCGCTCGCGACGTCATCGTAAACGAAGCCGATATTGGGAGAGAAGGAGGTCGAATAGTTGACGTAGGGGATGAGCCCCCATTCGGTCTTGTAAGCCACGCCGACGCGTCCCGAGAACGCGCTGTCGTTCTGCCTGGTATCGGTATAGTCGACATCCGTGGTCGTGGACTTCACCCAGTCATAACGGCCACTGCCGAACACGGTGAGGTTATCCCACTCGATCTGGTCATGCGCGTAGATGCCGACCTGATTCATCTTCTGGGCGCCGTTGAACGGAACGTCCATTGCGCGAATGTCTTCAATCGACACGTAGGACAGGCCGCTATAGGCCTTGTAGTCCGACCAGGCATAGTCGATGCCAGCGATTGCCTTGTGGGTCAGCGCTCCGGTTTCAAAATCGAACTGCGCCATCGTGTCGACGACGAAGTTCTTCATGCGCTCCTTGTAGTGGCCCCAGTAGCGGGCGAGATCGGCGGTGCCTTCCTGCGGATAATGGCCGCTATATTCAAGGTCGGCATCGACATCGCTGTAGCGGACATTCTGGCGAACGGTCAGCAGATCGTTGAAACGATGCTCGAATTCGTAGCCAACGCGGCCCTGTTTCTGCACGAAATCATTATAGTTCGGGTCGCCTTCGTAGAGGTTGGAAACCTCGCCATAGGACGGATTGTAGAACGCCGCCGTGCCGCCGGTCACCGAGCGGGAAAACTCGCTGAGGAATGTAAAGCGCGTGTCTTCATCCGGCTTTATGGTGAATGACGGGGCAATGTAATATTTGTCGTCCGGATAGCCGGGCAGTTCGGTATCGCTAATGCGGCCAAGGCCGGTAATGCGATAGAGGATTGTTTTGTCTTCATTGGCCGGACCGGACAGGTCGAAAGCGGCCTGATAGCGATTGTGGCTGCCGAACAGCAACTCGACCTCACGGAATTCTTCTTCCTTCGGGCGCTTGGTGACGACGTTGACGATACCGCCGGGGCCACTCACGCCATAGAGGGAGGAAGCCGGGCCCTTCAGCACGGTAATGCCCTCGATGCCGTATGGCTCGGTTTTCAGCCAGGCAGACGGGCCGTTGATGATGCGCAGGCCATCGCGGAACATGCCGGTGTAATAGGCCGGGAAACCACGCAGATAGAACGCGTCATACCGTGTGTCGAAGCCGAAATTGTTCGGATTGGCGCTCGCCGTATAGCTCAATGCATCGTTGAGCGTAACAGGCTTCTGGTCTTCCATCTGGCGCTGGGTGATGACCGAAATGGACTGCGGAATCCTGACGATATCCGTGTCGATCTTAGTGCCTTCACGATCTCTCTTGGCGACATAACCGTCCTGAACGAGCGTGTCGTTGCTCTGCGACTGGATCGTAACCGTGTCCAGAACAAGCGGTTGCGCGCTGTCCTGAGCCAGCGAAATCGCAGTGGAAGCAAGAAGGGTGGAGCAGGTCAAAGCCAGGTTCAGCCGACCGTGACGGGAATTGAAGCGCATGCGGGTCCCTCGGTTCATAAGCCTGTCGCGAGCGTTCCCCGTCTCGTGACATTAAATAAGAGTGTGCTACTCAACTATAAAATGGAGTAACAGAGTCAACAATTATTAGGGGGCAATCGAAGGGTAAGGGTGAGGTCAGGCTTGCGGCTGCGATCTATCTGCAACACTTTGCCCGCACTGCCGCAACCCTGTATGGCGGGCGTGAAGCGACTTGCGAACAAGGGTTGTGCCGCGCGCCTGAACGACGTCAGCCGATCTCGCGGGATGCGGTCGGCGTGTGATAATAAAGCGGGAAGATCAGGCCGTAGGGAATGGTCACGACGTCGGCCATCTGGTCGTCGGTGGGGCGATCATCGCTCATGCTTTCGCGGTCCGTGTGACCGGCATCGATATCCAGTTCCGACAGTACGACGATGATCGTGCTCCAGAGCAGGAATGGAAGCAGGGCGATGGCGATATAGATATAGCTCGTGTCCATGCTGCGATGGTGAGCTACGAAGTCTCCTTCATCAAGGAACAGACTTCTCAAGTTCGGCCGCTTTGCAGTCGGATTTTGCTTTTGCCGTGGGCGCCACCGGAATTGCTCCGGTGGCGAAAATCATGCGGAGACGATTGCGTCGTTGGGGGCGGGCAGTTCAAACAGCCGGGCGCCGTTCTCGGTGCCCTTTTCCTCATAGCCGATGATCCGGAACCATTTCACAATGTCGGAACGGTCGAGCCAGCTTCGCGAGTGGACAGGCAGATCGCCCGCCAGCGCCTGAATCTGCCGGATATGCTGCTTGCAGAAGCGCACGGTGTTGCGGTTGAAGAATTCCTCCTTCGCGGCGAAAAGCGTGTCCGTCGCGCCATCCGCTTCGTGCCACGCGATGATTGCCACCACATTGTTGTCTTGCAGCAAGGCATGTGCACGACCTTCCCGCAGGTTCATCATCAGGTTGTCATAGGCGGCTTTGGTATCCTTGCCGGCGGCGATATATTCGATCGCCATGCGCCTCGAAAGGTCATGAAAAACGCTTTCAAGATCACCGACAGTCGCTGTGCGTGCCTTCATTTTTCTGACCTCCCTACGTTTCACTCCCGTCGTGCGCAAACCACGACGGCCCATAATGACCTCTTTCGGCCACCGCTTTCAACGTGAAAAGCCGGGGCCGGTTCCGGTCGGGCGAGGCGAATAATCCCTGCGGAAGCAAGCTGAAGGGCGTTGTTGGGCAATATTCGGCGGGCAAATCCTGCAATCACGTGCCTGCAATCACGTGATTGTGAAAACGAGTGCAAAACCGCCAAGGCAAGCGGATTTCCGGTCGTTCTGCGGGGCTTTTCCGAACGCGCTAAAGGCCCGGTTTTATAGAGACCTCGGCATGTTTATGCACAACTAGGGTACAAGATATTTGAACTATTCTGAAGGTATGTGTATCCAGCGTATATGTTTCTCGTCTGCGTATCGTGGAATTTCTCGGAAACACCTCAAAAAGTCTTACCCACCAGATCGGCAGGAAACGACAATGACCGACCTCCCCGGATATCCGAGTCGTCGCAGTTTTCTGAAAGCCTCCGCAGCAAGTGTGATGCTTTCAGGGCTCGCTGTCTCAGCAAAAGCGGAACCGCAAACTCCCCCGGTTCCACTCGAACAATATGAACGCCAATATTTCAATGAAGTCGAATGGGCTTTCGTTCTTGCAGCCACGGCGAGACTGATTCCGTCCGAAGGCGACGGCCCCGGCGCTATCGAAGCCCGTGTTCCCGTATTCATCGATCTCCAGCTCGCCGGCGATTTCGGTCGCGCGGATGACTGGTACATGGTCGGACCCCACGATCCGTCCGCAGATCCGACGCGTGGCTGGCAGACACCGCTGAACCCTGCGCAGATTTACCGGCAGGGCATTCCCGCGTTCAACGCATGGTGCGAGCAGAAGTACGGCGCGGCTTTCTCCGCCCTGACTGCGGAACAGCAGGATGCGGCGCTGACCTCGCTGCAGAAGGGGGAGGTCGGCCTTCAGCCTGAACTGCGCGACTTCTTCACGCTTCTTTTGCAGAACACCAAGGAAGGCTATTTCGCCGATCCGATGTATGGCGGCAATCACGGCATGCAGGCGTGGAGCTATATCGGCTTCCCCGGTGCGCGCGGCAGCTACAAGGAATGGGTCGAACGCTACAATGTTCGCTACCCGCTGGGCCCGGTCTCGATCAAGGGCGAAAGGGCTTAACGATGGCACGTCAGGAAAAGAAAAAAGACGTGGTTGTGGTCGGCCTCGGCTGGACCGGAGCCATCCTGTCCATGGAACTGGCTCAGGAAGGGCTTGAAATCGTCGCGCTCGAGCGCGGGCATGACCAGAACACGGTCCCGGATTTCAAATATCCCAACATGATCGACGAGCTGAAATACGGCGTGCGCCTGAAGATGATGCAGCGCGCCAGCCAGCAGACCGTCACGATCCGCCGCAACGCCGACGAAGTCGCCTTGCCCTACCGCAGCTTCGGCTCGTTTCTGCCCGGCAACGGTGTCGGCGGTGCAGGCACGCACTGGAACGGCCTGAACTGGCGTCCGCAGCCCGAAGAGCTGCGCCTGCGCTCCTATGTCAAGGAACGCTGGGGCGAGCAGATCATTCCCGAAGACATGCTTCTCGGCGACTACCCGATCCACTATGACGAGCTGGAGCCTTTCTTCGACCGTTTCGAGCGCATCGCGGGCATTTCCGGCAAGGCGGGCAATCTGAAGGGAAAGATCGTCGAAGGCGGCAATCCGTTCGAGGGCTGGCGTTCCAATGACTACCCGATGCCGCCGATGCACACGACCTGGGATGGACGGAAGTTCGCCGATGCGGCTCAGGGCATGGGGTATCACCCGTTCCCGTCGCCGGGCGGCATTGCCTCGACCGCCTATGTCAACGAATATGGCATGCAGATGGGGCCGTGCAATCACTGCGGTTTCTGCGAGCGTTTCGGCTGCTACCAGTATTCCAAATCATCGCCGCAGACGGCCATCCTCGATGCGCTGAAGCGCATGCCGAACTTCTCCTATCGCACGGAGTCTGAAGTTCTGCGCGTTGAAATGGCGCCGGACGGCAAGACCGCCACGGGCGTGACCTATTTCGACGAGGCGACGCAGGAAGAAGTTTTCCAGCCCGCCGATATCGTCATCCTCGCGTCCTTCTCGCTCAACAACGTGCATCTGGCGCTTCTGTCGGGTATCGGCCAGCCATATGACCCGGTAACGGGCGAAGGCGTCACCGGGCGCAACTATGCCTATCAGATGAATGGCGGCGTGACGCTCTTCTTCAAGGATGAGGAATTCAACCCCTTCATCGGCACCGGCGCGAATGGCATGTGCATCGACGATTTCGGTGTCAACCAGATCGATTTCGGACGGGAAGGCTTCATCGGCGGTTCGTACTGGCGCGCCGGCCAGACCAACGGCCAGCCGATCCGCAGCATGGCGCTGCCATCCGGTACACCGGCATGGGGCGGCGCGTGGAAAAAGGCCATCGCCGAATGGTACGGCCATTCCATGTCGATCGGCAGCCATGGTTCGCACATGTCCTACCGGACCAACCATCTCGATCTGGACCCGACCTACAAGGACCGTCACGGTCGCCCGCTCATGCGCATGACCTTCAACTGGAATCCGAATGATATCCGGATGACCCAGTACATGAAGACCAAGATGGAAGCGCTGGCCAAGACGATGAACCCCGACCTGATGCAGTCGTCCTTCAAGAAGGAAGGCGCGCAGTATGACGTGCGCCCATACCAGACGACGCACAATACGGGTGGCCATATCATGTCGGACAATCCGCGTGAGGGCGTGGTCAACCGCTATTCGCAGGCATGGGACAAGCACAATGTGTTCCTGACCGGCGCGGGCAATTTCGTGCAGAACACGCAGTACAATCCGACGGGTCTGCTCGGCGGGCTTGCCTATTCGACTGCGCATGCGATCCGCACGCAATACCTGTCCAATCCGCGTCCGCTGATCTGAGGAGAATGGTGATGAAGACTTTTCTTCGCATAATCGGCGCTCTCGTCGTCATCGGAATTGTCGCGCTGCTGGCCTTCATCTTCGTGCCGGTACAGCTGACGAAGCCAACCAGGGAACTGGCGGCGGACTGGAAACCTGCCGAAGGGCAGGGCCAGTATGTCATGTATGCATCGGACTGCATGGCCTGCCACACGGCGGAAGGCGGCAAGCCTTTTGCCGGTGGACGCCCGATTGCAAGCCCGATGGGTACGATCTGGACGACCAACATCACCCCGGACAAGGAAACCGGCATCGGAAACTGGACGCTCGATCAGTTCCGCGCCGCTCTCTATGACGGCATTCGTGCCGATGGCTCACATCTCTATCCGGCAATGCCTTACGAGAACTATCGCAAGCTGACCGAGGAAGATGTCCGCGCGCTGTATGATTATTTCATGCATCAGGTCGAGCCGGTGAACAATGTCGTTCAGGAAACCAAGCTCGGCTTTCCGTTCAACATGCGTTTCGGCATTCGTGCATGGAACTGGCTGGCTCTCGGTCAGGAAGCGGGCTTCAAGGCCGCAGGCAAGTCGGAAGCACAGGATCGCGGCCAGTATCTGGTCGAGGGCCCGGCTCACTGCGCCGCCTGCCACAGCCCGCGCAATCCGCTGATGGCGCAGAGCGGCACGCAAGTCGGTGACAAGGACTTCCTCACCGGCGGCGTCGTCGATGGCTGGAACGCACCGTCGCTGCGCGGCGCAAATTCCGCTCCGCAGAAGTGGTCCATCGAGGAACTGGCGACCTATCTTGCAACAGGCCGCAATTCCTACTCCACGGCCAATGGCGAAATGGGCCTTGCGGTCGAACATTCGCTTCAGCATCTCACCGATGCCGACAATTTGGCGATCGCCGCATTCCTGAAGGGGATTGACGGTGCTGCCGTTGAAGTGCCGCAGGAGTTTGCCGTGAAGGCATCCAAGGCATTGCCAGCCGCCCCGGCTGATGCCGCCGGTGAAGCAACGACAAAGATGCTGACCGAAGCCTCTCCGGATATGCCGCTTGGTGCGCGGCTCTATCTCGACAACTGTGCTGCCTGCCATTTCGTGTCGGGCAGGGGCGCTCCGGGGATATTCCCCGAGCTTGCCGGCAACGATCTGGTGACAGGTTCGGAAACGAAGCCGCTGATCTCGATCATCCTGCACGGCGCCGAGGTTCCGTCCACGGCAAAGCGTCCGATGCGCCTTGTGATGCAGGGCTACGCCGACCGCCTGACGGACGATGAAGTTGCCGAACTGGCTACCTTTGTGCGCTCCGCATGGGGCAACAGCGCCGGGCCGGTGAAGGCGGCGGATGTTGCAACGGTCCGCAACAGCCAGACCCACTGACAACAAAGCGCCGATCTGACGGGATCAGATCGGCGCTCTGTCCCATTGTTTTGGGCGATCTTTCCCGAAAACCGTTTCACACTTTTCGGGATGCTCTTTAAAGAACGGCGGAATGATAGTTCCGCCGTTTTGTCATTCAGGCGGCTTCGATGTCGCGCATCGGCGGGTTGCCGTAGAAGCGGCTATATTCGCGGCTGAACTGCGACGGGCTTTGATAGCCGACGCGATGGCCTGCCGTACCGGCGTCCAGCCGCTCGACCAGCATCAGCCTGCGGGCTTCGTTGAGGCGGAGCTGCTTTTGATACTGTACCGGCGTCATCGCCGTGATCGCCTTGAAATGGTGATGAAACGACGACGCGCTCATATTGACGTGTTCGGCAAGCTGTTCGATCCGCAACGGTGCGGCAAAGTTCTGGCGAAGCCATGCGATAGCCCGCGCTATACGGTTGGCCTGGCTGTCGGCGGTGGCGATGTTGATCAGTCGCTCGCCGCCGGGACCCGTCAGAAGGCGATAGAGGATTTCCTGTTCGATCAGGGGCGCCATCACCGGAATATCGTCGGGGTTGTCGAGAAGGCGCAGCAGGCGCAAGGCTGCATCCAGCAGGCCCGCAGGCGCGGCATTGACGGTTATTCCCCATTGATCCCCATCGGCTAGCATCCGTCTGCGAACATCCACGCGGCCGATCAGATCGGTCAGTTTCTCGCTGTCGATGGCGAGCGCCAGGCACAGATGCGGCGCTTCCGGGCTCGCCTCCACCACCCGCCATGTGACCGGCAGGTCCAGCGACGTCACCAGATACTCGCCCTTGGTATAGTTGATCGTTTCGGAACCGAGGCGCAGCGATTTTGCGCCTTGCAGCACCATGGCGAGGCAGGGCCTGTAACTGCTGTGGCACGGTATGCTTGGTGTCGTGCGCCTGCTGATCGACAGACCTTCGATCGGCATGCGGTATTCGCCGTCCTGTGCGGTGAAACGCTCCGCGAGAGCGGCAAGCTCGTTATAGGTCTCTGTCAATGACGTCATGGATGATCCGGTTCAGACGATGTGGAATAGAGCAATTATTGCGCAAGCGGGTCGGTATCGGCAATCGCGAAACAGGCAGTTTTGCAGGATCGTGCAAGAAGCTTGCAGGATCGGTCTACCGCATCTGCCCGTGTCTCCGGCATATTCCGCCTGCTTCCCCAATCCAATAAATGGAGTCTATCATGGCCATAGCAAGAGGTTATGCTGCTACGGATGCAGACGAGCCGTTGGTTCCGTTCACATTTGAACGGCGCGAGCCCAACGCGGATGACGTGGTCATCTCGATCCAGTATTGCGGCGTCTGCCATTCCGACATCCATACCGTTCGCAATGAATGGAAGAATGCCGTTTATCCCATCGTTCCGGGACATGAAATCGCGGGCGTCGTGACTGCCGTCGGCGATGCGGTCACCAAATTCAAGGTCGGCGACAAGGTCGGCGTCGGCTGCTTCGTGGATTCCTGCGTCGGCTGCGCCAGCCGGGATGTCGACAACGAGCAATATCTTCCGGGCCTCATCCAGACCTACAACACCTTCGACGCCGAAGGAAAGGAACGGACGCAGGGCGGATATTCGGACCATATCGTCGTGAAGGAAGGATATGTCCTTTCCATGCCCGACAATCTTCCGCTCGATGCGGCAGCTCCGCTGCTGTGCGCGGGCATCACGCTTTATTCGCCGCTGCGCCACTGGAATGCAGGTCCGGGCAAGCGGGTCGCGATCATCGGCATGGGCGGGCTCGGGCATATGGGCGTCAAGCTCGCCAATGCCATGGGCGCGCATGTGACGGTGCTGAGCCAGTCGCTTTCCAAGAAGGAAGACGGTCTCAAGCTCGGCGCCCATGAATATTACGCCACCAGCGACGCTGCCACCTTCCAGAAGCTGGCCGGAACGTTCGACCTCATCATCTGCACGGTTGGCGTCGCCATCGACTGGAATGCCTATCTTGCGCTGCTCAAGGTAAACGGCACCATGGTTGTTGTCGGCGTGCCGGAACATATGGTGCCGGTACATGCCTTCTCGCTCATTCCGGGCCGCAAGTCGCTTGCGGGATCGATGATCGGCTCGATCAAGGAAACGCAGGAAATGCTGGACTTCTGCGGCCAGCACAACATCGTTTCCGAAATCGAGAAGATCAATATCCAGGAGATCAACGAAGCCTATGAACGCGTCCTGAAGAGTGACGTGCGCTACCGCTTCGTCATCGACATGGCTTCGCTGGCAGCATGATGTAGCCTGGAGGAGAGGGCATTTCCCGTTTCAACCGAACATTGGAGATGCACGTCTATCCAGAAATGCAAAACCCCGGCCCATCGGTGCCGGGGTTTTGCCTTGGATAATCAGTGCCTGCGCAGGTTTTTCCATACCAGCGCGGCTGTCACCGTCAGAAAAGCCGCAAGGATCGTACCCTCTATTATAAAATACCAGTGCATGAGCGAAGCTCCTATGCCGGAACTCTGCCGCCGCCAGATCGAACGTTCGGTGCCCACGGAATTGCTGTTTGCGGTTCTTCGAGAATATTTCGCTTGAGGGCGAAGCCTGCTACCGCATGGCGCGCGACGTGCAGGGGTTTGAGACCGTTCTGCGCATCACAACATGCCTTCCATGTCATTTCATATATGACATCGCGGTCATGCTCCGGCCATTCATAAAGATAATCTATTGCATCTTCAACGCAGGCAATTTCGCGAATGAGATAGGGCCCATCCTTAACAAATACAGGGCTGTCAAACAAACGGTCGCTCATCAGAACCTCCATTTGATCGAACGAAAATGTTAGTGTGACGGCGTCGATTTAGTAAGCCGCCACGGCCGTTCAAGTGGCCGGAATAAAAAAGTTTTCAGCTTCTGGGGTTTAGGGGCAGGACCCTGTCAATTTGATGGAAATGGCGCCTGAAATGACAAGGGCTGCCAGGAGAGACGCACAGGCACATTGCTTATCGCTTATTACAAAGAGCTGAATTACACTCTGTCGGGCAGCATCTTGCGGTTGGGGGAACGCATCCTTGGGTTTTGACGAGAATACTCTGTTTTTTGCGGCGGGTATCTGCTCCCTGGCAGTGGCCCTGACGATCCTGAGTGTCTGGTACCAGAACTCCCGCGACAGCTTCCTGTTATGGGGTTGCCTTGGCATGATCCTGCTCGGCACGGGGGCGGTGCTTTATTATGCCGGTCCGTTGCCGCTGGCCACGGCCTCCATCATTGCCTTCACCCTCGAAAGCCTTGGCTTCATACTGCTGATCCTCGGTTCGCGGCAGATTTCGGGCCGTGCGGTTCGCAGCCGCTTTTTGATCGTTCTGGCGATTGCCGTCATCAGCGCGACGGTGCTGCCGATCCTGGCGGGACAGACGGGCACCGGCACGGCAATTTTCAACCTGACATCGGCCCTGTTGCTCCTGCTGACCGCGAAGGAATATTTCCATGTCTATCGCGAGGCGCCGGTGCCCGTGACAGGCATGATCGCGCTTTATGTCCTGACGGCGATCTCGTTCTTTCTGTGCGGTGCCGTGATCCTTTATGAACGGCAATGGGTGATGACCGCCATTCCCAGCAACTGGGCTGAAAATATCAATGCGATAACGGCCATCATCGGGATTACGGGCATTGGCGCCCTGTCGCTGAATTTCACCCAGTCGCGTATTGCGCGCCGCCATGCCAATGATGCGCGCACCGACAGCCTGACCGGTTTGCTGAACAGGCGCGCCCTTTACGATGTGCTGACCGACAATGAATTGCAGCTCGGGGATTCCGTCGTGATCTTCGACCTCGATGCGTTCAAGTCGATCAACGATACGCACGGCCACATCATCGGCGATGAGGTGCTTGGAACCTTTTCCAATGTCCTGCGCAGCCATGTCAGATGCGAGGCGCTGATTTCCCGTGTCGGCGGCGAGGAATTCGTCCTGGTCCTGCGGCAGAAGCAGAACAGCGAGGTTCTCGCCATGGCGGATGCGATCCGCAAGGCCTTCGCGGCGACAGTTTTTGAAGCTCTGGCCGGAGATTTTTCCACGACGACCAGTGCGGGCATCGCATTCTGTACGCCGGGAGACCGTGATTTCCTGACCGTGTTCCACCGGGCGGATGCCGCGCTTTATCGCGCCAAGCATCTGGGACGCAACAAGGTATGCACCGAACTGCACAGCGTCGCCTGAACCCTCTGGTCAGCAATGAAAATGGGCCTGAATTTCAGGCCCATTTCCTCTGGCTCGTCATGTGCCGAAGCGTTCTTCGCTGAGCGCCGCCGCCATCAAGGCCCTGGTATAGTCTTCGCGCGGGCGGTCGAAGACCTGTTCGGTGTCGCCCTGTTCGACGATCTTGCCGTTCTTCATCACGATCACATAGTCCGAGACGGCGCGCACGACCGCCATGTCGTGGCTGATGAAGAGATAGGACAGTCCATGGTCCTTTTGCAGGTCGCGCAGAAGCGTGACGATCTGCTTCTGGACCGAACGGTCGAGCGCACTTGTCGGCTCATCGAGCACGATGACGCGCGGTTTCAGGATCATCGTGCGCGCAATGGCGATGCGCTGGCGCTGGCCGCCTGAAAACTCGTGCGGATAGCGGTTGCGCATGGCCGGATCGAGGCCGACTTCCTTCAGCGCCTCCTGCGCGCGGCGGTCGCGTTCCTTTGCCGAAAGGTTCGGTTCGTGGATCAGAAGCCCCTCGGTAATGATGCGTCCGACCGTCATGCGCGGGCTCAGCGAGCCGAACGGGTCCTGAAAGACGAGCTGCAATTCACGGCGCTTGGGGCGCATTGCTTGCGGCTCGTGCGGCAATTCCTGCCCGAGATAGGCGATGCGGCCCTCGGAGGCTATCAGCCGCAGGATGGCGCGCCCCAGCGTGGACTTGCCCGAACCGGATTCGCCCACAATGCCGATGGTCTGGCCCTGCTTCAGCGTCAGCGAGACATTGTTGACGGCTGTGAGGTAGTTGGCGGCGCCAAGCCACGGCTTGCTGATGAGAAAATTGACCTTCACATTATCGGCGCGAATGAGAACCGGCGCATCATCGCGGGGAGGGGCTTTTTCGCCTTCCGGCTCGGCGTTGAGCAGCATCTTCGTATAGGCGTGCTCGGGCGCGGTGAATAGCTTTTCCGTCTCGTTCGTTTCGACCACTTCGCCGGAGCGCATCACGTAAACCCGGTCGGCAAAGCGCCGCACGATGCCGAGATCATGCGTGATGAAAACCACCGCCATTCCAAGCCGCTTCTGCAGATTGGCCAGAAGGTCGAGAATCTGCGCTTGAATGGTGACGTCGAGCGCGGTCGTCGGTTCGTCGGCGATCAGGATATCCGGCTCGTTGGCGAGCGCCATGGCGATCATGACGCGCTGGCGCTGGCCGCCCGACAGTTCATATGGATAGCTGTCGATGCGGCGTTCCGGTTCGGGAATGCCGACGAGCCTGAGCAGTTCGAGAATACGCGGGCGCGCATCCTTCTTGCTCAATCCGCGATGATAGCGGAGCGGCTCTGCAAGCTGGTCGCCGATGCGATAAAGCGGATCGAGCGATGTCATGGGCTCCTGAAAGATCATGGTGATCTTTGCGCCCCGGATGGTGTTGAGCTTCTTTTCGGGCATGCCGATCAGGTCCTGCCCGCGATAGAGCGCCTGGCCGGTAGCCCTGCCGTTCTGGGCGAGAAGGCCCATCATCGCCATCGTCGTCTGGCTCTTGCCCGAACCGGATTCTCCCACGATGGCGATGGTCTCACCCGCTTTCACGTCGAGATTGATGCCGCGCACGGCTTCGACCGGGCCATCATGCGTGTCGAAAGTGACCTTCAGGTCGCGCACGCTCAGAATGTTTTCACTTGTCATCTCAGCGATCCTTCGGGTCAAGGCTGTCGCGCAGGCCGTCGCCAAGGAAGTTCAGCGCAAACAGGATTGTGGTCAGCGTGATGGCAGGCCAGATCAATAGCCAGCTGGCGCCGCGCATGTTCTGGGCACCTTCGGAAATCAGCAGCCCCAGAGAGGTGAGGGGGTCCTGAACGCCGAGACCGAGGAAGGAAAGGAGACTTTCGAGCAGGATTGCCTTCGGCACCAGAAGCGTCACGAAAACGATGACGGGGCCCAGCGCATTCGGGATGATGTGGCGGGTAATGACGCCGCTGCGCGTCGCGCCGAGCGCTTCCGCCGCCTGCACGAATTCCTGCCGTTTGAGGCTCAATGTCTGTCCGCGCACGATGCGCGCCATATCCAGCCATTCCGTCGCGCCGATGGCGATGAAGATGATGAAAATGGATCGTCCGAAGAAGACGAGCATCAATATGACGAAGAAGATGAAGGGCAGGGAATAGATGATATCGACAAACCGCATCATCACATTGTCGATGCGCCCGCCCAGATAGCCGGAGATGGCACCAAAGGACACGCCTAGGATCAGCGACATGGCGGAAGCCAGCAGGCCGATGGCAAGCGACATGCGAACGCCGACGAAGATGCGGGTCATCAGATCGCGGCCCAGATTATCGGTGCCGAGCAGGAAATAGTTGCGCGTCACGTCGAGCGTAAGCTTGCCCGACAACCCATCGGACGCGATATCGATCTTGGGATTGCTGAACAGGTCGGAACGCTGGAAATAACGCAGCACGCGGTCATCTGTCGGGCGCTGCGAGGTGAAATTGACAACGACATTGTTGCCGGTCAATTCCGGTTCGCCGGCGGCTTTCAGCCGTGCACGGGCCAGTTCGCGTTCAAGGCCCGGCATGATCGTATCCGCGCGCGGATAGGCTTCGAGGCTCGGAGCCACGCGCACGAACTGCGGATAGATCTTGTCATAGGGATGCGGGCTCAGCATGGGGCCGAACACGCCCAGAAAAGCCATCACGAGAAGGGCGATGGCGCTCGCCACGGCGGCCCTGTTCTTGCGCAGGCGCAGCCATGCATCCTGCCAGAGGGAGCGGCTTGCAACTTCCAGCCGGGCTGTTTCGGTCGGAACGGAAAGATCAGTCATAGCGAACCCTCGGATCAAGCCATGCATAAAGAAGATCGACGATCAGGTTGAAAACCACGATGAAGATCGAAATGACGACAACGGTTCCCATGACGAGGGTGTAATCGCGGCTGAGCGCGCCCTGCACGAAGTAACGGCCGATGCCGGGGATGCCGAAGATCGTCTCGACCACGACCGAACCGGTGAGAAGGCCGGCGGCGGTGGGGCCGAGATAGGAAACGGCGGGAAGCATGGCGGCGCGCAAGGCGTGCACGCCGACAACCACGCGGGAAGGCAGGCCATAGGCGCGCGCCGTGCGCACGTGATTGGCGCGCAGCGCCTCGATCGTTGCGCCGCGCACGAGACGCGCAATGACGCCCACCTGCGGCAGTGCCAGGGTAAGGACCGGCAGTATCCAGTAGGTTATATTGGCCGAGGACCAGCCGCCCGCCGGAACCCAGCCGAGAATGACACCGAACAGAAGGCTGAGGAGAGGGGCCACGACGAAGTTCGGCGTGGTGATGCCGAAAGTGGCGAGCGCCACGACGAAATAGTCGATGGTCGAGTTCTGCTTCAGGGCTGCAAGCGTGCCGAGAAACGTTCCGATGATTGCCGCAAGCGTCAGGCCGAGCGTGCCGAGAACGATCGATACCGGCAGGCCGGAAGCGAAGAGATCATTCACGGAGAAGTCGCGGCGCGTGAAGCTCGGTCCAAGATCGCCATGCAGAAGATTGCCCAGATAAATCAGATACTGCTGCCATAGCGGCGCATCCATATTATAGGCCTTCTTGAGGTTTTCCAGGATCAGGGGGTCGATGGGCCTTTCAAGGTCGAAAGGTCCGCCGGGCGCCAGCCGGATCGCAAAGAATGTCAGCGTGATGATGATGAATATCGTGGGTATCGCACTACCCAATCGTCGGAGCGTATAGCCCAGCATGTTCTTTTCCCTTCTTTGCCGAACCGCCGTGCAGCGGTCCGGCAAATCCCAAACTCTTTGTTTTATGCATTTTCCTTATGCAAAACCGCTTCGCGCCTTTGGCTGGAAAATGCTTCTTGGGCCTTGTTTTTCTTGTGTTTTCAGTTCTTCAAGGATAACCAGCGGGTGCCGTGCGAATTCATCAGGTTGTTTTCATAACCCTGAACACGGTCGGCAACGAGCGCGGTGGACGAATAATACATCAGCGGAACGACGGCCCCCTCGCTGAGCAGGATTTTCTCTGCGTCTGCGAGAATGTTTGCCCGGTCAGCGAGATTGGTCGTCGTGGCGGATTTCGCCATCAGCGCGTCGTAATCCTTGTTCGACCATTCGGCGTAATTGAAATAATTGCCGGTGGTATAAAGCTCCAGGAACGAATTCGGATCATTGTAATCGCCGATCCAGCCGTCGCGGGTAATGTCGAACATCCCCTTTTCCTGAAGGTAGTTGTAGAAGGTCGTACCCTCGACCTCGTTGAGCGTGGCCTTGATGCCGATATTGCCCAGCATATTGGCGATGGCCGCCATGGTATTCTTGTGGTTTTCCGAAGTGTTGTAGCGCAGGGTCACCGAAAGGCTTCCCGGCTCGACACCGGCTTCCTTCAGCAGCGTTTTGGCCTTGTCCTCACGGTCCAGAATGTCCGCATCGGCGAAATCCAGCTTCGGAGCGTCCTTGACGTAATTCACGATGCCGGGCGGCACCATGGAACTGGCTGGCAGCATGACGCCGCGCCAGACTTCATCGGCGAGGAAATCGCGGTCGATAGCCATGGAAATGGCCCGGCGCACACGCGGATCGCGCAGCTTGCTCGACGGCTCGCCCTTGATGTCGATATAATAGATGCCGAGATATGGGGCGAGGCGGAACTGGCCGCTCAGGTTCTTCTTCACATAGTCCATCTGCTCGGCCGGAACATCGGAACAGATATCGACTTCCTTCGCTTCAAAACGGCGCATGCAGCTTGCACGGTCTTCAAACGGTATCCAGTTCACTGCATCGATCTTCACATTGGAAGCATCCCAGTAGTTGGGGTTCTTCTTCATGGAAATCTTGTCATTGGGATTGAAGCTGACAAGCGTATAGGCGCCATTGGTCACGAGATTGCCGGGCAGGGTGAACTTGTCGCCGAACTTCTCGACCGCTTTCCGGTTGAGCGGAAAACCGGTCTGGTGGGTGAGCAGTTCCAGAAAATAAGGGGCAGGGTTCTTGAGCGTGATCTGCAATGTTTTGTCGTCAAGCGCCTTCACGCCCAGCTGGTCCAGCGGCATCTTGCCGGTAGCGACTTCCTCGGCATTCTTGATGGCGTATAAGACGCTGGCATATCCCGCGGCGGTTTTCGGGTCCATGATGCGGTGGAAAGTGAATTCGAAATCGCCAGCGGTGACGGGATCGCCATTCGACCACTTGGCGTTCTCACGCATGTGGAACGTGTAGATGAGGCCGTCCTCGGAGATGTCCCATGAGGATGCGGCGCCGGGAATGGCCTCACCCTTCTCGTTCTGCACAAGCAGACCTTCATAAAGGTCGCGCAGGACACGGTTTTCCGAAACTGTGGTCGTGTGTTGCTGGTCCAGCGTGGCGGGATCGGTATCGTTGCCCCGGTTGAGCACTGTTTCTGCCGATGCGGCACCTGCCAGCGCCATCAGGCAAACGCCTGTCATCAAAATTCCGCGAACCATGAAAAACTCCCATATACTTTTTTACAAAATGTTCGCCCCGCAAAAGGGCCTTCCGGAACTGCCGGAAGAAAAAATGGGCCGCGCCGATAAGCGCAGCCCAAGCTGAAAATTTATTGTTTTAAGGAAAGCCAGCGCGTCTTGTGGACATCCATCAGGTTGTCGGTCCAACCCTCGACCTTGTCCGAAACAAGGGCGCGCGACGAATAATAGAGGATCGGAATATTGCTCAGTTCATCGAGCTTCAGCTGTTCGGCTTCGGCAAGCGTCTTGGCGCGTTCCTTGAGATCAAGGGTTTTTGCCGCCTTTTCCATCAACGCATCGTAATCGGCGTTCTTCACCTTGGAATAGTTGAAGCTCACATCGCTCTGGCTGATGTAGAGGAAGTTCTGCGGATCGTTGTAATCGCCGATCCAGGCAGCACGGGCAATATCGAACGGACCATCGTCACGCATGTAGTTGAAATAGGTCGCGCCTTCGGTTTCGTTGAGCGAAGCCTTGATGCCGATATTGCCAAGCTGGTCGGCGATGGCAGCCATGGTGTTCTTGTTGTTTTCCGAGGTGTTATAACGCAGTTCGACCGAGAGCGTATTCGGTTCGACGCCTGCTTCCTTCAACAGTTCCTTGGCCTTGTCTTCACGCTCGAGCATATCGTCGGAATATTTCAGCCTTGGCGCATCCTCAACATAATTGGCGATATGGGGAGGAACCATCGAATAGCCCGGCAGCATCGTGCCCTGCCAGACCTGATCGGCGATGAAATCGCGGTCGATGGCCAGCGAAATAGCCTGACGGACGCGCGGGTCCTTCAGCTTGCTGTCGGCGGTCTTGCCCTTCACCGGCAGATAGTAGACGCCGAGATAAGGCGCCAGGCGGAATTCCTTGGAAAGGTTCTTCTTCACATAGTCCATCTGCTCGGCCGGAACGTCGGAGCAGACCTGCACTTCCTTCGCCTCGAAACGGCGCATGCAGCTTGCGCGGTCCTCGAACGGTATCCAGTTGATCGTATCGATCTTCACCTGATCCGCTTCGTAGTAATGCGGGTTCTTCTTCATCACGATCTTGTCGTTCGGGGTGAAGCTTTCCAGCATATAGGCGCCGTTCGTCACCATCTTGCCGGGCGTGGTGAACTTGTCGCCATTGGCCTCGACGCTCTTCTGGTGCAGAGGGAAGCCGGTCTGGTGGGTCAGAAGCTCAAGGAAATACGGAGCAGGGGAGTTCAAGGTCACCTTGAGCGTATGGTCGTCGACGGCTTCGACGCCGAGCTGGTCGGTCGGCTTCTTGCCGCCGGCAATGTCTTCGGCATTCTTGATGACGAACAGCATGCTGGCATAACCGGCGGCTGTCTTCGGGTCCATCAGGCGGCGGAAGGTGAACTGGAAATCGCCGGCGGTAACCGGGTCGCCGTTCGACCATTTCGCATTGTCGCGCAGATGGAAGGTGTAGACGGTGCCGTCTTCGGAAATATCCCAGGATTTCGCCACACCGGGAATTGCCTCGCCCTTCGCGTCCTGAATGGTCAGGCCGTCATAAAGGTCGCGCAGGACATTGCCTTCGGACACAGTCGAGGTGCGGTGATGGTCCAGCGTCGCCGGGTCGGTGTCGTTGCCGCGATTGAGAACGGTTTCGGCTGAAGCAGCACCGGCCAGCGCCAGAAGACATACACCTGTCAGTAGAAATTTACGATACATGTGAGAACCCCTCCTTTGAAATTTTTGAAATGCCCCGCATCTTATTTATAAGATCGCCACTTGCAAGAGAACTTATCAACACTTTGACTTAATTAATATATTCACAATTTTTTGAGCAATTCGCGCGCTTAAGTTCTGGTACGGGGTCACGGGTTTTCATCGGATTTACAAAGCCGGAACGGCACCTGGACGTGCCCAGAAAACGCCGCATTTCCCGCGATTTCCGACATTTGAATGTCAGTTGGAATGCGCGTGAAAACAGCTCGATTCGCTGGAAAGTTACATGCACAGTTTCAGCGGCGATCCTGTTATAATCTGCATCCTGCCGTTTATCGCCGTCGCGCATCCGGGACGATATCCACCACTATCGCGATGGGTCCATCGCTTCACATCGGATAGTTCCATAATACATATTATCTGATTGACGCTGAGGCCCTCAGGCCTGCTCCCGCAAAGAAAGAAGCGCCTTTTCAGGCGCTTCCTCTATCATCAGAATGTCCGCTGCAGCATGATCAAGCCTTGCCAAGCGTCTGTCCCGTTGAGGACCGACTTCTTGTCGCGCCACCGCACATAAGAAATCTCCGGCGTGACAGTGAAGCCCGGAACCATTTCGTAAGCAACATTTGCGGTCGTGTAGAATGTATTCACGCCGTCATAGGAAAGCTCGGCATTGAATACGGTCTTGTTGGACAGCTTGTAGGCGCCGCCGCCCCAGACGGCCCAATCGCCACCCCATTGGCCGTAGAAACTGTTGATCGCGCGAACCTGCCCCGCGACCTGTCCGTCCTCGCCCTTGACGTCCATATAGCTGTCCTTGTTGGACTTGTAGGCTCCCATGGCCCAAAGGGACAGCTTGTCGGTAATGTTGAGATTGCCGCGCAGCTTGCCCGCCCATTCTTCGTTGCGGGCATCATAGGCGGCGACTGCGATGATGGCGCCCCAGTCCTTGGAGTATTTCACGCCGCCAACGACATGCGGGGCGTAATCGCTTATGGTGCCGTCATAGCCATAATCATGATCGGTGTCCTTATTGTTGCCCTGTTCGAGCGCAAGGACAGCCGACCAGCCATCTTTACCGGTATAGGTATAGCTGATCGCGGCGGTGCGTGCGCCGCCAGCCGGGATAACATCGTCGTTGAAGACGTCGCCAAGATAGCCGACGAAAGATGTGAAGACCGAATAATCGAGACCGACACGCAGCCCGCCCAAATCCACATATGCAACGCGCAACGACCCGGTGGAGCTGGAATCCGCGCCATTGCTCCATTGGAAACGGGTTTCCGCATAGGTTTTGAGCGTACCCAACTCCGTCTCGGATGCTGTGCTGGCGCGAAGCGTGAAGCGCGTGGAAATATCCCAGGTGTCGCGCTTGGTGGAGCGCTGCAGATATGGCGCACCGTCCTTGTCGGTAAAGCCGCGGCCATAGACATCATCGCCGCCCTGCATGAGATAGCGGACATAGCCATGCACCCGCAGGCAGGTTTCGGTGCCGGGTATGTAGAAATACCCAGCGCCATAGGCGTCGCAGACCCTGACATATTGTGCTGCATCCGGCTCGGGTGCGACTATGTTGTCCGCACCATATGCCACGGAAAGGCTGCTCAGAGTCGCAATGGAACTCATCGATAATAAAGTAAATCTCATTTCCCCTCACAAATATTTAAAAAGTTATTATCAAAGATTTGCTTCGTCTTACGATGCGTGAGAATAATAGATGAAAGGATTATTTTTCTCTAATCGCAAGTTGTATTACATTAATTGTATCACACAATTAGTTGCACGTTATTGGAGAGGAAGTGGCAATAAAGCGGGGGTAATTACTTAAAATAGTAAGCCTGACACTGAACGGATACAGTTACTTATTCTCGCGGCCCTTGGGGCCGCTTTGTCATTGGGAGGGTTTCATGTGTCTACGTTTCGTTCTTGCAAGCGCTTGCTGGCTTTCCTTGGCTGGTGCCGCATCGGCTGAAATCGTGCTTAACCGCGACAGCGGCAGCGATCCGTCATCGCTGGATCAGCATCGGACAACAACGGCGCAGGAAGGCGCCCTGCTGCGTGATCTTTACGAAGGGCTCGTCACGGAAGACGGCAAGGGAGAGCTGACACCCGGCGTTGCGCAGTCCTGGGATATTTCGTCCGATGGACTGACCTATACGTTCCGCCTGCGGGAGAACGCGAAATGGTCGAATGGCGATCCCGTCACGGCTGGAGATTTCGAATATTCGTTACGCCGCATCATGGACCCGAAAACCGGTGCTGGTTACGCCACCATCCTCTATCCGATCAAAAATGCGCGGGAAATCAATACAGGCAAACTGCCGGTCGATCAGCTCGGCGTCCATTCGCTGGACGATCATACGCTGAAAATCACACTGGCCTCCCCCACCCCTTATTTCCTTTCCATACTGGCCCATCAGACGGCCTTGCCGCTCAACCGGAAAGCGGTCGAGAAATACGGCGACAAGTTCACCATGGCCGGAAACATGGTGTCGAACGGTGCCTACACATTGGTGAGCTTCACGCCGAATGCCCAGATCGTCATGAAAAAGAACCCGTATTTCTGGGATACCGGAAGCGTCAGGATCGACGTGGTGAACTGGGTCCCGTTTGAGGAGCCTGCCTCGTGCATGCGCCGGTTTGAATCCGGCGAGATACAGATTTGTGGCACGGTTGCTGCCGAGCAGATGGACTATATCAAGGCAAATCTGGGAAAGAATCTGCGCGTCGCCCCCTATTTCGGCATCTATTTTGTCAGCGTCAAAGGCGAACCCGATGGCAAGTTGCGCGATCCACGGGTGCGTCAGGCCATCTCGATGGCAATCGATCGCAATTTTCTGGCCAGTGAAATCAGGCGCGGAATGATGGTGCCCGGCTATTCGATGGTGCCTCCCGGCACCCAAAACTATGTCGCGGATGCGCCACGTCTGGAATATAAGGACCAGGATATTCTTGATCGCGAAGACAGGGCGAGACAATTGCTGGCGGAGGCAGGCGTCAAGCCGGGCAGCCTTTCGGTCAAGCTGCGTTATGCCACCTCGATCAATAACAAGAACTCAATGATCGCGATTGCCGACATGCTCAAGAATATCGGCATCGAGGCGTCGCAGGATGAAGTGGAAAGCACGACCTATTTCAACTATTTGCACGAAAAGGGCATGTATGATTTTGCATATCAGGCGTGGATTGGCGATTACAACGATCCCTATTCCTTCCTGAGCCTATTCACCACCGGCAATTACTTCAATATGTCCGACTGGTCGAACAAGGATTACGATGCCCTCATCACCCGGTCGGAAACCATGACCGACGCCAAGGCGCGGGCGGAAACGCTTGCCGAGGCCGAGCGCATCCTGTTGAAAGAAGTGCCGGTCATTCCCCTGCTCTACCCCTTGTCGCAAGCGCTCGTATCGGAACGGGTCGAAGGCTATAGCGACAATCTGACGAACGTGCACGCAACCCGCTGGCTGTCCCTCAAAACCAAATGAGGCATGCTCCATTGCACGCTATCGCGCTTGGGCAGGGATGATCCCTGCCCTTGGCACTTCATTGTCGAAACTCAAAAACGGCTCTTTGCAAAACGTTGCTGCAGCCACTGGGCGGCGGGCCCCTGTCGCCGCCGCTTGTTCCAGATCAGTTCCAAAGCGACGGGATGTGCGCCCTCGTCGAACTGTAACCGGGGAATGACGAGTTCCGGCGCCAGCGGCGAGTCCTGCAGTATATGTTCAGGAATGAACGCCCAGCCGATCCCTCTTGTGAGGATTTGCAGGATGACCCAGTGGCTTTCCACCCACCACACATCAGCGCCGACCCGCAGGCGCTGGCTTTCAGCCGTATCGCTGTGCTTTCGCGCCATGATCTGGCGAAACGAACGCAGATCTTCCCAACTGACCGCTGTTTGCGCCAGCGGGTGCGTGCGTCCGCAGACCAGCACCAGAGGCACCCAGCCGATTGTATGGAAGCCAAGTTCATCCGGCATCTGTTCGGCGCGCCACATGACCCCGAGGTCCGCCTTTCCGTCGAGCACAAGCCCGCTTATCGCGGTCGAGGGCGGGAATTTCAGTTCCAGCTCGACATGCGGAAATTCCTGCGCGAAAGCGGCAAACAGCGTCGCGATGGCGGGCTCGGGGTAAAGCTCGTCTATCGCGACGACGAGGCGGGTTTCAACGTGATCGCCGAAATTTCTGGCGACTGAAATCAGGTGCTCCCGCCGGGCAAGCAGCAGGCGCGCTTCCGGCAACAGCCGCGCTCCGGCCTCCGTCAGCACCGGATTGCGGGAAGCCCGACTGAACAGCTTGACGTCGAGATCGTCTTCCAGCGAGGAAACCAGCGTGCTGATGGCGGACTGCGCCTTGCGCAGGTGCCGCGCGGCGGCCGAGAACGAGCCGTGGTCCGCGGAGGCCACAAAGGCTTCGAGTTGCTCCAGTTCAATGCTCATCTATCTGAAATCCAGATAATATCTAACTTTTCTTATCGTCAGAATAAGATAGAAGCACGCTCGTTAACAACAGGGATTAAAGGAAATGCGCAGTTTTATGGACCGTGTCCGCCATGCAATGATGTTTGAAATCATCGGTCTGGCGATCTTCATACCCGGTTCGGCCTTCATTCTGGACAAGCCTGCGGCAGAGATGGGCGTCATCGGCATTGTTTCGGCTACCACCGCGACCGTGTGGAATTTTCTGTTCAATCTGGGCTTCGACAAGGCGATGCTGCGCTTCACCGGCAGCGTCAGCAAGAGCATGATTGTCCGGGTGCTGCACGCGACCCTCTTCGAGGGCGGGTTGGTCGTGCTCCTGATCCCATTCATCGCCTGGTATCTGGGAATTTCGCTGATTGCCGCCCTTGTGATGGATATAGCGATTGTCGTCTTCTATCTGGTCTATGCGTTTGTATTCAATATCGCATATGACAAGCTGTTCCCCTTGCCTGTCGGTCAGGCCGCGCACGCGGTTTGACCTTTCTTCAGGAGTGATGCAGCCGCACGGAGCGAATTTGGCAGCCGGGCTCTCAACAGGGAGCGCGGCGCTTGCGCAAATTCGCCTGACGCTGTTCCCATGCGATGAGCAGCAGGCTCGCCAGCACGATCAGGAATGCACCGGCAAAGACATTTGTTGCCGGAACTTCCGCCCAGATCAGATAGCCATAGATAAAGGCCCAGATCAGACCGCTATATTCCACCGGCGCCAGCGCGGAGGCCGGTGCGTGGCGAAACCCTTCGTAAAGAAGGAACTGGCCGAGCGTCGAAACCAGCCCGAGACAGATCATCAGCACCCAGCCGGAAAGGTCGGGCTCCTGCCAGGTCCATGGAAAGGAAAGCGCGCAGGCCAGACCGAACAACAGGCTGGTCGCATACATCTGCGTCATCGTGGTTTCGCTGCGGCTGACAAGCCGGATCAGGATCGTGCTCCATGCCCAGCAGAAGCCCGCAACGATGCACATGGCGGCGGGAATGAGATTGGGCGAATGGGTCGGGTTCGCAGCCACGGTCACGCCGATGAAACCGATGGCGCAGGCGATCCACCGCCCCGGCCCGATCTTCTCTTTCAGCACGAGGATCGACAGGAACATGACCATGATCGGCGCGGAGAAATAGAGCGTGGTCAGTTCTGCAAGCTCGAGATGGCGAGCCGCATTGTAGAACAGCAACCACGCGCCGAGCATCAGGCCCGCGCGGAGCACGATGGTGTTGCGATAAGGGCTTTTGAAAATCGACGGATGGCGGTGATAGCGGATCAGCACGCCCGTGATGAGCACGATCACCAGGCTGCGCATGAACAAGATCTGCGGCACCTGATAGGTCGCGACGAGCCATTTCACCATTGCGTCCTGAAGGGCAAAGCAAGCGTAGCCGCCGCAAGCGAGGGCAATGCCTGCAAGCGGTCTTGAACTGACTGACCCGGTATTCATGGATTCCCCGATCCGGTCCAGGAATCCCGTAGCGGGATGGACCACGAACGCTGAATTTGCAGGACTGGAGCCCATAAGCAAGAGGCTGATATATGACGGCTGCAGACGGGAGCGTCAATGTAGCCGGAATGCAACAAATTGGGAGCCTGGAGCGGTTCCGGTTAAAACGGAATCGTCGGAACCGCTCTAGGTATTTGTCTTGTCGCATTATCCACCGCGTAGACGCTTCGCGCTTTTGCTGGAAATGCTCTAGAACACCAGGGATCGATGCGCCGCGGTTCCCGCCGTCACCCCGTCGGCAACCGACCACGCAACGCTGTGCGCACCGCGCGTAATGTCGCCTGCCGCAAAAATGCCCGGCACCGTCGTCGTCTTCAGCCCGTCCGTCCGTATCGTTCTGCCGAGCGGCAGTTCATCCATCGCGCAGCCGAATATGCCGGCAATTTCGCTGTTCAGGCGATTACGGGGGCCGATGTAAAGCGCATCGACGGGCACCAGTCGCCCGTCGTCAAGCTCGACCTGCGAAAGTTCTTTCCCCTGCCCGCAGAGCGCGCGGACGGGGCTGCGTTCAATCTTCACGCCGCGCCGTTGCAGTTCTGCGAATGCCTCGGCATCTGGCTCCATTCCCTTGTCGATGAAGAAGGTTGTCGGTCCCCATTCGGAAATCAGCATGGCCTGATGCACCGACATGGGTGACAGATTGAGAACGCCAAGCTGCCGGTCGCTGAATTCGTAGCCGTGGCAATAGGGACAATGAATGACGGTATTGCCCCATCGCTCCGCGAGGCCGGGAATATCCGGCAGTTCGTCCGATATGCCGAAGGCAAGGATCAGCCGCCGCCCCTCGACGATCTCGCCACTATCGAGTTCGATCCTGAAATTGTCGATTTCGCCGCTGCCGGAAATGGCCTTGCCTCGTGTGAAGGTCACGGTCGGATAGGCTTCGACCTGCGCTTTCGCGGTTTCCAGCATGGTAAGCGGGTTGCTGCCGTCCTGCGCAAGGAAACCGTGCGAATGTTCGGCAAAACGGTTGCGCGGTTTTCCGGCGTCGATCACGCGGACAGTTCCCCTGCCGCGCGCCAGATAGGTTGCCGCAGACAGGCCGGCGAAGCTGCCGCCGATAATGATCGCATCATGACGCATGACTGCTCTCCAGATCGAACTTTACGCCGCGTTCCAGCGCGCGTTGATGAAAATCCGCGCTCAGCATGGCGAGCGTGACCTCGCCAAAACGCTCCAGAAGAAGGTTTTCAGCGTCGCTGAATGCCTTGCCGAGCGAAGCGTTAACCGCCTGTTCCACCAGGCATTCAGGCTTTTCGGCGCGGTTTCCCATGGCCAGAAGTGTCGGTTCCCCAATGGCTTCGTAAATGTCGCGCAGCGTCACCTTGTCGAGATCGCAGGCGATTTCCCAGCCGCCGCCGTGTCCCTTTTCCGAGCGGACATAGCCCTGCTCGCGCAGACCGCCCATCACGCGCCTGACGACGACCGGATTGGTGGTCATGGCCTTGGCAAGGACCTCCGATGTGACCGGCCCTCTATGTTCCGCCATGTGAAGAAGGACGTGCAGGACGCCCGATAGTTTGTTATCTCTTTTCATGTAACTATAAATGTTACGAGAATCGGCAGATGTCAACACACCCGGCGAAAAACACCGGATCAGATAAATGTGATAGCTATGGCGCGGGCTTGATTATGTAGCTGTTTCAGGCCTGTAGCAGCGCCGTTACATCACCGGGCGTATGATCGTTTTCAAGCCGTTGGCCTCACCGGCTATCAGCCGGGCATAGGCGCGTGGCACTTCATCGAGCGATATTTCCCGGTCGACAAGCTGTAAGAGCTGCGCCTCAAGATCGGGCAGAAGCCTAGCGATTTCATGCAGTTCGTCCTGATAGGCGTGGCAGCCGATCAGGCTTGTTTCCCGCTCGACCAGAATGTTGGGATCGAGTTCTATCCTGCCATGGGATATGCCGACCAGTGCCAGCGAGCCGCCGCTGGAAAGCACGTCGAGTGTTGCCTTGAGGACATTGATATTGCCGGTGGCGTCGATCGCATGGCGGATCGGCTGGCCATTGATTGCGGCTTCAATCGCCGCCTTGTCGAGAGGCACTGCGGTCGCGCCGGTAACGCTTGAAACGAGATTGGCGCGTTGGTCATTGCGGTCGCAGACCAGCACCGGACCGTCATGCAGGCGGGAGAGCAGCAGCGCTGCAAGCCCGCCGATCGGCCCACAGCCGACAACGAGAACGGCCTCGCCCGACGGCACACGCTGCCTGCGGATGGCGTGCAGTGCCACCGACAGCGGCTCGCCCATCGCGGCGACCACCGGATTGATGGCCGGGTCGTAATGAACGAGCAGACGGACGGGAAGTGCTGTCTCCTCGGCAAAGCCGCCATCGCAGACTTCACCGATGAAGCCCAGCGTGTCGCAGACATTGTGCCTGCCGCTTTTGCAGGACGGGCATTCGCCGCACCAGTAACGGGAGTCCGCGATCACCGTATCGCCCGGTTTGAAGCCGGTCACGCCATCGCTGGTTGCGGTCACGATGGCTGCAAATTCATGGCCCGCGACCGAAGGAGAACGGCTGATCCACTGGCCGGTCATGAAATTGTGCAGGTCCGAGCCGCATATGCCCGCAGCCGTCACCTTGAGCCGGACCCAGCCCGGCTCGGGATGCGCCGGCGGGTCGATGGTCTCGACCCGCAAATCCTTTGCCGCATAAAGCCGGACAGCCTTCATCGCAGCCCCTCCCGGCCTTAGAGGTAATCCTTGCGGATTTCCGACACGGCGTTCTCGTGCGAGGAGAAGCCTTCATAACGCGCCAGCGTGCGGGCATGTTTTGCAAATTCCGGATAGGCGGATGCCGTCACATAGCCGATGGACGAACGCTTGACGAAATCCGCTACCGAAAGCGGGCCATAGGTGCGCGCCCAGCGGCTGGTCGGCAGCACGGCGTTCGGGCCGAGGCCGAAATTGCCGATGACGACCGGCGTGTGCGGTCCCATCAGGATTTCGGCGGCTTCGGTGATGTGGCCGAGATGCGCGAACGGATCGTTTGAAAGAAGCTCCAGATGTTCCGGCGCATAGTCGTTGATGAACCTGTAGCTCTCTTCCACGGAAGAGGTGAGGACGATGCCGCCATATTTGCCGGTGAGCACGGTCCTGGAGAAGCCGACGCGCTGCTCGGTCATGCGCGCCCAATGGTCCGGCAATGCGGCCAGCGCTTCCTCCGCTACGCGGTGGCTGTGCGTAACGAGCCATGCCGATGAATCCGGGCCATGTTCGGCTTCAATCAAAAGGTCGAGCGCAGCAAGCCCGCCCTTCACCGTATCGTCGGCGAAAATCAAAGCCTCGGAGGGTCCGGCAGGCAGGCCGGGATCGATCACACCGCCAAGCAAGCGCTTGGCTGCAACCACCCACGGGCTGCCGGGGCCGACGATCTTGAGCGCCGGTTTCACCGTTTCCGTGCCATAGGCGACGGCAGCGACAGCCTGCGCGCCGCCGACCTTGTAGACTGTTTCCACACCGGCAAGGCGCGCGGCTACGAGCGTTGCGGCATCGACGGAACCATCCGGCGTTGGCGGCGTGACGATGGCAAGATCAGGCACGCCAGCAACGACGGCCGGAACCGCGGTCATCATGGTGACGGACGGAAACGCCCCCTTGCCACGCGGAATATAGAGCGCGACGGAGCGGATCGGCGTGAAACGATCACCTGCAAAGGCGCCGGGACGCATTTCCTTCAGCCACATGGCTTCCGGCTTCTGTTCCTCATGGAAGTGGCGGATATTGTCGATACCGAACTGGATGGCCTCGATCACGTCCTTTTCCACCTTGTCGAAGGCGGCATCGAACTCGGCTTCCGTCGCCTTGATATTGGCCGGATCGACCTCGGCCTTGTCGAGATCGCGTGCAAAGCGCACAAGTGCCGCATCGCCTTCCGTGCGGACGGCTTCGATGATCGGCTTCACCTTCTCGATAAAACCGGAGAGGTCGGTTTCCGAACGCTTGAGCAGTTCGGCGCGCGCTGCATCGTCCAGTTTAGCCAGTTCGTGAAAAGAAACATCGGACATGATCGGCTCCTTGCCGGTTGCGGTGGAGGCGCAACCGGTCATTTCGATTTGAGGAAGATGTCGAGCCCGACCAGCCGGTCGAGCAGGAATATGGCGGCGGCGGCACAGGCGATGAAGACGACGGAGATGGCCGCAAGGTCCGGCGTGATGATGGACCGGATCGAATTGTAGATCTGCACCGGCAGGGTGACGATGCGGGCATCGACCAGAAGCAGGCTCACCAGAAATTCGTTCAGCGCCAGAATGAACATCAGAAGCGAGCCGCTGATGACGCCCGGCACCACGACCGGCAGCGTGACGAAGAAGAATGTCGAGATCGGCCCTGCCCCGCAATTGGCGGCGGCAAGTTCCAGATCGGCATCGAGATTGGCGGCACTTGCCGTGACGGCCCAGATCATGAAGGGCAGATTGATGACGCAGGCGGCAATCCCTACCGGCCAGAGCTGGCCCAGTATGCCCGCCTGACCGAAGATCAGCATCAAGCCGATGCCGGAGCCGATCAGCGGAATGGTAAAGGGCAGCAGCAGGTAAATCTGGATCGTCTTTTCAAATCGCACTGCATATTTGGCGAGCGCTATGCCCGCCAGCGTGCCGACCGGAATGGCGACGATGGTGCAGATGAAGGAGACGTAAAGCGAGCGCAGGAATGCATCCCAGAGGTCGCTCGTTCCGGCGATCTTCTGATACCATTTCAGCGAAAACCCTTCCGGCGGAAAGGTGATCATGTTGCCCGATGTGAAGGAAGCTCCAAGCACCACGATGGTCGGTGCGGAAAGCAGCACCAGAACGGCAATCACAAATGTCCATATGACGATGGATTTCGACAGCGGCGAGGTCATTTGCGCGCCCTCCCCATGGCAAGCGTGCCTGCCCCGAACAACGTGAATACAATGCCGACGAGGATGGAGCCGACGCCGACCAGAAGCAGTGCCAGCGTCGCGCCCAGCCCCTGATCGGACGTGCGGAAGAACTGGTCATAGATCGCATTGGCGATGAAATCCTGCGATCCGCCGCCCAGAATGGCGGGTACGGCGAAGTCGGTAAGCGAAAGCGTCATCACCACCAGTCCTGCACCGATCAGGCCCGGACGCGCCATGGGCAGCACGACATGGGCGAAGGTCCGCAGCCAGTTCGCGCCGAGCGAGCTTGCAGCCGCTTCCATTTCTTCCGGAATGGCGGTGAGCGCCGGTGCGAGCATCAGCACGGCGAATGGCAGCATATACTGGATGAGACCGAACAGAACCGCCGGATAGTTATAGAGGAGCCGCATCGGCGCGATGCCGACAAGGCCGAGCGCCTCGTTGACCATGCCCTGATTGCCCAGAATGATGAGCCAGCCATAGGCGCGCACCACCTGCCCGATGAAGAACGGCAGGAACAGCGCGATCAGCAGGAATTTGCGCAAGGTAGCCGAGGGCGTGCGCACCATGAGATAGGCGTAAGGAAAGGCCAGAACGAGCGTGAACACGGTCACGACGAGCGAGCCGAACAGGCTGCGCCATGCCACGGTTGCAAAGAGGCTTTCCGTCAGCGCGCGCTTGTAATTGGCGAGCGTGTAATAATCCGACATCAGGAATGTCGAGGTGTCGAGCGTGCGCAGGCTGGTATCCGCGATCTGGATCAGGCCCAGCACCAGCAGTCCGACCAGAACAATCGCCGGAAGCAGCATCAGATAGGGTACGGCGCGATTGAACCGCGCGGGCCACAGAAAGGCTGCGATTGCTTCCAGCGCATCCATGATGCGCCAGACAACCGGATAGGCAGTGCGTGCCGCTCGCATGTCTCAATTCCTGAATATCTGAATGGGGAGCCGCCCCTGAAGGCAGCTCCTGCAATAAGGGGCGTATCAGCCCTGCATGATGGCCTTGAATTTCGAGAACCACTCGCTCTCGTTTTCCACCTGAACCTTTGCCGAAATGCGGATGAGGTGCTTGAAATCCTCGTCCTTGGTCGGATAGGCCGGATCGTTCACCAGATCGGCGGGCGGGGTCAGGCCCGGCACGACGCCCGGCAGGCCGAGGCCATCGAGCCAGACCTGCTGCGCATCCTTGGTGAGCGCGAAGTTGATATATTCCTTGGCCCAGTAAAGCTCGTTTTCCGGTAGGCCCTTTGGAATCCACAGACCGTCCGTGTCGAACTTCGCGCCCTCTTCCGGGACGGTCCAGTCGATCTTGACGCCGTTCTTCTGGGCTTCGCGCGCATTGGTGGAAATGGTGCAGGCCAGATCGATTTCGCCCTTCTGGAACCAGGTGGTGAAATCCGGGTCTTCGCCGAGAAGCGGCTGCTGCTGCTTCACCTTGGCGATGAAATCCCATGCGGGCTGCATATTGCCGGGAATGTCTTCCAGCTTGCCGCCACCGGCAACCTGCGCCGGGAAGTGGAAGCCGATGCCATCGTTGTAGAGCGCGATGCGACCCTTGAACTTCGGATCGAGCAGGGCGTGCCACGACTTCGGCGGGCCATCCGGGAAGGCTTCCGGACGATAGGCCAGCACATAGACATAGCCATATGTGTTGACGATCGGATAGCCATCGAGACCAACCGGCTTGGCAAGATCGGTGGTGTTCTTGAGGTTCGACAGGTCCGAAAGGTCTTCCGTCACGCCGCGCAATGCCGATTTGGTCGCATTGGTGGTCGTATCCCAGTTGACGTGGATCGGCGGAACACGCTTCTGCGCGACCGCAGCCCAGAGCTTCGGCTGGATTTCGTTGTCTTCCGTCAGGTCGTGGCGGATGGAAATGCCGGTCTTGGCGGTAAACGGATCGGACACGCCAGCTTTCAGCGCATCCACCCAGCTGCCGCCCCAGGCGCGCACGATCAGCTCCTTCGGTTTGGCCGGTTCTTCGGCAAAGGCGCGCGAAAGGCCGAGCGACGTCGTGCCGGCTGCAGCGGCAAGAGCGCCCGCGCTTTGCAGGAACCGGCGACGGTCGAGGATCAGAAAAGGCTTCTTCAGATTGTTCATTTTGTTTCTCCTGTGGAGTTTCCCCTTAATGTTTCAGTCATGCGGCAAAGACGATGAGATCGCGGGCGTTCCAGCCAAGATGCACGGTCTCACCTTCCGCAAACTGGCTGTGGCCGATGGGATCGTGGTCGAAGACACGTATCAGCACGTCTCCCAGGGCAGGAACCCGCAATTCATAGACGATGCGTTCGCCTTCAAAGATCGCATCGGTTACGATGCCTTCGAGCACGGTATCGAGTGGCCCATGCGCTGCGGCGCTGCCGCCAATGCGGATTTGTTCGGCGCGGATTGCGCATGAGACATTCGCGCCGGCGGCAACGCCTCCACGTCCCTCGCCTGCCGTGCCTGCCAGAGCCGTTCCCGCATCGACCCGCACCAGATTGCCGTCGATTGAAGATGCCTTGCCGGAAATGAAATTGGTGACGCCGATGAAGTTCGCCACAAAGGCATTGGACGGGTTGCGATAGGTTTCGGAGGGCTCAGCCATCTGCTGGATTTCGCCGCCATCCATGACGATGATTTCGTCGGATACGACGAGCGCCTCGCGCTGGTCGTGGGTGACGTTGATCGTCGTGACGCCGAGTTCCCGCTGGATACGGCGGAATTCAAGCTGCATTTCCTCGCGCAGCTTGCGGTCGAGCGCTGCCAGAGGTTCGTCGAGCAGAAGCAGGTCCGGCTCGAAAACGAGGGCGCGTGCGATGGCGACGCGCTGCTGCTGGCCGCCGGAAAGTTCGTGCACACGTCGCCCGCCGAGGCCGTTGAGGCGAACGAGGTCGAGATAGCGTTCCACCCGCTCGGGGATGGAGCGCGCATCGAAACGGCGCATTTTCAGCGGAAAGGCGACGTTTTCAGCCGCCGTCATATGCGGAAAAAGCGCGAGCTTCTGGAAAACCATGCCGATGGAGCGCTTGTGCGGCGGCACGGCGCTGACGGCTTCACCATTGATGAAGATTTCGCCGATGCTCGGTTTCTGGAAACCGGCAATGAGCCGCAGGAGCGTCGTCTTGCCGGAGCCGGACGGCCCCAGAATGGTCAGAAAGCGGCCCTTGGCGAGATCGAAAGATGCCGCACGCACGGCGTGGAAGCCGTTATAGATCATGCTGACATTGTTGACCGATACGGCAGCCGGTCCGTTTGAGATTTTACGGCCAGGTCCGGTGTCGGTTGTATTCATCGCAGTTTCCCATTTCAGTCAAAGCACCGGAAGATGCTTTATGATGTTATTGCAGTCCTGTTTCGCGACTTGCTGATATTCCACTTCAGGAAAATCAGATCGAAGCGAGGTAGCCTCCGTCAATCGGTATCACCTGCCCCGTGACATAGGACGATGCGGCGCTTGCCAGAAACACCACGGCGCCCGCGACATCTTCCATCGCGCCGAAACGCCCCTGCGGAATTTTGGCCAGCATCGCCTTCTGCCAGTCGTCATTCTCGTAAAACACATCGGTCATGGCGGTGCGGAAATAACCCGGCGCAATCCCGTTGACGCGGATGCCGGAAGGCGCCCATTCGCTCGCAAGCGCGTGGGTCATGCCCATGAGGCCGGATTTGGAGGAACCGTAAGGCACGGCGGTCGGCACGCCGACATAGGAGGTCAGCGAGCAGAGATTGATGATCGAACCGCCCTTGCCGTTCTCCATCATCTGGCGGGCAGCGGCCTGCGCGCAGAAGAACGCGCCCTTGAGATTGGTCGAAACGATACGCTCCCAGAGCGCCTCGTCCACATCGAGCGACGGGCGGATTTCTTCATAACCTGCATTGTTGACGAGGATATCGAGACCGCCGAGCGTTTCCGCTGCCTGTGCTATGGCGGAGGCGCAGCCGGCGACATCACGCACATCGAGCGAAAGACTTGCCAACGCGCGCCCATGAGCGGCGATACGGGATGCCGTTTCGGAAAGATCGCCGGACTTGCGCGCTGTAACAGCGACATCGGCTCCAGCCGAGGCGAGCGCTTCGGCAATGGCCTGTCCCAGTCCCCGGCTCGCACCGGTAACCAGCGCTTTACGCCCGCTGAGGTCGAAAAGCGATAAAACCTGCATCATGTTCCCCTGCGGACCTTTGGCAAAACAATATTGTTGCCGAACTTCTACTCGTTCCGGCACTAATGTTTAGCAATTTTTTGTGGTCTCACCGACATAGGACCATCTTTTTTATATGTTGTCTATACATATATAAGCAAAATTGGATTTTAGACTTGGCCAGTCTCTCCTGAAGGCTGCTGACCGGCGAAAAGCTACGATCCGGCAGGGGGCGAAGGCATCGGAAAGTGCGGTCATGCGGCCTGATTCGGCCCTCTTTCCACGGTTGCGGCAGCTGTTTCAGTTTGAAAGCAGGTTTCGGGAGGCTGTCATCTGTTCTTGTGCTAGAAAGTTCCCATGAGAGACCTTTTCGACCAGATCGAACCGCGTGAAGTTCTTGCGCCCGGAGCCGTGCTTCTGCGCGGCTTTGCGCTTTCCCGCGAGGATGCCGTTCTGAAAGCGCTAGCGGATGTTTCCGCTGCCGCGTCCTTCCGGCATATGACGACGCCCGGCGGTTATCGCATGTCGGTTGCGATGACGAATTGCGGGAATTTCGGCTGGGTTACGGACCGGAGCGGCTATCGTTACAGCACCGACGATCCGGAAACCGGCCTGCCCTGGCCTGCCATGCCGGAAGCGTTTCGCACGCTTGCCCGGACTGCTGCCGGAGAAGCCGGTTATCCCGATTTCGTGCCGGATGCCTGCCTCATCAACCGGTATGAACCGGGTGCGAAACTTTCATTGCATCAGGACAAGGATGAACAGGATTTCAACCAGCCGATTGTTTCGGTGTCGCTCGGCCTGCCCGCGACTTTCCAGTTCGGCGGGTTGAAGCGAACCGACCCGATCGCGAAATATATCCTGCACCATGGCGACGTGGTTGTGTGGGGCGGACCGTCGCGCCTCTTCTATCATGGCGTACTTGCCTTGAAGCGCGGCGAGCATGAAAAACTGGGTCCGTTTCGCTTCAATCTGACGTTCAGAAAATCGCGTTAACCGTCATTAAACGCGATTTTTCGAACAAAAAACGTCATAAAACGCTTCTCAAATGCGGCGAACGCCCGTTCTTTCTGTGGCTATTTTGTGGCAAACGGGGTTTCAGTTGAATGCCCCGCCATCGCTTTTGCTCTCCGGGCGCTCCCGGGCAACCTTGTCGCGGTAGCCGCTCGCCCTATAGGTGGCGATGGGTTCGATGGCCCCGCCGGTGCGGCGGCGCGCTTCCGCCAGGATCGGTTCGACGTCTGTCCGGTAGGCGCGTTTCAGCGTATCGGATGCCATCAGCGCATCGTTTTCCCGCTGGTAGGTTTCCAGTGCTTCGCGGTCCACCAGCAGCGCCTGCGCATAGGCGCGGCGGATTTCATTTGCGGATGAGATGAGGCTTTCCAGCGGATCGGTGACATTATGCGACTGGTCGATCATGTGGGCGGGATGGAAATCCGCCACACCGCGGTAGTCGGCATCCACCAACTCATTGAAAACAAGGAACAATCGATAGGGATCGATGGAGCCGGCGTCGAGGTCGTCGTCACCATATTTGCTGTCGTTGAAATGGAATCCGCCGAGCTTTCCGAACTGGATCAGCCGCGCCACGATCATTTCGATATTGGTGTTGGGGGCATGATGGCCAAGGTCGACCAGACATTGCGCCTTCGGCCCAAGCGTCGAGGCGATGAGATAATTGGTGCCCCAGTCCTGAACCACCGTCGAATAGAAGGCCGGTTCATACATCTTGTGCTCGGAGAACAGCCGCCAGTCGTCTGGCAAGGCCTTATAGATTTCCCCCATCGAAGCCAGATAACGCTCGAAGGCGCGCGTGAAATTCTGCTGGCCCGGAAAGTTTGAACCGTCACTGAGCCAGACGGTCAAGGCCTTGGAACCTATGGCTTTTCCGATTTCGATGCACTCGATATTGTGCTCGACGGCCTGCGCCCGCACTGCCGGGTCGACATGGGTCAACGACCCGAATTTATAGGAAAGCTTCTGGTCCGCCGCATCGGCAAACGTATTGGAATTCATGGCGTCGAAGCCGAGACCAAGCGCCTGCGCATGGGCTTTGAGCTTCTTCGGATCAGCCTTGTCCCATGGAATATGCAGGGAAACATTCGGCGTTGCACGGCATAGCTCGTTGATGACCGCGCAATCGTCGAGCTTGTCGAAAATGCCACGCGGTTCGCCCCTGCCCGGAAAGCGCCCGAACCGTGTGCCGCCCGTGCCGGTGCCCCATGAAGGCACGGCGACGAAATAAGCCGCCACCTTTTCGGTGATCCTGTCGATCTCGATGCCACGGCGCAAAAGCTGTTCGCCAAGCGCCTGATAATCGCTTTTCAGGGCGTCTTCAAAACCGGAATTATGCTCGGCGATGAAATCTGCCGCAATGCGTTGCTCGGACATGGTTCCTCCCAGAATGTCCTGAATTTCATGGACAAAAGGCGCGAAAGCAAGGGCTGTCGCGCCTTTCCCGGATCAGCGCGGAAAGCTCTGCTGGTTTCCGGCGTCCACATTGATGATGTTGCCGGTCGACTTGGCCGAGGCGTCGCTCGCAAGGAAATAGATCGCCTCCGCAATGTCTTCGGGGAAGACATTCAGCTTCAGCATGGAGCGCTTGCGATAATGTTCCTCAAGCTCGGAAACGTCGATTTTGGAAGACGCCGCCCGCTGTTCGCGCCATTCGCCGTCCCATATCTTGGAGCCGCGCAGAACCGCATCGGGGTTGACCACATTGACGCGAATGCCCGCATCCGCGCCTTCCAGCGCCAGACAGCGCGCCAGATGGATTTCCGCAGCCTTTGCAGCGCAATAGGCCGAAGCATTGGGCGAAGCGGCAAGCCCGTTCTTGGATGCGACGAACACCACGTTGCCGCCGATCTTCTGGCGGCGGAACAGGCGGAATGCCTCTCGCGACACAAGGAAATAGCCGGTCGCCAGAATGTCGATATTGCGGTTCCACATGGAAAGTTCGGTGGTTTCCACCGGCGCGGATGAAGCGATACCGGCATTGGACACCAGAATATCGATGCCGCCAAGCTCGACACTGGCTTCAACAAAGGCGTTGGCTACGCCGTGCTCGTCGGTGACATTCAGTTCGACGCTGCGCACCTGATCGGCACCAAACCGCTTTACGAGATTTTCGTGAGCGGTTTTGAGCGATCCTGCGTCAATATCCGCCAGAACCACGCAAGCACCCTCGCCCGCCAGCTTTTCGGCGGTCGCAAAACCAATACCGCCAGCGCCGCCGGTGATGAATGCAACGCGGCCCGCAAGGCTCTTTGGCTTCGGCATACGTTGCAGCTTTGCTTCTTCAAGCAGCCAGTATTCGATATCGAAGGCTTCCTGTTCCGGCAGGCCCTGATATTCCGATACGCCGGATGCACCGCGCATCACATTGATCGCATTGACATAAAACTCTCCGGCAATGCGCGCCGTCGCCTTGTCGCGGGCAAAGGACAGCATGCCGACGCCGGGTATAAGAAAAATCACCGGATTGGGATCGCGCATTTTGGGTGAATTGTCGTGCCTGCACGCTTCGTAATAGCGCTTGTAATCGGCGCGATAGGCTTCCAGCGCTCCCTCAAGTCCGGCAACCACCGCATCGACATCGGGCTTCGCCGGATCGAAATCGACAACCAGAGGACGGATTTTGGTCCGCAGGAAATGGTCCGGGCAAGACGTGCCAAGTGCTGCGAGCGGATGCAGATTATTCGAGTTCACGAATTCCAGCACTGCGTCCTGATCGTCAAAATGGCCGAGCTTGCGCTCGTCCTTGCCGATCAGCCCGCGAATCTCCGGCATCAGCCGCGCGGCGATGGCGCGGCGTTCGGAAGCGGCCAGGCTTTGCGCGGCAGCGCCGCCGAAAGCAGCCTTGCCTGCCGTCTTCTGGTCCAGCCATTCGATGGCCTTGTTGATGATGGCGAGGGTGGTTTCATAGCAGGTCTTCGCATCGTCGGCCCAGGTGAAAAGCCCATGGCTTTCAAGGACAACGCCCCTGGCGTCCGGGTTTGCCTTCACGAAGGCTTCAAGATCGAGGCCAAGCTGAAAACCGGGGCGACGCCATGGCAGCCAGCCGATTTCGTCACCGAAAATCTCGGCCGTCAGTTCACGGGAGTTTTTGGAGGCTGCGATGGCAATGATCGCATCCGGGTGCATGTGGTCCACATGCTTGAAAGGCACGAAGCCATGCAGCGGCGTGTCGATGGAAGCGGCGCGCGGGTTGAGATTGAACGTGCAGTGCGGCAGGAAGCCGACCATGCGGTCCTCGTCCTCGACGCCTTTATAGATGCCTTTCAAAGCGTTGAGCTTGTCCTGATAGAGCGTGGCGAAACCGTCGAGCTTGATCGTGCCGACATCGCCGCCCGAGCCCTTGACCCAGAGAACCTGCACCTTCCCGCCGGTGAGCGGATCGGTTTCCTCGACCTTGGCGGAGGTGTTTCCGCCGCCGTAATTGGTGATGCGCTTGTCGGAACCGAGCAGATTGGAGCGATAGAGCAGCTTGCCCGGCTCATCCATCGTTGCCGCCCTGGCGTCATCCCACCGGTTTTCGAGAAGCCTGCTCTGGGCCACCATGTCATCCTCCCAATGCTGTTATGGTGGATCGCAATCCGCATGTCCGGGCCATGTGCCCGTCCGATGCGCCAGCGATCATGTTAGCGGCAGATATGACGTATGAAAGGAATTGCTGTCAATCACAAACAATCATCTTCAATCATTAATGTGATTTTTGTGCGCTGTTGTGATTGTTTGTGATTGACACGCGCAGGCTTTTTGCCCGATACAAGAAAAAGGAGGAGCCATGCACGAACGAGAGCGCCACCGCATCATCCTGAGCGCAGTTCAGGAAAAGCCGGTGATCACCATTCAGGATCTGGTGGAACTGACGGAAGCGTCGGAAGCGACCCTTCGCCGGGATATCGCGTCGCTCCATATGCAGGGCCGCATCAAGCGCGTGCGCGGCGGGGCCGAGGCCATCCATCCGCCGCAGTTCGCCAGCCTGACCGGACGTCCATTCAAGGTTTCGGAATCGGAAAATGCGGATCGCAAGCGCGCCATCGCCCGCGAGGCCGTGGCGCTTTGCGAGGAAGGCGACAGCATCATCATCAATGGCGGGTCCACGACTTTCCAGATGGTGCATTATCTCGCCCCGCGCCGCTTGCAGGTGCTGACCAATTCCTTTGCCATCGCGGAACATCTTCTGCGCCAGTCGAAAAGCACGGTGATCGTGCCCGGCGGCGCGATCTATCGCGACCAGAGCCTGATCCTGTCGCCGTTTGACAACGACGTCATCCGTAACTTCTACGGACGACGCATGTTCATGGGCTGTCAGGGCATCAGCCCGCTCGGGGTGATGGAGTCCGATGCGCTGATCATCCAGAGCGAACAGAAGCTGATGGGCCAGGCGGACGAACTTGTCCTGATGGTCGATTCAACGAAATTCACGCGCCGTTCCAGCCTCATCCTTTGCCCTCTCGACCGGGTCAGCACGCTGATCACCGATGACGGCATTTCGGACGAAGCGCGGCGCATGGTGGAAAATGCGGGCATCCGGCTCATCGTGGCGCAGGTTTCCGCAAATGCAGGCAGGGGTGACGAAGGCGAAGGTTCCGCCGAGGTAGCCTGAGCCGGACCTGACTTACGCTCCGGTTCCGAACCGGACGAAGCAAACATATGTCTTTATACTGGGAGGAATGAGACATGAAACTTTTCAAGAAACTTGTACTGGGTACAGCGCTGGCCGTGGCCTTCATGGCCACCCACGCGCAGGCCGCCGACATGAAGATCGCGCTTGTCGCAAAGTCGCTCGGCAACGGCTTCTTTGAAGCTGCCAACAAGGGCGCGCAGGAAGCCGCCAAGGAACTGGCCGAGGGAGGGGATAGTGTAGAGGTCATCTATACCGGCCCGACCACGACGACGGCGGAAGGCCAGATCGAGGTCATCAATTCCCTGATCGCGCAGGGCGTTGACGCAATCGCCATTTCTGCCAACGACCCGGATGCGGTCGTCCCTGCCCTGAAGAAAGCCGCGCAGCGCGGCATCAAGGTCATTTCGTGGGATTCGGGCGTCGCACCTGAAGGCCGCATCGTTCACCTCAATCCGTCCTCGAACGAACTGATCGGCAAGATGTGCCTCAAGCTTGCCGCCGATCACCTGCCGGATGGCAAGGGCGATTTCGCGATCCTTTCCGCCACCACCACCTCGACCAACCAGAATATCTGGATCGGCGAGATGAAGAAGCAGCTGAAAGACTTCCCCGGCCTCAATCTGGTGACGACTGTTTACGGTGACGACCTGGCCGACAAGAGCTATCGTGAAGCACAGGGCCTCCTGAAGTCGAACCCGAACGTCAAGGTCATCGTGGCGCCGACCACCGTTGGCGTCCTCGCCGCCTCGCAGGCCGTGAAGGATGCGGGCAAGATCGGCGAAGTCTATGTGACGGGCCTTGGCCTTCCCTCCGAAATGGCCGGTGCCATCAAGTCGGGCGCGACCAAGGAATTCGCGATCTGGAACCCGATCGACCTCGGCTATTCGGCAACCCAGATTGCCTATCACCTCGTCAAGGGCGATGCCGATGGCAAGCCGGGCTCTGAAATCGAAGCCGGACGCATGGGCAAGATCAAGATCGGCGATAACGGCGAAGCTGCGATGAGCGATCCGTTCGTCTATGACGCGTCGAATATCGACGAGTTCTCCAAGGTCTTCTGATCGGAAAAGCGCATCCCGAAAAGTGGAAACCGGTTTTCGGGATGCGCGCACGAAAGATGCATTGGGTGTCGCACCCAATGCCGCCTGTCGCTTTCCAAACCCGATTTCAGGTATCTGCGATGAATGCAGCCTTTCTATCCAACGGCCAATCCGGCGGCCAATCCGGCGGAGAGCCGGCACTTGCCGCCACGGACCAGCCCATTCTGGAAATGCGCGGCATAGCCAAGACCTTTCCGGGTGTGCGAGCGCTTGATGACGTGAACATCGCGCTTTATCCTGGCAAGGTGACGGCGCTGATCGGCGAGAACGGCGCGGGAAAATCCACGCTCGTGAAAATCCTGACCGGTATCTACCAGCCCGACGAAGGCGAAATCCTTATCGACGGCAAGCCGGTGCATTTCGCGACGGCGCAGGATGCGACCGATCACGGCGTTACGGCCATTCATCAGGAAACCGTGCTTTTCGACGAATTGTCGGTGGGCGAAAACATCTATCTCGGCCATGCGCCGCGCACGAGGTTGGGCTTTGTCAACTGGAAGGCCGTTTATGCGCGCTCACAGGCGCTGCTGTCGTCGCTGGAAACGACCGTCGATGCGCGTATCAAGCTGAAGGAACTGTCCATCGCGCAACGCCATCTGGTCGCCATTGCCCGCGCCTTGTCGGTGGATTCACGCATCGTCATCATGGATGAGCCCACCGCTGCGCTGTCGCGCAAGGAAGTGGACGATCTGTTCCGCATCGTGGCGCGGCTGAAGGCGCAGGGCAAGGCCATCCTGTTCATCAGCCACAAGTTCGATGAAGTTTATGAAATCGCCGATAATTATGCCGTTTTCCGCGACGGTCACGCCGTGGGACACGGCGCGCTGGCCGATACGCGGCAGAATGATATCGTGCGCATGATGGTCGGGCGCTCCGTCGAGCAGGCTTTTCCCAAGCAGGTTGTCGCCATCGGCAAGCCCGTGCTGAAGGTTGAAAACTATTCGCATCCGACCGAATTTCGCGACATTTCATTTGAGCTGCGCAAGGGTGAAATTCTCGGCGTTTATGGACTTGTCGGTGCTGGGCGTTCGGAGTTCGCGCAGTCGCTCTTCGGCATCACCAGGCCTTCGAGCGGCCGTGTCGTGCTGGAAGACCGCGAGATCAGCATCCGCCGCCCCGGCGATGCGGTGGCGCATGGGATCGTCTATGTGCCGGAAGAGCGCGGACGCCACGGCGCCGTGCTGCAATTGCCGATCTTCCAGAATGTGTCGCTGCCCTCGCTTGCCCGCACGTCACGCAACGGCTTTCTGCGCATGGCGGAAGAACTGGCGCTGGCGCGCAAATATGCCGAGCGTTTCGACCTGCGCGCCGCCGCACTTTCGGTCCCTGTCGGAACCCTATCCGGCGGCAACCAGCAGAAGGTCGTCATCGGCAAGTGGCTTGCCACCAGCCCGAAGGTCATCATTCTCGACGAGCCGACCAAGGGCATCGACATCGGCTCCAAGGCCGCGGTCCACGCCTTCATCAGCGAACTGGCGGCAGAAGGCTTGAGCATCATCATGATCTCGTCGGAACTGCCGGAAATCATCGGCATGTCGGACCGGGTGATGGTGATGCGCGAAGGGCTGATGGAAGGCATGTTCGAGCGCGCCAGTCTCGACGCGGAAGTGCTGGTGCGCGCCGCCACCGGAAACACGGAGTAGACGATGAAACAGTTGCTCAAGCAGCGCGAACTCCTGCTCCTCGTTATCATCGCGCTTATGGTGGGGCTGTTCGCAAGCCGCGCGCCGGGCTTCGCCAGCGCCGGAAATCTGGCGAATATTTTCAACGATACGTCGATCCTGATCATCATCGCGCTCGGGCAGATGGCGGTGATCCTGACAAAATCCATCGATCTGTCGGTCGCCGCCAATCTCGCCTTTACCGGCATGGCGGTCGCGATGCTGAACGCGACCTATCCCGGCCTGCCGCTGGTGCTTCTCATCGTGCTGGCCGTTGGCATCGGTGCGGTTCTGGGTGCGATCAACGGCATTCTCGTCTGGAAGCTCAACATTCCGGCCATTGTCGTCACACTGGGTACGCTTACCATCTATCGCGGGATGGCTTTCGTGCTCTCCGGCGGCGCGTGGGTCAATGCGCACCAGATGACGGCGCCGTTTCTCAACACGCCACGCACGGTGGTTTTCGGCCTGCCGCTGCTTGGCTGGACGGCGATCCTGATCGTCGCGCTGATCTATGTGCTGTTGACGCGGACCTTCTTCGGGCGCGCGCTTTATGCCTCGGGCGGCAACCCGACCGCCGCCGTCTATACCGGCATCGATGTGGGGCGCACGCGCTTCTTCGCCTTTGTGCTGTCGGGCGCGCTTGCCGGGCTTTGCGGCTATCTCTGGGTGTCGCGCTATGCCGTCGCCTATGTGGATGTTGCAGCCGGGTTCGAACTCGACAGCGTCGCGGCCTGCGTCATCGGCGGCATCTCGACGCTTGGCGGGATCGGTACGGTTGCCGGTGCGGTGCTGGGCGCGCTTTTCCTCGGCGTCATCAAGAACGCCCTGCCGGTCATCGACATATCGCCCTTCTGGCAGATGGCGATCTCCGGTTCCGTCATCATTCTGGCCGTGATCTTCAATGCGCGGCAGGAAAAGCGGCGCGGACGCATCATCCTGCGCGACAAGGCCGCAAAGACTTATGAGGAGGCTGCGGCATGAATAACGAACAGCGCCGTCACATTCCCGACCGGCTCGGAACGCCTTTCTCGCGCATCTTCGCAAGCTGGGAAATGCTTCTGCTTGGCGTGGCGATTGCGATCTTCATCGCCAATTCCTTCGCCTCGCCTTATTTCCTCAATGCCTGGAACCTGTCGGACGCCACGTTCAACTTTACCGAAAAGGCATTGATCGCCTTCGCGATGACGCTTCTGATCATTTCCGGTGAGATCGACCTTTCGGTCGCCGCCATCATCGCGCTTGCCTCCACGGCCATGGGCGCGGCGGCGCAGGCTGGCGTCGGCACTCCCGGCCTCGTCCTGATCGGCATCGGCACGGGTCTTGTCTGCGGCGCGATCAATGGCGGGCTGGTTGCAGGGCTGAAACTGCCCTCTATCGTGGTCACCATCGGCACGATGAGCCTGTTTCGCGGCATTTCCTATATCGTGCTCGGCGATCAGGCCTTTGGCGGCTATCCGGAAAGTTTTGCCTATTTCGGACAGGGCTATGTGTTCTGGGTGATCTCGTTCGAATTCGCGCTGTTTGTGCTCTTTGCCCTGCTGTTTGGCGTGCTCCTGCACCGGACCAGTTTCGGGCGCCGCATCTATGCCATCGGCAACAATGAATTTGCGTCGCGCTTTTCCGGCATTCCGGTCGAGAAAACCAAGTTTGTGCTTTTCCTCATGACCGGGGTGATGAGCGGCATTGCTGCGGTCTGCCTTACCTCGCGCCTCGGCTCCACGCGCCCGTCCATCGCGCAGGGCTGGGAACTGGAAATCGTCACCATGGTGGTGCTTGGCGGCGTGTCGATCCTCGGCGGCTCGGGCACGATCGTCGGCGTGGTGATCGCCGCTTTCGTGATGGGCCTCGTGACCTTCGGCCTTGGTCTTCTCAATGTGCCGGGCATCGTCATGTCGATCTTCATCGGCCTGCTTCTGATCGTCACCATTTCACTGCCCATCCTTGTCAGGCAGCTCAGGGCGAGGCGCGCTGCATGACCAGTGAACGCTATGCATTTCGCATGAAGCTGAACCCCGGCATGGAAGCGGAATATCGCCGCCGCCATGACGCGATATGGCCGGAACTGGTGGAACTCTTGCACAAGGCTGGCGTGTCGGACTATGCCATCTATTTCGATGAGGAGAGCAGTGCCCTCTTCGGCGTGCTGACGCGCAGTGCCAATCACGGCATGGCCGCCCTGCCCGATCATCCGGTGATGAAAAAGTGGTGGGCGCATATGGCCGACATCATGGCGACCAATCCGGACAATTCGCCGGTTTCGGTGGACCTCAAGCCTGTCTTTCATATGCCATGAAGCGCCCATGAAACACATTGCCATTCTGGATATAGGCAAGACAAACGCCAAGGTCGTTGTGCTGGATGCGGCGAGCGGCGAAGAGATTGCGGCCAGCCGCATGCCCAATATTGTGCTGCGCGATGGTCCCTATCCGCATTATGACATTGACGGGCTGTGGCGCTTTTTCTTGAAAAGTCTTGCAGCTTTTGCCCGAGATCCGGGCTTCGACGCCATTTCAATCACGACGCACGGCGCATCAGCCGCCCTTGTCGCGGCGGACGGCACTCTGGCGATGCCTGTCCTCGATTATGAACTCGACTATCCGGCAGAAATCCGTGCCGCCTATGCCGCCATCAAACCCGATTTCAAGGATACGTTTTCCCCGTCGCTTTCGCTCGGCCTCAACCTTGGTGCGCAGCTTCATTTTCTGAAGACCACGTTTCCAGACGATTTTGCGCAGGTGCATTTCATATTCACCTATCCCCAATATTGGGCGTGGCGCCTGACCGGCATAGCGGCCACGGAAGTGACGTCGCTCGGGTGCCACACCGATCTATGGCTGCCGAAGGAATCCGCCTTCTCGCCCCTCGTTGACCGGCTGGACATTCGCGAGAAATTTCCGCCGCTTCGCTCTGCCTTCGATGCGCTCGGCAATGTGCTTCCTGAAATTGCCGAGGAAATCGGCCTGAGCCGGTCTGTGCCGGTTCATTGCGGCATTCACGATTCTAACGCCTCGCTGCTGGCGCATCTGATGGATCGCGATGGTTCGTTTTCGGTGGTTTCGACCGGGACATGGGTCGTCAGCTTTGCCGTTGGCGGCAATCTCGACGGGCTGGACCCGGCGCGAGACACTCTGGCCAATGTCGATGCCTATGGAAGAGCGGTGCCTTCTGCGCGTTACATGGGCGGGCGCGAGTTCGACCTCATGACCGAGGGATTGTCCGTGCCTCCGGCCGCCGAATTGCCTGATATTGTGGCGCGGGTGCTGGAGCGGCGGATCATGGCGCAGCCTTCGGCCGTTCCCGGCTGCGGCCCCTACCCGCATTCCAGCCTTCGCTGGATCAACGCGGAGACGACCAGCGATGCGGAGCGCCATGTTGCCGCCTGCATCTATGCCGCGCTGATGACGGAAACTTGTCTTCGGCTGCTGGGTGCCGATGGCCCGGTCATTGTCGAAGGCCCGTTTGCTGGAAACGTGACCTATCTTGAAGCCCTCGCGAACTTTACGGGCCGCGATGTTGAAGCGGTCACGGGATCGACCGGCACCGCGCTTGGCGCCGGATTGCTTGCAGGCGCAACCGTTCCCGAAAAACATGGCAGGATATTCAAGCCACGCAACGACGCCTATGCCGCCTACCGAAGGCAGTGGCTGGCGAATACAGTATAGCTGAATAAGCCGGAAGCCGGATTGGCTTCCGGGCCTGATCGTCAGTCCAGCGCCTTCTGCCGCGTTTCCACATCGATGAAGAAGGCGATGATGCCGGCCAGCGCCAGAAGCCCCGCAAACAGTGCTACTGCCACATAGAAACTCTGGCTGATGACGAGCGCCAGCGCGGACGGTGCAAGCAGGCCGCCAAGGCGAGCCATCGCGCCTGCCGCTCCCATTCCGCTTGCGCGCAATCCGGTCGGGTAAAGCTCCGGCGTGAAGGCATAGAGCGCGCCCCATGTGCCAAGCAGCGCAAAGCTCATGATGAGAATGGACGCACCCACGACTGCGGAACTGTTGGCGACGGTAAAGAGCGCGCAGGCGGCAGCGCTGATGAACAGGAAGGCAATCAGCGTCTTCTTGCGTCCCCACGCCTCGACGCCATAGGCGGCAAGCGCGTAGCCCGGCAATTGCGCCAGTGCAACCACGACAAGGAAGCCGTAACCGCGGACAAAGCCGAAGCCGTCACCGGCGAGCTTTGCCGGTATCCAGGTGAAAATGCCGTAATAGGAAACCGAAACGAGAAACCAGATCGCCAGTGTCGTCAGCGTGCGCTGGCGCAGATTGGGCGAGAGCAGCTTTTCATTCGTGACCATGAGCGGCGCTTCGAGGCGGGCTTTCGGCGGCAGTTCTGGCTTGCCGTTGCGGCGAAGCACGCGGTTCATGACTGATTTCGCTTCTTCCGGGCGTTCCGACTTGAGAAGATGCATCGGGGATTCCGGCACCCAGAGGCGCAGCCAGATGCCGATAAGAGCGGGGGCTGCCGTGACGATGAAGATATAGCGCCATGCATCCTCGACGCCCGCGAGACTTGTCGCCCAGGCCGCAAGCGCAATGATAACCGTGCCGACCGCCCAGAAGCCTTCCAGCATCACGAGCCAGCGGCCACGGTTCCTCGCGGGCAGGAATTCCGCCATCATCGCGTAATCGACCGGCAAGGTTCCACCCACTGCCACACCCGTCATGAAGCGCAGGGCAAGCAGAATGCCGAAATTTGGCGCAAATGCCGAAAGCAACCCGAACACGGCATCGCAGGCGACGGTAATCAGAAGCACGCGGCGACGACCGTATTTGTCCGCCAGCCTGCCGAATGCGGCAGCACCGATCAGCATGCCGAGGAAAAACAGCGTGCCGGTCTGCAAGGCCTGCGGGATGGTGAGCCCGAATGTCCGCGCGATGGATGCGCCGGTAAAGCCGACCGCCAGCACCTGCATGGCGTCGGCGGCCCAGACCAGACCGAACACGCCCAGAAGACCGCGTTGAAATGCGCCCGTACCTGCCTGATCGAGCGTCTGTTCAATGGTAACTTTCATGCCGCGATGTGTCCCCTGCTACCGGCTGAAGATATGTTGCCTTTTACAGCGCTGACAGCGGGGTGCTGTCAATCGCCCTTTTCAGATATTGCCCGATCTTTTGCCTGCAAATATTCCCAGAAGCTTTCTGCATGGGCCGGAAGTGCTGCATCATGACGATAGATGCGGATTTCGACAGTGACGTCCCAGTAGGGATCGGCAGAAGCCGGTACGAGCTCGCCTCGCCGCAATTCGTCGTAGATGAGGCTCTCCGGCAGCCATGCGGTGCCCCAGTCGGCAACCGCCATGGCCTTGAGACCGATCGACATGGTGTTCTCGTGGACTACCTGACGCTCGAACGCGTTGCCGGATGCAAATTTCTGCGACAGTACGGCCCCGAAGAAGGAAAAGTCGCCATAGCTCAGATATGGCAGCGCTTCTCCGCTGGCAATGGCGTGGTCGAGCGTCGGCCCTGCCGGCGAAGGGCGCGAGACCGGCAACAGCCGTTCCGTGCCAAGCACGATATAGGGAAATTGCGTGCGGTCGATGAGGATCGGCACCGAACTGTGCGCATAGGTCAGGAAGAAATGTACCTCCCCTTCCGTCAGCGTCGCTATGTTGTCCTCGAAGCCGCCGCGATCCGGACTGAGCATTGAGCGTATGCCGCCAATGTCATTCTCGATCTGCTTCAGCCAGTGGGGGAAGAAGGTGACCGTCAGCGTGTGCAGCGCTGAAAATGTGAGGACGGGGTTTTGAACCTCGCGGCTCGGCTGCAGCGCCTTGCGCGTGTTGTAGAACTGGCGAACGGTTTCCTGCGCGACAGGCAGGAAGGTCCGTCCCTCGCGGGTAAGTTCGGCCGGAAACGTCGCCCGGTTGACCAGTGTAACGCCCAGCCAGAGTTCAAGCTGCTTGATGCGGCGGGAAAACGCGGATTGCGTCACATGACGGGTATCTGCCGCGCGCGAGAAACTCGACGTTGCCGCCAGCGCGATGAAGTCTTCCAGCCATTTCAGTTCCATGGGGCGGGCCTTCTCAAGGGGAGGTGATGCGTATGATCATAATTAGCGCTTATTTTCTTCTACACTAATTGCAAATGAAAACGTCATCGGCTCACCATGCCGAAACCCGATTTCGCAGATGTTCTCATGAAATATATATGTAAATAGATTTGAAATTTTTAGGCGATTATTCAATTCAAATGCAGGTGATCTGTCATAGTGGGAATTGAATATAGGTAGTGTAAAAATTGAAATACCAGTCAAATATATAGGTGTTGCGGCAAGTGATGCCGAATGTATATATCACCACGTGATCCGAGAAACGATTTTTCCACCGTGGAAGGATGATAATGCGTTTATATATTTATAGTTTGTGTTTCTTGTCTTCTTTCTCTCTGTTCGTTCCTTTGTCCGCTCATGCGGATGCCAATAACACCCCCGGCGTGAAGAGTGAAAAACTGCTGGAGTCCGAACAATCGTGGGATGGGACGGTTTACAAGTCCTATCCGGAAGGTACGCCTCAGCTCTCTGTTTTGAAAATTACCATTTCACCTTTCACACGTCTGGCGTGGCATGAACATCCGGCCCCGAATGTTGGCTACGTCTTGGAGGGGGTTCTAACCGTGGAGAAAAAATCCACCGGTGAAAAACGCACCTTGAAGGCGGGAGAGGTGCTGCCGGAAACGGTTGATATTGCTCACCGGGGTTATACCGGCAAGGAGGGAGCCACGATTCTGGTCTTCTACGCTGGCAAGAAAGGGCTCCCCCTCTCCCGCCCCGCGCAATGATTTGAAAGGCTGCGGGCCGCGCCGATGCCTGAAGTATGAGAGGCGATCTTCCGTCTCTCATACTGCCGTTCTCGTTTGTTTCCCCACCTCTGCCCCTTATGCAATTTCTGCATAGTTATTGCAAAACATAGCATTGGCGGCTCCAAAAGTTTTTTCCTACCGTCCCGACCAATCAATCACACAGATGTCCGAGGACGTGTTTTGGCCAGGGTAATTTATTTGAACGGCGCTTTCGTCGCTGAGAATGAAGCGAAAGTGTCGGTGTTCGATCGCGGCTTTCTTTTTGGTGACGGGATTTACGAAGTCAGCGCTGTCATCGATGGCCGTCTTGTCGATAACGAACTTCACCTGGCTCGTCTGGAGCGTTCCGTCAAGGAACTCGGAATACCATTGCCTGCCTCGCTGGATGCGATCCGCGCCGCGCAGATCGAACTCATCGTCCGCAACAAGATGCACGAAGGAGTCGTCTATATGCAGGTGACGCGCGGCGAAGCCGAACGCGATTTCGTCTATACGGATGACATCAAGCCCAATTTCGTCATGTTCACGCAGGCGAAGAACCTCGCCAATGCGCCATCGGTCCAGAACGGCGTGCGTGTGGACGTTGCGCCGGATACGCGCTGGGCGCGCCGCGACATCAAGACCGTCATGCTTCTGGCGCAGGTGCTGGCGAAGAAACAGGCCAAGAGCAAGGGTTTCCACGAGGTCTGGCTGGTCGAAGACGGCTTCGTCACCGAAGGCGGCTCCTCGACGGCATTCATCATCACGGCTGACAATGTGCTGGTAACGCGGCCCAACTCGCATGCCATCCTGCCCGGCTGCACGCGCCGCGCCGTCATCAAGATCGCGGAAGAACAGAACCTTCGCATCGAGGAGCGCCTGTTCACGGTCGATGAGGCAAAGGCCGCCAAGGAAGCATTCCTCACGAGCGCATCGAGCTTCGTGACGCCGATCATCGGCATTCAGGATCACACAGTCTCTGACGGCAAGCCCGGGCCACTCACCCGCCGTCTGCAGGAGATCTACATGGACATGGCTCGCACGGGAGCGGAGCCGGTATTTCAACCTTAACCTCAAAAAATGAAAGCAAGAGGGGAAAATGACAATAAAAAGACTACTGAAACAGACAGCCTATGGTGCACTTTTTGCCAGCGCGGCAGCGCTGGCAGGTGCGGGAACCGCATCGGCAGCCACCGAAGGTTACGGCGACTGCCCGCTGACCGGTGAAAAGGGTTCGGCCAAGATCAATCCGGCGGTCGACGGACAGTTCACCGTCATCATCAACCTGCCCGCCCTTGGCCAGTTCAACGGCGATACGCCCGATACCATCAAGGACGGCTATGAATTCTGCATGGCCGTCAACATCGCGCATCGTCTGGGCCTCGACAAGGTAAAGCTCGTCAACGCCTCATTCGATTCCATTGTGGCCGGACAGAACAAGGATTACGACATCGCGCTCGCGCTGATCTCGGTCACCGAACCGCGCAAGAAGGTCGTGGATTTCTCGGTTCCTTACATGAGTTCCGCTTACGGTGTCGCCGCGCGCGCCGACAAGCCGGTGACGGAAGCCGACATGAAGACCGGGAAGATCGGAACGCAGGCCGGTACGACGCTGGTTCAGTTCGCACAGGACACGCTGAAGGTCGCAAGCCTCGACGTGTTCGACGATACGGCGTCGATGTTCACCGCCCTTGCCGCAGGCAAGGTCGATGCCGTGATGACCGATCTTTCGATCATTCTCGGACAGGTGCACAATTCCAACGGAAAGCTGGCGGTTGTCGGCAAGTATGAGTCCGGCGGCCAGACCGCAGGCATCTACCCGAAGGGTTCGGAAAACAAGAAGGTCATCGATCAGCTGATCGAGGACATGGAAAAGGACGGCACGCTGAAGAAGCTCGAAGCCGCCTACCTGCTTCCGTCCTGGGGTACGTCGCCTTCCGACGTTCCGCTCTGGAAGCCTTGATCTGACGGTTCCCGGGTCGCAGCCGCAACGTCGGTTGCGGCCCGGACCGACTGTTCCCCATACTGTTTCAGCGAGAATAAATCATGTCTTATCCGGCACCGGATGCAGGCGCGGAACGCGCGCGGCAATGGCGTGTCCGAAACAAGGTTCGCACCCATGGCGGTCGTTCCCTGTTCGCTTTCGTCTTTTCCTTCCTCACCCTTCTGGCTGCGGGCCAGACGGTCTATAGCGTTTCGGCCTATACGATTTCGCAGGGCTGGCCCGAACTGCCCGTCGTCGCGGTCGGCACGGCCTTGCTGCTGGCGCCGCTCGCCGTCCTGTGGTTTGCATGGCGCGCCGTGCAGATTTCGGGCGAATCCGGAAAGAGCACGGACATTTACCGTGGCCGCGAACTCGGTGCAAAGGCATCCGACCTTTCCTGGCAGGTGATTTCCTATGCGGTGGCGGTCCTCATCATCTGCGCCGGCGCGTGGTTCATGATCGTTAATGACGCAGCCGTCAGCCGGACCTTCTTCGACGTCAGCCTGATCGCCAAATCGGCGGGCACGGTGCTGAAGGCCTTCGGCACGAATATCGTCATCTTCTTCGTCTCGGCCATACTCATCCTCGTCTGGGCGCTCGTCATCGCCATTGCGCGCACCCTGCCGGGCAAGGCTGGCAAGCCGATCCGCGTGCTTGCAACGCTTTACAGCGATCTGTTTCGCGGGCTTCCAGCCATCATCACGATCTATCTCATCGGTTTCGGCCTGCCGCTGACCGGCCTGCCGATCCTCAAGGACCTGTCGTCCAACGCCTATGCCATCATCGCGCTGACGCTGACCTACGGCGCCTATACGTCGGAAGTCTATCGCGCAGGCATTGAAAGCGTGCATCCAAGCCAGATCGCGGCGGCGCGTTCGCTCGGCCTCTCCTATGCGCGCACCATGCGCTATGTGGTTGTGCCGCTGGCCGTGCGCGGCATCATTCCGCCGCTGATGAACAATTGCATCAGCCTGCAGAAAGATACCGCACTGGTCGCCATCATCGGCACCATCGATGCCTTCAACCAGTCGAAGATCATCGCGGCGAACTACTTCAACCTGTCGGCTGTCACCACTGTCGCCATCCTGTTCATCGTCATCACCATTCCGCAGGCCCGCTTTGTCGATCGCCTGATCGAACGTGATCGCAGAAAAATGCGCTCGAGCATGTAAGGGGACGGACAATGGCACTCGTAGAAATCGACAAGGCATACAAGCGCTATGGCGCGCTGGAAGTTCTGTCCGGCATCAGCCTCAACATCGAGGAACATCAGGTCGTGTGCCTGATCGGACCTTCCGGCTGCGGCAAGTCCACATTGTTGCGCTGCATCAACCGGCTGGAAACCATCGACGAAGGCGAAATCCGGCTGCACGGCGACCGGGTCACCGGGCCGGGCGTGGACCTCGACATTCTGCGCCGGGAGATCGGCATCGTCTTCCAGGGCTATAATCTGTTTCCGCACATGACGGTGATGGAGAATGTCACGCTGGGACCGACGAAGGTGCTGGGCATGCCGGTGAAGGAAGCCCAGGAAAAAGGTCTGGCGCTGCTCGCACGCATCGGGCTCGATCACAAGGCGAAGGAATATCCGGACCGCCTGTCCGGCGGCCAGCAACAGCGCGTCGCCATCGTGCGCGCCCTGCTGATGGACCCGACGCTGCTGCTGCTTGATGAAATCACCTCGGCGCTCGATCCCGAACTGGTGTCGGAAGTGCTGGACATTGTGCGCGATCTTGCCAAGAAGGGCATGACCATGGTTCTGGCCACGCATGAAATGGGTTTTGCCCGCGAGGTTGCGGACAAGGTCTGTTTCCTGCAAAACGGCAAGGTCTATGAAGAAGGCCCTCCGTCGCAGATTTTCGGCAATCCGCAAGGGGAGCGCACGCAGGCTTTCCTCAAACGCATCATCGAGGCCGGGCGTCTTTGACGCCCTGCCCCTAGAGCATTTCCTGTTTCCTTGAATCATTGGAAATGCTCTATCTATTTGTTTTGTCGCATTATCCTACGCAAAACCGCTTCGCACTTTTGCTGGAAATGCTCTAGCATCAACGGAAAATGACCATGACTGGCAAGGCACGCGACTACGGCATCATTTGCGGCATCATGCAGCCGGGCGAGAATAACGCCATCACCGATGTGCCGGGCGTGCGCGTGGGGCACCGCACCTTGCGCAGCGGCGATATAAACACCGGCGTGACGGCGATCATCCCGCATGACGGCAACCTGTATCGCCGCAAGGTGCTGGCCGCTTGCGATGTCATCAACGGGTTCGGCAAGAGCACCGGTCTCGTGCAGGTCGAGGAACTGGGCACGCTGGAAACGCCGATCCTGCTGACCAACACGTTCGGCGTCGGAACCTGCGCCAATGCATTGATCCGCGAGGCGATTGCGGCCAATCCCGATATTGGCCGTACCACGGCAACCGTCAATCCGGTCGTTCTGGAATGCAATGACGGCCCGCTCAACGATATTCAGGCGATGGCCGTTACGGAAGCTGACGCAAGGGAAGCTCTGAAGTTTGCTGAAACGACTGTTGGCGAAGGCAATGTCGGTGCAGGCACCGGCATGAGCTGTTTCGGCTTCAAGGGCGGCATCGGCACCTCCTCGCGCCAGTTCGAACTGGGCGGCAAGGTGCATCATCTCGGCGTTCTGGCGCTCACCAATTTCGGTCGGGCCGGTGATCTGGTTCTTCCCGATGGACGCAGGCCCTCGCCCAAGGCCGAAGCGCAACCGGAAAAGGGTTCGGTCATTCTGGTGCTTGCGACCGATGTTCCGATGGAACACCGCCAGTTGAAGCGCGTGACGCGCCGCTGCGGCGCAGGGCTGGCGCGTCTCGGCGCCTTCTGGGGCCATGGAAGCGGCGATATCGCCATCGGCTTTTCGACGGCGGTGACATTCGATCACGATGAAGCGCGTGATGTGGTCGAGATCGCCGTGCTCAATGAAAACCGCATCGATACCTTGTTCCGCGCGGCAGTGGAGTCTACGCAGGAAGCCGTTCTCAATTCAATGTGCATGGCCGAACCGATGCGCGGGCGCGCCGCAAACCGCTGCTCGCTTGCCGACTGGCTGGAAAACGACAGAGGCTAGACCTTGGCGGAAGCTGACGGCTTCCACACACAATCCTGATATTTCCTGTGCATTGCCACAATTGACTTCGATCATCCGCTGATGGTCGAAGGCGAAGGATGGCATTATGCCACCCAAACGCGACTCGACGTGGCCCAAGGTATACTCCCACGAGCTTGGGGTGCCTGGGTGCTGCCGTTGCAGATATAAGGGCGTCTTGTTTTCGGTGGGTGAATACCGTCCGAGGACAGCACCGGAATTTCAGGACCCATTTATTGACGATATCGCTTGTTCGCCTGACCGTATTAGGAAGCATCCTGCCAATGCTGGCGGCGTGCGTCACTGTTGGTCCCGATTATCAGACGCCGAATGTGGTGACGCCTGCCGGTTGGAACAGCAGGGCTGACAGCCGTATCCCGCAACTGGGCGACTGGTGGAAAAAGCTGAAGGACCCGGTTCTGGATCAGCTGATAGCGGACGGTATTGCAGGCAGCCCCGATGTCGCGACTGCGAAGGCAAAGGTGCGGCAGGCTCGCGCCAATTACACTTCGGCGGGCGGCGCGCTTTATCCGAAGCTCGATGGCGACGGGAGCTACAAGCGATCTGACACCCCGGCGACATTCGCCACCAATCAGTCGAGCATGGGCTTCAACACCACGTGGGAACTCGATCTTTTCGGCGGCAACAAGCGCGGCGTGGAAGCTGCCTATTACAATGTCGAATCCGCAAATGAACAATTGCGGGCGGCGCTCGTCACGCTGATCGGCGATATCGCCACCAATTATGCCCGGTTGCGCGGTGCGCAGGCCGATATTGCCATTGCGCAGCGCAATGCCGCTTCCCAGCGACAGACCGTTGCACTGACGCGCAGCCAGCTTGAAGCTGGCCAGATTTCTCAGGTCGATCTTCTGAATGCGGAAACGCAGGCCAGCAGGACAGAATCCCAGGTGCCGGGACTGCGGATCAACTATGCCCAGTATCTGAACCAGTTGTCCGTCCTGACCGGGCGGTCTTCATCGTCGCTGGCCAGCGTTCTGGACAAGCCGCGTCCGGTCCCGGCCATTCCGGGCAAGATATCAGCCGGACTTCCGGCCGATCTGTTGCTGAGCCGCCCCGATGTCCGTGCAGCCGAACGCGATTATGCAAGTTCCAATGCCAGCGTCGGCCAGAAGCAGGCCCTGCTCTATCCAAGTGTTTCGCTCACGGGGGCCATCAATACGGGCGGCGCCAATTTCGGCGATCTTGGAAAGCTGTCGACGATCAGCTGGAACTTCGGCCCAAGCCTGACCGTCCCGATCTTCCAGGGCGGGAGATTGAGCGCGGATGTGGATGCCGCGCGCGCTGCGCGCGACCAGTCCTTCATCGCCTATCGCAAGGTCATCCTGACGGCGCTCAGCGAAGTTGAAAATGCCAGCGTATCGCTCAACCAGAACCGTCTGCGCGTTGCGCAACTGCAGAAAATCGTGAGCAACAGCCGGAAGATCAACGAGTTGACGCTGGAGCAGTACAGGGCGGGCACCAAGAGCTTCGTGGATGTGCTGACGGCGCAACGCGATCTTCTCGGCGCGGAAACCGAGCTCAGTCAGGCGCGGACCGAGCTTGTGCTGAATTATGTCGCCTTGCAGAAAGCGCTTGGCGGCGGCTGGAACGGCATCATCGACGTTGCGAAGCCGGAAGTCGTTGACAGCTATACAGGCCCCCGCATCGTCAAAACGACACGGATTCCTCCGCTGACAACCGATAAGAGACCACTATGAAACCCAAGTCGAAACGCCGTTTTCGCTGGCGCCTGTGGCTGGCGGTCCTCATCGCGTTGCTGATCGTCGGCTATTTCGTCGTTCGTGCGCTGACCAAGGAAGAGCCCCTGCCCGCCACGACAGAGATCAGGCGCGGCGAGATTGAAAGCTCGGTTCTTGCCACCGGCACGCTGCGGCCTAAAAATCTGGTCGCAATCGGCGCTCAGGCGACGGGCCGCATTCTTTCCCTGAAAGTGAAACCGGGCCAGCAGATAAAAGCCGGAGAGGTCGTCGCCCTGATCGACTCGACCAACCAGCAGAACGAACTGAACAAGGCCCAGGCGTCACTTCGCCAGAACGAAGCCACCCGTGCCCAGAATCTTGCCGATCTGGAACTGGCCCGGCAGGATCTGGCGCGTAACCAGATGATGATCGGCAAGAATGCCGTAGCGCGCGCCGATTACGACAAGGCGGTCAGCACCGTGAAGGTGAAGGAAGCGCAGGTCGAGAACAGCGAAGCGGCAATCGCTGCCGCGAAGGTCGAGGTGCAGATCGCCGAGACCAATCTCGCTTATACCCGCATAACCGCGCCCATCGATGGAACGATCCTCGCGACCGTGGTTCAGGAAGGCCAGACCCTCAACGCGCAGCAGAGCGCGCCGACAATCGCCATTCTGGGCCAGCTCGACACCATGAGGGTGGAGGCGGATATTTCGGAAGCGGACGTGACGCAGGTTCGCGAGGGGATGCCGCTTTATTTCACCATAGCGGGACAAAATTCGAAGCGTTACGATGCCGAGCTGGAAAAGATCGAACCCGCACCGGATTCCATCGTCAGCGACAAGAGCTTCACGACTACGGCAGTAAGTTCGTCCTCCAGCACTGCCACCGCTTCCGCCATTTATTACAAGGGCATTTTCACGGTTCCCAATCCGGATGGGCTGCTCAGGACCTATATGACCACCGAGGTTCATATCGTGCTCGCACGGGCAAAAGACGCCTTGATCGCGCCCGTAACCGCTCTGCAAGACACGGACGAACCCGGCAAGGCCAAGGTGCGCGTCGTGACCGGCGCTGGCAAGATCGAAGAACGGACCGTCGAAACCGGCATTACCGACAAGGTGAATATAGAAATTCGTTCGGGCCTGAACGAAGGGGACAAGGTCGTGACCGACAATCAGGTCGCGGCCCCCGCCCCGGCTGGTAGCTGACATGGCTGATGCGCCGCTGCTCTCGCTCAAGGGCGTCTCCCGGCATTACCCCTCGGGCGACGACTTCACGACGGTTCTGAACCATGTGAACCTGACCATCGAGCGGGGCGAGATGGTGGCGATCATCGGTGCGTCCGGTTCGGGCAAATCGACGCTGATGAACATTCTCGGCTGCCTGGACCGGCCGTCTGAAGGCGAATATCTGATTTCCGGCCGCGCCACATCGGAACTTGAAGCCGATGAACTGGCGCAGTTGCGGCGTGAGCATTTCGGTTTCATCTTCCAGCGCTATCATCTGCTGGGCGAGCTGGATGCGGTGGGCAATGTCGAAATTCCCGCCATATATGCAGGCCAGAAAAAGGAAGAACGGCGTCAAAAAGCCCGCATGATCCTGCAACGACTCGGGATGGGCGAACGCACGCATCATCGCCCGAGCCAGCTTTCCGGCGGACAGCAGCAGCGCGTTTCCATCGCCCGCGCGCTCATCAACGATGCGGAGGTCATTCTTGCCGACGAACCGACCGGCGCGCTCGACAGCCATAGCGGTGAAGAAGTTCTCGGCATCCTTCAGGAGCTCAACCGTGAAGGGCGCACCATCGTCATCGTGACGCATGACCGGCAGGTCGCCGCCCGTGCGCAGCGCATCATCGAAATTCGCGACGGCGAGATCATTTCGGATACGAGAAACGGTGAAACCGAACGCCCTGCGACGTCCGTGCCGGTTGAACAGGCCCCCGCCAGGCCAAGGCTTTTCGCCGGGATGTGGGATCGCTTCAACGAGGCGTTTTCGATGGCGCTTCGCTCGATGAACGCGCACCGTCTCCGCACCTTTCTGACCATGCTCGGCATTATCATCGGCACGGCATCGGTTGTCTGCGTGGTTGCACTGGGACAGGGGTCGCAGAAGCAGATTCTCGAGCAGATCAGCGATCTGGGCACCAATACGCTCTATATCAGCCCCGGCAAGGGATTTGGCGACCTGAAAGCGGCGCTTATCACCACGCTCAATCTGGCGGATGCGACCGAAATCGCGAAGCTGCCCTACGTTCTGGCGGCAACGCCGTCCAGTTCGACCAGTTCGACGATCCGCGTCGAGGACAAGGAAGTCAGCGTTTCCGTGAGCGGGGTCGGCGCAGATTATTTCGTTACCCGCAACAGCAAGCTGCTCGAAGGCCGCTTTTTCGATCAGCGCAACGTCAACGATCTGGCGCAGGTGGCGGTGGTCGATGAAACCGCCCGGAAGACGCTCTTTCCTCACGAAGCGGGTTCGGTCGTCGGCAAGACTATCCTTCTGAGCAAGGTGCCGGTACGGATCGTCGGCGTGGTCAAGGCCGAGGAACGCGGCATGGGTAGCGCGCAGCGGCTCGAAGTCTATGTCCCTTACACCACCGTGCAGACACGCATGACCGGCTCGCGTTCCCTGCAGATGATCCTTGTGCGCGTCGCTGACACGATGGACCCGTCTGAAGCGGAAAAGCTGATAACGGCATTCCTGACCAAGCGGCATGGCGAAAAGGATTTCTCGATCTTCAACACCGACAGCCTGCAAAAGACGATTCAGGCCACCACTGCGACGCTTGCCCTTCTCGTATCCAGCATCGCCGGCATATCGCTTTTCGTTGGCGGCATCGGGGTGATGAACATCATGCTCGTCGCCGTGTCGGAAAGAATCAACGAGATCGGCGTCCGCATGGCGATCGGCGCACGCCAGAGCGACATCCTGCAGCAATTCCTGATCGAGGCGATTCTGGTCTGCCTGATCGGCGGGGTTCTGGGCGTACTCATCGCCGTCGGTTTCGGCCTGCTGTTCGCGCAGTTCAACTCGATGTTCCAGCTCATCTATTCGCCGGCATCCATCGTGGTTGCGCTTGTCTGCTCCAGCCTGATCGGCATCGGTTTCGGCTTCATTCCGGCCCGAAATGCCTCGAGGCTCGACCCCGTCGTCGCGCTGGCACGGGACTGACGGGTGAGTCTGCCCGCGTCAGCGGCATTTACCTCCGGCGATGCGTGGAATGGCAAAATTAACAGGCCGCCGTCGCTACCTGTAATTGTTCGAATTCGAATAAATCAATATAAGAAACGTCTTTATCAAGCTGTTATTGTTTGGTTTTGTGTTGCAACCGATGGTGATATGCGTTGCGAACTGCCTTCCGGCGGCACGATTTGGCTGCAAGAAATTTCTGTCGTCTGGGCTGTTTCGGAAGGGGGTTGTTAACCTTCATTTTTTATTACTTGGGCTCATTCAGGCGACAGTATCTATGGTTCAGGTATCATGCGTAATTTGAGAGAAAATTTCCCCCCATCGACAGGAAATCGTGCAGAGAACGCTCAGGACCCGAAGCAGCCTCGCGGCCAGACGGGAAGCCACAATCCTGCCAGCGATGATGCCTGGAAAATCCATTTCTCGCTCGGTGAGAATGTTCGCTTTACCCGCACGCCGGAAGTCGAGCTCATGCGTCGCCGGGGCGAGGAACTGCCGAGCATCAATGAGCGGACGCAGGCGCATGCAGCCGACGCGGCGCCAGTGATCAGCGTTGAAAAGGTTGCCGAAGAGCAACCCATGGCTGTTGCCGAGCTTCAGAAAACCGTATCGCAGGGCATGGTTCGTTCGCCGGTGGCGCCCGTTCCCCCTGCAATGCCCGCGGTCCCCGTTGCTGTCGTCACACCGCCTGTAGAAGCCGCCCCGGAAGTGGTTGCTGTTGTAACCGAGCCTGCAACTCCCGAGCAGCCGTCGGCATTCACCTATCTATCCGACTTTGCCTTCTGGGAAGGCTGCGGCGTCGATACTGCGCTTGTGCCTGCGGAGCCTCTCGTTTCGGCTGTTCCGGCTGAACCGCGCAAGCCTTTGCCAACGGTCGAATCCATTCTGGCGCAGTTCCGCATTCGCGAATGGAACAAGCAACCTGAGCCGGTTGCTGCCGCCCCTGTCGAGCCAGTCGCGGAGACGCCGGTTGCCCCTGTTCCGGTCGAAGTGACTGCACCGCAGCCCGTTGCTGTGACAGAAGTGGAAGCGCCTGCGCCACAGCCTGTCGCGGCCGAGCCGGAGATTGCGCCGGAAGTCGTCGGCGAAGCCACCGAAGATGAAATCGTGCTGACCGTTTCGGAAGCGGAAGAGCATGTCGTCGGGGACGTGGAAGTTGCCGAGCCGGTGATTGAAGCGCCTGCGCCGGTTGCAAAAGCCGCGCCTTCAATTGCGCTTTACCAGCCGCAGCCCCTCCCCCGTGCAGAAGCGCCCGTCATGCACGGCGCTTATGAGTTCCCGCCGCGCGACCTGTTGCAGATGCCGCCCGAACAGGACGGAAATGTCATCACGCAGGAAATGCTGGAACGCAGCGCCGGACTCCTCGAAAGCGTGCTGGAAGATTTCGGCGTGCGCGGCGAAATCATCCATGTCCGCCCCGGCCCGGTCGTCACGCTCTATGAGTTTGAACCGGCGCCCGGTGTCAAATCCTCGCGCGTCATCGGTCTGGCAGACGATATTGCCCGCTCCATGTCGGCGCTTTCCGCCCGCGTTGCGGTCGTTCCGGGCCGCAATGTCATCGGTATCGAACTGCCGAACGCCAACCGCGAAACCGTCTACTTGCGCGAAATGATCGACAGCCGCACCTTCGAGGCATCGAACTATCGCCTGCCGCTTTGCCTCGGCAAGGGGATTGGCGGCGAGCCTATCATCGCGGAACTGGCAAAGATGCCCCACCTTCTGGTGGCTGGCACCACCGGTTCAGGCAAGTCGGTTGCCATCAACACGATGATCCTGTCGCTGCTCTACCGCTTCAAGCCGGAAGAATGCCGCCTGATCATGGTCGATCCGAAGATGCTGGAACTGTCCATCTATGACGGCATTCCACACCTGCTGACGCCGGTTGTTACCGACCCGAAGAAGGCCGTGGTTGCCCTTAAATGGGCCGTGCGCGAGATGGAAGAACGCTATCGCAAGATGGCCCGCCTCGGCGTGCGCAACATCGAGGGCTTCAATGCCCGTGCTGCTTCCGCCAAGGGCAAGGGCGAAACCGTGATGTGCACGGTCCAGTCCGGCTTCGACAAGGAAACGGGTGAAGCTACCTATATTCAGGAAGAACTCGACCTGACACCAATGCCTTACATCGTGGTCATCATCGACGAGATGGCCGACCTGATGATGGTTGCAGGCAAGGATATCGAAGGCGCAGTCCAGCGTCTTGCCCAGATGGCTCGGGCCGCCGGCATCCACCTCATCATGGCAACGCAGCGCCCGTCGGTCGACGTTATTACCGGTACGATCAAGGCCAACTTCCCGACCCGTATCTCCTTCCAGGTCACCTCGAAGATCGACAGCCGCACCATCCTCGGTGAAATGGGTGCCGAGCAGCTTCTCGGTCAGGGCGACATGCTGCATATGGCAGGCGGCGGACGCATCGTCCGTGTCCATGGTCCGTTCGTTTCCGACGAGGAAGTGGAAAAGGTGGTCAATCACCTGAAGGAACAGGGACGCCCGGATTATCTGGCAACCGTCACGGAAGACGAGGAAGAAGAAGACGCAGCGCAGGAAGCGGCTGTGTTCGACGCAACCGCGATGGGCTCGGAAGATGGCGATGACGTGTATGAGCAGGCCGTCAAGGTGGTGATGCGCGACAAGAAGTGCTCCACCTCCTATATCCAGCGCCGCCTCGGTATCGGCTATAACCGTGCCGCCTCCCTCGTCGAGCGGATGGAAAAGGACGGCCTGGTCGGTCCGGCCAATCATGTTGGAAAGCGCGAGATCCTGACCGGCAACCGCGACTGACCAGTAAGGCATGACAGAATGAAGCCGGATCGCGCCTGCGATTCGGCTTTTCTTCATGCTTTGCAATGGGTTGCAGACTGTTGCGCAGATGCGCTTGTCAAGACATAAAAATTGGTTAATACTTAGTTCATTCGTACATTCTTGATAATCGGTCGAGGCAGCCTCGGAAGCCGTCTCGTGCCCAGAATATAGGGAGAATGATCGATGAAAAGCATTATTATCGGTCCAGCAGCGAGCGATAAGGAACGCACAGTTACGCAGCAGATTCTGCGGCGCATCCATGAACAGATGCCAAAGCCTTCGGAAGACAAGACACAGGTCTGCAACGTATTGCGCCTGTCGAAGGGCGGCTATTCACACCGCAGACGTAAAATCCATAAACTTGCCTGATAACCAAGCGATATACTGAGATTTTTCCCAGCGCCACGCATTCGTCCCGAATGCGGCAGGCGCTGTAATTTTTTTTTGGACAGGCTGTTCAGTGCCGAAGAGCGAGCGCGCTGTAGAGCTTCGCGTCCTCTGGTTCCCCGGTCATACGCTCCGCCAGAATCCGCCCTGTCGTAGGCCCAAGCGTGAACCCCTGATGCCCGTGCCCGAAATTCAGCCATAATCCCTTGTGTCGCGGGGCTTCTCCAACGACTGGCAGCATTCGCGGCATGCAGGGTCGGCTGCCGAACCATGGCGTATGCTCCACGGGTGCGCCAATGTCGAAAAGCTCGCTTATGGCCTTGATAGACCTGTTCAGCTGCTCGTGTCGCGCCACGCTGCCGAGCGGCGTCAGCTCTGCCCCTGTCAGGATGCGCAATCCGGCGCGCATGGGTGTTGCAACGGTCGAATTGCTCACATCGAGAACAGGCACCTTCGGTCCCGCACCGGAGAAATGCTGATGGTATCCCCGTTTGATAACCAGCGGAATTTTATAGCCGAAAGTGCGAAGGATTTCCGGGCTCCACGGGCCGAGGGCGAGCACGACGTGGCGCGCAGCATGTGGGCCATCCGCCGTATCAATCTGCCAGCCGGAACCATCCTGCCGCAAGCCTCGCGCATCGCCTTGCACGAAAGTGCCGCCGCGCTTGACGAACAGGCTGGCATAGGACTGGACGAGCGCGCCGGGATCGGAACATGACCAGGGATCGGTCCAGTGAATGGCTCCGGCCAGATTTGCCTTCAAGGATGGCTCGGCGGCGCTGACTGCCTTGCCGTCCTCGATGATGCTGGCGACGCCGAATTCCTGCCTTTTCAGCTCCGCGTCACGTGCGGAAAGGTCGAACGATCGGGCAGACCGATGCAGTTCGCGCAATCCCGCCCGCCTGATAAGGTTTTCAGCGCCCGCCGCTTCGATCAGCGGCGCATGATCATCGGCAGCGCGCCGGATCATGCGTGCATAGAACTGCGATGCCGTGCGGTGACGCCCCGCTTCCGAATTATGCCAGTAGCGCCACAACGGGCCGACCTGGCGTGGCATGTCGCGAAGCCGCCATGCGACCTGATTATTGGCGCCGAACGCCGCCCTCAGCAGTTCCAGAGGGGCGCGTGGCAAGGCATAGGGGCTGACGGCCTCTGTCTGGATAATTCCAGCATTGCCATAGCTCGTTTCAGTTCCCGGACCGCTTCGGTCCACAAGAAGCACCGACCAGCCCCTTTCCTGCAAGGCGAGCGCTGTACCGACACCCACCATACCGGCACCCACAACGATGCAATCCGTCATATTCAGCCACTTCCAGAACTGGTGCGATTCTCTTTCCGCCACTATGGGAAATCCGGCTCGCAGATGACAAGTTCAGCGATCACGTTCTTTTGTGGTTCTGCCCTTTCTCGCCATTGCATTTTTGCTATAGAAGGCCACTTTCTCTATCAGGCTTTGTAGCTGCCGTGATTGAAGGACAGGATGATGCCCTCCCCCAAGAATGAACAACCCGTCCAGAAGCCTTCCTCGCGTTTCTTCATCGGCCTGTTTTCGGTGCTGGGCGCGGTTTTCTTCGTTCTATTCATGGGGCTTGGCATCTGGCAGGTGGAGCGCCTGCAATGGAAGCTCGATCTTATCGAACGGGTCGATGCGCGGGTCCATGCCGAGCCGGTCGCCGCACCCGCACGGGACGACTGGGCCAATGTCAACCAGAAGGATGACGAGTACCGCCGCGTCAAGCTGACCGGAACCTACCTGAATGACAAGGAAATACTGGTTCATGCGCTGACCGAACGCGGCGCGGGCTATTGGGTTCTGACCCCGATGCGCTCGCCCGACGGTGCGCTGACTTTCATCAATCGCGGCTTTGTTCCGAGCGACAGGCGCGATCCGTCTTCCCGCCACGAAACGCAAATTGCCGGGGAAACGACCGTAACCGGACTATTGCGCATGCCGGAACCGGACGGGTTTTTCCTGCGTCCGAATGATCCGGCGCGTAACGACTGGAACTCGCGCGATGTCGCAGCCTTTGCGCAGAAGCTCAATCTGGGTCAGGTCGCTCCCTATTTCATCGATGCCGATGCAAATTCCGCTGCCGGAGCGCTGCCCATCGGCGGTCTGACGGTCGTGAAATTCCGCAACAGCCATTTTTCCTATGCAATCACATGGTTCGCGCTTGCCGCCATGGTTGCCGGTGCCGCCATCTTTCTCTGGCGGCACGAGCGTAAATCATCAAACATGTAAGGCGTGACCGAGCGCCTTCATGCTGGCTTCGACAAAACCCTCGCTCAATGTCGGATGCGCGTGGATCGTTGCCGCGATGTCTTCCAGCCTTGCACCCATCTCCACGGCTTGCGCGAAGGAAGATGAAAGCTCGGATATGCCAACTCCGACGGCCTGAATACCAAGGATCAGGTGGTTATCCGCACGTGCGACGACACGGATCATGCCGTCTTCCCGCTCGACGGTCATTGCCCGGCCATTGGCCTGGAACGGGAAGATGCCGACCTGAATTTCATGGCCAGCCTTGCGGGCTTCATCCGGCGACAGGCCGACAGTGACGATTTCCGGATCGGTGAAGCAGACGGCAGGGATGCAGCGCTTGTCCCATACCTGGTTGCCGCCGGCAATGATCTCCGCCACCATCTCGCCCTGCGCCATGGCGCGATGGGCCAGCATCGGCTCGCCGGTCACGTCGCCGATGGCGTAGACGCCGCGCATGGAGGTGCGGCAGCGCTCGTCAATCCGGATGAAACGCCCATCCATATCCAGCCGGATTTCGCTCAAGCCCCAGCCATCGGTCTGCGGCTTGCGGCCTACCGTAACAAGTATCCTGTCTGCCTCGATGGTTTTCGTGGTTCCATCGGCGGTCAGGACTTCCAGCCCGGCCTCATCCTTTGAAAGTCCCTTGGCCGAAGTGCCGGTCAGGACTTCGACGCCGAGCGCCTTCAGGCGCGCCATGATGGGCCGCGTGAGTTCCGCATCATATTGCGGCAGGATGCGGTCTGTCGCCTCGACCACGGTGACCTTCGCACCAAGCTTGGCAAAGGCAGTGCCGATCTCAAGCCCGATATAGCCGCCGCCGACGATGGCGAGCTTTTCCGGTATCTTTTCCAGCGACAGCGCCTCGGTGGATGAAATGATTTTTCCGCCGAAAGGCAGCGCCTGAATTTCAACGGGAACCGAGCCGGTCGCGATCACGATGTTTTCGGCGTGGATCGTCTGGCGACCCGTATCGGTTTCAACGAGAACGGTCTTTCCGTCGAGAAAACGCGCCTGTCCATGGAACATGCGCACACGCGAGCGTTTCAGGAGACCGGCAACGCCGCTGTTGAGACGGTTGACGATGCCGTCTTTCCATTCGAGCGTTCTGGCGAAATCGATGGCCGGGTTCTCGGCGGAAATACCGAGCGCGCCCTTGGATGCAAAGACGGAAAGCCGGTGAAATTCGTCGGTCGCATGGATCAGCGCCTTGGACGGGATGCAGCCCACATTGAGGCAGGTGCCGCCAAGGCGCGTCTTCTCCACCAGCACCGTATCAATGCCAAGCTGGCCCGCCCGGATGCCGCAGACATAGCCGCCGGGGCCGCCGCCGATGATCAGGAGTTTGCAGGAAATCTCGCTCATTCGATCAGCCTTCTACAAAAATCATCGCAGGCGCTTCCAGAAGGCTTTTCAGCTTCTGCACGAAGACCGCCGCATCCCAGCCGTCGATCACGCGGTGGTCGAAACTGCATGACAGGTTCATCATCTTGCGCGGCACGAACTGCACCCCGTCCCACATCGGACGCACGGCCATCTTGTTGATGCCCACAATCGCGACTTCCGGACGATTGATGATCGGCGTCGTGGCGATTGCGCCGAGAGCCCCAAGCGACGTGATGGTGATGGTGGAACCGGTCAGTTCCTCCCGCTTGGCGGTGCCGTTGCGGGCGGCATCGGTCACGCGCGACAATTCGGAAGCCGCCGCAAATACGCTCATGCTTTCCGCGTGGCGCACCACCGGCACGATCAGGCCGTTCGGCGTCTGTGTGGCAATGCCGACATGCACGCCGCCGAACTGGCGGATGATGTCCGCTTCGTCATCGAAATGCGCGTTGAGGCCGGGCTGTTCCTTCACGGCTTTCACAATTGCCCGGATGATGAACGGCAACAGCGTCAGGCGCGGACGGCCTTCCTTCTTCTCGTTATTGAGACTATTGCGCAGTTCTTCCAACTGCGTGACATCGACCTCTTCGACGATAGTGATATGCGGAATGTGGCGTTTCGCTTCCGCCATGCGTTCGGCAATCTTGCGGCGAAGGCCGATGACCTTGATCTCATTGACCGAGGTGTCGGTCGCGTAGCCGGATAGAGCGGGAGCCGCGCCGGTTTCCTGCTGGAAATAGAGATCGAGATCGTCATGCGTGATGCGTCCTGCCGGTCCGGTGCCGCGAACCCGGCGCAGATCGACGCCCCCGTCGCGAGCACGCAGCCGGACAGAAGGCGTGGCAAGCGGCTTTTCACCTTCCTGGCGAACCGGTCCCGCGCCGGAGAAGGCACTGCCTGCGGCTTCGCGCTTCGGTACAGCGGGTTTCGGTGGAACAGGCGTCTGCAACAGAACAGGTGTTTCAGGCGCCGGCGCCGGTAGGGGTTTGGCCGCTTGCGCTGCCGCTGGAACCGGCTTTTCCTCAGCCTGTTCCTCCGGCGAGCCGCCCTCGATCTCCAGACGGACCAGTTCGGACCCGACCGCGATCTTCTCGCCTACCTCGCCATTGATGGCGATGACCTTGCCAGCGCGCGACGAGGGAATTTCCACCGTTGCCTTGTCGGTCATGACGGCTGCGAGAAGATCATCCTCGCGCACGACATCGCCGACCTTCACATGCCATTCGACGAGTTCGGCCTCGGCAACGCCTTCACCAACATCGGGGAGCTTGATCGTAAAATGTGCCATTTGCTTCGCCCCCTCAAGCTTCCATGATCGATGTAAGCGCGCGGCCCACCCGGTCCGGACCGGGGAAATAGGCCCACTCCTGCGCATGCGGATAAGGCGTATCCCATCCTGTGACGCGGATGATTGGCGCTTCCAGATGGTAGAAGCAATCACGCTGCACGAGAGCGGCAAGCTCCGCGCCATAGCCGCAGGTCAGCGTCGCCTCGTGCACGATCACGCAGCGCCCGGTCTTCTTCACCGAAGCCATGATGGTGTCGGTGTCGAGCGGCAAAAGCGTGCGAAGATCGATCACTTCCGCATCGACGCCGGTTTCCTCGACGGCGGCAAGCGCCACATGAACCATCGTGCCATAGGCAAGCACGGTCACGTCGCTGCCTTCGCGGCGAATAGCGGCCTTGCCAAGCGGCACGGTGTAATAGCCTTCCGGCACATCGCCGAGATCATGCTTTTTCCACGAGGTCACCGGGCGATCATGATGCCCGTCGAAAGGCCCGTTATAAAGGCGCTTCGGCTCGAACATGATAACCGGATCCGGGTCTTCGATCGCCGCCAGCAGCAGGCCCTTCGCATCGGCAGGCGTGGATGGCATGACGGTTTTCAGGCCCGACACGTGTGTGAACAGCGCCTCCGGGCTCTGGCTGTGCGTCTGCCCGCCATAGATGCCGCCGCCGGAAGGCATGCGGATCACGATAGGACAGGTGAACTCGCCCGCCGAGCGATAGCGCAGTCGCGCCGCTTCCGAAACGATCTGGTCATAGGCCGGGTAAACATAATCCGCAAACTGCACTTCAATGCAGGGGCGAAGGCCGTAAGCCGCCATGCCGATGGCAGTGCCCACGATGCCAAGCTCGCTGATCGGCGCGTCGAAGCAGCGTTCCTTGCCGTATTTCTTCTGGAGGCCAGCCGTACAGCGGAAAACACCGCCGAAATAACCCACATCCTCACCGAACACGACGACATTCTTGTCGCGTTCCATGGCAATGTCATGGGCGTTCTGGATCGCCTCGATCATGGTCATCTTGCTCATGGATTAAAACCCCGCTTCCTGGCGCTGGCGGATAAGATGCGGCGGCGTTTCAGCATAGACATCCTCGAACATGTCGCGCATGGATGGCTTGCGGCCATCATGCAGTGTGCCAATGGCTTCCGCCTCGCGCTGTGCGGCCACCACCAGATCCATCACCTCGGCTTCCGCCTGCTTGTGACGCTCGTCCGACCAGACACCGCGCTTGATAAGATGGTTCTTCAGTCGCAGGATCGGATCGCCAAGTGGCCATGCATCGCTTTCGGCTTTAGGGCGATAGGCGGACGGATCATCCGAGGTGGAATGCCCGCCAGCGCGGTAGGTCACATATTCGATGATGGTTGGCCCGAGATTGCGCCGGGCGCGTTCCACCGCCCATTTTGCAACCGCATGGACGGCCAGATAGTCGTTGCCGTCGACGCGAAGCGCCGGAATGCCGAAACCGTGCCCACGTGCGGCGAAAGTGCCGGAGCCGCCGCGTGCAATGCCCTGGAAGGTGGAAATGGCCCACTGGTTGTTGACGATGTTCATCACCACCGGGGCCTTGTAGGTCGAAGCAAAGACCAGTGCCGCGTGGAAGTCGCTTTCGGCTGTCGAGCCATCGCCGATCCATGCGGCGGCGATCTTCGTATCGTGGCTGATGGCCGACGCCATGGCCCAGCCGACGGCCTGCGTATATTGCGTTGCAAGATTGCCGGAGATGGTGAAGAAGCCGTGCTCATTCGAGGAATACATCACCGGAAGCTGGCGGCCTTTCAGCGGATCGTGCTCATTGGAGAAAATCTGGTTCATCATGGTGACGAGCGGATAATCGTCGGCGATGAGCAGTCCGGCCTGACGATAGGTCGGGAAATTCATGTCGCCCTTGCGCAATGCCTTGCGGAAGGCGCAGCTTACCGCCTCCTCACCCAGATGCTGCATATAGAACGACGTCTTGCCCTGGCGCTGCGCCATCATCATGCGCGCATCATAGGCGCGCAGGATCATCATGTGGCGAAGCCCCTCTTTCAGTTCGTCGTCGGTAAGTGTTCCTGCCCACGGGCCAACCGCCTCGCCATCACGATTGAGAACGCGGATGATGCTGAAAGCCAGATCGCGCATCGCTTCCGGTTTTTCATCGATCTCCGGTCTGCGAACGCTGCCCGCGCGCGGGATTTTGACATGGGAGAAATCCGGCGCGTCACCTGGCCGCCATTCCGGCTCGGGAACATGCAGGGATAGTACGACATCATCGCTCATGCGGGGAACCCTCGAAACTGGCCTGGCCACTGGCCTCGCAAATTTACGGAATGTCGAACGGGAAAATTTAAGACTGGTTCCGGAGCCCCCGGACCCGCTTTCGGCGCGTGAATATCACGCCGCCGATCTTGCTCCTCCCATGCGACATGGCGCCGATTTCCTCCTTCGGCACCATCCGCATTCAGGGTGGAACGGGTTCAAAAATAAAGCAAGATTATTTTTCGTGCCCCTTGGCACTCTTTCGTGAAACGGGTTCGCTCCTACCTGACCAGGGGGCGACGTCCATTGGACGAAACAAGCTTAGTTCCGCGATTTAAAAGGGATTTCAACTCGAATGTTTAGCGTCCCGATACCGCAACATTATTGCTTTTGATTGACGATAACGTCAGTACCCATCGGTACTATTCCGGCTCGTGCGAGCCATGTTGCCATCACTCATGAAACCGTGTGAGGCGTTTTGTCCATATTGGCCCGGCACGATTTGCAGCCACCGGACCAACCCGATTCTCCAAAAGAAAAGCCGCACCCGCGAGGGTACGGCTTCAATAGAAACTACGAATGTGGCTCTAGCGGATCGCCTTGCCGTTCGCATCGAACCGATGCACCTTGCCGTCATCGGGCGTGATGAAGATCACGTCGTCCTCATTGTAGTGGTGCTCGCCGAAGAGCCGCACTGTGATCAGGCCTGCTGCTTCTGTTTCGACGTAAAGGATCGTATCGGCCCCAAGATGTTCGGCATGGATAACCTTGCCTTTCCATCTGCCGCTATCGCGGCTGACGGAAATATGCTCGGGCCGGATACCGACCGTCTTCGCCCCTTCGTCGCCGATGCGGGTGCCGTCAACGAAATTCATCTGCGGCGAACCGATAAAGCCCGCGACAAAGAGATTATCGGGCTTGTTATATAGCTCCATCGGCGAGCCTACCTGCTCGATGCGACCGGCATTGAGAACGACGATGCGGTCCGCCAGCGTCATGGCCTCGACCTGATCGTGCGTGACATAGATCATCGTCGCCTTCAGCTCGCGGTGCAGCTTGGCGATCTCAAGCCGGGTCTGGACGCGAAGTGCCGCATCGAGGTTCGACAGCGGTTCGTCGAACAGGAACAGTTCCGGTTCGCGCACCAGTGCGCGGCCGATGGCGACACGCTGGCGCTGGCCGCCCGACATTTCCGCCGGGCGCCGTTCCAGATACGGGTCGAGCGACAACATGGCGGAAGCCTTCGAAACGCGCGTTTCGATTTCGGCTTTCGGCGTGCCTGCCTGCTTGAGGCCAAGTCCCATATTGTCCTTGACCGACAGGTGCGGATAAAGCGCATAGGACTGGAACACCATCGCAATGCCGCGCTTGGAGGGCGGCGTCACGGTTACGTCCTCACCATTGATGAGCACCTGCCCGGAGGAAACGTCTTCCAGCCCGGCGATGGAACGCAGCAGCGTTGACTTCCCGCAGCCGGACGGCCCGACGAAGATGATGAATTCCCCGTCCTGCACTTCCAGATTAATGTCTTTCAGGACTTCCTGCGCACCGTAGCGCTTGTGTACCGATTTGAGTAGCAGCGATCCCACGTATCAAATTCCCTTACAATTTGACCGGCTTGCCGGTGCGCACACTTTCATCCGCTGCAAGGCAGATGCGCAGCGATTGAAGCGCGTCATCCATATGGCGGTTGAGATCGATATCCTCGCGAATGGCCTTCAGCATGTAGGCCTGCTCGCGTTCACACAATTCCTGATGCCCCGGCTCGTCTGCCATGGAGAGGTCCGTATCCGGTTTCAGGAACTTGCCATCGGCTCCACGCTCGGCGCGGTGAACGCGGATGGTCGAGGTCTTGGTATGCGCGTCTACATCGTCGGATTTCGTCACGGCCTCGTTCATGACGATCGAGACGCAGCCATTGGGCGAGATGACGTCCTTCACGAAGAAGGCGGTCTCCGACATCATCGGGCCCCAGCCCGCCTCGTACCAGCCCACCGTACCGTCATCGAACAGCACCTGTAGATGGCCGTAATTATACATGTCTGGCTTGATCTCGTCGGAAAGGCGCAGGCCCATGCCGCGCACTTCCACGGGCTTGGCGTCGGTAATCTGGCACATGACGTCCACATAATGCACACCGCAGTCGACGATGGGCGACGTGGTGTTCATCAGGTTCTTGTGGGTTTCCCAGGTCGCGCCGCTGGACTGCTGGTTGAGGTTCATGCGGAAGACATAAGGTCCGCCAAGCTGGCGCGCCTCGGAGATGAGCCGCATCCAGGATGGATGATGGCGCAGGATATAGCCGATGACGAGCTTGCGCCCATTGGCCCGCGCGCAGTCGATCACGCGGCGCGCATCTTCGACCGTCGTTGCAAGCGGCTTTTCCACGAACACATGCGCACCCTGCTCCATCGCGGCGACGGCATAATCCGCATGGCTTTCCGAATAGGTGGCGACGCAGGCGAGATCGGGCTTCAGTTCCTTCAATGCTTCCAGGAAGGAAGGATGAATTTCATAGCCCGCCAGCTCGTCCGGAACCGCAACCTTGGTGCGATTGACGAGACCGACAATCTCAAAACCGGGATTGCGATGATAGGCGAGCGCATGGCTGCGGCCCATATTGCCGAGACCGGCGGAAAGAACACGAACAGGATTTTGCATTGCAGAACTCATTTTACAGCTCCCGCGGTAATGCCGCGGATCAGCTGCCGCGAGAAGAGAACATAGAGGATGAGGATCGGGAACATCGCCAGTGAAAGGGCCGAAAGAACAGCGTTCCAGTTGGTGACGAACTGACCGATGAAGAGCTGAGAACCGAGCGTTACCGTCTTGGTGGCTTCGCTTGGCGCGAGGATCAGCGGGAACCAGAGGTCATTCCAGATCGGGATCATGGTGAAGACGGCGACGGTCGCCATGGCAGGCCGGATAAGCGGCAGCACCAGCTTGAAGAAGATGGCATATTCCGACATGCCGTCTATTCGCCCGGCATTCTTCAAATCGTCGGACACGGTTCGCATGAATTCCGACAGGATGAAGATCGCCAGCGGCAGGCCCTGCGCGGTATAGACGAGGATAAGAGCCGTCAGCGTATTGACCAGACCGACCGCCACCATGCCTTGCAGCAGGGCCACCGTGCCGAGCCGGATCGGGATCATGATGCCGATGGCGAGATAGAGGCCCATCAGCGTATTGCCCTTGAAGCGGTATTCGGCGAGCGCGAAGGCTGCCATTGCTCCGAACAGGATCACGAAGAATATGCTGACCACGGTAACGATGGCGCTGTTCTGGAAGTAGGTCAGAAACGAGCCTTGCTTGAGAACCGTCTCATAACCGATGAGACTGAAACTTTCCGGTGTCGGAAACTGCAACGGCGTGCGGAAGATTGCGTTGCGGTCCTTGAAGGAATTGATCAGCGTCAGGGCCACCGGAAACACGGCGATCAGCATGTAGAAGATCAGGGCCGCATGGACGAGCGTGGTGCGAAGGGGCGATGTGCGTGCTTTCGACATGGTCTCGTCCTCAGAACTGATAGCGGCGCATGCGGCGCTGGATGCCGAACAGGTAGAGCGACACGCCTGCCAGAATGATGAGGAACATCACGGCGGCGATGGTCGCGCCCATCGACGGATTGCCAAGCTGCAACTGGAAGCCGAAGAAAGTGCGGTAAAGGAACGTGCCCAGAATGTCGGTCGACTTGTCCGGTCCCGCCAGCGCGCCCTGCATCGAATAGATGAGATCGAACGCATTGAAGTTGGCAACGAAGGTCATCACCGAGATCAGGCCGATCGATGGCAGGATCAGCGGCAGCTTGATCTTGAAGAACTGGCTCCAGCCGGTAATGCCGTCGCATTCCGCCGCCTCGATGATTTCATCGGGAATATTGAGCAGCGCCGCGTAGATCAGCATCATCGGAATACCGACGAACTGCCAGACCGAGACGAGTGACACAGTGACGAGAGCCGTATCGGCCTTGCCGAGCCACGGGCCGAACAGCCATTTCAGCCCGACGAGATCCATCATCCATGGAGCCACGCCCCAGATCGGCGACAGGATCAGTTTCCAGATGAAGCCGACGATAACGAAGGACAACAGCGTCGGAAGAAAGATCGCCGTGCGGTAGAAGGCGGCGAAACGCAGCTTCGGCAGCGACAGCATGGCCGCCAGCAGAATGCCGATCGGATTTTGAACGAGCATGTGAATGCAGAAGAATATGAAGTTGTTTTTCAAGGCATTCCAGAAATCACGCGACCAGTTCGGATCGCCGAAAAGTGCCTGGAAGTTCGCGAACCCCACGAAAGTGCGCTGTCCGTCGACGACATTGAAGAATGCCTGCCGCAAGGTCTCGATCAGGGGCAGGACCATCACTGCCGTGTAGATCAGGACGCAGGGCAGAAGAAACACAAGTATATGCCAGCGCCTCGGGCGCTTGTGCACGATACCTGTCATGTCGGCAGATTGGCTCATATAGGCATTCGCTCTTCAAGAGCATTTCCAGCAGAGGATGAACCGCTTGCATTCGGAAATGCATAAAACCGATGGCTGGCGTTCTTTCTCACGAGAAAGCGTGCAAACCGGAGAAAGCCGGGCTTCCCCTCCCCGCACGCTCGCGTCATTTTAAACTGACACGGAATGCACCGAATGCAAAACGGCATGTCGATGCGCCAGACGAAAAGATATGGGCGGCGCGCCCCCGCGATCGCCGCCCATAAAGCCCCGCGTGTTTATTTCGCAGGCTTGAACCAGCTGTCGAGACCTTCCTGAAGCTTCTTCGCAGCGTCTTCCGGCGTTACGGTGCCGTTGATGACGTTGGCCGACTGAACCCAGGTTTCATTTTCGAGGTTCGGCGTGCCACGCGACAGAATCTGGTAGGTCGAACGAATGGTCGGCTTGCACTTTTCGCGCCAGGAAACAAATTCCTGCGCCAGCGGATCGCTCATCTTCACCGCGGTCGAGTTCAGGCTGAAGAAGCCCGGCAGCGCGTTGGCGTAGATTTCAGCGAATTCAGGCGAAGCAACCCAGTTCAGGAACACCTTTGCCTGTTCTGCGTGCTTGCTCGAAGCGTTGAGACCGAGGCCGATGTCGTTGTGGTCGGAGATGTAGCAGGTGTCGCCTGCATTCTTGACCGGCGGCGGGAACGCGCCCATCTTGAACTGCGCCTGCGTATTGAACAGGCCGATTTCCCACGAGCCTGCCGGATAGATGGCCGCGCGACCGAGGGTGAACAGGTTCTGGCTGTCCGGATAGGTCTGCGCTTCGAAACCGTCGCCCAGATAGTCCTTCCACTTGGCAAGAACCTTGAACGGCTCCACCCACTGCGGGTCGGTCAGCCTCTGCGTACCGGCGATCAGTGCCTTGCGGCCCTCTTCGCCCTTCCAGTAGGTCGGGCCGATGTTCTGGTAGCCCATGGTTGCGGCTTCCCACATGTCCTTCGTGCCCATGGCCATCGGGATGTAGTTGCCGTCTGCCTTGATCTTTTCGAGAACGTCAAAGAATTCGGCTTCCGTGGCCGGAACCTTGAGACCCAGCTTGTCGAAGGCTTCCTGATTGTAGATGAAGCCGTGAATGACCGAAGCCATCGGCACGCAGAAGGTCTTGGAACCGTCGTCGGTGGTCCAGGCGGACTTGGCGACGTCGGAGAAGTTCTTCATGCCTTCCAGATCGGTGAGATCGGCGAGCTTGCCCTTGTTGAAGAGCTCAAGCGAAGTGTCGAAAGGACGGCAGGAAATGAGGTCGCCGCCCGAACCGGCGTCAAGCTTGGCATTGAGGGCCGCGTTGAATTCGGTTGGCGCGCTCGGTGCGAAATTGATCTTGATGCCAGGGTTCTTGGCTTCAAAAGCCGGAATGATCTTTTCCTGCCATATCTGCAGATCGTCGTTACGCCAGCTTTCAACCGTCAGCGTAACGTCTTCGGCCAGCGCAGCCGATCCCGACGCCAGAAGCGTGGAACCCAGCAGCATGAGTTTGAACGTATTACGAACCATTTGACCTTCTCCCGTTTTTTGAGCGCGGATGCGCAAAAGAGGCGAAAGCACGCCAGACCGCTTCGGTACGATCACTCCTCGCGTTACGGGATTGTACCGGGCCCCCGCCGGTTGTCTCCATCCCAAATCCGCGTGACCCACGCACTCAGCGGCACTGCGCTCCCCTTCTGCTGAAATTAATGCCAAAAACGTACCAATTGTCCAGAGAAGTTTACAACTTTCGCGCAGAAAAATTCAGAGCGGCTTTTTTTCCTTAATTGTTTCAATGAATTAATCAAATTTTTCACAAGTCGACAAATCTGCTTGGTTAATGGTATTTTTTTGGTATCTTCAAGCCGGAGGTATCTTCATGACTGAATTCTTCATTGGCGTTGATGGCGGTGGCACCGGATGCCGTGCTGTTGTGGCCGGCAGCGATGGTGCGATTCTGGGTTCAGGGCGCAGCGGCTCTGCCAATATCGTCACCGATCCGCAGACGGCGCTGATCAATGTGATCGCGGCGGTCGACAACGCTTTTGACGATGCCGGGCTGGACAAGGCGCACTATGCAAACAGCCACGCGGTTCTTGGCCTTGCCGGCGGCAATGTCGAGGGTGCGGGCGTACCGATAGAACGCGGCCTGCCCTTTGCGCACTCCGATGTGGAATTCGACGGCGTGATTGCGCTCCAAGGCGCGCTTGGCGATCAGGATGGCATCGTCGCCATTCTTGGAACCGGTACGGCCTATATCACGCGACGGAACGGCCGCATCCATTCGGTCGGCGGCTGGGGTTTTCCCTTGGGCGACCTCGGCAGCGGCGCGCGGCTCGGTCAAAGCCTGCTGCAGGAAAGCCTGCTTGTGCATGACGGCATTCATCGACGCACGCGCCTGACGACCGATCTCCTCGATGAGTTCGACAATAACCCCGACAATCTGGTCGAGTTCGCCTGGACGGCAAAACCCGGCGACTTCGGCAAATATGCTCCGCGTGTTTTCCAATATGCCAGTGAAGGCGATGAAACGGCGCGTATGCTGCTGGAGCGCTCCGCCGGTTATATCAGCGAAACGCTCGACATGCTGATCAATCAGGGCGCCGAACGCATCAGCCTGCTTGGCGGCATGGCGCCGCTCTATGTGGAATGGCTGCCTCCCCACCAGCAGGCGCTTCTGGTCGCCCCCGCGGCGGATGCATTGACAGGCGCGCTTCAGCTCGCTCTCAAGCGATATGGGCCGCAAAATGGAAGGGCGCGCGAATGAGCGGAAATTTCAGCGCTTTCCTTCCCAAGAACCTCCAAGGTTCCGCCCCTTCTTCCGGAGGGCCGCTTTACATGCAGTTGCGCCAGTCGCTGGAAGCCGCGATCCGCGCCGGACAACTGGTTGACGGCGAAGCCCTGCCGCCGGAACGCGACATCGCCGAATATGCCAATATCAGCCGCGTCACTGTGCGAAAGGCCGTGGACGATCTGGTAAAGGCCGGGCTTCTGGTGCGCCGTCACGGTTCCGGCACTTTCGTCGTGCGTCCGAGCGAGCGCGTGCAGCAGTCGCTTTCCATGCTGACCTCGTTCACCGAAGACATGGCACGACGCGGCATCACAACGCAATCCAAATGGCTGGAACGCGGTCTTTACTATCCCTCGCCCGAGGAAATGATGAAACTGGGCGTTTCCTCGGAAACCCGCGTTGCCCGCCTTGGCCGTCTGCGCATGGCGAGCGATCTGCCGCTGGCCATCGAACGGGCCAGCCTCTCGAGTGAAATCCTGCCCGACCCGGATGCGGTCAAGGGTTCGCTCTATGCCGAACTGAACCGTAACGGGTTTCGCCCCGTTCGCGCTGTCCAGCGCATCGCCGCCTGCAACATCAAGGACCCGGATGCACGCATTCTTGGCGTCAAGGAGGGAGACGCTGGCCTGTCCATCGAGCGGATTTCCTATCTGCCCTCCGGCCGGGTGGTCGAATTTACAAAATCACTCTATCGCGGCGATGCTTATGATTTCGTGGCGGAGCTGACGATACCGCAGCCTTGAATGAGTTTATCAATGAAAACGGCCCGTTTCCGGGCCGTTTTGGTTCGTATCAATGATGTTTCTTGCCTTCCCGGGCCATATCCGCCGTCGGATCTGCCGACAGGCGCCTGCGCGCCCGGTCGTCCATCAGCTCATACCACATGGCATTGAGCACGGCGAAAGCTGCTGCAAGCGGAAGCCCCAGTAACCAGGAAAAATACCACATCTTGCTTCCTTTCCGATTAGAGCATTTCCAGCAAAAGTGCGAAGCGGTTTTGCGTAGGACAATGCGTAAAACAAAGAGATAGAGCGCTCCAGCGGCTCCGGTTGAACCGGAACCGCTCTAATAGGCGTGGTTGCTGTCGTCTTCGATCATGTCCTTTTCGACCTTGCCCCACAAAACCTTGTAGACCCAGGACGTGTAGACGACGATCAGCGGCAGGAAGATGAGCGTCACCACCAGCATGATGAACAGTGTCATATGGCTGGAAGACGAATCCCACACCGTCAGGCTGGCGCGTGGATCGAGCGACGATGGCAGGATGAACGGGAACATCGACACGCCGACCGATGAAATGATGCCGAAAATCGACAGCTTTCCAAACAGCAGCGGCGCGACTTCACGACGGCTGCGCAGCGCGACGAAGACCGCAAGCGCTCCAAGGATGCCGAGCGCCGGAGCAATCAGCAGGATTGGATAGTTCGCATAATTGGCGAACCATGCGCCGTGATCCAGTTCCACCGTCTTGCGCAGCGGATTGGACGGGCCGTCCGTGACGACAGCGCTTGTGATGCGGTAGCCCGAAATCCAGAGCCAGCTGATCACCCCGGCCAGAACATAAAGGACAACGGTCAGAAGCGACGCGATGCTGCCATAGAACCGCGCACGCGCCTGTACTTCCCCGGTCGTTTTCAGGACCAGCCACGAGGCGCCATGCATGGAGAGCATCGTGACTGAGAGCACACCGCAAAGCAGCGCGAACGGATTGAGCAGGCCGAAGAACGAACCTTCGTAGAATATCTGAAGGTCGTCGGCGAGCCGGAAGGGAATGCCCTGCAGGACGTTGCCGACGGCAACGCCGAAGATGAGGGCAGGCACGAAACCGCCGATGAACAGCGCCCAGTCCCAGCCCTTTCTCCAGGCTTCGCTGTCCCGCTTGGAGCGATACTTGAAGCCGACCGGACGCAGGATGAGTGCGAACAGGATGACAAACATCGCCAGATAGAAGCCCGAGAAGGACACCGCGTAGAGCGGTGGCCAGGCGGCGAAAATGGCGCCGCCGCCCAGAATCAACCAGACCTGATTGCCTTCCCAGACCGGGCCGATCGTGTTGATGATGATGCGCCGCTCCACATCGGTCTTGCCGACCACCGGCATGAGAATGTCCACGCCGAGATCGAACCCGTCCATCGCGGCGAAGGCAATCAGCAATACACCGAGCAGTACCCACCAGATGATGCGCAGGGTTTCATAGTCCAACAAATCGCTGAGTATCATGATCCTTACTCCGCAGGTGCGATGCTGGCCGGGGCGAGAATTGCTTCCGGCTTGCTGTCGGGTTCAGGTCCGGCCTTGATGGCGCGGATCATCAGGCCCATCTCAATGATGAAGAGAACCGTATAGATCGCCACGAAACCAAGTATCGTCAGCAGCACTGTGGACGCCCCGAGGTTTGAGACGCCGACCGCCGTCGGCAATATGCCCTCGATGACCCAGGGCTGACGGCCGAACTCGGCCACGATCCAGCCCATTTCGGCTGCGATCCACGGCAGCGGTATCGCAAATACGGCTACCCGCAGCAGGAACGGATAACGGTCGAGCTTGCGACGGGCGGACAGCACGAAGAATGTGCCCGTCAGCAGGATCAGGAAGAAGCCGATGCCCACCATGATGCGGAATGCCCAGAACAGGGGCAGCACGCCGGGAACCGTGTCGTTGGCGGCCTGCGTGATCTGCGCGTCGGTTGCCTGACGCGGATCGTCGACATAGCGCTTCAGCAGAAGCGCATAGCCCATCCACTGGCTGTTATCGGCAAAAACGTCCTTCACTTCCTGCGGAACGGCGTTCGTATCGCCAGCCGCGCGGATTTTCTGCAAGGCGTCATAGGCGACGATACCGTTCCTGATATGGTTTTCCGCATTCTGGACCAGATCGTTGATGCCCTGGATCGGGGTTGTGAGAGAGCGGGTGCCGATCAGGCCCATGACCCATGGAATACGCACCGCGAAATGGGTTTCGCGCGCCTCCTGATTGGGGAAGCCGAAGACCGTAAACGGCGCAGGTGCCGGTTCCGTTTCCCACATGGCTTCGATGGCGGCGATCTTCATCTTCTGGTGTTCATTGGCCAGATAGCCGCTTTCGTCACCGAGAACGACAACCGAAAGCGAAGCGGCCAGACCGAAGGAAGCCGCGATGGTGATGGAACGCTTGGCAAGCTCTACCGAACGCCCCTTGAGGAGATACCAGGCGGAAATACCCAGGACGAAAATGGCTGCTGTGACATAACCGGCTGATACCGTATGCACGAACTTTGCCTGGGCGACCGGGTTCATCAGCACGGCGAAGAAATCGGAGATTTCCATGCGCATGGTTTCGGGATTGAACGCCGAACCGACCGGATTCTGCATCCAGCCATTGGCGATCAGAATCCATAGCGCCGAGAAGTTGGAGCCCGCCGCAACCGCATAGGTCGCCATGAGGTGCCCGACTTTCGACAGGCGATCCCATCCGAAGAAGAACAGGCCCACGAAGGTCGCTTCGAGGAAGAATGCCATGAGGCCTTCAATGGCGAGCGGTGCGCCGAAGATGTCGCCGACATAGTGGCTGTAATAGCTCCAGTTCATGCCGAACTGGAATTCCATCACGATGCCCGTCGCAACGCCCATCACGAAGTTGATGCCAAACAGCGTACCCCAAAATTTCGTCATCTGCCGCCAGATGAGTCGCCCCGTCATAACGTAAACGGTTTCCATGATGGCAAGCAGCACGGAAAGACCCAAGGTCAGAGGTACGAAGAGGAAGTGATAAAGTGCCGTGATCGCAAACTGCAATCGCGACAGGGAGACAATATCGAGTTCCATCTCTTTAAGCCGGTAGATCCGGCCCTCCTGGTGTTATGAGCTGCGCTCCAGCGCTGCCCCCTTTGAAAGCGGGCGGGTTCCTGAAAACCCGTTTCCCGCGCTTCAATTCCAACTACCGGTCCAAGTTCCGGTTAAGCCACCGACACGAGCCTTAACCGTCCCGGTGCTGTTCGCTCACCTCATGTTTTCGAGGATTTCGTCAAAGCGCCCTGTCTCCTTACCTACGGACTCAATTAGAGCGCCTTGATTTAAAACAATGATCCGTTCACAAATTCGCGCCTCGCGACGGATATGCGTGGCGATCAGCAATGTACGTGAACCCGCCCGCGCCTTGAGGCGCTCAAGGACATCCTCGGCTGTCGCATTGTCCAGACCCTCGGTCGGTTCATCCAGCAGCCAGAGCGGCGCATCGGTCAGAAACAGCCGCGCAAGGGCCAGGCGGCGGGCCTGCCCGCCCGACAACCCCAGACCGCCCTCGCCCAGCATCGCATCCAGCCCGGCTGGCAATTCCCTGATAAATGTCCCAAGGCCAGCGGCGTCCAGCGCATCCATCAGTTCATGATCGCCTGCATCGGCGCGCGCCAGACGCAGATTATCGCGAAGACTGTCCTGAAAAAGCTCGGTCCGCTGTGTGAGAAGGCGTGTCGGCAACACCGCGACACTGCCCTGCGTTGCTTGAATTTCTCCTGCGAGCAGACTGAACAGCGTCGATTTGCCTGCGCCGCTTGTGCCGACGATGGCGACACGCTCACCAGCAGCAATATCGAGCGTGATATTTTTGAGGGCATCGCGTTCGGCACCCTCATGGCGAGCGGAAACGCTTTTCAGCTGAACCGCCTTGCCATTCGCTGGCCGTTGCGGCGCTGCGGGTTCGGCCTCATCCGTCAGTTGAGGCGCGACGCGCTTCGCAGCGAGGACTGTGCGGCCAAGTTCCATCGCGCCGCGCCGCAATGCGGAAAAAGGCTCCATCGCGCCAAGAATGACGAGCATTCCGAGCGCTGCGACGGGGGCTCCTATCGTCTCTGCCTGCATCAATAATCCAACAGCGACGAGACCGCCTGCAAGCAAGGATGCGTGAACGATGCCGAAACCGGCGCCGGTAACGATTTCTATGCGGTTGAGCCTGCGATCCGATGCGGCGATGTAACCATCGGCGCGGGCCAATGCGAGCTTCTGATCTGCAAGCCGCCCGGCCATCAGAAGTTCGGTCTGACCGGCCACAAGATCGACCGTGCGGGCGCGCAGCGCTTCCGTGCCCTTGGCGCGCCGGCGCATGGATTTTTCGGAACGGCGGGCAGCTGCAAGCGGAATACAAAGACCAGCCGCAAGTAGGACGGTCGCCACCACCAGCCCAAAAATCGGGTTCATCAGACCGAGCGCGATACCGGCAACAAGGGCGGTGGCAAGCGCAGCGCCAATCGGCACCACCACGCGCAGATAAAGCGAGTCGAGCGCATCGATGTCCGCGGTCAGACGGAAGAGAAGGCGCGCCGGACGTTTTAGCAGCGTATTTGCAGCGCTTGGGCGCGCCCAGCTGCGGAACAGTTTTTCGCGCAGGGCCGCGAGGATCGCGAGCGTCGCATCATGGGTGACGAGCCGTTCGAGATAGCGTGAACCGGTCCGCAGGATCGCAAGCAGGCGAATACCGGCGGCGGGCGCGAACACGTCGAACACAACCGCCGTGGCGATGCTCATGCCTGCGATTGCCGTTGCGGTTATAAACCACCCCGACAGGCCAAGAAGTGCAATGCCGGCGAGGACCGTTACGGTTGCCGTTGCGATACCTGCAAGGAGAGCTGTTCCCTTGGTGCGGAAAAAGAGCCTGAGGATCGGCTGCAATGACTGGAAACCATTCATTCAGCTGCCCTCCTCTGCCAAAGCGGATCGTTGCTCACGCCGCCATCCAGACGGACGACGCGATCCATCCTGCGGGCAAGGGTTTCGTCATGGGTAGCGACGATCAGAGTCTTGCCTCTGGCAAGCTTCAAAAGACTGTCGGCAATGAGCGTTGCCGTTTCCTGATCAAGATGAGCGGTCGGTTCATCAGCCAGGAGAATATCTGCACCGGGATCGACAGCCGCACGGGAAAGCGCCAGCCGCAGGGCCTCGCCCCCGGAAATGCCGGCCCCGTTTTCACCAATCAGGCTGTTGCCGGTAACGCCCAGAACATGACCAAGCGCCATGTCGTCGATAATGGCCCTGGTGGCTTCCACGTCGGTGTGTCGGCCAAGGGTGATATTTTGACGGGCCGATCCGGCAAAGATGTGCGGTTTCTGTCCGATCCAGCTCATCCTTGCACGAAGTGCTGCTGCGGTTTCATCTGTCAGCGCCACGCCGCCGATCTCGATCCGGCCAGCCTGCGGAGCCGTCAGCCCGGCAACAAGCGCCAGAATGGTGGATTTTCCGTAGCCACTCGGCGCGAGCAGAGCTACGTGTTCTCCAGCCTCGATGTTGAGGCTGAATTCGTTGAGAACCTTGGCTCCCGTCCCGTAACTGAAGCCGATATTGTGCAAGCCCACTGTGGGGGTTCCGCTCATTGCTGTCGGGCTTTCGCTCTTTCCGACAACGGTCATCGGATGTTCGGAAAGCTTTTCCAGCGCGTCGATAGAAGCTTCACCCGCAGCGCGGTCATGCCAGACGGCGGAAAGATCGCGTAGCGGCTCAAAGAACGCAGGCGACAGAAGCAGGACGAAAAGACCTTCCGCCAACGTCAGCTTATGGCCCCACGCTCCGAAGTTGAGCTGGCCCAGCAAATGAAAGCCAATGTAGACCGCGACCATGGCGACGCCAATTGCCGCGAAAAGTTCAAGCACGGCGGATGACAGAAATGCGATGCGCAGGACGGACATGGTTTTCGAGCGCAGGGTTTCCGCATTCTCGCGCAACCGGTTCGCGGTAGCATCCACGGCATGGAATGTGCGGATGGTGGCAAGGCCGCGCAGGCGGTCGAGCAGAAAACCGTTCATGCCGCCAAGAGCGATAAGCTGCTTTTCACTGGCCGCTTTTGCGCGCCAGCCGATCAGCGCCATGAATATCGGTATCAGCGGGGCTGCAACCATCAGGACAAGCGCCGCAGCCCAGGAATACCAGAGCACGACTGCAATTATGGCCAATGGAACCAGCATGACGCGAATGCGCACCGGCACGAAACGGGAAAGATAAGGAACGACCATTTCCGCTTGTTCGGCAAGAATGCTTGCAGCCTCGCCGGATGATGGGCGCATCACATCGAGGGGCGAGCGCTCCGCAAGCGCCGCAACGGCATTGGTTCGCAGTCGGGAAAGCTCTTGCCGGGCGGCATCGAAAGCCTTCGCCGCACCTGCACTTTCGAGAATGCTGCGCAGGCAGCCAAGAATGAAGATGCCTGCAGCACTGTAATAGACGGAATTGTCGAAGCCGGTATCGGCCAGCCGCCCGATCGCATAAGCGAGAATGCCCGCCTGCGGCAGCCACAAAAGTGCGGCCAATGCCTGAAGATATGCCCCCCGCTTCAGCAAGGACGGAACAGGACGACGTTGCGGGCGGCGCGAACTTTGCCGGATGCCCGTCACTTCGCCGCCTTCTGCCGTCAATGTTTCCGTTCGGGGGACAACGGATGTCACTCTCGCTTAGGCTCCTTTTTGGCCGATGTTCGCCCGCGCCCCAGCGCCACGATCCTGTCCGTGGTCTCAAGGAAGCGGGTCACCTTGGCGCCAAGCGCCAGGAGACTGGTCAAACGGTCCGTATCGAGCCGCTTGACGTCGTCGTACCAGTTGGTCAGCCTTTCGATCAGGCCGTACATGTCCTTCATGCGATCCTGCGCATAAAGATCGCTTTCGCCCTTCGGCTGTTCCATGAGGATCTCGCGCAGAACGGTAAGCGTGGGATCGATCTCGCGCTTCTTGCGCTCCTCGGCGAGCGTGCGCAGGATCTGCCACACATCGTCGGGCGTCGTGAAGAAATCGCGACGATCACCGGGAATGTGCTTCAGCAACACCAGATTCCAGCCTTGCAACTCGCGGATACCCATGGAGACGTTCGAACGTGACACACCGAGAGCGTCGACGATCTGGTCGGCGCAAAGAGGGTCAGGCGATATGTAAAGCAGCGCATATATCTGCCCCACGGTGCGGTTGATGCCCCAACGGCTGCCCATTTCTCCGAAGTGGAGCACGAACGATTGAACGATTGGCGACAATTCCAAAATTCTCTCTCCCGTAAATTCTGAATTTTCAGAAATTACTGAAAATCAGATAATTCAAATGGTCAGTTCCTTCAATCCGCTTGCCCCCGGGTCTGGCCCGAATGGACAATTGGCCGCAGCCCCGGGACACTCCTCCAAATGCCCGAAAAGACGATAGGCCGCTGCATCCCGCTCCGCGGTCGGTGGGCAATGATGCAGGGGATTCGGCAAATGGCAGATAAAGTTCCGGTCGGCAGGATAGCCGGTCTTGAAGCGAACTCCAAAACAGGTCTCCGGTCAGCCCGGAAGCGACAGCCGCCGTCTCCTGTCGGAGCAGGCGGTTTTCCCCATTTGGTGCGGCGGAAAACGCTGGCTTTCCGCCCTCTCCGCACCCTCGAACATCAAACCGACTATAGCGGGTCGGAAGATGAAGGCAGCTCCTTGCTGTCCTGCGTTCTGTCGCGATGGATCACGGCGCGGCTGAGCAGCATGAGCGTTACCGGCGTTGTGACAACCACAAAGACGGTAATGACCACTTCATGCAGAATCGGCTTCGATTGCAAGATGGAGAAAAATATAATCGACGCGATCAGGATCCCGCCCGCTCCGAACGACGAGCCGAGCGTGGGCGCATGAACGCGCTCGTAAAAGCTCTTGAAGCGGACGAGGCCGATGCATCCGACAAGCGTCAGGAACGCGCCGCCCAGCAGGAAAAATGAAATGATGACAGCGGCCCAGACGGGAATTTCGCCTGCATTGATCATTCGATCACCTCCCCGCGCATGAGGAATTTGGACAGCGCCACGGTAGCGACAAAGCCGAGAAGAGCGATAATCAGCGAGGCTTCGAAATAGATGATGCTGCCCGTGCGTATGCCGAATGTAATCAGCAGCAGCAACGCGTTGAGGTAAAGCGCATCGGTCGCAAGAATGCGATCCTGTGCGCGCGGACCGACCAGAAGCCTGTAGACTGCGCAGGCCATGGCGCCAAGAAGCATCAGCTGAGCGAAAAGCAGGGACCAGAAGATGATGACTGCGCTCATGCGGATTTCTCCCCCTCGATGATGTCGGCGGCTGTAAATATCTTGATGAGCGGCTGCTCATACCGTCCCTTGATCGTATCCCGCCACGCCTGCGCATCGTCCAGATCAAGCACGTGGATCGTCAGTTCGCGCCTTGCGGCGTTATAATCCACCCAAGCCGTGCCTGGCGTCGCGGTGATTATGCAGGCGAGCACGGCAAGCGCAGTCCGGTTTTCCAGATCGAGCTGGATGACGACGAAGCCCGGACGCCGCTTGCGCTTGCGCGACAGGATGATCCCCGCAACGGCGATATTCGATTGCAATATGTCATAGCTTATGGCTCCGAACAGCCAGAGCATGGTCGGGACAGAGCGAATATGGTTCTTCTGCGGCTGCAAGGCCGTCATGATGAGGCATGCAATGATTGCGATGATCGCACCGAGCAGGAACTGCGCCCGTGTGAAGCCATTTAAAAGCAGCCAGAACAGAAGCAGCGAGGCGAACAGAAGCGGATAAGGCAGGATTCTCTTCACTGTGCCTCCTCCGTTTGCATGCCAGCGCGCGGCGCATTGAGAACGCTGCTGATATAGGATGCAGGATTGTGCAGCGAACGCGCCGTTTCGTCCATGTAACGCATCGCCGGACCGGCTGCGATCGTCAGCGCCAGACAGATTGCCAGAAGTCCTGCGATCGGCACAACTTCGCGCACCAGAACACGCGGCACGTTACCTTCGAGCGAAGCCCAGAAGGTACGGATGCCGGTACGTGTCATCGCGATCAGGGCCGACAGGCCGGATAGGAGAACAAGCGCAACCAGTGCCCAGCTTGCCGGGCTGACCGGCATTGCAAGCTGCGGGGTTGCACCCTCTCCGTTGAACACCGCCGCCAGGATCAGAAATTTGGCGATGAAGCCCGAAAACGGCGGAAGACCGATCAGCAATATCGCGCAAATCCCGAAGAACATGCCTAGGACGGCAAGGGTCGCAGGCAATACCGCGCCGATCTCGTCCTCTTCTTCTTCCTCCTCATCGTCACCATAGGCTTCCATGGTAACGGCGAGAACGTTGGCGGCTGCGTCCTGCCCACGTTCGATCAATTCGATCAGCAGGAAAAATGCGGCAATTGTGAGTGTCGAACTGACCATGTAGAAAAGTGCCGCACCTGTCATGGCGGTGTTGCCGCTGCCGATGGCGGCCAGCAAGGTGCCGGAGGATACTAGAATGCTGTAGCTGGCGAGACGTCCCATCGCTTGCGATGCGACGACGCCGATCAGGCCGAAGGCAAGCGTTACCATCCCGCCGAAATAGAGCCAGTCATTGCCGAAGCCATAGGATGAACCGGCACCGATGCCGAACATCAGCGGCGACAGGCGCAGAAGGACGTAGATGCCGACCTTGCTCATGATGGCGAAGACGGCCGCAACCGGTGCTGCTGCTGCAGTATAGGTTGGCGCGAGCCAGAAATTGAGCGGCCACATGCCTGCCTTGACGAGGAACGCTACGCCCAGCACCGCGGCGCCTGCTTCAAGCAGCATACGATCTTCGGGCGCTACCTGTGAAATCTTCTGCGCAAGATCGGCCATGTTCAACGTGCCGGTCACACCGTAGATCAGGCTGACACCGATCAGGAACAGCGACGAGGCGACGAGGTTGACGGCGATATAATGCATGCCGGCCTTCACGCGCGCCGGACCGGAGCCGTGTAGCGCCAGCCCGTAGGACGCAGCCAGCATGACTTCGAAGAACACGAAAAGGTTGAACAGGTCGCCGGTCAGGAATGCGCCGTTCAGTCCCATCAGCAAAAGCTGGAATATCGTATGGAAATGCGGACTGGCCTTGTGCCAATGGGCAAGCGCAAAGCTGAGCGATGCCATGCCGAGCAGGCTTGTCAGCACCAGCATGAGGGCCGCGAGGCGATCAAGCACCAGAACGATGCCGAATGGCGCGGGCCAGTTCCCGATCAGGTAGACCAGAGCGTCGGGCGCCCTTTCGCTCGCCATGCCTGCAAGCGTGATGGCAATCGCGATCAACCCCAGGGTCGAAATGGAGTTGATGGCCATCTTGAGCTTGCGCTTGCGCTCATCGAACAGCAGCAGGACGGCCGCCGTGACGAGCGGCAGGACGATTGGCGCAACGATGAGATGTGTTTTCCAGTCCAACATCAATTCTCCTTGCCGTCCACGTGGTCCGTACGTGTCAACCCGCGTGAGGCGAGCAGCACGACAAGGAAAAGTGCGGTCATTGCGAAGCCGATGACGATGGCGGTCAGAACGAGCGCCTGCGGCACAGGATCGGTATATTGCGTGGCCTGAACGTCAACACCGTTATCGAGTACGGGGGCCGCATTGGTGCGAAGCCGCCCCATCGAAAAGATGAAGAGATTGACCGCGTAGGAAATCAGCGACAGGCCAATTGCCACCTGGAAGGTGCGCGGGCGAAGGATCAGCCACACGCCGGATGCCATCAACACGCCGATTGCCAGAGCAAGAACGAGTTCCATCAGTTCTCCTCCTTCGTTGCGGCCAGTTTCTCGACACGGTGTTTGCGGAGCGATTGGTGCGCGAGAGCGATCAAAACGAGCACCGTAGCGCCGACCACGAGGGTGAAGACACCAAGATCGAACAGCAGGGCGCTGGCTGTCGGCATTTTTCCGATATGCGGTATCTCCGTATACTGGAAGAAGGTTGTGAGGAACGGATAGCCGAAGAACCACGATCCCGCGCCTGTTGCACCGGCCAACAGCAGGCCCATCCCGATCCAGCGCAGGGGCAGGATGCGCAGGCGGTCCTCCACAACGCGCGCGCCTGACGCCAGATATTGCAGCAGGAATGCAATTGCGAGCGTGATACCGGCCGCAAACCCGCCACCCGGCAGATCATGACCACGCAGGAACAGATGCACTGCCAGCACAACGATCACCGGGAAAAGCCATTGCATGATGACGGACGGCACGGCCAGATAATCGGCCAATGTTTCACCTGCCTTGCGGTCGGGCGCTGCCTCGTCATAGGCGTCCTGTATTTTCTGTTGGGCGGTCGATCCGGTCGTGTCAGGCGCTGGACGAAAACGTCGCAGCAGCGCAAAGACCGTAAGACCGACAATACCAAGGACGGCGATTTCGCCGAACGTATCAAAAGCGCGGAAATCGACCAGAATGACATTGACGACATTCTTGCCGCCGCCGCCCGAATAGGCGTTTTCGAGGAAATAATCGCCGATGCTGCTGGGAGACAGGCGCGTCATCACGGCATAGGCGATGACAGCCACACCTGCCCCGCTGCCGATGGCGAGCAACAGGTCGCGATAACGGCGGATGCGCGGGCCGATCTGCACCGGAAGCGGATCCGGATCTTCCCAACGCTTCGGGAGCCAGCGAAGCCCAAGCAGCAGCAGGACGGTGGTTACGATCTCGACGAGCAACTGCGTTACCGCAAGATCGGGCGCGGACAGCCAGACGAAGGTGATGCAGGTGATGAGCCCCGCCCCGCCCAGAAGGATAAGCGCTGCCAGCCGGTGATACTTGGCCTGATAGGCCGCCCCGACGGCACAGGCCCCGCCAAGTATCCAAAGTCCGGCGAAGATCGGGTCCACCGGCTGCGGACCAAGCGAACCGGATTGCAGGCCGGAGGCGAAAATCGGCCAGGCGGCGGCAAGGACCGCCACCGCGACCACGATACGGAGTTGCGGCTGCAGACGGCGCGTGCTGAGGAAAGCTTCCGCCTTGCGCGCCCAGTTCCACGACAGGGTTACAAGAACACGCTCGAAAATGCGCTGTCCCTGCAAGTGCCGGAAAAGCGGAGGGCCGTCTTCGCTCGTCGCGAGATAGTTCTTCAGCATCCAGTGCAAAAGAATGCCGCCGATCATGGCCACGATACTCATCATCAGCGGCAGGTTGAAACCGTGCCAGACCGAGAGGCTATATTCCGGCGTCGCATGACCCAGCACCGACAGCACGGCCGAATGCAGGAACGGCCCGATCGACAGTCCCGGAATGATGCCGATCAACAGGCAAAGCAGAACCAGAAGCTCGATAGGACGGCGCATCCAGTGCGGCGGTTCATGCGGCTCATGCGGCAGATCATGCGGCGGCGGTCCGAAGAACGTCGAATAGATGAAGCGCACCGAATAGGCGACCGTGAAGATGCCCGCGATGGTGGCCACGTAAGGCGTGATCGTGTCGAGCCAGGACGCCATATGGGTTTCGACCGCTTCGGCGAAGAACATTTCCTTGGAAATGAACCCGTTGAGCAGCGGCACACCGGCCATGGCCGCGCTCGCCACCATGGCAAGCGTCGCCGTATAGGGCATGGGGCGCAGGAGCCCGCTCAGCCTGCGCATGTCACGTGTGCCGGTTTCGTGATCGATGATGCCGGCGGCCATGAAAAGCGATGCCTTGAAGATCGCATGGTTGACCATGTGGAAGATCGCGGCGACTGCTGCCAGCGGACTGCCAAGCGAAAGCAGGACTGTAATCAGGCCAAGATTGCTGATGGTCGAATAGGCGAGCAGCCCCTTGAGGTCCTGCTGGAAAACCGCAAAGAAACTCGCGATCAGAAGCGTGATCAGGCCCGCCGAACCGACGATCCAGAACCACTCCTCAGTTCCGCTTAAAACCGGCCAGAGGCGGGCAAGCAGGAAAACGCCAGCCTTCACCATTGTTGCCGAATGCAGATAGGCCGATACCGGCGTCGGCGCTGCCATGGCGTTCGGAAGCCAGAAATGGAACGGAAACTGCGCGCTTTTGGTGAATGCGCCAAGCAGGATCAGGATCAGCGCCACGCTGTAGAGCGGATGCGTGCGAACGAGGTTGCCCGCTACCAGGACCTTGTCGAGATCGTAGCTTCCGACGATATGCCCCAGGATCAGAACGCCTGCCAGCAGACAGAAACCGCCTATGCCGGTCACCGTCAGCGCCATTCGCGCACCATCGCGGGCGCTGGCATTGTGATACCAGTAACCGATCAGCAGAAACGAGAAGATGCTGGTCAGTTCCCAGAATACCGCAAGCAATATCAGATTGCCCGACAGAACCACGCCGAGCATCGATCCCATGAAGGACAAAAGGAACGAGAAGAACCTCGGCACGGGGTCTTCCGGCGACATGTAGTAACGCGCGTAAATGACGACCAGAAGGCCGATGCCCGTGATGAGCATCGCGAAAAGCCAGGCAAAGCCGTCCATCCGGAAGGTGACGTTGAGACCATAGGCAGGGAGCCATTCCACGGTGCCGCGAAGCACCTTGCCGTCCGACACGATGGGATAAAGGCTGGCGGTGACGATAAAGGCGACAAGCGCAATCGCTGCCGTAAACCAGGCCGAACCGCTGCGATCCGCCCCCCTGAATAGTCCGGTTATGGCGCTGCCGAGAAATGGTAGAAGGACAAGCAGGAAAAGCATTCTGCCGTCCATCGTCATGCGCCACAGGCCTCCTAGCCGAAATCAAGGTTGATCCGAAGCAGGCACCGCTCAAGAAAACAGCAACAGAATCGCTCCGGCAAGTTGTAGAGAGGAATCATATGTTCCGATGGCGTTATTATGACGGGCCACGGAACATTATGGCAATAGCTTTCAATGGCTTATCGCGCGAATTTGAATCATTTTATGGTTCCTCTTGCCGGAAAATCTATAATTTGTCGGTTGCTGCGGACCGCGATGCCCGACGATTGGACATATTGTCCCGAATATCTTTCAGCCGAATGACATGATCTTATTGGGACGATTGCCGCAGGAATGGCTTTTGGAGAGGTTCTTATCCTTCAAGCAAGATCGCTGACAGCCGCTCGGCCTGAACGCGGATATCCGGTACGGCTGTGACCTCCCAGAATGCGCCTTTCGTGACTGGCCCGATCGCGAAGAACGGACCTGATGGTTCGCCTCGCGCATTGAGAAGCTGAAGGTCGCGGGTAACATCCAATCCGAGATCGAGCGCATCCGGCCGTGCCAGCCCATGCTCCATGAGGCCGATCAAAGCCGCATTGCGGGTTGTCGAGAAACGCGGATTTCCGCCACGGCAATCAATGACGGTCGCGACATGCTGCTTTTCGATCTTCTCACTGCGGCGCGGGCGATAGCGAATTTCCATCCCTCCCCCTTCGTCGCGTACTGAAACGAGATGACCGGCCGTGATTTTGAGTTGCCCGTGCTTCATGGCAGATTCGATGCGATCCGCCACGGCGGGAGCCATGCGGTGACGATGGACATCCCACCATGGGCGCAGATGCCGGAGGAAACTGCGACGCTGTGAGGTCGGCAACCCCGCCCAGACATGCTGTGTATGCGGCCGCAGACCGTCCATTACGCCGCGCCAGCCGGAACCCGATTTTTCCGCTTCCGCCATCATGGTGCGCACGCGTCGCATGAGCTTGGAAAGCCCGAGCGAGACCGGAAGGTCGTCGGCTGCGACGGGAAAAACCTGCGCAGGGGCATGGCGTGCCGGAAGAAGCCCACGGCGCGAAATGGCATATATTTCCGCACGATGACCATTGTCGAGCAGCGACAACACGCTGTCGATCATCGAGAGGCCTGTACCAAATATCGCCACAGGTGCATCCGTCGGCACATCGAAATACCCGTTGCTTGCCCAGTATTCCGCAATCTGGCCGCCCGATTTCGCAATAGCGGCCTCATTGCCCGTTGCAAGAATGACCGCATCCGCGGCGAAGGTTTCGCCGGTTTCGGTGACAACCGTCGGCCTGCCAGCTTTGAGCGCCACATCGACGACGCCTGTCCTTTCGACCGTCAATCGTGAGCTGCCGGCAGAGAGATAAGGCTCAATCAGATGTTCCAGATAGGCGCGATAGACTTTGCGCGGCGCAAAACCGTGCGGTTCCCACCGGTCGCCACTCTCCTGCAACCAGTTGAGGAAGTGATCCGGCTGGTCGGGAAACGCGCTCATATTGCTGGCGCGCACATTAAGCAGATGGCTGGGATTTTCCGTCGCGTAAGCGATCCCCGCTCCCAACCTGCCCGACCGTTCGAAAATTCGCACAGACGATTCCGGTGAACGCTCGAGCAACTGTGCAGCCAGAATGATGCCGCTTGCCCCGGCGCCGATGATGATAAATGACTTCAAACTATCGTGACCTCATCCCAATTCCCGACAACGACCCGAATAGAGCGCCGTCAAAACCCGCCCTATAAATCTCACTAATTTAGTTAGATTCCAATAACGAACCGCTCTTGTAAACCCCGCAAAACCGGGCCAATTGCCGTACGGCTGATGGACAATGAACCCGTGTTCGCTCCAGGCACATGGCGGGAAAGTAAACAGTCAGGAGAAACCAGCCACGTATCGTTGACAGTGTGTTTCAGAAACACGGGCTGGCCTCAACCGCCCGAATAACAATATCTAGCCCAACACTATCCCAACAGGTTGCCTCGAAATCCCAAGCCGGACAGCCTGCCAGACCGCTGAAACACAGGACCCAGTCATGAATAATTCCCTGCTGAATTCCATCAAGAAGCGCCGTACGCAGTATGCTCTGGGCAAGTCCCTTCCGCTGTCGAACGAAGATGTGGCCGAGCTGATCCGCGAAGCGGTCAAGCACACCCCTTCGTCCTTCAACTCGCAGAGCTCGCGTGCCGTGATCCTGTTTGGCGCCGAGAGCGAGAAGCTGTGGAGCGTCGTGAAGGAAACGCTTCGCCAGATCGTTCCGGCCGACGCTTTCGCGCAGACGGAAGCCAAGGTCGACAGCTTCGCTGCCGGTGCCGGTACGGTTCTGTTCTATGAAGACCAGAGCGTTGTTAAGGGGCTTCAGGAAAACTTCCCGCTTTATGCCGACAACTTCCCGGTCTGGTCCGAACAGTCCGGCGGCATGGCACAGCATTCGGTTTGGACCGCGCTCGCCAATGCAAATATCGGCGCCAGCCTCCAGCACTACAACCCGCTGATCGATCAGGAAGTTGCCCAGACTTGGGACATTCCAGCCTCGTGGAAACTCCGCGCCCAGATGCCGTTCGGCTCAAACGAACAGCCTTTCGGCGAAAAGGCTTTCATGGACGACGGCGACCGTTTCAAGGTTTTCTTCTAATCGTTCATTGTATCGAAAAAGACCGGGCCGGAGGAGTTTCCTCCGGCTTTTTCGTTTTGGCGGTAAAATATTTCACCAGGCCGTTGTCCCCTCTCCAAAAGCTGGATGTAATGGAGATGCTTCAAGAGAGTCGCGCCCAAGCGACAAGCTTGTGAAGCTTCATCAGAACGGGCCGCAATTGCACGACATGTGCAGATTGCGCGGTCCGAAGGGGAATTTGCATGACAACCGTAATACCGCCATTTGCTCATATCAAGGCAGCCCACAACAAGCGCGGCGTTGCACGAAAGCTGCTGCGCGCATCCATGCCGGCTGCGCTCGCGATCACTCTGCTTCTGTCAGCGTCGCCAAAAGCGGTGGAAGCCGCAACACCGGCCGACACGCTCGTCATAGCGATGAGCATCGATGATGTCATTTCACTCGACCCGGCTGAGATCTTCGAGATCACCACATCCGAAATCCTGACCAGCACCTATGAGCGGCTCATCACGACCGATACCAAGGACCCGACCAAGATCGTCCCGCAGATTGCCGAAAGCTGGACCTTCTCCGACGATGGCAAGTCGATTACGTTCAAAATCCGCAAGGGGCTGAAATTCGCCTCCGGCAATCCGCTGACCGCGCAGGACGCCGCCTATTCGCTGCAGCGCGCCATCAAGCTGGACAAGAGCCCGGCGTTCATTCTGAGCCAGTTTGGCCTCACCCGGGAAAACGCCGATCAGAACATCGTCGCGACCGATGACGAAACGCTTGTTTTCACTACGGGCAAGGCATTTGCGCCAAGTTTCGTCCTGAACTGTCTCACTTCCAGCGTGGCGTCGATTGTCGACAGCAAGCTGGTGAAGGAGCATGAACAGAAGGCGGAAAAGACCAAGGATTACCCCTACGAAACCGACTTCGGTTACGAATGGCTGAAGAACAACTATGCCGGTTCCGGTCCCTTGGCGCTCAAGCAATGGCGTGCCAATGAAGTGCTGCTTCTCGAACGCAACGAAAACTATTCCGATGCAAAACCGGCGATGAAGCGCGTCATCTATCGCCATGTGAAGGAGGGTGTTTCACAGCGCCTGCTCCTTGAGGCGGGCGATATCGACATTGCGCGCAATCTGGAACCCGGCGACATTGAAGAACTGAGCAAGAACCAGAAGTATCACGTCCTCAATGCACCAAAGGGCCGCGTCTATTATCTGGTGGCCAACCAGAATGTGCCGGAACTTGCAAAGCCCGAAGTCCGGCAGGCGCTCAAATACCTGATCGATTACGATACGATCGAAGCGAAACTCATCAACGGTATCGGCCGCACACATCAGTCCTTCCTGCCTCTCGGCATGTTCGGCGCTGTCGGTGACAAGCCGTTCTCCTATGATGTCGATAAAGCCAAGGAGCTGCTTGCAAATGCAGGTCTCAAGGACGGCTTCAAGGTGACGCTCGACGTGCGCAACACGCAGCCATTTGTCGGCATCGCGGAAAGCATCCAGCAGACCATGGGCAAGGCGGGCGTTCAAGTGGAAATCCTGCAGGGAGACGGCCGGCTGACGACCACCAAGGTTCGCGCACGCAAGCATCAGATGGCGCTTGGCATCTGGGGGCCGGACTATTGGGACCCGCACACCAATGCGGTCACCTTCACCAACAATCCCAACAATGGCGAAGACGTCTCAATGCGCACGAGCGCATGGCAGGCCCATTGGGATATTCCGGAGTTGACGGCGGAAACCATGGCTGCCGCTGAAGAGCGCGATACGGCCAAGCGTGAGGAGATGTATCACGACCTCCAGAAGAAGTTTCAGGAAACCAGCCCGTTCGCGATCATCTATCAGCAGATCGAAACAGCTGTGACGGCTCCGAATGTGCACGATTTCAACATGGTTGCCGACGCCAACTATGTCCAGACCGTAACGAAGGACTGACGCGATGCGAAAAGGCCGGGCGCTTTGCCCGGCCTTCTTATTTCCCGTCCTCGAAGCTGAAGGGCGGCAATTGCTCCAGCGCCGATTTCAGCGCTTCCGACCAGCTTTCCGATACTGTCTGATAATAAGGATCGGTAGCCTCGAACCGTTTGCGCGCGCCATGCGCGAAACTGTCGGCTTCGTAAATCTGCATGTCGAGCGGAAGTCCCACCGAAAGATTGGCTTTCAGGGTGGAGTCGAACGAGACGAGCAGCAGCTTCACCGCCTCCTCGAAACTCATCTGCTCCTGATAGGCGCGGACGAGGATGGGTTTACCGTACTTGTTTTCCCCAATCTGGAAGAAAGGCGTGTCTGCGGAACTCTCGATGAAATTGCCTTCCGGGTAGATATAGAAAAGGCGCGGCTGGCCGCCCTTGATCTGCCCGCCGAGAATGAACGAGGCGCCAAATGCATCGGCGTTCTGGCCGCCGGTGGCGGAGTTCTGGATGACTTCCTTGACCGTATCGCCGACAAGACGTGCGACCTGGAACATTGAGGGCGCATCAAAGACCGACGGGTGCCGGTCTGCAGGAGCCTTCATGCGTTCTTCCAGAAGACTTGCCACCGCCTGGGTAGTCGCGAGATTGCCTGCTGAAAGCAGAACGATCACACGTTCACCGGGCTTGGACCAGCTTCGCATCTTCGAGAAAACGGAGATATTGTCGAGCCCGGCATTCGTCCGCGTATCGGACATGAACACAAGGCCGCGATCGATTTTCATTCCAACGCAATAGGTCATAAGCAATATCCGGCAGGCAACTGGCTATTCAGAAGGATCACTGCCCTACATTGATGTGAACCGCAAGACTTTCCGCAGCACCGCCGAGCCGGACGCCCGAGATCGGCGCAGCGTCGCGATAGTCCAGCCCGGTTGCAATCCGCACATAACGGTCATTCGGACAGATATTGTTGGCGGCATCGAACCCCACCCATCCAAGGCCGTCGATATGAGCTTCGGCCCAGGCATGGCTTGCGGTCTGTTCCTCGACGCCTTCCATCATCAGATATCCCGATACATATCGGGCGGGAACGCCGATAAGCCGGGCCGTCGAAAGAAAGATATGGGTGTGATCCTGACAAACGCCCTTGCCGGCGTTCAGTGCATGTTCGGCATCCGTGGAAACGCTCGTCGTTCCCGGCATATAGGCAACCGCCTTGTGTATGGCGTTCATCAGATCGTGCATCAGGGCAAGTCGTTCCTGCCCTGTCGGGAGGTCGCCAGCCAGCGCCTTGATCCGCTCGCCCGGCATCGTCAGCGGTGTCTCACGCTCGAAAAGCCAGAGCGGTGCAAAGCCATATACGGGCCCGAGCACACCGACCCTGTCTTCCACATCGATGCTGCCGCTTGCCGTTATGACGATCTCGCTGACATTGCGGGCGTGCTGGACCAGATCGGTCTTGTTGCCAAAACCGTCGACATAGGAAACCTCCGGCTCGCCTCCTTCAATTTTCAGTTCCCAGTGTTTCACGACCTGACCCGGCACCGTTGGCGGACGCAGCCGCACCCTCTGCACCGCATAGGGAACCGGGTGGTCGTAGCGATAATGCGAAACGTGCCGGATATTGAGCAGCAAGCGAAGACCTCAATAGAAATTATAGGTTTCAGCGATCTCGTTGCCGAGCCGGTTGTTGCGGGTGATGAACTCGGTCAGGAATTCATGCAAGCCCATATCGAAGATCGCAGATATGTCCTGATTTTGCAGGCTTGCATAGATTTTGTCCGCTGTCTCGTGACAGGCGGCGCGATTGTCATAATCTTTCGACAGGTAGTCGAGATGCTCTGCGATGCTGCGATAGCAGTAATGAAGCGAACGCGGCATGCGACCGTTCAAGATAAGATAGTCAGCGACCTGTGCCGGACGATAGTCGCCATCATAGACCCAACGGTAGGAACGATGCGCGGACACCGAGCGGAGAATGGACTCCCATTGGTAATTGTCGAGCGTGGTGCCGACATAGGAAATCGCAGGCAGCAGAACATAGTATTTCACATCAAGGATACGGGCCGTGTTGTCCGCGCGTTCGATGAACGTGCCGAGGCTTGCAAAATCGAAGATTTCGTTGCGCAGCATCGTGCCGTGGAAAGAGCCGCGAATAAGTGCCGTTTCGCGCTTTATCTGGTCGAGGAGTTGCGGAAGGTCGCTTTCCTTCAACGGCTTGCAGAGCGACTTTTTCAGCGACATCCATGCTTCGTTGACGCTCTCCCACGCTTCCCGTGTCAGTGCCGTGCGCACCATGCGGGCATTGGAGCGCGCGGTCTCAAAGCATGTCATCACGCTCGACGGATTATCCGCATCGCGCAGCAGGAAATCGGCGACATTGGCGGCGTTATAGACATCGTATTTTGCCGAAAAACCCTGACTTGCGCCTGCCGAAACCGCCACCGATGACCATTCTTCGGGTGCATCTGAAGTTTTCGTCAGTGCCATGCGAAGACCCGCATCGACAAGGCGCGCCATGTTTTCGGCCCGCTCTATATAGCGGAACATCCAGTAAAGTCCGTTTGCCGTACGGCCAAGAAGCATAAATCATTCCCCTCTTCGCGCCCTGATCTTGCCGTCAGTTGCAGCACGTCAATCCAATTGTTTCAGTCGTCGAGTACCCACGTATCCTTGGTGCCGCCACCCTGACTGGAATTCACGACGAGCGATCCCTCCTTCAACGCCACACGCGTAAGTCCGCCCGGCGTTATGCGGATGCGATCCGAAACCAGAACGAAGGGGCGCAGATCGACGTGGCGCGGTGCAAGTCCGCTCTTGGTGAAGATGGGCGTGGTTGAAAGCGCCAGTGTGGGTTGAGCGATATAGTTGCGCGGCCTTGCTTTCAATTTCTCGGCGAAAACATCGCGTTCGGCCTTTGTCGAAGCGGGTCCGACCAGCATTCCATAGCCGCCAGAGCCATGGACCTCCTTGACCACAAGCTCGGCAAGGTTGTCGAGCACATAAGCAAGGCTGTCCGGTTCGGAGCAGCGCCATGTCGGAACGTTTTCGAGAATGGCCTTGCGGCCCGTATAGAACTCCACGATTTCCGGCATGTAGGAATAGATCGCCTTGTCGTCGGCGATGCCGGTCCCCGGTGCGTTGGCAATCGTGATATTCCCGGCCCGGTAGACATCCATGATACCGGCAACGCCAAGCGTCGAATCCGGCCTGAATGTCAGCGGATCCAGAAACGCATCATCCACGCGCCGGTAGAGCACGTCGATGGCGCGATACCCTTGCGTGGTCCGCATCGCCACACGTCCGTCCACAACGCGCAGATCGCTTCCCTCGACCAGTTCGACGCCCATCTGGTCGGCAAGGAATGCATGTTCAAAATAGGCGGAGTTGTAGATGCCTGGCGTCAGCACCGCGACGGTCGGAACATCTTGCGTGCCGGGAGGCGCAACGCTTGCCAGCGACTGGCGCAGCAATTGCGGATAATTCTCGACCGGGCGAACCTTGACGTTCTGGAACAGCTCCGGAAAGAGCTGCATCATGGTTTCGCGATTTTCCAGCATATACGAAACGCCGGATGGCGTGCGGGCATTGTCTTCCAGCACATAGAACTGGTTTTCGGCTGTGCGCACGATATCGACGCCGATAATATGGGTGTAGACGTTGCCCGGCGGGCGGAAGCCGATCATTTCCGGCAGGAAGGCTTCATTTTTGGAAATCAGCTCTTTGGGAATGCGCCCTGCCCTGACGATCTCCTGACGATGGTAGATGTCATCGAGAAAAGCGTTCAGCGCCATCACGCGCTGTTCGATGCCCTGCGACAGACGCCGCCATTCCTGCCCTGAAATGATGCGCGGAATGATGTCGAACGGAATAAGGCGTTCGCCCGCCTCCTGGTCGCCATAGACGGCGAAGGTGATGCCCGTCTTGCGGAACACGCTTTCGGCGTCGTCGCTCTTCTGCAGAAGTTTGTGCGGATCCTGTTGGTCGAGCCATTGCTTGAGAAATTCGTAAGGCTGGCGGACATTCCCGCCATGGTTGAGCATCTCGTCGAATGGCTTCACTTACTTCCCCTTCTTTTTCCCTATTATTCAGTCCGGGCTCAGGGAAAAGCAAGTCAGGAAATCATGCAAAAGCGCAAAGCTGGGTTGCGCATTTTCATCGCGACAGCAGGACTATGACGCATTCTAATAGCCGCGCAAATGTTGCCCGCGATGGTTCAGCCCGGTCGATGCGCCTTAACGACGCCCGGATCGGTCTCGATACGCCCCGCCCCGATGAGGTCGAGACAATAAGGCACCGCCGGAAAAATCGCCTGCAAGGTCATCGCAATCGAAGCAGGCTTGCCGGGAAGATTGAGAATGAAGCTCTTGCCGCGACTGCCTGCCGTCTGGCGGGACAGGATGGCGGTCGGGGTCTGTTCAAGGCTGACGCGGCGCATCAGTTCGCCAAAACCCGGCAGTTCCTTGTGGAGGACGGCCTGCATGGCCTCCGGCGTTTCATCACGCGGGCTCGGTCCGGTGCCTCCCGTCGTTAGGATGAGATCACAGGCTTCGTTGTCGCAAAGATCGATAAGCGTGTCGCGGACCGATTCCATACCGTCCGGAATCACCCGGCGGACTGTTTCATAAGGTGTGACGACTGCGCTTTTCAGCCATGCTTCCATGGCCGGGCCGCTCTGATCTTCGTATTCCCCGCGACTTGCGCGGTCGGAAACAGTCACGAAACCGATCTTTACCATCACATTCTCACAGCAAGTTTCTGGCTCTCAATAAACGTCTGGCGGACTTATAGGCGCTCGCCGGTTTGATGTGAAGGTTTGCGCGCAAATGAAAACGCCGCCCGAAGGCGGCGCTTTACATAAGGCGTAACTCAGAAGTTATGGCGTAACGTCGAAGCCGAACCACTTTTCCGACAGACGCTTGATCGTGCCGTCAGCCTTCGCGGCTTCAATGGCATCATCAAACATCTTCTTCAGTTCGGTATCGTCCTTGCGCAGGCCGACGGCGACGCCACGGCCCAGAATGCCGCCCTTGAAGAACGGTCCGGTCATGACGATGTCTTCATTACCCGGCTTCTTGGCAGCGTCGGTGAGGTAAGCGAGCGAAGCCACGACGAGATCGACACGACCCGACTTCAGGTCCAGGTCATGCTGTTCCGTGGTCTTGTATTCACGGATGTCGATATTGTCCTTGAAGTACTTGTCGAGGAGCGACAGACCGAGCGAAGCGGACTGGACGCCGACGGTGCGGCCCTTGATTTCGGCAGATACTTCGTCAATTGCCTTCTGTGCGGCCGCTTCGTCCTTGGCGAGATAAAGGGTCTCGCCGGTGTGCGGCAGCTTGGCGTAAGGGCTGTCCTTCAGCGTTGCGAAGGTCTGCGGCGTCAGGCCGTAGGAAATCGAGAAGCTGATGGTTTCTTCGCGCTTCGGCGTTGCCGTGAGGCCGGCCATGATCGCATCGAATTTGCCGGCATTCAGTGCCGGGATGATGCTGTCAAAAGGCTGCGCGACCAGTGTGCACTCGACCTTCATGCGGGCGCAGAGATCCTTGTAGAGTTCGACTTCATAGCCGTCCAGCGAGCCATCGGGCTTGGTAAAGTTGTAAGGACGGAATGCGCCTTCCGTGGCGATGGTGATCTTCGTCCACTTCTTTTCCTCGGCATGGGCCGAAATGCTCGTCAGAGCGAGAGCGGAAATGAACACGGCTTTGAAAAGTCCGATGGTCTTCATTACAGTTATCCTATTGCGGGTGTTTCTGTCCGGCTGGCGCCGGAATACAGAATTTCGATAATCAGGCAGCGTTCTCGTGGCTGATGAATTTACGGAAGCGTTCCGACTTTGAGTTGGCGAAGACGTCTTCGGGCTTTCCGTCTTCTTCCACCAGGCCCTGATGGAAAAACACGACGCGGTTGGAGACGTCACGGGCAAAGCCCATTTCATGGGTCACGACCAGCATGGTGCGGCCCTCTTCTGCGAGGCCACGCATGACGCGCAGCACTTCACCGACCAGTTCCGGATCAAGGGCTGAGGTCGGCTCGTCGAACAGCATGACCTTCGGCTTCATCGCCAGCCCGCGCGCAATCGCGGCGCGCTGCTGCTGTCCGCCCGAAAGGTGCGCCGGATAGAAGTCACGCTTGTCGGCAATGCCGACCTTTGCCAGCAGCGCTTCTGCTTCCGCCACGCATTCCGCGCGCGGACGCCCCTGCACATAGATCGGCGCTTCGATGATGTTTTCCAGAATGGTCTTGTGCGACCACAGATTGAAGCTCTGGAACACCATGCCCAGTTCCGAACGGATGCGCGAAACCTGCTTCTTGTCGGTCGGATAGGCTTCACCCTTCGCATTCTTCGCCATGCGGATGGTTTCGCCCGAAACTGTCACCGTGCCTGATGATGGGGTTTCCAGAAGGTTGATGCAGCGCAGGAAGGTTGACTTGCCGGAGCCGGACGAACCGAGGATCGAAATGACCTCGCCTTCGCGCGCTTCAAGCGAAATGCCCTTCAGCACCTCATTCGCGCCAAAGCTCTTGCGCAGGTTTTCGACTTTCAGAGCCACCGGTGCATTGGGAGAGACGATTTTGCTCACGATGTTTGTCCTTCGGATGAGAGCTTGACGACGGGCTGGCGCAGATAAGGGGTGAGCCTGTATTCTGCAAACATCAGCACACGGGTCAGGACGAAGTTGATGGCAAGGTAGATCGCACCGGCGATCACGAAGATTTCGATCGCCCGATAGCTCTCGGCGATCAGCTTTGCCGCGATGCCGGTCACTTCCATGAGCGTGATGATCGATGCAAGCGAGGTTGCCTTGATCATCGAGATCATCTCATTGCCATACCCCGGCAGCGCCTGGCGGATGGCAAGCGGCATGACGATGCGGCGGAAGCAGGTGAAGGACGACATGCCGCAAGCTTTCGCCGCTTCGATCTGGCCATGCGGCACCGACAGCAGGCCGCCGCGGATGATCTCGCTGGCATAGGCCGCATTGTTCAAGGTCAGGGCGATGATCGCACACCAGTAGGGCTCGCGCAGGATGGGCCACAGGAAGGAATAGCGGATGGCGGGAAACTGGCTGAGGCCGTAATAGATGATGAATATCTGGACCAGAAGCGGCGTTCCACGGAACACGAAGACGTAAAGGCGGGCAATCCAGTCCAGCACCGTGAGGCCCGACAGGCGCATCAGGGCAAAGAGCAGGGCCAGGAAAGCGCCGAACACGATGGAGGATGCTGCAAGCTTCAGGGTCAGCGGCACGCCGCCCAGCATCTGGAAGAATGCATCGGAATAGAATTCAAGGTTCATTTTGCCCTCCTGACGCCGCGCGAGAAGTGGCGCTCGGCCAGTTGCAGAAGCCCGCCGGAAACCGACGAAATCAGCAGGTAGAGCGCTCCGGCAATGAGGAAGAAGTTGAAGGGAAGGCCAGTCGAGCCCGCACCGATCTGCGCTTGGCGCAGAAGCTCGACCACGCCGGCGACCGACACCAAAGCGGATTCCTTCAGCGAAACCTGCCAGACATTGCCAAGGCCCGGCAATGCGTGGCGCAGCGCAAGCGGGGCGATGATGCGGCGGAATTTCAGCATCCGGCCCATGCCGCAGGCGGTTGCCGCTTCGATCTCGCCTTTGAAGACGGCCCGGTATGCACCGCGAAACACTTCGGTGTGATGCGCGCCGCAGGAAATGCCGATTGCCAGCACGCCTGCCAGAAAGCCGGGAAAGCCGACGAAACCTTCCGCACCGAAATATTTGCCGATGGCGGTAACGGCGGCGCTGCCGCCGAAATAGAACAGATAGATGACGAGGAGATCGGGAATGCCGCGAATGATCGTGGTGTAGCCGTCAGCGACGGTGCGCAGCGTGCGTCCGCCGGAAATCTTCGCCCAGGCAGCGAACACCCCGATGGCCGCGCCGAGCAGAAAGCCCAGAACCGCCAAGGCTACGCTCACCAGTGCGCCCATCATCAGCACATAGCCCCAGCCGTCAGGACCGAAACTCAGAATATCGAGAAAGCCCATCTGCTTCATGATGCGTCAGGCCTTGTTGGAATTGGGGGAATGAATGTCATTTCTATTTTCAGAATCTGTCTGCTCGCTGCATCATTTTGCGGTTTCGGGCAGAGCGGGTTGAACGCTGTCTGGAATCGGATTGACGAAAACGGTTCCGCCGAGCCGTTTCTCGTGATCCTGCTTTGCTTTCTCGATCTGTGCCGGATCGCGGAACAGTTCGATGGCCGTGCTACCCATGATCTTTGCAGCATGCGCCATGCCCTTGTGCGCTGCCGGCAGCTTGCCCTGAGCCACCATCTGCCACGAATGAAGCGGCGTGCCGATTGCGCAGGTCGCACCGCGCATCTGCACGGTCGGCACTACCCAGCTCACGCTGCCCACATCGGTGGAGCCGACGAGGGTGTTGTCGCCCTTATAAGGCGTATAGATGTCTTCGCAAAGCGAAAGGCCGTCCTTGGGCTCGACACCGAAGCGGCGGAAGGCATCGGAAATATCTTCCCTGGAAAGCGTCTTCTGGAAGCGGCTTGCCGTTTCGCGGTCCTGATCGTCAAAGTCCGGTGGTCCGAGACGCTCAAGCTGCATCTGCATCAGCTGTTCTAGCGGTGTGTTCCCGATCAGATCCGCATCGCCGCTAACGATCTCGCTGCGCACCGTGGTTTCGGTCATCAGCGCGGCGCCCTCGGCAATTTTCTTGACGCGTTCGAGAAGCGTCTGCATTTCCGGCAGGCTGCGGGCGCGAACGAGATAACGGACCGTTGCCCTGGCCTGCACGACATTCGGCGCAAAGCCGCCTGTATCGGTTACAGCGTAATGAATGCGCGCCGTGGACGGCATATGCTCGCGCATATAATTCACGCCGACATTCATCAGTTCGACCGCATCAAGCGCACTGCGTCCGAGATGCGGTGCTGCCGAAGCGTGGGCCGCACGGCCGCTGAAGTGAAAATTGATTTCATTGCAGGCGAGCGAGACTGGATCGTTTACGCCCGCAAAAGGCGCAGGATGCCAGCAGAAGGCGATATCGACATCGTCGAACAGTCCTTCGCGAACCATGAAGCCCTTTGCCGAACCGCCCTCTTCCGCCGGGCAACCATAATAACGCACGCGTCCCTTGATGCCCTGTGCGGCAAGATAATCCTTCACGGCAGCAGCAGCGAGCAGCGATCCCGCACCCAGCAGATTGTGGCCGCAACCATGTCCGTGACCGCCTGCTTCGACAGGCTTCTCTTCTGCCAGTCCCGATACCTGGCTCAAACCCGGCAGGGCATCGAACTCACCAAGAATGGCAATGACCGGCCCTTCCTCGCCAGCTTCGCCCATTACAGCCGTCGGCAATCCAGCAATGCCGCGTTCGACGCGAAACCCTTCCGCTTCCAGCATCGCCGCGTGGGCATCGCTCGATCTGTATTCTTCATAGTTGGTTTCCGGATTATCCCAAACCGTATCGCTCAGTTCGAAATATGCGGCACTCTTGGCGTCGACAATATCCCAGATATCGTGATGGTTTTTCAACTTGGCTCCATCGCTCATTTCCCCGCCATGTCAGAAACTGGCGGGCCTCCGGAGGTTTCGGCATCGCAATTGCCGATCCTTCCGTGTGCTGTAATTTTTGATGATGCTGATAGAACTCAGGCCCCGCTCCCGCAAGGGCAGATCGGAGAGTTGACGCAAAATTGCAAATTTTCGGGCGGTTTTCAGCCCTCTGTTTGCCGTTCAGGTACCGTCAATCCGATTGAAGTTGGCTTCTGGCCTCCCACACGCCTCAATATTCCTCGCACCTGTACTGAGCAGTACCCGAGACGAATGGCGAGGAGTAGCCGCGATAGTGGTCAAAATTATCGCCGGTTTTTGCAATATGGCACGTTTCATGTGGCAAATTGGAAAAACGTCGCTTTTACGGGGCTGTTGCTTTGAGTATCTGCCCTTGAGTATCCATGGATGAAACGATAGTTCGTTCCGCGAACTGAACTTCCGGGGCAACGTTCATGGTACAGACAAAGAAGCTCGCAGATTTCGCTATGCGTCCGCTCGGAAGAAGCGAAGTGACGGACATCTGGCAAATCGACCGCAGCGAAATCATTGAGGAAATGTATCGCCTGCAAGACGACCAGCTCGTGCTGGAACCGCAGTTCTACGATGTGCGCGGCTGGCCGGAAGGCGAAGCGGAAATCTACACGCCCATCCTGCTCGACTGCTACGACCACGGCGGGGTTTTTCTCGGTGCTGAAGCGGATGGTGCACTGGTTGCCGTTGCGGTTACGGATGTGCGCCCTGTCGGCCTCTATCCAGAACTACATCAGCTTGGTTTCATGCATGTCGATAAAGCCGTCCGCGGATTGGGCCTTGCAGGCGAACTCTATCGGCGCAGCATGGCCGTTGCTAAGGAAGCCGGATCTGAAGGCTTTTATATTTCAGCGACCCCCACGCGGCGAACAATCGATTTTTATATGAAACAGGGCGCGAAAGTTACAATCAGGCCGGATCCGCTGCTCTTCGAGCGCGAACCCGAAGATATTCATCTGATTCATCGATTTACGAGCCAAGCTTCTTGACCCGGGACTGAAACCGCTATCATCGTCAGCCATGCGTATCCTGCTCGTCGAAGATAATCTCACCCTCGCAAACTGGCTGGCAAAAAGCCTGCAACAGTCAAACTATAGCGTCGATACAGTGCACGACGCTGCTGATGCAGAACAGGCGCTCGCCTTCACAGAGTACGATCTGGTGATTCTTGATCTCGGCCTTCCCGACAAAACCGGGCTGGATGTGCTGGAACACGTCCGCGGCAAAGGCAATGAAGTACCCGTCATCATCCTGACAGCCAATGCCAGTCTTGACGGGCGTATCCGTGGATTGGATGCCGGTGCCGACGACTATCTGGCAAAGCCCTTCGAGCTGAGCGAACTCGAAGCGCGTATCCGCGCGCATCTTCGCCGCGCCAGCCAGCGAACAGCGCCCGTTGTGACCTGCGGGCTTTTACGTTTCGACACCAATACCCGGCTATTCTCGCTTGGAGACGATCCGCTTTCACTTGCCCCGAAGGAACATGCAGTTCTGGAACAGCTGTTGCGGCGCATCGGAACCACGGTCAGCAAGACGGCGCTTGTGCAGGGCATCTACAATTTCGACAGCGAAACTGACGAAAACGCCATCGAAATCTACATTCATCGTCTCCGCAAGAAGCTGGAGGGCAGCCGAGCCGAGATCGTGACCTTGCGCGGTCTGGGCTATCTGCTGCGCGAAGCGAGTTGAGATGAAACGGCTGTTCACCCGCCTCTCCCAAAGCCTGCGCGCCCAACTCGTTTCGTGGATCGTAATCCCGCTGATTATCGTGGCAGGGATCAATCTCTGGACAGCATGGCGCGCATCGGAAAACATGGCCGGGATCGTATCAGACCGAATGCTGACAGCGTCTGCACGCGCCATCGGCGAAGCGACTGCCGCGTCGCACAATGCCATCGATGCCGTCATTCCGCCGGTCGCACTCGAAATGTTTTCAACGGGATATGGGGACCGGGTCTATTATCGTGTGGAGACGTCCGATGGACGTCTGCTGGCAGGATTTCCCGACTTGCCCATGCCGGCCGATATCACGAATTACGATCCTCTTCATTATGAAGGCATCTATCGCGACCGCCCCTTGCGCCTGGTTGTGTTGCGCCATCCTGTTGCCGCACCTTCCACGCTGCCACAAGCTGTCGATGTGGTCGTGGGCGTCACCCTTGCGGGATACACCGCCATGCAACGGGAACTCTGGCTGAACTCGGTGCTGGAACAATCGCTGCTCATCATCGTTGCCGGTGCTCTCTCGCTATTGGGCTTGCGCTTTGTGTTGCGCCCGCTGATCCGGCTTCGCAACGAAGTCCGCAATCGCACATCCAAACTGGAACCGTTCGATCCACAGACCGTCCAGACCGAACTTCGACCGCTCGTCACGGCGCTGAACCAGTATATGGAACGCGTACGCAAGCAGATGTCGGCGCAGCACCGTTTCATTCAGAATGCGGCACATCAGTTGCGCACACCGCTTGCGACGCTTTCGACACAGGCCAGCTTCGCAGAACGGGCAACCGAAGAAACTGACCGCAAGGATGTCCTGGCTGGCATCAAGAATACGGCCATGCAGCTGTCACGGCTGGCCGGACAGTTGCTGACGCTTTCCCGCGCCGAACCGGGCAGCAGGCGTCCACGCGCTGATCGGGTTGATCTGGCGGAGGCGGGACAACAAATTCTGGAAAGCCTGGCAGGCAAGGCGTTCGACCGCAAGATCGATCTCGGGTTCGAGCTTAAAGCGACCAAGCCGGTCATTTCAGGCGATGGAACCATGCTGCGCGAGATGATCGTCAATCTGGTGGACAATGCCCTCACCTATACGCCGGAAGGCGGCACGGTCACGCTTGTGATCGATCAAGATGGACACAAAATCAAATTACGGGTCGAGGATAACGGCCCCGGTATTCCGGTCAGCGAATATGAACACGTTTTCGAACGTTTCTATCGTGTTCCGGGCACTCTGGCAGATGGAAGCGGGCTCGGTCTCGCCATCGTGCGTGAAGTGGCCAATGCCGCAGGCGGTGATGTGTCGCTTTCCGAAACGAAAGGCGGCGGGCTCACGGTGACTGTCACCCTGCCCGCCGCCTGAGCTGTTCAAATGTCTGGCTATCAGCTGCCCTGTTCGGAGAGCGCCTGTGGACGCCATTTCACCAGATGGTTTTCGATCAGCGTGATAATATATTCCACGACGAGCGCCAACACCGCCAGAATGACCATGGCAGCAAAGACGCCATTGGCATTGAATGTGCCCTGTGCCGTTGAGATCATCAGGCCGACGCCCTTCTTCGCGCCCAGAAACTCACCCACAACGGCACCGACGAGCGCAAAACCGAAGCTGACGTGAAGGCTTGCCAGAATCCAGCTCATGGCTGACGGCACGATGACGGTACGTGTGATCTGCGAACGGGAAGCACCCAATATCTGTGCATTTGCAATCAGCGCACGATCAGCTTCGCGTACACCCTGAAACGCATTGGCGAACACGACGAAGAACACCATGACGACGGCCAGCGCCACCTTGGACGCCATGCCGAGCCCAAGCGCGATGATGAAGATCGAACCCAGCACGACGCGCGGGATGGAATTGGCGATCTTGATGTAGATCGAGAACACATCGGCGAGGAACTTGTTGCGGCCCAGCAGGATGCCGCAAATGACGCCGCCAACCGCACCGATCAGGAAGCCAAGCGCTGTTTCCTCAAGGGTTACGATGATCTGCTCCGAAAGCGGCCCCTGTGACGTGCCTTCCGTGATCCATATCCATATCTGGTCGGCAATACCGGAAGGGCTCGCGAAGAAGAATGGATCGATCAGGCCCGTCCGTGCACCGAGTTCCCAACCACCCAGAACGGCGACCAGAATGGCGAGGCGCACAAGGATAACCACGGCACGGCGGCGGCGCATTGCAGCGCGAAATTTCGCTTCGGTGCGTGCAAGTTCGTCCGTACTTGCACTGGACTGCAAGTTTGCTGACGCGGAGAGGGTTTGTGTTGTCATTTCATTTTCTCCGATTAGTTGCCGCTTGCCAGCGCGCGCTTCTGACCGATCTGCACTTCCTCGCGCAGATCGTCCCAGATGACCTTGGCAATATCGACAAACTGGCTGTCGTAGCGGATGTCTTCCATGACGCGCGGGCGTGGAATATCGATGTCGTAGACGCTCTTGACCGTAGCCGGACCGGCGGTCAGCACATAAACCTTGTCGGCCAAAGCAATCGCTTCCTCCAGATCGTGCGTAACGAAGATGACCGACGCGCCAGACTGTTGCCAGAGATCGAGCAATTCACCCTGCATCAAGGTGCGTGTCTGCACGTCAAGCGCGCTGAACGGTTCATCCATGAGCAGGATTTTCGGTTCGTTGATGAATGTCTGCGCCAGCGCCACGCGCTTGCGCATGCCGCCGGAGAGCTGGTGTGGATAGTGGTTTTCAAAGCGGGCAAGACCGACGCGGGCGATCCAGCTGCGCGCTTTCGCATAGGCTTCTTCCTTGCCCATGCCGCGATAGCGCGGGCCCGCGCTCACATTGTCGATGACGCTGAGCCACGGAAACAGAGCATCCGCCTGAAACACAAAGCCGATATCAGGGCTGATACCTTCGATGGGCTTACCCATCAGACGAACTTCACCGGCACTTGGCTTGGCGAGACCTGTCACGAGATTAAGCGTCGTCGACTTGCCGCAGCCGGTCGGGCCGACGACACAGGCAAATTCGCCCTGCGCAACATTCATGGTGAAGTCGCGCAATGCGGTCATCATCTTGCCGTCGGGGGTGACGAAACGGCGGGTTACATTGTTGAGCGCGATTGCAGGCACATTGTTGCCATCTGTTTCACGCGCAATGGTACTGGGGGCTTCCATCAGCATGGGTTCCTCGCGGGTATGCGGCACCGCTCGCACGCGACAGTTTCGTTATCGAGCATCCCGCACCAAAACGGTTTTTCCGTTTTGGAGAATTGCTCTGTCGCGTGCCTGCAATGCGGCTGAATATGTTGAAACAGTGAGACTGACGTTCTACCTGAACGTCAGTCGCAGGCTGGTCACTTCGCAGCGTCAAGCGCTGCGTTAGCCTTGTCCACGAACTCGGTCGTGAACGTCTTCGAAAGATCGACCTGTTTTTCCTGAAGCGGCTTCTTGAAGGTTGCGAGAACCTTGAGGACAGTTTCAGGACCATCTTTCGGCATGCGGCCATCCGGCGTGTACTGCGCCTTGCCCTCGGCAAGGCCCTTCACGTAGAGGTCCTTGTCGCCGACATAATAATCCTTGGGCATCTGGTCTGCGATTTCTTCGGCGCTGTGCGAAGCGATATAACGCATGGTTTTGACCAGTGCGTTGGCAAGTTTCTGCGCATCTTCCTTGTGTGTCTCGAGCCATGCGCTCTGCACGTAGAACGAAGCAGCCGGATATGGTCCGCCAAGGGCTTCGATGGTTTTATCTGGCGTGCGCATGTCGACCAGCACCTTCGCATCGCCGCTTTTCAGCATATTGGCGACAGTCGGCTCCGTGGTCATGCCCGCCTGCACGGCATCCTGCTTGAAGGCTGCAATGAAAGTGTTGCCTGCGCCGACCGGCAACAACGTATAATCGCCCTGCTTCAAGCCGTTGCGCATGGCAAGGTACTGGGTCAGGAAGTCTGTAGAAGAACCGAGACCCGTGACACCGAGCGTGTGCCCCTTGAAATCGGCGGGCGACTTGATCTGATCGGCATATTTGCTGGAAACGAGTTCCACTTCACCCGGCGCCTGGCTGAACTGTACGATCGACTGGATGAACTTGCCCTTCGATTGCAGATCGATGGTGTGATCGTAAAAGCCGACCACGGCCTGGGCTGCACCAGCCAAAAGCTCGTTTTCCGCATCGACGCCGGCGCGACTATTGATCAGCTCGACATCAAGGCCTTCATCCTTGAAGTAACCGAGCTTTTCCGTCAGCACGGCTGGAAGGTAAATCTGCTTTTCCATGCCACCAACGATTACCGTCAGTTTTTCGGCATGGGCCGCGTTTGCGCCAATTACCATCGCGCCGCCAATAATGGCTGCGCCAAACAGATGGCGATATGAATCTCTAGAGATTTTCATCTATGCTCCTCCGAGTGCTCCTGCTGGCCCGGCAAAACCAAGCCCCTCCTGATGCCGATTCCTCTATCGGTCTTGAATGGATATCGCAGGCAAGCTTTCAACCAGCTTTCAACACACTTGCAGCGGGATTTAGAGGCCAACGAAGTGGAAGACAGACTTTATCGCTGTTTGTATCCCATGAAACGGGGCTTTCGAAAACACTGTCCAACGTGGCTTGCGTCGCTGTCATAAAACGATCAGTTGCATTCCCCTTAAATTAGGCGTTCAATCAGTCGAAGGGGAGGCCCCCAATGCCATTTCGCGGTAACAAATATCAAGGAACATACGCACCTGAAGACCTTCGGGTGCTTCAGGTTGCCTATAACCGTTGCTGTGCGGTTCTGGATCGCTGCCCGACAACACACGAAGATAAAGAGATACTCGCACGAGCAATCATCCGAACATATGAATCCGGTGCACATGCCCCGGACAAGATTGCAGAAATCGTGGCCAAGCTCGAACTCTCGCGAGTCTAGTCTGTCGGCGTTGTGCAAGCGCTCGAACTAAGGACTGCCATGTAATTCTTTTGCACCCTGCCCTCACAGAGTATTTTACATAAAGTAAACAATTCTTCGATATAAAGTTTTGCAATCAGCTATATTTTAGTATAGTGGATCACACGGATTTATGGGCTGACAGGACGATCGGTCGGCCAGCCATATGCGGAATGCATAGAATGCCATTTTCGAGAGATTACTATTTCGGGCGCTTCAAACCCGCCGAGTTGAAAGAGCTGCAAGCGGCTTATGTGAAGTCGTGCGAAGCAATGGCGCGTTGCCCGATCACCTCTCCCCATAAGGACGAAATGGCACGCGAAATCATTCAGATTTATGAGTGCGGTGTCTGCGACGCCGAAAAAATCGCGGAACTTATGGTCCAGATCGAGGCGGTCAAGCCGCGTCCGATGAGCGAACTGTTGCTCGCACAGATAAGTGCGGCCCAACCCAAGACCGCCTGATCGAGATCAATTCCATGCGATAACCGGATGCGAGGCTCGCATCCGGTTATTTTTCGTTCAGCGTTTTGCAACGGGCCGGACAAGTGGCGTCACGCGACGGATGGTGACGCGGCGGTTCTCCTGCTCCGCTGCCTGTGTGCGAATTTTGAGGAAGCGTTCGCCATAACCCTGCGTCACGAGATTTTCAGCCGGGATATCATAGACTTCCGTCAAAAGGCTGGCGACGGACTCAGCTCGTTTGTCCGACAGGACCAGATTTGAGCGGTCCGACCCTACGGCATCCGTATGACCTTCGATAAAGAAGGTCTCGCCAGGATCCTTCGCCAGCACCTTCTGCATGGCGGTCGCAACCTTGCGCAAGGTCTTGGCTTGCGACATCGAAACCTCGGCACTTCCAGTCGCGAAGTGGATCGTATCCAGATCGATGCGGCGCACCTTGTCACGCAGACGGGCAGAGTGACGAACTTCATCGATTGTATAAACGCGCTCTACACGCTCCACCGGCGGCATGGCGAGGAAATCGTAGAAATCGCGATCCGGATCGTCGGCAACGTCAATGATATAATCTCTCACCGGAATGGTGAGACGCATTGGCGGCAGTTCATAGCCGACATCGATAATCGAAGCGCGCGGATTGTCATCGTATTCGGGCGCATAGATCATCAGATATTCGTTGCCGTCGCGGTCGATACGGGAACGCTGAAGAATGTCGCCGTAACGATCATAGATCGTGACAATCTGGTTCCCGCCGGGGCGAACGATGGTTTCGCGGGTACGTCCACGCGGCAATTCATCATAATAAGTCTGCTCGGCATCGCGGCGTAGCCTCGGGCGGTCATCCCCGCGAACGAAGATACGGTCGCCGACATCCAGGATGACGCGGTTGTCGACTTCCTCGATCACTTTGACGTTCGTGACATTGTTCGTCACGTTATTAACCGTCGTATTGTTTATGACTGTGTTGTTCACCACCGTGTTGTTGACGATATTGGTGGTTTCCGGCACGGCAAAGACAGGCGCTTCCTTGATCCGAGTGCCTTCTTCCTTGAGATTGGCCTCGATCTTCTGCGGCAGCGCTGCCTTCACTTCTTCCGGAATAGCGACCTGCGCCGCCGCATCATTTGCGGGTGGCGGGGCATTTTCCTCGGCTGAGCGCTGCTGCTCGCGCTGCTTGCGGCGATCTTCACGCGACTGGCTTCCCCCGGAATTGTCGGCATCCTTGTCGCTGTCGAGAATGGCGGCGCCATTTTCAACCGGCAAGACAACTGTGTCGTCGGTCTTCGCGGGATCTTTGGCAATCTCCTGCTTTTCCTCGGTCGAGCGCTGATCGACTATTTCCGGCGCAGGCTTTTGCTGGCCGTCGGTCGATTGCGGCTGTTCCACCGGTTGCGCAGGCTGCGCTTCGTTCTGTGGAGCTTCTGTTGCTTTCGGCTCCTGCGGCGGAACTTCTTCCGGATGCTCAACGATGGACTCTTCTGCAGGTTCTTTCTGCTGAGGCGTCGCCGGAGATGCTTCTGCCGGTTGCTCGGCAGGCTTTTCCGCTTGCGGAGCAGGAGCTTCCTTCCCGGGCTTCTCGGGTGCGGGTTGCTCGGGTTTCGCTTCGGGCTCACTTGCAGGAGCTTCCTTCACAGGTTTTTCGGTGGGCGCTGTCTGCTCCTGCTGTTCAGCATCCTTGCGAGCAGCCTCTTCCTCTGCCTTCTTCTGTTCTTCGGCGCGACGCTGGGCTTCTTCTTCAGCAGCCTTCTGCTGCTGTTGTTCGCTCTGGCGCTGCGCCTCCTCCTCGGCTTTTTTCTGCTCGGCCGCCTGCTTGGCCTGTTCTTCGGCCTGCTTCTGCGCTTCGCGCTCTGCTGCCTTCTGTTGTTCCTCGGCTTGTTTCTGTGCTTCTCGTTCGGCAGCCTTCTGCTGCTCTTCGGCCTGGCGCTGCGCCTCCGCTTCCGCAGCTCGTTTCTGCTCTTCCGCCTGACGCTGGGCTTCTTCCTGAGCGGCTTTCTGCTGTTGTTCTTCCGCCTGACGACGGTTTTCTTCGTCGGCAGCGCGCTGTTGCTCCTCAGCCCGGCGCGCTTCTTCCTCTGCCGCCTTTTGCTGTTCCTCAGCCTCGCGCTGTTGCAGCAATTGCTCGTCGGATGGCTGGTCCCCATTCTCCTGCGCCAACAGGATTGGAGCCGTCAGCGTATCTGCGAGCACGGGCTGCGCGAGAATGGAGGCCGACAGAACCGGCACCGCAACCGTGGCAAGAAGCTTCGAACGAATAGACATATATCCTTCTCCTTCTGGAAGGCAGAATTGGTGTGCGTCTGCCCATGGATTCGCAGGCAAGGACGCCGTACGTCGCCAGCGGTACCCACTGAATTGGGACAAATTCCGGCGACTTCACAAATCCGTTATCGCAATCCACATGAACGCAGGCTGAACTCAACCGTTCCTGAATTGAGAGATTTTTCGCATTCTTTTAGCCAGAAGTTCTATACCTTCCGCGATGCGGTTGAGTGGAATTGAAGAATAGGCGATGCGAAAATAACGGCATGGCCGGTCGTCGCTCCAGAAGAACGGCGCTCCGGACTCTATCAGCACGCCGTCCTCTCGCAGATCACGTGCGAGCTTGTCGGCATCCATGCCTTCAGGTCCCTCGATCCAGAACGCAGTACCGCCAAACGCGGACTTGCCCGCGATTTTCAAACCTTCCCGATCGAGAGCCTCGATCATGGCTATGTGACGCTTGTGATATTCGATCCGCATTCGGTGAATGACTGCATCATAATGGCCAAGCGCCAGAAAATAGGCGGCAGTTCGTTGCAGATGTCCGGGCGGATGACGCAGCATCAGCGCGCGCAACGCCCTCGCCTCGCGAATGACGGGAGCCGGGGCGACGAGATAACCGAGCCGAAGTCCCGGAAAAAGCGATTTGGAGAAGCTGCCCACATAGAGAACGCGACCATACTGGTCGAGCGATTTCAACGCCGGGGTCGGTGGCTGGAGAAAGCTCATCTCGAATTCGTAATCGTCCTCGACGATGACGAAATCTCGTTCCGCCGCCGCTTCCAGCAACGCGATACGCCGCGCCCGGGGCATGGTGGCGGCTGTGGGGGATTGATGACTTGGCGTAACGAAGACCGCGTCAATCCCGTCCGGCAGAAGTTCGGGCGGCAAGCCGCCTTCATCGACATCAAGTGCCGTAACGCGGGCTCCCGTCAGATGGAGCGTAGCGCTGATATCCGGATGGCCAGGATTCTCGCATACGACATGCGAACTCCGCGTCAAAAGCAGATGGCTGATGATCCAAAGCGCGTTCTGTGCGCCAACCGTAACCAATATCTCGTCCGGCTCCGCGCGTATCCCTCGGCTCGGCAGCGTACGGGAGCGGATGTAATTGACAAGTTCAACATCGTCCGCCGCGGCGAAATCACCTGCCATGAGGATGAAATCTTCCCGAGCAAGCGCACGCCGGGCGCAATCGCGCCATGCGGCCAGGTCGAACAGGGTCTGATCCATCTGGCCATAAAGGAACGGATAGCGGTATTTTCGCCAATCCAGCGGCTTGCGGATGGTCTTGGCGATATTGAAGCCGGGACGCAGTTTGGACGACCAGTCAACAGCGGTGTCGGGGGTCTGCAAGAAATCCCTGTCGGGATGACTGATGGGCGGTGTCGTGGCCACATGGTAGGCGCTGCGCGAACGCACTTCCAGATAGCCTTGGGAAACAAGTTCCTGATAGGCAAGCGTTACCGTCAGGCGCGAGACTTTCAGATAATCAGCCAGCCCTCGCGTCGACGGCATGCGCGCGCCCGGGAGAACGGCCCCAGACAGAATGGCCGATACAGTGGTTTCACGGATCTGCGATTGCAATCCGGTATTTCGGCTGCCGTCTATGAAGAATATCGTTGGCGAAACGGCGTCCAAAGCCCTGCTCCATTAGTAAATCTGCAACTGCGCCTCGGTTTGCGTCAGTTTTTCCGCTTCATGCTCCACTTAGCAATAGCGTTTCTTCTTTCTGATTTTCCCCATGGAATAATTGGGCCTGGCGAAAGTGTGTACATGTCCGCATCTCCGGCGGCACCGTCGCCGCCGCCAAACTGGACTTATTGACTATTCCAACTGGATATAAGGCAAATGTGATGACGTGGCTATCGTTTGTAATCGGAACTGGAGATTGGCGAAAAACGCCAACGGTCATGACCAAGTCAGACATGGTTCTTAAATGGAAGGGGAACTCCATGAACTATTTCAACAGCATAAAACGGGTGGTGTTATTTTCAGCCGCAGCAGCGCTTTCCACGTCTGCGGCCTATGCCGAAACCACGGTCGTGGTCGGTTATCAGCAGATCGTAGGGCCGTTTCTGACTGCGATTGCCAACGGAAAATTCGATGCGGCCGCCAAGGAGGCCGGATACAAGATCGACTGGCGCCAGTTCGCATCGGGCGGAGATATTTCCACAGCCCTTGCGTCCGGCAACGTGCCGGTAGGCGTGATCGGCTCGACAGGCATCGCGGCAGCTGCCACACGCGGGGTCGACCTCCAGCTCTTCTGGATCCTCGATAATATCGGCAAGTCGGAAGCACTGGTGGCGCGCGAAGGCTCCGGCATCGAGAAGCCGGAAGATCTCAAGGGCAAGAAGATCGGCGTGCCGTTCGTCTCGACCTCCCACTTTCATCTTCTCGTCGGCATGGACGACATCTGGAAGATCAATCCACGCGATGCGGAAATCCTCAACATGACGCCGCCGCAAATCGTTGCCGCTTGGCAGCGAGGCGATATCGATGCGGCCTATGTCTGGCCCCCTGCTCTTTCCGAAATTCTCAAGTCGGGCAAGGAAATTGCCAATTCGGAAGAAATTGGCGCAAAAAGTGTTCCGACTTTCGACGGGCTCGTGGTCGACAAGAGTTTCGCCAGCGAGAATCCGAAATTCATGACCGCCTTCACCGCCGTGCTCAAGGATGCCTATGCCGACTACAAGGCCAATGGTGGCCAGTGGACGGCAGATTCAGACCAGGTGAAGGGTATGGTCAAGCTGATCGGCGGCAATGCCGCTGACATACCCGGCGCGCTCGCACTGTTGTCCTTCCCAACAGTGGAAGAACAGGCCTCACCGAGCTGGCTCGGCGGTGGCAAGGACAGCGGCGCGCTCAAATCTGTCACCCAGAGCGCAAAATTCCTCGTCGATCAAAAACAGCTCGACAAGGCTCTGGACGACTATAGCGGCAACGTAAATGGCAGTTTTGCCGAAGCAGCCGCAAAGTAATTACGTGAAGTAATTCAAGCGCCTCCACCAGCGCATGTCTTTGAGGGACAGTCGCTGCACCGAGACGGTTCCTGCAATGATGCAACCTTTGGTTTATGCTGGAACCGCTTTCTCGTTCCCGAAAGGTGACGTTATGGAAACTTTGAACGTATCGAATGTCAGTCTGACCTATCCCGGTCTTTATGTGGAAGAAGCCGTGATTGCACTGAAGGGTGTCAATCTGCGGATCGACAGCGGGGATTTCGTGGTGGCGCTGGGTGCGTCCGGCTGCGGCAAGACCACGCTTCTCAATCTGATGGCTGGTTTCATGATCCCGTCATCCGGAGAAATCACGCTGGGTGGACGCCAGGTGCGCGGCCCCGGCGCCGACAGGGGTGTCGTGTTCCAGAAACACGCACTTCTTCCCTGGCTCAATGTCATCGACAACACCGAGTTCGGCCTGAAGCTTCAAGGCGTGCCGAAGGCAGAGCGCCGCGCACGCGCCACAAGAAACCTGGCCCTGGTAGGCCTGCAGGATTTTCATAATCACAAGATCTACCAGCTCTCCGGCGGAATGCAGCAGCGCGTGGGCATCGCCCGCGCTCTTACCTGCGATCCGGCGATGCTGCTCATGGACGAGCCGATGGCGGCGCTCGATGCACTCACCCGCGAGACGATCCAGGAGTTGCTGTTGCGGGTCTGGCAGGTGACCAACAAAATGTTCTTCTTCATCACTCACAGCGTCGAAGAAGCCCTGTTTCTCGGTTCGCGCCTGATCGTCATGTCGCCGCGTCCCGGACGGATCACTCACACCTACGATCTGGATTTCAACCGACGCTTTCTGGAATGCGGTGACGCGCGCGCCGTCAAGTCCAGTCCCGATTTCATCAAGATGCGTGAGACAATTCTGGGGATTATCTATGGCGATGAACGTGCATCAGGAAACCCGGAACTGGTCCATGCTTGAGTTCGTCACTCGGGCACGACCAGTCAAACCCGGTAAAATCTATGGCGCCCCCGGCGATGGCAACAGCGGCTTCATCAGCCTTGTGACCGCACTGATCTTGCTGGGGCTCTGGTTTCTCGTAACTGGAATGGGGTGGGTCAAGCCGCTGTTTCTCCCCTCTCCCTTTGCGGTCTATGGCAAGTTCATGGTGGCGATGACCGACGGTGTGGCAAACTCCACTCTGGCCGAACATACGCTCGCCAGCCTTGGACGCGTATTGGGCGCTTTCGCGATTGCCTGTGTCACGGCAATTCCGATCGGCATCATGATGGGGATGAGCAGTTTCGTTCGCGGCGTGCTGGACCCGATTATCGAGTTCTACCGTCCGTTGCCGCCGCTTGCCTATCTGCCCCTGATCATCATCTGGCTCGGCATCGGCGAATTTCCGAAGGTGTTCCTCATCTTCCTCGCCATCTTCGCGCCGATGGCTATTGCGGCGAGAGCCGGTGTTCGCTCGGTCTCGACGGAACAGATCCATGCCGCCTACGCCATGGGCGCATCCCGGACCCAGGTGATAACCCAGGTCATCATGAAAGCGGCAATGCCGGAAATCTTCACCGGCATGCGCATCGGCATCGGTGTGGGCTGGACGACGCTGGTTGCCGCGGAAATGGTGGCAGCACATCGCGGGCTTGGCTTCATGGTGCTCAATGCCGCGCAGTTTCTGGCAAGCGACACCGTCATCATGGGCATCATAGTCATAGGCGTGTTCGCTTTCGCCTTCGACCTCCTGATCCGCTATCTGGAAAAGGTGCTTATTCCGTGGAAGGGCAAAATCTGACGATGCCTCGACCGCATTAACAACCCGCCCGAAATCCAGTTCGCAACATCAACCGCGCGGCAGTGCTGCCGCGCCACGGGCAGGCTTTGCCCGAAAACAAGACGCATACCAGACTTGGCAGGGAGCAACCGAATGTCCGCAGGGCAACTCACAGAGAAACATTTTTCCGATCTTTTCGACGCCTTCAACCGGCACGACATCGACGCGATCATGGCCTTTTTCGCCGATGATTGCGTGTTCTTCACCATCGGCGGCGATGAGGTCTACGGCACCCGCATCGAAGGCAAGGACGCCATTGCCAAGGCTTTCTCCGGGGTTTGGGCTGCCATGCCCGACGTGAGGTGGGACGGACACCGGCATTTCGTGAGCGGCGACCGCGCCGTATCCGAATGGACCTTTCGCGGGACCGATGCCAGCGGCGCGCGCGTCGAGGCCGAAGGCTGCGATCTCTTCACACAGCGCGGCGGCAAGATCGTCCGCAAGCAGGCATTCCGCAAGAACCGGCCTTTGCTGAAGGCGTAAGCCCCAACATTGTCCGTCGGTGAATTGGAGGACCGACATATGGATACCCACACGCTCAACAGTTTCTCGGCCACCCAACCATTCGATCCCGCCTATGATCCGGTGGTCTCAAAAACGCCGGGACAAGGCCGTGACTATGCGCCGACCTATTGGATCGGAACCGCCGGTTCCGCGCCGGAAGATGACGGCCCCATTCGGGGCGACGTTGACGCAGATGTCGTCATCGTCGGTTCTGGTTACACGGGTCTTTCGGCAGCGATCCACCTTGCCCGCGACCATGGCGTCAAGGCTACGGTACTGGAAGCGAACGGCGTGGCCTGGGGATGCAGTACCCGCAATGGCGGACAGGCGCAGATTTCCGCCGGACGGCTCAAGCGATCGCAATGGATCGAGCGTTGGGGCGTGGACGTTGCCCGCAAGCTGCACAGGGAAATCGCCGAAGGTTTCGATCTCTTCCGGTCTCTGATTGCCGAACCCGAAATCGATTGCGACCCGCAGGACGGCGGTCATCTCTACATCGCTCATCGTGAGAAGGTTCTCCCATCGCTGGAGAAGGAATCCCGCCTGCTGAATGACGTGTTCGGCTATCGCACACGGATGGTCAGCCGCGATGAAATCCACCGCGACTTCATCCGCGATCAGGAAGCACGCGGTGCGATGTACGAACCGGACGGGATGGGCATTCACGCCGCAAAGTTGGCCTTCGGCTATCTCCGGCTTGCCCGCAAGCTTGGAGCGAAGGTACACACTTCAAGCCCCGTTCTAAGTTGCCGCAAGAGCGGCAGTGTTTTCCACCTCAACACGCCGAACGGCACGGTCAAGGCGCGACAGGTGTGCTTTGCGACGGCAGGGTATACCTCCCCCGGTCTTCATCCGCTCACCCGCTACCGGCTGATGCCGGTGCTGTCGAATTCCATCGTCACGCGGCCGCTGACAGCGGAGGAAATCGAGGCATGCGGTCCGAAAACGGGCATCCCGCTGACCGATACACGCACGCTTCGCCACTATTACCGATTTCTGCCGGATGGGCGGATGCAGATCGGCAGCCGCAGCGCCATTACAGGAGCTGATGCTCCAAACCCGAAGCACTACGATCTTCTGCTTTCTGGCCTTTACCGAAAATTCCCGGCCCTGAAAGGCGTCAAGATCGACTATTCCTGGTGGGGCTGGGTCGATGTCAGCCATGACATGATGCCCCGCATCTACCGTCCCGACCCGGCGCAGGAAATCTATTATGCCATGGGTTATGGCGGCAATGGCGTGATGTATTCGGCGCAGGCCGGACGCCGCGTCGCCCAATTGATGACAGGTGGCGGACAGGGACTGGACCTGCCGATCTTCACCTCCGAGTTGCCGAGCTACGGCATGCTCACTCCATTCAGGCGCATAGGCCAGCGCGCAATGTATCGCTGGTATGCGCTGAAAGACGAAGTTCTCTGAATTCCAAGGAAAGGTACGCGCCATGAAAATGACGACGGAAGAGGCATTTGTTAAGGTTCTACAGATGCACGGGATAGAACATGCATTTGGCATCATCGGTTCTGCGATGATGCCGGTGTCTGATCTTTTTCCAAAGGCAGGCATTACCTTCTGGGATTGCGCACATGAGACGAATGCGGCGCTGATCTGCGACGGCTATACGCGTGTGACCGGTAAGATGGGCATGGCCATTGCCCAGAATGGCCCCGGCGTGACCGGCTTCGTGACCGCCATCAAGACGGCCTACTGGAACCACACGCCCATGCTGCTTGTCACGCCGCAGGCTGCCAACAAGACCATTGGTCAGGGCGGCTTTCAGGAAGTGGACCAGATGGCGCTGTTCGAGGAAATGGTCTGCTATCAGGAAGAAGTGCGCGATGCGACCCGCATTCCCGAAGTGCTGAACCGGGTGATTGAGAAGGCATGGCGCGGTTGCGCTCCGGCACAGATCAACGTTCCGCGCGATTTCTGGACGCAGGTCATCGATGTTGACCTGCCGCAAATCGTGCGTTTGGAGCGCCCGAGCGGCGGTCGCGAGGCGATTGCCGAAGCCGCAAAGCTTCTGACGGAAGCAAAATTCCCGGTTATTCTCAACGGCGCGGGTGTCGTCATCGGGGGCGCGATCCCGGAATCCATTGCTCTTGCCGAAAGGCTCGATGCGCCGGTCTGTTGCGGCTATCAGCACAATGATGCCTTTCCCGGCACCCATCCGCTGTCCGTAGGCCCACTCGGCTATAATGGTTCGAAGGCCGCGATGGAACTGATCGCCAAGGCTGACGTTGTTCTGGCCCTCGGCACCCGCCTCAATCCATTTTCGACACTGCCCGGCTATGGCATTGATTACTGGCCGAAAGATGCAAAGATCATTCAGGTTGACATCAATCCGGACCGCATCGGGCTCACCAAGAAAATCTCGGTCGGCATTTGCGGTGATGCCAGGCAGGTTGCACAGCAGATACTCGATCAACTGGGAGCCAATGCGGGCAACACAGGTCGCGATGAGCGTAAGCAACTCATCCATCAGCGCAAGTCCGCCTGGCTGCAGCAGCTTTCCTCAATGGATCATGAGGATGACGATCCCGGCACACAGTGGAATGCGGAGGCAAGGGACCGCGAAAAGGACCGCATGTCGCCGCGACAGGCATGGCGCGCCATTCAGGCCGGCATGCCGAAAAACGCCATCATGTCGACCGACATCGGCAATAATTGCGCCATCGGCAATGCCTATCCAAGCTTCGAGCAAGGCCGCAAATATCTGGCGCCGGGCATGTTCGGCCCTTGCGGATATGGCTTTCCTTCCATCGTCGGCGCGAAAATCGGCCAGCCCGACACGCCGGTGGTCGGTTTTGCAGGCGACGGTGCGTTCGGCATCTCCATGAACGAGATGACCTCCATCGGCCGCAAGGGTTGGCCTGCGATCACCATGGTCATCTTCCGCAACTATCAATGGGGGGCCGAAAAGCGCAACACGACGCTTTGGTACGACAATAACTTTGTCGGCACAGAGCTCAATCCGAACCTGAGCTACGCCAAGGTGGCTGATGGCTGCGGCCTCAAGGGTGTGACCGTTGATAGCCAGCAGGCGCTCACCGAAGCCTTGCAGACGGCGATCGACGAACAGGCAAAGGGTGTGACCACCTTCATCGAAGTGGTGCTCAACCAGGAACTGGGCGAACCGTTCCGCCGCGATGCAATGAAAAAACCGGTTGTCGTGGCGGGCATCGACAAGGCCGACATGCGCCAGCAGATGCCGGTTTGACGATGATGCCGGGAGGTTTTCCTCCCGGCCACTCCGGGGAAACACACTTCCATGCTGCCATTAGAAAAGATTTTTGAAAAAGCGCGTTCGAGGCCGCGTCACATCGTGCTGGCCGAGGGCGAAGACCCGCGCATAATCGACGCGGCGCTGCGTGCGGAGCGCGAAGGCATTGCCCGCATCACGCTTATGGGGTCCGAAAACGTTGTAGGCAATGGATCATCAATTGCAGTTATCGATCCCAAGATATCGGATAGAAGTGTAGATTATGCGCACAAACTCTACCAGCTGCGCCAGGCCAAGGGCATGACGGAAGAACAGGCCGAGGCGATGGTGAGGACGCCGCTCGGCTTTGCTGCCATGATGGTGCGTGAAGACGATGCCGATGGAACGGTTGCCGGTGCGGTTGCGACGACAGCTGATGTGGTTCGCCACGCGTTGCAGATCATCGGCAAGGCCGAAGGAGCATCGCTTGTTTCAAGCTTTTTCCTGATGCTTTTATGTCAGACCTATCATCAGAAGAAAGGCGCTTTCGTCTTTGCCGATTGCGGGCTCGTGGTGGAACCGGATGCCGTACAGCTTGCCGATATCGCCATTCAGTCGGCAGACTCTTACCGCCAGCTTACCGAAAAAGACGCAGCCGTCGCCATGCTGTCCTTCTCCACCGGCGGCAGTGCCGCGCATGAGCGCGTGTCGAAGGTGGTGCAGGCGACGCGGACGGTCAGAGACCGGAAGCCTGATCTGTGCATCGATGGCGAACTTCAATTCGACACGGCTTTTGTGGAGGCGATCAGCCACGCAAAATCGCCGGATTCACCGTTGAAAGGCAACGCCAACGTGTTCGTTTTTCCCAATCTCGAGGCCGCCAATATCGGCTACAAGATTGCCCAACGCATCGGTGGCGCGCAGGCCATCGGTCCCGTGCTTCAGGGTCTGGCCAAACCGGCCAACGACCTTTCCCGCGGTTGCAGCGCTGACGATGTCCTCCACATGATCGCTATAACCGTCAATCAGGCAAAGTGAGGACATCGCGCTATTTGCAACAGCTAGGGCTTGAGGAAGCGCGCGGCTATGTCATAGAGAAACTGCGGCAGCACGGTAAAGGCATAGGGAGCGTAGACCCGTTCCAGCCGCTGATGGTACTCGCGGCCCCAAGGACCGATATTCACCACAGGATATGAAAGCGCCTTCGGATTGGCACGGTCTATGAATTGAGCTGCCGGTGTGTTGGCCGCAATGACCTCACTATCCGCCGCATCCGGCACATGGCCGAAGAAACTCATATCGGAGATACCGGCAAATATCTCCCGATACCGGATAGTCGTATCGAACTGGCGCTCCGCATCCACACGTGCGGTTTCCAGAGCTTCTGCAAAACGCTGTTCTTCTACAGTTTCAACTCCCATGCGAACATGCGGATAGACGAGACTTCCAAAGCCGATAACGACCGTCGGGCCAGTAACGCGCGCCTCCGCGACCATTCGGTCCACAAGTTCGCGCGTAATGAGGAGCGGGTTGTCGCTGCTTGAAAGTTCAGATTCCAAGGCTGTAATCCGTTCCAGCGCTGCATCGCCGCCAACGCGCCGAACCTCCTCGCGCAACTCGGCTGTGGTCAGAATTCGGCCCTTGTGATTGACGTTGGCCTCGCTGCCGACCAGCTTTGCAAACCGGTCCGCCTCGACATTGAAATGTGTGATTGCGCGATCCAGCGCCTCGCCGACAATCGACTTGAAACGCTGAAAGAGGGCATCTGGCGAGACAGAATGGGTCAGCCAGTTGAACGCAACCCATGTCCGTTCCGGCGTGGTCACTTCATAACCGCCCCGGAAATCTCGTGCTTCAAGACAGATAGGCGGAGGCGAGACCTCACCGTCGCCCGTATCGCAAACAGCCGCATTGGCTTCGACCGCCCGCATGATTTCGGACGCGATGAGATGCGCGCTGACACCTTCGAACGGATAGCTCGCATGGGAAGGCTGGCCAACCACGAAAGCAAAGGGAAGCTGTTTGCCGATGGTGCCACGATAGATGGCGCGGCCTTCCGCACCCTCGCCCTGATCGCTTGTCGCATCCAGATTGATACCGGCAGCGATATCGAGGCCCCAACGTTCGACAAGTTCCGGCAGGGCGTCGCGCAGACTGCGCATTCCCCGCGACCCGCGTTCTTCATCAGGTGTAGCGAACAGTATCAAATTGCCTTCCCGGTCCGGCTGTTGCGAGAAACGTTCCAATACCGCAATGCCTGCGGCGACCCCGCTTTTCATGTCGAGCATGCCTCGGCCGGGAATGTAATTTCCGCTCCTGAAATCGGCGAGAGCCTTTTCCTCGTTCGGTGCAAGTGGACGGCTCGAAAGGTCAGCAAGAAGCGCTTCGAGCAAGGCATCGGGTTCGAATGCCAAATGTTTCAAATCCCGGTAATTGCCGGTTTCCACCACATCGAAATGGCCGGCCAGCGCCAAAGTCCGCCGCCCGGTGCCGCGAACGACCGCAACGACATTCCTGGTCATTGGCGAACCGTGGCTGTCGATGACAGCAATGTCGTCAGGATTTTCCTGGAAGTAGGGAATCTCGCGCAAAAGTTCGGCAAGCTTGGGTCCGAACGATGCCTCGTCACGTGTTCCGGTCTCACTTGGCCATTTCACCATGCGATAGGAGAGTTCTCGCACCCGTTCCGTCGGGTTCCATTCATTTGGGCTTGCCACGGTCTTTCCTCGCTCAATAGTTCCCCGTCTCCGTACCTTGGGCAAGGTACAGGCGGGTCATGATCTGTTTTAAAAAGTCACTTACTGGTTGAGATGCTTTTTCAGGAACGCACGCGTTCTCTCATTTTCCGGATTGGTGAAGATCACATCCGGCTTGCCTTCCTCCACCACGACGCCCTTGTCCATGAACAGCACCTTGTCGGAGACTTCAGCCGCGAAACGCATTTCATGGGTCACGATCAGCATGGTCATATGCTCCTGCGCGAGCTGTTTCATGACTTGATTGACCTCCTCGACCAGTTCCGGATCGAGCGCGGATGTCGCTTCGTCAAACAGCATGACTTTCGGCTGCATCGCCAGTGCGCGGGCGATTGCCACACGCTGCTTCTGGCCGCCCGACAGACGCGACGGATACATGGAAGCCTTGTCGGCGAGACCGACTTTCTTCAAAAGGGAAACGGCCAGTTCCTGGGCTTCCTGCTTGCTCTTGCCCTTCAACTTGATAGGCCCGAGTGTGATGTTTTCCATAACATTGAGATGCGGGAACAGATTGAAGTGCTGGAAAACCATGCCCATCTGCTGGCGCACGGCATTGATATGCCGCTCGAAGGCACGTCCGCTCAACGACTGGTTCACCTGTACGCCGTCAAGCAGAATCTGGCCCGAATTGACTGTTTCCAGATGGTTGATGGAGCGAAGCAACGTGCTTTTACCGGAACCGGAAGGACCGATAATGGCAATGATCTGGCCGCGTTCGACCGACAGGTTGATGCCTTTGAGAACCTCGAGTGCGCCATAAGCCTTGTGGACGTCGCGCACTTCCACCATGGGTTTGCTGTTGCTCATCGGTAAGCCTCGACTTTCTTTTCCATCCAGTGCAATCCGGCTTCCAGGATGAGATTGAGTGCGTAGAAGATCACTGCGGCAGTGATGTAGAATTCAAATGGACTGTAGGTTTCACTGATCGCCTGCTGCGATGCATGCACCAGCTCGGTGATCCCGATTACCGACACGAGAGCCGTGTCCTTAAGAAGGGCAATCAGGTTGTTGCCCACCTGCGGCAGCGCATTGCGCACGGCCTGCGGTACGATGATGTAGCGCAAGGTCTGACCGCTGCCGAAGCCTAGCGAACGGGCGCCTTCGTTCTGCCCCGGATCGACGGTCAGGATCGCAGTGCGGAAAAGATCGGAATTATAAACCGCGAAATGCAGGCCAAGGCCTATAACGCCGGTCCACATGGCGGGAATGTTGATGCCGATCTGCGAGAGGCCATAGTAGAGCAGGAAGAGCTGCAGGAGCAGAGGCGTGCCCATGAACAGCCAGATGAAGAAACGAACAGGATACCGTACCAGCCAGTTGCCGTAAAGGACGAGCAAGGCAAACGCGATGCCGCCGAAGAAGCTGACGATAGATGAGGACACAGCGATGATGAGCGTCCACCAGACGCCGGTCATCAGCAGTTCGGTATAAGGCGGGACGATGGAGAAATCGAGTTGCATGGTGTCACCGCCTATTTGAGTGCGTAGCGGGCTTCGAGGAAATCGACGAAGCGTGCAACGATATAGATGAGGACCATGTAGATGGCCGCAGCGATCCCGAAGATTTCAAAGGGCCGGTAGGTCGAGCCGATGAAGCGCTGGGCCGTATACGTCAGTTCGACCACCGAAATCGCTGAAACCAGAGCGGACCCCTTGATGAGCATCACGGTGTTGACGCCGAGCGAGCGGATCATCAGGCGGGCTGCCTGCGGCAGCACTACAAAGCGCATCGACTGTCCGCTGCTGAAACCGATGGAACGGGCAGCTTCGTTCTGGCCGGCATCCACCGTCAGAATGGCGCCTCGCATGGCTTCGGCGTAATAGGCGCCGATATTGAGCCCGAGGCCAATGGCACCGGCTGCGAACGGCTCAAGATTGATGCCGATCTGCGGCCCGCCGAAATAGAGAACGAAGAGCTGCAGAAGACACGGGGTGCCGCGAAACACGCTGACGTAAGCGGCTCCGATAAAACGCAAGGGCCAGAAGCGCGATAGCTTCGCTGCTGTGGCAAGCGCGCCGACGCTCAGTCCTATAAGAATGGCCAGCGCCGATATTTCGACGGTAACCAGGGCGGCTTCCAGAAAATATGGAAAGACCTCCGCCATCAAAGAGAAATTCATCATCTCCCCTTTCCTGTCTGGAGAACCAAGTCGGAAAGACATGTTGCCGGGACAATTGTGGAACAGCCATCCCGGCAAGGGGTTTCAAATAGTTAGCGGATGTCGCGGCCGATCCATTTGGTCGAGATCTTCTCGTAGGTGCCATCGGCCTTCATGTCGTCGAGGGCCTTGTTGATGGCATCCTTCAGCTCGGGATTACCCTTGCGCAGGGCGATGCCGACATTGTCGGTGCCCTGAAGCTCAGGCGTATCGAGCTGGCGAACCTTCTCGCCGCTTTCCTTGATGGCGATCAGGATCGGAATATCATCCGAAGCAATGGCGTCGACGCGGCCTGAACGAAGCTCCAGCAGCAATTCCGGAATGCCCTTATAGGTGCGAACCGTCCAACCGCCCTGCTCGCGCGCCCACTTGTCGCTGGTTTCACCAAGCGTAACGGCGATGGTCTTGCCCTGCTTCAGTTCGTCCATGGACTTGATCGGGGAAGCTTCCGTCACGAAGATGCCACGGCCACCACGATAATAAGGGCCTGCAAAATCGACGGCCTTTTCACGTTCGGGCGTGATGCTCATGCTCCCGACGACCACATCGAACTTGCCCGCGCGCAGACCGGCAATGATGCCATCGAAAGCTGTGGTTACGACAACCGGCTTCACACCAAGGCGCTTGGCGATTTCAGTGCCGATATCGACGTCGAAGCCAACAACCTGGTTCTGACCGTCGACAAAGCTGAATGGCGGGAAAACGCCGCTCATGCCGATGCGCAATTCACCGCTCTGCTTGACCTTTTCAAGGTCATTCGCCTGCGCGGGTGCGAGCATCATCAGTGCACCGATGCCAGCGGCAACAAGTGAAGACAGAAGAGTTTTCATTTCGTTTTCTCCTAAGTGATCGTGACGCGATCACGGGCGACGCCCGTTCCGAGCGCCCGGCTGGACGCATCTTTCCAGATCACCGACGCCTGAAGGGCGGCGGCAAATTGCTCGGGAAAACAGATTCGGAACAGGCAAGATCGTCGCATCCTGGTGATCCAGGAGCGGAAAAACGAAACGTTTCATCGATCCACCTCCGAAATTCCCCCGCCGGTTGCGTTGCTGCTTGTCCAGCTTGTTTGTTTTCAAGCACGCTAACGGAGCAAAGGATCAACGAAAACGCCAATTCTGTATAGAAAAGTCCAGCAATCTGCGATAAACGCAATCAAACTGACGAAATCGTCAAAAGGCGGTGTGACGATGGATGATCTGGATCAACGATTAATCTCGGAACTGCGTATCAATGCACGCGCATCGATCCCGACGCTGGCAAGCATCCTTGGGGTAGCGCGCGGTACGATCCAGAGCCGGATGGAGCGTTTGATCGCATCGGGCGTCATTGCTGGCTTTACGGTCCGGCTGAAAGATCATGGGTCTACAGACATGATCCGTGGCATCATGATGATCGAACTGACTGGACGAAACATCAAAAGCGTTATCGCGACATTGCGTAAAAATCCGGGCTTTTCCGCAGTGAACACGACAAACGGCACCTGGGACCTGATCGCCGAGATCGAAGTCCCCAATATGAATGAATTTCACCGGCTGGTAACAGGCATTCGTGCCATGGACGGGATTGCAAAGTCCGAGACGCACATCTTTCTCGGACCCGCATAAGTCCCGACGGTTATTCGGCAGCTTCCGCCACGTAACCGAACTGCATAACCCCTTGCGGCGCAGAAACGCCGGGCACAATACGACCATCATTCACCGGCGTTCCCATCTGGATAGTCATGGGAATGACACCGGCCCAGATCGGCAGCGCATAATCGGCATCGTCATCTTTCGGCGGGCCGGAACGGACTTTTGCCGAAGCCTCGTTCAGTTCCAGTTCGAGTAGCATGGTGGCCTTCAGCTCCTTTGCCATCATCGGGCGCAAGCCTTCCCAGCGTCCGGGGAAAAGCCCGTTTACGAAACTGCGCAGGTGATGCTCCTTCATCGCGACGTCGGAAACTTTGCGCGCTGTCCCAAAAGCCATGACCGAGCGATAATTGCAGGAATGATGAAACGCGGAACGTGCGAGAACCAGTCCGTCGAGCAGGGTAAAACTGACGCAGACTTCCGCCTGGTCGCAGCTTTCCAGCATTCGGCTGGCGGATGACCCGTGCCAGTAGATGAAATTACCTTCCCGCCAGACAAGCGTCGGCGTGACATAGGGCGTTCCGTTGAACACATAGGCCACATGTGCCAGGGGTTGGGCATCGATGATTGCATGAACCGTGGCTGCATCATAGGCGCCGCGTTCGTGCAGGCGCTTTACGCGACTGCGTTCGGTGGGGGCTTTCGTCATGGCCGATATTTCTCCTTTATATCTGGCCAAACTGCCTGCATAGTGGCTTTGACAAAATAGCCACTTTGACCGAATACGAAGATGCCAATTTCCAATACACTTCCGGAGTTCGGGATCGATCGCGGCAGCGATATTCCGCTTACCGCCCAGTTGGTTGATCAGATAAGGCAAGCCGTTTTAGCCGGACGGCTGAAGCCCAATGCCAGATTGCCGTCCACCCGCGCCTTGTCCTTGGAGCTTGGCTTGTCGCGAACAACGGTCCTTGCGGCATTCGATCAGTTGATTGCTGAAGGTTATCTGGAGGGAAGGCTGGGTTCGGGCACTCACGTCGCCGCTGAACTTCCCGACAGCAGCCTGACCGTAAATCAACCGCCTCTTCATGTGATAGACCAGCAGCATTTTCATCGGGAGAATCCAAAGCCCTTTCGTCTCGGCGTCTTCGACAGCGATCATTTCCCCCACGATGAGTGGGGAAAGCTACTGGGCCGCATCTGGCGGAAGCCTTCCCCGGATCTGTTGAACAGTGACGATGTATTCGGCTTTCATCCTCTGCGTTCATCGTTGGCCCGCCATTTGCACGAATGGCGCGGCATGGTCGTGTCGCCGGAGCAGATCATAATAACCGGCGGCAGCGCAGATGCGCTTTCGCTGATCCGGGAAGCCTTGTTCACCCACGGTGACAGGCTATGGATGGAAGAACCCGGATATCCACCGGCGCGCAAGATTCTTGGCGTCAATGGCCTGGACATCATTCCTGTCCCGGTTGATGGCGGAGGGCTCGACGTTTCCAGCGGACGAAACAAGGCCGATGATGCGCGCGGTGCTTTTGTTACCCCGGCACGGCACCACCCGACAGGCGTAACCATGACCTTGGGACGCCGTCTCGAACTGATTGCCTGGGCAAGAGAATGTGATGCGATAATCATCGAGGACGATTACGACAGTGAGCATCGTTATATCGGCCAGCCGCTGCCGGCGCTGATGTCGCTGGACCCGGACCGTATTCTTTATATCGGAAGCTTCTCCAAGGTCTTCTCTCCCGTCTTGCGGCTCGGCTTTCTGATCGTGCCGTCGCATAGGGTGGCGCAATTTCGGGAACTACGTCAGACGTTGTTTCCCGCGCCCTCGCCGCTCGCGCAGCCAGCTCTGGCCGCTTTCATTGAAACGGGCGCCTTTGCGCAGCACATAAGACGCATGCGCCGCATCCATGCCTCGCGCCGCCGCAAACTGATAGCAGCGCTTGCACCCGGAGAACCTAACCTGTTCCGGATTGAAGCCCCGCCTGCCGGACTATCCTTACTGTTGGCTTTGCCAGAGGGACAAAGCGATACACATCTCGCGTCCGTTCTGGCAGAGGCTGATATCGAGGCTTATCCGCTATCGACGCTCTTTACAAAACTGACGCCACGTCAGGGACTTATTCTCGGTTTCTCAGGATTTGATGAAACCGCACTGGAAAATTCTGCAACAGCTTTGATAAAAATTCTCAAACAGTCGAATTAAAGAATTTGCATTAGCAATTTCGTAAACTTTGGATTCAGCTTTTCCCGGTAAGCTTTGATTAGCAATTAGCTCGGGAGGAGCGTTGCAGCCCATTTGTTTTGCGTTACGGGTGCTCATGCGTTCTTCGGTTGTATCAGTCATTGCCCTTGCCTGCGCCGCCTTGACGGGTTGTACGTCAAGCTCCGGCGTCGACAGCATCATGCTCCAGTCGAAAACCTCGGCCGAGACCACGAGTTCGGTGGTCCGCCCGGTTCCGCCCGCTCCTTTGAGTGAAATGGCGAGCGCATCCCAACCGATGCCTGCCGCCAGCCAGGAGGAAGTACTGGCATGGGCAGGCCCAATTCCGGATGCCGGTCCATTCAAGGCAGAGCCCCCAGCACCTGTTGCACCGCGACCGCAGCCACAGGAGCGGCCGCAAGCCCGCATTTCGGTACCGGCTCCGGAGGTCGCGGCCTACCCACCCGTGCGCCTTGCACCGCAGGAACGATCCAGAGTCTACAGCCACCGCTTTCGCGATGCGAAGCCAATCAATTTCGGACGTTCATCGCCGCGCAAACTGGCGGTGCACGGCGTGGATGTATCCCGCTGGCAGGGCGATATCGATTGGGTGAAACTGCGCACGCAGGGCGCAAACTTCGCTTATATCAAGGCTACTGACGGAGGTGACCACCTCGACCCAATGTTCCGCAAGAACTGGCGCGAAGCGAAAGCCGCTGGCATCAAACGCGGTGCCTACCATTTCTTCTATTGGTGCCGCGTGGCAAGCCAGCAGGCCGATTGGTTCATCCGCAATGTTCCCAAGGAAGCCGATGCGCTTCCTCCGGTCATCGATGTGGAATGGAATGGCGATTCGTCCTGCAAGAGACGGCCATCCCCGGCGCAGGTGCGGGAAAAAATGCAGGTCTTCATGGACAAGCTGGAGCAGCATTATGGCAAGCGGCCGATCATCTACACCGCTCCGGATTTCTACGACGACAATCTGAAAGGTGCTTTCACCAATTATCCATTCTGGCTGCGCGCAGTTGCACAGCACCCATCCAAGGTCTATCCGGGTCGTCCATGGACGTTCTGGCAGTATTCCGGATCGGGCCTGTCACAGGGCGTGAATGGCAAGATCGACCTGAATGTGTTCCACGGTTCGGAAGACGACTGGCACAGATGGCTGGCGCGTGCCGCCAGTTGATTGCCCTCAAAAGCTGGCGACAGACCAGTTTGAATGATATGAGATCACATCAGGGATAACCGAAGCTTTGCCTCGAAACCCGGCATGCAACATCGCCATGCCGGGCCGCTTGTCGCCCGCATGGTGTTACCATGAAAGGGAACGGCAAACATGGATACCCGGATATTTGCGCTGGCGCTGGCAACATTCGTTACCGGCACCGCCGAGAATATTATTGTAGGCATTCTTCCCGGCATCGCCCGCGGCCTGGATGTTTCTGTCAGCGCCGCCGGTCAGTTGACCTCAATCTTCTCTATTACCTTTGCGCTTGCCGCTCCGCTGGCGCTCGTCCTCACCACACGGTTTGAGCGGAAAGCCATTCTGGTCTCTGCGTTGGGTGTTTTCATTGCAAGCAATATCCTCGCGAGCTTGAGCCCCAATTACGGGGTTCTGTTTGCCGCGCGTATCGGGATGGCGATCGCAAGCGCGGCGGTTTGCCTGATCGCCACGATGCTGGCAACGGAATTGGTCACTCCGGCAATGCGCGGGCGCGCCATCGGAATCATATTCGTGGGGATCAGCGGTTCGATGGTCGCCGGTGTTCCCACGGGAATGATCGTCAATGAGTGGCTGGGCTGGCGCGCGGTTTTCCTTTGCCTGGCATCAACCGCAGCTTTGGTTCTGCTTCTGTCAAAGCATGCATTGTCCGGCGCGGGACGCAGCCAGCGCGGCTTGCCGCCTTACACGCCGCACCTGAAATCTTTCCGGTTGGTATCGGCGCAACTGGTTTCCATCCTGATGATCGGCGGTCATTTCGTGTTGTTCGCCTACCTCACACCGTACCTTCTGGAAGCGGTGCACGTCTCTTCGCAGAGAATTATATGGGCGATGTTGGCCTTTGGGCTGGCTGGCATGACGGGCGGGTATCTCGGCGGCCTGCTTGCTGACAAGCTATCGCCGCGACTGGCCATCGTGCTGACGCCGCTCCTCTATCTAACGGCGCTGATGGCGATACCGGTTGCGATCAACTCCAGCACTGTTTTCGGTATGGTGCTGATGATCTGGGCTTGTTTGAGCTGGATGATATCGCCCGTCGTACAGAGTTTTCTCATGACAACCGATCCTGCGACAGGCGAGGCCGGCGTCGGGATCAACCTGTCCGCCATGCACGTGGGCGTGGCCCTCGGCACGGCAACAGGCGGGCTTGCGTTAGAGTACATGTCATTGCAGGCCCTGCCCTGGACAGGGTCTGTTCTGGTCGGGCTGTCCTTGCTATGTGCTCTTAACGCTTCCCGATCTTTTCCAGGTCGTATGGCGTCGATTGATACATCTCGTTGATCCAGTTTCCGAACAGAAGATGCGCGTGGCTGCGCCAGCGATTTTCCGGCTGGCGCGTCGCATCGTCTCCCGGGAAATAATTTGCCGGAACCTTCGTGTCGGGCTGAGCCTGAATGTCGCGGAAATACTCATCCGCAAGCGATGTGGTGTCATACTCCACATGATTGAACATATGCAGCGAGCGGTGATGCGGATCGTCCAACAGACAGAGACCGGTCTCCGGACTGTCGACCAGCACCTTCAATCCGCTATCGGCCGGAATGTCGCTCTTGCGCACTTCGGTCCACCGGGAAACCGGAATCTTGAAATCATCCGAAAATCCGCGGAGATACGGCGAAGACGGAGCAAGGTTGCGCTGGCTATAGACACCCGAAGCCTTGTCCGGCAGTTCATATTTGCCCATGCCATGGAAATGATGGACGGCAGCCTGCGCTGCCCAGCATATATTCAGCGTCCGGTGCACATGGGTCTGCGTCCAGTCGAAAACACGCTGCATTTCGTCCCAATAGGTGACTTCCTCGAATTCGAGACGCTCGACCGGAGCACCCGTGATGACAAAGCCGTCGAAGCGTTGCTCCCGCACATCTTCCCATGGCTGATAGAAGGACAGCATGTGATCGGCAGGCGTGTGGCGCGCCACATGGTTGGTAATCCGAACGAGCGTCAGCTCCACCTGCAACGGTGTTGCGCCGAGAAGACGCGCAATCTGCGTCTCGGTGGTGACCTTGTTCGGCATCAGATTGAGGAGACCGATCTTCAGCGGACGAATATCCTGACGGATGGCATCTGCTTCGCGCATGACCATAACGCCCTCGGCCTGGAGAACACTGGTTGCTGGCAGATCGTCAGGTATTTTAATCGGCATGTCGCGTCGGTCCCTAGTTTATGTCGGAGCTGACGCGAGTGGCTTTATCCGTATATTTGCCGGTTGGGCCACATCCTCCCTTTACAGAGAGTACCACCTTGCCCGGAGAGGCAGGTTGGCGTTGGGCGTCGCCCCAACTCTTGATGTGATGTCACTTCTACTCAAACTCTTTCAGGGTGGCAATAGGGTTTAAGTGCCACCTCGAACTGTTTGAGAAAATTCCTTTTCAGCGGCTGGCCACTGCGCGAAATCAGCACTGCTACAGACACGGAATTTGGAATGAACGGCCTTTAAATATGTCCGATTGCGGCTTTCAGGGCGCTCACGCGCTGGGCTGATGTTCGAAATGATCGTTCCCCAGCGAAACCGAACGCGATTGCACGAGAATCCTTTTCTTCGACTGCGACGCGACATGAAGCATGAACTTCTGTCGCCCCCGTGGCTTCGATTATCCGACCTACATTGCCGGCACTGACGCCGCTGCCGGGCATGATGCTGATGCGCTGACCGGCCTTTCCCGCCAAATGCCGCAGATTGTCCAGTCCCTCTTCCGCGGTCAGGGAGAGGCCGGACGTCAGGATGCGCTCGAAACCAAGCGCGATTGCCTGCTCCAGCGCGCTCTCCACGTCAGGCACGAGATCGAAGGCGCGGTGGAGCGTGGTTCCGAGACCTTTTGCCTCTGCAATCAGTCTTTCCAGCAAGGTAACATCCAGAGAACCATCGGCGAGCGAAGCACCCAGGACAACCCCTGCCAAGCCGGCATTTCTGGCGTTGCCAATATCTGCCGCCATGATGGCTTCGTCGTCAGCCGAAAAGCAAAAGCTGCCCGCACGGGGGCGGATCATTGCGTAGACCGGGATCGGCGCATCTGAAGCAAGCTCCATCAATGCCTGCGAGGGCGTCAAGCCGCCCAGTTCAAGGGCGGAACAGAGTTCGATGCGATCCGCGCCACCTTCGATCGCCGAATATAGACCTTCGGCGCTATCCACGCAGACTTCGAGTAACACGCTCACGCCTGATGCCCCAATATTGCTGCCCCGACCAAACCGCCATCGCTTCCGAATATTCCGGGAACGACTATAGGCTGCTCCGTTTTGCGCAGGATTCGGGCTCTCACCGCCTCGTCAATCGCTGAAATCAGCTCGGACGCCGTGGCAAGCCCGCCACCCACGGGAATGATCGATGTGCCGGTTACGTTGACGACGGCAGCCAGCGGATCGGCAACCAGCTGGAGATAGGCGGAGATTGTCCTTCCGGCCATCTGACAGCCGTCGAGCCAATCCTGTATAATCTCATGGCTCGTTGCATCGGCGGCATTCAGCAAACGGTGCAGCCTCTCAATCCCGCGCGCGCCGCCGACGGTATCGACACAACCGCTTTGCCCGCAACCGCAACTGAAGCGCGGGACCAGTACAGTTTGTCCATCGAGGTCCACCGATGTGTTGAGGATCGGACCATGTCCCCATTCACCAGTCAATCCGCCCTTACCTCGAACGAGCCGGCCATCGACAACAAGCCCACCACCGACGCCTGTGCCCAGCACTGCGCAGAAGACGATATCGTGGCCCTTACCAGCGCCTTCAATCGCTTCTGCCAGCGTCAGACAATCGGCATCGTTGGCCGCGATGACCCGGCGCTGAAGTCGCTCTCCAAGTTCGAGACTTAGCTTGTGACCTGTAATGCAGGGAATATTTGCCGACAGAGCAGTCGTTGTATCCGGATCGACCAATCCGGCGATGGAGAGGGCAAGCGGCCACTCCTCTTTCGACGCGTGAGTTCGTAGCGCCGTTTCCAGCGCGCGCCCAAATTCTTCCCAGCTGTCAGCGGGAGTGGGGAGCTTTTCGAGAAGCTCGATATTTCCCGGATGCGTCGAGCGCGCAAGCCGAATGAAGGATCCACCGACATCTGCCGCGAGAACAGTTCCAGACCTTTGAGACTGACGCGTGCTTCTGTGGTGCATGGTCGATCTTCCGCCGATACGTTTCGATGTATCATCCAATCATCGCAAATGTACCGGCAGTCAATCGCGGGGCGCAGTCTTTCCTAAGGTTTCGACGCTACAAGCGAGATGTTCATACCTTGCGGATCCTTGCATTGAACGACCCACTCGCCGTTCGGTACCTCCATAGGTCCTTGCAGGACGGTTCCGCCAAGAGACTTGACCCTGTCGGCTGCATCCTTGACGCCTTCCACCATGAAGTAAAAACCCCAGCCGACCGGTGTGCCGGGAGGCGCGGTCATGATGCCTCCATGATCGGCGCCATCGACGCTGAATACTTTGTAATTGCCCATAGGGCCCATGTCGAAATTGCGTGAGAGTTTCCAGCCAAACACTTTCTCGTAGAAGGGAAAAACCGTCTCGCAGTCCTTCGCATAAAGTTCGTGCCAGCCCGGATGTCCCGGTTTGCGTGAACCGAAATCAACCGGTGTCGGTATATCCCCCATCGGTTCGAAAAGCGCAAAGATGCCGCCTTGCGGGTCGGACACAATCGCGAACCGTCCGATGTTCGGGATATCCTGCGGCGCCCTCAAAACCTTGCCGCCTTCCGCTTCCACTTTGCGCGCATATTCGTCGGCATTCGCCACGCCGACATAACCGAGCCAACCTGCCTGGCCGCCGCAATCCTCCTTCGGCATGTCCGCCATCGACATCATGCCTGCGATCATGCATCCGGGCACTTCGAACAGCGTATATTTCATGCCGGGAACACCGGCGTCCTTCGCCGCCCAACCGACGACTTTGGTATAAAAATCCTGCGCGCTGTCCGTGTCTGTCGTCATAAGTTCGTACCAGACGAACGGAGATGAGCCCTGTTTCATTGAACGTACTCCCTTGGTTCTCTCTTTTGTTCGAACGATCAGCCGCAACAGCTATGACCGGATGCCTTTGTTTCGTATTCATCGTGCCGCTTGACGAAATGCATCGTCCCGCTTTCGTTGCGACCCTTGGGCGCTCGATCAAGGATCATCAACGTGCCTATCCATTCTTCAATGCCGCGGGCATAGCTGGAATAGGTGTGATAGATCGTGCCGTTTTCATCCTTGTAGAAGGCGCTCATGCCCGGCAGTTCGTCGAAGGCGTCTTCTGCGGCAAGCTTGTCGAAATTGTAGAACACCCCATTGTTTTCGAGCTCTTCCTTCGTGAAGGAGACGTGATAATCGAAGTTGAAATCGCTGCCTTCCGATGAGACCCATGGGAAATGCCAACCCATCCGCTTCTTGTAGACCTCGAGCTTTGCCAGCGGTCCGCGCGAAACGGCAACGAGCGTTACATCATGATTGTTGAGATGCGCCACCGCGCCATCAAAATTGTCGGCAAGAAACGAACAACCCGTGCAGCCTTGATCCCAGTCAGGTCCGAACATGAAATGATAGATCAGCAACTGGCTGCGACCGTCGAACAGATCAGAAAGCGTTTTCCGTCCCGAAGGCGTATCGAACGCATAATCCTTGTCTACCCTCACCCATGGCAGGGCTTGCCGTTCACGATTGACCTTATCGCGCAGATGGGTGGCTTCTTTCTCGCTTGCCAGAAGCGCACGGCGCGCCTCAAGCCAAACTTCTCGGGATACGACCTCGTTCATGGTGCAAGCCCTCCTCCGGCTTTTGCTCCCGCCCGTAGATATCAACGTTCCTGCTTGACGATTTACATTGATATCAATATTAATAAATCATGTCAAATAGCCGTGATGTACCTTTTGAAACAACGCTTCTGGTGCGTGATACCTGCCTTTGCTTGCATGTTCAGCGCGCCGCACGCGCCCTCGCCCGCCGCTTTGACGATGCCCTGCGCCCGGTAGGGCTAACGAACGGCCAGTTCTCCTTGATGATGTCGCTCAATCGCCCCGTGCCTCCCCCGATGAAGCCGGTCGCGGAGCTTCTGGCCATGGATCAAACCACGCTGACCGCGGCGCTGAAGCCGTTGCAGCGGCAAGGCTGGGTGGAGATCATCGTGAATCCCGACGACAGGCGCGAGCGATTATTGCAACTCACACCCGAGGGCAAAGCTACTCTTGCGGCAGCCGTGCCGATCTGGAAGGCTACCCATCTGGACATCGAGAAGCAGCTCGTAAATGGCAATGGCGACGAAGTTCGTCGCAACCTGCTGGTTATGTCATCGGTGTGATTTGCTGCGCCTCCTTCAGAAATGTCCAGCCCTCGCAGACAAGCGGTCTAGAAATCGCAATCTACAGGTATACATTGATGTCGAACGGTCGCGTACTGCTGGGAACGGGCCGGTCACTCGCCGATTGATCCAGCAAGCAGGCGGAAGTAATGAGCGAAGAGCGTGTCCCCCATCTTGTCGTTGTCGGCGCCGGTTTTGGCGGATTGCAATTGATCCACGATCTCAAGAACGTCAATGTGCGGATTACATTGATTGATCAGCGTAACCATCATCTTTTCCAGCCGCTTTTATATCAGGTTGCGACAACCATCCTCGCCACATCCGAAATTGCCTGGCCGATCCGCCACCTGTTTCGGGACCGCACTGAAGTGACCACACTACTGGGTACAGTCACCGATTTGGATACGGAACGCCGGCAGGTGCAACTCGAAAACGGCACAGAAATTTCATACGATATGCTCGTCCTCGCCACGGGCGCACGCCATGCCTACTTTGGCAACGATCAGTGGGAAGCGCTCGCGCCCGGACTGAAGGCGCTTGAGGATGCAACCACCATTCGCCGCCGTCTGCTCCTCGCCTTCGAGCGCGCTGAACGCGAAACCGATGAAGCAAAACGGAAGGCGCTGCTGACATTTGCCATCGTTGGCGGCGGGCCGACCGGCGTGGAGCTCGCGGGCATTATCGCAGAGCTCGCCAAGCAAACCATATGGCCTGAATTTCGCAATATCGATACGCGGCAAACGCGCGTAATGCTGCTCGAAGCGGGTCCGCGCATTTTGGCAGCCTTTCCGGAAGATCTGTCCGACTATGCATTGAGAGCACTGGAAAAACTGGGCGTGGAGGTACGGCTCGGGATTCCGGTGAAGGACATAACAGCCGAGGGCGTTACAGTCGGCGAGGAGTTCATTCCGTGCCGCACGGCAATCTGGGCGGCTGGCGTTGCGGCTTCCCCTGCCGCAACGTGGCTGGGCGCGGAGAGCGACCGCGCCGGACGCGTCAAGGTTCTATCAAACCTCAATGTTCCCGGGCATGAAGATATATTCGTCATCGGGGATACGGCCTGGGTCGAGGGACCGGACGGGAAGCCGGTTCCGGGCATAGCACCTGCCGCCAAACAGCAAGGTGCCTACGTGGCCACGGTCATAAAAAGCCGCATCGAAGGACAAACGCCGCCGATGCCGTTCCGTTACAAGCATCAGGGCAATCTCGCCACCATCGGCAGAGGCGCTGCTGTGGTCGATATGGGGCGCTTCAAGCTGAAAGGCATTATCGCGTGGTGGTTCTGGGGTATTGCGCACATCTTCTTCCTGATTGGAACACGAAGCCGTGCCGCTGTCGCGTGGAGCTGGCTGTGGACCTATATTTCCGGCCAGCATAGCGCGCGGTTGATCACCCAAGGCAAATCTGTCGAACGATGAATTCGAAACGGCCCGCCAGAAGCGGGCCGTTTCCTTTCAAGTCGTCACTATTATTCAGCGGGTTCCAGCTGCGGAATAACATCCGTGATGAGAGGAGCACCGTTCATCGCTGCGGCGAGCTTGTCCGTGTCGAGTTCATTTTCCCAACGCGCCACCACAATGGTCGCCACTGCATTGCCGACAAGATTTGTCAGCGCCCGGCATTCGGACATGAAGCGATCGATACCGAGGATTAGAGCCATGCCCGCAACCGGAACGGCCGGAACGACAGACAATGTCGCCGCCAGTGTAATAAATCCGGCACCTGTAATGCCCGCCGCCCCCTTGGAGCTCAGCATCGCTACCAGCAAAAGCAGAATCTGATCACTCAACGACAGCGGGATGTCCGTCGCCTGTGCGATGAAGAGCGCGGCCAACGTCATGTAGATATTGGTGCCATCCAGATTGAACGAGTAACCGGTCGGAATGACCAGCCCCACCACCGAACGCTTGCAGCCCGCCTTTTCCATCTTGTCCATCAGCGCTGGGAGTGCCGCTTCCGACGAAGACGTGCCCAGAACCAGAAGCAGTTCTTCCTTGATGTAGCGGATGAGCGCGAGGATCGAGAAGCCATTGTAGCGGGCGACCGCTCCAAGAACGACAAGCACGAACAGCAGGGAAGTAAGATAGAACGTGCCGATCAACAGTGCGAGATTGGCAATCGAACCGATACCATATTTACCGATGGTGAACGCCATGGCACCAAATGCGCCAATCGGGGCTGCCTTCATCAGGATTGCAACCAGCTTGAAAACCGGTGCAGTCAAGACATGAAGAAAATCGGTAACGGGCTTGCCCTTATCGCCGACCAAAGCCAGCGCGATACCGAACAGGACGGAGAAGAACAGCACCTGCAGGATGTCGCCCTCAGCGAATGCGCCGACAATTGTCGTTGGAATTATGTTGCTCAGGAAACCAGTGATGGTCTGTTCGTGTGCCTTGGCGGCATAATTGGCAACGGCTTTCGGATCGAGCGAAGCCGGGTCGATATGCATTCCTGCGCCCGGCTGCACGACATTGGCGACGATAAGCCCGACGATCAGGGCCAGTGTCGAGAATGTCAGGAAGTAGATCATCGCCTTACCGGCAACGCGACCTACCTTCTTCATGTCGGTCATACCGGCGATGCCGGTTGCAACGGTCAGAAAGATGACCGGAGCGATAATCATTTTGACGAGCTTGATGAACGCATCGCCAAGCGGCTTCAGCTGCGTTCCCAGTTCGGGGTAAAAATGACCAAGGAGAATACCGGCAGCAATAGCCACCAACACCTGTACATAAAGGTGCTTGTAAAAGGGAATAGGACCACGCGGCGAAGCCGCGGCGCCTGTCGGTACTGCAATCATGACGTCCTCCGTTCGGCCCAGCCTGGAACTCGTTCCAACCTCCCGAGCCATTCAGTCTCAAGTTTCAGCGATCAGAACCGCTGCTGAGTTGTTTGATTGCAATCTCCGTGCCAGTCTACGACTCTAGGTCTAAGTTATTGTTTTTAAATATTTTAATATGTCTTACGGTGACGGGCCTCGATAAAAAGTGCGATTATCCGCACATTTCTATTTCTCCCATGTCTGAAATATTGCACAATAAAGTGATGAGCCCGCACCCTTCCACCATGGACATTCTAACCCTGCCCACAAACGCCAGCCGTCGCCCATGGGCGCTGTTTGGTTTGTTTTGGGCGGTGGTTTTTGCACTCGCTTTCTGGATCGTCGGCGACCTGGCGCGAGACAAGGCCATGCTGGCATTGAGCGAGCAGGCCCGGATCGATGCCAACCTCAATACGGCATTGTTGCGCGCAGTGCTCGACAAGCAGCGCGCTTTGCCTCTGGTGCTGTCAAAGGACCGGGCACTGGAAACTGCACTGCAGGACAAGACGCCCACGACGATCACTCCCCTGAACGAAAAACTGGAGACGCTCGCGCGCGGCACGCAGGCAGCGGTCATCTATCTTGTCGGTATGGATGGCGTCGCCATTGCTGCAAGTAACTGGCGCGAACCGGACAGCTTCGTCGGCAACGATTACAAATTTCGCCCCTATTTTCACAACGCGCTGAGAAACGGAGATGCCGAATATTTCGCACTCGGCAATGTCAGCAATCGCCCTGGCCTCTACATATCGCGCCGCATTGATGGCCCGAACGGTCCACTTGGCGTGATCGTCGTGAAACTCGAATTCGACCGTCTCGAAAGCGACTGGAACAGTGCCGGCCGTCCAACCTTCGTAACGGACGAACGCAACATAGTGCTGATTACGAGCCTGCCGTCGTGGCGATTCATGACTATCGGGTCAATCGGTCAGGAACAGATCCAGTCAATCCGCGATAGCCTGCAGTTTGGAGACGCACCGTTGGCACCCTTGCCGCTTTCGGTGACTTCATTTGATAGCGGGGACTCTTTGTTGATCGACGCCCTGCTCCCGGGCAACGCCCGCAATACCGACTTTCTTGCAATCCGCTCTGCCGTGCCCTCCACTTCCTGGCAAATGTACAGTCTCGCACCAATTCGTCCGCAAATTCCTGCTGCCGTCCGAGAAGCACGGCTGTTCGCCTTTATCGTTCTGACAGCGATCGCGAGCTTTGCAGGACTTCTCCTGCGGCGCAAACAGAAGCTCGCGGCCCGCATTGCCGATGCCCGACGCACACGGATGGAACTTGAAGAGCGGGTGGAAGAACGCACCCGCGACCTCAGCCTGGCGCGGGACAGGCTGCAAGCGGAGATCAGTGATCATCGCCGCACCGAAACGATGCTGCAGGGCGTGCAGCAGGATCTTGTTCATGCCAATCGTCTCGCCATCATGGGTCAGGTCGCAGCAGGCGTGGCGCATGAAATCAACCAACCGGTTGCAACCATCCGCGCTTATGCAGACAACGCAAGAACCTTCATTGAACGCAAGAGACTTTCGGAGGCAGCCGACAATCTCAACGAAATCGCGGCGCTGACAGATCGAATCGGCACGATCACAGGTGATTTGAAAGCGCTTGCGAGAAAAGGACGTTCTCCCTCCGAGCCAACCTCGCTAAGCAAGGTTATTTCGGGAGCCCTGGTATTGTTGCGCAGCCGTTTTTCCGGACGGATGGACCAACTCGACGTCGTGTTACCACCGCCCGAACTACGCGTCATCGGGCATTCCATCAGGCTCGAACAGGTTTTCATAAACCTGTTTCAGAATGCACTGGAAGCAGTTGATGCAAAAGAAAATGATGGTCGGATAGAAGTCCGAACCCATGTGGAGAATGACAAGGTCATCATCACCGTCTCCGATAACGGACCAGGCATGCCACAGCATATTCGCGACAATCTGTTTTCGCCCTTCAATACATCGAAGGAAAAGGGACTCGGCCTTGGTCTTGTGATCGTCAAGGAAATCGTCACCGATTATGGCGGGACGATTTCTGCCGAAAGCGGCCCCGCCGGCACGTCTTTCCGCATCGAATTGAGAAAAGCATGATGGATAAATCACCCTCCGTTATTCTGGTCGATGATGACAGGGCGCTGCGGCGCGCCACCCGGCAGACGCTCGAGCTTGCCGGTTTCGATGTTGCAGATTTTCCGAACGCTCTGGATGCCTTGAACAGTGTTACATCTGCTTATGACGGCGTCGTCGTCACGGATGTGAGAATGCCGCAAATCGATGGCCTTCAGCTCTTTGCACGGATCAAAGCGGTTGACGCCGAACTGCCCGTCATCCTGATCACCGGTCATGGTGATATCCCGATGGCCGTGCAGGCCATTCAGGACGGCGCTTATGATTTCATCGCCAAGCCGTTTGCAGCCGACAGGCTCGTGCACAGCATCCGCCGCGCCTGGGAAACGCGCCGACTGGTCCTCGAAAACCGCGCTTTACGCGAAGCCGCGCAGAATGCGGAGGGCGATCTGCCGTTGATTGGCCAGACGCCCGCAATGGAAAACCTGCGTCGTACCTTGCGGGATATAGCCGATACCGATGTGGATGTGCTCGTAGCTGGCGAAACCGGCAGCGGCAAGGAAGTGGTTGCACAATTGCTGCACAATTGGAGCCGTCGCCGCAAGGGCAATTTCGTGGCTCTCAACTGCGGTGCCTTGCCCGAAACGGTGATCGAAAGCGAATTATTCGGTCACGAGGCAGGCGCTTTCACCGGAGCGCAGAAAAAGCGGCTTGGGCGGATTGAACATGCAAGTGGCGGCACGCTGTTTCTGGATGAAATAGAAAGCATGCCGGCTGCGACACAGGTGAAACTGCTGCGCGTGCTCGAGATGCGGGAGATCACCCCGCTCGGTACGAACGAGGTGCGCCCGGTCGATCTTCGCGTCGTGGCGGCCGCAAAGATCGATCTTGCGGACCCTGCACAGAGAGGCGACTTCCGAGAAGACCTGTATTACAGGCTGAACGTCGTCACCCTTTCCATTCCGCCGCTGAGAGAAAGACGTGAGGACATTCCGTTGCTTTTCGCGCATTTCCTGTCGCGGGCTGCAAAGCGCTTCAATCGCGACGTGCCCGCAATCGAAGCCCCTACGAACCGCTATCTTATGAGTCACGACTGGCCGGGAAATGTCCGCGAGCTCGCCCATTTTGCCGACCGTGTGGCGCTTGGGGTTGAGAAAGCGGTTCATTCGACAACGCTCACGAGCAGCAATCAGGAGCCGCTTCCCAAACGGCTGGAGCGCTATGAGGAAACGATAATTCGCGAAACACTTGCCGCGCATAATGGCAATGTTCAGGAAACGATTGAAGCCCTCGGTATTCCAAGGAAGACCTTTTACGATAAGATGCAGCGCCATGGCATCAATCGTGCGGACTACCGCAGCAACGGCGATTGAGGTTGATCTGTAGCGATATGGGAGGACCATGATGTCGCTGAAACTCTACCTGCATCCCTTCTCGTCTTATTGCCAGAAGGCCATAACAGCTTTCTATGAAAAGGACATAGCCTTCGAAGCAAGAATGCTCGACGGCACCGAACCGGTTGCCAGCGAGTTCGCCGCGCTCTGGCCTTTTGGCAAGTTTCCAATCCTGACGGACAATGGAAAGCTGGTCTTTGAAGCAACTGGAATAATCGAATATCTCGAAGCTGCCTATCCCCATTCCCGACGTCTGATCCCGTCCGATCCACTTGCAAGCGCTGATGTACGCATGTGGGATCGCTTCTTCGATAACTATGTAAACTACCCACAACAGCGTCTTGTCTATATTGCGCTTGGCCGCGAACATGATGATGGCGGCGACCGCTGGCGAGCGATGCTCGATACAGCCTATGCGTTTTTGGATCGGCACATGGCTGGGCGCGAGTGGGCTTCCGGCGATGAGTTCAGTCTGGCTGATTGCGCTGGGGCTCCCTCCCTGCTCTACGCAGATTGGACTTATGCCATTGCCGAAGAGTTCACCAATGTGTGGGCCTATCGCAAACGTCTGCTTGCACGCCCCAGCTATGCCCGCGCTCTGGACGAAGCACGACCATTCCGGCATCTGTTCCCGCTCGGAGCGCCAGAAGAAGGCCGGGATTGAAACGTGTTTGGTGAGGCAGACTACATAGACTGCATGAACGCATGCAATACCACAGCCTGATTATGCTCTTCGTCTTTCGCACCATATAACAGCGTCAGACGACCGCCTTTCTCGCCAGCTTTGGCCATTAGCTCTTTCAGCACGGGCTTTTTGCGTTCAAGCTCTTCGCGATACTTCTTCTGAAAATCGCTCCATTTTGCCGGATCGTGGCAGAACCATTTGCGAAGTTCGGCTGACGGAGCAATATCCTTGGCCCACAGATCTATATCGGCTTTTTCCTTCGTCATGCCCCGCGGCCAAACTCGATCCACGAGGACACGGTAGCCATCCTCCGGTGAAGGAGCATCGTAAATGCGCTTCAAATCGATCGTCGTCACGGCAACTGCTCCCCTTTGCAAAACCGAAAATATGGCCGTCGGAGAGGTTTCGGCAAGTCCACCCCGAACAAAAGAAAAGGCCGCTGCAAATCGGACATCTCATGTCCGACAGGCAACGGCCTTTGGTGGCAAGAACCGACTGCGAGGGAGCCGCCGGTTATCGCACGAAACGGAAAACTTAGTTCTTCTTGGCCGGAGCGGCCTTCTTGTGCGACTTCTTCGCGGTGTGATGCTTCTTGTGAGCCTTAGCCTTCTTCGCATGATGCTTGGCAACAGTCGTGTGCGTTGCAGCAGCCGGAGCAGCGTTAGCAGCGCTTGCCGTCAGCACAGGAGCGGACAGGCCCAGAACAGCGGCCACACCAAGAGCAGAAATAAGAGACTTCTTCATTTTCCGGTTCCTCAATTGGGTTTTCCGTTCGGGGTCTTCCCCGCCGGAGGTAAAGCACTTTCCTGTCCGCCCGTATCGGCCATGTCAGGTTTGATCCCTAGAAGCTTGAGGGCCTCGGCATAGGCTCGCAAGCCTTGAGCCTCTCTTCTGCTTGCGCAGAATTTCATCCCCCGCTTCTGCAAGGTCTCTGCCTGACGGGCCTGCCGTGTTTCGGCACGACCGGAAAGCGCGGTTTGCAGTTGATGCTGAAGCCTGTCACACCGTTCGCTACGTGTTACGAGTTGCGCTGCCATTGCTCCGTTGGGAAGCGGGAAGGACAGCAGACCCGCAAGACAAAGTGTTGAAAGAAACGCTTTCGTTGCTGTTTTCGATATGAAAACCGACTTGAACATACGAATTCAATCTTTCATTGGACTTCAGTTTCTTCAGCGAAACCGTTATGACACGCCTTGTTTGCCCTTGTTTTTCGCATCTGTTGCAATTTGTTTCTGGATTGTAGCGCTATCCAATTGCCGGTTGAAAACCATTGCCGAAGGCTTTTTATCGTCGCAATCCCGGCGCTACTATCTCGTAACCTTAGGCTATTACGGATACTTCAAATTGAAAGAAGACGCCCACGTTCTGATTGTCGATGACGATAAGGACATACGTGACCTTCTGCATGAATTTCTCAAACGGCGCGGCATGCGCGTTTCAATCGCCCATGACGGCGAAGAAATGCATGATGTGATGAGCCGGACGGCAGTCGACCTGATTATTCTCGACGTCATGCTTCCCGGAAAAAGCGGCATTGAAATCTGCCAGGATATCCGTCGTCATTCGCGGGTGCCGATCATCATGCTTACGGCAATTGCCGATGCTGCCGACAAGATACTGGGCCTGGAAATCGGCGCCGACGATTATCTGGCCAAACCGTTCGATCCGCGCGAATTGCTGGCCCGTATCCGTGCTGTACTCCGGCGCCTGGAAAACAACCGGGCGCCCAGCCGTCCCGTCACTCATAGCTACCGCTTTGCTGGCTGGACCCTCGATTGCGCGCGAAGGAGACTTACGTCCCCATCCGACGTGCGCGTGGAACTTACCACGGCGGAGTTCAATCTCCTCGAAGCCTTCGTCAAAAGTTCGCAGCACATCCTTAGTCGTGATCAACTGATGGAAATGGCCGGAAATCAGGCGGTATACGGCTATGACCGCAGCGTTGATATCCTGATCAGCCGGCTGAGGCGCAAACTGAACGACGATTCTCGCTCTCCCAAATTGATCCTCACCATTCGCGGTGGCGGCTATCAGTTTGGCCATGAGGTCGAGGTGGAATGAGGTTCCCTTTTCCGCGTTCTCTACCGAGCTGGCTTCTCACGATACTGATCAGCGGCCTTCTGATTACCCAGATAGCAACGCTCTGGATCGTTTCGCAGGACCGGAAGGAAGCCAACTATGCGCTTGAACTTTTTCGTCTCAGCGAAAGGGCGACATCACTCGTCAAGCTCTTGAACACGACGCCGGTCAGCGACTGGAACAGCCTTGCCTCCCGCCTGGCAAGCTCAGGTCAGGGCCTCACCATCACAGCGCAACCCGATGTGCCAACCGTGCTGGCGAGTGAAGAAGATCTTGCGGAACTGGAAGATGTCCTTGTCGCGCGTCTGGCGCGCTACGGTGTCATCGATGCCCGCATTCGGCGGGACAAGCTTGCCCACGGCCCGCACGCCACCGTCGTGCCGACCGCTGACAGCAGTGATATTGGTGATGTCGAAAAGCAGATCAATGATCTTGCCGCAACGGCAAATCTGGGCGCCAGCCTGACGACATCCCTGCAGTTTGGCGATGGGCGCTGGATCAATTTTAGCACCCGCATCACCCCGGCTGATCCAATCATCACGACCGAAACCATTCCACTTTTCGCGCTTGTGGCGCTCAGCGTGGTTCTTGTCGCAATATGGGCAACGCGGCGCCTGACCGCACCTTACCGTGTGCTGGAACATGCCGTCCACCGCATCGGAGGCGACTTGAAAAGCTCTCCGCTGCCCGAAGACGGCAGCAGGGAATACAAGGCAGCCGCGCGAGCAGTGAATACGATGCAATCGAAGCTTCTCGATTATGTGGCAGAACGCGAGCAACTTGCAGCCGCCCTTGCACACGACCTCCGCACGCCGCTCACCCGTATCCGGCTTCGCCTGGCGCTGGTTGAAGATGAAGCCCTCGCAAAGTCGCTGGCCAAGGATCTGAGCGATATCGAGGCTATTTCACGTTCCGTGATCGACTTTGCCACGTCAGAACTAGCGAATGAAGAGAAGGAGAAAGTCGATCTCTGGTCGCTTCTCCTTTCCATTGCGGACAACTATCCGGACGCAACTCTGGATGAAAGAAACTCGGACATGCTGGACGCCATAGCTTACTGCCAGCCAGTCTCAGTCCAGCGCAGCATCACGAACCTCATTGACAACGCCATTGCCTATGGCGGCAAAGCGAAACTGTCGCTGCGCCAGGAAAATAACGAGCTTGTGCTCCGGGTCAAGGACAATGGGCCCGGCATTCCGGCAGACCAGATCGAGGAAATGTTCAAACCTTTCAACCGTGTGGAAAAGTCCCGAAATCGGGACTCTGGCGGTTTCGGCCTCGGCTTAACTATCGCCCGCAACGTAGCGCGTGCCAATGCAGGCGATATTCTCCTGAAAAACAATCCGTCGGGCGGATTGATCGCTGAACTGCACTTGCCCGTCTGGCGGGCGTAGCCCCGAGGACTGACCTCGGGGGCAATCACTCATGCAAAGACGGTGTCGACAGCCTTTTTCGTAGCTGCAACAATCTTGTCCGCTTCCTCAGGCGTAAGGCAAAGTGGCGGCGCGAAGCCCAGAATATCGCCTTCTGGCATGGCTCGCCCGATAACACCGTTAGCCAGGAGCGCCGTCGAAACTTGTGCACCGATTTTGAGCGACGGATCGAAAAAACTGCGGTCGTCACGATCTTCGACAAACTCGATCGCCGCCATGAGGCCCTCGCCGCGAATTTCCCCGACATGGCGATGATCACCAAGAGCATCCGCCAATGCCTTGCGGAAATAGGCGCCTGTGGAACCGGCATTTCCGACCAGCTTCAGTTCGTCGATGAGTTTGAGGTTGGCCACGCCTGCCGCTGCACAGATGGGATGGGCCGAATAAGTCCATCCATGGCCGATCGGTCCCATCTTGTCCGATCCCTGAACCAGCACCTGCCACATACGGTCCGATACAATCGAGCCGGAAAGCGGTGCATAGGCCGAGGTCAATCCCTTGGCGATGGTGATCAGGTCGGGCTTCATGCCGTAATGATCGGACCCGAACATGCTGCCCAAACGGCCGAAACCGGTGACCACTTCATCAGCAACAAGCAGAATATCATAGCGATCAAGAACCGCCTGGATCTTCTGCCAATAGCCAGACGGGGGCGGAACGATGCCGCCGGTACCAAGAACAGGTTCACCGATAAAGGCTGCGATTGTATCCAGGCCTTCTGCAAGGATCATTTCCTCGAGCTTGTCGGCGCAATGTTGCGAGAACTGCTCTTCGCTCATAGAGCGATCCGCCCGGCGAAAATAATAGGGTGACTCCGTGTGCAGGACAGGCGCGCGCGGCAGATCGAATGCGTTATGGAACGTCGCAAGCCCGGTCATGCTGCCGGTCATTACGCCGGAGCCGTGATATCCGCGCCAACGAGAAATGATCTTCTTCTTCTCGGGGCGTCCGAGAATATTGTTGTAGTACCAGATGAGCTTGATGTTGGTTTCATTCGCATCCGAGCCGGAAAGGCCGAAGTAAACACGGCTCATATGTTCGGGTGCGCGGTCGATGATCATCTTGGCGAGCGTGATGGACACTTCGGTGCCATGGCCGACATAAGCATGATAATAGGCAAGTTTGCGCGCCTGCTCTGCAATCGCATCCGCGATTTCCGTGCGACCATAACCAACATTAACGCAATAAAGACCCGCGAAAGCGTCGAGGCTCTTTCGACCGTTCACATCGGCAATATAGACGCCCTCGCCGCCCTCCAGCACGCGCGTTGGTGTTTCACCCCGGGCATGCATGCCCATGTGGGTGGAGGGATGAAAGAAATGATCCCGGTCCCAGGCGGTGAGTTCATTGCTATTGTTCAACATGGGTATGTTCCTTTCCTGACGCCACGCTTTCACGCGGCGGTATCGATGCAGAGATATTTGAGTTCGGTAAAGGCTTCGATGCCCTGATGGGAGCCTTCACGGCCAAGCCCCGATTGCTTCCAGCCACCGAATGGGATCGGTGCGCCGGTGATCTTCGCGCGGTTGATGGCCACCATTCCATATTCGAGGACACGGCCCATCCGGAGTTGTCGTGCGCCGTTTGCAGTCACGACATAGGCAACAAGACCATATTGCGTGGCATTGGCACGAGCGACAACTTCATCCTCGTCGTCAAAAGCCGTGACGGCGGCGACCGGCCCGAATGTCTCCTCCCGCATGATTGCAGCGTCGTCCGGCACATCAACCAGCAAAGTCGGCTCGAAGAAAAGCCCGGCTTCTCCAAGCCGGTTGCCCCCGGTGACTATTCTGGCGCCCCGCTGCTTGGCATCGAGCACTTGCTCTTCGACCTTGGCGACCGCGCGACTATGCATCAGAGGGCCTATATCCGATGCCGGATCAAGCCCGTTGCCGACTTTCAGGGCGGCGATGCGCGTAGCAAACGCTTCGGTGAAAGATTTCAGAATACCGCGTTGGACGAAGATACGGTTTGCAGCAAGGCAATCCTGACCGGACGTTGCAAACTTGGCAGCCATCGCCACATCGACGGCCCGTTCAACATCAGCATCATCGAAAATGATCAAGGGTGCGTGACCGCCAAGCTCCATGACGAGCCGCTTCATCGTGTTAGCGCTCTTGGTAGCAATCAACTTGCCGATTTCGGTTGAACCGGTGAAGCTCAGTCCCCGCACCCGCTCATCGCGGCATAAAACATCGACGATAGGCGCAGCCTTACCTGTTACCACATTGAATATGCCTGCTGGCATTCCCGCGCGCTCGGCCAGTTCCGCCAGAGCAAGTGCGGAGAGCGGTGTTTCTGAAGACGGATGCACGACAACTGGGCAACCTGCTGCAATCGCTGCAGCAGCCTTACGGGTAATCATGGCATGCGGAAAATTCCAAGGGGTAACAAGCGCGACGACCCCAAGCGCTTCGCGACGTACGAGCATCTCGGCATTCTGGAGATGGCTTGCTATGGTTTCACCATTAAGCCGCTTCGCTTCTTCGGCAAACCATTCGATGAACGATGCGCCGTAGTCGATCTCGCCGCGCGATTCCGCCAGTGGCTTGCCCTGCTCCAGCGTCATCAGCAATGCGAGGTCTTCACGATGTGTCGTGACCAACTCGAACCAACGCCGCAAAACTGCTGATCGTTCCTGAGGCAGTTTATCCCGCCAGGACGGAAAGGCCTTTACAGCGGCATCAATCGCAAGTGCAGTCTCGGCTTCGCCGAGGCTTGTCACACGGGCAAGCCGCTGACCGGTTGCAGGATCGAGAACAGAAAAGGTTTCAGCCTTCTCTCCTGCTACCCAGCGCCCCTCAACATAGCCCAGTTCACGAAAAAGATGTTTATCGCGGAGCGTGCCAAGCCCGTCATGTCGTATCGGATGATCCAGAACGGCGTTCATTGTTCTTCTCCCAATTCAGGAAGAAGTCTGTCACAGAATAGTTCTGGATTCAGACCAAACCGATCTCCACGAACATGCGAAATGGACTAACTTTAAGAGCCAGACAGTCTGTTTGGGCTAGTCCGCGGCTTCCTTGAACAGCGACAAAGGCGCACTTGTCTTCTCGTCCTTGACCAACTTGGTTACGATATAGGTGAAGTAGCGTTCTATACCGATATTCTGGTCCAGAAGACGGTCAATCAGCCGCTGATAGCCATCAATGTCGCGCGCCACGATCATAAGAAAATAGTCCACCCCACCGCCAACCGACCAGCACGACACGATTTCGGGTACAGCTGTGACGGCTCTCTCGAACCGGTCGAAATCGCTTTGGCGATGATTGCCCAGCGTAATCTGGACTATGACATGGGCAATAGGGGCTATTTTTCGATAGGCGATGCGCGCGTGATAGCCGGTCACAACGCCCGCTTCTTCCAGCTTGCGCAGCCGCAGCCAGCAAGGTGTCGCCGAAAGCCCGACCTTCTCCGCCAAAGCAAGCTTGGTGATCCGCGCATTCTCCTGAACGGCTCGGAGAATACGCAAATCGACGGCGTCGAGCTTCAAGGCGGCTTTCATTCTTTTGATCCAGCATCTGCAAACACTTCTGTTTTCATTGGCACGCCCCCGCGCCGCTGACAAGGCTCCCGCACATAAAAGTCGTTACAGATCATGATTGTAATGATCCAATATAATTATTGACATGATCCGAATGGTCTTTCACACATAGAGCCAAGAACAAAAAATCAGACATATGGGGAACGAGGATGCGGACATACGGTTTCGCACGCGGTGTATCATTGCGCCTTTTGTCCGCTCGTCCATCGCAGCGTTTGACGGAGTTCAACACTGCATTCCCTGTCGTCGTGACGCTATGAGAGGCAGCGCCGTGCCACGAGTGACGAATGAAACGATTGACCTTGAGGATATCGAAGCAGCGCGTGACAGGTTGAAAAGCCTCGTCGCGAAAACGCCGCTGACGCGCTCCGAGCATCTGAGCGAACTCACCGGAACCTCGGTTTATCTCAAACTGGAAAATCGACAGACGACAGGCAGCTTCAAACTGCGTGGTGCGACCAACGCTGTCCTTTGTCTGTCGTCCGATGATCGCAGACGTGGACTTGTGACGGCGTCGACCGGCAATCACGGACGTGCCCTTGCGCACGCTGCTTCCGAACAGGGATTGATCGCGACCGTTTGCCTCTCCTCGCTGGTGCCGCGCAACAAGGTCGATGCAATCCGCGATCTTGGTGCAGATGTGCGTATTGTCGGAAAATCGCAGGATGACGCCATGGAAGAGGTGGCGCGACTGGCTAACGAAGAAGGAATGAACGTCATTCCGCCCTTTGATGATCCGCGCATTATTGCCGGACAGGGCACAGTCGGCCTGGAACTCCTTGATGAGCAGCCGGACATTGGGACTGTTATCGTTCCTCTTTCAGGCGGAGGGCTCGCGGCAGGCATCGCCGCAGCTGTGAAAGCCCGTCGACCTCATTGCTGTATCATCGGCGTTTCCATGTCTCGTGGCGCAGCCATGAATGCCAGCCTCAAAGCTGGCAGGCCGGTCAATGTCGAGGAGCTGAAGACGCTTGCAGATTCATTGGGCGGCGGTATCGGGCTCGACAATCATTGGACTTTTAAGATGTGCCGCTCGCTATTGGACGAAGTGGTCCTGCTCGATGAAGAGGAGATTGCAGCAGGAGTCCGACATGCCGCGACGCGGGAAGGCGAAATCGTCGAAGGTGCTGCGGCAGTCGGCATTGGCGCCTTGTTGAGTGGCAAGATCAAGCCAACGGGGCCGACCGTCGTCATTATCTCTGGCGGCAACATCGATCCTGAACAGCACCGCGCAATCGTGGAAGACCGCTATCGGAGGGCCGGCTGATGGCTGAAATGAGAATTCTCACCGAAGCTGATTTAAGGCAGATCATTACCCTCGACATGGCAAGCGTGGCGTGTGTGGAAAATGCTTTTCAGGCACTCGCCGGAGGCGGTGTCAACATGCCGCCAATACTTCGACTGGACATCCCCGCCCAACGTGGCGAAGTTGACGTGAAAACAGCTTACATTCCCGGGCTTGACAGTTTTGCCATCAAAGTGAGTCCCGGTTTCTTCAACAATCCTTCCATCGGCCTGCCTTCTACCAACGGGCTGATGATCCAGTTCTCGGCGAAGACCGGGCTTGTCGAGGCGCTGTTGCTGGATAATGGCTATCTGACCGATGTGCGTACTGCGGCAGCCGGTGCTGTTGCTGCAAAACACCTGGCACGGGAAGGCGCCCGTGTCGCTGCGATCTTCGGTGCGGGCATGCAGGCAGGAATGCAGCTTGAAGCACTGACACTCGTGCGCCCGATCTCCGAGGCGCGAATCTGGGCACGCAACTTCGACAGCGCACAAAAAGCAGCGCGAACCTTTTCAGAAAAGTTCGCGATACCGGTGACAGCAATCGCTGACGCACGACACGCCTGCGAGGGCGCGGATATTATTGTGACGACAACGCCATCCGAAACGCCGCTTATAAACGCCGAATGGCTTGTGTCCGGCCAGCACATCACCGCAATGGGTTCGGACGCCGAACACAAGAACGAGATCGATCCCGCGCTGTTCCGGCGACCGATCACCTATGTTGCCGACAGTCTCGCCCAAACGCGCAGGCTTGGCGAATTGCATCATGCGATTTCGGCGGGAATTGTCGCGGCGGATACGATTTTTCCAGAACTCGGCCAGATCGCGCTCAATGCCTCTACCTTCCAACGAAAGGCAGAGGACATAACCTTTTGCGACCTCACCGGAACGGGCGTTCAGGACACGGCCATCGCTCGTCTTGCGACAGAGCGCGCCAGCCTGCGCGATGCAGGCACGAAAATCGATTCAACCAAAACTGCAGGAGCCAGTCGATGAGTGTGGAACTCAACTTCACCCGCGCGGAATACGATCAGCGGATAGCAAAAACCCGTCGCGCAATGGAGAAGGCAGGCTTCGATGTCATCATCGTCACCGATCCATCCAATATGCATTGGCTGACCGGCTATGACGGCTGGTCCTTTTACGTGCATCAATGCGCTGTGCTTTCGATGGAGGGGGAACCGATCTGGTACGGTCGCGGTCAGGATGGAAATGGCGCGAAACGCACCGCGTGGATCAGCCATGACAACATCATCGGCTACCCCGATCATTACGTGCAGTCGCTCGAGCGGCATCCCATGGATCTTCTGGCATCAATATTGGAGAAAAAAGGTTGGGGCAGCAAGACCATTGCCGTTGAGCTGGACAATTACTGGTACACGGCTGCGGCCCATCACGCTTTGCAGAAACATCTCCCGAATGCCCGCTTCAGGGATGCGCAAGGACTGGTGAACTGGCAGCGCGCCGTCAAAAGTCCGGCAGAAATCGACTATATGCGCAAGGCCGGCCGGATTGTTGAAGCCATGCATCGGCGTATCGTCGATAAGATCGAGCCGGGCATGCGAAAATGCGATCTGGTTGCTGAAATCTATGACGCAGGCACACGCGGCGTTGAGGGTTTTGGCGGCGATTATCCAGCCATCGTGCCTCTGCTGCCTTCCGGGCCCGACGCCTCCGCACCGCATCTGACATGGAACGATCTGCCTATGAAGACCGGTGAAGGCACCTTCTTCGAGATCGCCGGTTGCTACAAGCGGTATCACTGCCCTCTGTCGCGCACCGTGTTTCTGGGCAAGCCGACGCAGGCTTTTCTTGATGCCGAGAAGGCCACGCTCGAAGGCATGGAGGCAGGACTCGCGGCTGCTCGACCCGGCAATACCTGCGAAGATATAGCCAACGGCTTCTTCGCCGTGCTCAAGAAATACGGAATTATCAAGGACAACCGCACCGGCTACTCCATCGGCTTGTCCTATCCGCCGGATTGGGGCGAACGCACAATGAGCCTGCGTCCCGGCGACCGCACCGAGTTGCAGCCGGGCATGACCTTTCATTTCATGACGGGCCTTTGGCTGGAAACGATGGGGCTGGAGATCACCGAGAGCATCGTTATCACTGAAACCGGCGTGGAATGTCTTTCGAATGTACCGCGCAAGCTCGTGGTCAAGGATTAGGACGTTGCGATGATGCACACCTCGCCTCCCTCACGTCCCTCCCCGATCACGCCCACTGTCGACCTCAACCGCGACGGCGTTCAGCACGGACATCTGCGGCTGCCATGGTCCAGAGACGATTCCGCATGGGGATCGCTGATGTTGCCGATCTGCGTCATCCGCAACGGCGACGGTCCGACCGCGCTCTTAACCGGCGCCAATCATGGCGATGAATACGAAGGGCCGGTCGCTCTTTATGATCTCGCAGCCAATCTGAAACCGGAAGAGATCAGGGGCCGCGTCATCATTGTTCCGGCCATGAACTATCCGGCCTTTCTTGCGGGAACGCGAACATCTCCCATCGACAAGGGCAACCTCAACCGCAGCTTCCCGGGCCGTCCGGATGGTACAGTTACTGAAAAGATTGCCGACTATTTCACCCGCTACCTTTTGCCGGCAGCCGATATCGTCATGGATTTCCATTCCGGCGGGCGAACACTCGATTTCCTGCCTTACGCAGCCGCACATGCCTTGCCGGATACGGCACAGGAACTCCGCTGCTTTGCGGCGGTCAAAGCCTTTTCGGCGCCTTTCTCGATGCGGATGATCGAGATTGACGCTGTCGGCATGTACGACACGATAGCAGAGGAAGCGGGCAAGGTGTTTGTCACGACCGAGCTTTCCGGCGGCGGTACGATCTCCGCCCGCACTGCTTCCATAGCCAAGCGCGGCATTCGCAACCTTTTGCGCCATGCAGGCATTCTGCAAGGAGAGGTCGAGCTGTCACCAACAACATGGCTCGATATGCCATCGCATGAATGTTTCGGTTTTGCCGACACCGAGGGTCTGCTTGAACCTTTGGTTGATCTCGGAGCTCAGATACGCAAAGGCGACGTCATTGCGCGGGTTCATACCGTAACCCGCACAGGTGTTGCTCCGCAGGAATACCGTGCCGCGCTCGATGGAATTCTCGCAGCCCGGCATTTTCCAGGCCTCATCAAAATGGGGGACTGCCTGTCGGTCATTGCCACGATCAGTGAGGAGCCGTCTCCGGGATAAGCCGATCATTAACGCCAACTGACAAGCCGGACAATAAAACAACCGGCGTTCATAAAGAGGAGTGAACACGATGCGCATGAAACATCTTACATTTTCCGCTCTGTTTTCGGCAGTTGCGGTCTTGTCTCTCACGCTTCCGTCACAAGCTGTCACCATCGACGATCTCAAGGGTGCGGGCTTTGTTCGTGGGGCGACCGCCAATGAGGTGCCTTACGGCTACATGGACGAGAGCGGTGCGGCCAAAGGGATAGGCCCTGACGTCGCCGCAGCAATCTTCAAGAAACTTGGAATTGAGGAAATCGACTGGACTGTTACCCCGTTCGGCTCGCTCATTCCCGGTCTGAAAGCAAAGCGGTTCGAGTTTGTCGCGGCAGAGCAGAATGTCTTGCCGGACCGCTGCAAGCAGGTCCAGTTCACCGTCGCAAATTCGAGTTACGGTGAAGGCCTCCTGGTTCCCAAGGGCAACCCAAAGAACATTCATTCCTATGAAGACATTAAGAAAGATCCATCGCTGAAAGTCGCAATCGTTTCCGGTGCGGACCAGATCGACTTCCTGCATGGAATGGGTATCGACGAATCCCAGATCGTCATGATCCAGGGCAATGCCGATGCGCCATCGACGGTCCAGACCGGACGTGCAGATGCCTATGCTGCAACGGAACTGACGGTCGCCAAGCTGGTCGACAATTCACCGGAACTGGAACAGGCGCATCCGTTCACCGATCCGGTTGTGAACGGCAAATCTGCGAGAAGCTTCGGCGCGTTCAGCTTCCGTCCGGAAGACAAGGAATTCTATGAAGCTTTCAACAAGGCGCTCATCGAATTCAAGAAGACAGACGACTACAAAAAAATCCTGACGACTTATGGGCTTAGCGAGGAAAGCGTAGAAGCTGCACGAACAGTGGATACAGCCAGCCTCTGCAACGCAAAATAAGTTGATTTGCGCCCGCCGAACCGCTCACGGCTCGGCGGGCATTGTCTCATCTCAATCGGGAGACGATCATATGCATTGGACGGAATACCTTCCCGCCCTTTTCAAGGGAGCGCAAATCACTGCCATTCTTGCCCTCAGTTCGATGGCCATTGGCACCATACTGGCATTTTCCGCCGGAATTGCCCGATTTGCGGGTGGACCGATCCTTTCCACGATTGCGGTGATCTATATCGAGATATTCCGCGGCACGTCTCTGCTCGTGCAGCTCTTCTGGCTCTATTATGCCTTGCCGCTGATCGGCATTTCGTTTGATCCAATCACAACCGGCATCATGGGCCTTGGTCTCAACATCGGTGCCTATGGCGCAGAAGTGGTTCGCGGTGCCTTACAGGCGGTGCCGGAAGCACAACATGAAGCCGCCCGGGCGCTCAATTTCAGCAAGGGTCATACCTTGTTTCATGTCATTCTTCCGCAAGCGGTAGTCGAAATGATGCCGGCCTTCGGTAACCTTGCCATTCACAACCTCAAGGACACCGCGCTTGCTTCGCTCATTGCGATCAGCGACCTCACCTTTCAGGCCCAGCGCCTGCGAAACCTGACGCTCGACAGCGTGACAATCTATTCGCTGACCCTGCTCGGTTATTTTGCAATGGCGCTCGTGCTGTCAGCGGCCATTCGCTGGCTGGAGCGGCGTCTGAGACGCCAGACCATGGCCGGAGGCTTCGCATGATCTACGGTTATGCCTGGGACACCTCGTCCACTCTCTCGTTCGCGATTTCCATTCTGCCAATTCTGGCGATTGGTCTCACCGTGACTTTGAAAGCCGCTGCCGCGGGCTTTGGAATTGCGCTGGTCCTTGGCCTTGTCTTTGCGCTTCTGCGTCGCAGCCCATATAAGATCATATCCTGGCCAACGACGGTCGTGGTGGAGTTCCTGCGTGATACACCACTGCTGGTGCAGCTGTTTTTCCTCTATTACGTGCTGCCCGTATACGGCATTGTTCTGCCTGCATTTCTGACCGGCGCTCTGGCACTTGGTCTTCAATATTCGGCCTATACGTCGGAAGTTTATCGCGGAGGTATCGAAGCGATCCCGCGAGGACAATGGGAAGCCGCACGCGCATTGAATCTCACGCCCTGGCGCACCTATCGCGATATTGTCATCCCCCAAGCCATACCCCGGATCATCCCGGCCATGGGCAATTACCTGGTTTCCATGCTGAAGGAGACCCCGGTGCTCTCGGTCGTCAGCATCGTCGACATGCTGAACCTCGCCAATCTGATCGGCGACCGCACCTTCGAATATCTGGTTCCGCTGTCGATGGTAGGCCTGATTTTCCTGGTGCTGACCTTGATCTGCTCGGCACTCATACGCCTGCTCGAACGCACACTTCCAAAAAACGGAATCGCTCTCAAATGACCCAGGAAATTATCCGCTTTCAGGACGTAACCAAGCGCTTCGGAGCGCTGACAGTGCTGGATCGCTTCAATTTTTCCGTCACATCAGGCGAGAAGGTCACCCTCATCGGCCCCTCGGGCTCAGGGAAATCGACAGTTCTCCGTATCCTCATGACCTTGGAGCCGTTTCAGGAAGGCACCCTCCAACTTGCAGACATGTCCTATCACGAGCCGAACGGCAAAGGACAATTTCAGGCTAGTGAAGGCCATTTGCGCAAGATCAGGTCGCATGTCGGCATGGTGTTCCAGAGCTTTAATTTGTTCCCGCACATGTCTGTGTTACGAAACATAATCGAGGCCCCCATTCATGTTCTGGGCATGAAGCGCGCCGAAGCAGAGGCCCGCGCACTCGACCTGCTGTCCCTCGTGGGCTTGATCGACAAGAAAGACCACTATCCTTCGCAGCTATCCGGTGGCCAGCAACAGCGGGTCGCCATCGCCCGTTCTCTTGCCATGCGTCCACGCGTATTGTTGTTTGACGAACCCACGTCCGCTCTTGATCCGCAACTCGTGGGCGAAGTGCTGTCCGTCATTCGCGGGCTGGCACAGGAGCATGACCTGACCATGCTCCTTGTCACGCATGAAATGCGATTTGCCCGGGAAGTATCTGATCGCGTTTGCTTTTTCGATAAGGGGCGTATCTGCGAGCAAGGCACGCCGGAACAGATATTCCAGACCCCGAGCGAGGCACGCACCAAAGAGTTCCTGCGTTCGGTGCTTTAGAAACTGGCTTTCAGGCAATCGATCCCACATCGTAGACAGGCGGCAATTGCGCAAAGGTCTCGCGGATGGTCTCAAGTGCCGTCTGCAATGCCGGGCGCGAAAGCCGTCCCCCAAGACAGATGCGAATACCACCACTTCCTCGATCAGCACCCGCAACAAATGGGTCCGATGGCGTGACCGCAACGCCTTTATTGGCAAGCGCGCGCACCAGCCCATCCTCAGACCAGTTGCGAGGTATTTTAAGCCAGGCGCATAACGATAACGGATTGTTGCCCGCCACATGCGAACCCAGAATATCGGTTACCTGCGCCTGACGGGATCGCAACTCGCTGCGCTGGATTTCAATCAATTCCGCCGCCGTGCCATCTTCGATCCAGCGGCTGGCCATCTCACCCATAAGATTGACACCGCTCCAGCTTGTAACGCGCAAAATAGATGTGACCCGAATGGAATATTGCGTTGGAACGACGAGGTAACCGGTACGCAAGCCCGTCATTACCGTCTTGGTGAAACTTGTAACAAAGAAGCCAAGATCGGGCAGCAACTCCGGCATGGACGGCAATTTTTCTTCAAGGATGGGTTTGTAAACCTCATCCTCGATAACGCAGACATCGTATCGTCGGGCAATTTCTGCTATGGCGATGCGACGCCCTGCGCCCATCAGATGACTGGTCGGATTGCCCAGTGTCGGGATCATCACGAGCGCACGAACATCACCGGCCTTGCAGGCGGTTTCAAAAGCATCCGGTAGAATGCCCTGTTCATCAATAGGGAGTCCACGCAAAGTAAATCCGAGCACATTGGCAAGACCTATGATGCCATGGTCGGTCAGGCTTTCCGTGAGCACTACTTCTCCGGGCTGAACGACAGCGGCAACAGCGAGAAACAACCCATGTGCGGCACCATTGGTGAGGATGATCCGGCCCGGGTCGACATCAACCGACAGATTGCGCAGCCAATCCCGCGCGACAGCACGATGTCTGTCCAATCCCGCTATAGGACGGCAGGGGCGCATGAAACTTGCATTGTCCGACTGGCTCAATTCCTCCAGCAGACGGCGCGAGGCATTCTCGTGCGCTTCGGTATAGACCGCCCGAATGATCGACAGATCCGCCGTTCCGCTAGGATCACGATCGAGCATGAACCGGTCCGCTCGCTCTGTCACCCGGTTGCAGACATATGTTCCCCGACCAACCTCGCCGCGCAGATAACCACGTCGTTCAGCTTCCTTGTAACTGATACTGACGGTCTGCACCGAAAGTCCGAGCTTGTGAGCCAGGTCCCGATGCGTCGGCATACGCATGGCGGGTTGAAGAATGCCCTTTTCTATATCATCGACAATTTTTTCTGTCAGAAGTCGATGCTTGGTGACGCCCTTGCGCATTTCCAACATAGGTTCCCACATGCGTCCACCGACTCCATCATGACATATTGAGAATTGTCATATTATACTGAATTAATACCATGACATTCCAGTCAAAACAGCACAGAGGACGAAGCGATACAAACTGATGGGGACCATTGCGCCAATTTCCGAGAATATGACTTTGTGGGCGCCTGTCGCGCAGAATAGTTGGTCTGAAATTGTGTCGGAAGTTAGCGATATCGGGTCATAAAAGATGACAAGTCCATCAAAACAAGCTATTGATAGATAAAGCGATTTCTATCGTTTGCCTGTCCACATCGTTCCTCGCCGCCGGACGAAATGCGCATGAATGAAAAACGGAGCCAGCCGGTTTCCAAGCCGCCAAATCCAGCCAAACCGTTCCTCGAAAACGAACGTCCCACGCTGAAGACAATAGCATTCATGACTGGCCTGGGCGTAACCACGGTTTCCCGCGCCTTGAAGGATGCCCCTGAAATCGGCCCCGAAACCCGCAAACGCGTGCAATTGATCGCGAGGCAGATCGGGTATCGCCCCAATCGTGCAGGCGTACGCCTTCGTACCGGTAAAACAAACGTCATTGCGTTGGTTCTTAATACGCAAGATGAAATCATGGGCTTTACCAGTCAGGTCATTCATGGTGTTGCGGATGTACTCGCCGAAACGCAATACCATCTCATTCTAACGCCCTATTTTCATTCAAGGGCACCCATCGAGCCGATCCGCTATATCGTCGAGACAGGTTCAGCCGACGGAATTATATTCTCACGCACAGAACCGGACGACCAACGCGTCCATTATCTGACCGAACATGATTTCCCGTTCGCCACCCACGGACGCACTGATACGGGCATCGAACATCCTTATCATGACTTTGATAATTTCACTTTTGCCCTGGAGATGGTCGGTAAACTGTCAACGCTCGGGCGGAGGCGACTTGCCCTGCTGACTCCGCCAGCGCACCTCACCTATTACCGGCATATGGTGGGTGGATTTTATGAGGGGCTGCGGACCTTTCATTGCAGCGGAACCCCACTTGAAGGGGTTGATCTTGATACATCCCTTGAGGACTTGCGGCTGCATGTTGCTCAACTGATGAAGAGAGCAGATCGGCCGGACGGCATCATCTGCTCCGGCAGTGCGGCTGCATTAGCAATTGTTGCAGGTATCGAAGATGCGGGAATGAACATCGGCAATGAAGTTGATGTAGCAGCCAAACAGTCGACCGAGATTTTGCACTGGTTTCGTCCGGGCCTGATTGTTGTTGAGGAGAGTTTCAAGCTCGCGGGCCAACAACTTGGTAAAGCCATTCTGGGCCGGATCAACGGCAAGGACATCAAGTCCCTGCAGACAATAGGCTAGGTGGGTGGAGGCCACCCCAATCCCGCGGGATCGGGATAGCCTCCAATCGCTCGGGAGGAGCGATGCAAAGTCAGTTTGCCGCCCGTTTCTTTCTGTTTTCTTCCGGCTGAAGCAAGGCTTCTGCGGCAGCGATATCGAGTGCTTCCGGGCGCGTGCATCGTGTTTCAATGTCGATGAAACGCTTTTCTTCACCTGATCTCAGAATGGCCAACATGACATCGACCCCATGCAGGGCGCGTTCCAGCGAACAGCGCATATCACGACCCTCCAGGATGGCGGCCGCCATATCTGCCAGTCCTGCCGCTCTATAGTTGGCCATCATGCCTTGCGAGTGCTGTTCATTGGCGATGCCAAAGGGGTGTTCCCAGTTTTCGACAGGTTCGGCTGGCTCACCCGGCTTCGCTATCTGTACCTCCCCACCGAAAAAATTTGGGTCCGGCAGATAGAGCGATCCTTCGGTGCCATATAGTTCCATGTTCGCATGGCGGTGCGCCCACACATCCCAACTCGCTGAAAGCGTTATTGTTGCGCCTTGCTCGAATTCCAGCAGTGCGTGAATGGTGGTTGGTGTCTCCACGGGAATCGTTTCGCCTTTGCGCGGTTCCGAACTGATCGTCCGCGTCGGTGTCGCCATGGAAGTCAAAGCCGCGACACGCTTCACAGGCCCGATGAGATTGACGAGATTTGCGATGTAATAAGGCCCGAGATCGAGTATGGGGCCGCCGCCATGCTTGAAGAAGAAGTCCGGGTTCGGATGCCAATGCTCCATACCGTGGCTCATGACGTGGCATGTGCCTGAAGTGATACGGCCGACATTTCCACTATCGATTTCGCGCCGCGCCAACTGGTGCGCACCGCCGAGAAACGTGTCCGGAGCGCACCCCACTTTGAGACCTCGGCCGTCGGCAAGTGCCTTCAGTTCCAGCCCCTGCTCCATTGAAAGAACCAGCGGCTTTTCCGAATAGGCGTGTTTGCCTGCCGCCAGTATCTGCTTGGTTACGGCATAGTGGGCATCTGGAATTGTCAGGTTGACGATGATGTCTATGTCATCATTCCGAAGCAGTTCCTCAATAGTCTGTGCCTTTACGCCGAACTCTTCTGCCCGCGCATTTGCCGCCGCCAGATTGATATCTGCGCAAGCCCTCATTTCGATGTTTCGAAACATAGGCGACAGCCGCAGATATGCAGCCGATATATTACCGCAGCCGATAATCCCGACACCAAGTGTCCTGGTCATTTCTTTCTCCAACTTAGAAAGTTCTTACGGTTTCGATGGAACGGCTCGCAAACCGGGTATCGTCCGACGGGTTATCGTGTTCCATGATGAAATAGCGGGCAGGCGTCTTGCGCAAAGCCGTAAACAAGGCAGGCCAGTCGACGGTCCCGTGACCAACATCTTCCCAACCGTCTTCGTCGGCCTTTTCTCCATTCACCGCGATGTCCTTCACATGAACTGCCAGTATCCGGTTGCCGTAACGCTCGATCCATTCAAGCGGGTCAGCTCCCCCTTTGATGATCCAGGCAATATCGGCCTCCCATACCAGATCGGGCGAAGCATTCAGGATGTGTTCCTGCGGCACGGAACCGTCAGCCAAGGGCCGGAACTCGAAATCGTGATTGTGCCAGCCAAAGGCATAGCCTTCCTTGCGATAAGGCTCACCAGCCGCGACCAGGCGTTTACCAAACTCCTGCCAACCAGCGACACTTTCCGGGCGGCGATCTGCATCGAGATAAGGACAGAAGATCGCCTTCATATCGGCAACCCTGGCAATCTCCAGAACGCGGCTCACTTCATTTTCCAGCATATCCAGACCAAAATGGCCGGTAGGCATGGAAAGCCCCAAAGCATCGAGATCCTTCTTTAATCGAACGGGATCACCATAAATCCCCCCGTAACCTTCTACACGACGATAGCCGAGGTCGCGCAACATTGTGAGTGTGCGCTCCAGCGGCTGGAAATTACGAGAGCTGTAAAGCTGATAGGAATATCCGTTCATGTCCTTATCCTTTGAACTCGTTCCAGAACTACGTTGGTTTTTCTGAGCAAAATGCACCCGTGCGGATCGACGCGGTGTCCGATCCGTCAGCAAAAACAATGGTCGCCTCTTGCTGAAGGCTGTTAAGGGGAGCGTTGTTCTCTGTTCATCTAAAGCCTCTCCTCCGTTTGAGCATCGAAAAGCGACAGAGTATCGGGTTTGAAGCCGATCCTGACCTTGTCTCCTGCCCGATAACGCTTTCCGGCTTCCACGCGCGCGGAAAGCGGATGCCCGTTCAGCCGAAGCCAGACCAGACTATCGGCGCCCATCGGTTCATCCAGATCGACCGTCGCCTCGAATCCGTCCTCGACCTCAAGCCTGACATGTTCCGGACGAACACCGAGTGTTGCCTTCCGACCCGGCTGTAGCGCTCCGTCATATCCGTCCAGCCCTACGGCTGTCTGTCCGATGTGGAATACGGCCTTTCCTTCTGCGACCGCAATTTCACCAGCGAAGAAATTCATCGATGGCGACCCCAGGAAACCCGCGACAAACCGGTTCTTCGGGCGGTTGTAGATCGTCAGCGGGTCGGCCAGTTGCTGAACCACGCCACCTTTCATCACGGCAATGCGATCCGCCAGTGTCAGCGCTTCAATCTGGTCGTGGGTAACGTAGATCATCGTGTTGCCGAGTTTCTGATGAAGACGTTTGATCTCGACGCGCAGCTCGGAGCGCAATTTTGCATCGAGATTGGAAAGCGGTTCATCGAACAGGAACACATCGACGTCGCGCACCAATGCACGACCGATCGCAACACGCTGACGCTGACCACCAGACAATGCCGAGGGTTTGCGTTGCAGCAAGGGTTCGATCTGGAGAATTTCGGCAGCACGCTTGATGCGTTTGTCGATCTCCCCCTTCGGCAGACCGGCCACGCGCAATCCGAAAGAAAGGTTCTTTTCGACAGTCATCTGCGGGTAAAGCGCGTAGGATTGAAACACCATGCCGATGCCCCGGTCCTTTGGCTCATCCCAGGTGACATTTCGGCCCTTGATGAAGATGCTGCCTTCGGAAATATCGAGAAGACCAGCCACGCAATTGAGCAGCGTCGACTTTCCGCAACCGGATGGCCCCAGAAGCACGAGAAACTCGCCTTCCCCGATTTCCAGATTGAGATTTTGCAGCACATTGACCGTGCCGAAGCCAAGCGACAGGTCCTGGATGGAAACGCTTGAATTCATGAACTCATCCTTTCACTGCGCCAGCGGCAATACCGCGAACGAAATAACGGCCGGAGAGGAAGTAAACGAGCAGTGGCACGGCACCGGTCAGGATCGTGGCTGCCATATTGACGTTGTATTCCTTCACGCCCTGCATGGAATTGACGATATTGTTCAACTGCACGGTCATCGGAAAATTCTTCGTTCCGGCGAACACCACGCCAAACAGAAAGTCGTTCCAGATACCGGTCACCTGCAAAATGATCGCAACTACGAAAATTGGCAGTGACATCGGCAGCATGATCTGAAAGAAAATTCGCCAGAAGCCTGCACCGTCCACACGCGCCGCCTTGAACAATTCCGGCGGCAGACCGGCGAAATAATTGCGGAACAGCAGCGTGAGGATCGGCATGCCGAAAATCGTATGGATGAAGACAACGCCGGTCAGCGTGCCGAAAATTCCCAGCTCACGTGTAATGATAACGAGCGGATAGAGCATGACCTGATACGGAATGAACGCCCCGAACAGCAGCACGGCGAAGAAGATTTCCGATCCCTTGAACTTCCAGTTTGCCAGCGCGTAGCCATTTACCGATGCGATCGCGATGGAAACGATCACGCTCGGCACGGTGATCTTGATGGAATTCCAAAAACCTGCGCTGATCCCTTCGCAATAAAGGCCGGTGCAAGCCTGGCTCCATGCCTTGACCCAAGGTTCGAACGTGATCTCGACCGGCGGCGCAAAGATGTTACCGAGCCGGATTTCAGGCATACCCTTCAGGGATGTGACAACCATCACATAAAGCGGCAGCAGGTAATAGACGGCAGAAACAAACAGCACGCTGTAGAGCATGATGGTTGCTGGGGCAAAGCGCCGTTTCGGTTTGCGCCCCCAGGGCTGGGAGAGCTGCTTCGCTGCAGGACGCGTCTGGTCCGTCGGAGCTTCGGTTCCGGCTCGTACCCTCCCGTTCAGAACAGCTTCCGTCATCGCGTTTTTCTCCGGCTATGCTCAAACATCGTCCACGGAACGAGGATGATCAAAACTGTAGTCAACATGACCGTAGATGCAGCAAGCCCCTGCCCCAGATTGGCCCAGCCGAACATGAAGTCATAGACGTATTTTGCCGGCACTTCCGATGCGATGCCGGGACCGCCATTGGTCATGGCGACAACCAGATCGTAGAGTTTGACGATGCCGGTCGCGATCAACACGATGGTCGTCACCAGGACGGGGCGCATCATCGGCAGGATGATGAACAGATAGGTTTTCCATTTCGGAATGCCGTCAACTCGTGCGGCCTTCCAGATTTCCTCATCGACACTGCGCAGCCCCGCCAGCATCAGGACCATGACGAGCCCTGTCATCTGCCAAAGCCCGGCAATGACAATCGCATAAATGACGTAGGTCCGGCTCGACAGGATCGCCATATTGAAATTTTCGAAACCTATATCCCGGACCACTTTCTCCAGCCCGAGTTGAGGATTGAATATCCACTGCCAGACGAGACCCGTCACGATAAACGACAAGGCATAGGGATAGAGAAAGATTGTGCGGAACGTGTTTTCGAAGCGAATCTTCTGGTCCATCAATGCCGCAAGGACAAAGCCCGTCACGAGCGAAAAGCCCATGCACAAGACACCATAGATCGCAAGATTGCGGACCGACACATGCCAGCGGGTGGCAGAAAACAGGCGCGTGTATTGATCGAAGCCGACAAAGTTCAACATCGGTAGCGATTTGGAAGACGTGAAGGAATAAAGGACTGTCCAGAGCGTGCAGCCAATGAAGACCACGAGAACCGTCGCGATCATCGGAAGGGCTGCAACCTTCGCATTCAGATTGCGAAATATTCCCGGCGGCTTTCGACGATTGCCCTCTTCGATGACGGCCATGATATTCCTCCCTATCCCGGTTTTCGGGGTCCTGCACCGCCATCCTCAGGGACGGCGCAAGACCAGACCGAGACTATTGTGCCTGCTCGATAATCTCCGCAAAACGTTCCTGAATGTCATCAACGGTCATATCGGGATTGGAGAAAAACTCAGCCGCCAGACTTTCGATCTGTCCTTGCGTGTCCGGTGCGCGCAATTGCTCCACTGATGGAACGATGTTGTCCGGGTTCTTCAAAATCTCGATGCCCGCACGCATGCAAGTCGAGGCTGCCTCAAGGTCGACATCGCCACGGATCGGCAGAGAACCCTTGGCAAGATTGAACGCGACCTGCGCATCCTTGGAAACAAGCATGCTGGCCAGCTTTAGCTGCGCTTTCGTAACTTCCGGGTCCTTGTTCTTCGGGAAGTAGATCGCGTCGCCACCAGTATCCAGATATGGATGAACACCTAGTCCCGGCAAGCAGTCATAATCCTTGCCTGCAACCTTTCCGGCTGTACCAAACTCACCCTGCGCCCAGTCCCCCATGATCTGTGTTCCTGCGCGCCCGGTCAGCACCATATTGGTTGCCTCGTTCCATGAGCGGCCAACATAACCCTTATCAGCCAGTTCGCGTGCCTGCGCCAGCGCTTCAAAGACCTTCTTCATTTCAGGCCCTCGCGCCGCATCGGCGTCCTTGTCCTTGTTGACCTTCAGGTAAAGGTCCTTGCCGCCAATCGCAGTCGTCAGGACGGTCAGTATGCCGTTCACCTGCCAGCCGTCACCGGTTGCGAGAGGAACGATGTTCTTTTCCTTCAGCTTGGGAGCCGCAGCGACAAGATCATTCCAATTCTTGGGCGGTTCTGTTCCGGCATCACGAAATGCTTGCGGATTGACCCACATCCATTCCCAGGAATGAATATTCAGCGGAACGCAGTAAAGACGTCCTTCAAAGGTGCAGGATTCCAGGAGGCTCTTAGGGCGAATGAAATCAGCCCAGCCTTCCTTTTCAGCAAGCTCGGTCAGGTCCATCATTAGGCCGCCTTGCACCAGCTCTTCAGCCTGCCGTCCATGATTGAGCTGCGTCGCCCCCATGGGATTGCCGCCCAGAATTCGGCTGATAATGATCGGGCGTGCGGTAGAGCCGCTACCGGCTATCGCTCCATCGCCCCATTTGTCGCCGCCGAGCGCATCAAATTTTTCAGCAAGAACCTTGACCGCCGCAGCTTCACCGCCGGATGTCCACCAATGGGTGACTTCAAGATTGGCCGCCGAGGCCGAACCTACCATTGTCAACGCTGTCATAGCCAGACAAACGGATGCGGTGAGCGTCTTTGCTCTTTGAAGCAACATTCCATCTCCTCCCAAATCTGAAACGTTACAGATATGGTATTCAAAAAGGTCTCACTTGCAACCCCTCTTCTGCGTATCTTCAGAGATTCCGCATCTGTAGGAAAATTAAGTTGTTGTTTTAACGATATTTTTCTGATGGCGTTTTTCTCGGAGCAAAGCATTCCAGTATGTGCCATTTCCGAACGAACGGTCGTCGAAGTGTCAGAAGCCGGAGAATCTGTAACGTTACAGGTGCAAGCGATCTCAACAGAAAAAGCGCCCGTTTGGGCGCCTTCTCATGTTTTTATCCAAACCCGATTGAATCAGGCGGCCTTTGTCACCAAGCCGTGCGGATCGAGAACAAACTTCTTGGCAGCGCCCTGATCAAAGCTCTCATAGCCCTTTGCCGCATCTTCAAGCGATATCACCTGAGCGTTGACAATATCGGCTATGTTGAGACGTCCATGAAGGATAGCCTGCATCAGCTGCCGATTGTACTTCAGCACGGGCGTCTGCCCCGTATGGAACGACTGCGCCTTGGCCCAACCGAGACCGAAGCGCAGGGACAAGCTACCTTGCTTTGCGGCATTATCGACGGCACCGGGATCTTCGGTGACATAGAGCCCCGGAATACCGATGGCCCCTGCCGGGCGGGTGATCTCCATCATCTGGTTAAGCACAATTGCGGGTTGTTCACCGCCGCTGTGGCCCCGTGCTTCGAAACCAACGGCGTCGATAGCGCTATCGACTTCGTTACTGCCGGTGACCTCTGCGATCATGTCGCCGAGACGGTCGCTGGCTGAAAGATCGATCGGTTCGAACCCGACTTTCCGTGCGTGATCCAGACGTTCTTTGTTGAAGTCGCCGATCATGACGACCGCAGCTCCCAGAATGCGTGCGGATGCGGCGGCGGCAAGACCGACTGGCCCCGCGCCCGCGACATAGACAATCGAGCCGACTCCGACGCCAGCCTTGACGGCACCGTGAAAACCGGTTGGCAAGATATCGGAAAGCATCGTCAGGTCGCGGATTTTCTCCATCGCCTGTTCGCGATCAGGAAATTTGAGCAGATTGAAATCCGCATAGGGAACCATGACATAGCGGGCCTGTCCGCCAATCCAGCCTCCCATATCGACATAACCATAGGCGCCGCCGGCACGCGATGGGTTGACCGTCAGGCAAACGCCAGTGTCCTGGGATTTACAGCAGCGGCAACGTCCGCAAGCGACATTGAATGGCACCGAAACGATGTCGCCCACGTCGAGCATTTCAACATCGCTGCCCTTCTCGATAATTTCACCGGTAATTTCATGGCCAAGCACAAGACCGGGCATGGCAGTGGTGCGTCCCCGGACCATATGCTGATCTGAGCCGCAAATATTGGTGGAAATTACCTTCAGTATAACGGCGTGGTCCAGCTTCCTCCCGTCCGGTGCCGCCAACACTGGGTCTTCAATATCGCGTACTTCGACTGTCCCGGGCCGCAAATAAACGACGCCACGGTTCTTGCTCATGTCTACCTCCTCCAGGTCGAACAACACTGACAGATTTCAAACAATGCAATGATCGATAGTTTTCCGGGCATACGTTGGAACGCCCGTTTCTGGAAGGTTACAGGCAGAACGCGTGTGGTTCAGTCCCAATCGCGACACGTCTCATTCAAATTGACCGTTAGAAGACTGGCTGCGGGCAGTCAGTAGGTAGCGGACTTTGCCTGCGCCGCATCTTCGTCGAAAATGAATGCAGGACCAATCACACGTACATTGCGGTCACTCATGGGAGCAAAAGACGTTGCCGAAATCGCGACCTCATCATTGCGTGTCGGTCGCGTGTCCGGCATGGGCACGACCACGTTTTTGAATGCACGGCTGCCTTTGCTATTGGCTCGCAATTCGCTGATCTTGTTGACATAACCAGCCCAGTTGCACTTCTTGAAATCGCTGCCGCCTTGATAGTTGTAGGCAGTTGGAAGCTCGATGTAGGGCTTGCCGTTGGAAACGGAAACCATGTCCGCTGTTTCGCCATTCGGATCGGTCAAAATATAAAGATCGACATTCTCCCCCTGACAGATAAAGCGGCATTGCGCCAATGTCTCCGTCACATTGTCAGATTTCTGAAACTGCGAATGTGGAGCCGGGAAAAGATAACCGTCCGACAAGCGCACGCAATAGGTCAAGGCGCCCTTCACACCGCTGGGAACCCACGGCTTGCCGGGCGTGGTGACCGAAGACGTTTTCGGCCGGTCGAGTTTTACTTTTGCAGTTTGCGGCGCAGTCGGCTGTTCGGCACACGCCCTAGCAGAAAGCGAACTGGACGCGATTTGCCGCTGGATTTCAGCAATACGCTGGGCAAGATCACGACACGGATTGAAGAAACCTCCACGTTCGTCGCCCCCCTTGCAGCCACGGCTCCGCTCCATTGCGCGCAGGGCTGAAAGCTGGCGTTGCGTCATCAAATCCGCGGCGCCGGCTGCTCGCGTGCAGGACGCGGCAGCCAATTGCGGATAACAAATCAGTCCAATCAAAAGCAGCAAGGCGAAAGATTTTGTCACAACCACACCGTTGAAACCCAAGACTTCTGACAATTATCCTGCCGACAAGAGGTGAAGCGGCCTTTCCATTTCCGAATTCCCGCGCTTGGGGTTCAGCACTTCATCCGGGTCCATTTCCGAGACCAGGGCAGCCAACGCCAATCGCAGATAAAGAGGCGCATCAGTCCGATCTATCGCCTTGAGGGCAACTCGCGAAATACCGAGAGAATGAGCCAGTTCCTGCTCGGATGTGTTCAGGGATGCACAGATTCTCGCGAGCTTTTCGTATGCACGTCTACCCATTGCCGTCGTTCCCTCCTCCAATTTTCTGGCGATCCGTTTCGGTCGCCATTGTTTTTCATCGTTCTGTTTCAACCCGAGACGGCCTTACCCGTAACCGGTGATCGCCCCCGACTTGATGAGGGCTGCAATTTGATCCGGGGCGAGCTTTGTGTCGGTCGAGATGAAGCCGCATGAGCCCAGATTACGGCAACGCATCACCTCAACTATTGATCATATCTTGCCCGCAACAATAGAAGGACATTTTCTTACATTAAGCAACGTGAAATATCAGACAGAAAATGAAACTACTTCAACCAAACAAGGATAACCAAACAACCCTTATTCATGCTCCAATACGGCACATACCGGTTTTGAGTATACTGACTCCTTGTATACTTTTTATGCTAAATGTTTGATTTCTATATGTAATAAGTCCTAATCCCCCTGAATAGGGGAATGCCAACACCCGCAAATTTTGCCATCCTTAATTGAAATCCAACAAGCGCATCAAATGTAAATTGCAGAGATTCCAAACGAAACAAAGGTTAACTTTATCTGGAAGAATGGAGCCCCAATGCGCTTTCGGGTCGGGTGCAGTAGCAGCGCATGGATTGAATCAAAAAACTGGCGAAGAATCGACATCAGGTCCACGCAAGTGCGCGCGACCTTCTGCTCGCCAAGTCGGACGCAAACGGGGATGTGAGTCCCTAGAAGTCATCCCGGTGGCGAATGGATTGCAGATAGGCGTAGGCCGTACCCAAAAGCACGGGGACGATTATCAAAGCGGTCCAGAATAGAATGTTGCTCATCTCTGCCCTCTCCCATAGTGCGTAGCGATGTGCATTCTGCATCTCTGCAGGCACTATTCTAACACGGAAATGGCTGTCCTGTTCCAAATTCTTAATGGGAGGTTAATGCGCTTCGACGTCCTGACGGGCAAATATCGTCACCAACCAGTCGATAAATACTCTGATCCGCGGAGAAAGCTGACGGTCACGGGGGTATATGACAGAGACTGGTGATGGAGTTGGAGGATAAGCGGTAAGTATCTGCACCAGTTTTCCATCACCGATGTGTTTCATCGCATGATAGCGGGGAATCTGTATGATCCCCAGCCCCTCACAGGCAGCAGCGGTATAGCTTTCGGCGGCATTGACCGTGACCGACGCAGGGATCGTGACGATGCGCAATTTTCCGTCGATCATGAATTCCAGCGGCATGCGCGTAATACTACCGCTCGCCCTGAAACCGATCATCCGGTGACCTTCGCCCAACTCATCGGGGTGTTGGGGGTGTCCAAATCGCGAGATATAAGAAGGGGATGCGACGGTGATCTCATCCAGTATCGTAACGCGCCGGGCAATCATGTCGCTGTCTTGCAGCGAACCAACGCGCAGAACGCAATCGATACCTTCCCGAACCAGATCGACGAACCGGTCTCCCTCGGTCATATAGAATTCGATCTCATTATATTTTTCCAGAAAGGCTGGCAGTTCGGGAAAAAGAAAATGACGGGCCAATGTTCCTTGAACTTCAACCCGAAGCAGGCCTTTGGGCGCAGCTCCGGAAAACCCGCCTTCGGCATCCTCCACATCAGCGAGGATTGCTGTGCAACGCTGATAATAGGCCTGACCGTCAAGCGTTGGATTGACGTGTCGGGTGGTGCGTAGAAACAGCTGCGTACCCAGTCGTCTTTCAAGCTGCTTGATCGCGTCGGTAACGGTCGAACGCGGAATTCCGAGATCTTCGGCAGCCAGGGTAAAACTGCGGCGTTCCAATACGCGGGTGAAGACCCGCATCGCGTCGAACCTGTCCATCTGATTGTTCGCTCTTCTCGGATAGTGATAACAAATAATGCCCGATTAAACGGTTAGAGAAAAGTGCGATCTTGTTGGTGCTTACAAAACGGACCTAAGTGATCGGAGCACAGAATGTCAGATATGAAAAACAGGGTTGCCATCGTCACCGGAGCATCGCGAGGCATCGGTGCCGCCATTGCCGAACGTCTGGGGCGCGATGGTTTTACGGTTATCGTCAACTATGCCGGCAACGCTGCGATGGCCAACGCCGTAGTGACCAGGATCGAGGCTACGGGTGGCGTCGCGCTATCAGCACAGGCCGATGTTGCCGATCCCGTCGCAGTAAAGAAAATGTTCGATGCCGCCGAAACCGCATTCGGAGGAGTTGACGTCCTCATCAATAATGCCGGTATCATGGCCCTATCACCTCTCGCTGCTACCGAAGATTTGGATTTCGACAAGACTGTATCGGTCAATCTAAAAGGGACATTCAATACTATGCGGGAGGCAGGCAGGCGTCTGCGCGACAATGGACGCATTATCAATTTTTCGACCAGTGTGGTTGGCCTGAAACTGGAAAATTACGGTATTTACGCAGCGACCAAGGCCGCCGTCGAAACGCTGACGGCTATCATGGCCAAGGAAATGCGCGGTCGAAACATCACCGTCAATGCCGTCGCCCCCGGCCCCACCGCGACTGACCTCTTTTTGGATGGAAAATCCGAGGAAGTCGTTGCTCGCATGGCGAAGATGAGCCCGCTCGAACGGCTCGGCACACCGGAGGACATCGCAGGCGTAGTTGCGTTTCTCGCGGGACCCGACGGCGCTTGGGTGAACGGCCAGACCTTACGCGCCAATGGTGGGATCATCTGAAATACGGACATGCTCTGCGAGGCAGGTATCTCGCAGAACGTATTTCCCCTAAAACTATCCTAATAGTTGTAGATAATCCCTATTCGCCTTGACAGTTTGTCGCGGTGAGGCTTCACATGAGCCGGATTCTTTTCGCCTTTTCCAGATAAATTGGAATTGGCATCGGTCGTTGTGAGGGGATGCAAATGCTTATTGGTTACAACCGGCTTTTACGGGCCTTTGCAGTCGCAGCTTGCCTTTTGGCAGCTCCACACAGCACGCAAGCCGCCGAAAGTCGGCAGATAGAGATAACCAAAGACAGCGATTATTTCGGCTTCGACCTGCGAACGGAGAAAAATGTCTCCCTTGACCAGTGCAAAAGCATTTGTCTGGGCGACAACGCCTGCCTCGCCTTCACCTACAATCCGAAGGTCAAATGGTGCTTTCTGAAGTCTGATTTCAACAAGCTCAATCAGTCCGTTGGTTCCATCGCAGGCAAGGTTGTAACCCAATCCACAGCAGCCCGCGAAGTTGAAGATATTGGAGCTCCGCCAACTATCTCCTTTTTTGCCGCCAATCTGATTGACGAAGCCCGTCGCTTGAAGCGCGAACTGACTGGTCTCGAAAGCCCCGACAGCCTTCGCTCGTTGAAGAGCGAAGGCGCGTCTGCGGCGTTGAATGGCGACCCTCGCACAGCGATGGAAAAGTTCCGCCTGGCTGTCAGCATGTCCCCCGATGAAAGCGAAATCTGGGCCGGATATGTGCTGTCGGCGCTTGCGACCGAGCCATCCAACGGGCAGGAACGTTCAAAATTCCAACGCGATGCGACGTCCGCCTCCTGGTTTGCCTACCAGACTTCGCGCACCAAGGAGGAGCGCGCGCAAGCGCTTGCCATCATGGCCCAGGCGCTCGAAAAGCGCGATGCATCGCGCCCGGCCTTGCAGGCTTATGAAGCGAGCCTTGATCTCGTCAATTCCGCATCCGTTCGTGCGGCCTATGAAGACCTGAAAGCCCGTAAAGGCTTCCGTATCGTCAACAACACGGTCGATAATGACAATGCCGCGCCGCGCATCTGCGCGCAGTTCTCTGAAGAACTGGTGAAAAGCGGAGTCGACTATTCGAGTTTCGTCACGCTCGACAATGGCGCACCGCAGGCAGTTGAAGCCAAAGATCGCCAGATTTGCGTCGAGGGACTGGAGCATGGCCGCAATTATACGGTGACGTTCCGCCAGGGTCTGCCGTCGACTGTCGGCGAAGTGTTGCCGGCGCCGGTCAATCTTTCGATCTATGTGCAGGACCGTGCCCCATCGGTGCGTTTTACCGGCGACAGCTTCGTGCTGCCTGCCAAGGCGCGTCGCGGCATTCCGTTAGTTAGCGTCAATCTGGATGCAGCCAAGGTCAAGCTCTACCGCGTCGGCGACCGTTCGCTCGCTCAGCTTCTTTCAGGTTATCAATTCCTGCGCCAGCTCGACAGCTACGACATCAGCACGGTATCCGACCAGTTGGGCGCACCCGTCTGGGAGGGCGAGATCGAGGTTGCAGGCAATCAGCTGAACAAGGAAGCCACAACCAGCTTCCCGGTTGATGAGGCGCTGCCCGAACGCAAGCCTGGCGTCTATGTACTGACTGCCGAACCGCTGGTTCAGAAGTCCGATGATGCATATGGCACCAAGGCAACCCAGTGGTTCGTCGTCTCCGACATCGGCCTTTCGACCTATACCGGACAGGACGGCATCAATGTATTTGCCCGTTCGCTGGAAAGCGCAGAACCGCTTAAAGGCGTGAAGCTGACGCTGCTTGCACGCAACAATGAAGTGCTGGGCGAAGCGACCACCGACAGCGATGGCCGTGCGACGTTTACGCCTGGCCTGACACGCGGCATCAACGGCATGGTGCCAGCGGTTCTGATGGCCAGTCAGAATGACGACGATTTCACATTCCTCGATATGGCGCGCGCTGGTTTCGATCTTTCCGATCGTGGTGTGACGGGCCGTGCAGTGCCGAAAGCGCTTGATCTTTATGCATGGACGGAGCGCGGCATCTATCGCGCGGGCGAAGTCGTGCATGTGGGTGCGCTTGCGCGTGACGATACCGCAACGGCGATTGACGATCTGCCGCTCACCTTCATCTTCACGCGTCCCGATGGTGTGGAAGATCGCCGTCTCGTTTCCGACAGCAAACTCGCCGGTGGTCATGCCATCGACCTGACCTTGCCGTCGAACGCCATGCGCGGCACCTGGAACGTCTCAATCTATACCGATCCCAAGCAGCCCGCCATCGCAACGCAGATGTTTCTGGTTGAAGATTTCGTGCCGGACCGGATCGAGTTCGATCTGACGTCCGACAAGCCGGAAATTGCAGTAGGCGAAGCCGCCCATATCACCGTGGATGGTCGTTTCCTCTATGGCGCTCCCGCCGCGGGCCTTGCACTCGAAGGCGAAGTCACGCTTTCCACCAAGCGCCAATGGGACCGCTTCAAGGGCTATTATTTCGGCCTCGCTGACGAAGAACAGGGCGAAGCCACCCGCCTTCCGCTCGATGGTCTGTCGAAGGTCGATGAAAACGGCAAGGCGACTTTCCCGGTTGCGGTCGACGAAATGCCGTCAACGACGCGTCTCGTAAACGCGGCCGTGACAGTTCGCATGCGCGAAACCGGTGGTCGTGCTGTGGAACGCAACATCGACATCGCCATTCAGCCGGAAACCGATCTCATCGGCATTCGCCCGAATTTCGCTGGCGACGAAGTCCCGCAGGGTGGAACCGCGAAGTTCAGCCTGATCGCCTCTGACAGCAAGGGGGATCGCAAGGCGCTTGACGGCGCGCAATGGTCGCTGGTCAAGATCGAGCGTAATTATCAGTGGTATCGCAATGGCAACAGCTGGAACTATGAGCCGGTCACTTTCACCAAGGCGATTGCCAACGGCAAGATCGATCTGAAAACCGATAGTGAGGCTGAAATCAGCCTGCCGGTCGATTGGGGTCGTTACCGCCTGGAAGTCGAAACTGCCGACGCCTCAGGCCCGGCTACGAGCTACGAATTCGATGCGGGTTGGTATGTAAGTTCGACCTCGACCGAAACGCCGGATGGGCTGGAAATTGCGCTCGACAAGGAACATTATGCGGCGGGTGACACTGCAGAACTGAAAGTTTCGCCTCGTTTTGCCGGTGAATTGCTCATCACCATCGGTGCAGAAAAGCTGCTCAAGACCATCACGGCCAGCGTTCCGGAAGGTGGCACGACCATCGATATTCCGGTCGGTGAGGATTGGGGTGCGGGCGCCTATGTCACGGCCACCCTGTTCCGTCCGGGTGAGGCCGCTGAAAGCCACATGCCTGCGCGAGCGATTGGTCTTAAATGGCTGAAGGTCGATCCTGCCGACAAGCAGCTTGCGGTCAAGCTGACCCCGCCTGAAAAGATCGCTCCGCGTTCCACATTTTCCATTCCGGTTTCGGTTGAAAATGCGGGTGGCGAGCAGGCCTATGTCATGGTTGCGGCAGTCGATGTGGGCATTCTCAACCTGACACGCTACCAGCCGCCGAACCCTGAAAACTGGTTCTTCGGCCAGCGTCAGCTGGGTCTTGAAATGCGGGATATGTATGGTCGCCTGATCGATGGTTCGCTCGGCGTAACCGGCAAGCTGCGCACGGGTGGCGATGGTGGCAATATGGCAGCCGAAGGCAGCCCACCCACCGAAAAGCTGCTTGCGCTGTTCTCCGGTCCGGTTGAGCTCGACAGCGATGGCAAGGCGACGATCAGCTTCGACGTACCGCAGTTCAACGGCACTGCGCGTGTCATGGCTGTCGCATGGTCGAAGAAGGCCGTCGGTCACGCGGTTACCGATGTCATCATTCGCGATCCGGTAGTTATCACTGCTGGCCTTCCGCGCTTCATGGCGCCCGGCGATCAGGCAAATATCCGCTTCGATATTGCCAACACGGATGCGCCGGACGGCGATTATCGTGTGAGCCTCGAGACCACCGATAATCTCGGGGTTCAAGTTGGCTCCTATCCTGAAAGCATCGCGCTTACAGGTGGCAAGCGGCAATCGATCACCGTTCCGCTCAGTGCTGTGGCCACGGGTGCCGGTGGTGTGACGATCCGGCTTTCCAACGATGCGGGTCTCAATGTTGAACAGGCTTTGGCATTGCCGGTGCGTCCGGTCGATCTGCCGGTCACGAGCCGCCATGTCGTCAATCTCGCAGCCAATGGCGGAAGCCTGAAAGTCGACGGCGGCCTTCTGTCTGAAAGCCTGCTTGATGGTGCCTTTGTCAGCGTCGGTGTCACGCGTAGCGCGGCCTTTGATGTCCCAGCCCTGTTGATGGCGCTCGACCGCTATCCTTATGGCTGCACCGAGCAGACCACCAGCCGTGCCCTCCCGCTGCTTTACTTGAGCGAAATGGCGGCAGGTACCGAAGCGGCGGCGGGTCTGGAAAGTCAGGAAGAACTGAAGAAACGCGTACAGGATTCCATCTTCCGCGTGCTGAACAACCAGTCTTCAAGCGGTTCGTTCGGCCTGTGGTCGCCAGGTTCGGGGGATCTCTGGATGGACGCCTATGTGACCGACTTCCTCACGCGTGCTCGTGAAAAGGGCTATGACGTGCCGCAGCAGGCAATGCTCTCTGCGCTCGCCAATCTGCAAAACGCTCTCGGTTATACAACCGACGTGAAAGAACGCGGTAACGACATTGCCTATGCGCTTTACGTTCTGGCGCGCAACAAGAAGGCATCCGTCGGCGATCTGCGTTATTATGCCGATACCCAGCTTGAAAACTTCGCGAGCCCCATGGCAGTCGCACAGCTTGGCGCAGCACTCGCCCTTTATGGCGATCAGCAGCGTTCCGAACGCGTCTTCGATGCGTCGCTCCAGCTTGCAACCAGCCAATCCAGTTTCGACTATAATCGCTCCGATTACGGTTCGCCGCTGCGTGACGGTGCTGCAATGCTTGCGCTTGCTTCGGAAACCAAGCCTGCGCCGAAAGTGCTGCCGTCGCTCATCACACTGGTCGAGTTCCAGCGTGAAAAGGCGCGTTATCTCAGCACACAGGATCAGGCATGGATGCTGCTTGCCGCACGCGGCCTGCAGGAAGACAATGGCGCAATCAGCCTCGACATCAATGGCACCGCGCATCAAGGCGCATTCTCGGAACGCCTCAATGGTGCAACTCTGGAAGAGCAGCCGCTGATTGTTACGAACAAAGGACAAGGCTCGGTCGACGCAGTCGTGACCGCCGTGGCGCCGCCGGCCCAATCTCTTCCTGCGGGTGGCGAAGGTTTCAATATCGAGCGCACCTATTATACGCTTGACGGTGAACCAGCCAATGTCACCGGGGTCAACCAGAATGAGCGCTATGTGGTTGTCCTGAAAATTGACGATTTGCAGGAATGGCAGTCGCGTCTGCTCGTGACAGACCTGCTGCCAGCTGGTTTCGAGATCGATAATCCGGGCCTCGTTTCCAGTGCCAATCTCGGCAATTTTCCATGGCTTGAAAGCACGCAGGCAGCGCATCTCGAATTCCGCAATGATCGCTTTGTGGCGGCTTTCGACCGCTCTGCAGGCACGAAGAGGCCGATCACACTGGCCTATGTGGTGCGCGCGGTAACGCCGGGTCTTTATACCCATCCGGCGGCCACGGTTGAGGACATGTATCGTCCGCAATTTGCAGCGCGCACGGCAACCGGCATGATGGAGGTGGCTGCGCCGTAAGCAATCCCAAAAGTGGGACCGGCTTTCGGACAAGATCATGGCTAGACATAAATCATGGCCAAAGAGATGAAAAGGCGATGGAAAATAGCCGTTAGCGGTGCCGTGTTCCTCTGCATCGCCGCTTTTGGAACCGTGGTCGGGCTGGACTGGCTCGACCGCGCATATCCACCGCCTTTGCCGGAACGGCTGACCATTTCCACCGAGGTCATGGATCGCGACGGCTCGTTGCTGCGCGCCTATGCGACGCCGGACGGATACTGGCGGCTTAACACCCGGATTGAGGACGTTGATCCAAAGTTCCTGAAAATGCTCATCGCTTATGAAGACAAACGTTTTTACGATCACGGCGGCATTGATTTCCGGGCTCTTGCACGGGCTGCGATGCAGCTTGCGGGCAGCGGCCGCATTGTATCCGGTGGATCGACGCTTTCCATGCAGCTTGCCCGGCTGATCGAGCCGCGCGAAAGCCGCAGCTTCGGTTCCAAATTCAGGCAGTTGGCCCGCGCTATCCAGATCGAACGGCGGCTGAGCAAATCCGAAATCCTCGAACGCTATCTGACACTTGCGCCCTATGGCGGCAATCTGGAAGGTGTGCGCTCGGCGTCATTAGCCTATTTTGGCAAGGAGCCCTTGCGCCTCACCATATCGGAAGCAGCTTTGCTCGTTGCCTTGCCGCAACTGCCAGAACGTCGCCGCCCGGATCGGGAGATGCAGAATGCAGTTGCAGCACGTGATCGTGTATTGAAACGCATGGTTTCGGCGGAGGTGTTTACGGAAGAGGAAGCCGACCGCGCAACGCGTGAGCGCATATACCCTACTCGTCATCCCTTGCCTTCATTGGCCGCCCACTTTGCCGATCTGGCGCTGAAGCAGGCTCCCACCGAAGCACGCCATCACCTCACGCTCAAAAAATCCGTGCAGGCAGGACTGGAAGCCGTTGCGCGGGAAGCCGCAGCGAAACTTGGGCCGAGAGTCTCGGTTGCCATGGTGCTGGCTGACAGCCGCAATGGCAACATTCTGGGCGAAGTCGGTTCCGCTGACTATTTCGATGGCAACCGGCAGGGCTGGATCGACATGACCCGCGCCGTGCGCTCGCCCGGCTCAACGCTTAAACCCTTCATTTATGGACTGGCTTTCGAGCAGGGATTGATTGCCCAGGAAACCATCATCGAAGACCGCCCGCAGGATTTCGCAGGCTATCGTCCGCGCAATTTCGATATGAGCTATCAGGGCGATGTCAGTGTCCGTCAGGCGCTGCAAATGTCCCTCAATGTGCCGACTATCAGCCTGCTCGATGCGGTCGGCCCTGCACGGCTGACGACGCGCATTCGTCAGGCAGGTGTCAGTCTGCAATTGCCGAAAGGTGAAGCGCCGGGACTTGCTATCGGCCTTGGCGGCGCAGGCATCAGCCTGCGCGATCTGGTGCAGCTTTATACTGGCCTTGCCAATGGCGGTCGCGGCACGGCCTTGCGTGATGGCACCGAAAGCTCGGAGCCTGTGCAGCCCTCCGCCCCCATTCTCACCGAGCAGGCGTCCTGGCAGATTGGCGATATTCTGGCCGGTGTCGTGCCGCCGCAAGGGGCGAAACGTATAGGCATCGCTTACAAAACCGGCACATCCTATGGTTATCGCGATGCTTGGTCGGTCGGCTATGACGGCCGTTATGTGCTGGGGGTCTGGGTCGGCCGGGCCGATGGCGGCTCGGTGCCGGGCCTTGCAGGCTATGTTTCGGCGGCGCCCATCCTGTTTGATGCCTTTGTGCGCTCCGGCATCGCTTCCGTACCGCTTCCGCGTGCGCCTGCCGGCGCTTTTCGCACTGCGCGTGCCGATCTTCCGGTGACGCAAATACGCTTTTCATCGGCAAGCGATCCCCTGCCGGTTTTCAAAGCCTCGATTGAGCCTGCGCCGCGCATAGTGTTTCCACCGGATGGCGCGCATGTTGAGCTGAAAGCGCTTACCGACAATGCATCGCCGCTGGTGCTAAAATTGCAGGGCGGGCGCGCACCATTTCGCTGGCTCGCCAATGGCAAACCGATCGCCGAGATCGAACGGAGAAGGACGACAAACTGGCAACCGGATGGAACCGGATATTCGACACTGACCGTAGTCGATGCAGCGGGGCGGGCCGCTAGCGTCAATATTTTTGTTGAATAACGACCTACTGGGCGGCTTCTGATAGCACTGGGTTCTCGGGAGCCTGCTTCTCAAGCGACATGACTTTTAAATTGCCGGAAAACAGGATGCCGGTGATCGGAAGTACCGGTTGCTCGGGCAGTTCCTCATGATGCGTGCTGTCTTTCGGAACATGCAGCTTATGTTCCACGCCCTCTTCAGCACCCGACAGGGTGAGCGCAACATTTCCCCGTGCTTCCAGCAGTTTCGCGCCGTAAAGAAACTCGAAGCTCAGCATCGAAACGAGGAATTTGTAGGTTCCGTCGCGCACGCCTCCCTTCATCATTGCAGCACGATGAACCTCCCCGCCCGTCACCACGTCAAGCGGCGGAATGCGGGGATCGCAGACGTAACCCAACGCAAGCAGCTGTCCGCCCTCAACCTCGAAGCGCATTTTATCCCCGCCAAGATCGAGCGCCGAGATCGAGAAACGGCGATTGCTGTATTGAACAGGAACACGCCCCAGCCGCTTGCACAATTGTTCGCCGCTCAAGGCGCGCGCATTCGCGAAATGGTCTGGATCAATAGCGAATGGCAGTGCTTTTGCGCGATGCGGAACAGAAAGGGCCGGTTCAAGAACATCCGCAATCAAATTCGCAACGATAGTCGTCGAAACCGGTCGCGCGTAATGGCCCTGATCGAGATAGAACGCCGGATTGCCCACGACATCGCGGCCATATTGCTGCATCAGCATTCGGGACACATCGACCGAGATCGTTCCATACCATTGCGAAATATAATTGATGCCCGCGTCGATCGACGGAACTGAATTCAGAAACGAGCCATTGCGAGCGCCAAATACAAGCGTTGCAATTCGCAAATTCGGATTTCGGTCAAGCGCGTAGCGAATGATCCCTTCGTAAAACCGGGCCCAATGGCGGAATGGCCGCCGCTCATCGCCATATACAAAGGCATCGTTGATTGCATATTCAATCAACAGCAGTTCGCAATCTTCGAGTTGTTCGAACTGCTTGAGTTGATAAAGGCCGAGCGCACTCGTCGTGCCCCCCACCGCAAGATCGGCAACAATATCAAGTTCCACACCGCGCCGTGCCATCGTCGACAGAAGAGTGGGCAGATAGCCGGGAAGCATGACGGTGTTCGAACCGCCGATAATTACAGTCTTGAGTTTCATTTCGTCACCGTTGCAGCTTTACCGGCTGGCGTCAGCGCACCGCAACGCCACACACCGTAAGTGCTTGCATCCCAATCAAAATAATAAGCAGCGGCGATCTGGCCGCTATCCATCATCTGTCGAAAGCGGTCGCGCGTCTTTTCGACCAGTTGCTCGCGATTATTGTCATTGGCAGGACAGGCTTTTGAAGTATTGGCAAAACCCCATTCCGTGATCCAGCAAGGCTTGCCGTCCACACCACCGCAAAAAGAAAGCGCATTGTTGATGTGTTTTGCCCGAGCAGCGCGCGTCCCGCTGCTGCCGGGATAGATATGAATACCATAGCCGTCAGCAACGTCGTCCAGACCATATTTCTTCAAAAGATCGGTAAAGGCCGCAGATTCGACAGTGTCTATCCCGCGCCGGTCCGCATCGATGAAAGGGATATCGGACAGGCCAGCAGATATGACTTTTGCCTTTGCGCTGTGCCTGGTTTTCGCCAATTCCGCCCGCACGATGCGCAAAAGTTCGACGTATTTTTCCGCCCCCCTTTCGACCAGAGGAAGCTCCTCCATCTCGGCCAAAGACCGCGCGGTCTTCATCTTCTCCTTGGGCAGAATGGCAAGGTCGCCATTATAGGCGCCCCAGTTGATCTCGTTTCCGGGTTCAACCGCCACAAGAGGCACCCCCAGCGCATCGATCTTCTGCAAGGCATCCGCCATCGCGTTCCGGAACCGCTCAGGAGATATGTCGGAAAGCCGATACATGTCCCATATACGCCCGCGCCCCGGCCGGGGTTTTGTTCCATCCGGATAAAAATCCGCATTGTTGAGCGAGATTTCGAGCAGGACCGCCAGACCCTTCTCGTGGGCAAGGCGTGCGGCATCGATGCTTTGATCGAGCGGTCGGGTGAGCGACAGCCGAACCGCCACTACCCCGTTTTCCACCATCTGATCGAATATCTGCTCGCGCTCGGCGGGCTTGAGCCAGGCCATATTCACCCGGTTGACGCCAAAGCGCGTATCCGCAAGAGCACCGTCGGGCGCAACCGCGAGTAGAACAGCGGCCAAGAAAGCCGCCATTACCCCTTTTCTGCCCCCGATGCTCTCGCGAAGTTTCATCATCGGATACCGATATCTTTCAGCGCGCCGTTAAAGTTGGCCTCGCATTCCGAATAACGGTTGATGGCCGCAGGCACGTCGATCTTGGAAAGGAAGTCGCGCAGGTAGGCTTTCTTCTGCGGCTCGCGGTTCCAGACGCTCGCTTCGATATGCGGAAAACCGACAAAGCCCAGCATCTCGCGCATACGGTCGTCGACTGCGATCATCAGGCCCGGAATACCCGACTGCATGCCGATGATCGTGCCATGGAATCTACGGCTCAGTCCGAAATCCTGGCTGGAGATCCAACTGCGCCATTTGTGCGTGTCGAAGAACACCAGCAGCTCGTTCTTGCGCTGCCATTTTTCCATATGCTTGTAATCGACGGGCGCAGTGATGCGGCTTGCCGCCTGATCATAGGCTTCGGCATGGTCTTCGCTTGCCATGTTCATGTTGTAGACGATCACCTCGTCCTGAATGACATAGCTTGCAACGCTATCCTTTTCGAGCAGCGCGTGGGCGTCCACAATCGTATCGGCAACGCTGCCGAGATAACCGCCAAAGGAGATTTTCTGCGCATCGGCAAGCGTTGGATCGGCGAGGCGGCTCAGCGAGCGTTTCATCTGGTCCGGCGCATAATAAAGCGACGGACAGCCGGTCGGGCGGACATATTTCATGCCCGCATCTTTCAGAAACTCCTCGGTGAAATGCCCGCGCGTGAGGAAGAAGCTTTCCTTGCGGCGCAGAATTTCGAGGAACCGACGCGTGCCTTCGGGCAACTCCGCCTTCAGGTTTTCCTTCTTTTGAATGCCGATGCCCATGACCACGATTGGCATGTTCAGCTTTTCAAAGACGAAGGATTCCGTCGTAGCTGCATAGCCGGGTCGCAAAAGATTGGCGGAGGCAAACAGGCACAGGTCGAAATTCTCATTGAGTTCTGCATAGGTGTCCGGCGAATTGAGGCTGTTGGCCAGATGCCAGAACGGAACGTAGGTCACATCGTGGCCGCGCACTGCGTTGGCCGCGCCCTCACCTATGAGATAATTGCCCGTATTGGCAATCTTCTTGACCTGATCGATCACATCCTTCTTGGTGCGGATGGGCTCGAAATAGGGGCGATGCTTCACTTTTGCCCCGGAAACGCTTTCGACGGTCCGCATCAGATATGACGGGATGCCGGTGATCATTATGCGCATGGTGATCCATCTTCGCTGGAATTAAGGAAACTGGTGAAGAGTGCCTGAGATCAGCCGATGCCGATTTCTGAAAGCACGCTCCGGAAATTGCGTTCTCGCGCCGAGTAAGTTTCGATGACTTCGGGAATGTTCATCGAAGCGATGTGGTCGCTGACGAAAGCCCGCCTGTCGTTGGCCGCGTTGAGATCGCGGGCATCGATCTTCGGCAGGCCGGAGAAATTCAGCATCTCGCGCATACGGTCATCGACAGCGACCATCAGGCTCGGCACGCCCGCCTGCATGGAGATGATATTGCCGTGGAAACGGCGACCGAAAGAAAAGTCCATGGTCGAGCACCAGGCGCGCCATTGATTGGTATCGAGGAAGGCGTGAACACTCACCTTCTTTTTCAGATCGCCCGAGCCCTTATAGGTCAACGGGCCGACAAGTTCGCCCGTGGTGGAGTCATAGGCGCGGCCATTCGCATCCGATTCAAGCTGCATGTCGAAATGCAAGAGCTCATCCTGAACCACGTAAGCTGAACGCCCGTCATCCGAACCGAGCGCGTTCATATCGCCGATGGTTTCGAGTTCCGCTCCCATATAGCCGGTGAAGACGGTACGGCCCTCACCCACCTTCACCTCTGGCAGGCGACTGATCGCTTTGCGCATATTGTCCGGACGGAAATAAAGCGACGGACAACCGACCGGGCGGACATAGGAAAAGCCCTGATCGCGGAGATAGCCGGCTGCATTTTCGCCCCGCGTGAGAAAATAGTGTTCGCGGCTTTTCAGCACTTCCAAAAGCTTCTTCGTACCCGCTGGCAGGCCGTCCTCGCCTTCAATATCGGGGCGGTTCTGGATGCCGATGCCGAGCATCACGACGGGCATATCCAGTTTCGACAGAACAAGCGCTTCTGCATCCGCCGACAAGCCCTTGCGGAGAAGGTTTGCGCAGGTGAAGACGCAGATATCAAACTCCTTGTTGACCTCCTCAAGCCCCGTTCCGTTGTTCACGCAATTGTAGAGGTGCCAGAACGGAATGTGCCTGGCAGACGGCAAAAGCGCTGTCATCGCACCTTCGCCGATCAGATAATTGCCGGTATTGCTGATATTCTTCAGCTCCTGGATAAAATTATCGCGGGCTTCGGAATCCCGCTGCTTTTCCGAATAATAGACCTGCGCCTTATCCGCACGCTGGATGAGGCGAGTGAGATGGCTCGGAATGCCCGTGACGAGGATTCTTGGGTTGGTTGGGCGGCTCATAGGTCGACCTTTCTGGTATAATCAGGCAACTGCACGGCCGGGGAGAACGGCGGTCGCGCTGGCATCGTCTGCAACATCCGGCTGGGAGAACCGGGATTTCGGATAAACGGGGCTTATTTCGTTCGCCCAATCGGTAAAGTCGGAGAACGCCGAGCTCCATGTGCGATGTGCTGCGGAAGCGAGAGCGCCTTCGGCGGTCCGCATCAAGGCTTCGCGATCTTGTGCAAGGATCGTCAGAATGCGTGTCATGTCTGAGACGATCTGCGCATCGTTGCCATTGCGGATGAGAATGCCATCGCGTCCGTGATTGACAAGCTCATCGACGGCGCCGACCGCCGTGGCGACCGGCACGCAGCCAAGCTGCTGCGCTTCGGCGATCATCAGCGGCGCGCCTTCCCAGCGCGACGGCATCAGGAGAACATCGGCCCAGGCCAGATGGTTGGCAATGTCCTTGCCGTCGAAAACCGGCGGCGAGACTTTCACGCCCGCATCCTTCAAACGTGTCATCCACGATGCGCTCGGATCGTCGGAGAGAATTTCTCCGCCGATGGCCTGCGCTTCAAAAGGAATGCCCTGCTCTTTCAGCTTGACGATTGCATCATGCAAACGGTCGATACCCTTCTGGCGGTCGAGGCGTCCCATGTAAAGGATACGCATGGGCTCGCCCTTGCGCCCCTGCTTGCGCGCGGCGGTGACTTGCGCCCGCTGTTTTGTATCGATTGAAAAACTGGCCCCGTTTGGCACCGAAAACACTTTTTCATACGGTACGCCAAAGCTGTGCAGATAAATTTTCAATTGATCCGAACACGTGAGAAAAGCGTCATAGGCATGTTCGAAGGCGATCGCCGCATAGGGTTGGCCTGCCTGACGGCGGAAGACCGTCTCGTCCACCACATGCAGATAGCAGGCGGTGCGGGTGCCTTCCGAGCGAAGCTTACCCATCAGGGGATGAGCGGCCATGACGTGGTTGTTCACGACAAGATCGAAACCGGAAAGCTGGCCGCGCAGGATACTCCAGTCGAGCGGATGATCTTCGGTGATAAAGTCCTGACCGAGGAAGCGGTTTGTGTCACCCCAGGCGGGAATGCCATCCTTCCAGAAATGCAGGTAGTCGAAGGACTGGTCGAACTCATCGAGCACGTCCATCCGCTCATTGCCGAGGACGAAGAGATGGGTTTCAAACCCCTGGTTCTTCAGCTCCCGCCCGGCGGCATAAGCGACCTTTTCCGCCCCGCCGAAAGAAGCATTCGGCACCAGAACGGCAGCGGTCTTTTTCCTTGCGGGGTTATGCGCAAGCGGCAAAACTGGTCCGCCGCCAAGTTCATTGCGCAGCACCTGATACATTTCGGAAAGAGCCGGTAGACGGCGCGGACGCCACGTCCAGCGTGTGGCCGCACTCTGCTTCAGCGGGCTTGTTGCAATCGACGTCACCAGATTGAGCATTGATTGTTCTGGCCGTGAGAGCGCGCGGCGCTGGCGAACACGCGGGAACGGAAAGCGCACCTTCATGCGCGCCGAGGTAGGCCATAGTTGCTGCGTACCCAACGAAGCGAACCAATCGAGCGCATCGTTTTCAATGATTTCCTTTATGAGCCGGGTCGAAACGAAAATCAGGTCGGCATGTGGCTGCCGCGTACCCGACGGCATGATTTCGGTGTCGATGCGCCGCTCGTCCTCGACATTGGTGAGTTCCACAAAGACGATGTTGGCCTGTTCCGCCAGCTTCTCAAGCCGCGACAGGATATTCGGCAACAGTCGCGAACGCGCCAGAAGTTTCAGCGTCTCTGTGTTGGACGAGGCAAGAAATGGCGGGAAATGGAAATTATCCGGCTCGGACACACTGCCCCAGAAGGCACGGATCGCATCATCGAACTTGAGATCGGCAGTGCCAAGGCTGAGATCGGTGAAAAGGCTGACCGTCCCCTCGCCCGCGCGGATCACGCCATAACGCGGGCATTCCTCATGCTCGAAACCTACGAGCGTCGGACGGCGAAACAGCGCCTTGTGCCGCTTGCGCAGAAAGCTGATCGAGCCGGAGCGGTCGCGATTGGCTTCCTTGAAACGGCTTTCCGCACGCAGGCGATATTCAAAGCCGGTATCGTGGCATGGCGTCCCGACAAACCCCGCCTCGATCGCCGAAAGCCAGAACTCCCAGTCTTCAAAACCATTCTGGCGATCATCATCAAAACGGACACCGCTACGGAAAACATCCGCAGAAATCATCGACCCCGTATCGCAGATATTGTCAGTGATGCAGTGGATCAGGCGCGAATAGCTGTTGCCATAGTGTGCGCGCCAATTGACGGAGAAAGTGTCGATATTGGTGTAGACCCATCCGGCGTTCGACGCCAGCAGCTGACGATAGAGCGTGTCGATGGTGTGCGGCTGCACGCGGTTGTCTGCATCGACAAAATATACAGCCTTCACGTCAGGCATTTCTTCAAGAATATAGTCGACAGCGCGATTTCGTGCGCCACCCGGGCCGGCGTTTTCGCCAAAGATGATATGGATGTTGGAATGCGCCGCAGCGTAGAGCGTCAGGCTGTCGAACACTTCGCGGCGCGGATCGCCATCTACCGACACCACGATCTGGGTACGGAAAACCGTTTCTGATGCAAGAATGGTTTCCAGTGCTTCAAGCGCCAGCGCCGCGTGGCCGTAAAGCGGCATGGCAACGACGATCAAATCCTTGGACCTATCGTACATTCGCGGCCTCTTTGGCTAATTCCTGAGCGGGCCGGGCCTCAATGTGCTTGACCAGCCGGAAGTTGAAGACCTTGAGCCAGGAAAAATCGACGGAATCCGCTGCGGCCTTGCTCAGCACAACGAGATCCATCGTCCGGTCGACCGGTCCCTCAAGCATGAAATTGATATCGATCGGGCGATTGGGCGCGACCTCCGACCAACCGCTGAACAAAACCTGCTGACGTCGCCGATCAAGATTGGAAATCGCGTCGATTTCCTCCTTCACGTCTGATGCCAGATTGACCAGCAACAGACCGACGGCACAGGGTTTGCCCTCTGGATGGTCAATCACAGCCCGCGCGGAGACGCGGACCGTACCCGGAGCAACCACACGGCGAATGGCAGCCGCAGTGACGCCCTCCTCGAGCGGATGACAGCCGATGGCATCCTCATGTTCCAGAAAACGCACAGTCGGAAAATCGGGAGTAATGGACGTAACGGACACGTTGGCCACGTTGCGCAGTAATTCGACCGGCAGACGGTAGTCGTCAACCTTTCGGCCATTGATCAACGCAGTCGGCACGATGGCGTTCGGCAACGATGCCGGGCGCACACCCGGCAAGCCGGTGAAAATCCTCAATGCCAGAGGGCGCATGTCGAGATCGGCGTGCGGAATACGGGCACGCGCCGCATAGCGTTCGTTGGCGATCACATTGCCCAGCGACAGTTCCGGCGGCACGCCGCCCGAGGCGGAGATGCGCAGGCGGAGCGTCCGATGGCTGCCATCACATGCCTTGGGAAGCGAGAAGAAATTCCATTCCGACTGCAGCGCGCTGTAGGGCACCAGCCACTCGGCAATTCCCTCACCGTTTTCCAGATAATCCAGCGTTACGATCAGCTGGCCGTTGCGATTGGCCGGCAGATCGCGGAAATGGAGGGCGAAACCGGAAACGGCATAGCTCGAAACCGGAAAAAGCTGTTCGATCTCCGATTCGCGCAGCAGACGCGCAAACCCCTCGTCCTTTGGATCGACCAGAGGGGCATGACTGAAAATCTCCGTCGAAGAATCCCAGTTGCGAGCGTGGAATGCGTCTTCAATCGCCCGATAATTCTCAAACATGGTCTCGCGCTCGCGGCGCAGCATGGCGAGCTCGGTGTGAACCTTGCTGACATGGCCGACAAGGCGATCCAGGCTGCTCTCAAGCAACTGCGTAACCAGCAGCGGAGCTGTTTCGGGGGATGCTTCATCGACCCGCACAACGGGTAGTTCCGGAATGGTGCTCAGACGATAAATCTGCTGCAGAACCGTTTTGAGTTCGTTCTCGCCCTCTTGCGACGCGGCGACGGCAATGAGTGGAAATGTATTCGCCAGACGAAGGCGTTTTCCGTCTCCTTCGACAAAGGTGGTCAGCTCGCCCAGAGACGTCGCTTCCAGCGCTTCACGATCACGCATCGAAGCAATGGCATATCGGCGGGATTTCCGCGCCGAGATCGCAGGAAGTGGTGTGCTCAACATAATCATCCATTGTGTGATGGCCGACTTGGGAGTCTCGGCCTGCACTTGCAATGAGAAAATACAGTCTATGTATTGTCAACAGTCTTATAGCATCAACTATATGATAATATTACGAATATTTGGAACGAGTTTAATTCAAAATTTGAAACAATGTTCATATATATTACAATAACAGCGTAAACACGCAGAAACACGGAGTTTTATATTTACGTTACAGGACTTGCACGTCCGATTGTCGCCACATACCAGCTACCGTCCGTTCAATACTGCCTCGATCAAGGTTTTTTGCTGCCGTAAACAATCCGACAACCTGAACCGGGTTTCCACGGTTCGTCGTGCTGCAGCTCTCATCTGGAGACATGCATCGGGGTCACGAAGCACGTTCATGATCACTTCCGCCAACACGTCCGGCTCAAAAAACGGTACAAGCAGCCCGTTTTGGCCCGAGCGGATCAACTCCCGAACGGGAGGCGTATCCGAACCGATGATGAGCGCGCCGCATGCCATCGCTTCCACGACCGACCAGGACAGGACAAACGGATAAGTCAGATAGATGTGGGCAGTCGATATCTGATAGAGTTTCCGCAACTGGGCGTGCGGGATCGTGCCGGGAAACACGATTCGATCCGGCGGCAGATCAAGATTCCGGACGAGATGCTCGCGCCATGAACCGCCGCCGGGTGGCGGCGTTCCATAGCTGACGCCATCGCCGCCAACAAAAACGAAGATCGCGTCATCGTTCTGCCGGATGACCTTGGCCGCTGCTTCCAGCGCTTGAGGAAAGCCGCGATAGGGTTCGAGATCGCGCGCGACAAACGTGATTACGCGCGATTCTCCTGCCTTCAGCGTCCGCCCATCCGGCAGTTGGATCGTTGCGTGACGATCCGGATAGAAGAGTTTGGTATCGACACCTTCGTGAACCACGGCAATGCGGTTCTGAACGGAACGCGGGTAAAGGCTCTTTTGCCAATGCGTCGGGCTGAATCCGCCGTCGATACCCTCAAGGGTTACCAACTGCGCCATGTTACGCAGGCGCAGGCGCTTGCGGGTTTCAATATCAGGCCGGTCGCCCGGTGCGAAACCGACATCGGCACCATTGGCGCGGTAGAAAAACTCGCAATAGCCAAGTGCGGGGACTGAGGGCAGCACGTCCTTGACGAACATCATGCTGCCCCAGCCAATATGACCGACGACGATATCGGGTGCCTGACCATGATGGGCCATGGATTCCAGGGTTTCGGCCACACGGTACCCGATCCTCGTGTGATGATCGGGTACTTCCAGATATCTGGCCATCGCACCGCCGGTGCGAGGACCAGATTCTACTCTGTGGCGAATGACGCGGACCGCTGGGAGGCGACGGTCCACTGTCTCGCAGATCAGGCTTACATCAAGTCCACTCGTAGCCAGATTCTCGGCTAACGCAGCGAACTGACCGAAACCGCGCCTGTGCACAAATGCTATACGCATGTTACGAAACGTGTTCGGCTGGCGGCCGAAAATAATCGCAACACATCAAATGCCAAACCGTGCGGCATTGCCCCACACGAGTTCCAGTCTGTGCAGTGTCTGATAGGCAATCTCCAGATTGCGAAGATCGTCATCATCGCGGGTGAGGATATGGTTGTAGGACCGGCTCGCATTCCGCAAGCTTGCACACAGCCTTTCACCCTTGTCCGTCAGGCGAATACGGGCAGACCGTTTATCTCTCTGCGAGGTTACACGGTCGACATATCCACCATCGGTAAGCTGTTTCAGATAATAGGAAATGTTGGACCCGACATAATGCCCGCGATCCAATAGTTCACCCACAGTGAGCTCGACATCGCCTATAGCCATCAAAACCAGGGTCTGGGCCGGACCGATATCTTCCACGCCTAACTTCGTCAGCTCGGTTTTCAGCAAGCTTACAAAGCGGCGGTTCACTCGTTCTATCATCCGGGCCAGCTCGAAATGCGTGATAACGACTGTATGAACCGGATGTCTGCGTTCCTGTTTTTCGGCGGTAACTTCAGGAAAATCAACGGCAGTAAAGCCATCGACTGATGTTTCGACTTCCACTCCCTCGTGTAGAAGTTTTTGCATCTCTTGCTCTCCATTTTCAATTTTACTTCAAATTTTGAAGAAATTTGCAGTTATATTTTCTTTGCTCCTTTCGCATTTCCCCGCCGTAAGAACCTTTTTTCTGTCACATTCTCTGCAGTATTACTTTACTGATCTTGAGAACTAGCACACAGTTTTTAGGGATATCCGCCACCTGTGACCATTCCAAGGCAGATAGCGTATGAATGATACTCGCGAAATCAACTCGATTGGCAAGAGCCCTGCACACAAAAAGGGGCAGGACGATTCGGTAACTACGCCGAAAGGCCTGATTTTCAAGGCCCGCCGCGTTTTCCTGTCGGGACTACTTTATGCAGTGCTGCTGAGCGCCTGTATCAATTTGCTACAACTCACTGTACCTCTCTACATGTTGCAGGTTCATGATAGGGTGCTGAACAGCCGAAGCATGGACACGCTCACCATGCTGACCGTGCTCGCCATCGGCGCCATGCTCGTATTCGGGGTGCTGGAATTCATCCGCTCCCTGTCGTTTCAGGCCATGGGCAGCGCACTTGTGCGCCGCCTGAATCTGGCGGTTTTGACGGCAGCGGTGCAGGCATCCGTAAATCAGGGCATGCCCAAAGCGACTCAGACGCTTCGCGACCTCAACGAGTTGCGCAGTTTCCTCACCTCACCGGCGATCAATGCTCCACTCGACGCCGCGTGGTCGCCGATCTTTCTCGGCGTCCTGTTCCTGCTCCACCCCATGCTGGGCGTGATCGGTCTCGTCGCCGTCATTATCCTGATTGCATGCGGTGTGCTGACCGACCTCCTTACCCGAAATCTCATTCAGGAGGCGAACCAGGCGAACATCGAAGCGGTGTCCAAGATCGGCAGCAGCCTGCGGCATGCCGAAGTCATCGAAGCCATGGGCATGCTCCCGGCCCTCGCTCGCCGCTGGCGCACGATGCAGGTTCAGGCGCTTCAAGTGCTCGATCTTGGCGGAACCCGCGCCCGTGCCCTCTCCTCGATTGCCCGCACGGCGCGTTTCATCATCCAGATCGGATCGCTCGGCATAGGCACGCTGCTTGCCATGCAGCAGGAAATCACGCCCGGCGCAATGATCGCGACCAGCATCATCATCGGCCGCCTGCTGATGCCGTTTGACCGAATCGTGGAAAACTGGCGCCAGTGGGTCAGTGCAATCGCCAGCTGGAAGCGCGTCCAGTCATTGCTTTCGGAAAACCTGGCTGTACGCCAGACCATGCCGACGCCACGCCCCAATGGCGACCTCGTGATCGACAAGCTCATCTATGCCGCACCCGGCGTGGATGTCCCGATCATCAAGGGCATCTCCTTTTCGATCTCGCCGGGTGAAGTCCTTGGGGTTGTCGGCCCATCTGCCGCAGGCAAATCCACGCTTGCCCGGCTGCTGATCGGCATCGTCAAACCCACCTCCGGCGGCGTTTTCCTTGACGGAAACAATGTCTATCTCTGGGAACGCGGTTCTTTCGGTGAGATTGCGGGATACCTCCCACAGTCCGTCTCGCTGCTGGATGGAACCATCAAGGACAATATCGCCCGCATGGGTGACAGCGATCCGCATCGCGTGCTGGAAGCCGCACGTCTGGCCGATGTGCATGAAATGATCGGCCGCATGCCGCTTGGCTACGATACCCCGGTGGGCGACGGCCGTCTGACTTTGTCCGGGGGGCAGCGCCAGAGAATCGGCCTTGCCCGCTGCCTCTACAACCGCCCGCGCCTGATTGTTCTCGATGAACCGAATTCGAATCTCGATGCGGTCGGCGAGCGCGCGCTCATCCGGGCGGTCGAACACGCGCGCGACGATGGCGCCATTGTCATCATGATCGCACATCGGCCATCTATCATGCAGGTCGCCGACAAGCTCCTGGTGCTCGAAAACGGACGTATCTCGCAGTTCGGGCCGCGCACGGATGTGGTCGCCTCACTGACACCTGCCAATAATGGCCCGCAAATGGGAGCAGCAAACGCATGATGGGCAAATCGATTATTCCTCGTCGTGTTTCCAGCCTGCTCGCGCCGCGCGCAGAATCGTCGGATCACCAGGCCCTTACCCGTTTTGGCAGCGTCAAACCTGAATGGGCGCTCGATCTGGAGCGCGAGGATTCAAGATCGCCCCTGCGTGGGCTGATCATTGCAGGCCTAGCAACAATCGGCGTCGCTTTCGGCGGGTTCTTCGCCTGGGCCTATTCTGCCAATCTTGGAAGTGCGGCGGTAGCAATGGGCACGGTCATCGTCGATTCCAAACGCAAGACTATCAGCCATCTCGAAGGCGGTATTCTTGATCGCCTGCTGGTGCAGGAAGGCGATATCGTCAAGGTCGGCCAACCGCTTCTGCGGTTGGACGACACAAAGGCACGTTCCGACCTCCAGTCCCTTGAAAGCAGGCGCATCGGCTTGATCGCAAAACTCGCTCGTCTGCGCGCCGAACAGGCGGGGGAGAAGGAGATAAGCTTTCCCGCCAGCTTTGCCGAGGGCGGTGAAAACGCGCAGAATGCCATTCGCGCCGAAAACATCTTCTTTCAGAAACGACTTGCCCAGAAACTGAGCAAGATCGACATACAGCAGAAAACTATCGAGCAATATACGGAGCAAGCCAAGGCATCGACCGCACAGATAGCCGCGACGGACCGGCAAATCGAACTCATCAGCGATCAGCGCAAGGCGATTGCCAGCCTCGTCGAAAAGGGTTTTGCCCAGAAATCGAAGCTTACGGAAATCGATACGCGTCTCAGCCAGCTCGCCGGCGACAGAGGCGAGTATGCCGGTGACAAGGCGAAAGCCGAGCAGGCGAAAGCCGGCGCGGAGTTTGCCCTGACTGGAATCGAAAGCGATCTCCAATCCGAAATCGCAGGAGAAATCACATCGAGCCAGGTCGAGCTTTCCGATGTGCAGGAACGTATCGTCGCGGCCAAGGATGTGATGCGGCGCGTGGAAGTCCGCTCGCCGCAAGACGGGATTGTAGCCAACATCCGGCTGCGTACGCCGGGCGGCGTCATCGCACCCGGCGAAGCGATCATGGATATCGTCCCTGAAAACGAACCCCTCGTCGTTGAAATGAAGATCAGTCCACGTGATATCGACAGCATTTCGGTTGGCGCAGGTGCACAAATCCGCCTGACCGCCTATAATCAGCGCTCAATGGCGCCGTTGGATGGCAAGCTGACCTATATCGCCGCCGATCAGTCACTTGACGAGAAGACCGATACCGCATTTTTCGTGGCACGCGCCGAAATCACTCCGGCATCGCTCGCCGCAAATCCGACCGCCCGGCTTTATCCCGGCATGCCCGCTGAAATCATCATCGTGCACAAGGAACGTCGTGCCATCGATTATCTGGTTTCTCCCATCACGGACAGCCTGAACCGGGCCTTCCGCGAAGATTAATATCCAGAGAATTTCAAAGTAAAACTCGATCATAGGTTGAAATTCCCGAAGGAAGTGTCGCCGCGCATGAAATGACATGTGCGGCGTCATCTTGTTGAAATATTTTCACATTCCCCTCTTCTTGGCCAGATAATTCAAATTTAGAATCAATTTCTGCGTAAACACAAAACAAATATAAATTATAATGACTGCAAATAGATTTCATACTTATGTTTACAGAACTGCAATATAAATTAATGGTAATAATTTGTTACTTACACATGCCGCAATTATACCAAATGACGATGTTGCAATTCCACATAATGCAGAGCAGACTACTAAGAGCATAATGGTCGGAGCATTCCGGCTTGTGGAAACCCCTACAGGAACACAAGGAGAAGCAGATGGCCACTCTAGAAGGCGGCGCCTACGACGACGTGTTGTTCGGCTCCCGCTTTGACGATTTCATCCGTGCCCATGGCGGTGATGATCTCGTATTCGGAGGCGATGGTAACGACACCGTCTTCGGCGGCAACGGGAATGACATCCTTTTCGGCGGCACGGGTAACGACACCCTGTTCGGCGAAAACGGCAACGACATTCTCTTCGGCAATGAAGGAAATGACGTCCTGAGCGGCGGCAATGGCAGCGACGTGCTGTATGGCGGCAATGGAGATGACATTCTCCAGGGCGGCAACGGCTCCGATTTGCTCTATGGCGGCGCACATAATGACATTCTCTACGGTGGGAACGGCAACGACATCCTTGATGGCGGAGCCGGAAACGACGTTCTCATCGGCGGAAATGGCAGCGATACATTCCTGTTCAATGGTGGCGGCGGAAACGACGTCATTCTCGACTTCAATCCCGGCGAAGACATTCTGCAGATTCAGAAGGGTATCAATGGTCTTGATATCTCTTCCGCAGACGATCTTGCCGACCGTGTCACGCAGGTTGGTGGCAATGTCGTTGTCGACCTCGGCAATGGCGACACCGTTACCCTCGTGAACACCAATGCAGACGATGTACAGGCTCATCCCGACCAGTACTTCACTGTTCACTGATTGAACAATTGAGAGCGTGCCCGGCAATCCTCCCGCCGGGCACGTTTCGACTTCGCCGGACACCCAACTTCCCCGTTGGGTGTCCGGACCTCCTGCAAGCTGAACTTTTCTGCAAGAATGAAAGGGCCACACATTGAACCTCGACCATTCGGCGGACATTGAAAGCAAAACCGAGAACCTCTCCATTTGCCGTCTTTGCGCCGATGTGGCTGTGGTCATCTGGGATATTCCAGGCCCGGCTCGCACGACCACCAAATGCACATTTGAAATGCCGGTTCAGCCGGTCCCCTTGCTGAGCGTCGGCATTCCGCTCGAAAATGGCGGCCTGCGCATGTTCTGGGCCATGCGTACAGGCAGTGAACCTGCGGAACTTTCGCTCTCGGCAGGGTCTCTTGGCCCGACGGCGCAAGCGGTCGTATATCCGGCCAAGGAACTCGCCCCTTTCGATGTTGAATATGTCGTAAGCGATCTGACGCTCCCCGGACATATCAAGCTTCTCACCAATATTCTGACCACGTGGCGCAGCACTTTCCGGCTTTCGCGAAACCAGACTTTCGCATCCCTCGTGCGGGACCTGACTTTCGCATTGACGCCGGAACCGCGCGAGGCCCAGCATTGCGGCGAGCCTGTTCAGGGACATCACCTCCTTGAAACAGCGGTCGACCCGATGCTGGGCGAGATTTCGGCTATCTATGGCATCACTTCCGGCAGCGTGATGGTCGTTCCACCACGCTTTGTGGTGGGCAGGCAGGCGCGCAACGCCTGGCAGCCATGCCATCTTCTGCTGGAAGCAGCGCAAGACCTGCCCTCATCGCTTCTGCTGGTGCTCACGGGTCAGAAAGGTGTCGCCGTTCGCAAGCTTGCGAGCGCTAGTGAACAAACGGATTTTGCCAAATGGTGGACCAAATGGCAGGGCAACGGCGCATTGCGGGAATTTCTTGTTCGCCAGCTCGGCAAGCTAAGCCCTGCGGGTGCGGCGGTCGCCATTGATTTGCAAACGCGCACGCCGCTGCCCGTCCGCCAGATTGCACAGTCTGCCACCCATCCGGCCGCTGAAATCGATCTCGCTCTGGCGCTCGATGGCGGGCTGATCGTGGGCGGATGGATGCATGATCCCGCCGCCATGCTTGCGGATATCGAATATCTCCCGGAGAACGGAAGCGCATTGTCGCTGAAGCCGCACTTCCACAAATTTCCCGGCAAGGTGGCCAAGCGCGAAGATGCACCCCAGCAGGATGTGACGGGTTTCGTCGCCTGGCTTCCTTCGGTGCAGAATCTTGGGCCTCTCCTGCAGCCACGCTTCCAGTTGCGCCTTGCTTCCGGCGCGACCGCGCCTCTGGTGCCCGCACCGCAGCCCTTCGAGCCATCAGCGCAGCGCAACCGCATTTTGCGATCCGTGCCGCCGCAACAGGCAAGGCCACACGTATTCTCCCATATTTTGGGACCGGCCCTCACCGAAGTCGAAAAGAAGCTCGCTGCAACGGTGCACATAGCCGAGGTGAAGGAATTCGGAACGACGCCTGCCTCCCCGCTCGCGTCCATCGTTATTCCGCTCTATCGCAACCTTGATTTCCTGCGTTTCCAGTTTTCATCCATGGCGACAGACCCGTGGCTGGTGGAGAATGCAGAGTTCATCTTCGTGCTGGATTCTCCTGAAATTCAGGACGACACCGAGCACATGCTGGGTGGGCTGCACATTCTGCACGATATGCCGTTCAAGCTGGCAATCATGAACCGCAATGGCGGCTATGCGCGGGCCTGCAATGCAGGTGCCAGCATTGCGACCGGAACAACCATCGTCATGTTGAATTCCGACGTCGTGCCTGCGGAACATGGCTGGTTGCAGCAACTGATCCAGCCTTTGTTCGATCAGCCAAAGCTTGGCGCAATCGGTCCTCGCCTCCTGTTCGAGGACGGCTCGCTTCAGCATGGCGGGCTTTATTTCGCCCGCGACCGTCAGGGCATCTGGCTCAACCATCACTATTACAAGGGCATGCCGGGTAACTATCCACCGGCACTCCGTCCGCGTGAAGTGCCGGGCGTTACCGGCGCCTGTCTCATAACGCGCAAGGATATCTTCGATCTCGTCGGTGGCTATACGGAAGACTATGTCATCGGCGACTATGAGGACAGCGATCTTTGCTTGAAGATCAGGCAGCTTGGCTTCCAGATATTCTACGAGCCTTCCGTGGCGCTCTACCACTTCGAGCGCCGCTCGATCCGCCGCAGCGCGGATTACATGCGGGGCCTCGCCAGCCAATACAATTCCTGGCTCCATACACAGCGCTGGGACGACGACATTACCGAATTGATGGCTCTGCCGCAGGAACAGGAGCGCACTGTCGACCTGTCGAATGTCATCATGACCAAATCTGAAAGGAGCGCCGCTTGACGGACGTGGTAGCGCTGAAACAGCCAGAACCTGAAGCCAAACCAGCAATACCGGATGCGCAGATCGACTGGCTGATGCAGTCGGTATTGAAAAACCGCTTCTTGCCCTCGCCCGATCCGAACAGCGTGTTCGTCGGCGATGGCGATTATCGCGCGGTCGGCGCAGAGTTTCTCGGGCATTTCATTCGCATAGGCGGCCTTCGGCCCGACGCGCGCGTGCTCGATATCGGTTCCGGCATCGGTCGCATGGCAGTGCCGCTGACGCAATATCTCGACCCGGCAAAAGCCCTTTATTCAGGTATTGATCCCGTGACAGGTGGCGTAAACTGGTGCCGCCAGAACATCACGTCGCGCTACCCGAACTTCGAGTTCCGCCACATCGATATCGCCCATGACCTCTATAATCCAAAAGGGGCGGTCAACGGGCTCAGTCTCGTCCTGCCTTTCGCTGACAGGAGTTTCGACTTCGTCATCATGACGTCGGTAGTCACCCATCTGCCGTCCGACGAGGTTAAAACCTATCTCGAACAGGTTTCCCGCGTTCTCGCTCCCGGCGGAAAATTGTTCATGACCGCATTCGTCGTGGACGATGTGGCCGCGCGAGACCGTCACGGCAAACGTGACAAGCGACTTGCATTCGAGCGCCATGGCAGCGGACCATGCTGGTTTGTGCCGGAACTGCCGCCGCTGGCGGCAGTCGGGTTTGAAAATGGCTTTCTGGACCGTGCGCTTGCCGGTGCAAAACTGTCGCTCGAAGCAAAATCCTTCGGTCACTGGCGCGGCATCGAGGCGGATCATTATCAGGATATTTTCATCGCTTCGCGAGGTGCTGCCTGATGGCGCAACGTATCCTCATCGCGGCTCATAATCACCCGTCGCTTCATCCCGGCGGAACGGAAATTTTTGCGCACGACCTGTTTCGTGCCTATCAGCGCGCCGGTTGCGAAGCCATGTTTATGGGCGCCACCAACAAGGTGCACCGCGAGGCCCGTCCTGGAACAAGCTTCCAGAGCATTGGCAATGGCGGCGATGAAATCCTGCTCTGGTCCGGTCATTTCGACCGCTTCTACATGAGCCAGATCGACCTTTACGGGATTGTTCCCGACATTGTCGAACTGCTGCAGGACTTCCGGCCCGACGTCGTGCATCTCCACCATCTGCTTTTGCTCGGCGCCGAATTCCCCCATATTGTGCGCCGCACTTTGCCGGATTGCCGTATCTTGCTGACTTTGCACGACTATTATCCCATCTGCCACCATGATGGATTAATGGTCCGCACCACGGGCAAGGAGCTTTGCCATGGTGCAAGTCCCGACCGCTGCCATGCCTGTTTCAAGGACATTGCGCTCGATAAATTCGTGCTGCGCGAACGGCATATCAAATCGCTCTTGAGCGCTGTCGATGCGTTCGTTTCACCCAGCGAGTTCCTCAAGCAACGCTATGTGGAATGGGGCCTCGCGGAAGGGTTGATCAGCGTCATTCCCAATGGTCAACCGCAGCGCCCTTCCCTCGAAACACGGCAAGTGGAGCGCGGGAAGCCGGTCTTCGGCTATTTCGGCAATCTCAATCCGTGGAAAGGCGCAACAGTGCTGCTGGAAGCAGCACGGCAGCTTATATCGGAAGGCTTCGATTTCGAACTGCGAGTCCATGGTGCAGCGCCATTTCAAAGCGAAAGCTTCGTCAGTGAAATCGAGCGCCTCTTTGCCGAGACATATCCTTTCGTCCAGCGTCGGGGTGCTTATCGGCGCGATGACATCGCCCAACTGATCCAGACCGTCGATTGCGCCATCATGCCGTCGATCTGGTGGGAAAACGCTCCGCTTGTCATTCAGGAAGCGCAGGGACAGAACCGTCCCGTCATATGCAGCAATATCGGTGGAATGGCCGAAATGATTGAACATGAGGTCAATGGCCTCACCGTTCCGCCGAACGATCCGCTCGCGCTCGCCCAGGCGATGCGTCGAATGGCGGAAAACCCGGATCTGCGCCACTCGCTTAGTGCGAATGCACGTCATCCGGACACCATCGACGCCACGGCAGCACGCTATCTCGATCTGATCGGGACATTGCGGATCGCGCGCGTCGAGGCAGCATGAGAGGTAAATCATGAACATCGCGACCAAAGTTCCAACCGAGGGGGAAGCAAAGCAGGCAGCGACACCCAACGCCGCCGCCGGACCTCAAAGGACCGAAGCCATGAAAGGACGCGTTGACGCCATCGAGGAAGGCCGCCTCTATGGCTGGGCCTTCGATCCTTCGGTCCCAACCGAACGGCTTCTGATCCGTGTTCTGCTGGATGACAAGCCTATCGCTGAAGCTCCGGCCGACAAGGATCGCCCCGACCTGAAGCGCAATGGTATCGGCGATGGCAAGCACGCTTTTGAAGTGATGCTGCCGCAATTCGCCGCTGCACGGGCAGGCGAACTTGTCGTCGTTGCCGCCAACGCCGCAGGCGGCGAGCAAAAACTGCGCGTGCCGAAGCCCGACGAACAGGCCGCCGAAGCGCTTATCGCAGCACCCATGACACGCATTCTGGACAAGCTCGACATGCTGATGGCCGCGCAACGCCAGTTGCAGGTCAACCAGCGTTCGTTGCAACGCGTCGCGCCGACGCTTGATGCATCCGGCAATGCAGCCCCCGCGGAATTGCTGGACATTGCCAGTTCCGTCGATGGCCTGCGCACCGATCTTCATCAGCGCATGACCGAGCTTGATGTGCATATCATGCGCATGGACGGTGTTGTCGCCGGATTGGAACAGCGCATGGAAGACGTACGCAAGCGCAGCAGCGGCGACATCAAGCTTCTGTTCATGCTGATGTTCGTGCTGGCTGGTTTCGTCGCCGGTGCCCTTCTGACCCTTGCAGTCATGCCCTGAGGGGACGTCCATGGCGCAAGACGAAAGACCTGTCGCACAGCAGCCGGCTGCAAGACCTTCCCGGTCTCCGGATCGTCCTCCCATGATGATGGAGGGCGAAATGGTCGTGGGCAGCGTGATCGAAGACACGCTGGTGCTGGTGCTTGGCATCGGCAGCGCCGCAAACGATCAGGTCACGGCCTTTCTCAACGGCGATCCTGCCATGAGCGTGAAAACAAGCCTGATCACATGGCCGCTCAAGGAACCTTCCCCTGCGGGAACGCATGGTTTCGTCGCCATCGTGCCAACGGCTGCTCTGCGCCGTGGCGTCTTGAAGACCATCATGTTCCAGCATCGGGCGAAGGTCGCTCGCTACAATTTCGCGTCGCGTTCTGCTTCTATCGCGGATTTTGTCGCCATGATTGGCGATTTGGCCGGACCGAGCCTGCCGGGCGTCATCGATGAACTGGTGGAAGGGCTGATCTCCGGCCCTATCAGCCGGAAGAAACTTTCGGCGATCACCGTTCTGTTGCAGGCCGGAGCCCGCTCCGACGGCTGTATCGAACTCATCGGCGGCAGCGACGAAGGCGAAATTTTTGTTCAGGGCTGGGCACAGGACCTGACGCCTGCTGTCACCCGGCTGCTGATCAGCGGCAAAAATCCATCCCTCGCGGAGTGCGCGATCAGCGTCTTTGCACGGCCCGACCTGAATGATGAAGCATCCGGATTTGCAGGGCTTCTGCTCGCCAATGAGCCGGTCGAACCGACCGATATCGAACGGCTTCTGTTTCGCGGGCGGCGGGGCTGGCGTTTTACCGAAGTCTATGACCGCAGGCTCTTGTCCGGCTCGCGTGAGACGCCGGGCCACATACGGGCGATCCTGCCACGGGTACGCAGCTCGACCGACATTCTGCTGCGCATGCGGTCTGCCGCCAACCGCTTCGATGGCGCCGACACGGTATCCGGCCTCCCCTTTCCCGTCCGGATGGGAATAGACAATGTCTTCCGTGTGGAAGGAAGTGGCATGCTTGTTTCCGGCTGGCTGCTCGATCCCGACAGCCATGTGGAAAGTGTGAAACTGCGCCGCCATCGCGGTGAAATCCAGATCGACACAAGCTGGACCCGTATAGACAGGCCTGATGTAACCCGCGAATTCGATAATCAGCCGCCGTTCAATGCCGGGCTCGACCCCAGCCGCCATGCCCATGGTTTCGTCGCCTTCGCCCCGGAACTTGCCGGTGACAGCACCTCGCCGTTCTACCTTGAACTTTCGATCAGCGATGGGCGACGGGCCTTTTTTCCGTTGACGCCCACCCGCGTCACGTCCCGCGAAGCCATCGTCCGGCAAATCCGGGCAACCGATCCGAACGCATGGGCTCTGCGCCATATCGTGGACCAGCAACTCGTTCCATTGCTGCGCGGCGTCAGCCGCCCTGCGCCTGAAGTCTTCGGCGTTGTCGATCTCGGCCCCTTCGAGGATGCGATAGGGCCTGCGATCATCATCGGCATCGATGAACGCGTCGAGGAGATCGAAGCCTTGCTTGCACTGCTCGCGCTCGATCCGGAAACCCGGATCGCCCCGATCGTGATCGCGGCGGCAAGCGAGATCATCGACCGCATCGGCGTACAGATCAGACGCCTTGCGGATTTCTACCGCCTGCGCATACGGCTCGTTTCAGCCACCGGTTCCGAGGACCTCTACGATGCGTTGGAAGTCGGCGCCCGCACGGTTACAACGGATCAGGTCATATTCCTGGCCGGATCGCTGCTGCCGCGCCGCGCCGGATGGCTGAACAAGCTCGTCAGCGCCTATGAAGCGCACAAGGACTGCGTTCTGTCACCCACGCTTGCCTATGAGGATGATTCAATCCGTTGGGCTGGAACCTGGGTTGCGGGTCCGCCCTCCGGCATGTCGGCGGATCGGGCCCTGATCAGCCGCTATGCGGGTTATCCCATCGATGCCGTATCGGGAATGTCGTTGACGGAAGTCGCAACAGCGACGTTCGAGTGCTGCATCCTTCCCCGCGAAGCGCTGTTCTCGGTCGGCGGCTTCACGCGCGGCTATCTCGGCACTCACGAAAAGGGACTGGATCTCGGATTGAAACTGAAACAATCGGGCCTGCGCTCCTATTGGTTGCCTTCGGCCCATATGCTTGGAGCGGACGACACATCCGTTACCGACAGGGCATCGACCATTGCACTCATCGAGCGCATTGACCGGCAGGTCTTCGACGCGCGTTGGTCCTCCATTCTCGCTGGCAGGCGCAAGGCTCAGGCGGAGGAACTTGCATGAGCGATAAACTCCGGGTTCTCGTCATCTCGCACGCCCACCCTTCGATCTCTCTCGGGGGCGGTGAAATCGCTTCCTACAATCTGCACAAGGGGTTGAACAGCATTCCCGGGGTGCAGTCGGTCTATCTGGCGCGGGCGGCCCATCCGATCCCGCGACATGGCACGACGGCGCTCATGAGCATGCGGCGCGCCAGCGATGAAATCCTGTTTCATGCCGACGAATACGACCATTTTTATCTGTCGAACAAGAACACCGATGAAATCCGCCGCGACCTGCTGCGCTTCGTCCGAGACTACGACCCTGACATCGTGCATTTCCACCATGTCCTGGGCCTCGGGCTGGAGACCCTTTACGCCATCCGCGAAGCGTTGCCGGACCGGATCATTCTCGTGACTTTTCACGAGTTCCTGTCCATCTGCAACAATGATGGCCAGATGGTCAAAGCCGGCACATCGAAGCTGTGCAGCGAAGCGTCTCCCATCGATTGCCACGCCTGTTTTCCGCAGATACCGCCGGCGCGCTTTCTCAAGCGGGAACGCTTTGTGCGCGGCATGCTGGAACTTGCCGACGCCTTCGTTTCACCGAGCAAATTCCTCGCCAATCGCTATCTCGAATGGGGCCTCGATCCGGACAAGATGGAAGTCATTGAAAACGGCATAGCCATACGCGATGTCACCCCTCCACGTGAGCTGACCGGGCCGAACCCGCGCCGCAACCGCTTTGCCTTTTTCGGTCAGATCAATCCTTTCAAGGGCATAGACGTGCTGGTCGATGCGGTATCCCGTGTCCCGGAACAGGTCTGGGGTGAGGATTCCCGGCTGATGATCTTCGGAGGCAATCTGGAGAAGCAGCCACCCGCCTTTCAGGAGCGCATGCATAAACTGATCGAGGAGGCTGGTCCGCGCGTGCGCTTCTATGGCGCTTACCAGAATGCCGAAATGCCGCGCCTCATGCAGTCTGTGGACTGGGTGGTCATGCCTTCGATCTGGTGGGAAAACTCACCTATCGTCATTCAGGAGGCCTTGCATCATCGACGCCCCGTCATTTGCTCGAACATCGGCGGCATGGCGGAGAAGATTCGCGACGGCGAAGACGGCCTGCATTTCCGGGTGCGCAGCGCCGAGGATCTGGCCGACCGCTTTACGGAAGTGCTGAGCGAACCGGGCGTGTGGGACAGATTGCATCAATCCATCCGCAATCCGGTCCATTATATCGACTGCGCGAAGGAGCACCTCGATCTCTATAACCGGTTGCGGGAGTCAAAACCGCGCAGACAGAAACCGGCAGTTACGCAAACTGCTCTTTCACAGGCAAGCTGAGCCTGGCTTGACCTTATTGAAACAGAAGGAAAACCGTATGGCACGCGCCCTCGTCATGATCCCTGCGGGAGAAGTGTACGATCACGACAATGTCCGCTGGTATCGTCATACCGACGTTCAGGGCAGCATCAATCATTATCACAATATCGGCGACGCCTTCGTCTTCGAGTCATCGTTGAAGCTCATGGATTACGAGAAGGCTTCCGAACTCCCGATCACCAATTTTTCCCCGGAAAAGATTGATCAGCTGCGCGAAGAATATGATTATGTGATCCTGCGTGGCTCGAACTACATCAACAAGGATATGAACTGGCGCGACACGATCCCGGTTTTGCAGCGGCTGAAACTGCCGGTCATCGCATTCGGCGTTGGAGCGCAAGCGCCGGTCAGAGGGGAAATACAGCTTTCCGAAGAGACGAAGGCGGTCCTGCGCATCATCGCGGATTCCACAACGTCCATAGGTGTGCGCGGTGCTTATACGGCCCAGGTGCTCAACGATATTGGCATCCGCAATGTGCGGGTCATCGGTTGCCCGACCGCGTTTCGCCGCAACAACCAGCATCTGCGCATCAAACTGCCGCCGCTGGAAAACGTTGCCCAGGTCGGCGTTACGGTTCGCCGCGAGGTGTCGCCTGCCTATGCGCAGGACATCGAGCAATATCTGACCCGGCACCGCGACCTCATCAAATCCATGGCCCAACGCTTCGATGTAACCTTGATGGCGCAGGGCGAGATCGATGAAAAGAAAATGGTCTTCGGAACAGCGGAGCAGAAGGAAGAGGCCATTGCGGCCCTCAAGGCGCATCGCTGGACAGCAGACTGGTATTTCGACGAAACGATGGAAAACCTCTATCGCCATCGCATGTTCTACTCGGATGTCGTTGCAGATTACGAGGAACTGGTGCGCAAGCAGCAACTCGTCCTTGGTTATCGTCTGCACGGCAACCTGATGGCGCTGGCCAACGGCGTTCCGTCCATCTACTTCACCTATGACAGCCGCACGGCAGAATTTGCAGAAACCTTCAAGATACCGAGCTACGACGTCTTCAGCGACAAGCCCTTCCGGCTGGAAGACTACTGGGACCAGTCTCTTTTCGACAAATACAACCGGGCCTGGTTCGAGACCTATGCCGAAATGAAGCATTTTCTCGATGAAAACGGCGTCCAAAACAAGATGACCGAAACCGGGCTTCCCATCGCGGAACTGAAGGTCGCTTGAGTTCAGCTCTTCGGCAGTTGGGCAGGACCGTTGCCCTTCTGCTCTTCTGCCAGAAGCGACCATGCGGCGATGAACATCGCGGCAATCAGCGGGCCGACCACGAAACCGTTGATCCCGATCAGTGAAATTCCTCCGACCGTGGAGATCAGCACGACATAATCAGGCATGCGGGTGCCTTTTCCGACGAGCGGCGGGCGCAGGAGATTGTCGACCAGTCCGATCACGAATACGCCGACGAAGACCAGAACAGCGCCGCTGATCCACTCCCCGCTTGCAAAGAACCAGGCCGCCGCCGGTATCCAGACAAGGGCGGCGCCGACGGCCGGCAGCATGGAGAGGAACGTCATCATGACGCCCCAGAGCAAGGCTGCTTCCACGCCGAGAAGCCAGAAAGTCACCCCGCCTATCGTTCCCTGAATGATGGCGATGATGATATTTCCCTTCACGGTCGCCCGGATGACGGCTGTGAACTTTTCCAGAAACTGCCGGGTATAATCGTCGTTGAGCGGAATGGCCTGCCTGATCTTCCGCCCCAGCTCCGCACCATCGCGAAACAGGAAGAACAGCAGGTAAAGCATGATGCCGAAGCCGATGAAGAATTGCAGTGTATTCTGGCCGAAGCTCACCAGCCTTCCGGCGAAAAGCTGGCTGCCCTGCATGATGGCGGAGGAAATGCGTGAGCGCCATTCCGCGAAATCACCCAATTCAAACCGGGTCAGCCACTCCTCCAGCGAATCCGGCAAGGCACCCAGGATGCGGGAAATATAACTGTTCAGGTCAAACTCGCGGCTGCTCAGGCGTTGATAGAGGGAGTTACCCTCCTGAACCAGCGAACCGAAAATCGCCAGCATCGGAATGATGACCAGACAGATGCACATCAACACGGAAAGCAGGGCCGCAATGTTCTTCCTGCCCCCGAGCAAACGTTCCAGACGCTGTTGCACCGGCGAGAACACCACGGCAAGAATAACAGCCCACAAGACTGCCGAATAATAGGGCAGCAGCAACCACGCAAAGGCGATGGTGACCAGTGCCAGAAGAATATAGAAGCTCGCGCGCTGGACGGACATGAACACCTGCTGCAGATTTCCGGGTCGGCAAACCCTGCCCGGAAAACCGTTCCAATTCAATAGGGAAGCACGGGCCAGCCGATCATGCCGCTCTCAAAGGCACCAGCTTTTCATTGGGACGCGAACGCGCAAGCGTGCTCAGAAGATCGCTTTGCGATACGAGCCCGATGATGCGGCGCATTTCGTCGATGACCACGACGGCATGCGCCAGTCCATCGGTGAGGCTCGGCACGAGGCTCATCACCGGATCAGACTGTGATGCGGTGGGAGCCTCCACGATGTAGTTTCTGAAATCATCGCCTGGATGCATCAACTCGCGCAAACCGATCACGCCTTTCAGGCGCCCATCCGATGTGCGCACGGGCAGCGTCAGCAGATTGTGCCGCAGGATCAGCTCGCGCGCCTGGCTGGCGGTTGCACCTTCGTCGATACTGACGACATCCCGCGACATGATATCGGCGCATGTCAGGTCCCCGCGCGAGCGAGTGGACACTTCAAGCTCCACCTGCCGCAGCAGACGTCCGAGATCGTTGCGATCAATATCGAAGCTTTCATCCAACGCCAACAAGGCGCGGTCGATATCTTCCTCGCGGATGCCCATGCGGACCGAAGGCGGCAGGTCTTCCGTGCTGTGCTTGTTAACCGGCGCGGCAGCAACCACATGCGGATATTTCCGGCGCGACAGTTTGTGAAACAGGATCCCCAGTCCGACAAGAAGGCAGGAATTCAGCGCAACCGGCACCAACGGGAACAGCAAGCCCCATTTGGCGACCGCCGATCCCCCCAGAACCGCGGTCAGCGCCGCTGCGCCGCCGGGCGGATGAAGGCTGCGGGTGACGGACATGGCAGCGATGGCCAGAGCCACGCCAAGGCCGATTGCCAGCGCCGGATCATCGACAAACTGCGTGACGGCCAAACCGACGAAGGCCGAAATCGTGTTGCCGCCGATGATCGACCAGGGCTGGGCCAGCGGGCTGGTCGGAACGGCAAAGAGCAGAACTGCCGAAGCGCCGATCGGTGCTACGATCAAAGGCAGATGCGGCCCGTTTCCCAGCAACATGCTCGATATGAACCCGGTCAGCGTAATACCGATCAGGGCGCCGAGGCAGGCAATGGATCGTTCCCGCAGCGTAGCGCCGGCAAGAACCGGCTTGAACAGCCGGAAAGCGCGCGACTGGTTTGGTTCGGTATCTCTTTGGGTCATTCCGTCAATCAGGCCGATGATAGGGAGGCTTCAGCAAAAACCGTTGAAGCTGAAGGCTATTCTCTTGGGGGTGAGACAATATCCTGCCCTTGCCGGATTCGAACAAGAAAGCAAATCCGTATCAGCTTGCAGGAACGGAAAAATCCTTCTCCGTTCATCAACTTAACGAGAACAATGGTCTCAATGCCATTTCAAGTCCGAGGACCATGAGGCCTATCAGAAACCAACGACGAAAGCTTTCCGGCCGGATTTTGCGGCGAAAGAATTGCCCGAGGAACATCCCGGCCAGTGCGGGAACGATGGCCAGGACGGAGATCAACAGGAGATCGCCCGAATAGGCCTGCCTGCTTGAAAGCCCAACGCCCAGTGCGGCAGTCGAAACAGTGAAGGAAAGCCCCAGCGACTGCACCAGATCTTCTTTTCTGAGCCCCAGAGAACTCAGATAGGGCACTGCCGGAATGACAAATATTCCCGTGGCACCTGCAATCAATCCCGTCAGGAGGCCGATGACAGGGGATAGCAAACGCTCGAGCTTTTCCGGCACCTGTAGCTGGCGGGCCAATAACGTATAGGCTGCATAGACGACGAGCGAGAAACCCAGCATCGATGTGGTGATTGCAATATTTCCGCCGACCAGAACCGCGGTTCCTGCGATGGTCCCCACCACAATTGCCAGCATCATGCTCCAAAGGCGAAGCATGAGCGCGCCGAAACTCGGCCCCGCCACCAACTGCCACAGATTGGTGACGAAGGAGGGAATAATCAGCAGGCTCGCGGCTGCGAGCGGAGATATGAGCGCGCCCAATATGCCCATCGCGACGGTTGGCAGTCCCATTCCGGTCACGCCTTTGACGAAGCCGGCGCAGAGAAACGTAATCGCAATCGTGAGGATCAGGGAGAAGGAATAAGTCATGTCCCTGCTATAGCGACCTGGCCAGCGGGCGGAATGCGGAAGTTCCTCATCCAGCCTTCGGCTTTCCCATAGGCAGGATTCGCGCTAGTATCGCGCATGCGCTTTGATCTTACCGACCTTCGCCTCTTCCTTGCGGTAGCCGACACCGGCAGCATCACCCATGGCGCGGCGGAAGTAGGCCTCTCGCTTCCAGCGGCAAGCGAGCGTCTGCGCGATATGGAAGCGGCGGGACAGGTTATGCTTCTGGAGCGCGGGCGGCGGGGCGTAACCTTGACTGAAGCGGGCGAAGCCCTTGTCCATCATGCCAGAACAGTGATGCGGCAGATGGCGGATATGCATAGCGAATTGGGTTTGCATGCCAAAGCCATGCGTACAGCAATCCGTGTTGCGGCCAATACGGCGGCGATTACGGAGTATCTTCCGGCAAAACTCGCCGTCTGGATGGCAGAAAATCCGCGCATCGATGTGGAGTTGAAGGAACGGCAGAGCACCGATATTGCCCGGGCCGTCCTGCGCGGATTTGTCGAGATCGGGATATTATCGGACGCGGCAGACGCAACCGGTCTGGAAAGGATTCCGTTTGCTAAAGATCAACTGGTGCTGATCACGGCCAAGCACCATCTTCTCGCCAGCTATAGGCGGGTGAGTTTTCCGGATATCCTGCAGGAGCAATTCATCGGCCTTTCAGCCGGTGCCTTGCAGGAGCACATCGAGAGCCAGGCGAGCCGTCTGGGCGGCAGGCTCAAAATCAGGACGAGGCTTCGCACGTTTGAAGGAGTCGGCCACATGGTGGCTGCCGGTGCCGGGATTGCAATCATTCCGCAGACAGCCGCCCAACGTCTCAGAAAGACGCTGCCAATCGCGACTGTTGCGATCTCCGATGCCTGGGCCAGAAGAAATCTTGTAATCGCCGTGCGGTCCCGTGAGGAACTGACCGCCGCCGCCAGATCCCTCGTCGACCATCTGGCCGAAGAGCGAGCTACCCAGACTTTGGTAGTATAAGCGCTTTCGTTGAAGCTCAGGCATTGGCAAGCCGCCGGGTTGCATCTACATTCTGTTTGAAGCGCGCCGGAAATCATTGCCGATTCAAGAGCAAGTCCGGTGCGGAAGCGATTACTGCAGTGACCTGATAATATCGCATCTGATTGCCCGAAGCGCCCAAAGAGGCGTGGGGAACTGAATTCAGAATACGGGCTCGCCCGCCGCAACATAGTCTGGGAGGACGCTATGATGAAGACTATCGCCGCTCTGGCGACGACACTTGCCATTTCCGCTGCAACTTTCACCGCACAGGCACAAAACTATCCTGAACGGACGATTACCATGGTCGTGCCTTTTGCGGCAGGCGGGCCTACCGACACCGTGACGCGTCTTGTCGCGGAATCCATGTCCAAGGACCTTGGCCAGCAGGTCATCGTCGAAAATGTGGGCGGCGCGGGCGGAACACTTGGCGCCGGGCGCGTCGCAACCGCGGACCCGGATGGCTATACGCTCCTGCTTCACCATATCGGCATGGCCACAAGCGCCACTCTCTATCGCAAGCTTGCCTATGACACATTGAACGGCTTCGAATATGTCGGGCTGGTTACGGAAGTTCCGATGACCATCGTTGCGCGCAAGGACCTTGAGCCGACCGATCTGAAGGGGCTGGTCGAATATGCCAAGGCCAACAAGGATACCGTAACCGTCGCCAATGCGGGCATCGGGGCTGCCTCGCATCTTTGCGGCATGCTGTTCATGAGCGCTATTGAAACTCCGCTCGTCACGGTTCCATACAAGGGAACCGGCCCCGCCATGACTGACCTGCTCGGCGGACAGGTCGATATCATGTGTGACCAGACCACAAACACGACCAAGCAGATTCAGGCAGGCACGATCAAGGCCTATGCCGTCACCTCGCCCGAACGTCTGGACGTGCTGAAAGACCTTCCCACGACCAAGGAAGCCGGGCTTGACGGCATGGAAGTGGGCATCTGGCACGGCATTTACGCCCCCAAGGGAACCCCGGCAGCAATCACCGAGCGGCTGTCGAAATCGCTCCAACTGGCCCTGAAAGACCCGAATGTGGTTGCCCGCTTCGCCGAACTCGGCACAAAGCCGTCATCGGAATCCGACGCGACGCCTGCCGCGCTGAAGGCAAAGCTGGAATCCGAAGTCGCACGCTGGAAGCCCATCATCGAGGCTGCCGGACAATACGCGGACTGACGTCGCGGCCCTCAATCAAGGTGCGCAATCTGGCGCGCCTTGATTGTCATGTCCTGAGGCCGCCTCGCAACCGCAGCCTCGGGATAGCTGATCCCATTCACATGCCGAGCCCCCGGCATAGCCCTTTCAACGGCAAATCCGAAAGATGATTAGCCCATGAATGAGCCCTCAAGGAAATTTTCTATCGATCCGACCAACGGATTATGCGGTGCCCTTCTCACACTGACCGGCGCCTTTTTCGCCTATCAGGCGCTGGGTCTGGACTTGGGCACATCGCTGCGCATGGGACCGGGATATTTCCCGCTTGTTCTCTCAGGCGTACTAGTCCTTCTTGGACTGGTCATACTTATCCAGGCGACGCGCGTCTCCGGTGAGCCAATGGGTCCGATCGCATGGCGCGGTCTGTTCTTCATTCTGCCTGCACCCATATTCTTCGGCCTCACGGTACGCGGCCTCGGTTTCATACCGTCATTGTTCCTGACCTGCCTCATTGCCTCTTTCGCCTCGATGCGCATGAAGCCGCTAGCAGCACTGGTTCTTGCGGCTGCAATCACTGTCTTCTCCGTCATCGTGTTCAGCTACGCCCTCGCGCTGCCGTACCAGCGTTTCGGGCCGTGGTGGCCGTTCTAGGAGGCCGACATGGAACTTTTCAGCAATCTTGCGCTTGGTTTCTCCACCGCATCGACGCTTGCAAATCTCGGCTTCTGCCTGATCGGCGTATTGCTCGGCACCTTGATCGGCGTATTGCCCGGTATCGGGGCGACAGCGACAATTGCCATGCTTCTCCCGGTCACGTTCCAGATCGGCGATCCGGTTTCGGCATTGATCATGCTCGCCGGTATTTATTACGGCGCCCAATATGGCGGGTCGACGACCGCTATCCTCATCAACATGCCGGGTGAATCTTCATCCGCCGTCACGGCCATTGACGGCTACCAGATGGCGCGACGCGGACGGGCTGGCGCCGCACTTGCCATCGCGGCAATCGGTTCATTCTTTGCGGGCACTGTCTCGACATTTCTGGTAGCGGTGTTCGCTCCGCCACTGACTGAAATCGCGCTTAAATTCGGCTCGGCTGAATATTTTTCGCTCATGGTTGTGGGTCTGGTATCGTCCGTGGCACTGGCGCATGGCTCCATTGTCAAGGCACTGGCGATGGTCGTCCTGGGCCTCCTGCTCGGTCTTGTCGGCACCGACATCTACACGGGAGCGCCGCGTTTCACGCTCGGTATCACGGAATATGCAGACGGGCTTAATTTCGTTGCCGTTGCCGTAGGCGTGTTCGGCATTGCCGAAATCCTGCGCAATCTCGAAAGCGAACATACGCGCGAAGTGCTGATGGCAAAGGTCACAGGACTGATGCCAACACGCGACGATTTCAAACGCATGACGGCACCAATCCTGCGCGGAACCGTCATCGGCTCGGCGCTTGGCATTCTGCCCGGAGGCGGTGCCATTCTCGCGTCCTTTGCTTCCTATACGGTCGAAAAACGCATTTCCAGCACGCCCGAAGAATTCGGAAAAGGTGCTATCGCAGGCGTTGCGGGACCGGAATCCGCCAACAATGCCGGGGCGCAGACATCGTTCATTCCCATGTTGACGCTGGGCATTCCTGCCAATCCGGTGATGGCACTTATGATAGGCGCCATGATTATCCAGGGCATTGTGCCGGGGCCGAATGTCGCGACGGAACAGCCTGCCCTGTTCTGGGGCGTGATTGCGTCCATGTGGATCGGCAACCTTATGCTCATCGTCCTGAATTTGCCGCTGATCGGCCTCTGGGTAAAGCTTCTGACCGTTCCTTATTATGTGCTTTTCCCGATTATCATGACGTTCTGTTCAATCGGGGTTTATAGTGTGAATTCGAATGTCTACGACCTCTATGCGGTCGCATTCTTCGGATTCATCGGCTACCTGCTGGCCAAGCTGCGTTGCGAACCGGCTCCCCTGCTGCTCGGTTTCGTTCTCGGCCCATTGCTGGAGGAACATCTGCGGCGCGCCATGATCCTGTCTCGCGGAGACCCGGCAACTTTCTTCACCCGACCGATCAGCGCCATTCTGCTTGCCATAGCGGCAGCCGTTCTCGTGGTCGTGCTGCTTCCATCGGTACGCAAGAAGCGCGACGAAGTATTCGTGGAGGAAGGTTAGAGCATTTCCAGCAAAAATGTGAAACGGTTTTGCGTTGGATAATGCGATAAAACAAATAGTTAGAGCGGTTCTGGCCATTCTGTTAGGACTGGAACCGCTCAAGCGCGGTTAGCGCATTTCCTGTTCAGGCAAAAATTGTTGTTTCAGGCGCATCAAATCATGATGCGCCTGAATTCATCCGCGCCGCGCGCCTGAGGATACGATGTCGAGATAGACAGCCAGAACAAGAATGCTGCCCTTGATGATCTGCTGCCAGAACGTATCGACGCCGAGCATGGACATGCCATTGTCGAGGCTCGACATGATGAGCGCGCCGACCAATGCGCCGAGCACGGAGCCTACGCCGCCGCGCATGGACGTGCCGCCGATGAAGCAGGAAGCGATGGCGTCGAGTTCGCCGCCCATGCCCGCCGATGGCGTACCCGCTGCAAGGCGCGAGGTCGTCGTCAGGCCGGCCACCGCCGCCATCAGCCCCATCAGCGCGAAGACGGCCATCTTGACGAAATTGACATTCACGCCGGAAAAGCGCGTCGCTTCTGTGTTGGAGCCGACCGCATAGATGTGGCGACCGAACACGGTCTGTTTTGCGATCACGGTGAAGACACCGAGGATCACCAGCAGGATCAAGACCGGAACCGGCACACCCTGATAGCTGTTGAGGATCAGGATGAAGCCAAGGATCAGGACGCCGATGCCAAGAAGCCTCGCGACTTCCATGCCGGATGAAAGCAACTGAAGATTATGCTTGCGTTTGCTGGCTCGCGTGCGCAGCGTCATCAGGATAAGCACGCCAAACAGCGCAATGGCGCAGAGATTGCCAAGCCAGCCCGGCAGATAGCCTTGCCCGATATATTTGAATCCCGGCGAGATCGGCGCGATGGTGACGCCGCCCATGATGCCCAGCACGATGCCGCGAAAGACAAGCTGGCCACCAAGCGTGACGATGAAGGACGGTATGCCGAGATAGGCAGTCAGCCAGCCATTGAACGCGCCGAGCGCCACGCCGAGCACCAATACCGTAATGATCGTCGCCCATAACGGCCATCCAAGGAGCACATCGAGGACGGCGGCAATGCCGCCAAGGAGCCCCAGAAGCGCCCCGACCGAAAGATCGATTTCCCCGGCAACGATGACGAACACCATCGCGGATGCGAGCATTCCGGTGATCGCCATCTGGCGCAGAAGGTTGGAGAAATTGCGTGCGGTCAGGAACTGCGATCGCCCCATTTCGGGATCATAGGTGAGGATCGCGAAAAATGCCCATATGAGCGCAACCACGATCAACAGAGCGACGATCTTGTATTCCGCCAGAAACTTTCGAAGGCTTTTGCCCGTCATCGTCATATCATGCACCGGTCATATTTTGAGCATTTCCAGCGAAGACGAGACAGGTTCTTGCGCCCGGAAATGCGTGAAAACAAAGAGTTGATCGCGGATCAGGCCGCATTGCTTGTCGGCTTGCCGATTGCAGCGGCAAGCACCTTCTCCTGGGTCAGATTTTCATTGGGGAAATCCCCGCGCAGCCGGCCCTCGCCGATCACGAGCACACGGTCGCTGATGCCGAGAACTTCCGGCATTTCGGATGACACCATCAGCACCGCAACGCCCTGCTTCGCAAGGGCGAAGATCAGTTTGTAGATTTCATATTTCGCGCCCACATCGACGCCCCGCGTCGGCTCGTCCAGAATGAGCACCTTGGGGTCCGGCAGCATCATTTTCGACAGCACGGCCTTCTGCTGGTTGCCGCCCGACAGCGAGGCGATTTCCAGCATTGGGTCGGCAGTCTTTACCTTGAGACGCAGAATTTCACGCTGGATCGTTGCCAGTTCCGCTTCCTTGTCGAGCAGTCCGCGCAAGGAAAACCGATCCAGCACCGAGATCGTCATATTGTAGCCCACCGGCATGATGGGCAGGATGCCATCCTTCTTGCGGTCTTCCGGCACCATGCAGATGCCTTGTCGAACCGCATCGCGCGGGGTGCGGATCTTCAGTGCCCGGCCCTCCAGGAACACCTGCCCGTCATGAGCGCCTGGCCAGACGCCGAACAGGCTGGACACCAGTTCCGTCCGCCCCGCGCCAACCAGCCCGGCAATGCCGAGGATTTCCCCGCGCCGAAGAGCGAACGAAACATTATCGACCACCTTGCGGTCGGGGTTCGTCACATCCCAGCAATTGATATTGCGCGCTTCGAAAATGACCTCGCCAATATCATGCGGCTCGCGCGGAAACAGGTTTTTCATTTCGCGCCCCACCATCATGGTGATGATGGCTGGCGTCGTGAGTTCCGCCATCGGCTTCGTGCCGATATGCGTCCCGTCGCGGATGACCGTCACCGTATCGGAAATTTCTGCCACTTCGTCCAGCTTATGGGAGATATAGACGCAGGCCATGCCTTGCGCCTTGAAGTCCTTGATGAGATCGAGAAGGACGCGCGTTTCGGATGCCGTCAACGCCGATGTCGGCTCGTCGAGAATGAGCAGCTTCGCATTCTTGTTGATGGCCTTGGCGATCTCGATCAATTGCTGCTTGCCGCCCGGATAGTGGTAGACCGGAAGCGCGACATTGATGTCGTGAATATTGAGCCGCGCCAGAAGTTCCGTCGCACGCGCATTCATCTGGTCGTAATCGATAAAGCCTCCGCTTGTCGGCTCTGATCCCAGAAAGATGTTTTCCGCAACCGACAGATGCGGCACCATCATGAGTTCCTGATGGATGATGACGATGCCCGCCGCCTCCGTGTCGCGGATGCCCGTCGCCTTCAATTCCTGGCCTTCCCAGAGAATTTCCCCGCTCCAGGTGCTATGGGGATAAACGCCGGAAAGCACTTTCATCAGCGTGGATTTGCCTGCGCCGTTCTCACCGCAAAGGCCGACACACTCGCCCGCGCGCACTTTCAGGTAAATTCCGTCCAGCGCTTTCACGCCGTTGAAGTCCTTACCGATATTGCGCATCTCTAGAAGATATTCGGACATCGCATATGACCTTGCAGTAACGTAGAGAATGGACCGCCGGGTTCGAGACATTCCGGCGGAACTCCTCCCAGACAACGCTGTCACCGACAGCATCGACAAGTCGGCGAGGCCAGAAGCTGGATCATGATTTCCAGACTTCCGGCCCCACTGTTTCACATCGGGCTGGCTCACCGGAGCAACTCCGGCGACACCCGCCGGAAAGGCTTACTTTCCGTAGATCTGCTCCTTGGTATAGAAGCCGTCCTGAACGTAGATGTCGATATTGTCCTTGGTCACGGCGGTCGGCGTCAGCAGAAGCGTGTCGACCTGCTTGCCGCCATTGTCGAGCTTGGAATTGAATTCAGGCGTTTCGCCCTTGACCATCTGGACTGTCAGCTTGGCGGCTTCCGAAGCAATGAGCTTCAGCGGCTTGTAGACCGTTACGGTCTGCGTGCCGTCGATCAGGCGCTTGACGGCAGCAAGGTCGCTGTCCTGCCCGGAAACGGCGGTCTTTCCGGCCAGTCCCTGCGCAGCAAGCGCCTGGATGGCGCCACCGGCGGTGCCGTCGTTCGAAGCGACGACCGCATCGATCTTGTTCTGCGCAGCCGTCAGCGCGTTTTCCATGATGGAGAGCGCTTCCGTCGGGCTCCATTCCTTGACCCACTGCGAGCCAATGACCTTCACCTTGCCGGAATCGATGGCTTCCTTGAGGGCCTTTTCCTGACCGGCGCGGAGAAGCTTGGCGTTGTTATCCGTCGGCGAGCCGCCGAGGAGATAATAATTGCCTTCCGGCTTGGCCTTCAGGACCGCTTCCGCCTGCATGAAACCGACGCGTTCATTGTCGAACGAAATATAGGCATCGATATCGGCATTGAGGATCAGGCGATCATAGGAAAGAACCTTGATGCCGGAAGCCTTGGCGTCAGCCACGACGGCGTCGAAAACCTTGGAGTTCATCGGCACGATGACGATGGCGTCAACGCCCTGCGCAATCAGGTTTTCAACCTGCTTGACCTGCTTTTCCTCATTGCCGTCAGCCGACTGCACATTGACCTTGGCGCCCAGCTTTTCGGCAGCTTCGATGAAATAGTCGCGGTCGCGCGCCCAGCGCTCGACACGCAGGTCGTCGATGGAAAAGCCGATAACCGGATTTTCCGGCGAAGCATAGACCGGCGTCGCCGCCATGGCGCCGATGCCCAAAGCCGCAGCAACCAACGCGCCGGTCAGAAAATTACGACGTTTCATGCAAATCTCCTCCAAACAACACCGGCTTGCTGCCGGCTGATACCAATCCGCGCCCCCGAACGTATTCCGCCCCCGGAGTTCGGCACGACAAAACAGCCCACTTTGGAGCTGCTTATTTCTTGAATGGCTGATCCTCCCGAAGGCGCCCCGCGCCAAGATCACTCCATCGGACAGCATTGCAAAAGCGACACTGCCCCATCCTCGAACACCATTGATACGTGAAGAAAAATGAATAGCAAGCATTTTTTGATTTACGTACCTCATTTTTGATCTTATGGTCCGCGTCGAGGAGCGAGGATGAAACCTACAGTCCATGATATAGCCAGAACAGCGGGCGTCAGCCTCGCCACGGTAGACCGTGTGCTGAACGAACGTCCGGGCGTGAGAGCGAAGACGCGCGACCGGGTCATGGCCGCGATGAACACGCTTGGCTATGTCCGCGATGTGGGTGCTGCCAACCTTGCTCGCGGACGGCTTTATCAGTTCGATTTTATTCTGCCGGACAATGAAAACACTTTCATGCTGAGCCTGCGCGCGGAACTGCAATCCGCGACCGAACGGGCCTTGGCCGAGCGTGTGCTGATCAATCTCGTCCTTGTCCCCGCCTTCGATGAAGCGGCGCTCGTGGCGGCGCTGGATGATTGCGCCACGCGCAAGCCTGACGGCGTAGCATTCGTCGCGGTCGATACTGACCCCGTGCGTGCAGCCTGCGACCGATTGGGAGAGCAAGGCGTCCACGCCGTCACGCTCGTATCCGATCTCGGGCATTCCACGCGGACGCATTATGTCGGCGTCGACAACGGTGCGGCGGGACGCACGGCGGCGCGGCTTCTGGGACTTTTCGCCAACGGAACCGAAGGCGCGCTTGCAGTCGTCGCCGGTTCGTTGAAGGTCCGCGACCATCAGGAACGTTTCGAAGGTTTTACCGCTGCCATGAAAGCGGACTTTCCTGGCCGCGAGATATTGCCCGTTCTGGAAGGCTTCGATGAGGGCCCGCGCGTGGAGAAACTCGTAGCCGAGTTGCTTGACGAGCGCAGCGATATCGCCGGAATTTACAGCCTCGGAGCAGGCAATAGCGGTCTGGTGAAGGCGCTGGCAAGGCACAACGCCAATCGGCCGCTCGTCATCGCCCATGAGCGCGATAGCGTGACGTCCAAGGCGCTGACGGATGGCATCATCCACGCTGTGCTGGCGCAGGATGCGGGCCATGAAATCCGCAGCGCCATCAGGGTTCTGAAGGCGTCTGCCGATCGTCTGGCTATCGTGCCCGGACAGGAGCACATCCGTATTGAAATTTTCCTCAAAGACAACCTGCCGCATCTCGACTGAAGCGCAGGCGACAAGGCCTTTCCAACAGGAGCAAATATGTATCTCGGGATCGATCTAGGAACATCCGGTGTCAAGGCGCTGTTGATCGATGACGCACAGACCGTCATCGGGTCGGCCCATGGCGAACTGGATGTTTCGCGACCCCATCCGGGCTGGAGCGAACAGGACCCCGCACATTGGATCGACGCCTGCCGGACAGCGATTGACGGCCTGCGCACGGCCCATCCGAAGGAGTTTTCGGCGATTGCCGGCATCGGTCTTTCCGGTCAGATGCATGGCGCTACCTTGCTGGACGAACGGGACCAGGTACTGCGTCCCTGCATCCTATGGAACGACACGCGCAGCTATCGCGAAGCAGCCGCACTCGATGCCAACCCGGCTTTTCGCGCCATCACCGGCAATATTGTCTTTCCGGGATTTACCGCGCCCAAAATCGTCTGGGTTGCCAATAACGAACCCGATATTTTCGCACGCACCCGCAAGGTGCTGCTGCCGAAGGATTACCTTCGCCTCTGGCTGACCGGCGAGTATGTCTCCGACATGTCGGATTCGGCGGGCACAAGCTGGCTCGACATCGGCGCACGCCGTTGGTCGCGCGAACTTCTGGACAAGACCGGCCTCGATGAAAGCCGGATGCCGCGTCTTGCCGAAGGCACGGACGCAACCGGACGGCTGCGGGCGGAACTGGCCGCCGAATGGGGCATTGCCGGACTACCGGTTGTCGCAGGCGGTGCAGGCGATAATGCGGCATCGGCCTGCGGCATGGGCACGGTCAAACCCGGTCACGCCTTCGTTTCGCTCGGCACATCAGGCGTGCTGTTTGCTGCAAACGGCGCCTATCAGCCGAAGCCAGAAAGCGCGGTTCATGCCTTCTGCCATGCCCTGCCCGATACGTGGCACCAGATGGGTGTCATCCTGTCCGCAGCAAGCGCGCTCGACTGGTATGCGCGGCTTGTCGGAAAGACGGCGCATGAGCTTGTTAGGGAACTCGGCGACAGGCTCAATGCGCCGGGCAGCACGACCTTCCTGCCCTATCTGTCGGGTGAACGCACCCCGTATAACGATGCGAAGATACGCGGCGTGTTTTCAGGTCTGGAACATGAATCCGATCAGCGCGCCCTGACGCAAGCCGTGCTGGAAGGCGTTGCCTTCGCGATCCGCGACAATCTCGCCGCGCTTCAGTCTGCCGGTACCGAGATCAGTTCCCTTACAGCGGTCGGTGGCGGCTCCCGCTCCACCTATTGGCTGAAGGCAATCGCAACCGCGTTGAATGTGCCGATCGCCTTGCCGGAAGAAGGCGATTTCGGCGCAGCCTTCGGCGCTGCCCGGCTGGGTCTCATCGCCGCTACCGGCGTAGACCCGCTGGCTGTCTGCACGCCGCCGCGCACCGAGCGAACCATAGAGCCGGAAGCCGCCCTCATCCCGGCCTATGAGGAAGCCTATCAGCGCTATCGCGCCCTTTATCCGGCACTTCACGCCCTCGCCGGTCAGTGACGTTGCCTCAACCAATCAGACATGACGACATTCGAACGGGAGGACACAATGAGCACCGGATTTTTCGGCGACATTCAGAAGATCAAGTATGAGGGGCCGGACAGCGACAACCCGCTGGCATTCCGTCACTATGATCCGAATGAGATCGTGCTGGGCAAGCGTATGGAAGATCATCTGCGCTTCGCGGTCGCCTACTGGCACAGCTTTGCCTGGGAGGGTGGCGATCCGTTCGGTGGTCGCACCTTCGACCGCCCGTGGTATTCCAACGAGTTGGATGCGGCAAAACTCAAGGCCGACGTGGCTTTCGAGTTCTTTTCCCTGCTTGGCGCGCCCTATTACTGCTTCCACGATGCAGATGTGCGGCCCGAGGGGCGCAACTTTGCGGAAAACACCCGATATCTCAACGAGATCGTCGATATCTTCGAGAAGAAGCAGGCCGAAACCGGCGTAAAGCTTCTCTGGGGCACGGCCAACCTGTTCTCCAACCGCCGCTATATGAGCGGGGCCGCAACCAATCCTGACCCGGACGTCTTCGCCTTTGCCGCGGCGACCGTGAAAAGCTGCATCGATGCCACCAAGCAGCTCGGCGGCGAGAACTATGTGCTGTGGGGCGGTCGCGAAGGTTATGAAACGCTGCTCAACACCGATCTTGGACGTGAACTCGACCAGATGGGGCGGTTCCTCAATCTGGTGGTCGAGTACAAGCACAAGATCGGCTTCAAGGGTACGATCCTGATCGAACCGAAGCCCCAGGAGCCGACCAAGCATCAATATGATTACGACGTCGCGACGGTCTATGGCTTCCTGAAGCGCTATGGCCTCGAAAACGAGGTGAAGCTCAATATCGAGCAGGGCCACGCCATTCTGGCTGGTCACTCCTTCGAGCATGAACTGGCACTTGCCCGCACACTTGGCATTTTCGGCTCCATCGATATGAACCGAAATGACTACCAGTCCGGCTGGGACACGGACCAGTTCCCAAACAATGTGCCGGAAATGGCGCTCGCCTATTATCAGGTCCTGCTCGCAGGCGGCTTCACGACCGGCGGCACGAATTTCGACGCCAAGCTGCGCCGCCAGTCGCTCGATCCGCAGGATCTGCTGATCGGCCATATCGGGGGCATGGATTGCTGTGCACGCGGGCTGAAGGCAGCCGCCGGAATGCTGGAGGACGGCGCGTTGTCCAAGCCGCTCGATGAGCGTTATGCGGGCTGGAACGGCGATTTCGGCAAGAAACTTCTGACCGGCCTCTCGCTGGACCAGATCACGGCGGAAGTCGAAGCGAAGGACATCAATCCGCAGCCGAAATCTGGCCGTCAGGAATATCTCGAAAACGTCGTCAATCGGTATGTCTGAACCGGCAAGGCGGTGAAAACAAAAAAGGGCGCCACTGGCGCCCTTTCTTTATTCCCCTATCAATTTCTAAAGCTTGACCCACCCACCGTTTTTCTGCGACGAGCGCACACAGGCATCGATGAAAGCAACGCCCTTCAAACCGTCATCGACGGTCGGATAGATCACGGCGCTATCCGGCTTCTTGCCATTGCGATGGGCCTCGATGGCATTGGCCGCTTCCGAATAAATGGTGGCGAAAGCCTCCAGATAGCCTTCCGGATGGCCGCCCGGCACACGGGTCACGCGGGTCGCAGCATTACCAACGCCTGCACCGCCCCGCGTGATAAGCCGCTTCTGTTCCCCAAAAGGCGTGAACCAGAGATAGTTTGGGTCTTCCTGCGCCCATTCAATGCCGCCCTTTGTGCCATAGACACGCAAGCGCAGAGCGTTTTCATTGCCCGGCGCAACCTGGCTGCACCAGAGCATGCCCTTGGCCCCGCCTGCAAAACGCAGCATCACATGGGCATTGTCGTCCAGACGACGCCCCTCGACAAAACTGTCGAGATCAGCAGCGAGACTATCGACCGTGAGGCCGGTCACGAAGGAGGCGAGATTGAAGGCGTGTGTGCCGATATCGCCCGTTGCGCCGCCAAGACCGGATTGCGCCGGATCGGTGCGCCAGACAGCCCCCTTGGCTCCGGTTGCCTCAACCGCTTCGGTGAGCCAGTCCTGCGCATATTCCACCTGTACGACGCGAAGATCGCCAAGTTCGCCATTGGCGATCATCTCACGCGCCTGCCGCACCATCGGATAGCCGGTATAATTATGCGTCAGGACGAACAATGCGCCGCTTTCGTCGGCGACCTTCTTCAGTTTCTTCGCATCGGCAAGGGTCGAGGTCAGCGGCTTGTCGCAGATGACATGGATGCCGCGTCGCAAAAACTCCTTGGCAGCTTCGTAATGAATGTGGTTCGGCGTCACGATAGAAACGGCTTCGATGCCGTTTTTCAGGCGCGCCTCGCGAATGGCCATGTCCTTGTAGCTGGAATAGATGCGGTCTTCGGCCAGCCCCAGTTCACGCCCCGAGGCCTGCGCCTTTTCCGCTGACGACGACAAGGCGCCTGCCACCAGTTCAAACCGGTTGTCGAGCCGCGCCGCCATGCGGTGAACGCCGCCGATGAACGCGCCCGCGCCGCCGCCCACCATGCCGAGACGAATACGTGAAACGGCGGTTTCCTTGGTTTTAGCTTCGATGGTCATTGCGTCCTCATAATCCAAGCATGCGTCGGTTGGCGGCGTCGTCGGTGCCACCGGATGCGAAATCGTCAAATGCCTTGTCGGTCACGCGGATGATGTGCGCCTTGACGAACTCCGCGCCTTCGCGTGCCCCGTCTTCCGGGTGCTTCAGCGCGCATTCCCACTCGACGACGGCCCAGCCGTCAAAATCGTTCGCGGCCATCTTGGAGAACACCGCGCCGAAATCAACCTGCCCGTCACCGAGCGACCGGAAGCGACCAGCCCGGTTGACCCAGCCCTGATAGCCGCCATAGACGCCCTGCCGTCCGGTCGGATTGAACTCCGCATCCTTGACGTGGAACATCTTGATGCGGTCCTTGTAGATGTCGATATTGTCGAGATAATCGAGGCATTGCAGGACATAATGGGACGGGTCATAGAGCATATTGGCCCGCGGGTGGTTTTTGACCTGCTCCAGAAACATCTCGAAGGTCACGCCGTCGTGCAGGTCTTCGCCCGGATGGATTTCATAGCAGATATCGACGCCGTGTTCATCGGCATGATCAAGGATCGGCTTCCAGCGGCGGGCGAGTTCCTCAAATGCCGTTTCCACCAGACCGGCAGGACGCTGCGGCCATGGATAGATGAAGGGCCATGCCAGCGCACCGGAAAAGGTCGCATGCGCGCCGATGCCGAGGTTGCGCGATGCACGGATCGCCATCTTCACCTGCTCAACCGCCCATTGCTGGCGCGCCTTGGGATTGCCGCGCACTTCGGGCACCGCGAAGCCATCGAAAGCTTCGTCATAGGCCGGGTGCACCGCGACGAGCTGGCCCTGCAAGTGGGTCGAAAGCTCCGTGACTTCGACACCGTTCTGACGCGCCACACCGGCGAATTCGTCACAATAATCCTTCGATTCAGAAGCCTTTTTCAGATCGATCAGCTGGCTCGCCCATGTGGGAACCTGCACCCCGGCATAGCCTTTTTCGGCGGCCCATTTGGTGATGCCATCCCATGTGTTGAACGGCGCTTCATCGCCTGCGAACTGCCCGAGAAAAATGCCCGGCCCCTTGATCGTCTTCATCAAACTTCTCCTGAATATGCTCGGACCCCGCCATCGACCGGCATCGAGCAATTTGAGAGCGCGCTTCGCGCTGCATTTCGGGATTGAAAAAGAAAAGCGTGCGCCCGCACATGCAGGCGCACGATATCTGTTCACCTTAGAACGGCGAATCCGGGAAATAGAAGTCCTTGGCGTTATCCTTCGTCACGAGCGTCGCATCGAGGATGTAATTGCCGCTCACCGGAATCTGGTCGTAGAAATGACCGGCGGCAAGCTGCATCGCCGTCGAAACCATCGCTGGCGGATAGAGGACATCGACCGGCACGAGCTTGTCGCCGTCCATGACCTTCTTGATCATATCCTTGGAGCCTGCGCCGCCTACCACATACTGAATGTCGGAGCGGTTCGCCTGCTTGATGGCTTCGAGAACGCCGACAAGCATGTCGTCATCCTGTGCCCAGACCACATCGATCTTCGGATATTTGGTCAGGAAATCCTGCATGACGCGGAAGGCATCGTCACGGTTCCAGTTGCCATACTGGCGATCCAGAACCTTCACGTTGGAGCCTTCAATGCCCTTGTCGAAACCGTCCTGACGCTGCTGATCGATCGGGATCGGCAGACCGCGAATGACGACGACCTGTGCGTCGGGCGTGGTCTTCTTGATATATTCGCCAGCCACCTGTCCGAGCGCCGGGTTGTTGCCGGCGACGTAGAGATCGCGGATGGTGTTGTCGTTGCTGCTCGGCGCGCGGTCGACCAGAGCGACAAAGGTTCCCTTGTCCTTGATCTCCTTGATGGCGTTGACGAGCGGATCGGGATCGGTCGGCAGAACGACCAGCCCGTCGAGGCCCTGTACGGCCAGATCCTGCAACGCATTGGCCTGCGATGCCGCATCGGGCGATGTCTTGACGATGACATTGAGGCCCGGATGTTCTTCCATCAGGAGCTTCGCCACGCGTTCGGCGTGATAGACGACGCCCGCCGTCCAGCCGTGGTCGGCAGCCGGGATCGACACGCCGATCGTCACTTTCTTGTCCTGAGCGCTTGCCGCGCCGCCAAAGGCCAGCGCCCCCGCCGTCAGAGCGGCGAAAGCAAGCTTCATCAAATTCCCTCGCATAGTCTTCCTCCCAGTAAACGCGGGGCTCTCATTCCTCTCTGGCTGGAATCGCCCCACCAATCCCGCCAATCTCCAAAACCTATCTCCGCGCCAGCGAACGCTGCACCAGCATGGCGATGATGATAATCGCGCCCTGAATGGCTCCCAGCAGATACTCGCTGATGAAATTCGACAGGATCATGATGTTGCCGATGAACTCCAGTATGAACGCACCACAGATCGTCCCCCAGATACGGCCTACGCCACCGCGCATCAGCGTACCGCCGACGACGACAGCGGTAATGGCATGCAGTTCCCACATCATGCCGGTCTGCGCCGAGGTGGAGCCGAGACGCGGTACATAAAGCAGCACCGCAACAGCCACGCACAACCCTTGCACCACATAAGCAATAGTGCGCACCTTCTTGACCGAGATACCGGAATAGCGCGCCACATCTTCGTTGGAACCTGCCGCCAGCAAATGACGGCCATAGCGTGTGCGATAAAGCACAAAAGCTGCTAGCGCCGCCGTCGCAAAGATGAAGATAACGGGGACCGGAACGCCAGCTATGTATCCAGAGTAAACCGGGCGATACATGGCCTGAACTTCGGAATTGCGAAGGGTGATCGCGCCGCCCTGCGACAGCCAGGTCGTCAAACCTCTGTAGATCCCCATGGTTCCAAGCGTAGCAATGAAAGGCTCAATTCCGCCAACGGTAGTAATGAGTCCGTTCAGAAGTCCGCAGGCTGCTCCAAGTACCAGAGCCAGCAGGACGGCAACCAGCAGCAGCAGGACCGGGTCGGCAATGACGCCGGAATTGATGAAAAGGATCATCAAACTCGCCACAAAGGCCACCATTGATCCTACTGACAGGTCCAGACAACCTGAAGAGATAACATAGGTCGCGCCCACTGCAATAATCGCGATAAATGCAGCGCGTGTCATGACATTGAGCAAATTGTCTAGGCCAATGAAATTCGGACTAACAATAGCACCAAGTACAAGCAGCAAAGCGAGCGCTACAAAAGGCGCAATTGCGCGCAAGTCCCAATCCTTGGACGTCCTCGGCACTCTGCTTTTATCGGTCGCAACCTGTGTCATCTATTTCCCACTTTATTGTTTTTATGCGGCGTCTTCGGCTTCAACGCCGGTTGCAAGCACGACGATGCCATGTTCCGTCATGCGGTCGCCGGATACCTCGCCGGCGACCCGCCCTTCCCGCATCACGACGATGCGGTCGCAGATGCCGATCAGTTCCGGCATTTCCGACGAAACGACGATGATCGATTTCCCCTCATCGGCCAGATTGGCGATGAATTGATAAATCTGCTCCTTCGTGCCGACATCGATGCCGCGCGTCGGTTCATCGATGATGACGATGGACGGTTCGAGCATCATCATCTTGGCGAGCAGCAGCTTCTGCTGGTTTCCGCCCGAGAGCTGGCCTGCAAGAATGTCCTTGCGGCCCGTACGAATATCGAACTCGCGGATCGCATCATCAAGCGCGGTGCGTTCCCTGTTGCGATCGATCTGCAAACCGCGCACGAATTTCTTCAGCGACGCAAGCGTCAGATTGACACCCAGGTCCTTGGTCAGCAGCAGCCCTTTGCCCTTGCGGTCCTCGCTGAGATAAACGATCCCCGCCTTCTGGCTTTCATGCGCATTGCGAAAATGAACCGGATTTCCATTGTGGCGCGCATCGCCCTTGCCGGGCCGCAGACCGACGATGCCTTCCATCAGTTCCGTGCGCCCTGCGCCAACCAGCCCGGCAAAGCCGAGTATTTCGCCCCGGTTCAGGTGAAAGCTCGCATTGTGGACGTAACCCGGCACGCTGAAGTTCTCGATTTCCAGAATGGCAGCGTTGTCATGCTGGCTTGCGCGGTCAGGGTAGAGTTTTGCGACATCGCGGCCAACCATCAGGCGGGCCATATCGGATGGCTGCAATTCGGAAGCCAGATGCGCGGAAACGAGCTTCCCGTCACGAAGCACGGTCACACGATCGGATATTTCCTTAACTTCCGGCAGGCGATGCGAAATATAGAGGACAGCTACGCCCTTGGCGCGAATATCGCGAATGACTTTCAGCAGCGCTTCCGTCTCGAAAGGCGTCAGCGAAGCGGTCGGCTCATCGAAGATCACAACACGATGCGGCACCAGAAGCACGCGGGCGATCTGGACCAACTGGCGCTGTGCAATCGACAGAGAGCCGACGACCGTATCGGGGTCGATATCGGCGCCAAGATCACGGATGGCCTTGCGCGCGCCCTCGCGCATCGACTTGTCGTCGACGACGACGCCCCGGTTCAGTTCACGGCCCAGATAAATGTTCTGCGCGACTGTCAGATCGGGTGCGAGCAGGATTTCCTGATGCACGAGCACGATGCCCTGCGCTTCGGCCTCGACCGGCCCCGAGAAGGACACCGGCTTGCCGTCAATGCGGATTTCTCCGCCCGTCGGACGCTCATTGCCCGCCAGCAGCTTCATCAGCGTCGATTTTCCGGCACCGTTCTCACCGATGATCGCGTGGACTTCGCCGCCGAAAATGCGCAGATCAATGTTTTTCAGAACCTGAACGGGACCGAACGACTTGGAAAGCGACACGGCCTCCAGCAGCGCTGGCCTGCCATCTTCTCCCGGCGCGCTCATAGGCAGCCGCCCACGGCGAATCGCCGCTTCTGGCGCTTTTTCAGCCCAGTCTTTTCCAAAGCTTTCGCCGCTGTTTGTGGCTGCACGTGAACTCCTCCCAAAGCATCACGATTAAAAGATTAGCTTTCGTTTTGAGGTACGTAAAGCAAAATATACGCGTTCTCTCACATGATCCGTCTTTGGGCAAAAGTCCGTCAGTCGTCCTGATGGATGGGCTCATCGACAAATGCGCCGCCCTGGTAGACCGCGAGCGCGGAATCCGGCGCGGGCCGCGGGATCGTGTTCTCCAGTCCGGCGCGGAAGCGTTCGGCATTGTCCTTCGGATGCCAGCCGAGGAAACGGGCGTGGCTGTTATCCCACCACATCGAATCATTGTTGGAAACGCCCCAGATGACGGGGCATCCCAGCATCGGTGCCCGGAAAACGCATTCGATCAGGCTGGCAAAATCGTCATACGACATCCAGGTGGAGAGCATGCGATGGTTGCGCGGCTCCTCAAAACAGGAACCGATGCGAACGATTGCCGTCTCCTGTCCGAACTTGTCGTGATAGAGGCTGGCGATGGACTCGCCAAAGCATTTTGAAACGCCGTAAAGGCCATCCGGTCGCGTGGGCGCCTTTGCGTCGATATATTCGTCCTGTCGATAGAAACCGATCGTGTGATTGGAACTGGCGAAGATGATGCGCGGACGGCCATGCGCCCGCGCTGCCTCGTAGAGATTGTACATCCCGACGATATTCGCGTTCAGTATCTTGCTGAAAGACGCCTCGGTGGAAATCCCGCCAAGATGCAGAATGCCGTCACAGCCCTCGACAAGGCGCATGACCGCATCCAGATCGCCAAGGTCGCATTGCACAAGCTCTTCATGGGGCCCGGCCTCGCCCATATCGACAACATCGGAAAGGCGCAACAGTTCGGCCTGTCCGACCAGCTTTTCGCGCATCACGCGCCCCAGTCCACCCGCAGCACCGGTAATCAGAAGTCGTTTCACGAAAATCTCCATTCGGACGGGATAGGGCATAATTCGACCGTTCGGCTTGCGGCCACCGGCCCTCGCCTACGGTAATCCTATGGATGGAAAAGCAGCGTCCCCTCCCAGGCATCTCGCCGCTCTGGCCATCATACATGCCAGATGGTGACGGTCAACGCCGCCCGGACTCCACTCTGCTCAGTCCGAACCATGGGGATCATTGATCCGGCAACAGGCTTATCAGATTGTCGATCAGCGGAGACCGGTTATTCTTCATCGAAACCAGGCCCAGCCGTGCCAGAAGCGGCTCCCCCTTGATCGGCCTGTAAGTGACACCGGCCAGTTTGATCTGCGCAATGGCGGCGGGAACGATCGAGACGCCGAGATCGGCTGCGACCAGATTGACGACGGACGGCATCTGTGGCGCTTCCTGCGCCACGATCATTTCAAAGCCTGCCTTCCGGCAGGCCTCGACCACATCGTCATAAAGGCTTAGCCCCACTATGCGTGGGAAAAGCACGAATGCCTCGTTTGCCAGGGCTGAAATCGGGAGCTCAGGATGAACCGCAAGCGGATGATGGCTTGGCAGGGCGATCATCATCGGCTCGTCGGCCAGCCGCTTCACGCGCACATCCTTGGGGTTTTCGAGACCGGGTCGGATAAAAGCTGCGTCTACCTCGCCCCGCATCAGGCTCTGCATCAGGAGATGGCTGTTCATCTCGGTCAGGGTCAGCCGGACTTCGGGCCATCTGGCACGAAACTTTCGGATCGTACCGCTCACCACCGGATTGAACGCGGATGATGCGGTGAAGCCCAATGCAAGCCTTCCTGTCTCTCCGCGCGCGGCACCTTGCGCCGCAAGCCTCGCCTTCTCGGCGGCGGCAAGGGAAGCCTTGGCTTCGTCCAGAAACGCCGTACCTGCCGCCGTCAATTCTGCGCCGTGCGGTACGCGGTGAAACAGCGCCACGCCAATCTCGTTTTCGAGATCACGTATCTGCTGGCTGAGCGGCGGCTGGCCGATCCCGAGCTTGGCAGCCGCTCGGGTAAAATTACCCTCTTCGGCCACCGCCAGAAAATACCGTAGATGACGCAGTTCCATCGCCATATCCAAAAGCTATTAAAATCGTCACTTCCATATATTGGACAAATGGAACGGCTTTGACTAGATCGAAAAGCGGGAGGATTTGAAAAGGCAAAGTCATGTCACGCCTCGCAGAACGCAGCCTCGACAGCGTAAGAACACCGGAAAGCCAGCTCAAGCTCGTTTCAGCTCCCGCTGCGTCCGAACAAAGACATTATCTCACCAAGGGAACCCCAGCGTTTCGCAATGCGAGCATCGCGCTGTTCCTGTCAGGATTTGCAACCTTCTCGCTGCTCTACTGCGTCCAGCCGCTGATGCCGCTTTTCGCGCATGATTTCAATATCACGCCTGCGGCCAGTTCGCTGTCGCTTTCCGTTTCGACAGGCTTTCTCGCCTTCGCAATTTTCTGTGCCGCCGCCATATCCGAGCGCTTCGGACGCAGGACGCTGATGTTCGTCTCGCTTCTCGGCTCCGCGCTCTGCACGATAGCCAGCGCGATTGTGCCGGACTGGCATATGCTGCTCGCCATTCGCGCATTGCAGGGCTTGTTGCTGGGCGGCGTTCCGGCAGTCGCCATGACCTATCTTGCGGAAGAAATCGACCCTCGCGGCCTTGGCGCATCGATGGGGCTCTATATTGCCGGAAATGCTTTCGGGGGCATGGCAGGCCGCGTCATTGCCGGAACGCTTGCCGAATATTTCTCCTGGCGTGTCGGGCTCGCGGGCATGGGCCTGCTTGGACTGGCTGCATCGATCGGTTTTCTCTTCCTTCTGCCCCCATCGCAGAACTTCATTGCGCGTCCCGGCTTCAACGCACGATTCCACCTCGGCGCATGGCTCGGCCACATCCGCAACCCGGCGCTGCCGCTGCTCTTCGCCATCGGGTTTCTGGTGATGGGTTCGTTCGTCACCATCTATAACTATATCGGTTTCCGCCTCGTTGCCGCGCCCTATAGCCTTAGCCAGACGGCGCTTGGCGCTATTTTCACGGTCTATCTCTTCGGCATCGCAGCCTCCTGGCTTGCTGGCAGAATGGGTGACAGGCTTGGCTATTTCACGGTTCTTCCCATCGGCCTTGCCATCCAGGCCGCGGGCTGTCTTCTGACCCTGTTTGCGCCGCTCCCCGTCATCGTCGCCGGTATCATCCTTGTCACCGTCGGCTTCTTCGTCAGCCATTCGGTCGCCAGTGCGCTGGTTGGAAGGCTGGCGCTCCAGACCAAGGGTCATGCCTCATCGCTCTATCTGCTGGCCTATTATCTGGGTTCCAGCGTTGCCGGGGCAGCGGGCGGCTATTTCTGGACTGCCGACGGATGGTCCGCGGTCGCTGAGTTCACCTTCGTCATGCTCGCCCTTGCCTTTGCAGCGGCGTTGGGTGCAGCCCGTCTCTCCCGGCGGAAATGACGGCAGGCAAAAAGATAAAATTTTATGGAACCATATCCTCCACGGCGCGTTCATGCGGCTCGGAAGGAGAATTATTGCATGCAAATCGTCGATGCTCTGGTCAAAAGATGCGGCAAGGAAAATTCCTATCAGGTCGAATTCATCGGTGAAGATGGTGAGACTGTCTGCGTTTCCTTCCGCCACGATTCCGAGGAAGAATTGAGCCACCACGACGCCATTGCGAGCGCACTTGCAAAGATGGCGCCGCTCACGGCCTACGGGGCTGCGTTTATCAGCATCCTGTCGGCCAACAAGTTGAACACAGCAGCAACCGCTGCCTGATATTGTCCAGACAGAGCCCCTGCGATCCAGCCGGACCGCAGGGCATTTGTGTCTGCCTGGATGGCCTTTCGTAACCGGTTCGGGATTGATATCCTTCTGGAAATTGCCTAGCTGCTTGACAGGAGCAAGGCGATCGACGGAGGTGCGGACATGAGCGAACTGGCCGATTGGCTATCGGACACCCATCCGGTTACGCGCAAGAATGCGGCAGAAGTCGTATTCGACGATATTCGTTCCGCCATTACATCCGGCCGTCTTGCGGTCGGCACCCGCCTCCCCTCCGAAACGCAACTGGCTGGCCGGTTCGGCGTCAGCCGCCCCATCGTGCGAGAAGCGTTGCGGTCCCTGCAGACGCTCGGCCTTACCCATACGCGGACAGGCAGCGGCACCTATGTCCTGAATGCTTCTCCCGCAAGCGAACTGAATTACGGCAGCTATTCGGCCCGCGATCTGATCGAAGCGCGCCCCTTCATCGAAGTCCCTGCGGCTGGCTGGGCAGCAAAGCGCCGCGACGCCGGGCAGCTCGCCCGTCTGCTCGAACTCTGCGACAAGATGGACCGCCAGACCGACCTCCAGAAGTGGGAGCTGCTCGATTCCGAATTTCATTGCGCCATTGCCGAAGCCTCCGGAAATTCGGTCTTTACCAAGATCGTGGCGGATGCGCGTGAAGCGCTGATCCAGCAATCCGAACTCGTCAACTTCATGACGGGCCGCCGCGAAGCATCGAATGTCGAGCATCGCCGTATCGCGGAAGCCATCGAGGCGGGATCGGAAGCTGAAGCCCGCACCGCCATGGAAGCGCATCTGAGCAAGGTCAAGACGGCGGTAACCACCATCATCGGCAGGGATGAGGTCAGCTGATATTTCCACAGGGTCGCCACCTGCCTTGGTGCCGAACCGGACCGGAACGCTGCTTTCGTGCCATTTTAGCAAATGCCGATAAAGCGTTCTTCCGGCTGAATTTTTCACCGCCAACATAGTTCAAGCGACACAAGCGAAGCTCGTCAGTTGGCGCGCGATACTTGACGCGCGTTCTGCGATATGCGTTAAAACCGCCCAAAACCTGTCATGCAGCTTTACAGAATACCCCATCAAACGGGATGAAATCCGTCCCTCATTGAATGGCTGGCGGCGTGCCCTAAGTGGCCTTGCACGCCCCATGGCCGTCCCCGCAAACCGCGCTCTCAGGGAGGAGCAATGCCGACTGAAACCATGAAAGCCGTCCCGGCCCCACGCGAAGTGTTCGTCGAAGAGGAACGCGGCTATCACAAGGCCCTGCGACCGAGGCAGATCCAGATGATCGCCATCGGCGGCGCAATCGGAACCGGGCTGTTTCTCGGCGCTGGCGGACGTCTGGCGCTGGCGGGCCCGGCTCTCGTCTTCGTCTATGCCCTGTGCGGGTTCTTTGCGTTTCTGGTGCTGCGCGCCCTGGGCGAACTCATCATGCATCGCCCCAGCTCCGGCTCCTTCGTCTCCTATGCCCGCGAGTTCTACGGCGAGAAGCTGGCTTTCGTGGCAGGCTGGATGTACTGGCTCAACTGGGCCATGACCTCGGTCGCCGACGTGACGGCGGTTGCGCTCTACATGAATTTCTTCAAGCACTATGTGCCTTGGCTGCAAGGCATCGACCAATGGATATTCGCGCTGACGGCGCTTGTCATCGTGCTGTCGATGAACCTCATGTCGGTCAAGGTGTTTGGCGAACTGGAATTCTGGTTCAGCCTCGTCAAGGTCATCGCGCTCGTGACGTTTCTGGTGGTCGGCATTTATTTCGTCGTGACCGGAACGCCGATTGATGGCCATCCGGCGGGTTTCAGCATCATCCCGAACAGCGGAGGCCTGTTCCCGAACGGCATATTGCCGGCCTTCATCATCATACAGGGCGTCGTTTTCGCCTATGCGTCCATCGAGTTGCTGGGCACCACGGCTGGAGAAACCGAAGACCCGCGCAAGGTCATGCCCCGCGCAATCCGCACCGTCGTGTTCCGCCTGCTGGTCTTTTATGTGGGTTCGGTCCTGCTGCTGTCGCTGCTTCTCCCCTATACGGCCTATTCCGCAGGCGAGAGCCCCTTCGTCACCTTCTTCGGCAAGATCGGCGTCGAGGGGGCGGATATCATCATGAACCTCGTGGTCCTGACAGCGGTTCTGTCGTCGCTGAATGCCGGTCTCTATTCCACGGGCCGCATCCTGCATTCCATGGCGATATCCGGCTCTGCACCGGCGTCTTTGGCCAGAATGAACAAGAACGGCGTTCCCTATATGGGCATTGCCGTCACCGCCGTCGTCACCGTGATCGGCGTCATTCTCAATGCTGTCGTGCCTGCGGAAGCGTTTGAAATCGCGCTCAATCTTTCCGCGCTCGGCATCATCACGGCATGGGGCGTCATCATCCTTTGCCAGCTCAAGCTTTGGCATCTCGCGCGCCTTGGTGAAATCGCGCGTCCGGATTTCCGCATGTTCGGAGCGCCCTATACCGGTATCCTCACGCTGGCATTTCTGCTGGGCGTGCTCGTCCTGATGGCGCTCGATTATCCGGTGGGCACCTGGACGATCGCTTCGCTGGCTATTATCGGCCCGGCCCTCATCGTCGGCTGGTATATGATGCGGGAACGCATCCATCGACTTGCCGCCGAACGTGCTGTAGACGCCAGCGTTCCTGATAAATAAGAGGATTCGGAAATATGACGCTTGCAACGCCGTCCATAGCGCTGATTACCACTGGCGGGACCATCGCCAGCAAGCGTGGGGAAAATGGAGCAAGCACGCCGGTCCTGTCGGGTGGAGACCTCATGGGACTGGTGCCGGGTGCGGAAGCAAAGCTTCGCGCCGTCAATCTGATGACCAAGGATTCCGCGAGCCTCACCCTTTCAGACATGCAACGTATCAGCAGTGCCGTCGAAGCCGAACTCGAGGATGGCGCGGTCGATGGCATCATCGTCCTGCACGGAACCGACGCGATGGAAGAAACCGCGCTGCTGGTGCAGTTGCAGTGTCGCATCGGCAAGCCGGTGATTTTTACCGGCGCGCAATTTACCGCCGACCACCCCGACGCGGACGGCCCGGAAAACATCGCCGCCGCCATTCGCCTTGCCAGCGATCCGTCCAATGCGGAAAAAGGCGTCCAGATCGCCTTCGGCGGACGCATCATCCCGGCGTGGGGAGCCTATAAATTCAGCAGCGACAATGGCGATGCCTTCCGCTCCGCCCGTCCGCTCATCGTCCAGAGCCCGGTGTTCCCTGCCCCGGTCGGCGATCGCCGCGTCGACCTGATTGCCATCTATCCGGGCTGCGACGCCCTCCATATTGAAGCGAGCATTGCAGCCGGTGCAAGCGGCGTCGTGCTTGCGGCGCTCGGTTCGGGCAACGCCACGCCTTGCATTGTCGAAGCCGTCCGCGAGTGTACCCGCCGCAATATCCCGGTCGTGGTTTCAAGCCGCGTGCCGGAAGGCCTGCTGGTCCCCGGCTATGGCGGCGGCGGCGGCGGATATGATCTTGGCGAAGCGGGCGCCATCCATGCGAGCACGCTTCGTCCCGGTCAGGCCCGCATACTGCTTGCCGCGCTGATCGCCAGCGGCAGCACCAGAGAGGCGATGGTGCAGGCTTTCAGCGACTATCGATAAAGGCGGTTTAGCTCGGAAACTGGCGATAGCATTCTTCCGCCACCTGCCGCAGCCGGTCCCGCGATATCTCGCCGCTCACCGCATAACCGAGATCTTTGTCGATCCAGTAGAAGGTTTCGACGCCGTCGCTCGAAGCGAAGCGAAAACTCGTATCGCGGTTATCCGGATTGCGCCCGACGATCACCGAAAGCCGCTTTCCCGTCTCGTCTTCATACAAGAAGAAAGCGCCAGCCTTGCCCCCGACCGGCAAGAGGCGTCCGCCGACAAGCTGAAAGCCGAGGGAGCGGAGATCGGGTAGCCGAAGGTCGGCTATGTCGAGCCTTTTGCCAAGCCATGCCGCCAGATGTGCTTCTTCGTTGGAAAAGACCTCGACCGGATGCCGCACTTCGCTGGCATAGATGAGATAGGCCGCCTGAGCCTGCTCCGGCAGGGTCTGCACGCTGGCGAGTTGCGGCGCATTTTCCGAAAGCAGGCGCGAACCTGCAAAGCCGCCCGCACCGCCGATCAGCAAGGCCGCCAGAACGGCAGCAGCAACGGCTCCGTGATAGGTTCGCGACTGGCGCGTTTCCGCCTGCCGGATCATTCCGGCGTCTTCGTTCCGGGGCTCGGCATAGCGGGAAAATAAGTGCCTGATCCCCTCGTTCTGCCTGCGCCATTCGTCGGCCAGCGCCGCCTGTTCGGGGTTTTCATCAAGAAGCCCGGCAATGCGCATATGCTCTTCTTCGGACAATTGTCCGTCGACAAAGGCAAGCAGTTCCGCTTCGGTTATGGGAGAATTGGAGGCTGTCATCGGTTTCTCCGAAGCGTTACGATATTTGAGCCGTTCATATGTTCGGCAAGGCGATTGCGCGCTCGCGACAGCCGGGACATGACGGTTCCTACTGGTATGCCCAGCATTTCCGCCGCCTCGCCATAGCTGTAGCCTTCGACGACGATGAGCATCAGCACCGCGCGGTTATCTTCCGGCAGGGTGTTTATCGCCTCTTCCAGCTGCTGCAACTGGAAAGGATCGGTTTCGGAAGCCGCAACGCTGACATTCTCGGCGGCGTCCAGCGTTTCGTGCCGGGTGCGCGCGCGGCTTTTATAGCCGTTGCGATAGAGGTTGGTCATCATCGTGAGTATCCACCCACGCAGGTTGAGGCCGCGCCACTGGCCGCGACGGGCCAGTGCCTTGGCCACACAGTCCTGCAGCAGGTCCTCGCCTTCCGCATCGGACTTTGCAAGGCTGCGCGAATAGCGCCGCATGACCGGCAGGAGGGCCAGAAGCTGGCCCTCGAAAGTTTCCGGAGCGGGATGGCTCACATCAGCCTCATGGCTTTGCGACGTGCCAGACCCCATTAACGCCGTCTCCGGTCACATCGCCGGGCTTCTTGTCCTTCACCCAGTAATAGAGCGGCATTCCATCCTTTGCCCATTGCTCGCTGCCATCCTTGCGCTTGACCAGCGTATATGCGCCTGAAGCCTTCGCCCCCTTCATCGCCTTGAAGGGCGGCCAGTTTTTCGCACAGGTATCATAGCAGCTGGATTCGCCCTTGCTATCCTTGTCGAAAGTATAAAGCGTCATGTCCTTGGCGCCTGCCAGGACCTGCCCCTTCGAGCTTTCCATCGTCTTGACGGATGGCGCTGCGACAGCAGCGGACGCCGCGACTGCTGCAATTGCCAGTACGGACATAAAACCAAACGTTTTCATGATTTGCCTCACAGGGTTCCAATCGCGACATGCGATATGGAGGTAAGACAATCGGCAACCGCGATTTATTCCCGCAGGCGCAGATTTTTTTCAGTTCCGTGCTTTGCAGGGGCACACGCGGCATTGATTAGCAGGCAATAAATTATTATGTATAGCTACACATATAATAGATAGCTATACAATGTCTCAATCAAAACTCGATCTCGAAGCGGCCTTCACCATGGAGCTGTCCACGGCCGCGCGCAAAATGCGCAACCTGTTCGATTCCCGTGTTCGCGAACGCGGGCTGACGCTGGCGCGCGCCCGCGTGCTCCTGCTTCTGGCCCAGGAGCGCGACTGGAACCAGCGCGAGCTGGCGGATGCGCTGGAAATCGAGCACCCATCGGTGGTGCGCCTTCTGGATGGCCTTGAGAAGCAGGGTTTGATCTATCGTGCCGCAGTCGAAGGCGACCGCCGCGCGAAACGGATCGAACTGACCGACGAAGCGCAGGCACAGGTGCGCGAGTTGCAGGAAATCACCCGCAGCATCCGGTCGGAGCTTTTGCAGCGCATCGACAGGCCCACGCTGGAAGCCGCGTTATCGGTGCTTCGGGAAATCAGCCAGACGGTAGAGACGACGCTCGCGGATAAAGACCGCTAGAACCATGTCGGAAGAAAACAAAGCCAATCAATCAGACCAGACACCCCCGGCAGCGCAACCGGCTGCGGCACCGCCCGCTCCGCATATGCCGGTTTACATTTCGGCCATCTATATTGCAGCGTCCATCCTCATGTGGTCGACACGCGGTCTCAGCATGTATTTCATCTCTGCCAATACGCAGCAGATACAGGGGTCACTCGGCGCAACGCTGACGGAAACTTCATGGCTGATCGCGGCCTATATGGCTCCCTATGCCAGCCTGACGATCCTTCTCGTCAAGATCCGCACGCAGTTCGGCCTGCGCCGCTTCGCGGAAATCGCCATCGCCGTCTTTCTGGTGTCCTCGCTCTTGCATCTGCTCGTCTATGACATCTGGTCGGCGATCCCGATCCGCTTCATCGCGGGTGCGGCTGCGGCACCGGTTTCGACGATCGGCTTTCTCTACATGCTCGAAGCCTTTCCTCCGCCCAAGAAGATGACGTGGGGCCTCAGCCTCGCGCTCACCTGTTCGGCTGCGGCAGGCCCGCTGGCGCGCGTCATCTCGCCGTTGCTGTTCGACATCGGGCAATGGCAGCAGCTCTATATGGTCGAGATCGGCCTGTCGCTCGCCGCCTTCGCCGTGGTCTATATTCTGCCGATGACACAGGCCCCGCGCGCCAAGGTGCTGCACTGGCTGGATTTCGTCGCCTATGGGCTGATTGCCATCGGCTTCGGCCTTCTCGCGGTGGTTCTGGTTCAGGGAAAGAATTACTGGTGGTTTGAAGCGCCGTGGATCGGCATATGCCTTGCGATCTCGATAGCGGCGCTGGCCTGCGCCGCCGCGCTCGAGCTCAACCGCGAGCAGCCGCTGATGAACCTGCACTGGCTGTTCTCGCCGGAAATCCTGCGCTTCACGCTGATCCTCTTCATATTCCGCATCGTGCTTGCCGAGCAGACGACGGGCGCGGTCGGTCTCTTTCAGGCATTCGGCCTGCAGGACGGCCAGAGCCGCGGGCTTTATCTCGTCATTCTCGCCGCTTCGCTGGCGGGCGGCATTGCCTGCGGCATTTGGATGAAGCTGGAACGTGTATCGTTCATCTTCGGGCTGGCATTGGTTTTCATCGCGGTCGGCGCCTTTCTGGACAGCCATGCGACCAACCTTACCCGCCCGCACAACGCCTATCTCAGCCAGGGCCTGATCGCCTTCGGCGGCGCCCTGTTCCTGCCTCCGGCCATGCTTGCGGGCATTACCAAGGCCCTCAAACAGGGACCGACCTACATGACGAGTTTCATCGTCATCTTCCTTTTCACGCAGAATATCGGCGGGCTTATCGGTTCTGCCGTATTCAGCACGTTCATCACGATCCGGGAGAAATACCATTCCGCCTATCTGGTGGAGCAACTGGTCATGTCCAACCCGATAGTCGCCCAGCGCGTTCAGGCGCTATCCGGCACCTATGCGAAGGTTCTGGCCGATCAGGGACTGACCAGGGCCGAAGGGCTGGCGCTTCTCGGGCAACAGGTCACCAAGGAGGCGACGGTGCTGTCCTATAACGATGCCTTTCTCGCGATCTCCGTCATTGCGGTCCTCTCGCTCGCATGCCTGATCGCCTATCGCCTCTATGAAAACATGCAGGCCCGCCGCCATAGTGCGACGATGGCTGGTTAAATCGACGAGTAATGAAGATGTTAGTTGGAAAACAGTATATTCGCGGCGGTCTCGCCCTCATCATCGGCCTTGCAGGTGTCCTGATGGTACTGTGGGCGTGGCAGTTGCCGCCGTTCAAGCACAGCGTCGAGACGACCGACAATGCCTATGTCCGCGGTCAGGTGACCGTTATCAGCCCGCAGGTCGCCGGCTATGTCACCAAGGTCAATGTGAACGACTATCAGTCCGTGAAGCAGGGCGACCTCCTTTTCGAGATCGACAGCCGCAGCTATCAGCAGAAGCTGGATCAGGCGCTGGCCGCGCTCAACAGCAAGAAGGCAGCGCTCGCCAATTCGGAACAGAGCCAGCGCTCGGCGGAAGCGACGATCCAGTCGCGGCAGGCGCAGATTTCCGGCGCCAAGGCAGCACTTGAGGTTGCCGAAGCCAATGCCAAGCGCGTCGAGGCATTGCTGCCGCGCGGCGTGACCACGCAAAGCTCCGCCGACACGGCGCATGGCAGTCTGCTTCAGGCACAGGCCGCAGTGGAGGAAGCGGAAGCCGCGCTGGCCGTCGCGCAACAGGACCTGCAATCCATCATCGTCAATCGCGACAGCCTCAATGCCGATATCGCCAATGCGGAAGCAACTGTCGAGCTGGCGCGGATCGACCTTCAGAACACTCATATCATCGCCCCGCGTGACGGCACGCTCGGCGAAGTGGGCGTGCGGCTTGGGCAATATGTGACAGCGGGAACGCAGCTCGTCTCCGTCGTGCCGAAGTCCAAATGGGTGATGGCCAATTTCAAGGAAACACAGCTCTACGGCATGAAGGTCGGCCAGCCGGTCACGTTCACCGTCGATGCGCTGCGCCATGCGAAGCTGACCGGGCGTATCGAAGCCTTCGCGCCTGCCGCCGGTTCAGAGTTCAGCGTGATCAAATCCGATAACGCCACCGGCAACTTCACAAAGATCACGCAACGCCTTTCCGTTCGCATCGCCATCGACGAAGATCAGCCGGATGCAGCACGTCTGGCGCCGGGCATGTCGGTGGTCGTCCGTGTCGACACCAATGCGGAGCCGATTGCAAACTAGAACAACCGCAGCTTTCTGGCATGAAAAGCCTCGGCATAAGTCTCGGGCGCACGGCATTCCATGCCGCGCAGCCGCGCCAGACCGCGAAATGTTTCGGAGTCGAACCAATCCTTGGAGCGCTGGGTGCCGAAGTGCTTCATCAACAGTTCGATCTTGCGATCCATGATTGCGACCGGTAGCGCCGAATAGGCGTTGGGCTGGCCCAGATCGCCATCCCATTTCGGAATTTCATATTCGAGGATCACCTGATCCCGAAACAGGTTCCATGTCAGTTCATTGACCGTCCGGTGATCCTGATGAGCGTCGCCATGGCGATGGGTGAACACCATGTCCGGCACCCTTCGCCCGCGCTGTTCGATCAGCCATTGCTTGATTTCGCGGCCCTGCGCGGGAAAGTAGCTATCCTCGAAAGAGGCGAGATGAATGTTGAAACTGTCTATCCCACGCAGAAAATCGCGGGCTGAAGCTTCCGCCTCCGCCCGCCTTTCCTCATTTCCCGAAAGCACGCACCATTCCACATGCAGCGGCGCGCCGCTCTCGATCAGGCTGAGAAGCGTGCCGCCGCAGCCGATCTCGATATCGTCCGAATGCGCGCCCAGACAAAGCAATTGCAGCGGGCGGCTGTGATTTGCGAGCGAACGCAGGTCGATCATAGCGCTATCGCGACATTGGTGGCGCGGCGCCTGGCCTCTTCCGCCTTGTGCCTCTTCCAGGGCATGTCGCCCTTCTCCACCATATCCTCAAGCGTCTGCCAGTCGCGCAGCGTATCCATGGAGCGCCAGAAGCCCTCATATTTATAGGCCATCAGCTGGTTTTCCGCGATCAGGCGGCCAAACGGCTCCAGCACCAGTTCCTCACCCTCGCGCATATAGTCGAAGATCTCCTTGCGGAAGAGGAAGTAGCCGCCATTGATCCAGATGTCCGAAGTGTTCGACGTCCGGAAAGCACGCACGTCGCCGCCTTCGGCAATATCGGCAAGGTGATAGGTCAGCGGCGGACGGACGGCGAGAAAACAGGCGATCTTGCCGCTGGCACGGAAGCGTTCCGTCATGTCGTCGAGGTCTACATCGCTGAGACCATCGCTGTAATTGGCGAGGAACATGTCCTCGTTCGCCACATGCGACCGGGCGCTCCACAGTCTTTCGCCGATATTGCGCCATATGCCGGTATCGAGCAGCGTGACACTCCAGTCGCGATCCACTTCCTCAAGCAGTTGCACATTGCGCCCGCCATCGGAAACCACACAGTCCGCAAAGGTCTGTGGGCGGATGGTCAGGAAGAAATCCTTCACGACATTGGCCTTGTAGCCGAGGCACAGAACGAATTCGTTGTGCCCGTAATCGCCGTAATATTCCATGACGTGATGCAGGATCGGCTGATGGCCGAGCGGGATCATCGGCTTCGGTATATTCTCCGAATATTCGCGAATTCTGGTTCCAAGACCGCCGCAGAACAGAACGACTTTCATGATTACCGCTCCTCAGTGAGTAGTGCCGGATCAATCAACGTGACGTGCGGAATGGGAATGATGAACTTCGCCCCCCATTCGACCACGTGCTGCATTTGCCGGATGATCTCATCCTTGAAGTTCCACGGCAGGATGAGGATGTAATCGGGCCGGTACTTGTCGATTGCCGATACATCATAGATCGGAATGTGCATGCCGGGCGTGAAACGGCCATGCTTGTACGGGTTTCGATCCACCGTGAAATCCAGGAAATCCGTGCCGATGCCGCAATAGTTCAACAGCGTGTTGCCCTTGCCCGGCGCGCCATAGCCGCAGATGCGCTTGCCCGCATTCTTGGCGGCGATCAGGAAGGACAGGAGATCGCGCTTGGTACGCCGGGTCTTTTCGGCGAACTGCTCATAGGTCGAAATCTCGTTGAGGCCGAAACTCTCTTCGCGCTTCAGGAGTGCCGCGACACGCGGTCCCGCCTTCCGCTTGCTGCTGTTATGCGCAAGATACACCCGCAGCGACCCGCCATGGGTCGGCAGTTCCTCCACGTCGATGACCTTGAGGTGGTGGCGATGCGCCATGAAGCGGATCGTCAGCAGCGAGAAATACGAGAAATGCTCGTGATAGATGGTGTCGAACTGGTTCTGCTCGATCAGGTTGGCGAGATGCGGAAACTCCAGCGTGATCACACCTTCCGGCTTCAACAGCAGTTGCAGGCCACGAACAAAGTCATTGAGATCAGGCACTTGCGCCAGAACATTGTTACCGATCAGGAGGTCGGCCTTGCGTCCTGCGCCGACCAGTTCGGCGGCAAGCGTCGAGCCGAAGAAATCCACGCGCGTCGGCACGCCCTTGGCGATTGCCGTTTCGGCCACATTGGCCGCCGGTTCGATGCCAAGGATCGGGATGCCCTTCGGCAGAAAATGCTGCAGCAGATAGCCGTCATTGCTGGCGATCTCGACCACGAAGCTGTTTTCATTCAACCCCAGCCGCTCGGTGATCTCGTCGCAATAGGTCTTCGCATGGCTGACCCAGCTTGTGGCAAAGGATGAGAAATAGGCATATTCGGTGAATATCTCGGCAGGCGAGAAATACTCCTTCAGCTGCACCAGATAGCAATGATCGCAGACGAGCGCATAGAGCGGGTAGTATGGCTCCATACGGTCCAGGCGATCCGCGGTGATGAAGCTTTCACAAGGCGGCGACATACCGAGGTCGACAAAGCTATGCTTGAGTAGTTTACCGCACAGCCGACAGCCGGTCTGCTCTTGCGCCATGCTCGTGCTCCGCGAAATATCCGGCGTCTGGATGGTCATACGTCATTCCTCGCCTTTTAAACCTATATGGCCGGGTCTTCTGTAGGGTTGAATTCCGATCCGCGTCGGATAGCCAAAACTACTAAGCGGTCTAAAAATTGCCGAGACTGTCATCAGGGGCGAGCCGTACATACGATCGGGCGCAACATTCACCGGATGGACTATGAAGCGTAGATACCCGATCTTCGCCCAATGGCGATGGGGGCGTAGGCGCGTACCTCTTTCGGGCAGGGTCGGCTCATCCGCAAGCCTGCCAAATGCGTCGAAGAAGGTCCTATCGCCCGAAATACCCGCTGGCAGAATGACGCTTGCACAAATCGGGGCACGACATGCGTTTCACTTCGCTCAATATTGACGGCGCCTGGTCCATCGAGCCTGAAAGGCTTGAGGACGAGCGCGGCTGGTTTGCACGCGTCTTTTGCGAAGGCGCCTTCGCCGAGCGCCAGATGGAAACGCATTTTCCGCAGCACAGCCTCTCCTTTTCCCGCGAGGAAGGAACGTTGCGCGGCCTGCATTATCAGAGCGAGCCGCACTCGGAGACAAAGCTCGTCACCTGCCTGCAAGGCGTGATCTGGGACGTTCTTGTCGATCTGCGTCCGCATTCGCCAACCTATCGGCGCTGGACCGGCGTGGAGCTTTCAGCGGAAAACGGCGTGCAGCTCTATATTCCGGAAGGCTGCGCGCACGGTTTCCAGACCCTGACGCCTGATGTGCTCGTGCGATACATGATCTCGAAGCCCTATGCGCCTGATTATGCAACAGGTTTGCGCTATGATGATCCTTCATTGGGCATTCCCTGGCCCAACAGGCCGAGCGTCATTTCCGACAAGGATCTGGCGTGGCCGCTGCTTTAGGTCGCCGCCAGCAAACCCGCATCGCGGAGCCGGTCGGCCGCATCGGCAAGGGTTGCGAAGGGCAATTTCGCCCGCTCTGCCATATCGAGGATGGAATGCTCGCCATCCGCCAGATTGAGCACCCATAACAGCGCCATTGCGTTTTGTGCGGCACGGCTGTCGCCGCCCGTGCTTCCATAAAGCCCGCGCCTTCCAAGCTGCGGTTCTCCCTTTGGAGAAAGGTTTACTGGACGCCAGTTTCGTTCAGCGATTTCAATGGCCTGCATGACCAAGTTGAAAGATTGATCGAGATATTCGGGTTTGATGAAATCGAGATTGTCGGCCGATGTGTGGTATTCGGGAAAAGTGCCATAAAGGCTGCGCTGGAACATGCCGACCGGTAGATCGAATCCCGGCGAACAGAACTGGCGCTCGTCATAGCCATAGGGCCAGAAATCATGGAGCGCCGCATCGGCGCGGCCGGCAAGCACATGGCCCATGATCCGATCGATCTCGGCATCGCCGCGACGGCTGCGCTTGTAGTTCGGCCCGCCCGCATCGCCGACGCAGGACAGGACCAGCCCATGCCGCACCAATCCCAGATGCGCCTCGTTCTGTTGAAGCCATGCAAGCGCGCCGAAAGTCGCCGGACCGAAAAGCAGGCGATAGGTCAGGCGCGTGCGCCTTGATTGCAGCACTTCGCCGAGGTGGGCCAGCAGCGCCAGTCCGGAGCAATTGTCATTGGCGAGCGACGGATGGCAGAGATGGGCTGACAGGATAAACGTCTCGTCGGTCTCTCCCCGGTGAATGAACTCGCCGAAGGTCAGAAAGCCGTCGCGCCGCTCCGCGTCGATCACAACGTCATAATCGCCATCCTGCATCACCAGAAATTCAATATGCGCCATGCAGAAACCCCATCCCTCCGCATGATAACAGGTACGGTAGGGAATGAGGTCCGGCTGGTCGGGCAGCGTATGAATATGCGCCTTCAGCGCACCGAGCGGCATTCGCGCCCGCACGCCCACGCTGAAATTCACCACATGCAGATTGTGCCGGGCGAAATCGACGATGCGATTGCCGCTCGTATCCGCGATATAGGCCTCACGAATGATCCATTCCTGCGGCGCTTTCCAGTCGTAAAGCGGCGTGCCGCTCGGCACCTGATGGACCGTCAGCGGCAGATTTTCGCCGATGATGGCGAGCGTCTCGCGCACGCCGTCGCCCGCCAGACTGCGGCAAAGCGGATAAAGGCGGGCAGCAAGTTCGTATATGGCCGTTCCGTCCGTTGGCGGTGGAACGGCCCATTCGGTGCTTCTGCCCGCCCCCGTATCCATCATGCCGTGGCCCGCAGAGGTTGCGACTGTTCTTCGACACGCCGCAGATCGGCATCCAGCACGCCTTCGGCTATCAGCTTGCGGATATGGGCGATGCGCTGGAACCGTGGCCCCTCGAACTCCTCAAGCGTGAGGGTCGAGCGGCTATAGGCTGCAAGCAGTTCACGCGTGCCGGCAACGGCATCCCATTCCGGCTTGGCTTCCGGCAGCACCCGCGCCAACTTTTCAAAACTGACGCGATAGGAGCGCGTATCCGGCCCCGCATCATCCGCATATTCGATGCGGCAATCGGGGACATTCTCGGCAACGATCCCCGCAATATCGCGGATGCGGTAATTGTGCTCGGTCGAGCCGACATTGAAAGCCTCATTCCAGACTTTCTCGCGCGGGGCTTCCATCGCCACCATGAAGGCGCGGGAAATATCGCGAATATGGACGATGGGACGCCAGGGCGTGCCGTCGGACTTGAGATAGATCAGTCCCTTCGTCACCGCCCATGCCACCAGATTGTTGAGCACGATATCGAAGCGCAGGAAGGGCGAAACGCCGTAGGCGGTCGCGGGCCGCAGATAGACCGGGCAGAAGCTTGCATCGGCGAGTTCCCGGATTTCCTGTTCCGCCCGCACCTTGGACCGGCCATAGGCCGTTACCGGCTTCAGGTCGCCGGTTTCATCGATCAGGTCGGCATCGCTGATGCCGTAATTGCTGCAGGATGAGGCAAACAGAAAACGCCCCACACCGGCGCGCTTGGCAGCTTTGGCCATGGCGACGCTCGCCCGGTGATTGATGTCGTAGGTCAGTTCCTCATTGAGATTGCCGAGCGGATCGTTGGAAAGTGCTGCAAGATGAATGACCGCATCGAACCCCTCGAGATCGCGCGGCGACACATCGCGCACGTCCTTGCGAATGGTCGGCACATTCATCACCGCGCCGCCTTCTTCAAAATGGCAATGTTCGTAAAGGCCAATGTCATAGCCAGACACTTCATGCCCCGCATTTATCAGGACCGGCACCATGACCGACCCGATATAGCCCTGATTGCCCGTAACCAGTACCTTCATGTCCGACTCCTCAAGCTTTGATAAATGCATGTTAGCGATGGAGGGCGGGAGCGACGACTTGACCGAAGGCATGTCCGGTTAGGACAAGCGTTTATGAAAGGGGGAAAAGGGCGTATCGCCTACTCCTTTCGGATGCAGCGCAGGCGCTCGGTGCTGCCGATCAGCAAAAGCCAGTCGGTTCCCCCGCCCGCGTTTTTTGCCTGCGCGGGCATATAGGTCGCAACCGTTCCCTCGATCTTCGGCGGGCCCGCATCCGCGAACATGCCGGAAACCGGATCGAACCAGATTGCCTTCCTGCCTTGCCCGACCGCTTGCTTTGCCACCGCAAAGCCGTCGGCGTCGCCATAGATGACCGACAGCGTGCCATCAGGCAGGGACGAGGCGTAGCTTTCCGGCTTCAATGCGATCCGCTTTTCACGATCAGGTTGCAAATGCGGCCATCGCAGCCTGTCGAACAGTTTCTTCATCACGGTCATCGATCGCGCGCCGGGGCTGCCGAGCGCTTCCTGCCAGCTGCGGTCAGCGTTGAAGATACCGGGGCCGGTGAAATGCCAGATCGGGTTATTGCCGAAGAACTGTCCGGCGGCACCGGCCAGAAGCGCGCCATAGGCATTGCGGCGGATCATGCGCGCCGTGGCTTCGCGCTCGAACTCATAGGCGCCTTCCAGCAGGATGACGGGCATCCTGCCCGCTTGCCGCCGGGCAGAAATCGCCGCATGAACATCGTCATAGGTATAAACCGTATCGAGGCTCAGCCATGGCTGGTCGGCCCAGAGTTCCGCCGTATCGGTGTTGCGGCCGGAATGTATCGTCTGGAGCGCATTGGGGGAAACCAGCGCTATGCCCTCGGCCAGATCAGAGACGAGCTGGCGATCCGGCGCATTGAAATCACCGCCCAGAACCCAGACGATATTGTGAAATCCGGCAAATCGCCGGGCAATCGCTTCGCCATAGCCCCGCATTTTCGCCGGTCCCGCAGCCTGAACCTTGGAAAACCAGCCCTGACTGTTGCCGTTGACGCCCAGATAGGCGGGCGCCAGAAAGACAGCCATTCCCAGTTGCTCCGCCCGCCCGATCACCCAGGCGGCATGGTCGAAATATCTCGGATTGAGCTCACCGAACGCATCGCCCTCGAAGGGCTTCTCTCCATAGGCATTGGCAGGCGGATGGCTGGAAAACCGGTGTTCGAGAAGATTGACCAGAATAGCGTTGAAGCCGCGCCTCCTGCGATCCTGAAGATAGATTTCGACGTCTTCCCGCTTCAATTCGGCGATCAGCGACCATGCCGTATCGCCCTGCAACAGGAAGGGCCTACCCGTCGCATCCTCGAAAATGCGTCCGTCCTCAGCGACCCTGATCGGAAACTGGCCAGCCGCATGGGATGACCCTGCCGCCATCGACAGCAGGATCGTTGCGATCAGAACCGCCGCGAGGCGCTTCATCGCATCGCGGGCGGATAGGTCGGCGCTTCGTTGAAGCGGCGATAGACCACCTGCGAGGGACGCCCGGTCAGATAGGCCCCCACCCCGTCATTGAGCGCGCGGACATAAATGCCGAGCGCACCGTCGATTGCATCCACCGTGCGCGCAATGTCGGTGTCGCTGTGGGTGTAGCTCACAACCAGCGACGGCATCAGCACGCCGCGCCGGATCGTCTCCTGAAGGAACAGCGTGCGGAAAGCCTGCGACGGCTGGCCCGCTTCATCGAGCGTTCCATAGGCAAGGCAGCACGGACGCCCGAAGAGGCGAACATGGTTCTGAAGCCCGTGGGCGGCAATAGCCGCATTCACGCCCGCCGCCAGTTTGGAACCCTGCTCATAGAGCCTTTCGATCACCGGTTCGTCGCGATAGATCGTCATCGTGGCAATCGCCGCCGCCATTGCATGGGTTTCCGCGCCGTGCGTAGTGGAAAGCAGGAACACACGGGGGTGATCCGTCTGGATCAGACCGCCAAGCTGCATATATTCCGCCTTGCCCGCGAGCGCTGAAATGGCAAACCCGTTGCCGAGCGCCTTGCCGAAACAGGAAAGATCGGGTTCGACATCGTAAAGCTTCTGCGCCCCGCGCAGATGCCAGCGAAAGCCGGTAATCATCTCGTCCAGAATGAACAGGGCCCCGTTTTCATGGGCGATGCGCCGTGCTTCACGCAGGAAATCGTTCTGCGGCTCATCGGCCTTGGCCGGTTCCAGAATGATGGCGGCGATCCGCCCCGGATAATCGTCAAACACGGCCTGCACGCTTGCGATGTCGTTGTAGCGGAACGTCGCCGTCAGGGCCGAGACCGATGCGGGAATGCCCGCATTCATTTTCGTGGTTCCGATAAACCAGTCATCGGTCGAGAAGAATGGATGATCGGCGCAGCAGGCAACCATGTCGCGCCCGGTATAGGCGCGCGCCAGCCGCACCGCGCCTGAAGTCGCATCGGACCCGTCCTTGCAGAATTTCACCATGTCCGCGCTGTCGATCAGCTCGAGAAAGCTTTCCGCGCATTCGACCTCGATAGCGCTGGGGCGCGTGAAATTGCATCCATCCTGCAAGGCATCGCGCACCGCGCGCACGACTGGCGGATAGGCATGACCGAGCCCGACGGCGCGATTGCCCATGCCGTATTCGATATATTCATGGCCATCGACATCGAAGACATGCGAGCCGGAGCCGCGCTGGATGAAGCCGGGCGCCAGAACCGGATACTGGTCGTCGCCTTTGGCATAGGTATGACAGCCGCCGGGAATAAGCGCATGCGCCTTGCTGGCGAGCAATTGCGAATTGCGGAACTGCGGTGTGAAAAGGTTCATGCCCCTTCTCCTTTCTATTCACAGGTCATGCTGCCGACCATCCCGCATGCAGGCGCTCGCGCATCTGGCGCAGCCAGTTCTTCACGGGCTTCGGCAGGCGGCTGCGCAGGCTGGAATGAAGCGCGTTCGGCATCGCCCATTGCGAAAGCGCCAGAGGCGGGGCGATGGCAGGGCGTTCCACCGCCAGATGTTCGAGGAGGCCCGCATAGGCGCGCCCGACAACATCATTGTCGAACACCGTTTCCACCTTCTGCCGGGCGGCGGTGGCCATGCCCGCAAGCAGTTTCCGGTCGCGGGCGAGCCGTTCGATATGGCGTGCCGCCTGGCGAAAATCGCCGACGCGGAACAAGAGCCCGTCCTCGCCATCGGTGACGATGGTATCCGTCACACCTGCGATCCTCGATACAACCGCAGGGCAACCCTGGCTCATCGCCTCGATGAGCGTCAGGCCGAATCCCTCGAAGCGCGAGGGCATGACCAGCACGTCATGCTGGCTCACCCGCCACGGCACATCGGAAGGCGCAACCCAGCCGGTAAAGCTGACGTGATCGCCAAACGGCGCCAGACGGCGGCGCAGTTCCGCGAGATCGGGGCCGTCACCGGCGACTGTCAGGTGATAGGGGCAGTCGAGCTCGCGCAATATGTTCGGCAGCCAGAAAATGCCCTTGGAGTTGTCCTCGATGCGCCCGAGATAAAGCAGGCGCAGCGGCCCGCTTTCGTCCTGCTTCGTCACATTGCGCGCCAGATGAATATCGCGGTTCAAACCGTGCGGGATGACCAGCGTGCGGGCGGCATCGAAGCCGTGCTGGCGGACGAGGTCGTCGCGGCAGCGCTTTGAAACGCCAACCGTCGCATGGACATGATCGCGGATCGCCCTTGCCGCCGCATAGGTGCCGGGCGTGATGTTGTGCACGATCATGACGCGCAGGATATCGGCAGGCAGATAGCGCACCAGATTGGTTTCAAAACGGTTCGCGAGAACATTGACGAAAACGGCGTCGAAGCGATTGTCGCGCAGAAAGCCGATCATGTGCCGGGCGCGGGTTTCTTCGTCCAGCAGCCCCATGCGGTCGATCGCATCGCCCTTGCGCAGCGCATCCTCAAGCCCCTGCCCGCTTGGCACGTTGACCGTATCGCCAGCAGCGCCCGCCGCAAGCCAGCGAAGCTCGATCCCGGACTGGCCGAGCGACGAACGCAGCCGCGTGAAGACCGAATAGGTCCCGCCGATGTGAGGACGGACAAAGTAAGCACATTTCATGGCCAGAACCTTGTTGCCCATCTTGCAAGGGAGACAAGACTTCGAGGGAACAACTCCCTCGAAGCCTTACTCCGGTATATCGGGGGGCAATGGATATACCGCAGGCCAGTGTATCGAAATCGCAACGCTGCGCATTTCGGCTATGAGGGGTACATGCCCTCCTACAATAGAGGATGGTGTTCACCCTTCTGCCAGTTTTCCCGACAGCGCGTCCGGCATTAGCTTCTAGCTGTAGCGGGAGACACGCGTATGAGAATTGGACTTTTCGGGCAGTTTGGTTCCGGCAATACCGGCAATGACGGTTCGCTGGAGGCCATGTTGCAGCTCTTGAAACGCAATTGCCCCGGCGCACAACTTGTCTGTATCTGTTCCAGACCCGACATCGTTGCGCAGAAGTTCGATCTTACGGCCCGTCCGGTCTCGCAGCCCTACCCCTCCAACTGGCTTCTGCGCGCCGTCAACAAGGCCATGCTGCATGTTCCCCGCAGAGCGGTCGGCTTCTGCTGCGCGCTGCTGCTCGCTTCCCAGCTTGACCTCATCGTCGTACCGGGAACGGGCATTCTGGACGACTTCAACGAGAACCCGTTCGGCTGGCCTTTCGCGGTGCTGCGGTGGTCCCTCGCAGCGAGGCTCACCGGCACGCGCATGATTTTTGTGTCGATCGGCGCCGGGCCCGTCAGTCATCCATTGAGCCGGCGCTTCGTTCGCTGGGCCTCGACGCTTGCAGCTTTCCGCTCCTACCGGGATCAGGTTTCGCACGACTTCATGAAGCAGCTCGGGGTTGCCCCTTCCGGCGATTTCGTAAGCGCGGATATCGCCTTCGCGCTGCCGACGGCTCCCGATGGACGACAGGACGAAAAGGATCAATGTGTCGGCATCGGTGTAATGTCCTATCGCGGGTGGAAGAAGAAGAGCAGTGATGGGGATGCCGTTTACGCCGATTACCTCGCCAAAATGACCACACTTGCAAAAAGACTTCTTGGTGACGGACGGCAAGTCCGGCTGCTGATCGGCGACAAGGGCGATATGGAGGCGGCGCGCGATATACTGGAGCAGCTTGGCGCGGCGGAAGCGGGCAAGGTGATATTCGAACCCTCCGCATCCCTGCACGACCTCATGCAGCAGATCGCAAGGACCGACATCGTGGTCGCCAGCCGCTACCACAATATCGTCTCGGCCCTTGCCATGGGGCGTCCGGCAATTTCACTGGCCTATGCGAGCAAGAACGATGCCTTGCTGCACGATACCGGGCTTTCGGCATTCTGCCACCGGATCGATAGTTTCGACCCCGAAACCATCCTCTCCCAGATCGATTTTGCCTTTGCGGAGCGAACGGCCCTGACCAGACAAGTCGAGGCGGGCGTGGAGCGCTATCGAAGCCGGCTGGCAGGACAGGAAGAAATCCTTCGCGCCCTTTTTCTCGATCCGGCACCGCAGAAGGCTGATTGCGCGGCCCAATCATGCACCGCGTCCGTTGCGCCAGGCGGATCGTTTCAACAGGTAGTCGAACGGGGGAATGACTGCCAGTAAGGGCTCCCGCTTCAGCGCGAACGCCATCAGCGAACCCGCCACTTTCGGCTGCCGCGCCAGACTGGAGATCGCAGACCAGTAGGCGCGCTTGGTCAGGCAATCCCGCGCCATCGCGAACAACCGGTCCCGTTGCGGCAGGCTGGCGCCTTCGTGCTCGAAAAACGACCGGAAACCGGCCTCGAATTCCCGATTCCAGTTCAGGATGCCATTCACCGCCGCCGACTGGTTCTGCGGGTGCGAACGCGCGAAAGCCTGTATCCGGTTCGTCGATGCAACGCATCCACGCATGGCGATGCGCAGCCACATCTCCAGATCGTCCGTATGGGAAAGCGACGTGCGGTAATATCCAGCCTGTTTCTGGATCGCGGTCCGCACCACCGCTGTCGGACCGATCACCGGGTTAATCGCATACCGGCATGCAAATTCAATAAATTCCTCCCCGGACCGTATTCGCCATTCATCCGGCACGGTGTCTGCAACGGCCAGAGGCGGTTCGCCGTCATCCGCCTTCATCCTTTCGGTCGCACCGTGCGCCAGATGAACATCCGCCTGTTGCGAAAGCAAACCTGCCGCCCTTTCCAGCGCGCCGCCTGCCAGCAGGTCATCCGAACACAGGATCAGGAAATAGTCCGATGCGGCCCAGTCTATGCCTTCGTTGAACGAAGCATGCGGCCCCAGATTCTTCCGGCGCAGCAGCAATTCCACACGGCTGTCCCCGGCAGCAAGGCCCTTCGCCACCTCGACGCTGTTGTCCGTCGAGGCATTGTCGATAATGAGCAGGCGAACATTGACGCCTGTCTGCCCCAGAACGCTGTTGGCGCAGAGGGAAAGATAGCGGCCATAGTTGAAATTGGGGATGACAACGTCGATCGTCGGCAGCCTGTTTTCGCCCATGACCCGCCGCCTATTCCGCAAGCCTGGAAGCTGGCGGATGCACGCTCCGCGTCCGGATTTTACCGGCAAGCCAGCCCAGTATCGGTTCAACCTCGATGATGAAGGGATGCCGCACCACGAACAGCGCGCCAAGCCAGCTGAATGCCGCGATGAGGCCCATCACAACGCCGCGCGACCAGTGGATTTCGAGCGAAAAGCCGTTCGCCGCCACCATGGCAAGCGGTATGGCGAGCGTGATCAGCGTGACGAGCCCGCTTCTCAGCAAGGCCCGGCCAAGCACCGCATAGGAAAAGGCCACATGCCTGCGCACGAACACGATGGCGATGACCATCTGGATCGGCAGGCTGATGAACTGGCCGAGCGCAACGGCAAGCAGCCCGTAGAAAGCGGCGGCGCTGATGACGGTGACTGCCACCAGCCGCGAAATCAGGTTGGACAGGAATGCCTCGCGGTTCTGGCCCAATGCCATCAGCAGCGGATAGGTCAGGATGGAGGGAAACCAGAAAAGGCAGGCCAGACTGAGGATCGCGACGATGGGCGCCGCTTCGGACCAGCCGGGGCCGAGAACGATGTGCACCGCCGGATAGGCAAGGAGTGCAAGCAATGCCTGCGCGGGCCAGTAGACGACGGTGATATAGGACAAGGCCCTTACATAGGATTGGCTGATATCGGCTCCTTCACGGACCTGTGCCGAAAGCATCGGAAACGCAACCGTGAAAACGGCGGAAAGGATGATGCGATCCGGCAGGCCGCTCAGCGTGTCGGCACGATTGTAGATTCCCACCGCCGATATCGGCATGAAGCGCCCGAGCAGGAGCTGCGGAAGCGTCATGCAGATCTTGTTCAGCCCGGCATTTCCGCCAAGAAAAATCCCGAACCGCCAGGCCGTATCGAAACTGGCCAGCGATGGGCGCAGCAAGGTGCCCAAAGGATGGATCGCAACCGCCAGCCCCGTTGTCATCAGCGCGCTTGCCAGCAGGCCGAAGGCAAAACACATATGCCCGAACCCGCAGAAGGCCATGGCAATGGTTACAAGTGCGCCGAGCCCGGAGCCTGCGGTCCGAATACGCGCCAGTCTTCCAAAGGCCATTTCGCGCCTCAACAGCGCAACGATCGGCAAGGACAGGCTTTCGACCAGCGCGGCCACAATCGTGATGCTGAGAAAAAGTTTCAGTTGCGGATCATTATAGGTTTCGGTGAAGTAGCCCAGCGAGAGATAGAGAGCGGCGGACAGCAGGACCGTAACGCTCATCAGGAACGTAAGCGAAGTCCGGATGTCCTGATCGCGCACCTTGTCGATCTTGATCAGGAACTCCGGACTGGCGAATTCACGCAGTGAAAACACGATTGCCGTAAGGCTGAGACCAATCACACCCATTCCGGTTTCCGCAGGCCCCAGAAAGCGCGATACCGCAGCAACCGTCACGAAGTTGAAGAGCAGCCCCGCATACTGCTCCAGCGCCGCCATGAGAAAGCCTCTGCGACCGCCATTCATGATGCGCTCCAACAAGTGGTATTCCCCGACGTGGCCGGCGGTTTTCGTATCACCTTTTCGTCCCCCATTCATTGCAATCCCGCAGCAGCGCCCGAAGGCGCAATCTTCCCGGTTCCGCCCAGAATAGTCTTTTGCGACAGGCACGAAATGTCGCCCTTGGTGTTAGCACCCGACCTGAAAGGAGTATGCGGCACGCTCTAAAGCCAAGTCGTGGACCCGGGTCGCGATGCGTAAAAATTTGCCGAGTTCTATCTTTTGCACGCGCCCTTTTGCACGCGCCTTGGAGGAGACATGGCGAGTCTTTCCTGGATCCCGCTTCTGGCCTTTGTCCTTTCCGTGGCCTTTTGCCTCGGCTTTCGCGGGCTGGCACGCGAATGGTATCTCATCGACGTCCCGGATGCCCGCAAGACGCATGATGGAAATGTCCCGCTTTGCGGAGGCATCGCCATTTTTCTGTCGTTTTCCGTTGCCGCGCTGCTGGCGCTCGGCGTTTCCGGTCAAGCCAATGCCGTGACCCTGCTGCCGGGGCTGGTGCTGATCCTCGTTACCGGCGTTCTCGATGACCGCTTCAATCTGCCCGTAGCGCCACGCCTTGCGATTCAGCTGCTGGCAGCCTTCCTGATGCTGGGCATGGCCGGGGTCTGGCAGATTTATCTGGGCCTTGCCTCGGACGGGATCGCAACGCCCGCAGCGCCCCCCGCAGACATGCTGATCCAGCTTCTTACCGGACCGCTTTTCCTCTTCATCGCTCTTGCTTTCATTGTCGGCCTCGTCAACGCGGTCAATATGAGCGATGGCGTCGACGGACTGGCGGGATCCGCGAGCGCCGCCGCCTTCTTCTGGCTGGCCGTCATCGGCTTCGGCGTGGGCGAGCATCGCCTCGGCCTGCAGGCCCTCGCCATTGCCGCCGCCTGCCTCGGCTTTCTGGTCTTCAACATGCGGCACCGCTGGCGCGCGAAGGCAAGCCTTTTCCTCGGCGATGGCGGCAGCACCTTTCTGGGCGCAGCCCTTGCCGGATTTATCCTCATCCTCGCAAGCCGAACAGCCGCCGTCCCCTTTCCCGTCCTGATCTGGATCGTCATCGTGCCAGTCATCGATACGCTGAGCCTGATCGTGCGCCGCATGTCGGCGCGCCGGAGCCCCTTCTCGCCAGACCGGCAGCATCTGCATCATCTGCTGATGGATGCAGGGCTTTCCTGTGGGCAAACAGCCGTCGCCATCATGGGGCTCAACCTCATCGCCGGTGCCGTCGCCTATGTCGCCGTCCGGTTCGACATGCCTGTCTGGCCGATGCTTCTGGCGCTGGCGATCCCCGCTGCGACGCACACGCTTTTCGTACTGCACATGACCAGAGGTCCGCGTCAGGCCGTCGCCGCCTCAATGGCCGAGGCCAATCCGGCCACCAAACCGAAAATCACTTATCCCGGGGCAACTTCATGAATGTTTCCGTACTCATCATGACGCTGAACGAAGAGGTCAACCTGCCGGCCTGCCTGGCATCGCTGGACTGGTGCGACGATATCGTCGTGCTCGATTCCTTCAGCAGCGACCGCACGGTCGAAATCGCCAGGGCAGCAGGCGCCCGCGTTTTCCAGCGCGCCTACGACACCGAGGACCGCCAGCGCATGTATGGCCTGACGGAAATCAAATTCAAGCATGACTGGGTATACACGCCTGACGCGGACGAGATCACCCCGCCGGATCTGCGTGACGAAATGCTGGCAATCGCCGCCGACCCCGACCGGCCGGAGGTGTTCTTCAAGGCGCGTTACAAGAACATGTTCATGGGGCGCTGGATTCGTCATGCCAGCCTCTATCCCACCTGGATCACACGGCTGGTGAGGCCGGACCGCGTGCGGTTCGAACGTTCGGTGCATTCGCGCGCCAGCGGCGGGCCGGAAGGTGCCTTGCAGGCCCATTTCATCCATTACAGCTTCAACAAGGGCCTCGAAGCCTGGTACGACAAACATAATCGCTATTCTTCCGCCGAGGCTGATCTGTCCGCCTCGCGCCAGCTCGAACGCAAGATCGACTGGGGCGGCATGCTTTCGGCAGTGCCGGAACGGCGGCGGCGGGCGCTGAAATCGCTTTCCTATCACATGCCGTTCAGGCCGGGCCTGCGCTTTCTCTACATGTACCTGCTGCGCGGCGGCTTTCTCGACGGCAAGCCCGGCTATCTCTATTGCCGCCTGCTTTCGGCCTACGAGTTCATGATCGTGGTCAAGATGGAAGAGCAACGCCAGCGCCGGTTGGCCACCCTCGCGGAAACAACTCCGGCGAGGCAACCGCTGGAAACCGAAGCACCAGAACGGCGTATGGTATGATGCTTCTCGTCGTTCTGCCCTGCGCCATCCTGTTCGGGATTGCCGCGATGTTCTTCTCGCAACCGGTCCTGACCTTGCAGGACGATGGCGGCAGGGCGGATGTCATCGTCGTGCCGGGAGGAGACGGCCCGCCCCGCGCGGCGCAGGCCGCACGCCTTTGGAAGGAAGGCCGCTCGCCGGTGATCCTCGTTACCGGCGATGGCGACTGCCTCTATAACAAGCGGATCATGGTGCGCAACGGCGTGAACCCGTCGGCGATCTTCGTCGAATGCCAGTCGGGCAGCACCTGGCAGAACGCGCAATTTTCCGCTCCCGTCCTGCGCGAAATCCGGGCCAGAAGCGCACTGGTCGTAACCAACTGGTATCACTCGCGCCGGGCCATAGCGAGCTTTCGCGCCGCCTGCCCGCAGATGCGCTTCATCTCGTCACCCATCGGCGGCGATGACGGACGCCCCGGCTTTCCGGCAACGCCCGCAGACATGGAACTCGTCGCCAAGGAATATGTGAAGCTCGGCTGGTATCTGGTTTCGGGCCGCATTTTCCCGCACGATCTTTCCGCGGGCGAACCCGCGCCCGACCTTTCAGACACATGCGCTGCGGCGGGGGTCACGCAATGAACCTGTCGCTCACCTGGATCTTTGTCGGCTTCGTCCTCTACCTTCTGGCTGGCGGCCTCTTCTCCCGGCCGGAGCGCATGTATCAGTTTCCCTTCCTTGCCGGGGTGATGACCTTCGGTTTCCTGCTGCCGCAGCTCCCGGCTCTCGTCTATGACCAGTTCCTGCCTTCCGGCGCTTATGCCAAGACGATGATCATGGGCATCCTGTCATTCGCAATGCTTGTGATCGGGTGGCGGATGACGAAAAAGCCGATCCGGTTTCTCCGCATGAGTTTCAGCGAGCGGCGCCTGATCTGGGCCGCAGCAGGGCTGTCGGCTTTCGGCGCCGTATTCTATTTTCTCCTGAGCCGTCTTCCCGGAGATGTCTCCATCGGCATGCAGATGACCGGAATGCCTGTTGTCTATCTCTTCTTCGCGCAGCTCATGCCCTATGGTCTTGCCATCGCCGTCCTGTGTTTTGCGCGGCGTCCCTCATGGTCGGCGCTGGCGATCATCCTGTTCGATCTGGTTTTCTATCTGGACCGGATTCTGGTGACGGGAAAACGGGCAGAGACAATTCAGCTCGTCCTCATGTTCCTTCTCGCCTTCTGGTTCTACCGGCGGATCGTCGTGCCTCGAACCGTCATGGCGATCGGCATCCTCGCCGGCACTTTCCTGATGACCAGCATGGGCGATTATCGACAGGTCACCCGCACGGATGCTAGTTTCGTTCTCGATGAGATTCTGGAAATCGACTATGCCGCCAATTTCCGCAGCACCCTTGAGCGCGGCGGCCCCGAAATGCGCAATGCCGTGCAGCGCATCGATGAAATCGACCGTCGGCTGGAATTCGACTACGGCAAATATCACTGGAACCGGATCATCTTCACATTCGTTCCGGCGCAGCTCGTCGGCGGCGACGTCAAGGAAGCGCTCTATCTCAACGTCCCCGAACCCAGCCGCGATTACAATCCGCTGACCGGCACCACCGAGACCGGGCTGGTCGACGCATTTTCGTCGTTCTGGTATTTCGGCGCGCTGAAATTCCTGGTGCTCGCCTGGGCGATGCGCAGGCTCTGGGAAACCGCGATGGCGGGCGAAATGCTCGGCCAGCTGGTTTACATGCTTTCCATCGTCCCGGCCATGCATTCCATTTCCCACCACACGGATTGGGTCGTGCCGGTCTGGATTCACATGTCATTGTTCCTCATTCCCGTTCTTTCGTTCTGCGTGATCCGCAATCGATCGATCCACCTGCCGCTTCCGGCATCGCCCAGCGGCAAGCTTCAGGAAGGATGGTCATCATGACCGTAACGTCGAACCACAATGCACTCGGAGAAGGCATCAGGGGCAGAATGAATGCGTCGCGTCCGCTTGAGGGCGGGGCGACCTTCACGCTCGGGCATCGCGTCCAGCGCCTGTGCTGGCAGGCAAGCTGGCTGCTGCTCGCCGCATGGACGCCGTCCTTCCTGTGGCGCTGGCGCGGCGCGGTGCTGCGCGCCTTCGGTGCGAGGCTGCACAAGACGGCCATCGTGCGCGGCAGCGCCCGCATCTGGTGGCCGGGCAACCTGACCATGGGCGCGCATTCATCGCTTGGTCCCGGCGCGCTATGCTACAACGTGGCCCATGTGACGCTTGCGCCTTTCGCCATCGTCTCGCAGCGCGCGCATCTGTGCACGGCCGGACATAATATCGATCAGGCCGACTTTCCGCTGACGGCGGCGCCCATTCATGTAGGCGCTTATGGCTGGGTTGCGGCGGAAGCCTTCGTCGGACCGGGGGTGAATATCGGTGAAGGGGCGGTTCTGGGCGCACGCGGGGTCAGTTTCCGCGACATGGAACCTTGGATGGTCTATGCGGGCAATCCGGCCAAGCCGGTGCGGCCAAGGCGAAAGCCCTGACCCTCAGCTTGCAGTAACGGACCGGAGCGCCTTGCGGCTTGCAACCGCGTCCGGCTTTTGTGACTGAAAATCCTGATAGGCCGCAATCGTCTGGACCGCGATGCGCGGCCAGGTGTAATTGTCGCGCACCAGTTTTGCACCGGCGACACCCATCCGCGCCGCGCGATCCGGGTCTTCCAGAATCCGCTCAAGCGCCACAGCGACCGCCATCGGATCAAGCGGGGAAACAATACCGGCCCCCGCCTCGCCCACCTCCGGAAAATGGCAGGCATCGGTAATCGCCACCGGCACGCCGCAGGCAAGCGCCTCGGTAATGGCGACGCTGAACCCCTCCTGACGGCTGGGCAGGCAGAAACAGGCCGCTCGCTTGAGGGCGGCGATCTTGGCCGGGCCGTAAAGCCCGCCGGTCATGTGCACGCGCTCTTGCAGCCCGTATTGACGGATACGCTCGCGAAATTCGTCTTCCGCCCCGCCATCGGGACCAGCCACCACCAGATCGACATCGGGAAACAGGGGTGCAACCCGGCGAAAGGCATCGGCAAGAATGTCGAGACCCTTCTTGTAGTGAAGCCGCGACAGAAACAGCACATAGGGCCGTCCGGGCAAGCCGCCCACATCGGCCTCTCCCCCCTCCACCTCGTTCAGAAAAATCCCGTTCGGGATAATCACCGGCGGAGCCTTCAGGCCCAGGGGCCGCATCAGCTCGATCTCATCCGCATTCAGCGCATGAATAAAGGCCGCGCCGTCGAGCATCCGGCGAAACCCCAGCCTCATCGCGAGTTTCTTCTTCCACGCGCTTTGCTGCATGCTCCACACGTCGAGCATCCCGCAGCAGCACACGCAATAGGGCACGGAAAAGCGGCGGCAGAGCATCGATGCGCGCAACAGATTGGTTTCCCACACGCCATGCAGATGCACGAAATCCGTGGCCCGCAACAGTGCCTCCATCGCCTTCGCTGCGGCGCTTCCAGACAGCGTCTCGCGCAGATCGGGCATCGGCAGCAACAGGGTGCGCACCCTGTCGAACCCGGGAATTGCAGCAGTCGCCGCGACAGCGCGACTGCTCACCTCATCGTCACTGTAGCTTACGATTGTCACCTCATGGCCGAGCGCCGCCTGTGCCGCTGCCAGCCGCACCACGACCGCCTGCGGCCCGCCCTTCGCAGGATCGTAGGAGCCGATGACATGGACGATGTTCATGCCGCCCTCTCCCCGAATATCGCCGCAGCAAGCCTTTCGCCATAGCGTGACAGGGTATAATCGGCCGCACGCTCGCGTGCGTTTTCCCCCATCCGTTCCAGTGCCGCCGGATTGCCCGCCAGTTCCCGCAAGATTTCGGACGTCTCCCTGACGTCGCGGATCGGCACGATGTAGCCATCGACACCGTTGCGAACCACGCTGCCAGTGTTCTCGGTACAGATCACGGGCAGTCCTGCGGCCAATGCTTCATAAACGGAAATCGCCGACCCTTCGCACAAGGACGGAAGCAGGAAAGCATCGGCCCATTCAAACTGCTTGCGCATTTCGCTGCGCGGAATGGGGCCGGTCAGTTCAACTGTTGCAGCCAGCTTTGCCTGCGCGTCGGGCAGGAGTTCCAGCGGCCCCACCATCCGGAACTCCGCCTGCTCCGCCAGCAGTTGTGAAACCGCGCCGACATAGGGCGAGCCCTTGCGCAACCCCACCGCGCCCACCGTCAACACGCGCAATTTACCCGGCGCCCGCGCCTTTCGTTCGATCTGGAAGCGTGTATCGACCCCGGTCGGAACCACCACGATCTTTTCGGGCGCGCAGCCTTCCTCGGCAACATGACGGGCAACGAAAGGCGACGGACACACGACCAGATCGGCGAGCTGCCATTCGGTTCGCTCACGTTCCGCGAAAGCCTCGCAATAGCCATCGTCTTCGACTGGCAATTGCCAGCCCGGATTCAGCAATTCCTCTTCCTGCCCCAGCCGATCGACAATCGCGCGCGGCGCGATGACCTGATCGACAGCGGTCCACAGCCCCGCTTTCCGCGCAGCAGACAGCACTTCCACGGCTTCGCCGCTGAACGCATAGACCCCGCCCGCGCCGTGGAAACCGCTTTCGGCCACCAACCTGCCGAATGTTTCGCCCGCCCAGATCGCATTGGCGGTGGATTTCGGCCCGGTCTGGTTCGCCAGCCTGCGGATAGCGGAATGCAGTCCGAAAACCGGAAAGGTCGTCATCTGCTTCAGTGGGATTCCCTGCGGCTTGCGCCCGACCAGCCGGCGCACCGAGGATGGGAGCGCATTGGGCGGAACGTTACCGAGCAGACGCGGCCATCCCTGAAAGGCGCAGATATCCGTATAGAAATGCGCCAGCCTCTGATTGTTTGCGAAAATGCGCGGGACCGCATAATGCCGGCGCGCGCCAAGCTGGCTGACAACGACCGAGCCTTCCATCACAGTTCCCTCGGCTGGAACTGGCGGTCGAGAACCGGCATGGCCTGCGGCACCACCTTTTCCTCAAGCCGCGAGATGGCGGACTGCCAGACGGCTGCGCCATATTCCCGCGAATAGGCGGTTTCCATCAGATAGCGGGCATTGTTGCCCATCGACATGCGTCCGACCGGCGAGTGGCGCAGATGAAGGATCGCATCGACCAGCGCATCGACATCGCCCGGCCTCAGCGCCATGCCGCACTGGAAATCGCGGACAATCGTGCCGATCTCGCCTTCCGTGTCGCCGATGAAGATTGTCGGGCGGGCGGCGGCAAGGACGCCGTAAAACTTGCTGGGGACGATGCAATGTTCCAGTTCCGGCTTCAGCGAAACCAGATGCACATTGGCCGCGCCAAGGCTTTCGGAAAGCTTTTCCACGGGCTGGAACGGCTTCATCATCACATTGGTGAGGCCCCGCCGCCTGACCTCGCTTTCGACGAAACCGCGCTGCTGCCCTTCACCGATCATCAAAAACACTATGCTTTTCATGTGCTTGAGCCGCTCGGCTGCATCAAGCACCGTCTGAAACTCATGCGCGCGCCCGAAATTGCCCGAATAGCCGATGACGAATTTGCGCCCGAGGCCCCAGGCGCGACGGAGCGGATTTTGCGCGGGTTCCACCGGAACGATCTCGTTTCGGTCAGCCCAGTGGTGAACCACGCTCAGGCTTTCCGCCGGAATGTCCCGCGTCGAAAGATAATGCGCCATGCGCTCGATCGGACAGATGGTCAGCGCCGACTGGCGCATCGACCAGTTGCGCAGGATCAGCGCAAGCTTGCCGGAAACCGTATTGGACCTGATGAGCCCCAGTTCCATCGCCGTTTCGGGAAAAAGGTCCATCACCCAGTTGACGAGCTTTGCCCGGCGAAGACGGACGGGCAGCGCAGCCGAAACCGACAGAAGCGGCGGATCGGTGCAGACGACGCAGACATCGTCCTTTTTGGCATTGGACGCGAACCATACGGCAGCGGACAGATGGAAGGTCGCATAATCGACCGCACGCCCCACGAGCCTGCCCCGACCGAAGCCGGAGGTCCATATGCGGTGCACATCCACGCCGCCGATGGTCTCGCGCGCCGGGAGCACGTCCTTTCGCCGGTCGTGATAGCTGCGGCTTGCCAGCACCGTCGTTTCGATGCCTTCGCGCACCAGCGTGTGGGCAAGGCTCGTCACCATCCGGCTCGTCGCCGACTGGTCCGGATAGTAGTAACGATTGGCAAGCACCACACGCATGATTTCGCTTCCTGTGCATGTTTCTCTTGAACAGAGGATCGCAACAGCGCAGCCGAACCCGCAAGAAACACAAAGGCATGGCAGGCACCGACAGCGGGCGAACCGCCTACCTCTTTGGGTGAAACAGGCCATGCCGGGCGCGCCGCCAGCCTCATCCTAAGAGGGAGGTTACCGCCCGCGATTGCCGTTTTGGAGCCGTTCTGCCCGCGCCGGAAATCGCTAACATGGCTTCATCGAGTTTCTGATCGGAGGCAGGGTCTTGCAGGAGAAAACAGCTCTCATCGTCGGTGTGACCGGACAGGACGGCGCTTATCTAAGCGAGCTTCTGCTCAAGAAAGGCTATCGCGTGCATGGTCTGAAACGGCGGTCTTCCTCGTTCAACACGGCCCGCATCGACCATCTCTATCAGGACCCGCACGAAGACGACATTCGCTTTCGCCTGCATTTCGGCGACCTGACGGATGCGACCAATCTGTGCCGGGTCATTCAGGAAGTGCGGCCCGACGAGATTTACAATCTCGGCGCCCAGAGCCATGTGCAGGTGAGCTTTGAAACGCCTGAATACACGGCAAATGCCGATGCGCTCGGCACGCTTCGCCTGCTTGAATCCATGCGGATTCTGGGGCTCGGCAAGACATGCCGCTTCTACCAGGCTTCCACATCGGAGCTTTTCGGCAACAGCTCGCCCACGGCCCAGAACGAACAGACGCCTTTTGCGCCGCGCAGCCCTTATGCGACCGCGAAGCTCTATGCCTACTGGACAACGGTCAATTATCGGGACGCCTATGGCTTCCATGCCTCCAACGGCATTTTGTTCAATCACGAAAGCCCGCTACGCGGCGAGACCTTCGTCACCCGCAAGATCACGCGGGCCGTCGCGGCAATCGAACGCGGCCTTCAGGACAGGCTTCGCCTCGGCAATCTCGATGCCCGCCGCGACTGGGGCCATGCCCGTGATTATGTCGAGGGCATGTGGCGCATCCTGCAGGAAGATGTTCCCGACGATTATGTGCTTGCCACCGGCGAAACGCATACGGTGCGTGAATTTGTCGAACACGCCTTCAAGGCGGTCGACAAGGAGATCGAATGGCAGGGCGACGGCGTGGAGGAGATTGGCCGCGACCGCAAATCCGGCAATTGCCTGATCGAGATCGATCCGCGCTATTTCCGCCCGAACGAAGTCGATTTCCTGCTCGGCGATGCCTCCAAGGCGAGAAACCGCCTCGGCTGGCAGCATACGACCGGCTTCGACAATCTCGTCGCCGAAATGGTCGACTGGGATTTGCGCAACATCATGCGGGAGGTCGGACGCAATGACTTCTACGGCTGAGATCGCCCCTCTCTATTCGCTCGAAGGCAAGAAAATCTTCGTTGCCGGGCATACGGGCATGGTCGGTTCGGCCATCCTTCGCCGCCTGCAAGACACGGATTGCGACATCATCACTGCCGCGCATAACACGCTCGACCTGACCCGGCAGGGACCGACGGAAAATTTCATCAGCGGTCGCAAGCCGGATGTCATCATCATCGCCGCCGCCCGCGTCGGCGGTATTCTTGCCAATTCGCAATATCCGGCGGATTTTCTATACGACAATCTCGCCATCGGCATGAACCTCATCCGCGCCGCCCACCAGAACGGCGTCGAGCGCCTCTTGTGGCTCGGCTCAAGCTGCATCTATCCCCGCGACGCGGCGCAGCCGCTCACCGAGGACGCGCTGCTGACCGGCCCTCTGGAGCCGACAAATGAAGCCTATGCCATCGCCAAGATCGCCGGACTGAAATATGCCGAGGCCTGCGCGCGGCAATATGGCAACCGCTTCATGACGGCGATGCCGACCAATCTCTACGGCCCGAACGACAATTTCGATCCCGAAAGCTCGCATGTGCTGCCAGCGCTAATCCGGCGGATTCATGAGGCCAAGGTGCGCGGCATCGATCACGTCACGCTGTGGGGCAGCGGCAAGCCCTTGCGGGAATTTTTGCATGTGGACGACCTTGCCGATGCCTGCCTGCACATGCTGCGCTTCTATGACGGCATCGAGCCGATGAATATCGGAACGGGCGACGAGATTTCGATCAGGGACCTGGCGCTCACCGTCGCCCGCGCCGTCGGCTACGAGGGCCGCTTCGAGCATGATCTCAGCAAGCCCGACGGCACGCCGCGCAAGCTTCTCGACACGTCGCGCATGCGGGCGCTTGGCTGGAAACCGCGCATCCGTCTGGAAGACGGCCTGCGCGACGTCTATCGCGATTGGGCGCGGGAAACCGCCGATCCTGTCGCGGCCTGAAAACCGGCGCTGAAAAATTCCTAATCCTGACTGAATCTTGGCTGAAGAAAAAGCTCGCCCTATGAGGGCGAGCCGCCGACCCTGCTCATGTCGAGCTCGACGCGCAGGATATCGCCGGGCCTGATCTCCGTGCGCTCATCGGCAACGATATCCTGGAAACTTCCATCAACGATGCGGCTGATCGAGAAGATCAGCTTCTGGCGCAGCGTGGACGAGGCGATATTGCCGGAGGACTTGGCGATTTCGGCCATGGTCTGAAGCTGCGCATTGCTGCGGCGCTCCATCCGGGCAATGTTGAGGTCTATGTCCTGCAAGGCCGTCGCAGCCTCGCTCTTGCGGATTTCGTCCAGATTGGCGATGCGCTGCTGCATGGCAAGCTGGTTCTGCCTCGCCCGCGCGAGGAAGGAGGCAAGCTCCAGCGCGGCGCGCCGGGTCGCCGACAGATCGCGCTCCATGTCGCGCAGGTTGGACTTGGCGGCCAGCCCACGATCCACCAGCGACTTGCTGGAATCCACATTCTCCTGCAACAGCCCGATTTCCGTGTCGTGCAGCTTGATGCTCTGCTGCAAGGTCTCTATTTCGTCGCCATAGCTCGCGGCCTGCGCTTCCAGCGCCTGACGTTCAGCGGCGAGATTGTTGCGGCGGACATTGAAGACGGTCTTTTCCCCGTCCAGCATCTGCTGCGTCAGCGCCGCCGTTTCCTTGCTGGCGGCAGGCTGTTCCGGAAGGACATAGTTGAATTCCGTGCCGTTCAGTTCCGCCTCGAAGCGGGCGCGCCGTATCGTCATGGCGGTGATCTGCATCTGCAGATCCACATATTCCTGCTGGACGGTGATAAGCTGCATCCCGGCGGTCAGCGCCGGCGTCTCCGCTTTGCCGGCCCCGCCGCCCAGCGCCATCAGTTCAAGCGCCACCATGCCGGGCCGGAACTGGTATTTTCCCGGCGCCTTCACGTCGCCGACGACAAACACCGGCGCGTACTGGTTGATGGTTGCGGTAACCGTCAGGCCGGGAATGTGCTGCGACAGCGACCCGGCGATTTTCTCGCCGATCTCGTTGATGGTGAGCCCGCTCACCGGAATATTGCCCACGATCGGATAGCCGATATTGCCGTCCACATCGACCGGGTAAAGCCCCGTCAGGGACGGCTGGCCATAAACTGTCACCTGCAACACGTCGTTGGCCCCGACCCGGTAGGCCTGCCCTTCGCCAAGCGCGGCGAGGCTTCCGCCAACCAGAATGAGCCCCGCGAGCATGGTGGCCCGCAGATGGGCGGCGATGCGGTTTTTCATGATCCTGTGTGCCATTGGCTTGCCCTCACGCCTGTTCCTGAACGCTGCCTGCGACCGGTTTTCGCCGTCGCGTGAAAATGCCGCCTATAGCCTGCCCCGTCTTGCGCAGGCCCAGCCCGCACAGCGCGACGGGAAGCGAGATCCAGCTTCGATAGGAGGCAATGTTCTGATTCACCACCGCCAGCGCCGGCTTGCGCCCGAAGGAGGCCATCGTCTGTATCAGCGCATTGGTTGCAAGCTGGTCCTGGCGGTCTGACTGGACCACGAGCAGCGCCGTATCGGTTGCCCGTGAAAGGAGAACCGAGCGCTTGTCTTCCATGACCGCCGGAAGATCGACGAGAATGATCTTGTGATCGGCGCGAAGCTGGGCAATCAGTTCGGCCAGCCAGTCTCCCTCGCGCATCAGGCTGTTCGGCTTGATGATATCGATACCGGAGCCATGGTCGTGCACGAGCGTCGCGCCGGTGAGCTGCCGACCGGTGGACACACCGCCAAAATCATTGTGCGGCAACCCGAAGGCCTCCGCCAGCCCCGACCGCCTGTTGGTCGCGTCGATGACTGCAACCGTCAGTCCGGTGGCGGCGATCTGTTGTGCGAGCGCGGTGATCAGCAGTGTCTTTCCTTCGCCGCTGGACAGGGAAACCACCGAAAGCGCCAGCGAATCCCGACCGCGCGTCAGCGCCCGAACACGATCATGCACGGACTTGATGGCGCGACCGAACGGGCTTGCCGGATCGAGACCGCGATTGACCAGAAGCGGCACGGTCATCTGCGGCGAGACCGGCAGCAGCGTCGCCGCCGGAATGCCGGGCAGCACCAGCGATGCCGTCTGTGCGGGCCTGATCTTGTCGAATGTTTCCTTCAGCATCGTGCCTGCAAGCGCAACCAGCCCGCCAAGCCCCAGCCCCAGCAACAGCCAGTTGGGCAGGTTCGGGCTGGCCTTGGCCATTGCCGGTTCCGCCGGAGAAATCATCTGCGCTTCCGGCGCAGCCATGCCGTCCTGCTCGATCAGTTGCTTGTAACGCGTCAGATAGCTTTCATAGACCGTGCGGCTGGCATTGGCTTCACGGTCAAGCTGCACGGCTTTCACCTGCGCCTGATTGGCCTCGGCAAGGTCGGCCTCCGCCTTCTTCAACGCTTCTTCCAGTCCACTGCGCCGCTGGCGCGCTATCTGGATTTCGTTGCCAAGGCTCTTGATGATATCGCCGACCTGGCTGGAAATCTGCTGTTTCAACGCTTCCTGTTCGGCTTTCAGCACGGGGATTTCGGCGCTCTTCAGCGCACCGTTCGACTGCAATTCGCCAAGCTGCCGCTCGACGCGCGCCTGCTCGCTGCGCAAGGTCTGGATCGCGGGCGACGCCAAAACTTCAGCCAGCGCGGGCGCTTCATCCTTATCCTTCAATTCTTCCGCCGTGCGCAGCCGCGCCTCGGCAAGCGAAACGGCGCCCGTTGCGGCGACGATCTCGCTGTTCAGCGCCGCCACGCGCTGGGCCTGAAAGCTGATCTGCCCCTGATCGCCCGCAAGCCGCGACTTCTGGCGGAATTCTTCCGCGGCACGCTCCGCGCTTTCAAGGTCGCTGCGCAAGTTCCCAAGCTTGTCGCCAAGCCACTCGCTGATGCGCCGCGTTGCCGATTGCTGCACGTCGATCTGGTGGTCGAGATAGGCCGTGGCGAACGCATTGGCGACCTGTGCCGCATAGACCCGGTCGGATGCGCGATAGGAAATGAAGATCGTGTAGGACCGTCCGTCATTGGTGACGCGCAACCGCGAAAGAAGCAGGTCTATCTGCTGGCGCTCACGCAGGGCCGGATCGACCTCGCGCGCGCCCTTGGCCTGCGACGCCGCATCCGAGGCGGACGACAAGACCGTGCGCGAGCGGAATTGCGTCGGCACGGTTATGTTCTCCGCTTGCAATATGTCGATGACCTTGCGCGCCATCATGCGGGAATTGATGATATCGAGTTCCGAACGCAGAACGGGACTGTCCTGCGGCAGCGGCGTGATGGCGCTTTCATTGGGAAGCGCCTGCAACCGCCGCATATCCAGCACCAGCACGGACTCCGACACATAACTGACCGGCGCTGTGAGATAGCCTGCAAAACCGACGCCAATGCCCGCGACCACCGGCACGATCAGCATCATTTTTCTGCGTTTTATAATGTCGAGCAGGTCAGCCACCGGCTGCCGCCCGTTTCCTGCCGAAACGTCGGAGATAATCACCCAAATTCTCCTTCACGGAATAGTTCAGTCCGCTGAATGTCCCCTTGCCCCTAAAGCGGGCGTCGGGTCGCGCCCTATTGCAGGTCGGAAAACGATGTTTCCGACGGGAACAGCTCGTTGATGATGCAAGCCACCTCGGTGCGGTTGGATGCCTTCAGCTTCTTCATGATGTTGCGGATATGAACCTTCACGGTGCTTTCCCGCAGTTTCAGTTCATAGGCGATGATCTTGTTCGCCTTGCCGCGGCGCAGCGCATTGACCACTTCGGCCTGGCGCTGGGTGAACATTCCGCCGAGAGGCTGCAGGCGCTGCGAATTCGGATCGGTGGCGTGCCGCAGGGCGAGCACGCTGCTGGCCGGCACGAAGGTTCCTCCCGCCATGGCAAGCCGCAATGCTTCGACGCAGACATTCACATTGACCGAGGTGGGGATATAACCCTTCACTCCATGGTCGAGCGCCTTGAGGACCTGCGAGATTTCTTCCTTGTCGGCCAGAAGAATGACGGGCGCCGGGGCGCAGTCCGTAACGATGCGATTGAGATAATTGCCGACCGCCGGGTCGGAAACCTTCTGGCCGCCGATATTGAAAAGCACCGCGCCCGCCGTGCGGCCCCGACGCTGATGCTGCCACTGCTCGAACGAGCTGAATGTGGCAATCGACATTTCGATACTGTGATTGGTCAATCCGTGTGCCAGGCACTCGCGATCCAGCGCACGGTTATCTATGATAACCAGCAACGGCAACACGCTGTCACTGGGCAGTTCAGGCTTGAAGGAAGCATCTCTTGTCGCTCCAAAGCCGTTATTCTTTATTTCAGTGGTTCTGTTGCTGAATTTTGGTGAAATGTTCATTTGTTCGCCCTCTAACCCAATTTAATTACACGCCTCCGTTTCTTGCGCATGACAATCAAGCATGCGCATCGGTTACCCTGTTTTATTGATCTTTGTGATATATAGACAACCAACGGGGGAAACTAGTCTGGAAAGTTGCCTGAAATTTTCTACAGTGTCATTAACCTAGATTAAGGGCTTCGGCAAAATATGGTTTAGAAGAAGCGCGGATATATACCCAATTAGTGGTAGAAATTACTACCTTGCCAAAACAACCGCCCTCGATAAAACTCTTGCGATGCCCCGCTTCCGGGCGAGAGCGGGGAAAAAACGAATGCGGGGACACCTGACTTAAAATTTATATTTCCTTTGCTGGGCGAAACGGCAGGTAGGCTCAATGGTGGTAAATGCCGACGAAGCAAAATCGCTGCGCCATTTTCTGGAAAGCGCGCCCATAGGCGCGGTTTTTGAAGAAAGCGATCTCAGCGTGCTCGCCGCCCTGCCCATGGCTTCCAAAACCTATGCCGCCCACACCGTGGTAAGCAGCCAGGGAGACTGGGCCAATTCGGTCCATATCATAAAGAGCGGCTGGGGCTGCATCTATCGCGATCTTCCCGATGGTGACCGCCAGATACTCGACTTTCCCATGAAAGGCGATTTTCTCGGTTTCCGCACCGGGCTCGGTTTCAACTATTACACGCTCATTTCGGTTACGGAGCTTTCCGTCCTCGAAATCTCGCTGGACCATCTCACCGAAAGCCTGCTCAAGTCGCCCCGCCTCGCCATGACGTTCATGGAACTGATGGCCCGGCAGCGTGCTATCCTGATCGAACATCTCATCAGCATCGGCCGCCGCAGCGCACTTGTTCGCATCGCGCATCTTCTGCTGGAACTCGGCCACCGGGCGCGCATCAACGGCACGGGCGACGAGAACAGCTTCTTTTGCCCGCTGACCCAGAGCGAACTTGCCGATGCGCTCGGGCTGACGCCGATCCATATCAACCGCATGCTGCGCGAACTTCGCGAAGACGAACTTCTTGTGTTCCGCAACAATGAGGTGGAGTTCCTCAACCGGTCCGCCCTCGTCCATATTTCCAGTTTCGACGAGCACTACCTGACCATGGAAATTTTTCCACGCGTCCGGATCAGCCGGTAGGTCCGGGTTTCCGGTTTTGCGGTTCTTCAACAGTTCGTCATTTGCGGCGGGCTGGAATAGTTGCTCTCGTCGTCCTAAATTCTGGAGACATATCAAGGGAGCGCACATCATGACCTACAGCAAGAACCCGGAAGCGATTGCCAGGCTGACGCCGGAGCAATATCGCGTCACGCAGGAAAGCGGCACCGAGCGCCCTGGAACCGGCGAATATCTCTATAACAAGGAGCCGGGAATCTATGTCGACATCGTTTCGGGCGAACCGCTTTTCGCCTCTGCCGACAAATATGAGTCCCATTGCGGCTGGCCCAGCTTCACAAAGCCCATCGAACCCGCCAATGTCGCGGAACTGACCGATGTTTCGCATGGCATGGTGCGGACGGAAGTGCGTTCGGCCCATGGCGACAGCCATCTGGGGCATGTCTTTCCTGACGGCCCGGTCGATCGCGGCGGGCTTCGCTACTGCATCAATTCCGCATCGCTGCGCTTCATTCCGAAGGACCGGATGGAAGCCGAAGGATATGGCCAGTATCTCGACCAGGTCGAAGATATCGGCTGAACGGAAGTCAAATCAAAGGCATGGCCGTGCGAAGTATTTGAAATAAAATTTGTGCGATTTGAAATTAATCCGGGTCCGGATTAATTGATCCACAGCCATTCCTTGCCCCTACGAAGTAAGACTTCTTTCTGTCGCAATGATCACTAATCTGATTTCGCGCACCGCTTCGGCGGAATCAGGCAAATGCGCAGCCTCGGTATGATTATGCTATCACCACACATACCGAGGCTTTTTGGGGCTATCGACCGGCTTTCCGCCATCCCCTCGCCAATTTCGTCCCCTTACCACCGGACGAGCCGCCAGTAACATCGGTTGCATTGGCCGCGTGAATTCCATTGCAAATAGCGGGCAATTATATTCAATATACTGTCCTGCTATTACTGGATGACGGATTTCGATCACGCGACATTTTGGGAGGCGGCTTGGATAGTGCGGTTGGGGCCTATCGGATCTATTCCGAAACGGAGTGCGCGGAGGCGCCGGCACTCGACTGGCCCTATGTCTGCGCATTGCATCTGCTTCGGAAACCTGTCGGAAACGCCATTTCGGAATTTCTCGCCGCCGTCGGCAATGCATCGCGGGCGGACCGGGCATGGATGATCGAATATACGCCCGATCTCCTGCGGTTTCGCAATTCGCATGAATGGTGCAAGGGCAGTACGACGCCCTATATCGCCGAGCTTCAGGAAGTTCCGACGACGCTGATCGCATGGCTGCACCGCTATCTGACCAGGGGACAGGCCGTCGCGGTTCACGACGTCCGTGGGTTGCCACGCACCGCCCGCGCCCTTCAGGCGGAGTTTCTGCGGCAGGGAAACCAGAGCATTCTCAGCATTCCCCTCTTTCATCACGACCGGCTGCGCGGGATCATCGGCTTCGATACGACGATGGAAGCCAGACGATGGTCGCGGGCCGAGATCAAGGCCATGTTCCAGTGCGCAAGCCTGATCGCCCAGGCGAAATATGCGACGCCTGAAGACGAACCCGTCAGGCATGAGGAAACAGACCCGACTTCGGTGATCTATGTCAGCAAACGCGGCGTGATGCGCGGTGTTTCACCGGAAGAAATCATCGGGGTCCGCTCGGCAGGCAATTACAGCGAGATATGGCTTGGCGACGGTTCCAAGGTTCTCGATTCCCGACCGCTTGGCATATGGGCGGGCATTCTTCCGCCAAGTCTCTTTTTGCGTATTCACCGCACGACATTCATCAATGTCCTGCATGTTTCGGACATAGACAGAAGCATGATCGACAAATGGCTGGTCAGGATGCGCGGCGTCGATCAGTCATGGCCGGTTTCGCGATCCTATCGGAAGCCGTTGCGGGAGCGAATGGGCTTCTAGCCTTGATTTCGCCATGATTTAGTCGGTTCTTCGCCACAAAAATTAGTGCGAAAAGCGCAGGCTTTCGTTCCGCAAACAGCGTTTCGCTGCCGATTTCGCGGTACTCGCGGTTCTGCCTCAATTTGAAATCGCTGCTCAAGACAGGTCGAGATGCGCCTTGAGCGGCATGTCGTCATGCACCGGAACCGTCTGCCTTTCGATCATGCGATGGACCAGCGGCGGCTTGTCTCCCTTGTGCAAGGCGAGCAGCCTTTCCGACACTTCGGCATCGGCCTTGGTCCGGCGCTGGTTATGGCGGACATATTCCACCCAGGTCGGCACGTGATAGCTTTCCGTCCAGGTTTCCGGGTTCTCCAGATCGCGCAGCAGCACCCATTGCCGGGCGCCGTCGCGGATACGCATGCGCCGCCGCAAGGCCATGGCGGAAAGGAATGCGGGAACGTCTTCCTGCGCGATCTTGTAGTCGACCATGATCATGATCGGGCCGCTGCGCGAACGAAGATCAAGCCGAAGCTGCGGCTCGCTGAAACGGTTGAGCGGATCGAGATTGAGGGATTCGAACTCGGGCTGCGGCAGGAGAAGACCGATCAGAGCGCCGAAAACGAGCACGACAGCGGCAGCCAGAAGCGCACCCGGCACGTTAGATTCATCCGCCACGGCACCCCAGAGCCAGCTGCCCGCCGCCATTCCACCGAAGGTCGCCGTCTGGTAAAGCGCCAGCGCGCGCCCCACCACCCAGCGCGGCGTGGAAAGCTGCACGGTGACGTTGAACAGCGACAGCGCCAGCACCCACGACACACCGGCAGGCAGCAGGAAAATGCAGCTGAGCCACATGTTCCGGCTGATCGACAGCAGGCCGCAGCTCACCGCAAAGGCGACAAAAGCTCCGCGCACCAGCCATTCATTGCCGAGAAGCTCGCGCAGCCGGGCGCTGAGCAAGGCACCGCCAATGGCGCCAAGCCCGAAGAAACCCAGCATGATGCCGTAGGTAAGCGCCGTTCCGTGGACGAGATCGCGGGCGACCAGCGGAAGAAGCGCCAGGATGACGATCGCGGACAGGCCGAACAGAAAGCCCCTGAACATCACTTTCAGCAGGTTGGGCGACATGGCGACGTAACGCAGCCCCGCCATCATGGCCGGTCCCAGCGTTTCGCGCGGCAAGGTGGATTTGACCGTTTCCGGCTTCCACTGCCAGAGCGCCAGAATAAGCGCACAATAGCTGAACGCATTGAAAATGAAGGCAAAAGCAGCGCCAGCTGCCGCAACGATGATACCGCCGATGGCGGGACCGATGCTGCGCATGAGATTGAAGCTCATGCTGTTGAGCGCCACGGCGGCAGGCAGGTCGGTGCGGGGCACGATGTCGCCCATCGACGCCTGCCATGAAGGATTGTGCAAGGCCCCGCCGCAGCCGATGAGGAACGTGAAGCTCAGCAGCATCCAGGGCGTCAATATGCCAAGATAGGCGAAAGCCGCCAGCGCGACCGAAATGACCAGCAGCAGAACCTGCGCGGTGAGCATGATGCGGCGGCGGTCGAAATTGTCGGCCAAGGCACCGGCGGCGACCGAAAAGATCATCACGGGCAAGGTTGTCGAAGCCTGCACCAGAGCAACCATATCGTCCGAATGGGCGATGGTTGCCATCATCCAGCCAGCGCCGACGGTCTGCACCAGACCGCCAAGGTTGGAAACCAGTGTAGCTGACCAAAGCGCCCGGAATGTCTTGTATTGGAAAGGCGCGAGGGGGGAAATTCTCTGCGGCACCGGACGACCTCCCGTTCCATCTGCCTCACATAGGCGATACGTGAATCTCTCCTAAGGGACAAGGGGGATAGTGCCAAACTTGTCACGACATCCCATCAACGTTTATATGTGCTGTAAATATTGAGCCAAGCCTTTATTCCTGATTATTATTTTTCCTGTTGGAGTGCAGTTGCCCATGGGCTTGCGAACAGCACAAATTTCTGACGCTTCTGTTCTCGCAGCCATCTCGATTGAGGTTTGGCTGGGCACCTACATCCGCCGGGGCGTGAACGCATTTTTTGCCGATTATGCTCTAAGCGAGTTCACGGAGGAAAAATTCCGGAACCTCATCGAAGACGCCGATGAACATATTGTCGTTTCGGAGAATAAAGACGGTCTGGATGGCTTCACCCGGATCAGTTCCAAAAGCTCCGCTCCGATAGATAATTGTTCGACAATGGAAATTTCGACGCTTTACGTCCAGCCGCGACATCACGGAAACGGGATCGGGCGAGCACTGTTGCAGGAAGCCTTGCGCCACGCGCGCGATGCGAGGGCTCCTTCCGTATGGCTGACCACGAACTCGGAAAATACCTCCGCAATCAACTTCTACACGTCCCAAGGCTTTGAACGAATTGGAACGACGCACTTCCGGATTCAGAATGAGGCCTATTTGAACGACGTGTTTCGATATGCCTTTCCCTGACAACTGACAGGTCTGTTCGGGTCAGACGTCAAGGCTGACCCCGGATTGACTCCATCCTTCGATTAGGTAGACTGGTCTACCTAATCATCTAGGCATGTATTATGAGCGATTCCGTCACACCAACTTCAAAACCGGCGCGGGAGCGGCTTCTGCAAGCGGCAGCAGAACTGTTTTACGACGAGGGCATTTCGGCCACCGGGATCGACGCGATCATCCAGCGCGCAGGCGTGGCGAAGCAGAGCCTCTACAACAACTTCACCTCCAAGGCGGAGCTGGTGGCAACCTATCTGGAGCATCGCCACGCCGAATGGCTGAACCTCTATGAAAAGCGGCTGGAGAAGGCAGCAGGCCCGATGGGCGGGCTGCTGGCGGTGTTCGACGCCTATCGCGATCACGCGGAATTTGCCTATGAACACGGGTTTCGCGGCTGCGGCCTCCTGAATGCGGCGGCGGAACTGCCCGCTGGCGATCCGGGCCGCGAGGCGGTGAGAAAGCACAAGGAAGAGGTCGAGGGCCTGCTCGTGACCCACCTCACCGGCCTGATCCCCGACGATCCGCCACGCGTCCGCCAGCTGGCCGTGCAGCTCTCCTTCATACTCGAAGGAGCGATCATGCGGGCCGGGCTGGAGGGCAACAGTGCGCGTCTTGGCGAAGCCAGGGCGATGGTCGCAACGATTTTGAAACCCGTGTAAAAATGCAATCATCGAAAAGCTATTTTCTGGGCGTGGCCGCCATCATCGCCGCTTCCACGATCTGGGGGACAACCGGCACCGCGGCGACTTTCGCGCCCGAAGTCGGCGCGGCTGCAATCGGCGCCGCCGCCATGGGCCTTGGCGGGCTTGCACAGGCGGCAATCGCCTGGCGCGGCATCATCGCCTCGCGAAAGGCGCTCGCCGATCAATGGCGCATCCTAATGCTGGGCGCGATCTGCGTCGCCATCTATCCCCTCGCCTTCTATGCCTCCATGCGGATGGCGGGCGTAACCATCGGGACGGTCATTTCGCTCGGCTCCGCCCCGCTGCTTTCCGCCGGGATCGAATACAGGCAAAGCGGCTTTCGCCCATCGCTCCGCTGGCTGGCGGGGGCCACGATAGGCATCATCGGCATGGTCCTGCTCAGCATATCGGAGGATGGCGGCAGTCACGCCGTCTCCGCTGACGGCTCACCACTCATCGGCTCGCTGCTCGGCCTCGTGGCAGGCTTTACCTATGCGCTTTATTCCTCCTGCGCGCGCCAGCTGATGCAGGGCGGCATATCGTCGACGACCGCCATGGGCGCAACCTTCGGCATAGGCGGCATTCTGCTGATGCCGGTTCTGATCGCGACCGGCGGACCGTTTCTCGCCTCCTGGAACAATGCGGCAGTCGGGCTTTACATGGCTTTCGTGCCGATGTTCCTCGGCTATGTCTGCTTCGGCTACGGCTTGAGCCGCGTGGAAACAAGCGTGGCGACCACGATCACCCTGTTCGAGCCGGTCGTCGCCGCGTTCTTCGCGGTGGTGATCGTCGGCGAGCGACTGTCCGCCCTCGGCTGGTTTGGCGTCCTTCTGGTCGTCATCTGCCTCGTCTGCATCACCATGCCGGCCCGCAGCCGCAAAAATCCGCTGGAAGTGCCTGAGCCATCAACCTGATGGGCTCGCGCTTTATCTGCATTGCGCGCATCTTTTCCAAAAACCGTTTCACACTTTTCGGGATGCGCTATGTTTGTATCGACGCGCATCTCATCCGAAAACCGTTTCACACTTTTCGGGATGCGCTTTTCAGCCAGCCCTTCACGGCCTCAACGGATTCAGGATGGCGCGGTTTTCGCAGCGAAACCGCATAGAAATCCGCACCCACCCGCAATTCGGTGGCCAGCGCCTGAACGAGACTGCCCGCGGCAATTTCCTTTTCCACGAAGAAGCGGCTTGCCAGCGCCAGCCCGTGCCCGGCGATTGCCGCATCGATGGCGAGCGAGGTCTGGTTGAAGCGCGTATTTTTCGGTGAAGCCGACACGCCGCCGGGAAACGCCTTTTCCAGATATCGCGGCCAGAAATTATGCGCATCGTGCAGCAGCGGATAGCGCTGCAGATTTTCCGGCAGGCCCGGATCACCCAGCCTCTCAACCAGAACCGGACTTGCGACGGCAACGATCACGTGCTCGAAAAGCAGCTCCGCATTCAGCCCCGGGCCGAAAGGCGGCTCGCCATAACGCACCGCAAGATCGACGGCATCTGTCTGGAAATTGGCGACCTTGTCGCTGGCGACAATGCGCAATTCTATATCGGGATGCGCTTGCGTAAATTCGGCCAGACGCGGGATCAGCCATTTCGACGCGAAGGTCGGCGTCACGCTCACGGTCAGGTGCTGCGGCTCGGGTCGCAGCATTTCGGTCGCTTCCGAAAGCAGGTCGAAGGCCCGCCGCACACTGGCGATATAGGCGCGGGCCGCCTCGGTCATGACCAGCGTGCGGGGTTGGCGTTCAAAGAGTTTCAGTCCAAGCTCCGCCTCAAGGCCGCGTATCTGCTGGGCCACCGCCGCCTGCGTCACGCCAAGTTCTTCCGCCGCCAGACGGAAGTTCAGATGGCGCGTGACGACTTCGAACACACGCAGACCATTGAGCGAAGGAAGCCTTTTCATGAACTGAACCCGATAGGTTTTCTACTGCCTGACGTTACGCATTTTCGTTCGTCAGGATAGTGGCTCTCGGCTATAACTGCAAAGAATGGTTATCGGCGGCTGACCGCTCGTGCAACATTTTTCCCGAAAGGAAAGCATCATGACAGTAGAAAAAGTAGCGATTGTGACGGCTGGCGGAAGCGGCATGGGCGCCGCCGCCGCACGCAGGCTTGCGCAGGACGGTTTCAAGGTTGCAATCCTTTCGTCCTCCGGCAAGGGCGAGGCATTGGCGCAGGAACTGGGCGGCGTCGGCGTCACGGGCTCCAACCAGTCGAACGATGATCTGAAGCGCCTTGTTGACCTTGTTCTGGAAAAATGGGGCCGTATCGACGTGCTGGTCAACAGCGCAGGCCACGGCCCGCGCGCGCCGATCCTCGAAATCACCGATGAAGACTGGCACAAGGGAATGGACACCTATTTCCTCAATGCGGTTCGCCCGGCCCGTCTTGTCGTGCCGACGATGCAGAAGCAGAAATCCGGCGTCATCATCAATATCTCGACCGCATGGGCCTTCGAGCCGAGCGCCATGTTCCCGACTTCGGCTGTGTTCCGTGCCGGGCTTGCCTCCTTCACCAAGATTTTCGCCGACACCTATGCCGCCGACAATATCCGCATGAACAATGTTCTTCCGGGATGGATCGACAGCCTGCCGAAGACGGAAGAGCGGCGCGCCAGCGTTCCGTTGCAGCGCTATGGCAAGAGCGAGGAAATCGCCGCGACGATCTCCTTCCTCGCATCGGATGGCGCCGCCTATATCACCGGGCAGAACCTGCGCGTGGATGGCGGCTTGAGCCGTTCAGTGTGATTGGTGTTTGAAACGGTCGTCCGCCGCATGGGGGCGACCGTTGTGCGCACCGGCGAAGCTGCAAGACTGGAGATACAGCCTTGCTCCTTTTTCGGTTTAAAGCACGATCTTTTGTAACATCAATAGAAATACAACTTGTCACGCCAGATCGTAACCGCAGCAAAAATACCTGCAAAGAGCGCGACAATCATAATAGCACCACCGGCTAAAGCGGCTCCAAACACTTCTACAAAGACGCTGAGAATGTCTACGACAATTTTCATAATCCCGTGATATCCGCCATCGGAGATATTCACGCCCGCCTGAATCTTGTATCCAACAAGAAATATAAAGCCGAAGACAGCAGAGGTAAGAGCGATGTAAAACAACTTCCTTAATCGTATCATTAGTGCCTTCCATTATTCATTTCATTCTACATTACAATATTATTGGACCGCTATTCAGCGCCATCCATCCAGCTCATCGAACTTGATTACGTCCGGACACTCGCCCAGCTTGATGCCGGGGCTTCCTTACGGTGAAAACGAGGGGCTTTTCAATCGCCTCTGTCGTCTCGGGTCGCTTGATCTTCACGCCCTGGATTTTTTCCGCGTCTTTTTTGCTTGATTATGCGCGATGGCAGCGTGAACGAGCGCGATGAAGGCGTCTTCATCCACCGTTTCACCCTCGCTGATATCCAGCGCGCGGCGCGTATTGCCTTCGAGACTGGAATTGAAGATGCGGGCGGGGTCGTCCAGCGCCGCGCCATTGGCGAAAGTCAGCTTCACGACTTTCTTGTAGGTCTCGCCGGTGCAGATGATGCCGTCATGCGACCAGACCGGAACGCCGCGCCATTTCCATTCCTCGACCACTTCCGGGTCGGCCTGCCTTATGAGTGCGCGCATTCTGGCCAGCGTCTCGCCGCGCCAGTCGCCAAGCTCCGCAATGCGCCCGTCAATCAGCCTGGACGCCTCGTTATCGTCTGCCATGAAGGCCTCCCGTAGTCTAAACTGCAAATTCCTCCGGCCGTGGCGCATCACGAATCTGCGCCTACATTTTCTCGCCCGGCAGGCGGCTCGCCTGTCCGATCCAGTCCGCAAGCTGGGCTTCGTCCACCGCGTCATGCTCGTGGATGTGGAAGTAGCGCGTGTCCTTGCTCTTCGATCCGACGGGCGGCATCGGCTTCAGCCCTGCACCGCGAAAGAACGCAACCTTTATATATTTCTCGAAGCAATGATAGCTGAGGAACCAGCCCTCTCCCTTCATGCCGTAAAACGGTGAGTTCCATTTGACCGCCTTATGCACGTCCGGCACCGTGCGCACGATCAGGGCATCGAGGCGGCGGCCTGCCTCGCTCTTCCAGCCCGGCATGGCCGCGATATAGGCCTGCACCGGCCCGTCCCCTTCCCCCTTGGCGATCTGCGGGTTGCCGCCCGATAAAAGTACCGGGCCGTCAGGTTTCTTGTCGGCCATGATGCTTCCTCCACCTTTTCCAACGCGGACCATAACATCTGGCCCGGCTTGCGCCCAAGCCCCGGATGACTGGAAAGAACGACTCCCGTTTCTGCCCGGCCTCATGTAAGCCAGACGCACGATATCAAACGAGAAAATTGCGATGAGACGATTTTTCTACCTTTCGGCCCTCGGATTTGCGCTGGCCTTTCTGTCGCCGGGCCAGATGAACCGCGCTTTCGCGGAAGAGGATCTTCCGCGCCTCCTGCCGGAACCGGGCGTGAGCGCGCATATCGAAAGGCGCGAAGAGGGTTATGTTCTGATCCAGCCCGACGGATCGAAACTGGTCTTGCTGGATTCCGACTGGCTCACCGGGCTCGACGGACCTGTCGGCTTTGACACCGCCGACTATGATTTCGATGGCTATACGGACCTAGCCTTGCGTGCCCGCGAGGCGGGAAGCCTCGACGTCGGCGTCGCCCTTTATCTCTACGATCCGAAATCCAGATCTTTTTCTCCCCTGATCATCGAGGACGAACTCGGCGGAAAACTGAACTGCGGCGAACTGTGGAACGTCGAGCGCCTGGCGGAGCGAAAGCTGATCAAAAGCAGTTGCAGCCGCGACGGGCATTACACCCGGGTCGATATCCTGTCGATCGGCCCTGACAGGTCGCCACGGCTTGTGGAACAGTCGCGCCCGGAGGAACAGATGTCCGGCTGGCCCTATATGGAAAAACCCATGCGCATGGTCACTTACGACCCGCAGGGGAATATCGTCCTCGAACTGCCGCTGGCGCCCGATGAAACGGAACAGGGCTGGGAAGTTCCGATAGAAAAGCTGGCGCTTTACAGCAATCCCGACCGGGAAAGCGCCACAAATTCCCATCTGGTCCGGGGCGACAAGGCGCGCAAGCTCGCTTTTGCCGGTGGCGACTGGATGAAGATCGCTTATCAGGACAAAACCGGGCCGCTTGAACGCTGGATATCCCTGAGCGAAGCCTATGACCTTGCAGAATGGCAGGCCGAAAACGGGCAGAAGCCGCAATCCCTGCAGCTTGGTCTCGCGGATTACAGCGATGTCGACAAGGACCGGGATTACTACAGGCACCTGTTCACCCTGACGCTGGCGAACAAGGGGAGCGAAGCGGTGGAACTGAGCTATGCCGAGTTGCATCTGCTTTTCACCTCCGCCGACGGCCAGCAGACCACCCACAAGCTCTACGACCTTTTCAACAAGACCATTGAGCCGGGAAAAAGCGAAACGCTCGACGACAATCCCGTCCAGAAGCGCGACGGCCAATATGTCATCTACCATCCGGTTGGCGATGAAGACGCCTATTCGCCGTTCTTTCCGCAAGGACTTCCCGCCGGGAAATACAGAATCCGCCCTGTCGTGACCGGCCCCAACCTCAAGGCCCCCATTTACGGCCGGGACGAGATCGAGATGGACTATCCGCCCCGGCTACCGGACAGCCTGATCGACCCTTGAACCGGCGCTCGACCGGGCAAGGGCTGCGAGCGCCATGCCCATCGGCAGGGCGGGGGCGAACAGGAAGCCCTGCCCGCTGCTGCAGCCAAGCGCGCACAGCATGTCCCGGTCTTCCTCCGTCTCGATGCCTTCGGCGGTCACCTTGACGCCAAGGGCGTCGGCCAAAGCGACCATCGCCCGCACGATGTGCTGGTCGCCCTCCGATTCCGCGATGCCGCGCACAAACACCTGATCGATCTTGATCTTGTCGATGAGACCTTTCTTCAACGAAGCAAAGGTCGCAAAGCCGGTGCCGAAATCGTCGAGCGCGATGGAAACACCGGCATTCGACAGCGCATCCAGACTGTCATTCATCCCGCGCTGGTCGAAGGGCGCTTCCTCCGTGATCTCGATTTCCAGCATGGAAACAGGCAGGTCGCGTCGTTCCATCTGGGACAGGATTTCGTGCGGAATGCGGCCTCCCGCCATTTCGCGCGGCGACAGGTTCATGGCAACCGTCAGATCGCAGCGACCGCTTTCGGTGAGCTTGTCGATCATCTCGCAGCAATTGAAGAAGACATTCTTCGTAAGCTGCCGCACCACGCCCACTTCGCAGGCAACATCAATGATTTCAGGCGGGGCGATGGTGCCGTGCTGCGGATGGTCCCAGCGCAGCAGCGCCTCGAATCCCACCATCTTCCCGCTGGAAAGTTCCACCACCGGCTGGAAATAGGTCTGTATCTGCCCGGTCTCGATGGCGATGCGCAGATCGCGCTCGATGCTCTGCTTGCGCTCCCACTCGTGATGCAGGCGCTTTTCAAAAAAGAAATATTCGTTGCGGCCACGCCTCTTGGCGGCATAAAGCGCGAAATCGGCGCGCAGCAGCATTTCAACCGGGTCGAGCCGCTCCAGCCGGCAGATGCCGACGCAGGCACCGATCTCGACCGACAGGATGCCTTCGTAATGCGCGCTCAGGCTGCCGATGATGCGCGCTGCCACCAGCCCCGCCTCGATGGTCGCCGATGGTTCGGGATAGACGAGCACGAACTCGTCGCCACCGATGCGCGCCAGCACGGAGCGCTCGGGTGAAATCTGCCGGATACGCTGCGCGATGGCGACGAGGAGATCGTCCCCGACCTTGTGTCCGTAGGTATCGTTGACGGACTTGAACCCGTCGAGGTCAATCAGCATGACGATGAAGGGACCTTCCGCGACGGGAAAAAGCCGGATGGAATTTTCCAGCCCGCGCCGGTTGAAGAGGCCGGTCAGCGGGTCTTCCTGCGACTTGAGCGCCATTTCGTCGGCGAGTTGCTTGGCCTCGTGCTTCAGCCTGCTTGTCTGGATGAAGCGGTTTTGCCCCAGTAGCGCGCCGCGCGTAAGCCCGCACCAGAACAGCACGACTGAAACGGCGATCACGCCGCGTTGCAGGTCGGCTTGCACGGCCAGACATATCACCGTGACGACGAGCGGCGGGGTTATGAAATTGATCGCAATCGAAGCATAGGACGAACCGTAGGTGACGGCGCCTGCGCAAATTCCGGCAAGGATGACGAGATAGACCGGCGATTGCGGGTCGGTGAACCCACTGGAAAGGACGGCGACGCCGGACCAGAAAAAGCCCGACAGGGCGGCAAGAAACTGGAACCGCCTGATCTGGCGCTGCAAATCCGCGACATTTTCAATGGGCGCCTGACGGCGGCTATAGGCAATTGCCTCGAAGAAGCGCAGCGCATTAACGATATTGACGAGCGCGAACCAGACAATCGACTCCCAGAAATGCCCGGCGGCGCTCTGCACCAGCACGATGAGCACCGAGAGAATCGTGCTTATGGGCATCGAGAAGCGAGCGCCCTCGCAAATCTCGCCAAGCTGGTCCGCCAGTATCTTGTCGGCTATCGGACTGTCGTGGCTGCCATATGCCGACCTGACCAGTTGAAGCCAATATGCAGTTTTCGACCCCATCGATACGCAACCACCGGCCAGAGCACGTTCAGCTTTTCCCGATCGGGACGCCCCCGAGTTTCCGACCAGAAAGGAATGCAGAAAACCTGCCCCCAACTGCCAAGTATAACATGCACTTTATCTAAAATGCCAATGGTCCAGCGGTTCAATCGATACAATTACTTCGGTGGATGGGGCATACCACCCGGCAAGCCCCATCCAGCGTGGTTTCAAGAAAGCAGGGTCACTCGGTCGCGGGTTCTTCCGCCGTCAGCAGCAGCTTGTCGATACGGCGGCCGTCAAGGTCGACGATCTCGAACACCCATCCGTTCTTGACGAAGGTTTCGCCCACGTCCGGCAGGTGTTTCATTTCCTCGAGCGCCAGTCCGGCAACAGTGTTGTATTCCGCGTCCTCGTCGATCGGGAAACGCAGGAATTCCGAGAATTCGTCAATCGGCATCCAGCCGGAGACAAGATAGGAACCATCCGCACGGCGAACGATCGCCTTTTCCTCGATATGGTCCTCTTCCTGCATGGCGCCGATGATTGCCTCGATCACGTCGCCCGCAGTAATCACCCCTTCAAAATGGCCGTATTCGTCATAGACGAGCACCATATGTGTCGGCGTACCGCGAATGGCCTCCACCACGTCCAGCGCATCGGAAAAATCCGACACGACCGGAACGTCCCGGACGATCTCGCGCAGATTGACGCTGCCCGTGGAGGAAAGCTGGTTGAAGAAATCACGCACTTGCAGGACGCCGATCACTTCATCGGAATTCTCGCCGCGTACCGGCAGCCGTGAACGGCTCGTATTGTGAAGCTGTTGGCGGATTTCATCGAAACTGTCTTCAATATCGACCATTTCGACGTCCATGCGCGGCGTCATCAGCCCGCGCGCCGTCCGGTCCGCAAGGCGCATCACGCCTGCGATCATGCGGGATTCTTCCGTCTCGATCACGCCCGCGCTATGCGCTTCGGCGAGAACGGACTTGATCTCTTCATCGGTCACGCTGTCGCTCGACTTGCCGGACTGACCGAGCAGCTTGAGGACCAGACGGCCCGACGTATCGAGAAGCCAGACGAGCGGCGCAGCCATTTTCGACAGGAGCGTCATGGTCGGGGCGACGCGGCTTGCTACCGCCTCCGGCTCGCGCAGCGCGATCTGCTTCGGCACGAGTTCGCCGACGATCAGCGACAGATAGGTGATGACCACCACGACCGAACCGACGCCGAGCGCATCGGCAAGGGCTGGCGATATGCCCTGCGCCAGAAGCCAGCCGGAGAGACGGGCGCCCAATGTCGCGCCCGAAAACGCACCTGACAGAATGCCGACCAGCGTAATGCCGATCTGGACGGTGGACAGGAAACGGCCTGGATTATCGGCAAGTTCGATGGCCATGCGGGCGCCGCGGCTGCCCTTGTCCGCCATTACCCTCAGTCGTGCCGGGCGGGAGGAAACCACTGCGAGTTCCGACATGGCGAGAACACCATTGAGGATCGTCAGCAGCACGACCGTAATTATTTCAAAATACAAAACTGCCCCTCGGGATCAGATGATCGGAATATAGAGCGTTTCCAGTTAAAACGGGTTCGCAGAACCGCTCCATCTCTTTTTGTCTACGCATTATCCTATGCAAAACCGCTTCGCGCTTTTGCTGGAAATGCTCTAATAATAGAAAGGAACGCCCCCTCTTTCCAGAGGCGGCCCGCATAAAATACTGCGATACTGTCACAATAACAGTCATGATGCGCTTTCTTCTGGCTCGCTTCTGATCGACAGCAGCGGCCATTTGTCGTCCTCATAATAAATGATTCACAATTCAGGCAAAACGAGAAAAGAGAAGTTTGGTCAGGCCAATTGGGTCTAACAATAGCAATTAGGGGCCGAGCCAACCGATCATAACGAGTTTGTTGCTGCCTGCACAAAATTGGCTTGACCAGAAACCGCGTGCCTTCTACTTCTTCTGTCAATAGTTGACGAAACTTTGCGCGAGGAGGAAGCGCGATGGGAGGATTACCGTCAGCATCAGCGCGCGCGGATGCTGCGCCTGTATTGCTGAATCTGGATTCCGTTTCCAAGGAATTTCCGGGCGTCAAAGCCCTGTCGAACGTCAGCTTTGAATTGCGGGCGGGCGAGGTTCATGCCGTCTGCGGCGAAAATGGTGCGGGCAAATCAACCCTGATGAAGATCGTCAGCGGCGTCTATCAGCCCGATGGCGGGATGATCCATTATCGCGGCCAGCCGGTTCGCTTCGGCTCCACGCTTGAATCGGAAGCGGCAGGCATCGCCATCATCCATCAGGAACTGAACCTCATTCCGCACCTGAGCGTTGCGGAGAATATCTATCTTGCCCGCGAGCCGAAACGCGGTTTCTTTGTCGACCGCCGCAAGCTGAAGGAAGACGCGCAGCACTGCCTCGACCGGCTTGGCGTGAAGATCGATCCGTCCACGCAGGTGCTGAACCTTTCCGTTGCCCAATGCCAGATGGTCGAGATCGCCAAGGCGCTTTCGCTCAATGCCTCCGTCCTCATCATGGACGAGCCTACCTCCTCGCTGACCGAGCAGGAAGCGCAGCTTCTGTTCAGGGTCATCCGCGAGCTGAAGGCGCAGGGCACCGGCATCGTCTATATTTCGCATCGTCTCGATGAAATGGCGGAGATTGTCGACCGCGTCACCATCCTGCGCGACGGGCGCTATGTCTGGACCAAGGATTTCCACGATGTCACCGTCGATGAGATCGTGGCCGGGATGGTCGGGCGCTCGCTGGACGAGAAATTTCCCGAACCGACGCGAAAGCCGACGCAGGAAGTGATGTTCTCCGTCGCCGGGCTGACGCGGGGCGGTGTCTTCGAGAATATCGGCTTTGAACTCAGGCGCGGCGAAATCCTTGGCTTTGCCGGGCTGATGGGCGCGGGACGAACCGAAGTTGCGCGCGCTATCTTCGGCGCCGATCCGCATGACGCCGGAACCATCGTGCTCGAAGGCGAAACGCTTTCCATCACCAGCCCGCGCGACGCCATCGAGGCAGGCATCGCCTACCTGTCGGAAGACCGCAAGGCGCAGGGACTGGCCGTCAAGATGCCGGTCGATGCCAATCTGACCCTCGCCAATATGGAAGCCGTCAGCAGCGCCTATGGCGTTATCGATTTCGAGCGCCACCGGCAGGCAAGCCAGCGCTATGTCGATCTTCTCAACATCAAGACGCCGGGGCTGGCCCAGCCCGTTCGCCTGCTGTCAGGCGGCAACCAGCAGAAGATCATCATCGGCAAGTGGCTCTTCCGCGAGCCGCGCATCATGTTCTTCGACGAACCGACGCGCGGCATCGACGTGGGAGCGAAATTCGCCATCTACCAGATCATGGACGAACTGGCCGCAAGAGGCATTGGCATCGTGCTGATCAGCTCGGAACTGCCGGAAATTCTGGGGCTTTCGGACCGCGTGGCGGTCTTTCACGAGGGGCGCATCACCGCGGTCCTCGATACGGCTGCGACAACGCAGGAAGAAATCATGACCTATGCCTCCGGTCGGGGCCGGCAGGATAAATGAGGACGCAGTAATGGCCGAAATCACCACGGACAAGCCCCAGCAGACGGCAAAATCCAAAGGGCTCAGCGACCGCCAGAAGGATATCATCCAGAAGTTTGCGGCCGTCGGCAGCCTGATCATTCTGGCGGCGATCTTTTCCGTCACCAGCAGCGCTTTCATGACCGTCAACAATGCGATGACCATCGCCTTGCAAGTGACGTCCATCGCGCTGCTCGGCATCGGCGCGACCTATGTCATCATCACCGGCGGTATCGATCTTTCGGTCGGCTCCGTGCTGGCGCTTGCCGGTGTGGTGGCGGCGCTTGCGGTCAAGGAACTTTCACTGCCGATCCCGCTCGCCATGCTGCTCGGCATCCTGATGGGATCGCTCTGCGGTCTCATCAACGGCTTTGTCATCACCAGGCTCAAGCTGCCGCCCTTCATCGCCACGCTTGGCATGATGCTGATCGCGCGCGGCGTCGCGCTCCAGATCACCGGCGCGCGCGCCGTCTCCGGCCTTGGTGAATCCTTCGGCGTGCTCGGCAACGGATCGCTGTTCCGCATCGAGAGCATCGACGAACAGGGCTTTCCGGTCGTCACCTTCCCCGGCATCCCCTATCCGGTGGTGCTGATGATCGTGATCGCGATCGCGGCTGCACTCGTATTGAACCGCACGGTGCTTGGCCGCCACATCTATGCCATCGGGTCGAACGCCGAGGCAGCGCGGCTTTCCGGCGTCAATGTCGCCCGCGTGACAGCCTTCACCTATATCGTTTCGGGAACGCTTGCCGGGCTTACGGGCTGCGTTCTCATGTCCCGCCTCGTGACCGCACAGCCCAATGAGGGCGTCGCCTACGAACTCGACGCCATTGCGAGCGCGGTCATCGGCGGCACGTCGCTCATCGGCGGCGTCGGCACCATTTCGGGCACGTTCATCGGCTCGTTCGTCATCGGAATCCTGCGGAACGGCCTCAACATGAACGGCATTTCCGCTTTCACGCAGCAGATCATCATCGGCCTCGTCATTCTGGTCACCGTTTGGATCGACCAGATGCGCAACCGTCGATGAGAGGGGAGACGGAATGCGAGGCATTCCGGCAAGGGTAGAGCCAAGAGCTCGATAACAGGAGGAAAACATGCGTAAACTGGTGTCTGCATTGATGGCTTCGGCCTTCGTCCTTGCCGGGGCGGCAAGCGCTTCGGCTGGCGAAATCGCCGTTATCGTGAAGACCGTGAATTCGACTTTCTGGCAGAACGTCCAGAAGGGCGCCGAAGCCGCGATCAAGGATTCCAAGGACCACACCATGACCTTCCAGGGTCCGGCGGCTGAATCGGCCATCGCCGACCAGGTGAACATGGTGGAAAATGCCGTGAACCGCAAAGTGGACGCAATCCTGCTTGCACCTTCCGACCCGGACGCGCTGACGCCCGCCGTGAAGAAGGCATGGGAAGCTCGCATTCCGGTCGTCATCATCGACTCGCAGCTCGCCGATGGCGGCGACAAATATTACCAGTCCTTCCTCGCCACCGATAACCGCAAGGCCGGTGAAGCCGCGGCCAAGGCCCTGATCGACAAGGCTGGCACCACCGGCAAGATCGCCGTCATGTCCTATGTCGCGGGCGCAGGGTCCGAGATCGGCCGCGTCGGCGGCTTCGTGGACTACATCAAGGCCAATTCCAAGCTGGAAATCGTCGGTCCCTATTACTCGCAGTCGCAGATGGCGACCGCGCTCAACCAGACCACCGACGTTCTGGCGGCCAATGGCGATCTCGTCGGCATCTTCGGCGCCAACGAACCGACCGCCATCGGCATGGGCCGCGCGATCAAGCAGGCAGGCAAGTCCGGCAAGCTGACCGCCATCGGCTTCGACGGCAATCAGGACCTGCAGGAATTCGTCAAGGACGGCACGCTGAACGCCATCGTCGTTCAGGGTTCCTACCAGATGGGCGAAAAGGGCATCGAAACCCTGCTGAAGGTGCTGAACAAGGAAAAGGTCGAGAAGTTCGTCGATACGGGCGCCGTTGTCGTCACCAAGGACAATATCGACAAGCCGGAAGCCAAGAACGTGCTTTATTAAACCACGGCAGTCCCAAATGTTCGAAAGGGAGGCGCAACGCCTCCCTTTTTTGTTGGAGCGCATCCCGAAAATTGTGAAATGATGCGCGTTCCAATCGGACCGAAACTGCTCTAACGGCCCTTCCTTTCGCGCCAGTTCTGGAACTTGCGCTCGTTCTCTTCCTTCGTGCACGGATAAAGGCCCACAATGGCTGCGCCGTTCAGCACCTCTTCCAGCACGAAATCCTCATAGGTTTCCATGGCCGTGCATTCGGCGGCAATCTCATCGGCAAGATGCGCGGGAACGACCATGACGCCATCGGCATCGCCGACCAGCACATCGCCGGGAAACACCGCCGCATCGCCGCAGGCGATCGGCACGTTGATGTCCACCGCCTCATGCAGCGTCAGATTGGTCGGCGCGGAGGGCTTTGCGCAATAGGCGGGCATGTCCAGCTCGCCGATGCCGCTCACATCGCGAAAGCCGCCGTCCGAAACGATGCCCGCCGCGCCGCGCAAGGCGAGCCTCGTCACCAGAATCGATCCGGCGGTCGCCGCGCGCGCATCCTTGCGCGCGTCCATCACCAGCACGCAACCGGGCGGGCAGGTTTCTATCGCAACGCGCTGCTTGTGGTCCGGATTGCGGAAAACCGTGATGGGATTGCGATCCTCGCGCGCCGGGATATAGCGCAGCGTGAAGGCCTGCCCGACCATGTTCTCGCGCTTGCGCGCTACCGGCAGCACGCCCTGGATGAACTGGTTGCGCAGGCCACGCTTGTAAAGCGCGGTCGCGACGGAAGCCGTCGAAACCGCCTTCAGCTTCGCCCGCGTTTCGTCGGAAAGCACATAATCTGACATCGAAGCTGCCTCTCAATAGATGACCGGTTCGTCGACGGGACGGCCGAAATCGGTTTTCAGGAAGTCGAAATCGCAGCCCTTGTCGGCCTGTTCGACATGCTTGGAGAACACAAACCCGTAGCCGCGCTCATATTTGGGCGGCGGCGCCTGCCAGGCTGCGCGCCGTGCCGCCAGTTCCGCCTCCGAAACCAGCATGTTGAGGCTGCGTGCCGGAATGTCGAGTTCCACCATGTCGCCGGTCTTCAACAGGGCGAGCGGCCCGCCGATGAAGGATTCAGGGGCGACATGCAGGACGCAGGCGCCGAAACTGGTTCCCGACATGCGCGCATCCGAAATGCGCACCATATCGCGCAGCCCAAGCTTCAAAAGCGCCTTCGGCATCGGGATCATCCCCCATTCCGGCATCCCCGGCCCGCCCTGCGGACCGGCATTGCGCAGCACCAGAACCGTGTCCGGCGTCATCGGATAGTCGGGATCGTCGATGATCTTCTTCAGGTCGGGATAGCTGTCGGCCACAAGCGCCGGTCCCGTGTGGCGGTGAAAGCGCGGATCGCAGGCCGCAGGCTTTATCACCGCGCCATCGGGACAGAGATTGCCTTTCAGCACCGCAAGCGACCCCTCGTGATAGACCGGATTGGAAAGCGGGCGGATCACGTCCTCATTCCAGATTTTGACGTCCTCCAGCCCATCGGTGAGCGGCTTGCCGGTCACGGTTATCGCAGACGGATCGAGCTTGCCGCCAAGCTGCTTCATCAATGCCCGCAGCCCGCCCGCATAAAAGAAATCCTCCATCAGATAGGTGGTGCCGGACGGCCTGATATTGGCGATCACCGGCGTCGTGCGGCCGATGCGGTCGAGATCGTCCAGCTCCAGCGGCACGCCCGCCCGGCGCGCCATCGCGATCAGATGAATGATGGCGTTTGTCGAGCATCCGGTGGCCATCGCAACCGTGACCGCATTGGTGATCGCGGCAGGCGTCATGATCTTTTCCGGCGTCAGGTCTTCCCAGACCATTTCCACGATGCGGCGGCCGCACTGCGTGGACATGCGCTGGTGATTGGCGTCGGCGGCCGGGATGGACGACGCGCCGGGAAGCGTCAGCCCCATGGCTTCGGCAATCGCGGTCATGGTCGATGCGGTTCCCATGGTCATGCAATGGCCGTAGGACCTTGCGATGCCGCCCTCGATCCCCTGCCATTCCTCCTTCGAGATGGTGCCTGCGCGGCGCTCGTCCCAATATTTGAAGCCGTCGGTGCCGGAGCCCAGAAATTTACCGGCATAATTGCCGCGCAACATCGGCCCGGCAGGAAGGAAGATGAACGGCAGGCCCATGCTGACCGCGCCCATGACGAGGCCCGGCGTGGTCTTGTCGCAGCCGCCCATCAGCACCGCGCCGTCGATCGGATGCGAGCGCAGCAGTTCCTCGGTCTCCATCGCCAGCATGTTGCGGTAGAGCATGGTGGTCGGCTTCACGAAATTTTCCGACAGCGACAATGCAGGCAACTCCATCGGGAAGCCGCCCGCCTGCAGGATGCCGCGCTTGACCCACTCCACCCGGTCCTTGAAATGCATGTGGCACGGCTGCGCATCGGACCATGTATTTATGACGGCGATGATCGGACGGCCTTCCCAGTCGACCGGATCATACCCCATCTGCATGGTGCGCGAGCGATGCCCGAATGAACGTTGGTCGTCCGGCAGCATCCAGCGCGCCGAACGCAGATCACCATAGGTCTTTCTGGTCATTTCCTACCTTCCCGATCAGAGCGCGTCCCGAAAGGCAAAAGCGGCTTCCGGGAGAAATAAATGGTTTGGGAGCATCCGGGCGGTCACGTCACACGCCCCTCATCCGGTGCACCGCGGCTCCGGCAACCGAAGCTGCGGCCAGAAACACGCCGCCCGACAGGGGTGCTGCGTCCAGTGCCGCGCCCGGCACCTGCCGGTGCGAAGTGATGGCCAGAAGTGTGAGGTCCGGTCCGCAAAAACAGGGCATTGTCGGGGCTGGAACCGGGACCGACACCTTTTCCAGCAGATTGCCGTCACGGTCGAAGCGGTTCAGGACACCCGCCGATACGCCCGCGCTCCAATAAGCGCCCCCGGCATCGCAAGCCCCGCCATCCGGCCTGCCGCCCTGCTCATCAAGATCGCGAATGCGCTTGCGCCCGCTGACGCCGCCTGTCTCCGGGTCGAAGTCATAGCGGTCGATCCACGGCCCGCGTGAATCCGTATGGAACATGGTTCTGCCATCCGCCGTCCAGGCGAGGCCGTTTGAAATCCTGAAGCCCTCGGCCTTCACGGAGGCATCGCCATCCCCCGTCACCCGATAAAGCCGCGATATGGGTTCGCGCTCGGGACGGCCATCCATGCTGCCGACCCAGAACGCGCCGTCGGGACCGACCTTGCCGTCATTGAGGCGGGACGTTGCAGGCTCATCAAAGGCGGACCATAACGCTTCCTGACTGCCGGTTTCAGGATCGAACAGCACCACCTCGCGCGAAAGCGCCACGACAAGCCGTCCGCTTTCGGTCAATCCGAGGCTTGCCACCTTGCTGTCGAAAGACCATTCGCGAAGCGGGCCCCGGTCAAGGTCGATTTCATATATGCGTCGCCCCTCGATATCGCAGGCAAAGAGTGTCTGCCTGCGGTCATCCCAGACCGGGCTTTCCATCAATTCCCCGCGCAGATCGGCTATGCAGCGAAACGGCCCCATCATTCAGCCTCCGTCTTTCTCCTGACGACGTCAGGGTGATCGAGCACGAAACCGGAGAGTTCCAGTCCAAGGCCCGCGCCTTCGAATGGATAGATCACGCCTTTTTCGATGCGCGGCATCACCGTCACCAGATCGCGATACCAGGACGTGTAATAGGCGCGGACCGACTCCTGATAGATCGCGTTCGGCGCATTGAGCGACAGGTGGATGGAAGCGGCAAACACCACCGGGCCGGTGCAGTCATGCGGCGCGATGGGTCGCTGGAAGGCCTCGGCCATGGTGGCGATCTTCTTGGCTTCGGAAAGCCCGCCGCACCATGAAATGTCGAGCATCACATAGTCGGACGCATCGGCGCGCAGCACATCGAGAAACTGCGCGCGCGTCGCCATGGTTTCGCTGGCGCAGACCGGAATGCCGGACTGGCGCGCATAAACGGCAAGCGCCTGCGAGTTCATCATCTTGATCGGATCTTCCGACCAGAATGGCCGGAAGGCCTTCAGCTCGCGCGCGATGGCGAGCGCCGATGTGAGGTCCCACATGGAGTGGAACTCGACCATGATTTCCATCCGGTCGCCAACCGCATCGCGTATCTGGCGGAACGGTTGCAGCGCCTTGTCGAGATCACCGGCATGGATGAAGTTCCCGCCGGAAGCGACGGCAAACGGATCGAAGGGCCAGATTTTCATGGCCGTTATGCCTTCCGACAGAAGGCTTTCGGCAAGCGCGCCCGCATCCCTGTGAAAGGCGACCTGGTCCTCGTATGGCCCTTCCTTCGCTTCGTCCGCATCGCCGATATAGCGGCGCGCCCCGCTCTTGTTATAGGTGTAACCGGCGCAGGTATTGTAGGTCCGGATCGATTGGCGCGACAGGCCGCCCAGCAGCTGGTGGATCGGCTGGCCGGTCAGCTTGCCGAAAATATCCCAAAGCGCGATGTCGATTGCCGATGCGGCGCGGATTTCCACGCCCGAGGAGCGAAAGCCGACATAGGGTTCCAGCAGCAGTTTTGAAATGCGGTCGATCTCCAGCGGGTTCTGGCCAAGGAGCAGCGGCGCAACATCGCTGTGGATATAGGCTGCAACCGCATTTGCCCCACGAAATGTTTCGCCAAGCCCGACGATACCTTCGTCGGTGTGAACCTGCACCCACAAGATGTTGTTGAGGTGCGGAAGCTGCACCGTTTCGATTGCGGTGATTTTCATCCCATAGCCTCAATGCGCGGACGGTTGACGGTTGCGTGCCACGATCTGCGTCGGATTGACGAAACGCAGCGCCAGAAGCAGCCAGACCAGCGAAGTGACCATGTAGATGACCGCCATGGCATCGATGGACTGCACCGAGCGGACCCCGGCGGCGAACACCGAATAATAGAGCGCGACCACCAAAGTTTGCGACGTCGGCCCGGCGGTGAGGAAGGTCAGTTCGAACATCGCCACCGTGCGCACCAGAACCAGAAGCATGGCCGCGAGAACGCCCGGCATCAGCATGGGCAGAAGCACATGGATGAAGAGCTTGAAAGTGCCTGCGCCGAACACGCGCGCCGCCGCTTCCACCTTCGGGTCGATCTGCTCGATGAAGGGGATCATCACCAGAATGACGAAGGGAACCGTCGGCACGAGATTGGCGAGCACCACGCCCCAGAAAGTGCCGCCCACGCCGAACTTGTAGAGCACGGTCGCCAGCGGAATGCCGAAGGTTATCGGCGGCACCAGAAGCGGCAGCAGGAAGACCAGGAGCACCAGCTTCTTGCCGGGAAAATCGCGGCGCGCCATGGCATAGGCTGCCGTCACGCCCAGAATGCCCGACAGGATCACCACGGCAAAGACCACCTGAAACGTGACCAGCAGCACCTGATCGAGCTGGAATTCGGCCCAGGCCGCCGCATACCAGCGCGTGGTGAACGCTTCCGGCAGCCAGGTGCCGAGCCAGCGCGTGCCGAAGCTCGAAACCACCACAGCCGTGATGACCGCAAGGACATTGAGCACGAAGAAGCCGGTCACGAGCCAGACGAGGGTGATCCAGAGTTTGGAAAGGACGGAAGTATCGCGGATCATGGCCTATCCCTTTCCGCCGGCGGTGGAACCGCGATAGAAGAGCGAACGCACGCCGAGCAGCGCGCCGACGACAAGCAACTGCACGCCCGCCATGATCATCGCGATGGATGAAGCCATGGAGTCGTCATATTGCTCGAACGCCGCCTGTGCCGCGGCAATCGAGATCACCCGCGTCGGACCCGACGGCGCACCCAGAAGGACGGCGGAGGGAAACACGGCGAATGCCTGCACGAAGGTGAGACAGGCCGCGACGACCAGCCCCGGCACCAGCAATGGCAGCATGACATGGCGAAAGCGCTGCCAGCTGTTTGCGCCATGGGTGGCGGCGGCGCGTTCCAGCGCGGGATCGATGCCGGTGATATAGGAAAGCGTCAGCAGGAAGGTGAACGGAAACACCGTGATGACCAGCGATGCGAAGACGCCCCAGTAATTGTTGGTGAGCTTCAACGGGCTGTCGATAAGGCCGATGGTGATCAGCGTGCGGCTGAACCAGCCTTGCGGTCCCAGATAGTTCAGCAGCCCCTCCGCGATCAGGACGGTGCCGAGCGTTACCGGCAGGACGAGGATCGTGGTCAGCAGCCGCTGGCGGCGCATCAGCCGCACGCGCATGGCAATGGGAACCGCGAAAAGGACGCTGATGAGGGTAACGGGAACCGCCAGCCACAGCGTCGCGCCGATGGTCTTGTAGAGGTAGGGATCGGAGAAGAACTTGCTGTAATTGGCAAGCGCCCCCCCACCGTCGAGCGGGTTGAAGGACAGGACCAGCCCGTAAAGAAACGGATAGATAAACACGCCCACCACAAAAAGCAGCGCGGGCAGGATCAGAAGCGTGACGCCATCGAAGCCGCGATTGGCGAGGCGTTGCCGCAGGCCGGGCCGCAAGGCGGGATTGAGCGGTGCGTCTACATAGGTTTCAACTGCCATCGCTCAGCCCTCCGCCGGAAAGACCAGCGCATGGCCGGCATCGATGCCGAGCACGATGCGGCTGCCGGGTTCAACGCCGTGCGGCCCGTGAAAGATCAGTTCCATCCCGGTTTCGGTGCGGGCAGTGCCGACATATTCGCGCCCGCGATATTCGATGGTCTCGACGGTGGCCTGCAAGTCGTTGCGATGGCCCGAGCCAGACACGACATCATCGCCGCGCGCCATCAGCACGGCATCATCGCCCGGCCGAAGCTCGTCCATGGCGCGCCCGATGAGTTCGCTTCCGGCCACGGCAATGACCGCCTGCCCGTTTTCGACGCGCAGGACCTTGCCCGGCAAGGCGTTGCGGAAGCCCATGAAGGCGGCAACGTCGCGATAGCGCGGCTCTTCGTAAAGTTCGTGCGGCTTGCCGACCTGACGGATTTCGCCATCGCGCAGGACCACGATGCGGTCGGCAAGCGACAGGGCCTCGTCCTGGTCATGGGTCACATAGATCGTCGTCGAGCCGAGCTGGTTATGGATGCGGCGGATTTCGGCGCGCATCTCAAGGCGCAGCTTGGCATCGAGATTGGAAAGCGGCTCGTCCATCAGAACCAGCGGCGGCTCGATGACGATGGCGCGGGCAATCGCCACGCGCTGCTGCTGGCCGCCGGAAAGCTGCCCGGGCAGTTTTTCTTCCTGCCCTTGCAGGCGCACCAGAGCCAATGCGGCTCGCGCGCGCTTTTCGATCTCGCTTTTCGCCAGACCGCGCATCTTGAGGCCGAAGCCGACATTCTGCAAAACGTTCATATGCGGAAACAGCGCATAATTCTGGAACACCATGCCGAAGCCGCGATCCTCGGGCTTCAGCTGGTCCACCCGCCGCTCGTCGATATAGATGCCGCCGCCCGTCGTGCCGAGAAGTCCGGCGATGCAGTTGAGAGCCGTCGATTTTCCGCAGCCCGAGGGCCCCAGAAGCGCGATGAACTCGCCCTTGCGGATGGTGAGGTTGATATCCCTCAGGGCAGCGAAAGTCCCGAATGAACGGCTCATGCGGTCGAGCCGGAGTTCTTGAAATGACATTGACGCAAGCACCATGGTTTGGAATTGGCGAGTATCGGCGCCCCGCGACGGGCCGTTTGAGCCCGTCACGCAGCCGTCGGTTCATCAGCCCCCGGCGACCTCTTCGTCCCAGCGGCGGAACGCGGCGACCAGCGCCTCCGGCTCAAGCGGCAGCTCGATCGGATTGTTGGCGATCCAGTCAGCATATTCCGGACGGCCGAACTCCGCGATGATGTTCTGGCTTTCCTTCGGCGCCATCTCGATGGTGACATCCTTCACCGCCGGGCCCGGATAGAAATATCCGGCGTCATAGGAATAGGCCTGCTGGTCGGGCTTGAGCGCGAACTTGATGAACTCCATCAGCACCGCCACCTTTTCCTCCGGCACGCCCTTGGGGATCGCGAAATAATGCGCGTCGCAAACCCAGTGGAAGCCGTCGAGCTTGCTGACGCCCATCTCCTTCGGCACCACGCCCAGCGCACGCGGGTTGATGTCCCAGCCGGTTGTCGTCACCGTCATGTCGCGCGTGCCTTCGCCCAGTTCCTTCATGAGCGCGCCCGTGCCTGCCGGGTAATATTCGATGTTCTTGTGCAGTTCCTTCAGATAAGCCCAGGTCTTGTCCCAGCCCTTGACCGGGTCTTTCGGGTCGCTGTCCTTCAGAAGATAGGGAAGCCCCATCAGGAAGGTGCGCCCCGGACCGGAATTGGCCGGGCGGGCATAGATGAACTTGTTCGGATTTTCCTTTGCCCAGGCGAGCAGTTCTTCCGCGGTCTTCGGCGGCGTCTTCACCTTGTCGGGATGATATTCAAGCAGGGGGCCGGAAGGATAATAGGAAACGACGACGCCCTTGCCCTTCGACATTTCCTGCATGCGCCAGGCGGGTTCCAGATATATATCCTGCAACTTCGGCAGGCCGTTGTCCGGCAGCGCAATGATGTCGGTCCATATGTCGTCGGCAAGCCCGGCGGAAAGCGCGTCCGGTCCGACGATCACCATGTCGATGTCGATGCGGTTGGCGCGCTGCTGCGCCTTGATCTTTCCCGGCAGTTCCGGCGCCGGTGCCTTGTTGAAGGTGAAGCGCGAGACGAGCGCCTTCTGCCCGGCTGCGAAATTATCGAAGATCGGCTGTGTCAGCGCCAGATTGCCAGCGGCATCGATGACGTTGAGCGCCACCGGCGAGGACGGCAGCTTCGCCGACTGCGCCCATGCGCCCTTCGGCAGCATGATGCCCATGCCGGTCGCAATCCCGGCCCCCGCCATGAATGTGCGGCGTGAAATTCCCTTGTTCATGTTCTCCTCCACTTTCTGGTTATCCGGTGCGCCCCTCTTCTCCCTGTCAGGACGCCCGGGTTCATTTGTCAGACAATGCCATCGGTCTCCCAGCCGGAGACGATCTTGCGAAGCGTCTCGCGATCATTCGCTTCAAGCTGCGGCAATCCGGGAAGCCGCACCTTGCCCACATCGAGCCCCTGAATCTGCAAGGCTTCCTTCACAACAGTCACATTGGCGCCGTTGCGGTATTTGGTGCGCATGGTCTCGAAATCGGCAATGCTTTCGGCCACTGCCCGCGCCCTTGCGAAATCTCCCGCCTCCAGCGCGTTCCACACGGCGAGCGAGCGCTTCGGCGCGACATTGACGAGGCCGGAGGTGAAACCGCGCCCGCCAAGGGCATAGAACGGCAAGGCCCAGCTTTCCGCCAGACCGCAGATCCAGGTCGCTTCCATGCCCTTCGTCGCCCGGCAGCACTCGAAGAAAAGCATCGTGTTCTGCGATGCGAACTTGACGCCTGCGACCTTCGGATGGGTGGCAAGGCGCACCATTTCTTCGAGCGGGATCAGGTCCGAGCGGATATAGGCGACGATGGGCAGATCGATGGCTTCGGCAATGGCGATGAAGTAATCCACCTGCGCGTGGGGTGCGGCGAAGGGATCGAGCGGATGATGGATCATCACGCCATCGGCTCCCGCCTTTCCTGCCGCGCTCGCGACCCGGATCGCCTCACGCACCGAACGCCCGGCGGCAGCCGTTACAGCCGCCTTTCCGTCAACCGCGGCAATGGCAATCGCCTGAAGCCGGATGACTTCATCCTCGGTAAGACTGTAGAATTCGCCGGTATTCCCCCCGGTGACGATGTTATGAACACCTGCCTGCGCGATGCGCCCGACGATTTCACCCGTCAGTCCGGCATCGATCTCGCCCCTTGCGTCATAGGCAGTCGCATGCACGCCCGAAATGCCGCGAAGCACCCGGCGGTAGCCCGCTAAATCCATTATTTCCTCCCAATGTACCGGTCAGAAGACCAGTTCGATATGCGTATCCCCCGCTTTCACGATGTGCTCACGCATCAGCCGCTCGGCCAGATCGCCGTTGCGCGCCGTGATTGCCTGCATGATAGCCTCATGCTCCTTGAACGACTGGCGGCGCACATCCTCGCGCGACAGGACTGTCACCCTTGCGGCGTGGTCGTACATGCGCTGCGCATTCTGCAACCGGCGCAGATATTCGCAGCCCGATGCCTCGTGGATGCCGTCGTGGAACTTCTCGTTCAACTCGATCAGCAGATCGACATTGCCCGCTTCCACCGCCGCGCGCATTTCCTCGATCACCGCGCGAAGAAAGCCGAACGCCTCCTCGCCGCCGTGTTTGGCCGCCTGCCGCGCAATGATGCTTTCCAGCGCGGCGCGGGCGAGCGTCATTTCCTCGGCCTGCCGCGCATTGAACGATACGAACGTCCCGCGCCGCGCCTCGGTCCTGACCAGCCCTTCCCCTTCGAGCTGGCGCAGCGCCTCTTTCAACGGGCTCGTGCTGATGCCCAGATCGGAAGCCAACTGCCTCTCGTTCAGCTTCTCGCCAGACTTGATGCGTCCGGAAATGATCGCCTCCCGCAGATTGTCATGCACATGGTCTCTGAGGCTCTTCACCTTGATCGGAGAAAGGGGGGAAACGTTATCACCCAAGGCAGCACCTGTTTGTCACGAACTTTCGGCCACGATCCTGAAACAGCGAATCTGATATGTCAATATCTGATACATCAGATATCAAATGAAACTGACTCACAGACTGACGGACGGCAAAAAGACGGCGAAACGCCGTCTTTCCCGGATAGGTTCATAAAGAATATGGGAATGGGCCGTGCCTGAAACCGGCAGCAAAATGGGAGCGGTTGTTCGGGTGGGCCTGATGCGCCGCCAGAGCATTTTCAGCAAAAGTGTGCAACGTCCACGCGGGGAAATCAGTTCACTGGACTGATTTCTATCCCGCTTTGATGCGTTGGATAATGCGATAAAACAAATAGTTAGAGCGGTTCCGGCGTTTCTGCCAGAACAGGAACCGCTCTAGAACTGATCCAGCCCGGCCTGCGCGACATGCAGGCGCCTGTAGCGCCCATCCTTCATTTCCAGAAGCGCCGCATGACTGCCCTGCTCGGCGATGCGCCCGCCCTCCACCACCAGAATGCGGTCGGCATTGACGATGGTTGCGAGGCGATGCGCGATCACCAGCGTGGTGCGGCCTTGCGAAAGCTCGGCCAGCGACTGCTGGATGGCGCGTTCGGTTTCCGTATCGAGCGCCGACGTCGCTTCATCGAGGATAAGGATGGGCGGGTTTTTGAGGAATATGCGCGCAATGGCCAGGCGCTGCTTCTGCCCGCCGGAAAGCTTCACGCCGCGCTCGCCGATGACCGTGTCATAGCCGTCCGGCAGGCTGGCAATCACGCCATCGAGCCGCGCGCGGCGCGCGGCCTCGGCGATTTCCGCGTCGGTCGCATCAAGACGGCCATAGGCTATGTTTTCCCGGATCGTTCCGGCGAACAGGAAAACATCCTGGCTGACGATGCCGATGTTGGAGCGCAGGGATTTCAGCGTCATATCGCGAATGTCGACGCCATCGGCAAGGATCGCGCCCTTCGTCACATCATAAAAGCGCGGCAGCAGCGAGCAGATCGTGGTCTTGCCCGCACCCGATGGACCCACGAAGGCAATGGTTTCGCCGGCGCGGATAGAAATATCGAGGCCGTCGACAATAGGACGCGCGGCGCTGTAGCCGAAGCTCACATCGCGATATTCGATATCACCGGTCAGGCGCGCAACCGTCTGCGCACCGGGGCGGTCCGCAATATCCGGGCGCGTGTCGAGAAACTCCGTATAGCGCTGGAAACCGGCAATGCCCTTGGGATAGGTCTCGATGACCGAATTGATCTTTTCGATCGGGCGGAAGAACACGTTGACCAGCAGCAGGAAGCCGACAAACCCGCCAGCCGTCAGTTCGCCGCGCACCACGAACCACGCGCCCGCCAGCATCACCACGACCTGCACGAAGCGCATCGACAGATAGGAGAGCGACATGGACGCCGCCATGATCTTGTAGGCAGCAAGCTTGGTGGTCAGGTATTTGTCGTTGCTTTCGGCGAAAAGCTGCCGCTCATGGTCCTCATTCGTAAAGGCCTGAACGACGCGGATGCCGCCGACATTCTCCTCGATGCGGGCGTTGAAATCGCCGACGCGCCGGTAAAGCGCGTGCCATGTGTTGGTCATGCGCCCGCCGTAACGGGTGGTGACATAGGCCGACAGCGGAACGATGACGGCGGTAATCAGCGCGAGCGGCGGATGCACCCACAGCATAAGGATGAAGGCGCCGATAAGCGTCATGATCGCGATGAAGACATCCTCGGGGCCGTGATGCGCCACCTCGCCGATTTCTTCCAGATCCTTGGTCAGCCGCGCCACCAGATGGCCGGTCTTCTGGTTGTCGAAGAAGCCGAAGGAAAGCTTCTGCAAGTGATCGAAAGCCTTGCGCCGCATCTCTGTCTCGATCTTGATGCCGAGCATATGCCCCCAATAGGTAACGATGACCTGCAGGAAGGCATTGAGAACATAGATGGCAAGCAAGCCAACCGCAGCGATGGCGATCACGCCGAGCTGCCCGGTGGGCAGCAGCCTGTCGATGAAAAGCGTGACGGCGACCGGAAAGGCAAGCTCAAGCAGGCCGGATGCCACCGCACTGGAAAAATCCAGCGCGAACAGCCCACGATGCGGACGGTAATATCCGGCAAAGCGTTTCAGCAATCCAGCCATGATGCGGCTCCCTCGAAATCAATCACAGGGTGCCTAACTCATTCATCTCCCTATTAAAAGGGTAATCTGACCCCAGAGTTCAAGATTGGGGCGCCACCGTTGCCATCCGGTTGAGAATGCGGTCGTGGAAAAGCATTCCCAGACACATCATCGCGACGAAGAGCCAGACTTGCGGCAGGCCCATCGAGAGCGCCGACACGACAGGACCGGGGCAGAATCCGGCGAGCCCCCAGCCCGCGCCGAATATCGCGGAACCGGCGATCAGCCGCCGGTCGATTTCGGTCTTTTTCGGCAGATGGAAGGATTGGCCGAGCACGGGCCGCGCCATGCGCCGCTGCAACAGCACGCCGGGGATTGCCACCAGCAGAGCACCGCCCAGCACGAAGGCAAGGCTCGGGTCCCAATGGCCGCTGGCAATATTCAGGAATCCCGTCACGCGGGCGGGATCGATCATGCCCGACAGCGACAGGCCGAAACCGAAGATCGCACCGGCAAGCAAGGTCACGGAGAGGCGTGCGAATGCCGACTGTTTCATAGGAACGCTCCCGAAATGGTGGCAACCACGATGCCGGTTATGAGGAAAGTGAGCGTCGCCGCTATCGAGCGCCCGGAAAACCGCGCCATGCCGAGAATGCCGTGGCCTGACGTGCAGCCCGAACCCATGCGGGTTCCGACACCGACCAGAAGCCCGGCCACGACGATGACGGGCCATGACATGGCCATGGTGACGGGGGGAAACGAGCCATAGATCGCGGCATAGATAATCGGTCCCAGAACGAGGCCGACGACGAAGACCGCATTGGCCGGAATCTGCTGGCCACCCAGAAGCCGCCCGACGATGCCGCTGATACCGGCAATGCGTCCGTTCACGACGAGAAGGAGGACCGCCGAAAGGCCAAGCAGCATTCCGCCTGACAGCGATTGCAGATAGGTGGCGATCATGTCCTAGCCTCCGATGCACAGAAGATGCCGTAGAGAGCCTCGATCAGCTGCGCGGCCCGGGCTTCCGTCAGCCGGTAGAAAATCTGCTTCGCTTCGCGGCGGGTTTCGACCACGCCCGCCTCCCGCAGCACACCCAGTTGCTGCGACAGCGTCGGCTGATGGATGCCAAGCGCTTCCTCCAGCTCGCCGACCGAATATTCGCCTTCTGCAAGCGTGCAGGCCAGCATGAGCCGCGCCGGGTGCGACAACGTCTTGAGGAGTTCGGCAACCTCTGTTGCCCGCCCTTCCATTTCCGCGCGCGTCATCCTCTTTGCATCGGCGGGCGCACGGCCCGAAATCGCATTCATCTCGTTACCTCACAATCAATATACAATTAAATATAATATATAATGAGTTTTGCAAGAGGAAGCCGGAACAATAATGCCGCCGTTCATTTCCGAACGGCGGCACCAAAGTCAGTATGCGAGAAGCGACTGGACTGCGGCCAGTTCCGTCTGGCGCAATTCGTGCCCGCCCGGATGCCAGACAAGCTCGACATCGGCTTTCTGGCGCTCGAAATATTGCGCCAGCGCTTCCGTCAGGTCCGGCGGACAGATGGGGTCCATCCGCCCGGCGGTCATGAGGATTTTCGCTCCTTCAAGCGCCGGATTGTCCTTCGGCCTGAACGGAACCAGCGGATGCAGAAGCGCTGCCTTGTCGAAGACCCTGCCTTTCTCGATCAGCAGGTTCGCCATGATGTTGGCCCCGTTGGAATAGCCGAGCCCGATCACTTCGGACGGCTTGTGTTCAGCCGCAAGGGCGGCGATGAACCCGGCCATCTTGTCCGTAGCGCGGGCAAGGTCTTCCATGTCATAGACGCCCTCGCCCGTGCGGCGGAAGAAGCGCGCGGCGCCATATTCCGACACGTCGCCGCGCGGCGACACGATGGTCGCGTCCGGCAAAAGCTGTTCCGCCAGTCCGAAGAACTGGTTTTCGTCGCCGCCTGTGCCGTGAAACACGATGAAGAGCGGCGCACCCTTTGCACCGGCCTTCAGCCGGTGCTCATAGGTTTGAGTGGTCATGTTCGTTTCCTCCCTGCGCCTCAGATCTTGTCGAGATGTTCTTCAAGATAGCTGCGCAGATGCTGGTGCTGCGTCGGCAGCTTCAATGCTTCGCCAAGATGCGCCGTGTCCTCGTCGCGGTCGAATCCGGGTTCGTTGGTCGCCACCTCGAACAATACGCCGCCCGGCGTGCGGAAATAGATCGCCCAGAAATAATCGCGGTCGATGACCGGCGTGACGTGATAGCCCGTATCCATCAGCGCCTTGCGCACTTCCAATTGCTTCTCGCGATTTTCGACCGCGAAGGCCACATGATGCACGGAACCCGCGCCCTGCTGGTTGCGGCCCACTGTGGGAAGTGTCTCCAGATCGATGACGCCCGCGCCATTGCCCTCCGGCATGAGGAAGCGGCTGACGCCGTCCTTCGCATCGAGCTTCTGGTATCCCATATATTTCAGCAGTTCGGCTGTAGCGCCCTCGTCGCGAAGCCGCATCGAGACCGAATGAAAGCCCCGGATGGCATGGTCGGGATCGATCCCTTCATGCGCCCATGGCGCACGCGGATCGTCCTTCACTTCGACCAGCGCAAAGCTGTCGCCGTCCGGCCCGCGAAAATGGACACGCTTTTCACCGAACGCCTCGTCTTCCGAATCCACCTTGACGGCAGACTGCTCGAACCGGTCCTTCCAGAAACCGAGCGAGCCCTGCGGCACGGCAAAGACGGTCGTTCCCACCTCGCCCGTGCCGTCGCGTCCGCGCGGTATGCCGGGGAACGGGAAATAGGTCATGACGGTGCCGGGCGTGCCAACTTCGTCACCATAATAGAGGTGGTAAACGCTCGGATCGTCGAAATTGACGGTCTTCTTGACGCGGCGCAGCCCGAGGACATCGGTAAAGAACCGGTTGTTGGAGCGCGCATCGGCGGCAAGCGAGGTGACGTGGTGGAGGCCCTTGATCTGGTTAAGCATGGCGATCTCTCCTATTGTGTTGCCGCTAATATAACCATCGTCATGGGACTTGAAATATTGACGGTGCTACACAGATTGTATCTGTTTCAGATACAGTTGCGGGCAACCGCGATTTCCATCTGGACGCAGCACCCTTTGAACGTTTAGCTACCGCTAACCCAACACAGAAAGGTTTCCCATGGCATCCGGCTTGTTCGCACTTCTCGATGATGTCGCGGCCATTGCGAAGATGGCGGCAGCCTCGCTCGATGATGTCGCAGGACAGACCGCGAAGGCCAGCGCCAAGGCGGCGGGCATCGTCATCGACGACACGGCCGTCACTCCGAAATATGTCGTGGGGCTGAAACCGGAACGCGAATTACCGGTCATCTGGAAGATCACCAAGGGATCGCTGCGCAACAAGCTCGTCTTCCTGCTGCCGCTGGCGCTCATTCTCGGCTATTTCGCGCCGTCCTTCATCATGCCGCTTCTCATGATCGGCGGTATCTATCTGGCTTTTGAAGGAACGGAAAAGCTGGTGGAATTCTTCATTCCGCACAGCGAAGAGGCACATGAGGAAACCAAGGCCGGCACGCCGCAGGAGATCGAGGAAACGACCGTCAATGGCGCAATCCGCACCGATTTCATCCTGTCGGCGGAAATCATGGCGCTGACGCTTGCGGGGCTCGCCCCTTCAAGCATCTATACGCAGGCGGCTATCCTCGCCAGCGTCGCCATACTGATCACCTTCGTCGTTTACGGCGTGGTCGGCATCATCGTGAAGCTCGATGACGTGGGCGTCTCGCTGGTGCGCAACAGCCATACCGCTTTCGGCAGGCAGCTTGGCAAGGGACTGGTCGCGGGCATGCCCATCATCCTCAAGGTCCTGAGCACCGTCGGCACCGTCGCCATGCTCTGGGTCGGCGGCAGCATCATTGTTCACGGGCTGGATTCCATCGGCATCCACAGCGTCGAAGCCTTCATCCATTCCCTCGTTTCGCACCTGCCGACCGAAGGCACCCGTTTTGCAGCCGCCTTCCAATGGATCGCAACGTCTTTCCTGCAGGCAGTGCTCGCCGTCCTGATCGGCATTGTCGTGGTGATCGTCGTCAAGGGCTACAAGTCCCTGAAGGCGAAGGCCTGAATGAGAAAGCCCGGCAAAAGCCGGGCTTTTCAATGAATTATATCGTGAAGCTCAGATATTGGGCTCGATCTTGCCCTTCCCCTTGGCTCCGCCCTTGTCCTTGGCGGTGAGCCTGTCGATATAGGCGAGGAACAGCGCCGAGAATACGAATGCCAGATGGATGATGGTGAACCACATCAGTTGGCCCGACGTATAGCTGGTCGCGTTGAGGAATATCTGCAGCAGGTGGATCGACGAAATCGCAACGATGGTCGAGGCGACCTTGATCTTGAGCGAACCGGCATCGATGGTGCCGAGCCAGTGGACCTCGTCGCCCGCCTGATCGAAGCGGCTGACGAAATTCTCGTAGCCCGAAATGATGACCATGACCACGAGGCTCGCAATCAGCGCCGCGTCGATGAGCCCGAGGACTTTCAGGATCGTGTCGGTGTCGTTGAGCGCGGTGACTTTCGTGGCAAAATCGAACAGCTTGCCCACGAAGGATACGGCATAGATCGCCAGCGCCACGGCAAGGCCGAGATAAAAGACCACGAGCAGCCAGCGCGACGCCAGAATGATGTTTTCGATCAGGAGTTCAATTCGTTTCATCGATCCGTTTCCAGGTAATCATGCGGATACCCTCTTAAAAAACATCGCGCCTTTGACAAGCGCGCGAGATATTGAATGATGTGCAAAAGTAGGAACGCGACCGCTTTCCTGCAATATCAGCCCGCCTCTGTCGCCTCGAGCAATTCCAGCGCGAGCCTTCGTGCGCCTGCGGAAATATCCGGATTGAAGATCAGCCAGTAGCCCTTGTCGCTCGTCTGCGACACTTCGCAGGCATGGACAAGCTGACCCCGCTGCACGGCGCCGTCGATCAGCCCCGCCCAACCGAGCGCCACGCCCTGATCGGCAATCGCTGCCTCGATCACCAGGTTATAGGTGTTGAAGACCAGCCCGTAATTGCCGTCCTCAATATCTTCACCGATAGCATCGAGCCATGACTGCCATGTGAACCAGCGGTCGCCCTGCAAGGTGTCGAGATGCAGGAGCGAGGCCGCGCCGAGCCGTTTCCCGTCCGGAAACGGGCCATGCGCGGCTAGATAGGCCGGGGAGCAGACTGGCACGACCTTTTCACCGATGAAGGCTATGGCGTCCTTCGGGAAGTCCCCGCGTCCGCCGAAGAGGATTGAAATGTCCGCGTCACGCCGGTCGAGCGGCTGAAGCATGGACGATGCCGTGATGCGCACATCCACTTCCGGATGTTTCGGGCGGAACTGCGCGACACGTGGCATCAGCCAGAAGGTTGCGAAGCCGTAATCGGTTGCGATGCGCAATCCCGGCGCACGCTGGCGACGTCTGATCTGCTGCACCGCCTCATCGATTCCATCCAGACCGCTGCGCACCGCATCGTAAAGAATGCGGCCTTCGGGCAGAATTTCGACCCCGCGGGCACGCCGGGCGAACAGCGCGACACCCAGACGCTCCTCGAGGCGTTTTATCTGATAACTCACTGCCGGTTGCGTCATGCCCAGTTCACGCGCTGCGAGGGTCAGATTTTCCAATCGTCCCACCGCTTCGAAAACGCCAAGGCTGCCAAGATCCCAGGATGGAGAAACCATAAAAACTTTCTATAGCTTCGATAAAAAATGAATGGGTTTCTCCTTAGCCTAAATGATGTTTTCCTTAAAGTAGGAATGCGAGACATAACCGGTTTTAATCTATAAGAGGGGTCATCAAATGCGCTACTTCAAGATTGCGGCACTGGCGTTCACGGCACTGGCGGGGCTTTCGGGAACGGCTTCCGCTGCCGATCCGGCGGCTTGCGAAACCATCCGCCTGTCTGATCCGGGCTGGACCGACATTACCTCCACCAACTCCATCGCCAGCGTCTTGCTGGAAGGCCTCGGCTATAAGCCGGATGTGAAGACCATGTCCGTGCCGATCGGCTATGAGGCGCTGAAAACCGGCAATCTGGACGTCTTCCTTGGCAACTGGATGCCCGCGCAGCAGAAATTCCGCGACGATCTCGACAAGGCCAAGGCTGCCGAAGTCATCGTGAAAAACCTCGAAGGGGCGAAGTTCACGCTGGCCGTGCCGGACTATGTGGCAAGCGAAGGCGTAAAGAATTTCACCGACCTTGCCGCCCATGCCGACAAGTTCGGCAAGGAGATTTACGGCATCGAGCCGGGCGCGCCCGCCAACCAGAATATCCAGAAGATCATCGAGGACCAGAAATTCAAGCTCGACGGCTGGAAACTGGTGGAATCGAGCGAGCAGGCAATGCTCGCGCAGGTGGACCGCAAGAACAAGGACAAGAACTGGGTCGTGTTCCTCGCCTGGGCGCCGCACCCGATGAATACAAGGCTGAACATCGAGTATCTGGCAGGCGGCGATGACTATTTCGGCCCGAATTTCGGCGGCGCGGAAGTCTACACGCTTGGCCGCACCGGATGGGCCGCACAGTGCCCGAATGCGGCAAGCTTCTTCAAGAACCTCGTCTTCACCGTCGACATCGAGAACGAACTGATGGGCAAGATTCTCGATGGCGGTGCGGAAGGTCCCGCAGCCGCGAAGGAATGGCTGAAGGCGCATCCCGACCAGATCGACAAGTGGCTTGCAGGCGTCACCACCTTCAAGGGCGAACCGGGCGCGGAAGCCGTCAAGGCAAGCCTCGGCCTCTGATCCTGACAAGCACGACGAGCAAGGCGGGCGTTTCGGCGCCCGCCATTTCGCGTTTCCACACCTGCCAACGGTTCCGCACAATGAAAAAGCCGAATATCCTCATCCTCATGGTCGACCAGCTGAACGGCACCTTCTTTCCGGACGGCCCGGCCAAATTTCTCCACGTTCCACATTTGAGAAAGCTTGCCGAACGCTCTGCCCGTTTTGCCAATTGCTACACGGCCAGCCCGCTTTGTGCTCCCGCGCGCGCATCGTTCATGTCAGGCCAGTTGCCGTTCCGCACCGGCGTCTACGACAATGCGGCGGAATTTTCGTCGGAAATCCCGACCTATGCGCATCATCTGCGCAACGCCGGCTACCAGACGGCGCTTTCCGGCAAGATGCATTTCGTCGGGCCGGACCAACTCCACGGTTTTGAACAGCGGCTTACGACCGACATCTACCCGGCGGATTTCGGCTGGACGCCCGATTATCGCAAGCCCGGCGAGCGCATCGACTGGTGGTATCACAATCTCGGCTCCATCACCGGAGCAGGTTCCGCCGAAATAACCAACCAGCTCGAATATGACGATGAGGTGGCCTATCAGGCCGAAGCAAAGCTCTATGATCTGGCTCGCGGCCACGACCAGCGGCCATGGTGCCTGACGGTCAGTTTCACCCATCCGCACGATCCCTATGTGGCGCGCAAGCGCTTCTTCGATCTCTATGCGGATATTCTCGAACTCGATCCGAAAATCGGACCGCTTGATGAAAGCGGGATCGACCCGCATACCGAGCGGCTGCTGCGGGCCTGCAAGGCGGAGGACTACGACCTCACCCGCGAACAGGTTCGCGCGGCGCGGCAGGCATATTTCGCCAATATTTCCTATGTGGACGAGAAGATCGGCGCGCTGCTCGATGTAATCGAGCGCTGCGGCATGGCTGACGACACGATTGTGGTCTTCACTTCCGACCATGGCGACATGCTGGGCGAACGCGGCCTGTGGTTCAAGATGAGCTTCTTTGAAGGTTCCGCGCGCGTTCCGTTGATGATTGCCGCGCCGCAACTGCAGGCTGGCCGCGTGGACGCGCCGGTCTCCACGCTCGACGTCCTGCCGACGCTGGCAGACCTTGCCGGCATAGACCTCAAGGGCATCATGCCATGGACCGATGGCGTTGCGCTGGCAGGCGTTGCTTCGGGTTCCGCCGAACGCGGCGCGGTGCCTGTCGAATATGCCGCCGAGGGCACGGTCGCGCCGATGGTTTCGCTGCGCGATGGAGAATGGAAGCTCAACCTGTGCCGCGCCGACCCGCCGCAACTTTTCAATCTTGCCGACGATCCGGACGAGATGCGCAATCTGGCGGAAAATCCGGAATTCAAGGCAGTTCTGGACAAGCTTCTGGCCAAGGCGGAACAGCGCTGGAATCTGGACCGCTACGATGCCGATGTTCGCGCCAGCCAGGCCCGCCGCCATGTCGTCTATCCGGCATTGCGTAACGGCGCCTATTATCCATGGGATTACCAGCCACTGCAAAAGGCGTCCGAGCGCTACATGCGCAACCATATGGACCTGAACGTGCTGGAAGAAAACCAGCGCTTTCCGCGCTGATCAGCAAAGCGGGGCCTCACAGCCCCGCCTGCTCCAGTTCCTACTGTTCCGAGAACTCCAGAACCGTGCCGCTGGCATTTTCCGGCAACACGGCGATGCCTGCCGGTGTCGTCACATGGGAAACCTCGTTGGCATCGAGAACGCCACGCGCCTTGTCCAACGATGCAACGCGAATGCGCAGTGCGGCAAAAGCCTTGCCCGGCGTCTGGCCGAAATCCACACCGGGATAGAGTGCGGCGGCTTTCTCGGCGGTTACAACCCATATGTCAGCCGAGCGCGTCCCGGTCGAAACCTTCCATCCGCCATCCTGTGCGCCGGCCTTGCCGTCCGCGAAAAGGCGGGCAAACCCCTTGGCGGCTGTTTCCGGGTCGTCCGAAATGGCAATAATGGCTGAAAGGCCATTCGCACCATTTGCATGTTCGATGAGCTCCGGCAGCCAGACAGTTTCGCGGGTTTTGTGCTGGCACATGAACACCATGCCTTGCGGAACTTCGCTTTCCGCGAAGGATACGGTTTCAAAGGCCGCCACACCCTCGCCGCCGCCCGGCAGCTTAACGGGACGCTGGAACGCGCCAACCTCACCCGTCTCGATGCCGAGCGCGCCCAGTTCCGCCTTGGCGTCGCGCGCATTGTCGATCCGGCAGGCAATGGCATGGAGGCCCTCACCCTGCGCCGCCAGTTTCTCGCGCTGGTGCAGATTGCCCGGCGTCTCGGCTACGATGCCAAGCAGCTCGAAATAATCCTCCGGGAACATGATCGTGTAGTTGCCCGTGCCCTTCTCCTTGCTGTGCAGCCCGCGCGGGCTCAGCGTGAAACCGAAACGGCGATATTGCTCGGCACTTTTCTCCAGGTCGCCGACCAGCAGGAAAATATGATCGACGCCTTTGACCGGATGAGACATGCAAAACTTCCTTTTACTTCTTGGTCGGAGCCAGAACGATCTCGTGGATCGTAACCTTGGGATTCATATTGGCAACATAAAGTGCCGTTTCAGCCATATCCTCGGGCTGGATGACCTCATCCATGCGGGAAAGATCGAAACCCGGACGGCGCGCCAGAAGCGGCGTCGCCACCTCGCCGGGGCAAAGCACGGTCGACCGGATACCGTTCTGCCCTTCCTGCGCATTGAGGCTGGCGCTCAGATCGTTGAGCGCATGTTTGGACGCACCATAGGGAACGCCGCCGCCGGGCGACGAAAACCGCCCTGCCCATGACGATGTGTGGATCATCAACCCGCCGCCTTGCGCGCGCATGGGCGTCAGGGCGGCAGCAATCACGTTGATCGCCCCCTTGATGTTGATATCGATGACATCGTCCCATGAATCGAAATCGATATCCGCCCAGCTGCGGCGCGGAATATTGAGACCGGCATTGTTGCAGAGCACGTCCAGACGGCCCGCCCATTCGACGATAGCTCCGGCAGTAGCGGCAATTGCCTCCCGGTCGAGAACATCCGCCGGAAAAATCCGCGCCTCGCCGCCATTGGCAGCAATTTCCCCGGCAATTGCTGCCAGCGCATCCGCCTTGCGGCCTGTGAGCGCCACCCGCCAGCCTTCTCGGGCGAAGCGCCGCGCCATGGCAGCGCCGATGCCCGACCCGGCCCCGGTAATCCAGACCGTACCGGGTACGATTTTGCCCGAATTGGCGTTCAGCTCGGGAGAATTTTGGCTCATCAACAAACTCCGTCGTAAAAAATCGACATTTAATAACGCAGGCTGGCCGAGAATTTTTACCAATTTTGCGACGCATATTAGTTTATCTTGACAATATCGCCACGGAATCTAGCATATCAATGCTTGCATACAATAACGACCCTCTGAAGCGGCATTTCGTTGCAATTTCAGGGGCTTGCACAATATTGGGACGTGCGGGAAAAGAGGCTGGAAAGCCCTCCCTCAACGTCCTTCAGGGGAACAGAGAATGCATATCAGAAAAGCTGGCCTTGGCCTGTTTGTTGCGGCGTTTTCGCTTGCGGCGGTGTCTTCGCACGCCGAAGAAGTCAAGCGCGGCGGCACTGTCATCGTCCATATGAACACCGAACAGGGTGTGCTCAACCCTGCGCTGCGCGCCTCCACCGGCGTCTATCAGATCACCGGCCGCATCATGGAGCCGCTGATCGACCGCACCTATGAGGGCTATGTGCCGGTTCTGGCCACAAGCTGGTCGTCCTCGGAAGACGGCAAGGCCATCACCTTCAAGCTGCGCGAGAATGTGCGCTGGCATGACGGCCAGCCCTTCACCTGCGATGACGTTTCGTACAGCGCGATGAACCTCTGGAAGAAGCTGCTCAACTATTCGACGACGCTTCAGGCCAATCTCGAAGCCGTGGATTGCACCGATCCGCACACGGCGGTGTTCCGCTATTCCAAGCCGATGCCGCTCGACCTTCTGGTCGCCGCCATGCCAGATCTCGGCCACCCCGTGCCGAAGCATCTTTATGAAGGCACGGATGTTCTGAAGAACAAGTACAACGCCGCGCCGGTTGGCACGGGGCCGTTCAAGTTCGTCGAATATGAACGCGGCCAGCACATCATTGCCGAGCGCAACGAAGATTACTGGCGCGGCAAGGAATATCCTTACCTCGACCGCATCATCTGGCGCTTCATGCCGGACAAGGCGGCGGCTGCGGCGGCACTCGAAGCCGGTGAAATGATGGAAACCGCCTTCAACGGCATTTCCATGTCGGATACCGAGCGCCTCCAGAAGGATGGTCGCTTCGATACCGGCACCAAGGGTTTTGAAAACAACGTCGCCCACTCGACAATCGAGTTCAATCTGCGCAATCCGATCCTCGCCAATCTGAAGGTTCGTCAGGCGATCTACCACGCACTCGATATCGATTTCGCGATCAAGACGATCATGCGCGGCTATGCCAAGCCGGGTCGTGGCCCGATCCCGAGCACCGGCGGCGCCAACTATACGGATCAGGTTCAGACTTACCCGTATGATGTTGAAAAGGCAAAGAAACTGCTTGACGAAGCCGGATACCCCGTCAAGGAAAACGGCATCCGCTTCAAGCTGCGCCATCGCCCGGCACCATGGGGCGAATATACGCAGCTCTGGGCTGAATATTACGCTCAGGCGATGAAGGAAGTCGGCATCGATGTCGAAATCCTCACCAATGACGCACCGGGCTTCCTCAACGGCGTTTATCGCGATCATGACTTCGACACCGCCAATGGCTGGCACCAGTTCCGCTCCGACCCGGCGGTTTCCACCACGGTGTGGCTGCGCTCCGGCGCTCCGGTCGGCACGGCATGGTCCAACCAGTTCGGCTACCAGTCCGACGAAATGGACAGCCTGATCGACAAGGCCGCGTCGGAACTCGATCCGACCAAGCGCGCCGATCTCTATCATCAGATCCAGCAGCTTGAGATGAAGGACCTGCCGGTCATCTTCGCCATCGAACATCCGTTCGTCGGCGTGACCAACAAGGTGTTGAAGAACCACCACAACACGCCGCGCTGGGATTCTTCCAGCTGGTATGACCTGTGGATCGACCAATAAGCCAAAGGCAGTCGCTGCCGGTCATCCGGCAGCGGCTTCTCTCTTAAATCAATGCCGAAATGAATATCTTGCAGGATAATCCGCAATGCCCCTGCCCCCGATCCTGACCTTTGCGCTGCGACGTATCTTGCAGGCGATCCCCGTCATTCTCCTCATCATGATCGGGTCATTCCTGCTGATCAAGCTTGCCCCCGGCGACACGGTGGACGCGCTTGTCGGCGATATGGGCGGCGCCGACCCGCAATTCGTCGCCAATCTGCGCACCGAATATGGCCTCGACCAGCCGGTCTGGACGCAGCTCTGGATCTACATGACCAAGCTGGCGCAGTTCGATTTCGGCTGGTCCTATGTCTACGAGCAGCCGGTGCTGGACGTGCTGATGGCCCGCCTCGTGCCGACCCTCCTGCTGATGGTTTCCTCGCTTTCGGTGGCTTTCATTTTCGGCATCGCGCTCGGCGCTTTTGCGGCGCGACGCGCCTATTCGCTCACCGACAATGCGATCTCCACGCTCGGCCTCGTCTTCTATGCCATGCCAAGCTTCTTCCTCAGCCTCATCCTGATGTTCATCTTTTCCGTCAAGCTCGGCTGGCTGCCGGTCGGCGGCTACAAGACGCTGGGCGGGTTCTATACCGGGTGGAAGAATGTCTGGGATATTGCCGTCCACCTCGTCATGCCGACAACGGCGCTGTCACTCATCTATCTTGCCTTCTACATGCGCCTGATGCGCACCAGCGTGCTGGAAGTGGCCGACCTCGACTATGTGCGCACAGCGCGCGCCAAGGGCGCCAGCGGCGCAAGGCTGATGTTCCATCACATCATGCGCAACGCATTCCTGCCCGTCGTCACGCTGCTCGGCCTGCAATTTTCCACCGTTCTCGGCGGCTCGGTCGTGATCGAGACGATCTTCTCGCTGCCCGGCCTCGGCCAGCTTGCCTACACCTCCGTGATCAAGCGCGACCTCAACACGCTGATGGGCATCATCTTCCTGTGCTCGGTGCTGGTGGTGATCGTGAATTTCATCACCGATCTCATCTATGCGCGGCTTGATTCCAGGATCGAACTGTCATGACTTCCCAGGACCTCTCCCTCACTCGCCCGCAGGTCTCCCGCACGAAAATTCTGTGGCAGCGCTTCAGCCGCAACCGCGCCGCCGTGCTTGGCCTTGTCCTCTTCATCGCCGTGGTCCTGATCGCACTGCTGGCGGATATCATTGCGCCCGGCGATCCGCTGCGGCGCGCTGGCGATCCGCTCGTCTGGCCGTTCCTCAACGCGGCAACGCCGCTCGGCACCGACCAGCTTGGCCGCGATATCATGGCGGGCATCTTCCATGGCGCACGCATCTCGCTGCTGATCGGCGTGGTGGCCACCCTGATTTCCATCGTGATCGGCATCATCATCGGCGCGCTTGCCGGATATTACGGCGGCTGGGTGGACGACGTTCTGATGCGCATCACCGAAGCCTTCCAGACCGTGCCGAGCTTCGTGCTGCTTTTGACACTGGTGGCGATCTTCGGCTCGTCCATCGAGAACATCATCATCTGCATCGGCATCGTTTCGTGGACAGCGCCTGCCCGCATGGTGCGCGCCGAATTTCTGGCGCTGCGCAAGCGCGAATTCATCGACGCCGCACGCAATCTGGGCGTCGGCAATGTCTCGATCATCTTCCGCGAAATCCTGCCGAATGCCCTGCCGCCGGTGATCGTCTTCGCATCCGTAGTGATGGCAACCTCCATCCTGATGGAAAGCGCGCTCGCCTTTCTTGGTCTCGGCGATCCGAACTATGCAAGCTGGGGCAACATGATCGGCCAGGGCCGCGCCGTGCTGCGCACCGACTGGTTCTGCTCGGTCATTCCCGGCATCGCCATTCTGCTTACCGTCCTGTCCTTCAGCCTGCTCGGCGAGGGCCTCAACGACGCGCTTAATCCGAGGCAGAAGAAATAATGACGGCCGCACCTGTTCTTGAAATCAAAAACCTGCAAATCGCGCTGCCGAAAGGCGCCGACCGGCCTTTTGCCTTGCAGGACCTTTCGCTAACCATCAATCCCGGCGAGATCGTCTGCCTCGTCGGTGAAAGCGGCTCCGGCAAATCGCTTTCGGCGGGTGCGATTATGCGCCTTCTGCCGGAACCGCATGTGCACGTGACCCATGGCACGATCAGGCTCGAAGGCACCGATCTTTATTCGCTCAGCGAAGCGGATATGAAGAAGCTGCGCGGCAACCGCATCGGCATGATCTTTCAGGAGCCGATGACCGCGCTCAATCCCCAGAAGACGGTCGGCTGGCAGATCGATGAGGTGCTGCGCCTGCACACGAAACTCGGCCGCAAGGAGCGCCGCGCCGCCGTGCTGGACATGCTAGCAGAAGTGAAGATTCCGGACCCGGAATCCGCCTATAACGCCTATCCGCACCAGATTTCCGGCGGGCAGCGCCAGCGTGTCATGATCGCCATGGCGCTGATCCTGAAACCGCGCCTCATAATCGCCGACGAGCCGACAACCGCGCTCGACGTGACCACGCAGGCGCAAATCCTGAAACTGATCCGCGACCTGCAACGCGAGCACAATACCGGCATTCTGTTCATCACGCACGACTTCGGCGTGGTAGCGGAAATCGCCGACCGCGTGGCCGTGCTGCGGCTTGGCGAACTGGTGGAGGAAGGTCCGGCCAACGAAGTGCTGAACCACCCGCAGCACCCTTACACCAGGGCGCTGATCGCATCGGTTCCGGCGCTCACTCCGCCGCCAGCCAAACCGTCTCTTGAACAGCCGGTCATTCTGAGGGCGAGCGCCCTACGCAAGACCTTCAAGGCGCGCGGCGGCTTGCTCACCGGCAAACGCAGCGCCGTATCCGCCGTCAAGGACCTTTCGTTCGAACTGCGCCAGGGCGAAACGCTGGGCGTCGTCGGTGAAAGCGGCTCCGGCAAGACGACGGTCTCGCGGATCGTCACCCGCCTGCTGGAAGCCGATAGCGGCAAGGTTGATGTGAATGGCAGGGATTTTCTGAGCGCCAGCCCGCGGGAAGTCCGCGCCATGCGCAAGGATATCCAGATGGTCTTTCAGGACCCGATGGCCTCGCTCAACCCGCGCCGCCGTGTCGTGGACCTCATCGCGCAGGGACCGATCGTCCATGGCGTGCCGAAGGAACAGGCACACGCGAAGGCCCGCGAATTGCTGGAACTGGTCGAGCTTTCGCCCGCTGGCGCCGACCGTTTTCCGCATGAGTTTTCAGGCGGGCAGCGCCAGCGTATCGGCATCGCCCGCGCTTTGGCGCTTGAACCCCGCATCATCGTCGCGGACGAACCGGTCTCCGCGCTCGATGTTTCGGTGCAGGCACAGGTGCTGCGTCTTCTGGCCGACCTGCGCGAAAGGCTCAACCTGTCGCTGCTTTTCGTAACACACGACCTGCGCGTTGCAGCACAGCTTTGCGACCGCATCATCGTCATGTCGAAGGGCGAGATCGCCGAAGCCGGGCCAACGGCGCAAGTCTTCGCCAATCCGCAACATGAATATACACAGCGCCTGCTTGCCTCCATTCCCGGCAAGGGCTGGACACCGCCTCGTTTGGAACATGCGTGAAGTCATGCAAAAAGTAGAATTTCCACCCTCCATATGGGCTGCAACCGCCCCGGCCCGCACCCCGGCCAAGCCGCTGACAACGGACGCGGAAGCCGATGTCGTCATCGTCGGCGGCGGTTTTACGGGGCTTTCGGCTGCACTCCATCTGGCAAAGCGCGGGAAGCGCGTCATCCTGCTGGAAGGCAATGCCGTCGGCTGGGGCGCATCGGGCCGCAATAATGGCCAGGTGATCCCCACCATGACCTCGGCGGAACCTGATGCAATCGCCAAACGCTATGGTGCTGCGGGCGAACGCTTCGCCAGACTGATCGGCAACAGCGCCGATATTCTTTTCTCCATCGTGCGCGATGAGAATATCGATGCCGAAGCCGAGCAGAACGGCTGGTTCCAGCCCGCTCATTCGCCGGGCCGGGTGAAGCTGTCGCAAACCCGCGTGGAAGCATGGAAACGTTTCGGCTTCCCGGCAGAATTTCTTGACCGCGCCGCGACATCGCGTCTGCTGGGCAGCGATTTCTGGTATGGCGGCATGTTCAACCCCACCGGCGGTCATATCAATCCGCTGGCATTCGCTCGCGGGCTTGCCGCCGCTGCCGAGCGCCACGGCGCAATCATCCACGAGCAAAGCCCGGTCATTTCCTATGCCCGTGCGGGCGAGCACTGGGAGGTGAAGACCGCAAGCGCCACCGTGCGCGCCAAGGGCTTCCTGCTCGCCACCAACGCCTATACCGGCGAGTTGCGCGAGGGGCTGGCCCCGCGCCTTGCCCGCACCATCGTGCCGGTTCTCTCGTGGCAGATGGCGACAGCACCCGTCAGCGACAATCTGCGCGCAACGATCCTGCCCGGACGGCAGGCGGTTTCCGATACACGCGGCGACCTGCGTTTCTTCCGCTACGACGCCCGCAACCGGCTGATTACCGGCGGCGTGGTGATGGGCGATTTCAACGTGGCGGAGCGCGTCAGGCGCAAGACGGCGCGCAACATGGCGGAAGCCTTTCCAGCGCTGGGCGAGCCGGAAATCACCCATGTGTGGAGCGGCTTTATCGGCATGACGTGGGATCGTTTCCCGCGTGTCCATCAGCTCGGCCCCAATGGCTGGGCGTGGATCGGCTGCAACGGTCGCGGCGTGGCGCTTGGCACATCGCTTGGCCGGGAGTTTGCGCGCGCACTGGATGGCGAGCCGGCGCAGGAGCTTGCGCTTCCCGTCTCGGAACCGGCGCCGTTGCCTTTTCACAAGGTCGCACGGAAGATTGCGCCGTTCTATCTCGCATGGCTTCGGCGCAAGGATCTCTCGGAACCGAACCTGTAAATCCGCTTCTTCAATGTTCATGTGAAAGGTCAGGTCCATGAATCAAATGTCAATTCTCGAACGTCGCCGCATCGAAGCGCTGGTTCTCAAGAACGTCTACGAAGTCATTCGCGAACGTTCCGGTGAGGACGAAGCGCAGGCCGCAATCGGCGAGGCAGTCAGCCGCTCGGCAATCGAACAGGGCAAGAGCTTTGCCGATGAGCTGGGCCGCACGCCGACGATACAGGATTTCGCCGATATCCAGCCGCTGTGGACGAAGGAAAACGCGCTGGAAATCGACGTTATTTCGCAGGGCGAAGATCATTTCGATTTCAACGTCACGCGCTGCCGCTATTCGGAAATGTATCGCGACATGGGGCTTGGCCATATCGGTCATCTGCTGTCATGCAATCGCGATGGCGATTTCTGCATCGGCTACAACCCGGCCATGAAGCTGGAGCGCACGCAGACCATCATGAAGGGCGCCAGCCACTGCGATTTCCGCTATCGCCTTGAACAGAACGACACGAAAGACGGGGAAGCCTGACATGCCGGTTGAAAACTGGACTTCAAACCAGATCGAGGAACTGGTCGCATTCCGCCGCGATCTGCACCAGAATCCGGAACTGCTCTATGACGTCAACCGTACCGCCGAAAAGGTGGCCGAAGCGCTGCGCGCCGCAGGCGTCGACGAGGTGGTGACAGGCATCGGGCGCACCGGCGTCGTCGGCGTCATTCGCGGCCAGTCGAACCGCTCCGGCCGCGCCATCGGCCTGCGCGCCGACATGGATGCGCTGCCGATCCTCGAAGAAACCGGGGCTGAATGGTCGTCGAAAGTGCCGGGCAAGATGCATGCTTGCGGCCATGACGGCCACACGACCATGCTTCTGGGCGCTGCCCGCGAACTGGCGCAAAGCCGCGCCTTCGACGGCACGGTCATCGTGATCTTCCAGCCTGCCGAAGAAGGCGGCGCGGGCGCAAAGGCGATGATCGATGACGGCCTGTTCAAGCGCTGGCCGGTCAATGAAGTCTACGGCATGCATAACCGTCCCAACCTCGCAGTGGGCCATTTCACCATCAATTCCGGCCCGATAATGGGATCGGTCGATGTTCTCGACATCAGCATCGAGGGTGTTGGCGGCCATGCCGCTTCGCCCCACCAGACGATTGACCCCATCCCGGTGACCGCAGCGCTTATTCAGGCGATCCAGACGCTGACGGCGCGCACCATCGACCCACTGGATTCCGCGGTGATTTCCATCACCACCATTCAGGGCGGCGATGCGTTCAACGTCATTCCGCAGAAAATCCGCCTCACCGGCACTGTCCGCACGTTGCGCGAGGAAGTGCGCAACCATATCGAGGAAAAGCTGACCCGCGCCGTACAGGGCATTGCCGACGCTTTCGGCGCAAAGGCGACGCTGGACTACCAGCGCAATTATCCGGTGACGGTCAATCACGAGCAGGAAACGGAACTTGCAGCGATTGCCGCCGAGGCGGTGGCCGGCGCGGAACGCGTCACCCGCGACATGCCGGCGACGCTTGGCGGCGAGGACTTCGCCTTCATGCTCAATGAAGTGCCGGGCGCGATGATCAATATCGGCAACGGCCCCAGCGCCAATCTGCATCATCCGAAATATGACTTTAACGATGATGTGATCGCCTGGGGTTGCTCCTACTGGACGACGCTCGTCCGTCACCGGCTGCCGATCAGCAACTGAATAATCGAGTTTGACGCTTTATGACGGGCGGTCCAGTGGGCCGCCCGTTCTTTTTTCACGCTCTGGAAGCCGCCAGTGCGGCGGCTTTGAAACCGAAATTCCTTAGCAACACTGCTCCAAAGTTGTACGAAATTCGGATTTGCCGCACTAGTCTATCCAAGATAACCGTAATATAAGGCCCTCCCAATAACCATCGCGGCTTTTCCCGATGGGACGGACAACGCATCCCGGACATTGTGAGACGGCTTTCCATCTGGACACGTGTTTCGGCAAAAAGTTGGAACGGAATCCATGAATATCGAGTCTGCCCTGAGCGACAGCGCCAATATTTTTGACCTCGCCCCAATTTCCCTGTGGCTTGAGGACTATAGCGGCCTGCGCAAGCAGTTCGAGGAATGGCGTGCGCTTGGCGTTACCGATCTCAGGGCCTTCCTGCATGAGGACACGACCCGGCTGCGCATCTGCACCAGCCATATCCGCGTTCTCAAGGTCAATCGCAAGACGCTTTCGCTCTTCGAGGCCGATAGCGTCGACCATCTGGTGACCAATCTTGAACGCGTGTTCCGCGACGACATGCTGGACCCGCATATCGAAGAGATGGTGCAGCTCTGGGAGGGCGGCAACGCCTTTTCCAGCGATACCATCAACTATACGCTCAAGGGCAAGCGGCTTGATATCCAGCTCAAGGGCGTCGTGCTCCCCGGCTATGAACACACCTGGGAGCGCGTCCTGCTTGCCATCGAGGACGTCACCGCCCGCGAGGATGCCCGCCGCGAACAGGACCGCCACAAGCAGCATGCGCAAGGGCTATTCGAGCATTCGCCGGTTTCGCTCTGGGTCGAGGATTTCAGCCGCATCAAGCATTTGATGGACGATGTGCGCCAGCGCGGGATCGTCGATTTTCGCGTGTTCACCGACGTGCATCCAGAATTCGTGCGCCAGTGCATGAGCGAGATCCGCGTGCTGGAAATCAACTCCGAAACGCTCGCCCTCTTCCTCGCGCCGGACAAGAAGACCCTGCTGCAGAACCTGCCGCACATCTTCAAGGACGAGATGGAGGCATCATTCCGCGAGCAACTGATCGACCTGTGGAACGGCGTGCTGTTCCAGCGCCGCGAAGTGGTCAACTATGCGCTCGACGGCACCGAGCGGCACGTGCTGCTGCAATTCTCTGTCCTGCCTGGGCATGAGCAGGACTGGTCGCTGGTGCAGGTCGCGCTCACCGACATTACGGCCCGCAAAAAGGCGGAAGCCTATCTGGAATATCTCGGCAAGCACGATGTGCTGACGAAGCTGCACAACCGCGCCTTTTATGTCGATGAACTCAACCGGCTCGAGCGCAAGGGCCATGCGCCGATCTCGATCATCATCATCGATCTCAACGGCCTCAAGGCCGCCAACGATCAATGGGGCCATGCGACGGGCGATGGCTTGTTGCGGCGCCTTGGCGAAGTGCTGAACGAAGCAGTAAGGCAGCCGGGCCATGCAGCCCGCATCGGCGGCGACGAATTTGCGGTCGTCCTGCCTTATGTGGACGAGCGCGGTGCGGAAGCCATGGTCGAGGACATCCAGCGGCTCGTCGATATCAACAACCAGTATTATTCCCAGTTGAAGCTCAATCTTTCCATCGGCACGGCCACCAGCATGCCCGGCGAAAAGCTGGAAACCGTCGCCAAACGCGCCGACCTGTTGATGTATGAGAACAAGCGCCAGCAATATACGAGCCGCACGGTCTAGGTGCTAATCATCAAACTTGATGACGGTCTTTCCGCGTGTCAGGTCGGTCACCAGCCTTGAAAGATCGTTCTGCGCGGCAATGGGCATGAGGCCTGCAAGCTCGACGCCCGTCCCGGTAAAGTTTTCTTCGGTGATGGTGAGATTTTCGACCGCGGTGAGACGCACCTTCAAAAGCGCATGATCGGAAAAATCGCAGGCAAAATGAAAGCCGACCAGCGGAATGACCTCGGTCTTTTCGGCCTGTCGCAGACAGGTCGCGGCCGTGCCGCCATAGGCGCGCATCAAGCCGCCGCTGCCGAGCAGAATGCCGCCGAACCAGCGTGTCACCACCACCACGATATTGTCGAGCTGCTGGCCGTCTATGGCTTGCAGGATCGGCTTGCCCGCCGTGCCGCTCGGCTCGCCGTCATCGCTGAACCGATAGTTCTGCCCCATGCGCCACGCCCAGCAATTGTGGTTGGCGGCAAGGTCCGAATGCTCGCTCAAGAAATCCTTCGCCGCCTGCTCGTTCGCAACAGGCGCGGCAATGGCCAGAAACCGGCTTTTCCTGATCTCCTGACTGAAGGTTTCAACGCGGCTGATCGTGAACATGGCAATCCCGAAAATAATATCCTTTGCGCCCTAACATTTTCCATTGAGGATGACGACCCCTGCCGGCTTTATATCCGGCGCCGGGATGCTCGCGCATCACGCCCGGAAAATGCGCAATCGCCGCACGGGCCTGACCAAAACTCGCTGAGCCAAACTCCTTGGGTTTTGGCATTTCCCGGCATTGCGCCCACCGGTTATAGGGTATAAGGCAATTCAAAAATGAGCCCTTCTTTTTGGGCTCGGTTCTTGCATACCCAGATGAAAGGTCCCGCCGATGTTCGATTTGATCGTGAGAAACGCCAATCTCCCCGACGGTCGCGAGAAGCAGGACATTCTGGTCAAGGATGGCAAGATTGCCGATATCGTGCCTTCCACGGGAGAGCATCAGGCGGCTCAGGAAATCGATGCGACAAACCGGCTCGTAACCCCGCCTTTCGTCGACCCGCATTTCCACATGGACGCGACCCTGTCGCTCGGCCTGCCGCGCCTCAATCGGTCCGGCACCCTTCTGGAAGGCATCGCACTCTGGGGCGAATTGAAGCCGATGCTGACCGTGGAAGCCATGGTCGAACGCGCGCTGCGCTATTGCGATCTGGCCGTCAGCCAGGGCCTGCTCGCGATCCGCAGCCATGTCGATGTCAGCGACCCGCGCCTCCTCACCGCTGAAGCGATGATCGAAGTGCGCGAAAAGGTGAAGCCTTATATCGACCTGCAACTGGTCGCCTTCCCGCAGGACGGTTATTACCGTTCGCCGGGCGCGGTCGATCTCGTCAACCGTTCGCTCGACATGGGCCTCGACGTGGTGGGCGGCATCCCGCATTTCGAGCGCACGATGGCCGACGGCGCAGCCTCGCTGGAAGCGCTCTGCCGCATCGCCGCCGAGCGCGGTCTGCCGGTCGATATCCATTGCGACGAAAGCGACGATCCGATGTCCCGCCATGTCGAAACGCTGGCGGCTGAGACCATGCGCTTCGGATTGCAAGGCCGGGTTTCCGGCTCGCATCTGACCTCAATGCATTCCATGGACAATTATTACGTCTCCAAGCTCATTCCGCTGATCGCGGAAGCGAAGATGAACGCCATTCCGAACCCGCTCATCAACATCACGCTGCAGGGACGCGCCGACACCTATCCGAAGCGCCGCGGCATGACCCGCGTGCCGGAGCTGATGGCTGCCGGCATCAACGTCGCCTTCGGCCACGACTGCGTCATGGACCCATGGTACTCGATGGGCTCCGGCGACATGCTGGAAGTCGGCCACATGGCGATCCATGTCGCGCAGATGACGTCCATCGAGGGCAAGCGACAGGTTTTCGACGCGCTGACCGTCAACTCCGCCAGGGCGCTCGGTCTGGAAGGCTATGGTCTCGCCAAGGGCTGCAATGCCGATTTCGTGGTGCTGCAGGCACGCGATCCGATCGAAGCGCTGCGCCTCAAGGCGAACCGCCTCAAGGTCGTGAAGCGCGGCAAGATCATCGCCGAAACCCCGCAGCGCGTAAGCGCGCTCAACCTCGAAGGCCGCCCGTCTTCGGTTGACGGAGCTGACTACGCACCAGTCGGCCAGCTTTAGAATCTTCTTGAATTAAAGGCGGTTTGGGCAATGATGGAAATCGTTGCTCATCAAATCCGCACGTCAAAACGAAGCAACCGGCTGCGCGCACCCGCGCGCCGAAAACACACATGAGGGGTCCCAGACCAAATGACCAAAATCATCAAGACATCCAACTTCACCCGCCGCGATATTCTTGCAATGTCGGCGGCACTGGGCGCAACGGCGATCACCAGCCGGGTCTTCGCCGCCGATGAAAAACTGAAAGTGGCGGGCATCCACGCTTCGCCGGTGGAAAATGCCTGGAACTCGCGCCTGCATGAAGCCCTGAAACAGGCCAACGACGCAGGCGTGATCGAATATGTCTTCTCGGAAGGTGTTTCGGCGAGCGACTATCCCCGCGCCATGCGCGAATATGCCGAACAGGGCATCAAGCTGATCGTGGGCGAATCCTATGCCGTGGAACGCGAAGCGCGTCAGGTTGCGGGCGACTATCCGCAGACGGCTTTCGTCATGGGCTCTTCCGGCAAGCCGCAGGGCGACAATTTCGGCGTCTTCGGCACCTGGAATTTCGAAGCGGGCTATCTCACCGGTATGCTGGCGGGCGCGATGAGCAAGTCCGGCATCTTCGGTTCCGTCGGCGCAGTGCCGATCCCGGAAATCAACATGCTGATCAACGCCTTTCAGGACGGCGTGCGCGAAACGCGTCCGGACGCGAAGTTCGTCGCGTCCTTCATGGGCACCTTCTTCGACCCGCCGAAAGCACGCGAGGCAGGCCTTGCGGCCATCGATTCCGGCGCCGACATCCTGTTTGGCGAGCGCATCGGCACGGCCGACGCGGCCAAGGAGCGCGGCATCAAGGCCATCGGCTCGCTGACCGACTATACGCCGCGTTATCCCGACACGGTTTTTGCCAATGCAATCTGGAACTTCGGGCCGATCCTTAATGCTGCAATCGCAGACGTGAAGGCTGGAAAGCCCGCAGGCAAGGACTACACGCCTTTCAGCATGATGAAGGAAGGCGGCAACGACATCATCTACGTCAAGGGCGTCGCACCGGCGGAAGCCGAAGCGAAAATGGAAGCGCGTCGCAACGAGATCAAATCGGGCGCGTTCACGCTCAAGCTCAACGCCGAAGAGCCGAAATAATCACGCTTCGCGCCGGTGCCTGACACCTGTTCCAGCACCGGCGCGCCTTCTGGTTCGGATAACAATCCGGAAAACCGGCTCCCGCTTTTCAGGCCCGCTTCATGTCTTCAACCGTCCTCGAACTTCGCAACATAACAAAGCGCTTTGGTCCCCTGACCGCCAATGACGATATTTCGCTGAAGCTCGGACGCGGCGAAATTCTCGCTTTCCTCGGGGAAAACGGCGCTGGCAAGACCACGCTGATGAACATCCTGTTCGGCCATTATGTGCCGGATGAAGGCCGTGTGTTCGTCAAGGGCGAGGAAATCCCGCAAGGCAAGCCGCGCGCCGCCATCGAGGCGGGTGTGGGCATGGTGCACCAGCATTTCACGCTCGCGCCCAATCTTACCGTGCTTGAAAACATCATCACCGGCACGGAAAGCCTCTGGAAGCTCAAATCCGCGCACGGCCCCGCACGCACCAAGATCGCCGCAATCGCGAAACGCTTCGGATTGCAGGTCGATCCCGATGCGCGGCTTGGCGATCTCTCGGTAGGCGAGCAGCAGCGCGTCGAAATTCTGAAAGCGCTCTATAACGACGCCGATATCCTCATTCTGGATGAACCGACGGCGGTTCTCACCACGCAGGAAGCCGAAAACCTGTTCGCGACGCTGAAAGAGATGGCGCGGCAGGGTCTGTCGCTGATTTTCATTTCTCACAAGCTGCATGAAGTCATGTCCGCCGCCAACCGCGTGGTCGTCCTGCGCGGCGGCAAGCTTGTGGCCGAGCGCAAGGCTTCTGAAACCTCCAAGGAGGAACTGGCCGAACTGATGGTCGGCCGCCGCGTCTCGCGCCCTTCCCGCGCCGCTTCCACGCCCGGCGAAACCCTGCTGGAAGCGAGGAATGCTACGGTTGTGGAGGATGGCGCAACCCGTCTTTCTGACCTCGACTTCCAAGTTCGCGCTGGTGAAACGCTGGGGATCATCGGTGTGTCGGGCAATGGGCAGGCAGCGCTTGGACGTCTCGTTTCCGGCCTCAGCCAGCCGGCAAGCGGTGAACTTGTCATGTTCGGGCAGACGGTGACGAAATTCGACCCCCGCCAGTTCGTGGCCGAAGGTGTTGGCCGCATTCCGGAAGACCGCAATGCGGAAGGCGCAATCGGCGATTTGACGCTTTGGGAGAATGCTGTGCTGGAGCGCGTGCGCGACCGGCAGTTCTCCAATGGTCTTCTGGTCAACCGCGCGGCAGCGCGCGAGTTTACCGATCGTATCATCAAGGATTTCGATGTGCGCGGCGGCACGCCTGACAGCCGCATTCGCCTGCTTTCCGGCGGCAACATGCAAAAGCTCATTCTGGGCCGCAATCTGGAAACCGCCCCGCGTATCCTGATCGCGGCACAGCCGACGCGCGGCCTTGACGAAGGCGCGGTGGCGGCGATCCACGCCCGCATTCTGGAAGCGCGCGCCAAGGGTGCTGCGGTGCTGCTCATTTCCGAAGATCTGGATGAAATCATTGGCTTGGCGGATCGTGTTCAAGCGATTGTCAAAGGCCGGCTCTCGCCCCCGATCGATGCCGGGGAAGCAAACGCGCAACGACTGGGCCTGATGATGGCAGGTGAATGGGGCAAAGCATGATCCCGAAAAGTTTGAAGCGGTTTTCAGATAAGATCATGCTCAAGCAATTGAAGGGGCTGAACTGATGCGTATCGAACGACGCGAAACCCGGCCCGTGGCACTGGTGGCAACCGCACCGGTCATCGCCGTTCTGGCCGCCTTCGTGCTTGCCGGCCTGCTGATCGCCGCCGCCGGTGCGCCGGTTCTGGAATCCTTCCGCCAGATCGCCATCGGTGCCTTCGGCAACAAGCTTTCGATCACCGAAACGCTCACCCGCGCGACGCCCTTGATGCTGACCGGTCTTGCCGCTGCCGTCGCCTTCCGCTCCAAACTCTGGAATATCGGTGCCGAAGGCCAGTTCTACATGGGTGCGCTGGCGGTCGTCGCCTGCGGCACGCAGTTGCAGCTTCCGGCCGCCATTCTCATTCCGCTTCTGCTGATCGTCGGTGCGATTGCAGGCATGATCTTTCTTCTGATCCCGCTCGGGCTGCGCCTGCGCTTCGGCGTCGACGAGGTTGTGACGACGCTGCTCTTGAACTTCGTGGCGGTGCTTATCGTATCCATGATGATCGAAGGGCCGATGAAAGACCCCCTCGCCTTTGGCTGGCCGCAATCCGAGCCCGTACCGGACGCGGCGGTGCTGCCGAAAATCATGGCTGGCATGCGGCTTCACATCGGCATCGCGATAGCCATTGCCCTGGCGCTCATCATCGCCTATGTGCAGAAGCGAACCGTCTTCGGCCTTGAAACCAAGGCTGCGGGCCTCAATCCGCGCGCAGCGCGCTTTGCCGGTGTCCCGCTGGCAAGGACGCTGGTAAAGGTTGCCTGCATTTCCGGTGGTCTTGCGGGTCTTGCAGGCGCGATACAGGTCATGGGCGTGAAAGGCTACGTCACGACCGATCTTTCGCCGGGCTTCGGCTATTCCGGCATCATCGTCGCCATGCTCGCCAATCTGAACCCCATCGGCGCGATCTTCTCTGCACTTTTTGCTGCCGCCATGTTTGTCGGCGCAGACGGCATGAGCCGCGCCATCGGCATTCCGAGCTTCATCGCCGATGTCACCGTCGCGCTGTCGCTCCTGACCATGCTGGTCGCTCTGTTTTTCACACAATACAGGATCGCCCGATGAACGAGCTGATGGATATTCTTCTCTCCGCCGGCCTGTGGGTCTCGGTTCTGCGCATCGCAACACCGCTTATCTTCGGCACGCTCGGCGCGCTTTATTGCGAACGGGCGGGCGTACTCAATCTCGGCATTGAAGGCATCATGACCTTCGGCGCAATGATCGGCTGGCTGACCGTGTTCAACGGCGCCGACCTGTGGACCGGCGTGGCGGTTGCGGCAGCTTCCGGCGCACTGTTCGGTCTGCTTCATGCAGCCCTCACCGTGCCGCTCGGCCTCTCGCAGCATGTGGTGGGCCTCGGCATCACGCTGTTTGCATCGAGCCTCAGCTATTTCCTGTTCCGGCTTCTGGTGCCGCTGTCCTCGACACCGCCGTCCATCACGCCTTTCCAGCCGCTCAATCCGTCATGGCTTGCAGAAGTCCCGTTCATCGGACAGGTGCTTGGCACGCAGACGGCGCTGACCTGGATCGCCATTCCGCTGGCGCTTCTGCTCGGTTACGTGCTTTTCCGCACGCCGCTCGGCCTTGCCATCCGCATGACCGGCGAAAACCCGCATGCAGCGGAAGCGCAGGGCATCAACCCGATCCGTGTGCGCATTTTCACGATCATGTTCGGCAGCGCGCTCATGGCAGTCGGCGGCGCGTTTCTTACGCTCTCCGCCTTCAACTCGTTCTTCCCGACCATGATGCAGGGGCGTGGCTGGGTCTGTATCGCACTTGTCGTCTTCGCCTCGTGGCGTCCGACGCGCGCGCTTCTCGGCGCGCTTTTGTTCGCGCTGTTCGATGCATTCCAGCTTCGATTGCAGACAGTCTACGGCAAGGCCGTGCCCTACCAGCTCTTCCTGATGATCCCCTACATCATGTCGATCGTGGCGCTCATCGTCATGGCGCGGCGTGCACGTGTTCCGCAGGCGCTGATGCAGCCCTATCGTCGCGGCGAACGGTAAGCGCTTCACGCACACCGGCCCCCTAAGGTCAGCCCCACGCGCGCCCTGAGCCCTGAGCTTGGCGAAGGGGCGAAGGGGCGAAGGGGCGAAGGGTCTGTGCTTGAGATTGGCCGCTACGCAAGCCCTCATCCTGAGGAGCCGCCGCAGGCGGCGTCTCGAAGGGCAAGGGGCGGCAATGCCGTGCGGCAGCGCGGTTTAGACGAGAGGATTTTTCAAACAAAAACGGCGCCCGAAGGCGCCGTTTTCTTTATGCTGTCGGGCTTATGCAGCGCTCGACTTGCTCTTTTCAAAACGCTTGCGCTCATTCGGGTCAAGATAGAGCTTGCGCAGGCGGATGGACTTCGGCGTCACTTCCACCAGCTCGTCGTCCTGAATCCACGACAGGGCGCGTTCCAGCGTCATCTTGATCGGCGGGGTGAGCTTCACGGCTTCATCCTTGCCGGCAGCGCGGATGTTGGTGAGCTTTTTGCCCTTGAGTACGTTGACTTCCAGATCGTTGTCGCGGCTGTGAATGCCGATCAGCATGCCCTGATAGACCTTGACGCCAGCGTCGATGATCATCGGGCCACGATCTTCAAGGTTGAACAGCGCATAGGCGACAGCTTCACCCTGATCGTTGGAGATCAGAACGCCGTTGTTGCGGCCAGCGATTTCGCCCTTGTATGGCTGATAGTCGTGGAACAGGCGGTTCATGATCGCCGTGCCGCGCGTATCGGTCAGGAGTTCCGACTGATAGCCGATAAGGCCACGGGTCGGAGCGTAAAACACCATGCGAACGCGATTGCCGCCCGAAGGACGCAGTTCGACCATTTCGGCCTTGCGTTCGGACATCTTCTGCACGACCGTGCCGGAATATTCTTCATCGACGTCGATGACGACTTCTTCCACCGGCTCCAGCTTTTCGCCGTTCTCGCCGTCCTTCATGACGACGCGCGGACGCGAAACGCCAAGCTCGAAACCCTCGCGGCGCATGTTTTCGATGAGAACTGCAAGCTGCAATTCACCGCGGCCGGAAACGAAGAACGAATCCTTTTCGTTCGATTCCTCGATCTTCAGCGCGACATTGCCTTCAGCTTCCTTGAGCAGGCGGTCGCGGATGACGCGGCTCGTTACCTTGTCGCCTTCCGTGCCCGCATATGGGCTGTCATTGACGATGAAGGACATGGTCACGGTCGGCGGATCGATCGGCTGTGCGGCGAGCGGTTCGCTCACGGACGGGTCGCAGAACGTGTCGGCAACCGTACCCTTGGAAAGACCGGCGATAGCGACGATGTCGCCCGCATGCGCTTCATCGATGGCCTGGCGCTCGATGCCGCGGAAAGCGAGGATCTTCGAGATACGGCCATTTTCGAGCAGCGAACCGTCCTGACCGAGAACCTTGACGGCCTGGTTCGGCTTGATCGAGCCGGAATGGATGCGTCCGGTGATGATGCGACCCAGGAACGGATCGGCTTCGAGGATCGTGCCGATCATGCGGAATGGGCCTTCGGCCACCTTCGGTGCCGGAACGTGCTTCAGCACGAGATCGAACAGCGGGGCCAAGCCTTCGTCCTGCGGACCTTCCGGGTTCAGCGCCATCCAGCCGTTACGGCCTGAACCGTAAAGGATCGGGAAGTCGAGCTGTTCGTCGGTCGCGTCGAGATTGGCGAAGAGGTCGAACACTTCGTTGATGACTTCCTCATGACGGCCATCCGGACGGTCGATCTTGTTGATCGCAACGATCGGACGCAGACCAACTTTCAGCGCCTTGCCGACGACGAACTTCGTCTGCGGCATCGGGCCTTCGGCAGCGTCGACGAGAACGATAGCGCCGTCCACCATCGAGAGGATACGCTCAACCTCACCGCCGAAATCGGCGTGGCCCGGCGTGTCGACGATGTTGATGCGCGTATTTTTCCAGACAACCGAAGTGGCCTTGGCGAGAATGGTGATCCCGCGTTCCTTTTCGATGTCGTTGGAATCCATCATGCGTTCTGCAACGCGCTGGTTGTCGCGGAACGAGCCGGACTGCTTCAGGAGTTCATCGACCAGAGTTGTTTTGCCATGATCGACGTGTGCGATAATAGCGATATTACGCAATTCCATATGGAGATCACTTCTATATGAGTTGGGAGCCGCGCCAACAGACCCGCGCGGAAAAACAATGCGGCGCTCTTACAGGTTTTTTTGCATTTTAGAAAGGGGCAGCACGAAACTGCCCCTCAATTAACCCGAAAAACCCGGATTTCATTGCGTTTTTACACTGTTAATTTGACAGTTTTTTGTACTCATTCGGCCATGTCGTTGTCACGACATGGCTGGCATTACAAAAGCGTACCGGACAGAATGACCATCGCCACGCTGAAATAGATGACGAGACCCGTCACGTCGACCAGTGTGGCGACGAACGGCGCCGATGCGCTGGCCGGATCGAAACCCAGCCTTTGCAGGATGAATGGCAGCATGGAGCCCGTCAGCGAGCCGAAGGTGACAATGGCCACCAGCGCCATGCCCACGGTGAGCGCCACCAGCATCCAGTGCTCGCCATAATCGTAGATGCCGAGCGTCTGCCAGGCTATGATGCGCAGAATGCCGATGCAGCCCAGAAAGCTGCCCAGCGCAAGACCGGATGGGATTTCACGCAGCGCGACACGCCACCAGTCCTTCAGCCTGATTTCCTGCAAGGCAAGCGCGCGGATGATCAGCGACGTTGCCTGCGAGCCGGAATTGCCGCCCGAAGACATGATGAGCGGGATGAAGAGCGTCAGCACCAGCGCCTTTTCCAGTTCCGCCTCGAAATGCTGCATGGCGCTTGCCGTCAGCATTTCGCCGAGGAACAGGATGCCGAGCCAGCCGGCGCGCTTCTTCAGCATCTCGCCGAAGCCGATGCGCATATAGGGCTTGTCCAGCGCCTCCATGCCACCGAAACGGTAAGCGTCCTCGCTTGCCTCTTCGGTCATGGCGTCAAGCACGTCATCGACGGTCACGATGCCGATGATATGGCGGCTCTCATCGACCACGGGCACGGCCAGAAGGTCGTGCTTGCGGAAAAGCCGGGCGACTTCCTCGCGGCTTGCCAGCGGCGAAATCGTGATCGGCTCGTCATCTCGCGCGATGGACAGAATCGGCTCGTCCGGCTGGCGGATGATGAGACGGCGAAGGCTGACCACGCCCAACAGGACGCGACTGGCCGGATCGACCACATAAATGGCATAAACCGTTTCGCGCGTGCGCTCGACCTTGCGGATATAGTCCAGCGTCTGGCCGACATTCCAGTTGGAAGGCACCGCGATGAATTCGATGGTCATGAGCGAACCCGCCGTGTTCGGCGGATAGCCCATCAGTTTCTTCAGCGCGACCTTGGTTTCAGGCGCGAGGATGGGAAACAGGCCCGCGCGGTCGTCGTCTTCCAGTTCCTGAAAAACGTCGGTTGCACGGTCCGCCGACATGCCGTCAAGCAGGAGGCTTGCAAGGCCGGGCGGAAGCATGGCGATGATTTCGGTGGCACGGTGTAGTTCCGGCTGGTCGAGCAGACGGATGGCATCTTCGTGCGAAAGCTGTGCGATGACGGCGACTGCATCATCGGCATCGAGTTCGTTAACGAGTTCCACTGCGTCGCCGGTACGCATGTCCGCAATGCGGCTTGCGATGGCAGCAGCAGGGAGGTCGGCAACATTGAGTACTTCCGGGAAGAAGTTGTTGTCGGTCATGGGCTTGCCTTTCTGTCGATCCGCCGTCAAAGGCAGACCGTGCAAGCCGACCGCGAGCGATCAGATCACGAACTGCCTTGACGGCTGAAACAATCGACTGTGACTGTCGCTTGGCATAAGAGAATAAAACTCCGGTTGAAAATGCTGCCGCAGAAATTCGGCTGCGGGCGTGATTTGCGCTTGGTCGCCCATAAAGTCAAGCCCTGACGGATAATGTAGAACGGTTTTCCCGCAGCCTGTCATAACGACAACTTGCCCTTGCCGGCATGCAAGGCAGCGCCTAAATCTGGTTCAGCTTATCAACACCATCCGAACCGGAGTTCATCATGTCCGACAACACCGCCCACAATCACGCGCTGACAGACTGGAGCGGACCGTTGGGCCTGCCGGATTTCACCGCGTTCGGCGACGGGGATTTCGCACCTGCCTTCGATGTGGCGCTGGCTGAGGACCTCGCGGAAGTGGAAGCCATCGCCGGGGCGACCGAAGACGCCACCATCGAAAACACACTCAAAGTCCTGCAACTGACCGGCAAGGCGCTCGACCGCGTGTCAGCCATTTTCTGGCTGCGCGCCGGTGCGCACAGCAACGACACGATCCAGGCGCTGGAGCGCGAAATCGCGCCTAAAATGTCGCGTCATTATTCGCGCATCATGATGGACCCGGCGCTTTTCGCCCGCATCGACGCGCTTTATGAAAACCGCGACATGCTGGATCTCGACACCGAGACCAGACGGGTCCTTGAAAAGACCTGGAAAGGTTTCGTCCGCTCGGGTGCGAAGCTTGATGAAGCGGGCAAGACGGAACTTGCCGGCATCAATGAAAAGCTCGCCGGGCTTGGCGCCCGTTTTGGTCAGAACGTATTGAAGGATGAATCAAGCTGGGCGCTGTTCATCACCGATGAAGCCGACCTCGCGGGTCTGCCTGATTTCCTGAAAAACGCCATGCAGAGTGCTGCCGCCGAGCGCGGCAAACCGGATGCATGGGCCGTCACGCTGTCGCGCTCGATTGTGGAGCCGTTCCTTTCCTTCTCGCAAAACCGTGCACTCCGCGAACAGGCGTTCAACGCCTGGGCAAAGCGCGGTGAAAATGGCGGTGAAAGCGACAATCGCGACATCGTGCGCGAAATGGTGGAACTGCGCGAGCGCAAGGCGCATCTGCTCGGCTACGCCAACTTTGCCGCCTACAAACTTGACGACACCATGGCCAAGACGCCCAAGGCAGTCATGAACCTGCTGGAACCGGTCTGGGACAAGGCCCGCGCCAAGGCCCGTGAGGAAGAAGTCGAACTCGAACGGCTGATCGCAGGCGATGGCGGCAATCACAAGGTCGCACCGTGGGACTGGCGCTTCTATGCGGAAAAACTGCGTGCCGAACGCTTCGCCTTCGATGAAGCGGAACTGAAGCCTTATCTGCAGCTTGAAAAGATCATCGAAGCCGCCTTCGACGTCGCTCAACGCCTTTTCGGCATCCGCTTCGAGGAAAAGAAAGGCATCGCCGCATGGCATCCGGACGTGCGCGTGTTTCAGGTGCTCAATGCTGATGGCAGCGAACGCGGCCTGTTCCTTGGCGACTATTTCGCCCGGACATCGAAGCGTTCAGGCGCATGGATGAGTTCGCTGCAATCGAGCCACAAGCTCGATGGCGGGCAGAAGCCGATCATCTACAATGTGATGAATTTTGCCAAGCCAAAGGCCGGTGAACCGGCCCTGCTCTCGCTCGACGACGCACGCACCCTGTTCCACGAATTCGGCCACGCGCTGCATGGGCTTCTCTCGGATGTGACCTGGCCCGCTGTTTCCGGCACTGCCGTTTCGCGCGATTTCGTGGAACTTCCGTCGCAGCTTTACGAACACTGGCTCACCGTTCCGGCGGTCCTCGAAAAATACGCCGTGCACTATCGCACCGGCGAGGCCATGCCGAAGGCGCTTCTGGACAAGGTTCTCGCAGCCCGCACCTTCAATGCAGGTTTCAACACGGTCGAGTTCACTTCATCCGCGCTGGTGGACATGGCATTCCACACCGGCACGGAAAAGATCGCCGATCCGCTCGCCTTCGAGGTAAAGACGCTGGAAAAGCTTTCCATGCCGGATGCGATCATCATGCGCCATCGCACGCCGCACTTCACCCACGTCTTTTCCGGTGACGGTTATTCCGCGGGCTACTACTCCTATATGTGGTCGGAAGTGCTGGACGCAGACGCGTTTTCGGCATTCGAGGAAACCGGCGATGCCTTCAACCCGGAACTGGCAGCGAAGCTTAAGCAGCATATCTATGCCGCCGGTGGCAGCCGCGACCCGGAAGAGCTTTACAAGGCCTTCCGTGGCAAGATGCCGACACCGGACGCGATGATTGAAAAGCGCGGCTTGAACTAGAACCAAAGCAAAAGGCCGGGAAACCGGCCTTTTTCAATTCTTGTGGGTCAGGATATTCACGAGCCGCCCATGGGGATCACGCGTGAAGAAACGGCGCACGCCCCATTCCTCATCCGCCGGGCCGTATTCTACGGGAAATCCCAGCGCGATCGCGCGCTCCAGCATGGCGTCGACGTCATCGACCTCGATGGAAAGGTCGGGTACCGGCGTGCCAGACCCGCCTTCGCTCATTATGCTCACCTGCACCCGTGCCTGCGCATCCGCGGCATAGGTGACGATCCAGCCGAAATCCATCGCCACATCGAGGCCCAGCAAGTCGCTGTAGAAGCGCTTTGCCGCCGCCGGGTCGCCGGCTGCGATATTGGCAACGATGCGGCGCACAGTCATCAGTATTCGCCGAGCTTGATGTCCGGCGTGTAATCGACGCCGTCGACTTCCTTCACCACCGGCTGGCCGCAATGCATGACACCCGTGGCGGCATTGAAGGCGTAGGTCGGCGAGCCGTAAAGCTGCCAGCCCTTGTTGAGCGCCGCCGTGACGCGATGGCAGAAAGCGGAATCGTCCGGGCCTGTAATGAAACGGTATAACTTCATGCTTTTACTTCCTCTGTTATAACTTCACGCCGGTTCTGGCGAGCACGCGCTCGGCCATCTGAAGATGCAGGCGCTCGACCATCTGCCCGTCCAGCGAGATGACACCCTTATCGGCATTTTCAGGGCGGGCAAAGATTTCAACGACGCGGCGGGCGTGTGCCACTTCCTCCTCGCTCGGGGAGAATGCCCGGTTGGCCGCTTCGATCTGCCCCGGGTGAATGAGCGTCTTGCCGTCAAAACCCATGGCAGCGCCTTGGGCGCATTCTGCCTCGAAACCCACGCTGTCGCGAAAATCGTTATAAACGCCGTCAAGCACGGTGATCCCGCCAGCGCGCGCGGCAAGAACGATTTGCATCAGCCAGGGGATCAGATAGGGTCGCCCCTGCTGCGGACGCACACCCGTTTCCCGCGCGATATCATTCGGCCCGACGACAAAACAGGCAAGCCGCACTGCCGAACGATGTCCAAGAACCGCAATTTCGTCGGCGTTGAGAATGCCCCTTGGCGTCTCGATCATCGCCCAGACACCAACGGCCGGATCGGCGTCATGGCGATCAAGCCGGTTGGCTGCGTCGATTATATCCTGCGGACGTTCGACCTTGGGCAGAAGGATCGCATCCGCGCCCATATTCGCAGCCGCCGCAACATCGTCCTTGCCCCACGGCGTTTCTGCCGTATTCACCCGCACGACCCGTTCGAAGCCTGCCTTCGGATGGTTTGCAAAATGCGCCGCCAGCGCATCGCGCGCCGGAACCTTTGCATCGGGCGCTACGGAATCTTCCAGATCGTAGATCACACAATCCGCCGGCAGCGTCAGCGACTTCTCCAGGGCGCGGGCATTGGAAGCAGGAACGAACAGGACGGAACGGCGGGGGCGAACAATGGTTTTCATGTCCCGATTTGTGCACCGAACCGTGTAAACGCGCAAGGTCCCGAAGCGTTCGGCGTGGTCCCGCAAGCCTTCCCGGAAAGGGACTTGAAATCCGCATCACGGCTGCCTATTTTCCGGCCTTCGGTTGAATGCACCTGCCGCCCGCAGCTTCCAAGCCATGGTAAAGCATTCTGAAACTTCGTTTTTGTTCCGGTGACGGCAGAAACGGCAATGCGGGCACCCGTTCATGAAAACGCCGCTCACAATCAGGAGCGAAAACAATGACCACAGCTATCATCGCTGGGACCAATAATGTTGACTTCAAGCATCAGGCCCGCCGTCTGCGGCAGGCTTTGAGCGAGGAAGGCATCGCCATCAGCCACGGCAAGGCCCTCGACCTCGTGGCGCGCCAGTCCGGCAAGCGTGACTGGAACACACTTGCCGCCAATGGCAGCAAGGTTGAAGCCGCATCCATGCAGGACGATACCGCGCCTTACCGCGTCGGCCAGCGCATCACCGGCCTGTTTCACACCACGCCGTTCGACGCCCGCATTATCGCGGTCGAGGAAACGATCAAGCCGGAGTTGTGGCGTATCACGCTTCAGTTCGATCCGGCTATCAATGTGGCGGTTTCGCCCAACCTTTCGATGCTGCGCAGGCGCGTCACGGCTGTTGTCGGCACCGACGGGAAATCCCGCCGCCTGACCGGCAGCGAGACCGGCGGCATCGCGTTGAACGTCTGATAATTGCTCAAATTGCATCGCATACGCATGATCCGCAAACCTTGACGCGGTTTACAGACAGGATTATGCGCATAACCCGACAGTCGAACTATCCGGCGTGCTTGCAAGCGCGCCGGATAAATCGCAAGACGGGTCGGGAGTTGCGACCTATTGGGCAGTTTCGGCCTCAAACGTTGACTCTCGGTCAAGCTGATGTAAACCAGTTTGCAAATTGCAAATTCCCAACCGACAGGTTCAGGACATGGATAAGTTCACCAAGCTCACGGGCGTCGCCGCCCCCCTGCCGATCGTCAACATCGATACGGACATGATCATTCCGAAGGATTACCTGAAGACGATCAAGCGCACGGGTCTGAGCAAGGGTCTTTTCGCCGAAATGCGCTTCAACGAAGACGGCACGGAAAACCCGGATTTCGTCCTGAACAAGCCGGGGTACCGCAACGCGCAGATTCTCGTCGCAGGCGACAATTTCGGCTGCGGTTCGTCGCGCGAGCATGCGCCGTGGGCCCTGCTCGACTTCGGCATCCGCTGCGTGATCTCGACTTCTTTCGCCGACATCTTCTACAATAACTGCTTCAAGAACGGCATTCTGCCGATCAAGGTCAGCCAGGAAGATCTGGACAAGCTGATGGACGACGCTTCGCGCGGCGCTAATGCAACCCTCACCATCGATCTCGAAGCCAAGGAAATTCACGGGCCCGATGGCGGCACGATTTCCTTCGACCTCGACGATTTCAAGCGCCATTGCCTGCTCAACGGTCTGGACGATATCGGCCTGACCATGGAAAAGGCTGGCAGCATCGACGCATTCGAGGCCAAGCGCGCCGAACAGCGTCCCTGGGCATAATGACGGCATGCGCTATATATACTCGGCCAGAATGCCCGCCAGAACGCCCGGCTGCAGGTCTGGCGGCCTGCACAAGTGAATAGGACACGATTGGCTGGAATGGCCCGAGAAGATCAAAGCGGCGACTGGGCGGGACGTCTTTCGCCCTCGCTGGACGAAATCGAATCCATCGCGATTGAAGCTCTTGCGCATCTGCCGCAGGAGTTTCGTGCGTTGTGCGGCGACATCATCATCCAGATCGCCGACTTTCCTGACGACCAGATCATCGAGGATATGGGGCTGGAAACGCCTTTCGACCTGCTCGGCCTTTTTGAAGGACGCGGCATCGGCGAACGTTTCAGCCTGCAGACCGGCGAAGGTCCGAACCGCATCACGCTTTATCGTCGCGCGATCCTCGACTACTGGTCCGAACATGAAGAAGTGCTGGGCGATATCATCACCCATGTGCTGATTCACGAGATCGGCCACCATTTCGGCCTGTCGGACGACGATATGGAAAATATCGAGGCTCAGGCGGAGTAGCCGCTGCCGATTTTTTTTGGAGCGGCTTAAAACGCGCCATCTTCCTCCAGGAATTTGATCGCCATGAGCGCAGCGCATCGGCTGAGCAAGATGTCTCGTTCATCTGAAAGGTCGGCGGCAAAGCGATCCGCAAGCCTGCGATATGAAGAGTCAATTGCCGGATTTATAAGGTAGCGCGTTTCCATTCTGTCACAAGTCGAGCTATCCGGTTTTATACTCATCGACATGGCTTCCTGCTGAAATCCGGAAAGTATCATAAAAAAGGCGCCCTCACCGGGCGCCTTTTCCATTTCCTGTTACGCCACGCTCAGGCGAACATCGATATTGCCGCGCGTTGCATGCGAGTAGGGGCAGACGATGTGCGCTGCCTGAACCAGTTCTTCGGCCTTCGCCTTGTCCACGCCCGGCAATGCCACTTGCAGTGCGACATCAAGGCCAAAGCCGGTGCCGTCCTCACGCGGACCGATACCGACCGTCGCGGTCACGGTGCTGTCGGCTGCAATGGCAACTTTTTCCTTAGCGGCAACGAACTTCAACGCACCGAGGAAGCAGGCCGCATAACCCGAAGCGAAAAGCTGCTCGGGATTGGTGCCCTCGCCGCCCGAGCCGCCCAGTTCCTTCGGCGTATCGAGAACGACGCTCAGCCGTCCGTCAGCGGTTTTGGCGCTTCCCGTGCGGCCGCCGGTGGCTGTGGACTGGGTGGTGTACAGAATTGGCATCTGGGTTTCTCCTTTGGTTTGTCTTCGCAGCCAAACTCGCAGATTATTTAATTGCGCGCAATCTAATTTTGCAAAATACAATATCACGATTATATGATGCACAATCCAATTGCGTATGCTGTATATGTTTTGCCAAGGAGTTGTCTGAATGAAGCGCGACGATCAGGATTCGAATCTCGACCTTTCCAACATGGTCTGCTTTGCGATCTATTCGACCGCAAATGCGCTGACGCGCGCCTATCAGCCGATCCTCAACAAACTCGACCTCACCTATCCGCAATTTCTGGTGATGATCGTGCTTTGGGAGCAGGACGACCGGACCGTCTCGGAAATCGGCGCACAACTCAATCTGGATTCGGGCACGCTGACCCCGCTGCTGAAACGCCTCGAAGCAGCTGGACGCATCGCGCGGCGGCGCGATCCGCGGGACGAGCGGCAGGTGCGCATCACATTGAGCGAGGAAGGCCGGGAATTGCGCAAGGAGGCCGAGAACATCCCAGAGCAGGTGTTCTGCGCACTGGGTCAGCCTGTCGATGAGTTGCAGGATCTGCGCACGCGCTTGCTCGACATACGCGGCAATCTCGCCAACAGCCTCAGCCGCTAACAAAAAAGCGCCGGAAAACCGGCGCTTGGACTTCTGATAAGGCTACGCAAATCAGCGATAATGGTCATTGTAATGCTTGTCGTACCAAAGCCAGCCGAAAGCAGCAGCCGCCACGATCAACGGGAAAACATACCAGAAGAACACTTCAGAGGTCATGGTCTTAGTCTCCCTAGAACGCGCCTTGCCGCTAAATGTAAGCCAATCGCCGGCAAAATCCAAGCTGTGACGCCGAGAAAAGAGACGAACAGGCCGCTCCCCGGCGTGAAATTAAAGGTGTTGCCCAGAACCCCGACAGCGAGAAACGCCGTGGAAAGGCGATCAAGATTGTTCGCCAGCAACTTGGTTCGTTCGTTGTGTATCAAACTCATATCGCCCCCCATCCCGATCACTTCTTACCCCGGAGCTTAAGGGACCGCCACCCGCATCAAACAAAAAGCGCCGGTTTCCCGGCGCTTTTCAATATCAGTGCTGAGAAAGCAGATCAGGCTGCAAGCGCCTTCGGCTTGATGAGGCCGCGCGCGACCAGCAGTTCAGCAATCTGGATCGTGTTGAGAGCGGCGCCCTTGCGCAGATTGTCCGAGACTACCCACATGGCAAGACCGTTTTCGACGGTGATATCCTCGCGGATGCGGCTGATATAGGTCGCATCTTCGCCAGCGGACTCATAAGGCGTGATGTAGCCGCCGTTCTCGTGCTTGTCGACAACCTGGCAGCCCGGGGCTTCGCGCAGGATTTCGCGTGCTTCTTTCGGCGTGATCGGGTTTTCGAACTCGATATTGACCGCCTCGGAGTGGCCGATGAAGACCGGAACGCGGACAGCGGTTGCCGTCAGCTTGATCTTCGGATCGAGCATCTTCTTGGTTTCGGCCACCATCTTCCATTCTTCCTTGGTGTAGCCGTCTTCCATGAAGACATCGATATGCGGGATCACGTTGAACGCGATGCGCTTGGTGAACTTCTTCGCCGTAACCGGATCGGCTACGAAAACAGCGCGTGACTGTTCAAAAAGCTCATCCATGCCTTCCTTGCCCGCACCCGAAACCGACTGATAGGTCGACACGACAACGCGCTTGATCTTGGCAACATCGTGCAGCGGCTTCAAGGCCACGACGAGCTGGGCGGTCGAGCAGTTCGGATTGGCGATGATGTTCTTCTTGCGGAAGCCTTCGATTGCGTCCGGGTTCACTTCCGGCACGATCAGCGGCACTTCGGCGTCATAACGCCAAGCCGAGGAATTATCGATGACGACACAGCCCTGCTTGCCGATCTTCGGCGACCATTCCTTGGAAATCTCGCCGCCGGCAGACATCAGGCAGATGTCCGTATCGGAGAAATCATACGTGTCGAGCGCCTTGACCTTCAGCGTGCGGTCACCATAGGACACTTCCGTGCCCTGGCTGCGGCGCGATGCAAGCGCGACAACTTCGTCAGCCGGGAAGCCGCGTTCCTCGAGGATATTGAGCATTTCGCGCCCGACATTTCCGGTGGCGCCGACAACTGCAACCTTGAAACCCATTTTTCGTCTCCTGTCCCTCTCCGCTTCCAGATTCGGAACCCCGCAGGCCACGCGGGACTTCCGCCCCGGGCCAGACCCGGGGAGAGGGCGAGCAGGCCAAGGGAATCAGACCGTTTTCGTGGTCGTTTTGGTAATGGCCGTGAGTGTTTTGGAAATCGAAGGCATGCGCGCTGCCCCGGCAAGAATGCCGGCAGTTCCAAGCGAAACTGACGCTACGTTGACGCGATCCACGCGGGTTCTCCTTCGTTCGCCACTGCTTTTACGCGGTTTATAGATGGAGTCAATTCTCCATACCCGCAAGAGGCGCATTTTTTGGCGCTTTATTGCTTCCCTTCAGTATTTCAAGCCGTCAGTTCTGTCTCATACTAAAGACTACTGCACGAATCCCCTTTTTCGGTTCATCATGTAAGTGTGAGGAGAGCGCCCGGACAGTTGAGAGGAACTGTTCCCGGTGCACCAGGCGAACTTCATTTACCCGGTGAAGAAGTATCGCCCTACATTTGCCCGCAGGGCTCTGTTTGGGAGGACAGATTAATGGCAGTCTCGTCAAGTGCCGAGGTCGGCACGCAGAAAATGACGAGCGAAGAACGCAAGGTGATCTTTGCGTCGTCGCTTGGTACCGTCTTCGAATGGTACGATTTCTATCTCTATGGAACGCTTGCAGCCTTCATCGGCGCGGCATTCTTCAACGAATATCCGGAAGCAACCCGAAACATCTTCGTTCTGCTCGCCTTCGCGGCAGGCTTCCTCGTGCGCCCCTTCGGCGCCCTTGTTTTCGGACGCATCGGCGATCTCGTCGGGCGTAAATACACATTCCTTGTGACCATCGTCATCATGGGCGCGTCCACGTTCCTCGTGGGTATCCTACCCGGCTCGGCCACGCTCGGCATTTTCGCACCGATCATCCTGATCGCCCTGCGCATGCTGCAGGGTCTCGCACTCGGCGGTGAATATGGCGGTGCGGCAACTTATGTTGCGGAACATGCTCCGAACAATCGCCGTGGTTTCTTCACGTCATGGATCCAGACCACGGCGACGCTTGGCCTGTTCCTGTCGCTGCTGGTCATTCTGGGCATCCAGACCATCATGAGCAAGGAAGCCTTCGCCGCCTGGGGCTGGCGCATTCCGTTCCTCGTCTCGATCCTCCTGCTTGGCATTTCCGTCTGGATTCGCATGCAGATGAGCGAGTCGCCCGCATTCAAGCGCATGAAGGAAGAAGGCAAGACTTCCAAGGCACCGCTTTCTGAAGCTTTCGGCCAGTGGAAGAATGCAAAGATCGCGCTCATCGCCCTTTTCGGCCTCACCGCCGGTCAGGCCGTGGTCTGGTATTGCGGTCAATTCTATGCCCTGTTCTTCCTCCAGAACGTTCTGAAGGTCGAAAACCAGTCGGCCAATATCATGGTCGCCATCGCACTCCTGATCGGCACCAGCGGCTTCGTCTTCTTTGGCTGGCTGTCGGACAAGATCGGTCGCAAGCCAATCATCATGGCGGGCCTGCTGCTGGCCGCGGTAACCTACTTCCCGCTGTTCAAGGCGCTGACCCATGCCGCAAACCCGGCTCTGGCCCAGGCCGAGCAGACGATCAAGGCGACCGTTACGGCTGCTCCCGGCGATTGCAACTTCCAGTTCAACGCCACCGGCACGTCGAAGTTCACCACGTCTTGCGATGTCGCGACAAGCTTCCTCGCCAAGAGTTCGGTGCCTTATGAGATCGTGCAGACGGCAGCAGCCGGTACGCCCGCAACCATTACGCTCGGTGACAGCACGATCACGTCTTACGACGCCGTTCAGGCTGGCGCCGACGCTGCGGCCAAGCAGTCGGCTCTGTCTCACGACGTGAACCTTGCCTTGCAGAAGGCTGGCTTCCCGCTCGTTCGCGATCCCGCGAAGGTACCGGACAGCAAGCTCGACGCATTTGTCGCCGCCAATCCGGAACTTCAGCTGAATGCCGAAGCGATCCGCGGCGGCGAGAAGGCCATGGTTCCGGCTGCCGATCTGGTGAAGCAGAAGCTTCTGACCCAGACTGAGGCGGACGGGCTGGGCGTCAGCACGCCGCAGGCCGTCTTCACGATCCCGGGGTCCGGCGCATTCAAGATGGTTGCCGACCCAGCAGAGGTCAATTGGGTTCTGACAATCGCTATCCTGACTGTCCTCGTCATCTATGTGACGATGGTGTATGGGCCGATTGCCGCGATCCTCGTCGAGATGTTCCCAACCCGCATCCGCTATACCGGCATGTCGTTGCCATATCATATCGGCAACGGCTGGTTCGGCGGTCTGCTTCCGGCTGGCGTGTTCGCACTCAGCGCGGCCAAGGGCGATATCTACTACGGCCTCTGGTATCCGATCATCATCGCCTCCATCACCTTTGTGATCGGCATGATCTTCGTCAAGGAAACCAAGGGCGTCGACCTGCACAAGCTCGACTGACCATCGTCAACCGCACAAATAGAAACGCCGCCTCCCGGGGCGGCGTTTTCATGTTCGCATGGTGCACTATCGGCGGTATTGCGCCTCGATTTCGATCAGCTTCTGCTTGCGCCACAGACCGCCACCGTAGCCCGTCAGCGATCCGTCCGCGCCGATCACGCGATGGCAAGGGATAATGATGGCAATCTGGTTCGCCCCGTTGGCCCGCGCCACCGCGCGCACCGCAAGCGGCTTTTCCATGGCCTGCGCAAGTTCGCTGTAGCTGCGTGTGTCCCCTGCCCGGATATTCTGAAGCTCGCGCCAGACATGCTGCGTGAAAGCACTGCCATGCAGAACCAGCGGCAGGTCGAACGTCGGGGAATCGCCCTCGAAAAAGGCATTCAGCTGTCGCTCCACAAGATCATGTGTGTCGAAACGGCCAATCCCCAGATCGCCGCGGCAGGTGGCATATAGTTTCTTGAGCTCAGCGGGCAGCGCCTTGCGATCGACGAATTCGAGAAGATGCAGGTTTCGCGCGTCACAGATGGCGATCATCGTGCCGAGCGGCGTCCTGATCCAATCGGCCCGCAGCAAGCCATCGCCGCGCAATTTTCCGGGCGGCAGTCCGAGAATACGCGCGAAGGCGCTACGGAAAGCTTCGGGAGATTCAAATCCCGCGTCGATCTGCGCATCGATCACACGCCCGCCATCGGCAAGCGCCTGAAACCCGTGCCGCAGGCGCTCCTGCCGCGCCATTTCGAGAAACGTCATTCCGAAATGGCGGCGGAAACTGCGACGGACGGTCGAAGCATCAAGCCCCAGCCGGGCCACATCCTCTTCGCTCCAGCGCCGCTCGGGTTCGGCTTCAAGCGCGTCGAGAAGCTTCCTGACAGCCGGTTCCGCTTCGGCGGCGGGCTGTAACGGATGGCATCTTTTGCAGGGCCTGAATCCGTCGGCCATGCATTCGGCAACCGATGCGAAGAAGCGGCAGTTTTCCGGTTTCGGTTTGCGCGCCGGACAGGTCAGGCGGCAGAAAATTCCGGTCGAGATAACGCCGACATAGGCCCTGCCCTCGAAAGCGGCATCGCGGGCGACAAGTGCATCGTAAAGTTTGTTTTGATCAGGGAGCGTGAACAACATGCCGTTATTCTTATGCAGCGAAGCAGGAATTTACAGCCTCAAATCGGGCACTTATTCAAAAAAGAAAAGCCCGCCATGCAGAATGCATGACGGGCCATATATCAGCGATCCTGTCGCGCTTATGCAGCGGAAAGCTTGGAGAACTTGTCGAGGATTGCGTCACCCATTTCGACGGTTCCGACCTTGGACTTGCCTTCCGACCAGATGTCGGCAGTGCGCAGGCCATCATCGAGAACCTGTGCAATCGCTGCTTCCAGACGATCCGCTTCGTCGACGAGATTGAACGAATAACGCAGGCACATGGCAAGCGAAGCAATCGTCGCAATCGGATTGGCAACGCCCTTGCCGGCGATATCCGGTGCCGAACCGTGAACCGGCTCGTAAAGCGCCTTGCGCTTGCCGGTTTTGGAATCGACCGCACCGAGCGAAGCCGACGGCAGCATGCCGAGCGAGCCGGTCAGCATCGCGGCCACGTCCGACAGCATATCGCCGAACAGGTTGTCCGTAACGATAACGTCGAACTGCTTCGGCCAGCGCACGAGCTGCATGCCGCCAGCATCGGCCAGCATATGTTCCAGTTCCACGTCGGCATGCTTTTCCTTGTGACGCGCGGTGACGACCTGATTCCACAGGACGCCCGACTTCATCACGTTGCGCTTTTCCATCGACGTGACCTTGTTGCGGCGCGTGCGCGCCAGCTCGAAGGCGACATCGGCGATGCGTTCGATTTCGTAGGTGTCGTAGACCTGCGTATCGATGCCGCGCTTCTGGCCGTTGCCGAGGTCGATGATTTCCTTAGGCTCGCCGAAATAGACGCCGCCGGTCAACTCGCGCAGGATAAGGATATCGAGACCTTCGATAACTTCCGGCTTCAGCGAGGAAGAATGGGCCAGCGCCGGATAGCAGATGGCCGGGCGAAGATTTGCATAAAGCTGCATGTCCTTGCGCAGACGCAGAAGACCGGCTTCAGGGCGCACTTCGTAAGGCACGCTGTCCCACTTCGGACCGCCAACGGCACCGAAAAGCACGGCATCGGCGGCCAGCGCCTTCTCCATATCCGCATCGGAAATCGCCTGGCCATGCGCATCATAGGCGGAACCGCCGACCAGACCTTCTTCCGTCTCGAAACCGAGATTGAGGCCTGAGTTGAGGAAAGCGATGATCTTGCGGACTTCCGCCATCGCCTCTGGGCCGATGCCGTCGCCGGGCAGGAGAAGGAGTTTTCTGGATGCCATAATGCCAAGCCTCTGTTTTATTTCGCATATTCCGTAAAACGGAGATCCGCTTTTCAAGAATATCGCGTTCAAATTCACGACAACAACAAACAGCAGGAGGCCGTTCGCCATCATCTTTATCAAGTTCCGCGAGGGTTATAGAGCCCCGTTGTCCGACAAGCAATAATGCGCGTGGCTGAAACTAATGAAAAAGATAGGGGCCTGTGTGGAAATTATATAACAGCCGAAAAAGCAGACATGGCCCGGCGCGCGAAGCCTCCAGCCAGCACCAGGAAGGCCCGCGGTCACTCCGTCAAACTGCGCGCTTCTGACGGCAGCATGATGGGAATGCCGCCCCGGACCGGATAGGCAAGCTTTGCCTTGTGCGAGATCAGTTCGCCATGTTCCGCGTCATATTCCAGCGCCCCTTTGGTTATAGGGCATACGAGAAGTTCCAGCAGGCGCACGTCGATATTGCCGGTTTCCGTCTTGTCGTCCATGATCCTATTCCTGAAATCTACTGTAAACGCGATCCGAAATCGTCGTCCTTCACTCGGGCCAACACCATTTCGGTGATGGCGATCAACGTCGCTGCACGCGTCTTCAAATCCGGGGCTTCCAGAAGCGCCTGTTTTTCAGCCGGGCCGAAAGGCGACATGATGGAGAGCGCATTGACGAGGGTCTCGTTGTTTGCCCGCGCGATACTATCCCAATCGGCTTCCAGATTGTGCGCTTCGAGATAATCGCGGAACGCACCCAGCAAGGCTTCACGGTCGATCTCCGATGACTCCCGCGACTGCTCAAGGTCGGCAAGGAACGGCATGATCCGGCACTGCCGATAAGGCTGGCGGCAATTGATCTCCTCGCGCACGCGAAAACGGCAGATGCCCTGCAAGGTGATCAGCAACCGGCCATCGCCGGTTTCGGCAAAAGTGGTGATACGGCCGAGGCAACCGACACTGCTCAACTGCGGGCGAAGGCTTTCGTCCAGTTCGTCGGTCGGCTCATCATCCTCGCCGTCGATTTTCGGCTGGATCATGCCGATGATGCGCTTGCCGGCCAAAGCATTCTCGACCATCGCCAGATAGCGCGGTTCGAAAATGTTGAGCGGAAGCTGGCCACCGGGCAGAAGCAGCGCCCCTTTCAACGGGAAAACCGGCACAGTCTCAGGAATATCCGCGCCCGTCCTGTAACGGGCATTGCCCACTTGCATTACAACCTCCCTTTAGGGCTCACGCGACATGCGCCCTAACAGTTGGAATCCGCATGGCGGGCAAAGCGCAATTTGTCCGCCATGCTCCCGACCGCTTGCGGTCAGGAAAACAGAAGAGACGACAGCTTGCGCCGTGCGCCGAGCGTCGCGGGATCGGCATTGCCCCACGCCTCGAAGAACTGGAGCAACTGCTTGCGCGCACCGTCATCGTTCCACTCGCGGCTGGCCTTCATGATGAAAAGCAGCTCATTGGCCGCATCTTCACGCCGTCCCTGCGCGTTACGCACCTGCGCCAGATCGAACCGGGCCTGATAATCATTGGGATCAGCCTGAATTCGCTTTTCGAGTTCAATCGGATCACCGATGAGCTTGACCTGGTCGGCCAGTGCAAGACGTGCTTCCAGCGCCCGGACGGCAGGCGCGTTCTGCTTGTCTGCAGGAACCTGGGCCAGAATTTCCCGCGCCTTTTCCGCGTCGCCGGATTCCAGAAAGCAGGTCGCAAGACCGACAACTGCGTCGACATTATCCGGGACTGCATGAAGGATCGACGAGAATATCTCCGACGCCTGAACGAAATCGCCAGCTTCAACCAGTTCGTTCGCCGCCGCGATTGCCTCGGCAATTGCAGTTTCCGCGTCACTCGGCCCACCAACCTTGGCGATGAACTCCTTCACCTTCGATTCCGGGACAGCCCCCATGAAACCGTCAACCGGCTGGCCGTTGACGAAAGCAATGACCGCCGGAATGGATTGAATGCCAAGCTGGCCGGCAATCGCCGGATGGTCGTCGATATTCATCTTGACCAGCTTGACGGCGCCGCCAGCCTCGCGGACCGCCTTTTCAATGATCGGGGTCAACTGCTTGCAGGGGCCGCACCATGGCGCCCAGAAATCCACCAGCACCGGCTGCTTGCGTGATTCTGCGATTACATCCGCCTGAAAGCCTGCCGTCGTGGTGTCCTTGACGAGATCCGCTCCTCCGGCAGCGGCCTGCGGCGCGCCGAAAGAGACATTCGCCGTCATCTGGCCACCCGCGCCAGCATAAGGATTGTTTTGGCTGCTCATAAGAAATTCCTTCGTATTTTCCGGTCGATGCAACGCTCCGCATGCAAGCCCGCGTCGTTCATTCAGTTCGTATCTTCGAAAGCCAATTTCAAGACGGTCGATTCAGCAGTTGCGCTGTAACTTAGCGCTTCTGTTTCCCACTTCAATCGCCAATCGCCGCGTGGGAAAACTGCCGTTCCGACCACCAGTCTATACCGAAGCATCAGCCTTGGCACGCTCGGAAACGGCCAGAATGCGCGGTTCGTGTCCCGTGGACTTGAGGAAAGCAACCAGATCGCCGCGCTTGATGGAAGTCGTGGCTTCGTTGGTCAGCGGATGCCCGTTGATGACATCATGCTTCATGAGATCGGCATCGAGGATCACCTGCACATTGTGTGCGGTATCGTTGACAGCGCCGAACACGGTGACCGAACCGGGAATCACACCCAGATAATCCATCAGCTTTTCCGGCTTGCCAAACGAAACACGGCTTGCCGCACCGATCAGTTGATGGATCGATTTCAGATCGACCACCGCGTCCTCCTCGACCGTCACGAGAAAGAAATTGTCCTTCTTGTCTTTCAGGAAGAGATTCTTCGTGTGACCGCCCGGAATTTCACCGCGCAGGCTTTGGGAATCGGCAACCGTGAACAAGGGAGGATGTTCAACAGTCTTTACTTCGATACCGAGTTTATCAAGATAGTCGTGTAGCTCGCTCGGCGACAAAGGCATGGTCCCACCCCATTCTGTTCGGCATTGAATATGTTGCACATGTCGCCGCGCTCCTCACGCTTCGGCGACACACCACAGCTTATAGACCATGGATAGAGGCTTAGAAACCACGCAAAACAAATTGGATTGCTTGTCCGAAGCACAGCGGTCTGACTCGCACCAATCCTACAGAGTTCAGCCCCCCGAGCAGGTGCCTGCCTCCTGTCCGGGGAAGAAATCACAGCAGAAACCAGCCCCTGCACCTCAAAATAACGACATGAATACAGATAGTTAGCCAACGCCTCGCAACCAATTTCGTCGAAATGACATTTTCATGTAATTTCCCTGTTGCAATCTCGGAAGCGTTAGTTCATATACCGCCTGCCTGACGGAAACGACTGGCGCGAGCGGGTGTAGCTCAGGGGTAGAGCACAACCTTGCCAAGGTTGGGGTCGAGGGTTCGAATCCCTTCGCCCGCTCCAGTTTTCCGATCAGATTTGCAACAAAATCCCGGCTTCGTCCGGGATTTTTGCTTTTTCAGGCGTGTTTCCATACGATTTCTGCAAGGTCACCTGTTCAGCCAGCGCCAAGCGCCAGCTGAATCCTCGACCTGTGAATAAAGCGAGCGTCAGGTGACCACGTTTTCTTCGTATGTCCGTTTAACCCCCGGCACACAGAGACAAGCTGGTACGATCAACACGGCGATGAGCATCATCGCTATGAAAGTCGTGTGCAGCGCGTGTTGAAGAGCCAGTCGAAGTTCCTGCTGATCTATGAGCATGTCGGCGCCATTCAGGAGATCCCGCAGTTGGTCTGACGTAATAGCCTGGCCATGATTGGCGTTGGCAAGACCGTATGTCAGCACCGCGCCCAGAATGGCCGCTCCGAGCGTGCTGCCAAGATTGCGCGAAAAGACATTCGATGCAGTGGCACTGCCGCGTTCCGACCAGTTCACGCTGTCCTGCGTCAGGATCAGCGCCCCGATGTTGAGCAGGCCCATTCCGAATCCCATGATCAGCGAACCGGCGCCCGCCATCGTGGCCGAGCTGGACGGGTCAAGCATGACGAGCAACGAGGTTCCGATCGGAATGCAAATGCTTCCGACAATCATGATCGGGCGCAATCCGAACCGCGTAAACTGCCGCGAAGCAATCGTCGCCCCGCAAGGCCAGCCCAGCAGCAGCATGGTCAGGGCAAAGCCCGCGACCACCGGAGAACGGTCGAGAACTGTCTGCACATACATCGGCAGAAACGTCGTCAGTCCCATGATCGACATGCTGGCAAGGAAAACCGCCAGATTGGAAAATGCGATCGGTCGCTTCAGCCACAGACCGGGCGCGACCATGGGTTCCTTTGCGCGCCGTTCCTGCCAGATGAAGGCAACCAACGACAAGCCGAAGAGAACCAATGCCAGAACCGCTTCCGGCGAGACAGCGCTTTCCATGAGGGTAAGCGCAATCATCAGGGATGAAATCGAGACGGCAAAAAGCGCTGCGCCAAGCACATCGACCGATACGGGCCTGGAGCGTTTTTCTTCATGCAGGAAGAGGAGAAAGCCCGACGCCGCCAGCATACCGACCGGCACGTTTATCCAGAACACCCACGCCCAGCTGAGATTGTGAATGATCAGGCTGCCCAGGAGCGGGCCGACAACGGCTGACAGCGCCCACACGCTGGCAAGATATCCCTGAACCTTGCTGCGCTGTGCGCCCGGAAAAAGGTCGGCGACAACAGTCATGGATGCGGGCTGGATCGCCCCTGCCCCAATGCCCTGCAACAGCCGGAACACAATCATCGAAGGCATCGACCATGCAAAGCCCGCCAGTATCGACGCGATCAGGAACAGGGCGATGCCGAAAATGAGCACTGGCTTGCGACCGTATATATCGGCCAGTTTTCCGAACACGACGGTCGTCGCCGTCTGGGTCAAGAGGAACGATGAGAAAACCCAGGAATAGAGATTGAGCTGGCCCAGTTGCGCAGCGATCTGCGGCATTGCGGTCGATACGATTGTCGCCTCGACTGCGATCATGGCCATGCTTGCCATGATCGCGGCAACAACGAGCCCGCGATGAGAGTGTTTTTCTGTCATGGATTGCCTTCGGACCGGAACGGTCGTCGTTGAGTGGAAGCCTCCTCGCTCCCAACCCTGTTTCTTAGACCTGCGCGATCACCACCGCAATAGGTTGCCCGCCCCGTTCGGTACACATTATTGCTACCACGTTTCCACCTATCCGCGGTCAGGCGTACAGAACGGCTCTCGAGCGGTTTGTCCATCACGATGCGGCTTGTTTTAGCAGGCAACCTGTCCGACAACGCTTCACACTTTTGAGACTCTTGGAGATTGACCATGACAAACAGCACGACACCCTATTTTCTTGAAGACACGGATGAGAGCGAGATTTCCTCCGATGTTGCAGGCATCGGCAACCTGCTGGTAACCACGCATATTCCCATCCGGGCAGATGGCACAATGGAAACCGGCGATATAACCGCTCAGAGCGAATGCACGCTCAACAGTCTCAGGATCTCACTGGAAAAGGCAGGTAGCAGCCTGGCAAACGTCATTCATTTGACGATCTACCTGACCGATATCAACGAACGTCCTGCCTTTAACGAGGTTTACCTGCGCTTCTTCAAGAAACCTTTTCCGGTTCGTTGCGCTGTCGGCGTGGCGGGACTGGCCACGCCGGAGATGCGGGTCGAAGTCACGGCTATGGCGGTACGCAATCAGTAGCCGCCGACACGCGACGTAACTCGCCTTATCGGGGCCGTGGGACACGAACGGCCCCGACCTTGTGACTCCCTCAGCGGAATCCTGCACGATTAGCATATAATCATACGCTAATTTCATAATTCGTTTCTGCGAGTGGCCTAGCCGACGCTTGCGTGTTTATGCAATGCTCGTGCGTCAGACCAGTGGAGGGGTCGATAAGATGAGAAAAATCATAACAATAATGGGTATTGCAGGCGCTATTCTGGCAACGGGGTTCGCGGCTCATGCGGGAGAGACGCTGGATCGCGTCATGGAAAAGAAGGCCATGGTTGTTGCAACCAATGCAGGCTGGCCTCCGCAAAGCTTTCTGGACGATTCCAACCAGCTCGTAGGCTTCGACGTTGACGTTGCCAATGAGATCGGCAAGCGTCTGGGCGTCGCCGTATCCTTCGAGACGCCGGACTGGGCAACCTTGACCGGCGGGCGCTGGCAGGGGCGCTATGACGTAGGCGTCGGATCGGTCACGCCGACCAAGGCGCGCGCCAATGTCATCGATTTTGCCGGCATTTATTATTACAGCCCATATGTGTATGTCGTACACAAGGACAGCGAAGCGAAATCGGTCGCTGACCTCAAAGGCAAGGTTATCGGCGTCGAGACAGCCACCACGTCGGAAGATTATGCGCGTCACCAGCTGGAGATCGACGCACCCGGCCTTCCCCCGATCGAATACAAGCTCGAACCGGGTGAAATTCGCACCTTCGCGGATTCCATGCTGCCGTTCGACGACCTGAGGCTGGGAGATGGCGTTCGTATCGATGCGATCGTCGCACCGGAGCAGACGGCCCAGAACGCCATCAAGAACGGCTATCCCGTAAAAATCCTCGAAGGCGACTATGCCTTCCGTGAGCCGCTCGTCGTTATCGCCGAGAAGAACGATCCCGAATGGACCGCCAAGATTGGCGAAATCATCAAGCAGATGAAGTCCGACGGCACTCTCGGGACACTCACCGCAAAGTGGTACGGCAAGGACTACAGCGCCGACTGACCTGTCCCTTGCTTCAATGTTGAAATGAGCCATCCATGCGGTGGCTCATCCGATACCCCTATTTTGGTGTTACGATGACATATCCCGTCACTTACTACAGCCGTACCAAGGCAGACGACTTCGCACGTCCGACGCTGGAGCGTGAGATAACAGCAGATGTCGCGGTGATTGGCGGCGGGCTTGCCGGATTGTCGGCTGCCTTGCAGATGGCGCGCGCCGGCAAGAAAGTAGCTGTTCTGGAAGCCGAAAGCATTGGCTTCGGCGCATCAGGGCGCAATGGCGGATTTGTCAGCCCCGGTTTTGCGACCGGCGGCGATGCGATTGCCGCCCGTGCCGGGGGCAATGTCGCCAGAACGCTTCACGAAATGTCGATCGAAGGCGTCGAGTTCGTTCGCCAGAACATTGCCTCGCTGAACATCGAGGAAGCCCAGCTATCACCCGGCATCATGAGCGTTCGTCGCTATGATGATGGCGATAGCCTGAAACACTACGCCGACGAACTCTACCGCGACTACGGCTACAAGCTCGATTTCCATACAACAGCCGAAACCCGCAACATTTTGAATTCCAGGCGCTATTTCCAGTCTGTCACTGACCCCAATGCCTTTCATATCCATCCCTTGAATTATCTGCGGGCGCTTGGGCGCGAGATAGAGCGGCTTGGCGGGCGGATATTCGAGCACAGCCGTGTCGTTCAATTGCTCGACCACGGTGACGGCAAGCTTGTAAAGACGGCTCAGGGACAGGTCAAAGCAGGCGCCGTGCTGATAACCACCGGCGGCTATACAGACGGGCTCGTCGGGCAGATCAAGCGGGCCTACCTGCCCATTGCAACCTATGTGATGGTGAGCGAGGAAGCGCCCGAGCTGATTGCATCGGCAATTCGCACCACATCCGCCATCGGTGATAACCGGCGGGCGGGCGACTATTACCGCGTGATCGACGGTGGCCGCAGACTGTTGTGGGGCGGACGCATCACGACAAGAGCAGCGGATACGCCCGGCGTCGTGCGGGAACTGCGCAGCGAAATGGAGGGGACCTATCCTCAGCTCGCTTCGCTGAAGACGGAACTCGCATGGTCGGGCCTTATGTCCTACGCGAGACATCTCATGCCACAGATCGGCAAGCTGGACCGCGCCACCTGGTATTGCACGGCATTTGGCGGCCACGGGCTCAACACGACCGCCATCGGCGGCAAGGTCGTCGCCGAAGCCATCTGCGGACAAAGTGACCGGTACAAGCTTTTCGAGAAATTCGGGCTGGTCTGGGCCGGAGGAGCTGCGGGTCTCGCAGCTGCCCAGCTGACCTATTGGAAATTGCAGATGCAGGATTGGCTTGCCGAGCGAAAAGCAGGCTGACAGGGGAGAGAATATGCTCGGGAGGTTTTTTCTGACACGGCCGGAGGCCGCTAAACGAACTGTTCAGGTAGCGTTTTTTGTTATCCTGACAGCGCTCTTCTGTTTCATGAATGTCCGGTTCTCGGGCATAACAAACTGGCTGGGGATCGATCCCAAAGTCGCGAAGGCGGGTTTCACCAAGGCGACGTTGCTTTCCTCTGTTCTGCTCAGTCTCATAATCTTCGCCAATTGGAGCTTTCTGAGACTTTTTCCGCGTTGGGCACAGATCATCGCTATTTGGACGGAACTGTTCCTGCTGCTGATGATCTTCTTTTATTCATTCAATCTCTCGTTTGAATTCATCGCCAGAAAGATCGGATTTCTCATCAGTCAGGGCGTCGTCACGACGCTTTATATTTCCACCGCCTCCATCTTCTTCGCAACCGTTCTGGCGCTCATCGGCGCTGTGGCCAAACTCTCCAAGAACGGTCTGGTCTACGGTCTGGCGACGTTCTACACTTCGCTCTTCCGCGGCCTGCCATTGCTGATGCAGATTTACATTATTTACCTCGGCTTGCCGCAGGTGGGTTATGTCATCGGGCCGATTCCCGCCGGTATTCTGGCGCTGTCCCTGTGCTATGGCGCTTACATGACGGAAATCTTTCGTGCCGGCATAGAAAGCATCCCGCGCGGACAGCAGGAAGGTGCCGCGGCCTTGGGCCTCGGACCATCACAAACAATGTGGCTGGTCATTCTTCCTCAGGCAATGCGCATCATCATTCCGCCAACGGGCAACCAGTTCATAGCCATGCTGAAAGACTCGTCGCTGGTCTCCGTCATCGGCGTATGGGAACTCATGTATCTTGCCCGCACACAAGGCCAGACCGAGTTCCGGCACATCGAAATGCTCATAACCGCATCGATGATCTACTGGGCGCTGTCCGTCGTTCTGGAATATGGCCAGGCGAAACTCGAAGCTCGCTTCAAACGTTCTCTCGTGCGTTGAACGCGTCACCATTAAGGCTTTAGGCCTGAGCAACATCAAACGAAAATCGGCGCGGAATTACCGCGCCGATCCATTTTGAGAACCTTTTTCTGACTATCGCCGCCACCTGAGCGACATGCATGACAGGCCTGCATCGATCCGCCCGATTTCGCCTGTCTTGAGGGCAACAACCTTATATCCCTCCTTATCAAGCTTATCGATCGTGCGGGGATAGTCCGCGCCGACGAAAACGACATCGTTGACCCGAAGCGCATTGGCGGCTGCCTCTTCACCCTCCGGCGTCACAATTTCACGCATGCCTCGAAAGAAGCCAGAGCCCGCCAGCCTGTGCGTCGCAAGCACCGTCTCCTCGTCCAGCAGCGAGCAGTCGGTCTTGAAGTGCAGTACACCCTTGGGCGTCTCGACAATTTCGGCGGCGTGTCCGAGCCCTGCCAGTGCAGCCCGAAGCCTTTCGGCGCCACTCTTGTCGGTACGCGCCGACAGGCCGATCATCACCACCTTGGGCGTCACCAGAACATCACCCCCATCGGCGAAACCGGGCGAAGGGAGCGATACGACATTCTCAAAGAGCGAACGCAGAACCGGTTCGATTTCAGCCGTCTCACCCATGCGCGATGGTGCGCCGGGGCGCAGCAGAACCGCGCCTTCGTGGAACACCAGCGCCGGATCTTCTACAAATATCGAATCCGGAAAATCCTCCATCGGCGGCAGAACCGTCACCTCGACACCAGCGTTTCGCAACGCCTGCACATAGGCTTCGTGTTCTTCCCTGACACCTTCGTAGGTCGGATTGCCCCTGTCATCGGCGCGCAAACCATTGACGACGGATCGTCCCGGCGTGCGGACGATAGCTGCATTGAATTGATAAACGGCGGTCATGGAGATCACTCGGGTTTGAGATAGGCTTCAACAAGCTCGGTCCAGAAGGCCGCGCCGATGGGGATCAGATCATCATTGAAATCGTAAGACGGATGGTGGAGCTGGAAATCGTTCTCTCCCTTACCGCCGCCCACAAAGAAGTAGGTTCCGGGTCGCTCACGGAGCATATAGGCAAAATCCTCGCTGCCCATGAAAGGTCGCTCCAGATCGATCACGTTCGCCGCGCCAAACGACTTCACCGCCAGGGAGCGTGCGAAATCAGTTTCCGCGGTATGGTTGATCGTCGCATCATAACTGCGCAGATACTCCACTTCAGCAGTTAGTCCGAAGCTCTCTGCCTGATGCGCTGCAACACGTTTGATGCGTTGCTCGATCTGATCGCGGATGGTGGGCGAAAAAGTGCGAATACCGACGACGATTTCTGCCGTCGATGGAATGATATTGCTGGCCGAACCACCATGGAATGCGGCAACCGTCACAACTGCCGGGTCGAGCGCCGGCACGTTACGCGACTTGATGGTCTGCAGGGCCATCACAATCGAAGCGCCCGCTGTTATGGGATCGGCAGTTTTTTCCGGTTCCGAACCGTGACCGCCGTAGCCGTTCACCCTGATAAACGCCTCATCGACCGCAGCCATGATCGGCCCATCGCGGAAGGCAAACTTGCCGAGGGGAATCCCGGGATCGTTGTGAAGGGCAAAAACAGCATCACAAGGAAAACGGTCGAACAATCCTTCGTCTATCATGATCTTGGCGCCGCCGAAATTCTCTTCCGCCGGTTGGAAAATCAGATGAATGGTTCCGTCGAAATTGCGCCGGTCAGCCAGAGCCTTGGCAGCACCGAGCAACATGGTCGTATGGCCATCATGTCCACAGGCATGCATCAGACCCGGGGACTTGCTGGAATAGGGCAGATTTGTCTGCTCATGAATGGGAAGCGCGTCGATATCGGCACGAATGCCGACCGACTTGCGGCCCGATCCATTCGTCAAAGTCCCGATGACCCCGGTTTTCGCAAGTCCTCGCGTGACCTTGTATCCCAGGGCCTCGAGCTGCCGCGCAATGATCTCGGAAGTCCGTTTCTCCTCGAGCCCCAGTTCGGGGTGGGCATGAAGGTCATGCCGCAAGGCTGTCAGCTCTGGAAGGTTGTTGCGAATAGCAGTTGAAAAATCGCGCATTCAAGCACCTCTTGTCGGAATTCGGTTCTCAAGACGCCGGAAGACCAGGACCAGACCCGCGGTCAATATCATGTAGATCAGGGCCAGCAGCAGAAGCGGCTCATAAGTGAGATAGGTTTCCTGGCGCACCCGCGAAACGACGCCGTAGACATCGACGACGGTTATGGTTGCCACCAGCGGCGTCGATTTCAATTGAAGGACCGTTTCGCCGTTCAGTGTCGGCAGGGCGCGATGGATCGCGCGCGGCAGCCAGATACGGCGAAACACTTTCCAGGGCGACATGCCGAATGCACGACCGGCCTGCAGCTCACCGGACGGCACGCCGGCAAACGCACCGCGCATGACCTCCCCCTCATAGGCCGCGAAAGAGATCGTCAGCGCGGCAAGTCCATATGGCCATGCCTCGCGCAGATAAGGCCAGATAAAGGAGCCGCGAATGCCGGGAATGGAGGGGAACAGCGAACCAAGGCCGTAATAGAGCAGCCACAGCTGCAGCAGCAATGGTGTTCCCCGGATGACGGTGCAGAACGCCTTCGCTGGCCAGCTCAACCACCATGGGCCAGTCACCTGAAGCAATCCCAGCGGCAGAGCCAGCATAAACCCCAGAATTGCAGACCCGAACAGCATGAACAGAGTCACCACGATGCCGGAACCCAGACGAGGCAGGTATTGCGGCAGCCAGTCCCAGCGGCCAAACACCACCGCCGAGGCGAACAGTGCGATAGCGATGACAATCAGCACAAGGCGGTGCGGTTCGAGCCAGTTTCTGGCGGATGTCCGGTTTTCCAATACTGCTGAAGATGTGCTCATCTCAGTCAATCCGTGCGAAACCACGGCGCGCGCGCCGCTCGACAATGCCGATGAAGACGTTCGAAATCAGGGTAAGCCCGAGGTACAGCACGGCAGCCGCCATGAAGAACAGCAGATAATGCTTGGTCGTGCCCGCTGCCTGTCTCGTCACCAGCGTCAGTTCACTGAAGCCGACAACCGCCAGAAGGGCTGTATCCTTGGTTGAGATAAGCCACAGATTGGCAAGGCCAGGTATGGCGAAGGGCAGCATGGCCGGTATCGTGATGCGTCTGAGCATCTTGGACGGGGGCATGCCGAATGCGCGCGCCGCCTCGATCTGGCCGGGCGCGATCGCTTTGATCGCACCGCGCAGGACTTCCGTCGAATATGCGCCCTGCACGACACCGATGACGAAAATGCCGGCCGCAAGCCCGCTGATATCGACTTTGCCATGGCCAAACAGAGCAAGCAGCTGGTTCAACAGGTCGGTGCCCGCGTAGTACAGGATAAGGATCAGGACCAGTTCCGGCACGGCGCGGACCACTGTCGTATACACTTCCAGAAGGTCGCGAATGATCGGGCCGCCATAGAGCTTGCCCAGCGCACCGAACATGCCGATCAGCAGACCGAGCGAATAACCGCCAACGGCAATTTGCAGCGTGTGCCAGAAACCCTGCAGAAGCACCCCTCCCCATCCCGGCGGATTGAGAGCAAGCAGACTCCAGTTGATCAGTGGTGCATCCATGGGCAGTTCCGTTCATGCTGAAATCAGGGAGGCCAGCCGAAGAGGTACCGGCTGGCCAGGAAACTCACTGACCGTAAATGTCGAAATCGAAATATTTTTTGGTGAAAGTATCGTAGGTTCCATTCGCGCGGATGGCCTTGATCGCGGCGTTCAGCTTGTCCTTGAGTTCCGTATCGCCCTTGCGCAATCCGATGCCCACGCCCGGCCCCAGAACTTCAACATCCTTAGCGACGGTTCCCTTTTCCTCGCAGCATGCCTTGCCGTTATCCGTCGCAAGGAACGTCCGCAGAGCCAGAGAGTCCGCCTGCACGGCATCGATGCGCCCGGCGGTAAGGTCGTTGTTGGCTTCGTCCTGCGTCTGATATTCCTTGATCGTGGCACCGGCGGGCGCGAAATGCTTCACCGCGTAAGCCTGATGGATGGTAGAAACCTGCACGCCAATCGTCTTGTCCTTCAACCCCTCCGGCGTCGCGTCGAATTTGAGATCCTTGGTGCCGATGACGATCGTCGGTGTATTATAATATTTGTCCGAGAAATCGATCGTCTTGAGACGTTCAGGCGTCATCGACATTGAGCCGACGATCATGTCGATCTTGCCGGTGGTGAGTGCGGGAATGATGCCATCCCAGGCGACCGGCGTTATCACGCAATCAAGCTTGGCCTCTTTGCAGACTGCATCCGCAAAATCGATTTCCCAGCCGTGCCATTTTCCCGTGGCGTCCGGTTCCGTGAAAGGGGGATAAGGTTCGGCTGCGATACCGAGCTTCACCTGTTCGGCGCTTGCCGCCCCCACGCCCGCAACGGCAAATGTTACACCCACGCACAGACTAGCTAAAAGACACTTCATTGGTACTCCTCCCATTCCCATTTCAGTGTGTTGAACTGATAAATTTCTTCAATCGCTCGGATTTGGGCGCCCCGAAGACCTCTTCGGGAGGTCCCTCTTCCTCAATCCTGCCATCGTGCAGAAAAACGATGTGATTGGCGACCTTGCGCGCGAATTTCATCTCGTGCGTAACCAGGATCATCGTGCGTTTTTCCTTGGCCAGATCACCGATAACAGTGAGAACCTCGCCGACCAGTTCAGGGTCCAGCGCGGATGTCGGCTCGTCGAAAAGCATCACCAATGGCTCTATCGCCAGCGCCCGCGCAATCGCGGCACGCTGCTGCTGGCCACCGGACATGAATGCAGGATAGACGTCTCGCTTCTCGTAAAGTCCGACGCGCCTTAAAAGCGCTTCGGCCCGCTCAGTCGCTTCGGCCTTCGGCACGCCCAGCACATGCACAGGCGCTTCGATCACGTTCTCCAGAACGGTCATGTGCTGCCAGAGATTGAAGCTCTGGAAGACCATTCCAAGCCGCGTGCGAATACGCTCGATCTGCCTTCTGTCCGCAGGTATCTGGCCGCCATTGCCGGTGTTTCGCATGGCGATGGTTTCACCGTGGATGGTGACCGCCCCCGATGTGGGCAATTCCAGCATATTGATGCAGCGAAGAAATGTCGATTTGCCGGAGCCCGATCCGCCAATAATGGCGATAACATCGCCCTCGCGCGCCCTGAGTGAAACGCCTTTAAGCACCTCGAGATCACCGAAACGCTTGTGAAGGTCGACGACGGAGATCGCCTCTTCGCCTTGACTCATGCGGCACAAACCTCCCTTGGCCCGACGCCTTTACGGTTTGTCGCAAGCCACCTGGATATTGCTTTATTATCAGCCACTTCGGAGTTCTTTCGACTTCTCGACAAGTGGCCAACCGTTCCCTTGACGTTGACTATACACTTGAATAAGTATTGCGCAAGTGCATAGTCAGACATCGAGGGAGGAGAAGATGACCGCATCGTTTCGACGTGCGCCGGACTTCGATCGTCGCACGGACATGATAGAGGCTACGCTCGACTGCATTGCCGATCTCGGAATTCAGGCGACAACGGTTCGTGCAGTTGCGGCGCGTGCAGGCGTGAGCAATGGCCTGATCCGCCATCATTTCGCATCGAAGGCCAATCTCATCGCCGCCGCCTACCAGCGCATGATCGAAATGATGACGCTGCCCGCGTTGAGCGTTCTGGAATCGGATGGCGGCACGCCCCACGACCGGCTGACGCGGTTCATCGCAGCCAGCCTTGGCGGAGCCGTGGCCGATCCCCGGATGCTTTCGCTCTGGGCGACTTTCGTCAGCCAGGTTCATCTTGATCCGGATCTGGAGCACGAACATCGCGAAGGGTATCTCGCTTTCCGGCGAGCCACGGAAACCTTGATTGCCGAGGTGTTATCGGCAGAAGGCCGGGAACTGGCCCCGCAATCGTGCCGAAACCTTGCCATCGCGGTCAACGCCCTGATTGACGGCCTTTGGATCGAAGGCTGTCTCAGCGCGGATGAAATCGACGAAACCACGCAAATTGGCATCGGACTAAGCTCAATCGGCGCTCTTCTCGGCATCGAGCTCCCTGACGCGCCACCACTTCCGAGAGAATGACATGCATTACGCCTCCATCACCGATAGACTCTCAGGGCTGGGTTCGGACAAATGGCGGGTCCATGCACGAGGCAGGGAACTGCGCGCGCTTGGCCATCCCGTCATAGAATTTACGATCGGCGAACCCGACGTTGCCCCTGATGCCTCGCTGCTCGAAGCCTGCAATAACGCCATGCGCGCCGGACGCACACGCTATTCCAGCGGTCGCGGCGAACCGGCGGTGCTGGCGGCACTGGCGGCAAAATATTCAAAGCGCACCGGCCGTGCCATCACCACCAGTAATGTGCTCTATTTTCCCGGAACCCAAACAGCGCTTTATGCCGTTCTGACAGGATTGGTCGAGAGTGGCGACAAGGTTCTCGTTCCCGATCCCTATTATGCGACCTATGAAGGCGTGGTGCAGGCGCCCGGAGCCGATATCGTCCCGGTGCCACTGCGGGCCGAGGATGGCTTTCATCTTCGAGCGGAAATACTGGAAGCGGCAATCACGCCCGGCTGCCGGGCTTTGCTTCTCAACAACCCGCACAATCCGACCGGAGCGGTTCTCACAAAACCCGAAATTGCTGCGATCAGCGAAGTCTGCCGCAAGCACGATCTCTGGATCGTGTGCGATGAGGTCTATGAAGAGCTCACTTTCGGCGCCGCATTTGCGTCGCCGCTCGACCTTCCCGAAATGGCTGACCGCACCATCGTGGTCTCCTCCATATCGAAGTCACACGCAGCCCCCGGCTTTCGTGCAGGCTGGGCAGTCGGTTCCGAGGAGTTTTGCCAGAGATTGCTGCCTTTCTCCGAATCCATGCTCTTCGGTGGACAGCCGTTCATCGCCGACATGGCAGCCTATGCGCTGACACATGATCTGCCGACAGCCTCAATCATGCGCACGCAGTACAAGGCGCGGTCCGAGCTGATCGTGGAGCGTTTGCAAGGCGTTGCGGGGATCAAGCCCCTGATGCCGGAAGCGGGCATGTTCGTGCTGCTGGATATTGGCGGCACTGGCCTCAATGGCGAGGAATTCGCCAGCCGGCTGCTTGAAGAACACTATGTCTCGATGATGCCCGGCACGTCTTTCGGTCAGGTCGCGAAGAATCTGGTCCGCATGAGCGTCACCGTTCCTGAAGACAGCATAATCGAGGCATGTGACCGCATCGCCCGTTTTGCCCGCAGCCTCAACTACAGAGCGGAAAGTCTGGTTTCATGAGCAGCGAAATAACGGTCGGGCAAGCGCTGATCCGCCTTCTGGAAGCTTACGATGTCGATACAGTATTTGGCATTCCGGGCGTGCACACAGCCGAACTTTATCGTGGCCTTGCCGGATCGCGCATCCGGCATGTTACCCCGCGCGACGAACAGGATGCGGGCTTCATGGCAGATGGCTATGCGCGGGTTTCGGGCAAGCCGGGTGTCTGTCTGCTGATTACCGGTCCGGGACTTACCAATGCGATAACCCCGATGGCCCAGGCCCGAGCCGATTCCATACCGATGCTCGTCATCTCAGGCGTCAACGCGCGCCACACGCTTGGACAATATAAGGGGCACCTGCACGAGCTTCCCGATCAGGCCGCGACCATGCGAACAATCGCCCTGTCGTCAGAGCGACTGGAACAGCCCGGCGACCTTGCAGAACTGGTTGGTCGTGCCTTCGCCCGGATGAAATCCGGACGTCCGGGCCCTGTCCATATTGAAATCCCGACGGACCTTATGGAAGCCCCGTTTGAAGGAAATTTGCGCAAGTCCCCGGCAACTGCGAGCGCTACGGCTGTGGATTCCAATGTCGGAAAAATCAAAGCCGCCGCAACACTTTGCGCCGAAGCCCGCCGTCCTTTGATCCTCGCAGGCGGGGGCGCCCACCGGGCGGGTGATGCGGTTTCCACCCTTTCGCAGATGCTCGACGCCCCGGTGGTGACCACAACGAACGCCCGTGGTTTGCTTGGCCGTCATCCGCTCGTGGTGCAGGCGAGCCCCAGCCTGCCGCCTATCCGCCAGCTGATCGCCGATGCCGATCTCGTCATTGCAATTGGAACCCAGTTCGGTCCGACCGATTACGATATGTATGTGGATGGAGGTTTCGAGCCTCCCGCCAGAATGATCCGCATCGACATCGACCCGGATGCGGAGGCAACCGGCGTCCCGGCTAGCCTGATGATCGTGGGCGATGCCGCCCCAATAACGGCAGAGCTCATCTCTGCTCTGCAGCTTCTTCCTCAGGCACCACGTGTGGACGGGGAGGAGCGCGCAACGGCGGCCCGGGCTGCGGCATACGACTTCCTTTCACCCAAGATGCAGGCTTTGACCGGAGTTCTGGACACCATTCGGGATGCCCTGCCCGGCAGTATCATAGTCGGGGATTCCACGCAGCTCGCCTATGCTGGCAACCTTTTCTTCGACGCCGATGGCGCACGAAGCTGGTTCAATGCTTCGACGGGATACGGAGCGCTCGGATTTGGCCCCCCGGCCGCAGTGGGCGCCAGTCTTGCGCAGGCCGACACACCGGTGGTCTGCCTGGTGGGAGACGGCGGTTTCCAGTTCTGCCTCGGCACCCTCGGCACTGCCGCAGACGAAAAAGCGCCTGTGATTTTCGTCGTCTGGAACAATCACGGTTATCAGGAAATCGAGGATTACATGCTTTCTCGGGGTATCGAGCCCGTGGGCGTGCGCCCCACACCTCCCGATTTTCTCAAGCTCGCGCAGGCCTATGGCATACCGGGTGAACATATCCGCCTCACTAATCAAGACAATCAGGATGCGCTTCATCCAGGCGCACTCGACCTTGCGCAACTTGCCGGGGCGCTTCACCGCGCCCAGGCGGTCGAGGGGCCCTCACTTATAGAAATAACGACGCCATAGGCCGGGACGGTCTGGCAAAGCGACTGGGAGGAACGCTATGCATTTCGGACTGACTGAAGAACAGGAAATGATCGTCTCGACAGTTCGAAGCTTTGTCGAGAACGAGATATATCCGCATGAAACGACCGTCGAGCGGCTTGGTTACGTGCCGGAGGAAATCGGCGACGAAATCAAGCGGAAGACCATCGAACTTGGCTTCTATGCCAGCAATTTCCCGGAATCGGCGGGTGGCCCCGGGCTTTCCCATCTTGAGTTCGCGCTGGTGGAGCGCGAACTGGGACGCGGGTCGATGGCGCTCACCCATTTTTTCGGACGCCCGCAGAATATCCTGATGGCCTGCAAGGGTGAGCAGATCGAGCGCTATCTCCTGCCAGCGGTGCGCGGCGAAAGGATGGATGCACTTGCCATGACCGAGCCCGACGCCGGCTCCGACATTCGCGGCATGAAAGCCAATGCGCGCCGCGACGGCGGCGACTGGGTGCTGAGCGGCACCAAGCATTTCATTTCCGGCGCCGAGCACGCCGACTTCGTCATTGTCTTCATGGCGACTGGGGAGGAACAGTCCTCCGCCGGAACGAAGAAGAAAATCACGACCTTTCTGGTGGACCGTGGAACACCGGGCTTCACCATCCGCGAGGGTTACAAATCCGTCAGCCATCGCGGCTACAAGAACATGATCCTTGAATTCGACGACTGCCGTCTTCCCGATGCGCAGGTGCTCGGAGAGGTTGATGGTGGCTTTGCGGTCATGAATGAGTGGCTTTACGCTACCCGCATAACAGTTGCGACGATGGCGGTGGGGCGCGCGCGCCGCGTATTCGACATGATGGTCGACTACGCCGCCCAGCGTAAGCAATTTGGCCAGCCCATCGGTCGCTTTCAGGGCGTCGGCTTCCAGCTTGCCGATTCCGTCACCGAAATCGACGCCGCCGACTGGCTGACGCTGGCAGCGGCCTGGCGTCTCGATAAGGGATTGCCGGCGAACCGCGAGATCGCCTCAGCGAAAGTCTACGCCTCCGAAATGCTCGCTCGCGTCACCGATCGGGCCATTCAGGTGCATGGAGGCATGGGCCTGATGGACGATCTCCCGCTGGAACGCTTCTGGCGTGATGCGCGTGTCGAGCGGATATGGGACGGCACAAGCGAAATCCAGCGCCATATCATCGCCCGCGACCTCCTTCGCCCGCTCGGAGCCTGATCGTGAGCAAAAAGAACCTGTCTCGTGTCTTGCGTCCCCGTTCCATCGCCATCTTTGGCGGAGGATGGTCTACGGCTGTGCTCAGGCAATGCCGCAAAATGGGTTTTGAGGGAGAACTCTGGCCAGTCCACCCCACCCGCGATACTATCGACGACATTCCCTGCTATCGATCTGTCGCCGACCTTCCCGGCGCACCGGATGTAAGCTTCATCGGCGTCAACCGCGACGGAACAATCGATATTGTTCGCCAGCTCTCGGCGCGTGGAAGTGGCGGCGCAGTGTGCTTTGCCTCTGGTTTCAACGAAGTATCCGACGGCGCCGAACGCAATCAGGCCCTGCTGGCGGCGGCAGGCGAAATGCCGATCCTCGGCCCCAACTGCTACGGCTTCATCAACTACCTTGATGGAGCCTTGCTGTGGCCCGATCAGCATGGCGGCAAGAGGGTGGAAAGCGGCGCCGCCATCGTCGTGCAATCTTCCAATATAGCTATCAATCTTACGATGCAGCGCCGGGGTCTTCCCATAGCCTATGTGCTGACAGCCGGAAATCAGGCACAGACCGGTCTTTCCGAATTGGCGGAAGCCGCGCTCGAAGACCCGCGGGTTACCGTTCTCGGTTTGCATATAGAAGGCTTCGACAATATTTCACGGTTGGAACGTGTCTTCGCCAGAGCACGTGAGATGAGAAAACCGGTTGTCGCCATCAAAGTCGGAACTTCCGCCGCGGCACAGGCGATGACCCTCTCACACACGGCATCGCTAGCTGGAGCCGACACGCTTGCCGACGCTTTCTTTGCGCGATGTGGCGTCGTGCGTGTTGGAACGCTCGACGAATTTGTCGAAACGCTGAAGCTGCTTCATGTGCTTGGCCCCTCACCGGACAACAGCCTCGGCTCGATGAGCTGTTCGGGCGGCGAAGCTTCACTCGTCGGCGATCTTGCAAGCGCCGCTGGTCTCGACCTCAGACCGCTGGCGCCGGACGAGGCAAACAGGCTTCGCGCCACCCTGCCCGAGATGGTTACCATCTCCAACCCCCTCGACTACCACACCTTTACATGGGGAAACGGACCGTCGCTGACTGAGACCTATCGCGCCATGCTCGATGGCAATTTCGGTCTGACCATACTTGTGCTGGACTTCCCCCGTGGGGACCGTTGTGTTGACAATGGTTGCGAAACATCGCTCGAAGCGGCGATAGCGGCGCACGAAGCTGGAGGCGGTCGCTTTGCGCTGGTTGCCAGTTTGCCGGAGAATATGACGGAAGCCCACGCCGAACGTCTGATAGCAGCTGGAATAGCCCCGATGATGGGGCTTGCAACTGCGCTTGCGGCGGCAGCCAATGCTGCCTGGATTGGAGAAATCTGGTCGAAACCGCAATCTCCAATGTTGGCTGACCAAGCGCCAGCGTCGCCATCTGCAGCCACCGCAATGGACGAGTGGTCATCGAAATCCGCCTTGCGCGAAATCGGCCTGATAACCCCGACGGGCGGCGTAGTGTCGACTATCGACGATGCTGTCGCCCTTGCCGAAAAGCTGGGTTACCCCATCGTCCTCAAGGGGGTGGGTGAGAACTTGCTTCACAAAACGGAAATGGCGGCGGTGTGCCTCAATCTGGCGAATGCCGAAGCAGTACGCGCTGCCGCCCTTTCGCTTGCCCCTTTGAAATGCGATTTTCTGGTCGAGAAAATGGTTCAGGGTGGTGTGGCTGAACTGATTATCGGCATCGCGCGCGACCCGCAATTCGGGCTTTATCTGACCATTGGCGCAGGTGGCGTGATGGTTGAGCTTTGGAACGATACACGGTCGCTGCTCTTACCTGCGAGCCGCGATGAAATCCGCGAGGCGCTTCTTTCCCTGCGCTCCGCTCCCCTTCTCACCGGCTTTCGCGGCAAGCCTAAAGCCAATATCGAAGCCGCCGTCGAGGCCGCGTGGCAGGTTGGCAACTTTGCGCTCGAACAGGCAGGGAAACTTGAGGAACTCGACATCAACCCGCTCATTGTCACAGCGGACAATGCAATCGCCGTCGATGCCCTGATACGCAACAGGAGAGCTTGATGACTGACGAGGTGAAGGCCGTTCGCAACGGTCAGATATTGGAGATCACGCTCGACCGGCCAAAGGCCAATGCCATCGACCAGCCAACCAGCCGAAAGCTGGGCGATGCCTTCGCCATGTTTCGCGACGACCCGGATCTGCGCGTTGCTATTTTCACAGGTGGGGGCGAGAAGTTTTTTTCCGCCGGCTGGGATCTGAACGAAGCGGCTTCGACCGGCGGAGATGGCTATATCGCCGACTATGGTCAGGGTGGAATCTATGGCTTTTCCGAATTACCCGGATTGGAGAAGCCCGTCATCTGCGCGGTCAACGGTTATGCCATCGGCGCGGGTTTCGAAATTCTCCTGACTGCCGATTTCATCATTGCCGCCGACCACGCGCAATTCTGGCTGCCGGAAACTTCGCTCGGGGTTCTGCCGGATATCGGCTCATTTGTTCTGCCCAAGCTCCTGCCCAAGGTTATAGCGAACGAAGTTCTTTATGGAGGGCGGCGTTTCAGCGCGCAGGACTGCCTCCGCTGGGGTCTGGTCAATGACGTGGTGCCGCAGGCGGAGCTGATGAGCGCTGCCCGTGGGCTCGCTGCCCGTATCCTGCGCTCCGCACCGCTTTCTGTTGCCGCAGCCAAACAGACGGCGCGTATGGCCGAACATATGAGTCTGGCCGAAAGTTACGCCGCAATGCGGGCCGGTAATTTCCCGCTGTTCAAATCGCTGATCGAAAGCGAAGACGCACTGGAAGGACCGCGCGCAGCGGTCGAAAAGCGCGATCCCGTATGGAAAGGCAGATGAATGAGCGCACATGCCGAAGACGCCATAACAACCCGCCGGGACGGGGCTATTCTGGAAGTTACGCTGGATCGGCCCAAGGCCAACGCCATCGATCTGCCGACATCGCGCGCGATGGGGCAAACTTTTGCCGCCTTCCGCGATGACCCGGAATTGCGTGTCGCCATCCTCAAGACCGCTGGCGACCGTTTCTTTTCTGCCGGTTGGGATTTGAAAGCCGCGGCAGAAGGCGCACCTATCGATGGTGACTACGGAATTGGCGGTTTCGGCGGCATCCAGGAACTGCGAGACCTGAACAAACCTGTTATCGCCTGTGTCAGCGGCATGGCCGCAGGCGGCGGCTTCGAACTGGCGCTGTCCTGTGACCTGATCTATGCCTCGGACCATTCAACCTTTTCGCTTCCCGAAATTCGCTCCGGAACCATTGCAGACGCAGCAAGTATCCGGCTTCCGAAACGCATTCCATACCACATAGCCATGGAACTTTTGCTGACCGGTCGCTGGATCGACGCTCACGAAGCTCATCGCTGGGGTTTCGTTAACGAAGTCCTGCCTCAGGAGAAGCTCGAAGAACGCGTTTGGGAAATCGCCCGTCTGCTCGCCTCCGGTCCTCCACTCGTTTACGCCGCGATCAAGGAGACTGTCCGGCGCGCAGAAAGCGAGGACTTCCAAACTATGATGAACCTCATCATGCGGCGCAAGCTGGCGACGGTCGACATTCTTTATGGATCGGAGGATAATTTGGAAGGCGCCAGAGCTTTCGCCGAAAAACGCGATCCTGTCTGGAAGGGAAAATAGCAACTGTTGCATCAAGGAGCAGACGCGCTGCCGGTGGCAGATACCATCCGCCAGACCGGCTTTTTATCGCAGGCTGCCGATAAGAATGTCCGGCAGCTTTTTTCTGCGTTTAATATGTCCCGCGATTATTGATTGCGGAGTTTCTCCAGCTTCTCCGAAACCAGGTCCTCAGAGACCAGTTTGGCGAATTCATCGCCATCCTGCGTTTCGGAATGCTTGAACACGTACCAACCGCCAGTCGGTTCCATCCTCTGGTAGATCGTCTGGCCATCGATCATGTGCTCGAAACACGTTTTGTCGCTGGATGTGCCGTTTGAAGCATGCCAGTCGGCCTCAAGGCACATCCGTCCGGTGTCGGCCACGGTCCAATGTCCCAATGCCCAGGAAGCACGGGCGCCCGAGCCTGCCCATCCTTTGAATATCCGCTCCTTGTCCTGCATGTAAGCGGCGCCATCGCACCATTTCCAGCTCTTGTCGCGGTAGAGTTCATGAAGTTCCACTGCGGTCATTGGCCGTGCATTCTCCGGCAAACGCAGGCTGACCCGCGCTTCGCCATTTTCCGGAGCGCTACAGGTTAATTCGTCAGCCGTAGCTGAGGACCATGCCATCATCACGCCCACCGACGCGGCCATGATTGCCATGCAGGTCTTTCCGATACGTGATGTAAAATGTTGGAATTCGTTGGTCTTTAACATCGTTTTTCGCCCTCTACGTGAAACTTTTCATCTCTTGAATTAAAGGCAGGTCAGAGTTGGTGCGATTTACAGCCTTCTCCCGAGCAACCCTCAAGAAGGCCCCCGCACTATCGTTCTTTATCGGCGATTAGCCTTCAGCCGCGCCACTTCTGCGCCCACCCGGTCACCTTTGACCAGTTTGCGTATTTCATCGTCTTTCCGAACTGGATTGTGCGCAAAGACAAACCATTTTCCGCCAAGAGCGGGTTTCTGGTAGACCACGCCATTTTTCTCGCGGTGCAGGAAGCAGGTGACTGCGCCGCTGCTGTCGCCTTGGCTACTCCAGAGCGCGCGCAAGCAGAGCTTTCCGCCATCGGTCACGTACCAATAGCCTGTTGCATGGGTTGTGGCCGCGCCTTTGCCGGACCAAGCGGAGAATTGTTTCTGTTCCCCAGAAAGGATCCAGCCGCGGGCTTTCTTGCTTGAAAAGAATCCGCCGCCGGTTTTCCATTTCCAGGTGCGACCGGCATAGAGCTTTTCAAGCGCACGGCCTTTCATCGGTGAGGCTGCGGCCGCGAGTTGGGTGACGGTATTATCCGTCGCTGGCTTTGGCGCTGCACTGGCGTTGCCTGCCAGCGAGAGCGCTAACATCGCAGCGCTCGCAATGACGAAATGCTTCGATAGCATTTTCTTCTTCCTGTTGATCGAGCAGTTCCGGCAAGTTGGCTTGGCGGAACTGCAAGAATGCAAAGAAAGGAGCGGCGGCGTTTTCACAAATAACAAGCCGCTCCGGTTGAATTACCCGGGATCAATCGAGCGGATGGTTTGCGACGCGCCAGTCCGGGCGTCCGACACCACGCGGCCATGGGTAGACTTCACGGTCGTTAAAGTAGATGACGGCGGTCAGGGCCGGAAACTCGGCGTGGGGCTTGTTGGCTTCCGCCGCCCAATCCCGTACGTAGCTGTCACTGCCTTCATAACCGAGCTCGGCAATGGCAACTGGTTTGCCAAAACCTGCCACGCGATCATATCCCGGCTTGGTGCGCTCGACGAATGTCGTATCTCGCCCTAAAACCAGCTTGTCATAGGGTTGGTAGCCGAACACCGACAGGCCGATGATATCGAGATATTCGTCGCCCGGATAATAGGCTTCCAACTGGGCATCTCCCCGCGGTGACCACATATATCGCGCGTTTGGAAGATGCTTCCGACAAATGCTGATGACATGCCTGTATGCCTTCACGTAGCCTTCCGGTTTCCAGTAGGCCCAGGTGAACTGCCCCTCCTTGTCATCCATTTCCTGTGCCCAGCGGATGGTTACCGGGCTTTTCAACTTTGCCGCTTCAGAACAGACCGTAGCCATATTGGAATCGTAGCGCCCCGCCAGAATTCCACTCAGGAGGTCCTCCGGGCTCACACGCCAGTCGCGGGCCCATGACCAGGGTTCAATAGTAATCAGCAAGGAGCGCCCGCGTTGGCGTGCATATTCGTCTGCCGTCTTAAGCGTCGCAAGATCCACGTCCTCCCAGGGAAGGAACAGGTGCTCGATCTTCGAATTCGGATCATTGGTATAGTCCCCATGCGGATCATAGGCACCCGGCGTAATCGATCGCTCCGTTATCACAGGGCGCTTGTCATGAAACGAGCGCCCGTCGACGCTGGCACCCGACACGCCGCTGGCAGCATAGACTGCACCGCAAACAACCGCACTCCCGAGCAATCCGGCGGTGACTTTCAAGAGACCTTTCATAGCTCCCTCCCTTCTATTGTTCGGATGTTTGTGTCGTAGAAAGCACAGCTTTCATGCCTTCCAGCCGTTCGGACACCAGATCGGACGTCATGAGCTTGCTGGCCTCGTCACCTTCCTGGGGCTTGGAATGCCGGAAGACATACCACCCACCATCGGGCTCGCGTTTTTGATAGACAGTTCCATCATGGACCCTATGTGAGAAACACACGCTGCCCGGAGCTGCGCCATTTGCCGAATACCATGTCGCCTTGAGGCACATCTGGCCGGTGTGGGTGATGACCCATCGGCCTTCAGCCCACGATTTGCCCTCGCCACTGTCGATCCATGCGCTGAAGTGGCGCCCTGCAACCTTCATCCGGCCTGCACCATTCTCCCACTGCCAGCTCTTGTTTCTATAGAGTTTGAATATCTCGACCGCCGTCATGGCGCGGGCTCCAGCGGGCATCACAACGTTCTGCGGCACCTCTGCATAAGCCGGCCCCGCAAGCGTAAATGCGGCTGTAACAATAGCTATCAGCAGTCCAACACGACCGCGGTTCGGCGAGCGTTCCGATTTAAGGATTGTCAATGGAACCTCCCGCCATTTCGATGTGAGTACCGTTTGCTCGTTCTGAATGGGTCCGCTTGGCCTTTTGCGGTAATGCGATCTTCGCATCGCTCAGATGCCGGGCCGGAGTCGGGCGTCCGACTGCCGAAACATGAAAGCCGAGCTCTTCAGCTGCGCCGGGTTCGAAAGCATTTCTGAGGTCCACCAGAACCGGCCGGCGCACGAGCTTCTTCAAACGCGACAGATCGAGCTTGCGGATGCTGTCCCACTCCGTGATAACGACGGTTGCATCGGCATCGCGGGCGCATTCGTAGGCGTCATCACAAAACTCCACATCGGTGAGAATTTTGCTTGCGTTTTCCATCCCCACGGGATCGTACGCCCGGATGTTTGCGCCGAAACGCTGCAATGTTTCAATTAACGGGACCGACGGCGCGTCACGCATATCGTCGGTATCCGGCTTGAAGGTGAGCCCCAGAACAGCGATCGTCCGCCCCTCGATGTCGCCATCCAGCGCATCCATGACCTTCAAAGCCATGCGGCGCTTGCGCGCTTCATTTGCTGTAACCGTTTCCTGTACGATCCGCACGGCGACACCATAATCCTGAGCCGTGCGCAAAAGCGCCATTGTGTCCTTGGGAAAACAAGAGCCGCCATAGCCGGGCCCGGCATTGAGGAAACTCGTTCCGATCCGTTTGTCGAGACCCATCCCGAGTGCCAGTTCACGAACATTGCTGCCAACCTGTTCGCAGAGATCAGCCAGCTCATTGATGAAGGTGATCTTGGTCGCCAGAAACGCGTTGGCGGCGTATTTGATCAATTCCGAAGTGCGGCGCTGCGTTACAACGATCGGAGCATTTTGCGCTTCGAGCGGTGCGCTGTAGAGTTCCATGAGGACCTTGCGGGCGCGCTCGTCCTCGACGCCGATAACGACGCGGTCCGGCTCCAGGAAATCACGGATGGCAACGCCCTCGCGCAAAAATTCGGGATTTGACGCCACCGAGAAAGTGCCAGCCTTGCGGACCGAGCCGATGATTTTCTGTACCTCGTCGCCGGTGCCGACGGGAACCGTGGATTTCGTCACCACAACCGCGTGATTGTCGATCAACGGCGCCAGTTCGCGTGCCACCATGTAAACAAAGGAAAGGTCGGCATCGCCGGAACCGGCGCGCGGCGGCGTCCCAACGGCGATAAAGACGACAGCGGCCCCCTTCACTGCCTCCGCAAGGTTACCCGTGAAGCTCAAACGCCCTTCGGCCATGTTGAATTCAACAAGTTCATCCAGGCCCGGCTCATAGATCGGCAAGATTCCGCGTTTGAGGCCATCAATCTTCTGTTGGTTCTTGTCAACGCACACCACTTCGTGGCCCCAGCTTGCGAAACAAGTCCCGCTGACCAATCCGACATAGCCGGTTCCAATAACAGCAATCTTCATGTGTAATTATCTCTTACTTGCGATTTGAATTGTTACCGGCATCGGTGCGCCAGCGTGGGTTGAAAATGCTTTGGCGAATGCTGCGTCCCCCGACACCCGCACCGGCCACAGCAAAGCGATCGTCGAAGAGAGAAAAACTCCGGGTTCCCCACGCAAGTGCCTCAATGCCCTCGCGTCCACGCTCGACCGATGCAAGGGCCGGTAGCGCCACGAGAGCGGCAAGGCTCGCAACGAGCGCTGGGCGATAGATGCGAGTTTTGTAGCGAACCGTGTTCTCGGCTGCGTGCTGTGCAACGATGACGAACAGGAGCACGGTGTAGATCAGCGCATTGATGATCGCGAAAACGTAGAACCCCCGGGATTCATCGCTGGCTTCCGGGATGAGCAAGACCGGCATGATCGAGGCGATAGCGAGGAAGCCATATGGGGCCAGCACACGCAACGGAAGTGGGTCCACGTCGGCTGCGCCCTTCGGCGTCACGCGGAAATCCACGAAGGAACCCGTTGCCCAGTCACGCACGGCAGCAAGCGTACCGGCCAGCGCCCACGGCCAGCGCGCGAACAGAAAAAGCGTCATTTCGAGACTGAGGACCTTCGCATTGTAAGGACGGAAAGTCCCCGAGGCACGCCAGCGATATGCCAAAAGGATCAATATGACCGCCTGCGGCAGGAAATGGCTCAGGAAATCGGGATAGGTGACGCCTACGAAATTCTCGCCCATCACCAGTGCCGCGACAGGCAGGATGAACATCAATGCCATGAAGAACGAAAATAGCGGATACCAGAACTGAGAGAACAGAAACTGGAACTTCAGTCGCGGGGGCAAAGTGCGGACGAACCTCGGAGAATATTGCAGCAGGAGCATCACCAGGCTGCGAGACCATTGGAACTCCTGGGTCACAAGATCAGCAAAGGTGCGCGGCCCATCGCCGTGAGCAATGGCATCGAGAGCATGCGCTCCACGCCAGCCATAAGAGTTCATCATGAGCGTGGTGGAATGATCTTCCGCCAGTTCCGGTCCCAGACCGCCAATCTCACGCAGGGCGACAGTGCGGACGGCATAATGCGATCCTATGCAAAGCGGTGCGAGACCGTTGTTGTAACCAGCCTGTAACGAACCATGCATGCTGGCTTCTGCATAAAGGCGCCCTCGCGCCGACCAGCTCTCCCCAGCATTGCGATCACAAATGCTGGGAGCCGAAACATAACCGATCGCAGGGTCGGCAAAGGGGCGCAGCATCTGGAACAGATAACCCGGCTCGGGAACGTGATCGGCGTCGAGCTGCACCACGAAATCATAAAGTTCATAACCGTAATGATCGTAGAAGAAGGCCAGATTGCCTTCCTTGCAGCGAGTACGGCGCGGCCAGGTCTGGCGATGATAATCAGTGCGTCCCTTGCGGGTGGAAATGAAGACTCCATTCGCCTTGCACCAGGCAATCGTTTCGGGAGACGGATCCTCATCGGCCAGCCATGTGTCGTGCGGCACATCTTGCGCCAGCATGGCGCGCAAGGTTTCTGCAACCACAGGAAATGGCTCTGATGGAGCTTTTGTCACGACCATTGCGATCCGGCTGCCTTTCGGCAGGCTCAGCGGCCCGTTCGGACGGGTCGCGCGAAAGAAGAGCACGATGAAATAGATCGGCAACAGCGTCACCCACATCAGGATCGCCGTAACCACAACCGTGCCGCCAAGCTGAATATGGTTGGCAGGCTCCAGCCACCAACTCCAAAAGTACAGCAGCGCCGCCATCCAAAGTCCCGCGCCGAACAGGTATTCGGCCCGCTGCCAGCCGGTAAAAACCGGCACCATCAACGGCTCTGTGTGGACAGCGCCGTCGTCTTTCCTGAAAGTTCTCAAGAGAGTACCTCCAGACCGAAGAATGGAGCAGCAGTGCGTATGATCGTGTCGAGATCTGAGTGAATCGTCTTGAAGCCAAGCTTCTCCGCAGCGAGCGACGGGTCAGCATAGAGCACGGGCGGATCGCCAGCCCGACGCGCCCGCATTGCAACCGGCACTTCGCGGCCGGTCACCCGGCTGATGGCATCAAGGATTTCCTTGATGGAGGTGCCCTGCCCGCTGCCGAGATTGACTGCAAGGTTGCCACGATTGTTGATCAGATGTTCAACCGCAAGCACATGCGCACGTGCCAGATCGGTGACATGAATATAATCGCGGATGCAGGTGCCATCCGCTGTATCGTAATCGTCGCCATAGACTTCCAGAACATCGATACATCCGACCGCCGCCATCATGGCACGCGGAATGATATGTGTTTCCGGATCATGCGCCTCGCCCAGTTCGCCTTCAACGTCTGCGCCGGAGGCGTTGAAATAGCGCAAGGCAACATAATGCATGCCGTAAGCCGCCGCATAATCGGCCAGCATCTCCTCAGCGATCAGCTTCGTCCGCCCATAAGGATTGATGGGACGCTGCACTTCGCCTTCGCGTATCGGTAATTGATCTGGAATCCCATAGGTCGCACAGCTGGAAGAGAAGATCACATTGCGTCCGCCGGTTCTGCGGCATGCTTCCAGCAAAGACTGCGTCCCGCTGACATTGTTTTGATAATATTTGGCGGGGTTTTCGACAGATTCACCGACATAGGCGGAAGCGGCGAAGTGAATGACGGCAGCGGGATCGTGTTCTTCGATCGTCTCGGTCAGCAGACGTGTATCGAGGATGTCTCCCTCGACAAAGTCTCCCCAGCGGATGGATGCCAGATGTCCCGTCGAGAGATTATCATAGACAACAGGCTCGTAACCCTGCCTGGCAAGAAGCTTGACCGTATGGCTACCGATAAAGCCTGCCCCACCGGCAACCAACACCGTTTTTTTAGTCATCGCTGTCTTTTCCTGGAACGCATAGAAGTATCTGCGCACGCTAATGCGCAGTGTTCATCGGTTTCACATTTGCGGGTCTGGTGGTTGGATGGCGTTGTCAGTCGCAACGCCATGCCCGATCAGAGATGGCTTACGCCGCCTCCGCGAACTTCCCCATGGGCTTGGTCAGTTGACCCTCAAAATAAGCGATCGTTGACGTCAGACCGTCGGCAAGCGCCACGGCAGGTTCCCATCCGAGTTCACGTTGCGCCACTTCAATATCGGGGCGGCGCTGGCGCGGGTCGTCTATCGGCAGTGGGCGATAGACGATTTTGGAGCGCGAACCGGTCATATCGATGATCTGCCTTGCCAGTTCGCCGACGGTGAACTCACCGGGATTACCGATATTGACCGGCGCATGGATCGCCCGGGGGCTATACATAAGTCGATGGAAGCCCTCGATGAGATCTTCCACATAGCAAAAGGAACGGGTCTGCGATCCGTCGCCATAGACGGTGATATCCTGGGACTTCAGTGCCTGTACGATAAAGTTTGACACGACGCGACCGTCATCCGGGCGCATGCGCGGTCCATACGTATTGAAGATGCGCACAATACGGGTATCGACTCCGTATTGTTGATGAAAATCATAGAACAGGGTTTCAGCGGATCGCTTGCCCTCATCATAACAGGCGCGAGGACCGAAGGAATTGACATTGCCCCAATAGTTCTCGGGCTGCGGATGCACATGGGGATCACCATAGACTTCCGATGTGGAGGCCTGGAAAATCCGCGCCTGGCAACGGACAGCCAATTCCAGAAGATTGAGCGAACCGATCACGTTCGTCTTCATCGTATGAACAGGGTCGACCTGATAGTGCGGCGGCGAAGCCGGGCACGCAAGGTTATAGATTTCGTCAACGGGGAGATCGAGAGGCTCCACAATGTCGTGGCGCACAAAGCTGAACGTGTCAAAGCTCAGAAGGTGTTGCAAGTTCTCCATCCGACCGGTGGAGAAATTATCCACGCAGACAACTGAATGCCCCTCATTCAGAAGCCTTTCGCAAAGATGTGAGCCAAGGAAACCAGCACCACCGGCCACAAGAACGCGACTCACCGATTTCTGATGAGAATTACCGCTTGCTGAAATAGTCACTTTACTCACGAAAGCCTCCGATGGCAGGAAGAATTGTTGGTCGCCATTGACAGATGGACGAAGATACTTTCTTCGAATCAAAACGTATTTTCTTGTTCAGATATTTTTCTTGAAATGAACTTTGACGACCATCTAGATATCCGTTACAACCCAGCATGGCGATATCAACTTGTCCGGAAAAGTTTTCAAAACGTCCATTTTTGCGGGCAATAGAAAATGTCTGCGAGGAGACGGACAAACGAGCGATTTCGTAAATCACAGATACGCTCTTGGACAATCGCACCCCATGCGTTGGGCTTTGGGGGGCTGATCAGCGGCGACACAAACCATTCATGAGCCATTCAGCTTGGGTAGGTAATGACTGACCACACCATCCATTGGATGTCGCAGAATGCATGTCTTCCACAAATGGAAGCACTCATTGGAATTATGAAATTGGAGGTAGGATTATGAGTGGCAAGGAGGATCTGTTACAACCGGGATTTGTTGAACGCCGCCGTCATCCACGCGTGTCCAATGCTCCGCTTGGGGTCGACAAGGAGAGGAAGGGCGTTCTGGTTCCACTACGATTTGGAACAGCAGAGCTTCCAAAATCCCAGCAGTTTCCTGCCTGGCAGGAGCATATGGCCCCCGTGCTGGATTGCCGACTGCCGGACGGCGCAGATATCCAGAACGGTTTTATTGTCCAGCAGACGGTGTGGAATCTGGGAGGCATGTTAGTCGTTCAGGAAACCGTTCCGGCCTATGGATACGAACGCTCGCCCCAAAAGATTCGATTCAGTCCGATTGATCACTGGCGCATCGCATTCCTCCGCTCAGGTCGCACTTGGACTGAAGTGGACGGCCATGTTGCACAAAATGAGCCGGGCATGATGGAAGTTCGTTCGCTCGGCCGACCATTTCGAGGGCGAAGCCTGGCGGTGACAACGATAAGCCTGGTTATTCCCGTTGACCTGTTTTTTGATCAGGGCGGTTTACCGCCAGCCAGCAACAATGCCGTTATCGGCGGGCATCGGGTTAGCCTGCTTCTGGACTATCTTTCAAGCGTTGAAGCCAACCTCGAACGTTTCACGCATGACGATTTGGCAGTTGTGAAAGTCCGCCTGCAAGAAATGGTGTTCGATGCTGTTACTGCCTTGGTAGATCGGACTGAGAGCAAGGACCAGCTTTCTCAGGTCGGATTAATGACGCGGGCCAGACGCTTCATCCAAAACAATATTTCTTCACCGGATTTGAACATCGACAGCCTCTGCAAGGAACTGGCGATTTCCAGGACGCGGCTCTATGAATTATTTGAAGTTACCGGCGGTGTCGCCAACTATATCCGCCGACGTCGCCTTCTCACTGCTCATGCCATGCTGGCAGATCCTACGGGTAGCCAGAAAATTGCGGACATCGGACTGGCGATCGGCATCGAATCCTCAGCCAATTTCAGCCGCACCTTTACACAGTATTTCGGTTATAGCCCCAGTAGCGTATACAGGAAAAATTCTATTGTAGATCAAATTCCTCCTGCTGAGCGGGGAATTATAAAAGATTATCATCAACACACATTGGAAGGCTTGTTGAGGACCCTCGGCCTCTTCTGATCCAGAATTGTATAACCTTGCAGATTGGATCTGCGGCGGGAACACCCAGCCATTCGACCAGTTCGGTCAACGCAAGTGATCAGATGAGACTACGACAGGTCACGCGTGAGATTAAGCGGTTCTTCGCCCGCTCCTTCCCAGTCAGCTCATAAAGAAGCCCCCGGAATGAACCGGGGGCCATGAGTTGCGGGTCGCTATGCTTTGCGGCCTACCACTTGACCTTGAAGCCAGCGGTTCCCTTGAGGGCATAGCTGTCAGCGAAGTGGTTGAACGCGGTGTTGATGGAGCCTTCACCATAGATGGCATATTTGTTGTCGGCCCAGGCATAGGTGCCGCCGGCGCCGATACCGCCCCACCTCTTGTCATTGTCGGTGTCAAAATCGACGCCCGCCACATTGGCCGACGAACCACCCAGCATTTCCTGATAGAGATTGGCGATGCCATAGACGGTCGTGTTGACCATCAGGCCATCATCGCCCTTCCAGCTATTGGCATAGTTGGCGGCAAGACCGATGCGTCCGATCAGGCTGTCGCCATCATGCAGGCGCACGCGGCTGCCCCATGTGTCGTCGAAGGCGTTGGCATTGATGGACGAGTACATCAGCTGTGCCTGCGGCGTCAGCGACCAGTTCTGGTCGATGGCAAAGCGCTGGCCTGCTTCGATGCTCAAGGCATAACCGGTTGCCTTGCGGCCATCGGCAAGACCCTGATTGGCCGTCCATGAATTGAGATCGCTGTCAAACCATGTCACCTGTGCCTGACCGTCGACATAAAAGCCGGAATTGCCATACCAAGTCGTGGTCGCACCAAGGCTCCATGCATCGGTGCTGATAGCACCATCGCCATGGAAGGAGGAGATATCGCCCTTGGCATGACCATACTGTCCGGTGAGGCCGGCAATCAGCTTGCCATTGGTGCCTTCATAGAACTGGCCATCGACACCGGCCTGCATGATGAAAGTGTTGACGTCCTGCTTCATCCGCGTCAATGACGTATCGGGTTCAAGACGGTTATGCGCGCCTTCGACACGCGCCCACACGCCCTTGTCATTAACGGCAGCACCATTGGTCTGGCCATCGCCGTTCTTGTCGGTCCAGTAGCGTTCGCCAACACGTTCCTGAAGCGTCGGCAGCTTGTTCAGCGCCTGCATGTTATTCAGATAGCCTTCATAGACCGGGACAGACGGGCTGTAGCGCGGATCGGGATCGTCCCTCTGACTGGTCAGATACCAGTTGCCATCATCATTGCCGGTGCCAGGGCCCCGTTGCAGCGTATAGGCGTATGCCCCGCCGGAAACTGCTTCCTTGCCGTCCTTGGTGACAAAGTCGCCCATCAGCGAGAAGGTGCCGTTGGAGTTCCCCTGAACATCAACAACTTCGATGCCATTGACGGTCTGGTCGCCAAGGCCGCCGCGATTGATGACCTTCAGATGAGTGTTGCCCGAAGTGTCGCCACCGACCTTCAGTACGTCGGTTGTGGAGCCATCACCGCCCAGCACGCTGTTAATGACAACTGTGCCACCATTACCGGTGTAATTGCCGGCCACGTTCAGCGTCGTACCGCCATTGCCGCCAAAATTGATAATGCCGGAATTGTTGAGCGAGGCCATGCTGGTGGCAAAGCCGCCAAGGTCGATCACAGCATCTTTTGCCACCGAATAATTCGAGCTGGCCGAGAAACCACCCGCAGCACCCTGAATGAGCGAACCGCCATTGACGTCTGTATTACCAGACCAGTTGCCGGTGCCCGACAGCGTCAGCTTGCCGATACCGTTCTTGGTGAGGCCACCCGTACCGTCGATACCGCCGGAGAAGGTCGTGTCGGTGCCCTGATTGAGCGTCAGTGTTCCCGAGCCGAGCGCCACATGGCCGCTACCGGCAAGACCACCTACCGTTTCATTGAAGTTGGCCAGATCGGCAGTACCGTCTGTGTCTACCGTCAACAGGCCAGAGCCAAAGGCATGATCGGCAATGCCGGCCTGTGCCGTGCCACGTTCAACCGTCAGCCCGCCGGAAAACGTGTTGTTGCCTTCAAACACCGTCGTGCCGGCGCCGCGCTGCACGACATCGCCGCCACCGCTGATGTTGCCGGAGAAACTATACGTATCCGACCGATCGAAGGCCAGAGTACCATGGCCATATGGATCAACATTCACAACCACATCGCCCTGAATGCTGCCCGTATTGTTGCCATCGCCAAGCTGCAACGTGCCCTGATTGATCGTCGTCCCGCCCGAATAGTCATTCTCGCCAGTCAGAACCAGAGTGCCGTAATCGATCTTGGTCACGCCCTGAGTGCCGTGCAATACCGTGGAGATCGTCGCGGTTATATTGGCGCCGCCGGCACTGCCATCGCCGACGCGGATAGTCGGAGCCTTGTCGCCTGTAAGCGTCAAATAGCCACCGTCGAGCACATAGCCATCGGTCGAGAACACCAGCCCCTGTGCGGTGATATCCCCGCCGCTATCATCCACCGTGACGTGATGCCCGACCGGGCCGTTGAACTGCGCATAATCGCCCTGGTTCCAGATGCCAGCCGAGCCATGATTAATATCTGTCCAGTTCCGGTTGGTCGTGTTCCATATGCCATCACCGCCATCCCAGATATTGTTGGCGATTTGACCTGCAAAGTAGAGATTATAATGGCCGGGGTTCGACTTATCGAAGTTCATTGCGCTCCGGTCCGAACCCGTCGGCACGTTACCCAAAGTCAAATCACCCGAAAGTGACCCGTCATAATCGAACAGGCGATAAGTACCGACGCCAAAATCGCCCTGATCGGTGATGTTCAACGTACTGCCATTCAGCGCTAGATTGCCATGCACGTAAAACAGACCTGCTGCGTTCGACGCTTGGCCAAGGGCAACATTTACATTGCTGCCAGAATTCAGGGTAAGGTCACTATTGAAGGTCAGGACATTGCCCTGATTGCCGATCAACGTGCCTCCGCTCGCAACCGTCGTATTGCCACCAATCGTACCCTTGGTACCGCCTAGGCTAGCTCCACTGGCAACATCTACCGTGCCGCCCAAAATGCCATTGATCCACAGCGTTCCTGCTCTGACCGTCGTATCACCGGCAAATGCGCCGCTATCCCCTGTCATGGTCAGAGTGCCAGCGCCGAGCTTCTCCATGCTTCCCGCACCCTGCAGCGTGCCTGTGAAGGTCAGGTCATCAGAACGGTTGAACACCACTTTGCTGTCATCGACAATCGTGCCGTTCAGCGCACCGGTCCTGCCGCCAGCACCAATCTGCAAAGCACCGCCCTTGACGTTGGTCGTGCCTGCAAAGCCCGACCCATCACCGGTCAGTGTGGTCGTTCCGGTCGTGTCCGCCGTCTGGTTGATCGTGCCGTTGCCCGAAATGTCCGCCGCCAGAAGATAGTCTGTATCCGTGTAATTGAAGTTCAACGTGCCAGTGCCAGCACCAAACACAATGGAATCCGTCGTCAAGAAGCCCGCTTTTGCCGCGGGGTCGCCTGCCGCAGCACCAATGTTCAAAACGCCAGAAACTGCAGTATTGTAACCGATATATACTTTATTCGTAACTTTAACAATGGCACCGTCGCTGATGGTTAAAACGCCTGAACCATCTAGGCCAACAAACACACTACCCGTGTAATTTCCATAAACAGTATCTGGAACAACAGTCCAGCTTGAATCGGCTCCATTTATTGTAACAATACTGACGCTATCCGCATTCTTGCCAATGTAAACATTCGAGCTGGTCACCGAACCACCGTTGGTTATGTCAGTCCAGGTGGAACCTTTGAGACCCAATTCAACAATTGAGGTTATATTCCAGCCAGATGAACTGCCATCCACCGTAATAGCCGCTGAGTGCCCTACCTTATCACCTATGTATCCGCGCCCAACATTGACCTGCCCACCATCTCGAATGGCAAGACTGCCACCATACATTGCCATAAGCCTTTTGGGCACATCCCATTTTGAGTTGGGACCTTCGACAATGAGTTTGCCATTCGGATTAATGGCCATGTAAGCTGCTGTTACAAGGCCTCCATTTCTGATAATTAGAGTTCCACTCCCTCCCGACGCACTTCCTATGTAGTAGCTTAGGGTGGTAGTTTGAGTTCCACTTAACAGCGATCCTGCGCCGTCAATGATTAGTGTGCCCTTCCCACCAGCGTCGAAGCCAACCACCAAAGCACCTGCATTTATAATCTTGCCACCATTTTGAACAGTAACTGTAGCAGTTCCTTGACTGCCGATCATCAACGCATATGGATATCCATTAAAGCCAAGGTCTGCCCCTTGCATATCTATCGTTGAATCTTGACCATCAATTGTAGCCGTAGCGAGGGATCCAGCCTTATCTCCAAACACCAGTGTTCGAGTTGACACAAGACCGCCATCAGCGACGTTCAAAACGCCCGTTCCCTCTTTTCCAAAGACGGCAGAGCCAATCAGGTGAGAGCCTAGCCCGTCAACAAGAACTTTGCCGATAGCCCCTGCTTCCTCACCAACAATTAGCGAAGCATCGACAATACCACCCCCAAGAATATTGAGTGTAGCGTCTCCTGTTTTCCCTATCTGTAAACGACCGTAGTTCATCGAAAGCTTCGAATTCTCACCTGTGACGTTGATCACACCGCTTGAGCCGGCATCAGTCGCAACAGCAAATGTTTTTCCCCAGCTTATAGACAATTCGCCGTTCAGAATATCCAAAGAGCCGAATGAGCCCTGAGTGCCAACCTCTACATTAAAATTCAAAACTCCATCTCTGTTTATCTGGGGAGTGTTGGACATGCCCCCATTAAGCCAATGGAATAACAATCTGTCTCCCGCGCCCGGTGTGGCCGGAAGAACGGGACTATAATTACCAGCCGCCAAGGCATCAGTATCCACTGCGCCTGTCCATGAAAAATCATCAGCCATCGCAGGCGCCGCACCTGCTAACCAAACGAGCGCCAACGCTGATGCAGACTGCAGCAGTTTATTCTCATACTTATTGCGAATACGTTTTGAAACAATACAGCGAGCAATCATCGGATAATATTTCCTATAAAGGCAAATGATAATATATAGATTATATTACAAGACGACTCTGAACGTTGAAACTACACTTACAGCAAAAAGAAATTAAGGTGCAATAATGCCACTTTTCATAAAGTTATTATTTATTTAATTTAAATAAACACTTAGCCCCCAACTGAAACTTTCGACCCACCGCAAATCACACAATGAGGCCCCGGTTGTTACCGGGGCCTTGCTGTTTGTGCGGCTGTGCCTGTTGCCCTACCACTTGACCTTGAAGCCGAGATTTCCCTTGATGGCGTAGCTGTCGGCGAAGTGGTTGAGGGATGTGTTGATGGAGCCTTCGCCATAGATGGCGTATTTGTTGTCGGCCCAGGCATAGGTGCCGCCGGCGCCGATGCCGCCCCAGGTGCCGTCGCTGTCGGTCGCCATATGCGTCCCGGCATAGTTCATGCGGGCGTCACCCAGGAACTCCTGATAGAGATTGGCAATGCCGTAGACGGAGGTGTTGACCATCAGGCCATCCTCACCCTTCCAGGCATTGGCATAGCTGGCGGCAAGGCCAAGCCGTCCCGTCAGGCTGTCGCCGTCGCGGTTGGAGATGCGGGCGCCGTAGGTGTCCTTGAACGTGTCGAAGTCGACCGAGGAGAACATCAGCTGCGCCTGCGGGGTCAGCGACCAGTTCTGGTCGATCGCAATGCGCTGGCCCGCTTCAAGGCTCAGCGCATAGCCAAAGCCCTTGTTGCCGTTTGCCAGCGTCGGATTGACCGCATCGACACCCAGGTCACTGTCATACCAGTTGGCCTGTGCCTGCGCATCGACATAGAAGCCCGAATTGCCATACCAGGTCGCGGTCGCGCCAAGGCCCCACCCTTGCGTGTCGATGGAGCCCGAACCGTCACCGGTGCGGTTGTCGATATTCGAGCGGGCCTTGCCATATTGCCCGGTGATGCCGGCAATCAGCCTGCCGTTCTCACCCTCGTAGAACTGGCCGTCGACACCGGCCTGCAGGATGACGGTGTTGATGTCCTGATGAAGGGTGCCTGCCGTCGAGCCGACCTCCAGGCGGTTATGCGCCCCTTCGATGCGACCCCAGATCGCCTTGCTGTCGGTCTCGCCGGCCAGGGCCTGATTAGTGCTGGCACTGGCGCTGGCATTGCTATCCGCATTGACATAGCGCTCGCCCACGCGCTGCTGCAGCGTCGGCAGCTTGTTCAGCGCCTGCAGCGTGGCGTTATAGGTCTCATAGACCGGAGCGGCGGGGCTGAAGCGTTCCGGCGGGACGGGGCAGGTGTCGGTATCGTGGCAGTCGGGATCCGGCTTCTCATACTGGCTGACCAGATACCAGTTGCCGTCCTCATTGCCGCTGCCTGAACCCTTCTGCAGCGTATAGGCATAGGCGGAGTCGGTCATGATGCCCGCCTTGCCGTCCCTGGTGGTGTAATCGCCATTGAGCGTGAACACGCCATCCGAATTGCCGCCGATATTGATGATCTCGATGCCGTTGACCGTCTTGTCACCAAAGCCCTTGCGGTTGGTGATGTCGATCTTCGACGTGCCCGACGTATTGCCGGAGACATTCATCCGGTCCGCCAGGGAATCGTCGTCGCCCAGCACCGCCGACATATGCAGCGTGCCGTCATTGCCGGCATAATCGCCCGCAATGTTCAGCACCGTGCCGCCCATGCCGCCGAAGAAGACATCGCCGCCATTGGCAAGGCCTGCAATCGTCGTTTCGAAGCCGCCAAGCTGGATCGAAGCGCCTTTTGCCACCGCAAAGGCGGAAGCAGACGAGAAGCCGCCAGCAACGCCCTGCACCAGATCGCCCCTGTTGACGCTCGTCGCACCCGCATAGGTGTTCACGCCATAAAGCACCAGATCGCCATCGCCATTCTTGGTAAGGCCGCCGGTGCCGGAGATCGTGCCGGAGAAGTCGCCATGCAGGTTCTGATTGAGGGTGAGCGTGCCCGAGCCAAGATCGATGTTGCCATCGCCCGTTGTCTCGCCGATCAGGCTGCCGACCGTTTCGTTTAAGTCGTTGAGATCGAGCCTCGCCCCGCCCCTGACCGTCACATTGCCTGAACCGAAGGCATTGTCGGCAATGCCTGCCTGGGCGGTGCCGCCCTTGACGGTGAGCCCGCCGCTAAACGTGTTGTTGGCGGCAAACACCGTCGTGCCGGCGCCGTCCTTGGTCACATCGCCAAGGCCGCTTACCTGGTTGCTCAGCGTGAACGCATCATCCTTGTTGATCAGCAGACGGCCCTGATCGAACTGCGTGTTGGCAAGCACAATTCCGGAACGTGCATCGATGCTGCCATTGCCGCTCAGTTCCAGCGTGCCTTCCTTGACCGTGGTGTCACCGGTATAGGTATTCTGTCCGGTCAGGTTGAGCGTGCCATAGCCGCCCTTGATCATTCCATTCTGGCCGTCGAGCACCGAAGCGATGGTTGCAACATAATTGACGCCTTGAAGCGAGCCGTCGCCGACATTGATCCAGTTCTCTGGGTCACCAAGCGTGATGGTGCCGTTCTCGACCTTGTAGCCGTCGACAAAGAACTGCATGCCGCTGACGACCGGCGTGAAGCCATTGGCGATGGTGACGGTGCCGCCCGTGCCCTGGAAGACCGCGAAATTATCGTTGGCCCAGGAGCCGTTGAGAATGCCGTCCTTGTCGGTCCAGTTTTTACTGGTGCCGTTCCAGATGCCATTGCCGCCCTGAATGATCCCGTCACCGCCCGGACCGGCATCGCCGTCCCAGAAATTGAGGGTTAGCCCGCCGGTATTGATCAGGTTGACCTGACCGTCGCCGGCGACAATCTGCAGTTCGTAATTGGGGTTGTTGCCCGCCAGTACCAAGCCATTATTCGTCAGGGGACTGTCCGACTGGAAGATGCGATAAAGGCCGAGTTCGACCTTGCTGTTCTCGTTGACCGACAGCGTTCCGTTGATGGTGAGGTGGCCGCCCACATGGAAAAGCTCGTTGGTCGATGCTTTGCCCTTCAGCGTCACATCGACATTGCTGCCCGCATTGAGCGTCAGGTCCTTCAGGAAATCGAGCCGCTGTCCCGTCTGGCCGAACAGGCCGCCGTCAATGGTGGTGTTGCCGCCAACGATGCCCTGGCCACCGAGCGAACCGCCAGAGGCGACAGTGACCGTGCCGGTGCCGTCGCCAAGCTTGCCGTCGTCAAGGCGCAAACCGCCTGCATTGACATGGGTATCGCCCTTGAAGCCGCTGCTGTCACCCGACAGGGCCAGCATACCGTCACCGATCTTGGTCAGGCCGCCCGTACCGGTAAAGACATTCGACAGCGCAAATTCATTGCTGGCCTCGACAATGTCGAAGGCACCGCCGCCTGCACCCCAGTTGATCGCCTTGTTGGTGCCCTTGAAATGCGTGCCGGTGACCTGCAAGGTGCCGCCGTCAAAATTGAGCGCGCCTGTACCGAGGTTCTCTTCCTGCTCGACCGAGATCACACCGGCATTGAGATAGGTATCGCCATAGCTGTTATTGCCCGAAAGCGTCAGCTTGCCAGCGCCCTTCTGCGTCACGCTGCCCGTGCCGCTGATATTGCCATCCAGCACCGTCGCGCCCTGGTTGGCAACCACCAGGGCACCACCGTTGAGATCAACGCCGCCGAGGATCGAACCATCCGTCGTGCCATCGCCCAGTTGCAAAATGCCGTCCGAAACCGTCGTCCCACCTTTATAGGTGTTGGTTCCAGACAAGACCAGCGTACCGGCGCCAAGCTTGGTCAGCGCACCGCCTGCGCCGAGGTTCTGACCGACGGTAAACACATTGCCCGCAGCGGCAATGTCGAAACCGCCGCCCTCACTGCCCCAGTTGATCGTGCGGCCCGTCGACTGAAAGTCCGTGCCGGTGATCTGCAAAGTGCCGCCGTTGAAGCTCAGCGCTCCGGCGGTATCGCCCAGATTGGCTTCCCGGCTCACCGAAAGCGTCCCGCCATCCAGGATCGTGCCGCCTGAGTAGGTGTTATTGCTGGTCAGGACTGTCGTGCCACCTCCCAGCTGGCGTACATTGCCGGTACCGGAAATGAGGCCGCCAAAGAGCATCGGATTGGAACGATTGAAAGCCAGAGTTCCTTTGGTGCTTGCGTCGAGACCGGTGTTGACCGTCCCGGTGATCTCGCCCTGTGTGCCGCCATCGCCGATTTGCAGCACACCTTCCTTGATCGTCCAGTCTTCCGAACGACCGGTCAGCGACCACGTGCTTGTGCCGGTCTTCTCATAGATCTGGAAACCGTAATATTGCGCCCTTCCGTCTACGCCTACCCCAGAAGTCATGTCCCCGGCAAAGGTCGCATCCGTATCCCCGCCAAGAATGAATGTGTTCGACCCGCCTGTATCGGCCCAAACAATCCCGGTAATGTCCGAACCGGCATGAAGCTCAAGTATATTCGTACCGCCTTGAAAGCGTATCGCGTATCCGTCTTTACCGGCGTTACTGGTTCCTGGAGCGCCGCCAATGCCATTTCTAATGGTGCCGCTGTTCACAATCGACAGATTTGAGCCGACAATAGCATCGCCGCCATCACCATTAGGACCGCCTGTGTCAGACGCCCCACCATCGCCGCCGAGGATCTCACCGGTATTGTTAATGGTTGCCCCCGAAGCATAGATCGCAACGCCGCCTCGGCTGCCAGGACCACCCTTACCGCCCTGCACTGTCCCCGAATTATCGATAATGTTTCCGGATTGGCTGAACGCAGATGTCGGCATGGAAACACTGGCAGCACTTAAGATCGCCAGAAACGAGACGGAGCGCGCCAGCGCAGAGGCGCGGTTGTTGATTGCTGTTGATCGGGAAGGACGAGACCTGGAGAGAGTGGACAATGTAAACTCCTGCGTAAAATCAATAAAGGGATTAGATGGCAAAGACGCGCGGCGTGGCGGCTTCAGCGCCACTGACGGGCACCGCCAGCTTGCAAGCGCCTGCGCGCAGGCTGCGTTTAAAGCGAAGGGCCGCACTTGAAGGGGGTGGCATTGCTGTCTGTTTCGATTGATCAATCATTTTTTCTTCCAAACGCATCTTCAAAAATCACTGTTATGAATGCCGAACCCGCAAAGGGCCTGTTCGTCTGCCGCCACCGCAAGGTGCGCCTTGCGGGAGCCACCCCAACCGCGCACTTCGCAACCCATCACCTGCCATATCCAGGCACTGCCGGCCTTCGCTCCACAAACGCATATGCGCGCATTGCCGTGCTCACCTTGCTGGCGACCGGAACAATGAAAGGATGCGACCCGGATGGAAATGAAACCGGGCGAGATCGGCATGGCGCAAGCAATGCAGCCAGACTGCATCCTCCGATTGCCGCCTCTACCCCCCTGTCTTCCACATCCCCCAAAACCTTTTCGTGATAAAATCTCAAATCAAAAGCGCACCACGACGACAGTGGAACGAAGAATCGAACCAAGATATATCACGCGAGTGTTACCGGAGAATAACTAACGATTCTTCTTTAGTAAATATACCCCAACTAATTTCATAATATCAGTGATAGATAAATTATAATATTATTATCGTATATGCAGCTTATGAACGAGAAAATAGGACTTCTCAAGAGATTAAGTTCCAAAAATTTTGGTCTCTTCTCGTTTCATGCTCCAAATCTTTGATGCGCTCACGAAGAGCTGCAACCAGATGGTCAACGAAAGAGTGGAAACCTGCCTGCCAATCGGCCTGCAGCAGCAATTCGGCTGAATTGAAGAACATTGAAGGGTATGGCTGTTGCGAGTTGATCTATCCTGATGAGGAATCTCGTTCAGCTCCGGCAATGAAATAGAGTGCGAGATTTGATCTTTCAGACGGGGATCTGATTGCGTGACGGGGCGGCTTTGCCAATATTGATTTAAACACCTCGAACGGGAACAGACGATACTGTGACGGTTCAGCCTATTTTTCTTCGCACGACCTCTATTGGATCGAGCAACGGTCGCGATCGATAGGGCTCTGTATCCGGACCGAATAGCGTAGCCGCCAAATTCACCGGACGCCCTTGCTGGCCGCTGGCATGTCAGGTGGATTTTGCAGCAATGACGCCGCCCTCGTTCCGGGGGGATATCCCCTAGCGGCTCAATAGGACCAAAGGTGCAGTGTATATGTGCACCGACACGGCGGAAGTCATCGGCGTCGATCCAGCCGATCACTGGCACCAGGTCCACAACCGGCTGAACCAATCTGAAGCCGAACACTACATGCCCAAACGCCATCCCGCACGGACCGAACGTCGTAGAAGCAGGCCGTGAGTTGAGACGACACCCCTGCTGTGACGTTGCTCGCCGCCATCCGGATTCACTGCCCCAGAATCGCCGAGTTGTCATCGGAGTTCAGTTGGAATGTGACCGCCAGTGCACTGCACGGCTTCCTACCGGCGGGCCAACTCAAGGCCGGCCGCGGTCACAAGAGGCAACATACCATCAAGCGGAAGGCTGCCCTACGATAGACAGTGGAAATTATATGATTGTTTCCACTGATTGATAAAGGGATATAGCGCACAGCCGGCCGCGTCAGGACGAACCTAAATCATTCCCACTCAATCGTACCCGGCGGCTTTGACGTCACGTCGTAGACGACGCGGTTGATGCCACGCACTTCGTTGATGATGCGGGTTGCTGCATTGCCGAGGAAATTCATGTCGTAGTGATAGAAATCAGCGGTCATGCCGTCCACGGAAGTCACGGCGCGCAGCGCACAGACGAATTCGTAGGTGCGGCCATCACCCATCACGCCGACAGTCTGAACCGGCAGCAGAACCGCGAAAGCCTGCCAGATGGCATCGTAGAGGCCAGCCTTGCGGATCTCGTCCAGATAGATCGCATCCGCTTCGCGCAGAATTTCCAGCTTTTCGCGCGTGATGCCGCCGGGGCAGCGGATCGCGAGGCCCGGTCCCGGGAACGGGTGACGACCGATAAAGCTCTCCGGCAGGCCGAGTTCCTTGCCGAGCAGGCGCACTTCATCCTTGAACAGTTCGCGCAGCGGCTCAACCAGCTGCATCTTCATGCGCTCGGGCAGACCGCCGACATTGTGGTGCGACTTGATCGTGACCGAAGGTCCGCCGGTAAAGGAAACGCTTTCGATAACGTCCGGATAGAGCGTGCCCTGCACCAGGAAATCTGCGCCGCCGAGCTTCTTGGCTTCTTCTTCGAATACTTCGATGAAGAGGCGTCCAATCGTCTTGCGCTTCTTTTCCGGATCGGTTTCGCCTTCCAGTTCACCGATGAAGCGGTCGGAAGCATCCACGAGGATCAGCGGCAGATTGTAATGTTCGCGGAACATCTCAACAACCTGCTGCGCCTCGTTCTTACGCATCAGGCCGTGGTCGACGAGAATGCAGGTGAGCTGGTCCCCAATGGCTTCGTGGGCCAGAAGGGCTGCAACAGAGGAATCCACGCCACCGGAAAGCGCGCAGATGACCTTGCCGCTGCCGACTTGCTTACGGATCGCTTCGACAGCCTGTTCGCGGTATGCGCCCATCGTCCAGCCCGGCTTCACGCCAACGATACGATGAACGAAATTCTGCAACAGCTTTGCGCCATCCGGCGTATGCACAACTTCCGGATGGAACTGCACGCCGTAATATTTGCGCTTTTCATCGGCAATGGCTGCAAAAGGTGCGTTCGGCGACGTACCGATGATTGTGAAACCATCCGGCAGCGACGTTACGCGATCGCCGTGGCTCATCCAAACCTGGTGACGGGTGCCCTTGGCCCAGATGCCTTCGAAAAGCGGGCTGTCTTCCTGCACATCCAGGAAAGCCCGGCCAAATTCGCGGTCATGACCACTTTCCACCTTGCCGCCCAGCTGGGCGCAGATGGTCTGCTCGCCGTAGCAGATGCCGAGAACCGGAATGCCTGCCTCGAAAACCGCCTGCGGCGCACGTGGCGAGCCGATGTCGGTCGTCGAATGCGGGCTTCCTGAAAGGATGACGCCTTTCGGCTTCAGCCGTTTGAATGCCTCTTCAGCAGACTGGAAAGGGACGATTTCACAATAGACATTGGCCTCGCGTACGCGACGCGCAATCAGCTGCGTGACCTGGCTGCCAAAGTCGATGATAAGGATTGTGTCGGGATGTGCCGTAATACTCATGTGCAGCATCTATTTAAAAAGTGGCCGGGATGCAATGCCTATATGGGGTATGGACGAGATGCTCAACAAGTGTGTTGCCGAAAAAGGGCCTATACTGACACACCATTGTCAGGAGGAGATGAGGCCATCCGCAATCGCAGCTTCCAGTCGCTGGACCGCATCGGCCAGTTTTTCATCTATAACATGCAGATACTGCGTCCAGTCGCCGATATGCTGCAACTCGCTTGCGCCATCGGAGATACCTCTAAGCCCGAAAAGAGGGACACCTGAGAGTTGGCAGGCTCGCAGGCAGGCGTAAGTCTCCATATCGACCATATCTGCATCAATTGCCGAATAAATATCGCCGGAAACAATGTTTGCGCCGGTCGAAAGCGATGCAGCAGGGATTTCGGGCACGTAGATCGGAAGTTCAACCACCGTGGGGAGATCAAGAAAGGGCGTCGCTCCCTTTTCAAATCCAAGCGGCGAAGCATCCATATCGCGATAAGATACGGAGGATACCTGAAATACTTCCGCCTGGGCTAATTTGGCTGATCCCGCCGAACCCAGCGACACCACGAGGTCGGGCTTTTTGCCTGCGTGAATCAAGCTGCCGAGAGCATATGCGAGATTGGCCGCCGCTTCGACTGGCCCTACCCCGATCATGACCGGCGTGAAGAGCTTCGCCAGGTGCCGTCCATATTCGGCATCCGCTGCCATAACGTAGAGCAGGCGCTTTCCGGCGACGGTCTTTATCATCCCTGCAAGCCTTTTCTGTCCTGCACTACCATCATGGTCCCGGTCATCGTCGCGATGAGACGCACTTCCGTGTCGGTGATGGCAAATGCCTGGCCATCGCTGACCATGATCGTCCGACCGGGTTTGGTCACCTCGCCACGGAACAAAAAGCGTTCGCCCTTGCCCGGAGCAAGCAGATTCACCTTGAATTCGATGGTCAGCACCGCCGCATCGGACGGCATCAGCGTAAGTGCCGCGTAGCCACAGGCGGAATCGAGCGCAGCGGAAATCATGCCTGCGTGGAGAATGCCGTGCTGTTGCGTCAGTTCTTCCCGGAACGGCATTTCGATTTCGACAATACCGGGCTCACACCGTGCCAGCTCAGCACCAATCAGCTTCATCGCAGCCTGCCGCCCGAAACTCTCCTCCACGCGTTCCTTGAAATCCGGTTCCGCTACACGGTGTGCTGACATCGGCTCGGTTCCCCCGTTCCATCCGTTTGCTTTTACACATTGTCCGGCGCAAACCGCTTCGCACTTTTGCCCGGAATGCTCTAGTTCGACCTTTGCAGAATGCTCACATAAAAACCGTCAGTGTCAGTAGACAATGGCGAAAATACCGCGCCGTGCTTGGGGAATACCGGCTTGGTGTCACCGGCATCTGCAACAACTGCGTCCCACAAGGGCTGGGGGGGGACTTCCGTAAAATCAGCATTATCGCGAAGAAACCGCGCCACTTGCCGGGTATTTTCTTCAGCAAAGAGCGAGCAGGTGACATAAGCAAGCCGCCCTCCCTGCTTCACATAGTGCCTGGCCGATTCCAGCACTTCCCTCTGATCCTGAACGCGCCGCTCAAGCTGCTGCTCGTTCAGCCGCCATTTTGCATCGGGGCGGCGACGCCATGTGCCGGAACCGGTGCAGGGCGCATCGGTCAGCACCAGGTCCATCTGCCCCGTGAGGGGGTCGAGGGCGTCGAGATTTCCGTGCACCTGCGTATTGCGAACCCCTGCACGCTGCAGTCGTTCGTGCATGGGTGAAAGCCGCGCACGTTCGGCGTCGTAGGCATGAATTTGACCGCTGTTTTGCATCGCTGCCGCCAGAGCCAAAGTCTTGCCCCCGGCCCCGGCACAATAATCCAGTACCTGCTGACCGGGTTTCGCACCGGCAAAAAGCGCGGCAAGCTGTGATCCGAGGTCCTGCACCTCGAACCAGCCGTCGAGAAAGGCCTGCTCGCCCTGTACATTCGGATGGCGACCAAGCGCTTCGATCGGCGGTATGCGCAAGGCTTGTGCAAGGAATGGGACCGGTGCAGCGCCAGCCTTTTCCAAGGCCGCAAGCGTTTGCTCAGGCTTGGCCTTCAAACTGTTTACACGCAGATCGACGGGTGGCCGCGTTGCCAGTGCCCTGCCCTCGTCCACCCAGCGCGCACCAAAAAGCTCCTCAAACGAGGAGGCACACCATTCCGGTATGTCTGCTTGGACGTGCGAGGGCGCTTCGGCAATATCCCGGCTTTCCCAGGCAGTACGGCGGGGCTGTTCCAGCGTTTCAGGCGCGAACTTGTCACCGTCGAGGACCGTATCGATGGCCGCGATATCCATGCCGCCATCGGCCAGCAAGGCGCCGAATGCGAGCGCGCGTGCGTCATCGGCATCCATTCGCCATGCAATGGACAGTTTGCGGCGCAGTGCGTCATAGACGATATTGCCGATCACAGCGCGATCACCTGCGCCTGCGAAACGATGGGAAGCGCCCCAATCCTTCAGCACATCAGAAGCCGGGCGCGTGCCCGCTTCGATCTGATCCAATACCTCGATAGCCGCCTGAAGGCGTCCGCCAAGCCGCATTGTGTCTCCTTCTCGAATGCCTGCTCGGGCATAGCCTTCCTTGCAGGGAAAAGGCAATCGGCAAATCAAAACAAAAAAGCCGAAGCGGCGAGCTTCGGCTTTTTTACGCTTACAATGACAGCTTATTCTGCCGCTGTTGCCTCTTCGCTCAATGCAATCGTGTTGGCTTCATAGCCATGAGCATCCTTAAGCGCTTTGCGCACCCCGGCTTCATAATCGGGATGGACCAGCTTGAAGTGACCAAGCTGCCGCTCGACGATGAACCCCGGCACTCCCGCCATTGCCGCAGCAATGTTGGAGAACAGGCGCTGCTTCTGACCGTCATCGAACAGATTGAACAGAGCCCGTGGCTGCGAATAGTCGTCATTGCCGACACGGTGGTCGTAACGGGCGGCATCGCCGGAAATACGCAGCGGCGGCTCCTTGGCAGCTGGCTGCTCAACTGGGCCGTTGAAGGAATTCGGCTCGTAATAAGCGTCCGGATTGCCGGTCTTGATGCCGCCATAGACATTCATCTGGCCGTCGCGGTGATAATGATGGACGGGGCATTTCGGCTGGTTGACCGGAATGCTTTCGTAATGCGTGCCCAGCCGGTGGCGATGAGCATCCGCATAGGAGAAGATACGAGCCTGAAGCATCTTGTCTGGCGAGTAGCCAATGCCCGGCACGATATTCGACGGCGAGAACGCTGCGTTCTCAATCTCGGTGAAATAGTTTTCCGGATTGCGGTTCAACTCCATGATGCCGATGTCGATCGGCGGATAGTCGGCATGCGGCCAGACCTTGGTGAGGTCGAACGGGTTGTAGGGCGTCTTGTCGGCATCGAGTTCCGGCATGATCTGCACCTGAACCTTCCACTTCGGATAATCGCCCTTATCAATGGAAGTGAAGAGGTCTTCCTGCGTAGATTCACGCGTGCGGCCAATCACGGTCTCGGCTTCCGCATTGGTCCAGTGCCTGTGACCCTGCATGGTCTTGAAATGGAACTTGACCCAATAGCGCTCACCGGCATCGTTCCAGAACGAATAGGTGTGAGAGCCGTATCCGTTGATGTGACGGACGTCCGTAGGCAAGCCGCGATCCGACATCAGGATCGTTACCTGATGCAGGCTTTCCGGCGAGAGCGACCAGAAGTCCCACATGGCTGTCGCTGAACGCAGGTTCGTCTTGGGATGACGCTTCTGTGTATGAATGAAATCCGGGAACTTGACCGGATCACGCACGAAAAACACAGGGGTGTTGTTGCCGACCAGATCCCAGTTGCCTTCCTCGGTGTAGAACTTCAGGGCAAAGCCGCGCACGTCGCGCTCAGCGTCTGCGGCTCCAAGTTCGCCGGCAACGGTGGAAAAACGCGCCAGCATGGGCGTCTGAGCCCCCGGCTGGAGAGCCTTGGCCTTGGTATATTTTGAAATGTCGCCGGTGATGGTCAGTGTGCCATAAGCACCCCAACCCTTGGCGTGGACCGCACGTTCCGGGATACGTTCGCGATTTTGATGGCTCAGTTTTTCAATGAGCTGGTAATCCTGCATCAAAAGCGGGCCGCGCTCGCCTGCACTCAGGGAATTCTGGTTATCCGGTATCGGAGCACCTGCGCTCGTCGTCATTATCGGGCGATCTGCCATGGGAATTCCCTCCTGAAAAGCCAATATTGGAATATGACCAGCCTTTCGAGAAGCATGACAAGGCTTGTCCGCTTCACACCGGGGCTAGTTAACGGGCGTAGATTAGACCTATTCCAATCATAATCTCCAATTGCTTTTCCGATTATTTCCGATAAGTTTTTCCTATCATGTTTACAGTACGTCAGATGCGCTATTTCGATGCGCTCGCCACCACACTGCATTTTCGCAAGGCGGCCGAACTGGCCCACGTGTCGCAACCGGCTCTTTCGGCTCAGATAGCGGAAATGGAAGCTCTTGCAGGTGCGCCGCTCTTCGAACGCTCGCAGCGGCAAGTGATAATGACAGAGCTCGGCAAGCAACTTTATCCGGGCATCCAGACGGTTTTGCGCGAGCTTCACTCCCTTGAGGAAATCGCAGCGCAGAGCCGGGGGCTTCTGCAGACACGGTTGCGGCTGGGCATAATTCCCACAGTAGCCCCCTATCTTGTCCCGGTTCTGATTCCGCTTCTGCGCGAACGACATCCGTCGTTCCGCCTTCAATTACGAGAAAGCGTGACCGCCAGACTACTGGATGAACTGCATGCGGGCGATATCGATGCGATTGTTGCCGCTCTTCCAATTGACGACGAGCGACTTACCCAAAGGAAGCTCTTCGATGATCGCTTTCTGATCGCGACCTCCACCAACGATCAAACTGTTCTCGCTTCGCCGATGACACAGGACAATGTCGCTCTCGATCGTCTGCTCCTGTTGGAAGAAGGACATTGCATGCGGGATCAGGCGCTTGCCGTTTGCTCACTACCTTCGCAGCGCCAGCTGGTAAAATATGGCGCCACCAGCATGACCACCCTTTTACAAATGGTGAGCCATGGCATGGGCCTTACACTCATCCCGGAAATCGCGGTGCGCGCCGAAGCACGCAGCAATCATATGCGTATTGTCCCGTTTGACGGCGAACAGCCGAAGCGGGAGATTGCGCTCTTCTGGCGGCGGCAGAGCATGCGTCGAAAGGATTTCAACGCCCTCGCCGACTGTATCGTCGAAAGCGCACAAAAATTGAAAGTGAACCCGGACGATCTCATCACCCTCGGCTCGTAAGGCCTTTGCACCCTTAAGGCTGCATTAAGCTTCGAAGCCTAGCCACCCAACGTTTTGATTCTGAAACGAATTGCCTGGAGGGGATGATGAGGTGGTCTGATTTGACGGCCTATGGCGTGGTCTTTTGCCTTAGCCTTGGATATTTCGCGGCGACGAGCGGCAGTTCGCGATCGTCTGCACCGCCGCGTACCAGCAATAGTGTCGCCAAGAGTACGGCGACTGCTGCAAACACGCAAAGCGCGCCCGTGAAAGCCGCAGAGACTGAAGAAGCAGCCTGGAACATACCGGATCCAGATACATTGCCTGATGACGCGTGGGGACGCGTTGTGCGCGAAGGCCGTGATCTGATTATTGCGACTTATGCGCATATAGGCCCGGAAGTAGCCGATGAAACCAAACGTTTTGCAGGCAACAATCTTTCCTGCCAGAGCTGCCATCTGGAAGCAGGAACCAAGAAGTATGGATTGCCACTGGTTGGCGTCTACGGGGACTTCCCACAATATCGTTCCCGTGAAGGGCAAGTGGGCACGATTGAGGATCGCGTCAATGGCTGCATGACCCGAAGCCTGAACGGCAAAGCGCTCCCTATCGACTCCGCCGAGATGAAGGCGATGGTCGCATACATCAAATATGTATCCGCTGGCACGATTGTCGGTGAAAACACGAAGGGGCGCGGCTCCGGAAAAATGCCTGAATTGAAGCGCGCGGCGGATCCGGTACATGGCGAGAAACTCTACGCCGAAACTTGCGCCGCCTGTCATGGAGCGGATGGCCAGGGCAAGCGTGTTGGCGTCGTGGGCGATGCAAAGGGTTATGAATTTCCACCGCTTTGGGGCCCCGATAGCTTCAACGATGGCGCAGGCATGAACAGGCTGATCTCAGCCGCGAATTTCATTCACGCCAACATGCCCAACGGCGTATCGCTGGAGGAACCACAGTTGGAGCCGGAAGACGCCTGGGACATCGCCGCTTTCTTCCAGTCCAAGCCGCGTCCGGCGAAAGCAGACCTGGATAAAGACTTCCCGAACCGGTTGGAAAAGCCGGTGGATGCTGGCTACGGCCCTTATGCCGACGACCTGCCCGTTCAAACGCATAAAGTTGGACCGTTTGACGAAATCAGAGCCGAGATCAAGAAGCTGAAGACAGTGACGAACTGAAAAATGGAAAAGGCGGCGCAACAGCGCCGCCTTTTTCTGTTACCAATGCGATATGATATTACATACCGCCCGGATAATTCGGGCTCTCCCGGGTAATCGCAACACCATGCGAATGGCTTTCCCTCAAACCGGCATTGGAAATGCGCACAAAGGTTGCCTTTTCGCGGAATTCTTCCAGCGTCTTCGCGCCCACATACCCCATGGAAGCGCGCAGTCCACCAGCAAGCTGGTGAAGAACCGCGGAGATCGGACCCTTGTAGGCAACCTGTCCTTCGATACCTTCCGGTACAAGTTTCAGCTCATCGCGCACTTCCGCCTGGAAATAACGATCAGCCGAACCACGCGCCATGGCTCCGACCGAGCCCATCCCGCGATAGGCTTTGAATGAGCGGCCCTGATGCAGATAGACTTCGCCGGGGCTTTCCTCGGTACCGGCCAGCAGCGAGCCTGCCATCGCCGCGACTGCTCCGGCGGCCAGAGCCTTGGCAAAATCACCAGAGAACTTGATGCCACCGTCTGCGATCACCGGGATATTCTGCTTCTGCGCCGCCTCGACCGCTGACATGATGGCTGAAAGCTGCGGAACGCCGACGCCCGCAACGATGCGCGTGGTGCAGATGGAGCCCGGTCCGATACCAACCTTGACCGCATCCGCTCCGGCATCGATCAGCGCCTTGGTACCGGCAGTGGTTGCCACATTGCCTGCAAGAATTGCGACATTGGGATAGGCTTTCTTGATGCGCGCCACGGCATCCAGAACGCGCTGCGAATGGCCATGTGCCGTGTCCACGACCAGAAGATCAACTCCCGCTTCGATCAGGCGCTCGGCGCGTTCGTATCCGTCTTCACCGACGCTTGTTGCAGCAGCGGCGCGCAGGCGACCTTGCGCATCCTTCGCGGCGTTGGGATTGAGCTGCGACTTTTCGATATCCTTGACCGTTACCAGACCGACGCAACGTCCCTGATCGTCGACGACAAGAAGCTTCTCAATGCGATGTGCGTGCAGGAGGCGCTTCGCTTCGTCCTGATTGACATTCTCGCGGACAGTAATCAGGTTTTCCCGGGTCATCAGTTCGTGGATTTTCTGCTTCGGATCGGAAGCAAAACGCACGTCGCGATTGGTCAGAATGCCCACAAGACGTCCGGGCCCCTTGGTTGCATTCTCGACAACCGGAATGCCGGAAATTCCGTGAGCCTTCATCAATGCCTGCGCATCGGCCAGAGTGGCGTCCGGTCCGATGGTAACCGGGTTCACAACCATGCCGGACTCGAATTTCTTCACCTGGCGGACTTCCTCCGCCTGACGCTCCGGCGTCAGATTGCGGTGGATGACCCCGATGCCCCCGGCCTGTGCCATTGCGATGGCCAGACGGGACTCCGTTACGGTGTCCATGGCCGCCGAAAGAAGAGGAAGATTAAGCTCGATATCCTTGGCGATGCGGGTGCGCAGATCGACCTGCCCCGGCATTACTTCGGAATGGCCCGGCTGAAGCAGCACATCGTCGAATGTGAGAGCGAGCGCGCCAGTGGGCGATTCCACGATTTTAGCCATTGCCAATTCCTTTGCCGTTTTTATCGAATGAGAAAAGCCGCCTCTCCGGAATAGGTCCGGGAGCAGCGACGAGTCTGATTTGCTAGGTTGAATTGGCACCGGCTGGTAACACGGTTATGACCAAATGGGAAGCCTTTTGCAGACAAGTTTCAGTTACCGATAAGGATTTGGGTGATAAATCTTCGTTCATGGCAGTCCGGGAGTGGCAGATTTGCAGGCAAAGTGAAAAATTCCGCCAGCGAATTCGCCTTTATCCGCAGCCCAAAACTACGTGAAACATCGCATAGCAACCATAAGAACGATGTTCGCGACGCTCGGCATGCAAAGGAATATGCACTCACAACAGAGTGAAAATGGAGGAGAAAACTGTTCATGGATCGCAGAAGATTTGCCATGTCGCTTGCAGGACTTGGAGCAATGCCCCTTGTCGTCAATGTAGCGTCCGCTGCCAACAAGGGAGGAGAAAACGTGCTGGAACTCATGGGTGGAAGTATTACGGATGTGCCCGGGATCAAGCTGGGTCATCAGACGCTGACAAAGCGCCCGACCGGATGCACGGTTCTGCTTTGCGAGGAAGGCGCTTCTGCCGGGGTCGATGTACGCGGTTCCGCACCCGGTACGCGGGAAACCGATCTGCTCGATCCGATCAATTATGTGCAGCAGGTTCAGGCTATCCTACTATCCGGCGGTAGCGCCTATGGTCTGGCGGCCGCCACCGGGGTGATGCGATATCTCGAAGAGAACAATCTCGGTTTCAGAATAGGCAAGGGCGTTGTTCCGATTGTACCGGCGGCAATCCTGATGGACCTTGGTGTTGGCGATTTTTCTATCCGCCCCGGAGAGGAAGACGGCTATCTTGCCTGCAAGGCAGCCAAGGCGGAACCATCGGGCGAAGGCAATATCGGCGTGGGTGCAGGAGCAACTGTCGGCAAGATGTTCGGTATGGACTATGCCATGAAGGGCGGGCTCGGCACGGCGAGTTACAAGGTCCCTGGCACCGAAATCGTGGTCGGCGCCATTGTTGCCGTCAATGCTGTCGGTGACGTCTATGCCCCTAACTCACGTCGGATACTGGCCGGCGCGCGTACCGAGGACGGCAAGGGATTCCGCGATACGATGTCGGCCATCATGCAGGGTCACGGCGTGGTCAAATCGGGTGGCGCGAACACAACGATCGGTGCGATAGCAACCAATGTCCCGTTCGATAAAGCGCAGCTTAAAAAGATCGCAGGCATGGCGCATGACGGCTTTGCGCGCACGATCAACCCGATCCATACGATGTGGGACGGTGACACGATCTTCGCTCTTTCCACAGGCAAGGCGAAGGGGGTGGAGGCCGACGTAACGGCAATAGGCGCGATTGCAGCAACCGTGATGGCAGAAGCCGTGGCCCGTGCAGTTATCAATGCGGATAGCCTCAAGGATTTGAACCTGCCCGCACACAAGGATTACGCAAAGCAATAAGGTGGCTATCCGGGATGACGCTGGCAGACGGATTCTGGCAATTCCTTCCAATGTGCAGAAGCGAGTCCAGGCGGGCGATAGAAGCGTGTTCTTTACGGAAGCGAATCCTTCTATAGTCCGCCCATGCCCATTCGACACTTAAGCGAAACCATCATCAACCAGATCGCGGCGGGTGAAGTCATCGAGCGCCCCGCCAGCGTCATCAAGGAACTTGTCGAAAACGCCATCGACGCCGGAGCGACCCGCATCGAGGTCGTAACGGGAGGCGGCGGTAAGACCTTGTTGCGGGTAACGGACAATGGGTCAGGCATTCCGGTTGACGAACTTCCCTTGGCAGTTTCCCGCCACTGCACCTCCAAGCTTTCCGACGATGTGCATGACATCCGCGCTCTGGGATTTCGTGGCGAGGCTCTTCCATCCATCGGCTCGGTTGCCAAGCTGGTGCTCAAATCCCGTCCGCAAGACGCCGACTCCGGCTTCGAAGTTTCTGTTTCCGGCGGGCATCTGGATGGGCCTCGCCCCTCAGCGCTCAATCGCGGAACGATCGCCGAGGTGCGCGATCTTTTTTATGCGACGCCGGCCCGCCTCAAATTCATGAAGACTGACCGCGCGGAAGCTTCCGCCATAACCGATGTCATCAAACGCATCGCGATTGCCTTTCCGCATATCCGCTTTTCCCTTGCCGGCAGCGACAGGACGCCGCTGGAGCTTGCGGCAACGGGCAGCGGCGCGGAAGCAACGCTTGAGCGCATCAATCAGGTACTGGGAAAAGAGTTCGGCGAAAATGCGCTTGCCATAGATGCCGAGCGCGACGGTGTGCGGCTGGCGGGTTTCGTCGGCATTCCCTCTCATAACCGGGGCAATGCCCTACACCAGTTCGCCTATGTGAACGGTCGCCCGGTGCGTGACAAGCAGCTTTTCGGTGCATTGCGCGGAGCCTATGCAGACGTGATGGCGCGGGATCGCCATCCGGTTGCCGTATTGTTCCTGACGCTGGATCCCGCACTGGTCGACGTCAACGTGCATCCTGCCAAGGCCGACGTGCGTTTCCGGGATCCGGGTCTTGTGCGCGGGCTGATCGTCGGCGCGATCAAGCAGGCACTGGCGCAATCGGGCATAAGGCCCGCGACGAGCGGCGCCGATGCCATGCTGCAAGCCTTCCGCGCCGAAGGGTTGCAGCCCTCGCCGTCCTCCTTTGCCTCGCGTTCTTCTTCTACAGGTTACGCCTCCGGCGGCTGGCGTCCTGCACCTCCCGCCCCGCGGACGGAATGGTCTCCGCAGACTGCGCATCCAGCCCATAGGCCACTCGATTTCGCAACCTCACCATCTTTTCAGGAGAGCGAGCAGGCGACGCTTGCAGCCGTCGATGTGCTCGCGGCGGATGCCCGTGCAACAGTTCACGAAGCGCCAGCGGAACTACAGCAGAAACCACTGGGAGCAGCCCGCGCACAAATCCACGCCAACTACATCGTGTCCCAGACGGAAGACAGTCTCGTCATCGTGGACCAGCACGCTGCACACGAACGCCTTGTTTACGAAGCCTTGAAAAACGCATTGCATTCCCGCCCGATACCGGGACAGATGCTGCTTATTCCTGAAATCGTCGACCTTCCGGAGGAGGACGCCGAACGGCTGGCAACACACGCGGAAACGCTTGCTCGCTTCGGCCTCGGGATCGAGCAATTCGGGCCGGGCGCTATCGCCGTGCGTGAAACGCCAGCCATGCTCGGAGAAATGAATGTGCAGCAATTGATCCGCGATCTGTCGGACGAGATTGCGGAGCACGACACTTCCGATGGGCTGAAAGCGATGTTGAACCATGTGGCTGCGACGATGGCCTGTCATGGCTCCGTGCGCTCCGGACGGCGGTTGAAGCCTGAAGAAATGAATGCGCTTCTGCGCGAAATGGAAGCTACCCCCGGCTCAGGCACCTGCAACCACGGTCGTCCGACCTATATCGAACTGAAGCTGACCGATATCGAACGGCTTTTCGGCAGGCGCTGACAGAATTACGACAGAGCAAAATGCGGTACTGCTGGACGCAACGCGCGACGCTTGCTAGAGTCCGTTACAAAGGTTTTAGACACATGAATAAATTTGAATCGCCCCGTTCCTCCGAAGCTGTTCTGCGCTATCTCGACGGTGACTACGAGATCGTCCGGCATGGTGCCTATGTGGCATGTGCAGTGACCGGCGCGCATATTCCGCTCGATGAACTGAAATATTGGAGCGTAGCCCGGCAGGAGCCTTATGCAACGGGGCTGATTTCTTTTGAACGGGAGTTGGAAGTCAATCCCGAGCTGCGCAGCCGCAGGAAGGCTTAAAACTAGCTCCTCGCGCGGCTTTTGAAGCGCTCTGCGACCGCATCCAGAATACGGCCGATAGCATCCTTGCGATCAAATTTAAGGTCGATGTCGAGGACAGCAAGTTTTTCCAGAAATCCGGCGGGGACTCCAACCATCGTTGCCAGGCGCACCTGATCCTTCGCCGTGGTGATGAGACCCAGGCCTTGGCGGCGGGCAGAATCTGTCAGGTTGCGGATATCATCCGCTTCGAAACTGTGATGATCAGGAAACGAACGCGTTTCCACAATCTCACCGCCTGCTTCAGCAACGCTTGCGTAGAATTTTTCAGGGTTCCCGATGCCGGCAAATGCAAGCCAGCGATTACCCGCGACCGGTGCTGTAGACGAAGGCTCAAGACGCGCTTCATATATGGGTCGGCCCGCTCGCGCTGCCTGACGGATCACGAAGTCGGCGCCTTCGCCCTTGCCAATGCGCAGCAAGGCATCGGTCTTGCGCATCTGGTCGGTCAGCGGAGCCCTCAACGGGCCTGCCGGTATGACTTTCCCATTTCCAATGCCGCGTGCCGCATCCACCACCAGCAGCGAAAAATCAGCAAAAAGCCGCGCGCTCTGAAAACCGTCATCCATGATGATGAAATCGCAGCCGAGCGTCTGCAGATGTCGCGCTCCCTTCAGTCGATTAGGACAGAGAGCTACCGAGGCATGGCGCGCTAATAGCAGCGGCTCGTCCCCAACGTAGCGCGCACTGTCATGTGCGGCATCGACAACGTGCAATCCCCTGTAAGCGCCGCCATATCCCCGCGAGACGATACCGGGGCGCAAACCCCGCGCTTTTGCGCCATTGGCAAAGGCGATGGCGGTCGGGGTTTTTCCAGCTCCCCCCACCGTGAAATTGCCAATGCAAAGTACGGGCAGGGAAATTCGCGGCGGATCCGCCTTCAAAAGCCGACGTCCGGCCACCGCTCCATAAAGCAGAGCAGCAGGCGCCAGAGACATCGCACGCCAATCAGGCTTTTCCCACCAGAAAGGCGGCGCCTCACTCGCCATGGTCAGTGTCCGCCCGACTGATATGCAGCCTCATTGCGATTGCCGGGCAGTTGTGCCTGCAGGATCAATGGTTGGATGAAAGGCTCAAGTGCTACGAGCGTACGGTCCAGCGCACCGCGCATGTCTTTCACCGTATTCACACCGGCATTGATCATGCCACGCAGATGCTGGGGATTGTTGAACAGGAAGTTGATCGCCCCTGCCAGCATGTTGCGATCCTTCACAATGCGCGCACCGCCATTCTTGATAAGACGCTGGAAGGATTCCCGGAAGTTCTGAACATTCCGCCCTGTCAGTACGGCGGTCCCCATCATTGCTGGTTCCAGCGGATTATGCCCGCCTTCCTTGGTCAGGGAGTTGCCAATGAATGCAATCTCCGTGAGCTGGAGATAAAGCCCCATCTCCCCGATCGTGTCACCCAGAAGGATATCCGTGTCGGCTTCAATCGGCTCACCGGCGCTCCTGCGTGCAACCTTCAGGCCTTTTTCAGCAAGCATGGCTTCAATGGCGGGCGCCCGATCCGGATGGCGCGGCACGATGATCGTGACAAGATGCGGATAACGGACTTTCAGCATCTGGTGGACTTCGGCGGCAATCGCTTCTTCACCATCATGGGTCGAAATGGCCGACCATGTCCGCCGTCCGGCGATCTGGCGTTGCAATGCAGCTAGCGCCTGCAGATCGGCTGGTGGTGGATTCGTATCTACCTTCAGATTTCCTGAAACGCTTACAGGCCGTGCGCCCAGCGCCCGGAAGCGATCTGCGTCGAGTTCCGATTGTGCGACCACATAGGCAAAATTTTCAAAGAGCGCTTCTGCCAGGGCCGGTCTTTTCTGCCAGGCGGCAAAAGAGCGATCAGACATGCGCCCGTTGACCAGAACTTGCGGCGTATGGCGACTGCCGAGCGAAAGGACTGTTGCCGGCCAGACTTCGGATTCACAACCAATCGCAAGATCCGGTTTCCAGTGGTTGAGAAACCTGTTGACCGCCGGCTGCAGGTCCAGCGGTGCATATTGGTGGATAACCTTGTTACCCAATTGTTCCGCAACAACTTTCGCCGACGTCACCGTGCCGGTTGTCAGAACGATATGAATACCCGTTGCAGCGATCCGCTCAATCAACGGTGTGATTGCAACCGTTTCCCCGACGCTCGCCGCATGAGCCCAGATGACTGGCCCCTGGGGTCGCGCGATAATGGATTTGCCGTAGCGCTCGCCACGACGCATGCGTTCTTCCTTGCCGCGAGAAGCGCGGTAGGCGATGTAAGGCCCCATGAAAGGATAGGCCGCGGAGCCGAGTGCGCGGTAGGCAGACAACATATTGCGCGCCCAGCGTTCGCTCATTTCGCTTTCTCCAACGCTGCATAGGCCTTGGCGGTTGCGTCGTTGAGTTGGCGCGTTAGCTCCATGCGTTTTTCTTCCAGTTGCGTTTCATCGGCATCCGCGTCGACCCATACATTGTCGCCGCGCACGATAATCGAACGCCCGAAGGGCAGCGGAATCGCCGTCTTATCCCACGACTTTTCCAAAACATGGTTCCGCGAGAAGGCATAAGCAACCGGTATTATCGGACGGCCGGATAATTTCGCCAACAAAATGATACCTTCTCCGGCCTCACGCGCCTTACCGTGAGCGATATCTGCTATCATTGACGCCGATTGCCCTTTCTTGAGAGCATTCTTCAGCGTCAGGAGTGCCCGTGCCCCGCCCTTTTCAGGCTTTGAGCGCGAACCGCGACCGCCAGACCCGCGCACCGTAACCAACCCCAGCTTCTCCGCCACACGCGCATTCAGCTCCGCATCCGCGCTACGCGAAAACATGGCAACCAATTCGATTCCACGGGGACAGATGAACGGCCCCATAAGATGCTGCCCATGCCAGAAAGTCACGATGAATGGATCGTCCTTGCCGACGAGTGCTTGCGGATCGGCAGATTCCTTCAGGCGTGAATTGGTGAGATAGACGAATTTGAAGTAAGCGGTGATCAGCCACACAAGCACAGATCTGACCACAGCAGACTGCGCCAGCGGTCCGCGAATGCGCCGCCATAAGCGCTTCCCGAATCCCTGTTTTTTCCGTCCGGTTGCCTGACCTGAGCTTTTTTCACTGTGCATCCGGTATGGGCCGCTGCTCAATCCGCCTTCAATGTCACACCTTCGGGATCGAGCAACCGATGCAGGTGCACGATGAAATAGCGCATGTGGGCATTATCTACCGTTTGTTGGGCCTTGGACTTCCACGCGGTCTTGGCCGATTCGTAATCCGGGTAGATGCCAACGATATCGAGGTTTTCAAGATCACGGAATTCAACGGTACCGAGCTTTTTCAGCTCGCCGCCAAACACCAGATGAAGAAGCTGCTTTTTGTCGCCTTCGACGCTCATGACAATTATCCCTGAACAAATTTGGTTCGCGGCATGATTAACCCAAGGGTCAGCCCGCGACAACACTCAACATTTCTTGCAGAAGGTTCCCGCTGGCGGCAACGAGAGCGCCATGGCTCAGCGTTGGTCCACCATATGCGATCGGCAAGGCATCGCTTGTCAGGATGGCCCCGCCCGACTCAGCCAGGATCAGATCAGCTGCTGCCAGATCCCAATCATGCGAATTGGGCCGAATGAAGGTGCCAGCTATATCTCCACGCGCCACCATTGCAATTCGGTAAGCAAGAGACGGAACATAGGGATGAACCTTTGCGCGGCCTCGCCAGCTTTCCGGAAGTGCCGTCACCATGTTGCGCGCAGATGCTATTGTCACCTGTTCATTGGGCGATGGCAATCTGACACGAATGGCAGCGCCGTTCTGCGAAGCGCCGACACCTTTGCCCGCCTCGATGAGTTCCGCTCGCGCCGGACATTCCAGCACACCTGCCAAAGGACGACCATTTTCGATGACGGCAATGCTCACACACCATTGATCCTGTCCGGCGATATAAGCACGCGTGCCGTCGATTGGATCGACCACAAAGGCACGGCTGCGTTTGGCGGCCGCCCGATCATCGACAGTTTCTTCCGATATCCAGCCATAATCCGGCCGCGCGCTCAAAAGAACCTCTTTCAAATAGCGGTCAACGGCAAGATCCGCTTCACTTACCGGCGACACACCATCCTTCAGCCAAACCTCCGGCGACCTGCCAAAGTAGCGCATCGCGATGCGGCCTGCTTCACGGGCCGCATCTCTTAACAGGGCCAGTTCTCCGGAAACGTCGTTGTGCTTTTCAATTTCCGGCAAGGGTCATGCCTTCGATTACGAGTGTCGGCGCCGTCATTCCAAAGTTCCTGTCAATATCGGACGCAGGCGTCATATTGAGGAACATATGCTTGAGGTTCGAAGCGATCGTCACTTCGCTTACAGGATAGGCAAGTTCCCCATTTTCGATCCAGAAGCCCGACGCGCCACGGCTGTACTGGCCGGTAATCATGTCCACGCCCTGCCCGAACACTTCCGTTACGTAAAAGCCTGTGCCGACGGAACGAATTAACTCTTCCGGCGATTGCGAACCGGGCTCTATCGCAAAATTGGTGGATGCTGGCGAAACACCAGAGCCGGAACGAACGCCCCGCCCATTGCCTTGCAGTCCAAGTTCACGGGCGCTCGATCCTGAAAGCAGCCAATGATTGAGAACGCCGTCCTCGACCATCGTTAACGGCTGTCCTTCAATCCCTTCGCCGTCGAACGGACGCGAGGAAGAGCCGCGCACACGCAGCGGATTGTCGGTAACATTTATGCCGGACTTGAGAACCTGTTTGCCGAGACTGTCACGAAGAAAGCTGGTCTTGCGCGCTACCGAAGCGCCGTTGATGGCGCTGGCAAGATGCCCGGCAATACCACGGGCAAGCCGGGGATCATAAACGACTGTGACGGGACCGGTTTTTGCCTGACGCGCACCTAGTCTCCGCACAGCGCGTTCTCCCGCGCGGCGGCCTATTTCGCTAGGCGTATCCAGATCGGAAAAATGCAGCCGCGAACTGAAATCGTAATCGCGCTCCATTTTCGTGCCCTCGCCAGCAATGGCAGAGACCGACCGCCCAAATCGTGTAGCCGCATAGTGCCCCGAAAAACCTATTGATGTGACGAGCACCAGGCCACCCAGACTGCGCGAAGCGCCAGCCCCGCCCGAATTCGACACACCTTTGACTGCAAGCGCCGCCTCTTCCGTCGCAAGAGCATCCTGAGTCAAACGTTCGGTATCGATTTCCGTTGAATCGAAAAGATCAAGATCGCGAGGCGAGACCACGAGCAGCGAGGGATCGGCGAGTTGCTCATAGGGGTCTTCCGGTGCAACACGCGCCATGGCTACAGCCCGCTCAGCGAGCCGGTCAGGGTCGGCACTCGCATTCGCGGAAACACTGGCAATGCGGCGACCTACAAAAACCCGCAAGGAGAAGTCATCGCTCTCCGACGATTCGGTTCCCTCAACCTTGCCAAGTCTCACCGACACGCTAACAGAACGCGCCCGCATCACGACTGCGTCAGCGTGATCGGCACCTGCCCGCCTGGCAGCGGCCACGAGTACGGCGGCTCGATCGACAAGTTTTTCCGCTGAATTATCTGAAATCATTATATAATCCGAGTTTCCCAAGCGCTTCGCGGTTCGACCACGCACCATAGTCTGCGGCATGATCGAAACCGGGACTCGTCAAAAAATATCGTCAAATTGTTCGACATCGGGCTGATTACAGCCATATCTTGTTTCTATATTGACGAAATCCAAGGGCTTCAAGGCAAGTCCTCCCACATTTCTCCAAATTCCAAGAGCTTGGCATGGTTGCGACTGGCGGAAACCTCTACCTACAGTGCCTGATGATTCTGGGCGGCGCGATTATCGCGGCACCGCTGTTCAAGCGATTAGGGCTTGGCACGGTCCTCGGCTATCTTGCGGCAGGCATTACGATAGGCCCCGTGGCAAGCCTTATCGCCGATGGAGAGGAATTTCTGCATTTCTCCGAACTCGGCGTCGTGTTCCTGCTCTTTATCATCGGTCTCGAGCTGAAGCCGTCAAGGCTTTGGGCTCTCCGCCACTCGATCTTCGGCCTCGGGAGCGCCCAGGTACTGCTTTGCGGAGCCGCGCTTACCGCCCTTGGCATCTACTTTGCCGGCCTCAGTACAGAAGCAGGTATCATCATTGGTTTCGGCCTCGCGCTCTCTTCCACGGCATTTGCCATGCAGGTGCTGGAGGACCGGGCTGAAACCAACCAGAAACACGGGCAGCGTGCCTTTGCGATCCTACTGTTTCAGGACCTGGCAATCGTGCCAATTCTTGCAATCATTCCAGCGTTGTCCCCGAACGAGCCTTCCCAGGCCAGTGCGGGTTTTCATCTCGCCACTGCCATCGCCGCCATTGCAGCGCTGGTGATTGCAGGACGCTATCTCATCAATCCCATGTTCCGCATCATCGCCAATACCGGCGCTCGTGAAGTCATGATCGCCGCCGCGCTCTTTGTGGTCCTTGGGTCCGCCAGTCTGCTTCAGGCTGCGGGCCTTTCGATGGCCATGGGCGCATTCATTGCAGGGGTCTTGCTGGCTGAATCATCCTACCGGCACGAACTTGAAGCCGACATCGAACCATTTCGCGGAATTTTCCTTGGCTTGTTCTTTGTCGCAGTCGGCCTGTCTCTGAACCTTTCCGTGATCCTTCAATACTGGAAAATTATCCTTCTTGCTGTTCCCGTATTTATTGCAGCCAAGATTGGGATCATTTACCTTCTATGCCGCGCCTTCCGGTCCAGCCATAACGATGCCGTGCGGATCGCTTTTCTTCTTCCGCAAGGCGGCGAGTTTGCGTTCGTACTTTTCTCTGCGGCCACTGCGGGAGGCATAATCTCCAGCGCTCTCGGTTCAGAGCTTGTGGCTGCGGTTACCGTTTCCATGGCACTCACCCCGCTTTCTGTCGCGCTCGGCTCGAAACTGCTCATCAAGGACAAGACAGTTGATGTCATCGAGGAGAATTTTGACGGCGCCGGTTCCGACGTGCTGATGATCGGTTTCTCGCGTTATGGCCAGATCGCCGCTCAAATCCTGCTTGCTGGCGGTATCGACGTAACGGTGATCGACAGTTCTCCCAATCGCGTCCGCGCAGCCGGAAAATTCGGTTTCCGGATTTATTTCGGCGATGGCACCCGCAAAGACGTGCTGGAAGCATCAGGAATCCGAAAGGCGAAGATCGTCGCCGTCTGTACCCACAAACGGGAAACGACCAACCACATCGTCAATCTCATCCAGTCGGAATATCCAGACGTAAGGCTGTTCGTCCGTTCATATGATCGCGAACATACATTGCAATTAAGAGCCCAGGGCGTGGAATACGAACTGCGTGAAACGTTCGAGTCCGGTCTGCTTTTCGGCCAACGCACGCTCGAAGGGCTCGGCATGGCCGAAGCGCAAGCCTATGGAATTCGCGAAGACGTGCGTCAGCGCGACGAGGACCGGCTCCACGTACAGGCTTCGGAAGGCATCATGGCTGGTCGGCATTTGCTGTTTAACAAGCCTGTAACGCCTGAGCCGCTGGTCAAACCCACTCGCGAAGGCCAGCGTATCGACAAGGCGGTGGAAGATGCAACGGCCTCGTCAGTACAGGCCGTCCCGGCAGAATAGCTCTGCGCCACGGTGGCGATAGACTCAATTCGCCAGAGTTGAAGCTATCGGCGCCGCTTTCCCCTCGATCGTCAGTTCTATGGCGCGCTTCAGTTCGTCGCGAACACTGGCACTTTGCGACAGGATCTGTTCGAACTTCAGGAAATCCAGAAGCCCGATCCGTTCGACATTGGGACGAATGAAAATGTGCGGCGGACGGATGCGAAACTTGTTCTCGATGATGGAGCACATAGTCAATTGGTTGGCGCCGATCACTGCTTCGAACGTAGTGGGCATATAATCGTCCGGGCCAACAGGCGTGCCGACAACGTCGATACCGATAACGATATCGGCCTTGTCGAATAACAAATCAAAAGGTACGGGATTGAACAAGCCGCCATCGACCAGAATTCGACCTTCCCGGCGCACGGGTGCAAAAACCGGCGGTATTGCACAAGATGCCGCTATCGCTGAATGCAGATCGCCATCGCGAATATGAATCTCCTGAGCGGCGTGAAAATCCGCCGCCGTGATGCTCATGGGAATTTTCAGCTCTTCCACATTGGAGGGCAGGCTCGCAGGCAAAAAAACGTCAAGCACCTTTTCGATATTGAACTGGCTGACACGCAGACCGCCCTTGAGCAATTCGACCCAACGGGCCGGACGGGTTTGCCACATGCGCTTTGCGACTTCCGAACGGCGATTGAAAATCGCCGCCATATATTCGTGTATCTCGTGGCCGGTCATGCCACTCGCCATTCCTGCCCCGACGATCGAGCCTATCGAAGAACCCGCAATGGCGACCGGCTTGATACCCAGTTCATCGAGCACCTCGACAATATGGAGATGGGCAATACCCCGCGCCCCGCCACCGCCGAAAGCGACGGCAATTCGGGGCGATGACGGCACTGCTTTTTCCAATCTGCCACCTGTTAGCTTTGGGCCGGACCGAAGATCAGAATAGCTGGCTCTGCTTCGAGAAGTTTCCTGGCGATGGCTTTGACCTGATCCAGCGTCACTGCCTCAATCAACTCTGAGCGCCGGTCGATATAATCACGCGGGAGCCCTGCTTCCTGCAAGCTTACCAGAGTTTCAGCAATTGCCGCGGACGAGTCCAGATTATTGACGGCATAAGACCCCTTGAGGAAGCTCTTCGCAGCAGCAAGTTCTTCTTCCGTCGGTCCATCGGCTGCCATCGCGGCAACTTGCTCGCGAATGATTTTCAGAGATTCCTGCGCCTTGTCGGGACGGGTTGCCGTCGAAATCATCAATGCCGAAACATGGTCGCGCAGAACCATGGACGAGGAGACAGAATAGGCAAGACCACGCTTTTCACGCACCTCGGCATAGAGACGCGAAGTGAAGCCACCACCCAGAATGTGATTCATGAGGTAGGCCGCGAAGAACTCCGGATCCTTGCGCGGTATCGCAGGATATACGAAGCTGATCGAGGTCTGTGGCATATCGAAATTGAGACTGGTCGTTGTACCGAGCGCCAGTTTGGCATCGGGAACGGGAACCAGTTCAGCCATCGCTGGCAGTTCGCCGAACACCTTGTCCAGCAACGCACCCAGATCCTGCGCATTGATGGCTCCCACGACGCCTATCGTCAGGTGGTCACGCGCAAAATTCCTGCGATGAAAATTCACCAGATCGTCACGCGTGATCGACTGCAACGACTTCACAGTGCCGTCATTGGGCCGTGCATAAGGATGATTGCCGTAGAGAACTTCGGAAAACTTGCGCGATGCTATCGTGGAAGGATCGCGTTGCGAAGCTTCGATACTGGCAACGACCTGCTGACGAATGCGGTCAACGGCGTCCTGATCGAAACGAGGCTTGTTGACGGCAAGAGCGAGTAGACTGGTTACCGCATCGCGATTTTCGGCAAGCATCCGAATGCCGCCAGAAACCGAATCCTGCGTTGCGGAAAAGCTCATTTCCGCGCCAAGATTATCCATCCGTTCCTGAAAGGCATCCGATTTCAGATCGCCTGCGCCTTCATCGAAAAGCCCCGTCATCAGATTAGCCAAACCTTCCTTGCCGGAAGGGTCCTGCGACGTGCCGCCCTTGAACGAAAACCGCATTGAAATGAGCGGAACCGAGTCATCCTCTACCAGCCAGGCTCTAATGCCCTTTGGCGAGACGACCTCCTGAATTTCAATCGCGCGCGCGGGCAATGCGCACACGATCAAGACTGTCATTGATGCCACGAACATGCCAACCACAGAGCGGGCATAGCGAAATGCGAGAACACGTTGGAAATTCAGCATAAGAATGTTCTTCACTGGATCGCTCCTCCCGAACCATTGGCACCGACGCCTTCAGGTGATGCATCCGGGTTTTCCCGAGCACTTTGCGGCTCTGCATTCGGTGGAAGCAGGTAGCTTGTTACCGATTGGTCCTCGACAAGATAACGTGTCGCCACGTCTTTAACCTGGTCGACGGTAACGCGCTTGATGACTTCTGGCCATTTCTGGATATCGTCGACCGTTTGTCCAACGGACAGGGACGAACCATAAATTCGCGCCATGCCTGTCTGGCTATCGCGTGCAAAAATAACCGCTTTCAGGAAACGGTTACGAGCCTGATCAAGCTCGGTCTGGCTCACGCCTTCCTTGATGATCCGTGCGACTTCGGCTTCGACGGCCTTTTCCACGTCACCCAGCGTCGCGCCATTGCGTGGTGCGCCATAAACGGAGAACGTGCCGTCATCGAGCGCGTCACCGCCATAGCTCGCACCTGTATTGGCAGCGATGCCCTGCCTCACTATCAGTTCCTGATAAAGGCGTGAACGCAACGAACCGCCAAGAATTTCGCTCAGGAGATCAAGCGCCGGCGCATCCCCCGGCTTTGCATTCGGAAACCGCTTTTCATTCGCATAAGACGGTACCAGCCAGGATACACGAAATGAAGGCGTGCTCACGCGCTCATCATGCAGCGTCACAATACGGGCGGCATGTTTCTTGGGTTCCTGTGGACGTTCGCGCGGCAGGACTTCAGCGCGTTTCGGAACATTTGCCCAGGTTTTCAGGGTCAGTTCGCGCACGCGTTCGGGCGAAACGTCTCCGGCGATCACGAGCGTCGCATTGTTCGGTGTGTAATATTGCTGATAAAAGTCGATAGCGTTCTTCAGGCTCAGCTTTTCCATCTCCTGCTGCCAGCCGATGACGGGCTTGCGATAAGGATGGTTATAGAAAAGAACGGCGTCGGTATTTTCCATCAGCATGGAAGCGGGATTGGAATCGACCCGCATGCGGCGCTCTTCCAGAATAACATCCCGTTCCGTTTTCACGGCTTCCTCGTTGAGTACCAGATTCTCCATCCGGTCCGACTCGAACTGCATCACCATTTCCAGAGCTTCAGGAGATACGCGCTGGAAATAGGCCGTATAATCGTAAGAAGTGAATGCGTTTTCCTGCCCGCCAATGGAGGCAACTTTTGCTGAAAACTCACCGGCAGGGTGATTTTTCGTTCCCTTGAACATCAAATGTTCGAGGAAATGCGCAATGCCTGAAACACCGGGCGCTTCGTCCGCCGATCCGACATGGTACCAGATCATCTGTGTAACCACGGGCGCGCGATGATCGGGAATGACGATTACTTCCAAGCCGTTCGGCAAAGTGAAATGGCTGACCCCGTCCGACTGGGAAATTTCGGGAAGTGCTGTCTGCCCAGCGGCTGCCGGCGCTGCCGACGCGGGCTGTGCTTCAGTAGTGGCGGCGGCCGGTTGGCTTTCTGCCCGCACGGCACCGCCTGCCAAAGGCAAAGCCAGTACGAAACCCAACGCGGTGGACAATAGCAAGCGCCGGAGTGAGGGGTTCTTCACCAAGCGACATCTCCAATCGGTTTCATTACTGCCCGGTTCTTCCGGACAGCATATCAATTTGATGCGGACCATATTGTCCGCGAATTCAATCGGCGGCTTTCAGCCGGATCAGCCGAATGATCGTGCCCCCGTAGTTGCGCTCTTCCAGGATGACGAATCGTTCGTCGAGTTCAAGCGCCGCCTCGCCATCTTCTTCAAGCACCAAAAGTGCGTCAGGATTAAGCCAACCGCCCTGAAGCGCTGACAAAAATGCCTTTTCTCCCATGCGCCGTCCATAAGGCGGATCGGCAAAAACGAGATCGAACGGCTCCATCGTGCCAACGATACCCAACTGACAGGCGTCGCGCCGCAATATCTTGGTATGTCCCTGCAGACCGAAGGCCTCGATATTCTGGCGCAGCAAACCACGGCCCTCAGCAGATTCCTCCACAAAAGTCGCATAGCGCGCACCACGCGACAAAGCCTCCAGGCCAAGCGCGCCAGTCCCTGCAAACAGGTCGAGGACGCGTGCGCCCTCCACCTTGTCGGGGAAATTATGCGCAAGAATGTTGAAGAGGCTCTCGCGCGTACGGTCGGTGGTGGGGCGAATGGCGTTGGTTGAAGGCGTTACAAGTGCACGCCCGCGCAGCTTACCGCCGACGATCCGCACCGCCGCCTCCAGTTCTGCCACCACCTGGCTTGCCGCCGCCCGGTTTTCCACCCGGCCTGCCGCCTGGCTTGCCTCCCGGCCCGCTACTACGTGGGCCTGAGCGCGTATCGCGGTCGGAAGCGCCAAAACGTCCTTCCCCACGCGGTCCGCCCGGCTTACCAGACTTGCGGCCTTCGAAACCGCCCTTGCCGCGTTCACCTACGCGGCCTTCTGCATCGCGCAATTCTGCACGCTCGCGTTTTCCGGGGCGGCGATCCTTGCGTCCATCCTCACGCGTTTCGCGGCGCTCTGGACGCCCCTCTTCCGAACGATTTCCTTCCGGGCGCGGCCGCTGTGGACGGGAATCCTTGTCGAAACGGCCTTCCGGGCGCTTGTTGTAACGACGCTCGCCGCCTTCTTCGCGCCCCTGTTCCTCTTCGCCAGCCCGGCGCGGGCGCATCTGCAGATCGCCACTGAACTTTGCGGAACGGTGCGGAACCTGATGTTCGACGCGGGGCGGCTTTGCGGCAGCCTTTTCTCCCTTGGGGCGGGCGCCCGGAGCCATCCAGACATTGGCATTCCCGCGACGGCGAGGCTCGACCTTTTCCGTCTTGTCTTCGCGTCCGCGACGGCGTTCGGGGCGGCTGGAAATCCACTCACGCTCCCGCGGTGCCCGACGGGTCTCGCCGTCCTGCTCCGGCTGACCTTCCTCCATCTCGCGGCGAGTGCGTCCCTGAACCGCGGCATTGGAAAATTCGTTCAGGACAGGCGCATCAAAATCTGCACCCGATTCCTCAATCAGCTTGTCACCCAACTGGTCTCGCAGGGTGCGTCCCTTGATTTCGCGCACAGCACCTTCTTCAAGATCGCCAAGCTGGAAGGGACCGAATGAAACACGGATAAGCCGGCCGACCGTCAGCCCAAGGGCACCCAGAATGTTCTTCACTTCACGGTTCTTGCCTTCGCGCAGCCCGATGGAGATCCAGACATTCGCGCCCTGCACGCGCTCAAGTTCGGCCTCAACGCTGCCGTAGAACACGCCATCAACCGCGATCCCGTTCTTCAGCTCATCCAACTGCTGTTGCGTCACCTTGCCGTGCGCGCGCACGCGATAGCGGCGCAGCCAGCCCGTGGATGGCAATTCGAGCACACGCGACAATCCACCATCATTGGTGAGCAGCAGGAGACCTTCGGTATTGATATCGAGGCGACCAACCGAAAGTACGCGCGGCATTTCGGCAGGCAGCGCCTCGAACACGGTTGGGCGACCTTCAGGGTCACGATTGGTCGTCACAAGGCCAGCCGGCTTGTGATACAGCCAAAGGCGAGTGCGCTCTGTCTGCTTCAAAGGTTTGCCGTCAACCGTGATAATGTCCGTACGCTTGACATTGACTGCCGGGCTTTCTAGCACCTTGCCATTCACAGCAATACGGCCGGCTGCAATCATCGTCTCCGCTTCGCGGCGGGAGGCTATGCCAGCGCGCGCCAGACGCTTGGCTATACGCTCGCTCGCATCCTCCTGCGCTTCGGCATTACGAGGCCCGAATTTACGCGGCTTGTCACGGGCACCGTCGTCGCGGCGCGGACGGCTGTCGCGGTCTTTGTCACGATCTGGCCGGCCGGGGCGATCAGAGCGCCCTCCACGGCCATGGGGACGCTTGCCGTCCTTGTTGTCGTCATCTGTAGTCATCTGGTATTGGCCTTTCAGCAGCGCTGCCGTGTCATCTTACACCCTTAAGCACAGGCAAGAGACAGCCGGAAACAGGAACGCCGTATAAATCCGTTCGCAAATCGGTTTCGATTTCGAGAATTATGCAGTAACAAATCGCTCCATGGCTTGCGAGCGAAATTTCCGAAAGAACGCACGAAATGGAGCAGGCATGAGCAAGGGGGCCGAGGTCCTGAACGAGAATGATACCACTCCCATGGAGATTGCGCTCGAAGAAGCGCGAGCTGCAGGCGCACGTGGAGAAGTCCCCATTGGTGCGGTCATCGTTCATCAAGGCACGATCATCGCGCGGGCGGGCAACCGGACACGCGAACTCAACGACGTGACCGCTCACGCCGAAGTGCTGGCCATCCGCGCGGCCGGAGAAACCCTGCAATCGGAACGTCTGGTTGGTTGCGACCTTTATGTGACGCTGGAGCCGTGCGCGATGTGCGCAGCCGCCATTTCTTTCGCCCGCATCCGTCGCCTCTATTACGGCGCAACTGATCCCAAGGGAGGCGGCGTCGAACATGGGCCGCGCTTTTACACGCAGCCCACCTGCCATCATGTGCCTGAGATTTATGCTGGCTTCTCCGAAGGAGATTCGCAGAAAATCCTGCGGGAATTCTTCCGCGACAGACGATAGCTTCAGTTCAGAGCCTTTCGTCCGGTCATATAGCGCAACGTATCGTCACGCAGCGCAAAATGATGGATAAAGGCCATCATAACGTGCCCGACGATTACGGCGAGTAAAACCCAACCCAACAAACCGTGCAGCGCGCTCCCCGGCGCAGTTAACGCGGCGTTCTGCACGCCCGTTTGCTCGAAAATCTGGATACCGAGGAAGGAAAACCCGCGCCCGCTGCCATATGTGCGCAGCAAGGCCAGCGCGGGGACAGCAAACATAAGCCCGTAAATAACAATATGCCCAAGCGCTGCCAATTTACCCACATGGCCTGACTTGTGCGGGCGGCGGCTCAGGTTCAGAAATCCCCACGCCCCGCGCAATAACACCAGCACGAGAAGGGCAAAGCCAAGCTGATAGTGCGCCGACCAGAAGATGCTATAGATTGCTGTGTCTTTAGCCGCGACACGCAGCAATGCAGACGCAAACTGCCAAATAAACAGGAGAGCCATCAACCAATGCAGGGCTCGACTGACAAGGCCATATCCCGAGGGCCTATCCCATATAGTGTTTGTATTGTTCATCAGATCATACCTTCCATCCCGAGTTGGCATGATGACGAACTGCACCAAAGAAATCCTTGATTGAAATCAAATATTCGTCAGATTCCAAAACATTAAAAATATTTAATCTTTTGGTTCAATTACGGGGTTTATGCACTCGACCTCGCCCAAACAAGTAGATGGTATAATAATAAAATAGATCGCAGTAAATTTCCTTCGCTGCGATCTATTGTTAAAAATAATAAATTTCAGGCGACATTAGTTCCAAGGCAGGTAATCGCGCCAGCCCTTGGATTTACCAGAGGCCTTCTTGCGTTCACGCTCTTTCTGCGCCTCGTCTGTTCCCAACTCGCCAACTGCAGCGGTGGAGGCAGGCTGACGATAGGTAAGTGGCGGCTCACTCAGATAACGGCGCGTCGAGGAAGATCCCTGAACCTGCTGCTGACGCATTGCCTTATAGGCTGCGACCTTTGCCGGATCGAACGTCGGCGTGCGGGATTCATAGTCTTCGCGGCGACTGTTACCGCGCGGCAACGCTGCCTGAATATTGGACGCGACGGGCACATCCTGGACGACCGGCGACACGAAATTCGGATCGTCACGGTTCGCGGTAATCTCGTCGCGCAGGCGCTTGCGGCGCTGCTCGGGCGATTCCGGCCAATTTGGATCGTTAGCGCTGGCAACACTCTGCTGCGGAGCAGGCAACTGGCCTTTTTCGCCCGGTGCCGGCCGGACAAGATCGGGACGCGGCTTGTAGTCAATCCGCTCTTTCTTGTTCTTACCCTGTCCGAAACTTGCTAAATTCGACACATCGTCCAGGAGCTGTGCTCCCGCCGTCTTGTCGGTTCCGTAGGTTGGCGAAGAAACGCAGCCGGATAGCGAAACTCCCGCTATCGCTGTCATAAGCACCAGAACTCGTCCTTCAATCTTCATTAGCGCCACTTCTTTTACGCTTGCCGATTTTATCTTCACCAAGATTTGCTCAGGCGAGCCTTGAATGAAGAAACCGGCAACTCCAAGGCAGATCTTGAAATTATCCGAGGAATGCCTTGTACATGAGTGCAACCCATGCGGCAATCCGATGTTAACCGCTATTTCACCATGTCCGAAGCGGAGATTGCAACCCCATTCCCCTCCCGAAGCTCCCGGCATATGAACTGCCGAGAGCAGGATCGTCAAATTCGATCAAACTTCGAGCTTGCCCAGAGACTTGAGTTCCCGAAGTGCAACAGCATCACGCGCCGACACTTCCGGAAACTCGGGATCTGAGCCAACATCTGTCGTATACCTCCATGAGCGGGCACACTTTTCGCCCTCCGCACGTGCAGGCACGACTGCCACGCCTTTCACATCGCCAAGCGTGAATGCTCCTTCGGGCGCATCGGCGTCACTGAACGAAATGCCGCTGGTGATGCAGATTTCCGCAAAATCGAGACCTTCGAGCGAATCGGTCAGGCTCTTGTCGGAAACATAAACGACCGGAGAAGCTTCCAGCGACGAACCGATGCGCTTGTCGGCGCGTTCCAGTTCCAGTGCGCCGGTTACTACGCGGCGAACAGCACGAACCTTGCGCCACTTTTCGGCCAGCACATCATCCCGCCATTCGGCTGGCGTCGGGCGGAACTGCTCGGCATGAATCGAAACCGAATGCGGATATCGATCAAGCCAGGCTTCCTCCATGGTGAAAGGCAGCATTGGCGCGAGCCAGGTCGTCAGGCGATCAAAGATTTCACGCACGGTCTGCAGCGCCGCCTTGCGGCGAACACTCGACGGCGCATCGCAATAAAGGGCGTCCTTGCGGATATCGAAATAGAACGCCGAAAGCTCGACGTTCATGAAGTCGATCAGCGTGCGGGCAATGCGCTTGAAATCGAATGCGTCATAGCCGGAGCGGACGATCTCATCCAGTTCCGTCAGACGGTGCAGCATCAGGCGCTCGAGTTCCGGCAGTTCCGCACGAGCAACATCTTCGCCTTCATCATGAGCGAGCGTACCCAACATCCAGCGGATCGTGTTGCGCAGCTTGCGATAGGCGTCGATATTGGTCTGGATGATGCTCTTGCCGAGGCGCTGATCTTCCCAGTAATCGGTCGTCATAACCCACAGACGCAGAATATCCGCCCCGGACTCCTTGATGACGTCCTGCGGCGTGACCGTATTGCCGAGCGACTTCGACATCTTCTTGCCGTGCTCGTCCATGGTGAAACCATGAGTCACGACGGCGTTATATGGCGCGCGGCCGCGCGTGCCGCAGCTTTCCAGAAGCGAAGAATGGAACCAGCCGCGATGCTGGTCCGAGCCTTCCAGATAGACATCAGCCGGCCATTTCATGTCCGGACGATCTTCCAGCGTAAAAGTATGCGTCGAACCAGAATCGAACCAGACGTCCAGGATATCACGTACCTGCGTCCAGCCTTCATTGGCGCGGCTGCCGAGGAACCGCTCGCGCGCACCTTCGGCAAACCACGCATCGGCGCCTTCTGCCTCGAACGCTTCAAGGATGCGCTTGTTGACGGCATCGTCCTGAAGGATGTTGCCTTCCTCATCCACGAAAACGCAGATCGGCACGCCCCACGCCCGCTGACGCGAAAGTACCCAATCCGGCCGGCCTTCGATCATCGAGCGCAGACGCGTCTGACCAGACGCTGGCACAAAACGAGTGTCGTCAATGGCTTTCAGCGCGCGTGAGCGCAAGGTTGTGCCGTCACCAAGGTTCTTGTCCATATAGACGAACCACTGCGGCGTATTGCGGAAGATGACCTGCTTTTTGGAACGCCACGAATGCGGATAGGAATGCTTCAGGCGACCGCGTGCGAAGAGCTTATCGCGGGCGATCAACTGATCCATGACGGACTTGTTGGCATCGCCCTTCTTGCCGTTGTCATCGATAACACGCGCAGGTCCACCTTCGCGGTCCGGGCCGAATCCGGGCGCGTCCTTGGTATAGAAGCCGGCATCGTCAACGGGGAACGGGATGCTTGGATCGATGCCCCGCGCTTCCAGTTCGCGGGCATTGTTCATCCAGGCTTCAAAGTCTTCGCGACCGTGGCTTGGCGCGGTATGTACAAAGCCCGTACCGGCATCGTCGGTCACATGATCACCGTCGAGCATCGGCACAACGAATTCATAACCGCCGCCAAACCCCTTGAGCGGGTGATCGAGTACAACTTTGCCCAATTCGTCAGCCGCAATACCGCGCAAGCGCTTGAACTGAAGCTTTGCCTTCGCGAAGCTTTCTTCGGCGAGCTTGTCAGCGAAGATGAGCTTCTCTCCCGGGCGCGGCCCAAAGTCGTTCTCGGCTTCCGTGACTTCATAAAGTCCATATTCGATACGTGAGGAATAGGACACGGCCCGGTTGCCGGGAATGGTCCACGGCGTGGTCGTCCAGATCACTACTGCGCTACCGGCAAGATCGTTCTGGCCAGCGACAGGGAACTTGACCCAGATCATGTCGGACTCGACGTCGTGATATTCGACTTCGGCTTCCGCCAGCGCGGTGCGTTCCACAACCGACCACATCACCGGTTTGGAGCCACGATAAAGCTGACCGGATGCAGCGAACTTCAGGAGTTCCCCGGCGATCCGCGATTCAGCATGGAAATTCATCGTCGTGTATGGATTTTCAAAGTCGCCGAGAATTGCAAGGCGTTTGAATTCTTCCGTCTGAACCTTGATCCAGCCGGCAGCAAATTCCCGACATTCCCTGCGGAATTCGTTGATCGGCACTTCATCCTTGTTCTTGCCTTCGGCGCGATATTTCTCCTCAATCTTCCATTCGATCGGCAGGCCGTGGCAATCCCAGCCCGGAACGTAGTTCGAATTGTATCCGCGCATCTGGAAGGAGCGCGTGATGACATCCTTGAGGATCTTGTTCAGCGCATGGCCGATATGGATATTACCGTTGGCGTAAGGCGGGCCATCGTGAAGCACATAAAGCGGACGATCCTTCGCCTGCTCACGCAACTTCTTATAGAGGTTCATGTTTTCCCATCGCTCGACGAAAAGCGGCTCGCGCTGCGGAAGCCCCGCGCGCATCGGAAATTCGGTCTGCGGAAGATAAAGGGTTTTGGAATAATCGATTTTGGTCGTCTCAGTCATGAGGGTATTCGCCTGTGAAGCCCTGGCCAAAGATGGCGGGCATGTGGATCAAAGAAAACAGGGGACTGTAGAGCACAGCCGGTCGCTCCCGGACCTCCGCGCCGCATATTGCCTGGCAAAACAGCCGTTCAGGCAAAGCGGGAGGCCGGGCCAATAATTCGTATGGCCGTCATGATAAGCCGAAAATCCGTCATCATGGGCACGCTTTTAGCAATGAGCTTCACAGGAATAAAGAGGCGAAGGGGGCAAAGACGCAATAAAACTGCATCCCTGCCCCTGAAAATGTTTACATTGATGCGGCTCAGATCAATCCAGCGAGAAATCGAAACGATAAGTTGCCGAGACACCGACCATGAACTGATCTCGCGAACCGCGCTCCTTGACGATGCTCGAATCCTTCGCGGGCCCTTGCAGACGGCTATATTCGCCAAACAGGCTGGTATCGATCTTGTCGGTTGCCTTCCACGTGATGGCGCCGCCGACACCAGCGGACTTGAAGCCGCTACCCGGATTATATTCTGAAAGTCCCGATGCTGCCGCTTCCTCGGCATCCACGCCGTAATAAGTCTTGAAGTAATCTTTGGACGCGAAGGTCGCACGTGGACCGCCCGACACACGAACGGTCGGCGTAACGTCATAGAATGCATCGGCAGCGATATCGCCTACGACGCCCTTATGCGCACGAATACCTTGGCGCACTTCGCCGCGCACGCGCAGCCAGTCGGTTGGATAAACGTCAACAAACGCGCCCGCCTCACCGCCAAACTTTGTGTCTTTCAGGCCATGGATATCGTCATCTCGCTCGAAAAGAAGCTTGCCAGCAAGCCCCACGCGGAAGCGATCATTGTCGATCAAGGCGAAGGATACGTTGTCATTTCGCGACGAGAAACGCGTCGCTTCTCCCTGTCGACCCAGCGAGATCAACGGCTGGGCGGAAAAGCGATATTTGTTGGAACCCTCGAATTTTGGAGCAACGAGACCAGCCGCACCGACCTTGAGATACCAGTCACCGGACCAAAAATGCTTGCGGGCTGGCTGCGCGTTTTCCGCAGCATAAATATCGGGCTGCTGGACGTCTGCTGAAAACGCAAACGGGCTGCTCATTAGAAATGCGGCACCTGCAACAAGTGCCAGAGGAACAATACGTGCCACATTAAACTCCAACAAAAAAGCGCCCCAGTTAGTTTTGAGGCATTTTTCTCTTTTGGTCGAGAATAACTAAAATTTGATTTAAATTTTAAGTGGAAAATGCAACCACGAATTCGCTTCATGCAAAAGAAAGCAAGCGATCCAGTTCAGACAGCGGCTTCGCCCCAGCAAGAAGCGCTCGCGCCTCGGCATCGTCCCGTTTCATCTGATCGATAAGCGGATCAAGGCCATCGAACTTTATCTCGCCGCGCAGGAACCCGAAGAACGATACACAAGCGGTCTCGCCATATAGATCGCCTGAAAAGTCGAAGAGAAAGGTTTCAAGTAGCGGAGAACCATCGCTGTCGACAGTTGGACGCCGACCGAAACTTGCAACACCGTCGTAAATGTCGCCGTTCGCACGCCGGAACCTGACGGCATAGATTCCATGCTTCAAGCCCGCCTGGGCGTCGATTTGCATATTGGCAGTAGGAAACCCTAGCGTTCGCCCGAGCTTCTTGCCGTGGATGACTTCACCGCAGACCATATAGCGATAACCGAGAAGTCCCGCCGCCTGAGCGACATCGCCTTCGCAAAGCAGATTTCTTATGCGGGTCGACGAGACAAGATTATCGCCTTCATCCGTAAAGGCATCGACAAGCGTAACCGTAAACCCGGCAGTTTCTCCCGCCTCCTGAAGGAATTCCGGTGTTCCGCGCCGTCCCTTGCCGAAGTGAAAATCATACCCCGTGACGACACAGCTTGCGTGCAATCGTTCGACCAGAATGTGCTCGACGAAATCTTCCGCCGACCGTGAGGAGAATTCGACGGTGAAGGGCTGCTCAACGACAGCATCAAACCCCATGAGACGTAGGATTTCGGCCTTTCTGGGCGCTGCAGTCAAACGATCGACCGGCGCATCCGGCTTGAAAAAGCTGCGTGGGTGCGGCTCGAAAGTCAAAACAACGGCCGGCAATCCACGTTTTTCGGCAATCTCCAGCGCGCGTTCGAGAACGGCCTGATGACCACGGTGAACTCCGTCGAAATTGCCGATTGCCACCACACAATTGTGCAGGTGTCCCGGCAGGGAATCCGTTCCAGAAAGGCGCTGAAAGCTGGATTTGGTCATTTGATCTGGTCTTTGACTGGTCGTAGGAGGTTGCCCTCATTCAAACAAGAGCATTCAGCGCAGCAACCGGGCGGTTGCCGTGCTTCTGGAGAAACGCCTCCATTCGGGCAATGTCAACGGTGCCGTCGGTAGTATAGTCTGCTGCATGAACTCCACCGGAGATGTAAAGCACATCCAACCCGAAATCCGCAGCCCCCTTAACATCGGTGAGAACCCCGTCACCAATCCCAAGAATTTGGCTTTTCTCGACTTTCGTACCGCGAATTTCTTCGGCAAACCGCAAAGCTGCCTCATAAATGGGGCGATGTGGTTTTCCAGCTATGAGAGTACGTCCGCCGAGCTGACCATATTCGCGCGCAAGAGCGCCAGCGCACCAGATCAGCCGCGAACCGCGTTCAACCATGATGTCCGGATTGGCACAGATGAACGGAAGATTGCGCGAGCGCAACCGGACGAGCAATTCCTTGTAGTCGTCAGGCGTTTCGCTTTCGTCATCGTAAAGCCCCGTACAGACGACGCCCGAAGCTTCAAATTCTTCGACCAGTTCCACATCGAGACCGTCATAGATGGTCAGTTCGCGCTCGCAGCCGATGTGAAACACCTTGCGCGGACCGTCAGCAATCAGATCGCGGGTTACATCACCGGACGTGACTACGCGATCATATGTATCCGAGGGCACACCAAGGCCAAGCATCTGCTTTTCAACATCGGGATGCGGCCTTGGAGAATTGGTTACAAGAATGACCGTAACACCCTTGGCGCGTGCGCGTTTCAGCGCCTCGATTGCAGCCGGATAAGCGGCCACACCATTGTGCACCACACCCCATACATCGCAGAAGAGCACATCGTACTGGTCGGTCAGATCGTCGAGGCGTTCAAGCTGCTTCATGGTTTCCTCTTGATAATTCGTCTGTAAGGCGAGAACCGCTAGGGCCGTTTGATGGATTGCCAGCGCTCCATCTAGCGTAGCCAACCACATCTGTCACGGCCTTTAGGCCCGAATCCGACAGCTAAAGCGCGTCCAATTATCCCATGGGATTCTTCATCGTTCATTTACCCTGCTTCGTGACCGACTGTTAGAAAGATGCTGGTAGGAGCAAGTACAACTTTCCATTTCATCAATTGCGAACACAACCGTCGGCGGGGGCCAAAATGAAGAACTGGATCACGAAAGCCGGCAGGCTTCAGGCGCGGGTTTTTCGCTGTTCGCCTCAATTGACCATCCTGCGCTTCGGGAAAGACGAGCGTGGGAATTTCGCCATGATCGCGGCTTTGGTGCTCGTCCCCCTGCTTCTGGCCGGCATGGTTGCGGTTGACACCGCAAACCTCATGCGCGTTCGCAACAACGTGCAGGCTTCGCTGGATGCCGCCGCTTTGGCTGTAGGCAAGAGGTTTTCCACGGGCGAAAGCCATACGGTCGTACAGGACTACGGCGCCCGAATTTTTAACGCCAACGTCACCGCGCTGAGCGCAGACGCAATCAATTTCCAGATTGCCTTTCCCCAGGACAAGACGACGGACCAGCAAGTACAGGCCACTGCCGCATTCACCTACAAATCCCTGTTTGGCGTCGTCGCCTCCCGCCTTACAGGCGACAATTGGGATAGACACAAATATACGCTCACCGCGTCTGTCCGGCTCAAGAACACCATTGAAGTCGCTCTCGTCCTGGACAACTCCAAATCAATGGATGAAACAAGGAGCGGATCATCAAAGAAACGCATTGATCTTCTCAAGGATGCCGCCTCGCAACTTGTGGAGACGATGGCCTCACAATCCGCGCTCATAACCTATGTCGAAAAACCAGTGCAATTTTCGCTGGTTCCTTTTGCCGGTTCTGTGAATGTCGGCCCACAATATCTCAATGCGGCCTGGATGGACCCGGAAGGCAAATCTTCCGTCAATCTTGAAAATTTCACCCTGCCCGTTACGATCGACGCTAGCCGCAAGATAGAAGAAAAGCCCGCGGGCAGCGGACGATATTACAAAGTGGGAACCGGCTGGGGAGACCGTAACAACAAGCCTTTTTCACGGGCGGAGCTTTTTGCTGACCTCACACGGAGATCAAGCGAGCCGTGGCTCGCCTGGCAGGGGTGCGTCGAATCTCGTCCCGGACCTTTTGCGCTGGATGTAACGCCACCTTCTGACAATAATCCAGACACGTTGTTTGTGCCAATGTTCGGTCCGGCTGAATATTACAACGTGGATAGCAGGGGAAATGTCACTTCCACCGTTTTGAACAGCTGGTGGCAAGATGATATGTCTCTTGCCTACTCACCCCGACAAAGCGACTTGAAAAAATACTATCTGCGCGATTCCCTCGACAAGATTTACCGGAAGGGAAGATCGGAAGGCGGTGGCCCTAACTATAGCTGCACAACATTACCGCTCACGCCTTTGACTGACGTTACAACCGAAGAAGGGATGAAAACGGTCCAGATGGCAATCAAGGCAATGGTGCCGAACGGCGGCACGAATGTCCCCGAAGCCATGGCCTGGGGCTGGCGAACCATCGTCCAGGGAGCCCCGTTCACAGAAGCCCGAGCCTCAACGGAACGAGGCAATGACAAGGTGGTGATCGTACTCACCGATGGCGCCAATACTTATTACAAATATGACGGTCTGGCTGGCTCGGGCCCGGACCGTGCCGGAAACCTGTCCTATTACTCGACACATGGCTATACCGCCCGCATAACCAAAAAATATAGCCAGAGCCGCCTCTTTCAGGAAAGCGGCGTTTCAGTTTCCCAAAACAACACTACATACACCAAGGCCTTGAATGCCCGCTTTGCCAAACTCTGCGACAACGCTAAAGCCGCCAATATCATTGTCATGACGGTCGCGCTCGATCTCAACGAAGCAAACAGCACAGAGAAAGCACAAATAGACTTGTTGAGATCGTGCTCTTCAAACTCACGCGTGCGCATGGAAGGCGGCAAACCGGCCAAACTCTTCTGGAATTCGACCGGCGGCGAACTGAGCGAGACCTTTCGGCAGATTGGCGATGAACTGTCAAACTTGCGTCTCGTCGATTGATAACAGCAAAAGCATCACCATATGCGGGTATCGGCTGCGACTGCCCATGGTGGTTCTGCGTTAAGGATGGTGCAAATTAACCATCATTCGCCTGTCAAATTCTTCAGGCAATCTTGACAAGATCAGACGCGCCTTCTATCTCAGAACCACGTTAGCACTCTCACACGGTGAGTGCTAACAAGCGCGGATCGGTTCGATCCGTTATCAGGGTTCAACGTCTATAACACCAAGGGTTATACCATGGCTGATATCAAGTTCCGCCCGCTTCATGACCGCGTCGTCGTTCGTCGCGTTGAATCGGAAGCCAAGACCGCTGGCGGCATCATCATCCCTGACACCGCCAAGGAAAAGCCGCAGGAAGGCGAAATCGTCGCTGTTGGCGCTGGCGCTCGTGACGAAGCAGGCAAGCTGATTGCTCTGGAAGTCAAGGCTGGCGACAAGGTTCTGTTCGGCAAGTGGTCGGGCACCGAAGTCAAGATCGGCGGCGAAGACCTGCTGATCATGAAGGAATCCGATATTTTGGGTATCGTTGGCTAATCAAGCCTCGGGCGGTTTCGCCCTTACCTGAAACCAATTCACCATAATCTGACCGGGACAATTCCCAGGAGAGTAAAATGGCTGCTAAAGACGTAAAATTCGGCCGCACTGCGCGCGAAAAGATGCTGCGCGGCGTCGATATCCTCGCTGACGCTGTTAAGGTAACGCTCGGCCCGAAGGGTCGTAACGTTGTTATCGACAAGTCCTTCGGCGCTCCGCGCATCACCAAGGACGGTGTATCGGTTGCCAAGGAAATCGAACTGGAAGACAAGTTCGAAAACATGGGCGCACAGATGCTGCGCGAAGTGGCTTCCAAGACCAACGACACCGCTGGCGACGGCACGACGACCGCTACCGTTCTGGGCCAGGCTATCGTTCAGGAAGGCGCAAAGGCTGTTGCTGCCGGCATGAACCCGATGGACCTGAAGCGCGGCATCGATCTCGCAGTTTCGGAAGTCGTTGCTGAACTTCTCGGCAAGGCCAAGAAGATCAACACCTCGGAAGAAGTTGCCCAGGTTGGCACGATCTCCGCCAACGGCGAAGCCGAAATCGGCAAGATGATCGCCGAAGCGATGCAGAAGGTCGGCAATGAAGGCGTGATCACGGTTGAAGAAGCCAAGACCGCTGAAACCGAACTCGAAGTCGTTGAAGGCATGCAGTTCGACCGCGGCTACCTGTCGCCTTACTTCGTCACCAACCCTGAAAAGATGGTTGCTGACCTCGAAGACGCATACATCCTTCTGCACGAAAAGAAGCTCTCGAACCTCCAGGCTCTTCTGCCGGTTCTGGAAGCTGTCGTTCAGACCTCGAAGCCGCTCGTCATCATCGCTGAAGACGTCGAAGGCGAAGCTCTTGCAACGCTCGTCGTCAACAAGCTGCGCGGCGGCTTGAAGATTGCTGCTGTCAAGGCTCCTGGCTTCGGCGACCGCCGCAAGGCAATGCTCGAAGACATCGCAATCCTCACCGGTGGTCAGGTTATCTCCGAAGACCTCGGCATCAAGCTCGAAACCGTCACGCTCGACATGCTTGGCCGCGCCAAGAAGGTCTCGATCTCGAAGGAAAACACCACGATCGTCGACGGTGCAGGCCAGAAGGCTGAAATCGACGCTCGCGTTGGCCAGATCAAGCAGCAGATCGAAGAAACCTCTTCGGACTACGACCGCGAAAAGCTTCAGGAACGTCTTGCCAAGCTCGCTGGTGGCGTTGCCGTCATCCGCGTCGGCGGTGCAACTGAAGTTGAAGTGAAGGAAAAGAAGGACCGCGTTGACGACGCGCTGAACGCAACCCGCGCTGCGGTTGAAGAAGGCATCGTTGCTGGCGGTGGTACCGCACTCCTCCGTGCTTCGGCCAAGATTTCTGCCAAGGGCATCAATGCCGACCAGGAAGCTGGCATCAACATCGTTCGTCGCGCTCTGCAGGCTCCGGCTCGCCAGATCACGACCAATGCCGGTGAAGAAGCTTCGGTCATCGTTGGCAAGATCCTTGAAAATGCCTCTGAAACCTACGGCTACAACACTGCCTCCGGTGAATTTGGCGACCTGATCAAGGCTGGCGTTGTCGATCCGGTCAAGGTTGTCCGCACCGCCCTGCAGAATGCAGCATCGGTTGCCGGTCTCCTGATCACGACCGAAGCCATGATCGCCGAACTGCCGAAGAAGGATGCAGCTCCGGCTGGCATGCCTGGCGGCATGGGCGGTATGGGCGGCATGGATTTCTAAGAAATCCACGTCCTCGTTTCGATGGAATGTGAGAAAGGCGGCCCTTGGCCGCCTTTCTTTTTACGTGACGTAACTATTTGTGATTTATGAAAAATTTACTTTGCTTGCGCTTTGCCGCCGCGAAGCGGTTATTTCAGAAACTTCTGATTGACACTCTACCACCAATCATGATCAATCCGAGATGACATAGAGACGGACTTCCTGTTTGCCCCCGCACTATGGAAGTCCTGTCTCAGGCAACAGGAAAGACAGGCTTCGGCCTGTCTTTCCACTTGCTCTCCTTCACAAGTCCAGCCTCTATTCTGCAGCGTCGCTCTGCGCCTTCCCCGATGCGAGGGCGTCATATCGCGCGCGCGCCATCATTACTTTTGCTTCATTGGCTATTGCCCATTCACTCAGCGCACGCACAGGCCTCAACAGGTCACGCCCCATTTCCGTCAGTTCATACTCGACCTTGGGCGGAATAGTCGGAAAGATGGTACGATTGACGAAGCCATCCCGTTCCAGATTGCGCAGCGTGGTCGTCAGCATCTTCTGGGAAATGCCCTCGACGGTTCGGCGCAATTCATTGAAACGCATCGGGCGATTACCGAGATAACTCACCACGAGCACAGTCCATTTATCGCCAACACGCGACAAAATCTCCGTTACGGTCCTGCATGCATTGGTTTCCTTGAAGTCGCCGGGTTTCATAAAAGTGCCTCCTTGCGTGGGAATTTGGTCACTTATATAGCGTCGGTCTCCAATGGTTACCACTGCAATAAAGGTGTCATCTATGTCCAAGCTCAAAGTCGCCGTTATCATCGGCAGCACACGTGAACAACGTTTTGCGCCCGTTCCAGCCCAGTGGATTGCCAGGCTCGTTGCCGAGCGGCCGGAACTGGACGTCGAAGTTCTCGATGTCGCGGATTATCCGATGGGTTTCTATGGCGACACGACTACCACGACCGCTCAGGCCGAAACCGCCGACAAATGGAAAACGAAACTACGGGAGTTCGACGCCTACATTCTTACGGCCGCCGAGTATAACCACGCGCCGACTGCCGTTCTGAAGAATGCCATCGACTACGGCGACTGGATACAGAAGCCAATGGGCTTCGTTGGTTACGGAGGCGTGGGCGGCGCTCGCGCTGTCGAGCAACTGCGGATGATCGCCGTCGAAATGTCCTCCATGTCCGTCAAAACGGGCGTCCACATCCTCTTCCCCGACTATCTTGCGGTCGTGAAGGGCGAGAACAAGCTGGATGATTTCCCTCATCTGGCGGAAGCGGCCAAGAATATGCTGGACCAGTTGATCTGGTGGGGCAAGGCACTAAAGGTCGCTCGCGGCGGATAAGGAACATGGCAAGCCGGATCACGGAATTCCGGCTTGCCGCAGGCATCGTGTGCCCTATGATTATTCGCGATTACAACGGAGTGATAATCATATGCGCAAGGAACTTCCCATCGCCACGGCTCCGAAAGATGGTCGAAAGATAACAGTCGTCTGGACCGACGACGATGACCAGCGGAACGAGTCGATCGCGCAGTATCGAACACTTGCCCAACTGCAGGCCGGGGGCGGTCAATGGGACGAGGCGGATACCGGCTGGTGGACGTTCACCGACAGCAAAACCCAGCGTAAGATTGAACCGACCGCCTGGATATCCGAAACGGATGACGACGAAGACAGCGATTCTTGACAGTGCCAACGGTCAATAAAAATTGACTTTTTTCGTCATATTTTATCAATTGATTGCGCTTTAAAGTTTCACGAAGAAACATGAGCCGCCAGCAAATGGCGGTGTTATATTCGTTGTGCACGGCTCGGTTCCGAGTCCACGTCAGCCGGAGACCAGAAATGACCGCTACCCGTACCGAAACAGATACTTTCGGACCGATTGATGTTCCTGCCGACCGCTATTGGGGCGCTCAGACCCAGCGTTCGCTGCAAAATTTCAAAATCGGTGGGGAGCGCATGCCGCTGCCATTGGTTCATGCGCTGGGTGTCGTCAAGCGGGCGGCAGCGGAAACCAATATTGCACTGGGAAAGCTCGATCCGGTTCTTGGTCAGGTGATCGCGGTGGCCGCATCGGAGGTGATCGAAGGTAAACTTGACGATCATTTCCCATTGGTCGTCTGGCAGACCGGTTCGGGCACGCAATCAAACATGAATGCCAATGAGGTCATTTCAAACCGGGCTATCGAGCTTCTCGGTGGTGAAATGGGGTCGAAAAAGCCGGTCCATCCCAACGACCACGTTAATATGAGCCAATCGTCCAATGACAGCTTCCCGACAGCGATCCATATCGCCACAGCAGTTGAGGCGGTCCATCGGCTCTATCCGGCGCTGGAACATCTGACCAACGCGCTCAAGATCAAGGAAGAAGCGTTCAAGGATATTATCAAGATCGGCCGAACGCATACGCAAGATGCAACCCCGGTCACACTCGGGCAGGAATTTTCCGGTTATCGTGCTGCATTGGAATATGCGCGCCACCGTATAGAACAATCGCTTGCAGACGTCTTTCTGCTCGCCCAGGGCGGGACAGCAGTCGGGACGGGGCTGAATGCACCAATCGGCTTCGACACAGGCTTTGCTGAAGCCGTGAGTGAAATAACGGGCCTTCCCTTCAGGACGGCACCGAACAAATTCGAAGCCCTTGCCAGCCACGGTGCGATTCTTGACTTCCACGGCAGCTTGAACGCCTTGGCGACGGATCTCTTCAAGATCGCGAATGATATTCGTTTCCTTGGCTCCGGGCCACGCTCTGGCCTCGGTGAACTGTCACTGCCGGAGAATGAACCGGGATCCTCGATCATGCCGGGCAAGGTTAACCCGACCCAGGCCGAAGCTTTGACGATGGTGGCAACACAGGTGTTCGGCAACCAGGCGACAATTACGGTTGCTGCCAGCCAGGGGCACTTTGAACTCAATGTGTTCAAGCCGGTGATCGCATATAATGTCCTGCAGTCGATCCGCATCCTCAGCGACGCGATGGTGTCGTTCGCCGATCATTGTGTCGATGGGATCGAGCCAAACCTGGGCCGCATCAAGGAACTATTGGATCGTTCGCTGATGCTCGTCACTGCGCTCGCTCCAGCGATCGGTTATGACAATGCGGCCAAGATTGCCAAGACCGCACACAAGAATGGAACGACCTTGCGGGAGGAAGCGCTGGCGAGCGGTCTCGTGTCGGAAGAGGACTATGAGCGCTTGGTGCGCGCAGAGAGAATGATTGCGCCGGAGTGAATTGGTATTCATACTGTAAACAAACTGTCGAGGATTAGACGGCTTTCCTTGACAGTCCGCAGTCGTTAATTGATGCCCCAGTTCAACAGGAGATAGCCCCGCATGTCCTCTATCACCCCGCAATCCAACGGCGTTGTTACGCTCATCGCCCGCATCTTTCTTTCAATTCTTTTCATCATTGCCGGCTACGGCAAACTGACCGCCATTGCCGGCACCGCAGGTTACTTTGCTGGCCTCGGCCTTCCGCTCCCCACCGTTACGGCTGTTGTCGTCGGTCTGGTCGAGTTTGTAGGCGGCCTCGCAATTCTCGTTGGCTTTCAGACCCGCATTGCTGCGGCTGTTGTCGGCCTTTTCACCATCGGTGCGACGCTCGTTGCCCATATGGACTTCTCGCAGGGCATGAACGCCATGATGGCGCAGAAGAACCTCGCAATTGCTGGCGGCCTGTTCATTCTTGCCCTGCATGGCGCAGGCGCCCTCTCGATCGACGCCAAGCGCGGCTGATCGACATTCTCATCGCAATAAAATGAAAAACCGCGCCATCAAAATGGTGCGGTTTTTCTTATTTCAAAATCGTGTTGCGAAGAACTAGAGCGCATCCCGAAAAGTGGGAACCGATTTTGGGATGCGCGATAAAACAAACAGAGAGAGCATTTCCAACGGTTCATGAAGAACAGGAAATGCTCTAACTGGTCAATCCTTTACGGATGCGCGTCGCAACGTCCGTGACGCGTGCGTTCTCCCGGCTTCGGCGTGCCGATACGAGGCATGCTTGCGAGCGCAGGATAATGCCGTCTTCAAGAACCTTCAGCCTATTGGCCCGCAACGTGGAGCCAGTCGACGTAATATCGACGATCATATCGGCGGAGCCTGCCGCCGGAGCGCCTTCAGTCGCACCAAGGCTTTCTACAATGCGGTAAACCTGAATGCCGTGTTTCTGCGAAAAGAACTGCTGCGTCAGCCGCCAGTATTTGGTGGCGATGCGGAGGCGGCGACCGTGTCGCTGGCGGAAATCTGCCGCCACATCGTCCAGATCGGCCATGCTGGTCACATCACGCCAGACTTCCGGTACGGCCACGACAACATCAGCGTGACCGAAACCCAGTTCGGCTTCGATAGCCACGCGCTCTTCCGAGTGCGCCAGCGTCTCACGAATGAGGTCCTCGCCAGTCACGCCAAGATCCACGCTGCCATATCCCAGCTCACGGGCAATTTCAGAAGCGGAAAGGAACAGAATATCCAGATCAGGCTCGCCCTCGACACGGGCGCGATAATTGCGCGAGTCATCCGGCAGGATCACCTTGTAGCCAGCTCTATCAAGCACAGCGAGCGTCTGCTCCTTCAACCGCCCCTTGGACGGCAATGCCAGCGTCACACTCATTTTTTCTCTCCCGCCAGCATCTGCAACCGGTCGAGCCAGATGGAAAAACCTACGCCGGGAATGTTTTCCGAAGCGCCAAGCATGGTCAGAAGCCGGTCATATCGCCCACCACCCGCAAGAATGCCATCTTTCTCGACGCCAGCAGCCCGGATTTCGTAAACGAGACCGGTATAGTAATCGAGCGGGCGCCCGAAGGACGCATCATAGATAATGTCTCTGGTGGCAATGCCTGCATTCGCAATGGCGTCACTGCGCGCTTCGAATTTCTGCAGCACCGCAGCCAGATCAAGAGCGTGTTCCGAAGCGAATGCTCGCAGGGTGATGGCTGCGGAATCGAGCGAGACGCGCATTTCGAGAAACTGCTTCAGAAGATCGAGCGCCGATGCCGGGAAGCGCGTAGCCGCCAGGTCTTCTTTTTCGATCAACCGCCGCGCGATCTCGGCAGGGGAACGACCGGCACCGGGCGAAATTCCAGCTTCGAGCATTTCTGCTTCCAGCATGCGCGCAAGCCCGGATTCGTCGCCTTCCGCCACAAGAACCGCAAGCGTTTCCGGTAATGGATCGCGTCGCTGTGCACCCGTCAGTTCAGCGAGCACCTGCTCCATCGAACCCGCATCGCCGAAGGAACGCAACAGTTTCTTGCGCCATCCTTGCGGCAGTCCTAGCGCTTTCAGCATGCCGGCAAAGACCGACTGGTCTCCCAGAACGATCTCAAGCGCAGCTTCGGGAGCAGCCGCGCGAACGCAGGCCAGCGCATCAGCGATGGAACGGGCATCGGACGTCGCTTCGTCGGTAGCCCCCAGATCCTCTATACCGGCCTGAAGAAATTCGGCTGCCCCGTCACGACGCTGACGGAACACTTCGCCGAGATAGGCGTAACGCTTGGGCGTGGCTGCGTTAAGCTCGATGTGATTGCGGCAAACAGGAATGGTAAATTCCGGTCGCAGGCACAGACTGTCGCCGTTTTCGTTTTCGGTCAGAAAAATACGGCGGCGCAAATCCTCGCCCGCCATATCCAGAAATGGATCAGCCGGCTGAATCAGCGGAATTTCGACAAGTTCGGCTTCACGCGCATCGAGGGCCGCGCGAAGAGAACTGAGAATACCGGGCGAGTTTGATCCAGCCATGGCTTTCGTCACTTCGACTGTTCTGCGCGATCCCGCGCCTGACTGGTAAGGATTTCGCGGACTGCCTCGACAAGCCCTTCTTCCTTGACCGTGATCTGCGCCGGGCGGCTCTCGCGCCAGGTCACATTGTCTTCGATCTCAGCAGACAGGCGCTTGCCCTCGACCAGATCCTTGATCTGCACCTCACCGGCCTCGCGTTCCTGCGAACCCTGAATGATGACGCACGGCGCCTCGCGGCGATCAGCATATTTCATCTGCGCCTTCATTCCGGAGCCGCCGACATACATTTCGGCGCGAATGCCCGCCTGACGCAGATCGGAAACCATCTTCTGATAGCGGCCAAGACTTTGTGGGTCCTTGTCCATGACCAGGACAACCACGGGACCGACGACATCGGAAACGTCCAGCTTGCCCAGGTTCTTCAAAGCCGTCATCAGACGCGAAACACCGATGGAGAAGCCCGTTGCAGGCACCGGCTCACCACGGAAGCGCGACACCAGACCGTCATAACGCCCCCCGCCGCCTACGGAACCGAAGACGACCTTCTGGCCGTCTTCGTTGGTCACGTCGAACAGAAGCTCGGCTTCGAAAACCGGGCCCGTGTAGTATTCGAGCCCGCGCACGACAGACGGGTCGATCTTCACGCGGCCATCATAGCCGCCCGCCGAGAACAACGCCTGCATGTCGGCAAGTTCTGTCACGCCTTCTTCACCCTTGGCGTTACCCGCCACAACCGTGTGGAGATTGGCAATCGTATCAGCTCCGGTCGCGCAGCCTGCAGCAGTGAATGCCAGGATTTTTTCAATCGAGGCGTCAGGGAGTTCAGCGCCCTTGGTGAAATCGCCGCTTTCATCGAGACGTCCCTTGCCGAGCAGAAGGCGAACACCTTCCGGGCCGAACTTGTCGAGCTTGTCGATAGCGCGCAGCACATTGAGACGCTTGGCGGCATTACCCTCGCCTTGCAGCCCGATAGCATCCAGCACACCATCGAGCACCTTGCGGTTGTTGACGCGGATCACATAATCTCCGCGGCGAATGCCGAGACGTTCCAGCGTGTCGGCCATCATCATGCACATTTCGGCGTCAGCCGAGACATTCGGTGCTCCGACCGTATCGGCGTCGAACTGCATGAACTGGCGGAACCGACCCGGACCCGGCTTTTCGTTGCGGAACACCCAGCCATTGCGGTAGCTGCGATACGGCTTTGGCAGCGACTCAAAATTTTCAGCGACGTAACGCGCGAGCGGCGCTGTCAAATCATAGCGCAGCGACAGCCATTGGTCGTCATCGTCCAGAAACGAGAACACGCCTTCGTTCGGACGGTCCTGATCCGGCAGGAATTTTCCGAGCGCATCCGTATATTCCACAAGCGGCGTTTCCACCGGTTCAAAGCCATAGAGGTCGTAAACTTCGCGGATGGTCGCCATCATCTTTTCGGCGGCGCGCAAATCATCCGGCACCCGATCGACAAACCCGCGCGGCAACCGCGCCTTCATCTTGTCCGCTTTATCGGCCATTTTTCCCGCCTGATCGCTGATTTGTACCTATATGCCGACTGGAGCCGGCACCAATTCTGTTGCCGGTTTCCTAACCGATCAAGTCCGTTGCGGCAAGTGCAGGGGATGTGTTCAGCGTGTCGCAATGGCGACTGCAGCTCCCGCCATCATCCCAGCGCTTGTCCTGTTGGCAATCCGCATCATGCGCGGGCTGCGAAGAAACCGCCGGGCCTGCGCTGCGAGCACCACCCACGCGGTATCAACCGCCGCAAGAACCACGAACATGACCAGCAACAGTTCGGCCCAGCCAACCAGCGAAACATGGGTGATGTCGACTACCGTCGGCAGGATGGCAAGGTAGAAAACCATGATCTTCGGATTGCCGAGCGTGATTGCCATTGCGCTAAGGAAGAGCTTTCCGGCCTCCCCCTGACGGGGAATGGCATTCTCATCTGCGACTTCGTCAACTGGCGCGATCCACATCTTCCACGAAAGATAGATCAGATAGGCCAAGCCGACATATTTGAGGATGAGAAACGCTGTGTGGAACGTGTTGGCCAGTGCGGCCAGTCCCCAGACGGCCAATGAAAGCCAGATAGCATCACCGAGCCACAGGCCGAACATGAATGGAAAGACGCCCTTGTGACCGCGGCTGATGACACGTGCCACCAACGCTCCGACATTCGGCCCGGGCGTCCCCGCCGCAACAACCAGAATGCCGGCAAATGCCAACAACGACACCAGATCCATGACCATCTCCCATCTTCAAAGGTGGATGTTTCTCGCAGAAATGAGGATGCTTAGCAATCGGCCGCCTTAACTGGGTCTTTTGAAACTCTGTCGCAATTTTTCAATGTGCGCCCGGCAATGACAACCTTCAATGTGGTCGTTCACCAGCCCCATGGCCTGCATGAAGGCGTAGACCGTGGTTGGCCCGACAAATGACCAGCCGCGCTTTTTCAAATCTTTGGATATGCGAATAGATGTCTCGGTCTTTGGATTGGCGATCAGGGTCGGATAGTCCACGACAACGGGGCGATCTTTTGCGCCCGGCTCGAAAGACCAGAAATAAGCTGCCAACGACCCTTTTTCTGCAACCAGTTCAATTGCGCGTTTGGCATTATTGATCGTCGATTCAATCTTGCCCCGGTGGCGCACAATGCCTTTGTCCGCCAAAAGGCGCTCCACGTCCGCCTGCCCGTACCGTGCAACCCGATGGAAATCAAAGCCATCGAAAGCAGCGCGAAAATTCTCCCGCTTTCGCAAGATTGTCAGCCACGACAACCCGGACTGGAAACCTTCGAGACAGATTTTCTCAAAAAGTCGAAAATCGTTTGAAACAGGAACGCCCCATTCATTGTCATGGTAGGCAAGATAGTCAGGTAACTCGCCCGGCCAGAAGCAACGTGTCATTCCATCGGCACCGACAATCAGACCGGTTCTTGCCTCGGCAACATCATTCATTGCTCTGCCTCCCAAGTTTTATCGATAATTAATTATGTCGCGCAACTTGCCACTAACCACAACTTTAATTGGAAGGGGCGCCAGGCGAAACACGCGGCCGAAATTTACCTTTACGATTCCATTCCGGCGCACAATCCCCACTCGAGCATGAGGGCCGCTCTCCTGACAACCGATGTCAGGAGCTGCAAGGGGCAACTGCGCCATAAAGAGTTTCCGGCGCAAAGAGACGGATTTGGATTATGAAACCACGTCATCTTCTTTTAATCGGATCGCTTGCGGCGATTGCCGTTTCCATTGTCAGCACTAGCATGGCGTTTGCCAATGACCGCTATGCCACCCTCCCGCCGGTACGCGTGAGCCCTGATCTTTCAGCTCCGTGGGTTGCCCAGTTGCATGGGCAACCTGCCCGCATCAAAGCCGTGCCGCAAAATCTGCAGCCAGCACCGCGCGTTGCCAACAGACAAAAGCAGAGAGCGAAATCGAGCTATCGCCAGGTTTCATACCAACGCCCGGCTGCAAACCCTGCCACCACGGTGCGAAAGCACCAGATCGACCCGGCTTATCTGCCGCAGACTGTTTCCTATTCGGGAAAAGAAAAGCCGGGCACGATCGTCATCGATACAGGCAAGCGCTTCCTTTATCTCGTGCAGTCGGACGGCAAAGCCATGCGCTATGGTGTCGGTGTCGGAAAGCAGGGATTCAGCTGGAAAGGTTCCCAGCGCATCAGCCGCAAGGCTGAATGGCCTACCTGGATACCCCCGAAGGAAATGATCGCCCGCGAGCGCAAGAAGGGACGCATCCTGCCCGCGCGCATGGAAGGGGGGATCAATAATCCTCTTGGTGCGCGCGCCCTATATCTCGGCGCCACGCTCTATCGGATCCACGGGACCAATCAACCCTGGACCATCGGCAAGGCCATGTCTTCGGGCTGCATTCGAATGCGCAATGAAGATGTGACCGATCTTTACGAACGTGTTCCGGTCGGCGCGAAGGTCGTTGTCCGTTAGAACAACCGCCTTTTTCAAGCTTCTCGCGACCGCCTTTTCACCGGGGCGGTCGCATTGTTTTCATAAATCTGAAACGACCAAATTTTCTGCACAGAAAGAATGATCGCAGATTTGGAAACGTGATTGAAAGGGCTTTTCCTTTTCCCGCGAACACCCATATGCTGACCATGGCAAAGTCCAGAAAGATACGAAAAGGACTGCCACATGGCAGTCCGTGCCGGGGGACGACCCGGCATGCAGGTCAAATAGCATCCCAGCGCATCGAGGGATCAATCCTGCGCCGGGTGCTTCGAGGGAAAGGATAAAACATGACCGTACCGATGGTTAAACTGAACGACGGCAATCACATCCCGCAGCTCGGGTACGGTGTCTGGCAAGTGGGCAACGACGAGGCGGTCGCCGCTGTCAGCGAAGCATTGAAAGCAGGATATCGCCATATCGATACCGCTGCCATTTATGGCAATGAAGAGGGCGTCGGCAAGGCGATCAAGAATTCCGGCATCGCGCGCGGCGACATTTTTCTCACCACGAAACTGTGGAATAGCGAGCAAGGCTATGAATCGGCGCTGAAAGCGTTCGATACGAGCCTGAAAAAGCTCGACACGGATTATGTGGATCTCTATCTCATCCATTGGCCGACGCCTTCAAAAGACCTTTTCATGGAAACATGGCGTGCGTTTGTGAAGCTGAAAGAAGAGGGTCGAGCGAAATCCATTGGCGTGTCCAATTTCCGCACAGCCGACCTCGAACGCGTCATCAAGGAAAGCGGCGTAACGCCGGTTCTCAACCAGATTGAATTGCACCCGCAATTCCAGCAGGACGAGTTGCGTCTGTTCCACGGCAAGCACAACATCGCAACGGAAGCATGGAGCCCGCTCGGGCAAGGTAAGATACTGGAAGATTCCACGCTGAAGGCCATCGCTGAAAAGCATGGCAAGTCGGTTGCGCAAATCATCCTGCGCTGGCACATCGAGACCGGCAATATCGTCATTCCGAAGTCCGTGACGCCCGCCCGCATCAAGGAAAACTTCGATATTTTCGATTTCCGCCTCAACGGAACCGATCATGATGCGATTACGAAGCTGGATAAGGCCGACGGCCGGATAGGCCCGAACCCGAGTACATTCTCGGCTGGCTGAACGGGCGAAAAAACCGGGCGATTGCCCGGTTTTTTTATGCAGCGATCTGCGACAATCCTTGCGGCTTCGGGCCACCATAGGCCCAGTCAATCAACTCTACCGTGTGAACGATGGGCAGTTTGCTGCCCGTAGCAATTTGCGTCATGCAGCCGATATTGCCGGTGGCGATAAGATCGGCCCCCGTCGCCTCGATATTTTTTACTTTGCGGTCCCGCAGTTTTACGGCAATCTCCGGCTGCAGGATGTTATAGGTGCCCGCCGATCCGCAGCAAAGATGCCCCTCAAGCGGCTCTTTCACCTTGAAACCTGCCCTTGAAAGCAGGTCTTTGGGTTGGCGTGTAATTTTCTGCCCGTGCTGCATGGAACAGGCGGAGTGATAGGCAACCGTCAAGGCTTGAGGCAGATCCGGTTCCGGCAACTCGATGCCGACGAGATATTCGGTGATGTCCTTGGCCAGTGACGACACGCGCGCAGCTTTCTCCTTATAAGCAGGGTCCAGCCGAAGCATGTAACCATAATCCTTGATGGTCGTCCCGCAACCCGAAGCCGTGACAATGATTGCATCAAGCCCGCCTGCTTCCAGTTCGCGGGTCCAGATATCCACATTATGACGTGCCTGCTCAAGCGCCTGCTCTTCGCGCCCCATATGATGGACCAGCGAACCGCAGCATCCCTCCCCCTTCGGCGTCACCACCTCGATGCCGAAACGGTTCAGAAGACGCAAGGTCGCAGCATTGATGCCCGGATTGAGTACCGGTTGCGCACAACCATTGAGGATTGCCACGCGGCCACGCTTATCCCCTTTGGCAGCACTAATGGCTTCGACCTTAGAAGTCTCAGGCAAATTCCGCGGTGCGAGATCGAGCATTGCCGCCACCGGTCGCAGAGTCTGGCTTTTGCGCAGCAGCGGCACGAAAGGCTTGCCGAGTTTTGCAAGCTTCAGCGCGGCGCGGAAGCGGCCCGGATAGGGCAGAACCTGCGCCAGCACCCCACGCAGGAAGCGGTTCATGAACGGGCGTTTATACGTTTTTTCGATATGTGCGCGCGCATGATCGACCAGATGCATATAATTGACGCCCGACGGGCAGGTTGTCATGCAGGAAAGGCAGGAGAGGCATCGGTCCACATGGCGCACGATTTCCTCATCCGCCGGGCGGCCATTTTCCAGCATATCCTTGATCAGATAGATGCGCCCACGCGGACTGTCGAGTTCGTTGCCAAGCGTCACATAGGTCGGGCAGGTGGCGGTACAGAACCCGCAATGCACGCATTTGCGCAGGATTTTTTCCGCTTCACTGACACCGGGATCGCGCAGTTGCTCGGGGCTGAAATGGGTCTGCATGGTTTCAAGCTCCGGCCTGACGGGGATGCATACGCCCCGGATTGAGGATATTTTCTGGATCGAACTGATGCTTCAGCCGCTGCGACAGTGCGGCAAGTGCCGCCGTTTGGGGCTCAAACACTTCAACGCTTGAACGAACACTCTCCGGCGCGCGTACAAGCGTCGCGTGGCCACCACCATATTTGGCAATGAGTTGACGCAATGTTTGCGCTTCGGGATCGGCTTCCATCCGCATCCAGATCAAACCGCCCTGCCAGTCGTAGAAGGCATCTACCCCGGCATAGCGACGGAACTCGTCCACCATGCACCACCCCAGCATCGGAGCCATCGAAACCCGCCAAACAGCGCGATTGTCTCCTGCATTGGCATAAGGCAGGACATCACGCACCTCGCGCCAAAGCTGGTGCGACTGCGCTTCATTGAGCACGTCAACCACCCCGCCGAGTAACGCCTGCAACTGGCGGCTGCGATGTTCAACCGAAGGCGCAAAGCCTTCGAGCCGCAATACAGTTGCCGCCTCCCAGCCCAGCTTGCCATCCAGAAAGCGATTGGCAACCGTCGGCGGCAGATGCGCTGCGGAAGCGACTTCCTCCCGCGACCCCATGGCCATCGCCATCGCGCGCACCGCCTGTTCATCAGTCAGACCTCGCACGGCAAGCGTTAGCGCTGTTTCCGGTTTCGGCAGAACCTTGAACGTCACCTCGGTGGCAACGCCCAGCGTGCCCCAGGAATTGGCCATCCCCTTGGACAGGTCATAACCGGTCACGTTCTTGACCACCCGTCCGCCGGATTTGAACAATTCGCCGCGTCCGGACACCACACGCACACCGAGCACATGATCGCGCGCAGCACCTGCCTTAAGACGGCGCGGACCCGAAAGGTTGGCGGCAAGCGCACCACCGATCGTACCACGGCCACTTTCACTCGACAGTAGCGGCCCGTAATCCATCGGCTCGAAATGAAAACACTGGTTGTTGTCGACCAGTAGTTTTTCGATCTCGGCCATCGGTGTTCCTGCCTTGGCGGAAAGCACCAGTTCGTCCGGTTCGTACAAGGTCACGCCCGAAAGTTCAGACACATCCAGCACATGACCTGCATCGACCCGATGGCCAATGCCACGCTTTGAACCGTGGCCAATAATCTCCAGCGGCGTGGAACGGGCCAAAGCTTCCTGCACCGCGTCCACAACGCCCGCTTCGTCCTGCGGCTTAAGAATAGTTGTATCACTCATGATCCAAACCTCAGATCAGAATCGAGGAATGTCAGGGAAAGCCAGTTCCCCACGATGCACATGCATACGGCCAAGCTCGGCACAGCGACGCAATTGCGGAAAGACCTTGCCGGGATTGAGCAGATGCTTTGCATCGAAGGCACATTTGACTCGCATCTGCTGGTCAAGATCGATTTCGTTGAACATTTCCGGCATCAAATCGCGCTTTTCTATGCCGACCCCATGTTCGCCGGTGAGAACGCCGCCGACTTTCACACATAGCCGCAAAATATCGGCACCGAAATTCTCCGCGGCTTCCAGCTCGCCCGGAATATTCGCGTCGTAAAGGATCAACGGGTGCAGATTGCCGTCGCCCGCATGGAACACATTGGCGACACGCAGTCGGTATTTCTCCGACAGGTCGCGCATACCCGACAGAACACGCGGTAGTTCCTTGCGCGGGATCGTGCCGTCCATGCACAGATAATCCGGCGAGATGCGCCCCACTGCCGGAAACGCCGCCTTGCGCCCTGCCCAGAAAGCCAGACGCTGTTCTTCCGACTGAGACAGGATACAGGTTGTCGAGCCATTTTTGAGCGCCAGCGCTTCAACACGACCGATCAGATAGTCCACCTCAACGGGTGGCCCATCCAGTTCGACGATCAACAAGGCTTCGACATCAAGCGGATAGCCCACCCGCACAAAATCTTCTGCGGCTTTGATGGCTGGTCTGTCCATCATCTCCATGCCGCCCGGAATGATGCCTGTTCCGATGATATCGGCCACGCACTGGCCGGCCTGTTCGCTGGAGGGAAAGCCAATCATCACCGCCCGCGCTGTTTCGGGCTTTTGCAGGATGCGTACCGTAATTTCGGTCACGACGCCGAGCAGCCCTTCCGAACCGGTCATCAGGCCGAGGAGATCGTAGCCCTCGCTATCGAGATGCTTGCCACCGAGCCGGATTACCTCGCCCGTAATCAACACCATTTCGATCCCGAGGACGTTGTTGGCGGTGAGCCCGTATTTGAGGCAATGCACTCCACCGGCATTTTCCGCGACGTTTCCGCCGATGGAACAGGCAATCTGCGATGATGGATCGGGCGCGTAATAAAAGCCCTCATGTTCGACGGCCTTGGTGATACCGAGATTGGTCACGCCGGGCTGCACCACGGCGACACGGTTAGGATAGTCGATTTCCAGAATGCGGTTGAAGCGTGACATGACCAGAAGCACGGCATCCTGCAACGGCATGGAGCCACCGGAGAGCGAAGTCCCCGCTCCTCTCGGCACGACACGAACATTGTTATCGTGACAATAGCGCAGAACCCGCGCAACCTGGTCGACGGTTTCAGGGAGCACGACGACCAGCGGCAGCGAGCGATGTGCCGTCAGACCGTCGCTCTCGAACACACGCATCGCATTGATCGCATCGACAACGCCTTCGCCGGGCACTATGCCGCGCAGGTCCGCGACGATCTGCTCACGCTTTTGCATGACGGACGCGTCCGGTTCCGGCATTATGAGTCCGCTCATATTCTCCTCCACCACTTATGCGGTCAAAGTGCACTCCACACCATTTTCGTCAAGTGGTAAATCATTTTTACCACTTTAACCGGTGGCTAAACAGTTTCCACGCCGCGGCATAATTACTTGCCTAGTTTCCCAGCGCTCGGCTAGATGCTTTTAAAACCCAAAGCTTTAGCAAATGCAGCAGGAAGTGGGATAGCAGAGCATGATGAGCAGTCTGGCAGATATGGAAATCTTTGCCCGCGTCGTGGCAACGGGCAGCATGTCAGCCGCCGCTCGTGATCTGGGCCTTTCTCCAGCGGTGGTTTCAAAACGCCTCGGGCGCCTGGAAGAGCGGCTCGGAACCCGCCTGCTTCAACGTACGACGCGCCAGATCGCACTTACCGAGGCCGGTCAGGGCTATCATGAGCGCGTTCTCGCCATTCTCTCCAACATCGAGGAAGCGGAAGCCTTTGTCGCCCGTCGTTCAGCCGACGCACGGGGTATATTGAAAATTTCGGCCCCGACGACTTTCGGTCGCATGCATATTGCCCCCTATCTCGTGCCATTCATGCGCGCCAATGCCGATCTCACCGTCAATATGCAGCTCACCGACGAAATGGTGGACATTGTGGGGGATGGTTACGATCTTGCTATCCGGATCGCGGAACTTTCCGATTCAACACTCGTCGCACGTCGCCTAGCGCCCGTGCGCCGCATTCTCGTTGCATCGCCCGGCTATATCGCAGAACGCGGCACGCCACAGACGATTGAGGACCTGCAAGACCACATCTGCCTTGCCCCGCACAACAACGACCCCTGGCGGCTGGAAGGCCCCAAAGGGCCGATCGTCATCCGTCCGGTGGGGCCCTTGCAGACCAATTCCAGCGAAATGGTAAGGGAGGCAGTGCTCGCGGGCCTTGGTATCGCGCAACGCTCAACCTGGGATATCGGGCCTGAACTCGCAGCCGGAAAGCTGGTACAGGTTCTGCCCGACTATGCCGCTTCTCGCAACGTAGCAATTCATGCCGTCTATCCATCGAAACAGTTTCTCCCGGCAAAGGTCCGGCTGTTCATCGACTATCTTGCCGATCTTTATGGCCCCGTTCCCTATTGGGAGAGCGGGACATCCCAACACGAAGCAGCAAAAAAATAGACCAGCTTTCATTCGTCGGTTAATAAGCCACGTGCGCTATATTAGCGTACCAGCATATAAAGCTGACTAAGCTTTTGTTTCAAAAGACTTAGCTCCCTCCGCACTCCGTTATTCAAGCGAATCGGATGCCCTCCTCCTGCTATCCTGATTTTCTGGGAAAAATGATGAACACACCTGTACGCTTCATTCTTGCAATTATCGTCGCCGTGATCGTCGGCTGCGGCTTCATGTTTTATGACAAATCGCGTGGCGCCGAATGGGTCGTTTCCCCTCAGCAGATCGAACAGGCCAAAGCCGAAGGCAAACCCGGTGTGGAAAGCCGTCCCGGCACCGTGACCGTACTGCCCATCCGCAGCGAGACCGCAGACGCACTTCCATTCAAATGGGCGATGTATGGCGTGGTCGCAGGACTTTTCGTCCTCGTAGCAACACGCAAGCGCAACAAAGCCTGATCATTTTTCGATGATAAAGCACGAAAGCCCGGTTGTCTTATGAACCGGGCTTTCAATTCCAATATATTCCGTTGCCGGATATGGGGCTAACGGCTACTTTGCCGCCGTTACAGAGAGGCTTCAGAGGGCATGGCGGAAACGGTTTTTTCACGCATACAGGCAAGCCGCACGGCAGATGATGTTGTGCACCAGATCGAAACGCTTATCCTCGAAGGCGTTCTGCGTGGCGGCGACCGGCTTCCCGGTGAACGCGAGCTGGCGCGCCAGTTCGATATTTCGCGCCCAATCCTGCGCGACGCTCTAAAGAGACTTGAGACCGCAGAACTTCTGATTTCCCGCCATGGAGGAGGTACGTTCGTTGCTGATGTGATCGGGCAGGTATTCAGCGCGCCTGTCGTGAAGCTGTTTGCCGATCACCGCAAGGCGACAGCGGACTATCTCGAATATCGTCGCGAAATCGAAAGCATTGCCGCCGAATATGCCGCGCTTCGAGCCACACCGGCAGACAAGGCGCTTTTGACCGAAATCATGGAAGCCATGGAAAAGGCTCATGGCGCTAGTGATTTCGACACGGAAGCGCGCCTAGACGTTGAACTGCACAATGCCATTGGCGAAGCCGCTCATAACATCGTTCTCCTGCACACCTTGCGGTCATGCTATCAACTGCTGAAGGATGGCGTTTTTTACAATCGCAGCCTTATTTACAGCTATCCCGGCGTCGCCGACATGTTTTTGTCGCAGCATCGCGCCATTTACGATGCAGTGATGGCCGGCAATCCGCAAGCGGCCCGGGAAGCGGTTCAAAAACACATCCGTTTCGTGGAGCAGGCGACACATGATCGCGAGCTTCACGAAGAACGCGAACGTGTCTCGCGCCTGCGCTACCGGCAGCGGGCCGGCGTGAAGACGGCCAAAGACGTGAAGGATGATAACGGCGAATGAGTGTTGTTTTCAAAGATGCGAAAGGGCCTGACGGTATCCGCCTTTATGCAATTGGCGACGTACATGGCCGCCTGGACTTGCTTCTGGACATGCATGGGCTCATCCGTGCCGACCTTGATCGCCGCCCCGTTCACGACTGGCGCATCATTCATCTGGGGGACTATATCGATCGCGGTCCGAAATCGAAGGAGGTGCTGGATTTCCTGATCGATGCGTCGGAACGGGACGAGCGCGTGATTTCGCTGCTTGGCAATCACGACGACGGTTTTCTCACCTATCTGGCAACGGGGGACGTCGCCGGGATATTCGCGCTGCATGGCGGCGTTGACACCGCTCGGTCTTACGGTGTGGAAATTGATTTTAACGATGCGAATTCAGCCCGCCACGCTCATGCCACGCTCGTCAAAGCCGTTCCGCAAAGTCATATAGACTTCATCCGTACCATGCCCCGCTCGGTCGATTTTGGCGATTTCTTCTTCTGCCACGCCGGCATCAATCCCGCTGTACCGCTCGATGCGCAAGATCCCGAAGAGCTGATCTGGATTCGCACAGCATTCCTGAAATGGACTGAACCATTCGAAAAAGTCATCGTCCACGGACATACCCCACAAAGCGCCATCGACATTCAACCCAACAGGGTCAATCTCGACACCTATGCGTGGAAAAGCGGACAGCTTTCGGCCATCGTGATCGATGGCGCGGAAAAGCGTTTTATCGAAGCGAGATAATGCGCTTGGAGCGCATCCCGAAGAGTGTGAAACGGCTTTCGGAAAAGACGCGCGTCAAAAAAAGAGATAAAACGCCGACCTGATCCAATCAGATCGAAACGCGATCTAATGCGCGCTGGAAATGCCGTACCCGTCGGTCGACATAGCATTGTCGCCTGCGTCGACGGTGAATATGCCGACTGCCATGAACACAATCGCGGAAACCATCAGAACGGTGAGAAGAGCGGCATGCTTGGCGGTCATATTCGGAAACTCTTTCGACGGGGCCGGACAAAGTTCGTTAGACGAGCCGCCACTTGCGAGCATGGCTATCAGCCTTGCCCATTAGGTCGCTGCCCGGGGAGACGGCGTTCAGTTACACCCGAAAAAAGTTACCCGCAACTGAACGGTTCCAGCCGGATCACCGCTTTTTTCGGGGAAGCACTGTTTGGCTGAACGGTGTGGCAAAGCGGCAACGCAAAACCGCGACTTAAGGTTAAAAGGCAGTTACGATGCGGCTAGATTTGGCTAACCCAAGCCTTTGCTAATACAGCACCCGCAGCATCTGCCTTTATCCCGAATGTCTCTGCAAGGACTGGATACTGCTCAGTCCACTGAGGAGCGAAGCCTGATATCAAGCCGCCAAGCTGATCGTTCCACTCGGCCACAAGCTTTGTGTCTGCCTCGAAATGGAACTGCGTACCGTAGACTGCACGCCCGATACGATAGGCCTGATGAGGTGTCATATCGCTGGTTGCCATGTGGATGGCATTCCTGGGAAGCGAAAACGTGTCGCGGTGCCAGTGAAAGATTGGAAAGGCCCCACCCGCCGCGGACAGGACTGGATCGCCTTTACCCTCTTCCGTGAGCTGAACCTCCCGCCAGCCGAACTCCATGGGCCGATCCAGAATGTTCTCGCCGCCATATGCGCGAGCTATGAGCTGGCTGCCCAGACAAATGCCGAGAACGGCCTTATCGCTGCCGCCAAACATGCGTATCAGTTCAAGCAAATGCGGGAAATAAGGACATTCGTCATCGGCGAGCGCATTCTGTTCGCCACCCAGAACGATCAGGGCCCGATATCCATAGTCGTCCGCCGGTAGCGTATCCCCATCGTAGGGATGACGCAGATCGATGGAAAAACCCGCATCTGTCAGTATGGGTTCAATCTGCCCCAACCCGGAGCCTTGGTAGTTTTGAACGACCAGTACACCCATGAGAATCCCCCACCGACTTTCACATTCGGTAACATGGAAATGACCCGGACAACAGCCGGGTCATCGATCAGTTCACTACCGACACACTGACTGTCCGGCCTGCAACAAGGTGTACACCATCAGGCACGTCTTCAAGCTTCACACGCACCGGAACGCGTTGCGCCAGCCGGACCCAGTTGAATGTTGGCGAAACATTCGCCAGCAGGCTGGATGAGTCGCTGCGCTCGCGATCCTCGATACCTCCCGCAATACCTTCGACCTTTCCCTTGAGCTGAACCTTGCTGCCCATGATATCGATCACCACAGGATCGCCGACCTGGATACGTTCTAGCTTGTTTTCCTCAAAATAGCCGGAAACATAGTAGGAATCCGTGTCAACGAGAGCCGTCACAGCCGAACCTGCGGAAACATAGTCGCCCGGTTGAAGCGAGAAGTTGGTCACCACGCCGTTTACGGGCGCTTTCACCGATGAACGGTCCAGATTGAGCGCCGCGAGATCGCGATCCAGCTGCGCCTGCCGATAGGCAGCTTCTGCCTGCTGGGCCGTTGTTTCAATCTGTTCCAGTTTCTGACGCGTCACGGTCGTATCGTTAAGCTGGCGATAGCGAACCAGATCGCGGTTGGCCATGTCGAGCGCCGCCTTGCTGCTATCGATCTTGGCTTCCGCCGTTTGCAGGGCGAGCTTGTAACGGGCCTGATCGATGCGGAAGATCACATCGCCACGGTGGACCGCTTCGTTATCATGAACGAGCACTTCGCCAACCAGTCCAGAAACATCCGGCGCAACACGCACAACATCCGCACGAATCTTGCCGTCGCGCGTCCAGGGCGCGTTCATGTAATAGTCCCACAAATGCCAGCCAAGAAGCCCCGCCATCGTGACCATGACGAGGGTTACAAAGACACGGCCTGAATGTGCAAAGAGCTTTTTCATAGCGGTATTCCATTGAGAATGACGGCTGCTGAGCCGAGAATGCAAAAATACATGGCAGCATCGAACAGGGGCCGGTGCCATACGAAACGGTAGAAGCGGGCGCGCGCCAGAAGGCGTTGCATAATCGTGTTTGCGAAATAGGCTCCGAGCGCCAGCACGCCGAGGGTCGGAATGTAAATTCCGTAAATGTCGAGTTCAGGTTGCATCACAAATCACATTGTTGTTCTAGGCTGCTTGCGGAAGTTCCATCAGCGGACGCGGCGGCAAGGCAAAAGGCGGCGCTTTCGGGAAAAGGTTGAAGCGCAGGGCGACCAGCGCCATTCTTGTGCGCTTGGCATTTGCCGGCGATCCGCTTTCGATGATGGTCGTGATCGCTTCGTCGATGGAGACGAGGAGATTTCTGTCGATCTCATCAGCCTCCTGCCGCTTGCTGGCCAAGGCTCTGTAATGCGCACCGACACCGTCCAGCACTGCATCGACAGCCGCCCGGCAGTTTTCGGGCAGCTTGGAACGATATTGCTGAAGATCGATCGTGTTCATGCCGTTTCGCAGGTCGCGCAGCAGATCGACCTTCGCGACATCAGCCGCCGCAACCAGCGCCAGGCGAGGTGTCATCATGCCTATGCGGTCGATCATGCGGAGCAGCAAGCGGTTCATGCGCTGGCGGCGATGCCGTCCCGGGCGACGTTCGGCGGCCAGCGCGATGTCGTTCCAGCCCGCCTTGATCAGGCGGCGAACGCTCCATTCCGCCCCCACCGATCGTACAATCGAGGTAACCGCCGCGGCAATGACGATCCCTAGCACCGTGGCCAGATTGGCATTGGCAAAACTCACAAAATCGTGGGTCAGATGGCCCTGCAGCATGAGCATGTTCGGCAGATTTACGCAAAGAACCATTCCCAGCAAAAATTGCGACGGAATGGCAAGCAGCAGGCCCGCCGGAATGAGGAAAAGCCCCAGCACCAGAACCAGCGGGAAGAAACCGTCCACAAGCGGCAGAAGCGCGAATTCAAAAATGAAAGCAGCCGCAATGACGATCAGAAGCAGCCAGTTGAACTTGCGCATGACAGGAACAGGATCGTCCATCGTGGCGAAGATGCAGCAGAAGATGCCTGCCATCATGGCTGCGGCGCTGCCCTGGGACCAGCCGCTGGCGATCCAGAATGCGGTTGCCACGCAGGTGGCCAGAAAAGCCGAAAAGCCTGACAGAAATGCCATGCCGTAGTCGCGATGCATGGGGCGAGCTTTCAGATGGGCGTCATAACGGCGCCACCGTAGCGAATGCCGCGAACCCGACAGGATATCCTGGCGCAATGTGATGCAATCGCTCCATATCTGGACCAGATCGCGAACGCGCGCAGCCACGTTGAAAGGCAGCAATTCGCCCCAGCTCGTCGCATCCTTCCCGTGCCGGTCAATGTCTTCGATCAGCCCTAACAGGACGACGCGGCGTTCCTCCGTCAGGTTCTCGCCGCCTTCTATCCAGTCGCAGGCTTCGTCCAAGAGCTTTTGCACCGCGGGATGCCAGGGCTGTTCGTGTTCACCGGGCTTCAGCGCCAGCACGTCGTGCAGGCTTGATATGATAGGAAGAACCGCCACCATGCGCTGCTGCAATACATGAAGCAGCGCACCGACATTCCTGATGGACGAGGTGTCATACGCAACATGCGTGGTCAGATTGCGCAGCTCCAGCGCATCGGCCGCCAAACGCTGCCGATCCCGAAGGAATTCGGGCGTCGCGCCTTCCCCCCGCAAGCTCGCGAGCGCGAGCTTTGAACCATCCCGCAGCCAGTTATCGATACGACTGACGAGCACCGGACCGCTATGGCGCGGAAAAACGAGACGATTGACGACAGCGGCACAAATGATGCCGATTGCGATTTCCTCCACTCGTCCCACGGCGTAGTCGAATGTGGTTTCCGGCACGGAAACAACGGCAAAGCTGGCGATTGCCACCGTATAACCAGCAAGCATGAACAGATAGCTGCGCGGTGTGCCGTCAAGCAGGCTGATTGCAAGGCAAAGCCCCATCCAGAGGCCGATGGCCAATGTCAGAATTTCAGGCGAATTGACGAGATGCGGCACGAACAGAATGGTCACCGCGCCGCCAATAATCGTACCGATGAGGCGATAGAACCCTTTGGACGTGGTGGCCCCGGACAACGGATGCGCCACGATATAGACCGCCGCAATGGACCAGTAAGGGTTGGGCAGGTTGGCCACCAAACCGATCCACAGCGCAAGCATGCCCGCAGCGAAAGTCTTCAATGAAAAGACTACATCCCAAAATTTGGGGTTTGTTTCGGCTGGTTTCGTCATGGCTCGTGGGGGCACCGGTTGAACGCACTGCGTCTTTCCGGTCAGACGGCCGATCAGAAAGACTATGTTTGAAATTTCTCATTCAGCTTGCGCAAGACTTCCATGGCGACATCGACCGCATCGGAGTCGAAATCGCCGAGGAAAAGAGCGCGAAGACGGGCAGCAGACTTTTCCACCTTGGCGGCAAGAGCGCGGCCATCCCCTGTCAGTTGGATGAGCTTGACGCGACGATCGGCATCATCGGCAATCCGCTGGATCAGACCGTCCTTTTCCAGCTCATCGACGACCCGGACAATCGTGGCGCCCTCAATGCCAACCCTTTCGGCCAGCACACCTTGAGGAATACGATCTCCATGCCGCAAGAGGGTCATCAGCGGTATGGCTTTCGCGTCGGAAAGACCATGTTCCGCCATCGCCGCATCGAAAGCTTTCCGCCATCCTCTGGCAGTACTGGCAAGAAGCGGCGCGAATTCGACCCACGCTTGTTTCATCACATCAATTCCATTCAAATAGATAGCTTCATACCTATATGGATACAATCTAGTTAAATGCAACTTCCCTGATATTTCCCATCAATTGTTTGTGTAGGAATGCGCATCAATTGCCTCGACATGCGTCGCCAAAGCGCTTGACCGCCGCCCCTGCCCTCTGCCATCGATGCTGACATGCGCGCAAATTACAAAATGCAGAGACTGTACGTCGAAAACGACCTCCAATCTGGCAGCCAGATCGAGGTTGCCTCGCAGGCCGCACATTATCTTACCCATGTCCTGCGATTGAAGGACGGGGATGAAATCCTCGCCTTCAACGGACGTGACGGTGAATGGAAATCACGACTGAGGCCGGAAGGTAAAAAGCGGCTTTTTCTCGAACCTTTCGATCAGACGCGTCCGCAGCCCCCAGCAAGTGACCTGATCTATTGCTTCGCCCCACTGAAACAGGCACGGCTGGACTATATGGTGCAAAAAGCGGTGGAGATGGGTGCGGGCGTCCTGCAACCGGTCATTACACAGCACACTCAGGTACCGAAACTGGGAACCGACCGTATAAGGGCCAATGCGATAGAAGCTGCGGAACAGTGCGGCGTTCTTTCCTTGCCGGAATGCCGCGAAGCCATTCGCTTTGACCGTTTCATCGAGCAGTGGGACGAAAACCGTCACCTGATCTTCTGCGATGAAGGACACGAATCGGACGATCCGCTGACAATCTTGCAAGCCATGAAGCCCGGCCCTGCCGCATTGCTGATCGGTCCGGAAGGCGGTTTTTCCGAAGACGAACGCCAGACACTCCGAAGGCTCTCATACGTGACGGCTATTCCCCTCGGCCCACGAATCCTGCGCGCCGATACCGCTGCCGTCGCAGCCATGGCTTTGGTGCAATCCGTGCTCGGAGACTGGCGCAATGCAGGATGACATTCTCGAAACCCGATGTTCAATGGAATTGACTTGCGTGATTTGACAAATTTGTCCAATCACGCTGAAACGCGAAAAATCGACTAGGGACAGACTGCATGGCGCGCGATACGACGGACGAAACGGCACTGACGGGCGTTGAACAACTGGCAGGTTATCTGGCTGGCGGATGCAAGCCCAAAGACGCCTGGCGCATCGGCACCGAGCATGAAAAATTTCCATTCTATACAGCCGACAACAGTCCGGTTCCCTATGAGGGTCCGCGCGGCATCAAAGCCATCCTCGAAGGCATGCAGGCCAAGCTTGGCTGGGAGCCCATCATCGATGAAGGCAACATCATCGGTCTGGTAGAGCCAACCGGACAGGGTGCGATTTCGCTTGAACCCGGTGGCCAGTTTGAGCTTTCCGGGGCACCACTTTCCACCATTCATCAGACATGCCGTGAGGTGAATGCACATCTTTCCCAGGTTCGCGAAATTGCGGAGCCGCTCGGCATCCGCTTTCTTGGCGTTGGCGGCAGCCCGAAATGGACCTTGGCCGAAACGCCCGTCATGCCGAAATCGCGCTACAAGATCATGACCAACTACATGCCAAAAGTGGGGCATGAAGGTCTGGACATGATGTACCGCACTTCAACCATTCAGGTGAATCTGGATTTCAGTTCCGAACGGGACATGCGCCGCAAGATGCAGGTTTCGATGAAGCTGCAATCCGTGGCGACAGCACTTTTCGCCAGTTCTCCATTCACGGAAGGCAAGCCGAACCGCCTGCTGTCCTGGCGTTCGAATATTTGGCGCGATACCGACAATCAGCGTTCGGGCGTTCTGCCTTTCGTCTTTTCGGAAAATTTTGGTTTTGCCGATTATGTCGAATGGGCGCTCGATGTTCCGATGTATTTCATCCTGCGCGACGGCCATTATCATGACTGCACGCATGTCACGTTCCGGCAGTTCATGAATGGAGCGCTGAAAGGCGAAGTAAGTGACCCGCTACCAAACATGGGCGACTGGACCAACCACCTTTCCACTCTTTTCCCGGAAGTGCGCCTGAAGCGCTTCCTGGAAATGCGCGGAGCCGATGGTGGCCCCTGGCGCCGCATCTGCGCACTTCCCGCCTACTGGGTCGGCCTGCTCTACGACGAAGAGGCTTTGACAGCGGCCGAGCTTCTGACCAAGGACTGGTCCTACGAGGAAGTTCTCGCGCTGCGCAATGAAGTTCCAGCCAAGGCACTGAATACAACCTTCCGCGGCAAGCCGCTGGAACAGGTCGCACGCGAAACTCTGAAAATTTCCAGGCTCGGCCTTTTGAACCGCAACAAGCTCAACAGCGATGGCCATGACGAAACGCATTTCCTCGCACCGCTTGAGGAAATCGTTGCGGCTGGCATCACAGACGCTGAGCGCATGCTGAAAGCATATAACAGTGTATGGGCAGGGTCGGTCGACCCAATCTTTCTGGAATATGCCTACTGAGCGTAGGCCTCGACCACATCCATTAAAAAAGGGCGCGTTATTCGCGCCCTTTTTTTTTTTCAGCTCACAACCTGCTGGCCTTTGCTGGGATCGGGTATCACGACGATTGTGCTGCCATCGCGCACATTGTTGTAAAGATCGATTACGTCCTGATTGAGCATACGGATGCACCCGGACGATACCGCCTTGCCGATGCTCCAGGCTTCCGGTGATCCGTGAATGCGATAAAGCGTGTCCCGCCCATCCTTGTGAATGTACATCGCTCGTGCGCCAAGCGGGTTCTTGATCCCCGGAGGCATTCCGCCATTGGCGATGCTGTAAGGCTCCAGGGCGGGTTGACGCGCGACCATCTCGTCCGGCGGCGTCCAGCGCGGCCATTGGCGCTTGTAAGCGATCTTTGCGCGTCCCGCCCAGGCAAAACCATCGCGCCCGACCCCAATACCATAGCGCATGGCCCGGCCATTACCGAGAACATGGTAGAGATACTTGTTCGGCGTATCGACGATAACAGTGCCTTTCACTTCATCGGTTGGATAATCGACCTCCTGGCGCCAGAATTTGGGATCGACCTTGCTCGTATCGACGGCCGGGATCGGGAATTGTTCGTCAGGCAACGCCTGGTACATGAGTGGTACCGGTCGCGACGGCGCTGGCTGAGGCAGTTTTTTAACCGGTTGAGACGGCTCTGGCACCGTCGAGACACAGCCCGACAATGCAACGGCGCTGGCGCCTATGAGAAAGCCGCGACGGCTGAAAGCAGCCTTCGCAAAGCCAGTTGTAAGGTCGTCTTGGGATTTTTTACGCGGCATCCTGAATCTCTAGCAATGACAGATGCGCGAGAAAAAGATGCTCAAGCTTAAGTCAGCCTTAAGGCTGCACAAACCCGGCACAAAGCGAAAAATACAGCGAGCGACTGTTGCTAAAATAGCGATCCCTGATTGCCGGATTCGGGAGATTGAACTTTCTTTGTTTGAACAGGCTTTGCGGGCTCGCTCCCGCCCCCCTCATCCGCAATGACAGCCACGTCACCATCGCGAAACCGTATCGACAAGGCGTCACCCGCCGATACGGTTGCAGCCTGCTTTACCGGTTTCCCTTCTGCGTCGAAGACAACCGCAAAACCACGCTCCAGCACGCTTTCGTAAGAAAGCGTGCGCATGAGGCGCTCCAGTTCCTGCCCGCGCCGTTTGGCTCTTTCGATGAGAAGTCGCACCGCCTGGTCACGACGGCGGTCCAGTTGTTCCATCGAATTGGTTGCGAGTTTCGTGCGCCGCAGTATCGGCTCCGCCGACAGACGATTTGCCCGATGTGTAAAGGTCGTTCGGCGCTCCCGCAGGAATGTCTCAAGGGCTCGAGGCAATCTTTGCCCGAGAACGGAAATCCCGCGTTCCAGTTCCGTAAACCGACGTTGCAGAAGGCGCGGCGATAGCTGTCGCACATGCCCTTCAAAGTGTACCCGCTTCTTCTGCGTGTTGACGAAAAGAGCACGGGTGAGACGCGAAGCCGCTTCATCGAACCGCCGACGCGGCAAAGCCAGCAACTGGTCAGCCGATGGGAGAGCGCGCGCCGCCGAACGGTGGCTTTGCCGTTTCAGATCGATAAAACGGGAAATGGCCGAGGAAAGCCGTGCGGATTGCCCCGCCAGCGCCGCCAGCAGGTCGGCCTTTACCGGCACGGCCATTTCCGCCGCACCTGTCGGCGTGGGGGCGCGAATGTCGGCTGCGAGATCGATCAAGGTCCAGTCGGTTTCGTGGCCGACAGCCGAAATCACGGGTATATGCGATGCGGCAACAGCACGAACGACGATTTCGTCGTTAAACCCCCACAGGTCTTCAAGACTGCCGCCACCGCGCGCCACGATGAGCACATCGGGCCGCGGAATTGGTCCGCCTTCCGACATAGTATTGAAACCATGTACTGCGGCGGCCACTTCCGCACCGCTTGTTTCGCCCTGCACACGCACGGGCCAGACGATGACGTGCAGCGGATAACGGTCTGCAATCCGGTGAATAATGTCGCGAATGACTGCCCCGGTTGGGGAAGTAACCACTCCGATCACACGAGGCATGAAAGGGAGGAGTTGCTTGACAGCGGGATCGAAAAGGCCTTCCGAAGCCAGCCGCCGCTTGCGTTCCTCCAGAAGTGCCATCAGGGCTCCCGCGCCGGCGGGTTCCATCTGTTCGATGACGATCTGATACTTTGAAGAACCCGGATAGGTCGTGAGCTTGCCAGTGGCGATGACCTCCATTCCTTCTTCAGGACGGAAGCGCAGCCGGCTCATCGAGCCGCGCCAGATCACGGCCTCAAGACGCGACCGATCATCTTTCAACGCGAAATAGGCATGGCCCGACGAATGCGGACCACGATAGCCGGAAATTTCGCCGCGCACTCGCACATGCCCGAACACATCCTCGACCGTGCGCTTCAACGCGCCGGAAATCTCGGACACGCTATACTCAGCGACATTGGACGATACGCCGGTAAAACTCGAATCGGAACCCATGCTCATCCCATCATAGGCAACCAGGTGGCATGGCTGGTCAAGAAGCCATGCGGCGATTTACTGCTTCGTCACCAGCCTGGAAGCAATTCGTTGGCTCGCACCCTCCTCGTGCGGACCGCAGGAAACGGCGATATTTCAGCCGAAGCCATCGTGCCCGGTTGCGGTGACGATATATTGTCTAGACTTTCAATGATGTGCTGCGCAAGTGCATCTACGACAGCGTTTTGTTTTGTATGGCCGCGCATGATGCCGATGCCGAATTCCGGCAGCATTCCAAACCCGTCAGCTTCGCCGAGAACACGCATACCCGGACGAAGCGCGCATTCCGGAAGCACCGAAACCGCAAGCCCGGAAAGAACCGCCGCCGCCAGCACTGTCGCAGACCAGCTCGTGATTATGATGCGATAATCACGCCGGGCCGCTTCCAGCACATCGATAGCGGCATGACGCCAGATACAAGTTGGACGCCCGACAGCCAGCGGCAATACGGCTTCTTCGTGCACCGCGTGGTTGGCGGACGTAACCCAAAGCAAGGGCTCCGTGCGAACCACCTCGGACCGGCGTTTGTCATCGCACTGGGTGACTAAGGCAATATCCAGCGTTCCACGACGGATCATTTCGTCCAGATTGACGGTGGGTTCGCACACAACTGACAATTCGACGCGCGGGTTTGATCGTGCAAACCGCGCCATGATTTCCGGCAGAAAGCGATCGGCATAATCGTCCGGTGTGCCGATGCGAACGTGGCCCTCCAGTTGAGTATCGTCGAAGGCCGCAATGGTTTCACCATTGAGCTGCATCATGCGGCGTGCATAGAGCAATAACCGCTCCCCCTCTTCGGTAAGACGATTGGTCCGTCCGTCGCGTTCGAACAAAGGTTTGCCGATGCGCTCTTCCAGACGGCGCATCTGCATCGAAACAGCCGATTGCGTCTTGAAAACGGCGTCCGCGGCACGCGTAAAACTGCCCATGTCCGCGATGGCTATGAAGGTCTGCAACTGATCGAGATCCAGAGGCGTGCTCATTAGCGTGATCCATCACTATTATTGAAGAATGACATTAAAAACATTCGTTGGAACAATCAATTCGATTGTTGGATAAACCCGCCATCGTAAAGGAAAAGGAGCCGCGCAAGCGAATGACCCTGACGATGAGGATAACCTAGCCCCGCTAAATCAAAGGAGAGCGGACATGACAGCGACAAGCAAGATAACGACCACGCATTTACCGGCAACGAGCGCCTCGACCTCCACGCTCACGCAAATGGTGAAAGCCGTATTCACGTCGATCATGCGTCGCTGGGCGTTTTCCAATGGTCGACGGCAATTGCTGAACCTGAGCGACTTTGACGATCACATGCTGCGCGATATTGGGCTGCGCCGTGAGGATATCTACACGGCAGTGCATTATCGGGGCATTGAGGATCCTACCCAGGTTCTAAGCGAACTTGCAGACGCCCGTCTGCGGATCAAGGCAACACGCCGGATATGCTGAACCGGTAGACTCTACATCTGGCAGGCGCCACCTTCACATGCCGGGCCCCTCCCAGCCAGCCTGCCCATTGCCCGGCCGCTCCTCCGCTGGCCGGGCTTTTTTATGTGGCTGCTTGGGAAGGACACTTCTCTGCAAGGCATTTCGCAACGGTCCGAACACTCGAAATAAGCAATCGCTGGATAACTGAAATCGCTTTGATTTTTTTCAAAGAAAAGTGTTGCGTTCGGTGTTTGAGTTCGCTAGATGGGGGCCGTCGCGAACGAGTACACGCTTCTGTCGCGCTTGCGGGCCTCCAAGTTGAAGGCGTATGCAAATCCCTGCTGGGGGATAGTTTAAGGGTAGAACAGCGGACTCTGACTCCGTTAGTCTTGGTTCGAATCCAGGTCCCCCAGCCATTTGCTTTCCTTACATAATTTTCGAAGCAAATCTGGAACAGCAAAGGCAGTTTTGCCCTAGCCATCACGGGGCCCGTAACGGCCACAGCGGTCGAACGGCACTTGTTTTGTTTCCATCACCGACTTTCATCAGTTCCCGATCATACTCCATGAGCGTCGCAGCCCCCCGCCCACACCTGTGGATTAAACAAACAGATATTGGCGGCTCGTTGGGTATTTCGTGTTGATATTTGAATCGTCCGCAGCTACCTAACCTAGAGTTGTCGGGGGCATAATGGACGGATCAAACTTCGCCTCGGCGTTGCCTATTGTGATGGCAGCGGCCGACGAGCGCTATTTTCGTAAACATGCGGTTGGATTTGCAAAATCTGCGTTAGCGGCGGGCCATAGCGTGCATCTAATCGTGTCACCCACGCCTGGCCCGGGACTTTCGCAGCGGGCCGGACAACTGGAAAGGGAGCTCGTCCAGCCTTTTCTTTCTAGATTCAGCGTTGCGGAACGAGCTCGCATGTCTGTCGAAGTGATCGCAGACTCGCGCGCTATGGTAGAAATGACGGACCGTGAGTCCGTAGTGTTCTATCAGTCGCTACGTTTCTTCCGTCTCCCTTCATTGCTGCGATATTACTACCGCCCGATTGTTGTTCTCGACATAGATAGTCTCGTCATGCAACCGATCCCGGCCAGAGACGATGCAGACGTCGGTCTCTATCTCCGGCTTGGCAATCAAAATGGGCGGACGCCGTTTGAACGCGAAGGGATGCAGGTTCTAGGGGCGATGGTTTACGCCGACCCCAAGGGGATCGACTTCTTTGAAGCCGTTGGGGACTATCTCGATAACCATTTGCGTGTCTACTACATCGACCAGCATGCCCTGTATCACACATTCCTAGAGAAAAAGGACGTGAGGGTCTTTGACATCGCGAAAACCGGTTATCTCGACTGGACGTTCCAACCGGGCGCGAAGGTGTGGACGGCGAAAGGCAAGAAGAAACGACGAAACCTGACATATGTTCGTGAGAGGTTACGGTTGGAAGGACGCAATCCGTTCGCTTCTGCCTTGATCCTAGCCGGCTATGCTTTCGGCATCATACGGACCTGATCAAAAGCCCCGCTCGGGTGGCTTTAGGCTGGGTTTGTTATTCATTGAGTTAGATTGAAAAATCTTCCCTTCGCACCGCGCTCTGGACGGTGAATTGCGACAGCCCGGCGTCGGGTCCTCTGAGTGGCAGACTCAGCGCAGTTCGGCAAGTAACCACCATATCAGGAGTTGCTTTAGGGCTTCACAACGGAACGCATATGCGTGGATCATCGAAAAATTTATGTTCCACTCTTGAACTTGGCCAAACCATACACATTTGAAGAAATGCAGCGCCGGGCCCCTCTGGTCATGGCTACCGCTATGGCGATGTCGGGGCTGCTCCACTTGTTCAAATGGAGATGGTCCGGCGATGGATTCGCTTATTGTAGCCCTATCGGGCGATTTTCTTGGTACACCTGTATATTTTTGGGCGGCATTCATCGTTGTCGTCGTGGGCTTGCTTGTCTTCGACCTTGGCATTCTCCATCGTGACGAACACGAGATCGAAGCCAAGGAAAGCCTCCTGCTTTATGGTTTCTATGTTCTGATCGCACTGGCCTTCGGTGGCTGGGTGTGGTGGCAGCGCGGAGCGGAAGCCGGGCTGGAGTTTTATACCGGTTACTTGATCGAGCAGAGCCTCGCGATGGACAATATGTTCGTCATCGCCACTATCTTCGGCTTTCTCGGCATTCCGCGCCTTTACCAGCACCGCGTGTTGTTCTGGGGTATTCTCGGCGTCATCGCCTTCAGAGCAATCCTGATCGGGCTGGGCGCGGCACTTGTGCACGAGTTCAACTGGATTCTCTTCCTCTTCGGCGCGTTTCTTGTTTTCACAGGCTTCAAGATGTTCGGTCACAAGGACGAGACGCCCGACATCGAACAGAACGCCGTTTTCAAATTTCTGCGCCGCCGGTTCAACATCACCAGCGAGTTGCATGGCCGCAATTTTACGGTCAAGCAACCGCATCCGAAGACCGGCAAGATGGTCACCTGGCTGACACCGCTGGCAGTTGCTCTGATCATGGTGGAAACAGTCGACCTCATCTTCGCGGTCGACTCTGTCCCGGCCGTCTTCGCCGTTACCCAGGACACGTTCATTGTCTACACCTCGAACATCTTTGCCGTTCTGGGTTTGCGTGCGCTTTACTTCGCACTCGCCGCTGCGATGAACCGGTTCCGCTATCTGCAGGTCTCGCTTGCAATCATTCTGGTGCTTATCGGCATCAAGATTTTCCTCGTGCCGCTCGGCGTTCACATCAATACGCTGCTGTCGCTTGTCGCGACGCTGGCCATCCTCGCAAGCGGAGTATTGTATTCGCTTTATAAAACCCGCAACGAACCGGACGTGAGCGTCGAGGACCTCGCCAAGCAGCACCATACCGAAAACTGATCGAAAGCAGTTTTGACCACGGAGAGGCCGGCGCTAATCGCCGGCCTTTCTGTCGATAAAGTTCGGCCCATACTATCTGAGCATATGAGAATTTATGGGTAGCACCTGCGGGATTGTCCCGATATGAGTGCGCCATGACACGCAAAGGCCAAGGCTATCTATTCACACTTCTCGCGGTTACCATTTTCGCGACGCAGGATGGTATCTCGAAGTACCTTGGTACGCATTATTCGCCCATCCTGATAACGATGATCCGCTATTGGGTTTTTGCAGCTTTCGTTCTTCTGCTTGCCATTCGCTCCGGCGGCATCGCCAAAGCTGCCGCGACGAACCGCCCATTTCTGCAGCTTTTCCGCGGTATTCTGCTTGCCGCCGAAATCGTCACCTTCATCTTCGCGCTCAGCCGTGCAGGCATGGCCACAGCGCAATCGATCTTTCAGGGCGCACCGCTGCTGGTGACCATGCTTTCCGTACCGTTTTTGGGTGAAAAGGTGGGATGGAGGCGCTGGACGGCGATCATCGTTGGACTGATCGGTGTCCTGCTGATCATTAATCCCGTCAATGCCAAGTTCGACGCGTCCCTGCTTCTGCCTGTTGCAGCGATGGTCATGTTCGCCGTCTATGCTGTTGCGACGCGCGCCGTCAGCAAAAGCGACGACGCCATGACCAGCTTCTTCTATACCGGGATGGCTGGTGCTGCGGCCCTTACATTCGTAGGCAGCTTCTATCTGATGCCGATTGCACGGAGCGACTGGTTCTGGATGGCGGCTCTTTGCGCCTGCGGCATCGCGAGTCACTACTTCCTAATCCGTGCCTATGACATTCTGGAGGCTGGAGAAGTGCAGCCTCTCACCTATCTTCAACTCGTTATCGGCGCATGTATCGCAGTTACGGTATTCCATGAACAGCTGACATGGAACATTGTCGCCGGTGCACTTATCGTCGTAGGCGCCGGACTGTTTTCTGTCTTCCGGGAACGTCAGCTCGGTAAAAGCAAGCCGCCCGCTCTTGGCTAGCCCCCCCCAAAAAAGCATGCCTTTTGGCGTTATATCATTTCCGCGTTCATTTTCTGCGGCGTCCGGTCGTTGGCTGATAACTTGACAAATAAAACATGATAAATTAATTCATATTTTGACCTCTTCTGGTCGCGTAGACTTCCAGCCGGCGCTTGACCTACGAGAGCGCCGGTCTTTTTATGTCTTTTGGACCGCACCAGCATGGTTGAGTGGATAAGTCATGACGCAGCCAGTCACATCGCATAGCAACTCCATAAAGACGGACTGCGTGATAGCGGGCGGCGGGCCAGCCGGCTTGATGTTAGGTCTTCTGCTTGCCCGTTCAGGCGTGAGCGTGACGGTTCTCGAGAAGCACCCGGATTTTCTGCGGGATTTCCGTGGCGACACAATTCATCCATCCACTCTTCAAATCATGCATGAGCTTGGCTTGCTGGACGGCCTGCTTACGTTACCCCATACCAAGGCGTATCGGTTACATGCGGAGATCGGCGGCCAGGACATAACGATAGCGGATTTTTCCAGGATTCCAGCACGGTGCAGATTCATCGCCTTCATGCCACAATGGGAATTTCTGGATTACATTGCACGCGAAGCTGCGAAATATCCTAATTTCAAACTCATAATGCCGGCCAACGTAGTGGATCTGATTGAGCGGGACGGAAACGTCACCGGTCTAGTTGCGGCAACGCCCGATGAAACGATCAATATCAGCGCTAAACTCGTGGTGGGTGCCGACGGCAGAAACTCCGTGGTGCGCACAAAAGCGGGTATGGAGATCGAGAGCTTTGGTTCGCCAAGCGAGATACTCTGGATGAAACTGTCTCACCTTCCCGATGACCCGCCCTATACGATGGGTCATGGCGGCCCCAGGCAGGGGTTCGTCATGATCGATCGCGGCGACTACTGGCAATGCGGTTATGTGCTGCGCAAGCAGACTTTCGCCGAGGTAAAACAGAAAGGGCTCGATGCATTCAGGGAAGCGGTAGCGAAAGTATCCCCATTGCCCCCTGACCGGATGGACGAAATACATACATGGGACGACGTCCATCTGTTGAGTGTGCGCATCGATCGACTGAAGAAGTGGTGGAAACCGGGACTTTTATGCATCGGCGATGCCGCCCATGCCATGTCGCCTATCGGTGGTTTCGGAGTCAATCTTGCCATTCAGGACGCTGTAGCGGCCGCAAATATTCTGGCTGCGCCGCTCAAGAGTAACGACGTCTTGTCCCGCCATCTTGCAGCCGTCGAGGCGCGACGCCGCTTTCCCACAAAGGCGACGCAAAAGCTGCAACTCATGATGCGCAGCGATCGCCGCAAACGCGAGACGAAGAACGCCAGGCCGGATGGACCGCCCGCTTTCATGCGGCATCTCGCCCGCTGGCCAATCCTCGCGCATCTCGCGGGCAGACTGATCGGCGTCGGCTTTCGCCCGGAGCACGTGCGCAGCAACTAGAGCGGTTCCTGTTCTGACAGAATCGCCGGAATCGCTCTAACTATTTGTTTTGTCGCATTATCCAACGCATCGAAGCGGGATAAGAAATCAGCCCAGTGAACTGATTTCCCCGCGTAGACGTTTCACACTTTTGCTGAAAATTCTCTGAGGGAAGACTTCAATCTATATCGTCAAGTTCGTCGTGTATCCCGGCAACGATCTCCAGCCGCTGTTGAGCCGATTTCCCTGCAAGCGAAGCATAGGTCAAAGCGAGAAGCCGGATGGCACTGCTGACAGCCGTATAGGATGCCCCCAATGCGAAACTGTCGACATGGCATGGAAGGACGACGCGGGCATATCGCTGCGCCTCTGAAACCGATCCACGGTCCGTAATGGTCACGATATTCAGCCGGCTCGTAGCGGCATATCCCAGAATTTGCTTTAACAGAGCCCGATGCGGTGGCAGCGTAATCAGCAACAGCACGTCTTTCGGGCCGGTCATGGCCAGATCTTCAGCCCATGAACCCTGATTGATGCCAAGGATCATCACGCTGTGCCGCAGCCTGGAAAACAGGAGCCGCGCATAGCGTGCGAACCCTTCCTCATCGCCCATTCCTATCACCCAGACACGCGGCGCGGCCGCGATCAATTCCGCAGCCTCGCGCATCTTGTCGGAACGCAGCGCCTCGAAGGTTCGCGTGATATTGGCGATCTCCAGATCAAGATGCGCGCTGATGGTACGCACCAGCGGCACTTCTTCATCAATTGTGGCCGAATATTCGTAGGGCTCGGTGCGATTGCGCTCCTCGCGCGCCTGGAGTTTTACTTCGTTGAAATCGGCATAGCCCAGATGTTGAAAGAAACGGGCCGTCGTTGCCTTGGATACACCGGCCATCTCCGCGATTTCAGTGGCGGAGTGAATCAGAATATCGTCCTCGCGCTCAAGTACTAGCTGCGCGATTTTCTGCTCTCCTGCCGTGAGCTTTGCGTAGCGCTCCTGTATGCGCAGTACCAGACGTGAAGCCATGTGCGTTTATTCCGAATCTCTAATGCACTAAAAAAGCTTATCATTGCCTCTTGCAATACTGAAACATTTGTTTCATTGATAGTGAAACGTTGAAATTCATGGAATCTCCATGGCGTATTCCCGCAATACCCGGCAGCGCATCTGGGAGCGACTGAAAGATGTCGCACGTCCTGATGCACGCTTCCACCTCAAATTTTCGGAATTCATTCCGGACTTTGAGGGTGTCGAGGCAGCTACCGAACGTTTGCTGGCGCTGGAAGGGTTTGCAAAGGCCAATCTGGTTTTTGTCACGCCGGATAATTCCATGATCGAGTTGCGCCGTCGCCTGATCAAGTCGGGTACACCATTCATCATGCCGACTTACGGCATGCAGCGCGGCTTTCTCCTACTGCAACCGGGATCCGTTCCCCCGGGGTTGGAGAAAGCCGCAGCCTGGCTTGACGGGATGGAACATTTCGGTCGACCGGTCAGCCTCGAAGACCTGACCCATATCGGTCGTTTTGATGTCGTGGCGACTGGCGCATCCGCTGTTTCCATTGATGGAGTCCGCTTTGGCAAAGGCCATGCGTTCTTCGATCTGGAATGGGGCATGTTCACCGACCTGGGGCTTGCAGACGAGCAATCTCTGATTGTCGCAGCCGTCCACGACGTTCAGATCGTGGAAGAGCGCCTCAACGTTTCCGAAAGCGATATTGCTCTCGATTTCATTGCCACACCGAGCCGTCTGATTGAAATAACGCGCAATCGTCGCCGACCGCGCGGCGTCCGTTGGAACGAGGTTTCGGCAGAGGAAATACAATTGATTCCACCATTGCGTGAACTCGCCCGCATGCGCGGCATAGCCTGAAAATTCAGCACCAAAAGGAAGTTTCGATGAATATTGCCTTGGATCGTCGCCGTTTTCTCGGACTTATGGGAGCTGCTGCCACCCTGCCTGCGATGAGCCACTTTGCCGCTGCCGATACGCCGTTCAACTTTCAAGCGTCCTGGATCAATGACGCGGAATTCTGCGGCTATTTTGTTGCGGCCGACAAGGGTTTTTATCGGGAAGAAGGCCTTGATCTCAATTACATTTCCGGCGGTCCGGATGTCATCCCCGAAAGCGCGATCATTGCGGGCAAGGCTGACCTGACACTCACCACTCCGGACACGACGATCAAGGCCATCGTCGAACAGGGCGCACCTTTCAAGATCGTCGGCGCCCAATATCAGAAGAATCCCGTCGGCATTGTTTCGCTCGCCAAGAACCCGATCAGGGAACCAAAGGATCTCATCGGCAAGACCCTTGCAGTACCGCCGGTCAACGTCATCTCGGTCGAGGCAATGCTGAAGATTTCGGGGATCGATCCGTCCCAGGTCAACATCGTCCCTTACGCGTATGACCCAACGCCGCTCATCAAGGGTGAAATCGACGCGTCGCTTGATTTTACGACCAATGTTCCCTTCACCATCAAGCAGGCCGGTGAAGAGGCTGTATCCTTCCTGCTTTATGACTTCGGCTTCACCATCTTCAACGATACGGTGGTCGTTACGGAAGAAACGCTCAAGACGAAGCGCAAGGATATTGTTGCTTTCCTTCGCGCAAGCCGCAAGGGCTGGGATGAAAACCTCAAGGACCCGGCAGCCTACCCGCCCAAATTTATTGACAGCTGGTTCAAGGGAACGGGCCGGTCAGTGGAAAACGAAGTCTATTTCAATACTGCCCAGAAGCCGCTGATCGAGTCCCCCCATGGCATATTCTCCATGAGCGAGGAAGCCATCGAAAAAACGATCGCAGCGCTCGGTACGATCGGCATCGCCGCCAAGCGCGATCATTTCGACACCACGCTTCTTGAAGAGATTTGATGCCTGAAATGTCCGGGATCAAACTTGAAAACGTGACACGCTCCTTTTCAGGGCGTGGCACGAATGTAATTGCATTATCCGATGTCTCCCTTGAATGCCCGGCCGGGTCGTTCACAGCACTTATCGGGCCATCGGGCTGCGGCAAGTCGACCATGTTGCGGCTGGCACTCGGTCTTGACCGACCCGACAGCGGCGCGATTTCGGTTATGGATAAAAGCCCCGTCGAGGCGGCAAAAGCCGGGCTGACGGGCGTGGCCTTTCAGGACGCGGCGCTCATGCCCTGGCGCAGTGTCGAAGATAACATCGCTCTGCCGCTCGATGTCCTCGGTCTTTCGCGTTCTGCGAAGTCTCACAGAATTGCCGAGCTTATCGCTCTTGTCGGTCTCAAGGGCTTCGAAAAGGCGCTTCCGGGCGAGCTTTCCGGTGGCATGCGCCAGCGCGTCGCAATTGCCCGCTCACTGGTTACCGATCCGCGCGTTCTGTTTCTCGACGAGCCTTTCGGCGCACTCGACCAGATATTGCGCCGCCAGATGAATATTGAGCTTCAACGCATATGGTTGGAAAGCAAGGCGACCACCCTGCTTGTTACCCACGGTATAGACGAGGCGGTTTTCCTCGCCGACCGGATCGTGGTGATGCACAGTCGCCCCGGGCGCATCGCGCAGATCATCGATATTCCGTTGGAGCGCCCGCGCAGCCCCGAGATTTTCAGCACGTCGCAGTTCCACGCGCTGGAGGATGCCGTCGCGGAGGCCCTGCATGGCTGACGTGAAGCCGTCCACCCATCTCTCGACCTTGCGCAACTGGATTATCCTTCTTGCGATTTGGGAGATATGCGGCCGCTTCTCACTGATCGCAGATGGCGCCCTTCCGGCACCGTCGGCGGTTCTGGCTCGTCTCTGGATAGATCGGGCCGACTATCCCGCCCATATACTGGCAACACTTGAAGGCGCAGGCGCTGGATTTATCATCGGCAATCTCATTGCCGTTGCGGCAGGCATCCTGTTCGCGCTATTTCCTGCTGCTGCGAAGCTAGGACGTGGTGTCAACATCGCGATTTTCGCACTGCCTCCGATCGCCATATCGCCCATTCTGGTGCTGACTTTTTCAGGCATGACGCCGCGTATTACGCTGGCAGCGCTTGGTTGTTATTTCATCACCATGGCCGCCACCGTAACAGGCATCAGCCAGACGGACCGCCGCATGATCGATATCGTTCGTGCATATGGCGGCAGCCGCTGGAAAGTGCTGCGCCTGGCGCAATTGCGATCTGCACTTCCGTCGATTCTCGCGGGTCTGCGCATTGCAGCTCCGAATGCGGTTCTGGGTTCCATCCTCGCGGAATTCGGCGGCGGAGGTCGCTTCGGTCTTGGTGCCTATCTGATCGGTTCTCTCGGGAGAGCCGAACCGGCCCGCTTATGGGGCATCGGCCTGTGCGCTACCCTGCTCGCGGGGCTGGCCTATGCGCTATTCTCCGTTGTTGCGAAGGTACTGACGGGCAGCACCAAGGCAATCACAGTCCCGGCCAGCGCTCCCGTTGCTGTCCAACACCGCTCTCGTGGGCTGAACTATGTTCTCACTGTCTGTTCAGTCGCGCTTCCATTCCTTTTGTGGTGGCTGTTGCTTGTCGTCATGGGAACGCCAGCCATGATAGCGAAAACACCTGCCGGACTGTTCGATTATCTGTTCCTCGCTCCGTCCGCGACCGCCGCCCAGACCAAATTGCTGACAGCGCTTTTGCAGACTTTGCCGCTCACATTTCTCGGAATGGCCGCCGGTATCCTGTTTGCCTTTGCACTCGCCATCGCGTCCGTCGCCAAACCAGCCATCGTGCGCGGCTTCATGCCTGTCGCCCTCGTTACCCAGACGATGCCTCTGGTTGCACTGACGCCCCTGCTCGTTCTGTTGCTGGGGCGCGGGCCGTCCGTCATCCTCTGGATCACCATTTCGGTCACATTCTTTCCCGCCTTCGTCACCATGGCGCAGGGCATGGCGCTGGTTCCCCGGGCTGCGCTGGACGTACCCCGCGCATACGGCGCGAATGTCTGGAAACAGATACGCCTGGTGTCGGTGCCAGCCTCCCTGCCCTATCTCTTCGCGGCCATCCGCCTCGCCGTGCCGCGCGCTCTACTCGGGGTCATGATCGCCGAATGGCTGGCCACCGGAACAGGCCTTGGAAACCTGCTCAACCAATCGCGCGGATATCTCGACTACGGCATGATCTGGGCCGTCGCCGTGGTCTCCGTCATGCTGTCCGTCTTTTTCTACCAGATCGTAGCCCTCTGCGAGCGCCGTGTGCTCGCCCGCCGGGGTATGAGCCCGGCAGACTAAAATGCAAGGAGTGCCCATGGAAATCACCGATCACAAAGCTTCCGTTCGCGAACGTGTGTGGAGCGAGTTGCGCAAGGTCGCTGTTCCGGATAGCCGTTTCCATTTCGACTTTGGCGAATTCATCGCGGATTTTGAAGGCGGCGAGGAGGCGGTCGCCCGCCTGACCAGCCATCGCTATTATCAGAATGCCGATTTCATCTTCATCACGCCCGACAATTGTCTCGACCGCCTTCGCCTTCAGGCCCTCAAGGACGGCAAGACCGTTCTGATAACCACTTATTCCATCAGGCGCGGCTTCTGGGTTCTCGATCCGAAACTGATTTCGCCGGATCATTACCTCTATGCGTCAACGCTTGACGGCATGGAGCGTGTCGGGCAGCCCGTAACGCTGAAAGACATCTCTGCCCTGCCGGTCATCGACTACATGGTCACGGGCACCGGGGCCATCAATTTGGAAGGGGTCCGGTTCGGCAAGGGGCATGGCTTCTTCGATGCCGAATGGGGCATGCTCTACCGTCTGGGTCGCATCACCGCCGCTACGCCAGCAGCCGCTGTCGTGCATGATTGTCAGGTTCTGTCCGAAAAGCTGACGCCCGATGTCTACGACACGGTTGCGGACGTGATTTTCACGCCCACCCGCACCATAGAGGTTAAAGACCCGCATAAGCCGACCTGCGGGATCATCTGGGACCGCCTCGATCCCGTCATGTTTGAGACGATCCCTCCGCTTCAGGAACTCAAGGCGATGGGACTATAGACAACGTCCCACTGAAAACTCAAAAAAGCCGGATGCGTTTATCGCTTCCGGCTTTTTCCTTACATGCCGATCACGAGCTTCAGCGCAATTGACCACATCGTAAGTGCAATCACGCCTTCCAGAATACGCCAGGAAGATGGACGGGCGAAAATCGGGCGCAACCAGCGGGCACCGAAACCGAGCGAAAAGAAGAACACGAAAGACGCAGTGATCGCACCTGCGGCGAACGATGTTTCCAAACCGGGAAACTGCGTGGAGATCGTTCCGAGAAGAACGACAGTGTCCAGATAAACATGCGGATTGAGCCATGTCAGCGCCAGACAGGTTGCCAGCGTCCTGGTCAGGCTTACGGACGCCCCGTTCGCCGTCGCCAGTACGGCAGAGGATGTGAAGGCCGAATGGAGGCTTCGGGCACCATACCAGATCAGAAAAGCCGCTCCGCCGTATCGCATGATGGGGTCGAGCGCCGGCATGATGGCAGCGATCTTCTGGAAGCTCGTCACGCCAATGAGGATCAATATGGCATCCGATATGGCGCAAACGAGACTGACCGCAAACACATGCTCGTCCCGCAATCCCTGCCGCAACACGAAGGCGTTTTGCGCGCCAATAGCAACAATCAGGCTGAGGCCCATGGTAAGGCCGGTTACGTAGACGGAAGGATTCATGAGTGGTCGCCATTTGGGAGTAAGTTAGCCCTTGGATAGCGGACGGAAGCTCATTAGAATAGTTAAATATGATAAACTCAGTTTAGGACACCTAATGATCGACTATTCTGCCCTGAGGGCAGTGGCAATGGTGGTGCAGACAGGCAGCTTTGAAAAAGCCGCACGTGCTTTGAGTGTTACGCCGTCTGCGATCTCTCAGCGCGTCAAGCATCTGGAAGAGCGGCTGGGCGCGGTTCTGATTGAGCGGGGAACGCCCTGCACGGCCACTGAAAAGGGTGATTGGCTATGCCGTCACATTGAGCAGGTCGGCATGCTCGAACGAGAGCTTCTGGCGGAATTGCCAGGACTATCCGGCAGCGAGAATAGTGCTCAGCGCGTTACGCTTCATATAGCCACCAACGCCGATAGTCTTGGCACCTGGTTTCTGAATGCGATTTCGCATTTCAGCACCGCATCGGATTATCTCTTCAACATTGCCGTCGATGATCAGGATCACACCGCCGAATGGCTGCAACGGGGGCGCGTCGTCGCCGCTGTCACTTCCCTGTCCAAACCCGTGCAAGGCTGCCGTCTCACCCCGCTTGGTACTCTTCGCTATCGCGCCACAGCATCGCCGGATTTCATCGCACGGTATCTTCCCTACGGAGTAACCCGCGATGCGATTGCCAAGGCTCCCGCGCTGACCTTCAACCAGAAGGACAGATTGCAGGATCGCTGGGTCCGTTCTGTTCTCGGAACCGATATGACTTGCCCGACGCATTGGCTTCCCTCGACGCAGGCCTTCGTCGATGCAAGCCTGTCAGGCATGGGATGGGGGATGAACCCGGTGCAATTGGTCGGCGAGCATCTGAAAGCCGGGCGGCTGGTTGAACTCATCCCCGATACGGCTCTGGATATTCCCTTGTTTTGGCAAGTAAACCGCCTGGCGGCCGACAGACTTGCAGGATTGACGCAGACCGTCCTCACGACAGCGCGCCGGGAACTTGCGCCTCTTCCTCAAAAATGACTGCCATCCAACCGGGCGCGCTGTCGCAAGGCGAGAAATCAGGCAAGGCTTTTCCTTACCCTTCGGTCAATCACCATCTGTTTTCTTGAACGTGAACAGCGATTGAGCGATGCATGAAGAATGAAGCTCCTGTTCCTCATCGCGGCGCTGATCGCCCTTGTTTTCCTCGGCTGCTATTTGCAGATGTTCTTTGCCGTGCCGTGAAGGCGCGGACATCCGACACGCGCTCCCAGCTGGCTTGCCGAAAGCTGTCTATCGCCCAAGCGAACAACAAGAAAAAGGCAGGATCAATGATCCTGCCCCGTTTGCGCGACACCTGCTGCCTCTTCACAGACCCTGACATGCTCTGCCAGTGCCTCGAGCTGCAAGAAAGCGCTTATGCTACAGATATCCCGCTTCTGAAACTTTGGAAGCTCCTGAAGCTCCTTCAATCTGGTGAGAAGTGCACCGCGGTTCATGGTTTTCCCTCCATCTTTCTGGCTATCCGCAAGTTCGGTGTTCGTCAGGCTGCCCGCACCTTCGCTTTCGTCTTCAATGGAAGCTCGATATCGACTTCCAGCGTCGACATCTGATCGCCCCGATCCATTTTCACGCTGACCTTGTCACGATCGATCTGGATATGCTTGGCGATGACGGCAAGGATTTCCTCCCGCAATACCGCGACAAGATCGGAATGTTCGTGTGATGCCCTTTCATGGGCGAGCAGAACCTGCAACCGTTCGCGCGCTTGTGGCGCGGAAGCAGGTTTGCTGAAGAAACGAAACAGGCTCATGCCGCTCTCCTTCCGAAAAGTTTACCCAGAAGGCCGCGCTTTTCGGATGGAACAGTCATCGGCACTTCTTCACCGGCAAGGCGGCGGGCTGCGTCGAGATAAGCCAATGCAGGCGCACTGCGCTGATCGGCAAGCGTCACGGGGGAACCAATATTGGAGGCCCGCAGAACATCCTGGCTTTCCGGAATGATGCCCAGAAGCGGGATCGACAGGATTTCCAGAACGTCTTCAACCTTCAGCATGTCGCCGCGTTCAGCGCGAACCGGGTCGTAACGGGTCAGGAGAAGATGTTTTTCCACACGTTCGCCACGCTCGGCCTTGAGCGTCTTGGCGTCGAGCAGACCGATAATGCGATCGGAATCACGCACCGACGATACTTCGGGATTTGTGACGACCACCGCCATGTCTGCATGGCGCATTGCCAGCGTGGCGCCGCGTTCAATCCCCGCAGGGCTGTCGCAAATGATCCAGTCGAACTCCTTCTTGAGGTCTTCCATGACGCGGTCGACGCCCTCGATGGTCAGGTTATCCTTGTCGCGTGTCTGCGAGGCCGGCAGCAGATAGAGCGTCTCAAGACGCTTGTCGCGGATCAAGGCCTGCGGAAGCTTTGCATCGCCCTGAATGACATTGACCAGATCGAACACGACGCGGCGTTCCGCTCCCATGACGAGGTCGAGGTTGCGCAGGCCGACATCGAAATCGATAACGACGGTCTTCTCGCCGCGTTGCGCCAGCGCGGCACCGATTGCGGCGGTAGATGTCGTTTTGCCAACGCCACCTTTACCGGAAGTTACAACAATCACTTTTGCCATATTTGTCTCCTGTATCTCCCGCGCGCCTCCAGAGCATCCGTTACCCGGGATATGAGATGCTCTGCTTTTCTTTTGCGGCACTCAAACGTGCCTGAAATCAGTTCGGGACCTGCGCTCCCACAAGGCGTTTCGCCTGTTGGAAACCTGCTAGCCCAGCGTTTCGGCCATCATATAGTCGCCGTCGAGCCACAGCTGGACAGCCTGTCCGCGCAATCTGCTTTCCATGTCTTCCGCCGTCTTGTAGAGGCCATCGATGGCGACAAGCTCGGCTTCCATCTTGCGGCAGAAAATGCGCGCATCGGCGTTTCCTGCTGTTCCCGCCATCGCGCGGCCGCGCAATGCGCCATAGACGTGGATCGATCCGCCAGCCACCACTTCCGCTCCGGATGCAACAGAACCGACAATCGTCACATCGCCATCTGGAAAATAGATCGACTGACCCGACCGGACCGGCTCGGTTACGACCATGGAAGGTACAGCCTTGACCAGTTGCACCGATGCTGGCGCAGCCGGTGCGCGTTCTTTCGGTTTCGATTCCGCGATCTCCGGATCGAAATCGGCTGCAGGCTGTCCGCCGCGCATCGCCGGCGGCATGCCGGGACCGAGGAGAGAAGGCCGTGCATTTTCGAAACCAGTGATCCAGACGCCGCGGCTAACCAGATCCTCAAGCAATTGCACCAGTTGCGGGCGCTCGATAGTTACATTTTCAAGATCGAGAACGATCGGACGATTGAGAAAGAACCCAACCGAACGCGCTGCAAGATCGTCCAGCTTGTCGAGCCAGCCGTCGAGCGGCAATTCAGGCGAGAGGACCAGCGCCAGAAAGGACCTTCCTTTCAGGCGGATTGGACGAGACTGTGTTAGCACTTGATTCATCTTGGTTAAAAAACGGTTTATCCGGTCTATATGCGCAATGGTTAACAGATGGTTAATTTCCGGGGCTTGAACGGTCCCTTGAGTTGGAGAATCCGTTCCTTTCCGACGATCAGAGAATAACTATCCGCAGGGAATCCGCATCAGGCACAGAACGCAACATCATGCCCGCTCGAACAGCCAGAGGCGTCTCAAGGACGAAAGCGACTCAGCCTTCTTCTGATTGTAAACGGATAATTGGGGCGATAATTGACGTTTCTTCGACCGTCCACAGAAGACAATGCAGAAAAATATAAACTTAAATTTCAATCAAAAGTGACGCTACGTAATGTATTATAAATTTATAATATGTTTTATTTAGCCAAATAAACAGGAAAACTTCTACACGGACTGAATTGTTGAAACTCAATCCGTCAGTTTTCGAAGTGTATTTTAGTTATTTCACACCACAAAAAAACAAAGAGGTGTCCCCCTCAGCAAACCATTTTCAGAATTTCGGAAGCAATACGCAACATAAAGCACGTGCCTCTGTTTTTCCGAGCGATGGAATGCGTGCAGAAATGGGCATGAGCCGCCTGAAAAACGCAGACCTTCGGACGCAGTTTGTCTCATCCGCACAGCCTACTTCAATTGGAAACAACTTATTCCAGATGCGCTGGAATATACAGCTATGAGAAGGTTCCCGCTCAAAGGAACCGCCTCGCGTTTGGGCGGGGGGCTTAGGGGCGCGAGGCGGGCGAGCTCTCAGGAGTGCACGCACCATGAAAATGGAACGTTAGCTGCGATTCTGGAACTAACAATACATTCCAGCCTGAAAAATTACGTGACCGAAATATAGAAAAGCCCGCAAAGCTCGGGAGGAGGTGAGCGTTGCGGGCTTGATCAGTAAGCGCGATTGGGAGGAGGAGTATCGCGCTCGGCCCCGGCTTTTGGGAGGAGGAGCAAGCCAGGACGGATATTTAATAATCCCTTCGCCCCGCCCACTCAATCAACAAGCTTGCATTGCTGATATGCACTTTCCACACCCCAAACAAAAACCGCCCCGCGGCGACTGAACGCGCTGAGGCGGCGTATCTCCCTCGAAAGCCCCCAATCGAAGAAGATGGTGGAACTTAATCACAGCTTTGAAAAAAATAAATAGGCAATTTGCACCATTGTTAGAAAAGCGGTGAACAATATCGCCCTGAGGTTGAGGCCACTTGTCTTTCCGAACAATTCCCCGTCATCGGTCATCCAAGCACATCAACAAGATTCGCATAAAACGCACTGCAATGTCGTTGTGACTGCTTCCCCACCGCTCATTTTGAGTCCCGACCGATTTACTAACCGTACATAATTTTCAGTATTTTCTGAAAATCATGTAGTTATATTAAGGGGTTGCTTTCTCCATAAGCGGAGTTATTGTTCCTCTCACTTGGAGGAGGGAGTACCGCCCCAGCGCGCTAGACCGCTGCGGGGCGGTTTCTTTTTAGCTACCCAAAAATGCATATCTGCATTGCAAGCTTGCCCCTTGTAACCGGCACGCCGTATTCCTATTTTGGGCTTGTTCGGTTTTACTCCTCCTCCCAAAAACCGAACCCAAAGCGCGATACTCCTCCTCCCAATCGCGCTTTATAGATTCGCCCACTGCACACTCCTCCTCCCAGTGCAGTGGGCGTTCTCATTTCTGGAAGACTTTCCCTTTTTGAAATCGAGTTGAATCAAACGGCCCCCGGCTGTTTCTGTAGTTTTAAGGGTTTGCAGCTAATTTTTGCGCATGACGCATCGGGGGTGGGGTTTCATGTTCTTCGGCAAGAGCTTCAAAATTACGCGAGCGCCAATGTTGAGCGCGCCGATGTTCTGGCTGGCCTTTACGCTCATACTGCTGGTCGTTCTCTTGTCATTCCGGTTCAATGTCCCTATCGGCCCCATGTACTGGGACAGCTACATCTATTTCGATGCGGCCCAGCGCATAAGGACGGGCCAGGTTCCCAATGTGGACTTCTCCACACCGGTCGGCCCCCTTGGCTATTATCTTTTTGCATGGGGACAATCCCTGTTTCCGAAAGCGCAACCGCTGTTGCTCGTTCAGTGGTCCATATTGATCGTCGCAGCGCCGCTGATGTTCGGAGTGCTGGCTGAGCTTCACCCTAGGAATCGAACAACCGGATTTCTTATCCTTGTCCCATTTCTGGTATTCGCGGTCTTTCCCGCCAATACACAGAGCTTTTATCCGTATCCCGGCCTGGACGGTTTCGGTATTTATAACCGCCACACGTCGCTTCTGCTTTACTTGCTTATGTGCGGGCTGATGTTCATGCGGGATAGTGCGAAGCTTGCGCTCTTTTGCGCAGCGACGATGTTTGCCCTGCTCCTGATGAAAATAACCGGTTTTCTTGCAGGCGGGCTGTTCGGACTCACAGCACTTCTGGCGGGTAGAGTTTCGGTCCGCCATGTCCTTCTCGCAGCAGCCGTTGCTTCAGCGGCGCTGTCTGTTCTTGAACTGCATAACGGAATCATCGGCGCATATGTTCGCGATATCGCTACATTGGTGGCGCTGAATGAGGGGGCTCTGCTTCCGCGGTTCCTGACCGTCATATCGTTGAAGCTCGACGTCATTCTACCAGCTTCAATCCTAGTTCTGTTGCTGTTCTGGAACGAGCAGCGCCAGTCCGGTACTCAAGCCTCCAGCGAACGACCCCGCTTCTTCGACCGGAGCTCCGTCTGGCTCGCTGTCGGGTTGCTCGGCGGCGCCTTCCTTGAAACCCAGAACACCGGCAGCCAGGAGTTTATTTTTCTTTGGCCTGTTCTGATCATGATCTTTCAGCGAGTGCAGCTTCGCAGTCAGAACTTCAAGATCGCTTTCCTGACACTGGCCGCCTTCTGTTCCATTCCGACTTTCACCAAGGTTGCGCACACGACCCTGCGGGCCGTCGCTGTAGCGCCAACTTATGTCCAGCCGTCTTTGCCGGAGTTGAAGAATCTGGGTCAGGTGCTGACACGGCCCGATTTCCTGCAGCGGGCAGAGCTTTTCCAATCCCATTATCCGCAGAACAACGCGGCGTATGAAGCACTGGCCAAACAGGGACAACTACCCAGTTGGCAGCTTTACTCGGAAATCGACTTCCAGGTTTTCTGGCTCCTGTCTGCAAACCAGATGGTGACGGACCTGAAATCCTTCGAAGCCCGCACCAACATTCGCCTGCAAAGCATCATGACGCTTGATTTCGTCAACCCGTTCGCCTGGATTTTGGACCGCGATGCTACGCGGCATATCCAGATCGGAGCCGATCCGTTCCGCACGGTCCCGGTTCTGTCCGAAGAAACGAAAGCCGCCGTGGAAGCAACCGACGGCGTATTGCGCCCGAAATGTCCGACAACGACCAATCGCCTTGCCTTGCAGAAAATATACCTTGAGGCGCTACAGGATCGCACCGTTATCGCTTTGAACCCCTGTTGGGATTTGCTGCTTCGCCCCGGTCTTATTCCATAATCAGCCCTTACTTGATCTGAGCCTTGATGAAATCCCGCACAATCCGGACGATCCCGCGTGAAAGCACCTCATCCAGCGCCTGGATGAACGCATCCACATGCTCGCGCCCGCAGATCAGCGGCGGCTCAAGACGAATGACATTTCGATTGTATTCGGTAAAGGCGACCAGAACCCCATGATCGCGCAGCAGATGGCTGCCGATGAAGCCGGGGAGCGAGCCTTTCAGCTTCTCATCCAGCATCCCCAGAACCGGCCGCAACACATTCGGCATGGTCTGGGAAAAATCATGGAACTCCAGTCCAACCATCATTCCCTGCCCGCGCACATCTTTCACAAGAGCTGGATAACGGCTCTGCAACTCGCGCAGCCTTTCCAGAAGATAATCCCCGACATCGGCAGCGTTATCGATCAGATGTTCATCGTAGAGAACATTCAAGGCTTCGATTGACGTGATGCAGGCTTCGCCAATCCCGCCGAAGGTCGCCATTGCATGGATCATCGCAGTCTTCGGCGTGCCATAGGCTTTCATATAGATGCGACGGCGGGCGATCATCGCGGCCATAGCTGTCTTTCCCCCGCCCAGCGATTTCGCCAGCGCGGTGACGTCCGGTATGACGCCATAATGCTCGAAAGCATAGAATTTCCCGGTCCTGCCCAATCCGCACTGCACTTCATCGGCAACCCAGATCACACCATGCTGATCACAAAGGCGACGCAGCTTCTGCCAGAACTCTGCGTCCGCCTGAATGATACCGCCGCCGCCCTGCACCGTCTCCAGCACGATCACCCCGATTTCCGGGTCCGAACGAAACGCGCTTTCAACGGCAGCAATGTCACCGAAGGGAACCCGAACGGTGTTGTCGACAAGCTTGAATTCGCCGCGATAAAGCCCGCCGTCCGTGACGGACAGAACGCCCTTGGTCTTCCCGTGAAATGAGTTTTCCGCATAGACGATTTTAGGCTTTTCCGGACCGGCGGCGCGCTCGGCAACCTTGATCGCCGCTTCCATCGCCTCGGAACCGGAGGACCCCAGAAACACCATGTCCAGATCGCCCGGCGAGCAGGCCGCAATGTCATAAGCAAGAGCAGTTGCATATTGCGACATGAAGGCGATCGCGATCTCGTGGCGCATCTCTTCCTGGAATTGGCGACGTGCTTCGAGAATACGCGGATGGTTGTGACCAAAAGCAAGCGACCCGAAACCGCCGAAGAAATCGAGAATCTGACGCCCGTCCTGGTCGTAATAATACATGCCTTCTGCTCGTTCGATCTTCACCTTGTGAAAGCCGAGCAGCTTCATGAAATGAAGCTGGCCCGGATTAAGGTGGCTCGTGAACAGCTCGGTCATGCGTGGCAGATCGAGCGCCTTCGCCTCGCTTACGGTCAGCAGTCTCGGCTTTGGCGTTGCGTTGGTCCTGGTCATTTCTGCCCCTATGCCGTTTCAGAAGCCTGTACACCCGAGGATGCCGCGCCGATTTTCCTGCGATATTCGCTATAGGCTGCGATCAACATGTCCTCATCCCGATGTTGCGGCACCCAGCCAAGCTCGCGCTCGCCCTTTGAAACATCCAGAACACACATTTCATCGGCGATCAGATATTGCTCCGGGTCCATGATCGGCATGTTCATCCAGTCGAGCAGATCCAGTGTCCGCTTTACCGCCCAGGCGGGCGTCGGCAACAGCATGGATTTCGATCCTGCATGACGGATGAGATCACCGAGCAGTTTGCGGACGGGAGGCGGGTTGAGTGATCCGAGATTGTAGGCCTCGTTGGGGATACCCGCGTTGAAAGCGGCGCGTGCCGCCTCCGCACAATCGAACACCGAAACGAACTGGTACGGGTTTCTGCCCGAGCCGATCATCGGCACCGGCAGATTTTTATCTATCAGCTTGAACAGCTTTTCCAGGATACCGAGACGGCCGGGACCGATGATAAGGCGAGGACGAAACAGGGATATATGCATTCCCCGTTCGCGCCATTCAGCGGCGAGTTCTTCGGTTCTCAACTTGGAAAGCCCATACTCGCCCAGCGGCTTGCACGGATGGTCTTCCTTCTGCGGCCAGACATAAGTGTGGCCATACACCATGTCGGTGGTGAAGTGGATCAGCTTGCTCGCACCGGCAACATCCATCGCCTTGATGATGTTTTCCGTCCCGTAATAATTGACGGGAAAGAAGAAATCATGCCGCTTCGCGCGAACCTGTATCGGCGAGAGCATCTTGGCCGAGAGATTGTAAACCACGTCGTCAGCGCGGATGCCCAGTCTGCGGATTGCTGCCGGGTCGGTTACATCGGTCGCGACAAAAACGGCGTCAGCATAATGCGGCAGATCGCTTTTCACGATATCTGCGACAATGACCTCTTGACCGTCGGCAAGCAGTTTGGGCGCGAGATACCGACCGACAAATCCATCTCCACCGAAAATTACGTGTCTCATCAGACCGCCCCCTTCAACCTTGCGTCTGCCGGCTAACACCCGCATCCGCCTGCGGTTCGGGCGATTTACCGCTTTGCGCGATCAACACCGTCCCGATGCAGATGAATGCGATGCCCGCGATCTTGTACGCGCCCAGCTCCTCCTTGAACAAAAGCCAGGCGAACAGCGCGACCGCCACATATGCAAGGCTGAGGAATGGATAGGCGAAGGAAAGGTCCACCTTCGACAGCACATAAAGATGCGATGCCATCGAGATCACAAAGGTCAGCAGACCCGCAAAAACCCAAGGATTGAACACGATCTGAAATATGCGCTGGATCATTGTTTCAGCGGAAAAACTGATCGGGCCGAGCGACAGCATGCCATATTTGAGCATCAACTGCGCGGCAGCGTTGGTCATGACTGTGAACAGGATGAAGGGAATATATTTCATCACGTTTCCTAAACTGCCGCACCGGCCTTCAATGCCGTGCGGCGCCAGAAATTGGAATTGAACGCCTTGTCGCGAAAAACCTCGAAGTCGCGCCAGCCTGAGTAGCTTGCAGCGAAAACCTCCGCGCTCATCCGCTGGTCCTTGTACGGATTGACCCGGCCCCCGACGCCCACGACCATCTGGTCCAGACTATCCAACAATTCCAGCGTCTTGCCGCCCCGATTGGGGAAATCCATTGTCAGCGTATATCCAGGCATCGGAAAGGACATGAGACCGGGAGACTTCACCGACCCGAAACGCTTGAGCACCGTCAGGAACGAGACCTGCCCGGCGGCGCGGCTTGCTTCCAGCATCGCGGGAATGACCTTTCGCGCCGCATCGAACGGAACGACGCTTTGATGCTGATAAAGCCCCCTTGGGCCATAAAGCCGGTTCCAGTTTCTGATGCTGTCGAGCGGATAGAAAAAATTTTGATATGGCACCCTGTGTGCCGTTCTGAGCCGTCCCTTGCGCTGAAAATAGGCCGCGTTGAACAATGACAGGCTTGTCCTGTTCAGTGCGGAGAACGGCAGTTCAAAAGGCACGCCAAACCGCCCCATTCTCGATGGCTGCGGCCCGCCTGCCTCCCTGACATGATTGCCGACCATCAGCAGGCCCCGCCCATCGGAAAGCTGGTCGACCCAGGCAACGGCATATTCATTCTCCCGGTCCGCAACCTCTGCCATATCGAAATATGCATCGAGAGTGCCGAACGGCAGGACCTTTTCCTCAATATCGAGGCCGCCCACCCGCATGAGCCGGAACGTTGCACGCAGTATCACTCCGGTCAGCCCCATTCCGCCGATCGTAGCCCGGAACAGGTCGATGTTTTCGGCGTCGGAACATTTGTAACGAACACCGTCCGAGCGAAGCAGATCCAGCCCGTCGACGTGACACCCGAAAGTTCCCCGCAGATGGTGGTTCTTGCCATGCACGTCATTGGCGATGGCCCCGCCCAATGTGACGAACTGGGTGCCGGGCGTGACGGGCAGGAAATAACCATGCGGCGCGACATGCGCGATGATATCGCTCAGAAGCGTACCGCTTTCAGCCGACAGCAATCCCGTATCGGGATCGAATTGGAGTATCCTCCTTCGGGCCTGCATGGGCGCGAGGAAGCCTGCATCGTTGTGACAGCTGTCACCATAGGAACGACCATTTCCAAACGGCAGCAGGCTCGCACCTTCGTGCAAGGCACCGGCGAAATCGGCCTCCAGCAGATCCAGCGGTAGAAAGCGCCGCTGCCGCCGGTCAACACGCCCGAAACTGTCGAAAGACTGTTCCATCAGCGCAGTCCAGCCACAAGTAGCAGTGCAGCGCCAAACGCGATGACGACTTGACTGCGCCAGTCCTTGGCCATGAAGAGAACCGGATCGTCATCCATGTCGCCCCGGTGCGCCAATATCCATATGCGGACGTTCATGTAGAGGACCATCGGGCCGAGCGGCCATATCAGCCAGGGATAGGTGTAGAGCGTCTTGACCGCATCGCTGTTGATATAAAGGGCCAGAACCAGTGCCGCGGTAAATGCGGCGGCAACCCCGCACTGACCGACGATATCGCGGTCTTCAGGGCGGTAGCCTCGCCCGGCAATCTTGTCCTTTTCCGTCGCCATCGCGCCTTGCAATTCCACATAGCGCTTCGCCAATGCCAGCGAGAGGAAGAAAAACATGGCAAAAGCCATCAGCCAGAAAGACGGCGGAACATGGGAGGCAGCCGACCCACCCAAAAGACGCAAGCTGTAAAGCCCCGCGAGACAAATTACGTCGCCGAGCAACATGCGCTTCAGGGCAAATGTATAGGCGGTGGTGAAAACCAGATAAGTGACGATCGCAAGCGTGAAAGCGGGCGGCAGGAAGAAGCAGACGAAGGCCGTCAACAGCAGCAGCAGAGCCGCGACACCGAGGCCGAAAGGAATGGATATCTGGCCGCTCGCGAAGGGCCGCTGATTTTTCCGCACGTGTCTCCGGTCAACCGGAAGGTCGATAATGTCGTTGACGATATAGATTGCGGACGCCGTCGCGGAAAAAGCGACGAATGCCAGACAAACCGCAATGAACACGTCGGGCTTCACTATATCATGAGCCAGAGCAGCAGGAACAAAGACCAGCAGGTTCTTCAGCCATTGATGGACACGCAGCATCCGGGCGTAGGTTCGGATGGTCGGCTTTTCGGCATGGAAAACCTGGCAGTCCGTTCGTTTCTGGAACTGCGCCGCCGCACGATCAGGCGCGACCAGGATCACCTGTCGGGCCGCATCGAAAACCGGCAGATCGTCGCGATCACTTCCGGCATAATCGAACCTGTGTCGTCCATAGCGCTCCACCAGCAGATCAGCCTTGCTTGCTGCTGAGAGATTCTTCGCTGCAGTTGTCGAATAGACAGCGCTGAAAATACCCAGCTCCGTCGCCACAGCCCGGGCGATCGGTTCAATGGCTGTGGTGATCAGGACCAATATTCGGCCCGATGCATGTTCTCGACGCAGAAAATCCAGAAATTCGGCTCGATAAGGAAGCCGCGAGATATCGAGGGCTACGCGGTCCGCCACCTGTTTCTTGAGATATGCCTTGCCGGAGAACAGCCAGACCGGCAACATGAAGACGAACAGAATGTTCTTCTTCAGAAGAAGAAAAATCCCCTCCCACAGCAGATCGGTCGAAACCAGAGTTCCGTCCAGATCGACTGCAAGCGGCACATCCTTGTTGTTCTGCCCCCGCGTGTCCATTTTTAGCCCTTTACCGCCCGAGCCTCTCTTGTAACGGGACCGCGACAGAAGCCAAATAAAAAATGAACTTTTTCGATGTAGATTGCGCTAAACTCGCCTTTTGAGCGTGGAGCGCCGCGCACCCGGAAGGGCGCACCACGCTCCTGCTGCAAAACTCGCTCAGAGCCTCGTCAGAAACTCCAGTCCTCATCCTCGGTCGCCACCGCCTTGCCAATGACATAGGACGAGCCGGAACCGGAGAAAAAGTCGTGGTTCTCGTCCGCATTGGGCGAAAGCGCGGACAGGATCGCCGGATTGACCTTGCACGCATCAGCCGGGAACAGTGCCTCATAGCCGAGGTTCATCAGGGCCTTGTTGGCGTTGTAATGCAGGAATTTCTTGACATCTTCTGTCAGTCCCACGCCGTCGTAGAGCGCTTCCGTGTAGCGAACTTCATTATCGTAAAGCTCAAGAAGAAGCTCGAAGGCAAAATCCTTGATTTCCTGCTTCTGTTGTTCGTTCAACCGTTCCAGCCCCCGCTGGAACTTATAACCGATATAATAGCCATGCACTGCCTCATCGCGGATGATAAGCCGGATGAGATCGGCCGTGTTGGTCAGTTTTGCGCGGCTCGACCAGTACATCGGCAGATAGAAGCCCGAATAGAACAAAAAACTTTCCAGAAAGACGCTGGCAATCTTCTTTTTCAGCGGATCGTCAGCATGATACTGATCGAGAATGAGAACGGACTTGCGCTGTAGAAACTCGTTTTCCTCGGACCAGCGATAGGCATCATCGACATCCGGCGTCAGGCATAGTGTGGAGAAAATCGACGAATAGGACCGCGCATGAACCGCTTCCATGAAGGAGATATTGGATAGCACCGCCTCTTCATGCGGTGTCACAGCATCATCCATCAGCTTCACTGCACCGACTGCATTCTGGATCGTATCGAGAAGCGTCAGCCCGGTGAAGACGCGGATCGTCAGCTGCTTTTCCTGCGGTTTCAGCGTTTCCCATGACTGGATGTCGTTGGAAAGCGGCACTTTTTCCGGCAGCCAGAAATTGCCGGTCAGACGGTTCCAGACCTCAAGGTCTTTTTCATCCTCAATCCGGTTCCAGTTGATCGCGCGCACTGCGGCGGGCTTCGGGGTCTTGGTTTTCACTTGGATATTCATTCGTCGTCACCAGGATCAAAGGGCGCAGGAAACACAGCCCTGCACTTCCGTGCCGGAAAGCGCCATCTGGCGCAGGCGGATGTAGTAGATGGTCTTGATGCCCTTCTTCCATGCGTAGATCTGCGCACGGTTGATGTCGCGGGTGGTTGCGGTATCACGGAAGAAGAGCGTCAAAGACAGGCCCTGATCGACGTGCTGCGTCGCCGCCGCATAGGTATCGATGATCTTCTCCGGCCCGATTTCATAGGCATCCTGATAATAATCGAGATTGTCGTTGGTCATGAAGGCTGCCGGATAATAGACGCGACCGATCTTGCCTTCTTTTCGGATTTCAATCTTCGATACGATCGGATGGATCGATGAGGTCGAATGGTTGATATAGGAGATCGAGCCTGTCGGCGGCACGGCCTGAAGGTTCTGGTTATAAAGTCCGCCCTCCATCACCGCTTTTTTCAGGTCACGCCAGTCATCCTGTGTAGGGATGGCAATGCCCGCCTTGTCGAAGATTTCGCGCACCCTTTCCGTCGCCGGCTCCCAAAGCTGCTCGGTATACTTGTCGAAATATTCGCCCGATGCATATTTGGATTTCTCGAACCCTTTGAACGATTTGCCCGTTTCGACCGCAATCAGGTTCGATGCGCGGATCGCGTGATATGTCACGGTATAGAAATAGATATTGGTGAAATCGACACCTTCCTCCGAGCCGTAATAAATCCGCTCGCGGGCGAGATAACCGTGCAGGTTCATCTGGCCGAGGCCGATGGCATGGCTTTCATCATTGCCGCGGGCGACCGACGGCACGGAGCCGATATGGCTCATATCGGAAACGGCAGTCAGGGCGCGGATGGAGGTCTCGATGGTCTTGCCGAAATCGGACGAGGCCATTGCTGCTGCAATGTTGAGCGAACCGAGATTGCACGAAATATCCTTGCCGAGATGATCATAGGACAGGTCTTCGCGGAAAACGCTCGCCTCACTCACCTGAAGGATTTCCGAGCATAGATTGCTCATGGTGATGCGCCCGTCGATCGGGTTGGCGCGGTTCACCGTGTCCTCGAACATGATATAGGGATAACCGGATTCGAACTGGATTTCCGCCAGCACCTGAAAGAACTCGCGGGCATTGATCTTCTTCTTGGCAATGCGTGCATCATCGACCATTTCACGGTATTTTTCGCTGACCGAAATCTCGGTCAGCGGCATGCCGTAAACCCGCTCCACATCATAAGGCGAGAAGAGGTACATATCCTCGTTGTTCCTCGCCAGTTCGAAGGTGATGTCGGGAATGACGACCCCGAGCGACAATGTTTTGATGCGGATTTTCTCGTCCGCATTTTCGCGCTTCGTATCGAGAAACCGCATGATGTCCGGGTGATGCGCGTGCAGATAAACCGCGCCCGCGCCCTGCCTCGCACCAAGCTGGTTGGCGTAGGAAAAGGAATCTTCAAGAAGCTTCATCACCGGAATGATGCCCGATGACTGGTTCTGGATCTGCTTGATGGGTGCGCCCGCCTCACGAATATTGGTAAGGCTCAGGGCCACTCCCCCGCCCCGCTTCGACAATTGCAGCGCCGAATTGATCGAACGTCCGATGGACTCCATATTGTCCTCGACCCGCAGCAGAAAACAGGAAACCAGTTCGCCGCGCTGCCGCTTGCCCGCATTGAGAAAAGTCGGCGTCGCAGGCTGATAGCGGCCCGAGATAATCTCCTCCATCAGGTCTCGTGCGAGCTGCTCATTGCCACGCGCCAGCGCCAGCGCCACCATGCAGACGCGGTCTTCATAGCGCTCCAGATATCGCTTTCCGTCGAAAGTTTTCAGCGTGTAGCTGGTGTAATATTTGAACGCGCCGAGAAATGTCGGGAAGCGAAATTTCTTCGCATAGGCTTCGTCGAAAAGATCGCGCACGAAGTTGAAGGAATACTGATCCAGCACTTCCTGCTCATAATAGCCTTCGCTCACCAGATAATCGAGCTTTTCCCGAAGGTTATGGAAAAAGACCGTGTTCTGGTTCACGTGCTGGAGGAAATATTGCCGCGCCGCCTGCCGGTCGCGGTCAAGCTGGATTTTTCCCTCCTCGTCGTAAAGATTCAGCATTGCGTTGAGCGCATGATAATCCAGCCCGTCGGTGGATTTTGACGGTTTGCTGCTGGAGCCCGCCGTTTGCGGTGCATCCTGCACCAAGGGCCGAGCTTCTCGCTCCCGCATCAGGGTTGTGTCTGCCGTGTCCAAAATCGTTCCATCCCGTTTTTGACATTGCCAATGTCCTCGTCGGTTCCCAGAAGCTCGAAGCGGTAGAGGTAGGGAACCTGACATTTGGCGGAGATAATGTTGCCAGCGATACAGAAAGCCTCGCCGAAATTGCTGTTTCCCGCGGCGATCACGCCGCGGATGAAAGAGCGATTGCTCTCGTCGTTGAGAAAGCGGATCACAGGCTTGGGGACAGCACCCTTGGAGCCGCTGCCGCCATATGTGGGCGTGACGAGCACAAAGGGCTCGCGCACCTGCAATCCGCCCGAACCGTCCATTGGAATGCGGTTCGCCCGCATCCCAAGCCGCTCAACAAACCGGTGCGTATTTTCCGACCGGCTGGAGAAATAGACGATCAGGCTCATGTGACCACAGCCCTCAGGCTAGAGAGCTGATCATATCGGGCCGGAAGCCCGCCCAATGGGATTCGCCTGCCACAACCACCGGCACCTGGCGGTAGCCCATGCCCTTCACGAGATCGAAGGCGTCTGCATCGGCAGAAATATCGATGACTTCATATTCGATGCCCTGACGATCGAGGGCGCGCGTGGTGGCAGTGCACTGGACGCAGGCAGGCTTGCTGTAAACGGTGACGTTCATTTTTTTCTCGCTGGTTAGAGCGCATCCCGAAAAGTGGGAACCCGTTTCGGATGAGATGCGCGACAAGACAAACAGACAGAGCACTTCCAACGGTTCATGAAAAAACAGGGAATGCCCTGGAAGGACGCAAAAAGCCGTTCGCGCATCGCAAAATGCGCGTTGAAAGGCACATGACAGGGAAAAGGCCAGCCGCACGAATAAGCAGTCTGACCGCACAAACTATCCCTGGAAGGGAGGACCGGAACTGAAACTGAATAGACTGAACATGGACTTCACCCCGAAGCTAAATCCCAGCAAAAGTGCAAAGCGGTTTTGCCGGGGAATGCGTAAAAACAAAGCGGGAAGTTCGAGGCAGCAACCGGCAAGGCAAAGCTTGCCATACAAGATTGCGCGCCAACCGGACACCCCGCCCGTGGACGTACTCGTTCAAGGCAGGTCTCCTGGCTCACGGATCAGCATTCTGCCCGCCTTCCCAGCCTGAGCCAGTGACGTGATGGACAGAACTCTCCGCTTACAGTTGCGGGGGCAGCTCCGGCATTGTCGCATCCATCATGGATGAAACGCACCGAATTCCCGTCTTAGCTTTCGATCCGACGAATCGAAAGAACCTAGAACACTATATATAGTAGTCGAAGTTAAAAACTCGTCAACGGATAGTTGGTGACAAGGCATGAAAATTAGCGGGGTCGTTCGAGCGCGCCCCTCAATAGCGGGCATTGTCGCTGCCTATTTAGCGGGCGTGATCGGTTTCGGCCTGAATTCCGGCTTGATAGCCTTAAGCGCCATGCGGTCCACCAGAGCGGGAGCTATAAGCTTCAACCAGCGCCCCAGCCGCATCTGCCGGGTCATCAACACTTCGCGTTTGCGCGCCTGAACGCCTGCCAGCATCAGCCGCACGGCTTCCTCGACCGGCATCATGTCATCCTCGCGCACGCCGCTCGTTCCAAGAGCGGCACCGCTTGCGCCATAGCCTACTTTGCGAATGTCGGTTTTGACGACACCCGGATAGACGATTGTCACGGAAATGCCGCTGGGGGTCAGTTCCGCGCGAAGCGCCTCGCAGAAGCCCGAGAGGGCGAACTTCGTTCCGCTATAGGCGGTACGCCCCGGCACGCCGATCAATCCGGCCACGGATGAGACAGCGACAATCCGCCCCCTGCTGGCAGCGAGATATGGAAGTGCGGCATGGATAGGCCAGACGCTGCCCCAATAGTTCAACTCCATCAGGTCATGCATCCAATCGAGATCATCCGGCTTGATTTCGGCGAAATTGGCATGGGCCGACATGCCCGCATTCACGATCAGCGTATCGATGCGGCCATAGGCGGAAACCGCCTTGTCGATCAGGGCGATGCAGGCAGTGCGATCCTTAACGTCGGTGTGTATCACAAGGGCCGAGCTGCCCAGTTGCCGCAATTCGGCGGCAAGCCTCTCCAGCTTGTCCACATTGCGTGCAGCGAGCACCAGCGCAGCACTGGCACGGTCGCGCCGGGCGATCTGCCGCGCGGTTTCAGCGCCGATACCATCCGATGCTCCCGTTATGATCGTCACGTCCATGCCAGGCCCTCCCCTGCCTATCGATCCGACGACAGGCAAGGTACAGGCAGGGCAATCAGTGCGTCCAGTGGTTTAGACCTTGCGCGATAGAATTGCAGCGAGAGCGAGACCGCCGATCAGCGATATGTGCTCCAGCGCCACCGTCATATCCCGGAAAGCTTCTTCTCCTTCCTTTGCCCAGAACGGGTGGGCAACGGGAATGGTCAGAATCGTAAAGACGGCAAGAGCGCCACAAGCCAGCCAGGTTCCGCGATTGAAGATGATCATCAGTGATCCGCCAATCTGCAAAAGCAGGGTTGCGCTGTTGAACAGCCAGCCCGGATGAAGACCAAAGCTTTCCATTTCCGCTGCATTGGCGCCGAAGTCGAAGAGCTTGGCCAGCCCACTCGACCAGAAAACGAAGGTGAGGACCACCCGCGCCAGCAAAAGACCGGAACGGGAATAGAGGATGTTGGCGATGAAACGCGGCATCGGTCAGCCCTTTCCGCCGGTGATACGGATAACCTTGAATGCGACTGCCACGGCAATTGCTGGCGCGAGCGCGAATATCACCGACAGCCAGAGCGAGGCATTTGCCGCCCCCTCCACACCGCCCGGCACGGCAATGCCCGCAAAATTGGCAACCATCCCAGCGCAAGCCGTCCCGAAGGCTATGGCGAAGAGCTGTACCGTCGTCATTCCACCCGCTGCGAGATCCTGCTCGGTCGGGGGAGCGCTCTGATAGACGCGGGTAACGAGGCTGGGCCACGCAAGGCCGATCCCGAAACCGATCAGGATGAGCCCAAGGCAGACGGGCGCGAGCAGCGACCAGTTGCCGTTGCCATGGATCGGGAGAAATATGGCGAGCAGGGCAAGACCGGCAAGCGCCAGAACGGGTCCGGCAACGACAAGCCTGTCGCCCCCCTTCTCCTGCCATCTGGAACTGAGGAATGATGCCACCGTCCAGCCGATTGCCATAAGTGCCGCCAGATATCCCGCCCAGAGCGGAGACTGGCCATGTAGGTGCTGCAGCAGATAAGGCACGTATATTTCGGGCTGCATGCTGAGCATCAAAAGCGCGATCGTAAGGTAAAGAGCCCCGAGCGGTGTCGACAGGCTGAACGAGCGGCGCGGCAGGAGACGTGCCTTGGCGTCGCGGTCCACGACTGCGATGATGGCGATCATGAATATCGCAGCCCCCAGACCAACGATCTTCCATAGCGTTTCCTGTGACAGGCTGCCCGTTGAAACCGCAAGGACAGCGCCGGTCAGGAGGATGAGTTGAAGAACCGGAATGGAAACGCGCTCGTTTCTATCCCAGCTCGAGCGTGGCAAAGTCGCGAATGCCACCACAGCGAAAAGACCCGATACCGGCAACAAGGACCAGAAAGCGGCACGCCATGCGCCATATTCGGCAAAGATGCCGCCAATCGCCGGGCCGATCAGCGTCGCCACGCCGAACATAGCGGAAATAAGACCGATGGCCCGGCCCCACAGACGCTCCGGCAACACGACACGGGTGAGACCATAAGCGAGCGCGTAAAGAAATCCGCCACCGAGGCCTTGCACGCTCCGCCCCGCCAGCATGACCGGCATGTTGATGGCCAGAGACGAGATCAGTGTGCCGGCAGCGAACAGCAGCGTCGCCACGACATAGGCGCCTCTTGGACCGGCACTTTTCAGCAGCCGCGCGGTGAGTGCTGCCCCCAGAATGGAGGCAACGACGAACAAGGTCGTCGCCCAGGCATAGAAATCCATGCCGCCAATGTCCTGCACCACGCTCGGCATGACTGTAGTCGCGATATACATATTGACCGCATGGAGAGTGACCCCTCCGGCCAAAGCCAGGGCATAGAGACCATTTTTACCGCTTAGAAGCTCCCCCCAGCCAGCAGGCGCATGTCCCGCGACCCCTGCTGGTGTTGTTTCTTCGATCGAACTTTGCACTGTCGGCCTCCGTGAACTGAATTGTTGCCGACGGGTTTATAGGACCTCAACTTTGGTTGAGGTCAATAGGCTATTTCCACTGGAACGGGGGCTTTTGACCGGTGCGAAATGTGGCATGGAACACTGCAAGATCGCCGCCGCGAATGAGCGCAGCAGCGTCGGAAAGGTTCGTCCCAGATGCAGGAAGTCAGATGAGATTGCCGGGCTTGACCATCAATCTTCGGGGACCGGCACCTTGCTGACCGAGGATGTCGTCCGGATTTCGCAACGGGCATTCGGACAGCGAGAGACAACCGCAGCCGATGCAACTCGTTATCTGGTCACGAAGCTGCATCAGGCTGTCGATGCGTTCCTGAAGCATGTCTTTCCAGGCTTCCGAAAAACGTCTCCAGTCCTCCGCTGTCGGCACGTGGTCGTGGGGAAGGTCTTCCAGCGCTTCACGAATGATCGCAAGCGGGATGCCCGCGCGTTGCGCGATCTTGATTATGGCGATGCGGCGCAGCACGGCACGGTGATAGCGGCGCTGGTTGCCCTCTGTGCGCCAGCCCTCGATAAGCCCCTTGGTTTCATAGAAATGGACCGTAGAGACCGCCACGCCGGCGCGTCGGGAAACGTCACCAACCGTCAGGCTTTTCTTGAGACCTGAATGTTCCATCTCGTCAAACTCGATCATGCCGAATGTGTAGGCCGCAGCCCCGCACAATTGCAAGTCACGTCATAAATCCGCGTCATGTCTCAACGCGCGATAATTGCGGCGTGCCCATAACAACGGGCGCGAATGCAGCGGCAGATCGGTGTTTGTTACCAGTCCGGCAAAAAGCGTGTGATCCGCCATTGGAACGCTGCCCGCCAGTTCGCAGTCAATGGCGGCCGAAGCCCCGAAAAGACGCGGCCTGCCAGACGGCCATTCGCCCCACACACCAATGAGAAATCTCTGCGCGTGGGGAACCTTTCCCGCGAAGGCATCGCCGATCATCTCCTGCCCTTCCGCGAGCATGGCGAGCGAGAAGCCGCCATCAGAGAGGATCGCCGTTGCCAGCGCGCTGTCGCTTTTCACCGAAACCAAAACCATGGGCGGCTCGGCGGAAAGCGACAACACCGCTGTCACCGTGCGACCGTGGGCTTCACCGGCATCGCATGCGGTCACCACGGACACTGTTGCGGCCATCCGCGACATCGCATCCGCGAACTCTCGCTTCGAAACGGCGCCGATTGCGTCGCGGTCTATATGCAGCACGTTTCTGTTCATCATGTCAGGCAACCTTCGGCTTCTGTCCCTGTTAGCGCCGGTCGGAAAACGCCCCGCAGCGCTTCCGACCGGCCATGGCCTCACGTCGGGATGTCCGTTCGGCCATATCGGTTCCAAACAGCTATTCGGAATGCTGTTTCAGATAGGCGATCATGTTTTCGAGGTCTTTTTCCCTGGTCAGCCCGGCAAAAGCCATCCAGGTGCCTTTCACCATGGCCTGCGGCTTCCTGAGAAAAGCCTTCAACTCCTCGTCGTTCCAGACCAACCCCTCGGCAGCCGCCTTGCGCATCGCATCCGAATAGGGATAGCCCGGATAGGAGGCGGCCTTGCGGCCCACCACGCCTTTCAGTGATGGGCCGCGTTTGCTTTCGTCGGCATCCGCCGTGTGGCAGACGGAGCATCGCTTGAAGAGTTTTTCCCCCGCCGCAGCATCTGCCCCTTCACCTGAGGCAGCTGTCGACACCAGAAGGACAGTGGAAAAAGCAAGGGGAAAAAGAAGAAGCGACAAGCGCATGGACGATACTCCAGATGATCGGCCATGCTTCTCTAGTTCCTCAACCTTGGTTGAGGTCAAGAGCAAATCTCGTCTGCTTCCTCATTTTTAGACACCGCTCGTGGAAAAATTCGCGGCAGCGCTCAACACAGCCCGTATCGACGCGGTTGCGATATCGTCGTCAATCCCGACGCCGAAAACTTTCCGTCCATCATGCGTACGGCATTCGATATAAGCCGCAGCCTTCGCGTAAGTGCCCTTTTTCAATGAATGTTCGTGATAGTCGACGATTTCCAGATCGATATCGCAACCGGCCTGCAATGCCGAGACCGCACTTGATATCAAACCATTGCCGCGCCCGGTTATTGCGATTTCCTGCCCGCGATGCCGAATGCGCCCGGCGAAGACCCGCGCCTCTCCACTCCGTGCGGGTCTGCTTTCCCTGTAGTTCAGCAGTTCGAAATCGGCATTCTCTTCCAGATGATAGACATCGCGGAACAGTGACCAGATCATTTCGGCGGTCGTTTCCTTGCCGGTATCGTCGGCGAATGCCTGCACGCGACGGCTGAAATCGATTTGCAGCGGGCGCGGCAGTTTCAGCCCCCGGTCCTGCTCCAGCACCCATGCCACGCCGCCCTTGCCCGACTGGCTGTTGACGCGGATGACGGCTTCATAGCTTTCACCGATATCTTTCGGATCAATGGGCAGATAGGGCATTTCCCATATGCCGTCATTGCGGCTTTGATGCGCGGCAAAACCCTTGCGGATCGCATCCTGATGCGAGCCGGAAAAAGCTGTATGGACCAGTTCGCCAGCATAGGGGTGGCGCGGATGAACCGGCAAGTCATTGCAATGTTCGACCGTTCGCACGACGGAGCGCATCTCGGGGAAATAAAGCTTCGGGTCGATGCCCTGCGTATAGAAATTGAGCGCCAGCGTAACGAGATCGACATTGCCGGTGCGCTCGCCATTGCCGAACAGGCAACCCTCGACACGATCAGCGCCTGCCAGCAAGGCCTGTTCCGTGGCGGCCACCGCCGTCCCCCGGTCATTGTGTGGATGCACGCTTATAATGACGCTGTCGCGGCGCGACAGGTTGCGGCAGAACCATTCGATCTGATCCGCATAGACATTCGGCATTGCCACCTCGACCGTAGCAGGCAGGTTGAGGATCGCCTTGTTTTCTGGCGTTGGTTGCCACACATCCAGAACACGTTCGCAGATTTCCAGCGCGAAATCAGGCTCGGTAAAGCAGAACGTTTCCGGCGAATATTCGAAAGTCCAGCGTGTCTCTGGTTGCTTCCGGCTTTCTTCCAGCATGGCGGTTACCCCACTGACCGCCAGATCGATGATCTCGTCCTTTTCCATTTTAAACACCACACGACGAAACAGCGGCGCGGTTGCATTGTAAAGATGAACGATGGCCTGACGTGTACCGCGCAGGGATTCGAAAGTGCGTGCGATAAGGTCAGCGCGCGACTGGGTGAGCACCTGAATGGTCACATCGTCGGGTATCAGCCCCTCTTCGATCAGCCGACGAACAAAGTTGAACTCCGTCTGCGAAGCGGAAGGAAACGCAACCTCGATTTCCTTGAAACCGATTTCCAGAAGCATGCGATAGAAACGCATCTTCTTTTCGCCGTCCATCGGGTCGGCGAGCGCCTGATTGCCGTCGCGCAGGTCCGTCGAGACCCAGCGCGGCGGCTGCGTCAGCCGCCGGTTCGGCCACTGGCGATCCGGCAATTCGATCGGAGATATGAAAGGACGGTATTTGCTATCCGGGTTTGGCATCATGACAATAGTTCCTTCGGCTGCGGAGCAGCGGCTGAGACAATTGGGAAATGGGATTGACGGCAGGTTACGACCGTCGGGATGCCATCAGGCCCAACGGTCGCCGGTAAGTCGAAGGAGAAGAAGCGAAAAAGCGAGGCGTGCGCAGCCAGCCGGAGCGTTCAACTCCGTTGAAACAAGTGTCTTGTGGCTGGCGCAAGCGGACACTGCTGGGCTCTCTTAAAAATGGCTTCTCCACTCCATCTTACGTCAATGGATGTTGGCATTCTTGCGCTTTAAGGCCATTATTGAGCGCAAAAGGGTCAATCCATGTCACTGAATTATCCAGCGCCCCTTGCACTCGCCATATCCGCCATCGCGCAGGACGATGCATCCTTTGCAGGACCGCCGCACCGTCACCGCGATGCGCAATTGATCTATGCGCGGTCCGGCGTGGTAACCGTTGCAACCGAAAACGGGAGCTGGGTCGTTCCTCCCAATCGCGCCGTGTGGGTGCCGCCGATGGTGGAGCACGCAACACGCAGCCACGGACCTGTTCAGTTCCGTACGATCTTTATCCATCCGGATGCCGCGCGATCCCTTCCTTCAGCCTGCGGCGTGGTGGAAGTTTCTTCCCTGCTGCGCGAACTGATCCTGCGTCTTGTGGAATTGCAGGACCGGCCAGCTACGCCCTTCGCTCACCGCGTCTGCGAATTGCTGTTGGAGGAACTCACTTTTCTGCCCTCCGAACCCCTCAGTCTGTCCATGCCATCGGATCACCGGCTCCGCACCCTTTGCCAGACGCTGCAAGCGGAGCCCGATACGGAATTATCCCTCGATGCTGCCGCCTCGCGGACTGGCATGAGCAGGCGCAGTTTCATGCGTCATTTCGAGCGTGAAACCGGCATGACCTACGGTCGCTGGCGCCAGCAGGCCCGCTTGCTTGCTGCATTGCCTGCGCTTGCCGCAGGCGTGCCGGTCGTGACCGTGGCGCTGGATTGCGGATACCAAAGCGCAAGCGCTTTCGCCGCAACGTTCAAGCGCAGCCTCGGACGAAGCCCCGCAAGTTATTTCGAGTGAAATATTCACAGAACGGCCTGATAGCACTCGCCAAGAACGAGAACATTTTCAATCATTTATTGCTCCGGGGTCATGCACCGATGAACTTTCCAGCAGGGATTTCAGCGTCTTGGGCGAAGGGAAAAATTGACAGTCCGGCTTCTTATCCTGTATCGATCATTCAGTTTTGAACATTGTTCAATATATTGAACAAGCGAAGAGTTTCTCCCAAGGCTTTTCTTTCAGAACTGCCGGTGCATCGGCTGCATCGGAGAATTACCGGACGCCTCCTTCCCAAAACAGGAGCGTTTCCGGGATAGCCCAGCGTTGTGCGCCGGTGAGGAAATGAGAGACCTCGGCGCTGGTGAAAGTGAAAAGGGTGGAATGATGACAACAGAGATCAAGCCATTTTCGTTCGATACCGTCGGCTCGATGCTCGTCGAATGGAGCGCTGCGAAGCGCCTCGGCGAAATCCTCGGCGAACGGTTTTCGGAACGCAGGATTCTGATCGTGACGGACAAGGGCCTGCACAAGGCCGGCGTCCTCAACCATGCGCTGGCCTCGCTCGAAAAGGCGGGATTCGGTATCAGCGTGTTCGACGACGTGGTAGCCGATCCGCCGGAATCCGTATTGTTTGCCTGCGTCGAGCAGGCAAAGGCTGCCGGTTGCGATATCGTGCTTGGTCTGGGCGGCGGTTCCTCCATGGATATCGCCAAGCTCGCCGCCGTGCTGATTGTTTCCGAACAGGAACTTTCCGAGCTTTACGGTATCGGTAAGGTGCAAGGCGGACGTCTGCCGCTAATCCAGATTCCGACCACCGCCGGAACGGGTTCGGAGGTCACGAACATCACCATTCTGACGACGGGCGAAACCACGAAGATGGGCGTCGTCGCCCGCCAGCTTTACGCTGATTTCGTAATCCTCGATGCAGAACTGACCTGCGGTCTTCCCGCGCTTCATACGGCTGCGACCGGCATTGATGCCATGGTTCATGCGATCGAAGCCTATACGAGCCGGATCAAGAAGAACCCGCTCTCGGATGCGTTCGCCCGCGAGGCGCTGAAGCTTCTTTCAGCCAACCTGATTGCGGCCTGCGAAAATGGCAATGATCGTCATGCCCGCGAGGCCATGCTGCTCGGCGCCAACTATGCCGGTCAGGCCTTTTCCAACTCGCCTGTCGGCGCTGTTCACGCGCTGGCTTACCCGCTTGGCGGCCACTACCATGTGCCGCACGGCCTTTCCAATGCGCTGATGCTGGGGCCGGTGCTTCGCTACAATATGGCAGGCGCAGCCGCGCTTTACGCCGAACTTGCCGATCTGCTGCTGGAGAAATCCGAAGGCACGACCGAAGAGCGTTCAGCGGCTTTCGTCATCTATATGGAAGAGCTGATGAACAAGTCGGGTGCGCCGCGCCGCCTGCGTGATGTCGGCGTGACGGAAGACAGCCTCGAAACGCTGGCACGCGATGCGATGCTGCAGACACGGCTTCTGGGCAACAACCCGGTCGATGTGACCGAGGCCGACGCCCTGGCGCTTTACCGCGAAGCTTTCTGAGCGCTAGCATTTCCAGCAAAAATGCGAAGCGCTTTTTTCTGGAAATGCGACACAGCAAATCTTTAGTGCGGTTCCGATAGCTCTGCTTTAACCGGAACCGCTCTTCCACAACGACCTGAAGGTTGAGGACCGTAGAAGCGTGCTGATAGCCACTTCCGCGCAGCCTTTCCTATGTCCCGGAGAATAAATTGAGCACTGAACGCATCGACGGTCAGGAGCAGCCCTATTGGCCTGCCGGACCGTTCAAAATTCGCTTGCCTTTTGTCCATTACAAATTCGAGTGGCCTGACTATTGCCAGGGGCTTCTCATGTGCGCCGTCGACCTGTCGGCGATCCCGCTCATGGCGGAGCTTCTTGGAATGCCCTTCGAAGTGGCGCTTGCCGTGGTGGTGCTGAACGGGCTTTTCTATCTCACCCACCATCTGCTGGGCGACCCGGTCGTTCCCGGCTGGATCACGCCCGCCGTCCCGCTCATCATGGCCTATTGCTCGACCTTTCCTGAAGGCCCGGAACGCATACACGCGCTTGTGTCCTTCCAGATGATGCTGGGGCTCTTGTCCATCTTCATCGGCGCGACCGGCATCGCAAACAGGGTGATCGCCGCGATCCCGCAAGCGATCAAATCAGGCATCATCATCGGCGCCGGTTTTTCGGCTGTCATTTCGGTATTCAAGATCGGCGGAAATTTCGACACGTTTCCGTTCACGATTTCGATTGCCATCGGCCTTTGCTTTTACCTGATGTTCTCGCCGCAGTTTAACCGCCTGTCGCGCAATGGCGGCTTTTTCGGCCTTATCGGAAAGCTCGGCGTATTGCCTTGCATCCTGCTTGCCGTGGTGATTGCCCCGCTCTTCGGGGAGGCCAAGTGGCCGGAATTCCAGTGGACGATCTCGTCTCCGGATTTCGCGACACTGTGGCGCGAATATACGATCTTCGGCCTCGGCATGCCGCCGCTTTCCATGTTCCTTACGGCTCTGCCAACGGTGCTTGCAACCTATATTGTCCTGTTCGGCGATGTTCTGAAAACCAAGTCGATCATCGGGGAAGCCCAGCAGCACCGTCCTGACGAAAAGATCGACTACAATCCCAACCGCGCGCACCTCGTTTTCGGCATGCGCAATACGGGAATGTCGATCCTCGGCCCGGATGTGACCATGTGCGGCCCGGTATGGGCGGCAATGCAGGTGGTTATCTGCGAGCGCTTTTCCAAGGGCAAGAAGTCCATGCACTCGATCTTCGGCGGCGCGGGTTCGTTCCGCTGGGGCACCAATACCGGCCTGTTCCTGATGCCAATCGTGACACTTGTCCAGCCGATCCTCGGCGTGGCGCTGACGCTCACTCTGCTGATCCAGGGCTATGTCTCGGTGCGTATCGGTGTCATGGAAGCCCGCTCGCAGCGCGACCTCGGCATCGCAGGCATTACGGGCGCGGTGCTGGCAACGCGCGGTGCCGGATGGGCTTTCGCCACCGGCGTCATCCTCTGCCTGCTGATCTATGGCCGCGAATTCTTCCGCGGCGAAGTGGACCAAACCTTCGTGAAGGACCAGCAGTCCTGATGCGTAAACCCTCCCGCATCTTGCGGGAGGGTTTCATTTTCTGGAGATGTTAACCGGCAACAACCTCCGGCAACGGCCTGTCCACGATCATCGCATGATCGAGCACACGTTGCAGATTGGCCGCATGGCGGAAACCCGGCTCCAGTTGCGCCCCGTCGGCTACCGCGCGGGCAAACCGCTGATAATTCGTCTCCACCGTTCCGGCATCGATGTCCCGCCATACCGGCGTTTCGATATCCTCGCCGATGGAACCACGCAGGCTCGAGCCAGTCGGTGTGTGAAGAATTTCCAGCGCGCCCTTGTCGCCGTGGATACGCAGCCGCAGCTCGTTGAGATGACCTGTCGCCCAGCGGCTGGCGTGAATGACACCCAGCGCGCCATTGGCATATTCGGCCATCATGACGAAGCTGTCATTGGCATCCAGCACATATTCGCCGATATGGTTGTTGTCCGCCTTCTCGAAAGTCTTGAGACGCGCCGAAGCCCGCTCCACATCGCTGCCGATCGCATAGGTCGCGAAGTCGAGAATATGAATGCCGACATCGCCCAGAACGCCGTTGGAACCGTGCCGGGTTGAAAGCCGCCAGAGCCACTTGCTCTCGGTTTTCCAGTCGCCCCAGGCCTTGGAGACCAGCCAGCTTTGCAGATAGGACGCCTCGAAGTGGCGCACCTGTCCGATCTCGCCCGCCAGCACCATTTCGCGCGCCTTCTGCAGCGGCGCTACATTGCGATAGGTGAGGTTGACCATGTTGACGACGCCTGCCTGCTCGGCGGCGTCGGCCATTTCGGCGGCTTTCTCGTAGCTTTCAGCCAGCGGCTTTTCGCAGAAGACATGCTTGCCTGCCCCGACCAGCGCGAGCGTGGTCGGGTGGTGAATGGCGTCCGGCGTCACATTGGCAACCGCGTCGAAGCGGTTCCATTCCAGCGCATCCTCAAGCCGCGTGAAGCGGTTGTGAATGCCATGGTTTTCCGAAAACGCATCGACACGCACCGCCGACACATCGCAAGCCGCGACAACCTCCACACCGTTGATGGCCTTGAAGGCTTCGACATGGTTCTTCGCCATGCCGCCCGTTCCAAGAATAAGAAGACGCATGATGCACCTCAGCGATAGCCGGCTTCGCCCGGCTTGTGCAATTTCGGACCACGCTCCATGATCGGCTCAGGCGCCTGGTCCACCGGGACATTCGGTGCGGTATGGATGCCCGTCCATGCCGGTTGCGGATTATAGGCCCATTTCACCGAATTGCGCAGGACCGTCCGCACATTCGCATCGTGATAGGTAGGATAGGTCTCGTGACCGGGACGGAAATAGAACACATTGCCTGCACCGCGCCGCCAGGTCATTCCCGACCGGAAGACTTCACCGCCGGCGAACCACGAGATGAAAACCGTTTCGAGCGGTTCCGGCACGGAGAACTGCTCCCCGTACATTTCCTCGTTTTCCAGCACGAAATTCTCGTCCAGCCCCTGCGTGATCGGATGGCCGCGATTGACTACCCAGAGCCGCTCGCGCTCCCCCGCCTCGCGCCATTTCAGCGCGCAGGGCGTTCCCATCAGCCGCTTGAATATCTTGGAGAAATGCCCTGAATGGAGCACGATCAGTCCCATGCCTTCAAAGACACGCCTTGCCACGCGCTCCACAACCTCGTCGCTGACGCCGCCGTGGTCCTTGTGTCCCCACCAGACCAGAACGTCCGTTTCGGCAAGACGCTCTTCGGTCAGGCCATGCTCCGGCTCCTGCAAGGTGGCGGTCGTCGCTTCGATGGCACTGTCCTCATTCAGCGCGCCTGCGATGGTGTTGTGCATACCGTCCGGATAAACCGAACGCACGGTTTCATTGATCTGCTCGTGAATGTTTTCACCCCAGACGATTGTACGAATAGGCACGAATATTCTCCTTGCTGCGGGCATCACGGCCCATTTGTCTCATGTGTCGTTGAGCTTGGGAGGTCGGCGTCAGACGGCGCGGCCCTTTTCATCGAAGCGATGAATGTTGTCCCCCATGGGGGAAACCGAGAGCGTCTCGCCTGATCTACGCGCTGCCACGCCGCTTTCGCGGACCACCAGCGGCTCCTCCAGGCCGAGATCGATATAGACATAGGTATCGGAACCGAGGATTTCGCTGTGAATCACCCGACCGGTCAAGTGGCCTCCCTCGGCAACGATGGCGAGGTGTTCGGGGCGCAGACCCACCGTATGCGCGCCGAAAGGCTCACTATAGCTGCCGGTCAGGAAGTTCATCTTCGGCGATCCGATGAACCCGGCGACGAAAAGCGAATTCGGCTTTTCGTAAAGCTCAAGCGGCGTTCCGATCTGCTCCACGCGTCCATCGCGCAGCACGCAGATGCGGTCAGCCAGGGTCATCGCCTCCACCTGATCGTGCGTAACGTAGATCATGGTGGTGTCTTCCATGCTCTCGTGGAGCTTGGCGATCTCAAGCCTTGTAGCCACACGTAGTGCCGCATCGAGGTTGGACAAGGGTTCATCGAAGAGGAAAACCTTCGGATCGCGCACAATGGCGCGGCCAATCGCGACACGCTGGCGCTGCCCGCCCGAAAGCTGACGCGGCAGGCGCTCCAGATAAGGGGTGAGTTGCAGCATTTCCGCGGCTGCATGAATGCGGGCCTTGCATTCCTGCTTGTCCTTGCCCGCAAGCTGCATGCCGAAGGCCATGTTTTCATAGACCGTCATATGCGGATAAAGCGCATAGGACTGGAACACCATGGCGATACCGCGCTTCGACGGCGCGAAGCTGTTGACCACCGTTCCGTCAATGGAAAGACTGCCCGACGAGATTTCCTCCAGCCCGGCAATGAGGCGCAGCAGTGTGGACTTGCCGCAGCCGGAAGGGCCGACGAAAACCATGAACTCACCGGGCCGGATATCCATGTCCACGCCCCGGATGACCTCGAAATTGCCGAAAGATTTGCGCACATCGCGCAATTGAAGCTCTGCCATGGTTGTACCTAACCCTTTACGCCGCCTGCCGTCAGACCGGACACGATCCGCCGCTGGAAGATGAGCACGAGGATGACGAGGGGAACCGTCACGATGACGGAAGCCGCCATGATGTTTCCCCATGGGATTTCAAATTGACTGCCGCCGGACAGAAGCGCAATGGCCACCGGCACGGTGCGCTGGCTGCCCGAGGAGGTGAAGGTGAGCGCAAACAGGAACTCGTTCCACGCCGAGATGAAGGCGAGCAGCCCGGTCGTCACCAGTGCGGGCCACATGAGCGGCATGAAAACCCGCGTGATGATGACCCATGGTGATGCGCCGTCCACGATGGCGGCTTCTTCGATCTCTACCGGCAGGTCGCGCATGAAGGTGGTGAGAACCCAGACCGTGAACGGCAGCGTGAAGATCATGTAGGAGAAGATCAGCGCCAGCGGCGTGTTGAAGATGCCGAGGAAGCGGATCAACTCGAACAGCCCCGCCAGAACGGCGATCTGCGGGAACATGGACACCGAAAGGATGGTAAGAAGCAGCAGCCCGCGCCCGCGAAAACTCACACGCGCCAGTGCATAGGCCGCTGTCACCGCCAGCAACAGCGAGATTGCCACCACCACGGTCGCCACCATAAGCGAGTTGCCGAGGCTGCGCAGGAAGCTGCCCTGGGTCAGCACGCTGGCATAGTTTTCAATCGAGAAACCGGTCGGCCAGTAATCGACCTGAAACAGCGCCGTTCCGGATTTCACACTGGTGATGATCGCATAGTAGAACGGGAACACTGCAATCAGGATGATGAGTGCCACCAGCAGATAAAAGCCGAGGGTTTTTACATAATGCATGATGCTAGTCCCCCCTGCCGACATTGACGCGCCCGAAGAACATGTAGAGCACGGTGATGGTCGCGATGATGAGGAACAACATCGTCGATGCCGCCGCCCCATAGGCGAACTTGTCGAAATCGAAGAGATTTTCGCGCGCGAAGACCGACATGGTTTTCGTCTGCGCATTGTTGGGCGTCAGCACATAGATGAGATCGAATATGCGCAGGGCATCCAGCATCCGGAAGATGATGGCCACCATCAGCGCCGGACGGATCAGCGGCAGCGTCACCCGCCAGAACACCTTCAGCGGGTGCACGCCATCTATTCTGGCTGCCTCGTAAATATCCGTCGGCACCATCTGTAAACCGGCCAGAATGAGCAGCGCCATGAAGGGCGTCGTCTTCCAAACGTCGACGATCAGAACCGCGATCATTGCGGTGTCCGGATTGGCGGTCCATGCGATCTTCTGGCTTATAAGCCCAAGATTGAGCAGAATATGATTGAGAATACCGAACTGGTCGTTGAGCATCCAGTGCCAAATCTTGGCCGAAACGATGGTCGGGATCGCCCAGGGGATCAGGATGGCGGCGCGCACAAGCCCGCGCCCCCGGAAATTCGCGTTGAGCACCAGTGCCACGATCAATCCGAAGACAGTTTCCAGACTGACCGACAGAACGGTGAACCGGATCGTATTCCAGACCGCGCCCCACCAAGCGGGGTCAGCCAGCAGACCACGATAGACGGTGCGCCCGCTCTTCAGCGTCACCCATGACAGATAATTGTTGAAGCCGACGAATTCCGCCGTGCCAAGGCTGGTCAGGGATGCATTGGTGAAACTGAAATAGACAGTCCGAAGCAGCGGCCAGCCTGCCACCAGCGCCAGCACCGCCAGCGTGGGCGCAAGAAACAGCCAGGCTGACCGGATACGCTGCGCGCGCAGATCGGAATGAACCTGGCTGTTCGTGGCCGAATTCCCCGAAATATCGAGAGAAGTCTCCGTCATGATCCCACTCTTGGTCGTGCTCAGGGAGATTGGAGCGTTCGGACTGCCCTGAAGGGGCTTGGGAGGCCGCCCGAACGCGGCTTGATGGGGCTACCAGCCGGAGCCTTCCAGCTCGGTCAGCTCGACCTCAAGCATTTCGAGATTCTCCGCGGCCGTGCCGTTGCCCGAAAGCGTCTTGTGCACCGCCGTCCAGAATTTCGATGAGACTTCATTATATTTTACTTTTGTCGCAGCAGACGGGCGCGGCACGGCATTCTGGAAAATCGGCTTCCAGTTGGCCATGAAAGGCTGGGCTGCAATGACATCCTTGTCATCATAAAGCGCTTCGATGGTCGGCAGGCGCGAAATCTCTATCGCCTGCACCTTCTGCACTTCCGGCGAGGCCAGATATTTGACCAGCGCGATGGCCGCGTCCTGCTTGGTAGAATATTTTGAAACGGCAAGGTTCCAGCCGCCCAGCGTCGAGGAAGGTGCATCGCCCTCCGCCCCGGCAGGCAATGGCGCCACGTCGAACTTGCCTTTCACGCCGCTGTCGGCACTGTTGCCGAGCGCATAGGCATAAGGCCAGTTACGCATGAACACGGCATTGCCGGTTTGCCAGACACCGCGCGATTCCTCTTCCTGATAGGCAAGCGCGCCCTGCGGCGAAATCGAGCCGATCCAGCCCTTGGCGCGATCAATGGCTGCCGCCGCCTTTTCATTGTTGATGGAAATGGTGCCATCGGCTTCGACAATCTGGCCGCCGCCCGACGATTTGACCCACTCGAGCGCGTTGCAGGTCAGGCCTTCATAGGCATTGCCCTGAAACACGAAGCCCCAGAGGTCGGACTTTCCTTCCGCCCGCTCCTTGTCCATGATTTCCTTGGCGGTGGCCGTCATTTCGTCCCAGGTCTTTGGAACCTGCTTATTGTATTTTTCGAGCAGATCCTTGCGATAGAAAAGCGCTGGCGCGTCGGTATAGAATGGCAGCGCAACCAGCTTGCCGTTCACCGTCTGCGAGGCGATGATGGAAGGAAAGTGAGCGCCGGTCACGTCCTTGGTCGCCTCTGCCAGATCGAGAAACTGGTCAGAAAGTTGCGGCGCCCAGACCACGTCGGTCTGGTAAACGTCGATATCAGCGTTACCGGCTGCCAGCCAAAGGCGATACTGGCTGAACTGCTCGCTGCTCGACGGCGGCATCGAGACGATATTGACCTTGTTGCCGGTATCCTTCTCGAACTTGACGATCTGCTCCTGCAGAAACTTGATGTTGTTGCCCGTCGAATTGGCGGCGATGGAAATCTCCACCGCATGGGCGCTCACCGTCGCCAGACCAAGCGCCACGCCCGCTGCGAGCACACCTTGAAAAGCCTTCATAGTTCCCTCCTCCCATCCATTCAGTAAGCGGTTTGATAAAATCGAAAACGGTTTGGATGCCGAAAAGGTTGCAGAGGACCGCATTTCTGTCAAGCAGCAGAATCCGAAGCTGGCCCAATTTACGCATTTCCGAACGTCTGAGCACGATGATTCAAGGGGTTATGGATTCATTTCGTTGTTGATCAGCGTTTCGGGCTCGGTTTCGTCGCGCCAGGAGGAAGTAGGAATTCAAACAAACTTGAAATCGGTTTGGTTTTCGTGCACCCTATATCTTGCAGCGTATCAAAGAACTCAGCCGACCAATTGTTAATCGCAGGGAAGCGGCTATAATCCGCCGCCTTGCCTGCCTGTATAATTCGAAAGCCAAATGAAGCTCCGTGAATTCGCCAAACATCTGGGCCTTTCGGCCACGACCGTCAGCCGGGCGTTGAGCGGCTATCCAGAAGTGGCGGAAAGCACGCGCAAGCGGGTGATGGACGAGGCTGTGCGCCTTGGTTACCGACCCAACGTCAATGCGGTCAGGCTGGTGACCGGTCGCGCCGGTGCAATCGGTGTCGTAATGGGACGCAACAGCGAGTTTCATTTCGCCGAGTTCATGCGCGGCATGGCGGAACGGCTCTGCCAGGACGAAGTCGATATTCTTGTCAGCCCGATTGCCAACAACGGAACCGATGACGAAGTGCAACTGTGCAGGCGGCTCGCCACCAGCCATCGCGTCGATGCTATCATCGTGACCTCTCCCAAGCCAAACGACGAGCGCATCCGCATGCTGCATGAACTGGGCATGCCTTTTCTCGTGCACGGGCGTTCCGAAACCGGCATTCCGCACGCCTGGCTCGACATCGACAATGAAGGGGCGGTCTATCGCTCGACTGCCCATCTGCTCGATCTCGGCCATCGGCGCATCGCCATGATCAATGGCCGCTACGGCTTCACCTTCTCGCTTCACCGTGACGAAGGCTACCGCAAAGCCCTCGAAAGCAGAGGCATCGCCTTCGATCCCGATCTCGTCCAGCACGGCGATTTCACCGATGAAATCGGCTATCGCCTCGCCCGCAAGCTGTTGGAGCGCGACCCACGCCCAACGGCATTCGTTGCCGGCTCCATGATGACCGCGCTTGGCATATACCGGGCGGCGCGCTCCTTCGGCCTCACCATCGGCAAGGATATTTCCGTCATCGCCCACGATGACGTCATCTCGTTTCTGAGCGCCGACAATATGGTCCCCTCGCTGACCGCGACACGCTCGTCCATGCGCGCAGCCGGCAAACGTTGCGCCGACCTCCTGATGGACATACTCGACGGACGCGCCGCATCCGACATCCATGAATTATGGCCGGTCGAGCTCATCCTGCGGGAATCGGCCACCCGCGTACCGGAATGGGCCTGAAAATATCGAATAGCTGACATGATTTGCCAGTTTCACGCTGCCGGTGTAGATTTGCCGTGCAACGCGGAATTGGCTCGGCGCTTGAAGAAGCGCATTCCGAAGCCAAACCGCGTTGCATGTGGTTTAAATCGGAGTACAAATTGCGCAGTGAACAATCTATTCTTCAAATATCAATAGCGGTTACTATTCTGGTTGCTGGTTTCGGCGTCGTCTTCGGCCTGTTATCCGGCTCATTTTCTATAGTGTTCGATGGCGTTTACATGCTTGCCGACGCAGCCATGAGCGGACTTGCCCTTCTCGTCTCGCGTCTCATCGCACTCTCGGCCTTGCCGGAACAACCACGCGGAAAACTGCGTGATCGCTTCACGATGGGTTTCTGGCATCTGGAACCAATGGTACTTGGCCTCAACGGCATGATGCTGACCGGCGTCGCAATCTACGCCCTCATAAACGCTGTCGGCAGCCTGATGGATGGCGGACGCGACCTCGAATTCAGCTATGCGATCTTCTATGCTGTCGTCGCACTGATCGCCTGCCTCGGCATGGCCTTGCTGGAAACACGCGCAAACCGGACCCTGAAATCGGATTTCGTCGCGCTCGACGCCAAAGCCTGGATCATGTCGGGCGGCATTACGGCAGCGCTTTTGATCGCTTTTTCGGTCGGCTATGCCATCGACGGAACAGAATTCGGCTGGCTGACGCCCTATATCGATCCCGCGGTTCTGGCGGTCGTCTGTCTTGTCATCATTCCGATGCCAATCGGGACGATCAGGCAGGCATTGGCTGACATATTCCTCGTAACGCCTCTGGACCTCAAAAAGCACGTCGATGCCATTGCGGAACAGTTCGTCAGGCAGCACGGCTTTCTCTCATACCGCGCTTATGTCGCCAAGGTCGGCCGCGGCAAGCAGATCGAACTCTATTTCATTGTTCCGCCCAATCTTCCGCCGCGAAAGCTCGAGGAATGGGATGCATTGCGTGATGAAATCGGCGATGCGCTCGGGGGCGAAGGGCCGGACCGGTGGCTGACCATCGCTTTCACCACCGATGTGGAATGGGCAGACTGACCGGAAACCTTACTCGCTAGTCAGCGACAATTGTCGGCGCAGCCGCATCGTGCGGCTGTCGCCCGGCTGGCGAGGCAACCGGCTGAAAGCATTCAGGTAATTGGTCTTGGTGCGCATGATATGCGCTTCCAGTATTTCCCTCAGTTCCCCGGGCTTGTCGGCCTCGGCGAGTTCGATAATGACGGCGTGGTCAGCAAAGGAGCGGGCGGGCTCGCCTTCGGCCCCGATTGCCAGATGTGTCCGCAAGGCTGCGACACGTCCCAGAATGCTGTCATAGGCACGCGCGAGATAACGATTGCCGCAGACCCGGAAGAACGCCAGATGGAACTCGGTGTCACAGCGCCCATAGGCGCGCAGATCGTCCTCGTCTATGGCCGCACGCATGAGATCGTACTGCTTCTTCAATTGTGAAACGAGTTTCTTGCGATTGCAGACCAGCGCCAGGCGCATGGCCTGATCTTCGAGGCCGACGCGAAAATCACACAGTTCGGCTATGTCTTCCTGCGTGGGCGTGAAAACATAGGTGCCGGACTTGGGAACGATGTGGACCAGTTCCTGCATCTGCAAAATGTTGAGCGCCTCGCGCACGGGCGTGCGGCTGACATCGAAAGCCGCAGCGAGCATGTCTTCGGAAAGGTTTTCACCGAATAGAAACTCCGCATCGACGATCGCACCGCGAATCCGTTCCGCGATGCTGCTTGCCAGCGACTTCTTGCTCTTGCCTCGAATCTCTCTCATGTCCGAATCTTACAGACGCCTTCTTGCGACGTATAGAGCGGTTGAAACCGCACTCGAATTACACTCGTGACGATAACGGGCCTGATCGAAGAACAGGCCCGTCACCCGGATCAGTCCCGTTTGGCTTTCAGGCTCATGCAGAGGAAGAAGCCGATTATCGGGAATATGGACAGGGCCAGCAGCGACAGCGAAAAGCTGTCGGTCGTGGATTTGACCCAGCCGACGAGATAAGGCCCGGTGAAGCCGCCAAGCTGCGCGAAGCCATTGATGGCGGCAAGTCCGCCTGCGGCAGCCGCACCCGAGAGAAACTGGGTCGGCAGCGTCCAGAACACGCCCAGATAGGACCAGAGGAAGAAGGCGCAGACCGACAGGAGCAGAAGGCTCAGGACTGGCGATGGAGACAGCGCGCTGGCGGCAAGGAACACGCCGCCGAACAGGCCTGCAATCGCCGTGTGTATCTTGCGCTCACCGGTACGGTCCGAACTGCGCGAGATCACCACAAGCCCGATGGCTGCAAACACGAACGGAATGGCCGAAATAAGCCCCGTCTGGGCCGCGCTGTAATCGCCAAGGCTCTTGACGATCTGCGGCAGCCACATGATGACGCCATAAACAGCAATGCCGTTGAACATATAGACGAGCGTCAGAAGCCATACGCGATAGTCGCTGAAAACTTCCTTCAGCGAATGACGTGTATCGGGCTGCTTGCCCTGATTTTCCCTGGCAAGTTCAGCCATCAGCCAGGCGCGTTCATCCGGGTTCAGCCAGTGCTTGTCCTTTTCCGGACTATCGACCAGATAGAAGAACGTCACGACGCCGAGGATCACGGCGGGAAGCCCTTCAAGAATGAACATAGCCTGCCAGCCATGCAGGCCGAAAAGCCCCTCGCCGGCATCCATCAGCCAGCCGGAGAACGGCGCGCCGACAACGATGGAAAGCACGGTTGCCGTCATGAACAGCGCCGTTGCGCGGCCGCGTTCCTTGGCCGGGAACCAATAGGTGAGATAAAGCAGAACGCCCGGCGCGAAACCGGCCTCCGCAACGCCCAGCAGGAAGCGCAGGATGTAGAACGAAACCGGCCCCTGCACGAAAGCCATGGCGCAGGACACCAGCCCCCACGTGACCATGATGCGCGCTATCCAGACGCGGGAGCCGAGCTTGTGGAGCATCATGTTGCTCGGCACTTCGAACAGCATGTAGCCGATGAAGAAGATGCCCGCGCCGACGCCGAACATATAGGGTGTCAGGCCGATATCGTTGTTCATGTGAAGCGCGGCATAGCCGATATTCACCCGATCGAGATAGTTGACGATGAAGCAGATGAAGCAGAACAGAACGATCCGCAGATTGAGCTTGCGAATGGTGCTGTCGCGCAGGTCGGGCGTTGCGCCGACCGCGCTCACAGTGGAATTGACCACGATATCCTCCCAGATCTCCGCCCACGTCCCAGCACGAGCGGCATGCAATAATCGTTGCGGAAGCTGTCACGCGGTAGTGCGCGCCTCCCGTTTGGAGCTTCGGCGGCAATCAGGCCGAACCCAGTCGAACAGGTTTTCCCGAACGGACAACCTCGCACGGATGTCCATCGGCGCAATTCCGGTCATTGTCGCCTCGCTCCATTGCAATGATTAGCCCGGCAACAATCACTTTACAAGTAGCATACAAAATCTTGTACCTCAGATTGACAGATTGCCGCTCACATGGCTTTTAAAGTCACCGTCGCCCTATGGTCGAGTCCCAGGGATTCTCATCGGCGATCCATGAGCGCGCTGCGGCGTTCGTTTTCGAGGAGGAGATAATTCATGACCGCAAACAACGCCCCGCCAGCGTTCCCGACCGATTTCTTCGTGGACCGCGTGGTGCTCGTCACCGGTGGCGCATCCGGCATCGGCAAGGCGATTGCCGAAAAGCTCATCGCGCTCAAGGCCCGGGTCGTGCTTTGGGACGTGAACGGCGCGCGCCTTGAGGAAATGGCGGAAAGGCATGGCGAGCAGGTTCTGACTGCCCTTGTGGATGTTTCGGACAAGGCCGCCGTTGACCGTGCAGCGCAAGACATCGGCACCAGATGGGGCGGCATCGATCATCTGGTCAATAATGCAGGCATCATCGGCCAACGGATGACCGTGAAGGATTTCGATGCGGACGAGCTGGACAGGGTTCTGGCCGTCAACCTGAAAAGCGTGTTCTACGTTTCCAGTGCTTTCCTCAACAATCCGGGAGCCAAGCCGAACAAATCCGTGGTGGGCCTTTCCTCCATCGCCGGGCGCACCGGCGGCATGGTCGGCAATATCGCCTATGCCACGACCAAGGGCGCTATCGCGTCCTATACCTATGCGCTTGCCAAGGAACTCGCGCCGGAAATCCGCGTCAACGCTCTCGCCCCCGGCGTCATCGACACGGAAATCCAGAAAGACGTATTCGCAGATCCGGCCAGCATCTCAAAGATGGCGGACCTCATTCCGCTGAAACGGCTTGGAACCGCCGATGAAGTTGCCGACGCGGCCATCTGGCTGCTGTCGCCGGGTGCGGCCTATATCACCGGCGTCGTGGTCGATGTTTCCGGCGGACGATAGAGCGGTTTGTTTAACAGGATCGCCGGAGCCACTCTCACTATTTGTTTTGTCGCATTATCCAGCGCAAAACCGTTTTTCATTTTTGCTGGAAATGTTCTAGGAGACGACGATGACACAGGCCAGGACCCTGAAAAACCTCATCGAAACCGGTCGCATCGTTCAGGCGCCGGGAGCGCCTGATCCGCTGACCGCCCGCCTCGTGCAGCAGGCGGGATTTCCGGCCATCTACATGACCGGGTTCGGCGCGACGGCAAGCCGTCTCGGCACGCCCGATCTTGGCCTTCTCACCCAGACCGAGATGACGACCCACGCACGGGATATGACCCGCGTGGTGGGTATTCCCGTCATCGCCGATGCGGATACGGGCTATGGAGGCCCGGCCAATATCGTTCGCACGGTGGAGGAATATATCCAGTCCGGTGTGGCAGCCATTCATCTTGAAGACCAGATGGCGCCGAAGCGCTGCGGCCAGCTTGCCGGTATCCGGCTGATCCCGGCGGAAGAAAATGTGCGTCGTCTCAAATGCGCCATCACGGCGCGGGCCGACAAGGACCTTCTCCTCATCGCCCGCACCGACGCCATGCCTGCGGCCGGAGCGGAAGAAGCCATTCGCCGCGCGAAAATGTATCAGGATACGGGTGTCGATCTTGTTTTCGTCGACGGCATCAAAACCATCGCGGAAATCGAAACCGTCGCCCGGCATGTCGAAGGACCGAAGGTCGTCAGCATTGTCGATGGCAACGAAACCGTGGCCCTGACAGCCGCCGATCTCGAACAGATGGGTTTCAACGTCGTGTTCTATGCGCTGTCCACGCTGTTTTCGGCAGTGAAGGCGGTGAGCGACACGCTGTCGGTTCTGAAACGTGACGGGACGCCGAAGGCCCGCGCGGGCGACATGATTACCTATCAGCAATATTGCGACATCGTTGACCTGAAAAAATTTCAGGATCTCGATGAGGAATATGGCTGGTCATAGCGCGATGAACGAGGCAGGCGACACCTGCCTCCTCAGGCGCTCAGTTTTTTGGCCAGAATGCGGTTGGATACTCTTTCGACCGTGATTTCATAGTGATCGCTCTGCGTCACATCCGCGATCCTGGTCGGGCGAAAAGCAACGGCATTGATGCCGCCTTGGTGGCGTAGACTGTCGAACAAAATCCCGAACTCGCCGCCCTTGCGCATTTCCTCGCCGAACTTCTGGGACGCGGCATAATCTGCCGGGTCGTAGACGGCAGGCAGCGCTGCCTGCTCACCGCGTATATCGACGAAATCCTCTTCCAACTTGGCAGTATAGACCCGGAAGGTGCGGGCGAGACCGTCTTGCTGTGTCGCAACCGCTTCGCGACGCATGTGATGGGCAACCTCGATGACGGATGTGGTAAGCCGCGCTGCCGCATACCATGCGCCTAGCTCCGGCCCGTTGAAGCGCATGCCGCCCGGCGCGACATGGAGGAAAGTTGCCATGACGATGCTGGAATTGGGCCTGCCGAACACCCACTCCTCGCGGGGAAGGCGCTGCAATCGCTCAGCCAGAAGGCGATCATTCGTCCATCCCGCCAGCTCCATCACCGCTTCCAGATCGGCAGCCGTGGCAACCGTGTCGAAGAGGCCGATCGGCGGAAAGCGCGACGGGATCAGGCGATAGCTCGGCTGCGGTGCAGGACTGCGCTTCACGAAAACACCACATCTTCATCGCGATAGGGCTTGAACGCGCGATCCAGTTCATTCGGCTCCATATAAAGCCCGCCGCGCGCCGCATCCAGAAAGCGGCGGACCGTCAGCAGCCCGTCCTGAAGCCCGCTCGTCACCAGTTGCAACGGTGGATGCCCGCCAAAGACGCCAGCCTGGTTGGGCGTGTGCAGCCAGCGAATACCGGCCCTTTCATCGGGATAAAGCACCCCCAGCGCCTGATGGATGCCGAGCACCGCAGACAGGCGCATCAGCACATCAACATCGAGCGTGATATCGCGCCGTTCGCGTACCGCCTTCACCCAATTGTAATAGGTCGACCGGGAAGGCAGGCCCAGAACCATCAGCCGCTGCTGTTCGTCCAGCCCCCACAGATCGGCGATGGCCAGGAAGGTGCGGAGGCCCGGCCCGCTCAACCGCTTGCGCGAGTGAGGAGCGAAGCGGGCGGCATCGAGAATATCCGGTCCCTTGCCTATTTTGGTTTCCAGCACTGCCTTGTTTCGCGCCATGACTGCCTCCGATCGTCCAGATCAGAATATAGTCCAAATTTGGACTAATGCAACCTTACGCTGTTTTGCCCGGAGCGAAAGGCTCTATTCGGCGGCGATGAGGGCGGTTTCGGCAGCGATATCCGGCAGCGTATCGAAATGAACGGGACGCAGCGAGACATAGCCGTTGCGGATATCCAGTACGTGTGAATAGACATTCTGGCCGTTTTCCAGCAGCGGCAGCTTGTCCTCATGCATGATGCTGATGACGATGGCCTGCGGGCAGCGCGTCTTCAGCGCCTCATGGAACCGTGTCTTCGCAGCCGGATCGAGCGCGCCGGTCGCTTCATCGAGGAAGATGATCGACGGCTTGTGCAGGAGAATGCGCGCCAGCACGATTTTCTGCTTCTGGCCGCCAGAGAGGATCATGTCCCACGGTGCGCCATCGGCATCCGCATCGTTCATGCGTTCGATGAATTCGCCCAGTCCCGCCTCGTGCAGGACGGCCGCGACAGCAAGGTCGCTGAACCGGTCTTCATCGGCAGGCAGGGCGACAAGCTGTTTCAGTGTTACGGAAGGAAACTTGGCCTCCTGCGTCGCATAAAGCGAGGTCGCGTTCTGCGGATAGATGATATCGCCGGTTCCATAGGGCCACAGGCCGTTGAGCGCCTTCATGAATGAAGTTTTGCCGGAACCGGATTCGCCGCGCATATAGACCCAGTCGCCCGCGCGAATATTGATCACGCCGGAGCGCAGGAACGGTGCTTCACTGTCCGGCCCCTGCATAAGCGTGAGATTGCGCACGGACAGGCCGAAGCGCGGATGCTGCTGCGCGAAGGCGAAACGGTTGATGCCCGACCGGCTGTAGAACTCCGCAGGTTCCTGAACATTCTCGATGGCCTGCGCGAGACCGGTCACACGGCCCGCATTGGCGCGCAGATTGGCAATCGCAGGCATGACCTGAATGAACCATGAGCAATCATTGATCATTGCCGCGACAAGTTCAGCGCCGGTTACATAATTACGGAAACTGACGGAGCCGCTCATATAGGGCAAAAGGCCCGGAATATAGGCAACAATGCGGTTCGAGAGAAAGCCATAGGCCTGCGAGAAGGCGAGATAGGCGGCATCGAAACGGTTGAGCCGGTTCCATGTGCCGTCGACATCCTTGTAGAGACGGTCGTTGACAGAGCGCTGCACGGCCTCACCGCCGGACGCCGAAATCTGGAAACTGCGGCGCAGCAGCGTCGTCCACTCACCACGATAGGAGCCTTCAGCCTTCTGGATGCCGAGATTGAGACGCTCCAGTCGCTTGCCGATCCTGATCGCGACCAGCGTGCCGAGCGGGACGTAGACGACGATTGCAGCAAATGCCAGAACGGCGCTCCCGTAGCTGCCGAGGAAATCCAGCCCATCCACATGGGTGGACATCTCGATCAGCTTCTGTCCGATGAAGAAAGCTGAGAGGAACACGCCGACAATACCCATGACGAGGCCAATGGCGCCGCCGGTCATGCCCTTGATCGATTCCTGTAGGCGCTGATCGATATTATCGGGCTGGTCCTTGCCCCTGCCCTGCTGCAAATGGAAATGCGTGTGCCTGCCGTTCAACAGCGCGGTGGAGAACTGGTCGTTCAGCCATTTGCGCCATTTGCGATGCAGCGTGGTGGACAGGAAATGGCGGGAGCCGACCAGCATCACGTCCTTTGCCAGCATCAGGAGAACAAGAATGCCCGCATTGGCGGCTATTGTCATGAGAGGGTGCTGCACAGGCGCAGTGTTGACATTGACGATGGAATTCATGAGCAGGCCCGAAGCCTCGGCCACCCACACGGTAGTCTTGCTCACGAAAGCCGTCATCAGAAAGATCGCGAGAGTAAGAGCCCAGGCTTCCTTCCAGCGATCGGAGATCCAGTAGGCGCGCATCAGCCCCCAGAACGACGTCATGTCGGCTACGGCAGACCTCTCCCTTGCCTGCAAGGTTAGCTGTCTGGTCTGCCGCTTTTTGTCCAATCCACACCTCGTTCTGACAACAGGATGATAACGCTTTGTAACACATTGCAACAAACTGTGGTTAACGGAATGTTAATAGTCAACACAAAAGCGGAGCACCTCATCGTGAACACGCGGGCGTGCCACAGCAACAAGCTGAAATCGTTAAGCTATCGGAAACCAAAATAATTTCGGAAAAGCGCTCGTCTCACCCCGGAAATCCGGCATTTCCGAGGGATCACCGCTGATGATTCGACAGACGCGCCTATTGCGCCGCGAGATAGGCCTGCAGGCGCGGCACGACATAATCAAGGAAAACGCGGACCCGTTGCGGCAGCCGGGCGCCCCCCAGAAACACCGCGTGAACTTCCTCCGTGTCGTTCTCCACAGCCTCCGAGAGAACTTCCACCAATGCGCCGGAAGCAAGGTCATTCCGCGCGTGATAGTCGCCGATCCGGGCGAGCCCCAAACCTGCGACCGCCATGCGCCGGACCGTTTCCCCGTTATTGGCCAGCAGAGAACCATAAACCGCACGATCCACGATGCGTCCGCTTTCCTTCAGCGGCCACACGGGCGCGGCGCGGCGAAAATTGAAACCGATGCAATTGTGCTCCGCAAGCTCATCGACAGTCATGGGCGTGCCGCGGCGCTCCAGATAGGCGGGAGCCGCCACGATCTTGCGCCGGGCCGTGCCGAGCTTGCGCGCCATCATGCTGGAATTGGGCAGGGTGCCGATGCGGAAAGCCACATCGGTGCGGTCGAGATAAAGGTCGACCAGTTCGTCCGACAGGGAGAGGTCAATGACGATATTCGGATAAGCCGAGAGAAATTCCGGCAATAGCGGCTCCAGCGCCAGCGTTCCCAGCGCCACCGAAGCATTGACGCGCACCGTTCCGCCGGTGCTTGCCGAACCCTGCGAAAGCTCGCGTTCGACCTCCTCGAAATCGCGCAGCAATCCCTGGCTGCGTTCGTAGTAAATCTGCCCCTCGCTCGTCAGCGACAGGCGTCGGGACGAACGTTCCAGAAGCCGCACGCTGAGCCGCGCCTCGATACGGGATATGAGCTTGCTGATGGTCGAAGGGTTCATGCGCAGGAGCCGGGCGGCCTCGGAGAAGCTGCCTGCTTCCACGACCCGCATAAAAACCTGCATTTCGCCGATGCGATTGTCCATCACCCGCTCCATCTGTGAAATCGTTTCACAGATAATGTGGATTCCGAGCGGATTTTCAAGCCCGTGCGATTGTCCTATCTGTGCAGCCGAGATCAGGACCTGACCGAAAGCTGACCGGTACAAGGCTCTGAAAATTCATGGCCCGAAGCATGAGCCTCCCAAGCTCGCGCAACCGGCGCGATATGCCGAAGGCCAATCGACAGGAGATGACATGAAAATCGTGAACGCACATGGCGCGGCCATACCCGCGCTCGGCTTCGGCGTTTTCCGCATGACGGATGCCGAAGTGGAAAGCGTTGTCCCGGCGGCGCTGGAAGCCGGCTTCCGCCATTTCGATACGGCGCAGATCTACCAGAACGAAGCGGCCCTCGGTCGTGCGCTGGAAAAGGCGGGCGCACGGCGCGAAGACCTGTTCCTGACCACGAAAGTCTGGGTAGACAATTACAGCCCCGAAAAGTTCGGCGCGTCCGTCGACGAGAGCCTCGACAAGCTGAAGGTCGACCGGGTTGACCTTCTGCTTCTGCACGGGCCCGCCGAGAAGGTTGCTATCGCCGATCAGATCGACATGCTGAACGCAGTGCAGGCGGCAGGCAGGACACGCTTCATCGGCGTAAGCAACCAGAATGTCGCCCAGATGCGCCAATCCATCGAACGAAGTGCCGCCCCCATCGTCACCAACCAGATCGAGGTGCATCCCTATCTCGACCAGAATGCCGTGGCCGATGCCGCAAAAGCCGCAGGCGTTGCCATCACCGCTTATTACGGCATGGCGGACGGCGCGGTGCCGCGCGATCCCGCCCTGCAGGCCATCGGCGCCCGATACGGCAAGACAGCCGCTCAGGTAGGCCTGCGCTGGCTGATCGAACGCGGCTTCATCGCGCTTTCCAAGACGGCCAAGCCTGAACGTGTCGCTGAAAATTTCGACATATTCGACTTTGAACTCAGCGCTGAAGACATGACGGCGATTTCCGAACTCGCCCGTCCCGATGGACGACTGGTCAGCCCTGCCGGACTGGCGCCCGTCTGGGACAATTGAAGAAATAACGGAGAATTTCAGATGAGTGCTGCAAATGCACAGGAGAGCGCAACGAACACGGCCGGTTTCAACTGGCCGCTTCTGGCGCTTGCAATCGGTGCCTTCGGTATTGGCACCACAGAATTTGCGCCGATGGGCCTGCTGCCGGTCATTGCCGATGGCGTCGACGTTTCCATTCCCACGGCGGGCCTTCTGGTCAGCGCCTATGCCATCGGCGTTATGGTCGGCGCGCCGATCATGACGCTTGCCTTCGGGCGCTTTGGAAAGCGCACGGCGCTGATGCTGCTGATGGGCATCTTCACGGTTGGCAATATCCTTTCCGCCCTTGCGCCGGATTACTGGACGCTGCTTGCAGCGCGTCTGGTAACAAGCCTCAATCACGGCGCATTCTTCGGCCTCGGCTCCATTGTTGCAGCCAGCGTCGTGCCGCCTGAAAAGCGGGCGAGCGCCGTTGCCACCATGTTCATGGGCCTGACAATAGCCAATATCGGCGGCGTCCCGGCTGCAACCTGGATCGGCCAGCAGATCGGCTGGCGCATGTCGTTCGCCGGTACTGCCGTTCTGGGCCTGCTGGCCATCTCGGCACTCTGGCTTTCGCTGCCGCGTGGCGAAGCAGGCAAGATGCCCGACATTCGCCGCGAGCTTGGCGTGCTGATGCGCCCGACCGTGCTGATGTCGCTCGCGACCACCGTCATGGGCGCAGGCGCCATGTTCACGCTCTACACCTATGTAGCGCCTGTACTGGCTGACCGCACCGGCGCTTCGGAAGGTTTCGTGACGCTGGCGCTCATCCTCATCGGCGTGGGCTTCACGATTGGCAACGCGCTCGGCGGACGCCTTGCCGACTGGTCGCTCAATGGTGCGACGCGGATATTCCTCGCAGCACTTGCCATCATAAGCCTGGCATTGCCGCTGCTGCTGGGCAGCCATATCGGCGCTGCAATCGGCCTGCTTGCCTGGGGTGCCGCGGCCTTCGCCATCGTTCCCCCGGTTCAGACCCGCGTGATGCAGGCCGCATCGGAAGCGCCGGGGCTGGCATCGTCGATCAACATCGGCGCGTTCAACCTCGGCAATGCGGTGGGCGCGGCCCTTGGCGGCGGCGTCATCAGCGCAGGCTATGGCTATGCGGCCATTCCGGTGGCGGGCGGCCTGCTGGCGGCAGCCGGATTGCTGTTCACGCTCTCCCGCCGTCCGAAAGCGGCGCTGGCTCCATCGGCCTGCTAATCCAGCGTCCGCCGGAACCGTAACAGCGCCAGCGACGCAAACAGCACCACGAAGAACAAGAGGGCGTTCACCTCTCCGGCAATGTCGGAAAGGTGGGCGCCCTTCAGCATGACCGCGCGGACGATCCGCAGGAAATGCGTGAGGGGAAAGATCTCCCCCAACGCCTGCGCCCAATCGGGCATACCCCGAAACGGGAACATGAAGCCGGACAGCATCAGCGACGGCAGGAAGAAGAAGAAGGTAAGCTGCATGGCCTGCATCTGCGTGCGCGATGCCGTCGAAATCGTATAGCCGAGCAGGACGAGCGACAGGACGAAGATCAGGACACAGGTCAGCAGAAGCGCCAGCGATCCCACGAAGGGCACACCGAACAAAAGCTTGGCTGCGGCCAGCACCACTACAACCTGAACACCGCCGACGGCCAGAAACGGCAGCACCTTGCCCAGCATGATTTCGGCAGGCGTGGCGGGCATTGCGAGCAGGTTTTCCATCGTGCCGCGCTCGGTTTCGCGGGTCAGCGCCATGGCGGTCATCATCACCATGGTCATTTGCAGGATCACCCCCAGCAGGCCGGGAACAATATTGTATTGCGAAACGCCTTCCGGGTTATAGCGGCGGTGCACGACGACCTGTAGCTGCCCCCGCGCTGCATCGGCGGCTTCGGCTTGCTTGCCCTGTTCACGCAGAAGCGCCTGGCTCGCGACGGTTCCAAGCGTTGAAATCGCGCCGCTTGCCACAGACGGATCGGTCGCGTCCGCCTCGATCAGGATCTGTGGCTGCTCGCCCGCATCGACCCGCCTTGCGAAATCCGACGGGATCGTCACCACGAAGGAAACCGCGCCGCTGGCTATCAGCGCTTCCGCTTCGGCCGCACTCTGCACAACATGGTCGAAGCGATAATAGCCCGTTGTTTCCAGAGCGGAAATCATGGCCCGCGTATAATGGTCCTGACTTGTCACCACCAGAGCGCTCGGCAGGCTCTTCGGATCGTTGTTGATGGCAAAGCCGAAAAGCAGCAATTGCATCAGCGGGACGACGAGCATCATGGCGAAGGTGATGCGGTCGCGCCGCATCTGGATGAACTCCTTCACCAGCATCGCGCCCAGCCGCTCGAAGGAGAACCAGCCGTTCATTGCTCACCGCTCCCGGACGCCCTGTCTTTCGACATATTGTCCTGCGCATTGGCCATGAACTGGATGAACACATCTTCAAGGCTGGTTTCGCCCGCCTCGACGCTAATGCCCTCACGATGCCTGATCTTTTCCAGAGCCGCCTTGAGCTTCGCCCTGTCGGACCCAACGACATGCAGCGTCGCACCAAAAGGCGCAACCTGCTCGACACCCGGTTCACCAGCCAGTTCGCGCGCCACGTCTCCAAGCCGGGGACCGTTGACGATGAAGGTCGTCAGCCCCGCCTTATCGATGACATCGCGGACCGTTCCAGTCGCCAACAGCTTGCCATAGGAAATATAGCTGATGCGGTGGCAGCGCTCGGCTTCGTCCATATAGTGGGTTGAAACCAGCACGGTCAGCCCGCCATCTGCGAGGCGGTGTATCTCGTCCCAGAAATCGCGTCGCGCCTTCGGATCCACACCGGCGGTCGGCTCATCCAGCAGCAGAAGCTTCGGCTTGTGCATGATGCAGGCGGCCAGCGCCAGCCGTTGTTTCCAGCCGCCGGAAAGCGTGCCCGCCAGCTGGTTTCCGCGTGATGTCAGGCCCAGTTCCTCAAGTGTCCACGCCACATGGTCCTTCACCGGCTTCAACCGGTAGAGACGCGCGACAAATTCGAGATTTTCGGCGATGGTCAGGTCTTCGTAGAAGGAAAAGCGCTGCGTCATGTAGCCGACTTCACGCTTGATCTTCAGTCCTTCCGTCCGAAGATCGAAGCCAAGCACCTGACCCTCCCCCTCGTCGGGCGTCAGCAACCCGCACATCATGCGGATGGTTGTGGTCTTTCCAGAACCGTTTGGCCCGAGAAAGCCGACAATCTCACCCTCAGCCACCGACATGCTCACATGATCGACGACAGTAGCGTCACCGAAACGCTTGACGAGACCTTTGACATCGATGGCGTTCGACATTGCCGCCTCCGCTTACCGGGGGGCCAGATCGACGTCCACGATCTGGCCGGGCTGGAGAGGCGACGCGGGATCGACGGGATGCGCCTCGACCAGATAAACAAGCTTCTGGCGCGTTTCGAGCGAGTAGATCACCGGCGGCGTGAATTCAGGGTCGGGCGAAACATAGCTGACGCGGGCCTGCAAACCCGGAGCGCAGCCATCGCAGCGCACCGACAGCATATCGCCAACCCGTATCGCGGAAAACTTGTCCTCCGGTATGTAGACCTTCAGCTTCACCGCACCATCGGGCAGCATGGTCAAAACCGGTGCGGACGGACCGGCAATATCGCCCGGATTGCGAATGACGTCGGTGATCCGCCCAGCCGCCGGGGCCTCGATCGTCCGCTTGGCCAGATGCCAGCGGGCGGAATCAAGTTGCGCTTCGGCACTTCTGACGGCATTTTCCGCCGCCTTGATCGTTTCCGGACGGGCGGGCAAGCGACCCACTGCAAGATTGGCCGTCGCCTGATTGATCGACGCTTCGGCCACCTCGACCTTGGTGGCGGCATCATCGAGCTGCGCCTGCGTCATCACCCCGCGCTTCGTCAGATCCTGCGTGCGCAACAGCGTCCGCCGGGCATCGTCGGCCTGCGCTTTGGCGGTCCTGACCGCCGCTTCGAGAACGGCGATTTCGTCGGGGCGCTTGCCGACCTGCAAATCCGCCAGTTGGGCGCGTGCCTGAGCCAGTGCCGCCTCGGCCTGAGCGACAGCGATCTTTGCGTCCGCGTCCTCCGTCTGCGCAATCGGCTTGCCCGGTTCGACACGATCACCACGCCTGACGGCCACGGACTGAACCTGCGCCACTTCCAGCGGAGCAAGCTGCACGAACTCGCCCTCGACATAGCCGACAGCCAGAGGCTGTGCGCTGCATGCGGCGAAAAGATAGGAGGCAAAAGGGAGAACACAGAGAAGGCTCATGACGACACCTCGCCGTTTTCCGCAGCGTCTTTCGCCGCAAGGATGGCCATCAGGTTCTGCCGCACAACTGCCGCCACCGCCCCGGCCTCTTCCGCACCCATCGCGGACCAGCCCATGCGCCGTTTCACCGCCTCGCGGCCAATACGGAAATAGATGACCTGACCGAGCAAGGTGAAGATGAGAAGCCGCGTGCCTTCGCTTTCGGCGTGCTCGCCCGTTGCGACTTCCCAGATTGCACAGAGCCTTTTATGGGTCGGCTCGAATACGCCGGAATAGATGCGATCAAGCGCCGCCGTCGGATGCGCAAGCTCACGAAGAAGAAACTGGACGATCTCGCCGGATTCAGGCTGCGCCACGATGAACTGCGCCATGCGCTCCACCGCCAGGGCAAGCATTTGCCGCGCTTCTTCCCTGGTCCCGGCGGAGGCGCCAATCACCCCGTAATGACCGAGAGCCTGACCGGCCACACCCTGTATCGTCTCCACGATATAGTCCGCCGCCGCCAAACGAAGCCCTTCCTTGCCGCCGAAATGATAGGCGATGGAACCGATATTCGCCTTGGCCAGCGCAGCAATCTCACGGGTCGATGTGGCATCGAAGCCCTTCGACCCGAAAAGCTGCAATGCCGCATGGATAAGCGCGGCGCGCGTCTGTTCGACCGACGGCTGCGGTTGCTCCTGCCCGATATTCTTCGATCTGCTCATACAATAATTTAATCAATCGATTGATTAAATGTCAAGCAATGCGAACAACGGAAGCCTGTTCGGGGGCCTGAGCTTCCGTTGTTCGCTGCGGCAAGCGGCGGAATAAAATCCGCTGCCGCCAGCCGGTGGTGGGACTTGGAGCAGTCCCATTTCACAAGGGACCGTGGAACCGCTACGCACTTTTGCTGGAAATGCTGTAGTTCAAACGACGCCGTGTCAGCCGCGTATCCCGACGTGCCGACCGACGGCAATCGGTGTCGGCATTTCCTGATGGGAATGGAACAACCGCTCAAGGGCTTCCCGGATGCCGGGGTTTGCCGCCACCGCTTTGCCTGCCTTGCTGTCGACATGCAGCAGCATCTGTTCAGCACTGGCAATTTCCGTATCGCCACGTCGAAGGCTGTGAAAGACATGGGCGCGCTTCTCGTCGAAGGAAAGCAATTGCGTTTCGACATGCAGCTCGTCGCCCGCCTTCGCCTCGCCGCGATGCATGATATGGGTTTCGACCGTATAGTAGCTGTGACCGGATTTCAGATAGGCGTCATCTACGCCGATATGCGCCAGAAACCTGTCCGTCGCCTGCCCGAACACATCCAGATAACGATGCTCGGTCATGTGTCCGTTATAGTCGATCCATTCGGGGATCACACGTGCATCGAGAAGCCGAAGCGGGCCGGAACCCGCATCGGGGCGGTCCGCCGTCGTTTCAAGCCGCGCGGTATAGTTGTTGAGAAGCGCGCCCGCCCCCCAGCCCTTGCCCTGCTGCTGTTGGGACAGGGCCCGGATGATCGCAACAAGGTTTTCGTCGCGAATCCGCTCCAGATCGCGAATGGAAAGCCCTTCATTCTGCGCGTCCGACTGATCGGCGATGCGGTCGATCAGGCTGTCATCGAGGTCCGGCACATTCGTCAGTTTCGTCCATGGCCATTGCAGCGCAGGACCGAATTGCGCGAGGAAGTGCCGCATGCCTGCCGGGCCCCCGGCAATGCGATAGGTCTGGAACAGCCCCATCTGCGCCCAGCGAAGCCCGAAGGAATAGCGGATGATGTCGTCAATCTGCTCCACCGTGGCGATACCGTCGCGCACGAGCCACAGGGCCTCGCGCCACAGCGCTTCCAGAAGCCGGTCTCCGACAAAAGCGTCGATTTCCTTTTCGAGCACGACCGGCTCCATGCCGGTCTGGCGATAGAGTGCGGAAGCGCTTTCAATCGTTGCGGCAGCGGTCTTTTCGCCGGGAACGAGTTCCACCAGCGGCAGCAGGTAAACGGGGTTGTAAGGATGCGCAATCAACAGGCGCCCGGGATGCCGCAACCCGGCCTGCAACTTGCTCGGCAGGAAGCCGGAAGTGGAGGATGCGATCAACGCTTCGTCTGAACAGGAAGCCTCGATCTCTGCCATTACGGCAAGCTTCAGGTCGAGGCGCTCGGGCACGCTTTCCTGAATGAGCACGGCCCCTTCAACCGCCCCCGCCAGCGAAGCGGAAAAGGACAGCCGCCCCTCCCGCGGAAGGCGCACGGTTGTCAGCGCCGCCAGCGCCTTGCGCGCATTGTCGAGAATATGTTCGGTCGTCGCCCTGGCGTCCGGGGATGGATCGTAGACGGCAACATCGAAACCGTTGAGCAGAAAGCGTGCGGCCCAGCCGCTACCGATGACACCGCTGCCGATACAGGCGATCTTGGGAGGATGGCTGTTCATGGATATCACCAGCGCTTCGTAAGCTTGAGTTTTTCGCGGACTTCGGCAGGCGTCAGTACCCTGGTTCCCATATTGACGGCGATGGCCTTGGCCCGTTCGACCAGATCGCCATTGGACGCCAGAACACCCTTGTCGAGCCAGATATTGTCTTCCAGTCCGACCCGGATATTGCCGCCTGCCAGCACGGCAAGCGCTGCATAGGGCAACTGATTGCGGCCAATGGAGAATGCCGAGAAAATCCAGTTGTCCGGCAGGTTGTGGAGGATCGAAACCAGCGTCGCCAGATCGTCGGGCGCGCCCCACGGGATGCCCATGCACAATTGCACCAGAACCGGATCGTCAAGCAGACCCTGCTGCTGCAGCCATTGGGCAAGCGGCAGATGGCCGGTATCGAATATCTCGATTTCCGGGCGCACGCCGAGCTGCTGTATCTGTGCGGCCATTTCCTTGAGCATGGCGGGCGTGTTGGTCATCACATAATCGCCCTCGCCGAAATTCATCGTGCCGCAGTCGAGCGTGCAGATTTCCGGCAGGAGTTCAGCAACATGGGCGAGCCGCTCCGTCGCGCCCGCCATGTCGGTCTTGGCGGCATCCGGCGGCAATGGCGCTTCGGAGGAGCCCAGAACCAGATCGCCGCCAACGCCTGCGGTCAGGTTCAGCACGATATCGACACCGGATGCCCGGATGTGATCCACCACCTCGCGGAACAGTTCCAGCTTGCGCGACGGTTCGCCCGTCTCGGGGTCGCGAACATGGATATGCGCGACGGCGGCGCCCGCCTCGGCACTTTCGATGGCCGCGTCCGCGATCTGGCGCGGCGTGACCGGCACCTTGTTCGAGCGATGTGTGGTGGCTCCGGCGCCGGTGACGGCAGCGGTGATGAATATTTCGCGGGCAGGCTTTAAAGGCATGTTCGTTTCCCTCAATTTTTACCGAGCTTGACAGGTCCCGAAATGCCGGGATTATCATTTTACGAAATCTATTTGGCGAAGAGCGAAGAGCATGATCTTTGAACCGTCGGACGAAGAACTGACCGTTACGCTGCTTGTCCTGCCGGATTGTTCACTGATGTCGCTGGCCGCGACGCTGGACCCGATGCGCGGCGCCAACCGCGTGACGGGACGCTCGCTCTATCGCTGGCGCGTGGTCTCGCCGGACGGCAGCGATCCGGTCACGTCGAGCGGCCTCAAGGTTTCGGCCGACGGGAAATTCGAGGCCGGCGCGCAGGACATTCTCATCATCGTCAGCGCCTTTCACGCATTGGAACATGCGACGCCGAAGCTTCTCGCCATGCTGCGGCAGGCTGCCAAGCAATCAAAGCTCATCGTGGGTGTGGAAGCCGGATCATGGGTGCTGGCAAAGGCCGGATTGCTCAACGGGCGCAAGGCAACCACGCATTGGGAAGACCTGGAAGCATTTTCGCAGCGCTTTCCCGAAGTCGAAATGCAATCGGATCGCTGGGTGCGGGATGGGGCACTTCTGACGACCGGGGGTGCGGCCCCGGCGCTCGACATGATGCTGGCGCTCATTCGCGCCCGCCACGGTTACTCCATCGCGCTCGATGTCGCGAGCCTCTACGTCTATGACGAGGTGAAACAGGCTTCGGATGCGCAGCCGCTGGTCTCCCTCGGGAGATTGCTCAATCGCGAGCCGCGACTGGCCGACGCCATAAAAATCATGGAAACCCACATAGACCGCCCGATCCCTGTGTCGAGCGTGGCGCGCAGGCTCGGCCTTTCGACGCGCAGTCTCGAATTGCTGTTTGCCAATGTGATCGGCCAGTCACCGGGCAACTACTATCTGTCGCTCCGGCTGAAAGCTGCCCGGCGGCTGATCCTCGACACCCGTCTTTCCATGGCCGACACAGCAGAACAGACCGGCTTTTCGTCGATCAGTTCGCTGTCCCGCGCCTTCAAGCGGCATTTCGGTCAGTCGCCGAGCAAATTGAGGCAGTAAACGCCTTACAGACCGAGGCCCGACTTCACCGCTGCAAGCGCCGGTTTGCCGTCGATAGTGGTCACGCCGTCGAGCCATGCGTCGAGCTGTGCCGGGTTGTCCTTGATCCATTTCGTGACGGCATCCTTGGCTTCCATGCCGTCGTTCAGGATCATGTTCATCATCGTGCTTTCCATCTCCGTGCTGAATTTCAGGTTCGACAGGAAGCGCGACACATTGGGGCAGTCGGTTGCATACCCCTTGCGGGTCAGGGTCTCGACGGTGGCCGCACCATCTTCCGGCCCAAACAGGTTTTCGCCATTTTGCAGATAGGTCAGCTTGTAGCGAATGTTCATCGGATGCGGCGTCCAGGCGAAGAAGACCACAGGCTCATCCTTGCGCACAGCATTTTGAACCTGCGAAAGCATGGCCTGCTCGCTCGATTCCGCCAGCTGGAAATCCTTCAGGCCGAACTTGCCCTTCTCGATCATCGACTGGATCGTGGCATTGGCGCTGCTGCCAGCCTCGATGCCATAGATCTTGCCGCCAAGCTGATCCTTGAATTTGGCTATGTCGGCGTAGTTCTTGATGCCGAGATCCTTGCCGGTGGCGGCAAGACCGATCTTCGCGCCCTGAAGGTTGATACCGGCCTGCTCTACCTTTTTTCCCTCGATATAGGGTTTGCGTGCTTCCTCCTGAAGCGGCATCCAGTTGCCGAGGAAAATATCGATCTGACCGTTTTCCAGCGACTGGAAGGTGACAGGCACGGAAAGAATGGTCGTCTGCGGCTGATACCCGGCTTTTTCCAGCAGCAGGGAGGCAAGCGCCGTCGTTGCGGTAATGTCGGTCCAGCCGACATCGGAGAATTTGGGTGACTTGCAGGCTTCGCTTTCGGCGGCCTGCGCCTGTGCGCTGGCAAGGCTGGCGACGCTGGCTGCAAGCAAAAGAAGTATGCGTTTCATTATCTTCTCCCCTTTGTTTTTATTGAGAACAACATGATAGGGGAAACAGGAAATACCTCTTCGCAATATACGCAATCATCTTTGCGTTTTGCGCAGCCTTTGGCCCTCAACTGTCCGGGCTCGTTTGGAAAAGCTGCGCAAAACCGGGACGAAATTTACCTGCCCGCACCATATTGCGCGTCGCTGACATGCTCCATCCAGTCCACGACCTTGCCGTCGAGCTGTTCCTGAATGGCGATGTGGGTCATGGCGTTGCTGGCCGATGCGCCATGCCAGTGTTTCTCGCCGGGCTCGAACCAGACGACGTCGCCGGGCCGGATTTCCTCGATCGGCCCGCCTTCACGCTGCACGAGGCCAAGCCCGGCGGTGACGATCAGCGTCTGGCCAAGCGGATGCGTATGCCATGCCGTGCGAGCGCCGGGCTCGAAAGTCACGGTCGCCGCCGCCGCGCGCCTGGCATTGTTTGGAGAGAACAGCGGATCGATACGGACATTGCCCGTAAACCAGTCGGCTGGGCCTTTGCCGGAAGGATCGGTTCCGTTTCGCTTGATATCCATGGCGCGTTTCCTTTCGAATAAGAGAGACGCACCATAAATCAAGTATGCGGAGAGATCAGCGCCTTTTGGCGGGGTGCGCCTGCAAAATCACGTTATGCCGTTTTTCAAGCTCGATGTTGACCGCCTCGATTTCCCGCGCCTTGCGCGTATCGTCCCAGCCGAGTTCCCGCGCTACAATGCTGGCGATCGCAGCGAGATTGCTGGTCGTCAGCGCCCCGTCGATGGCAAGGGTCGTGCGCCGCAGTACGACATCCGCCAGATGCACGACGAGTTCGTTGCGCGCGATCCATGCGATTTCCGTCGCGCTGATCGTTTCGGTTTCCGGCAACATCGTTACCGAGGCCCCTGCTTCCTCGCGGAGGATGGGCAAGGCCGTCGTGCCATAGCGCTTCAACAGGGTCTCGACCCGTGCGGCGGGCAACCGTGTTTCGGTGGCATATTTCGTCACCCAGGCCTTGCGGGCACGATCATCGGCAGGATAGTCCCTGCCGCCACCAATGGCGAGATTGCGCGTGGACACCTGCCGAGTCTTGCCGAACCGGGTCAGAACCTTGTCGGCCACTTCCTCGGCAAAGCCCCGGAACGTGGTCCATTTGCCGCCGACCAGCGCAATGATCGGGAACGGACGTTCGCTGTCCGGCTCGATCACCGGCGCGGAATGATCGCGGCTGATCAGGCCCGGTTCGGAAGCGTTGGATTCCGGAAGCGGGCGGATGCCGCTATAGGTATAGACGATCTGGCTGCGGTCGAATTTGAGCTTCGGCAGCAGCGAGCGCAGGCTGTCGATGAAATAATCGGTCTCGTGATCGTCGCAACGTACATTGTCGGGATCATCGGACGGAATGTCGGTGGAACCCACCAGCGCCAGACCATGATAGTCGTAGACGAGGCAGATGCGCCCGTCATCCGCCTCGAAATAGATCATCCGCCCATTAAGGCTCTTCACCAGTTCCGGGTGGTCGACAAGAATATGCGAGCCCTTGGTGCCGCCGATCATCTTGGTCGGTTTGCCGAGCGCGGCATTGACCCGGTCTATCCATGGCCCGGCAGCATTGATGACCAGCTTTGGCCTGACGGCGAATTTCGCACCGTCCGGACCCTCGAAGCCGACCACGCCGTTTTCAGCGGAAATGAGCGTCGTGAAATTGGCGGCAGCGCTTTTCGGACTGGCGCGCAGGCCGTCGCTCACAAGTTCATAGACCAGACGTTCCGGCTGGCTGACCTTTGCGTCGTGATAGATGCCGCCTGCCACGATTGCCGGCGTGATATAGGGCATTTCCTTCGTCGCCGTTTCCTTCAGCAGAAAACGGTGGCGCGGCATGACGCGTTCGCGCGCGCCGAAATAGTCGTAGAGCGCCAGACCGATCTTGATCAGCACGGCGCCACGGCTGCGCGGCGCGGTCGTGGAACCGAACAGGGTGCGTAGCGCCGCCGTGATGCCCTTGGTCCATGAAAAGACGGGAATGAAGGTCGGCAGAGGCTCCACATTGTGCGGCGCGTTCTTCAGCAGCAGATTGCGCTCCAGCGTGGACTGCGCCACAAGACCGAACTCTCCGGTTTCCAGATATTTCAATCCGCCATGGATCAGCCGCGATGGGGCGGCGCTGGTGCCGGAACCGAAATCCGCCTTGTCGACGATCAGGCAGTTCACACCCTGCTCGCAAAGATCGCGAAAGAGCCCTGCCCCGTTGACGCCCGCACCGAGAATGAGCACATCCACGCCTTCGGCCTCAAGCTGTCCGATGCGGTTCTTCATCTGGGCCAGACTTACGAAATCATTCATGTCACTGTCTCTCTGGGCGAAGGACGCCCTTCATTTCAATCCGTGAGGGCTTCGATCTTCGGCCAGATCGGCCCGAGTGCCGACGCGATTTCCTTGAACAGCTGATAGCGCGTCTCATAGAGCGCGCTCCGCTCCGCATCCGGCTGATAGGTGCGGCCGATGGCATCGAGATCGCGCGGGTCGCTGTAGACATCGGCAAAGACACCGGCGCCCTTGCCAGCGCACAGCGCCGCACCCCATGCTGCCGCTTCATCCGTATCCGTCACCGTAACGGGCATGCCGAGCACATTGGCGAACATCTGCGCGAAAGCCGGACTGCGCGACACACCACCGGTAAGCCGCGCGGCGGAAATCGCAAATCCGTCCTTCAGATGATCGACATGGATGCGGTGGTTGAAAGCAATGCCTTCCCACACAGCGCGCAGCATGTCGCCCCGATCCTGCCAGCCGCGCAGACCGAAAAACGCGCCGCTCGCCATCGCCCCATAGGGCGAGCCGAAAAGATAAGGGTGGAACATCGCCGTCGAAGGCTTTGCCAGTGCCGCATCGATTTCCGGGCGCAGCATGTCGTGGATTGATCGCCCTGTTTCCTCCGCCTCGCGCCGTTCCGCCGGGCAGAGCTTGTCGAGGAACCAGTCGTAATTGGCCGTCGATGCGGGCGAGATCGACATGTTGTTCCATTCGCCCGGCGCAATGCCGTTGCGGCAGAACCAGCTCCTGTCGACGCGCGGTTCGGACGACAGCGTTTCGTTGATGGAATAGGTTCCGGCAACCACGGCAACGGTGCCGATGCCAAGCCCGCCCACGCCGAGCGCGGAGGCCGTCACGTCATGAAGCCCGCCGACGACCGGCGTACCGGCAACAAGACCGGTGCGCTTCGCGCATTCAGCCGAGACCTTGCCGACAATCTCATCGGAACGCGACATGGGCGGCAGCGCGTCCCAAAGCGCATCGAGCCCGAACAGAGCGAGCGCTTCCTTCGAGTATTCCTGCGTGTTCACATCGGTAAAGGAGGTGGAGGCTTCGGTGCGATCCGTGCCCACGTCACCGGTGAGACAGAAGCGCAGCCAGTCCTTGCAGGCGATCACATGGGCGATGCGGCGGTAGCGTTCCGGCTCGTTTTCCTTCACCCATGCCAGAATGGCCGAGGGCGCCGACGCATGGGGCAACTGGCCGGTAACGGCGATGGCGCGGTCCGCGACCGGGCTGTTCACCCAGCGCTCCGCCACATCCACGGCGCGGCTGTCGAGCGAGAGAATACCCGCACCGAGCGGCCGGCGCTCCTTGTCGAGCATATAGATGCCGTCGCCATGCGCAGTGGTGGCGATTGCCAGAATGTCGGAGGCTGGCCGTCCGCTTTTGGCGATGGCTTCGGCAATCGCATCGGCGGTCGCGTTCCAGAATTCATCCATGTCGCGTTCGACGTGGCGCGGGCGCGGGAACGATTGCGCAACGCGGCGGCGCGCAACGGCAAGGGTGGTTCCGTCAACGTCGAACAATACGGCTTTGGTGACGGTGAGGCCGCTATCGATTCCGAGCAGAGAAGGCATGTATCGTATTCCTGATAAATATGCTGAGGCTAGTCCGGCCTGCCGCCTGTCCGGGCGCGCGCAACGACGACATTGATGCCTTGCGCCTCCATGCGCTCGATATGCGCAAAGGGCGTGTTCTCATCGACGATGACGACATCGAAATCCGTCAGCGCCCCGAAATTGTGCAGGGCGCGGCGCTCGAACTTTGTATGATCGGCCAGCAGGATGCGTTTGGCGGCGCAATCCAGCATGGCGCGCTTGGTCTCCACCATTTCCGGTGACTGGTGAAAAAGAAGATCATCCGTGATCGCGGCAATCGATATGAAGGCCACATCGGCGCGAAGACGGCGAATTTCGTGGATGGTCATGCCGCCGACGAAGGCGTTGCACCAATTATAGAGCTGGCCGCCGAGACCGAGCAGCGTCACGTCCTTCATGTCGCGCAGTTCGTTCATCAGGATGAGCGAATTGGTGATGGCGGTCAGCGGCCCCTTTTCGGCCAGGTGCGGCACCATTTGCAGGACGGTGGTGGAATCGTCGAAGAAAATCGCCTGGCCGGGTTCGACGAACTGCATTGCCGCTTCGGCGATCAGTTTCTTTTCTTCCGACTGGCGGGTGACGCGATAAAGATCGCTTGCCTCGATCAGGCTTGTCGGCGCTGCCGACACGATGCCGCGCGACTTGCGAAACAGGCCGCGGCTCACCAGTTCATCGACGTCGCGATGCGCCGTCATCAGGCTGATGCCGAACCTTTCGGTCAGGTCCTCGATCCGCATCGAGCCTTCAGCCATTACAGTTTCCGCAATCTGCTGGCGCCGGACGAGCTGACGCGCGTGCCGGCTGTCATTCGGCACCTGCTCCGCCATAAGCTTGTCAATGCTTGCTTTGTTGCTCACTGCCATGCCCGTCACTTGTCCCCTTGCTTGCGCGTTCCGAAAGCTTCGGAATCGCCTGATAGGCTTCATATTGCGCGGTCTTCAGCCCCAAAATCCAGCGAGTGATTGCATGGGACTTTCTTGAGGAGAGGGACTTCTGAAAATACGCATCCCGGAAGCGGCTTGGCTGCCGGGATGCGCCTTGTTCAAACCTTACTGTTCGAGAACGAACGGCGAGGTGTACTTGTCGACATTGTCCTTGGTGATCAGGATGCAGTCGAAGAGCTGCTTTTCCTGATCGACGCCGGTCTTGCCGGTCTTGATGAAGTTGTCGGCCTGCTTGACGGCAGCTTCCGAGAACACGGCAACCGGCTGCAGAACGGTGTACTGCAATTCACCGGCCTTGATGGCTGCGACCGCATCCGGCGAACCGTCGAAACCGCCAACCTTGACCTGATCCAGCTTGCCGGCCTTCTTCAGAGCGGCAATCGCGCCCAGAGCCATTTCGTCGTTACCGGAGATGACGCCGATAATGTCCGGGTTGGCCTGAAGCAGGGCCTGCATCTTGTCGTGGCCCTGGGTACGGTCCCAATTGGCGACGTCCTTGCCGGCCTTCACCAGATCGGGATACTGCGACAGAACGGTTTCATAGCCATTCGAGCGCGTTGCGGCGTTGTTGTCCGACGGCGAACCGAACAGTTCGACATACTTGCCCTTGTCGCCAACGCTTTCGACCCACTGGGTCGCGCCGAGGGCTGCGCCCTGTGCGTTGTTGGAAACGAGCTGCGCCTTGGCCAGGCCTTCCTGGTTGATTTCCGCATTGACGAGGAAAACCGGGATATTGGCGGCGATTGCGCGCTTGACCGCACCGACCGAACCGTCCGCATTGGCCGGATCGAGAATGATGGCCACCGACTTGTTGGTGATGGCGGTGTCGATCAGGTTGCTCTCGGTGTTGGTGTCGCCTTTGTGGCCACCGACAACAGCCTTGTAGCCGAGACCTTCGGCGGTCTTCTTGGCGATTTCACCTTCGGTGAACCAGTACGGGTTGGACGGATCGTTGACGATGATCGTCATCAGTCCTTCGGCCCAGGCCGTGCTGGCGATGAGAGGCAACGCTGCCGCAGCGGCGAACAGAACGCGCATTCCCTTCTTGAACATGGTCTCACTCCCTTAACATTTTTCATTTGCGTTATGCCGGTTCCCCGGCGGTACTTATTTCCATCAGGCCGTTTTCGAGATCATGCGCCTTTCCGGAAACCTTTCGATACGCCCCAATTTCAGCGGCCCCACCCGGAACGGTGGGCAGAGCCGCTTTCGATTATCGCCGGGAGTATTGAATGCTGTTGAGCAGAACCGCGAGCACGATCACCGCACCGGTAAAGACGGTCTGCCAGTAGGAGGACACGCCGATGATCACGAGGCCGTCGGAAAGGAAACCGATCACGAAGGCGCCGAGAAGCGTACCCTGTATAGTACCGCGCCCCCCAGTGAGCGCAGCGCCACCGATAACCACGGCGGCGATTGCCGTGAGTTCGTAGGTGGTGCCTGCCGTCGGGCCTGCCGACGTCAGCTGCGAAGCAAGGATCAGACCGGCGATCGCAGCGCAGATGCCGGAAATGACATAGACCGACACCTTGACGCGCTTGACCGGCACGCCGGAAAGTTCAGCCGCGCGTTCATTGCCGCCCGATGCATAGAGCCAGCGGCCGAATGCGGTGCGGTTGAGAACGATGGCGCAGATGATGGCGAGAACCACCAGAACCAGAACACCGATCTGCACGCCGAACAGCTTGTTGAAGCCGAGCCAGTCGAAGCCGGTATTGCCAAGCTCCGGCCGTCCGCCGAGATTGTTGTAAGTCAGGCCATTGGTCATCAGAAGCGCCACGCCGCGCGCGCAATAGAGAACGCCAAGCGTCGCAACGAAGGCCGGAACCCGCAGATAGGCAATCAGCACGCCATTGATCGCGCCGACGAACGCGCCAAGCGCACAGGTGATGATGACGACCGCCCACACCGGGAAATAAAGAATGACGCCGAAATGCTGCAAGGTGACGCCCTGCATCAGGAAACCGGCAACCACGCCCGCCAGCCCCAAAGTAGAGCCGACCGAAAGATCGATGCCGCCATTGAGGATGACGAGCAGCATGCCGATGGCAAGCAGGCCGAATATCGCCACATGCGACGACATGGTGAGGAAATTGTTGACCGTGAAATAATTCGGCGAAAGAAACGAGAAAACTGCAATGATCGCAATCAGCGAAAAGAACGCGCGGCCTTCGAGCAGCAGGTGCACGAGGCTGGTCTTTCGCTTCGCGCCGTTCGGAGCGGCTGTTTCCTTGTTGGTGCTTGTGACTGACATTCTATCAGTGCTCCATAACTATTCTTGAGCGTTTCCAGTAACAGGGGGACTCTGAACCGCTCTATCTATTTGTTTTTACGCATTATCCTACGCAAAACCGCTTCGCACTTTTGCTGGAAATGCTCTAATGGCCGACCATGGCTTCGCCCGAGGCGGCCATGATCTTCTCCTTGGACACGTCCGATCCGAATTCGGCGGAGATGCGTCCACGGTGCATGACGATGATACGATGAGCGATGCTGAGGCATTCGCCGACTTCCGAGGTCGTATAGACGACGGCCAGGCCCTGCTTCGCCTTTTCGGCCAGAAGCTTGAACACTTCCGCCTTCGCGCCGATGTCGATGCCGCGGCTCGGCTCATCGAGCAGGATGACTTCCGGCTCGGTCGCCAGCATCTTGCCGATCACGACCTTCTGCTGGTTGCCTCCGGAAAGCGAACCGATTGCCGCTTCGCCGCCATCGGTCTTGATGTGCACATTCCGGATCGACTGATCGACAATCTGCTTCTCGCGCCTGCGCGATGTGAAAAGGCCCTTGGTCATCTCGGCGATGCTGGCGAGCGACAGGTTCTTGCCGACCGTCATCGTCTGCACGAGACCATCGCGCTGGCGATCTTCCGGCACCAGCACCAAGCCCCGCTCGATGCGCTGCGCGATGGTGAGGCCGGAAACGTCCTGCCCTTTCAGGAGCACACGTCCGCCGCTTGCCTTGAGACGACCGGCAACGGTTTCCAGCAATTCCGTGCGACCGGCACCCATGAGGCCATAAATGCAGACAATTTCACCGGCGCGCACATTGAGCGACATGCGGTCGACCAGCGAAAAGCCTGCGCCGCCCGGATCGGGAACGGTCAGGTTTTCGACAGAAAGCGCCACATCGCCCCATTCATATCCGGTGGGCGGCGAGCCGAGATCGAAGTTCTCGCCGACCATGTTGCGCACGATCCATTCCAGATCGATTTCCTCACGCGGCGCATAGGCAGTCATCGTTCCGTCGCGCAGCACAACCGCATGATTGGTGATCTGCAGCGCTTCTTCCAGATGATGCGAAATATAGACGATGGCGACGCCACGCGCCGTCAGGTCGCGGATGACCTTGAACAGGACTTCCACTTCCGAGGCGCTCAACGCCGAAGTGGGCTCATCCATGATGAGAATGCGCGAATTGACCGAAAGCGCGCGGGCGATTTCCACCACCTGCTGCTGGCCGAGACGCAGTTCCTCGACCGGCGTCAGCGGGTCGATGTCTTCTTCCAGTTCGGCCAGAAGCTCGCGCGTCAGCCGTTCTTCCTCGGCAAAATCGACGCCGGTGGCGGTGCGGATCTCGCGTCCCATGAAGATGTTGTCGCGCACATTCATGTTAGGCGCGAGACTCAGCTCCTGATGGATGATCGAGATGCCGTGGTCGCGCGCTTCGGTGGACGAGTTGAACGTCACCGGTTCGCCGTCGAGAATGATCGTGCCGGAAGTCGGCTGGATGACGCCGGACAGCACTTTCATCAAGGTGGATTTGCCGGCGCCGTTTTCGCCGAAAAGCGTCGTGACCTGACCACGGCGGATTTCAAAATTCACGCCTTTCAGGGCATGAATGCGACCATAGGATTTGGCGACGTTATGCGCGGCAAGAACGACATCGCCGTTTTTGCCTTCGATTTTGGGAGCGGTGCTCATTTCACTTCGAGCCCCACAGGCGTGACGAGCCAGTTCTTGGGATTGACCAGCTTGAACACGCCGACAACCGAAACGGTCTTGCCCGTCAGGTTTTCTACATCGACGCCCGAAAGCACCTGCTTCTTCATCTCGTTGTTCAGCGCCGAACCGGCGTTCTGATATTCGATCTGGTTCTTGAACTGGCCGAACTGGATTTCGCCGGTCGCATCGCGCAGGTCCGTGCCGTTGACGGCGGGGCCGGTCTGGATGCGGATCGCCATGCCTTCCGGCAGGCCTTCAACCTTCACGACATTGTAGTTGGACTTGCGCTCTTCCACGACGCCGGTGAACTTGACCGGGATGACCGGATTGACGTCACCCACGCCGTATTTCTTTCCGGCTGCAGCCTTGTCGGCAGCAAGAGCCGTTCCCACTTCCACGGCATCGACGGCGCGCTGCTCGACGCTGGCCTTGACCTTGGGAAATTCGGTTGCGCCATAGGCATCGGGAGAGAAAGCCTGCTGGCGCACATCGGAATCAGACCCGATCTTCACGACCTTCGTGTCGAAAGCAATCGCGCCGACAACCACAACCGCAGCGATCACGCTCCAGACGATGGCGCGGCTCAGCTTGGCGGGTTTTTGTGAAACTTGACTGGTTTGTGCACTCATTATCAAACGCCTTCAGCAATTCTGCCGGATTGTCGTTATAGAAACAGAAGATGCGGCTGAATTCAGACCGCCCGGAAATCATCCTCGACCATTACGCCTGCCGGGTAGGCGAAAGCCTCCGCCAGAGCGGTGCAAGATGCGGCAGACGAGATCATGATATCCTCCACGTGAATTCCAGGGCCCCGCTCCTCCGTGCATCCTGGAACAGATGCGCCGCCCATCGGAACTTATGATAGCGGCGTGTTATTAACTCCAATAATGATGTTATAAAGCTCCAAAGCTGTCAATCGGATGTTTTCCAAACGCCGGTGAATTAGCATAATTTCGCGTTGAATCCCGATCACGATCCAGCGAAATCCACTACATAATCCGTTACCGGGCGCGTTATTCGCAGCTTTGACATTCATCGCCAGCCCGCATGGATCAGCGACCCTCGGCACTTAAATTATCATTTATATTCAATGATTTAAGTTGAAGCCGACATAGAAGACAGCTCAACATATCGCGGAAGAACCGGGGAAAAACCGCAAGCCGCCGCATAGCGATTTTCTCCACATTCACTCTTTGGTGAAAAAAAATGCGCACTCTCGAAAATTTTACAGACAAGGTGATAGCGTTATGTTATCTCCAACTTACGCCATTGCCCGATTTCATTATAAACGGGGCCGCGAGCGATGTATTTTCAGTCGCGGGAGGAATCCATATGTCAATGAAGGCAGATATCCGCCATGCGTAAGACAGGTGACATCATCATCGGGATCGACGCGGGCACGTCCGTGCTCAAGGCAGTCGCTTTCGACCTCAGCGGACGCCAGATCGAATCCGCGGCGGTTCGCAACAAATACGATACCGGCGACCATGGCGCGGTTACCCAGTCGCTTTCCCAGACATGGCAGGATTGCGCGCGCGCCTTGCGCGATCTCGGCGCCAAGCTGCCGGGCCTTGCCGAACGCACGGCGGCGATTGCCGTCACCGGACAGGGCGACGGAACCTGGCTTGTCGGCCACGGCAACCAGCCGGTCGGCGATGCCTGGCTGTGGCTCGATGCCCGCGCCGCCTCGACCGTCACGCGGCTTGCCGCCGGGCCCATGAACCGCGCGCGCTTTGAAGCGACCGGCACCGGACTCAATACCTGCCAGCAAGGCTCGCAGATGGCGCATATGGACGCCACCGCGCCGGAGCTTCTGGATAATGCGGAAGCAGCCCTTCACTGCAAGGACTGGCTCTATCTCAATCTCACCGGCGTTCGCGCCACCGATCCGTCGGAAGCAAGCTTCACCTTCGGCAATTTCCGCAATCGTCAGTATGATGACGTGGTGATCGATGCCCTCGGCCTGACGAAGCGCCGCGGATTACTGCCGGAGATCATCGACGGCACCGAAGTCCAGCATCCGCTATCCCCCGAAGCGGCGGCTGCAACGGGTCTGCGGGCGGGGACGCCGGTGAGCCTTGCCTATGTGGATATGGCGATGACTGCGCTTGGTGCGGGCGTGCGCGGCGGTACGGCTGACGCCGGATGCTCGACCATCGGCTCCACCGGCGTGCATATGCGCGCAAAGCCGGTCGCCGATATTCATCTGAACAAGGAAGGCACCGGCTACGTCATCGCGCTGCCGATCCCCGGCATCGTCACGCAGGTGCAGACCAACATGGGCGCGACCATCAATATCGACTGGATATTGCAGGTCGCAGCCGATCTCATGTCGACGCCGGAGAAGCCGGTTTCGCTTGGCGATCTCATTCCTCGCCTCGATGACTGGTTCAATGCCAGCCGTCCCGGCGCCATTCTCTATCACCCGTATATTTCGGAAGCTGGCGAGCGCGGCCCCTTCGTCAATGCCGATGCGCGGGCCGGTTTCATCGGCCTTTCCAGCCGCGACCGTTTTCCGGAACTGGTGCGCTCGGTCGTGGAAGGCCTCGGCATGGCGACGCGCGATTGCTACGCCGCCATGGGCGAAATGCCTGCCGAACTGCGCATCACCGGCGGCGCTGCCCGCTCGAAGGCGCTGCGCGGCACGCTGTCGGCTGCCGTCAACGCGCCGGTGCGCGTTTCGGCCCGCGAGGAAGCGGGCGCGGCGGGTGCTGCCATGATGGCCGCCGTGGCCATCGGCGCCTATCCGAGCATGGACGACTGCATCGCCCAATGGGTGGAGCCGCTGCTGGGCGCGGGCGAAGCCCCGGATGCGGCGCGCGCACGGCATTATGAAGAACTTTTCGTTGCCTATCGGGAAGCGCGACTGGCTCTGACGCCGGTCTGGGACAAGCTCGCTTCCGGCAAATAAGGAAATATTGAAATGGCTGAACCGGAAACCTGCGACCTGTTTGTAATCGGCGGCGGCATCAACGGCGCGGGCGTGGCCCGCGACGCTGCCGGGCGCGGCCTCAAGGTCGTGCTGGCGGAAAAGGACGATCTGGCGCAGGGAACCTCGTCACGCTCCGGCAAGCTGGTGCATGGCGGGCTGCGCTATCTCGAATATTATGAATTCCGCCTCGTGCGTGAGGCGCTGATCGAGCGCGAAGTGCTTTTGAACGCCGCTCCCCACATCATTTGGCCGATGCGTTTCGTGCTGCCGCACAGCCCGCAGGACCGTCCGGCCTGGCTGGTGCGGCTTGGCCTGTTCCTCTACGACCATCTCGGCGGTCGCAAGAAGCTGCCCGGCACGCGCACGCTCGATCTGCGCCGCGACCCGGAAGGCACGCCGATCCTCGACCAGTACACCAAGGGTTTTGAATATTCCGACTGCTGGGTGGACGATGCCCGCCTCGTGGCCCTCAATGCGGTGGGCGCTGCCGAAAAGGGCGCAACCATCCTCACCCGCACGCCTGTCGTCTCCGCACGTCGCGAAAAAGGCGGCTGGATCGTGGAAACGAAGAACCGCGACACGGGCGAGACCCGCACATTCCGCGCGCGCTGCATCGTCAACTGCGCCGGACCATGGGTCACGGATGTCATCCACAATGTCGCCGGTTCCAACTCGTCGCGCAATGTGCGCCTCGTCAAGGGCAGCCACATCATCGTTCCGAAATTCTGGTCGGGCGCGAATGCCTATCTCGTCCAGAACCACGACAAGCGCGTGATCTTCATCAATCCTTATGAGGGCGACAAGGCGCTGATCGGCACGACCGACATCGCCTATGAAGGGCGCGCCGAAGATGTTGCGGCGGATGAGAAGGAAATCGAATATCTGCTGACCGCCGTGAACCGCTATTTCAAGGAAAAACTGCGGCGTGAAGACGTGTTGCATTCCTTCTCCGGCGTGCGCCCGCTGTTTGACGATGGCAAGGGCAACCCTTCCGCCGTCACCCGCGATTATGTCTTCGACCTCGATGAAACCAACGATGCGCCGCTGCTCAACGTCTTCGGCGGCAAGATCACCACGTTCCGCGAGCTGGCGGAGCGCGGCATGCATCGCCTCAAGCATATCTTCCCCAGGATGGGCGGCGACTGGACGCACGGCGCACCGCTTCCCGGCGGCGAAATCGCCAATGCCGATTATGAAACCTTCGCCAATTCCCTGCGCGACACCTATCCGTGGATGCCGCGCGCGCTTGTCCATCACTATGGGCGTCTCTATGGCGCACGCACGAAGGACGTGGTTGCAGGCGCGCAGAACCTCGAAGGGCTTGGCCGTCATTTCGGCGGCAACTTCCATGAGGCGGAAGTGCGCTATCTGGTGGCCAAAGAATGGGCGAAGACGGCGGAAGACATTCTCTATCGCCGCACCAAGCATTACCTGCACCTGACAGAAGCCGAACGCGCCGCATTCGTGGAATGGTTCGACAACGCTAAAATCGCCGCTTGAGGACACATCATGGCGCTGACGCTTTCGCTGAATACCAATCCACTTGTGAACCGCTTTGCCGAGCCGGGCGACCTGATCGAAACGGTTGCCCGCGACCTGCGCCTGCGCGACCTCCAGCTGACCCATGAATTCATCAATCCGAGCTGGCAGGCTTCGACCATCCGTCGCCTGACGCGCGACATGGACAAGGCCTTGCAGCGCACCGGCGTCCGTGTCACTTCGGGCATGACCGGCCCCTATGGCCGCCTCAATCATTTCGGCCATCCCGATGCGGAAGTGCGCCGCTACTATGTCGACTGGTTCAAGACCTTTGCCGATATTATCGGCGACCTTGGCGGCAAGTCGGTCGGCACGCAGTTCGCGATCTTCACCTACAAGGATTTCGATGATCCGGCGCGCCGCGAAGACCTGATCAAGATCGCCATCGACTGCTGGGCCGAAGTGGCCGAACATGCGGCTGGCGCCGGTCTCGACTATGTGTTCTGGGAGCCGATGAGCATCGGGCGCGAGTTCGGCGAGACGATTGCCGAATGCATGAAGCTTCAGGATCGCCTCACCGCCGCCGACATGGCGATCCCCATGTGGATGATGGCCGACATCGACCATGGCGACGTCACCTCGTCCAACCCGGACGATTATGACCCTTACGCCTGGGCGCGGGCCGTGCCGAAGGTCTCGCCGATCATTCACATCAAGCAGAGCCTGATGGACAAGGGCGGGCATCGCCCGTTCACCGCCGCGTTCAACGCCAAGGGCCGCATCCAGCCGGAACCGCTCCTCAAAGCCTTTGCCGAAGGCGGCGCGATTGATAATGAAATCTGCCTTGAGCTTTCCTTCAAGGAGCGCGAGCCGAACGACCGCGAAGTCATCCCGCAGATTGCGGAAAGTGTGGCTTTCTGGGCTCCCCACATTGACACCGGCGCCAAGGACTTGAAAATATAGGTAATTTCGGGAACCGGACCGTTTTCAATGGCAGATGCTGACGATTCACTGGCGCTGCGCGCCGCCTGGCTTCACTTTGTGGGCGGCATGACCCAGTCAGCCGTTGCCAAGCGCCTCGGCCTGCCTTCGGTGAAGGCGCATCGGCTGATTGCCAAGGCTGTCGCCGATGGTGCGGTGAAGGTGAGTATCGACGGCGACATTACCGAATGCATCGACCTCGAAAACCGCCTCGCCGACATGTACGGGCTCGACTATTGCGAGGTTGCGCCGGACATTGGCGAGGAAGGCTTGCCCCTGATGGTCCTCGGCCATGCCGGGGCGGATTTCCTGCGCCGCGAGATCGAGCACGGCGATCACGAAGTCATCGGCATCGGCCACGGGCGCACGCTTTCTGCCGCCGTCAGCTATATGCCGCGTGTCGCGGCCAGCAATGTGCGTTTCGTTTCCCTGCTGGGCGGCCTGACGCGCAATTTCGCCGCCAACCCGCATGATGTGATGCACCGCATCGCGGAAAAGACGGGGATGCCCGCTTATGTGATGCCGGTTCCCTTTTTCGCTAACACGGCGGAAGACCGTGAAGTGCTGCTCGCCCAGCGCGGCGTCACCACGGTTTTCGACATGGGTTGCCGCGCCGAACTGAAGATCGTCGGCATCGGCACGGTGGATGCGCAGGCGCAGCTCGTCACATCCGGCATGATAGAATTGAGCGAAGTTGAGGAGATTGCGAACCTCGGCGGCGTCGGCGAAATGCTCGGCCATTTCTTCGATGCAAACGGCCAGCGCCTCGAAACCGCGCTCACCGCCCGCACCATCGCCGCCTCGGTGGAAAACGCCGATATGAGCCGAATCATCGGGCTGGCCGGCGGAATTTCCAAGGCTGACGCCATTCGCGCCGTGCTGAAAAGCGGCCGGCTTTACGGCCTCATCACCGATGAGCGCACCGCAAGGGCCCTTATCCGACAGCCCGACGGGAAATAACAAAATCACATTTTTCTCGTGGATTTTTTTGTGATTTTGTGATCTAACTTCATGCGATAAATGTTCCGCCAATGAGATCGGAAACAGCGTGAAGCGCGACGACAGACGACAGGCGATCATAAACCTTCTCATCGAAAATCAGGCCGTCGACCTCGACGATCTGGCGGACCGGTTTGCCGTTTCCAAGATGACGATCCACCGCGATCTGGATTCGCTGGAACATTCCGGCGTGCTGCGCAAGGTGCGCGGCGGCGCGACCATCGATACCGGCACCCAGTTCGAGAGCGATTTTCGTTTCCGCGAGCGGCAGGACGGCGAAGCCAAGCAGAAGATGGCCCGCGCCGCGCTGGAACTGGTGGAACCGGGCATGACCGTGATGGTCAATGACGGCTCCATGGCGGCGGTGCTCGGCGGCATGCTGCTGGAAAAGCGCCCATTGACCGTCATCACCAACAATGCCGTCATCGTCGATGAGCTGAAGGGCGAGAACGGGATCAATCTGATTGCGCTCGGCGGAACCTATTCAGCCAAGTTCAACGCCTTTTTCGGCATACTGACGGAAGAAGCGCTGTCGCATTTGAGTGCCGACATCGCCTTCGTTTCGTCGCCCGCCGTCAACGGGCAGCTTGTCTATCACATGGATGAAAACGTGGTGCGCACCAAGCGCGCCATGACGGCGTCCGCGGCTCGCACCTGCCTTCTGGTCAATCACCAGCGGTTCGGGCGCCCTGCCCTCCACGTCATGGCAAATCTCTCCGATTTTGACGCGATCATCACCGATTCATCACCCGGCGCCGCCATACTGGACGAGCTAGAGCAGGCCGGGATCAGACTGACAATAGCAGCAGACTAGGAACAGTTACGCATGAGCAGATTCTGGGTTGGAACGAGTTGGAAAATGAACAAGACGCTGGCCGAGGCCCGCGCCTTTGCCGAAGCGCTGAAGGCTGCCGATGGTCGCCGTTCCGCCGATATCCAGCGCTTTGTCATTCCACCGTTCACCGCCGTTCGCGAAGTGAAGGAAATCCTGTCGGGGACCTCCGTCAAGGTCGGCGCGCAGAACATGCACTGGGCCGATCAGGGCGCATGGACCGGCGAGATTTCACCGCTGATGCTGAAAGATTGCAATCTCGACATTGTTGAGCTTGGCCATTCAGAGCGCCGCGAGCATTTCGGCGAGACCAACGAAACGGTTGGCCTCAAGGTCGAAGCCGCCGTGCGCCACGGCCTGATCCCGCTCATCTGCATCGGCGAAACGCTGGAAGACCGCGAGAGCGGACGCGCGGCTGAAGTGCTGGAAGAAGAAGTGCGCGGCGCTCTTTCCAGGCTTTCCGACGACCAGAAAAAGGCTGAAATCCTGTTCGCCTATGAGCCGGTATGGGCCATCGGCGAGAACGGCATCCCCGCTTCCGCCGATTATGCCGATGCGCGGCAGGCCGAAATCATCGCGGTTGCCGAAAGCGTGCTCGGACGCCGCGTGCCTTGCCTCTATGGCGGCTCGGTCAATCCCGGCAATTGCGAAGAACTCATCGCCTGCCCGCATATCGACGGCCTGTTCATCGGCCGCTCGGCGTGGAACGTGGAAGGCTATCTCGACATTCTGGACAAGTGCGCCAGAAAGATTCAATCCAATTAAAGGAGCAATCCCATGAAAGTAGCAGTAGCAGGCGACAGCGCCGGCGAAGGTCTGGCCAAGGTTCTCGCCGACTATCTCAAGGACCGTTTCGAGGTTTCGGAAATCTCGCGCACGGATGCTGGCGCGGATGCATTCTACGCCAACCTTTCCGACCGCGTGGCTTCCGCAGTTCTCGACGGCACCTATGACCGCGCCATCCTCGTTTGCGGCACCGGCATCGGCGTGTGCATCGCAGCCAACAAGGTTCCGGGCATCCGCGCCGCGCTGACCCACGACACCTATTCGGCAGAACGCGCAGCGCTTTCCAACAACGCCCAGATCATCACCATGGGCGCCCGCGTCATCGGCTCGGAAGTGGCCAAGACGATTGCCGACGCCTTCCTCGCACAGACCTTTGACGAAAACGGCCGTTCGGCTGGCAACGTCAACGCGATCAACGAAGTCGACGCGAAATACAACAAGGGCTGATCGCCCATATTTGACGTCCCGGCCCGAAACGCTTCCGCTTTTCGGGCCGGTGGCGAAACCGGTTCAGCTTTCCGGAATGACGGCAGCATAGTCCATTGCACCGTGAAGGATGTGGACGACAATCACCTGCTCACCATCCAGGCGATAAAAGATCAGATAATTGCCGTGAACCTTTCGGCGTATGCCCTGCTTTTCATAGCGGGGCACCATGGGAAAAGCCTTTGGAGAGGCGGCAAGCGCCAGGCATTCCCGTTCCATTTCATCGATAAAGGATAAAGCTCTGAGCGGATTGTCCCTCGCGATATAATCGCCTATCCGCAGGAGGTCATTCGTCGCTTCGTCCGTGAAATGGACCTTCATTCGGTCGTGTCCGGCAACATTGCCTGATAGCGTTTACGCAAGGCCCCGAAAACCTCCTCCGCGCCGGATGTCCGGTTTGCATCAGCGTCGGCAACCCCGCGCATGATGGAGGCGTCGAGCGCAGCAAGACGGGTTTCTCGCTCCTGAACGAGGCGCACGCCCTCACGCAGAACCTCACTTTTCGAGCCGTATCGTCCCGTATCGACAAGGTCCTGGACGTAGCTTTCAAGCTGCTTGCCAAGTTCTGCACTGATCATCTGTCCTGCCTCCATCGCTCTGCGATAGTGACAAGATAGATTTCTTATCAATTATTATCAAGACCCGCGACCGCGCAAACAAAAAGCGGAGGGTTTCCCCTCCGCTTTTCATTTAGCTTATAGCAAGGCGCTAAGATGCTAACGCATCACGCCCTGAAGATGCTCAATCGCCGCACGGGCTTAACCAAGTCTCAGCAAGACTTGGTTTAACAGCAGAACTTAGCTGAACTTCGGGTCCAGCGAACCATCGCGATAACGCTTTGCCATGTCGGAAAGCGGGATCGGACGGATCGAGGCGGCGTGACCAGCGGTGCCGAACTGCTCGAAACGCTCCTTGCAGAGCTTGGTCATGGCAGCCATTGCCGGCTTCAGGTATTTGCGCGGATCGAACTCGCTCGGGTCTTCCTGCAGGACGCGGCGGATCTGGCCGGTCAGCGCCATGCGGTTGTCCGTGTCGATGTTGATCTTGCGCACGCCATGCTTGATGCCGCGCTGGATTTCCTCGACCGGAACACCCCAGGTCGGCTTCATCTGACCGCCATATTTGTTGATGATTTCCTGCAATTCTTCCGGCACCGAAGACGAGCCGTGCATCACGAGGTGCGTGTTCGGCAGCTTGCGGTGGATTTCCTCGATCACATGCATGGCCAGCACGGAACCGTCCGGCTTGCGGCTGAACTTGTAAGCGCCATGCGAGGTGCCCATGGCGATCGCCAGTGCATCGACCTTGGTTTCGCGCACGAACTTCACGGCTTCGTCCGGATCGGTCAGAAGCTGGTCGTGCGACAGAACGCCTTCCGCGCCGTGGCCGTCTTCGGCATCGCCCATGCCGGTTTCGAGCGAACCGAGAACGCCGAGTTCACCTTCCACCGAGATGCCGCCCAGATGCGACATCTCGCTGACCTGACGCGTGACCGAAACGTTATAGTCCCAGTCGGCCGGGGTCTTGCCGTCGGCTTTCAGCGAACCGTCCATCATGACGGAGGTGAAGCCTGCCTGAATGGCGGTCATGCAGGTTGCGGCTTCATTGCCATGGTCGAGGTGAACGCAGACCGGGATGTGCGGATAGATTTCCGTCACCGCGTCCATCATGTGGCGAAGCATGATGTCGTTGGCATAGGCACGCGCGCCGCGCGAAGCCTGCAGGATCACCGGCGCATCGACGGCATCCGCCGCTTCCATGATGGCCAGAGCCTGTTCCATGTTGTTGATGTTGAATGCCGGGACGCCGTAACCCTTTTCAGCGGCGTGATCGAGCAATTGCCGCAGCGTAATGCGCGCCATTTCTAGCCTCCTAGAGCGCACCCCGAAAAGTGTGAAACGGTTTTCGGAACAGGATGCGCGTTGCAAAACAATTGGATGGAGCATTTGCAATGCTCCAGGCGATGTCAGGTCAGGTTATTTCGCGAAGTACTCGCCGAGGATGTCCACCTCTTCGGCAACGCCGAACACCAGCGCACTGCGCTCGTGATAGGTTTGCGGGACGATATCGAGAATGGATCTCGAACCGTCGGTCGCCTTGCCTCCCGCCTCACGGGCGAGGAAAGCAATCGGATTGGCTTCGTAGACGAGCCGCAGGCGGCCCTTCTCGTAGCCCGGGCGGCTGTCGTTCACATAGAAGAACAGCCCGCCGCGCTGCAGGATGCGGTGCATGTCGCCCACCGCCGCACCAAGCCAGCGCATGTTGAAGTTACGGCCGCGCGGACCGTCCTTGCCGTTATAAGCATCGTCCACATAGGCTTTCATGCCAGCCGAAAGGTGGCGATAAACGGATGCGTTGAACGCCAGATCGGAGGTGCGTTCGGGCAACGTCACATTGCGGCGCGTGATATGGAAAATCCCGCTCACCGGATCGAAGGTCGCGAAGATCACGCCTTCGCCGACCGAAAAGCCGAGATCGACCGAATTGCCGTAGGACACATAACCGGCGGCGAGCTGGCGGTTGCCGGGCTGCAGGAACGGTTCTTCCACATCGGCGGGAAAGATCGAGAAGATCGTGCCAAGCGGCGCGCCGAGGCCAACATTGCCGGAACCGTCGAGCGGGTCGATGGCGACGGCGATCAACCCGCCGGCCTTGCCAGCCACCGGCAGGTCCGCTTCTTCGGAAAGAATGGAGGCCGCGCCCGCAGCAATCAGCAGCTCAACGAACAGGTTGTGCGAGCCGACATCGATGCACTTCTGCTGGTCCTGATCGCTGTTGACGCCGACCAGCTTGCCCGGATCGCCGGGAAGCGAACCGCGTGCAATGCGACCGGCAAGCCGTGTCGCGCCGGCCAGAATGGCCTTGATCGCATCGGCGGTCGCAAGACGCAAGCCGTCCTTGCCAGCCCAGTTGTCCAGATAGGCGCCGACCGCTTCGGCTTCCACGCGCTCGCTGTCGCCCACCAGAACCAGCGGAGAAAAATTGCCAGCCATCGTCATTCGCCCTGCTCCAGCAAGAACTTGGCGCGGGCGACAATCGCCTCTGCCGTAATGCCGAATTTCTCATAAAGCACTTCAGCAGGGGCCGAAGCGCCGAAGCCGTCCATGCCGATCACATCGTCTTCGCTGTCGACGTAACGTGTCCAGCCGAACTTGCCCGCAGCCTCGACGGCAATGCGCGGCGCATCGCCCAGAACACCCTTGCGGTATTCCTTGCTCTGCTTTTCAAACAGGTCCCAGCTCGGCATGGAGACGACCGCAGTTGCGATGCCTTCTTCGGCAAGCTTTTCGGCAGCCTTCACGGCGAGCGAGACTTCGGTGCCCGTGGCAAGCAATGTGATCTGGCGCTCGCCCTTCGCCTCACGCAGCACATAGGCGCCGCGTGCCGAAAGGTTCTCGCCATTGTCGGTGCGCAGCTGCGGCACGTTCTGGCGCGACAGGGCCAGAACCGAAGGCGTGTGCGGATCGGAAACCGCAACAGCCCAGCATTCCAGCGTTTCAATCGTATCCGCCGGGCGGAAGACATGCAGGTTCGGCATGGCGCGCAGGCTGGCCAGATGTTCGACCGGCTGGTGGGTCGGGCCGTCTTCGCCAAGCCCGATGGAGTCATGCGTCAGCACATGGATGACGCGCACGCCCATCAGAGCCGAAAGGCGGATGGCGTTGCGGGCGTAATCGGAGAACACCATGAAGGTGCCGCCGTAAGGAATGAAGCCGCCATGGACCGCGATACCGTTCATGGCCGCGCCCATTGCGAACTCGCGCACGCCGTAGCTCACATAGCGGCCGCTCTTTTCCGGCGTGAAGTCGCTGTCGACAGCCGGAACGCGGGTGAGGTTGGAATGGGTAAGGTCAGCCGAGCCGCCGATCATTTCCGGGAGAGCCGCCGTCAGGCTTTCAAGCGCAAGCTGGCTTGCCTTGCGGGTCGCGACATTCTGCGGCTTGTCGAGAAGGCGCTGCTTTGCGTCCGCGACAACCGCAGCGAAGCCTTCCGGCAGGCTACCGGCGATCCGGCGGTCGAATTCGGCGCGTTCGGCTGCGGGCAGCGCATCGACGCGCTTCTGCCATGCATCGCGTTCCGACGCGCCACGGGCACCGGCTTCGCGCCAGGCATTGAGCAGGGGAGCAGGAATTTCAAAGGCTTCCGCCGTCCAGCCGAGTGCTGCCTTGGTGGCGGCATTTTCGGCGGCGCCCAGCGGAGCGCCGTGAACGCCGCTCGTACCGGCGCGGTTCGGCGAACCATAGCCGATGACGGTCTTGAGCGCGATCAGCGTCGGGCGGTCGGCCTGAGCCTTGGCGCGCGTCAGCGCCGCATCGATGGCGTCGTGATCGTGACCGTCGACCTTTTCGACATTCCAGCCGCACGCCTTGAACTTGGCCGGAATATCGTCGGTGAAGGCGATTTCCGTGCTACCGTCGATGGTGATGCCGTTGTCGTCATAAAGCAGGATCAGCTTGCCGAGGCGAAGATGCCCGGCGAGCGAGATCGCCTCCTGGCCCACGCCTTCCATGAGGCAGCCGTCGCCGCAGAAAACATAGGTGCGGTGATCGACGATATCCTTGCCGAACTGGTCGGCGAGCGCGCGTTCGGCGATTGCCATGCCGACGGAGCTTGCAAGGCCCTGACCGAGCGGGCCGGTGGTCAGCTCGACGCCTTCGGTATGGCCATATTCGGGGTGACCGGCGGTCTTGGAACCCCATTGGCGGAAGTTCTTCAGCTCATCGAGCGACACGTCCTTGTAGCCCGCCAGATAGAGCGCGCTGTAAAGCAGCATCGAGCCGTGGCCGTTGGAAAGCACGAAGCGGTCGCGATCGGCCCAGTTGGGAGCCGATGCGTCGAATTTCAGGTGCTTCGAGAACAGAACGGCTGCGGCGTCGGCCATGCCGAGCGGCATTCCCGGATGGCCGGAATTGGCGGCATCGACGGCATCGATCGAGAGAGCGCGAATGCAGTTGGCGAGTTGCAGCATATCTGATACGGGCGGGGCGAAATTCATCGGCGGCAACCTCCTTGCCAAATGCAAAGTCTCAGGCATTTCCGGCAAGGCGAAACCCGGGTTCCGGCACCGGCATGCGTATAAACAACAAAGCCACGGCGCATTGTGCAACGGAGGCGTAACGCCGACTGGATGCAATGCGCTCGTGCTGCCCGGGTTTGCGCGGTCCCTTCAGGACCAGCCTCCCGGGCACCAATTCCGGTAACACCGTTTCAAAAGCATAACAATATGGTCATAACATTATAACGATTTAAATGTGATCTTGAGTGTGATTTTTCTTTCCACACCCCCGTTTCAGGCCCTTCGGAGGGGCAGAATCGCAGAATCTGCGTCGCGACTCACCCCCGCAAAAACAAAAAGACAGCCCGCGGGCGACCGCGGACTGTCATTTGAATGATCCTTGCAATGGGTGGATTACGCGCCCGCCATGCGCTGGCGTCTCTCGCGTAACAGCATCGGACCATATTCCAGAACGTAAAGCCCGAAAGCGCCCATCCAGAGCAAGGCCGATGCGGCAAGGATGGTGTGGAAGAAATTCGGCATGACTTCCGCCAGTGGCCGGATCAGCGCCGCCGCGACAAGACAGAGATAAGCGGCCTGCGTGACGGGCGATGCCGTCAGTTCGCGTCCGGTATGGCCGCGTGACGCCCGCGTCATGACCGCGAGCATCATGCAGCCCATCGCGCCCACGGTCACCACATGCAGGGCCGAATAAGGATTGAGGCGATCGATGGCCGAGAGACCGATCGCGATGAAACCGAGCGGGATGAAGGCATAGGCGACATGAAGCACGAGCAGCAGCTTTTCCCGCGCCACCGACCATCCCCGCCAGCGATAAAGCCGCACGATATGAAACAGCGCCGCAATCCACGCCAGAACCGCCGTTACAGACTGATCGGGCGCGGCGATCCAGCCGATGCAGGCCACCACCCCGGCGAGAATGCTGAAACCGTCATAACGGTTGAACGGCACCGGAAAGCGTGTCTTTCCCATCTTGTTGAGCCAGTTGCGGGTGAAGCTCGGCACGATGCGCCCGCCGATCACCATCACCAGCAGGACATAGGCGCTGACCCCGATGCGATTGGCCAGGGCCACATCGCCATCGGTCAGGATCAGATAATGGAAGACGAGATTGGCGACCATCACCGTCGCCACGCCGATCAGCACCTTCAGGTTTTTCCATTGGCGACCGGCGACGATTTCCCGCCCGCAGATGAAAAGCAGCATGGGCAGGAACAGGCTTTCGACCGCGACGGCGAACCGCACATCGATCAGGTCCGGCTCCAGAAAGATAAGCCGCCCGGCGAGCCATACGCCACAAAGGATCGCCAGCGGTGCTCCCGACACCGGAAGCCCGCCCGTCCAGTTCGGGATGGCGGTCAGCAGAAAGCCTGCGAGAACGGCGGAAGAAAAACCGAACACCATTTCATGGGCGTGCCAGTTCAACCCGCCATAGGAACCGCCCAATGGCATTCCAAGCGTGAGCGACAATATCCAGAAGAGCATGGCCAGAACAGCCCATATGGCTCCGCCCAGAAAGAACGGGCGGAAGCCATAGCTGAGGAGGACGGGACCGGTCATCTTCAGTCCGCGCGGCATACCTTTTTGATCGGATGGCATCGCAGCAGGTACTGCCTGCAGGCCTGGCTGTCTGGTCATGATGTCCTCGCCATAAAGCCGGTCAAGTCCGGCTCATCGAGTTTCGGTATTACTGGCCCCTATTACTGGCCCGCATTATTTGGCGCTGGCGATGACCTTTTCCAGCCGCTCCTGAACGACCTTCGGCTTCTTGGCCGAAACGATCTGTTCGAGATTGGCCGGGCTGTCGCCCACGGCGATCAGCGCGATCATGCCCATTGCATAATGCGGAGTGCACTTTACCAGATATGCGCCGGGTTCCGTAACCGTCAGCACATAATTCTCGTTGATCTTGCTTTTGAACTTCTCCGCGCCTTCCGGGATCATGTCCTTGATGGATTCGACATTGTGCCCCTTGTCCACCGGCACGAAGGTGATCGTGTCGCCGGGATTGGCCTTGATATAGGCGGGCTCGAAAACCATGGCGCCCTCGGCACCCTTGTTGAGCATGTGAACTTCGATATTTTCGGCAAGGGCTGGGGCCGCCAGCACGGCAAGAATGCCTGCTGCAGCAAATTTGATTGCGAGTTTACGCATTTTCGTCCTGATCTCCATCGGATGGGCGCAGCTGCCGTCTCGGCTTTACACGCCACGCAACGGGATTTAGACCCGCCGCAGGCCATTCTCTTTGATCTGGATCAAACAGATTGCTTTATTCATGATAATGACGCTCAGAATAAAAAGTGTTGATTTTCCGCGTCGGCCCACCGCACCATTTCCGGTGAAGCCCTTTTGCCGCAGGCCCCGGCCCGCCTCCCCGGCATGACAACCCTGCATGCATCTTGTATGCATTTCAGCGAACTTTATTCGCCCCTATCCGCACTGCCTCAAGAACCGGCAAGGAATGACAGAATGAGCGACACCATTTCGATTTCGACAGAAGAACTCGCCGGGCTTGTGCGGGAAATCCTGAACAAGGCGGGTTTCAGCGCCGACCATGCCGCAGCCATCGCCAAGACGATTGTGGCGGGCGAGCGCGACGGCTGCAAATCCCATGGTGTCTACCGCATCGAAGGTTGCCTGCGCACGCTGAAAAGCGGCAAGGTGGTCGCCGATGCCGACCCTGTCGTCACGACCGATGACAGCGCCGTTGTTCGCGTCGACGCCAAGGGCGGCTTTGCCAATCTGGCATTCGAGCGCGGTGCGCCTGCCCTGGTCGAGAAGGCGCGCAAGCTCGGCGTTGCGGCGCTGGCGATCAACGACTGCACCCATTTTGCCGCCCTGTGGCCGGAAGTCGAGGCGCTTGCCGAACAGGGGCTTGCGGCAATCGCCATGTGCCCGAGCTATGCAACCGTTGCGCCCGCAGGCGGAACGAAGCCGCTTCTGGGCACCAACCCCTTCGCCTTCGGCTGGCCTCGCCCCGGCGACTATCCTTATGTGTTCGACTTTGCCACCAGCGTGGCCGCGCGCGGCGAACTGGAGCTTTATCGCCGCGCCGGAAAGCAGCTGCCCGAAGGCTGGGCCGTCGATGCGGACGGCAAGCCCACGACCGACCCGGAAGCAGCCCTTGCAGGCGCGATGCTGCCATTCGGCGAGCACAAGGGCTCGGCCATTTCCACGATGATCGAACTTCTGGCTGGTGTGATGATCGGTGACTTCACCAGCCCCGAAGCGCTCGACTTCCTTGGCACGACAACGCTTGCGCCGCGCCATGGCGAACTCATCATCGCCTTCGACCCTGCCCGCATGGCGGGCGGTCGCGGCAATCCGCAGGAGCGCGGCGAAATCCTGATCGAAGCGATTGCCGGACAGGGCGCGCGCCTGCCGTCGCAGCGCCGCTTTGCCGCTCGCCGCGATTCCCTCAGCAAGGGCATTACGCTCACCGCCGCCGAAATGGCGCTGCTGGAAAAGCTCAAGGAAAAGGGTCTCGACGCAGTGTCGTGATCCCAAACAAAAAGGCGCCGGAAACCGGCGCCTTTTTCTTTTTCCGACCTGATTTCAGGCAGCGTATTTCGTTGCTGCGCTGCCCTGCTTGTTCCAGTCGGCATACCAGGTCTGGAACAGCTTCAACTGGGTTTCGCAATAGCCGCGCTGGCTGTCGGACAGCTTGTCCGTCTCGTTGAAATGCAGTTCATATTCCGGATTGCCGGTCAGAACCATCATGTGCTTGTAGAAGAGAACGAGGTCCGGGCCTTCATCGAAGGACGACAGAACGTCGAGTGCGGCTTCCAGTTCCAGCGCCAGCTTGCGCGCTTCGCCGTCGCCGGTGGCCGCGGCCTTCGACAGGGCAACCAGATGCTGCACTTCCTTCGGCAGCACATTGCCGATGCCGGTGATTGCGCCGGTTGCGCCGCAATTGACGAAACCATGGAAGACGCCGGTATCGACGCCGACCATCAGGGTCACATTGTCATCGGCGCTGGTGATGTTTTCAGCGGCGTAGCGCATGGCTTCCGCGCCGCCGAATTCCTTGAAGCCGATCAGGTTCGGATGTTCCGCACGCAGCGCGAAGAACAGGTCGGCGCGGGTGGCGAAACCGTAATAAGGGCTGTTGTAGATCACGGCAGGCAGATCGGGAGCAGCCGACAGGATCGCCTTGAAATGCGCCTTCTGCGCCGAGATGGACGAGCCGCGTGACAGGACACGCGGAATGACCATCAGGCCCTTCGCGCCAACCTTCTGCGCATGGGCGGCATGGGCGGCGGCAATCTTGGTGTTGACCGCGCCGGTGCCGACGACGACCGGCACGCCAGCCTTGGCAAGCGCTTCGACGCCCGCCATGCGTTCCTCGTCCGAAAGAAGCGGCCAGTCACCCATGGAGCCGCAATAGACAACCGCAGACATGCCCTTCGCGATCAGTTCCTTGCCTTTGCGGACCAGCGCATCGAAATCCGGCGTGCGGTCGGGCTTGCAGGGGGTCATGAGGGCCGGAATGCAGCCGGAGAAAATGTTAGAAGTCATAGCGTCTTTCCTTGGCGTTTTCCTTGGGCGCTTTCGCGCGAGCTGAACCTACAATCGCTCTGTCGAACCTTGTATTGAAATCAAATATACACTTTGTATTTTTCTTGTCGACCAAAATTTTAAATGAGGATAGGATTGCTTGACCGTTGGAATTTAAACTGCTGTTAGAATGCGGTTGTGCCGCGCCAAATACACCGTAAGAAGGCAGAAAGATCATGGACAAAGACGACGCCAACCAGACAGCCGACCGGAAGAAGGGTTCAGGCGTCAAGCTGGTTTACGACGTGCTGCGCGACGAGATCATCGATCTTTCGCTCGCTCCGGGCAGTCCCATCGATGAAAACCAGCTGGCGGAACGCTTTTCCATGTCGCGCACGCCCATCCGCGAAGCCCTGGTGCGGCTTGCAAGCGACGGCTTCGTGACCACGCTTCCCAACCGCTCTACTGTCGTGTCCAATATCGACTTCCTGAGCCTGCCCGCCTTTTTCGACGCGGTGACGCTGATGTACCGCGTCACCACGCGGCTTGCCGCGCGCAACCGGACCGACAAGGACCTTGAGAATATCCGCGCGCATCAGGAAGCCTTTGCCCGCGCCGTCCGCTCGCAGAACGCACTGGAAATGATCGCGACGAACCGCGATTTTCATGCGGCCATTGCCGAAGCCGGACGCAATCCCTTCTACACCACGTTCTTTTCGCGGCTCCTCGACGAAGGGCGCAGGCTCTTGCGCCTTTATTACCAGTCCTTTGCGGACCGCCTGCCGGAGCGCTACGTCACCGAGCATGAGGACATGATCCGCGCCATCGAAGAGCGCGATGTCGATACCGCCGATCTGCTCGGCAAGGCGCATGGCGACCAGATCGTCTATCAGATCCGCAAGCTGATTGCGGAAGATCGCCGCGACCAGCTGGATCTATAGAGCATCCATCATACGGCTTCGGGCAATCGCCGGGCTTCCATCACGCGGTCGCACCATCCGAGCACGGTCTTGCTGTCGGGCGCCAGAAGAACGCCGCAATCCCCGGCGAAGTCGTTCCAGCCCTCGACATAGGTTTCGCGCACCACGGTGAGCACCGGAATCTGGCGCGCATAGGCCGTTTCGATGATCGAGCGGAAACCATGCCCTTCCGTCTCGCCCTTGCCGAAACGGTTGAGGATCAGCATATCCGCGCCGTCATCGATTTCCGCCAGAAGCGCGCCTGCCACGTCGGCAAGGGCCGCCGGATCAAGGCGGCACCCCTTCGACCCGGAACCGAGCGACTGCGAAATGATCTGCGTGACGCCGGTGCCGATATGCTCGATCTCGATATCGCGACAGCATTCCTCCCCGCCGGTTTCACGGTGCTGCAGAAAGCCGGCCACGCGCAGGCCCGCCTGTCTCGCCCGATGCGCCGCACCTGCCAGAAGCTGGTCCACCGGCACATCCTTGGCGGCGAGGATGGCCGCAAGCGTCGGTTCGTTCCTCATGCCTCGGCTCCCTCGTTCGACAACAGATCGATGCCGGTAATGTCGGCATCGGCTGCGAGGATCGCGATATATTGCGACACGGCCTTCGACCATGTGGAAGCTTCCAGCCAGCCCGCAATCCGGTCGGCCACATAATCGAACGGCAGTTCCTCGCCTTCGATGCGGCGGTCAAGCCGCACGATATGAAAACCGAAGCGGCTTTCAATCGGATTGGCCGTGATCTCGCCTGCCGCCATGCGCTCCAGCGCCTTTTCAAATTCAGGCACCGTGCTGCCGCGCGTGAGCTGGCCCAGATTGCCGCCTTGCGCGCCCGAAGGGCAGGACGAATATTCATGCGCGACCGAGGCGAAAGTGGCAGGCTCGGCAATCACCGCCGACGCCAGGCGGGCAGCGGTCGCGCGGGCCTTTTCGCGGGCCTGGCTGTCGGCGGGATCGGCGGCGATCAGGATATGGCTCGCCTCCAGAATGGGCGCGCTGGTGAAGCGGTGGCGGTTGTTTTCGTAGAAGCGCAAGGCTTCCTCCCGCGTGGCGGAAGGCACTTCGACCTCCCGTTCGATCACCATGCGCACCAGCGCATCCTCATCGGTTTCGCTGCGTCCCTCGGCGTCCTTCTCGCGCTCCGGCACGATGCCCGCTTCCCTCGCCCGCTGCAACAGCAATTCGCGGACCGCCAGCGCCCGGGCAGCGGCAAGCAGCGCCGCGCCGGGATTGTCCGACGGATGGTTCTGCGCCTCCGTCAGAATGTCGGTTTCGTTGATCGCCACGCCATTGACGGACACCGCGTCGAAAACCGGGCGCGGCTTCGGCGGCACCCGCGTATCCGGCTCCTGATAGGTGGTATAGCCGGTCGGGTGATTGTGCTGCCTGGCAGCGGGTTGTTTCCGGTCGAAAAGCGTTACCATGAGCCTTACTCCGCAGGAACGCGCATATGCGAGGGCTGAGCCGTATGGTTGCGCTCACGCACGACCTGATAGCCCGGACGCCAGATATAGCGCACCGGTGCGCTCAGCATATGCACAAGGCGCGTGAACGGGAACAGCAGGAAGATCGTCAGCCCCAGGAAGATATGCATCTTGAAGACAAACGACGCATCGGTGATGTAGCTCGATGCAGCCGGGTTGAAGGTGAAGATGCCCTGCGCCCAGTTCATGAATGTCACCATTTCGCCGCCGTCGATATGTTGCAGCGAAACCGGAATGGTGCCGAGGCCCAGCAGAAGCTGCACCCACAACAGCATGATGATAAGCGTGTCGGTCGGCCTTGAAGATGCGCGCACGCGCGGATCGAACAGGCGGCGATGCACCAGCATGCTGGCCCCGATGATTGCCATAACCCCGGCAATGCCGCCCGCCACGACGGCGAGAATCTGCTTTGCCTCATGGCTGACGCCAAGCATGTCGAACACCCAGATGGGTGTCAGCAGGCCCACGAAATGACCGGCGAAGATGAACAGCACGCCGACATGAAACAGGACCGAACCCCACATGAGCTGCCTGCGCCGCAAAAGCTGGCTTGAGCCAGAACGCCAGGTATAGGGCTCGCGGTCGTAGCGGAAGATCGAGCCCAGCACGAGCACGCTCAGCGCGATATAGGGATAGATGCCGAAAAGAAACGTATGGAGGTAAGCCATTTTCCGTCTCCTATAGATGTGAAGGGTTGGACGGGGAGCCGGGCTTGCGCTGTGCCGCACGCATCTGCATGCGCAACCGGTCCGGGCCGCAGGCGTTTTCACCCGCATTGCCGCCGAACGTCACCGCTTCTTCTTCCCAGATGCGGTCGAGCGCGGCGAGGTCGTTCGGGTCGTCTTCTTCCTGCCGAAGCAATTCTCCGACGAGGCTCTGGTCCGGCTTGGCATTGGCGACATGCAGGAGTGCCGCAAAGGCGTTGGCATAGGGCGACTGCCGCTTGCGCAGCCGCTCGCCGATGGCCGCCGTGATGTGGCCGGTCTGGGTGAGAAGATCGTGGATTTCCTCCGGCGAGCGCGTCGACAGGAACTCGAGAAACAGCGGCAGATAGTCCGGCAGTTCCCTGGCATCCACCACAAAGCCGTTGTCGTCATACATCTTCATCAGGTCGACCATGGCCTGGCCGCGATCGCGGCTTTCACCATGCACATGCTCGAAAAGATGCAGCGACAGCGACCGCGTGCGGTCGAAAAGATGCACATAGCGTTCCTGCGCCTCGTAGAGGTCGCAGTCGCAGACATAATCGACAAGGCTGTCGAGAAGCCTGCGGATGCCGGGCGAAAGCCTTTCCCCGGCAAGCGCCTCTTTCAGCTCCTCTCCGCCCAGTTGCAGCTCGGGCGTCGGATAGGAAAGCAGCAGCGAAATGATCTTCAGAGTCCTGTTCATTACACCTGCTCCCTGAAAATATCGGTCGGCGTCTGGACCACCTTCTGGCGCTTGGCACCGAACAGATCTTCCGTCGACGTGCCGCCCGAGCAGCCATTGCCGAAGGTGAAGCCGCAGGAGCCGCGCACGTCATAGGCGTCCTCGGTGATTTCACGATGCGTCGTGGGGATGACGAAGCGGTCCTCGTAATTGGCAATCGCCATGATGTGGTACATTTCCTCGATCATCGCGCCGCTCATGCCGACACGGTCGGCAATCGCCTCGTCGATGACGCCATCGACGGTCTTGGCGCGCATATAGGCGCGCATGGCGAGCATGCGTTCCAGCGCCGAGATGACCGGCTCTTCCTTGCCTGCGGTCAGGAGATTGGCGAGGTAGCGGACCGGGATGCGCATGGAGCGGACATCCGGCAGCGGACCATCCATGCCAAGCTTGCCCGCAGCCGCAGCCGATTGCAGCGGCGAAAGCGGCGGCACATACCAGACCATTGGCAAGGTGCGGTATTCGGGATGGAGCGGGAAGGCGATCTTCCAGTCCATCGCCATCTTGTAGACCGGCGAATGCCTGGCGGATTCCAGCCAGGCTTCCGGCACACCGTCCTTGCGCGCCTGTTCGATCACGGCAGGATCGTTCGGATCGAGGAAGATGTTGAGCTGTTCCTGATAGAGATCCTGCTCATTGGCCGTGGAAGCGGCTTCCGAAATACGGTCTGCATCATAGAGCATCACGCCCAGATAGCGGATGCGGCCGACACAGGTTTCCGAACATACGGTCGGCTGACCGGCTTCGATGCGCGGATAGCAGAAGATGCACTTTTCGGACTTGCCCGAGCTCCAGTTGTAATAAATCTTCTTGTAGGGGCAGCCGGAGACGCACATGCGCCAGCCGCGGCACTTTTCCTGATCGATCAGGACGATGCCGTCATCCTCGCGCTTGTAGATCGCGCCGGACGGGCAGGCCGCAACGCAGGTCGGGTTGAGGCAATGCTCGCACAGGCGCGGCAGATACATCATGAAGGTGTTTTCGAACTGGCCGTAGATTTCCTTCTCGACGCCTTCGAAATTGTAGTCCTTCGAGCGCTTGGCGAACTCGCCGCCGAGAATTTCCTCCCAGTTCGGCCCCCATTCGATCTTTTCCATCCGCTCGCCGGAAATCAGCGAGCGAGGGCGGGCGGTCGGCATGGTCCTGCTTTCGCCTGCCGTCTGCAGATGGCCGTAATCGAAATCGAACGGCTCGTAATAGTCATCGATTTCCGGCAGGTCGGGATTGGCGAAAATCTTGGCGAGGATGCGCCATTTTGCGCCCATCTTCGGCTCGATCTTGCCGTTCTTCTTGCGGACCCAGCCGCCGTTCCACTTCTTCTGGTTTTCCCATTCCTTGGGAAAACCGATGCCGGGCTTGGTCTCGACATTGTTGAACCAGGCATATTCCACGCCTTCGCGGTTGGTCCAGACGTTCTTGCACGTCACCGAGCAGGTGTGGCAGCCGATGCACTTGTCGAGATTGAGCACCATTCCAATTTGCGCACGGATTTTCATTCTGCTGCCTCCTTCACGGCGGAGTTGCGGTTGCCTTCTTCAAGCGGCCCTTCCATCCAGTCCACATGGTCGAGCTTGCGCACGACCACGAACTCGTCGCGGTTGGCGCCGACGGTGCCGTAATAGTTGAAGCCATAGGACTGGTGGGCGTAGCCGCCGATCATATGCGTCGGCTTGGTGATGATGCGGGTGACGGAGTTGTGAATGCCGCCGCGCTGGCCGGTGAGCGGCGAGCCGGGCGTATTCACGATCTTCTCCTGCGCGTGATACATGAAGATGGTTCCATCCTTCATGCGCTGGGAGACGACCGCACGGGCCACGATGGCGCCGTTGGCGTTGTAGACTTCCACCCAGTCATTATCGACGATGCCGGCCTTTGCCGCATCCGGCTCCGAAATCCAGACAACCGGCCCGCCGCGATTGAGCGTCAGCATCAGGAGATTGTCCGTATAGGTGGAGTGGATGCCCCATTTCTGGTGCGGCGTGATGAAGTTCAGCACCAGATGCGGCTGGCCGTCCGCCTTTTCGCGGATTGCCGGATTGACCGTCTTGGTGTCGATCGGCGGACGATAGACGCAGAAGCCCTCGCCGAAGGCGCGCATCCACAGGTGATCCTGATAGAGCTGCTGACGGCCGGTCAGCGTGCGCCACGGGATCAGCTCATGCACATTGGTATAGCCCGCATTATAGCAGACATGCTCGGATTCGAGCCCCGACCATGTCGGCGAGGAGATGATCTTGCGCGGTTGCGCGACGATATCGCGATAGCGGATCTTCTCGTCTTCCTTGGGAAGAGCCAGATGGGTATGGTCGCGGCCTGTGAACTTCGACAGCGCTTCCCATGCCTTGACCGCCACTTCGCCGTTAGTTTCCGGCGCAAGCGACAGAATAACCTCGGTTGCGTCGACATCGGTATAGATACGCGGACGCCCTTCGGTTGCGCCCGGCTCATGAACCCTGCCGTTCAGCTTGCCGAGAAGCTCGACCTCATGCTCGGTGTTCCACGAGATGCCCTTGCCGCCATTGCCAAGCTTGTCCAGAAGCGGCCCGACGGAGGTATAGCGCTTGTAGAGGTTCGGATAATCGCGCTCCACGACCACGACCGATGGCATGGTCTTGCCGGGGATCGGCTCGACCTCGCCCTTCTTCCAGTCGAGAACATCCTTGGGCTGCGCCAGTTCGCCCGCCGTGTCATGCAGGGTCGGCACCAGAACGATGTCCTTCTCGACGCCCAGCACTTCCGGCGCCACTTCCGAGAACTTCTTCGCGATGCCCTTGAAGATGTCCCAGTCGCTGCGTGCTTCCCATGCCGGATCGGCTGCACTCGACAGCGGATGGATGAAGGGATGCATGTCGGAAGTATTGAGGTCGTTCTTTTCGTACCAGGTGGCAGTCGGCAGAACGATATCGGAATAGACGCAGGTCGTGGACATGCGGAAATCGAGCGTGACCAGAAGGTCGAGCTTTCCTTCCGGCGCATTTTCATGCCACACGGCCTCGCGGCTTTCCTGCGCGCCTTCCTGTCCCAGATCCTTGCCAAGCAGGCCGTTGGACGTGCCGAGCAGGTGCTTCAGGAAATATTCATGCCCCTTGCCCGACGAACCGAGCAGGTTCGAGCGCCAGACGAACATGTTGCGCGGCCAGTTGGCCTCGTGGTCCGGGTCCTCGCAGGACATGGTGACCGTGCCGTTCTTCAAGGCATTGGCGATGAAGTCCTTCGGCTCCTTGCCGGATGCGGCTGCCTCTCTGGCAAGCTCCAGCGGGTTGGTCTGCAACTGTGGCGCGGAAGGCAGCCAGCCCATCCGTTCGGCGCGGATGTTGTAGTCGATCATCGTGCCTTCCCACGCACCCTCGGGCGCGGTGGGCGAAAGGATGTCCTGCACCTTCACGGTCTCGTAGCGCCACTGGTCGGTATGCGCATAGAAGAACGAGGTGGAGTTCATGTGGCGCGGCGGACGGTTCCAGTCCAGCGCGAAGGCAAGCGCGGTCCAGCCGGTCTGCGGGCGCAGCTTTTCCTGCCCCACATAATGGCTCCAGCCACCGCCCGACTGGCCGATGCAGCCGCACATCACCAGCATGTTGATGATGCCGCGATAGTTCATGTCCATGTGGTACCAGTGGTTGAGACCGGCACCGAGAATGACCATGGAACGGCCATTGGTCTTTTCGGCATTGGTTGCGAATTCGCGGGCGACGGCAATGATCTGGTCGCGCGGGACGCCCGTGATCTTCTCCGCCCAGGCCGGGGTATAGGGCAGGCCCTCGTCATAGGACCTGGCGGAGTTGTCGTCGCCAAGCCCGCGATCGAGGCCGTAATTGGCGGCGAACAGGTCGAACACGGTCGCGACCAGCACTTCGCCCTTCTTCAGCTTGAGCTTGCGGGCCGGGACCTTGCGCACCAGCACGCTGTCATGGTCGGTGCCTTCGAAATAATCGTGCTCGCGATTGCCGAAATAGGGGAACGCCACATCGGCGACGGCATCGTGCGCGCCCGCCGCAATGAAGCTCTTGGCGAGTTCCACGTCCTTGCCCCGGCCATCCTTTTCTTCAAGGTTCCATTGGCCGTCATCGCCCCAGCGGAAGCCGATGGAGCCCTGCGGGGCAACATAGGTGCCGGATTTCGTATCAAAGGCGACCGTCTTCCAGTCGGGATTGTTGGCCTCGCCCAGATCGTCCTTCAGGTCGGAAGCGCGCAGGAAGCGGTCCGGCACGTAGCGTCCGTCCTTCTTCGTGAGCATGACCAGCATCGGGAAGTCGGAATATTTGCGGCAATAATCCTCGAAATAAGGAACCTGCCGGTCGAGATGGTATTCGCGCAGGATCACATGGCCGAGCGCCATGGCAAGGGCGGCGTCGGTGCCCTGCTTCGGATGCAGCCAGAGGTCGGCAAACTTCGCGGCTTCCGAATAATCGGGCGAGACCACGACCGACTTGGTGCCCTTGTAGCGCACTTCCGTGTAGAAATGCGCATCCGGCGTGCGGGTCTGCGGCACGTTGGAACCCCAGAGCATCAGGAAGCCCGCATTGTACCAGTCTGCCGATTCCGGCACGTCGGTCTGTTCGCCCCATGTCATGGGTGACGCGGGCGGCAGGTCGCAATACCAGTCATAGAACGACATGCAGACGCCGCCGAGCAGCGACAGGTAACGCGAACCCGCCGCATAGGACACCATCGACATGGCCGGGATCGGCGAGAAGCCGATCACGCGGTCCGGGCCGTATGTCTTGGCCGTATAGGCATTGGCGGCTGCGATGATCTCGTTGACTTCTTCCCAGGTGGCGCGAACGAAGCCGCCGAGACCGCGCACCTTCATATAGTCGGCGCGCTTGGCCGGGTCCTGCTGGATCGCAGCCCAGGCTGCGACCGGCGTTTTCAGCGCACGTTCCTTGCGCCAAAGCTTCAGGAGACGAGAGCGGATCAGCGGATATTTCACGCGGTTGGCCGAATAGACATACCAGCTATAGCTTGCTCCGCGCGAACAGCCGCGCGGTTCGTGGTTCGGAAGATCGGCGCGGGTGCGCGGATAGTCCGTCTGCTGGGTTTCCCAGGTGATGATGCCGCCCTTGACGTAGACCTTCCACGAGCAGGAGCCGGTGCAGTTCACGCCATGGGTGGAGCGCACGATCTTGTCGTGCTGCCAGCGCTTGCGATAGGCGTCTTCCCAGTCACGGTTTTCGTTGGTGGTGACGCCATGGCCCTCCGAGAAGGTGCCGACATTCTTGCGCGCAAGAAAGTTCAGGCGATCGAGGAGTAGACTCATGATTTTATCCTCACTTTGGTTCGTTAGGCGGCAGCAGCGGCTGGCTTGCTGCGGTGCTCCACGTCGTAGAGCAGCCCGCCTTTTCGGGTGTAGACGCCCCAGGTGATGACGAGGCATGTCACGTAGAAGATCAGGAAGGCCCAGAGTGCGGCTTCCGGCCCGCCGGTCATGCTGATCGAGGTGCCGTAGCCCTTCGGAATGAAGAAGGCGCCGAAGGCAGCGATGGCCGAGGTGAAGCCGGTGATGGCCGCGGATTCCTTGTCCGCTTCGTGGCGGCGTTCTTCCGCGGTGGCCTTGGGCATGAGCCTGTCCATTTCCTTCGACATGATCGCCGGGATCATCTGGAAGGTGGAGGCGTTGCCGATGCCGGTCGCGAAGAACAGCAGGATGAAGGAAGCGAAGAAGCCCCAGAACGCGTTCGGCTGATCCTTGATGCCGACGAAGTAGAGCACGCCCGCCACGCCGATCATCATCAGCACGAATGCCCAGATGGTGACACGTCCGCCGCCGTATTTATCGGCAAGCCAGCCCGAACCCGACCGCGACAGCGCGCCGACGAGAGGCCCGAGGAAGGCGAACTGAAGCGCATTGACTTCCGTGAACAGGATGTTGGTCAAAAGCGGGAAGCCTGCCGAATAGCCGATGAACGAGCCGAAGGTTCCCGTATAGAGCCAGCACATGATCCAGTTGTGCCTGCGGCGGAAGATGACGGCCTGATCGGCAAACGAAGCCTTGGCCGACGCGATATCGTTCATGCCGAACCAGTTGGCGAAGGCCGTGACGATGATGAACGGCACGAAGAAGAACCCGGCATTTTGCAGCCACAGCGGCGCGCTGCCCGCTTCGGTCGCGACCATTGCCGGATCGCCGCCGAGCTTGCCGAAGATACCGGCGGTGATGACCAGCGGCACCACGAACTGCACGACGCTGACGCCGAGATTGCCGAGGCCCGCATTGAGCGCTGCCGCATTGCCCTTCTCGTGCTTGGGGAAGAAGAACGAGATGTTGGACATGGAGGAGGCGAAGTTGCCGCCACCGAAGCCGCAGCAGAGCGCCAGCAACAGGAAGATGAAATAAGGCGTATTCGGGTTCTGCACCGCATAGCCGATACCGATGGCCGGAATGACCAGCGACCAGGTGGTCAGTGTGGTCCACAGGCGACCGCCGAAGATCGGCACCATGAAGGAATAGAAGATGCGGAAGGTCGCGCCCGAAATGCCGGGGAGCGCCGCCAGCCAGAAGAGCTGGTCAGTCGTGAACTGGTAGCCCACCAGCGGCAGCTTCGCCACCACCACGGACCAGACCTGCCAGATGGCGAAGGACAGGAGAAGCGCGGGAATCGAAAGCCACAGGTTGCGCCTGGCGATCTTCCTTCCCTTCTGCTCCCAGAAGGCCGGATCGTCCGGACGCCAGTCGGTGAGGACCGAATCGCCCTTTGCCGGCTTGATTTCGGCCTTCTTCAGGCCCTGCAATTCGGCGAAGGCCGGAAGTTCTTCCGTGGCCGCGCCTTGCGAGGCGCGTTCCATCTGGCGGATCGAGACATGCATCCATGTGAACGACACGGCGACGATGACGAAGAGCAGCATGAAGCAGCTTGTCCAGAGGCCGGTCTGGTCGAGGAGCACGCCGAACAGGATCGGCAGGATGAAGCCGCCAAGACCGCCGATCATGCCCACGAGGCCGCCGACAGAGCCGACATTGCCCGGATAATAGACCGGAATGTGCTTGAAGACCGCAGCCTTGCCGAGCGCCATGAAGAAGCCGAGGATGAAGACGGTGATGGTGAAGCCGATCACGCCCATTTCGGCATGGAAGGCCAGCGGGCCGTTATCGCTCTGGATGACATAATCCGTCGGCGGATAGGACAGCACGAAGGTTGCGACCAGCGAGACGGCAAAGGTCCAGTACATGACCCGGCGCGCGCCATAGACATCCGAAAGATGCCCGCCATAGGCGCGGAACAGGCTGGCCGGGACGGAGAAGAACGCCGCGATGATGCCTGCCAGGCGAATATCGACGCCATAGACATGGATCAGATATTGCGGCAGCCACAGCGCGAGTGCCACGAAGGCGCCGAAGACGAAGAAATAGTAGAGCGAGAAACGCCAGACCTGCACATTCTTCAGCGGTTCCAGCTCCATCAGCGTGCTGGTGGGCTTTATGCCCTTGAGCCGGCGCTCGACCAGAACCGGATCGTCGCTCGTGGTGAAATAGAAGATGAGCGCCATGACGACCATCGCAGCCGCCCAGACTTCCGCGACCGCGTGCCAGCCAAACGCAACCATGACCATCGGCGCGAAGAACTTCGTCACCGCCGAGCCGACATTGCCCGCGCCGAAAATGCCAAGCGCGACGCCCTGCTTTTCCGGCGGATACCAGCGCGACACATAGGCGACGCCGACCGAGAACGACCCGCCCGCCACGCCGACGCCAAGCGCTGCAACCAGCATCTGCGGATAGGTGGTGGCGTAGGTCAGAAGCCAGGTGGCGACTGCCGAGACCAGCATTGTGAGCGTGAAGATGGCGCGGCCGCCATAGCGGTCCGCCCAGATGCCGAGGATGACGCGGATCAGCGATCCGGTCAGGATGGGCGTGCCGACCAGCAGGCCGAACTGCGTTTCGCTCAGTCCAAGCTCGGACCGGATTTCAATGCCGATGATTGCGAAGATGGTCCAGACCGCGAAACAGACTGTAAAAGCGGTCGTACTCATCGCTAGCGCCGTTGTCTGCGCCCTGGGATTTTCCCCTGCGACATGTTGCATAGGCGTACTCCGAATTGAATACCATTGGGAGGTTTCGTATGCACTTATGCGTCGACTGCGAGATGAATACATTGATTAAGATCAATATCTTTAGACTATTCAAGTTGAATTTTAGTTCTTGGTGACTTAAGGCCAATAATAGACCGAGTTTGGCGCAAGTATTGATTAATGCATATTGCACGATTGATATTTATCAATTATATTAGCGGGCAATAACTTGCCCTGAAGTGAGGATCGATGCGGAGAGAAGAAATCGACGCGCTGAGAAATCTGCCGCTTTTCGCGGACATGGCCGACGCCACGTTCGAGCGGCTGGTGCGCCCGAGTTTCGTGCAGTCGTTTCCGCCCCGCACGACCCTGATCAGGGAGGACGAGCCTGCGGATTTCCTGTTCGTGATCCTGGACGGGCTTGTGCTGATGTCGGCGAAATCGGACGATGGCGAGACTGCGCTGGAGATACTGCGCGCCGACGACATCTTCATTCTCGCAGCCGTGCTGAACGATGATGTGTGCCTGCAAACCGCGCAGACGCTCACCCCCACGCGCGTGCTGATGGTGCCTTCCAGCCTGGTGCGCGACCTGATGAGCGAGGATGTCGGCTTCATGCGCGCCATCGTTTTTGAAACCGCGCGCGCCTATCGCCGTCTGGTGAAGGAACTGAAGGCGCAGAAGCTGCGCAGCAGCGTGCAGCGCCTCGCCAACTGGATCGTCAAGGAATCGCTTTTGAACGACGGCGCCGACGTGGTGATGATTCCTTACGAAAAACGCACGCTCGCCGCCTATCTCGGCATGACGCCGGAGAACCTGTCGCGCAATTTCGCGACACTCGGTTCACATGGCGTCACGGTGCAGGCCTCGGCGATCAAGATCACCAACAAGAACAAGCTGCTGCAATTTGCGGCCCCCTCCCACCTGATCGACAGGCAGGAACCGGCGCGCGCGTTCGACAGAATCTGAGATCGGCGGCCTTCATCTTCCTGTCAAAGAGAACGACTATCCGGTAACTTTCTCGATCGAACGGGTCGCCGTCATGAAAGCACCTCTTGCTGCACTGTTTCTCGCCCTTGCAACCAGAGCCGTTGCGCAGGAATTGCCCAAGCCCGAACTGATCGGCGCTTTCACCCTGCCCACCGGCCTGAAGATCGGCGGCGTTGAATTCGGCGGAATTTCCGGCCTCGACTACGACCCGCGAGAGGATGTCTATTACGCCATATCCGACGACCGTTCGGAAAATGCGCCCGCGCGCTTTTACAAGCTCAAGCTCGTCATCGACGGTTCCGGCGTGCAAAGCCTCGATATTCTGGAAACGGTCACGCTTCTGGACAAGGCGGGCAAACCATTTGCGCTGAAGGACGTGGACCCGGAAAGCATCCGCTTCAATGCCGCCACCGGCACCATCTACTGGTCGAGCGAAGGCGACAGGAACGGCAGACCGTTTGTCGGCGAAGCAAAGACCGATGGCAGCTTTATCCGCGAATTTGCCTTGCCCGAGGCCTATATTCCCGACGAGGGCAGGACACGCGGCATCCGCAACAATCTTTCCTTTGAAAGCCTGACGATCACGCCGGACGGCAAGACGCTTCTGGCCGGTACTGAAAACGCGCTGGTACAGGACGGGGACAAGGCGACGCTCGACCATGGCAGCCGCTCGCGCATCATCGCCTTCGATATCGCATCAGGCAATGTGACGGCGGAATATGCCTATGACACCGGCCCGATCTTCACCAAGGCGACTGAGCCGCCCTTCTGGAACGATAACGGCATGTCGGAATTCGTTGCCGATGGAAACGATCTCCTCACCGTCGAGCGCTCCTTCGCCATGGGCGTGGGCAACCGGATCACGCTCTATCGCGGATCCTTCGATGGCGCCAGCAATGTGAAAGACGTTCCGTCGCTCGCCAGCGAGCCCGTAACGCCGCTGTCAAAGCAGCTCCTCCTCCAGCTCGACGAAGGCGATTTCGGCCTCGACATCGACAATATCGAGGCCATCACCTTCGGCCCGATGGTGGACGGGAAGAGGACACTCGTCCTCGCTTCCGACAACAATTTCAGCCACGGACAGGTTTCGCAGTTCATCGCCCTGAAGCAGCCCTGAAGCGACATGACCGGCCAGAGCATTTCCAGCTGAAGTGTGGCGCGGTTTTGCGCAGGATGTTCAGGTCCAGAAATAGCGCACGGTGTGGAAGAAGACCGGGGCTGAAAAGACGAGGCTGTCGGCCCGGTCGAGCATACCGCCATGTCCTTCGATCATGTGGCCCCAGTCCTTCACGCCGCGATCGCGCTTGATGGCGGAGGCGACAAGCCCGCCGAAGAAGCCCATGATGCAGGATGCGGCCGCAAGGGCGCCCGCCTGGAGCGGCGAAAACGGCGTCAGCCAGGCAAGCCCCGCACCCAGAAGCGATGCCGCCGCCACCCCGCCGACAAAGCCCTCCCAGGTCTTTGACGGCGATATGCTGGGCGCGATGCGATGCTTGCCGAACAGCTTGCCGAAAATATATTGCAGCACATCGCTGCCCTGCACGGTGGCCACCAGAAACGCGATCAGCAGCAGCTTCTTGCCGTCGAAGCCGGGAATATCCAGCGTCATCAAGGCCGGTACATGGCTGATGCAATAGACCGACAGCATGATGCCCCATTGCTGCTCGCTGATGCGTTCCAGAAAGCGCGACGTGTCGCCGGAAAGCGCCGTCAGCACCGGCATTGCGAGGAAGCAATAGACCGGGATGAAGATGGAATAAAGCCCGTACCAGTCGATCCAGATCAGGTAATACTGCACCGGAATGACCAGCAGGAACATGCCGAGCAGCACGCGATGGTCGGCGCGCCTTGTCTGGGTCAGCGTCGCATATTCGCGGAGGGCCGCGAACGAGATCATCGCGAACAGCACGATCACGCCACCCTTGCCGAACAGGAAAGCGACGCACATGGCGCCAACCATGATCCACCATGCCTTGATGCGGGCATTGAGATTGACCAGCGTGGATGAAAGCGGCTTTGGCGCGCGCCATGAAAGAACACCGGCAACGGCGCTTGCCGTTGTCAGAACGCCCATGAGGCCAAGGAATAATCGGGTTGTTTCGCTCATGGCTGTTTACCGTTACGGGGCTGTATATCGAGAAGGCTCTGGCGGGCGCGGGCGAGAAATTCCTTGCGGTCCTCGCCCTCGCGAAGCTGGACCGGCGCGCCGAAAACGACACGGCACAGAAGCGGCACCGGCAGCATCGCGCCCTTGGGCAGCACGCGCGACATGTTTTCGATCCAGCACGGCACCAGTTCGACATCGGGGCGCGCCAGCGCCAGATTGTAGATGCCGGAGCGAAAGCGCAGCAGCGCCTCCTCTGTCATGTTGCGCGTGCCTTCGGGAAAGATGATGAGGGAATGGCCGTCGGCCAGCGCCTTCAGCATCACTTCCATCGGGTCCTGCGTGCGTTCCACCCAGTTGCGTTCCACAAGCACAGTGCGCAGCAGAACTTCCGCCATGAACTGGCGCACGCGGTTGCCCCGCCAGTAATCGGCACCGGCGACGGCACGGGTGCGCGCGCGTTCTTCCTGATCGAGACAGGAGGAAAGCAGGATGAAATCGCCGTGGCTCGTGTGATTGGCAAAATAGATGCGCTGATTGCGCGACGGACCAGTGCCGCTCCAGATTGGCCGCACGCCGGTAATCCCCCGCGACAGGATTGCCAGAAACGAACCGAAAATCGATTGCACCTGATGGCGGATCAGTTCCCGCATGTCACAGCCCCTGACCCGATGGCACCACGGCCAGCAGAATGAAAAGCACGATCCCAACCCCCATGAAGAACCGCAGGCGCCCCACGATGCGCCGCGAACCCTCGATCCTCGCCGCAAGCGGACGAACAGGACCGGCATTGGTGCGCAGGCCCATGCGTTCCAGAATTCGGTCCACCTCGTTCAGGCCCGTTTCACCGGAAGCCGCAATCAGGCGGAAAAGCGCTGCGTCGAACAGAAGATGCGCCGCGATACCCAGCACGATCAGCGCGCTTGCAAGCAGCAGCGGCCAGATCAGCCAGAAAGCCAGATCGTGCACCGGGCGCAGGAAGGGCGCGACCGCAAGAAGAACGACCGCGACGGCAATGCCGGAAAAGGCGTTGCGGCGCAGCCAGACCGCCGTGGAGGATGCAGGCGCGTTCATGCCGCCTCCCCCGCCAGATGCAGATGAACCGGCCAGCCTTTGGCGCGGATCAGCGTTTCTGCTTCTCGCGCATTGGCCAAGCGGCCAGTCGAGACGAGCCAGGCCACCGCAACCGTGGCGCTGCGCTGGAAACCGAGCGCGCAGCAGATGAGAACCGGACCGTGATGGCGAGCCGCTTCAACGGCATCGGCGGCCAGTTGCACTTTTTCCGATGGCGGCGCGACCAGATCGATCGCGGCAAAGCTCTTCCATTCCGCGTCATGCGGCGGCGGCACCATTTCAGCGGCCAGATCGATGGCGGTCGCAAAGGATGAAAGTTCTGCGGCTTTAGGAAAACGCCCCAGAAACACCCCGTCGGCAAGCTCCACATGCGGCGGCAGCTTGCGGGTCCAGAACCGCACATTCAGCCCGGCAAAAAGACGATAGGGCCAGAGGAGCCAGCGGCTTGCAAGGCTGACCGATCCATCCGTCTGCTTCTGGAAAATGCCAGCACCTGCCCCGAAATAGCCAAGCGCCACGATGGCCAGCGCGGTTGCGGGCCAGAGCCAGAAGATCGCATAGCCGGTCATGCTGAGGCCATGAATGCCGAGCGCGAGAAAAAGCACAGCGCCCGCCAGATAATATAGACCCAGCCGACGCGCTTTCGGGTTCGTGGTCAACTGAAAACCGGCGAATGGTGACGACCCATTGCGCGGAAAAAGCCACAGGGCAAACAGGCCGAGCAAAGCGCCCGCCGGAATATCGACCGCGTGGTGCTGATAGGTGGTCAGCACCGACAGGCCGATCAGCAGGCACCAGACATGCCAGACCACGCGCACGGCATCACCCATCTCGCGGCGCATCTGGTCCCAGATGATGATCAGCAGCGCGATATGCAGCGAAGGAGCCTGGTTGAAGGGTTTGTCGAAACCGCCGAGCACATCGAACATGAAGCCCGGAATGCCCGCCGTTGCCGGTTTCACGAAGGTTGCCGTCAGCGGAAAGGCGACGAAGCAGAGAACGGCGATAATCTGTGCCGTCAGATAACGCTTTGCCAGCCCGTCCACCTGTTCCGGACTGTCATTGACGAACAGCGCGACCGCGTAAAACAGATTGACCGACCAATAGGGCACGATGCTCCACGCGATGAACGGAACCCGGTTTTCCCACGCGAAGGCAAGGTTCGGCACATGGCTTTGCTGCGATGCGAGCCAGTTGGCCGTACCGTAGGTCAGGTAGAAGAAGGGAGCGAGAAACAGAAGCCAAAGAATGGCGCGACGAAACACGGGCCGCCGCGAATATCCCTCGCGTTCCGTCAGATGCACCGTCACGCCTTGCCGTCTCCGACCCGCTCCGCAATCGAGACGGTGAAAATGCCCCACTGGTCGATGCGCTGTTCGATCTTGCGATAGCCTGCCTTTTCGACAAGCTGGTCCATCTCGCCCTGCGTGCGGCGGCGCATCACCCATGCCTCGCCGCCGCGATGCGAGGTCAGCGCCCGCGCGATCATTTCAAGCTGCGGATGCCATGGCTGGTTGGTGTAGATCAGCAGTGCGCCGGGCTTCTGCACGCGGGCAAGCCCCGACAGCGAACGATTGATCAGTGCATTGTCGGGGAAAAGCTCGTAAAGACCGGACACGATGGCAAGGTCCGGCTGCGGCGTGACAGCGGCAAGGCTTTCCTCGTTGAAAGCATCGCCCTCTTCCATATGGGCAATGGATTCCAGCCCGCGATCCCGGATGAGCTTGTTGCCCGCCAGCACATTGATCGGCGAATAGTCGCGCAGATGGATGCTGTCCGGCATCGCGCCGGCGCGCACCACCGCATCGATGACATAGCGGCCATGGCCGCAAGCAATATCAAGAATATTGGTCGAGCGGCCTTCGCTCTTCAGCCGGTTGATCGCCACGCCGATCAGTTCTTCCAGATGCACCTTGCGCTGCCGGATGCCCCGCCAGCCGATAGCTTCCAGAAACTGTCTGTCGATGAGCTTGCCGCCCGGTCCAATACCGCGCGCTTCATTCTCATAGACGTAATCGAGCGTCGAACCGGAATCGAAACCGGTGCGCCTGCCGACTTTCAGCCCTTCTGAAAACAGTGCGCCGAAGGCTATCGAAGCACGCGTCGACGCCCAGTAAAGCCCCTGCGCCGTCAGAAGCGGCAGCGGGGTCGACAGCCGGTCCGCCTCGTCACGCGTGTGGCCTGCAATATGCGCTTCCGTCAGGTCGGCGCGCTGTGGCGCTTCGGCAAAACGCGCCTCGATGAAATCATGGATGCGTTCGATGGCCGGTTTGCGATCCCGCTCGCCCAGCGTGTCGTGGTAGAAGCCCTTGAGCACGTGCCGCTCCTTGATGCGGCTGCCGAGGTTCTCGAAGAAGCGATGTTGCGGCGCGGGGCGCACGACGAAATCGCTGCCGGAGATGAGCAGTTGCGTCGGAACGGTAATCGCCCGCGCATCGTCCACCACGCGCTTGGCCGTCTCGTAGAGTTGCAGCAGGATATGCGATGCGATGGGCCGTGTGATCAGCGGATCGGTGCCATAGGATTCGATGCGTTCCGGATCGTGGGTCAGGAATTGCGGCTTGACGTAGGAATTGACGTAGAAAGTGCCTTTCAGCTTCTGCCACAGGCCGATGCCTTCCTTGGCGAATGGCACATAGAGCTTGATGTCGAAGGCGGGCGAAGCCAGCACCAGCGCCCGGATATTCGGCGCATAGTCATGCACCCATGCGGCAGCAAGCACCGCGCCGACGCTCTGCGCGATGATTGCCACGTCCTCGATGGCCGCGCCGGTTTCCTGCCGGATATGGGTGACGAAACAATCGAGATCGCGGATCGACGCGCCGAAGGATGGCGAGAAGCCGCGCACGCCGGGCGACTGGCCGTGGCCGCGCGCATCCCAGGCATAGAAGGCGTAGTCGTCCAGCCCCAGCTCATCGACGAGGTGCGCGACGCGGCCGCTATGCTCGTGCCCGCGATGCAGCAGGACGATGACGCCCTTCGGCTTGCCGGAAAGCGCCGGCCAGAAACGGTAGAACAGCGACGTGCCGTCATGGGTCGCGAACCGGCTTTCCTGCGCCACGCGATGCGGTTTTACTGCCTGCTCGTCCATGCATCCCTCTCCAGCGTTTCCTCGCGAGGCGGCTGCCCCCAATTTCTATTGAGTGAAACAAAATGTTTGCTTAAACGAGCTGGAGCGAACCGCAAATAGCTGTCCAATACTTATTCTTCGTTTCCCAAGAGATTCTTGATGTCCGTTTATCAACTAAAGTCGCGTTTCCAGAATTTACTGAGGCCGCTGGTCGTGCGACTTGCCGCAGGCGGTGTAACCGCCAATCAGGTTACAGTCGCCGCCGCGCTCGTCTCGATCATACTTGGGGCTTTTCTGGCGTGGAGCGGAAATGCGGCATGGTTTGCGCTCGTCCCGGTCTGGCTGTTCCTGCGCATGGCCCTGAACGCCGTCGATGGAATGCTGGCGCGCGAACATGGGCAGAAATCGACGCTGGGCGCCTATCTCAACGAGATCGGCGATGTGGTTTCCGACGCGGCGCTCTATGCGCCTTTCGCGCTGGTCGCCCCGTTCACCGGCCCGTGGATTTTCGCGGTCATATTCCTTGCCACCCTGACGGAATTTGCCGGTCTTGCCGGGGCTTCCGTGGGTGAGAGCCGCCGTTATGATGGCCCGATGGGCAAGAGCGACCGCGCCGTGGTCTTCGGCGTGCTTGGCGCCTGGATCGCCATCGACGGCACCTTGCCGGACTGGATGTTCTGGCTGCAGCCGCTCCTTTGCCTGCTTCTGGCCGCGACCACGATCAAGCGCATCGCAAACGGCGTAAGCGAGACAAAGAACCGTTAAAAGGTATTGGTCCGGTACTGGTATTGACGCAATTGGGGCCTATGTTGGTCCATTCAATTCCAGCTCAATCGGAGGCCATGCCAATGAAGAAAGCTAAGACTGCTTTTCTGTTTGCGGGCATATTCGCATTTTCATCCGCGCAGAGCCCGGCGCTCGCCGCCAGCGACGGCAGCTCCAGCCAGCGCGCCAGGGAAGTCACAGCGGTGGTCAACGCCGTGGCACAGAAGTTGCCCGGCCAGCCGATCAATACGGTGATGTATATCCGCTCCAACAATTTCGAGGTGCTGGCCGGCGACTGCACGGTGCGCGCGCATATCGTCTCCTCCGGCCACAAGGCGAAAAGCACCTCTCCCGACAAGATCAAGGTCCGGCTCAACAAGCGGCGCTGCGCACGCTAACTCCCGTTGAGCTGAGACCTCGCGACGGTCTTGACCACCCAGTCGGCGAAGACGCGCAGGCGGTTGCTCAGATGCCGGTTGGGCGGATAGACCAGATAGATCGGCATCGGCTCGATTTCCCACTCCTGCAGGACGGGGCGCAGCGTGCCGCTGGCGATGTCGTCCTTCACCATGAACAAGGGCGCCTGCACCACGCCAAGCCCGGCCCGCGCGGCGGCAAGATAGGTGGTCGATTCGTTCGCCGCCACCACATAGCGCCCGTTGACCTCGATCTCCTCCGTCCCCTTCCTGAAGCGGAACGGCATCTGCTGGCCGGTCGATGGCCGGAAATAGCCGACCACAGTACAGTCACGGCTGAGGTCCGACGGGTGAAGCGGCGTGGAGCAACGGTCGAGATATTCGGCGGAAGCGCAGGCGATGAAATGCATGTCACCGATGCGGCGCGCGATCAGCGACTGGTCGGACAGCTCGCCGATGCGAATGGCGCAATCGACATTCTCCGCCACATAATCGACGGGCCGGTCCGACACGCCGAGATCGATCTGGATATCGGGATAGCGCTGGTGAAACTCCATCAGCGCCGGAATGATGATGAGATTGGCGACCGCGCCCGCCATTTCGACGCGCAGGCGCCCCTTGGGCAAGGTCTGCGCGCTAGACAGGCTGCCGTCGAGTTCGGCAAGATCGGCGAGCAAACGGGCCGCGCGCTCGTAATAGAGCGCGCCGTCCGGCGTCACCAGAACCCGGCGGGTGGTGCGATTGAGGAGCTTCGTACCAAGATGGGCTTCCAATCCCTGAATGAGATTGCTGATCGTTGCCTTGGGCATGTTGAGCGAGGCGGAGGCGCGCGTGAAATTCCCGGTTTCGACAACCCGGAGGAAGGCGCGCATGGCCGAAAGCTGGTCCATTATCAAAAAGCCGTTATTGTTCGAGATTCTGGACAGTGTAACCAATTATAGGGGACTATTCCAGTTCATAGACAATGATAATATCGGATCATGGCAGTTTGCCGCTAACGCATGTCCCCAAAAAGTGGGAACCGGTTTTGGGGCAAGGACCTGCGTAAGACAGCCAGAGCATTTCCGACGATTTCGTTCCGACAGAAATGCTCCGGCGCATCATGCAGCCCGGTGGAGATCACCTGACAGGCATGAATGCGGCGCAGCAAACAGCCGGAGCGTAGGCGCGAACCATATATAGGCGTGTCCTGCTCCAAACGCATCATTTTCGGACCGGAAGCGTGAAACGGTTTTGCGTTCGGAAATACGTGGAAATAGAATGGATAGGGCGGTCTGGACGATTCCGTGTGACAGAACCGCTTTATACATGAAGGCCAGAAAAGATGTGCGAGAAGTTTAGTGTAGAGAAGTTGCAGGTTCCTGGGCGACTTCATGGTCAAGCCCATGGACAGGCGGGCGACTGCACCTGCAAGGCGCGCATCTACCGGGGAACAAAGCTGCTCTCCCCGCCGCCGGTGGTGCTGCACCTTCACGGTGGCGCTTTCTCGGCCAGTTGTCTGGGCGCCTGCGAGCGCGTCGCCGAAACACTTGCCGAGGCGGGTGCGGTGGTCGTGTCGCCGGAATATTCGTCAGCCTGTCTCAACCCGTTCCCGGCGGCGCTTGAGATAGTCTATTCCATCCTGACTTCGATGCGCGCGCGTTGCCCGGAGTTTGCGCACAAGAAGTCGATGCTGTTCGTCGCCGGTGAAGAGGCGGGCGGCAACCTTGCTGCCGGCGTGGCCCTGATGGCGCGCGATCAATATCTGACCGATCTCAAGGGTCAGATACTGCTTTCGCCCATGCTCGACCCCTGCCTCGCCACGGCGTCTTTCCGCAAATATTGCCCGGAAAGCGCCGTCAAGACGATGTCGGATGGCTGGCAGCATTATCTGGGCGAGTGTGCGGGTTTCACCCACCCCTATGCCGCGCCCGCCTTGTGTACCCGTCTTGCTGGTCTGGCACCCACTTTGCTTGTCACCAGCGCCCAGTGCCCGATGCGTGATGAAACGCAGGCCTATGCCGAGCGTCTTCGTCAGGCGGGCGTGAAGGTCCAATCGCATGTCCTGCCCGGAAAAGCCGGCTGGATACCTGAAAACAAGGTGGCGGGCACCGACTGGTCGCCACAGGAGCACAAACTTGTAGACCTGTTTTCCGATTTCTTCCGGCAGGCAGGAGCAAAGCCAATCGCAGCATGACATCAGTTTTAAAGTCCTCCCAAGCTTTGACCTGATGCCCCAATGAAGCCGGCCCCCACCGGTTAGAGCGAAGCTCTAACCTCCTTGATTGAAAGCATAATCAGACCGATCCTCTCCGGTCGGGTTATGCTGCAGGAGATACAACAATGACATCGATTACAGCCCGCCGGGCCCTATGGGGCGCCGGCCTGAGTATCCTATTGTCTGCAGCTGGCGGCGGCGCCATTCTCTTCGGCGCGCCCCACCTCAAGGCCGATGCCGCAACCGATATTTCCGCTCCCCCGCCTGCCGTGCCGGTTTCCGTCGCCAGGGCGGAATCGCGCCGCATTGCGACCTGGGAAGAATTTTCCGGCCGTCTGGAAGCAATCGACCGGGTTGAAATTCGCCCGCGCGTCGGCGGCGCAATCCTGAAAGCCCATTTCCGCGAGGGCGCTCTGGTGAAACAGGGCGATCTGCTCGTCACCATCGATCCCGAGCCCTATGCAGCGGCGGTGGAAAAGGCGAAGGCACAGGTTTCAGCCGAAGAGGCCCGCGTTGCGCTGGCCAAGACGGAACTGGAACGCGGACGCCAGCTCGTCACCACCCGCACCATCGCCCAGAGCGGCCTCGACCAGCGGTCGAGCGCCTATGACGAGGCGCAGGCAAGCCTGCGTTCAGCCAAGGCGGCCCTTCGTACCGCCGAGCTTGATCTTCAATATACGGAAGTGCGCGCGCCGATTTCAGGCCGCGTCGGGCGGCTGGAAGTAACGGCAGGCAATCTGGTTGCCGCAAGTTCGGCCTCGCCGGTCCTGACCACGCTGGTTTCGGTCGATCCGATCTATGCAAGCTTCAGCGCGAATGAGGAAGTCGTCACCAAGGCGCTTGCCAAGCTTGCGGCCTCGCCCGGCGGAAACGCCATCGAGCGCATTCCGGTCCAGATCGGCACCGCTTCCGATGAAGGTACCCCGATTTCCGGTCATATCCAGCTCATCAACAATGAGGTCGATGCCACGACCGGCACGATCCGCGTTCGCGCCGCAATCGACAATCCGGACGGCAGGCTCATTCCCGGCCAGTTTGTCCGCATCCGCTTCGGCGAACCGGAACCGGATGAAAAGCTGGTGGTGAGCGACCGCGCCATTGCTTCCGATCAGGACAAGAAATTCGTCTTCGTGGTCGGGGCCGATAACAAGGTCGAATACCGGCAGGTGGTTCTGGGACGCAATTATGACGGCCTGCGCATCATCGAAAGCGGGTTGAAGCCCGGCGAGAATATCGTCGTGAACGGCCTGCAGCGCATTCGTCCGGGCGTGGTCGTCGCACCGCAACCCGTCACCGAAACACTTGCCAAAAACTGAATTAAAACGGCGCGCCTGAGCGCGCGCTAACCGCAAATGCTCAGCCTCAGCAACCCGCGAAATCTGCCGATTTCGCGGGCCGGGAGAGTCTTTGCCTTCCCGCTTAAGGGGGATAAACAGATGAACTTCTCACGCTTTTTCGTCGACCGGCCGGTCTTCGCTGGCGTTCTGTCGGTCCTGATCTTCGTTGCCGGTCTGATCGGCATGACAGGTCTGCCGATCTCGGAATATCCGGAAGTCGTGCCGCCGCAGATCGTGGTTCGCGCGCAATATCCGGGCGCCAACCCCGCCGTCATTTCTGAAACCGTCGCCACGCCGCTTGAAGAACAGATCAATGGCGTCGAGGGCATGCTCTACATGCAGAGCCAGGCGACCGCCGATGGCGTCATGACGCTGACCGTCACCTTCGCGCTCGGCACCGATCCCGATCAGGCCCAGCAGCTCGTGCAGAACCGTATTTCACAGGCCGAGCCGCGCCTGCCGGAAGAGGTGCGCACGCTTGGCGTCACGACTGCCAAGAGCTCGCCCGACCTGACGCTCGTCGTCCATATCATCTCGCCCGATGGCCGCTATGACGTGAACTATCTGCGCAACTATGCGGTTCTGAACGTCAAGGACCGTATCGCCCGTATCCCGGGTGTCGGTCAGGTGCAGATATTCGGCGGCGGCGATTATTCGATGCGCGTCTGGATCGACCCGCAGAAGGCCGCCGAACGCGGTCTTTCCGCAAGCGACATCGCCAATGCCATCCGCCAGCAGAACGTTCAGGCCGCTGCCGGCGTCATCGGCGCATCGCCGTCCGTCTCGGGTCTCGACCTGCAACTTTCCGTCAATGCGCAGGGCCGCCTCCAGTCGCCGGAAGAATTCGCCAATATCGTCGTGAAGTCAGGCAATGAAGGCGAAATCACCCGGCTGGGCGATGTGGCGCGTGTCGAAATGGGCGCCGCCGATTATTCGCTGCGCTCGCTGCTCGACAACAAGCTCGCGGTCGGCATGGGCGTGTTCCAGTCGCCCGGTTCCAATGCGCTGGACATTTCCGAAAACGTCCATGCGGCCATGGCGGACCTGAAGAAAACCATGCCGGAAGGCGTGGATTTCGACATCGTCTATGACACGACCGGGTTCGTGAAGGCTTCCATCGAGTCGGTCATCCATACGCTGCTCGAAGCCATCGTGCTGGTGGTCATCGTCGTCATCCTGTTCCTGCAGACATGGCGCGCCTCCATCATTCCGCTGGTTGCCGTTCCCGTTTCCATCGTCGGCACGTTTGCGGTCATGTATGTGTTCGGCTTCTCCATCAATGCACTCAGCCTTTTCGGTCTCGTGCTGGCCATCGGCATCGTGGTCGACGACGCCATCGTGGTGGTGGAAAATGTGGAGCGCAACATCGAACAGGGTCTGTCACCGGTCGAGGCAACCTATCGCGCCATGCAGGAAGTGTCCGGGCCGATCATCGCCATTGCGCTGGTGCTGGTCGCGGTCTTCGTGCCGCTTGCCTTCATCACCGGCCTGACGGGCCAGTTCTACCGTCAGTTCGCGCTCACCATCGCAATCTCGACGGTGATCTCGGCCTTCAATTCGCTGACGCTTTCGCCTGCCCTCGCGGCACTGCTGCTGCGCGGCCACGATGCGCCGAAGGATCGGCTCACCCGCATCATGGACAAGCTGTTCGGCTGGTTCTTCCGTGGCTTCAACCGTTTCTTCGGTGCAAGTTCGGAAGCCTATGGACGCGGTGTCGGCAGCATCCTCTCGCGCAAGTCGCTGGTCATGGGCCTCTATGTCGTGCTGCTCGGCGTCACCTTCGTCCTGTTCCGCGCGGTGCCCGGCGGCTTCGTTCCCGCGCAGGACAAGCAATATCTCATCGGCTTCGCGCAATTGCCGGATGCGGCAACGCTCGACCGGTCGGAAGACGTGATCCGCCGCATGAGCGACATTGCGCTCAAGCATCCGGGCGTGGCCAATGCCATCGCCTTCCCCGGCCTGTCAATCAACGGTTTCACCAACTCGTCGAACTCCGGCATCGTTTTCGTGACGCTGAAGTCGTTCGAGGAGCGCAAGACCCCGGAACTGTCGGCCAATGCCATCACCATGGAGCTGAACCAGCAATACGGCGCCATTCAGGATGCCTTCATCGCCATGTTCCCGCCGCCGCCCGTTCAGGGTCTCGGCACGACAGGCGGCTTCAAGCTCCAGCTGGAGGATCGCAACGGGCTTGGCTTCAAGGCGCTTGACGATGCGACCAAGGCGTTTCTCGCCAAGGCCTATCAGACGCCCGAACTGGCTGGTCTCTATTCGAGCTACCAGATCAACGTGCCGCAGCTTTATGCCGATCTGGACCGCGTGAAGGCGCGACAGCTTGGCGTGGCGGTGACCGACGTGTTTGAAACCCTGCAGATTTATCTGGGTTCGCTCTATGTCAACGACTTCAATGCCTTCGGACGCACCTACAGCGTGCGCATTCAGGCCGATGCGAATTATCGCAGCCATGCCGAGGATATCGGCAAGCTGAAGGTGCGTTCGCAGTCCGGTGAGATGATCCCGCTGTCGGCGCTTCTGAAAGTCGAGCAGACCGTGGGTGCCGAACGCGCCATCCGTTATAACGGCTTCCTTTCCGCCGATATCAACGGCAATCCGGCCCCCGGCTTCTCGTCCGGTCAGGCGCAGGCTGCCATTGAACGGATCGCGGAGGAAACCTTGCCACCCGGCATCACCTTCGAGTGGACGGATCTGACCTACCAGCAGATTCTGGCTGGCAGCTCCGGTTTCCTCGTCTTCCCGCTGGCGCTGCTGCTCGTCTATCTGGTTCTGGCCGCGCAGTATGAAAGCCTTGCCCTGCCGCTGTCGATCATCATGATCGTGCCGATGGGCATCATGGCCGCGCTCACCGGCGTCTGGCTGACGGGAGGCGACAACAACGTCTTTACCCAGATCGGCTTGATAGTCCTTGTGGGGCTGTCGGCGAAGAACGCGATCCTGATCGTGGAATTCGCCCGCGAGCTGGAGCTTTCAGGACGAGGCGTCGTGCAGGCGGCGGTCGAGGCAAGCCGGTTGCGTCTGCGTCCGATCCTGATGACCTCGATGGCGTTCATCATGGGCGTGGTGCCTCTGGTAACGTCGACCGGCGCCGGTGCGGAAATGCGCTCGGCCATGGGCATCGCGGTCTTTGCAGGCATGATCGGCGTGACCGCCTTCGGCATCTTCATGACGCCGGTGTTCTATGTGCTGATCCGCAAGCTCTCCGGCGAGCGCCCGTTGAAACATGCAGGCGCCAAGATCGAGGCCCCGCATCTGGCGCCGGGGGAATAATCCCGGCGTCTCCTTCCATCGCCTTCCACAGAAGGGCCGGAGCAATCCGGCCCTTACTTCATTGTGGATTGGCCTGTTGCCGTCGCGATATCGCCCGAATCGGTTTCTTAAGAGGAGGCTTTGTCCGCTGCATGAAGGAGAAGATCGTTGCAGAAGTCCGGTTTGCTTGCCCTCGTCCTCGCTGCCACCGCCCTGGCAGCATGTTCCGAAACGACGCCCGGTCCTTCGGCAAGCGCCTCCCCCGCCAGACCGCCGGTCGATCCCACCCCCATCACCGGCAACTGGTGCAGCCCTGACGGCCAGCGATTCGCCATTTCCGGCGAGCGTTTCGACAGCCGCGACAGCCAGTGCTCCGTCACGCGGATGAACAATTACGAAGGCACCTTTACCGTCTCCATGTCCTGCACGGCCAACGGCCAGCAGTCGAAGGAAAACATCACCATTTCACCGGTCGGCCAGACGCTGCATATCTCGTTCCTGTCGATGGGCGGCAAGCGCGCCGTGGTCAACCGCTGCGCCTCCTGACCGGGCCGAAATCAAATCAAGGCAGAACCGTGAACCGGCGCGATTTTCGCGCCGGATGCGTTTTTCGCGGCAAACCATGACTTTTTCCCACCAAAACTTGTGGCGAAGACCCGACAAAATCATGGCGAAAATGCGGCAAATGGCATTTTGGGGATGATGTGATGCGACAGGAGGGGTCCGCTCTGCTAAACTCCCCGCTGCAATGCCATACCCAAATTATAGGGAGACAGACATGAAAGTCGTATTCGTGACTACCGCTGTCCTCGCTCTGTCGGTTACAGCCGCGATGGCAGACTGCACCTATCACAGTGCTCAATCCTCCACGAAAATGGAGAAGCCGCAGACCACTGCAAGCATCCAGACAACGGCTCCGGAACAGAAATAACCGCCGGAAAAGCCGGGAACCGGATAGCCCATCCTGATTCGTGACGATCGCGCCGCAACGCCGGTCGTCACTTTTTTCTGAAATTGAAACAGGGCAAAAAAAAGCGCGCCCTTCAGATGAAGGACGCGAAAGAGTTGCAAGCTCGCTCTGTTCGAGGAACCTGAACGGCAGGTTCTAGGCTCGACCAGATGCCTGTCGGCCATTTTGCCCTGGAAGCGACCCAGAATGCGGGACCGGTTTTTATTCGTAGCTCGAAGCGCTTCGCTTCGAGAGTAACCGTTATCGCCGCTTCCGCGCTGTCCGGACTGGTTTGGCTGCCTATCGACCCCGACTCCCCGCGGTCGATAAGCAGCCCCCGCCCAATTTTTTGCGTCAGCCTCCTAAGCCCCAACAGGCCGACGGTTATTTAGTGGACGCTCTAGTAGCGAAAAACAATTCCCCTATTCAGGGGGGTAGGTTAGAAAGAAGAACTGCCCCACTTTTCCGGCAATGACTTTCAGCAGCCGGTAGATTTTGAAAGACTTTATGAAACCGTTTGATATTTATTTGAAATTGGACCAGACTTTTTCAGTGTTATGTGCGAATTGACGCTTTTGAAGGGGATTTTCGTCCGCCAAACTCAGGAGATTCTTGAAATTTCGGGCATCCTCCCTTTTAAGCTTCGCTGCATTCGCATTCGTTCGTTTCTGGAGATACCTCACGTGTCACGCGCAAACTGGATGTTCGCTTTCCGGCGTCTTCTGGCGCTCCCGGCACTGATCGCGCTGTTCGCCGTCTGCCAAATCATCCTTTCCACAGGCGCGGCTCCTGCTGCATCGCCTGCGACGGTGACCATCACGCTGACCGTCATCGCCCCCGATGGAACGACGCGCGTATTGAGCAATGACGACTTCACGCAGTTGCCGCAGAACACGTTGCAGACCAACACCGCCTGGACCGAAGGCCCGCAGAATTTCGACGGCGTGCTGCTGCGCGACGTGCTGGCAACGGTGGGTGTGGACGGAAAAAACGTCCCCAACCGTTCGATCACCATTCTTGCGCTCAACGATTACAGTATCAGCATTCCGCTGGAGGACGCCTACAAGTACAATGTCCTTGTGGCGCGCAGGATGAACGGCCGGGAGCTGAGCCTGCGCGACAAGGGACCATACTGGATCGTCTATCCGCGTGACCAGCATCAGGAACTGAACGATTCGCGCTATGATCACCGCTGGGCATGGCAGGTGAAGCAGATCGAGGCGAAATGAGAATCAAGCGGGGCTATATTCTCTCCGGCCTTGTCATGGCAGGTTTTGCGGCCCTGCTCGCTTATGCATTCAGCCAGCTTCTCCAGATCCAGAAATCGCTGGCGACCTATACGGGCGAGAACATGGTCTGGGCCATCACCAAGACCGAACGCGACGCCGGACGCCTGGCCGAAACGGCGCTGACAATGCCAGCGGGGAGCACCGACACCGCCGATCTCTCGCTTCGCCTCGACGTTCTTTACAGCCGCTTCGCGCTTCTGGCCGACGGGCCACAGAAGAAATATTTCGCCCGCATTCCGGGCGCTGCCGAAATCATCCAGCGCAATACCGACCGGCTTCCCCAAATCGAGGCGATGATCAAGGCGGGGCCGGAACAATTCGATCCGCTCGCCATCTATCGGGCGCTGGTGCCCATGCGCGATGAACTGACCAAGGTTGCCGATGACGCGACGATCGTGGAGCAGGACCGTGGCGGCGCGCAGCGCGACCAGCAATTGCAGTCGATCTACCTGATCATGTTCGCGGTGCTGGGCATCATGGCGACGGGCGCCATCCTGTCCTGGCAGGTGGTTTCCAACATGCGCAAGGCCGAGCGCGCCCACAAGGCATTGCAGGAGTACAAGCAGCAACTGGAACAGACCGTCGCCGACCGCACCGCCGCCCTGCGCGAGGCGCTGGAAAGCGAGCGCAAGGCCAAGGAACTCTACAAGAGCTTCATCACCACGGTTTCGCACCAGTTCCGCACGCCCGTATCGATCATCGACATCATCGCCCAGCGCTTCATCCGCCGCGCCGACGAGTTCACGCCCGAAATCATCATCGACAAGGCCAAGCGGATGCGCAACGCCAGCCGCCGCCTGATCCTGCTTCTGGAAAGCACAGCCAATGCGGAACGCCTTGATGAAAGCGGGTTCCAGATCAACCGCCAGCCGGTCGATTTCTCCGAACTGGTGCGCAACACCTGCGCCTATCATCAGGAGCTGCATCCCGAGCTGGAACTGGTGACGGACATTCAGGACAGCGAGACGTTCTGTTACTGCGACGGCATTCTGGTCGAGCAGATTCTGGTCAACCTGCTTGGCAACGCCACCAAATATTCGCCCGCCGGCAAGCCCATCGAAGTGGCCACGGAAGAAGACGAGAACGAATTTCGCTGCATCGTCCGCGACCACGGCATCGGCATACCGGCGGAGGAAGCGGATCGCATATTCACGCGCTTTTTCCGCGCCAGCAACGCATCGCACATGGCGGGCACCGGCCTGGGCCTCAGCCTGTCGCGCGCGCTCGCCGAATTGCACGGCGGAACGCTTGTCTTCACTTCGATTGAAGGACAAGGTACGGTATTCATCCTCACTCTACCAAAGGTGGCCCAGCATGCGACTGCCTGAAATCCTCCCCCAGCCGACCGTCCTCTGCATCGAGGACGAAACCCATATTCTGGAAGAACTGATCGATGAACTGGGCACTTCGGGGTTCAACGCCATTGGCGCGGCCAATGCAACCGAAGCGCTGCGCGTGCTGGATACGACGACGCCCGACATCATCATCTGCGATATATTGATGCCCGGCACCAACGGCCTGCAATTTCTGGAACAGATCCGCAGTTCCCGCACCGACCTTGCCGGAACGCCATTTCTGTTCCTGACCGCGCTTGCCGACCGCAGCCACGAGCTGGCCGGCAGGGAAGCCGGTGCCGACGATTACCTGACCAAGCCCATCGATTTCGATGTCCTCATCCTCACGATCCGCGCCCGGCTCAATCTGGTGGCGCGCGTGAAGGCCATATCCAACCAGCCTGCGGCAGCGGAGCCGAACGGCGAGTTCATCCATCTTTCGCGCCGGGAAACCGAAGTGTTGAAGGAGATCGGCACCGGACAGCGCAACGGCGAAATCGCCCGCAAACTTGGACTGTCGGAACATACCGTCAGCGATTATGTGAAGGCCATCTACCAGAAGCTCAGCGTGTCGTCGCGGGCCGAAGCAACGCGGGAAGCCATCAGGCGTGGCCTGGTCGACATGAGATAGGCTTTCGAATTCAACCGGTTTTTCTGGGGATGAGCGGTAATGATCTCGACAATCCGAAAGCCCCAAATTACGGTTTGCCCATGAAGCAACCGGTTCGACAACGCGCTGTCTTCTTCATTGGCGGCTATGATCCGAAAACGCCGGTGGCGTTCTTTGGACGATTGAACAGAGAAATCAAACGGTTCGAGGCACTGTGGAGCGTTCGTTCCGACGTTTCGGATGTCAGCGTGTCGCCGGACGGCGAGATCGGCTCCGTCGCGATCGCGACGGCCTCCGCCGATGATGAATGGGCGACACAGACCGACTTCAATTTTCTCGTTCTGGACAAGATCGTGCTGGCGGATTTCGACCGTCCGCTGCCGGTCAGGCTCGCCAAATATCTCGCCGCCTTCGGTGATTTCGTCCTGACCGGCACCGCTTTGCGCTTCTTTGCCAAGGCCTGGCGCTTCGGCCTTTATTTTCTCTATCCTTTTCTCGTGCTCGCCCTATTCGCGGTTGCGGGCTATGCGGTGGCGCGTTGGACGGTCCAGTGGCTCGGCGCCCTGAGCTGGCTTGTCGGCCTGGCGGTTTTTTTCGCGGCGCTCGCCATTCTGGGCAAAAGATGGTCCACCAACCACCTGATGGACCTCTGGTCGTTCTCGCTCAATTTCATTCGCGGACGGCGGCGGGATGCAGAATCCCTGATGCAGCGCTTCGCAGCCGGCATCGTCGAGCGCACCGCGGCGAAACATTATGATGAAGTCATCCTGATCGGCCACAGCACCGGCGGCATGCTGATGCTGGATGTTGCAGCGCGCTGCCTCGCCATCGATCCGGAATTCAGCAGCCATGCGCCGAAGGTGACGGTCCTCACGCTCGGATCGACCGCGCTCAAGGCCGGTTACCACCCGGCGGGCGGGCATTTTCGCGAGGGCGTGCAGCGGCTGGTGGACGATGGCAGGATCGACTGGGTGGAAATCCAGTGCCTGACCGATGCGATCAACTTCTACAAGACCGACCCCGTGGCCGAGATGGGTTTGAAGCGGGATGCGCAGCGATCCTTTCCCGTCACGCGGACGGTGCGCATAAAGGAAATGCTGCAGCCGGAAATCTACCGGCGTGTGAAGCGAAACCTTTTTCGCGTGCATTATCAATATGTATTCGGAAATACGAAGCCCTATTGGTATGATTTCTTTCAAATCTGCTGTGGGCCGGTCTCGCTCCGGGAACGGACCGACGACCGCATAATCGGCGCCCTGCCAAGGAAGGAAACTGTTGCCGAATGACACCAACACTGGCTGCAATCGTCTGGAGTATCGGGCTTGTCGCCTGGGTCGTCATCCGCATTCCGCACCAGCGGCGCGCGCGCAAGATCAAGGTTGCGAAGGATGCAAGGACGCTGGCCGACAGGCTCGCGCTGGGGGCGGCGACTGTCGGCCTGTCGCTGATCCCGATCGTCTATGTCGCAACCGGCTTTCCCGCCTTTGCCGACTATGCCTTCCAGCCGTGGCTGGCCTGGATCGGGGTGGTTGTCGAGATCGCCTTCCTCTGGCTTTTTTATGCAAGCCACCGGCAGCTCGGCAAGAACTGGTCGGTCTCGCTTGAAATCCGCCGCGAGCACAAGCTGGTGACCGAAGGGCTCTATAAATATGTCCGCCACCCGATGTATCTGTCGTTCTGGCTGTGGGCGATTGCGCAGTTCTGCCTGCTTCCGAACTGGTTTGCGGGGCTGGCGGGCCTTGTCGGTGTCGCCATCCTCTATTTCTATCGGGTCGGCCACGAGGAGGCGATGATGCGCGCGGCGTTCGGCGCATCCTATGACGACTATGCTCGCAGGACGGGCCGCGTCATCCCGAAGATCAAAATATAGCTCAAGTTCTAGTGATTTGGCCGAAGCGGATCGGCGCTCTAAATACTCTTTCGATGCGTTCCGTTCGAAAGCCTTTTTCGAACGTGCCCCAACAGGTAGTCGAAGATGGTTTCAAAGCCCGATAGTTTGCATTCGAAAATGACCCGCCGCAGCCTGATCTTTGCGGGGGCGGCGCTCGCCTTCTGTGGGGGCGCGGCGCAGGGAGCGCCCAGAACGCCTTCGCGAACCGCGCCGCAGGCCGATGTCTATCTCCTGCGCGGCTTCGGGGATATCTTCTCCACCGGCATCGACGAGATCGGCAAGCAGTTGCAGGCCAACGGCGTCGATGCGCATGTCGAGGGGCATCAGGCCTGGCGTTTTGTGCTGAACCGGATTCTCACCGACCAGAGAAACAATCCGCGTGCGCCGGTGGTGCTGATCGGCCATTCGCTGGGCGCTAATGCCGTTATCGATATTGCAGCGGCGCTTGAAAAGAAGGGCATCCAGGTTGCCTACATGGCGACCTTTGCCGCCACCGCTCCCGCCCCCCTGCCCGGCAATATAAGACGTGTGGTGAACTTCTATTTCAAGCAGCACGGCTGGGGCCTGCCGCTGACGGCCGGGCCACGTTTCAGGGGAAGCCTCGACAACCGCGATTTTTCCGGCATGAAGGATATCGGCCATTTCAACATCGAGAAGCAACGCCCGCTTCAGGACGAAGTGGTGCGCAATGTGCTGGGCATCGTGCGCTCGAGATGATCGGAAAAGCCGATTGGCGGAAGAGAATGGGAGTCGAACCCACCAAAGACCGTCTATCGGCCCCTCCCGGATTTGAAGTCCGGACATGCCACCGGGCATGCATCCCTTCCAGATATTGATTCATTCCATAAATTCGTCTCAGGTGGCCCCGACGAGAGGCAGTTTCCGCCCCGCTGCCACCATTTCACTTACTCCTCATTCCTACCGCACCAGCAATCGAAGCGTCAATCTGGACAACTGGCCGATCACTGAATGATGCAGGTGCCCGGCCATTCATTGCAGGCTCGGTTTGCGCAACCGCCGGCGACAGCCAGAACCAGTATCAGGCACATGGTTGTTGAAAATAGCTTCACAGGGCTCCTCCCGTTTGTGGTGTTTCCCCTTGCGCAAAATCGCCGAACAGGTCGAGCTTGCGGCGGTTGAGGCGGCGCATGTCTCCGCGCCTTATCGTAACGCTGTTGCGGTCGAAGAATTCCAGTATCTGGATCGCCACCTTGCGGCCGCTGTCGACCCGGTCGCGAAATCGCGCAGCGATGAACCAGCCGCTGTCGAAAGCCGCATCCATGTCCGACAATATTCCGATCATCTCGGCAATCGTTGCGCGGAGGAAAAAATGGTCGTGCGCCACTTCATGCACCCGACCCATGCGCCCGGCAAGCTTGAGCAGGCGGCGGATAACTTCCTCCCGCTCATCCAGCAGACCCGCAATATCGCGAACGCGCGGCGGGCGAAAACGGGCATCGCCGCCAAGAAGCGGCGCGATGCGCTGCCAGAGCGCCTCGTCGGCATCGCTCATCGTCACTTCATGATCGCGCAGGCGCAGCCAGGCACCGTCGAGCCGCAACAGGTCCGCCTCGATGAGCGCGGCGATGGCGGCGCGGAAGGCCGGGGCCGGCAGGCGCGGCTTCAACAGCAAGCGCAGCCGTTCCACCCCCATGCCGATCAGGTCCGGGTTCTCCGCGTGGAAAGCACCGAGCCGCGCCACAATCTCGTCCCCCAGCGCATTCCATCGCTCCGGCAACAGGAGGAGCACGGAATTTGCCTGCGGCAGCATCACCGCATCGAGCGCCTGGGCCAGTGCTTGCGGATCGTCGGCCAGCGCCCGGTCGCGCTGGAAGGCCGTCGCATCGAGATAATATGGTTCGACGGACAGCAGCGCCCGCGCCGCCTGCACGGGATCATCGATGGAATGGGCGTCGAGTTGCGCCATGCGCTCGGGGCTGCGGCGCTTGCGCTGCGGCGGGCGCAGATCGAGAAAACGTCCGCCGCCGATGGTTCGTTGCGCGGACACATCCCGGATGACGAAACGGTCTCCGGCGGCCACGGCAAGGGGGCGATCCAGAACCAGTTGCACCCGGCCTTCCGCGCCGGGCCGAAGCTCGTCGCCCCGCAAAGGCACGATGCGCGCGCCAACTTCCGCCGACGCATGATGAAGGCGCGCAGGAAACCACTGGCCTATCGGCTTTTTCTCGGAAGGCAATATTTGCAGCGAGGCATCGATGCGGTCCGTGGGGCGATGCAGAGCGGGCGACACCAGCATGTCGCCGCGATGCACCGCCTCTTTGGATATGCCTTCACCTGCCAGATTGAGCGCGCAGCGATCCCCCGCCTGCGCGGTTTCGCTCGGCCGGTTCTGTGCATGAATGGTCCGGACCCGCGCTTCTTTTCCAGCCGGGCTGATCGCCAGATGATCGCCGATGGCGACCTTGCCGGAAAGCACTGTGCCGGTGACGACCGTGCCTGCCCCCTTCAGCGTGAAAGAGCGATCCACGACCAGACGAAAACGTCCGTTTGCCTGCCGCTCGCCAAACGCACGCGCCTGCGCCTCCAGCATGGCTCTGAGATCGTCGATCCCGGCGCCGGACACGGTGGAAACCGCCAGAACGGGAATATCGGCAAGCCCGGTCGGCGCCAGTTCGTTGCGGATAGCGGTTTCCACTTCCGCAAGGCGGTCGGGCTCGGCAAGGTCGGATTTTGTAATGACGGCGACACCGCGCCGGATGCCGAGCAGATTGACGATTGCCAGATGTTCGCGGGTTTGCGGCATGATGCCGTCATCGGCGGCGACAACCAGCATGACGAAATCGATGCTCGCCGCCCCGGCCAGCATCGTATGCACGAACTTCTCGTGCCCCGGCACGTCGACGAAGCCCAGTATATCCTTTTCGTCGCCGGACAACGGCAGATAGGCAAATCCGAGATCGATGGAAATGCCCCGCGCCTTTTCCTCTTTCAGCCGGTCCGTATCCACCTGTGTAAGCGCGCGCACCAGCGCGGTCTTGCCATGGTCGATATGCCCCGCCGTTCCAACGATCATTGATTTTCGTCCAGCGCATTGCGCGCTGCCTCGATGAAAGGCGCGGCAAGCGCGCTGCCCGACCTTGCGCGCTGCAGATAATCGTAAGCCGCCAAAGGATCGCGTTCCACGCCCATGCCAAGATGCAGCGCCGCCCCCAGCATGGCCTGCCCGTCGGCATCGCCCGCATCGGCGGCCTTCCGCCACCAGTAGACCGCCCTGGACGGATCACGCGGCACGCCGAGGGCATTATGGTAGATCATGCCAAGCCGCGTCATGGCTGCGGCAACGCCGCCTTCGGCTGCCTTCAGCGCCCATTCCCGCGCCTCGACCGGATCGGCGGAAATCACCTCGCCCTCGATGAGCATCCAGCTCAGCATGTCCTGCGCCTGCGCATCACCCTGTTCGGCGGCAAGGCGGTAAAGCCGCGCAGCTTCCGTGTAATCGGCTTCGATGCCCTCGCCCTTGAAAAGCAATGAAGCGAGATTGCGCTGGCCGGAAGCATCGCCAGCGGAGGCGGAAAGGGTCAGCCAGCGCTGCGCGAGGCCGATATTCTTCTCGACGCCCATGCCGCCTGCAAAACAGGCGCCGATATTGTTCTGCGCTCGGGCATTGCCGCTACGGGCCAGCGGCTCCCAGATGGAAAGCGCCGTTGCGTAATCACCCGTCTTTGCAGCCGCAAGCGCCTTTTCCAGCGCCTGCGCCGTCGTGTCCTGCTTCGTTTTGCGGGCGAAGAGATCAGCAAGCCGCATAGGATGACAGGTTCCTGATGAAACTGCTTTCGTTGTCAAGACAGCGCAAGTCGAGCACGAGCGCGCCCTTTTCTATCCGCCCGATGACCGGGAGAGGCAGCGCGCGCAGCGAAGCGCCAAGCGCTGTCAGTGCGGAGCCGCTGCCGTCCTTCGGTGCAATCGACAGACCGGCGCTTGGCACGGTCGAAAGCGGCAAGGCCCCGGAACCGATCTGGCTGGCGCAATCCGCCACCGTGACGGTGAAAGCGGTGCCGAGCACCTTTTCCAGCGCGGGTTTGAGCCTTTCCGCCTGCGCGGCAATTTCTGCCTGCGGGCGCGCCAGATAACGCAGGGTCGGCAGTTTTTCCGCAAGCCGCTGCGGGTTGCGATAAAGTTTCAGCGTCGCCTCAAGCGCTGCAAGCCTGATCTTGTCGACCCGCAAGGCGCGCTTCATCGGGTTCCTGTTGATGCGCGCGATCAGATCGCGCCGCCCGACGACGAACCCCGCCTGCGGGCCGCCGAGAAGCTTGTCGCCGGAAAAAGTGATGATATCAGCGCCTTCGGCCACTGCCTCGCGCACCGTCGGCTCATGTGCGAGACCGAAAGCTGTCAGATCGGCCAGCGTGCCGGAACCGAGATCGTTGACCAACGGCACGCCCCTCGCCTGCGCGATTGTCGCAAGTTCCGGGGCAGTGACTTCGCGCGTGAAACCCTCAATCCGATAGTTGGAGGTGTGGACCTTCAGCACCAGACCCGTATCGGAGTTGATCGCATTTTCGTAATCGCGCGGATGGGTGCGATTGGTGGTGCCAACTTCGACAAGCCGCGTACCGGCGCGGGTCATGATATCCGGCATGCGGAAAGCGCCACCGATCTCGATCAGTTCGCCCCGCGAAACAATGGCTTCCTTGCCCGAGGCAAGGCTGTTCAGTACCAGAAGCACCGCCGCCGCGTTGTTGTTGACGATGGTGGAATCCTCCGCCCCGGTCAGTTCGCAGACAAGCGCGCGCAGATGATCGTCACGCTCGCCGCGCGCGCCTGAAGAAAGGTCGAACTCAAGAGAAACCGCCTGCCGCATGGCTTGCGTCGCAGCCTCGATTGCGGCTTCGGCCAGAATGGCGCGCCCGAGATTGGTGTGCAGGACCGTTCCGGTCAGGTTGAACAAGGGGCGCAGGCTCGACTGCCCGGATGCTTCGAGCAGGTGAATAACCCGCTCCGCCAAAAGCACGTTGCTGGAAGGCGCGGCGCCGGACTTCACCGCCTCGCGCTCATTCCCCAGCACCTTCCGCACGGCTTCCGCCACCGACGCATGGCCAAAGCTCTCCAATGCTGCGGCAAGCGCGGGCATTTGCAGGAGGGCATCCACGGAAGGAAGATGGCGCAGCGACGATTTGATCTGGTCCATGCTGCCTCACAATCTGGCAAGAAGCGGGGAGAACCCGCCTCGCCTGTAAGGCGTCTCGCGCATCAGCATATCGAGGCCGAGGCTTGCAACATCGTCGGCCACCGGATCGGCATCCGAGGATAGCTGCTGATAGATGATCTTGACCCAGCTTTCGCATTCATCGCAGGTTTCGGCCTTGATGACGCCACCGCCTTCCTCGACTTCCTTGTAGCCGATGCCTTTTGTGGACCCGCAGCACGTGCATTTGATCCGCACATAGTGCCAGAGCGTGTTGCAGACGGAACAGGAGCAGAAGCGCGCGCCATGCGCACCGTGCCAGCCGACCACCATGGAGCTTGACGGCATGCTGCCGCAAGCGGGGCAGACGCCATCGGCAACCGGCTTCACCGACTTCGGGTCGAGCGCCGAGGCGAGCCGCGCAAGATGAAGCTGCAATCCCGCCCAGATATAGATGTGCTCGGCAATTGCGTCAGGCGGCAGAACGCCGGCAAAGATCGCCTCGACCATCCGGCGACGTTCATTCGCATCGCTGCCCGCCACACGCTCCAGCGCATCGGCGGCGTCCTGCGGCTTGGCGATATTGCGGGCGCGCTCGAAGAGCCGGTCGAAGATGGTGTGAAGCCCCGCATCCGATGCGGCATCCGCACGATCGATCGAGGGCATGCCGAACTCGCGTCCCCGATCATTCTCCTGCCGCGCAGCGACAGGGCTGAGCCCGGCGTCTATTTCGGACTGCGCGTCGCTCAGATCGGCGATGAATTCCAGATAGGGTTTCAGCGGGCTGACCGAGGCCAGAATACGCAGGCGCTCCGCCCGTCTGGCAAAGAGCGCGCCGGGGTCCGGCAGTTGCACGAAGGGTGGGGCCGATATTTCGCCGATGACCGTCGGGTCCGGCACCAGATCTTTCTTGCCTGCCATGTCACTCCTCACGAACCCAACGGGCCACGTGGACCACTGAATAACGTCATTCTGAGACGCCTGCCGGGAAATGCAACCCGGAAGGCGAAGTTTCAGAGCATGATTCCAAAAAGCTGAAACCGTCTACGCAGGGAAATCAGTCCACTGGTCTGAACTCTGATCCTGCTTCGATCAGATAAATCATGCTCAAACAAAAGCCTGGGGCGAGATGAAGCTTCAACTTGAAAGCATGCCGCTCTAGGCGGCAGGCTTGCCGCTGCCCTGCTTCGCCTTCTGTTTCGATGTCAGTTCGCGCAGCCACTTGCGATGGTGCCGCCAGGCCCATCCGCCCGTCACCGTGCCGCGTGTCATCGCATGGATCGTGCCCTTGACCCAGATCGCGGCATAGACATGCACGATCCAGACGCAGATGGCCGCGACCGCCGCCATGGAGTGAACGAACAAGGCCCAGCGCTGCTGGTTGATGCTGGTATAGGAGCCGAAATATTCGTTCCAGATCATCAGGCCGGACACGATCAGGATCACGATCAGTAGCGACATGGACCAGAAAACAAGCTTCTGACCGGCATTGTATTTGCCGACTTCCGGCAGCTTTTCCTCATTGCCGGCAATCACGTCATTGGCCTGCGACAGCCATTGGCTGTCTTCGCGCTTCCACAGATTGGCGCTCCAGAAGCGCAGGAACAGGCCGAGAAAGCTGAAGAACAGGACAACGCCGATCCATGGATGGATGGCGCGTGTCCACTGCCCGCCGCCGAACAGGCCCGACAGGAAAAACAGCCACGGGTGGAACATTGCAAGGCCGGAAAGGGCGAGCAGCACCAGGCTGGCGGCGGTGATCCAGTGATTGATGCGCGCGCTGCCGGAATAGCGGTGCACCCTGACCGGCGGGCCGGGTTCTATGCCGTCGCCGCGCTCAACATCGTCAAAGTCGGTCCTGCTCATGAGCTTTTTTCCCCCGTGAGCTTTTCGGCCTGTTCCTCGTCGTGTTCTGTCACGACATTCGGCCCCTTGAAGATATAGTGCAGCAGACCCGCTGCAGCGGCCAGCCCCATGACGGCCATGCCCGCATATTTGGACACGCCCTTCCACGCCTCGACAACCGGGCTGATGCGCGGATTGTTCGGCAGGTTGGCATAGAGTTCGGGCCGGTCGGCATGGTGCAGCACATACATGACATGGGTGCCGCCGACGCCCGGCGGATCGTAGAGCCCGGCATTCTCAAAGCCGCGCGATTTCAGGTCCTTGATGCGTCCGTCGGCCCATTCCTTCATTTCGTCCTTGGTGCCGTAGACGATGGCCTGCGTGGGGCAGGCCTTGGCGCAGGCCGGTCCCTGCCCCACCGCGATGCGGTCGGAACAGAGCGTGCATTTATAGGCCTTGTTGGTGACCTCGGAAACGCGCGGGATGTTGAACGGGCAGCCCTTGATGCAATAGCCGCAACCGATGCAGTTATCGTGGATGAAATCGACGATGCCGTTGGAATATTGCACGATTGCACCGGGCGCCGGACAGGCCTTGAGACAGCCGGGGTCTTCGCAATGCATGCAGCCATCCTTGCGGATGAGCCACTCCAGATTGCCGGTATCGGGATTATCCCACTCGGTAAAGCGCATCACCGTGAAGGTGTTCGGCGTCAGGTCGTGCGGATTGTCATAGACGCCGACATTGATGCCCACTTCCTCATGCGTGTCGTTCCATTCGGCGCAGGCCGACTGGCAGGCCTTGCAGCCGATGCATTTCGACACGTCGATAAGCTTCGCCACCTCGGTCTGGCGCTCGGCAGGCGGCGTCACATTCGACGCCGACCGCCTGATCAGGTCCTTGTCACCGAAGCGCGGCTGTTGCGGCTGGACGCTAGGATTGGGAACGGGTGGAAACATTTATCCCTCCTAAGCCACAGGCGCGCTTGAGCGCTCGATATTGACCAGAAACGCCTTGAATTCCGGCGTCTCGATGTTCGCGTCGCCGACGAAAGGCGTCAGCGAGTTGGGGCCGAAGCCCTTGCGGGCAGCACCCATGAAGCCCCAGTGGAGCGGGATGCCGACCACATGCACCGTCTTGCCGTCGCAGATCAGCGGTTTGATGCGCTTGGTCACCACCGCCTTGGCCTTCACCGAGCCGCGCTTCGACCACACGCGCACCCAGTCGCCCTTGGCGATGCCCTTTTCCTTCGCCAGTTCCTCCGAGATTTCGACGAAGAATTCCGGCTGCAGGACCGCATTCACATGGACATGCTTGGTCCAGTAGTGGAAATGCTCCGTCAGACGGTAGGAGGTGGCCGCATAGGGGAACTCCTCCGAAGCCGTTTCGGCGAACTGCTTGAAGTCGTCGTTGAAGACGCGCGCCACCGGATTGCCCCGGATGTTGGGCGCAATCACATTGGCGAGCGGCGATTCAAACGGCTCATAGTGGGCCGGGAACGGACCGTCGCGCATCATGCCGCGGCTGAACAGGCGCGACGCGCCTTCCGCATTCATGATGAAGGGGCCGACTTCCTGCGGCTTGGCGGTCGGCGCAATGTCCGGCACGTCATAGCCCGTCCACTTCGAACCGTCCCATTCGATGAGCTTGCGGCTCGGGTCCCACGGCTTGCCGTCGATGTCGGCGGAGGCGCGGTTATAGAGAATGCGGCGGTTCGCCGGCCATGCCCACGACCAGTTGAGATAGGCGCCCGTCTCGTCCGGATCGTGATTGTCGCGGCGGGCCATGTTGTTGCCCGCCTCGGTGAAGCAGCCGGAATAGATCCAGCAGCCCGATGCCGTCGAGCCGTCGTCGCGCAGCGCCGCGAAACCGGCGAGCAGCTTGCCCGCCTCGGCGACCACCTTGGTCGGATCGGCCGGATCGGTCACCGTGGAAAGCGCGCGGCCGTTCAGTTCCTTGGCCAGCTCTTCCGCCGTCGGCTCGCCCTCATCCTTGTAATCCCAGGTGAGATTGAGGATCGGATCGGGGAAAGCGCCGCCTTCCTTGCGATAAAGCTCGCGCAGCCGCAGGAAAATCTGCGCCATGATCCAGTTGTCGGTCTTCGCCTCGCCGGGCGGTGTGGCGCCGGGCCAGTGCCATTGCAGCCAGCGCCCGGAATTGGTGAGCGAACCCTCGTCCTCCGCAAAGCAGGTGGAAGGCAGCTGGAACACTTCCGTCTGGATGGAAGCCGAATCCACATCGTTGAATTCGCCGTGGTTTTCCCAGAAACGCGAGGTTTCCGTTTCCAGCGGGTCCATCGTGACGAGGAATTTCAGCTTCGACAGGGCATCGGTCAGCTTCTTGCGGTTCGGCACCGCCATCAGCGGATTGAACCCCTGACAGACATAGCCGTTGACCTTGCCATCATGCATCATGTCGAAAATGCGCAACATGTCGTAGTTCGGCACGTCGAGCTTCGGCAGCCAGTCGAAAGCAAAGTCGTTTTCGACGGTCGCGGCGCTGCCCCACATCGCCTTCTGGAAACTGACGAAGAACTTGCGATAGTTCTGCCAGTAGCTCGTCTGGTTGGGGCGCAGCGGCTTGAAACCGCGTGTCGACATGTAGATTTCGAGATCGGTCTCCTTTTCGACCGGGATGTTCATATAGCCCGGCAGGAGGTTGGACATAAGGCCGATATCGGTCAGCCCCTGAATGTTGGAGTGACCGCGCAGCGCATTCATGCCGCCGCCGCGCACGCCGATATTGCCGAGGATCAGCTGCAGCATCGCCATGCAGCGAATATTCTGCGATCCCTTGGAGTGCTGCGTCCAGCCGAGCGCGTACATCGATGTCATCGTCTTGTCCGGCGCCGAGCATTCGGACATCATCTCGGCCACTTTCAGGAATTTCTCCTTCGGCGTGCCACAGATGCGCTCCACCATTTCCGGCGTGAAGATGGAAACGTGCTGTTTCAGCAGGTTCCATACGCAGCGCGGGTTCTGCAGCGTATCGTCGACGACCGCATAGCCGTCATCGCCGATCACATATTCCCAGCTCGAGCGGTCGTAGTCGCGCTTTTCCTCGTCATAGCCGGTAAACAGCCCGTCCTTGTACTCGAAGCCATCCTTGATGATGTAGCTGGCATTGGTGAAATGCTTCACATAATCCCACTGCACCTTGTCATTCTGAATGCAGTAGTTGATGACGCCGAGCAGGAAGGCGATATCCGAACCCTGCCGGATGGGCGCGTAGAAATCCGCCACGGAAGCCGTGCGCGTGAAGCGCGGATCGACGACGATCAGCTTCGCGCCGCGATGGTGCTTGGCCTCCGTCACCCATTTGAAGCCGCACGGATGCGCTTCCGCCGCATTGCCGCCCATGACGACGACGAGATCGGTGTTCTTGATATCGGTCCAGGAGTTGGTCATTGCTCCGCGGCCAAATGTTGGGGCGAGACTCGCCACCGTCGGGCCGTGTCAGACGCGTGCCTGGTTATCGAATGCGACTATGCCTGTGCTGCGCACCACCTTGTAGGTGAGAAACGCCGTTTCGTTGGTGGTGGCCGATGCCGCGAGGAATCCCGTCGAGACCCAGCGATTGACCGTGGTGCCCGCCGCATTCTTGGCGATGAAGTTGGCGTCGCGATCGTCTTTCAGATGGCGCGCGATGCGGTCGAGCGCATCTTCCCACGAAATCTGCTTGAATTCGGCGGCGCCCGGCTCGCGCACCCGCGGATTTTTCAGGCGGGTCTCGGCCTGGACGAAGCCCCTGAGTGCCGCGCCCTTCGGGCAAAGCGTGCCGCGATTGGTGGGGTGATCCGTATCGCCTTCGACGTGGACCAGATCGGCCTTCTCGCCTTTCCTCACATCCCCCTTGGAATAGAGGATGATGCCGCAGGCGACCGAGCAGTAAGGGCAGGTATTGCGGGTTTCGGTCGTGTTGGTCAGCTTGAAGGGACGAATGGATTCGGCATAGGCGCTTTCCACCGCACCAAAACCGAAGGACCCAAGCGCCGAAGCCGCCACTACCGCCCCCGTTCCGCCCAGAAACTGGCGGCGTGAGAGCTCCACATTCATTGCGCTGCACCTCCCTGATCGTCAGAAGAAAAATGCCGAAGCATATCCCTCCCTGAATTGGACTTGCCTGAACTCAGTTCACCGCAATAAACCCAAGTTGTCAACCGAAGGGCAGGTTAAATTAATTAACAATAAGACCCATTTATCAATAATATGAATTTTATAGTCAGGTATTAATACATGAACCTCATCACAGGAATGACTTGGAAACGCGCCAGCTGATTGACGTTGCCGTGTAAAAACGCCAGACTGATGCCGTGGCTTCTTTTGTTGCTCCCGAGTTTCGGGGCTTGAATTTTGAGCGGCTCCTGCCTCGCACCGGCTTCCCTGACCCGATGCGACGGCATCGTGCGGCCCTCGGCTCCGGCCCCCTCAGCCGCGCAAAACCACAGCCCGAATTTCCTGCCATCGCTGCATCTACGCCCTTCGCGCGTTCCGGGCTTTTCGGGCTTTCCGGACCTTCCAGCTTGGCGGCGCGAAAGTCGTCCTTCCATGCCATCGCACAGAACAATTCAGAGCAAAAAGGGGATCGTCATGAACCGTCGGGAACTTCTTAAATCCGGTGCGGCCTGTGCCGCGTTCAGCATGCTGCCAAATTTCGCCTCTGCGGCCAGCACCGCATTCGCGCCGCAGCCGTCGGATTGGCGCAGCTTCGAGATCACCACCAGCGTGACGCCTGCCGCTTCGGGAGAAGCCATTCGTGTCTGGGTTCCGCTGGCGGGCTTCAATGCCGATGACTGGAACCGCCCGGAGGGCAATCGCTGGACGACCAATGCCAAGGTCGCGCGGCTCGACCGCGATCCGGCGAGCGGCACCGGCCTTCTCTATCTCGAATGGGATGGAGGGGAAGAAAAGCCGCAAGCCGAAATCATCAGCCTCATCTCCACCCGCGACCGTTCGGGCAACCTCGAGGCACCGGCCAAGGCCGTACCGCTGACCCGCGCGGAACGCGAACGCTATCTGGCGGGAACGCGGCTTGCGCCGGCCGATGGCATCGTCAAGCAGACCTCTGACAGGATCGTTGCGGATGCCGATACCGATCAGGAGAAGGCGCGCCGGATCTACGACTGGGTCGTCGCCAACACCTATCGGCGCGCCTCGACACGCGGCTGCGGAGACGGCAATATTGTCGCCATGCTCGACAGCGGCGATCTCGGCGGCAAATGCGCCGACATCAATCCTTTGTTCGTGGCTCTCGTCAGGGCAGCGGGAATTCCGGCCCGCGACCTTTACGGCGTGCGCGTCGCGCCTTCCGCCTTCGGCTACAAGAGCCTCGGCGCGAAGAACGAGGTCATCACCAAGGCCCAGCATTGCCGCGCCGAAATCTATCTCGACGGCATCGGCTGGGTCGCGACCGATCCGGCAGATGTGCGCAAGGTGATGCTGGAAGAGGAAAAGGACGGGCTCCCCGCCGACGATCCGCGTGTCGCAGCCGTGCGGCAAAAACTCTTCGGTTCATGGGAGGGCAACTGGGTCGCCTTCAATGACGGCAGCGATATCGCCTTGCCGTCCGCGCAAGGGCCGGAACTTGGCTTCCTCATGTATCCGCAGGCCGAAGTCGCCAGCACCCGTCTGGATTGTCTCGATGCGGACGCCTTCCGCTACGCCATGACCGCGCGCGAAATAACGATATAAGTTCTGAGGACATCATGGATATTGCATCGCCTATTCGTCTCAGCACGCTTGCCCATGGCGGCGGCTGCGGCTGCAAGCTTGCTCCTGCCGTTTTGCAGGATCTGCTGTCGGACCAGCCGGTCATGCAGCCGTTCAGCCAGCTTCTCGTCGGAACGGAAACCGGCGACGACGCCGCCGTCTGGCAACTGGACGACGAAAACTGCGTGATTGCCACGACGGATTTCTTCATGCCGATGGTGGACGATCCATTCGATTTCGGGCGCATCGCGGCCACCAATGCGATATCCGACGTCTATGCCATGGGCGGAACGCCGATCATGGCGCTGGCGATCCTCGGAATGCCGGTGAACAAGATGCCCGCCGAAATGATCCGCGAAATCCTGAAGGGCGGTTCCAGCATCTGCGCGGAAGCGGGCATTCCGGTTGCGGGCGGGCATTCCATCGACGCCCCGGAACCGATCTACGGGCTGGCGGTCATCGGCACCTGCAAGCTTTCGAACCTGCGCAGGAACAGTGGCGCGCGTGTCGGCGACACGCTGATCCTGACCAAGGCAATCGGCGTCGGCATCTATTCCGCCGCCTTCAAGAAGCAGGAACTCGACAGCGCCGGTTATGATGAAATGATGGCGTCAGTCACCTTGTTGAACCGGGTCGGTGCCGAACTCGGCAAGGATGGCGCCGTTCATGCCGTCACCGATGTGACCGGCTTCGGCATTCTCGGCCATGCGCTGGAAATGGCGCGCGGCTCCAATGCGGGCATTGCGCTGGACTATTCCGCCCTGCCCTTTCTCAATCAGGCCGAACATCTGGCGCAAGCCGGTTTCGTGACCGGAGCCTCCACCCGCAACTGGGCAAGCTACGGCCATGGCGTGCAGCTTCCGGACGACTATCCGCTCTGGAAACAGCAATTGCTGACCGACCCGCAGACGTCCGGCGGGCTTCTCGTATCCTGCGCGCCGCAGCAAGCCGAAAGGCTCCTCGGCAGCATCCGCGCCGCCGGCTATCCATCCGCCCGCATTGTCGGGAAAGTGACGGACGATGCGGGCCGCGTGACCGTAAACGGATGAAATCGCTGCAACATCAGCCTGAAAGCAGGATGCGTGGATTCTACAGTCTGGAGGGCCGTTTGTGCGTTCATAAGCACGTGCGGGGCTTCAGGACGGCTCATCAACAGCTCCCTCATTGTTTGGACTGTTCCCCTCTGGAAATCGGTGGCATGAGTCGATAAAGGCAGTAGCGCGTCCCGAAAAGTGCGAAGCGGTTTTCGGAAAAGATGCGCGTTAAAAACAAACGGATAATATTTTCCAGAGGGACATCATGGGCTATTTTCCAAGTTGGCGTTTGACATCAAACGCCGTCGTGCTTCCTGACGAGCGTCTTCCGGCCGCCGCCGCCATTCCGATGGGCGTGCAACACCTGCTTGCAATGTCCGGCTCGACCATCGTCGCGCCCCTGCTCATGGGCTTCGATCCCAATGTAGCCGTCTTCTTTTCCGGCATCGGCACGCTTCTGTTCTTCGTGCTGACGGCAGGCCGGGTGCCAAGCTATCTCGGTTCGTCCTTCGCGTTCATCGCGGTCGTCATTGCCGCAACCGGCTATGGCGGCTCCGGCCCTAATCCCAATATAGCAATCGCGCTTGGCGGCATCATCGCCTGCGGCGCGCTCTATGCGCTTATCGGCCTCGTGGTCATGGCCATCGGCACGGGCTGGGTGGAGCGGCTTATGCCCCCGGTCGTCACCGGCGCCATCGGCGTTTCCATCGGCCTCAACCTCGCCCCGGTCGCTGTCGGCCAGCTGAAGGGAAGCGGCACGCATATCACCATCGCGCTGCTTACCGTTCTCTGCATGGGTATGATCGCCGCCTATGGTCCGCGCGGCACCAAGCGCCTGTCGGTGCTCTTCGCACTGCTTTTCGGTTATCTGCTGGTCCTGATCCTCGGCAACGGCCTTGGCATCGTGCCGGGCATCGATTTCACCGCCGTCAGCAATGCGGCATGGTTCGGTCTGCCGCATTTCACCACGCCGGAATTCAACTGGCAGGCGGTCACCCTGATCGCGCCGGTCGCCATCGTGCTCGTGGCGGAAAACCTCGGTCATATCAAGGCGCTCGGTTCGATCACCGGCCAGAACATGGACCGCTACATCGGCCGCGGCTTCCTCGGTGACGGCATCGCGACCATGATTTCCGGTTCGGGCGGCGGCACCGGCGTAACCACCTATGCCGAAAACATCGGCGTCATGGCGATGACCAAGGTTTATTCCACGCTGATCTTCGTGATTGCCGCCGTCATGGCGCTGATCCTCGGCATGTCGCCGAAATTCGGCGCGATCCTGCAGACGATCCCGGCTCCGGTTCTGGCTGGTCTTGCCGTTTCGGTCTTCGGCCTCATCGCCTCGGCCATGGCGCGCATCTGGATCGTCAACAAGGTGGATTTCGCGGATTCCCGCAACCTGTTCACCGCCGGTGTGGCGCTCATTTTCGGCGCGGGCGATTTTACCTTGAAAATCGGCGAGTTCGCGCTCGGCGGCATTGCGACATCAACGCTGGCCGCCCTCGTTTTCTACCAGCTGCTCGGCATCGGCCGCAGCGACAAGCCCACCGAATAAAACCAGAGGGAGCGGGCATCCGGCCCGCTCCTTTCACTGCCGAAGCAGGTCCTGCTTGATCGGCGTCAAATACTGTACTTCTATATTCGTCTATGTCCGAGAATGAAGATCATCCGGATGAGACGGGTTCATGCTATCAGACCTTTTCGAACATAACCGGCAGTGGGCCGCGGAAAAACGCCGGGAAGATCCCGAATATTTCAGCCGGCTGTCCTCGATGCAGCGCCCGGAATATCTCTGGATCGGCTGTTCCGACAGCCGCGTTCCGGCCAATGTCGTCACCGGATTGCAGCCGGGCGAGGTGTTCGTGCACCGCAACGTCGCCAACCTCGTCCATCGCGCCGATCTCAACCTGCTGTCGGTGCTCGAATTTGCGGTCGAGGTGCTGGAGATCAGGCACATCATCGTCTGCGGCCATTACGGTTGCGGCGGCGTGCGCGCCGCCATGGCCGGTTATGGCCACGGCATCATCGACAACTGGCTGCAGCCGGTGCGCGATATCGCGCAGACCCATGAGCAGGAACTCGACCGCTTTACCGATCCCGAGGAACGCCTGAACCGGCTTTGCGAGCTGACCGTCGCCTCGCAGGTGGAAAGCCTGTCGCGCACGCCGGTTCTGCAATCGGCCTGGAAACAGAACAAGGAGATCGTCGTGCACGGCTGGATTTATGGCCTCAAGGATGGCCTGTTGCGCGACCTTCAATGCGAATGCACGAAAAGCGTGCTGGACTTTTCATGTCAGCAGGCCGGTTGATCCGCAAGCAGCTTCCCGGCCCTCACGCGCATGTCGGGTGCAAGTTCGGCTGAACGCCGCGCAACCTTGTCGAAATATACAGAGGTAACTTCGTTGACCGCGCGCAGTTCGCCGTCGAGCGAACCCGCCATCGTCTGGCGAAACGTGATCGACGAGCGCCCGACTTTCAACACCTGCGAATGGATCGTCAGCAGGTCCCCGGCTGGCACTTCCCGCTTGTATTCGGTTGTCGAGCGCACATCCGCCCAGCCGAATGCCTCATCGGGAATTTTCCCTGCGATGTGGCCAAGCAGTTGGAAGCTCGCATCGTCGAACATCCCGGCATAATGTCGGACATTCATGTGTCCCATGACATCGCACATCCACGGATGCGCGACGCCCACAAAAGTAACAAGGCCCCTCATCGGGCCACCGACCGGTAACCGCCGAGGAAGGCCGTGAGATTATCGCCCAGCGCATCGCACAGATAGCCGCCTTCCTGCACGATGACGGTTGGCAGCCGCAGCTTCGCGATCGCTTCGGCGATGCGTCCGAAACCGCCGGTGGTCACCGACAACCCGCCGAACGGGTCGCCCTCGAACGGGTCGAGGCCTAGTGCGACAACAATCGCATCGGGCGCGAAGGCTTCGATGCGGCGGAAGGCCGTGTCGAGCGAAGCGAGGAATTCGGCGTCGCCGGATTTGCGCGGCAGCGGCAGGTTGAGATTGTAGCCAAGCCCCGCGCCTTCGCCACGTTCGTCGGCGTGGCCCCAGAAGAATGGATAGAAACGCACCGGATCGGCATGGATGGAGACGGTCAGCACATCGGGGCGGGAATAGAATATGCCCTGCGTGCCGTTGCCGTGATGAAGATCGACGTCGAGGATCGCCACGCGCCGGGCCTTGGAGCGCAGGCGCTCTGCGGCGACCGCCGAATTGTTGACGAAGCAGAAGCCGCCCGCCACATCGGCAAAGGCATGATGCCCCGGCGGACGGCAGAGCGCATAGGCCGCGACCTCGCCTGCAAGCACCGCATCGGCGGCATCGACCGCGCTCCACGCGCTCCAGCACACGCTTTCCCATGTGTGCTCGGCAATCGGGCAGGCCGTATCGGCCATGTGATAGCCGACCTGTCCCACGGCGGACGCCGGATAGCGGCCATCACGCGCAAGCGGATGGATGTTGGGGATCACCTCTTCCGACGCCTCTTCGATACGCCGCCAGCGGGCATGGATGTGCTGAAGGAATTCCAGATATTCCGGCGTATGCACGGCGGCAATCGGGCCAAGGCCGTGATCTTGCGGACGGATGATCTCGCAGCCTGCGGCCTTCGCACCGGCGAGCAGACGTTCGACACGCTCCGGCTGTTCGGGGTTCGGCTGCGGCGCGCCGCTGGAAAGAAAGGCTTTCGGGTCGTGACGCTTCTGCTCGACGGCGTAAAAGGCTTTCATGACTGCTCCCTGATTTGATTGATGCGCGCCAGGCGGGTGAAATCCTCGCCATAGGCGCCGTGATCGCGGTCGGATTCGATCCAGCCGATACCGAGCCGCTCATAAAATCTCTGCGCAGCAATATTGTCCCGGTCCACGGCCAGCCGCAGATAGACGCCGCCCCGCGCCATCGACCAGGAGGCGACATGGCGCAGAAGCACTTCGCCGATCCCGTTGCCGCGAAAGGCTTCATCGACATAGAGGTCCTGCACGTAGACGCCGGGCTTGCCATACCATGTCGAGAAGATGGGGAAGAACAGGGCGAGCCCGGCAAATGCCCCGTCCACCTCGGCGATCAGGCTGGTGAATGCCGCATAGGGGCCGAAACCGTAACGGCGAAAATCCTCGACCGTGCTGGAAATCCTGTCGGCAGCGCCAAGCCCCTCGCCCATGATGCGGATCGCCTCATGGATCATTTCGGCATCGGCGGGTTCGCCCAGACGAACGATGATGCGCCTTTTGCTATCCAACACGATTTTCGGCATCAGAGCATTTCCTGTCTTGATTGAATCATTGGAAGCTCTCTATCTGATTGTTTGACCGCATGTCTTTTCGGGAGACATGCTCTAGAATGCCACCCTGTCTCCGCCTTTGAGGCCCAGATATTCGCGTGCCTCCTCGGGCGTTGCAACGTCCAGCGACAGGCTGTCGAGGATGCCGCGGATGCGCCGCACCTGATCGGCATTGCTTCTGGCAAGCTGGCCCCGCCCGTCATAAAGGCTGTCTTCCAGACCGACGCGGACATTGCCGCCCATGGCGGCCGCCATGGTGATCATGGGTATCTGGTGCCGCCCCGCCGCCAGCACGGAAAAGGAATAGTCGTCCCCGAACAGCTTGTCGGCAATCCGCTTCATATGCATGAGATTGTCCGGATCGGCCCCGATGCCACCCAGAACGCCAAAGACGAACTGGATGAACAGATGGCCCGACACCAGTCCCCGGTCGCGGAAATGCGCCAGCGAATAGAGATGGCCGACATCGTAGCATTCGAACTCGAAGCGCGTGCCGCAGCCCTGTCCGAGACTGGTCAGAATGCCTTCCATGTCCGCGAAAGTGTTCTTGAAGATCGAATGGCGGGTGGCTTCTAGCAGTTCCGGCTCCCACGCATGTTTCCACTCGCGCGGCTTGTCGAGTGCCGGGAACAGCGCGAAATTCATCGAACCCATATTGAGCGAGCACATTTCCGGCTCTGCCCGGAGCGGCGCGGCGAGCCGGTCCTCCAGCGTCATCAGCGACGAGCCGCCGGTGGAGATATTCACCACGGCAGATGTCGATTGCTTGATGCGCGGCAGGAACTGCATGAACAGGTCCGGATTGGCGGACGGCCTGCCGTCGCGCGGGTCGCGGGCATGCAGATGCAGGATCGACGCACCCGCTTCCGCTGCCGCAATGGCTTCGCTCGCAATCTCGTCGGGCGTTACCGGCAGATGCGGCGACATGGACGGCGTGTGTACGGAACCGGTCACCGCGCAGGTGATGATCACCTTGCGACGCATTTTCTTCTTGTCGGTCATGATCCGGTTTCCTTACGCATTCACGGGCAGTTTGAGCTCACGCGCCAGAACCTCCAGCGTATCGCCGACGATGGCGGTGATCTCGCCGACCTGTTCGCGGCTGACGATCATGGGCGGGCAGACCAGGAAGTGATCCCCCTCGACGCCGCCGCGCGTGCGGCGCGAATAGATGATCAGCCCGCGCTCATAGGCAAGATCGACCATGCGCTGATGGGCGTTCAACTCCTTCGGCAGCGGCTTCATGGTTTCAGGGTCGGAAACGAATTCGGCAGCGAGCAGCAGGCCCTTGCCGCGCACATCGCCGATGAAGGGGAAGCGCTTTGCAAGCCCTTCCAGTTCGCCCTTCAGCGCATCGCCCATGCGGGCGGCATTGCCGACGAGATCGAGGCGATCGATTTCCTGCAGCACCGCCTTGCCCGCCGCGCAGGCCAGCGGATTGCCGGCATAGGTGAAGCCATGCAGGAAGCCGCCCGCGTCCAGAACCGGTTGCACGATGCGCCCCGGCGCTGCCATCGCGCCCAGCGGGCAATAACCGGAGGCAAAGCCCTTGGAAAGCGCGATCAGGTCCGGCTTGCAGTTCCAGTGGTCGCCGCCCAGAAACTTTCCGGTGCGCCCGGCGCCGCTCATCACCTCGTCATGGATCAGCAGGATGCCATAACGGTCGCAGATTTCGCGGATGCGCGGATAATAGCTGTCGGGCGCGACCAGCGCGCCCGTGGACGCTCCGCCGATCGGCTCCATGATAAAGGCGAGCACGCTTTCAGGGCCTTCCTCCTGAATCCGTTCCTCCAGCATGTCGGCATATTTCTGTCCGCGCTGTTCCATCGAGAGATTGTCGCGGTCGAGATAGGCGGTCGGTACCGGAACCTTGGGCATTTCGCGCATGATGGGCGCGAAAGGCTCGCTCAGGGCCGCATAGCCGGTGACGGCGAGCGCCCCAAGCGTGCCGCCGTGATAGGATGGAAAGCGTGAAATCACTTTCCAGCGCTTGCCCTGCCCGGTCGCAACCGCCCATTGGCGGGCAAGCTTGATGCAGGATTCGACCGCTTCCGAACCGCCGGAAACGAAGAATATCTTGTCCAGACCTTCCGGCATCCGCTCGGCGGCCATGCGCGCCAGATCTTCCGCCGGTTCGTTTTCAAAATGCAGGCGATAGGCGAAGGTCACGCGGTCCATCTGCTCCTTCATGGCATCGAGCACGTTGCGATTGCCATGGCCGATATTGACCACCATCGCGCCACTCGATCCGTCGATGACGCGGCGTCCGTCCTGGTCCCAGATGTAGATGCCCTCGGCGCGATCCACCAGCGGCCTGCGCAGGCGCGACTGGTAGAAAAGATGCGATGCCGGGCGTTCATTCTGTGCATTTGTGTTGAGCATGGCGTTACTCTGTCAGCGCTCGAGATAATGGTTGAGAACATTGGCGGTCACGCGCTCGACCATGCGGTCGCCGCGCTTGAGAGCCGCTACCCACTCACAGCTTCCGGCGTGGAAAACCTCGCCCTTGCCGCGTGGAAAATTGACGATCATGCCGCAGCCCCGCTTGATGCGTTCCACGGCTGCATCCCCATCATTGCCAATCAACGTATCGGCCACGAATTTTGCATCGGCGTCGGAAAGGAACTGGTCGTCGGCCGGAATATCCGCGCTTTCCTCCTTGAGAGACGACATGCCGAGCGCCAGAATCTGCAACCCGTCAGGTGCGCCGCTGCCCTCCTTCGGCTCCGGCAATCCGCCACGGATCACATAATCCAGCCCGTCGACCTCGTAGCCGAAGGCATGGCCTTCCGAACCCAGAAGATCGCCGTAATAGATGCCGGTTCCTGCAAAGGCCCAGTGTTCGGGACGGTAGACCGGGAAACCGCGAACGCCGCGCGGGGCGCAGCCGCCCCAGCCGACATAAAGCCCGCGCAACGCATTGAGGCCGAAAGTTTCGGCAGCAGGCCGTCCGGTTTCAGTCGCTTCCCAGCAGCCGCTTGTGCGGCGCGGATCGGCGGAGCGATAGACCGGGTCTTCGGCACGGGCGCGATATTTATAGCAGGTCTGGCGCTTGCCATTGTCCTCAAGCCGTGTCTGCCACATGAAATTGCCCGCAAAACGGGCCGCACGACCGCCGCCATCGACATAATTATCGACGGCATCGCGCATTTCCCATGTCCAGTATTCATCATGACCGACAAAGACCACGCAGTCATAACCGTCGAGAATTTCCGGCGCGAAATGCAGCTCATGCTGGGTTGCGAGATCGACCGCATAGTCTTCCCGTTCGGCCCAGCGGAAGAACAGGCTGTCATAGCTTGCCCAGCCGGACGAGGCATATTTCTTGGAATAGCCATTGGCATAGGCCCATTCCATGTGCGGATAGCGCGGTGGCGCGGCAGGGGGCGTGACGATTTCCAGCGGCACGCGCGGCGCATCGGGCGGCAGCAGCGCGAAGCCACGGCAGAACGGGCGCTCGATGCTCACCGTCGTCGCATATTGATCGCCATTCGGCCCGGTAATGCCCTGATAATGGTTGGAGCCGCCCCAGGTATTATAGGCCGTCCATGTGCCGGTTGCGGCAACCTGCAGGATACGGCCCGGCTTGCGCCCCGCCGCAGGGCGCAGGATGAACAGGTGATGGCAATGGATGGGCTGGCCGTCATTGCCATGCGCCTTCAGCGTGATGCGATAAGCGCCGGAGGGCCAGGTCTCATCCGTCCTGACGGCGAATGTCGTTTCCCAGCCGCAGCCGACGACCGAACATTGCGCCGGTGTATCCTGCCATTTGCAGTCGATACCGCGTTTTGAGAATACCGGCGTTACCACTGCGCCGTCCCGCACGATTTCGATGTCGAAACGCTGCGCGGTCGCACTTACCTGCAGATGAACCGTCGCGCCCGGCAGATAGGAATAGGCGTCGGTATAACACCAGATTTCGCCGCGCGGCCCGTCCATGCCGGGATATTCGTAATAATGGCCGAGGACAGCGTCGCGGCGCTGCGCCGGGGTCAGCCCGAAATCGGGAAACTCCCCGAAATTCGCAAACTCGTTGTTTCTCTCGCTCATGCCAACACCTCACGCAGCCAGATATTTCTTGAGGAAGGAGCGGGTACGCTCCTGCACCGGGTTGCTGAGTATCTGGTCCGGCGGTCCTTCTTCCACGACTACGCCGCCATCCATGAACAGGATGCGGTCGGCAACCTCGCCTGCAAAACGCATTTCGTGCGTGACGATCAGCATCGTCATGTGTTCGGCGGCAAGCTGTTTCATGACGGCATTCACTTCGTCCACCAGTTCGGGGTCGAGCGCCGAAGTTGCCTCGTCGAACAGCATCACCTTCGGCTGCATGGCGAGCGCACGCGCGATTGCCACGCGCTGCTTCTGCCCGCCCGACAGGCGCGAGGGGTAGACGTCGATCTTGTCGGCAAGCCCGACCTTCGACAGAAGCTCCAGCGCCAGCGTGCGCGCCGCGTCCTTGCCCATGCCCTTGAGCTTGACCGGGCCGAGCGTGATGTTTTCCAGCACGGTCAGATGCGGGAACAGGTTGAAGTGCTGGAACACCATGCCCATCTGCTGGCGCACCGCATTGATGTGCTTTTCGAACGCCTGCCCTGCCAGCGGCTGGTTGACCTGCACGCCGTCCAGCCAGACCTCTCCGCCATTCAGCGTTTCCAGATGGTTGATCGACCGCAGGAGCGTGCTCTTGCCGGAGCCGCTGGGACCGATGATGGCAACGATCTGGCCCCGCGCCACTGAAAGGTCTATGCCCTTCAACACTTCCAGCGCGCCGTAGGCCTTGCGGGCGTCCTTCACTTCGACCATCGGTTTTGCCGATTTGGAGCTGCTCATCGCGTGACCTCCACTTTTCTTTCAATGCGCCGCAGGCCAGCCTCGAGCACGAGATTGACCACGTAATAGATGGCCGCGACGGTAATATAGAATTCAAACGGGCTGAAGGTTTCACTGATGGCAAGCTGGGCGCTGTGCACCAGTTCGGCAATGCCGATGATCGAAACCAGCGACGTGTCCTTCAGAAGAACGATCATGTTGTTGCCGATCGGCGGGATGGTGTTGCGGATCGCCTGCGGAATGACGACATAGCGCAAGGCCTGACCGTGGCTGAAACCGATGGAACGGGCGCCTTCCATCTGGCCCGGATCGACAGCCACGATGCCCGCGCGGATGATGTCGGCATTATAGACCGCGAAATGCAAGCTGAGGCCGATGATGCCCGCGCCAAGGGCCGGAATATCGATGCCGATCTGCACCAGCCCGAAATAGATCAGGAACAGTTGCAGCAGAAGCGGCGTTCCCATGAACAGCCACATGAAGAACCGCACCGGCCAGGCGAGGATTGCGGGCGCATAGAGCACCACCAGCGCAAATGCGATGCCGAGCACGAAGCTTAGGAAGGCCGAAGCCACGGTCAGAACCAGCGTCCACCAGAGGCCGGTCAGAAGCAGATCGGTATAGGGAGTGACGATGCTGAAATCGAGAGCCTGCATCCAGTCCTCCCTCACTGCGCCGCAAAGCGCTTGTCGAGAAGATCGACCCCGCGCGCCACGACATAGATGATGATCATGTAGAGAATGGCGGCGACGCCGAAAATCTCGAACGGCTTGTAGGTCGAGCCGATAAAGCGCTGCGCGGTATAGGTCAGCTCGACCACCGAAATGGTGGAAACCAGCGCCGAGCCTTTCAAAAGAGCTATGGCATTGACGCCAAGCGGGCGGATCATCAGCCGCGCCGCCTGCGGCAGCACGACGAGCCGCATGGTCTGGCCGCGTCCGAAACCGATGGAGCGCGCGGCTTCCGTCTGGCCGCGGTCGACGCTCTGGATCGCGCCGCGGATCGATTCCGACATATAGGCGCCGATATTCAGCCCGAGCCCGATGACACCGGCGGCAAACGGCTCCAGATTGATGCCGACCTGCGGACCGCCGAAATAGAGAATGAAGAGCTGCACCAGGCAGGGCGTGCCGCGAAAGACGCTAACATAGGCCGCCGCCAGCCCGCGCAGAATGGGTGAGCGGGACAGGCGGCCCGCCACGAGTATTGCAGCCACCACAAGGCCTAGGATCAGGGCCAGCGCGGAAATTTGCACAGTCACCCATGCCGCCTCCAGAAAAAACGGGAGGACGCGCTGCATCAACGCAAAATCCATCGGAAAACTCCGGTCAATCGGTTCTCAGCCGGCCCGGACAATTGCCGGGCCGGGATGACGGCATGTCAGCGGATGTCGCTGCCGATCCACTGCATCGAGATTTTCTCGTAGGTGCCGTCGGCCATGATCTCGTCGAGAGCCTTCTGCATCGCTGCCTTCAGTTCCGGATTGTTCTTGCGGATGGCGATGCCGATGGCGACGCTGCCGCCTTCGATGTCCGGCGTATCGAGCTTGCGGACCTTCTGCCCGGTTTCCTTGATCGCCACCATGACCGGGATATTATCGACGACGATGGCGTCGACGCGGCCCGAATTCAGCTCCAGCATCAGTTCCGGCAGGCCCTTATAGGTGCGGATGGTCCAGCCGCCCTGCTCGCGCGCCCATTTCTCGTGGGTTTCGCCAAGTGTCACGCCCAGCGTCTTGCCCTTGAGATCATCGAGCTTCTGCACGGCAGAATCCTCCTTCACGAAAACCGCGCGGCCCGCGTGATAATAGGGTCCGACGAAGTCCACCGCCTTCTCGCGCTCCGGCGTGATCGTCATGGAGCCGACCACCGTGTCGAACTTGCCCGCCCGGAGACCTGCGACGATACCGTCCCATGCTGTTGTGATGAGCTGCGGCTTCAACTGCATGCGTTCGGCAATGGCCGAACCGATGGACGCATCGAAGCCCACGACTTCGTTCTTTTCATTGACGAAATTGAACGGCGGATACTGGCCGCTCATGGCGATCTTGAGTTCTCCCGATGCCTTGATCTTTTCAAGATCATCCGCCTGTGCGGGCGCAACTGCAAAAACTGCGGTGGCGGCAATCGCGGCAGCGGCAATGAAACCCGTGAATCTGTTAAACATCTTGTTCCCGACTTCCTCTTGTTTGTTTTTCTTGAGGCTTGTTTCTGCCCCTCAATATTCATGATTGCTTTTATGGATTCATTTCGCAAATAGATAATGGGAATGGATTGCATAGATTTCATGAATGGATAAAGCCATGTCGTTACATCGGCCCGAGCGCCTTGTCTGGGATCTGGACTGGAACCTGCTGCGCAGTTTCGTGGTGATCGCGGAGGTGAAAAGCATCACCCGCGCAGCCGAACGCCTCAACCTCAAACAGCCGAGCGTAAGCAATGCCTTGCGCCGTCTGGAAGACCGCATCGGCCAGCGGCTGGTGGAGCGGGACGCCACCCATTTTGAGCTGACGGAAGTCGGCAAGCTTCTTTATGAGCAGAGCATCGAGGTCTTCGGCGCCATTTCCCAATTGCCGCAGCTGGTGCGCGGGGTGGGAGACGACGTGACCGGCCATGTCACCATATCGGTTGCGAGCCACATTATCTCGCCGATCTTCGATCAGGCGCTTGCGCTCTTTCACGAACAGCATCCGCGCGCGACCCTGACGATCAACGTATCCGCCAGCACCGAAGTCGCCCGGCTGGTGCGCGAGAAGCGCGCCTCTTTCGGTCTGGGACTGGTGAGCAATCGCGATCCGGCGCTGGACTACACGATGGTCTATCGGGAGTTCTTCGGCTTTTTCTGCGGCCCCCGCCATCGCATGTTCGGCCAGTCGGGGTTGACGCTCGCCGATCTGAAGGGGGAGCCGTCCGTGTCGTTCCAGACCGACCATATTGCCGACGCGCTACGACCTGTCGCTCTGCTGCGCAGCGAGGCGCGGCTTTCGCCGGAGGTGGTCGGCACGTCATCGAGCCTTGAGGAAGTGCGCCGCATGATCATCACCGGCCTTGGCATCGGCCCGCTACCGCTGCACGTGGCCCGGCGCGAGATCGATGACGGTCTTCTCTGGCGCCTGCCACCCTATGAAAACCCGCCCGCCATCGATGTTTTCCTGATCCACAATCCGGAAACCAATCTCAACAAGGCCGAGAAGGCCATGCTTGCCGGACTGAGGGGGCTGATTGCTTCCACCCCCATGGAAGAGCGTATCTATGGAGATTGACGAGCGGGCATTACCCGCCCGTCCTTATGGCGTCATTCTGCCGCTTCGGCGGCGCATAGCGCATCGCATTCGGCGGTTTCCGTCGCAGCGGAAAGGCTGGCCTGACCAAGCGCGACCACGGCCATTGCGCTGAGGCTCGCCACGACCGAAACCCAGAAGCCGTTCCCGGCGCCGAAATTGTCGACCACCCAGCCGGAAACGAAGGCGCCCAGCGCCATGCCGATGCCGATGCCAGTCATGACCCAGGTGATGCCTTCGGTCAGCATCGCCTCTGGCACGCGGCGTTCGATCAGGCCGAATGCCGTGATGAATGTCGGGGAAATCGCAACACCGCTGACGAACACCGCCGTCGCCAGAAGCGCGGTCGATGTACCGGCGAAGGGCAGCGGCAGCGCGGTCAGGGCAAGGACGCTGACGGCGATCAGCAACTGGCGCTGCAATGGAATGCGGATCGACAATGCGCCAAGCGTTATCCCCACAAGAAACGAACCGATGGCATAAACACCGATGACGATGCTGGCTGCGCCGGGCTCGCCAAGCTCCCGCGTGATCGCCACGGCGCTGACTTCAGCCGTCGCGAAGGTCGAGCCGACGAAGATGAGAGCCAGCGTGATGATTTGCACGGGACGCGACCAGATCGCCGAACGTTGCGGGTTGTTCCGGTCGAGCGCACGAATCGGCGGCTCGCTGGAACGTTGCAGGAGGAAGGCAACCGTTCCCACGGCGAGGAAGGCCGTGCTGATCAGCATCCCGGCTTCGGGAAACAGCGAAACCGCCAGGGCCACGGAAAGGGAGGCACCGGAAATATAGACCAGCTCATCCGCCGCAGATTCAAACGCAAAAGCGGTGTTCAGCTCGGGACGATTGCGGAAAATTTCAGTCCATCTTGCCCGCACCATCGCGGGAATGCTGGGCATGACGCCGGCAAAGAACGCCGAGGCGAACAGGGTCCAGTTCGCCCAGCCCTGATTTGTAGCTATGAGCAGAAAGATGAAGGCTATCACCGAAACGATGGTGGCGGGCATGACGATGCGGCTTTGTCCGTAACGGTCGACAAGGCGCGAAATCTGCGGCGACACAAATGCATTGGTCAGCGCGAAGGTGGCAGAGACCGCGCCCGCCAGCCAATATTCGCCATGGGTCTGCGCGAGCATGGCTACAATGCCGACAGGCGCCATCGCAATGGGAAGACGGGCGAAGAATGCAGCCGCCGAAAAGCCGACAGCGCCGGGCGCGCTGAAAATCTCTTTATATGGATTGGACATCGGAGTGGGTCCTTGAAAGGGGAAATTGCATCACTTGCATACGATCCGTATGTTAATTAAATAATTGATACGCGGCGTATGTCAACTAATATACGCAGCGTATCTGAATAAATGGAGCGACGATGCGTAAACCTCGCAGCGAAATGATTGCCGAAACAAGGGCGAAGCTGATGGCTGCGGGCCGCAAGGCTTTCGGCACCGTTGGCTATGCCGAAGCTTCGATGGATGATTTTACCGCCTCCGCCGGACTGACGCGAGGCGCGCTCTACCATCATTTCGGCGACAAGAAGGGTCTTCTGCAGGCCGTGATCAACGAAATCGATTGCGAGATGGCGGCGCGGCTGTGCACGATTTCCGCGAAAGCGCCCAACCGGTGGCAGGGCTTTGTCGACGAGAATGTCGCCTATATCGAAATGGCGCTGGAACCTGAAATCCAGCGCATCATGTTCCGCGACGGACCGGCGGTGTTTGGCGATCCGTCCTGCTGGCCGAGCGCCAATGGCTGCATCCGCACGATCACCACAAGCCTCGATGCCTTGCGCGAGGAAAGCGTCATCATCGATATCGACGCGGAAGCCGCCGCACGGCTGATCAACGCGGCAAGCAGCAGCGCGGCGCAGTGGATCGCCAATTCCGACGATCCCGAAGCGACGTCAAAGCGCGCGGTGAAGGCGTTCCGGACATTCCTGGAAGGCCTCTTGAAGCGGGAAGGTTGAGCTAGCCCGAGACGATCGAGGTGAAATCAGCCATGCCCGCGAAACGGGCGGCACGGACCTTGCCATATTTGCTCTTGTCGACGACAAGATGTTTCTCGACGGCGCGTTGCATGGCCATCTGCTTGATCGGCACTTCGTGGAAGTGCGAGCACGTGACCCCGTGCTGTTCATCGACCCCGCCAGCGGACAGAAAAGCCTTGTTGATGTTGACGCGCTTCAGGACGTCGATCCCCTCATCGCCCGAAAACGATGCCGCCTCCGGGTGGTAAAGCCCGCCCAGAACGATGAGGCGCACATCGCCGCGCTGCGACAGGATTTCGGCGATGTTGAGCGCGTAGCAGACGACGGTGATGTGCTGGTTCTGCGGAATGCGGTGAGCAAGATGCGGCATCGTCGTGCCGCAATCGATGAAAACCGTATCATAGGGTTCAATCAATGCGGCGGCTGCGGCGCAAGCCTGCGCTTTCGCGCCGGCGTGGCTGTCCTTTTCAAAATCGAAGACATAATCGCCGTTGGCGCCGTCCTGCGTGGGGATAATGTAACCACCCAAACAATTGAGCGCACCGCCGTCGCTGCCTATATCGCGGCGGATCGTCATTTCCGAAACGCCGAGACGCGCTGCCGCGTCGCGCAGACGAAGCACGCCGACTTCATCGACCAACGCCGCCAGTTCAGCAATGCGCTCTTCTTTTCGGCTGATTCTGCTCACACTGTCCCCAATTCTTGCAGTCTGCTCATCCGTTTAAACGTCCGTCACATTTCACGCAATTACGATCCTTCGATCTTGACAGGCCGAACATAAATGTGAAACGATCCAAACATAATGATCGGATTATAACATTATAATTCGCATTGTCGGGAGGATATGACAACAGGGTTTTGCGCGCGCCGGACAGAATTCGGTTGGCAGCGTCAAACAGGCGGGAAAGCAGATTGATTTTCGCCCGGCCGGGAAGCCGGGGCATGGAGGAGAACGCCGGTGCACCCACCGTTCCGGGTGCACCGGCGCAGCAACAGTTGGGCCTGTCGGAGCCATCGAGGCAGACGGCCAGAGAATTCCCAGGGAGGAAAACCGGTGAAAAAATTTCTAGCATCCGTGGCGATTGCCATGTCCGTTGCCGTTCCGCACGCTTTCGCGGAAGGCGTCGTTGATACGTCGAAGATCAACAAGGAACTCATCACCACGGCCAATGACAAGAAGTACACCATCGCGACGGTCGTGAAGGTGGACGGCATTGCATGGTTCGACCGCATGCGCGATGGCGTGGACCAGTTCAAGGCCGACACCGGCAATGACGTCTGGATGGTCGGCCCGAGCCAGGCGGACGCCGCGGCACAGGTGCAGATTGTCGAAAACCTGATCGCGCAGGGCGTTGACGCTATTGCCATCGTGCCGTTCTCGGTCGAAGCAGTGGAGCCGGTTCTGAAGAAGGCGCGCGAGCGCGGCATCGTGGTCATCAGCCATGAAGCATCCAACATCCAGAACGTCGACTACGACATCGAAGCCTTCGACAACAAGGCCTATGGCGCCAACCTCATGAAGGAACTGGGCAAGTCGATGGGCGGCAAGGGCAAATATGTCACGACCGTAGGCAGCCTGACCTCCAAGTCGCAGATGGAATGGATCGACGGTGCCGTCGAATACCAGAAGGCCAATTTCCCGGAAATGGCAGAGGCAACCGGCCGCCTCGAAACCTATGATGACGCCAACACCGACTATAACAAGCTCAAGGAAGCGATGACCGCCTATCCGGACATCAAGGGCATTCTCGGCGCGCCGATGCCGACCTCTGCCGGAGCCGGACGCCTGATCGCCGAAGGCGGTCTCAAGGGCAAGGTCTTCTTCGCAGGCACGGGCCTCGTTTCGGTGGCTGGCGAATATCTGAAGAACGACGACATCCAGTATATCCAGTTCTGGGACCCTGCCGTTGCAGGCTATGCCATGAACATGCTGGCCGTCGCAGCGCTTGAAAAGAAGAACGACCAGATCAAGGCCGGTCTCAATCTGGGACTGCCGGGCTATGAAAGCCTGCTGGCGCCGGATGCCGCCAAGCCGAACCTGCTCTATGGCGCAGGCTGGGTCGGTGTGACCAAGGAAAACATGGATAAGTACGACTTCTGATATCCATGGATGTTTAGAGCGCATCCCAAAAAGTGTGAAACGGTTTTTGGATAAGATGCGCGTCTAAACAAACATATGGAGCGCCGATCTGATTCAATCATATCGAAACGCGCTTGACGGGAGGAGCTTCATGCCCCTCCCATCCTGCCAATCGCATTCCAGCCTTGCACGAGGCCCTCATGAGTGAAAACCTGATCGAACTGCGCCATATCGGAAAACGTTTCGGTGGCGTCAGGGCGCTGGACGACGTTTCCTTTGCCATCAAGCCCGGCGAAATCCACTGTCTGGCAGGCGAGAACGGCTCCGGCAAATCCACCATCATCAAGGTCATTTCGGGCGTCTACACGCCGGAAGACGGCGAGATACTGATCGACGGCAAACCTGTCGGCAAGCTCGATCCCGTCAAGTCGGTTCATCACGGCATTCAGGTGATCTATCAGGATTTCTCGCTGTTCGGGAACCTGACCGTTGCCGAAAATCTGGCCATCAATACTTTTCTGATCGAAGGCCGCAAGGGCGTCGACTGGAAGCGCGTGCGCGAACTGGCGCAGAAGGCGCTCGACCGGCTTGGCGTCAGCATCGACCTCGATGCGGATGTGGACAGCCTGCCGACCTCCGGCAAGCAGATCGTGGCGATTGCGCGCGCCGTCATGGCCGACGCCCGCCTCATCATCATGGACGAACCGACAACCGCGCTGACGCGGCATGAGGTGGACGCGCTGTTCAGGATTGTGCGCGATATTCAGGCGCAGGGTATCGCGGTGCTCTTCGTCAGCCACAAGATGCGCGAGATGCTGGAAATAAGCGAAAGGCTGACTGTCTTCCGCAACGGCAGGAAAGTTGCCGAAGGCCCGATTTCCGATTTCGACGAGCCAGCAATTACCCGCGCCATGACCGGCCAGGAACTCACATCGGACCATTATCACTGGACCCCGCGTGAAGGCGCTTCGGCCGATCCGACGCTGGAAATCGCCAATCTCTCCGTACCCGGTTCCGTGGACAATGCCAGCCTCACCCTCCATGCAGGCGAGATCGTCGGAATATCCGGGCTGATCGGTTCGGGCCGCACGGAGCTCGCGCTGGCGCTCTTCGGCATGAAGCCGGATTTCACCGGCACCGTGCGCATCGACGGCAGAAAGGTCCACCCGAAAACCGTGCAGGAGGGGATCGCCTGCGGCGTCGCCTATGTGCCGGAAGACCGCCTGACGGAAGGCCTGTTCCTGACGCAATCGATCGAGCGCAACATCATCGTGACCTCGATCGAGAAATTCGTGCGCGGCCTTTTCATAGACCGCGCGAAAGCGGACACCACGACCCGCGACATGTTTTCGGCCATGCACATTGTGGCCCCCGGCCCGCATACGCCGGTCAATCACCTGTCCGGCGGCAATGCGCAGCGCGTGGTGCTCGCGCGCTGGCTTTTGACTGGTGCCAAAGTGCTGATCCTCAATGGGCCGACCGTCGGTGTCGATGTCGGCTCCAAGGCGCAGATCCACAACATCATCCGCAAGCTCGCGCGCGATGAAGGGCTCGCCGTCCTGATGATTTCCGATGACGTGCCCGAGCTGGTGCAGAACTGCAATCGTGTGCTGGTGATGCATCGCGGGCGTTTCGTCGATGAGCTTTCCGGTGAAACCATGACCGAAGATGCCGTCAACGACCGGCTCAAGACGCTGAATTGAGGAGCCGGCCCATGAAATTCTTCCGCAGTACCGAATTCATCATTGCCTGCGTCCTGTTCGCGGCGATGGTCATTATCGGCCTCATCAATCCGGCATTCTGGTCGCTGGACAATATCTTCGGCCTGCTGCGTTCCAATGTCGTGATCGGCATCATGGCGCTCGGCGTTCTGCTGGTGATGATTTCCGGCGGCATCGATGTTTCCTTCACCGCCTTTGCCATCGCGGCCATGTATCTGACGGTCCGCGCCATGGTCTATCTCGGCTATGACGGCGTGTTCATTCCCTTCGTCGCGGCAACATTGATCGGCCTGCTGCTCGGCGCTTTCAACGGCCTGATCATCCATCGCTTCAAGATGATCCCGCTGATCGTCACGCTCGGCACAGGCTCCATCGTGCGCGGCCTGGTGCTGGGCCTTGTCGGCACCAGCATCGTCAACATCAACAAGATGCCGAAGGAACTGATCGCATTCGGCAAGACCGATGTGATCTCGCTGACATCGGCCTCCGGCACGGCTTTCGGCCTGACCGCGATGTTCCTCGTCTATCTGGCGCTGGCGCTACTGATCCACCTGATCCTCAATTATACGATGATCGGCCGCAGCGTTTATGCCTATGGCGGATCGCCGGAAGCGGCGAAGCGCGTCGGCTTCAATACCCGCCGCACCATCTTCTTCGTCTATTGCGTGGCCGGGGCGCTCGCAGGCTTCGCGGGCCTTCTGCATTCCTCGATGATCTGGCTTGCCAATCCGCGTGATTTCGTCGGGCTTGAGCTGGACGTGATCGCAGCCGTGGTTCTTGGCGGCGCGTCGATCTTCGGCGGACGCGGCACCGTTCTGGGCACGCTGATGGGTGTCTTCATGCTCGTCATGGTCAAGAACTCGCTCATCATCATGAAGGTCGACACCACATGGCAGCGCGTCGTGGTGGGTCTCATCATCATCGTTGCCACCGCCATCACCGCATGGCGTGACCGCAAAAGCATCGCCTGAGGAGACAAGCGACATGAAACAGTCTTTCGACATGCGCCGCATCCTTGGCGGAGACAGCAATATCATCCAGCTCATCGTCATCACCGTGCTGGTTTTTGCGCTGATGACCTGGATGAACCCGGACAAGTTCCTGCGCTATTACAACTTTGAATCCATCAGCTACATCATGCCGGAGCTGGGCATCCTGTCCGTCGCCATGATGATTGCCATGCTGACGGGCGGCATCGATCTTTCGGTGGTCGGCATCGCCAATCTGGCGGGCATCGTGGCCGGGGTTTATTTTCACTCCTCCATGGTGCAGGCCGCACAGACCTCCGGCTCGGGGATGCTGTTCTACACCATCATCGGCATATTGCTCGCACTGCTGGTCGGGCTTGTGTCGGGGCTCGTCAACGGCCTCCTCATAGCCAGGCTGCGCATCACGCCGATCCTCGCCACGCTCGGCACCGGACAGGTGCTGATGGGGCTTGCCCTGGTTCTGACCGGCGGGCCTGCCATCGTCGGCTTCCCTGATGCGTGGAACTGGGTCGGCAACGGCAAGCTGTTCGGCATCGCCACGCCTTTCCTTCTGTTCATCGCGGTGTGCATCGTCGTGGCAATTCTCCTGACGCGCACCACGCTCGGCATCAATCTCATGCTGATCGGCACCAATCCGCGGGCTGCCGTCTTTGCCGGCATCCGCAAGGAGCGCATGATCCTCTATTCCTACATGCTCACCGGCGTTCTGGCTTCCATAGCCGGGATCATCCTCTCGGGCCGCACCAACGCCGCCAAGTCGGACTATGGCGCGTCCTACCTGCTGCAGGCCGTGCTGATCGCCGTTCTCGGCGGCACCAATCCGGCAGGCGGCAAGGGGCGGGTGCTGGGCATCGCCATCGCGCTCGTGGCGCTGATGCTGCTTTCCTCCGGCTTCCAGATGATGCGGTTCTCCAACCACCTCATCGATTTCATCTGGGGCGCCTTCCTCATTCTCGTCATCGCGATCAACGCATCGCGCAATCAGGGCAGGTGATCCCTATGCAGAATATCGGGCAGGACATCGAATTTCATCTTCGCCGCCAGGATTTTGTCGAGCAACCGCATGTGATCGCCAACACCTATGGCCTCAGCGTCACCGCCTTTCGCTATCCAACCGGCATAGAGGCGCTGCTGGTCGAGAACGAGCGCGGCAACATCATCGTGCTGCCCTTCATGGGCCAGATGATATGGGGGGCGGAATTCAACGGCGTGGACCTCACCATGGGCAACAGCTTCTCCATGCCGCGCCCGGCGACCACCATCGTGGAAACCTATGGCTGCTTTGCGTTCCACAGCGGCATCCTGCGCAATGGCTGTCCTTCGCCTCAGGACAATCATCTTCTGCATGGCGAAATGGCCTGCGCAAAGATGGACAAGGCGGGCCTTCTTTTCGGGCATGACGCGCGCGGCGCCTTTGTCGAAATCACCGGCGAATATGAATACGTAATGGGCTTCGGCGCGCATTATCTGGCACGGCCAAGCGTGCGGCTTCATGCCGATGAAACGCTGTTCGACATCACCATGGACGTGGAGAACCTTTCATCCGCTCCTATGGAGCTGATGTATATGTGCCACGTCAATTTCGCCTATGCGGAAGGCGCGCGGATCGTGCAGCCGGTGCCTTATACGCCCGATCACGTGCAGGTGCGCACCGCCGTTCCCGGCCACGTCACGCCCAACGACGATTACCTTTCGCTGATCGACGAACTGGCCACCGACCCGGCCGCGATGGAAGTGCTGGATGAACCGGAGCGCTACGATCCCGAGCAGGTCTTCTATATTCGCGGCCTGCCGAAAGATGCCGATGGCAACACGCATCTGATGATGCAGCTTCCCGAGGGCGACGGATTTGGCATTTCCTACCCGACCGAAGTCTTCCCCAAGACCGTGCGCTGGATCCTCGTGAACGGAGACGCGCAGGTTGCAGCCTTTGCCCTGCCCTCGACCTGCGAGCCGGAAGGCTATCTGGCCGAAAAAGCCAAGAATAACGTGCAGGTTCTGGCACCGGGTAAGCGCGCCGTCTTCCCCGTGCGCGTCGGCTATCTCGATACGACAGCCGCCGAACAGTTTGAAGCCACGATCAGGGCACTCTGAAATTTCAAAGGAACAACTCATGACCAGAAAGATCGGAGTGGTCGGCTCCAACATGGTGGACCTCATCACCTATGTGAACCGTATGCCCGGCCCCGGCGAAACGCTGGAAGCCCCGACATTTGAAATCGGCTGTGGCGGCAAGGGCGCCAATCAGGCCGTCGCCGCCGCGCGCCTTGGCGCGGATGTGATGATGGTCACGCGGGTGGGCGACGATATTTTCGCCGACAACACCATCCGCAACCTGAATGAGTTCGGCGTCGACACGCGCCATGTGCGCAAGGTCCCCGGCAAATCGAGCGGCGTAGCCCCCATCTTCGTCGAGCCATCGGGTGAAAACTCGATCCTCATCGTCAAGGGCGCCAATGCCGATCTTCTGCCCGCCGAAGTCGACAAGGCTGCCGACGACCTGAAAGCTTGCAGCCTTATTCTCATGCAGATGGAAGTTCCGGTCGAGACGGTCTACCACACCATTGCCTTTGCTGCCGAAAACGGCATCGAAACCATCCTGAACCCGGCCCCTGCCGCCGCCGATCTCGATCCCGAGTTGATCCGGCAGGTGACCTTTCTCGTGCCGAACGAGAGCGAGCTGGCAATCCTCTCCGGCCTGCCGACCGGAACGGACGACGAAATCGTCACCGCAGCGCGTTCGCTCATCGCGCGTGGCATCCGCACCGTCATCGTTACGCTCGGCGGGCGCGGAGCGCGGATGATTACGGCAAGCGAAATGGTCAATATTCCGCCAGTCAAGGTCACGCCGAAGGACACGACCGGCGCAGGCGATGCCTTTATCGGCTCCTTCGCCCGGTTTTACGCCGGGACCGGCGATGTGGAAGCCTCGCTTCGCAAGGCCGCCCTATATGCGGCCCATTCCATCACCCGGCCCGGCACGCAAAAAGCCTATGCCAGCCAGGAAGAATTCGAAACGTTCTGCCGCGATCACGCCCCCTCGACCGAACGCGCCTGATCGTAACTGAACCCATGAACGGACAATGAAATGACCGAAGCCCTCCCCCGCAATAACGGGACACCGCTCAAGCCGGAATGGTTTGAGGACGTGTCCGTCAATCGCAGCGCCTCCGAGCGCCGCGCCGCCACGATCAGCGCCCGCCGTTCGGTGAAGAAGGAATATCAGGCGGCGTGGCTCATCCGCGCCATCCAGTGCATAGACCTGACGACGCTCGCCGGCGACGATACCGCGGGCCGTGTGCGCAGGCTCTGCTCCAAGGCGCGCCGTCCGGTGCGCGAGGATATTCTGGAAGCGCTGGGCCTCGCGGATGCAGGCATCACCACCGGGGCGGTCTGCGTTTATCCGACCATGGTTCCGCATGCCGTGAAGGCGCTTGAAGGTTCCGGCATTCCGGTCGCCTCGGTGGCGACCGGCTTTCCTGCCGGTTTGACCCCCTTGCCGCTGCGCCTTGCCGAAATCACCTATGCGGTGGAACAGGGCGCGCGTGAAATCGACATCGTGATTACCCGCGAGCATGTGCTGACGCAGAACTGGTCAGCCCTTTACGACGAGATTGCCGCCATGCGGGAAGCCTGCGGTGACGCTCACATGAAGGCGATCCTCGCCACCGGCGATCTCAACACGCTCACAAATGTCTATCGCGCCTCGATGGTGGCGATGCAGGCGGGTTCGGATTTCATCAAGACCTCGACCGGCAAGGAAGATGTCAACGCCACCTTGCCGGTGAGCCTGACCATGGTGCGGGCGTTGCGCGATTATGGCGCGCTTTCCGGCCAGAGCGTCGGCTTCAAGCCTGCGGGCGGCCTCAAGACCGCCAAGGATGCGCTCGCCTGGCTTACCCTGATGAAGGAAGAACTCGGCAATCGCTGGCTGGAACCCGATCTGTTCCGCATCGGCGCATCATCGATGCTTGGCGATATCGAACGGCAATTGGAGCACTTCGTGACCGGGCGCTACTCCGCCGCCAACCGTCACGCTGCTGCATAAAGTTTATCGCATTTCTGCGACGCCAAAAGCTCCATTTGGCTGCAAATGCTTAGAGGATTTTCAGAATGCGATCCATCAAGGACATTCTCAAGACCATGGAATACGGACCTTCACCCGAAGCAAACGGCGATGTAAACCTGTGGCTGGAACAGCATGGCCGTTCTTTCGGCCACTATATCAACGGAGCCTTTGTCAAGCCGGAAGGCCGCAAGGCGATCGCCGTCGCCAATCCGGCCAATGGCGACAAGCTCGCAGAAATCACCTGCGGCAATGCGGATGATGTCGATCAGGCGGTAAAAGCCGCCCGCGCCGCTTTCGGCAAATGGTCCAAGCTGTCAAGCTACGAGCGCGCGAAATATCTCTATGCCATCGCGCGCCATATCCAGAAGCGCGAGCGCTTCCTCGCCGTGCTGGAAACCATGGACAATGGCAAGCCGATCCGCGAAACCCGCGATATCGACATTCCGCTCGCCGCCCGCCATTTCTACCATCATGCGGGCTGGGCCGAGATGGTGGAAGATGAGTTGAAGGGCTTTTCGCCGGTCGGCGTCTGCGGTCAGGTCATTCCGTGGAATTTCCCGCTTCTCATGCTTGCCTGGAAGATCGCGCCCGCTTTGGCCGCCGGTAACACGGTGGTTCTGAAACCTGCCGATCTGACGCCGCTTTCGGCCATTGCCTTTGCTGAGATCTGCCACGAAGTAGGCCTGCCCGCAGGTGTCGTCAACATCGTGCAGGGCGACGGCGCCACCGGCGCGGAAATCTGCGGCCACGACGGGGTGGACAAGGTTGCCTTCACCGGCTCGACGCAGGTTGGCCGTGTCATTCGCGAGCAGATCGCAGGTTCGGGCAAGAAACTCTCGCTGGAACTGGGCGGCAAGTCCCCCTTCATCGTCTTTGAAGATGCCGATCTCGATGCCGCGGTCGAGGGCGTCGTCGATGCCATCTGGTTCAATCAGGGCGAAGTGTGCTGCGCCGGGTCACGGCTGCTGGTGCAGGAAGGTATTGCCGGGCGTTTCTATGCCAAGCTGAAAAAGCGCCTCGAAAGCTTGCGGGTCGGCGATCCGCTCGACAAATCGACCGATGTCGGGGCCATCGTCTCGCCCGGTCAGGTGAAACGTATCTCCGATCTGATCCAGAAGGGCATCGAGGAAGGCGGCGAACTGTGGCAGACGCCGAACCCGCTCCCAGCCAAGGGCAATTACATCGCCCCCGGATTCTTCACCGAAGTGGATCAGGCCTCGACCGTGTGTCAGGTGGAAATCTTCGGGCCGATTGCGGCAGCGACGACCTTCCGCACACCGGACGAAGCCGTGTCGCTCGCCAACAATACGCGCTACGGGCTGGCTGCGTCGATCTGGTCTGAAAACATCAATGTCGCACTCGATCTTGCGGCGCGGGTAAAGGCCGGTGTCGTCTGGATCAACTGCACCAACATGCTGGATGCCGGAGCCGGTTTCGGCGGCTACCGCGAAAGCGGGTTCGGTCGCGAAGGCGCACGCGAGGGCATGTACGAATATCTTGTCTCCGATTGGGAAAAGGCGCTCTCCCCGGCCAAGGTTGCGGAAGCCTTCGTGCCATCGGCCTCGCCTGCCAGTGACGACAAGGTCACCGTCGACGACATCGATCGCACGATGAAGAACTATATCGGCGGCAAGCAGGCGCGCCCCGATGGCGGCTACAGCTATTCGGTCATCGGCAAGGGTGGCGCGGTCATCGGTCAGGCCGGGATCGGCAATCGCAAGGACATTCGCAACGCGGTGGAAGCGGCGACAAAGGCCGGAAGCTGGGGCGCAGCAACAGCCCATAACCGAGCGCAGGTGCTCTATTATCTCGGCGAAAACCTTGATGCGCGCCGTGCGGATTTCGTGGCGCGACTGATGGAAAGCACCGGCGTCAACGAGAAAAAGGCGGAAGAGGAATTTGAAACCGCGCTGCGCCGCATCTTCTATTATGCCGCGCAGGCCGACAAGTTCGACGGGGCGGTGCACTCAACCAAGTCGCGCCATGTAACGCTGGCGATGAACGAACCGTGGGGCGTGATGGGCATCGTCTGCCCGGACGAAGCGCCGCTTCTGTCGCTCGTCTCGCTCGTGCTTCCCGCAATCGCCATGGGCAACCGAACGGTGGTCGTGCCTTCCAGCCGCCAGCCGCTGATCGCAGGCGACTTCTATCAGGTGCTCGACACGTCCGATGTGCCGGGCGGCGTGGTCAATATCGTCACCGGAGAACGCGACCTTCTGACGAAGACGCTGGCCGAACACGACGATGTTGCGGCTGTCTGGTACTTCGGTTCCCGCGAGGGCAGCGCCATGGTCGAAAAGGCTTCAGCCGGAAACCTCAAGGCCACTTGGGCCAACAACGGTCGCCTGCCCAACTGGCTTAACAAGGCCGAAGGACAGGGCCGTGATTATCTGCGGCGGGCTGTGCAGGTGAAAAATATCTGGGTGCCTTACGGGGCATAGGCCAAGAATAAAAGGCCCGCTTCGGCGGGCCTTTTGCTGTGCATTTACTGCGGCACCCACAAAATGGCGTCGGAATTGATCCCGAGAACCAACGCCTGCGCGACAGCACGCGCCTTCAACTCTTCGCTTGGCTCCGGCTCGCGCGACAGCACCCAGAAGTAACTGCGCGTAGAGCCGACAATGATCGACCATTGATAGCCGCCTTCATCGATATCCATGATGTTGTAGCCGCCGTAGAATGGCCCGAAGAAGGAAACTTTCAACGCGCCTTCGTCGGGAGACCGAACAAAGCGCGCGGTTCCGGTGGCCTGCGTCCAGCGACCTTTCCACGGATCGAAGCCGCGATTGACCACTTTCACCGTTTGATCGGGATTCAGCGAATATTCCGCGGTCGTGCGCGTCAGACCACGCTCGAAACGGTTTTCAAGCCGTCCCACTTCGTACCACTTGCCGAGATAGCGCGTGAGATCGAAGGGTTTAACCGGGACTATTCCCTGTGGAATTTGCGGCGAGCTTGCCCGGGTCAGCGCGTATCCCACGGCCAATCCCGTCAGACCCAGGGCGAGTTTTCCAAATCTCATCGTCTTCCCTTCCTTTTTCGCATGAAGAGAAAAACCGATGCCGGGGCGATTGGTTCCCCACAGGCGGTAGGACGCCCTTTCGCAACGTCATCCAACTGTCACGCAATCCGAATAGAAGCTCCCAAGTCATTTGGATTGCGGGAAAATGTTACAGTCCTCTAATATAAAAGCGGATATTGCCGTTCGGGCTGAGGGGCTGAATCTTGCCTACGGTCCGACCACGATATTGAAAAATATCGATCTTTCACTGCCGCGAGGACAGACCCTCGCCCTGCTAGGGCCGTCCGGTTGCGGCAAGACCACGCTGCTTCGCCTCGTGGCCGGACTGCTCGCCCCGACGAAAGGATCGATCACGATCAACGGCATCACCGTCGCGGATGCCCGGAAGGGCACTTTCGTCCCGCCTGAAAAGCGGCATCTCGGCATGGTGTTTCAGGATTATGCGCTCTGGCCGCATATGACCGTTTTCGGCAATGTGTCCTTTCCGCTCGAAATGCGCGGGCTGGGCCGCGCGGAGCGGGAAAAGCGCGTTGCCTCCGCACTCGACCGCGTTGGTCTGGCCGGATTTGGAGAGCGTGCGATCAGCGATATGTCGGGCGGCCAGCAGCAGCGCGTCGCCATTGCCCGCGCCATCGTTGCCGAACCGGGACTGGTATTGTTCGACGAGCCGCTTTCCAATCTCGACCGGGAACTGCGCGAAAACATGGTCACCGAGATCGGGCAGCTTGTCGCCAATCTGGGCCTGACCGCGATCTATGTCACCCACGACCAGAGCGAAGCCTTTTCCCTGGCCGATCAGGTGGCTGTCATGCGCGCCGGTGTGATCGAGCAGCTGGCTTCGCCTGAAGCGCTTGTCGCCGAGCCGACCACACCTGCGGTCGCCGATTTCCTGCGGCTCGGCTGTGTCGTACCGGTCGAACAGCGCGACAATGCCTACAAGATCGCGCGCACTGAAATCCACATCGCCCAAGGTTCCGCCGCCGGACAGGCAACCCATGTGCTGTTGCCGTCGCGCTCCGTGCGCAGCGTTCCCGTCCATGAAGCCGCAATTCCCGCAACCGTGCTGCGATCGCAGTTTCGCGGCGACGGCCACCTGACCACGGTGCGCATCGGTTCGCAGCAGGACGGTCACGAACTGACTTATCTCGACCATATCCGCCTTTCTCCCGGCGTTCCGGTCGGCATTTCGGTCGATGCCAGCCAGCTGCGCTGGTTTTCGAAATAGGACCATTCCATCAGGCAACATCTCAGGAGAGACAGATGAAAAAATCCATTCTCGGCGCAGGGCTGGCGCTTGTCACCGCCTTGCTGTCCAGCACGGCAGCCCATGCAGACATCACCGTCTATTCGGCTGGTCCCGGCAGCCTGATCGAAAAGCTTGCGGCAGGCTTCACCGCCAAGACCGGCGCGAAGGTCAACGTCTTTCAGGCAACCACCGGCAAGGTCATGGCGCGCATCGAAGCGGAAGCCGCCAATCCGGTTGTCGACGTTCTGATTTCGGCGTCCTGGGACACGGCAACCGACTTCGCCAAGCGCGACTGGCTGGTGGCCTATACCAGCCCGAATGCGGAGAAAGTACCGGATTTCCTCAAGAACGAAACCGCGGTCGCGCAGGGCGTCTCCGCCCTCGGTATCGCGTGGAACCCAGCGAGCAAGACGCCGAAGCCTGCCGAATGGGCCGATCTCGCCAAGCCCGAATACAAGGATCAGGTCAACCTGCCGGACCCGGCGCAGTCGGGCGCGACCTTCGAGCTCGTTGCCGCCCTTCAGGCCCAGCAAGGCTGGGACCTGTTCAAGAACCTGCATGAAAACGGCGCGGCTGTGGCCGGTGCCAATGCAGAGGCTCTGAACCCCGTCCTTCAGGGTGCCAAGGCCGCCGTGTTCGGTGCCGTCGACTATATCTCGCTTGCCGGCAAGGCCAAGGGCGAATCCATCGACGTCATTTTCCCGGCATCCGGCACAGTGATCGCGCCCCGCCCCGCCATGATCCTCAAATGGTCGAAGAACCAGGATGAGGCCAAGCAGTTCGTCGACTACATGCTGTCCGACGAAGGCCAGAAAATGGTTGCCGACACCTATCTGATGCCTTCTCGCACCGATGTTCCAGCCAATCGCCCGCTGATCGGCGATCTTAAAATCCTGCCGATCGACGCCAAGGAAGTCTACGGCAAGCGCGACGAGACGCTGAAGGAATTCGGCGCCGCCTTCGCAGCCAGCAACTGATATTTGAGGGGAAGACAGACATGAAGACAGGCGGTGCGGCGGCTCGCAATCCGCTCGGGTTCGTTGCGGTTGCCGGGCTCGCTTTCATCGTCGCGGTACCGTTTGTCTTCATCGTTCTTCAGGCTGTCTTTCCGCAACTGGGGAGAGGCTCGCTGGCCGAGCCTTTCCTGCATCTCCCGGCCCTGTTTGAAGACCCGAAGCTTTTGCGCATGAGCGGCAACACAGTGCTGCTGGGGCTTTCGGTGGTCGTGCTTTCCGCCTTCATCGCCGTTCCGCTCGCCGTTTTCCGCGCGCTCTACAAGGTGCCTTTTGCCGTCCTGTGGGACGTGCTGATGCTCGTGCCTTTCATGATCCCGCCCTATATCGCCACGCTTGGCTGGATCATGACGCTGCAACCGCGCGGCTATCTCGAGCAACTCATCGGTTTCAATCTGGCGCCCTTTCTGTTTTCGGTCGCCGGCATGAGCTTCGTCATGGCGCTGAACACGTTTCCGCTCGTCTATTTTGCGGTATCGCGCACGATTGAAGCGGTCGGCGCACGTTATTCCGATGTCGGTCGCGTGTTCGGCGCCTCGCCGTGGCGCTCCTTCTTCCGCATCACCCTGCCACTGGCGACACCGGGCCTTGCGGCAAGCCTTTTGCTCGTTTTCGCCGCAGCCATCGAGGAATATGGCACCCCGGCAGCCCTTGGACACCGTTCCGGCTTTGAAGTGCTGGTGACGGAGATCGATCTTCGCATTTCCGACTGGCCCATCGACCTTGCGGGTGCTGCCGTCTTTTCGCTGGCGCTCGTCTGCCTGTCGCTGGCGGCTTTTCTGGTCCAACGCTGGATATTGACGCGCCGGTCCTATGTGACGACCGGCGGCAAGCCACAGGCAAAGGACAAGCGTCCGCTCGGAGCGCTCACCATTCCCGTGGTCGCTCTCTTCGCCCTCGTTGCCTTCGCTGCAACGGGCGTTCCCCTGCTGGCCATTCTGGCGACCGCTCTTTCCAAGACCGTATCCGGCGGGCTGGTGCCGTCGAACCTCGGCTTCGACAATTTTGCCGCCATTGCCGAAAACAGCGCAGGCGGCATGCGCGCGCTCGTCAACAGCCTCTCGCTCGGCGTCGCAAGCGCTCTCCTGACCGGGCTTCTCGGCGCGGTCGCCGCCTATGCCGTCGTGAAGATGCGTTTTCGCGGGCGCTTCTGGCTCGACATACTGACTGTCCTGCCCAATGCCTTGCCCGGCGTCGTCGTCGCGGTCGGACTCATTCTGGCCTGGAACCAGCCCGCCCTGCCCGTCTCGCCCTACAACACACCGCTGATCCTGCTGCTTGCCTATTGCTGCATTCTTCTGCCGCAGCCGATCCGCTATGCATCCGCTGCCTTCCACCAGATCGGCGACAATCTGGAAGCCGCGGCGCGTGTGTGCGGCGCAAACAGCTTCACAGCTTTCCGGCGCATCATGCTGCCGTTGATCGCGCCAAGCCTCATAACGGCCATGCTGCTCGTCTTTGCCGTTGCCACGCGTGAGCTGGTCGCATCCATACTGGTCGCTCCGGTCGGCATGCAGACAATCTCGATCTTCATCTGGCGTCAGTTCGAGCAGGGCTCTGTCGGGCTCGGCATGGCCATGGCATTCATCGCCATCCTTATCACCACACTTCTGCCGCTGATCCTGATGGGCTTGTTGAAGCGCTCCGGCCTCGTTAGAATCTGACCTTCCTTCCCTACGGGGACATGCTGCAACAGCAGGGTCGAAATTCAAGCGCCTCGAAAAGCCGGGAGAACCATTTTGACGAAACAAGCCGATGTCTTGAAAAGAGAAGACTGGGCGAGGCGCGACGATGCGTGGTCCGGCCGCGTCGAAGGCAAGAGATTTGGTACCGATGCGTCGATCATATTCTTCTCGACCGATGTTGTCGGGAATGGTCCCAAACTGCACCGGCACCCTTATGACGAGATTTTCATCGTTCGTCAGGGAAATGCGCTGTTCATGGTCGGCGACGAAAAGATGGAGGTATCAGAAGGCCAGGTTGTATTCGGTCCGGCAAACATACCGCACAAATTCGTCAATCTCGGCCCCGGACGTCTGGAAACAACGGATATTCACGTGAGCCAGCATTTCGAGCAGGAAGACCTGGAGTGAAATGAGGGGCAACGCCTCACAGCATTTTCGGTAGAATTGGCTTGCCATAGCCGCAAAAGATGATAATTTTAGTCATATTAATGCATTGATATGTTGGCGCATATCCACGAAACACTTCCGGCAGACGAGCCGGAATTTCAACGAAACGCTGCGCACACGGATCGGAACGTTTTGGGCTTCTGGCATTCGATGATCTGGCAGGCCGAAGGCATCCGGGTGGTTGCGCCGGTTCAATGGCGTGTGCTGGATGGGCTGGTGAGCGTCTATTGGGAGGCTGAAAGCCAGACGGGAGCCAACGGCTATTTCCTGTCGCACGATCCCCGCATCATGATTTTCTTCCAGGATGTTTCGTCCAACATTCGCATATCGAACGATAGCGGTGTCTTTACCCAGCATCACCGCTCCCAGCACCATCGCCCGATGACGCGGGCGATCTACATCCCCGCTGGCGTCCCGATGTGGACGAATACCGTTTCGCTCCACCGTTTTTCACATCTGAACCTGCATTTCCACAAGGACCGGCTGCTCAAATATCTGAGCCCCACGCTTGGTGCATCCATGGCGATGGCCGCCATGCGCAGCCCGGTGGAAATTCAGGACCTCGGCGCCATAGAAACGCTTGCCCGCCTGATCGTCGACGAGACAGCCAATCCAACGAAACACGGGCTTTATGCTGAAAACCTCATTGGCAGCATTCTGACCGGCCTTCTCGATATACCCGGGGAAGACAACAGGCAGGGTTATGGACGCCTAACCATGGCGCAGATGAACAAGCTCAATGCGCGTTTCGACAGCTGCAGCGACCGCCGGTTGAGTGTTGCCGAAATGGCCGCAGCCGTCGGTCTGTCGGAAAGCTGGTTCGCCAATGTCTTCAAGCAGACGACCGGCAAGACACCATTGCAATGGCAGATGGCGAAGCGCATCGATCGGGCGCAGCAATTGCTGGCGGAAAGCGATATGACTGTCGCCGGCATCGCGGCCCAGCTCGGTTTTACCGATCAGGCCCATCTAACCAAGGCTTTCCGGCAGGTCGTTGGTGAAACGCCTGCCGCGTGGCGGCGTTTCCAGTCCAAACGCTAGCTGTTCCCGGTTGAGGCTCCGCTGCCTTTACTGACGGAACCGCTCACTCACCACGTTCGGCGCAGCGTCGCGGTGATCTCCCGGCCCGGATTGTAGAAATCCGCTCCAAAGCCGCCATAGGCGACATATTTCTTGTCGAACAGGTTGCTGACATTGACCTGCAACGCCGAGTTATCGAGAAACTCATAGGTAAACGCGGCGTCGAACACCACATTACCGCTCGTGCCCGACGTATTGTCCGGCGTAAAGTAATAGGCGCCGATATAGCGGCCACCAACGCCGAACGTCATGTCGCCGCGCCGGCCACTGCCCTCAACCTTGTAGTTCGCCCAAAGTGAGGCCAGGTGTTTGGAAACAAACTGCGGACGGTTGCCCTCGTTGCCGCCGGTGCCGTTCTCGACGATCTCCGGGTCCATATAGGAATAGGCCGCGATCAGGCTGAGATTATTGGTCAGTTCCGCCTTGGCCTCCAGATCGATACCGCGCACACGGACCTCACCAATGGTCGATGGCTGGAGCGTGATTGGATCGTTGACCGAGATATTGTTCTTGGTCAGGTCGTAAACCGACGCCGTAAACAGTGCAGGAAATGCGGTCGGCTGATACTTCACGCCGACTTCGATCTGCTCGCCGCGTTCAGGATCGACGCCGATGGCCGGAGGTGCGACCGATTCAGCATAGCTTGTATAGACCGCCCATTCGTCCGTTACCCGGTAGGTAAGGCCGAAACGGCTGGTAAATTCGCCCAGATCGCCATCCGTCGATGTATTGCTGAGACGGTTGGTCTCCGACAGGTCGAGCCAGTCATTGCGCAGGCCCACGCTGGCGATCAGCTTTTCTGCGAATGTCAAATCTTCCTGGAAATAGATTGCCCTGGTCTTCTGCCGGGTCGACGTATTGCCGATGAGCGGCAGACCAACCGGGGCACCGGTAAAGACCGGGTTGGTCCAGTCTATGCCTGGTGCTGGACCCCAGAGTGTCTTGTTGGTCGCCGAATAATTGTTGTACTCGATGCCCGCCATCGTCCGGCTTTCAAACCGGTCGAAGCTGGTTTCATATTTGAGATTCACATCGCCCACGAAATTCTCGGCCGAGGATTCGTTCCCGAAGAAATCGCGCCGGGCAATCGTTGAGCCATCGGTCGGCGTCGCAGAAATATAGGCATAGCCGAAATCGGTATCCTGATTGCTGTAACGTCCGTTTGCGCTCAACGTCAGGCCATTGCCGAAGTCATGATCGAACATGGCGCTGACGGTATTCCGGTCGGTACCGCGATAATTGAAGTCAGGCTCTCCAAAAAAGCGGCTTCTGCTGAAATTGGTGCCGACCGGATGGCCCCCGCTTCCGGGCACGCCATTACGGTGAAGATGATCAAAGATCACCGTCAGATTGGTCGCATCGCTCGGACGCCAGGTCAGGCCGCCCATGATGAACTTTTCATCATCGCGCGAATAATCATATTCGGCATCGGCATCCTTGAACTTGCCGGTAAGGCGATAGGAAAGCGTTTCATCGCCGGTCAAATTATCGCCGAAATCGAAGCCGACTTCCTTATGATTGAAGGACCCGCCCGTAACATAAGCTTCGCCGAAGCGCTCCGTTTTCGGTCGCTTGGTCACATAGTTGACCATGCCGCCGGGATCGGAAACACCGAAGGCCGTGGAACTGGCGCCTTTCAGCACTTCGATACGTTCGAATGCATAGGGCTCCTCCCGCACACCCCCAAAGGGGCGGCCAAGCGTAAGCCCGTCGCGATAGGTGTTGGCGTCGAAGCCGCGTATCTGGAAGAAGTCGAACCGATCATCCGATCCGTAGAAATTGGTGGACACGCCTGCCGTATATTGCAGAACCTGCTCGACAGTCTGGGCGTTACGTTCCTGCATTTCCTTGGCAGTGATCACCGATACGGAAGCTGCCGTGTCCATGATATCCGCCGCCATCTTGCCGCCGCCGGTTGTGCGCGTTGCGACGATTGATTTGGAATCGTCGTCGCTTCCGCCGGAGCCATTGACCGTGATGGTCTTGAGCACCGTGGTCGTTTCCCCCGTTGCCGCTTGCTGCGCCGAAGCCAGATCGGGCATGGATACGACCAGCGCCGTACACCCCAGAAGAATTGCCCTGCGGTAGCGGACCCGCGTGATCTTCTTCGTCTCAGCAGTCTTTTCAGTGTCCATGGTCAGGTCCGATATGCAGTTTGCGGCGGCCGCCTTCGGCGACGGTTTTCAAATCGTGGGGATGTTGGCCAGCCTTGCGATTCCAGCCTTTCAAAGACCGGACGCGTCCGGTCATCGACTGTCGGTAAACTGAAATTGTCCCCGGATCGCCATTAACTTGATAAGCGTTGTCCAGTATTGTAGAAAACTGCTTTTTTGTAGGAAGTCACGGTTAATTCGCAACAGCTTTATCGAGGCGCGTGCTTCGGCCTTGACGTGAGGGTCTTAACTTGACAGTAAAAGGCCACTTTACATGCAAGGAGAATGCGCCGGATGACGTGGTCCATTCGCTCTCTATTTTTCGCTGCCCTGGCCTCATTTGCGATCACTGCGCCGCAAAGCGCACAGGCCGGCGCAAAAGCGACTTATCCGATTGTTATCAAACATGCCTTTGGCACGACGACAATCGAGAAAAAGCCGGAGCGGATCGTCACTGTCGCGTGGGCAAATCATGAGGTTCCTCTTGCGCTCGGCGTGGTGCCGGTCGGTTTTGCGCGCGCCAATTTCGGTGATGACGACAACGACGGACTGTTGCCCTGGGTGGCAGCAAAGCTGAAGGAACTTAGCACGGATACACCGGTTCTCTTCGACGAAGGCGACGGGATCGATTTCGAGGCCGTGGCGGAAACGCGGCCCGATGTCATCCTTGCATCCTATTCCGGCCTCAGCCAGTCGGATTACGATACGCTCAGCCAGATCGCTCCGGTTGTCGCCTATCCGGAAGCGCCATGGTCCACCGACTGGCGCGACATGATCCGCCTCAACAGCGCTGGCATGGGCATGGCGGGAGAAGGCGAAGCGCTGATCGCAAGGATCGAAGCGGAAATTGCCGATACAGTCAGCCAGTATCCGCGCCTCAAGGGCAAGTCGGCCATGTTCGTCACCCATCTCGACACGACGGACCTGAGCACGGTCAATTTCTACACTACCAACGATACGCGTGTCAGATTCTTCAACGACCTCGGCCTGACTTCGCCCAAAAGCGTGGTTGATGCCTCCAAACCGGGTCAGTTCTCCGGCTCCATCAGCGCCGAGCGTGTCGACATGTTCGATGACGTCGACATCGTCGTGACCTATGGCAGCCGGGAATTGCTGGACGCGATGAAGCGCAATCCGCTTCTCGCCAGAATGCCGGTCGTGGAAAACGACGCGGTGGTGATGCTGGGCCGAAACCCGCTTGGAACAGCGGCCAATCCCACGCCGCTTTCCATCTCCTGGGTTCTGAAGGACTATGTCGCCCTTCTCGCCGGTGCGATTGATAAAGCAAAATGACCGTCGCCCGCATCCGGCGTTCAAGCCAGCCAATTACCATATATCGGTCCAATAGAGCGAGGTCCGGCTGGCTCGGCGCGGTCGTCTTTCTTCTCGTGAGCCTTTGCGTTCTATCCGTGTCGCTCGGCACGCGCGAAGTACCGTGGTCAGACATTGCTGCCGCGTTGCGGGGCCATATGGACACCGTCGGACAGGCCGCTGTCGCCATGCGCATTCCGCGCACCCTGCTGGCGCTTCTCGCGGGTGCCGCGCTCGGGCTGGCAGGTGCAATCATGCAGGGCATCACCCGCAATCCGCTGGCGGACCCCGGCATTCTGGGCGTCAATATGGGCGCGTCGCTCGCCGTCGTGATCGGCGTCGCCTGGTTCAACATCGTCTCGGCATCTGCCTATATCTGGGCCGCCATATTTGGCGCCGGTTGCGCCTCCGTCTTCGTCTATGCGGTTGGATCGCTTGGGCGCGGCGGCGCGACACCGCTCAAGCTCGCGCTGGCCGGAGCAGCCACGTCGGTCGCTTTTTCCTCGCTGGTCATCGCCGTGGTTCTGCCGCGCAACGATATCGCTGGCGGCATCCGCGCCTGGCAGATCGGCGGCGTCGGCGGAGCAACCTTCGACCGGCTTTCATATGTGCTTCCCTTTCTCGCTGTCGGCTTCATCGTCAGCCTTCTATCGGCACGCAAGCTGAACTCGCTGGCACTTGGCGATGAACTTGCCGCCGGGCTGGGTGAAAATGTCGTCGTTGCACGCGCCATTGCAGCGCTCGGCGCAATCCTCCTCTGCGGCGCGACGACCGCCATCTGCGGTCCCATCGGATTCGTGGGGCTGGTCGTACCGCATCTCTGTCGCTTGCTGGTCGGGGTCGATCACCGCTGGCTGCTGCCATTCTCGGCCCTCAGTGGAGCCTGTCTACTGCTCGCCGCCGATATTGTCGGGCGGCTGATTGCGCGGCCTGCCGAACTCGATGTCGGGATCGTCACCGCGCTCATCGGTGCGCCATTCTTCATCTGGATCGTCAGGCGCCAACGGGTTCGCGAGCTGTGACCATGCTGCATTCCACCGCCGATCTCATCGCCAGAAACCGCCGCAGCCGGACCCGCAAGCGCAATCTGGTCATCGGCCTTCTGCTCGTCATTCTCCTTGCCTTGTTCCTCCTGACTTTGATGCTTGGGCAATCCTTCACGCCGCCGAAGGATATTGTCCGCGTGCTGCTGGGCGAAGACGTTCCGGGCGCAAGCTTCACGGTGGGCAAGCTGCGCCTGCCGCGCGCCGTCCTTTCCGTGCTGGCGGGGTTGAGCTTCGGGCTCGGCGGCGTCGCATTCCAGCTCATGCTGCGCAATTCGCTCGCAAGTCCGGACATTATCGGCATAAGCTCAGGTGCGAGCGCTGCCGCCGTCTTTGCGATCGTCGTGCTTTCCATGAGCGGACCGGTGGTTTCCATCTTCGCCGTCGCCGCCGGGCTTGCCGTGGCGCTTGCGGTTTACGGACTTTCCTTCAGGAACGGGGTTGCCGGAACCCGGCTTATCCTTGTCGGCATCGGTGTTGCGGCGATGATCGAAAGCTTCATCGCCTACATTCTTTCAACCGCGCCCGCCTGGAGCCTGCAGGAAGCCATGCGCTGGCTGACCGGCAGCGTCAACGGTGCGCGGCTGGACCAGATGTTGCCGCTTCTGGTCGCGCTGGTTGTCTTCGGCGGATTGCTTTTAAGCCGGTCGCGCGATCTCGAAGCCTTGCGTCTGGGCGACGACAGCGCCGCCGCGCTGGGAACCCATGTCGGGCGAACCCGGATCGCCATCATCATCGGCGCCGTTGGCCTGATAGCCTTTGCCACCGCTGTCGCGGGGCCTATCGCTTTCGTCGCCTTTCTGTCCGGCCCGATTGCATCGCGCATCATCGGCAACAATGGTTCACTCCTCGTCCCGTCGGCGCTGATCGGGGCCATACTGGTTCTCGCTGGCGATTATTGCGGGCAGTTCCTGCTGCCGGGGCGCTATCCGGTCGGCGTCGTCACCGGGGCCCTGGGCGCTCCCTATCTCATCTACCTCATCATTCGCGCCAACCGCAGCGGGGCTTCCCTATGACCGATCACACGCTCATCGTTCAGGAGTTGACCACCGGCTATGGCGACCGGCTGGTGTTGGATGGTCTCAACCTGGAGATACCATCCGGCAAGGTGACGGCAATCATTGGGGCGAACGCCTGCGGAAAGTCCACGCTTTTGCGGACGATGTCCCGGCTTCTGGCCCCACGCCACGGGCAGGTGCTTCTGGACGGCAGGTCGATCCACACACTTCCCTCCCGCCAGCTTGCGCAGATGCTCGGTCTTTTGCCGCAATCGCCCATAGCACCGGAAGGCATACTGGTTGCCGATCTCGTAAGCCGGGGCCGAAACCCTTATCACGGCGTTTTCTCGCAATGGACACGCGCAGATGACGAAGCAATTGCGGCAGCACTTGAGGCAACCCGGACAACGGAACTGGCCGACAGACCAGTGGATGAACTTTCAGGTGGTCAGCGCCAGCGCGTTTGGATCGCCATGGCGCTGGCCCAGCAGACCGATATTCTGCTGCTCGACGAGCCGACGACCTTTCTGGACATCAGCCATCAGGTCGAAGTCCTAGATCTCCTCACCGACCTTAACCGAGAGCGCGGAACCACCATTGTGATGGTTCTGCACGATCTAAATCTTGCCGCGCGCTATGCGGATTTTCTTGTCGCAATGGCCGACGGGCGGCTGCATGTAAGCGGCGCGCCCGACACAGTGCTGACGGAACAGAATATCCGCGAGGTCTTTCATCTGGAGAGCCGCATCATGACAGACCCGACTTCCGGTCGCCCGATCATGCTGCCATTGGGACGGCATCGCCTCCGGCAAGATCAACTTGAACACCAGCCCGAATCTAGGCCCTGTTGATTTCACAGCGCCGCGATCCATTGATCGCGGCGCTCGTCGTTCTGGCGAGGCCGTCTGCGACCGCTTGATCCAGCCTGTTCGCCCATCTTTACAGCTGGTTCGAGCCATCCAGGGAGCGGATCTTCCGCGCGGTTGCCTGCAGCAGCGTGAAAGCCTCGAAACGCCTGTCGTGCCATCTGGCGCGCTCGGCGTCCGGCCTGTTCACCGCACCCAGTTCCGACATGGCATGCATGGCGGCGGCGAGATCAGGATAAGCCCCTGACGCTACAGCCCCCAGCATGGCCGAACCGAGCAGAACCGGTTCCGGCGACGTAGACGCAGCGATAACGAGGCCTGTCGTGTCCGCAAGCACCTGTCGCACCAGATGCGAACGCGCTGCTCCGCCTGAAACGACGATAGTATCGGTTTCGATACCCTTTGCCTTCTGCGCCTCGACGATCTGTCGCGCACCATAGCCGAGGCCGCAAAGACCCGCTAGATATAGCGCTGTCAGACTGTCGAGCCCGGCATCAAGATCAAGCCCCGCGATGATCGCGCGCGCATCGGGGTCGGCGAAAGGTGCACGATTGCCGAGGAATTCCGGCACGACATGAATATCACCAATGATCGCAGCCGCCTTTTCAGCGCCGCCTCTTGCTCCGACTTCTTCTGCAAGGCTGTCGGCCAGGCCCTTGCCTTGGGCTGCCGCCTGTTTTTTGGCTTCCACGGCAAATGGATGCATATGGATCAGGTGATCGATAGCGGCGCCCGCTGCCGACTGGCCACCTTCATTCAGCCACAGGCCCGGCACCATGGCCGAATAATAGGGTCCCCAGACTCCATCCACGAAAACCGGCTGTTCGGTAGTGGTCATGGTGCAGGCCGATGTGCCGAACACATAGGCCATGCGTGACAATATCCGGCCTTCCGAACCGCGCGCCCCGACTGTGCCGATACCGCCCGCATGGGCATCGATGAGGCCAGCGGCAATCGCGGTGCCCGGCACAAGACCAAGTTCTGCCGCTGCCTGTTCGCTCAAGCCGCCGAGCTTTTCGCCACCCGCACGAACCTCGGTGCCGATGCGGACGAAATTTTCATCGGCCAGTTCGCCAAGGCAAACCTCGCGGAAATAGGCTTCATCCCAGCGCTTTTCATGGCTGAGATAGGTCCATTTACAGGTCACGGTGCAGGCCGAACGAGCCAGACTGCCGCATGATTTCCATGTCAGAAAATCGGTCAGATCGAAGAACTGCCAGGCGGCGGCAAAGGTTTCCGGCTTGTTTTCCTTCAGCCACAACAGTTTTGGCGTTTCCATCTCGGGTGAAATGGTGCCGCCAACATAGTCGAGAACCCTGGCCCTGGTCGCATTGATCTGCTCGGCCTGTCCCACAGCGCGGTGATCCATCCATACGATGATGTCACGTGCAGGATCGTTGGACGGCCCCACGGCAAGCGGTTTGCCGCCCTCGCCCAGCACGACCAGCGAGCATGTCGCATCGTAGCCGATACCGGCAATATCAGCCGGATCGACACCCGCAAGCTTGACCGCTTCGCGCACACTTTCGCACACCGCCCGCCAGATATCGGCACTCGATTGCTCGACGATGCTGCCCGCCTCGCGCCAGATAGTGATATCGCGTTTGGCCGAAGCAAGCATGGTACCGCTGGCGTCGAAAAGGCCGGCGCGGGCGCTGCCCGTCCCGACATCAACGCCGAGATAATAGCTGGTCATGGTCGCTCCCATTTACAGATCGAGGCTCTGCGGAAGAATGACCAGATCGCGAATGGTGATGTTGCGCGGGCGGGTCAGCATGAACATCACCGATTCCGCGACTTCCTTCGGTTCCATCAAACTGCCATTGGCCAGCGCTTCATCGAGCTTGGCCTTCGGCCAATCGCTGATGAGGGCGGTGACGACCGGCCCCGGAAGAACGCCGCCAACGCGGATACCATGCGGGGCGACCTGACGACGAACCGTATGCACGAAAGCCTGAACGGCGTGCTTGGAGGCGGTATAGATCGGCTCCCATATCACGGGCACGACACCGGCGACCGAACTCGTAACGATGATATCGCCAGACTTGCGTTCCATCATGTGCGGCAGAACCGCATGAATGGTGCGGAAGGCGGCGTTGATGTTGAGGTTCAGCATGCGGTCCCATGCATCCGGATCGCCCTCCCAAAGAGGACCGCCGATGTAGGCGCCGGCATTGGCGTGGAACACGTCGAGCTGCCCCGCCTGTTCGAGTATCTGCGGCATCATGGTGGCGACCGACGCCGGATTGAGCAGATCGATGACCAGCGGCCTGGCCTTGTCGCCGAGTTCGGCGCATTTTTCCTTCAGCGCCTTCTCGTCGCGATCGACGAGAAAAACCGTCATGCCCGCTTCGATCATATGCTTTGCGCATTCGAAGCCGATTCCAGAGGCTGCACCGGTAACGGCGCCGACTTTTCCATTGAGATCCTGAGCCATTTTTTCAGTCCTTAGAGGTTTAGGCGCGACCGTGCGACTGGCGCGAGCGGCGGGCAAGGGAGTCGACGATCACGGCAATGGCGAGCACCGCACCCGTGATCATGTAGCGAAGCGAAGACGACAGATCGAGCAGCGTCAAACCGCTGGCGATCGACTGGATGACGATAATGCCAAGCAATGCCGACCACGCGCTGCCGCGTCCGCCGAAAAGGCTGGTACCGCCGATGACCGCTGCCGCGATGGCGTTGAGGTTAACGTCACCCGTACCGGCCTGCTGGCTGGAGGAGGCAAGGCGCGACGCTGCGAGAATGCCACCTGCGGCGGCGAGAACCGAACAGGTCATGAAGGCCGACATGTAGATGAATTTCACATTGATGCCAGCGCGACGCGCAGCTTCACGATTGCCGCCAACGGCCTGCATGGCGCGGCCCCATTTGGTGCGGGTGAGTGCGTAGTTCATCGCGATCACCAGAGCCACGAACAGGCCGAACATCCATGGCACGCCGCGCGACTGGTTGAGATAGAATACTGCACCACCGACAATGACCGTGATGACAATGGCCTTGAGCGCAATCCCGGCCGACGACGGTGCCGACAGACCGGCTTCGCGGCGGCGCTGCGCGGAACGGAACCCGGTGAAGAAGATTGCAAGTCCGGCAATTAGCACCAGCGCATAAGAAAGCGGGCGCGGCATCACCAGAAGCTGGCCGAAGCTCACGAGCCAGGAGCCGTAAGGCAGATTGATCGAGCCGGTATTGCCCAGGAGATAAAGCTGCAGGCCAAGCGCTGCCAGCAGGCCAGCCAGCGTGGAAACGAAGCTTGGCATGCTGAAGCGATTATAGAGGAATGCGTAAAGCAGGCCGATCAGCGCGCCGGTGCAGAGCGCTGCCAGCATTGCGATCCCGACCGGCCAGCCATGATTGACCCACAGCACGCCGACAATTGCCGAAGCAAGACCGCTGACCGAGCCGACTGAAAGGTCGATTTCGCCCAGCATCAGGATGCAGACGATACCGAGCGAAATGACGCCGATGGTCGAGCAGTCGAACAGCAGGTTGACGAGATTGTTGCTCGACAGGAAAACCGGGTTCAATGTCTGGAAGACGGTCCAGATGATGACGAGGCCGACGATGACCGGCAGTGATCCAAGATCGCCCGAGCGAACACGGTCGAAGAAATTGCGCAGCGCGCCTGAAACGCCTTCGTCATGGCGCACGCGGGTATCCTGCCGGTCGAGAGGGGTATTTCCGGTTGCCTGGTTCATTATGCTTCTCCCCGATCATGGACCTGACCGGTTTCATGCTGCGCCTGACGCCGTTCGGCACGGCGGGAAACGGAATTGCTGCTTGCGCCGGTGATAGCTGCGACCAGCTCCTCGTTTGAGGAATCCGGGTAGAAAACACCATTGTTTCGGCCAAGCCGCAGCACGACGATACGGTCCGCGACAGCACGAACGTCTTCCATATTGTGGCTGATCATCAAGACACCGAGCCCACGGTCACGAACGCGCTCGATAAGATCGAGAACCTCAGCGGTCTGCGCAACGCCAAGTGCTGCAGTTGGTTCGTCGAGCATAATGAGCTTGGGATCAAGCAACAGCGAGCGCGAGATCGCGACCGTCTGGCGCTGGCCACCAGAAAGGGAGGCGACCGGCTCGCGTACACTCGGAATACGGGCGGAAAGCTCGTTCAGAAGCTTCCACGCCTTGATCTCCATGGATACTTCGTCAAGCCGATAGGGGCTCATTTCGCGGCCAAGGAAAATATTGGCGACCACGTCGAGATTCTCGCACAGCGCCAGATCCTGAAAGACCGTCGCAATGCCGAGATCGAGCGCAACGCCCGGCGACGAAAGCACAACCTTCTCACCATTAAATTCGATACTGCCGGATGTCGGCTGATGGACACCTGCCAGTGTCTTGATCAGGGTGGACTTTCCTGCTCCGTTATCACCGACAAGAGCGACAACTTCGCCCGGAAAGACTTCCAGATCGATATCTGTCAGCGCTGAAACGGCACCGAAATTCTTGGATATGCCGCTTAGACGCAGCACTGGCTGCCGCGACGACGCAGCGGCTTCGTGATCTTGGGACATGATCTCACTTTCCCTGGCATATTGCAGGATACGCCATTGCACATCAAACTGCCCGACCGGATAACCGGCCGGGCGTATCGTTGCCTACTTCGTGATGCCGAGCTTCTTGCAGCCTTCGGCATAGCGGTCGACGCACAGGGTTTCAGCCGAAACGATGTTCTTGTCGATGATCTCAGCCTTGAGATTGTCAGCCGTCACGACCACTGGAACGAAAAGCTTCGACGGCGTGTTGTAGAGCGTGGCTTCTGCCTTCGGGGTTTCGTCATTCAGAAGCTGGCCCGCGACGCGTGCGGCTTCCGCAGCAACGATTTCCGACGGCTTGTTGATCGTATTGTACTGATCGCCCGAAATGATGAGCTGGAGCGCTGCAATCGTCGCATCATTGCCGGTGACCGGAGGAAGCGGATCGATACCAGCCGCCTTCATGGCTGCAATCGCGCCGCCAGCGGTGCCATCATTGGCAGCCACCACGCCGACGATCTGGTCGTTGAAGCGAGTGATCTGGCCGCTGGCCCACTGCTGTGCCTTGCTCGGTGCCCACTCGGGCGTATCGTATTCGGCAAGCGTCTTGTAGCCGCTGTCCTTCAGTCCGGCATGGATACCGTTCTTGATGAGACCGGCTGCGGCATCGGTTGGCGAACCATTGATCTGCAGGACGCCGCCCTTGTCGCCCGGTACACCCTTGTCCTTCAGGTGCTTGACCAGCGATTCGGCAATCGACTTGCCGATGGCTTCATTGTCGAACGACACGTAAAAATCGGAGGTCGCATCCGGGATCGGACGGTCATAGGCGATGACCTTGATACCCTGGGATTGGGCCAGCTTGACCAGCGAGGCTGCCGCCGCCGTGTCAACCGCATCGAGCACGATCACCTTCGCGCCCTGCGAAATGACCGAGTTGAACTGCTGCTGCTGCTTGCTCGCATCGCCATCGGCATTGAGATAAAGCACCTTGCAGCTTTCGCAGATCTTCTTCATCTCGGCGGCAAAGCCCGGATAATCACGCTCTTCATAACGGGTGGATGCCTGATCCGGCATCAAGAAGCCGACCACTGCGTCCTTCACTTCTGCCTGAGCACCGCTCGCAAAAGAGGACAGCATCACCGCAGCAAAAGCTGCCTTACCAAACAGATTCTTCATGTCTCACTCCCGTTGGGTTTTAATTTTGTTGTTTCGCAACCTTACAGACGAACTTCGCCTCGCTATTCCACCCTGAATGTTCTCCCGATAGCGACCTTCTACTCCACAAAGTTCCGATCATTCTGACGGCACATCGCATCGCGGTACGCCAATCAAATCGAGCGCTGCTGACGAGGATTGTTGTGTATGAATCGAAGGCTCTTCCCCGCCCTCGGCATGTGCGCACCGCTCCTCTCGGCTTGTCGTCACACTGCACCATCGATAGTGCAACACGATCATTGCTCGACATGCGGTATCCGGTCAAGAGGAAAATGCCAGAGGAACACACCGGATTCGCACCTGCTCCCACTTGCAGCGGGTGGTGACAGACCGCTAAGATCGAACTTCTACCCACATGAAAAGCAGGCTTGATGAACACTCCCCGGAAAGTAACCATTTACGACATATCGGAAAGAGCTGGAGTATCTCCGTCGACCGTTGCTTCTGTCATGAATGGTTCGTGGGAAAACCGCAGGATAAATAAAGCAACGGCGGACCGAGTAAGAGTAATAGCCCGTGAACTCGGCTATACGACCAACCTTCAAGCGCGCGGATTACGCATATCCAACTCCGGCTTGATCGGCATGATCTTGCCGATGCTGGACAATCGATATTTCAGCTCGATGGCGGCGTCCTTCGAAGCGGTAGCCCGCTCCCGGAATCTTGTTCCGGTCGTTGCCAGCACATTGCGCGATCCGCAGCAGGAACGCAGCACTGTGGAAACATTGATTGCTCACAACATCGATGCCCTGCTGATAGCAGGCGCAACCGATCCGGACAGTGTCGCGGAACTGTGCGAAAAGGCTCACCTGAAGCATATCAATGTTGACCTTCCGGGAAAACACGGCGCGTCCGTGATCAGCGACAATTATGACGGCGCCCGACAGTTGACCCGCCAGATTGCCAGCCGCAGGTCTCATCGAACGGAAAACAGCTTCTACTTCATCGGTGGCGTGGATAGTGACCACAACACGCGCGCACGTGTGCGCGGGTATAAGGATGAACTGGCTGCGCTGAACCTTCCGGTTCGCGGCGGAACAATCACGACGAATGGCTACGATCCCGAAAATGCCGCAAGTGCAATCCGCGCAGTTTACGGTGAACTTAACGGCCTGCCGGAGGCGCTTTTCGTTAACTCGACGAGCCCCTTTGAGGGTATCGTCAGTTTTCTCAAGACACTGCCGGTTGACGAGGTCCGGGAGTGCTCCATCGGGTGTTTCGACTGGGACCCCTTCATTGAGGTTCTCCACTTCCCGGTCGTGATGGCCCGGCAAAATGTTCAGGCAATGATCGAACGCGCCTTCGAGCTTCTGGATGAGCCTGCACAAACGACCGACCAGCCCGAAATGATACCGACGGAGCTCATTATTCCACGGGGTCTTTGAACCTCATTGCTTGGATAGGAGAAATATGCCGTCCGCGCGATCACCGGTTGTTTTGTTTTTTCAGATAGATAAGCTGAGCTGTCAGTCCTATGATGAGGATGATCAAAAGACTGCCCTGCGCGCCCAGCAACAACGGGGATTTGAGATCGGTCACAAATGGATGACCATTTGGTACGCGCCGCAATACCTCGCTTACCGCCGGCACTATTAGCAGGAAGGCAGTCAAGCTTAAAAAGACTGTTTCCAGATAGCGGGTCGCACGACCAAAGATTGAACTGTAACCGATTGAATAACCGGCAATGAGCAGAACTATCGTCGCAGCACCGATAACATAGCTGACCTGCTGGCGTGCAACGAGAAATGTTGTGCCAGCACCTATGAGCATCGAGACAAAATAAAGACCTCCGGATTTTGACCCGGGCAAAATTCGCCCGTAGCGGACGAACATGTAGATGGCCAGGGGAATGGCAGGCAAACTGCCGATCGTGTGCATCCAGCCTAGCGGGGAAATTCCAAACATAACCAAAGCTCCTGTAAAGATAACAACCTTCTAGTAGATAGGTTTTAGAATAAAACCTAGTTCATTGATCAGGACGGTCGATTAACCATTCAAAACATACTGATAGCATCCATCCACATTCACCACAGTCATCCTTCCCAAAATTCCCTCGCCATTTCGACAACTGGCCGACGAGAAGCACCGTCGTGACAGCGACATTCCAGAAACAGGCACACAACATTTCGATATTCATTCCAGGCATTGCCTGCGCCCGGCATGTTTCGAAATATCAATGCGATGATGGCTGCAGGCTGGATAACGGAGTCGCCGCATTCGCCTCCCTGCCAATTGATAGCCTGACTACCGAGCATGATCAGGCTTTGATCGAAATCACTGTGCCGCAGCCAGTCTGCGAAGCATTGGTTCAACTATAAGCGAAAACATCTTCGGATCGCTGTGGGCTCTCGCCGACAACATCCCTCCGTGAACGGTAGCAGCAAAGGCTTCTGCCTCGATGTCAGGGGAGTCGATCAAGCGAATGCGGCCCTGTCTTGCGCCGCGTGTGAGGACTGATGTCAACCATCTCGATAACGATCTGAAATAGTTTTGAATCTCAGAAGCGAGTTCCTGTGGCAATACAGGAATTTCGCTTGCCAGAAGCGCCCCTACACAGAATGGCGCACTCCCGTCCGTGATACACGCACTCCAGTATTGAGTATAAGCCTGCAGTTGCTCCAGCGGATCATCGACTTTGCTCTCGAGATTGGCAAAACCTGCTTCTGTATCTTCACGATGTCGCACGATTAGTGCCTTTACCAGATCGACCTTGCTCGGGAAGTGATGATGGATACTGGCCTTGCGAATGCCTACGACGCTGGCGATATCCGCGTAGCTGAACCCATTATACCCGCCCGACATGATCAAGGTTTTGGCGCAAGCGAGAATATCATCGGAAGTGGTGGACAAATTGCTCATACTCGATATCTACCTTCTAGTAGGTGGAATGTCAAGATGCGTCAAAATGAAGAGATTTGTCACACGGTCGAATTTTACCTCATGCAGAACCCGATCCCGTCGACACAGTTCATTGCAACAGTCCGGGGCACACGGCACGGAATGAATCTGCCCCTGGACCTTGCGAACAGGTTAGTACCGGACGTCTTGACCGCGGTCGAGTTTCTGGCTCTGACGTATCGTTGCGGTTTCCTGGGCCCTGGCGGTGTAAACTATTTGCTGAAGAACCTTCAACGTGTTCTGAAGCGCCTCGAAGACGGAACGTTGTGCCGGAGGCACGCGACTGATGGTTTCACTGTCGCCGCGCAGGATTGCGTTGCGCCCGAATCTAAGATCAAGGGCGCGGCTGACGCTTGTAAACTCCCGACGAATATGCGGCTCGAGCGAACC